>Ga0315912_10000003_pt1 | contig 1380682 bp, 1151 predicted proteins | sample VfabasoilMG_FD_204469 | JGI IMG/M metagenome (GOLD analysis project Ga0315912, IMG submission 204469) | Garden soil microbial communities collected in Santa Monica, California, United States - V. faba soil | ecosystem: Environmental > Terrestrial > Soil > Garden | place: USA: California...
GGCGCCTGACTGAGGGGGGGGGACACCCCCTACTTGTATACGGGGAAGGACCCCTCTTTCAACTTCGCCCAGTAGGCGGTCAGTTCCTGGCGCACCTTCCCGCTCAGCATCACGATGCCGAGCATGTTGGGGAATGCCATGCCGAGGATCATCAGGTCGCCGAAGTCGAGGATGTTCTGCGAAGTGACGATCGCTCCGAAGAAGGTGAACACCAGGAAGAGAATCTTGTAGGAGAGCGACCACTTCTCGCCGAACAGGTAGGCCCAGCAGCGCTCCCCGTAGTAGGACCACGAGATCATCGTGCTGTAGGCGAACAGGAAGACCGCGAAGGACAGCACGTAGGGGAAGAAGCTCAGGTGCTCGCCGAAGGCGGCTGACGTGAGTCCCGCGCCGTTCGTCGCCGCGCGGAAGGACTCGTAGTCGGGGTTGCTCCAGGCGCCGGTCAGAATGATCACCACCGCGGTCATGTTGCAGATGATGATGGTGTCAATGAAGGGCTCGAGCAGGGCCACGATGCCCTCGCGCACCGGCTGATCCGTCCTGGCCGCGCTGTGGGCGATGGCCGCCGAGCCGACGCCAGCCTCGTTGGAGAAGGCCGCCCGCTGGAATCCGACCACCAAGGTGCCGATCAGGCCGCCGTAGCCGGCTTCGAGCGTCAGGGCGTCGTGCCAGATCTGGGAGAAGGCGGCCGGAATGTCCCCGAGATGCATGAACAGGACGGCGAGGCAGGCCAGGACGTAGGTCCCGCACATCAGCGGCACGATCTTGTCCGCCACCGTCGCGATCCGCTTGATGCCGCCGATGATCACGATGCCCGTGATGATCGCCATGAACAGGCCGTAGACCCAGCGGTGATCCTTCAGGAAAGGGATCGTCTCCTGCACCGCATTCAGCGATTGGCTGACCTGGAAGGTGTTGCCGCCGCCGAAGGATCCGCCGATGCACAAGATCGCGAACATGACCGCCAGGAACTTGCCCAGCCGGCCCCATCCCATCTCCTTCAGGCCCTTCGACAGGTAGAACATCGCGCCGCCCATCACGCGGCCGTCGGGGCGGATCTCGCGGTAGCGCTGGCCCAGCGTGCACTCGACCATCTTCGAGGTCATGCCGAGGAAGCCGGCCACCGTCATCCAGAACATCGCGCCCGGGCCGCCGATCGAAATCGCGATCGCGACGCCGGCGATGTTGCCGAGGCCCACCGTCGCCGAAAGCGCGGTGGAGAGCGCCTGGAAGTGGCTGACGTCGCCCTTCGCGCTGGGACTGGTGTACTTGCCGGCGGTGACGCGCACCGCGTGCCCGACTCCGCGCAGGCTGATGAAGCCCATGCGGAAGGTCAGGAAGATGGCGCCGAGGATCAGCCAGGCGACCGCGAGAGGAACGGTCTGCCCGCCGCCGAGCGGCACGGGGTAGAAGAAGACGGATCCGATCCAGCCGTTGAGGACGCCGGTTCCATCGTCGATGCCTTGCATGAAGCCGCCGGCTTCCTGGACCGGAGCGGCGCCAGCGGCGGCCTCCTGTCCCAGGATCGGGCCGGCCAGGAGCAGCAGGGAGATCAGGGGCAGAAGGAGGCGCGAGGGATTCATGCAGCCGTGCGAGGGAGTGGGGAAGCCGGCCGGGAGGGGCCGGGAATTCCCGGTAACCCTGTATACGCGGGCGCGTGGTCTCAGGTGAAGGCCAAAAACCATGCAGATCGACCTCTCCAACGTCGAAAACATCGAAGACCTGCGCTCCGTTCCGCCCGGCGAATACCCCTGCCGGGTGGTGGAAGTGCGCGAATCCCGCAGCCCGGCCGGCCACGTTCGCTGGGGGCTCCGCTGGGAAGTGGATTCCGGCGAATGGCAGGGCCGGACCGCCTGCTGGGACTCGCTGCACTGGTCCGAGCGAGGCATGCCGCGGGCCAAGTTCGTGCTGCAGATCCTCGGCTTCCCGGTCACCGGCAAGCTGGATCTCCAGCCTCAGGCGCTGATGGGCATGAAGGCCCTCGTCACGGTCCAGCCGGAAGAGCGCGAGGACGCCGCCACCGGGGTGCGCCGCCTGGTGAATCGCGTGCCCTTCACCGGCTACGGCCCGGCTCCGATCGAGCCGGTGACGGTTTGAGGAATCATGGCATTGGGGGTCGCGCGTCGGGGAAGCGCGCGGCCCCGTTTTCTGCGCCGCCGGAACGGGCGCTATCCTTCCTGCATGGACGACCGCAACCTCGTCGCCGTCGCGGAGCAGGCTGCGGCCACCTCCAAAGTGCTGCGCGGGGCGCGCGAGGGCGCCACCGCGAAATTCGAGGACGGCCGGGTCTTCCTGGGCTGCAAACTGGAGTTCGCGGACCCGAGCCTGGACCTGGACGCCATCAGTTCGGCGGTGGCCGCCGGCCGGGTGCAAGGGGGCCGGCGAGTGGTGCGGATCGGGCTCTACTCGCCCATCAGCGACGGCCTGCCGACGGTTTCCGCTTCCACCCTGCGCCGTCTGCGCGAAGTGGGCGCCCCGGGTCTGGCTCTCATCCTGTCGAGCGGCGCCGGCGCGCGCACCGAGCGGAGCCTGAGCGAACTGCTCGCGGCCGCCGGCATCGCGGAGCTGCGCGCGACCTGAGATGGCCGCCGGCGGCGAGCGCGCGCGCTATCAGAAGCTGATCGAGCAGATCCGGGCGCACGATCACGCCTACTACGTGCTGGCGCGGCCGGTGGTGTCGGACGCCGAGTACGACCGCCTGTTCCGCGAGCTGCGCGGGCTCGAGGACGCGCATCCGGAGTGGGTGCAGCCCGATTCGCCCACCCAGCGGGTGGGGGCGGCGCTGCCGGAGGGATCCAAGATCGCGCGGCTGCCGCACAGCGTGCCGATGATTTCGATCGAATCGCTCTTCAGCGCCGAAGAGGTGGAGGAATTCCACGCGCGCGTGCTGAAGGGCCTCGCCGGCCGCAGCGAGGAGGCGCCCGAGTACGCCTGCGAGCCGAAGTGGGACGGCGTCTCGGCCAGCCTGCTCTACGAAGACGGGCTCTTCGTGCGCGGCCTCTCGCGCGGCGACGGCGCGGTGGGCGAGGATCTGACTTCGAACCTGCGCGCGGTCGGCGGCGTGCCGCTGCGGCTGCGCGGCCGCGCGCCGCGCCTGCTCGAACTGCGCGGCGAGGTGATTCTGCGCATCGCGGACTTCGAGGAGCACAACCGGAAGCTGGCCGAGCAGGGCGAGGAGCCCTTCGCCAATCCCCGCAACTCCGCCGCCGGCACCCTCAAGCGCCTCGATCCCAAGTACGTCGCCGAGCGGCGCCTGCGCTTCCTGGCCTGGGAGTGCGTGCGTTGCGAGGGCGGCCCGGAATTCGCGCGCCACAGCGAGGCGGTGCAGGCGCTGCGCGAGTGGGGATTCCCGGTGGCGGAGGAGCGGCAGCTCGCCCGCGATCCCGCGGGGATCCTGGCGTTTCACGCCCAGCTCGAGCGCCGGCGCGACGAGCTGGAATTCGAGGTGGACGGCATCGTCGCCAAGGTGGACCAGCTGCCGCTGCGCGCCCTGCTCGGCGCCCGCGCCCGCACCCCGCGCTGGGCCTGCGCGCTCAAGTTCGCGCCGCGCGAGGAAACCACGCGCCTGCTCGAAGTCGAGGTGCAGGTGGGGCGCACCGGCCGCCTCACGCCGCGGGCCGTGCTCGAGCCGGTGGCGTTGGGCGGCGTGACGGTGCAGCACGCCACGCTGCACAACGCCAAGTACGTGCGCGAGCGGGACATCCGCATCGGCGACCGCGTGCTGGTGCGCCGCGCCGGCGACGTGATCCCGCAAGTGCTCGGCCCGGTGAAGGAAAGCCGCGACGGCTCCGAGCGCGAATTCCGGATGCCCGATCGCTGCCCGTCCTGCTCGGCCGAGACGCAGGAGCGCGGCGAGTACCGGTACTGCCCCAATCTCGACTGCCCGGCGCAGATGCAGCGGCGCGTGATGCACCTCGCGGCGCGCGAGGCGCTCAAGATCGAGGGCCTCGGCGAGAAGGCGGTGGAGCAATTCGCCGCGGCCGGGCTGCTGCGCCGCGTCGAGGACGTGTTCGACCTGGACTACGAGCGCATCGCCGCGCTCGAGCGCTGGGGCGAGAAATCGGCGGCGGGATTGCGCGAGCAGGTCGAGGCGGCCAAGGAGCCGGAGCTGGCGCGCTTTCTCTTCGGACTCGGCATTCCCGAAGTCGGATTGGAGACTGCGCGCGCCTTGTGCGAACTTCATCCCACGCTGGAGGAACTCGAGGCGGCGGCGGGCGCGGAGAACGCCGTCGAGGCGCTGCAGGCGGCGGAGGGAGTGGGGCCGGAAGTGGCGAAGTCCTTGCACGCCTTCTTCCACGAGCCGCGCAACCGCGCCGCGCTGCAGGCCATGCGCGAGCGCGGCCTGCGCCCGCGCGCCCACGTGCCCGCGCCCCGGGAAGAGCGCGCGGGCGTCGCGGGCAAGACCTTCGTCCTCACCGGCACGCTGAGCCGGCCGCGGCCGGAGATCGCGGCGCTGATCACCGCCGCCGGCGGCAAGGTCACCGGCTCGGTCAGCGCGAAGACGGACTTCTTGGTGGCCGGCGCCGACGCCGGATCGAAGCTGCAGAAGGCCGAGAGCCTGGGCGTCGCGGTGCTGGACGAAGACGCGCTGGCGCGGCTGCTGGCCGGCTGAGCCGGATCACACGTCGAGATCGAACTCGGCCAGCAGCGGCCGGTGATCGCTCGCGATCTGCACCGAATCCATCCGGCTCACGTGCAGGTGCGGACGATGCAGCGGGCCGCGCCAGAAGAATTTGTCAAGCGCGCCCAACGGCGCGTCGGCGGGGAAAGTGAGCAGATTCTGGCGCGCGCCGTGCTCGCTCCAGCCGTGAAAGCCGGTGGATTGGATGGCCGCTCCGTAGAACAGATCGTTGCGCCAGTCGTTGGTGTCGCCGCCGAGCAGCACGCGGTCGGTCGGCCGCAGGGCCTGCATGGTGCCGGTGTCCATCAGGCGCGCCACCTGCTTGCGGCGCTCGCTCGCGGCCAGGCCCAGGTGCCAATTGAAAACGTGCAGAGGCCCGCGGTTGTGCGGCAGGGCCAGCCGCGTGTAGAGGGCGTTGCGGCGCTTGCGCCAGCCGATCCGGAGATCGAAGTGCCGCCGCTTGATGATCGGGAAGCGCGACAGGGTGGCGTTGCCGTAGGAGCCCTCCTTCAGCACGTGCGCCTGGGCCCAGGAATGCCAGGGATAGTTGAGCGCCTCGGCGATCAGGTGATCCAGGAACAGGCGGCGCGAGCGCGGCACGCCCCGGTCCACTTCCTGCAGCAGAACCACGTCCGGCTGGTGGTGGCGCAGGATTTCCACCACCCGTTCCGGCATGAAGCGATGATCCAGGCCGACGCAGCGGTGGATGTTCCAGGTGACGAGACGGATGCGCATCAGGCCTTTACGATGGCGGCCGGCGGGCCTAACATATCGCCCCTTCCTGGGCCGTTAACTCAGTGGCTAGAGTGCCATCCTCACACGGTGGAAGTCGCAGGTTCAAATCCTGCACGGCCCACCAGCACCCTTGACGACCGCCGGGGCCGCGCCGCGGCCAAGAGCCTCGCCGACGGCGGCCGCGACTTCCTGCGGCGCAAGTTGATTCATGCAGGGGTGGCCGTTGATCGGGCACACCGGATGGTGGCACGCGAGGCAGGGCAGGCCTTCGCGCCGCAGGATCACGGTGCGCTCGAGCGCGTGCGCGCTCCACGCCGGATGCGTCGGCCCGTAGACGACCGCCTGCGGCACGCCGAGCGCGGCCGCGACGTGGCGTGCGCCGTTGTCCATCGCCAGCAGCGCGCGACAGGCGGCGATTGCGGCTTTCGCGGCGCCGAGATCTCCGCAGACCACCGCGCGCGGACCGCCGAGACGCTCGGCCGCCTGCTCCGCCAGCATGGTGAGCTCCGCAGCCTCGCCGGGCCCGCCGATCCAGACCGGAGTCAGACCGTGTTCGCGAGCAGCCTGCGTCACGGCGTCGAGCAGCGCCGGATGCGGATACTTCTTCGAGGGTCCGAAGGCGGCGCCCGGCGCGACGCCGAGCCAGGGCCCGAGCGCCGGATCGCCGAGCGGCTCCGGCGGCGGCTGCGTGACCGCAAGGCGCGCCGGCGGCAGGATCGGCGGGCGCGTCAGACCGAGCGGCGCGAGAAAGTCCGCGTAGAGTTCGGTCATCGGCGCCGGGCCGGGAATCTTCGGCAAGGCTTGCGTGAGGATCAGGCCGCGCCCGCCGCCGCGCCGCCCGATGCGCCGCGGGATGCCGGCGGCGCGCGCCGCCAGGGCGGAGGACCACGAATTGGGCAGCAGCAGGACGGCGTCGGCCGCGGCGCCGCGCAGAATCCGCGCCTGGCGGAGGGGCGCGGACGCTCCCGAGCGCGCCGCGGCAGGCAGCGGCAGGAAGGCGTCGAGATCCGGCAGGCCGGCAAGCAGCGGCCCGAGGCTTTCGGAGCCGGCCGCGCTGATGCGCGCCTCCGGCAGGGCGGCGCGCAGCAGCGCGAGCAGCGGCGTCGCCATCACCACGTCGCCGAGCGGATTCGGCAACCGCACGAGGATGCTGCGCAGGCGCGGTTCGGCCACGGGGGGTTAGCATACGCTGCGATGGAGCAGGAACTGGCCGGCGTCGAAGCGCTGCGCGTGGCGGTGATCGGCGCGCGCCGCACCCGCAACGGCACGGGCGGCTTCCTCGCGCTCATGAGCGCGAAGCTGGGCGCCAAACTGGTCGGCGTCGTCGGCACGCAGCCGGACACCGCGCGCCAGGCGGCGGAAGCGCTGGCCGCCGAGGGCATCCAGGTCGCCGCGTTCGCCGAGGCCGAGAACCTATTCGCCGAGGCCGCGCCCGATCTGCTGATCCTGGCCGCCCCGGCCGCCGCGCACCGCGCCTGGCTGCACGCCGCGCTCGACGGCGGCGCGCACGTGCTGTGCGAGAAGCCGCTGGCCGCCGGCTCGGCCGACGAGGCGCGCGCGCTGGCGCAGCGCTTCGCCGCCGCCGGCCTGGTGCTGGCGGAGAATTGCCAGTGGCCCTTCGTGCTGCCGGCGTTCCGCGAACTGCATCCGAACTTCGACCTGGCCCTGGCCGGGCGCTTCCGCATGCTGCTGGCGCCGCCGCAGCGCGGCCTCGAGCGCTGGAGCGAAGTGCTCTCGCATCCGCTCAGCCTGCTGCAGGCCGTGCTGCCCGGGCCGGCCGCGCTCAGCGAGGTGCGCTACGCCGAAAGCGCGCCCGAGGCGCCGGACGCGCGCCTCGATTTCTCCTGGCACGCCCGCGGCCGCGTGCTGCAGTGCGAGGTGATGGCGGAAGACCTCGGGCGCTGGCCGCGGCCCGCCGAATTCGCCTTCGACGACGCGCTGTGCCGCCGGCGCGTCCACCAGAAGGATTACCGCATCCGCTACGAGGCCGAAGTGCCGGCGCCGGGCCAGCGCGTGAACTCGGTGGCGCCCGGCGATCCGATGGAGGCGTGTTTGCGCGACTTCTTCGCGCGCGTGTTGCGCGCCCGCGCGCGCGGCTCCGCGCCGGTGGACGAGGATCTGGTGCGCCGCCAGGCGCTGCTCGAGCAGTTGCTCGACGCCTGGCGCGCGCAGAGGCGGGTTTGAGCCCTGCGTTAGGCTAGTGCCTGCATGCCGGCAGCCGACGCCGCTCTCGCGCCGATTCACGACTTCACGCGCAAACTGCTGCAGCCCGGGCTGCGGCCGGCGGTCGTGAACTACCTGCGCTGGCGTCGCGCGGTGCGCGCGGCGCGGGCCGCGGGCGCGCCGGAGCCGCCTCTGCCGGAGGGCGGCCCGCTGTCCGTCAACCTGGATCTGACGACTGCCTGCAACTACGCCTGCGACCACTGCATCGACTGGGACGCGCTCAACCTGGCGGTGCGCCACGAAGACGGCGAGCTGCGCGAGGCGCTGCGCAATCTGCGCGCGCGCGGGCTGCAGTCGGTGATCCTGATCGGCGGCGGCGAGCCCACCGTGCATCCGGGATTCGGCGGCATCGTGCGCTTCTTGAAGCAGGACCTCGGCGTGCAGGTGGCGGTGGTCTCGAACGGCAGCCGCAACGAGAAGATTCTCGAGGTCGCCGATTGCTTCACGCGCGGCGACTGGGTGCGCCTGTCGCTGGACTCCGGCGCCGACGCCACCTTCCAGGCCATGCACAAGCCCAAGGGCAAGGGCATCACATTGGACCGCATCTGCGAATTGGCCGGCGAGGTCAAGCGCGCCAATCCGGCGCTGCAGCTGGGATTCTCCTTCGTCATCACCTGGCGCGGCGCGCGGCGCGACGCGGTGTCCGTGATCGAGAACCTCGGCGAAATGGAGGAGGCGGCGGCGCGCGCCAAGGCGGCGGGCTTCGACTACGTCTCCTTCAAGCCGTTCCTGACCCGCGCCGAAGCCGGCGCCGAAGTGCTGGATCCGGCGCAGGCGGAGGAGGAGCAGGCGCAGGTGCGCGCGCGCATCCGCGCCGGCCTGCTGGCCGCGGCGCGACTCGAGGACGGCGCCTTCCGCGTGGTCGAGAGCACCAATCTGCGCGTCTTCCTCGACGGCACCTGGCGCGAGTACACGCGCCAGCCGCGCGAATGTCACATGCAGGCCCTGCGGCAGGTGATGTCGCCGCTCGGCACCTTCAACTGCCCCGCGCACCGCGGCGTCGAGAAGGCGCGCATCGGCGGCAAGGCGGCCTGGGCCGGCACCGGCGCGGAAGGCGCGGCCGGCACCGCGCGCGTGCTCGACCGCTTCGACGCGTCGCGCGAGTGCCGCGAGGTCACGTGCCTCTACAACCCCGTGAATCACCATCTCGAGGCGCTGGTGGCGGGCGACGCGGATCCGGAGCTGTTGCTCGAGGCGGCGGAGGCATCCGACGGCTCCGACGATTTCTTCCTCTAGGCGCGTGGCCGGATCCAGCCGCTTCGAAGGACTGCGCGGCGAATACGAGGCCGCCGGCCGCGCCAAGCACTACGCGGAAGAGCGCTGGAGCGCGACGCGGCACGGGCGGCGCACCGACCGGCGCGAGCAGGCGATCGTCGGCGCGTGGCTGCGCGCTTGCGCCCCGCTCGCCGCTGCGCTCGACGTGCCCTGCGGCGCGGGCCGCTTCCGCCCGCTGCTCGAATCCGCAGCCGCGCGCGTGCTGGCGGTGGACGCGGCGCGCCCGATGCTCGCGCGTCACGGCGGCGCGCTGCGCCTGCAGGCGAGCGCCCACGCCCTGCCTCTGGCGCCGCGCAGCTGCGACCTGGTCCTGTGCTCGCGATTGCTGCACCATCTGGCCGGCGCCCCGGAGCGCGCGGCGGTGCTGGCCGAGCTGGCGCGCGTGTCGCGCCGCTGGGCCATCGTGAGTCATTTCGACCGCGCCAGTTTCCAGGCCTGGCGCTCGCGCTGGCGCCGCCGCGCCGACGGCCGCGTCGCGATTTCCTGCGCCGAGTTCCGCGCCGAAGCGGCGGCGGCCGGCTGGCGCGAGCGCGAGCGGGCCTGGATCCGCCGCGGCCTCAGCGAGCAAACCTGGGTCCTGCTGGAGCAGGCGCCGTGAGCTGGCGCTGCGCGGATCCGGCCGGGCGGCCTCTGCCCGGGCTCGAGCTCTGTCTGACAATTTGGGAGCGGCGCGAGGAGCTGGTGCGCACCGCCACCGTGACGGTGGAGCGGGTGACGGGACCGGGCGGCGAGTTCGCGCTCAAGCGCTACCGCTTTCCCTTCCTCCGGCGCCGCATCGAGGCCGCGTTCCGCCACAGCTGGATCGCCGTGCCCAAGGCGCGGCGCGAATTGCGCAGCCTGGCGCGGATGCAAGCGCTGGGCATCCCGGTGGTGGAGCCCTACGGCTGCGGCTGGCGGCGCGACGCGCTCGGATTCGTCGTGGATTCCTTCCTGCTGTCGCGCTGGTGGCCCCATCCCGACTTGGCCCGGAGCGCCGCGGCCGGGGAGCCGTTGCCGCCGGCTGCTTGGCAGGCGCTGGGCCGCGCCGCCGGCGCGCTGCACGCGCGCGGCGTGGCGCACGGCGGATTGGCGGCCCGCAATCTGCTGATCGGCCGCGAGGAGCGCGGCGTCTGGCAGGCGCGCATCCTCGATCCGGCGCGCGCGCGCTTCGGCGGCGCTCCGCTCGGCCGCGCGCGGGCGGAGGCGGATCTGCTGCCGCTGCAGCCGGCGCTGCTCGCCGCCGGCGCGGAAGCGCGCGCGGCCTTCGCCGACGGCTACTGCAGCCCGAGCTTGCCGAGCTCGGCCGCCAGCGCCGGCAGCACGTCCTGCGCTTCGCCGACGATGCCGTAGGTGGCGTGCTGGAAGATCGGCGCCTCCTTGTCGCGGTTGACGACGACGATGACCTTGGAGGAGGACATGCCGGCCAGGTGCTGGATCGCGCCGCTGATGCCGACCGCGATGTAGAGCTCGGGCGCGACGGTCTTGCCGGTCTGTCCGACCTGCTCGCCGTGCGGGCGCCATCCGGCGTCCACCACCGCGCGCGAGGCGCCGAGCGCCATGCCCGGCACCGCGTCGGCGACTTTCTCGAGAAGATGCCAGTTCTCCGGCCCGCCGAGTCCGCGGCCGCCCGCGATCACGCGCGAGGCCTCGGCCACGTCCGGTCGTCCGGCGGACTTCAGCTCCGACTTGACGACCCGCGCTTGGCCCGGCTCGGCGGCGACCGTCCCGATTTCCGCGGCGCTGCTGCGTCGCGCTGGGGGGAAGTGATTGGCGCGCAGCGAGGCCACCGCGACCGGTCCCTGGATGCGCACCGTGATCAGCGCCTTGCCGCCGTAGACCGGCCGGGTGAACGACGGCCCGGCCGGATCCATCGCCGTGCAGTCGCTGGCGAATCCGGTTTCGAGGCGCGCGGCGATGCGGCCCTGCAGGTCGCGGCCGCGCACGGTGGCGGCCAGGAGCACCGCGGTCGCGCCGATCTCGCGGGCCACGCGCGCGGCGGTGGCGGCCGCGCCGTCGGGGCTGTGCTCGGGGCTCTGCGCCACCAGCACGCGGTCGGCGCCGGCGGCGCCGAGCGCCGCGGCATCGGGCGCGCAGGTCTCCGGCGCCAGCGCGACCACTTGGCCGCCGCGGGCGTCCGCCAGCTTGCGGGCGGCGCCGAGAATTTCGAGGCAGGCCGGGCGCACCTGGCCTTCGCGGGTCTCCAGCAGGACGAGGACGTGGGACATGATCGGCGGCGGGCTAGAGAACCTTGGCCTCGGCGCGCAGGAGGCGCACGAGCTCCGGCACGGCGGCGGCGCCCTCGCCGACGATGCGGCCGGGCGGCCGCGGCGGGGGGGGGGTCATGGAGAGGATCTCGACCACCGCGCCCGAGATGTCCACCTGCACCGCGTCGAGCGGCTTTTTCTTCGCCGCCATGATGCCCTTGAGGCTGGCGTAGCGCGGCTCGTTCAGGCCTTTCTGACAAGTGATCGCGCACGGAAGGCTGGCCTCGAGGATCTCGCGGCCGCCCTCCACTTCGCGCTCGGCGATCGCCTTGCCGCCCTGGATCTCCAGCTTGACCGCCTCGGTGATGCAGGGGATGCCGAGGAGCGTGGCCACCATCGGCCCGACCCCGTGCTGATCCCGGTCCACGGCCTGCTTGCCGAACAGCAGCAGGTCGAAGGGGCCGCGGGCGCGCGCCTCGGCGGCCAGGATGCGCGCGGTGGTGGCCGCGTCGGCGAAGCCGGCGTCGGCGTGCTGCAGTAGCACCGCCTCGTCGGCGCCCATGGCGAGCACCTGCCGCAACTCCTTCTGCGCGTCGGCGGTGCCGAAACTGAACGCGACCACCTTGCCGCCGCCGGCCGCCTCCTTGCGGCGGATCGCCTCCTCCACGGCGAACTCGTCGTAGGGGTTGAGCAGAAACTCGACGCCCTCCGGGTTCAGCCGCTTGCCGTCCTGGATGGCGACGCGAGCCGTGGTGGCGGGCACGCGCTTGACGCAGACGAGAATGTTCATGGCAGGGGGCCTGGGAAAAAGGGCCGGACATTCTACCCACCCCGGATACTGGCCCAGACGGCTGCGGACGAAGAAGCAAAGAAAGTCGTAACCCCGCCCGCGGACGGGCGTGGAAGCGGAAGACGGGGCGCGGAGCGCGCCCCGCGCACCGCATGAGCGCCTTCCTGCCCTCGTTCTGCCCGCACTCCGCCTGCCCCAGCCGGGCGCAGGCCTCCCGCTTCCGCTTTCACCGCGACGGCTCCTTTCCGCGCCGCGCGGACGGCCGGCGAGTGCAGCGCTTCCGCTGCCGCGTCTGCCGCAGGCGCTTCTCCGCGCAGACCTTCCGCCTCGACTACCGGCAGCGCAAGCCACGGATCAACTCCGCGCTGCTGGGCTGCTTCGTGTCCAAGGTCACCCACCGCCAGGCGGCGCGCCTCTTGCGCATCGACCGCAAGACCGTGCAGCAGCGCCTGCGCCTCTTCGGCCCGGCGCTGCGCGCGATGCATGAAGCCTTCCTCGCGCGCGCGGTGCAGAACGGCGGCCTGTTCGGGGTCTTCAGCATGGACGAACTGGAGACCTTCGAGCACAACCGCCGCCTCAAGCCTCTGACGATGCCGGTGCTCATCCACCGCACGACGCGCTTCATCGTGCACCTGGAGGTGGGCCAATTGCCGGCCCGCGGCGGCCTCAAAGAGCGGGATCAGGCGAAGAAGGCGGCCCAGGGCCCGCGGCGCAGCGAGTCCAGCCTGATGGTCCGCCGCTGCCTCGAGCAATTGAAGCAGGTGCACGACCCGAAGGAGCTGCTGCAGATGGTCATGGACCAGAAGCGCATCTACAAGCCCGAGGTGCGCGCGCTCTTCGGCAACCGGATTGCCGCGCTGGTCACCGAGTCCTCGAAGCGGGCCCGCAACGCTTCCAATCCGCTCTTCGCCATCAATCACACCCTGGCCTCGCTGCGCGACGGCGTGTCGCGGCTCGTGCGCCGCACCTGGGCCACGACCAAGCGCCGCGCCGAGCTGCGCCATCACGCCTGGATTTACGCGGCATGGAAGAACTACCTGCGGCCGCTCTCCAACCGGCTGCGCAAGGTCTCACCGGCGATGATGCTGGGCCTCATCGACCACCGCCTGAGCGCGGCCGATCTGCTGCGCTGGCGGTGGCCGGGTCTTTCTTTCTTCGGCCCGGCTCCGGTTTTTTCTTCGGCTTCGGACCTCCAGCGGTCTGGGCCAGTATCCGATCAGGCCAGCTCGAACCTCTTCCCGAGGTAAACCTTGCGCACCTGCTCGTTCTCCACCAGCGCCGCCGGCGTGCCCTCCGCCAGGACGCGGCCTTGGGCCAGGATGTAGGCGCGGTCTGTGATGTGGAGGGTTTCGCGCACGTTGTGGTCGGTGAGGAGAATGGCGATGCCTTTGCCCTTCAGGCGCACCAGGATTTCCTGGATTTCCTCCACCGCGATCGGATCCACTCCGCTGAACGGCTCGTCCAACAGGATCAGGCTGGGCTTGCCGGCCAGGACGCGCGCGATTTCCAGCCGCCGCCGCTCGCCGCCCGAGAGCACTTCGCCCAGGCTTTCGCGCACGTGCGTCAGGCCGAGCTCCTCCAGCAGCTCCGCGCAGCGGGTGCGGCGCTCGGGGCCGCGCACGCCCTGGATCTCCAGCACCGCGAGCACGTTGCCCTCCACGGTCAGCCGCCGGAACACCGAAGGCTCCTGCGACAGATAACCGAGTCCGAGGCGCGCGCGCTGGTAGATCGCCTTCTCGGTGACCTCCTGATCCTGAAAGAAGATGCGCCCGCGGTCGGGCCGCACCATCCCCATGCACATGCGGAAGGTGGTGGTCTTGCCCGCGCCGTTCGGACCGAGCAGGCCGACGAATTCGCCGGGCCCGATCTGCACCGCCACCTCGTCCACCACCTTGCGGCCGCGGTAGGCCTTGCACAGGCCCTCGGTCCGCAGCAGGGGGGGGGCGGGCTCGGCCATCCTTCTCAGCGCACCAGGCCGAAGCGGTTGACGTCGCTGAACGGCCAGAGCGGCAGGAACACCGCCAGCGCGCGCCCCAGCACGTATTCGCGCGGCACCAGCGGCGCGGCCTCGAGCGCGTCCTGCTTGGAGCCGCGCACCTCCTCCATGGACAGCACGTGCAGGCCCCCGTGCTCGTCGCGGAAGGTCATCACGCTGCCGCTCTGGTTGAGCCGCGGATTGTTGAAGCTGGGCACCGGGCCGTTGGCCATGCGGTCGCCGCGCAACTGCGAGACTCCATGCACCGGAGGCTCGAAACTCATCACCTCGGCCTGCCAGTCGCGGCTGTCGAGGGAGTTCTGGGTGTTGTCGCCCATCATGAAGAAGTGGCCGGGCTCGATCTCGAACACCGCGTCGGCGTTGGTCTGGCGCGGCGGCAGATAGTGAATGTCGCGCCAGGCGGTGACCGGGCCCAGCTCCCAGCCGCCGGCGTCGGCGGAGAAGCGCGCGCCGTTGCGCGGGGCCGGCTTCGACTGCAGCGCCGGCAGAGCCTCCAGCAGCACGGTCTTGCCGCCGCCGCGCGCCTCGCAGCGCAGCGTGTGATCCCAGAAGGCGAGGTCGAAGGCGATGCCGTCCTCGCCGGCCTCCGGCAACGCTCCCTCCAGCGCCACGTCCGCCGGCCCGGTGATCCGGAAGGAGCCGTCCGGCTGCACCTCGAGGGTGCAGACGTTCGCGCCGAACTCGAAGACCGCCCGCAGCGGCCCGCGCGCGCCGCGCGGCGCGACGGTGAAGGCGTAGCGCAGATCGCCGACGGTGTTGCGGCTTTGGGCGTTCAGCGTGGGCACCTTGAGGTAGATCGCGTCCGGATAGCCGTGCGAGGGCTCGTCCTTGATGCGCAGCTCGTAGGCCACCTGCGCGGGCCCGTTGATCAGGATTCCCCCCTCCGGCGTGCGGCTCAGCGCGCCCGACTCGTTCCAGCCCGTCCAGGCGCCGGCGTCGGTGAAGGGCGGCGGCAGCACGCGCTTCCACAGGCTCTTCTGCACCTTCCACGGCTTGCGCAGGATCGCGAATTCCTCCTCGGAGCCGAGCGGCCGCGCGAACAGGTCGCCGTTGGAGATCATCAACTGCTCGTTGCCCATGCCGACCAGCCGCTTCACGTAGTTGACGTGCGTGACCAGCGGGTAGCGGAATACGATCACCTCCCAGCGCTCCGGCTCGCGGAACAGGTAGGAGATTTTGTCAACCAGGACGCGGTCGTAGAGGCCGCCGTCCTCGGTGCGGGTGATCGGATCCAGCAGGTGCGTGCCCATCAGCGCGGGCTGCATCGAGCCGGTCGGGATCTGGTAGGCCTCGATGGCGAAGACCTTGAGGCCCATCGCCATGACGACGGCGAAGATCGCCACCTCGATGTTCTCGCGCAGCGGGTGCCCGGAGCGCTCCTTGCCGTGCCGCGTCATGCCGCTGGATTCTAGGCGCGCGCGCAGCCCTAGCGCAGGAGGATGACCTGCGTGTGCATGCCCTCGTCGGTGTCCACTTCGCAGAACAGAGCCGGCCGCTCCAGTTCCTTCGGGAAGGTGAGAGTCGAGATCGTCAGCAGGACCGCGCCGGAGCCCTGGGCCTCGCGGACGCGGGCGATGCCGCTGAATTCCTCGTCCTGCATCAGGCCGTCGCCGTTGGCGTCGGCGAAGAGCTTGATGCGGAAGGCCGTGAGCTCGAGGCCGCCGCGCGCCTCGGCGCGCACCCAGGGCAGCAGGCCGCTGTCGCCGCGGGCGCTGAGATGGGCGGTGCGGATGGTCACGGTGCGGTCGAGATACTCCTCCTTCTCCTCCGGGCTCATGCCGCAGGAGGTCGCAATCAGCAGGACGAGGGCCGCGGCAGCCAGGCGGGGGAGGACGGCAGGCATGGTCTCCTGGCCAGAATACGGCCGCCGGCGCAAAGAGTTAGTCCTCGGTCGCCAGCACGGCCAGGAACGCCTTCTGCGGCACCTCGACGCTGCCGATCGACTTCATGCGCTTCTTGCCTTCCTTCTGCTTCTCCAGGAGCTTGCGCTTGCGCGTGATGTCGCCGCCGTAGCACTTGGCCGTGACGTTCTTGCCCATGGCCTTGATGGACTCGCGGGCCACGATCTTGCCGCCGACGGCCGCCTGCAGCGCGATCTCGAACTGGTGGCGCGGGATCTCGGTGCGCAGTTTCTTGAGGATTGCCCGGCCGCGGCGCTCGGCGGCGGCGCGGTGGCAGATGGTGGTGAGGGCGTCGGCGTCCTTGCCGGCCACCAAGATGCGCATCTTCACCAGCTCGGCCGCCGCGAAGCGCGGATCGCCGAAGTGCATGGTGCCGTAGCCGCGCGTCGCCGACTTCAGCTTGTCGTAGAAGTCGTAGATGACTTCGGCCAGCGGCAGGTCCCAGACCAGCATCACGCGGTTGGCCGACAGGTGCTCCTGGCGCAGGAAGGTGCCGCGCCGCTCGCTGCACAGCTTCATGATGCCGCCGATCGCGTCGGTCGGAATCAGAATGTCCGTCTCCACCATCGGCTCGCGGATCTCCTCGAAGAAGTTCGGGTCCGGCAGCGTGCCCGGCGAGTGGATGTCGCGCGTCTTGCCGTCGTGCAGCAGGATCTGGTACGGCACGCTCGGCGCCGTCTGCACGATTTCGACGTCGCTCTCGCGCTCCATCCGCTCCTGCGCGATCTCCATGTGCAGCAGGCCGAGGAATCCGCAGCGGAAGCCGAAGCCCAGCGCCTCCGAGCTCTCGGGCTCGAAGTTGATCGACGAATCGTTCAGTTTGAGCGCCTGCAGCGCGCCGCGCAGCTTCTCGAAATCGCCCGGATTCACCGGGTAGATGCCGCAATACACCATGGATTGCGGCACGCGGTAGCCGGGCAGCGCCGGCGCCCGCTCGCCCTTCGTGACCGTCACCGTGTCGCCGACGCGGATCTCGTCGAGCTGCTTGATGTTGGAGATCAGATACCCGACCTCGCCGACCCCGAGGTGGCCCACCGGCACCGCCACCGGCGTGAACTTGCCGAGCTCCAGCACCTCGTAGTCGCGGCCGATGCCGACCATCCGCACCATGTTCCCCTTGGTGATCGTGCCGTCCACGATCCGCAGATACACGATGACGCCGCGGTACTCGTCGTACTTCGCGTCGAAGATCAGCGCGCGCAGCGGCTTGTCCGGGTCGCCTTGGGGCGCGGGCATCCGGTCCACCACCGCCTCGAGGATTTCCGGCACGCCTGCGCCCGTCTTGGCCGAGCAGCGCATGGCCCACGTCTTCTCCAGCAGCAGGGTGTGCTCGATCTCCTCGAGGATCTCGTCGGGCCGCGCGTGCGGCAGGTCGATCTTGTTGAAGACCGGGATGATCGTCAGATTGCGCTCCAGGGCCAGGTGACCGTTCGCCACCGTCTGCGCTTGGATGCCCTGCGCCGCGTCGATCAGCAGCAGCGCGCCCTCGCAGGCCTGCAGCGACTTCTCGACCTCGTAGGAGAAGTCCACGTGCCCCGGCGTGTCGATCAGGTTCAGCAGCCACAGCTCGCCGCGGATCTTCGCGACGATGGACACGGCCGAGGCCTTGATGGTGATCCCGCGCTCGCGCTCCAGATCCATCGAGTCCAGCATCTGATCCTGCTTCTTGCGGGAGCTGACCGCGCCCGTGATCTCCAGGAACCGGTCGGCCAGCGTGGACTTGCCGTGGTCGATGTGCGCGATGATGCAGAAATTGCGGATCCGCGCGGGCGGGAAGGAGAGGTTCATGCTCGGGCGCGGTTCAGTGCCGTTTCGAGCTGCGCGCGCAGGGCCGCCATGGCCTGGCCGCGGTGGCCGGCCGCGGCCTTGGCTGCGGCGGACAGGCGGGCGAAGCTCGTTCCGGACCCCGCATGATAGAAGATCGGGTCGTAACCGAAGCCGCCTTCGCCGTCGGGCGCCTCCAAAATCCGGCCCCGCACCGCGCCTTCGGCCCCGAACAGGAGTTTTCGCGCGTCCGCGACCGCGAGCACGCAGCGGAATTCGGCGCCGCGGCGCTCCGGCGGCACCTCGCGCAGGCGCTCGAGCAGCAGCGCGTTGTTGGCGGCGTCGCGCCCGGGGCCTTCCACCCCGGCGAAGCGCGCCGATCGCACGCCAGGCGCGCCCTGCAGCGCGTCCACGCAGAGGCCGGAATCGTCGGCCAGCGCCCACAGGTCCAAGCCCTGATCCGCGGCCGCCCGCGCGGCCGAGAGGGCCTTCTTCGCGGCGTTGACGGCGAAGGTCGCGCCGTCCTCCTCGACCTCCGGCAGGCCCGCGGGCAGCGCCTCCGGCCCCAGCACCTCCAGCGGCAGGCCGGCGCACAACGCGCGCAGCTCCTGGAGCTTCTTGGCGTTGCCGGAGGCGACGAGCAGGCGCTGCATGCTCAGCGCGGCGCCGCGAGCGCTTCCCAGCGCGCTTCCAGCCGCGGCGCCGGACCGCTGTCCCATTCCACGATCAGCAGCTTGGCCTCCGGATCCGGGCTCCCGGCCAGATCGAGGCCGAGGCCGCCTCCGGCGATGCGCACCGGAATCCCGTCCAGTTCCGCGTCGAGCGAGGTGTGGATGTGCCCGTGCAGCAGCAGGTCGGCGCCCAGCTCCGTGAAGCGCCGGCGCAGCCAGGCCGACTCCGCGGCGCGGTCGATGGCGTGCGAATCGCCGGCCGCGACCACGTCGGGCCGCGGGTCCACCAGTGGCCGGTGCGTGAAGACCAGCAGCGTGCGCTGCGGCGAGTAGGCCTCGCGCGCGAGGCGGTCCAGCAGCTCGCCGCGCGCGCCCCCGGACGGCGGCCAGGTGTCCGCGGCGGTGTCCAGGTTCAGCAGATCCACGCCGCCGAGGCTGAAGAAGCTGTTGAGCGGGCCGATGCCGCGCGCGAAGGCGCGGTGCAGCAGGTGGCTGCCGTCGTGGAAGTCGTGGTTGCCGATGGCGGTGAAGATCGGCACCGGCGAGGCGCGAAACTTCGCCGCCGCCTGCTCGACTCCGCCGGGCGTGTAGGCCAGGTCGCCGAGGTGCAGGATGAAATCGGCCTCCAATGCGGCGGCGCGAGCCAAGAATGCGTCCAACTCCTCCTCGACGCCGGTGTCGCCGAGCACGATCAGGCGCCAGCGCGCGCGCGGCGGCAGCTGCGGTGCGATCCGCTGCTGGTACCCGTCGGCGATGCTGTAGTGGTAGCTGCGGCAGGTGCCGACGCGCTCGTTGCTGACCCAGCCGCCGTCGCTGGATGCGGGATGCAAATTCTCCAGGCGCACCCGCACCTGGCTGCCGGCGCTCCCGCCTTGGACGTGGAGCACCGGCTCTGGAGTGAAGGCGCGGAAGATCAAGTATTCGCCCTCGCGCCCGACGAAGGTGGCGCCCTCGGCCTCGACCTCGTAGCCCGGGCCTTCCGCGCGCTGCGGCGCCGGCGCCGGATCCCACTGCACAGGCGGCCAGCGCAGTCCGCGCGCCGCCGCGGGCAGCGCGATCAGCAGCGCGCCCGCCGCGGCGATCGCCGCCCAGCGCGCGCGCGCGCTCATGCGCGCGCCGGCGCCGCGCTCTCGACCGCGGCCTTCTGCAGCCGGTGCAACTGCGCCAGGCCTTCGAAGGCCAGATTCAGCAGCGCTTCGTGCTGCGCGCGCGTGAAGGCCTCGCCTTCGGCGGTGCCCTGCACTTCGACGATGCGGCCGTCGCCGGTGGCGACGACGTTGAGATCCACCGCGGCCCGCGAGTCCTCGCGGTAGTCCAGATCCAGCGTCGGCTGGCCCTCCACCAGGCCGACCGCCACCGCCGCGATCCAATTGCGCAGCGGCCAGTGCGTCAGTTGATTGCGGTCGCCGAGCAGGCGCAGCGCGTCGTGCAGGGCCACCATGGCGCCGGTGATCGAGGCGCAGCGCGTGCCGCCGTCGGCCTGAATGACGTCGCAGTCGATGGCCAGCGTGAAATTGGGAAAGCCGGTCGGATCCACCGCCGCGCGCAGGCTGCGGCCGATCAGGCGCTGAATCTCGGTGCTGCGCCCGTCGCGCTGCGCGCCCTCGCGCTTGCGGCGGCCGACGACCGAGCCGGGCAGCATCGAGTATTCCGCCGTGATCCAGCCCTCGCCGCGGCTCTGCATCCAGTTGGGCACGCCGGGCACGGCGCACACGGTGCACAGCACCCGCGTGTTGCCGGTCTCGACCAGGACGGAGCCTTCGGCGTGGGGGGCGAATCCGCGCATGAAGCGGAGCGGGCGCAGATCGCCGGGTCCGCGGTTGTGGGAGCGTGCCAAGGGTTCCTGGGTCAGGGCAGAGCGGCGAGGCTGCCCAGCGCGGCAAGCGGCCGGCGGATGACCGTGCTGCCGCTGGCGTAGGCCAAGCCCGTGCCGAAGCGGAATTCTAGCAATTGTCCGCCGGGCGGCGCGCCGCTTCCCGGCTCCGCCACGCCGCGCGGCGCCCAGCGCCGCAGGCGCGCGAGAAAATCCTCCTCGAGCGCAGCCGGACCGGCGGCGCGCGCGCGCGCGAGTTCCGCCTCCAACCGCCAGATCCAGGCCGCGAGCAGGCGCGTGCGATCCGGCGCCGGGCGCCCGCGCGCCGCCAACTCCGCCGCGACGCTCGTGGCGGGATGAGCCGCGGCTCTCGCGGGCGGGGCGGCGTGCACGTTCAGGCCGAGCCCGAGCAGCGCCGCCGGCGGCGGGCCGGTCAGGATCTCGCCGAGCAGGCCGGCCACTTTCGCGCCGCCGATCAGCACGTCGTTGGGCCACTTGAGCGCGACCGGCCCGCAGCCCCAGTCCTCCAAAGTGCGCGCCAGGGCCGCGGCGCCGGCCACCCCGAGCAGATGCGCGGGCTCCGGGCCGGGCGCCGCCACCAGGGTGACGGCCAGATTGCTGGACGGCGGCCCGGTCCACCAGTCGCGCGCGCGGCGGCCGCGGCCGGATTCCTGCAGCTCCGCGGCGATGAGGAGGCCGGCCGGAGCGCCCGCGCTGCGCGCCTCGTCCTGGGTGCTGCCGCAGGACGGCAGGATGCGGACTGCGCGCGCCAGGGCGCGGCGGGCGGGCAGCAGCCGCTCCAGCTCCTCCGCGCGCAGCGGATCCACGCCTAGGCGTGGAACTGATCCGCGCGCCCGCCGAACTGCTGGCGCAGGCGCCGGATCACGTTGGCGTGGATCTGGCAGACGCGCGATTCGGTGATGGCGAGCTGCGCGCCGATCTGCCGCAGGGTCAGGCCCTTCTGGTAGTACATCGTGAGAATGCTGCGCTCCTTCTCGCTCAGGATGCGCCCCAGCTCCACCATGAGGTCGCCGCGGTGCACGGCGTCCAGCGGGTCCGTTTCCGTGGACTCGGCGAGCGAGTCGAGCGCCTGATCGTTTTCCTCGCCGGCCGGATGGCGGCGGTCGCTGACGCTGTGCATCTGGCGCGGCTGGGTGCGCAGCACGTCCTTCTCGCGCAGGTCGAGCTCGTCGGCGACCTCGGCGGTGCTGGGATCGCGGCCGTGCTTCTCGCGGAAGGCGGCGCGCGAGCGCTCGATCTGGCCGGTGCGCTGGCGCTCGAGGCGCGGCACCCAGTCCTGGTTGCGGACCGCGTCGAGCATCGCGCCGCGCACGCGCGTGCTGCAGTAGGTCTTGAATTTGATGCCGCGCGCGGGATCGAAGCGGGTGATCGCGTCCATCAGGCCGAAGTTGCCTTCCTGGATCAAATCGTCCACGTCCACGGAGCGCGGGAAGCGCTGCACTTCGCGCTCGGCGATCTGCCGCACCAGCAATTGATGCCGGTTCACGAGCTCCTGGCGCAGCGCGTCGCTGGGCTTCTTCGACCACAGGCGCCAGAGTTCCTCCGTCGTGACGGTGGGGAGGTCCGGCGGCGGCCGCTTGGCCCGGCTGCGTGTTGCCATCGCGGGAGATTCTAGGCGCCGGCCGGTGCCGATCACCAGCGCCCCGGCCTCAATCGGCGACCCGGACCAGGCTGAAGACCGGCATGCCGTGCAATTGCGCGCGGCCGGCCAGGGCGGCCAGCTCGACCACGAAGCCGCAGCCCACCACCTCGGCGCCGGTCCGGCGCAGGAGGGTGACGGCCGCCGCCGCGGTGCCGCCGGAGGCGAGCAGGTCGTCCACCAGGAGCACGCGCTGGCCGGCGTCGGCCGCGTCCTGGTGCAATTCCAGGGTGCCGGCGCCGTACTCGAGGGTGTAGCTCTCGCGGAAGGTGCGCCACGGCAGCTTGCCGGGCTTGCGCACCGGCAAAAAGCCGAGCCCGAGGCGCTCCGCGAGCGGCGCGCCGAAGAGGAAGCCGCGCGATTCGACGCCGGCGATCGCGGTCGGCCGCAGGGCGGCGGCGGGACCGGCCAGGGCCGCGACGGTCTCGCGCAGAGCGCCGGGATCCTGCAGCAGGGGGGTGATGTCCTGGAAGCGGATGCCGGGCTGCGGAAAATCCGGCACGACGCGCAGCCAGCGGCCGAGGCCGGGCGCCAGGCCGGCGTCTTCGCTCACATTTCCTCCGGCGCCGGCACGCCGAGCAGGCCCAGGCCGTTGGCCAGGGTGCAGCGCCAGGCGTCGGTCAGCGCGAGGCGCGCGTCCTCCAGCGCGCGCGGCTCGGCGCCGATCACGCGGTTCTCGCGGTACCAGGAATTGCCGGCCGCGCCGATCTTGAGCAGGGCGTGGGCCAGGAGCATGGGCTCGCGCTTGGCGGCGGCCTCGCGCAGCGCCGCCGGGAAGCGGCCCAGCGCCACCAGCAGATCGCGCGCCTCGGCGGCGATCAGGGACGCGTCGGCGGCGGCCGGCGCCGGGCGGCCGGCCTTGCGCAGGATCGAGCAGCAGCGCGCGTGCGCGTACTGCAGATAGGGGCCGGTGTCGCCCTCGAAGGACAGCACTTCGTTCCAGTCGAAGACCACGTCCTTGGTGCGCTGGTGCTTGAGGTCGTGGAAGAGCACCGCGCCCACGCCGACCATTTCGGCGGCGCCGGCCTTGTCGGGGTGCTCGGGATTCTTCTCCTCGACGGCGGCGCGCGCCAGCTCGACGGCGCGGTCGAGAACGTCTGACAATTGGAGGACGCGGCCCTCGCGGGTTGACAATTTCCCCTCGGCGAGGCGGATCAGGCCGAACGGGATGTGCTCGATGCGCTCCTGCCACGCGGCGCCGCAGCGGGCCAGCACGGCCTTGAACTGCTGGAAGTGCAGGCTCTGCTCGTTGCCGACCACGTAGAGCGCCTGGTCGAAGGCGAATTCCTCCCAGCGGGACTTGGCGGCGGCCAGGTCGCGGGTGGCGTAGAGGGTGGTCTCGTGCGCGGTCTTGACCAGGCACGGCGTCTTGATGCCGAGGGAGTCGAGGCGCACGATCCGGGCGCCGTCGGAGTCCTCGACGACGCCGCAGGATTCGAGCCAGGCCAGCAGCGGCCCGAGCTGGTTCTCGTACCAGCTCTCGCCGCGCACGAAGTCGAAGCGCACGCCGAGGCGCGCGTAGGTTTTGTCGAACTCGCGCAGCGACAGCGCGGTGAAACGCTTCCACGCGGCGCGCGTCGCGTTGTCCGCGCCGCTCTCGAGTTCCTGGAATGCGCGCTTGGCCTCCGCGGCCAGCTCCGGATCGGCGGCCTCGTCGGCGTGGAAGCGCACGTAGAGGCCGAGCAGGTGCTCGATCGGCGCGCGCTCGAGCTCGGCCTCGGAGCCCCAGCGGTTCCAGGCCGCGACGAGCTTGCCGAACTGCGAGCCCCAGTCGCCGAGGTGGTTGATGCGCACGACGCGGTGCCCGAGGCGCGCGAACATGCGCGCCAGCGCCGCGCCGATCACGGTCGAGCGCAGGTGGCCGATGTGCATCGGCTTGGCGATGTTCGGCGAGCTGAACTCGACGAGGGTGACGCGGCCGTCGCGCGCGGCGCCGAAGTCCGGCCGGCGCGCGTCCGCCAGCACCGCGGCCGCCAGCGCCGCGCCGTCCAGGCGCACGTTCAGGAAGGGACCCGCGGGCTGGGCCTCGACGCCGCGGCCGCGCAGGAAATCGGCCAGTTCCGCGGCCAGCGCGGGCGGCGCCTTGCCGGCCGCCTGCGCGAAGCGGAAGCAGGGCAGCGCGAATTCGCCGACTCCGTCCTGGCGCGGCCGCTCGAACTGCAAGGTCTCGGCTTCGATGCCGAGCCGGGGCGCCAGCAGCGCGCGCAGATCGGCCTCGAAGCGGTCGAGGCCTTGCAGCGCCTCGTCAGGATGGGTCGAGCCGGTCGCCATGCAGGGGTGCGAGGAGCTCCTCGACCGGAGATCCTAGGGCGGCGCCGATCTCCGCCGCGTGCTGCTCGGCCAGCTCCGCCGCGCGCCGCATCCAGCGTGAGTCGCCGTAGCGCGCGATCAGATCGGCGTGCCGCTCCCGCAGGCTGACGATGGTGGTGTTGCGCACGCAGGAATCCGCGAGGCTGACGACGCTGTCCTGCAGATTCCAAGGCTCCTCCTCGAAGGCGGCGAAGGCGCGGCCGATGAACGCGTCGGTGAGGCGGCCCCCGCGCAGCTCCTCCGGCGCGCGGCCCTTGAGCCAGTGGGCGAGGCAGCCGCGCGCCGCGCTCGGGTGGCCGTGCGCGCGCACCAGCACGTAGCCGGTCCAGCCATGCAGCGGCCCGTGCGTCTTGCTGCGCCCGATGTCGTGCAGCAAGGCCTGCACTTCGAGCAGATCCGCGTCCACGCGCGCCCCGCGCTCCGCGAGCGCGGCGCCCACGGTGCGCGCGACCTTCGCCACCTGGCGGCAGTGCAGTGGCCAGGATTCGCCCGGCGGCGCGTGGCGCGCGAGCATGAGGCGCGCCTCCGCCGGAGCCAGCGCGGGCGGCCCGGCGCTCATGGCGCAGGCTGGGCCAGGCGCACCGCGGCGCGCACGAGGCTGCGGCGCAGCTCCTCGAAGGCGAGTTGCTCCAGCGCGCGCTCCGCGGGGAGCCACTGGTGCGCGTCGTGCTCGCCGGAGCGCGCGAGATCGGCCTCGCCGACGGCGCGGGCGGAGAGGAACATCACCACGCGCTTGAGCTTGCCCTTGGGCAGGACGTAGTGGCAGGCGTCGGCGAAGCCGGGCACGAGGTCGGTCTCCTGGAGGCGCAGGCCGGTCTCCTCGCGGCACTCGCGCAGCGCGCCCGCGAGCAGGTCCTCGCCCTCTTCGAGGCGGCCCTTGGCGAAGCCCCAGGTGCCGTGGCGCGCGTTGCGCAGGAGCAGGAATTCCGGCGCGTCGGCGCGGCCGCGCCACAGCAGGACGCCCGCCGCGAACACGCTCGGAGCTGCGCTCATGAATCCATTCTAGGACAAGGCTGCGGCAACGAGAGACAAGGCTCCGGCTACAATCCCGCGTGATGGCGGCAACCGGGACGGCCACCGCGGCGCGCTGCTGGCGCGCCGTCCTGCTCGACAAGCGCGCCTGCGGCCCGGACGCCTTCGTCGGCGAAGTGGAGCTGCCTGCCGATCCCGGCCCCATCCTGCCCGGCCAGTTCGCGATGCTCTCGCCGGGCGACGGCGGCGGCCCCTGCATCGCGCGGCCGTTCAGCGTCTTCGACCGCACCGGCCCGCGGCGCTTCACTTTCCTGGTGCAGGTGCACGGCGCCGGCACGCGCGCGCTCGCCGCCGTCGCGAGCGGCGGGGCTTGGACGGTGACCATGCCGCTCGGCAACGGCTTCGCGGTGGCGCCGCCGTCGCGGCCCGTGGTGTTCGTGGCGGGCGGCGTGGGCAGCGCCCCGTTCCTGCTGTACGCGCGCGCGCGCGCCGCGGCGGGCGCGGGACAGCGAACCTGGATGCTGTACGGCGCGCGCACCGCAGACCGGCTCTATGACCGCGACCGGTTCGAGGCCGCGGGCGTGCCCGTGCTGTGCGCGACGCAGGATGGTGCCGCGGGCGCTGGAGCCTCCGGCGCCGCGGCCGGCACCGTGCTGGATCTCCTGCGCCAGGAATTGGAAGCGGGCCGCATTCCGCAGGACGCGCTGTTCTGCGCCTGCGGACCCGAGGGTCTGCTGCACGCGTTCGCCGCGCTGGCCCGCGCGCGGCGCCTGGATTCCGAGCTGAGCCTCGAGACCTACATGGGCTGCGGCTGGGGCGGGTGCAACGCCTGTCCCATCGCCACCGAGCCGTCGGGCCCGCTCGGCGCGTGGCCCTGGGCCAAGACATGCACGCAAGGGCCGGTGTTTCCCCTGACCTCGATCCGCTTCTAGCGCCGCATGGAAACCTGGAGCATCGAGATTGACAAGGAGTACCTCAAGTTCTCCTGCGCTCACTTTTTGATTTTTCCCGACGGCAGCGCCGAGCGCCTGCACGGCCACAACTACCGCGTCTACGCCGCCGTGGAGGGCGCCCTCACCGAGCACGGGCTCGTTCTCGACTTCAAGAGGGTGAAACCCGTGATCCGCGAGCTGGTGGACGCCCTGGACGAGCACTGGCTCGTGCCTGGTCAGCATCCCGTGCTGAAGTGGAACGCGCGCCCCGACGGGGTCGTGGAGGTCCGCTACCTGGAGCGCTACTACGCCGCCCCCCGCGAGGACGTGATCGTGCTCCCGATCAACAACACCAGCGCCGAGAACCTCGCGGGATGGCTCGGCCACGAACTCCTCACCCGCCTCCGCGCCCGATTCCCGGAAGCCGACCTGCGGGCAGCGCGCGTGGCGGTGGAGGAAACGCCGGGACAACGAGGCGTTTGGGAGTGGAGCAAGAAACCAGAAGCAGGACAAAACTAGGAAGCTGGCCCCGCTCGCTGGCGCGGAAATCGAGGAAATCGGGTAACCACCGGCGCCGGCGCGCGTGGATCGCGGGTGGGTCCCATCGGCCCTCCGCGTCATGCACTTCGACCCGCCCTGCTGTCCTTTTCCGGCCTGCCCCAGCCGTGCCGCCGGCCTGCCCTTTCTCTTCCGCCGCTCCGGCGGTTACCGGCGCCGCTGCGACGCGCGCCACGTCCCGCGCTTTCTCTGCCGCGTTTGCCGTCGGCGCTTCTCCGCCCAGTCCTTTCGCCTCGACTTTCGCTGGCGCAAGCCGCACATCGACACGCTGGTCTTCCAGCTCCTCGTCTCCAAGGTCACGCACCGTCAGACCGCCCGCGTCCTGAAGGTGAACCGCAAGACCGTCGAGCGCCGCCTGCGCCGCTTCGCTCCGGCGCTGCGCGAATTTCACCAGCTCGTACTGCGCCGCGCGCGCAGCCACGGCGGCATTCACGGCTCCTTCTCGCTCGACGAGCTCGAAACCTTCGAGCACGACCGCCGCCTCCAGCCGGTCACGGTGCCGGTGCTCATCGAGCGCCACACTCTCTTCGTCTGCCACGCGGAAACCGCGCCGCTGCCCTCGCGCGGGCGGATTGGAGCGCGGGAGCAGGAGAAGCGCGCCGCGCGCGAGCGCGCCGCAGGGCCACGTCGCTCGGGCTCCGCCGCGGCCGTGGATTCCTGCTTTGACACCCTGCGCACCGTTCACGATCCTGACTGCCTGCTCGAGATGGTCACCGACCAGAAGCGCGCCTACCGCAGCAGCCTGCGCCGCCACTTTCCAGGCCGCATGGGCACGCACGTCACCGAATCTTCGCGGCGCACGCGCAACCGCGCCAATCCGCTCTTCGCGATCAACCACACGCTGGCGCTGATGCGCGACACGATCTCGCGGCTGGTGCGCCGCTCGTGGGGCGCGAGCAAGTGCCGCCGGCGGCTGCTGCAGCACATCTGGGTGTGGATGGCCTGGCGCAACTATGTAAGGCCGATCACGAATCGGGCGCCCAAAGTGACGCCGGCCTCCGCTCTGCTCCTCGTCCGGCGGCCTTTTTCTTCCGCTGAAATTCTTCGTTGGCGCTGGCCGGCGCTCATGCCCGGGTGCGCCATTTGACGGGGCCAGCTTCCTAGAGTGTGACGTCGAAAATGATCAGGCTGTTCGGCGGCAACTCCACCGTCAGCGTCCTGCGTCTCTCCACGATCCCCGCCGCCGCGGCGCTCTCGGGCGCGAGCGCGGTCTCGGGCAGGTCGTTGATGGCGGCGATCTGCGCCAGGCGGTCGTCGCGGAGGGTGTCGCGCATCAGTTTCAGCGCAAACACGGCGACGCCGTGGGGGATTCCTTCCTGGGCCGCCCAGGGCAGGAAATTGCCGGTGACTTCCTTGATGTCGCGCCAGGAGTAGGGATAGCCGGCGCTCGTGAGATGGTTGGCGCAGGCCTCGCACGAGGAGCGGAAGGCCGCCTTCGCCACGAGATCAATTTCGGGCTGGAGTGTCGCCAGCGAATCGGCAGGAGAATGATGCTCGGCGTCGAAGCGCCAGGCTTCGCCGAGGGTGAACGCTGCGTGACCAGTCAGGGTGAGCTTCAGGGTGCGGCTCTCGATCTCGTAGCGCTCGGCGGCGTAGACGTCGGGCATGAAGTGCAGCACGTCCACGGCCTGGCGCGGCGTGAGGCCCTCGCGGATCAGGGTGCGGACGCTGGCCTGATTTCCCCCGGCGGCGAGCCAGCGCGGATAGAGCCAGCCGCCCGTCATGCCGTGCTCTTCCGCGCGCTGGAGGAACACCCAGCCGGCCTCGATCGCGTCGTTGGAGGCGGCGATGCGCACGCGGTTCCCGGAGCGGCTCACCAGCACGCGCAGGCTCTCTTCGCGGGGCGGGGTGGTGACGGGCAGCAGTTCCTCCTGCGCCATGCCGAACAGGAATTCCGCGGCGCGGAACACCGGCTTCTTGACGCCGTGATGGCTCAGCGCCCCGATGCCCAATCCCTGCAGGTCGGTGATCCCGGGCTCGTCCTCCTCGTCGCCGTCCATGAAGTAGAGGTTGCCGTCGAGGCCGAGTTCGTAGGCGCTGGTGATGAAGCCGGCGAAATTTGCGGCGGCAGGGGCGCGGTCGAACAGGGCGCCGTATCCGCCCGCGGCTGTCGAGACGATGTTCCACTCGCTGACGAAGCAGGGAATCGCGCCCATTCCCGCGGCCTGCGCCAATCCCTTCAGCCGCGCGACGCTGCCGGTGGCGTGCAGCTCGTTGGCCGGCGCGTAGTGGTGCCAGGACAGGAAATCGAGCGGAACGCCCATCGTGTCCGCGTACTGCAGCATCACCTCCAGGAAGCCGCGCTGGAGATTCAGGGTCGAGCGCACGCCGGCGAGGCCCGGCCCGCCGATCTGCATCCCGGGGCGCGCGGCCTTGATGCGCGGCGCGGCCGCTCCGTAGAAGCGCAGGAATTCCTTCGCGGTCCCGGTGAACCATTCCGGCCGGTCCGGCTCGTTCCAGATCTCGAGGTAATCGGGCGTCACGCCCGCCTCGTGCTCGATCTCCGCGATGAAGGCGAGAACCGCGTCGGCCCAGGCCAGCGGATCGGTGGGAGGGAAACGCGCGAACTCGGGCAGGCCGGTGCCGTAGGTGCTGCCGGTGCGGTCGGGATGCGGCGAGAGGCTGCGCGGCGTTCCGACTACTCCCAGCCACAGGCGGTTGCCCGCCGCGCGCGCGTGGAGGAAGTCTTCGTCAATGGCGCTGGCGGCGGCGAGGTCGCTCAGAAAGCAGCTGCGGCGATAGATGCCGCCGCCGGCTCCGGCGTCGGCGAAGGCCTCGGCGAGGCGCGGCGAGTTGCGGGAGCCGACGAACCCGGCCAGGCGGTTGCCCGCGGAAGGCCCGGCGGGGCCGTCCGGCTGCACGCGGAAGCCGTCCTGGTGCGAGGGCGGCGGACCGCCCTGGGGCGCCAGGGACAGCATCACGAGAGTGAGAGAAGGCAGCGTCGCCAGCATCGACTCGAGGCTCAGTCCTGAGCCAGGCTGCCCGCGAGATCGATGACGATCACCATCGAAGTGTTCGGCGCCATTTCGAATTGAATCTCGCGCCCGACCAGGGTCACTCCCGCCCTGGCGGCGGATTCGCTGGTCACGATGGTCTCGGGCAGCGAATTGAGAAGCGATTGATTCATCAGTCGGCCGTCCCGCAGCGTGTCCTGCAGGATCTTGAACGCCGTCACGGCATAGCCGTAGGGAATGCCTTCGGCGGCGGCCCACGCGAAGAAGTCGCCCTGGATTCCGAGGATGTCGGCGGCCGTGTAGAGGTAGCCGAGCAAGGTCAGATGCAGTGCCGTGGCCAGAGCCGAGGAGAAGGCCGCGTCCGCCTCCGCCGCCACGAAGGCCGGCAGGAGGTCGGCCTGATACTGCGCGGGCGCGTTGACCGTGTCGGTGAAGCGCGTGACGGCGCCGAGTTGGAACGGCTCGGCTCCCAGCACTTGCAGGACTACCGGGCGCGGCTCGGTGAGGTAGCGCCCGTACATCAGGACTTCCGGAATGAAGGAGAGCGTGTCGCGCGCTTGCTGGACCGTGAGTCCGGCCTTGACCAGGTCGTCCTCGTCCGCCTGCGTGCCGCCGGCGGCGAGCCAGATCTCGTACAGCCATCCCGGCTCCATGCCGTACTGACGGGCGCGGTTGGCGAAGACCCACAGTCCGGTCACGACGTCGTTGGTCACGACGATGCGCATGGAGCTGCCTTCGACCACCGCGTTCACGCGCAGATTCCACTCCTCTCCCGCCGGCCGGACCTCCGGCTGCGGCCGCTTCGTCATGCCGCTGAGGATCTCGAGCAGGCGCGCCGAGGGCTTCTTGACGCCGTGCTGCGTGACGAGGCCGAGGCCGACGCCCATGAGGTCGGAAATACCCGTCTCGTTGTCCTCGTCGCTGTCGAGGAAGAAGAGCGCGTGATCCAGCCCGGCTTCGCGCGCGCTGAGGATGAAGCCGCCCAGGTTCGCGGCCGCGTGCGGGCCGTCGAACTCGTGGCCGGCCGGACCCTCGGCGCTGGGATAGATGTTCCACTCGCTGACGATCGCCTCAGGCGGAGTCATGCCGAGGCTCGCGGCCAGGTCGCGGATGCGCTGCGGCATCCGGCTGTACAGCAGCTCGGTGGAAGGCGCGTAGTGGTGCCAGGACACGAAGTCGAGCGGCGTGGACGTCGCGTGGGCCTGGCGCACGAGCGCGAGCAGCGCGCTTTCTCCCATGCCCATTTCCGAACGCCAGCCGGCGAGGCCCGGGCCGCCGACGCGGATCCCCGGACGGGCGCTCTTGATGCGCGAGGCGGCGATCGCGTAGAGCTCGAGCAGGTCGGAGCCGGTGCCCTTGAACCACTCGACGCGCTCCGGCTCGTTCCAGATCTCCACGTAGTCCGGCACCACGCCGTCGACGGCTTCCATGTCGTCGATGAAGGCGAGGATTCCGTCGGCCCAGGCCACCGGATCGGTGGGGGGATAGCGCGCGAATTCCGGCAGGCCGGTGCCGTACTGATTGCCCTCGGCGTCGGGCTCGGGAGACAGCGCGCGCGGAGTGCCGACGCAGGTCAGCCACGACTTCATGCCGCCGTCTTCCGCCATGCGGAGGTCCTCGCCGATGTGGCGGCCTTCCGAGAGCTCGTGCAGGCGCAGCATGCGCCGGTAGGGCGCGCTCGTCACTCCGACTTCGTCCATCAGACCCTGAAGGCGCGGCGACGCGCGCCAGCCGACCAGGCCGAAGTTGTCGAGCGTCGCGCCTGGCAAAATGCTGTCAGGCTCGATTGTGAAGCGCGCTACTTGCGCGGTGAGCGGAGTGCTCAGGGCGCCGAAGCTCAGCAGAAGGACGAAGCCGATTTGGGCCAGACGCCGGTCAAGGCGCGGCAGCGCAGGGAGGGTCATTGATTCTGAGGGGAGAGATCCGAGGGGGGCGCGGAGGTACGCCATTGTGCTTACCAAGCGCAAATTGCGCCAGGGTGAAGCGAAAAAAAGGCGGATTCTTCGTTTAGAACAGAGCGACTGCCGCGGAAGCGTTCGAGCGTTTCATCGCTGCCCGTGCAGTTCAGCAACCGGCTCCAGCCATGAAAAAAACCGGCGGCCTGTTCGGCCGCCGGCACCCATCATGGCTAAATCGAATTTGCTTCCAAGAAAAGCCGCCTCGCCCCATTGGCGGACGACGCTGGCTGGCTCGTTAGTGCTGAATCTCGATCACCAGCAGCGTGTCCGGCGCGAGCTGGAAGCGGAGTTTGCGCCCATCCACGGCCACGCCGGCCGCCCCGGCGCTGAGGGCCTGTATTTGAGTTTCTGGCTGATTATTCAGAAAATTGGCGCTGGCCAGCCGCTCGTCGCGGTGGGTGTCGCGCATCAGTTTGAGGGCGCTCACGGCGATGCCGTAGGGGATGCCCTCGGCGTCGGCCCAGGTCATGAACAGGGCCTCCGGCACGGCGTTCAGCTCCGCGGCGGTGTAGAAGAGGCTCCAGGTCTCCAGGAACGCGGACACGGCCACGGCGGCTTCCCAGACCGCGTCCTCCTCCGCCGCCTCCAGCTCGGGCATGAGGCCGGCCACCAGGGCGGCGGGCGCGTTGTTCTCCTCGTCGAACCGGATCACCTGGCTGACGTGGAAGTCCTCGGTGCCGAGCACCGTGATGACCGCGTCGCGCGGCTCGACCGCCCGCTCGGCGTACGCGTAGACCTCGGGCAGGAACCCGAGCAGGTCCTCGGCCTGCTGCTGCGTGAGGCCTTCCGCGATCAGGTCCTCCAGCTCGGCCTGCGCGCCGCCGGCTGCGAGCCACAGGTCGTAGAGCCAGCCGGGCTCCATGCCGAACTGGCGCGCGCGGTTGGCGAACATCCAGGTGCCTGTCACCACGTCGTTGCTGACGAGGATGCGCGTGCGGTCGCCGGAGCGCGAGGCGAGGACCTGCAGGTTGAACTCGTCCTGCTCGGGCCGGTAGATCGGCAGGATGTCCTCCTCCATCATGTCGTGCACCGCGCCGAGAGCGTGGAAGACCGGCTTCTTGACGCCGTGCAGGGTCAGCGCGCCGAGGCTCACGCCGGCCAGGTCGGTGATGCCCGGGTCGTTGTCCTCGTCCACGTCCAAGAAGAAGAGATTCCCGTCGAGCTGGCGCTCGTATGCGGTGGCGAGAAATCCGGCCAGGTTGGCGGCGGCGTGCGAACCGTCGAATTCCGGCCCCATGGCGCCTTCCGCGCTGGGCGCGATGTTCCACTCGCTGACGATCGCCTCGATCGGCGGAAGGCCAAGCGAGTCGGCGAGGTCGCGCGCCACGTTGGCCATGTCGGAGAACAGCAGTTCATTGGCGGGCGCGTAGTGGTGCCAGGACACGAAGTCGAGCGGGGCGTTCGTGGCGTCGGCGTTGCGGATGTAGGCGAGGATCACGCTCTCGGTGCCGCCGAGCGTCGAGCTGTATCCCGCCAGCGCGGGACCGCCGACCTTGAGCTCCGGGCGCAGCAGCCGCACGCGCTTGGACACCGTGGTGTAGAAGGCCAGCAGCTCCTCGAGGGTGCCCACGTACCACTCCGGGCGCTCCACTTCGTTCCACAGCTCCAGGTACTCGGGCACGACGCCGTGCTCGGTTTCGAGCATGTTGATGAAGGCGAGCACGCGGTTGGTCCACTCCACCGGATCCGTCGGCAGGTAGCGCGCGAACCCGGGCAGGCCGGTGCCGTATTCGTTCTCGGTCAGCTCCGGGTGCGGCGACAGATCGGAGGGCGTGCCGACGACGTGCAGCCAGAGCCGGTAGTCCTCGGTGGCGGCCATCGCGAAGTCCTCGCCGAGGAATTGGCCGGTGGACGGCTCGTGCGCGAACCAGGTGCGGCGGTAGCGGCTGCCTGCCGCCACGGTGTTCGAGGTCATGCGCGCGAGGCGCGGCGAGTTGCGATAGCCGACGAAGCCGCCGAGGCGCCCGCCCGGCGCAGTGCTGGGCTCGCTGCCCGGCCAGACGCCGAAGCCTTCCAGGTCCTCGAGATCGGGCGGCGGCTCCTCCTCGTCCCCGCCGCCGGGCCCCGGCTCCTCGTCGTCGTTGGGCTCGTCCACCGGACTGGGGGTGCCTCCGGCGTCCTCGCCTCCGGCGCCGCCGCAACTGGCCAGAACCAAGCCTGGCAGGGCCAGGAACAGGCTGAGCAAGATCCCCAGCAGGCTCCGTGGGTCCACGGAGCGGCATGGGATAAAGGAATAGACGCGCGCGCGAGACTGCATGCTCGCCATTGACGGTCAGATATGGGACCGCCTCAAGGACCGATTTTCGTCCTCATCCTTGTAGGACTCGGCGCTGCCCCTAGAATTCGGGCCGGTCGGGGCGTGGCGCAGCCTGGATAGCGCGCTGCAATGGGGTTGCAGAGGTCGGAAGTTCGAATCTTCTCGCCCCGACCATTCAACCTGAAATTAATTCGGAATGATTTTCCAGATCGTGCCCGCGAGGGAAATGACGTAAAGTTCGCGCTTTGAGTCCTCGCCGAAAGACACGATCGAGCGCAGTTTTCCTTCCGGATCGAGCATCGAAGTGCGGTCCACCGATTCCGTGAGCTTGCCGTCGCGGTCCACGCGCAGGGTTCCGATCACGTTGCTGCAGTAGTCGGCCCAGAAATAGGAGCCGCGCAGCCACGGCATGGCGGAGCCGCGGTAGACGTAGCCGCCGCTCACCGAGCAGTGGTTCTTCGGCGCGCCGTGCGGAAATTCGTAGACCGGCGGCACCAGCTTGGACTTGTCGGCGCCCGGCGGAACGTCGAAGTCGTGCGTGCCCTCGAGAATGCGCCAGCCGAAGTTGGCGCCGCCCGGGTGGTCGCCCGGCAGCCAGTCGATTTCCTCCCACAGATTCTGGCCGATGTCGCCGATCCACAGATCGCCGTTCTCGGGATCGAAGCAGAAGCGCCAGGCGTTGCGGATGCCCCAGGCCCAGATCTCCGGGCGCGCGCCGGGAGTCTTGACGAACGGATTGCCCGGCGGAATGCCGTAGGGCTCGCCGGAATCCACGTCGATGCGCAGGATCTTGCCCAGCAGGGTGCTCAGGTCCTGCCCCGCGTTCTTCGGATCGTTGGCGGCGCCGCCGTCGCCCATGCCGACGTAGAGGAAGCCGTCGCGCGGCCCGAACGCGATCATGCCGCCGTTGTGGTTGGGCCACGGCTGCTCGATGGTGAGCAGCACCTGCTCGCTCTTCGGATCGGCAGCCAGCGGCGCGTCCGGGCCGGACGGCGCCGGCAGCTGAAAGCGCGCGATCACGGTGCTGCCGCGGCGGTCGGAGTAGTGCAGGAAAACGGAACGGTTGTCGGCCCCGAACTTCGGGTGGAACGCCAGGCCGAGCAGGCCGCGCTCGCTGACGTCGCTGATCTTCTCGCGCAGGTCGATCACGTCGCGGCTCTGCATCTCGCCCTTGCGCCAGGCGCGCAGCCGGCCCTTCTTCTCGAGAATCAGGAGCGTGTCCCCGTCGCCGGGCACGGCGGCCAAGAAGACGGGCTCGTCGAGGCCGGAGACGAATTTCTCCAGGCGCAATTCCTGGGCGGAGGCGGCGCCGCCCGCGAGCAGGGCGGCGGCGATGAGGGCGGGGATGAGTGGCGACACGGCGGGGGCCAGATTAACCGCCGCCGCCCTCACTTCTTCGGATAGGTCGCGAGCACCCAGGCGGACCAGGCCGCGTCGAAGGCCTCGGCGTCCATGCCGAAGGATTTCTCGAAGGCCTCGCGATGGCGCGCCGCGATTTCCTCCCGCGTCGGCGCGCGTCCCGGCGTGATGATCCCCTTCACGCCCTCCAGGAACGCCGGCAGGCCCTCCGGCTTCACGCGCATCAGATAGTCCATGCGCGACCAGGACATCATGTGGTCGGCGTACTCGAGTTGGCTGAGATCGTCGAGCGCGAACAGCCGCTCGGCAGTCGGCCAGAATTCGTTCTTGACGCGCGCGTGCACGCGCGGCGGCCAATTCCACTGGTCCTTCTCGTCCTCGGTGTAGGCGCGCTCGTCGGTGAAGTAGTTCAACTTCGGCGTGACGCGCCGCGCCAGCGCGTGCCCCACGCCGTTCGCGAGCCATACCGGGGTGGAGTGCGTGTAGTTCTTGACGCCGTCCACGAAGTTGAAGGCCAGGTTGTAGAGCAGCACGCAGTGCAGCACGGCGTCCTGGTCCAGATTGGTGCCCTGGACGTGCGCGGCGAAGAGCAGCGATCCGGTGCCCACGAAGAAGTGGCGCGCCGAGTACTCGGCGCCGCCGCCGGCCAGGTAGCGCTCGCGCAGGCGGCCGTAGCTGCTCTCCTTGTCAAAGAGCAGGACCGTGAATTTGCCGCCCATGCCGAGGTAGGGCCCTTCGCCGCGGTACTCGCCGTCCACCAGCTGGCCGGGTCCGGAAGGCCAGCGCGCCTGATCCAGCCCGAAGATGCCGCTGAAGTCGGAGTAGGCCTCCTCGCAGCGCTGGGCGATCAGATGCAGGCGCAGCCAGGGCTCGAGCTTGCGGGGGGCCTTGGCCGGGGCGGCGGGCAAGCGCAGGCGCAGCCGCTCCAGCTCGGCCCGCAGCCGGTCCTTGTCAAACTGATCCTGGACCTCGTAGGCCGGGAGGCTCGAGCCGATGCGGAAGTGCGCAGTCTCGACCCACAGCAATTTCACGCCGTCGCCGAGAGTCTTCTCGATCGCGGTCGTGGTCAGACCGTCGGCGAAATTGAACTCGCCGATCGCGACGTAGCCGGCCTTGGCCAGGGCCTCCGGCTCGTTCTGGGTGAACGGATCCAGCCGGTAGGCGGCGTCGCCGGACTCCTTGGCCTTGTCCTGCGCGGCCAGGGGTCCGGCGACGAGAAGCAGAGCCGCGACCGCCGCGCCGGCGGCGAATCGCGGACCGCGGATCATGCGCCGGCGGGGGCGGCCGGGGCCTTGCGCTCGGGTTTCAAGCCGAGGTCCGACGCCATCTTCTCGCGCGCCTTCAGCGCCTCGAGATCCTTGCGCGCCTTCTCCAGATCCTTCTGCAGCGCCTTCATCTTCGCGGACTTCGGACCCTCGTCCTCGGCGATTTTCTCGATCTGCCGGCGGAGCTGGTCCAGCCGCCCGTCGAAGACGTCGTACTGCGCAATGATCTTCTCGATCTCCGCCGTCGCCGCCTTGGCGTCGCCGAGGTAGCAGCGATCGATCATGGCGTTCATCGCGTCCCACAACTCGGTGCGCGACTGGTCGCCCTTGAGCAGGATCGGATCCGATCCGTCCCAGCTGGCCAGGAACAGGTGCGGCGGATGCTCTTCGTCGAAGAGCGCGTGGAAGGCATGAGTCTTCTCGAGCACGTGTTCGGGCAGCTTCACGCAGCGGAACCAGCGCGACATCACGAAGGTGCGCGAGTTGTCCTCGCTCGTGCTCAGCAGCGCCTTGTCGGTGCCGTTGCAGGTCTTGCACTCGCGCAACACCAGCAGCGGGCGCCGATCGTCGCCGGCGATGAAGAGGAAGGCCTCCTTCTCGGGCAGCGCGCGCTCGACCGCCTGCGCGACGGTGCTGCCGGAAGCGGCCGGAGTCTTGCCGGTCTTGGCCTGGAAGACCGGATAGTTCCACTCGATCTTCAGCACCCCGCGCGCGGTCTTGCCGTGCGAAGTGGGAAGGGTGGCGCCGCCGCTCGGGCCCGCGCCCGTGGGGCCGCCGACGCCGGCCGGTCCGGCTGGAGTGGCCGCGCCGCCGGGTGCGCCGGAGCCGCCGCCCGGGCCGCCGGTGGAGTCCGCAGGACCCGCGTAAGAACCAGTTCCATTGCCGGGCGCACGGCCCGCGCTGCTACCGCTTCATCACTGGGGCGCGGCGCCTTGCGCCGGAAGCGCGAAGGCGGCCAGGATCAGGGGCACGCTGAGAAGGGAGAGGTGCTTCATGGTGGTTCGCGGGGGCCTTGGAATAGGTATAGCGCAAAAGGAGCCCCCGCGAACGCCCGACCCGCGGGAATCTTTCAATGCCGGCGCTCGCCCTCGCTCTCCCAGAGGATCCAGTCGGTCAGGGCCATGCCGGCGCGGTGGCGGCGCATGAGCTCCCGGTGCTCCGGACCCTCCGTCGCCGGGACCAGCTCGATGCCGTCGCCAGCCCAGGTCATGGCCTCCAGGCCGCCTTGGACCTCCAGGGTCACCGCCCGTCGGCCAATCAACAATCCCCCAGGATTGTATCCATAGGGATCCGCCGCTTCGTCCAGCATGCTGCTGCCGATGCCGCGGTAGCCCTCGCCGGCCCCTCCCGCGAGGTGGAGCAGGGTGGGAATCACGTCCTTGTGGGAGCCCGGGCGCAGGAGTTCGGGCTTGAAGGCCGCGGCGATCCGGTCCGGCGCCAGCACGAATAAGGGCACGGCCCGCTCCAGCAGCACCTCGCTGGCGGCGAAGGGAATGCCCATGCCCATGGTGTGGTCGCCGGTGGCGGCGACGACGGTGCGGTCCAGCAGTCCGTCCTCCTCCAGACGGCCCAGGAACTTGCCGAGTTCGTGGCAGGCGTACTGGTAGGTGCGCAACTGCGCGCGCTGCAGCGGGTCGAGGCCGTCCGCGCGCTCGAGCAGCGCCTGCGGCGGAATCAGGGTCGGCAGCTGCGCGTCCCACGGCAGCTCGTGCGGCGGATGGTGGGTCGTGGTGAAGAGGATCAGAAACTGCGGCGCGGTGGCCTCGCGCAGGCGGCGCTCGGCCGCGGCGAAGAGGTGTTCGTCCCACACGCCCCACTCGCCGTTCGCGAGATCCGGATCGAGGCCGAGCTCGTGCAGGATCTGCGCCTGGCCGGCCGCTTCGACGAAGCCCTGCGGCGGCAGGAACGGCCCGAGTTTGCGCCATTCGAGCGGACCGCCGTAGAGGAAGCGCGGCTCGTAGCCGCGGTCGGCGAAGGCGCGCGCCGCGGAGGTCGGGAAGACGTGGTCCCGCAGATTCGACTGCGAGAGCTGCTTGGTGCCGGGACGGTAGGGCAGATTGACGATCAGCGAGAGGATCGAGCCGGCGGAGCCGTTGTCGCTGGGCAGGAAGCGCGGGAAGAACCAGCCGCGCTCCCAGTAGGACTCGAGGGGGCCGAGCAGATCGAAGTCCGCGCTCTGCCAGCGCAGCAGGTGCGTGTTGAAGGATTCCATCACCACCAGCACCACGTGCGGCGGCGGCCCCTCCGGCGGGCGCGGCAGCATCGGCTGCAGCGGCAGGAGCGACAGCGCCGTCGCCGCAGGCTCGTCGGCGATCGGCAGGCCGGTGAAATCCTGCAGCGCCTGCTCGCGCTTGCCCGCGTAGGAGTAGCGCGCCGCCACCGAGAAGGGCTCCTCCGTGAGGCGGATCCACACCGCCTCGGCCAGCGATTCGACGCCGTTGGCAGGCACCTGGTGCACGAATCCGGAGGCCGGCAGATCCTCGCTCATGCTGTCGGTCGAGGAGAAGGACCAGGACAGCAGGAGCACGATGGCGAGCACGTGCAGCGTGAGCTGCGCGTTGAGGCGCGGCTCCGCGTCGCCGGAATGCCCGCGGGCGCCGCGCGCGCGCAGGGCCCGCTCCGGCGACCACAGCCGCAGCAGGACGCGCCCGAGCAGCCACGCGGCCGCGAGGATCACGGCCGTGTAGATCAGGAACGGGTGGTTCTTCCACGCGCCGACGATCACCGAGATCAGGTCGTCCTCGAGGAAGCCGTAGGCCAGCACCGAGAGGTGGCTGGTGTAGAAGGCGTAGAACATGAAGTCGGAGACCAGCAGCGTCAGCACGCCGGCGACGCCCGCGAAGCTCCACCAGAACATGATGCGCAGCCACTTGCGCCAGCGCTCGCGCGCGGCGCCGCGCATCCACAGCAGCGACAGCGTCGGCGGCAGCAGCAGCAGGAGCACGACGCGCAGATCGTGCAGCAAGCCGGCGGCGAAGGCCGCGGGCAGGTCGCCGAGGAAATGGCTCCAGACCTCCGGGTGCGCGTAGCGCAGGACGAAGGCGGCGCGGAAGCCGGCCATGATCAGCAGCAGCGCGCCGCCGAGCAGGGTCAGGCGCGCGAGCGCCGAACCCAGCGCGGCGCCCGCGTCGAAGCGCTCGCCGTCCGCCTGCGGCGGGGCACCGGGCTTCGTCATGCCTCCATGATGCCGAATTCCGCCCCCCCCTGGATCAAGAATCCTGCAGCGTGCGGCGCAGGGCGCGGCGCCAGCCGGCGTAGCGCTCCTCGCGCTCCTCCGCGCCCATCCGCGGCTCGCACCGGCGCTCCGGGCGCCACAGCGCGGCCGCGCCGGCCGGCTCGAGCGCGCCGGCGCCGACCGCCGCCAGCAGCGCGGCGCCCAGCGCGGTGGTTTCGCCGACGGCCGGGCGCGCCACCGCCAGGCCCGTGAGATCGGCGAGCGCCTGCAGCAGCCAGTCGTTGCGGATCATGCCGCCGTCCACGCGCAGCTCGGCGGGCAGCCGCGCGCCGTCGGCGGCCGCGGCCTCGAGCAGATCGCGCGTCTGGAAGCAGGCCGCCTCCAGGCCGGCGCGCACCAGATCGTCGCCGGTCGCGTCGCGCGTGAGGCCGTGGATGGAAGCGCGCGCTGCCGGATCCCACCACGGCGCGCCGAGTCCGGTGAACGCCGGCACGAGATAGACGCGCTTGCGCGGATCGGCGGCGCGCGCGCGCGCTTCGGCGTCTGCCGACTCGCGCAGCAGGCCGAGCCCGTCGCGCAGCCACTGCACGACGCTGCCGGCGTGGAAGATGCTGCCTTCGAGCGCGAACGTGACGCGGCCGCCGAGGCGCCACGCGACGGTGCCGAGCAGGCGGTGCCGCGATGCGACGAGTTCGGCGCCGGTGTTCTGCACCGTGAAGCAGCCGGTGCCGTAGGTGGCCTTCATCGCGCCCAACTCGAGGCAGCCTTGGCCGAAGGCGGCGGCCTGCTGGTCGCCGGCGAGCGCGCGCAGCGGCACCGGCGCGCCCAGCGCGTCGGGATGCAGCGCGCCGTAGTCGGCGGCGGTGTCGCGCACTTCCGGCAGCAGTTCCGGAGGCACGCGGAACAGCGCGCACAGCTCGGGGCTCCAGCGCTGCTCGCGCACGTCGAAGAGCAGCGTGCGGGAGGCGTTGGTGGCGTCGGTCGCGTGCGCGGCGCCGCGCGTGAGGCGCCACGCCAGCCAGCAGTCCACCGTGCCCGCGGCCAGCTCGCCGCGCTCGGCGCGCGCGCGCGCGCCGGGAACGTGATCGAGCAGCCAGGCCAGTTTGGTGGCGGAGAAGTAGGGGTCCAGCAGCAGGCCGGTGCGGCGCGTCACTTCCGCTTCGTGGCCCGCCTCGCGCAGGCGCGCGCATTCCGCGGCGGTGCGCCGGTCCTGCCACACGATCGCGGGATGCAGCGGCCGGCCGGTGGCGCGCTCCCACAGCACCACGGTCTCGCGCTGGTTGGTGATCCCGGCCGCGAGCAGATCCTGCGGCCGCAGTCCGGCACGCGCGAGCGCCTGGCGCGCGACCAGCTCGGCGTCGGCCGCGATGCGCTCCGCATCGTGCTCGACCCAGCCGTCCTGCGGAAAGGACTGCGGCAGCTCGCGCTGCGCCAGCGCGCGCGGCGCGCCGTCGAGCCCGAACACGATCGCGCGGGTGCTGGTCGTGCCCTGGTCGATCGCGAGCAGGCAGCGGGAATCGCTCACGGCGCGCGCGCGGGCTCGACGCGCAGGTCCTGGAGCGCGTTCACGGTGGAGCCGGGAATCGGCGCCAGGCCCAGAAGCGCGAGGGCCAGATTGGCGGCGTCGGCGTTGCGGATCGGCGGCGGGCCGGGATCGTCGCGGCGCGGATCGAGTGCGCCCGGCCGCGCGCGCGTCCGCGGATTGGCGTCGTAGAGATCGCCGCGCGCGCGCCCGTCGCCGGTCCACACCAGGAAGGGAATGACGTAGTTGGTGGCGGCGCGGCCCTCGCCGTGATGATTCTTGAAGGGCGTGCCGCCGCCGTGATCCGTCGTCAGGATGATGGCCGTGCGCGCGCGGAACTCCGGCCGCGCGTCGAGCCAGTCGAACGTGGCCGTCAGCGCGGCGTCCACGCGCGCGACGGCGGCGGAATAGGGGCTGGCCGGGTCGAGATCCCAGCCGTGATCGTGGCCGGCCGTGTCGGTGTCGCGCAGGTGGGCGAAGGCCAGGCTGCCGGCGGCGGCGGCCGGCTGCTCCCAGAACGCGCGCACCGCAGCGAGCGTGCCGGCAGCGTCGCCGAGAATGTCATACTCGTGGATCGGCCCGGCCGCGCGCGCGGCGTCCACGCCGTTCCACGAGCGGGGATAGAGCACGAACTTCGGCTTGGAGGCGAAGAGCGCGCAGCGGAGGCCGGCGGCCGCGGCCGCGTCGAACACTCCCCCGACTTCGCCGCGCAGCCGCTGGCCCGGCGGCGGCAGGTCGTTCAGGCGCCAGTGGTGGCCGGCCTCGCCCTCGGTGCAGCGGCCGGTCAGCATGCCCGTGTGGTTGGGCAGCGTGATGGTCCAGTCCGGATCGGTGCGCGCGTCGAGCGTCGCGGCGCCGGCGAGGAGCCGCGCGAAGCCGGGCAGCGCGGCGCCGCCGGGGCCCGCGGCGGCTTCCGGGCGCAGTCCGTCCACGCTGATCATCAGCACGTGCTGGTAGCGCGGATGTCCGGCGGCGGCGGCGTCCGGCGCGGCGCCCGCGCCCGGTTCCCGGCCGCCGGAGCAGGCCGCGAGCGCGGCGCCGACCGCGGCGGCCAGTGCGAGGCGGCGGGCGCGCGTCATGCGGGCGCTACTCCTCGTCGAGACCGTCGTCGCTGCGCGCGGGTCCGGCGAGCTGCTTGCGCGCCTTCGGATCGCGCTCCGGATAGGTCTTCTCGACCCAGGCGCGCCAGGCTTCCTCCGCCTGCGGCACCGTCAGGCCGAGGTGCTCGCGGAAAAGATCGCGCGCGTCCTTGCCGTCCTTGAATCCCATCAGCAGCGGCTTGAGCTGCGCGCGGTGCTCGGCGACCACCCAGTCGTAGAGCGACCAGGCCAGGCCGTGCTCCTCCGGCCACAGCGTGCCGGAGAGTTTGGGCAGGAGGCCGGGAAGGATCGCGTCCGGTTTCTTGCGCAACCAGTTCTTGATCGCCACGCGCCAGCGGCCGCCTTCCCAGTCGAGATCCGAGTTGGACTCGTCCATGCAGTAGGTGGCGGTGCGCTGGAAGCGCATGTCCTCGTACCAGTGGCCGGCGCCTTCGTCGAACCAGCCGGCCTTCTTGTCGTTCAGCCACTCGGCGCGGAACATCGCCGACATCATCAGGTGCGCGGCCACGTGCACGGCGTTCATCCCGACGTTCAGCGCCTTGTTCTCCAGCCCGGTGTCGCCGGTCCACGAGCTCGACGCGGGCTTCGGGCCGTAGAACTTCATGGCGCTCTCGACGTTCCGGCCGAAGATCTCGCGGTTGACGCGCGCGTGGTCCTCGGGATTGGACCAGTACCAGATGCGCGTGCGGCCGGCGTAGGCGCCCGGCGTCGCGCCGTAGTGCTCGTCCATGACCTTGGCCATCGCCTCGAGTTCGCGCGCCACGTAGTGGCCGAAATGGTGCGCGTCGTAGGTCTTCGAGCCTTCCTTCAACTCGGCGTCGATGATGACCTCGAAGTGCTCGGTCTCGATGCGCAGCAGCGGGCGGCCGAAGAGCTTCTCCGGATCGGAGCCGGCCTCCAGCCAGCGCTCGCAGGCCAGCCGCCGCTTCTCGCGGCCCGGCGAGGCGGGGCCGTCGTCGCACTTGCCGCAGTCGAGCGTCAGCGCGCCGGCGCACTCGGCGCAGCGCGCCGCGGCCGAGCAGAACCGCACTTCGGCCTCATAGGGCAGGAGCTCGGCCGGATGCTTCTTGCACGCCTTGACGCCCTGCATGTCGCAGGCGCGGCAGCCGCCGTCCGGCTCCTCTTCCTGGGGCAGGGGCGCCGGAGCGGCGAGAAGCGCGATCAGGAGTGCCAGCAAGTGCGCCGGATGGTCAGAACGCGAAGCTGCCGGCGACCTGGGTGGTGCTGCCTTGCTGCAGGGCCTGGAACCAGACGCTGCGGCCGGCGAGCAGCGCGGGGATGACGGCCGACCAGGAGGCGTTGCCCGCCCCGCTGGCCAGCACCATGCCGCCGACCTGCACCGGGTTCGCGAGACCGATGGTCACGCCGAGCGGCGGCACGCTGGTGCTGCCGAGGCCGCTGAGGCTGGCGGCCAGCCAGGTCGCGCCGCCCGGTTGCGCGCGGCTGGCGGTGAAGGTGGCGAGGCCGCCGACCGTCAGCGGCCGCGGCACCGTCAGCAGGAAGGGATCGGCGGCGGCGGAGGCGGACGCGGCGACGATCGGGCCGTCGAGGTCGATGGTGACGACGACGCCGCCGAGGTCCTGGCTCACCAGCACGTCGAGGTCGAGGAACAGCTCGACGTTGGCGCCGTTCTGCGTCACGCGGCCCGGCACGGCGGTGGGGAACGAGGAGATGCCGAAGATGTTCTCGGTGCCGGAGCCGAAGAGCCCGCCGACGTCGGCGACGCCTGAAGTCGTGAGCAGGGTGACGACGGCGATGAAGTCCCCGGTGGCCGGGTTGACGGCGAAGGGCGCCGACTGGATCGAGACCTGCAGATTCGTGATGTCGAAGGTGGCGAGCGGCGGCAGGAAGGGGATCGGGTTGGGGATCTCGCCCTGCAGCAGGGTCGGCACGGTGAACAGGAGCGCGCCGTTGATCTGGCCCGACGTGAACGGCCCGGTGGCGGCGTCGAGCTTGAGGTTGATGCTGCCGTCGAGGTTGAACTTGTCCGGCGACTCGATCACCGTGCCGGCGGAGGTGGTGATCTCCCAATCGATCAGGGAGGCGTTGCGGTTGCCGTCCAGGACGTGCTGGACGTTCTGGGCGGGGGAGCAGAGCAGCAGGGCGAGGGTTAGCAGCATGGCGGGGAGGGAGGGGGACGAGGATCGAGGATCGCGGGGCGGGGACGCGAGCGGCGCGCCGCCGGCGCATCCTTCATCTTATCCCAGGTTTCCGAGCTCGTAGTCGGCGACGAGGGGCGCGTGGTCGGAAAAATTCTCGCGCTGCTCGACCCAGGAGCGCGCGGCGCAGGCGGCCAGGGCCGGCGCGGCGAGCTGGTAGTCGATCCGCCAGCCGACGTTCTTGGCCCGCGCCGCGCCGCGCTGCGACCACCATGTGTAACCGGCGCCCTCCTCCTCGGGATGCAGGCTGCGCCACACGTCGCGCCAGCCGCCGTCGAGAACCCCGCCGAGCCAGGCGCGCTCCTCGGGCAGGAATCCGGAATTCTTGGCGTTGCCGCGCGCGTTCTTGATGTCCTTGGCCGTGTGGGCGATGTTCCAGTCGCCGCACACGATCGCCGGCAGCGGCCCGGCGCGCAGGCGCTCGAGCCAGGGCGCGAAGCTCGCCATGAAGCGGTACTTCGCCGCCTGGCGCTCCGGGCTGGAGGAGCCGCTCGGCAGGTACAGGCTGACGACGCGGAAATTGTCAAAGTCGGCCGCCAGCACCCGGCCCTCGGCGTCGAACTCGGCCGCGCCGATGCCGGCGGCGACGCGCGCGGGCGGCTGCCGCGACCACAGCGCCACGCCGGAGTAGCCGGGCCGCGCGGCGCAGTTCCATCGCGCGTGCCAGCCGGGGGGGGGAAGAAGCGCGGGCTCGAGCTGGCTCTCGGTCAGGCGCACTTCCTGCAGGCAGCAGACGTCGGCGTCCTGGAGCTCGAGCCAGGCGCGGAATCCCTTGCGCGCCGCGGCGCGCAGGCCGTTGGCGTTGAGCGTCACGATGCGCAGGCGCGTCACAGCAGGCCCAGCGCGCCGAGCTGCCGCTCGGCCTGCTCCTCCCAGCCGCGGTTGGCGGCCGGGCTGGCCGGGCTGGGGTGCAGCACGGTGCCGACCGCGACTCCGGCGCCCGCCAGCGCCGCGCGCGCGCGCGCCGCCGCGAAGGCTCCGACGCCGACCACCGTCCGCGCTCCCAGCGCCGCCACGGACGCGCGCAGGGCCCGGTCGCAAGCCTCCTGCAGCGGCGCGGCGGCCGCCGCCGGCAATTTGTCGGGCGTGAGATTGCGCCCGCCCTCGTCGAGGAACACCAGTGGGCACCAATTCAGCACGAAGAAGCGCGCGAAGAACTCCTCGGGCCTGCGGTAGCGGCGCTCGGCCCAGCCCCACAGGCGCCGGCCGCTGACCTCCGAGCGCGCGCAGGCGAAGCCCTCCACCGGGCGCTTCGGATGCTCGCGCTCCGGCCTGTCCACGCGGCCGCCGACGCCGAGCCAGTCGCGCACCGCGGCGACCTCGCCGAACGGCACGCCGGTCTGCGCCATGCCGAAGGGCCCGGGATTCATGCCGAGCAGCAGCGCCGGCACGCCGGGCCGCGCCCAGCGGCGCAGGTAATCCTCGTGCGGCTGGCGCGCGTACTGCAGCGGCCGGTAGACGAAGGCCACCGGCTGCGGGAACTGCAGGGCCGCGGTTTCGCGGTCCAGCGCGCGCGCGATCGCCGGCAGATCCATCGCCGGGCGAGTGTACGCTGGCGCGCGTGGAACGCGTCCTGGAACCTGAAGTCATGGACACCGCGGCCGAGGCCGAGGCCTACGACGCCATGGATCACTCCGGGCCGAACGAGGCCTTCGTCCTGCGCCTGATCGAGCTCGGCGCGCGCGGCAACGTGCTCGACGTCGGCTGCGGGCCGGGGCACATCCCGCTGCTGCTCGCGACGATGCAGCCCGCGGTCGAGGTCACCGGCGTGGATCTCTCGGAAGCGATGCTGCGCATCGCCGAGGAGCACCGGGCCGTCAGCTCGCACGCGGCGCGCGTGCGCTTCGCCAAGGCCGACGCCAAGGGCCTGCCCTTCGCCGCCGCGAGTTTCGACACGGTGTGCAGCAACACCATCCTGCACCACATCCCGGATCCGGTGCCCTTCCTGCGCGAATGCTGGAGGGTGCTCAAGCCGGGCGGCGCGTTCCTGGTGCGCGATCTGTTCCGCCCTGCCACCGTGCCGGAGGTTTACGCGCTGGTGCGCCAGCACGCAGCGGGAGAGCCGCCGGAGGCCCAGGAACTCTTCCGCGCCAGCCTGTGCGCGGCCCTGACGCCGGACGAACTGCGCGCCGCGGCCCGCGCCGCCGGCCTGTCCGGCGCGGAAGTGGTGGTGGACACGGACCGCCACATGAGCCTGCAGCGGTCCGCGTCCGGCTGATTCGTCAGTTCACGACGGCGACGACCCGGTTCGACTTCACCGAGTTCGCGCCGGCGATGCCGCGGATGGCCGCAGCCTGCACGTAGACCGTGCGGCCGCTGATGCCGGCGGGCACGGTGCGGCTGAAGCTGGCGATGCCGGTTCCGCCCGCCACCGCCGAGCCCACGGACTTCACGGCGCCGCCGATTTCGAGGCACAGGCCGCCGTAGCCCGGCGGGCAGTACGTGCCCGAGGCGAGGCTGCCGAACACCGACACCGTCTCACCGGGCAGGCAGTCGTCGATCGTGAAGATCACGGGCGTGCCGCCGATGAAGATGCTGGTGCTGAGCGCGAGAGTCTGGTTGCCCAGCTCGATTCCGCCGATCCACACCCGCCAGCCCGAGGAGATGTACTCGTGCGCGGACCAGAACTTGGTGTCCGAGGTCGGATCCTGCTCGATGCCCGAGTAGTCGCCGAAGCGCGAGCCGGTCTCCGGACCGGTCGAGATCTGCAGCCGTTCCGGCGCGCGCATCGTGCCCATCGCGTCCGCCGCCATGCGGTAGACGAACTCGATCGAGATGTACTGGGAGCTGCTCGAGCGGTTGAAGGCGAGGACCGCGTCGTTGGTGCTGGTGACGTTGATGTCGCCGAACCAGCAGTAGTTGCCGGAGCCGGGGTCCACGTCGCCGCTCTGCACCAGAGTCGGGTTGCTGCCGCTGACGGGCCAGCCGTTCAGGTCGATCTGGTACCAGCGCACCGAGGCGCGGCCGTTGGTGCCGTTGTTGTGGCAGACCCACAGGTAGCCGTTGCGCACCACGCCGTTCTTGATGCGGAAGTCGATGGTGTCGGCGCGGTTCGAGGTGCCCTGCTGCACCGCGTCGTTCGGGTTGCTGAAGCTCGGGACCGTCAGCGAGAAGGTCGTGAGGGTCGGCGCGGTGTTGGCGTTGCGCACGGCCTGCAGCTTGAGCTTGTTGCTCGCTCCGGAGTAGGTCGTGGCGAAGTAGCCGACGTTGTCGTCGTAGTTCCGGCTCGCGCCCAGAGACTGCGTGCCGCCGTTGGCCTGCAGCTGGCGCATCACCGGCGCGTTGTTCGCGGTCAGCCGCGCCTTCTCCCACATGAAGATGCGGTTGCCGCCGCCGCTGAAGCAGTCGCCGGAGATGAAGACCGACTCGGTGTTGACGCCGAAGTTCGGGAAGTCGAGGAAGTTGCAGGTGCCCGAGACGGCGAAGCGGTACTTGTGCCAGGTGCCGTTCGGGTCGGAGTCGTCCGACACCGCGATGCAAATGGCGTCGTTGGAGCCGGCGCCGTCCGCCGCCGCCACGAAGTAGCGGCCGGACTGCGCGTCGTAGTAGGCCACCGGGTCGAACACGAAGCCGCCGGCGCCCACGGAACTCCAGAAGGCGACGATGGACTGGCCGAACTGCTTGTTGCCGGCCTTGTCAAAGATGGCGATCTCGCCGTTCACCACGTTGACGACGTGATTGGGGCCGACCGCGAGATCCGGGTCCGGCGGATACCAGCCGGTGTTGATGCTGCCCTGGAAACCGCCCGAGCCGCCGGCGGCCGGGGGCGGCGGCAGGTAGGGGCCGGGGATGAAGAAGGGGTCCCAGATCGGCGGCACCTTGGAGTCGGCGTAGACCTGGTCGATGCTGAGATTCGCGGCCGCGGCCAGAGGCGCGATCGGCGCCGGGGCGGCGGGCTGCAGGCTGTCCGGCAGGATCAGCGTCACGCCGATGCCGCTGCCGTCGCCGTGCCCGGTCTCGCCGCTCCACGCGGCGAGGATCTGGCCTTGCGCCGTCCACAGCAGGTGGCGGGCGTTGATGCCCACCTGCAGGGTCTGCTCGCCTTCATCGTGCGCGTTGAGGCGGAACGCCTCGCCCACGCGGCTGCCGTCGGCGGCGAAGCGCTGGGCGCGGATCGAAGCCTGGCCCACGGGGCGCTCGCCGTTGCCCGGATTGAGTTTCGGCTCGATGGCGTTGTAGGCCACCACGAAACTGCCGTCGGCGGCCGCGGCCACCAGGGCGCCGCTGCGATAGCCGATGCCGCCGGCCTCGACGCGGAAGGCCTCGCCGAGCGGAGTCGCGTCCGGAGCGAAGCGCCGCGCCATCGCGGAGTAGTTCTCACCGTCCTGCGAGCTCATGAAGGCGACGACGAACGAGCCGTCGGCCGCGGCCGCGACGCAGGGTTCGACGTGGAAGCCGTCTTTCGCGGTGGCGATCTCGAAGCGCCGCGTTTCCGCGCCCTGCAGCAAGACGCCGGTCAGGCGCGTGGCCTCGCCGGCGAAGTTCTGCTCGTTCCACACCGCGACGATGCCGTCTGAGCTGGCGTCCAGCGACACCAGGGTTTCGCGCAGCGCCTGAGCGCCGCCGAGCAGGAAGGATTCGCCGGCGGGAACGCCCGCGGAGTCGAAGCGCTGCGCCAGCAGGCGGCGCTTGCCTTCCACGGTGTCCACCGCCCACGCGGCGAGCCACTCGCTGCCTTGCGCGACGATCGCGACGTCGGCCGGGTTGTCGCCGCGGCCGGCGTGCACCTTGACTTCCGGCGCGAGCGCCGTGAACGTGCGCGCGCCTTCCGCGTCCGTCTGCCAGCCGAAGCGGCGGGCGAAGATGCCGCACTCTTCGAGATTGGCGTTGACCGATTGCCACGCGATCCAGGCCGTGCCGTCCGGCAGGAAGGCCACCGCGGGGCGGCCTTGGAAGCCGGCCAGCGTCGTGTTGACGTGAATCTCGGTCGTGAGAGCGCGGCCGCGCGGATCCAGCAGCTGGGCGAACACGCCGAAGCTGCCGAGCTCCTGGCGCCGGCTGCCCCACACGGTCAGCACGTTGCCGGCCGCGTCGGCGGCCAGCGCCGGGTCCACCTGACGGTTGGACTGGAAGGTGTTGGCCTGGACCTCGAGACGGGAGTGGCCGGGGAAGGGCAGTTGCTCGGTGCCGCCGCCGGAGTCGGATTGGGGCAGGAGAGCGAGAAGGAGAAGGGCAGGGCTGGACATGGAGGGGCCTGTGAGAACGGGGTTCGGGGACGACCAGAGTCTATACAAGGATTGAGCGAGCCTCCGCTTTGTTCGAACATTTGTTGATTTCACCTGAGAAAGGCGGATCTCCGTGCGTTTCTGCACGGCGGGGGTGCGGGGCCTCGCAAAAGGGCTTTCCTTCCCGCAGGGGGGTCTGGCACGGCTTTTGCCATGGATTCCGGGCGATTGGATTCTCACCTCGTACAATCGCAATACCCGGGTTCGCACCATGAAGTCCTCGATTCTCGCGCTCGTCCTCCTCCCTCTCGCCCTGCTGGGCGCCTGCAAGGGCAGCGGTTCCTCCTCGGTGGGCGGGGACGGCAACGGCAATCCCTACAACCCGAACGGGCAGTTCGCCGTGGAGGGGATCAACGTCCTCGAGGGCCAGGTGTGGGAGCTGAACCGGCCGATCCGGATCGTCTTCAACCACCCGGTGGATCCGCTCTCGATCAACTTCAGCACGATCCGCGTGCGCTCCCTGGAGCCCTCCGCCTCCGGCCATCCGGTGACCGGCAGTTTCGAGCTGGCCGCGAACGAGGACGGCCGCGTCGTCCTGTTCCGCCCGGCCTGCCCGACCGACTCCGCGAACTCCAACGGCGCCTTCCTGCCGGGCGGCCTGCGCTACGAGGTGGCCTTGCCGACGAAGGGCACGGGCGGCACCGGCGCCCTGAAGGACACCTCCGGGCGCCAGCTCGAGGTCGGCCTGCGCCGCTCCTTCGTCACGCCGCGGCCGCCGTCCGAGCCGCTGTTCCTGGATCTGACGCCGGGCGCCGTGTCGCTGGGCGGCGTGGTGTTTCCCTCGGGCCTCAACCTCTTCACGCGGCCCGATCCGATCGTCGAGATCAGCTTCAACCAGTCCATCGACGGCCGTCCGGAGAACCTCAACACCGACCGTCTGACGATTCTCTACTCCGCGGGCGTGATCGGCTCGGGCTCCGAGGACGTCTTCCCCGCCACCAACAAGCTGCCGGGCCGCCTGCTGCTGGTCGAGAACTGCGTGGACACGGGCGCGCGCGTCAACTTCATCATTTCCGGCGTCGTGCCGCCGAACCGCAAGCTGCGCCTGCAGATGAGTTCGGAGTTCCGCGACATCGTCGGCCTCACGAACATCGAGGACAGCTTCTGGGAGAGCCACGTCACGCCCACCCTCGGCGACCTCTACGCCGATCCGTCCTGGATCGAGACCAGCGAGACGGTGGACGAGTTCCGCGACGAGTACGACAGCGCGGCCTTCGTCGATCTCGACGCGCCGGTGCCGCTGCCCTTCGGCAAGCTCGGCGACGGGTACATCGCGGCCAGTTTCGACTTCCCCGGCACGTTCACGCCGAAGAATTTCAGCGTCAGCGCGCCTTACCGCGAGATCTTCACCGACTCGACCCAGCCCTTCACCGACGACGCCGGCGAGCAGCACTACCTCAACAACGGCGTGCTGAACGTGGCCGACTTCACGGTCAACTCCGGCTGCGTGCTGCGCGCCCGCGGCAAGAACCCGCTGATCATCTACGCCTCGGGCGACGTGACCGTCAACGGCGAAGTCAACATCAGCGGCAACAACGCCAAGTGGCCCTCCTCGCTGCAGTCTCCGCAATACCGCGAAGGCGGCGCCCAGGGCGAAGGCGGCGGCGGCCAGGGCGGCGACACGAGCTGGGTCGGCACCGCCGAGACCCCGCGCGGCGAGACGGGCGACGGCCCCTTCCTCCTGGCCCACGCCGGCGGCCAGGGCGGCGAAGGCACCTACGGCGACGGCGCCTATTCGGGCGGCGACGACGAGACCGACACCCACGAACTGGTGGCGGGAGGCGGCGGCGGCGGCGGCTTCGCGCGCACGCTCAACGAGTCCATCTACTGGACCCGCTGGCTGCTGACCACCGAGTGGAAGCCCGCGGGCGTGGACAACCAGGGGCCGGACCAGCTCGCCACGCGCCACCCGCAGGTCGAGAGCCAGTGGCGCACGAACCCCAACTCGCCGATCTACGGCGCCGAGGCCGGCATGCGCGGCTCCAGCGCCGACAACGACATGGTCCTGACCTCCCAGTCCGCGACCGGCGGCTTCGGCATCGAGGACCGCCTGCGCGACACGGACGCGGTGGAGGACTCCCGCTCTCCCAACAACCTCGACACCGCCTGGACCACGGGCGCCACGCCCTCCTTCTCCTACGGCAACCCCACCCTGGGCCCCGACGCGGGGCGCGCCGGCGAGTCGGTGTTCATCAACGACGGCAACCTGAAGAATGATTTCTGGGGCCGGCGCCTCAACACCGACGGCACCGTCACGGTGGGCGAGCTGCTGGCGCCCTGGGCAGGCGCGGGCGGCGGCGGCAGCGGCGATTCCTGCTGCGTCAACCGGCCCGACCTCGACGGCGCGGCCGGCCGGGATCCGATCACCAATTTCCTGCCGCTGCCGGTGTTCCAGCTGGTCACGGCCGGCGGCTCGCAGATCGGCTGGTCGAAGTACCGCAAGGGCGCCGGCGGCGGTGGCGGCGGCGGTCAGCTGCAGATCTGGGCGGTTGGGTTCATCAAGCTCGGCGCGCTGAGCAAGCTGACCGCGAACGGCGGCATCGGCTACTCGGCCGAGTCGGTGATCTACAGCGACAACGGCATCAGCGGTTCGGGCGGCGGCTCCGGCGGCCACGTCGTGCTGCACACCTCGACCCGCCTCGATCTCTCGGCCTTCAACGTCGGCAACGCCTCGAACGCCGGCCAGTTCCCGAACCTCACGCCGGTGGATCCGGTGCAGGCATTCGGCGGGCGCCGCGGCTGGTCCGCTCCGGGCGACGCGCCCTTCTTGAGCACCGGCGGCATCGACGGCAACGGCACGTTCATGATCGGCCGCGGCGGCGCGGGCGCGAACGGCGTGATCCAGGTGCACGTGCCGGATCCGCTCACTGACATCGTGTGGCCCGCCGCCGCGAGCGCGGGCATCAAGGCCTACATCGGCAACCCGGTCAACACGGACAAGCTCGAGGAGGCTCTCGCCTTGTTCACCGCGCCGACGGCCTACGCGCTGATTCCCTTCAGCGCCTCGGCCTCGATGGTGCAGAGCGAGTGGATCGACACCGGCCTGGCCGGATTGCGCCTGAGCCCCGACCAGGACATCGGCGACTGGACCTATCCGGACTTCGCCTCGGCGCTGCACAAGTTCCTCGGCACGTCCACCACCACCGGCCTGGTGTCGGTGACCAACCAGAAGGTGGATCAGCAGGCCGTGGTCGCCACGGGCAGCACTTTGGACGCCGAGTTCGGCTCCTTCGAAGTGAGCATTCCCGGCGCTGCCGCGCTGTTCGCTGCGCGCTACCTGCGCAGCCCGGAACTGCTGATCGGCTACGACGTCTATCCGAAGGCCGCCGGCACGGCCGCCTTCCAGATCGTCGCCGCCACCTACGACCGCGCGCACGACACCTTGCGCCTGTCCTCGCGCACGACGGACAGCCCGATGGAGTTCGCGCTCGATTCCAACGATCCGGTGTGGTCCGTGCGCCAGAAGTACTTCCGGGTCGAAACGAGCGGCGTGCGCGACAGCATGCCCAGCTCCACCTCCGTCAAACTGGAGTTCCAGGGCGCCGACGAAGCGGGCCCCGGCCTCAACGTGCCGGGCACGCCCTTCCCGAGCGCCGTGGGCTGGACGCCGAACCTGGCCACGCTCAAGGGCTTCCGCTACGTCCGCTACCGCGTGACGTTCGACGCCGACGCGCAGAACGTGGGCATTGACCTCAACTCGCCCTTGCCGCTGCTGGACTACCTGAAGCTGCCCTTCGTGTGGTAATGGGTAATAGGGCGTAGTGCCCACCGGCAATTCAAACGGAAATCGGCGGTGATCGGAGCTTTATGAGGCTTCGATCGCAGGCTATAGGTATGCTGGCGCACCAAGCCTCGCAAGCGCCCCATGGAGTCAAACCTGATCGACCGCCGCCCCAAGTTCAGCAACAGCGCCGATTTTCATTCTGAGCTCCGCCGCCGCGTCCACGGCCTGCTGGAGCAGAGCGGGCGGCGCGAAAGAGATTGCCCGAGGATGTACCTGAAGACCGCCGTGCTCTTCGCGGCGCTGATCGGCATCTACTCGCTGCTGGTGTTCTTCGCGACGACCTGGTGGCAGGCGGTGCCGCTGGCCATCCTGCTCGGCCTGGCCACGGCCGCGATCGGCTTCAACGTCCAGCACGACGGCGGGCACCAGGCCTACTCGGACCGCCCGTGGATGAACCGGATGATGGCGCGCAGCCTGGATCTGGTCGGCGGCAGTTCCTACTACTGGCACTTCAAGCACGGCGTCTTCCATCACACCTACACGAACATCTCCGGGCAGGACGACGACGTCGAACTGGGCGTTTACGGCCGCCTGACGCCGCACGCCAAGCGCCTCGGCTTCCACCGCTGGCAGCACCTGTATCTGTGGCCGCTCTACGGCTTCCTGGCCATGAAGTGGCACCTCTTCGACGACTTCAAGACATTCGCCACCGGCCGCATCGGCAACCACCGCGTGCCGCGCCCGCAGGGCGTGGACCTGGCGGTGTTTCTCGGCGGCAAGGCCATCTTCCTGACGTGGACGATGGTGATCCCGCTGCTCCTGCATCCGGTCGGCACGGTGGCGCTCTATTACGCCGTCGGCTCGCTGTTCCTGGGACTCGTGCTGAGCGTGGTCTTCCAATTGGCGCACGTGGTGGAGGAAGCCGACTTCCCGCTGCCCGAGCCGAAGGAGAACCGCATCGCCAACTCCTGGGCCGTGCACCAGATCGAGACCACGGTGGACTTCTCGCGCCGCAGCCCGATCGCCGCCTTCCTGCTCGGCGGCCTCAACTTCCAAGTGGAGCACCACCTGTTCCCGCAGATCTGCCACGTCAACTATCCGGCGATCTCGCCGATCGTGGAGCAGACCTGCCGCGAGTACGGCGTGCGCTACCGTTCCCACGGCAGCTTCTGGTCCGGCGTGGCTTCGCACTACCGTCTGCTGCGGCGGCTTGGCCGCAGCGAGCCGCTCAGCGCCCTGCCGGCGTAGCGTCGGCGAGGAACTGGTCCCGGCAGACCGTGCTGCAGAACCAGTAGGTTTCGCCGTCCACTTGGGCCTGGATGGCATCCGGGCCCATCTTCACCTCGATGCAGCCGAGATCGCCGGCCGCGGCGCAGGGGCCGCAGAGGGCGTAGCCGGGGCGCGGCTCCGGGATCGGGGTCTGGCAGGACCAGACCCCGAAAACCAGCGCAACCGCGAGGAGCGTCAGGAGGGGATGGGGACGCACGACGGACTTACCAGTCGAAGGATACCGTGCAAGTGAGCTTGTAGCCGGTTTCTACCTGCTCTCCATTCCAGTCCTGGGTCAGCGGCAGCGAGGGCGCCACGCTCAGCGCCACGCCCTGGCTGAAACGGTAGCGGAGGCCGGGCGTGAGATAGAGGATGGTGCCGCCGCTGGCGGGATTCTCCTCGGCGCCTTCCTCGTCCTTCGCCAGCAGCACGCCGACCAGTTCGCCGAACACAGTCCAGCCCGGACTGGCGCCGGTCGCGCCGCTGAGGCGGTGCGCGACGGCGACCCCCAGATCCACGCGGTCGCCGACGGTGAAGTCGTCGTGCTCGCCGCGCAGGGTGTAGAGCGCGCTCGCGTCGAGGGTCGTGGCCGCCGTGAGATAGCGCGAATAGGCGACGCCCGCCTGGTAGTCCACCGCGCCGGTTCCGGGCTGGCTCGACGGGTCCAGATGATGGCCGCCGTCCAGCTCCTCCTCGTGATCGCCGGTCGGGAGCTTGAACCCGCCGACCACCGCCAAGTGCCCGCGCGATCCTTGCATCACGCGGTACTTGCCCTGCAGCCAGAGATCCATGAGGCCGGCGGGATCGCCGGTGTCGGAGCCGACCGGGCCGCCATGGTGCTCGTGCACGTCGAGGAAGTCGCTGGCCTGGTACCAGCCGGTCTGCGCGCCGATCTGGAAGTCCTCGGTCAGGCCGTAGCTGAGCGCGAGCGTCGAGGCCAGGCTCGAGGCCAGGCTGTCGACGTGCTCCTGGCCTCCGTTCACGATGGCCGTCGCCTCGGCGAGGCTGAACTCGTCGTAGTCGGTGTAGTCCGTGCGCCAGTCCAGCGACCAGCGGCCGCGCGCGAGCGTCTCGCCGGAGATGGTGGAGACGCCGCCGCCGGAGGTGCTGGGGCCGTGATTCAGCAGGGCGGAGGGCGGCGGGGCGGCCGCGTCGAAACGACCGGGAGCGACGAATGGAGACTGCGTTTGCGTCAGAAAAGCGCAAGCAGTAGCGAGCAGCGAAAGGGTGAACATGAAGTGTCCGGCCCGCGGCCGGGAAAGGTGAGAGAGTTGGCGGAAAGGCGGGGGGCCCGCGAGGGGCCGCATCCCGGGATTGTCAGATGAGGAAGAACGTCATAGGCCGCGGCGGCCGGCGGCGCGGCTCGACCGCGCGGGCGCGCAGGCTGGGCCCGCAATCCGCGGCGCCCGGTTCCGGGACGCGCGGCGGCAGCCGGAGCGAAAGGGCGGGCTCGGCGGGCAGCATCGGGCTGAAGAGGCCGAAACTCGGATCCGACGGCAGGGGGCCCTCGCACGGCGATGCCGTCAGTTGGGCGCCGTGGTCCGCGTCCGCGCGCCGTTGCGGTGCGGACGACGGCGCCGCGCCGGCGCAGCAGCAGGATTCCGCGGCGGCATCCGGGGCGCAGCCGCAATTGTGCCCGGCGCAAGCCGCCGCCGCGGCGCCGCCTGCGGCCGGCGGAGGCTCGGCGGCCGGCGCGGCGAGCCCGGCGGCAAGACTGCCGAGCAGCAGCAGTGCGGGAAGCAGAACCCGGGCGCGCAAGCGGCGTCCAGAATAGCAGCGGTAGGCTTCCGGATCGCCCGCCGGATCCGCGAACCGGCGCGCGGACCCGCCGGCATGCACGAGAATCCGCCGCCCCCGCCGCGCCGCCGGCGCCCGCGCTACCGCGGCACGCATCCGCGCCGCTTCGACGAAAAGTACAAGGAGTTGGCGCCGGCGGAGCATCCGGAAATCCTCGAGCAGGTGCGCGCCCGCGGCCAGACGCCGGCGGGCCAGCACCGGCCGGTGCTGGTGGAGGAGGTGCTGGCGGCGCTGAACCCGCGGCCGGGAGAGCGCGGCGTGGACGCGACCCTGGGCTGGGGCGGCCATGCCGAGCTCCTGCTCGCGCGCCTGCGCCCCGGCGGCCTGCTGCTGGGCCTCGACGCCGATCCGGAGCAGCTGCCGAAGACGGAGGCGCGGCTGCGAGCGCTCGGATTCGGCCCGGCGGAGCTGCGGGCGGAGCGCACCAACTTCGCGCGCCTGCCGGCGGCGCTGGCGGAGGCCGGCTGGACCGGGGGGGCCGACTTCGTGTTCGCCGATCTCGGCGTCTCGTCCATGCAGCTCGACGATCCGGCGCGCGGCTTCGGCTTCAAGGCCGACGGCCCTCTCGACATGCGCATGAATCCGCGCCGCGGCCTGTCCGCCGCGGCATGGCTGGCGCGCGCCAGCGCCGCCGACGTGGAGCGCGCACTGCGCGAGAACTCCGACGAGCCCGACGCCGCGCTGCTGGGCCGCGCGCTCGCCGCCGGCGCCTCTGCGCCGGCCACCACCGGCGCCCTGGCTGACGCCGTGCGCGCCGCGCTCGGGCCGCGGCGGGGGGCGGAGGAGGCCGAGCGCGCGGTGCGCCGCGCGTTCCAGGCGCTGCGCATCGAGGTCAACGACGAGTTCGGCACCCTCGAGCTCTTCCTGCGCGCGCTGCCGGACTGCCTGCGCCCCGGCGGCCGCGCCGCGATCCTGAGCTTCCACTCCGGCGAGGACCGGCGCGTCAAGAAGGCGTTCCAGGCCGGCCAGCGCGCCGGGCTCTATGCCGCGGTCGCGCCGGAACCGGAGCGCGCCGCGCCCGCCGAGCGCCGCGACAACCCGCGCGCCGCGCCGGCCAAGCTGCGCTGGGCAGTGCGCGCCTCGACGTAGGAAGGACCGCGCCGGTCAGACGTTGCGGCGGTATTGGCCGCCGACGTCGTAGAGCGCGTGGCTGATCTGGCCCAGGGTGCAGACCTTCGCCGCCTCCATGAGTTCGGCGAAGACGTTACCGTTCTCGAGCGCGGCGCGGCGCAGGCGCGCCAGGGCGCCGTCGGCGTCGGCGCGGTGGTGCGCGTGCAGGGCCTCGATCTGCGCCACCTGGTCGCGCTTCTCCTCCTCGGTCGAGCGGATCAGCGCGGTCTGCGTCACCGCGCCGGCCTCGGCGTGGGGATTGAGGAAGGTGTTGACGCCGACGATCGGCAGCTCGCCGGTGTGCTTGAGCGTCTCGTACTTCAGGCTCTCGTCCTGGATCTTGCCGCGCTGGTACATCAGCTCCATCGCGCCGAGCACGCCGCCGCGCGCGTCGAGGCGCAGGAATTCCTCGAGCACAGCCTCCTCGACCAGGTCGGTCAGCAGTTCGGCGACGAAGGATCCCTGCAGCGGATTCTCGTTCTTGCCCAGGCCGAATTCGCGGTTGATGATCAGCTGGATCGCCAGCGCGCGGCGCACCGACTCCTCGGTGGGGGTGGTGATGGCCTCGTCGAAGGCGTTGGTGTGCAGGCTTTGGCAGTTGTCAGCCAGCGCGTACCAGGCCTGCAGCGTGGTGCGGATGTCGTTGAAGTCGATCTCCTGCGCGTGGAGGCTGCGCCCGCTGGTCTGGATGTGATACTTGAGCTTCTGCGAACGCTCGTCGCCGCCGTAGAGGTCGCGCAGGGCCACCGCCCAGATGCGCCGCGCCACGCGGCCGATCACCGCGTATTCCGCGTCCATGCCGTTGGAGAAGAAGAAGGACAGATTCGGCGCGAAGTCGTCCACCTTCATGCCGCGCGCGCGGTAGTACTCGACGAAGGTGAATCCGTTGGCCAGCGTGAAGGCCAACTGCGTCACCGGATTGGCCCCGGCCTCGGCGATGTGATAGCCGCTGATCGAGACCGAGTAGAAATTGCGCACGTTCTTTTCGACGAAGTACTGCTGCACGTCGCCCATCAGCTTGAGCGCGAACTCGGTCGAGAAGATGCAGGTGTTCTGCGCCTGGTCCTCCTTGAGGATGTCGGCCTGCACCGTGCCGCGCACGGCGCGCAGTGCGGCGGCGCGGATTTCCTCGTATTCCTCCTTCGGCAGCAGGCGGTCGCCGCTGACGCCCAGCGTGCCGAGGCCGAAGCCGTCGTGGCCTTGCGGCCGCTCGGCGCGATACTGCGGCGGCTGGCCGTCCCAGGCCGCGGCGATCTTCTTCTGCGCCGCCTCCCAGCGCCCGGTTTCCTTGAGGCGCCGCTCGACCTGCTGATCGATGGCGGCGTTGAGGAAGAAGGCCAGGATGATCGGCGCCGGCCCGTTGATCGTCATGGACACGCTGGTCTTCGGCGAGCAGAGGTCGAAGCCGGAGTAGAGGCGCTTCGCGTCGTCGAGCGAGCAGATGCTGACGCCGGCGTTGCCGACCTTGCCCCAGATGTCGGGCCGCGTCGCCGGATCCTCGCCGTAGAGCGTGGTCGAGTCGAAGGCCGTGCTCAGGCGGATCGCGGGCTGGCCGCGGCTGACGAAGTGGAAGCGGCGGTTGGTGCGCTCGGCGGTGCCCTCGCCGGCGAACATGCGCGTCGGATCCTCCGCGGTGCGCTTGAAGGGGAAGACGCCGGCCGTGTAGGGGAACGCTCCGGGCAGATTCTCGAGGCCGAGCCACCGCGCGAGCTCGCCCCAGTCCTTGGTCTGCGGCACCGCGACCTTCGGCACCTGGATGCCGGAGAGAGTTTCGTGCTGCGCCGGCACGCGCACCTCCTGGCCGCGCACAGGATAGGAGAAGGTGGCGCCGGAGTAGGCGGCGGCGGTTTCCGGCCAGGCGGCGAGCTGGGCGCGCAGCGCCTCCGGCATTTCGCGCAGCAATTCCTGGAGGCGCTGGCGCAGCACGAGCACCGTCCGGTCGGCGGACGCGTCCACCAGCGCGGCGGGCGGAAAGTCCGCGCCCGCGGCGGGCGGCTCGTCGCCGAGCTCGCGCAGCGCGCGCGCGAGTCCGTCGGCGCGCGCCGCCAGCTCAGCCTCCTCTGCGACGCGCTTCTTGTAGCCCCGCACGGCCTCGGCGATCTCGGCCAGGTAGCGGGTGCGCTGCGGCGGCACCACGACGGGCAGATCGGTGGCGCGCTCGGGGGGAGGCGCCGGCGCCCAGTCGCGGCCGGAGCGGGCGCCCAGCTCCTGCATCAGGAAGGCGAAGAGCTGGTCCACGCCGGCGTCGCCGAAGCGCGAGGCGGCCGTGAGATAGACCGGCAGGCTCTCGGCGGGCCGGTCGAACCAGCCGCGGTTGCGCTGGATCTGCTTGCGCACGTCGCGCTGCGCGTCGAGGGCGCCGCGCTTGTCGGATTTGTTGATCGCGACCGCGTCGGCGTAATCCAGCATCGCGATCTTCTCGAGCTGCGTCGGCGCGCCGTATTCCGGCGTCATCACGTAGAGCGAAAGATCGGCCAGGTCCACGGCCTCGCTGTCGGATTGGCCGATGCCGGCGGTCTCCAGGATCACGAGGTCGTAGCCCGCCGCCTGCAGCGCCAGCAGCGCGTCCTGCACCGAGGCCGCGGTGGCGAGGTGCGCGCGCCGCGTGGCCATCGAGCGCATGAAGGTGCGCGGCCCGCGCACCGCGTTCATGCGGATGCGGTCGCCGAGCAGCGCGCCGCCGGTCTTGCGCCGGCTCGGATCCACCGACAGGATCGCCACCGTGCGGTCGGGAAAGGCGTCGAGCAGGCGGCGCACCAATTCGTCGGTCAGCGAGGACTTGCCCGCGCCGCCGGTGCCCGTGATGCCCAGCACGGGCGCCGGCTGCGCTCCGAGGCGGGCGCGCAGCGCGCCGCGCAGTGCGGCGAGCGCCGCTTCGTCGCCGCCGGCGTGAGCTTCCTCGATCTGGCTGATCGCGCGCGCCACGGCGTGGGGCCGGCGCTGGAACACTCCGGCGGGCAGCACCTCGCCGGGGCTGGTGACCGCGAAGTCGGCGCGCGCCAGCAGGTCGCGGATCATGCCCACGAGGCCCATCAAACGGCCGTCCTCGACCGAATAGATGCGCTCGACGCCGTCCTTCTGCAGTTCCTTGATCTCCGCGTCGGTGATGGTGCCGCCGCCGCCGCCGAAGACCTTGACGTGGCCGCAGCCGCGCTCGCGCAGCAGCTGCACCACGTAGCGGAAGAACTCCATGTGGCCGCCCTGATAGGACGAGATGGCGACCGCCTGCGCGTCCTCCTGGATCGCGGCTTCGACGATCTCCTCCACCGAGCGGTTGTGCCCGAGGTGGATCACCTCGGCGCCCTCCTGCTGCAGGATGCGGCGCATCACGTGGATGGCGGCGTCATGGCCGTCGAAGAGCGAGGCGGCGGTGACCACGCGCACCTTGTGGCGGGTGGCGAAGGCGCCGGAGGGCGCGGCGGTCTGCGCGGGAGCGGGGGAGTCCATGGCCTTATTTCCGCTTGGTCTGGATGCGCGCGCGATAGGCGCGGAGTTCGGCCTGCAGGCGCTGCAGGTCGCCGAGGCGCTCGTCCACCTGCGCGACGCGCGCGTCGAGCAGCTCGACGAGCCGCGCCAGCAGCGCGGGCGTGCGGCCGCGGTCGAAGGCGTCGTTGAGCTCGGCGATCTCCTCGAGCGTCATGCCGAGGTGCTTGAGGCGGCCGATGAAGCGCAGGCGCTCGAGCGCGTCGGCGCCGTAGCTGCGACGCCCGCCCGGCCCGCGGCCGGCGGCGCGCAAGAGCCCGAGCTCGCCGTAGTAGCGGATGGTGCGCGCCGAGACGCCGGCAGCGCGCGCCAGGTCGGCGATGTCCAAGGCGGCGGCGGGGGCGCTGCGGGCCATGCCTTCATCATCGGCCGATTGCCAGTTTGCGTCAACTGGCCTTCGGCACTCCCCGCCGCGGGCAAACCCCGGCCAGCGCGCACTCCCCGCAGCGGGCCTTCCGGGCCGTGCAGACGGCCCTCCCGTGCTCGATCCAGGCGTGCGCCAGGAAGATCCAGTCCTCCTGCGGGAAGGCCGCCATGAGGTCCCGCTCGACCTGCACGGGGTCGGCGGCGCGGCTGAAGCCCATGCGCCGCGCGAGCCGCCCGACGTGCGTGTCCACCACCACCCCCTCGGGCCGGCCGAAGGCCGTGCCCAGCACGCAGTTCGCCGTCTTGCGCGCGACTCCGGGCAGGGCCAGCAGCTCGGGCATGGTCTGCGGCACCGCGCCGCCGTGGCGCTCGACGATCGCCTGCGCCGCGCCGCGCAGGTTCTTCGCCTTGTTGCGGAAGAAGCCGGTGGAGCGGATCAGGGCCTCGAGCTCCTCCTGCGGCGCCGCCGCCAGGGCGCGCGCGTCGGGAAAGCGGCGGAACAGGGCCGGCGTCACCAGGTTGACCCGCGCGTCGGTGCACTGGGCCGAGAGGATCGTCGCCACCAGCAGGCGGAACGGATCGGTCCAGGCCAGCGAAGTGCGCGCTTCCGGATGGGCCGCGCGCAGCAGCGCCACGACGGCGCGGGCCCGCAGCCGGCGCGCGGCCAGGCTCTCGCGTCCCGTCGCGGCGCCAGCCATGCGACCATCCTAGTCCATGCCCGCGGCGCACCGCCTGCTCCGCCTCTCGCTGAAGGCGGGCTTCGAGGACGAGCTCCTGGCCTTCGCCGCGGACGCCGGCTGGGGCACGGGCATCGCCGTGCGCGACTTCCCGGGCGGACTGCTGGCCGACGAGCCGGAAGTCTCGCTGCGCGAAGTGGAGGTGCAGCTCTACCTGCAGGCCGACCAGTGCGAGGCGGCGCGCGCGGCGCTGCGGGCCTGGCAGGCTCACTGGCCGCCGCCCGGGCCGGAGCTGCGCTTCCTCGGCGACGGCCCGCTCGACCTGGCGGCCGACCCGGAGCAGGCGTGGCAGTCGCAGTGGAAGCCCTTTCGCTGCGCCGGCTTCGTGATCGCCGCCGACTTCGTCGCGCCGGAGCGCCTGCGCCTGCGCCCGGCCGACTGCCTGCTGCGGCTGGTGCCGGGATCGGCGTTCGGCACCGGCGGACATCCGACCACGCGCATGGCCCTGCGCGGCCTGCGCCGGATGTGGGAGGCGCGGCGCCCGGCGCGGTGGCTCGACGTCGGCACCGGCTCCGGCATCCTGGCCGTCGCGGCCGCGCGCCTGGGCGCGGAGAGCGTGGCGGCGCTCGATCCCGAAGCCGCCAGCCCGCCGCAGGCCCGGCGCATGGCGCAGGCCAACGGCGTGGCCGCACGCGTGCATGCGTGGCGCGGCACCCTCGACGCGGCGCGCGGCCGGTTCCCGGCAGTCACCGCCAACCTGTTCGCCGACCTGCTGCAGGACGCGGCGCCCGCGCTGGCCGGACTGCTGGAGCCGGGAGGCCTGCTCTACACCGGCGGCATCGTGGACCGGCGCGAGGAGGAGACGACGGCTCGGCTGCGCGCGGCCGGCCTGCGCCCCGTGGCATCCAGCCGCCTCGGCCGCTGGCGCGGCGCCGTCTGGGAGCCCGCGCAATCGTGAATGATTAGGAAATCGCTTTTGTCAGAAAAAAATTGTCATTTTCCCCTCATTTGACACCCGGTTCCCGCCGATGGGAGGGAAGTCAAGCATGGGTTTTCGGGCTGGGGCCGCAGGGGATGGCGGCGCCGGTCCGGTGCAAGGGGAAAGGAAGCCAGCGGTCTTCGGACCGCTGGTTCTTTTTTTGTCAAGCCGGCCGGCCCGCCGCCGCTACCAGACGAAAGGCAGTTTCAGGTAGTCGAGGAGCGGCAGAGGCGAGTTGAGGTCGATGCCCGTGTTCTGCGCGTCGGCGTCGAAGGTGACGCGATACCGGATGAACCGGAACCCCTTGAGCGTCGCCAGGTTCGGCGTCCAGCCGACTGCGCTGGGGAAGGGCGCGCCCGGCTCGTTGAGGCCCGGCCCGGCTTCGTCGGCGCCCTGGAATTCCAGCTTGATCGACGTGGAACTCGGCATGCTGTCGCGCAGGCCGCTCGTCTCGACCCGGAAGTACTTCTGGCGCACGGACCACACCGGATCGTTCGGATCGAGCGCAAATTCCATCGGGCTGTCCGTGATGCGCGAAGAGATGCGCAGGGTGTCGTTGGCCCGGTCGTAGGTGGCGGCGACGATCTGGAAGGCGGCCGTGCCGGCGGCCTTCGGGTAGACGTCGTAGCCGACGAGCAGCTCCGGGCTGCGCAGGAAGCGCGCGGCGAACAGTCCGGAGGCGCCGGGAATCGTCAGTTCGAAGGAGGCGAACGTGACGTCGGCGGTGCTCCCGGTGGCCACGACGGCCTGCGGGTCCACCTTCTGGTTGGTCACCGACACCAGGCCGGTGGTGGTGGACGTGCCGAGGAACTTGTGCAGCGCCGAGGCGAAGTCCGGATAGATCCAGTCGCCGATGTCCTGATCGGGGCTCAGGCGCAGTCCGGCCAGGCCGGTGTCGATCCACTCGCTCTGCACCATCGAGGCCGAAGCGCTGAACGGAATCAGCGCGTAAGCGGTGGGGGCGGTGAAGAGCGCCAGCGCCTCCTCCAATTTGTCCGTGTTCACCGGGTTGCCGATGTAGGCCTTGATGCCCGCGCTCGCGGCGGCGGGCCACACGATGTCAGTGAGCGGATCCGGCACGTGCACCTGGATCACGCCGTTCGCGCCCGCGCCGCCGCGGCCGATCATGAACGTGCCGTTGCCGTCGCCGCCGCCGCCCGTCAAGAAGGGCGCGTCGCCCGGAGCGGCCCATCCGCGGCGCCCGCCGAAGGCTTGCACCGTGTCCACCGGCGTGAGGTTGGGGAACTGGCTGGCGTTGGATGCGCTGCCGACGTTGTACGCCGACAGATCCAGGCCGGTCGAGGTGTGCAGCACCATGTGCCCGCCGGCGCCGCCGCCCGAGCCGCTGATGCCGTTGTTGCCGTAGATCACGGACTCGGCCGAATAGCCGATGCCGCCGTTGGCGCTGATCTTGCCCAGCGCTCCCATGCGGATCCTGCCGACGGCCCAGATCTGCAGCTGCCCGCCGCCGCCGCCGCCGCCCGCGCCCTTGCGGTAGGCGGACCATCCAACCTGGTTGGAGCCGGCGAAGACCAGCTGAAACGTCGGCAGCGGCAGGAAGTTGACGATCGGGTCGTATCCGGCCACGCCGTCCAGGTTGGGGCGGTTGACGCAGCAGGAGTCGCCGCCGCCGCCGCCGCCCGCGCCGGCCCACGGCGCCAGCAGTTCGCCCACCGTCACGGTGCCGTCGGTGTTGAGGCGACGGCCCCAGAAGTCGTTCTTCAGGTTGCCGTCGTTGACGAAGACCGATTCACCGGCGCGGCCCGCGTCGGGGCCGGTGGTCGGATTGCCGTAGGAGAAGGCGGGCGTGCTGCCGGTGGTCCACGCCGTGTCGAAGTTGTTCGGCGACTTCGTGTCCTCCACTGCGTCGGTGTCGCGCAGCCGGTCCTCGATGCCGAAGCCGCCCGTCGCGGACTGGGCTTCCAGCGGCGTGTCGTTGTCGGCGCTCGAGCCGCGCATGCCGCCCTCGGCGCCGTAGATGGGAGAACTCGGATTCGGACGCCACAACGCCTCGACCTGCGGGTGGCGCGTCGCGAGCTGGTCCGGGCCCGAGTTGTCGGCGCCTGAGGGCTTCCACTCGGTGGTCAGCAGCCACTTGGTCCAGTAGATGGATTCGTTGAGCGTGCGCGCGAAGCCGCCGCCGCCGCCGCCGCCCGCCACGACCTCGTTGGTGTAGTTGCCGTCGGTGAAGTAGGAATAGACGCCGTCGGCGTAGGCGCCTTCGCCGCCTTGCCCGCCGGCGTGGAACAGCTGGAAGGGTCCGTCGCCAGTCTCGCCGCGCGGAGTCTCGGCGGTGCCGACCCAGCTCGTGTCGCCGCCCTGGCCGCCGCCGCCTTCGCCCTGGGCGCCGCCCTCGGGGAACTGCGGCGAATTGAGAGACGTCGGCCACTTGGCGTTGTTGCCGCTGATGTTGAGCTCGCCGTTGATGGTCACCTCGCCGGAGGCGTAGATGATCAGCGGGTTCTTGCCGCGGGCGCGCAGCACGCAGCCGGAGTTGACGGTGAAGTCGGCCACGTTGAGCACGCCGGAGTTCAGGTAGTGCTGCTCGCCCTCGTCGTCGGTGAAGGGCTGGGTCGAGTCGGTGAAGATCTCGCGGTAGGGCGCGCTGACGCTGAAGTTCTTCGGCGTGAACGTGCCGGGGAAGTCGAAGCTGGCGGCGATGTACCCGTCGCCGAGCTGGCCGAAGGGCAGCGGCACCGGCGCGTCGAGGTCCACGAACTTGGCGCTGTCGTACTCCTCGAGGAATTCGTCCACCGTTTCGTCGGTCTCGACCCAGGACGGATCGGCGTAGAGGTCGGCGAGGGTGGGCGTGACGTGGCTCTCCCAGAAGCTCTCCTCGATGTTGGTCTGGCCGACGAGGTCGCGGAAGACCGAACTCATCTGCAGGCGCAGCTTGCGGTTCGGCGGCACGACGCCGGAAATGATGAAGTTGACCCGGGCGCCCGACTCCACGCAGTTCTCGACCAGCTGCAGGCTGCCCGGCAGTTTGTTGGTGGCCGGGAAGACGTCCTCCGATCCGGAGCCGATGACGCCGGAGGAATACAGGATGAAGATGCGGTCGGTGTTGAGGTTCTCCGGCCGGCCGTCGATCGACTGGTTGAAGCCGATCTCGATCACGGGATCGGGCTGCGTGAACAGGTTGAGGCCCGGCGGGAATTCCACGCTGGCCAGGCCCACCGGGCCGGGCGTGAGATCCAGGAACAGCGGCTCGGCCGGCGGGCGCGGCGTGACGAAGGAGCGGCGCAGGCCGACTTCCAGCTGGCGCCCGCTGGTGTCGCGGAGGGTGCCGGAGCCGCCCGAGCCCTTCACCGGCAGAGCGACCTCGTAGCGCAGGCCGCCCGGCAGGAACGCGCCGTTGGAATTGAAGGAATCCGTCGGGCAGGCCGGGCGGAAGATGACGACGCGGCCGTCCTCGTTCTCGGCCAGCTCGAAGCTTCCGGTCACCGGATGCCCGGCGGCGGAAGACTCCTGCGAGCGGATCTGGATCGTGCTGAAGTTGATCGAGAGCGGATCGACCGGATGGTTGAACGTGAGGCGGATCGGCCGGTTCAACTCCCAGACCTGGCCTTCGAGGACGTTCACGCCTTCAACCGCGAACTGCCCGCTCGGGTTGTAGGGATCGCCGTTGCCGTCGCCCCCGACCGAGGAGGAGCCGCTGCCTTTGCAGGCGGCCAGGACACAGAGGGCGAGCGGAAGGACGGAGCGGTTCATGTTGGCCTCCTGGATTGTACGGAGGTTCGCCCGATCCGGATTCTGCGCTCTACCAGACGAACGGCAGTTTCAGGTAATCGAGCAGGGGCAGGGGCGAGTTGAGGTCGATGCCGGTGTTCTGCGCGTCCGCGTCGAAGGTGACGCGGTAGCGGACGTAGCGGTATCCCTTGAGCGTGGCCAGGTTCGTGGTCCAGGCAACGCCGCTCGGGAAGGGCGGGCCGGGCTCGTTGAGGCCGGGACCTGCTTCGTCGGCGCCTTGGAACTCCAGCTTGATCGAGGTGGAGCTGGGCATGCTGTCGCGCACGCCGTTCGTCTCCACCCGGAAGTATTTTTCGCGCACGGACCACACCGGATCGTTCGGATCGAGCGCGAATTCCATCGGGCTGTCCGTGGTGCGCGAGGAGAGGCGCAGCGTGTCGTTCGCGCGGTCGTAGGTGGCGGCGACGATCTGGAAGGCGGCCGTGCCGGCGGCCTTCGGGTAGACGTCGTAGCCGATCAGCAGCTCCGGGCTGCGCAGGAAGCGCGCGGCGAAGAGCGCGGAGGCGCCGGGAATCGTCAGCTCGTAGGAGGCGAAGTTGACGGCGGTGGTGCTGCCCGTGGCCACGACAGCCTGCGGGTCCACCTTCTGGTTCGTGACCGACACCAGGCCGGTGGTCGTGGACGTGCCGAGGAACTTGTGCAGGGCCGAGGCGAAGTCCGGATAGATCCAGTCGCCGATGTCCTGGTCGGGGCTCAGGCGCAGGCCGGCCAGGCCGGTGTCGATCCATTCGCTCTGCACCATCGAGGCCGAGGAGCTGAACGGGATCAGCGCGAAGGCGGTCGGAATGGTGAAGAGAGCGAGCGCCTCTTCCAATTTGTCCGTGTTCACCGGGTTGCCGATGTAGGCCTTGATGCCCGCGCTCGCGGCCGCCGGCCACACGATGTCGGTGAGCGGATCCGGCACGTGCATCTGGATCACGCCGTTCGCGCCCGCGCCGCCGCGGCCGATCATGAAGTTGCCGTTGCCGTCGCCGCTGCCCGTCGGCAGGAACGGCGCGTTGACCGGATCGGACCAGCCGCGGCGCCCGCCGAAGGCCTGCACCTTGTCCACCGGAGTGAGGTTCGGGAACTGGCTGGCGTTGGAGGCGCTGCCGACGAAGAAGGCGGACAGGTCGAGGCGCGCGGAGGTGTGGAAGACGATGTGTCCGCCGGAGCCGCCGCCCGAGCCGCCGATGCCGTTGTTGGCGTTGCCCAGCGACTCGCCGGTGTACCCGATGCCGCCGTTCGCCCAGACCTTGCTGGTGCTGCCGAGCGTGATGGGGCCCACCGCCCAGATCTGCAGCTGTCCGCCGCCGCCGCCGCCGCCCGCGCCCTTGCGGTACGCGGACCAGCCGATCTGCGTCGAGCCCGCCGCCACCTGCTGGAAGACCGGCAGCGGCAGGAAGTTGGTGATCGGGTCGTAGCCGGCCGCGCCGTCCAGGTTGGGGCGGTTGACGCAACAGGAATCGCCGCCGCCGCCGCCGCCCGAGCCGGCCCAGGGCGCCAGCAGTTCGCCCACCGTCACCGTGCCGTCGGTGTTGAGGCGCCGGCCCCAGAAGTCGTTCTTCAGGTTGCCGTCGTTGACGAAGACCGATTCTCCGGCGCGGCCCGCGTCGGGGCCGGTGGTCGGATTGCCGTAGGAGAAGGCGGGCGTGGCGCCCGTGGTCCACGCCGTGTCGAGGTTGTTGGGCGAGATCGAGTCCTCGACCGCGTCGGTGTCGCGCAGGCGGTCCTCGATGCCGAAGCCGCCGGTGGAGGTCTGATTCTCGAGCGGCGTGTCGTTGTCGGCGCTCGAGCCGCGGATGCCGGCCTCGGCGCCGTAGATCGGCGAGTTCGGATCCGGCCGCCAGAGGACGTCCACCTGCGGGTGGCGCGTGGCGTAGTGATCGGGCCCCGTATTGTCGACGCCCGCCGGCTTCCACTCGGTGGTGGTCGGCCAGAGGGCCCAGAGAATGGACTCGTTGAGGCCGCGCGCGAAGCCTCCGCCGCCGCCGCCGCCGGCCACGAGCTCGTGCGTGGTGTTGTAGCCGAAGACGCCGTCGCCGTAGGTGCCCTCGCCGCCCTGGCCTCCGCCGTGCTCGATCTTGAAGGGGCCGTCGCCGGCCTCGCCGCGCGGCGTTTCGGCCGTGCCGGCCCAGCTGGTGTCGCCGCCCTGGCCGCCGCCGGCCTCGCCTTGCGCTCCGCCCTCGCGGAACTGCGGCGAGTTGAGCGAAGTGGGCCAGCGCCCGTTGTTGCCGCTGACGTTCAATTCGCCGTTGATGGTCACGGCGCCCGACGCGTAGATGATCAGCGGGTTCTGGCCGCGGGCGCGCAGCACGCAGGTGCTGGCCACGGTGAAGTTGGCTACGTTCAGCACGCCGTTGTTGAGGTAGTGCTGCTCGCCGGCGTCGTCGGTGAAGGGCTGGGTCGAGTCGGTGAAGATCTCGCGGTAGGGCGCGCTGACGGTGAAATTCTTCGGCGTGAAGGTGCCGGGGAAGTCGAAGCCCGCGGCGATGTAGCCCTGGCCGAGAATGCCGAAGGGCAGGGGCACCGGAGCGTCGAGATCCACGAACTTGCCGTTGTCATAGTCGTCGCGGAACTCGTCCACCGTTTCGTCCGTCTCGACCCAGGAGGGATCGGCGTAGAGATCGCCGAGGCTCGGCGTGACGTGATCCTCCCAGAAGGAATCCTCGATGTTGGTCTGGCCGACGAGGTCGCGGAACACCGAGGTCATCTCCAGCCGCAGCTTGCGGTTCGGCGGCACGACGCCGGAAATGATGAAGTTGACCCGGGCGCCCGACTCCACGCAGTTTTCGACCAGCTGCAGGCTGCCCGGCAGCTTGTTGGTGGCGGGGAACACGTCCTCCGAGCCGGAGCCGATGACGCCGGAGGAATACAGAACGAAGATGCGGTCGGTGTTGAGGTTCTCGGGGCGGCCGTCGATCGACTGGTTGAAACTGATCTCGATCACCGGATCGGGCTGGGTGAACAGGTTGAGGCCCGGCGGGAAGTCCACGCTGGCCAGGCCCACCGGGCCGGGCGTGAGATCCAGGAACAGCGGCTCGGCCGGCGGGCGCGGCGTGACGAAGGAGCGGCGCAGGCCGACTTCGAGCAGGCGTCCGGCCGTGTCCTTCAACGCCCCGGTGCCGCCCTGGCCTTTCACCGGCAACGCCACCTCGTAGCGCAGGCCGCCGGGCAGGAAGGCGCCGTTCGAGTTCGCGGAATCCGTCGGGCAGGAGGGGCGGAAGATCACGACCCGGCCGTCCTCGTCCGGCGCCAGTTCGAAGCTGCCGGTCACCGGGTGGCCGGCGCCGGCGGGCTCCAGCGAGTGGATCTGGATGCTGCTGAAGCTGATCGAGAGCGGATCGACGGGGTGGTTGAACGTGAGGCGGATCGGCCGGTTCAGCTCCCACACCTGGCCCTCGAGCACGTTGATGCCCTCGATCGCGAACTGGCCGGTCGGGTTGTAGGGATCCCCGTTGCCGTCGCCTCCGACCGAGGACGGGCCGCTGCCTTTGCAGCCGCCGAGCAGGGCGAGGAGAAGCAGGGGGACGGCGAACCGGCTCATGCTGCGTATCATGCCTCCCCATTGAAGCAAAAAACGAGCCAACTTGGGAGGGCGGGGAGAGCCGCCCAGCGCGATTTCGCGCTCCGGAACTGAGCGTTTTCGAACAGACGGGGCCGCCGCACGGCCCCGGATCCCGGCATGGGAGTTGAGAACGGGACTCCATGCTCCCCAGCCTGCTCCTTTCCGGCCTTCTGGCCCTCGTCCCACCGGCGGCGGTCCAGCAGCATCTGGCGCTCGAACGCATCGAGACGGGCCTGGCCGGCTCGGGCTGGACCCAGCTCAGTTTCGCGCCCGGCGAGCCGGCCAGCCGCTTCTACGCGGCGCGCCAATTCGGAGACGTCTACGTCTTCGAGAACGACGTCCGCCTGCCCAACCCCTTCCTGGTCCTGGGGGTGATCAGCCACTCCGGAGAGGCCGGCCTGCTGGGGATGGCGTTTCATCCGGATTACCCGCAGAACGGATACTTCTACGTTCACTACATCGACTTTCCGCTGCAGAACAACGTGATTGCGCGCTATCGCGTGGATCCGGGCGATCCCAACCGCATCCTGCCGAACTCCGGCCTGATCCTGCTCACCATTCCGCCGATCAACCGCCCGCATTACGGAGGGTGGCTCGGCTTCGGTCCGGACGGCTATCTCTACGCCTCAGTCGGAGACAGTCGATCCGGTTGGAGCGCCCAGGACGGCAACAACCTGCACGGCAAATTGCTGCGCCTCGACGTCGACAATCCGGGCGCTGGCCTCAACTACGGCATCCCGCCCGGCAATCCCTTCGTCAACGATCCGAACGTCCGCGACGAAATCTGGGCGCTCGGATTGCGCAATCCGTGGCGTTGCGCCTTCGACCGCGTCACCGGGGATCTCTGGATCACCGACGTGGGTGAGGCTTCCTGGGAGGAAATCAACTTCCAGCCCGCCGGCGTCGGCGGCAGCAATTACGGCTGGCCGATCATGGAAGGCGCGCACTGCTTCAGTCCGCCGGTCAACTGCAACACCTCCGGACTGACCTTTCCGGTTCACGAGTACGACCATTCCGGCCCCCCGCAGGCCGGAGCGATCATCGGCGGCGTGCTCTATCGCGGACGGCAACTGGCCGAGATGCACGGCCGGTTCTTCTTCGCGGATTGGTGGAGCCGGCAGACCTGGAGCGTGCTCGGGTCAGGCGGCGGCGCCACCGACCTGGTGGAGCACACGCAGGAGTTGATGCAGCCGAACGGGAGGCCTCTGTACTACCCGCAAGCGCTCTGCGAGGACGCCGACGGCGAGATGTACGCGCTCATCACCTACGGCGATCACTTCTACCGCATCGTTCCCGCAGGCCTGCGTCTCTTCCTTCCCGATCTCGCGGCCGGCGCGCCGGTCCTCATTCGCGTCACCGCGCCGGATGCCGGAGTCCTGCGGCTCACCGGCCTCTTCATCAGCCTCGCGGGACTCGGCACGACCGCGGTTCCACCCGCCGGCGTCGTGCTCGGCATCGGCCAGGCGCGGCTGCTGGGCCTTGCGCAGGCGGATGCGGCGGGCGTGGCCAGGTTCAGCGGATCGATCCCCATCGGACTGCAGGGCCGAACCGTGTGGCTCCAGGCCGCGCAGGACGGCCTCACCTCGAACGTCGGAGTGGACGAGGTGGATTGAGATTCCGCGCCGGGCCGTCCGCGGTACCTGTGATACCCTTGACGGATCATGAACAGCCATTCCCACCCCTCAGTCCTCGGTTTGCTGGCGCTCCTGGCTGCGCCGGCCGCCGCCCAGCAGCCGCTCGCACTCGAACCGATCGCCAGCGGCCTGAACGCCCCGGTACAGGTGACCTTCGCCCCGGGCGACGACACGGGCCGGCTCTTCATCGTCACCCAATACGGGAAGATCCGGCTGGTCAAGAACGACGTGCTGCAGCCGGTGGAATTCATCGACATTCACACCAAACTGCTCTTCTCCGGCGAGCGCGGCCTGCTCGGCTTGGCCTTCCACCCGGACTACGAGCAGAACGGCTACTTCTACGTCAACTACACCGACAACACCGGCGGCGACACGGTGATCGAGCGCTACAGCGTGGATCCCAACGATCCCGACAAGGCGCTCCCGGGCTCCGGCTTCGTGCTGATCGAGATCGACCAGCCCTACTCCAACCACAACGGCGGCTGGATCGACTTCGGGCCCGACGGCTATCTCTACGTCGGCATGGGCGACGGCGGCGACGCCGGCGATCCGGGCAACCGCGCGCAGAGCGGCGGCACCCTGCTCGGCAAGATGCTGCGCATCGACGTGGACAATCCGGGCGGCGGCCTCAACTACGGCATTCCGCCCTCCAACCCGTTCGTCGGCGACCCCAACGTGCTCGACGAGATCTGGGCGCTCGGCCTGCGCAATCCCTGGCGCAACGACTTTGACAATCTCACCGGCGACCTGTGGATCGCCGACGTCGGCCAGAACGTCTGGGAGGAGATCGACTTCGAGCCGGCCGGCGCCGGCGGCCGCAACTACGGCTGGCGCATCATGGAAGGCGCCCACTGCTACAACCCGCCGTCCAACTGCAATCAGACCGGCCTGATCCTGCCGATCCAGGAATACGACCACGGCGGCTCGCCCTTCCGCTGCTCCATCACCGGCGGCATCCTCTACCGCGGCCGGCAGATGGCGAACATGCACGCGCGCTACTTCTACGGCGACTACTGCAGCGGCCAGACCTGGAGCTTCCGCAACCAGGGCGGCGCGGTGGCGGACTTCCAGGATCACACCGGCGAGCTCCTGACCTCGGGCGGCAGCAGCTTGGACACCATCGTCGCCTACGGCGAAGACGCCGACGGCGAGGCCTACGTCATCTCGCAGGCCACGAGCACCGTGTACCGCATCATTCCGGGCGGCCTGCGCCTGCGCATGCCGCACCTGACCGCCGGCAGCGCGACCAGCGTCGAGGTCACGAACGGCACGCCGAACCAGATGGCCGGCCTCTTCTACAGCCGCGTCGGCCTCGGCTCGACGCCGCTGCCGCCGGCCAACGTGACCTTGGGCATCGCCAACGGCACGCTCATCGCCGCCGTCACCGCGAACGGCGCCGGCACCGCGACTTTCGCGGGCACCGTGCCGCTGGGCTTGCAGGACCGCACCATCTGGCTGCAGGCCGCGCAGCTCAACAAGACCTCCAACATCGCGATCGAAACGGTCGAGTAAGAGTGCGCCCCGCTTCCCTCATCCTCTGCCTCATCGGCAGCGCCGGGAGCGCTGCAGCCCAGCAGCAGCCTCTCACCACCGAGCAGGTGGCGATCGGGCTGAACACCCCGCACTGGGTCTGCGCCGCGCCCGGCGACGACGCTTCGCGCATCTTCGTGCTCACGCACTGGGGCAGGATCCGCATCGTCGAGAACGACGTCATCAACCCGACGCCCTTCCTTGACATCCACGCGCTCGTCACCTTCGATGGCAACGAGCAGGGCACGCTGGGAATGGTCTTCCACCCGGACTACGCGCAGAACCGGACCTTCTACGTCACCTACGTGGACGTCAACGGCGACTGGGTGCTGGCCCGCTACCTGCGCGACGCCATCGATCCGAACCTGGGCGATCCGGCGAGCGCCCAGATCCTGCTCACCATCCCGCACCCGATCATCTGGCACCACGGCGGCTGGATGGAATTCGGCCAGGACGGCTATCTCTACATCGCCACCGGCGACGGCGGCGGCGTCGGCGATCCCTACGACAGCGGGCAGCGCGGCGACACCCTGCTCGGCAAACTGCTGCGCATCGACGTGGACGGGGGATTCCCGTACGCGATCCCGCCCGGCAATCCCTACGTCGGCGATCCGCTGGTGCTCGACGAGATCTGGGCGTTCGGCCTGCGCAATCCCTGGCGCGGCGACATGGACGACCTCACCGGCGACATCTGGTTCGGCGACGTCGGCCAGGACACCTGGGAGGAGCTGGACTATCTGCCGGCCGGACAAGCAGGCGCGAACTTCGGCTGGCGCATCGTCGAGGGCTTCCACTGCTACGCGCCGCCGGTCGGCTGCAACCAGGCCGGCATGACGCCGCCGATCCACGAGTATCAGCACGCGAACGGCCCCGTGGGCTACCGCTGCTCGATCACCGGCGGCCACGTCTACCGTGGCCGCGCGATGGCCACGATGCAGGGCCGTTTCTTCTTCGGCGACTACTGCTCGGGCGAGATCTTCTCCACCCGCACCGACGGCCTCGGCACCGTGGACTTCCGCGAGCACTACGCGGAGCTGACCGGCGCGCTCGGCCCGAACGTCAACGTGGTCGGATTCGGCCAGGACGCCGACGGCGAGATCTACGTCTGCAACCAGGCCGACGGCAGCGTGCACCGCATCGTGCCGGCCGGACTGCGCCTGCGCGTGCCGCAACTGCTGGCGGGCGGCGCCGGCGCGCTCAGCCTGGAAGGAGGCAAGCGCAGCCAGCCCTACGCGATCCTCTACAGCCTGTCGGGCCTCGGCAGCACGCCGGTGCCCCCGGCCAACGTGGTGCTGGACCTGGCCCTGCCTTCGCTGCTGGGGCGGGGCATGACGAACGCCCTCGGCGGCGCCGTGCACGCCGTCACGGTGCCGCCCTCGGCGGCCGGCCGCAGCGTCTGGGTGCAGGCGGCGCAGCACGGTTTGACGTCAAACGTGGTGGCCGAAACCGTAGACTGAGCCGCATGTCCGGCTTCCTCGAGGGCATCCTGCGGCGCCGCGCCGACTTCGGCGAAGAACTGAAGGATCCCGCGGCGGCGCGCGCCTTTGCGCGCTCGGCGACGCTGTGGATGATCGGCCTCGGCGCCTTCTACGGCTTCACGATGGGGGCCTACAACCTGATCCGGGCCGGCACCCTGTGGAACGCCGTGACCTCGATGGTGAAGGTGCCGATCCTGCTGCTGGCGACGATGGCGCTGTGCTTCCCGGCGCTCTACGTCTTCGGACTGGCCGGCGGCGCCACGCTGCGCGCCTCCAGCCTGTGGGCGGCGCTGACCGGCGCGCTGCTGGTCACCACGGTGGCTCTGGTGGCGCTCAGCCCGATCGTCTACTTCTTTCTCACGACGATTGACAATTACCACGCGGTGCAATACATGCACGTCGCAGTGTGGGCGTTCTCCGGCCTGCTGGGCATGAAATTCCTGCGCCTGACGCTGAAGACCCTGGATCCCGCTCTGATCGCCAACCAGCGCCTGGTGGCCGGATGGATCCTGATCTTCGGCCTGGTCGGCATGCAGGGCGCGTGGATGCTGCGGCCCTTCATCGGCGACCCGGACGTCAAGTTCCGCGCCTTCCGCTACATCAACGGCAACATCTTCAAGGAGCTGGGCCGGCCAATCTGGCGGATGACGCGCGACGGCGAGCGCCCGCGGCAGCAGCGTCCGCAGCCCGAAGAACGCCGGTATTAGTGAAGCCGGCGTTTTATTCCGCATGGTAGGCTTGAGCCTCATGCGATCCCTCGTCCCCTCCCTCTCCCTCGTGGCCGCGCTGGCTGCCGCCGCGCCGGTTTCTGCGCAGCAGGCGCTCAGCGCCGAGCAGCTCGTCGAAGGCCTCAACAACCCGCTCTTCGTGACGCACGCGCCCGGCGACGACGCCTCGCGCATCTTCGTCGTCACGCACTGGGGCCGCCTGCGCATCGTCGAGAACGACGTCATCAACACGACGCCCTTCCTCGACATCAGCCACCTGCGGCGGTTCGGCGGCGAAGAAGGCCAGAACTGCATGGCCTTTCACCCGGACTACGTCAACAACGGCAAGTTCTACGTCACCTATTGCGACCTCAACGGCGACTGGGTGCTGGCGCAATACCTGCGCGACCCGCTGAACCCGAACCTCGCCGATCCCAACAGCGGGCAGATCGTCCTCACCATCAACCACCCGTCCACCATCCACTATTCCGGCTGGATGGAGTTCGGGCCCGACGGCTATCTCTACGTCGCGGTGGGCGACGGCGCCGACCAAGGCGATCCGCTGGATCACTCGCAGCGCGGCGACCTCCTGCTCGGCAAGCTGCTGCGCCTCGACATGGACAACCCGGCGCCCGGACTGCTCTACGGCATCCCGCCCGGCAACCCCTACGTCAACGATCCCAACTTCCGCGACGAGATCTGGGCGGTGGGCCTGCGCAATCCGTGGCGCTGCGACGTGGACGACCTCACCGGCGACATCTGGATCGGCGACGTCGGCTACAACACCTGGGAGGAAGTGGATTTCCTGCCGGCGGGCGTGGCCGGCGCGAACTTCGGCTGGCGCCTGATGGAAGGAAATCACTGCCACAACCCCTCGGTCAACTGCGACCCGGGCGGACTCAACCATCCGGTGCACGAATGGCAGCACGGGGGCTCTCCCTTCCGCTGCTCCGTCACCGGCGGGCAGGTCTACCGCGGCCGCGCCATGGCCGACATGCAGGGCCGCTTCTTCTTCGCCGACTACTGCAGCGGCGAAGTCTGGTCCCTGCGCTGGGACGGCCAGCAGGCCGTGGACTTCATGGATCACACGGCCGAGCTCGCGCCGGTGATCGGCAGCGACCCGTCCATCACCGGATTCGGCACCGACGCGGACGGCGAGATCTACATCGGGGCGCAGGGAGGGGGCAAGGTCTTCCGCATCATCCCCGCCGGCCTGCGGCTGGCCGTGCCGCAGCTCGCCGCCGGCAGCGCCGGCGTCGCCACCGTGCGCAGCGGGACGGCGCTCGAGCCCGTGGCCCTGCTCTACAGCACGTCCGGCCTCGGCGCGACCGATCTGCCGCGCCTCGGCGTGACGCTCGCGCTGGACCGCCCGCGCTTTGCCGCCTCCGCCCTCGCGGACGCGGCGGGCGGCGCCAGCTTCGGCGCCACGGTGCCGCTCGCGCTGCAGAACCGCTCGATCTGGTTCCAGGCGGTGCAGCGCGGAGGCAAGTCGAACGTGGTGCTCGAAGAAGTAGAGTAAGCGTCCTCGATGCTGCTCCACCTCACGAGCCAAGACGGCGGCCTGATTCTCGGCGCCATTCTCCTCGGCATCGGACTGGGCTGGGCCGCGCGCTCGGCCTTCCGCGGCTGGCGCTCCCGCGGCCGCCGGCCGTAGCCATGGGCGGACGGCGGCTGGCTCTGGCCAGCGGCGGCGTGCGCACTCCCGAGCGCCTGGCGGCGCTGCAGGCCGAGATGCGCGCGCTCTTCGCCGGCTGCCGCAGCCTGCTCTTCGTGCCCTGGGCGCTGGCCGATCACGACGGCTATCTCGCGCTGCTGCGCGAGCGCGGCTTCGACGCCGGCTTCGATCTGGAGGGCATCCATCGCGCCGCGGATCCGGTGCGCGCGGTGGAGGAGGCGGAGGGCCTGTACGTCGGCGGCGGCAACACCTTCCGCCTGCTGGCGGCGCTGCAGCGGCCCGGCCTGATGGAGGCGATCCGCGCGCGCGTGGCCGCCGGCATGCCCTATCTGGGAATCAGCGCCGGCACCAACGTCGCCGGACCGACCATCCGCACCACCAACGACATGCCGATCGCCGAGCCGCCGCGCGGCCTGCAGGCGCTCGGACTCGTGCCGTTTCAATTGAATCCTCACTACTTCAGCGGGCCGTCGTGGACGCGCGGCGAGGACGGAGAATTCCATCAGCACTTTGGTGAGACGCGCGACGAGCGGCTCGCGGAATTCCACGAGTGCAATTCCGCGCCGGTCCTTGCGCTGCGCGAAGGCGCCATCCTGCGCGTGCGCGGCGCGCAGCTGGACCTGGCCGCGGGCGGTGCGCGCCTCTTCCAGCCCGGCCGCGCCGCGGAGGATCTGGTTTCTCCTTGCACCGTCCGGCTCCCCGCCCTAAACCTTCACGAGGCATGAAACGCATTCTCGTGGTGGACGACGAAGAGGAAATCCGCAGCCTCGTCCAGCGCGTGCTGGAAGGAGCCGGCTACCAGGTCTCCCAGGCCGGCAACGGCCGCGAGGCCATGAAACTGGTCGGCGCCGGCGGCTGCGATCTGGTCGTGCTCGACATGGTGATGCCGGAGAAGGAAGGCGCCGAGACCGTGCGCGAGATCCGCCGCGGCCATCCGTCGCTGCCGGTGCTGGCCATCTCCGGCGTCGTCAACGCGGCCTTCTATCTCACGACCGCCAAGCATCTCGGCGCCACGGCCACGCTGCGCAAGCCGTTCACGCCCGAGGAATTGCTGGGCTCGGTGGCCGATCTGCTCGCGCCCGGCGCCGCCGCGCGCGTCTAGGGCGCGCCGGCTGCCGGCCGCGCGTCCGTCCCGCCGGCCGCCGCCGCCAGCATGCGCTGGAAGTGGTGCAGCCCCGGCTCGTGGCGCGGACTGAAGCGCCCGCCCGGCCACAGGCGCGAGCGCAGGCCCTGCTGCACCGATTCGACGACCCGCTCGTCCTCGCTCTCGACCTGATCGAGGCCCGCGCCGGCGCCCTGCTCCAGCAGATCCTCGCGCCACAGGAAGCGGTGATAGCGCACGGCGCAGGAACGCGGCCCGCGCGGCTCGGCCACGTTGACGGACAATCCCCAGGGATAGAAATTCATCATCACGTTGGGGAACAGCCAGAGGTAATAGGCGGCGACGCGGCGTCCCGCGTCCGGATGCCCGGGCGGCGCTTCGAACGCCGGCTCGGAGGGGCGCGCCTCGGCGGTCTGCAGCACGGCTTCGTCCAGCACTTCGACGGTGTAGCGCTCGAGGTCCAGCGCGCGCGACAGGGCCGGGTGCACGAAGGGCACGTGGAAGCCTTCGAGAAAATTCTCGAGGTAGAGCGCCCAGCAGGCCTGCACCTCGAAGCTGCGCTCGCCCGCGGGGTCGAAGCGCAGCGCGGCCAGCGGCAGATGTCCGAGGCGCGCGTCGAGGGGCGCGCTCCAGCGGGCGAACGCCTGCGCCGGCTCCAGCGCGAAGAACCGCAGCGGTCCGCGCGCCTCGAGCGGCAGGCTGCGCAGATCGTCGGCGGGCCGCGGGAAATCCTGCGCGCCTTCGAATCCGGGCGCGGCGCGGAAGCGGCCGTCCAGGCCGAAGCGGCGGCCGTGGTAGGGGCAGCGCAGCTCCCGGCCGCTGCAGGCGGCGGGCACCACCAGCGCGCCGCGGTGCGTGCAGGCGTTGGAGAGCAGGCGCAGGCGGCCCTCGGCGTCGCGCGTGAAGAGCAGCGGTTCGTCGAGCACGCCGGGCAGCAGGAGATGCGGCTGGGCGCAGTCCCGGCCTTCGGGGATCGCCGCGGGTGGCGCCAGATGCCAGGCCCGGGCGAAGACGCGCTCGCGCAACCGATCGTGGGTGCGAGGATCGGAATAGAAGGAGGCGGGCAACGTGCCGGCCCGTTCGATCGCCGCTCCGACCTGGAAGGAATCCGTCACGCGCCTCCCAGTCTAACTCACGCGCCGTTTACACTTTCCTGTCTTGCGCAAACGACACCTCACGCTCGCACTCGCCGGACTGGCGCTGCTGGTCCTCGCGGCCTGGGCCGCTGTCAACTCCGGCAGCCTGCGGCGATCCTGGATCCTGCGCTTCAACATGCACGAGGCGGCGCCCGGCGTGCTGGTGAGCGACGCGCTCACGCCGGAGCAGGAGCGCTCCTTCGTCGAGATGGCCGCCGCCGGCCGCGCGCGCGCGGAGGAATGGTTCGGCCCTCTGCAGAACCGGGCGCAGGTGGTGGTGGTGCACGACAACGATCTGCGCCTCGACCTCGGCATGCCGCCGCCCTTCGCCTGGAATCCGCTCGACCAGGGCAACTGCCGGGTCTACATCGGGCCGAAGGGCCTGAACGTGGACGTCATGGCGCACGGCATCGCGCACGCCGAGATCAAGCACCGCACCGGACTGGATCAGTGGCATCGAGTGCCCGCCTGGTTCGACGAAGGCCTGGCCACCCAGGTGGACCTGCGGCCCTTCCTCAACGATCCGCAGGCCGCGGCGGCGCCGCCGCTGCCGCCCGCGCAAATCCAGGCGCTGCGCAGCTGGGACGCCTACACCGGCGAGCACGCCGAATCCAATCTCGTGCTCGGCAAGCAGGAGGTCACGCGCTGGCTCGCGCGCAGCGGCGGCCGCGCCGCCGCCGACCAGTTGCTGGCCGCGGTGCGCGCCGGCGAGGACTTCGACGCGGCGCTGGCGCGGCTGGAGTCCGCCGGCGGCCAGTGATGCTGCTGGCTTCCCTGCTGCTGCTGCAGGCCGCGGCGCCGCCGGCGCAGGCCCAGCCGACGGCCGCGCCTCCGGCACTGCATCCCGAGGCCGCGCGCGCGTGGCTCGAAGAGCGGCGCGCCGAGCAGGGATTTCCCGGCGCGCAGTTCGCCTGGGCCGGGCCCGGCGAGGGCCGCGCCGGCGCGGTGGCCGTGGGCCTGCGCGAGCGCGGCGGCGCGGAGCCGCTGCTGCCGGAAGACCGGTTGCTCTGGGGCAGCGTCGGCAAGACCTTCGTGGCCGCGGTCGCGCTGCAATTCGCGCAGGAGGGCAAATTCGGCCTCGACGACCTCGTGTCGCAGCACTTGGGCGAGCAGGCGTGGTACGCGCGCATGCCCAACGCCGCGACCATCACGCTGCGGCACCTGCTGACTCACACCAGCGGCATTCCCGACCACGTGCGCAAGGCCGAGGTCTGGGAGGCGGTCAAGGCCGATCCCGATCGCGTCTGGCGCACCGAGGAGCTGCTGGCCTTCGCCCTCGGCGACGAGCCGCTGTGCGCCGCCGGCGAGCGCTTCGAGTACGCCGACACCAACTTCGTGCTGCTCGGATGCGTGATCGAGCAGATCGGCGGCGCGCCGCTCTTCGAGCAGGTGCGCACGCGGCTGCTCGAACCGCTCGGTCTGAAGGACGCGGCGCCCTCCGACCGCCGCGCGCTGCCCGGCCTCGTGCAGGGCCATCCGGTGATGCTGGCGGAGGAATGGCAGATTCCCGCGCGCACGCTGGCGGACGGCAAGTTCTTCATGAATCCGCAGTTCGAGCACGGCGGCGGCGGCATGTACGGCGCGCCCGCAGCCCTCGCGCGCTGGACCCTGCTGCTGCACGCCGGAGAGGTGCTCGCGCCGCCGATGCGCGCCGAGCGCCTGCGCGGCGTGCCCGCGCCCTTCAGCCCGGGCGAGCAGTACGGCCTGGGCGTGCAGCTCTGGAAGAGCGCGCTCGGGCCCGCCGCCGGGCACGGCGGCTGGTATCCCGGCTACCGCACCGAGACCGCCTGGTTCGAGGAGCTGCAGCTCGCCGCCTGCGTGGTCGTCAACACCGACGCGCCGCGCGAAGTGCGCAATCTGCGCGCCCTGCTGACGGGCTGCCTGCAGCGCCTGCGCGACGGTTCTTGAATCGCCGCCTATCCTGGAGCGCATGCTGATCCCGCTCGCCGCCTTGCTGCTTGCCGCGCAGCAGTTCCAGGTCACTCCGGCCCCGGAGTGGGACGCGCTCTTCGACCGCAGTTCCGGCTGGGCCGGCGCCGACGGCATCTATTCGATTCCGCTCGACGGCGACGACCGTCCCGGCGGCCTCGCGCGCACCGACACCCTCTTCCTGTTCAGCGACACCTTCGTCGGCGACGTTCTGCCGAACGGCACGCGCCGGAACACCGCGATGATCAACAATTCGGCGGCGCTGCTGCCGCGCGGCGGATTTCCCGGCGGCATGCGCTTCTGGTATCCGGCGCCGGGCGGCCAGCCGTCCGCGGTCTTCCTGCCGCAGACGCCGAACGCGCGGCCCGGCGAGTGGTACTGGCCGCACGACGGCATCGCGCGCGGCGGCGGTCTCACGATCTTCGCCCAGCGGTTCCGCAGCAACGGCGCCGGCGGCAACTTCGGATTCGAGCGCACGGGCCTGGCCCTGATCGAGATTCCGCCGGGCAGCGCGCCGCCCTTCGCCGGCGCCCTGCAGCATGACTGCCCCTTCTTCCTGCCCGCCACCGCCCAGCGCGCGTCCCTGATCTTCGGCGTCGGCATCCTGGCGAACACCGCGGAAGCGGGCGCGCCGGTCCCCGACGGCTACCTCTACCTCTACGGCCTGCGCGAGGACCCTGCGGTCAAGAAGCTGCTGGTCGCGCGCGTGCTGCCGGACGAGCTGCTCGATTTCGACGCGTGGCGCTTCTACGACGGCACCGGCTGGAGCGCGGATCCGGAACGGAGCGCCGTGCTCACCGGCCGCGTCAGCAGCGAGCTGTCCGTGACGCCGCTGCCGGACGGCCGATTCCTGCTCGTCTATCAGCAGGACACCATCGGCGACCGCGTCGTCGCCAAGATCGGGCAGTCGCCGACCGGGCCCTTCGGCGACGCGATCGAGCTCTACCAGTGCCCGCTGCCCGCCAATCCACAGGTCTGGGCCTACAACGCGAAGGCGCATCCGCACCTCTCCGGGCCGCGCGAACTCCTGATCTCCTACAACGTCAACGCGGTGGATTTCTGGGACCACTTCCTCTACGCGGACATCTACCGCCCGCGCTTCATCCGCGTGCGCTGGTAGGAGGGGGCCTCAGGGCCCGGACTCGCGCAGCTCGATGCTGCGCGTGATCCCGCCGAAGGGCACCGAGCAGCCGAGCCGGCGCATCCAGGCGATGGTGGCGTCCGAGCAGTTGTAGTTGAGCGCGTATTCGCGCCGCGCGGGCACCACCAGCAGGCCGCTGCCTCCGACTGGGCGCGGCACCACGCCGGCGGACTCGAATTCCTCGTCGAGCTCGCCGCGCAATCCCGCCACCAGCGCGCGCTCGGCCGCGAAGGCTTGCAGGCTGGCGCCGCGTTCCTTCAGCAGCGCGTCCTCCTGCGGATGGGCATGGGCGAATCGGCGTCCCAGCGCCGACTTGCTGGGCACGGCCAGCGCGTAGGCGCCGTAGGCCGCGTTGCGGTTGCCTTCGCCGTACCAGCCCCAGTTGCCGAAGGCGTACTCGACCCATGCGCCTTCCTCCCGGCCCTCGGCCGGCAGGATCAGGCCGGTGTGCGCGCCCTGGCGCAGCAGGTACACCGGCACCGGATCCTGCGGAGGCGCGGGCGGATAGGCCACGGCCACGCAACCGCCGGGCGCGGCCGCGGCGGCGAGCAGCAGGAGCAGCGCGCGGCGCATGGCGCGGCTCAGGATAGCGGGATGCCGCGGGTCCTAGAATCCTCGCCCGTGAGCGATCCGAGCCGGCTGCAGGAGTGGGGCGAGACGGCCGTGCAGGCTCTCGCCGGCTACCAGCGCTCCTGCGCCGCGCGCGAGGGCCCGGTGATCCGCCTGCGTCCGGGCGCCGAGATCGCGCGCGAGCTGGACGCCGAGCGTTGGATCCGCGAGGGCGGCATGGACGCCGCCGCCTTCGGCTCCTGGCTGCGGACTTATCTCGCCGGCGTCACGCGCCTGCACCATCCCGGGTGCATGGGCCACCAAGTATCGGCGCCGCCCGCGCCAGCCAGCGTCGCCGACTTCATTCTCGGCGCGACCAACAACGGCACCGCCATCCGCGAGATGGCGCCGCCGGGCACGGCGCTCGAGAAGGTGGTCGTGCGGTGGATGTTGTCGAAGACCGGCTGGGACGCCGGCGGCGCCGACGGCGTGCTGGTCTCCGGCGGCTCGCTGGCCAATCTGACGGCGCTGCTGGCGGCGCGCGCGCGCATGGCGCCCGAGGCTTGGGACGCAGGCGCCGCCGGCGGACTGGCGGTGCTGGCGCCGGCCTCGGCTCACTACTCGGTGGCGCGGGCGCTGGGCATCCTCGGAATGGGCGCGCACGCCTTCGAGCCGGTCGCGGTGGACGCCGCGAATCGCCTGCTGGCCGCGGATCTGCCGCGCGCGCTCGAGCGCGCCCGCGCCGCCGGCCGCCGGCCGATCGCCGTCGTGGCGAACGCCGGATCCACCGCCACCGGCGTGCACGACCCTCTCGCCGCGGCCGGCGCCTTCTGCCGCGAGCACGGCCTGTGGTTCCACGTGGACGGCGCGCACGGCGCGAGCGCGCTGCTCTCGCCCGCGCTGCGGCCGCGCCTGCAGGGCATCGAGCTCGCCGACTCGCTGGTGTGGGACGCGCACAAGATGCTGCAAGTCTCCTCGCTGTGCGCGGCGGTGCTCGTGCGCCAGCGCGGCAGCCTGGAGGCGGCGTTCCGCGCCGACGCCAGCTACCTCGGCGATCCCGAGCGCGGCGCGCAGGGCGAGGACGCCGATCCCTGGCATCGCACCGTCGAGTGCACGCGCCCGGTGCTGGCGCTCAAACTGTTCCTGCTGCTGGCGGCGGAGGGTGAGGCCGGCCTCGCGCGCCACGTCGAGCGCCTCTACGCGCTGGCGGTGCGCTGCCACGAACTCATCTCCGCGCGCCCCGGCTTCGAGTGCCTGGCCGCGCCGGAGTCCAACATCCTCTGCTTCCGCCACGGCGGCGCCGCCGCGGATCAGGGCGCGCTGCGCCGGCGCGTGCTCGAGGACGGATCTTTCTATCTCACGCAGGCGGCGGTGCAGGGCCGCACCTGGCTGCGTCTCACGCTCATGAATCCCGACACCCGCGAGGAGGACGTGCTCGGCCTGCTGGCACGGATCGAAAGTCTGGCCGGGGCCGAGGGAATCGCGGCGCCCGGAGCCTAGAATCTGTCACGCCCCTTGGCTTCGAACGAATCCATTTCCACACCCATGAACACGCCCTTCCTTGCATCTTCAGCCCTGGTCATCGCCGGCCTGGCCCTGGCTCCGGCCTTCTCGACCCCGGATCCCACCGACGCCGCGGCCCTTCTGGGCTCGCCGGCGGCGGCCACCACATGGACCGTGGACCCGGTGCACTCCGGCGTCGGCTTCCGGATCCGCCACCTGAACGCCTCCAACTTCCACGGCCGCTTCAACGCGATGTCGGGAACCGTGGTCTTCGACGCCGAGAAGCCCGCCGATTCCTCGGTCCAGTTCGAGGTGGACGCAGCCAGCGTGGACACCGCCAACAAGGACCGCGACGAGCACCTGCGCGGGCCGGACTTCCTCAACGCCAAGGTGCATCCGAAGATCGGCTTCAAGAGCACCAAGGTCGCGGCCGAGTCGAAGAACAAGTTCCAGGTCACCGGCACCCTGAGCCTGCACGGCGTGGAGAAGGAGGTCACCCTGAGCGCCGAGTTCACCGGCGCCGGCAAGAACCATCAGGGCAGCGACGTCGCCGGCTTCGAGACCACGTTCACCGTCAAGCGCAGCGACTTCGGCATCGCCACGTATCCGGACGCCCTCGGCGACGAGTTGACGATCCGCGTCTCGATCGAGGCGCAGAAGAAGTCCTAACCGCGCTTGCCGATCGAGCATCTTCTGCGCCACGTCCTGCTGATGCCGGCGGGCATCGGCCTGGCCGTGGCGCTGAGCCTCTGGATCGGCGGCCGCGCCGGCTGGCCGCGCTGGGCCGGCCTGGTCCTGGGCGCGGCGTTCGCCGCGGCGCTGATCGCCGGGCCGAATTTCGGCACCGCACTGCCGCCGCGCAGCGCCGAAGAGCTGCTGCCGCTGGCGGCGCTGCTCTTCGCGGCGTGCGCTCTGATTCCGGCGCGCGGCGGCGCTCCGGGCCCGCGGGCGTGGCTGCGCGAGGGCGCGCCCTTCCTGTTGCCGGCCGGATGGATCGCCTGGCAGACCGCGGGCCCGGTGCAGGAGTACTACGGCTGGAGCGCGCTGCGGCTCGCGGGCGTGGTGCTGCTGGCCGCCGCCGGCGGCGCGGCATCGGCGCTGCTGCACCGGGCCGTGGCGCGCAAGCATCCGGCGCCCGCGGTGATCGCCGCCTGGACCGTCACCGCCACCGCCGCCTCCGTCGCCCTGCTGCTCGGCCGCACCGCGCTCGGCGCCGAGTTCGCCGGCACTCTCTGCGCCACGCTCTTCCCGGCGTTCCTGGTGGCGCTGCTGCGCGATCGCGAAGCGCGCGCCGAGGCGTTCGCCGCGCCGATCGCGGGCGCGCTCTACGCCGTCCTGCTGTTCGGCGTCCTGCAGGGCGAGATGATCTGGATCAGCGCTCCGCTGCTGATCCTGCTCTCGCCCGCGGCCGGGCTCCTGAATCTGCGCTCCCGCGCCACGTGGACGGTGATCGGCGCGCTGAGCCTCGTCTCCCTGCTGCCCGGCGCCGCGGCAGTCTTCATGTCCTTGATGAAATCGGAGGCGGGAACTCCCGCGTAGGATGGAAGGCCTCCAACTCATGCCCAGCTCCTTCAGCCAGCACTGGACCCTCGACCCGGAGGTCGTCTTCCTCAACCACGGCTCCTACGGCGCGGTGCCCGAGCGCATCCAGCAGCGCCAGCAGGAGTTCAGCCGCGAAATGGAGCGTGAGCCCGTGCGCTTCATGTCGGTGCTGCGCCCGCAGCTGACCGACGCGGCGCGCGCGGCCGCCGGCCGCTTCCTGAACGCCGATCCAGCCGATCTGGTCCTGGTGCCGAACGCCACGCACGGCGTCAATTCGGTGCTGCGCTCGCTGCGATTCGCGCCCGGCGAGGAGCTGCTCGTCACCGACCACGAGTACAACGCGTGCCGCAACGCGCTGAACTTCGTGGCCGAGCGCTGGGGCGCGAAGGTGGTGGTGGCGACGCTGCCGTTCCCGCTGCGGAGCGCTCAGGAAGTCGTGGATGCGCTGCTCGCGAAGGTGACTTCGCGCACGACTCTCTGCCTGGTGGACCACATCACGAGCCCGACGGCTCTGGTGATGCCGCTGGAGAAGATCGTTCCGGCGCTGCAGCAGCAGGGGGTGCGCGTGCTCGTGGACGGCGCGCATGCGCCGGGCCAGGTCGAGGTGGATCTCAAGCGCCTGGCTCCCGACTTCTGGACCGGCAACCTGCACAAGTGGCCCTGCGCCCCGAAGGGATCGGCGGTGCTGTTCGTGCACGCGCGCCACCGCGAGGCCGTCCGGCCGACGGTGATCAGCCATGGCGCCAACCAGGACTTCAGCCAGCGTTCGCGCTTCCACCAGGAGTTCGACTGGGAGGGCACCTTCGATCCGACCGGCTGGGCCTGCATTCCGGCGACGCTCGACTTCATGGAGCAGCTGGTGCCGGGCGGCTGGCCGGAAATCCGCCGCCGCAACCACGCGCTGGCGCTGGAGGCCCGCACGATCCTGCACGAAGCCCTGGGCACCGAGCCGGTCTGCCCGGAGGACATGGTCGGCTCGATGGCGGCGATCCGCCTGCCGGCGGACCTGCACCGGCGGCTGGAGGAGCGCAGCGTCAACATGGCGGGCGAACTGATCGCGCGCTGGAAGATCCAGATTCCGGTCATCGGCTGGGCGCCGCCGGTGAACACGATGGTGCGCATCTCCTGCCACCTCTACAACGCGCGCGAGGACTACGAAAAGCTGCTGCGCGCGCTGCAGGAGCTGCGCGCGGGCGCCTGAGGCGCCGCCGTCAGCGAACCCGGACGACGCTCCAGCCGCGCGCGCGCAGGAGCTCCACCATGCTGCCTTCGCCCAGGAAGTGCAGCGTGCCGATCGCGAAGAAGACCGGCTGCCCGCCGGCCTCGCGCAGGGCGCGGTCGGCGCGCTCCGCCATGCGCTCGTTGCGCGCGGTGAAGAGCGCGTCCCACCAGCGCTTCTGGGCTGGGTCCTTCAGGTCGAGGCTTTCGGCGTTCATGCGCAGCAGCGCGGATTCGTCGCCGCGCAGCCAGGCCTCGTAGAGCTCGAGCAGACGGTTGCGGCCGGCGCGCCGGTCCGCCTCCAGGCGCTCGAGGGCGACGTCGAGGAGGTGCACCTGATCTTCCGCCGAGCCGGAGGCAATGGCCGCGACCTGCTCGTCCACCGTCTCGAGCGCGCCGAGGCGGAGGCCGGCTTCCTGGGCGCGCAGCCGGATCACTTCGTCGAGCGCCGGCCCGTGGCGCAGCAACTCGATGGCGTCGAGCTGCCCGAGCATGACCGTGGCCAGCCACGGCTTGAGCCCGTCGAACTCGCGCATGCCCAGCCGCCGCTCCTGCAGATATCCGGCCAGGCGCCGGTGCAGTTCCGGGGGGATGAGGTCCGGCAGGCGCATCGTCGGCGGCAGATTGCCGGCCTGCAGCAGGGCGGTGCTCGCCCGCAGGCCGCCTTCGATCTCGGTGTAGACCGCGGCGGATCCGTCCAGCGCCGCGGCGACGGCGGCGGGCAGCGTCACGGCGCGCGGCTCGCTCACGTGCATCGTGCCGTAGAGCCAGCCGCTGCCCGCCGGACCCTCGATCCGCCACAAAAACGGCGTCGCGGAGGCTGCCGGAGCCGGCGGATCGCCGCCGCATGCGGCCGCGGCCAGCGAGAGGAGGGCGCAGGCGACGTTCAACCGGGCGCGCGACGCGATCACGCCCGCAGAATGAGTCCGCCGGCCGCGCGCGGCAAGCGCGAGCGCCCGCCGCAAGCCCGCGACGGCGAAAAAAGTCGCGTCGGAGCGCGCCACGCGGAATATCATGCGCGCATCGCCCGCGCCCACGCCGGCGCAGACCCTGGAATCCGTCCCTCACGTGAACCCGTCCACGCAGCGCGCCGCTCCCGCGACCGGCGCCGCAGATCCCGCGCCCGCTCCCGCCGCCGCGCCTGCTTCGGTCCCTGCACCTGCAGCGGCTCGGACTCCGTCTCCGGCTCGCAACGGCAGCGGACCCGCGGCGGTCGGCGCGCCGCCCGCGCCGCCTTGGACGACCGGCGAAGCCGGCACTCTCTACAACGTCGCCGGCTGGGGCCAGGGCTACTTCCGCGTCGGCGAGAACGGACACCTGCTCGTGGATCCGGATCGCGACGGCCGCAACGCCGTGTCGCTCTTCGAAGTGGTCGAGGGCCTGCGCGAGCGCGGCTTCGCCACGCCGGTGATGCTGCGCTTCTCGGACCTGCTGCGCAACCGCCTCGCCGATCTGGCCGGCGCGTTCCAGCGCGCGATGACCGCGCACGAGTATCAGGCGCGCTACCACGCGGTGTATCCGATCAAAGTCAATCAGCAGCGCCACCTGGTGGAGGAGGTGCTGAGCTTCGGCGAGCAGCACGGCTTCGGCCTGGAGGTCGGCAGCAAGCCCGAGCTGCTGGCGGTGATGTCCATGACCGCGCAGACGGCGCAGCGGCTGATCATCTGCAACGGCTTCAAGGACGACCGGTACATCGAGGCGGTCATCCTCTCGACCAAGATCGGGCGCAACATCATTCCGGTGGTGGAGAGCCTGGGCGAGCTGCGGCTGATCATCAAATACGCCGAGAAGTACGGCGTGCGGCCGCAGATCGGCGCGCGCGTGAAGCTGGCCAGCCAGGGCGCCGGCCGCTGGCGCGAGAGCGCCGGCCACCGGGCCAAATTCGGCCTTCTGGTCAACGAATTGCTCGAAATGACCGATTTGCTGCGCGAGCACGGCATGCTGGACTGCCTGCGCCTGCTGCACTGCCACGTCGGCAGCCAGATCCACGAGATCCGGCTGGTCAAGAACATCATCAACGAGCTGGGCCACATCTACGCGGACCTGTCGCGCATGGGCGCCGGCCTCCAGTACCTGGACATCGGCGGCGGCCTGGGCGTGGACTACGACGGCACGCAGCGCAGCGTCGAGTCGTCCATGAACTATACGCTCGACGAGTACGCGAGCGACGTGGTGTTCCGCATCAGCAACGTGTGCCGCCAGATCGGCATCCCGCATCCGCACATCATCACCGAGTGCGGGCGAGCCATGGTCGCCTACAACAGCGTGCTGATCTTCAACACGCTGGGCCGCGCCAGCATCGAGTCCATCGCGCGCGAGGACATCACGCTCGAGGAGTGGACCGGCAACGGCCGCCCGCCGCTGCCGCTGATGGACCTCTACGACGCCTACCGCAACGTGGACGAGCGCAACTACATGGAGCGCTATCACGACGCGGTGCAGGCGCGCGACGAGGCCATGAACCTGTTCAGCCTCGGCTACCTGGACCTGCGCGGCCGCGCCCTGGTCGAGCGCATGTTCTGGTCCACGATGGTGAAGGTGCGCAACTTCATGCGCGCCGATCCGGAGGATTTCCCGGAGAAGGAGGAGGTCGAGACCATGCTGTCCGACACCTACTTCTGCAACTTTTCGCTCTTCCAGTCGCTGCCGGACTCGTGGGCCATCGACCAGCTCTTCCCGGTCATGCCGATTCATCGCCTGGACGAGGAGCCCACGCGCAAGGCCGTGCTGGCCGACATCACCTGCGACAGCGACGGCAAGATCGACCGCTTCGTCTCGCAGGGCCCGGCCAAGGGCATGCTGGAGCTGCACCCGCTGCGCGAAGGCGAGGAGTACTACCTCGGCGTGTTCCTGGTGGGCGCCTACCAGGAGACCCTCGGCGACCTCCACAACCTGTTCGGCGACACGCACGTGGCCCACATCTCGGTGGACGAAGAGGGCGACTGGTACGTCGAGGAAGTGGTGCCCGGCGACACGGTGCGCGAGGTGCTGGGCTACGTCCAGTACGAGCCCGAGCATCTGGCGTCGTTCCTGCGCCGCGACTGCGAGCGCGCGGTCCGCGAGAAGAAGTTGACGGTCTCCGAGAGCCAGGTCCTGCTGCGCTTCTACGAGTCCGGGCTCAACGGCTACACCTATCTCGAGCGCGAAGACCTGCCGCCGCAGTAGCGGGGCTCAGTCTTCCGAGCCGGACAGGTTCTGCGCCGCCTCCGCCACGCGGGCGGCCGGAGGCGCCTCGAGGCGGAAGGATTGCGGCGTGGCGGACTCGCCGACCTCGACGTGCTGGGCCGGCTCGTCGTCGGCGCGCGCCACCCAGGCGAAGTTCCACCAGTCGCCGCTTGCCAAAGTGGCGTCCTGCGAGGCCACGATGAACTCGACCCGGTGGCGTCCGGTCCGCGCCAGCAGGAGATCGGCGCTGCCGTCGGGGCCGAGCAGGGCGCGCGCGCCGCGCGACCAGGAGCCGGCATCGTCCTCCGGGAACAGGAAGACCCCGAGGAGGCGCTCGCCGGCGGCGGCGGCGGCGCCCGCGACGCTCACGCGCACGGGAATGCCCGGCTGCAGCTCGATTTCGGCGCGCGGCTGCAGCGGCGTGAAGCGCAGTTCGCGGCAGCCGGTGGCGCTGACCACGATTTCGCCCAGGGGCGCGCCGGACAGCAGGCTGACCTGGCCGTCCCAGCCGTAGGCGACGGCCGCGGGATCGGCGGCGGGCCAGGCCTGCAGCTCCTCCACCTTCCCCCCCCCGGCGATGCGAGCCTTCAGCATGCAGCCGTGGACTTTGCCGCGCAGGTCGATCGGGTCGAGGCGCGGATCGGGCGCCGCGGCGCCGACGTGGATTCCCGACAAGCGCAGGATCTCGCCGTCGTTCGGGCTGGGGCTGGGCGCGCCGATCACCAGATCCGCCATCCCGGCCGGCGCTCCTTCCATGCTGAAGCGGCCGCTCTCCGGATCCACGCTGACGCCCATCGGCGGCGATCCGGCGTCGAGGCTGAGATAGACGAGCTGCAGCGAGAGCCGCGAGAGATCCACGCCGGGGTCGGCCACGAGGCGGCCGGCGAGGCCGAAACTGGACGGCAGCCGGATCTCCACGCCGGTCGCGCCGGGCGCGACCGTCACGCTCGCGCTCAGATGGCCGTCGGCCTGCGCTTCCAGAGTCAACTGCGGCTCGTCCCAGGTTCCCGTGAGCGTGAAGCCGCCGAGCAGATCGGTGTGCCGGCTGCGGTCGAAGTCCGCCTCCAGATAAAACTCCTGCGGCTCGAAATCGGAGCTGCGGCGGTGCATCGGCACGACCCGGGCGTTGACGATCGGCGCGCCTTCGGCGTCGAGCACGCGGCCGCCCGCCAGCACCGGCGCCTCCACGAACCGCACGACGCCCAGATCGTTCTCGCCGGCGCGCAGCGCGCGGTCCAGCGCGGTGCGGGCGTGCAGCTCCGGCAGCCCGTCCTCCGCCGGCCGTTCCCACGCGATGGCCAGCGCCTGCTCCTCCGGCGCCACGGGCAGCAGCGCGATGCGCGCGCGCCCCGCGGCGTCGGTGCGCAGATCCTGGTCGTTGCGCCAGTCCACCTGATCGTCCTGCATCAGGAACCGGGCCTTGAGGCGCTGGCCGGCGAGCGGGCGGCCGTCGCGATCCTGCGCCTGCACGAGGAGGATCGGGTAGTCGCGCTGCTCGGTCAGCACGATCTCCACCGTCTCGCCGGCGCGCTGCGGGCCGGTCCGGCGCGCGATGCTGGCCTGCGGCGCTCCTGCGAACACCGCCGACGCCTGCAGGCTCATGCCGAGGCCGACGTGGTCGAATGTGATTGCGCCGGTCTCCGTGCGCCCGGACAGAGCATCGAAGCCGGGCATGCCCGGCGCCAGCCAGTCGTCGTCGTCCTCCGGATTGACGCGCGCCTTGGCCAGCGCCACCAGCAGCGAGGCGGTGGCGGGCGTGCCGTCCGGGTTGCGCAGCAGCACGCGCACGCTGCCGTGCGGCGGCAGCACGAGATCCACCGGCGTCGCGGGCAATCGAGCGAGATCCAGCGGGACGCTCACCGGCTCGGCCAGCACCGTGGCGAGGGCGGCGCCGTAGGACGCGCCCTCCATCGGGGAGAAGAGGCGCGCGAATGCGGCGGCGTGCGCGATGCGGCCGATGCCGTCCGCGCCGGTGCGCGCGCGCAGGAGATCGAAGCTGAAGTAGTCGCCGGCGCCGACGCGCAGCGCGACCAGCATGCCGGCGACCGGGAGGCCGGCCTCGTCGCGCACGCGGATCTGCAGATCCTCCGACTCCTCGACCTCGATCGGGACGCGGCCGGCGGCGGCGGTCCGCTGCTTGAGCTCGCGCCAGGGCCCGACGCCGAAGAGCGCGCCGTGACGCGCCACCAGCACCGAGTCGTCGTCGGGCCGGGGGATGCGCGCGACGCCCTGCGCGTCGGCCGCGTACTTCAGTCCGAACTTCTCGATGAAGGCGTCCACCGATGCGCCGAGGAAGAACTCCTCCGAGGCCGCGCGCTCCTGGTCCTCGCGCAGCGTGAGCACCAGAACCTCCGCGCCGGGCACGGGGCTGCCGCCGGCGCGGCGCAGCACGATCACCTCGATGCCCTCCGCGCCCGGCGCGGGCGCGAGCGGCTCGGTCCGGGGATCGGCGCCGGTGCGCTCGAGAGCGCCGGGCTCCTGACGGCCGTCCGCGCCCGGCGCCGGCGCGACCGGATCGCCCGGAGCCTGCGCCGTGCTTCCCGGATCGCCGCTCGCGGCCGGCCGCTCCGGGCCGCCGCCCGGGCCGAGGAACAGGATCAGCAGCGCCAGGGCTCCGGCGAGGAGCAGAAGGGGCAAGGCCCAGCGTCGCATGACATCAGACTAACCGGCGCGCTGTGCGCGGCGGCGGCACCGGCTACGATTGCGGCCCGCACCAGCGGCCCACGGAACGAAGCATGCACGCGGCCCCGCGACTGGCTGTGGCCGCACGGGATCATCGAGTGCCATCCATCCTGAGCACAAAGGCTTGCCGCAGTCGCGGAGATTAGAAAGGATCGAAGATGTCCTGGTTCAGGCTCCTCAATTGGTCCAGAGTCTGGGCAATCAGTTCTGCGGAGGGCGCGGTCAAGCGGAAACTCTGCGCGGCGCCGGACTCTTGGACCTCAATGCGTTGGCGCGCCTCGGCTCCGGGTAGCGGCACGTATAAGCCACCGCCTCGGTGCTCGTTCTCGCCTTCCTGAAGCGGGGGGGAGAGAGTGAAAATGGCCTCATAGACTCCGGGTGTGGAGACCCGGAAATGGGCGTTGCCGCTGGCGTCGAAGGCGCTTTGCAATTGGTGCATCCATGAGCCCGAATCAGCGACGGAGAGCATCACGCCGAGCCGGTAGCCGTCGGGAGCGGTCGCGGAGGAACTGATTCGGACCTCCAGGCCCGCGACGAGCACCACTTCCTCGATGGGATGCGCGGGCGTGAGGCGGGCAGGCCGCCAGCCTGGCGAGTTGACTTGCACTGCCCCGAAGGGCCGGCTGGAAAGAAGGCTGACCGATCCGTTCCAGCCGTTGAAGCTGGAGGCGGGATTGGCCACGGGCCAGGCCTCCAAGTCCTCGAGTTCGCTGCCATCTTCGCCGCGGGCCAGGATCTTGCAGCCGTAAATCTTGCCGCGCAGATCGATCGGATCCAGGCGCGGGTCGGCGGATGCGCCGCCGACCAGAATGCCGCTGATCCGCAGCAGCTCCTTTTCCGGTCCGCCGTGCGTGGGAATCCTGATGACGAGATCCGCGTAACCCGGCTGGGCGCCGCTGAATTCGATGAGGCCGTCGCGGCCCTCGGCATCCTTGACGAACTGCAGATCGGTATCGTTCTCCGCCTCTGAGCCGGGAGACTCCAACTCGATCTCCAGCCTGTGGATGTCCACTCCCGGATCGACGATGAGGCGCGCGCTCAACTTGTAGCTCCTGGCCAGGCGGATCTCCAGATTCTGCGCGCCGGGCGCAATCAGCTGCTCCACCGGCAGGTAGCCATTCGCTTCCACCTCGAGCACGAGGTCGGGGTCCGGCCAGGAGCCGGTCAGCGTGAAGCCGCCCTGCTCGTCGGTCTCGCGCTCGCGCTCCCAAATGGAGTCGAGATGGATTGCGCCGGGATCGTATTCATCAACCACGCGGCGTGCGGGGGCGACGCTGGCGTGCTCCACCGGCCGCCCCTGAGGATCCAGCACGCGGCCGCTGGCCAGGATGGGCGCCGGCGTCATGCGCACGCTGCCGACGTCGTTCTCGCCGACCTTGAGCGGCCGCGCCAATTCGGTGCGGGCCTGGAGCTCGAGCCCGCCCGCGCCCGCGTCGCGCCGCCATGCGATCGCGACGGCGGCCTCCTCCTCCGACACCGGCATGATGCCGAGGCGAATGCGGCCTTCGGCATCCGTGCGGATGGCGTGCTGATTGCTCCAATCCAACTCGTCTCCAACCAGCATGAGTTCCACCTGCACGAGTTCGCCGGCCAGCGGCTGGCCCGCGGCGTCCAGGAACTGCGCCAGCAGGACCGGGAAGTCCCGCTGCTCGACCAGATCCAGCACCACCGTCTCGCCGGGGCGCTGCGGGCCCGGCGCGCGCGCCACGCTGGCGCGCGGCGCGCCGGGGAAGGCCGCGGAGGCCTGGATCGTGAGACCCAGGCCGACGTGGTCGAAGCGGAACTCGCCGCCGGGCATGCGCTGCGAGACGGCGTCGAAGCCCGGCATGCCGGGCTCCTGCCAAGCCGCGGAGTCCTCGTGATCCTCGCGCGCCTTGGACAGCGCCACGAGCAAGGGATCGTGGAATCCTGCGCCGTCGGCAGTGCGGAGCTTCACGATCACGCTGCCGGTGGGAGGCAGGCGCAGTTCCACCGGTTCGGCGGGCAACTGGGCGAGGTCGATCTCTTGCCCGACGGGCTCGGGCAGCACCGCGGCGAGGGCGGCGCTGGAAGTGCCGACCTCCGCGAAGGGGAACAGTTTGGCGAAGGCGCCCGCGTGGGCGATGCTGCCGAGACCGTCCGGCCCGGTTCGGGCGCGCAGCAGGTCCATGCTGAAGTCATCGCCCACGCTGACGCGGAGCGCCACCGTCACACCGGGAGCGGGCTGCCCGTTCTCGTCGCGGACGCGGATGCGGAGGTCTCGAGTGCGCTCGACCTCGATCGTCGCGCGCTGGCCAGGCCCCTCCGCCTCGCGGCCATCCCACTGCAGGATGCCGAAGAACTGCTCTTTGCGCCCCGCCAGCAGCGCGTAATCTCCCGGCATGGGCACGAGCACCTTGCCGTCGGGACCGGCGACGAAGCGGGCGGCGAATTGGTTGAGGATTCCGTCCACCGAGGCTCCCAGGAAGAATTCATCCATCAGAGGCTGCCAGCGATCCTCGTCGATGTCAGCCACGAGGACCTCGGCTCCGGCGACTGGCGCGCGGTCGTCGCTGCGCAGGACCTCGATCTCCAGCAGATCGGCATCGGCCGCCGGTGCGGCCACTGCCGTCCCTGGATTCGCCCCGCTGCGCTCGATTCCCGGCTGCCGCTCCGCCTCGGCGCCGGCGCCGGATCCGGCCAGCGGATCGCCGCGCGCCGGGTCCGCACTTGCAGCCGCGGCCCCGGAGCCTTCGCCGTCTTTGCGTGGCGCGTCCTGGTCCAAGATCAGCAGCAGAGCCACGGCGGCGATGCCGGTGAGCAGCAGGAGCAGGACGAGAGTTCTCCGCATGAGTTCCATCCTATCGGAACGAGCCGGCCGCGCCGCAGCCGGGATAGGATGCGCAGCCCTCGGGGAACCGGCGCTTTCGCCGCCGGTTTGACGAAATGCCGGAGCCGCGCCCGCCCCTGTCCGAAATCCTGCGCCAGCGCATCCTGGTGCTGGACGGCGCCACCGGCACGCAGATCCAGGCCCACCGGCTGACCGAGGCCGATTACCGCGGCGAGCGCTTCCGCGACTGGCCGCGGCCGCTGCAGGGCAATCACGATCTGCTCTGCCTGACGCGCCCCGACGTGGTGGCGGCCGTGCACCGCGCCTACCTGGAGGCCGGTGCCGACCTGATCGAGACCAACACTTTCAACGCGCAGGCGATCTCGCAGGCCGACTACGGCACGGAGTCCTTCAGCCGCGAGATCAACGAGGCGGCGGCGCGCATCGCGCGCACCGAGGCCGACGCGTTCACCGCGCGCGATCCGGCGCGGCCGCGCTGGGTCGCCGGCTCGATCGGCCCGACCAATCGCACCGCCTCGCTGTCCTCCAAGGTGGAGGACCCCGGCGCCCGCCAGACCGATTTCGACCAGTTGCGCGCCGCCTACGCCGAGCAGGCGCGTGGGCTGCTCGACGGCGGCGCCGACCTGCTGCTGGTCGAGACCATCTTTGACACTTTGAACGCCAAGGCGGCGCTGTTCGGCATCGAGGAGGAGTTCGACCGCCGCGGCGCGCGCGCGCCGGTGGCCGTGAGCGCCACCATCACCGATCTGGCCGGCCGCACGCTGTCGGGACAGACGGTGGAGGCGTTCTGGACCTCGATCCGGCACGCGCGCCCGCTGCTGACCGGCCTCAACTGCGCGCTCGGCCCGCGCGAGATGCGCCCGCACCTGGAGACTTTGCATCAGGTGTGCGAGGGCTTCGTGCTCTGCTACCCGAATGCCGGCCTGCCCAACGAGATGGGCGGCTACGACCTGGGGCCGGAGGAATTCGCCGGGCTGGTGCGCGAGTTCGCGGCATCCGGATTCGTCAATCTGATCGGCGGCTGCTGCGGCACCACTCCGGAGCACGTCGCGGCGGTGGTCGCGGCTCTGCGGGGGATTCCGCCGCGCGCAGTGCAAGCGCGGCGGCCGGCGCTGCCGCGTTTCTCCGGCCTCGAGGAGCTGGAGATCCGCCCGGACTCCAACTTCGTCAACGTCGGCGAGCGCTGCAACGTGTCGGGATCGCGGCGCTTCGCGCGCCTGATCCGCGACGGGCGCTTCGACGCCGGCCTGGTCATCGCCCGCGAGCAGGCCGCCGACGGCGCGCAGATGCTCGACGTGTGCTTCGACGAGGCCTTGCTGGACGCGCCCGATGCCATGCGGCGCTTCCTGCGCCTGCTTGCGGCCGATCCGGACGTCGCGCGGCTGCCGCTGGTGCTCGACTCCTCGCGCTTCGAGGCGGTGGAGGCGGGGCTCAAGGAGTCGCAGGGCCGGCCGCTGGTCAATTCGCTGTCGCTGAAGGAGGGGGAGGAGGAATTCCGGCGGCTGGCGCGGCTCGTGCGCCGCTACGGCGCGTCCGTGATCGTGATGGCCTTCGACGAGAAGGGCCAGGCCGACACGACGCCGCGCCGCGTCGAGATCGTCGAGCGCGCGCGCCGGCTGCTGAACGAGGAGGGTTTTGCGGACGAGGACGTGGTCTTCGACCTGAACGTGCTGCCGATCGGCACCGGCATGGCCGAGCACGACGACTACGCGCGCTCGTTTCTCGAGGCGCTGCGCATCCTCAAGGCGCGCCATCCGGCCTGCTCGTTCAGCGGCGGCATCAGCAATCTGTCCTTCTCGTTCCGCGGCGCCGAGGGCGTGCGCCGCGCCCTGCACAGCGTGTTCCTGTATCACGCGGTGCGCGCCGGTTTGACGCTGGGCATCGTCTACGCCGGGCAGCTGGACTTCTACGACGATCTCGATCCGGAATTGCGCGGCCTGTGCGAGGACGTGATCCTGAACCGCCGCGCTGGGGCGGGAGAGGAATTGCTGCAGCGCGCGCAGGCCGAGATGGCGGCCGCCAGCGCTCCGGGCGCCGCGGGCCGGCCGGCCGAAGCCTCGCCGGCCTGGCGCAGCCACGACGTGGACGAGCGCCTGAAGCATGCGCTCGTGCACGGCGAAGACGCCTTCGTGGCGGACGATCTGCCGGAGGCTCTGGCGCGGCACGGCAGCGCGCTGAAGGTGATCGAAGGGCCGCTGATGACGGGCATGAACGTGGTCGGCGACCTCTTCGGCAGCGGGCGCATGTTCCTGCCGCAGGTGGTGCGCTCGGCGCGCGTGATGAAGAAGGCGGTGGCCTGGCTGGAGCCGCACCTGAAGGGCGCGGGCGGAGCGCCGGCGCAGTCGCGCGGCAAGATCGTGATGGCGACGGTGAAGGGCGACGTGCATGACATCGGCAAGAACATCGTCGGCGTGATTTTGGGCTGCAACGGCTACGAGGTGGTGGACCTGGGCGTGATGGTTCCGGCGCAGGACATTCTCAAGGCGGCGCGGGCGCAGAACGCCGATGCGGTGGGATTGTCAGGTTTGATCACGCCTTCGCTGGAGGAGATGGTGCACGTGGCGGCCGAGATGGAGCGCACCGGGCTGGAGCTGCCGCTTTTGATCGGCGGCGCCACGACCAGCGCGGCACACACGGCGGTGAGGATCGCGCCGGCGCGGAGCGGGCCGGTCGTGCACGTGCTCGACGCCTCGCGCGCGGTGGGCGTGGTGGGGGACCTGCTCGATCCAGGGCGCAAGGCCGTGTTGGTGGCGGCGAACGCGGCGCGCCAAGAAGAAATCCGGGTCGCGCGGGCGGCGCGCACCGAGGAGCGCAGCCTGCTCGGCCTGGAAGCAGCGCGCGCGGCGGCGCTGCGCCTGGATTTCGCGCCCGCGGGCCACCGCCCTGCGCCCGCCTTCCTGGGGGCGCGCGCGCGGCGCGACTGGCCGCTGGCGGATCTGCTGCCGCGCATCGACTGGTCGCCGTTCTTCGCCGCCTGGGAGATGAAGGGCCGCCATCCGGAGATCCTGCAGGATCCGGTCGCGGGGGCGCAGGCGCGGCAATTGTTCGCCGACGCGCAGGCGCTGCTCGCGGAGATCGTGCAAGGAAAGCTGTTGCGCGCGCACGCCGCCTTCGGCTTCTGGCGCGCCGCGGCCGAGGGCGACGACCTGGTGCTCACCGATCCGGCCGATCCGGCGCGGCCGCTGGCGCGCCTGCCGATGCTGCGCCAGCAGCGCGCCGGGCGCGCGGGCGCGGCCAATCTCTCGCTGGCCGACTTCGTCGCGCCGCGCGCGAGCGGCCTGAGCGATCACGTCGGCGGATTCGTGGTGACGGCCGGCGACGGCGCCGCAGAGCTGAGCGCGCGCTTCAAGGCCGAGCACGACGACTATCGGGCGATTCTGGCGCAGGCCATCGCCGACCGGCTGGCCGAGGCGCTGGCCGAGCGCCTGCATGAGCGCGTGCGCAAGGAATTCTGGGGCTACGCGCCTGAGGAGGCGCTGCCGGCCGAAGCGCTGATCCGCGAGGAGTACCGCGGCATCCGCCCTGCGCCCGGCTATCCGGCCTGCCCGAATCACGATCTCAAAGACGATCTGTTCCGGCTCTTGGACGCCGAGCGCGCGATCGGCGCGCAACTCACGGAATCCTGGGCCATGACGCCGCCGGCCAGCGTCGCCGGTTTCTACTTCGCGCATCCCGCGGCGCAGTACTTCGGCGTCGGCCGCATCGGCGACGATCAGATCGCCGACTACGCCGCCCGCCGCGGCATCACGCCCGCCGAAGCGCGGCGTCGCTGCGGCGCCGGCATGGACTGAGCACTCTCAGCGCGCCTCACTCGTTGTGGCGCTTGCGGACCTCTTCCAGATTCTCGAGGTGCAGTCCGATCGGGATGGCATCGGGCAAACCCTCGGCTGGAATCACCACGTCCCGGCGCGCGCGGGTTTCCGCGTCGAGGCGGATGTCGGACGTCATGCTGCGGTCGCCGTGCCGGCCACGCGCGGTGACGACGAGGCGGTAGGTGCCTGCCACCGGCACCCAGACCTCGCCCGCGCCGGAGGCGTCGAGGTAGGAGTGACCATGCAAATCGTTGGCCTCGTCGTGCAGGCCGACGCCGTACTCCAAGTCATCCGGCAACGGTGCGGGCGACAGAATGGCTACGCGCACCGCGATGCCGCGCTTCAGCGTGAGGCGCTGGTCGGCCGTCACGCCGCGGACTTCGAGGGGCGCGAAGCGGTCGGCGCGCAAATCGAAATCCAAGGGTGCGCCGGTGCTCAGAATCCGATTGCCGTACTGGCTCAGGTTGTCACGCCAATACTTCTGCTCGGCGCCATGCAGGCGGATTTGCCAATTCTCGATCGGCCGCCCTTCCGGATCCACGACTTCGATCAAGATCGGCCGGATCTTGCCGCGCAAGTCCACCTGGAGCACGCTCGGATCCGCGGGCTGCCCACCGGTGAAGGCCAAGCCCTCCACGCTCCACAGGATGCGTTGCGACCAAGTTTCCTGCAGAGCCATGGTGTAGACGCCGTCCGGGACGGTACGGATGGACCAAGCGCCGTCCTCCGCAATTCCGGTTCGCATCCTTTGCTCAGATTTCTTGAAATCAAGGAGTACGGTACGCCATGGGACGTCTGGATCGAGCAGCAGCGATCCCTTCAGCAGTGCGACGGGATCCAACACGAATTCCACTCCGGTGTCCCCGAGTTGGAACGGCACCTCAGCGCGACTGCCTGAGCCGAGCCATGCTTGGATGCGCAGATCGCCCGGCGGCGGGCGGCCCAAGATACGGAATCGGCCCTCGGAGACGCCGGCGGCACGGAACCGGGTGGGCTGCCACTCGCCTTGCGCGTCGCGGACCTGGATCTGGATCTGGGGGTACTCGCGGAGCGGCTGGTTGTCGCTTGTGCGCACGCGGCCTTCGACGATCAAAGGCGTCGGCTCCAAACGCACTTCGCCCAAATCCATCAGGCCGGGCGCAAGTTTCGCATGCACCAACATCTGGGCTGACCAAGCCGCGCCGCTGCGGGGGTCGACCGCCTCCAGCTCGAGCAAACGGCGGCCGGGCGGCGTCTTGCCTCGATACTCTTCTTCATTCACGGCCTCGAGCGTCATGCGGGAAGCGGCATCGAGCGTCAGGCCCTTGCCTTCCAATCCCATTTGACTGCTCGGCCCGAGTTCGAGCAGGTACTGCGCGTAAAGGCGCAGGCCGGGCATCGGCGCGCCGTCCGGACCGAGCACGCGCAGCGTGATCTGCGGATTCTCGTCCTTCAATTGGATCACGGCCGTCACGCGCTCGCCGGCGAGACGCGGTCCGGCGAAACGAGCGTAAACGGCACGCTCGTCGTGCCCGCGCCGCAGGGCAGCCTGGAGTTGGAGTTCCAGCGCCGCGTGCGGAAAGAGCACGCGGCCGTCGCGCGCCGGCAGAGTGAGGGCATCGGCATTTTCTTCCGTGCCTTCCCAGCCGGAGCGCTGCGGATCGTTCACGCGCAATTGCACCGGCCAGACCCCGGTCAGGGGCTGTCCGTTCTGGTCCTGCACCAGTATTTCCACCTCGCCCCACGGCCCGATCTGCAGCACGGGCGGCGCGGCGGGAGGTGCATCGAAGTCGTAGGCGATGCGCTGCTCGGAGGCGGTCGGTCCGATCAGAGTGAGGAAGTAGGACGGCTGTGGCGCGCCGGTGCTGCGCACTGTCTGCAGGTCGTGGAGCAGCGCGACTCCGTTGGCGTCCGTTTCGGCAGTGACGCGCACCCATTGACCTTGCAGCAATCCAACTCGCGCGCCCTCGACGGGGCGGCCTGAGGCATCCTGCACGTGAACTGCCTGCGTGACTTCTGGCAGAAGCGCGATCATCACTGGCGAGTCCAGCCGGCTCGGAGTCAAGTAACCTGACTGAGATGCATTCGCGGTGCAGGCTCCGATCCAAACGGAGCCCGTGAGGTGTGGGAGCACCGCGATGCCGTCGGCGCCCGTGAGAACGCGCGGCGCGATCTCGCGCGCCCAACCGAAATGGAGGCCGTCGCTGCCGGGCCCGTGCAGCCATTGCTCCGGATAGAGCCACAGCACTTCCGCATCGGGGAGCGGCGCCTTGGATGCAGCGTCCACGACCTTCACGAGCAGGCCATCGCTCGGGCTGCGCGGGAGCAGCGCCTCGGCGCCGTCGGGCGCGGCTTCGCGGGCGAGGCTGGCCGGATCCGGCGCCTCCTCAGCGGGAGGTGCCGCCTGCGCAGGCGCGGCCGCGGCGTCCGACCCGGATCCGGCGGTGTCGTCGTCGTCCGCGGAAGGTGCGTCGCCGCGCAGCAGCCACCAGGCGCCGCCGATCAGCAGCAGCAGCAGGCCGAGAACCAGCAGAATCCTGACCCGAGATCCGCCGCCCATCACGAGCCGCGCTGCTGCGCGATCTGGGCGATCGCTTCCTGAATCTTGGCCGGATCCACGTTGACGGTGAAGGCTTGCACTCCACTGCTGGGACGCACGTCGATCTCCGCGGCTTCCAGGTCCACCCACGCGCCGAACACCACGCCGTCCGTGCCGCCGTACATCACCAGCGAGATGCTGCAGAGGCCGGTCAGCGGCGCGTTGAACTCGGCGACGCCGGAGGGGTCCACGTCCGTGTGCGGACCCGACGAGTCCTGCACTGCTCCCGCCGCCGAACTCAGGCCGATCACCAGGCGATGCCCCGCCGGCAGACCGCCAGCGCCGGTCAGCACGATGCGGATGCGCGGACCCGGCAGCAGGCTGGCTTGACAATCGGAGCTCACGTCATCCAGATGGACCGTGAGCCGGCCCTCCATCATCACCGTCAGATCGGAGGGCGGGTTGCGCTGCGGGATCAGCACGTTGTCCTCGTTGGCCCAGTAGTGCTGCCTCGAGCCGTCGGCCTGCTTCTCGATCACCTGGAAGTGCCGCAGCGCCTGGCCGTTCTCGTCCACCGCGCGCACGTGCAGGAAGCGCGCCAGGCCGCGCGCGTCGAAGGGCTGCAGGCGCGGGTCGGCGCAGGCCGCGCCGGCCTCGACCCGCAGACCCTCGAGCGTGGCGATGGGCTCGCCCGAGTTGCGCGGCCGCAGTTCCAGCTCGTAGAGCCCCGGCGGCAGAGTCGCGAAGCTGAAGGTCCCGTCCTCGCGGATTTCGGCGCCCCACTGGCCGGACTGCGGATCGCCGCCGTCCTCGTCGCGCAGATTCAGGTAGAAGCCGTCGAAGGGCGCGCTCTCGTCCAGGAGCATCCGACCGGCGAGGCTGCCGGCGCTGCGCATCACGAGCCGCAGGCCGGTGCTGCCGGGCGGGACGTCCGCGGGCTCGCACCACTTGCCTTCGACGGAGCCTTCGACGCGCAAGAGCGGGCTGTCGCTGCGGCCGTGCAGCGCGAAGGCGCCGTCGGCGCCGGCGCGGCCCTGGAGGTCGTTCTCCCAGCCCCAGTAGAACTGCTCCTTGCCGTAGAAGATCTGCGGGCGCGCCTGCACCGCCACGCCGGCCATCGGCGCGCCGGCCTCGTCCACCACTTGGCCGGCGGCGAGCAGCGGCGGCAGCTGCAGAGTGAGACGGCCGAGATCGGTGACGCCTGCCGCGAGGCTCCAGGACAGATCCGCCACGGCCGATTCCGCGCCGCCCGCCGCCCGGCCGTCGCGCAGCGTGAAAGTGCGCCGCGCGCCCTCGGGCAGGGCGGGGGCTTCGACAGCGAGGCGGAAGCCGCCGTCCTCGCCCGTGCGCAACTGCCCTTCCTGATGCTCGCCGCCGACGTCCGACTTGCGCTCCAGCTCGTAGTGCAGCAGCGCCTGCGCCACCGGCTGCCCGTCGGCGCGCTGCACGCGGCCGGTCAGGACGGAGGCGCCGCCCTGCTCGCGAATTTCGACGCGCGCGTGCTCGCCTTCTTGCGCCGGCCCCGCCGCCAGGGTCTCGCCGATCTTGGTGCCGTCCTCGCGCAGCGCGATCACGCGCACCGGCTGGTTCAACCCCACGGGTCGCAGGTGCGCGCTGCCTGCGTTCAGGATTCCGCTGAGGCCTTCCGCCGGGCTGAACTCTTCGCCGCTGGGCCGGTCCGGCGCGACCGGCAGCAGTTGCACGAAGGCGGGGCCGGCCCAGGGCGCGCCGTCGGCGGTGACGACGCTCACCTCGAGGCTGCCGTGCGGCGGCAGGCGCAGTTCCAGCGGCTGCTCGGGCGGTTGGCGCGGATCGAATTCCGCGCGCACGGGTTCGGCGAAGATGCCGCCGAGCTGCACCATGAAGACGGCGTCGGAGGGCATGTCCCGGATGAGGATGTCCAGCGGCTGGATCAGGCCGATGCCGTGGGCGTCGGTCTGCACCGCGAAGAGGCCGCGGTCGAGGCCGCGCTGGCCCACGCGCAGCTGCACGGGCAGTCCCGGCTGCGGCTGGCCCGCGGCGTCGGTGACGCGCGCGGCGACGGAGCTCATCTGCACGCATGCGATGGTCACGCCGTCTTCCGGAATCGAACCGCTCTCGTAGAAGCCGAACCAGCGATCCAGCCGCCCCGCCATCCACAGACGCCCGCGCGGCAGGGGAAGGCGCACGCTGCCGTCGGCGCCGGCGCGGTAGCGCACGGCCAGTTTTTCGATGACGTGCAGGATGCTGGCCGACTCGATCATCGCGGCGCGCAGCTGCTGCTCGTCCACGTTGTCCACGTCGAGGAGGAAGACGTCGGCAAAGGGGATGGGCGTGTCCTCTTCCTTGCGCACGACGCGCGCCAGGAAGCCTTCGCCGGCCGCGGCGGGCTCCGCGTAGGCCGGCGCGGCCTGCGGCGGAGGCGCGGTCTCCGACTCGCGCCGCTGCAAGCTGCTGGGGGGGGGAACGACCGACTCGGCGCCGCGCCAAGTGCCCGGCGCGGGTGCGGCGGTCGCGGCGGCCGCGTTCGCTCCCGGCTCCGGCTCCCCGGGAGCGCCCGCGTCCTGCAGCAGGAGCCAGGCTCCGGCGCCGAGGGCGACGAGGATGATCACCAGGAGGAGGATCCGGTTCATGGCGTTACGACGCCTGGCGGCGCACTAGATCCTATACGCTGCGGAAGGTCTCGGGGCTTCCCGTTGTCCCTTCCTGAGTGCATGCTGGCGCAGAAATGTAACAATCGCTCCACTAGTTCTCGCGCGCTTGCCAACCCTCGGCCGCCGCTGCGGCCGTCAGGTCGATCACGATCTCCTCGCCCGAGCGGCCTTGGAAGTTGATCAACCCAATTTCGATCAATGCATGGTTCTCGTCCACGTACATTCCACGCTGACCAGCGAGCTGTAGGTACAGCAGGTATTCGCCGGCCTCGGGCAACCAGGCCGTGGCGCGGCCCTGGTCATCGAAGCGAGAACTGAGAAGGGTGTCGTCGAAGCCTTGTGAATCAAATTGCGGAAGGAAGCTGCATCCGATCCAGGGGGCGACGCTCAGGACCGCGGGATCTGCGAGCTTCAGGATGACCGGAGTGGCGCGCTCCAGCCGCACCTCCAGCACACCCCGGACGTCCGTGTAGAGCCGCGGCCGATGTCCGGCGGCGCTGATCAAGAGGTTCAGGGGCTCACGTGCGGTGAGGAACTCGACGGCTCGGTCGTCCAACCCGTTGAAGTCAGGATGTGCTCCTGGCATCGGGTCGACCGCGATCGACCAATCGGGGATGACGGACTGGTCCGGATTCCACACGACGCGCACCTTGCGAACTTTTTCGCGCAAGTCGAGAGGCCGCAGGCGGGCATCCTCTCGCGCAGATCCCGGCCGAGGGCTCACGTTTGGCACGGCGGTCAGCACTTCGCCGGTGAATTGAGCAATCACCTCGAGGGATTGCGCCTCGCCGTCGTATCCCCAGTGGTTAAAGGTCATGTCCTTCTCGACTCTGAATTCCTGGTTGCCAATGCGAAGCTCCGCCAGATCCATGAAGCGCGGATCGTCCCATTCCAGCCAAGCCGGCCGCTCGGTGTCGGCGGAGAGGACAAGCCGATGATCCAACGCTCCGGGCCGAAGATCCGCGGACCCGAACCGCCATCCGGATTGCACCCCGAGCCAGAGTGGAGTGCCCGGGTCGAATCCATGCACGATGAATCCTGCCTCCGGAGTGAGAGGGGTGAAGATCATCAGATCGGACCCGTAATTGTTTGTGCCCGTTCCATAGACGGAAATTTCCGCCTCCGGCTCGCGTCGTCCGTCTGCATGGAGAACGACGCCTGCGGCTAGGACCGGAACTTCCTGCAGTTGAATGGCGGGCAACCGGGTTCGCGTTCCAGCGGCGCAGACGGGCATTTCCCATTTCGCGCCCCATGGCGCCGATTCGGTGAATTGACGGGCAAAGATCCAGAGTGGGCGACTTTCGCGGAGGTTTGGATCGGCGACCAGAGTCAGGAGACCGTCCTCATCCGTCCGCAAACTTCCTCCCCAGCCTCTTGCGAGGGAGGTGCTGTCGACGGTCACCTGCTCCTGGCGCAGAGGCGCACCCGAAGGGTCCAGAACTGGAATGACGAGCCAGGTCAGCAAGGGCAGATTACCGAACCGAAACAAGACCGTCTCGCCCGCCGTGGCAGGGCCCTGGCCGGTCTGCACTTGACAATCATCCCATTGCTCACATTCCGCTCCGACTTCGAGAACGAGACCGAGTCCCACCCAAGGAAAGAGCAGTCGGCCCTCGTTCGTTTCCGCGTCGGTGGCTCCGCACTCAGGCTGCCAATCGAAGCGGAACTCACCCATGTGCTCCGGTGGATCCACGTTCGCAAGGCTGCGGCGAATGCCTGCCTGCGCCCATCCGAGGTAGGCCGAGCGCACCTCATCCAGCAGCTGCACTTCGACCCTGCCCGTCGGAGGGAGATTCAGGACGTGCTCCTCGGCATAGTTCTCCCAATTGAGGATGGTTTCGCAGGGTTGGGCCAGCGGAATGGCGGCAGTGATCCGATGGCGATCCGCCCGCGCGTCCGGCGAAGGGCATTCCATCTCCAACACGGCGCGGCCATCCGAATCAGTGAAACTCGATCTGCCGGCCCGGTCGGACCTGAATTTGTGGACGGTCAGCACGGCAACCGGCACGCCTTCTGCAGGGGAGCCGTCGTGCGCGAATACTCGCACCCTCACGCCCGGCTCGCGGCGCAGGCCGCCTCGAGCCTGGCTGGTGGAGAGATGCCGCGTCTCCGTTGCCTCGGTGCGTTGGATGATCGAGTGGCGAGCGGAATCAGCGATCGAATCCAGGTTGGAATCAGCCGGCTTCTCCGCAGTGGAAGAGTCCGCCTCCGCTCCGCTTGCGGTTGCGCCCCGCGGAATCCAGAGGATCAGCAGGCACAACGCCGCAGCCACTGCCAAGAAGCCGGCAATTCTTCTACTCATCCTCCTCCTGCGCGAGTCGGGCCATGGCGGCTTCGACCGTGGCGAGAGAACAGGGGATCATGGCGGCGGGAATCGGCGCGCCAGCAGCGAACGTGAAGGAAGGCCAAGGCTCTTCCTTCGCGCCGAACACGTCCAGTCTCTCGGAGCCGTCACCCACCGGCACGAAGAGGCCGATCCGGAACTCGCCCCAGCCCGGCAGCGAGAATCGCCCCTTGCCATCCGCATTCAAGCGGATGGTCTGGGGAGCTCGCCAGGTCAAGGGCGAGTTCCACAGGGCGTAGAGCACGGTTCCCGGATGCTTGGCCATGATGGAAGAGTCCTCGAGCGCGAACTCCACCTCGGGCGCACGCTCCAGACGCACCTCGGCGTCCTGACTCACGCCTTCCAGGAGCTTCCCGGCAAAGCCTGGCGCGCGCAATCCGACGGTGACGCTTGGGGCGGACAGGTAGAGCACCGCCTGGCCGTTGAAGGTGTTGGCCCACTCCAGCGCAGACGTGGCAGGGTTCAGCACGGCGAACTCGGCCTGGCTCAACTGGCCGCCCTCGGCATCCAGCACCAGGAGCCGAACGCGCCGGATCTTGCCGCGCAGATCCAGGGGATGGAGGCGAGGATCCGGCGCGCCGTTGACGGCAGCGGTCACGTCCGGAACGTCGAAGATGGTGAAGTTTGCTCCCGTGTAGCTCAGGCGCAGCGTGACGATGCCCGGCTCCAGTCCGCTGAGCGCGAAGGAGCCGTCGGGTCGCAGCGAGGTTCTCCAGGGCCTGCTGATGAACTGGGTACGCTTGCCGTCCCGCAGCGCGCTGACCTCGATTTCGCGCGCCGGTATCCCTTCGTCCAGCAGCACCTCGCCGGTCAACTCACAGGCCGAAGGCATCACGATGCGGTGGCCGTCCGCGCCGGGCACGAGCGGCGCCCGCCCTTGCAAGTAGTTCGGCTGCTTGGCGACGAGCACGCTTGCGCCAGGCTGCGCAACGCCGCCGAGTTGGAAGTTCCCCGCCGCGTCCGAGATGCAGGGAAAGCTCCCGTGCAGGAACTGGAAAGGTCCCGGCTCCGGCGGGATCAGGCCCTGGGCCGAGATTGAGGCGCCCTCCACCGGATTGCCCGCCTCGTCCACGACGATGCCGCCCGCCAGCAGCGGCGCCTCGTGAGCAGGCACGTCGCCGAACTCGTTCTCGCCCTGATGCAGGGGCCCGGAAAGGTCCAGCATCGCGATCACCGGAAGCTGGCCGGGCTCCGCCTCCTGCCGATAGGTGTGATACTCCCGCCTCACCCAGTCCGCGGGCTCCTCCGGCGGAATCGGCAGGCGCCGCACCGCGTCGAGGGAGTTCGTGCCTTGACTGTCCCACTGCAGCGGCTTGCCCTCCGGGTCGAGCCAGACCAGAAGCCCTTGAAAGGGCTCGTCCGAACTCAGGCTTCCGTCCGGCAACACGATGCGGAACACGACCACCGCCGGCTGCGGCCCGACGTCCAATCTCATGCGAGCCTCCTCACCCGCACTCAGCGGCCCTGCTCCGGTGGCTTGAGTCCAGGCGGTGGAGCCCGTCGTGAAATGCCCCGCCGCGTCCAGAGTCATGCCCAGGCCGACGAAGGGAAAGCGCGCGACTCCCTGGTCGTCCGTCGCCGCAGTGGTGACCCCGAGGCCGAGCCGCGGCTGGAAACTGGAGGAAGAGTCCGCGTACTTCGGCGGATCCACGTGCTGCTGCAGGTGCACGGACGACCGGCCCAGCCACGGAGCTCCGCTGGCGTCCCGCACCTCCACCGCGAGTTTGCCGGTGGGGGGCATCACGAGCGTCACCGGCTCGGCCGGAGGGTCCTGCCAGCGGATGGGCACGCGCGGACGGTCGAGGACCGGGAAGGCGAAGGTCAGCGCCAGATCAGGAACCTCTCCTTCCGTTTGGAAGAAGGTCTGAAGATGGCCGAACACGGCCAGGCCGTTCTCGTCCGTGCGCTGCGGATCGCGCGCCGCGCGATCGGACGGAGTGAACAGGCACAAGGGAACGTCCGCCACCGGAGCGCCGGCGGCGTTCACGACCCGCACGGTGAAACTGCGATCCTCGCCCATCAGCAGCACGGCTTCGCGCGGCCCGGGTTCTTCGGCGAACGATGCGCCGGTTCCGTACAGGCTGCCGCTGCGCGCCGCGAACTGAACGAAGGTGCCGGCCACGCCGATCCGCGCTTCTCCGCGTTCGTCGGCGCGGAGGGAGCGGCCATGCTTGCGATACTCCGTCTCGCGGTCCGAACTCTTCCATGCGTTGATCATGGCCATGAAATTCGGATCCTCGCGCCAGATGTAGAGGATCTCCGCGTGCGGCACCGGCTCCCGCGTCACGGCGTGCACGGCGCGGATCGTGAGGATGGAATCCGGCTTGGCCGGCGCATCCGGGGCGGTCGCGGCAGCCTCACTGCGCTCGAGGCCCGCGGCCGCCGGAATGTCCGCATCAAGTGCTGCAGCGCCCGGACTCGGCGCGGCGGGCGCCGCAATCTCGTCCGTGGTCCTTCCGGCGCGAGCAGCCTGGTCCGAAGACTTCATCACCCAACCTGCGGCCGCGGCCAGGATCGCGAGGATCAGAAAGCCGAGAAGGAGGCGGGTCCGGGAGGCCGGCATGGCGGAGCGAGTCGCCTCACTCTACGACGCGGGCGGAGCGCGAAATCCTCGAATCAGGCCGTAACCGGACTCCAGGCCTTCTGCTCGAAGGCCCAGGCCGGAATCTCCGCGGCGGCGGGTGCGGCGAATTGGATCTCGAGTTCGCGCACTCCGGCCGGCGACGCGATGCGCAGCCAGGCGCGGCCCGGCGTGCCCTCGAGCTCGCTCAGCGCCTCGCGCACGGCCGCGGGCAGTTCCGGCAGCGCGGACAGGGCGGCGGGCACGCGCGCGGCTCCTTGCAGTCCTTCGAGCACCGCCCAACTCACACCGCCCAGGCGGATCTCCACCCGGCCCTCGGCACGCAGCACTTCGGCGGCTCCAGCCGCGGGGGCCGTGGCCAGCGTGGCCTCCAGCCGCGCGATGGTCTGCTCCATCTTCGCGCCGGCCTTGGCGCGCGGTTCCGGCGCCATCGCCGCGAGCTTCTCCTTCAGGGAAGTCAGACGAGCGCGCGCCTGCGCGAAGGAATCTTCGACCGGAGGCAGGACCGCCGCCGGCGTTCCGGCGCGCGGATCGAGGCGCAGCGCCGCGCCCGAGACGCCCGCCAGCCACCACTCGCCGGGCGAGACCAGCAGCGCCTCCGTGTCCGCCGACCAAAGGCTCCATGCGGACTCCGTCGCCTTCTCCGCCTCGCCGGGAATGCGCACGGTCTCCTTCACGCTCAGCGCGGCCACCGTGCCGCTGCGCGGCGCGCCGGCGACCGGACGCAGCGTCAGATCGAACCAGACTTTGACTTCGTCGTGCACCTTCACCAAACCGAAGGTGCTGTGCGGCTCGATGCCGTGGTCGGTCTGCAGGAACTTCAGCTCGCCTTGCACGCGCAGCGAGCCTTCCGCGAGGCGCTCCAGCGTCACCGGGAAGACGCGCGGCTGCTCGACGCCGTGGATGCTGAAGCTGCCGGACGCGCCAAGGCTGGACGAATCGGCGGCGCCGAGCTCGCCGGTCAGGCCGTCGAGCCGGAAGCGGATGCGCGGGAAGCGCTCGGCCTCCAGGTCGCCCATCATGTTCTCGTCGCGATCCTCCTTCCCGGTGCTCAGATCCTTGACGAGGAACCACACGTCGCCGCCGGCGGTCGCGCCGAGGCGGGCGAGATCGGCGTGCAACCGCGCCTGCACCGGCTTGGCTTCGCCGGAGAATGCGTGCAGCGTCGAGTCGCCCTCGAAGCCGGCGCGGCTGCCGTCGGCCGCCTCCCAGCGCTGATAGGGGAAAGGGACCGGTTCCTGAACGGAAGCGGCGCAGAAAAGTGCGAGGGCGAGGATCATGAGCGAAGTCGCGGCAGGAGGCGGCCGGTGCGGGCGAATGCCTCGCGCCAGGCGGGGTTCTGCTCCAGCAGGCGCTCCTCGGCGCGCATGCGCCGCAGAGTCACCGGAATCAGGAACAGATTGACAAAGACCAGCGAGTACCAGCAGGCGCCCGCCAGCGGCAGCGCAATGCCCTCGAGCAGCACGCCCAGGTAATTCGGATGGCGCACGAATCGGTAGGGGCCGGTGCGCACCATCGTCTGTGCCGTGGACACCGCGCCGCGCGCGTTCCAGGCCTGGCCGAGCGCGTGGATGCTGGCGAGGCGCAGGGCCTGGCCCGCCAGCCAGAGGACGAGCGCGAACACGAACAGCGGCACCGGAATCGGCCGCTGCAGCAGCGCGTTCTCGGCGGCGGGCGCCACGAGGAGCAGCACCTGCACCGCGACCATCGCGGCGAAGGCGCCGCGGCTCTCGCAGGCGTCCAAGCTGCCGCCGCGATCGGCGGTGTGGCGCCGCATCGCGGTCAGGTTGCGGCGCGAATACACCAACTCCGCCAGGCGCTGCAGCGCGGTAAAGCCCAGCAGGAGGGCGAGGGCGGGCTCGACCGGCACCGTCTACTCCCACTCCATCAGCAGCATCTCGGCCGAGAGCCCCGGGCCGAATGCGACCATCAGCGCGAACTGGCCGACGTCCGGGCGCAGGCCGAGGCGCTGCGCTTCCGCGAGCACCGTGAGCACCGACGCCGAGGAGGTGTTGCCATGCCGGCGCAGCGCTTCGCGCGAGGCGCGCAGGGAGCCCGGCTCCAGCTCGAAGATCTCTTCGTAGACGTCGAGGACGCGCCGCCCGCCGGTGTGCACGAGGTGCAGCCCGACGTCCGCGGCGGTGAGCCCGTGCTGCGCCAGGAATTGATTCACCACCGGCCGCAGGCCTTTCTGCAGCAGCACCGGCAAGGTGCGGTCGAGGTTGATGCGCAGGCCGTGCGAACCGACCTCGAAGCCCATCGCGTGGCGCGAATCGGGGAACAAGTGGCTGGCGCTGCCGACGATGCGCGGACCGGCGCCGTTCGGGCCCAGCACGATCGCGCCGGCGCCGTCGCCAAAGAGCGCGCCGGCCACGAGGTTGGCGCGCGCCCGGTCCCCGGGCACGAAAGTCAGAGTGCACATCTCCATGGCGATCAGCAGCACCGTCTTGCCGCCGGCCGCGAGCTGGCAGGCGAGATTGAGGCCGAGCGCGCCGCCGGCGCAGCCCGCGGCTGTGATCGGGATGCGCAGCGCGTCCGGGCGCAGGCCCAGATCGGCGGCCAGATCCACGTTCAGCGCAGGAATCGCCAGGCCGGTGCAGGAGACGTCCACGATCGCGTCCACTTCGGCGGCGGCCATGCCGGCCTGCTCGAGAGCGGCGCGCGCCGCCCGGCCGCCGTGCTCGAGGCAGGCGCGCTGCCATGCCGCGTTGCGCTCGGTGAAGCCCGTGAGCGCCAGCAACTCTTCCTGCGGCAGCGCCAGATGGCGGTGCTCGACTCCGGAATGATGAACGATTCCGGCGATGAAGTCCGGCTCCTCGCCGGGGAAGAGCCGGCAGAGCGCCGCGACGGTCTCCTCGCGGCCGACGCCGTGTTGCGGAAAGGACACGCCGAGTCCGCGCAATGTGGGCGTGCGCAGTGCGAAGGAGGCGCGGCGCGCCGACATGGACTGGGTGCTGGTGTGAATCATGTCAAACTTCCTCAGGCTCCGGCCGTCAGCGAGGTCCCGTGCGGGGCGGCGCTGCCGCCGGCGATGGCGGCCAGGCGCCCGGCCACGCCGGGAGCCAGCCTCAGGCTGCGGGTGAGGCCGCGCGCCAGAGCGTCGTGGCGCGAGATGAAGCGCAGTCCGGAGGCGAGCAGGCTGCGCGCCCGGCGCTCGGCGCGGCCGGCGCGCTGGAAGGCGCGCGCCGCGTCCCGGCGCGCCACTCCGCGCCGCAGCGCGATCAACGCGTCCGCGGCTTGCGCGCCCGTGCGCAGCGCGACGGTCACGCCTGCGCCGAGGATCGGATCCACCGCGCCGCCCGCGTCGCCGACGAGGAACGCGCCGCCGTCGGTGAGGCGGCGCGGCCACGGTTGGCCGAGGGCGCGGCCTTCGGCGCGGCCGAGCTGCCGGCCCAGCCGCGCCGCGGCGCGCGGATGCGCGGCGAGGCCCCGGGCGACGAGGGCTTCGGCATCGAGCCCGGCGCCGGCGCGCCCCTCCGCCAGCACGACCGCGTTGATCGCGCCGCGCGGCAGCGGAGTCAGATAGACGTCGTAGCCGCCGCCGAAGTGCACCTCGACGCGGTCGAGGCGGATCGCTTCGGCGAAGCGCGCGCGCGCGCCCTGGCGCGGACGTTCCGCGCCCGCGGCCGCGGGGCGCAGCCACGCGGCGGCGCGGCCGCCGGCGCCGTCGGCGGCCACCAGATGGCGCGCCATGAATTCCCGGTCGCCGGCGCGGATGCGGAACGCCTCGCCCTCGGCTTCGGCATCGGCGCGCACGGTCAAGCGCAGCACGCCCGGCCGCGCGGCCAGCGCCGACTCGAGCGCCTGGTGCAGATCGGTGCGCCACCAGGCTTCGCCGGGCGCCTCGAGATCCAGCTCGAGTTCGCCGGCTCCGGGCACGCAGTAGCGGATGCCGGCGAATGAGCGCGCAAGCCCGGCGGGCGCGATGCCCAGCTCGCGCAGCACCTGCGCTCCGGCCGGCAGGATGCCTTCGCCGCAGGGTTTGTCAAAGGCGCCGGCCTGCGGATCGCAGAGCAGCACGCTCAGGCCCGCGTCGGCCGCGCGCAGCGCGCAGGCGATGCCGGCGGGGCCGCCGCCGAGAATGGCCACGTCATGCATGCTGCGCATGGCCGTCACTTGACCTGCGCGAGGCTTTCGCTGCCGGCGATGCGGCTGGCGGCATCCACGCGCACCATCCAGGCGCCCGGGCGCCCGCCGCGCAGGGACAGGCAGGTGGCGCCGTCGGCGTCGAGCAGCACCGGGCCGCCGTCGGAGAGTGCCGGCTCGAGCAGCCGGTCGGTCAGAGAAGTCCGGTCGAGGTCGCTCAGGCGCGACACGTCGAGAATGGTGACCAGGCGCTCGGCGCCCGCCGCCGCGGCCTGCTGCGCGCGCACCTCCATCAGGAAATCCGCGGCCGGCGCGTCGCCGACCAGGAAGCTGGCCGGCAGCGATCCCGCCAGCTCGCGTCCCGGGCCGGAGCCGCCGAGCGCGTCCTGCAGCACGCCGAAGGAAACCTCCGGCCCGACCGGATCGGGGCTGCTGCACGAGGCCGCAGCGGGCAGGATGCAGAGGAGCAGAAGCTGAATGCGCAACATGGAACGTTCTCATGACATAAAGCGTATTCCTGGCGCCGCATCGCTCACTATTTGGGCGCGCGGACTGCAAGGGGGCTCTCCGGCCGGCTCAATCGTTCTGACGCAGGCGCTCGACGGTCTTGGCAATCTCCTCCTCCAGCAGCGTCAGTTGGATGGTTTGAGGCGTGCCCGTGTCCCGCACCTGGATTTCGCCGAGACCGGTGGGAATTCCCCAGCCGCGGGTTCCGTTCTCCGTGCGCATCATCAGCACCGCGTTGACGGAGCAGGGGCCGATCGCCGTCGCGGCGCAGTCCGCCCAGCCGTCGGCGCCCATCGTGGCGTTTGAATCCGACCAGATGCGCAGCTCGCGGTCGGCGCTGGGATCGAGTCTCAACATCAATTCGAAGCCGGCCGGGATCGCTTCCGGATTCGTGACCTGGATGCGCACGCGCGGCGCGCGCTGCAGGGTCACGGTCTGATCGCCGGACACTCCGGTCAGGCGCGCGCGCAGGAATCCGTCGCTCTGCACGACGAGATCCGCCTGGGCGTCCGCGAGCGGGATCCGCAGCTGCGCCTCGTGGCCGTAGAAATTGTCAGTCTCGCCGTTGGGCCGGATCACGAAGACGCTGAAGCGCTCGACGGAATTGCCGTCGGCGTCGCGCACGCGCAGCAGGATGCCGCGGATCAGCCCGCGCGCGTCGAGCGGATTCAGCCGCGGATCTGCGCAGGCCTCGCCGGCCGTCACCGTGAAGCCGGGAAGCTCCAGGTAGACGTGGCCGGTGCTGGCCGCGCGCAGACTCAGTCCGTAGGTGCCGGGGCGGAGGACGGGCACGCTGAACGCCCCGTCGTGCTGGACCTGCGTGGAGTTGCGGTTGAACGGATCGGGCTGGGCATCCGGCAGATTCAGATCCACGATCAGGTCGGTCAGTTCGATGCCCTCGTCGGCCAGAAGTTTTCCGGCAAGGCTTCCGCCGCGCCGCAGCACCAGCTGCAGTCCGGTCGCGCCGGGGCGCACCGTCACGCCGTCGCACCACAGGTCGGAGCTCAGGCAGCTGACTTGATACTCGCCGTCGCCGGCCGCGGCGTGCAGCGCGAAGAGGCCGTCGGCTTGCGTGAAGGCCTCGCCGCCCTCGATCCAGTTCCAGTAGAACTCCGCGTGGCCGGCGCCGTAGTGCTTCTTCTCCTGCAGCACGACGTGGGCGTTGGCCACCGGCTCGCCGGCCTCGTCCACGACGATGCCGGCAGCCACGAGCGGCGCCATGCCGAGGAGCAGATCGCCGAGATCGGACTCGCCGGGCGGCAGCGACCACGACAGATCCGCCGACGCCGTCGGAGCGCTCGAGCCGCGCGCGCGCTGGCGCACCGTGAGCTTGCGCTTGCTGCCCTCGGGCAGGACGGGCTCCTCGACGTGGAAGCGGAAGCGCCCCGCCGCGTCCGTGCGCAGATCGTGGCCCCGCATGGAGTTTCCGCCCTCCGCGCCGGTGGTCTCGAGGCGGAGTTCGAATCGCTCGCCGGCGGCGGGCTTCCCGTCGGCGCCGAGCACGCGCCCCGTCACGAAGCTGCTGCCGCCGCGCTCGGCGACCGCGATGAGCGCGGTCTCGCCGGCGCTGACCGGCCCCGGACCCTCCGCTTCGCCGACCAGCGACCCGTCGGGGCGCATGACCCGCGCGCGGAAGTGCAGGCCGAGGCCGACGGGAACGACGCGCGCGGAGCCTTCCTTGAGGAACGTGAAATTCATGCCGTCGCGATCGCGGAACCTCTCGTCCATTTCCGTTGCGCCCGGCACGATCGCACGCAGGTCCACCATCGCCGGATCGGCCCAGGGCGCGCCGCTCAGGCCGGTCACGCGCACTTCGACCTGGCCGCAGGCCGGAAGCAGGAGCTCCAGCGGCTCGGCGGGAGGACTGGCTGGATCGAACTCCTGGGCGACCGTCACGCCGAGGAAACCTCCGATCGCCAGCGACCAGCCCCGCGTGCTGGGCGCGTCGCGCAGGAAGAGCTCCAGCCGGCGGATGCGCGCCAGGCCGTCCTCGCCCGTCACGATGCTGATCACGCGATTGCTGCGGTCGTCGTCCTGGACGCGCAGGTCCACGGGAATTCCGGCCTGCGGCCGGCCGCGCTCGTCCCGCACGCGCGCCGCCACCGACTGCGAGAGCTGACATTCGATCGTCAAACCGTCGCGCGGGACGCCGGTCTCCATGGACATCCCGAACCAGGGATCCTTGCGCGCCGCCGCCCAGACCTCGCGCGTGGGCAGAGGCAGCCGGACCGTGCCATCGGCGCCCGCGCGGTAGCGGACGGCCAGCGCCTCGATCAGCGCGTCCACGTCACGCAGCTCCGCCATGCGCGCCTGGATCGCCTCCTGATCCAGGTTGCCGACGTCCACGAAGAGAATCTCGGCGAAGGGAATCGGCTTCTTGCTCTCGGCCTCGACCGCGCGCGCCAGGAAGCCCTCGCCCTCCGGCACGGGCGCGCCGTAGACGGGCGCAGCCGGGGCGGACGCCGCGGCCGCGAGCGGCTCGACGGTTTCGCGGCTCTCGATGCCCGCGGCGGCCGGCGCCAGCGGCAGATCCAGCGCGCCCGCAGCCGGCGGCGCCGGCGCGGCGTCCGATTCAGTCTCGACCGGACCGGGCGCGGGAGCGGACGGGCCGGAGAGCAGAAACCAAGCGCCGGCGCCCAGCGCCAGGAGCAGGATCAGCGCGACGTGGAGCGGCTTCATGACGTCATTCACATCCTAGCCGGGGTATTCTGCCCGGCGGAGCGTTCATGATTCATCAAAACTGGTGGTTCACCACCCTGCTGGTCCATCCGGGCAAACACTGTCCGCCGCTTGACCGTGATCTCAAATGCGACGTCCTGATCGTCGGAGGGGGGCTCAGCGGCATCAGCGCGGCGGCGGAGTTCCTGGGCAAAGGCTTGAGCGTGGTGCTGCTCGAGAAGAACATCGTGGGCGGCGGCTCGACCGGCAAGAGCGCCGGCTTTCTGACCCCCGACAGCGAGCTCGAGTTGCACCAGTTGGTGCGCCGGTACGGCACGGCGGCCGCCCGCGACATCTGGCAAATGCCCTGCCGCGGCATCGACCGCGTGGTGGACGCCATCAAGAAGCACGACATCCGCTGCGGGCTGATCGAGCAGGATTCGCTGTTCCTCGGCATCGGCAAGTCCGGCCGCGCGGCCGTCGCCTCCGAGCGCGAGTGCCGCGAGAGCGTCGGCTTCACCGATCAGCAGACCTACGAGGGCGAGGAGCTGAAGACCGTGCTCGGCGCCGAGAACTACACCGCCGGCATCCGCTACACCGGCACCTACGGCATCAACCCGCTGCTGTGCCTGCAGGGGCTCAAGAATCTCTGCATCGAGAACGGCATGCAGGTCTACGAGAGCACGGAGATGAAGCGACTCGAAGGCCACACCGCCTACACGCACGGCGGCAGCGTCACCGCCGACCGCATCATCGTCGCCGTGGACAAGCTGGACTCGTCCATCAGCCCGCTGTCCTCGCAGATCTTCCACGCCCAGACCTTCATGAGCGTCACCGAGCCTCTGACGGACCGGGATCTCGCGCGCCTCTTCCCCGGCGGCCGGCAGATGCAGTGCTGGGATTCGCGCCTGGTCTACTCCTACTTCCGGCTGACGGGCGACAACCGCCTGCTGCTGGGAGGCGGCAGCGCGCTGTCCACCTTCCACCGCAAGGCCTACAACGATCCGACGGTGATCAACCGGGTGATCCGGCGCTTCAAGGAGCACTTTCCCTTCCTCGAGAAGCTGTCCTTCATCCAGTTCTGGCCCGGCCTCATCGACACCACCCGCGACCTGCTGCCGGTGATCGTGAAGCCGCCGACGCAGCCGCACCTCCAGTTCATCCTGGGCATCGTCGGCCTGCCGTGGGCATCCTTCGCCGGCAGCTTCGCCGCGCGCAACGTGCTGGGCACCGGCGCCGAGGATTACAAGAAGTATTACCCCTACTTCTCCAACCGGCGCCACTTCTTCCTGCCATCGGGGCTGGCGAAGGTCATCGGCAAGCCGGCGGTGTTCTCCCTCAACAACGCCTGGGCCAAGTTCTATCAGGTGGACGTGAAGCGCAAGCCGGTGCCCATGGAGGGTGAGTTTTAGACGTTGGCGGCGGTGGTATCGTGCCTGCGCACGGACATGCACGAACCCGTCCTGAGCAGTTCGACGAGCGCCCCGGTCTCCATCTTCTCGGGCGAAATGCTCGACAAGGTGGCCGAAGCGATTTCCTGGGGCGTGCTGGTCATCGTGCCGGCGGTGGCCCTCACGGTCTTCTGGCTCGTGCACATCCTGCCCGAGAAGATCGCCGAGAAACGGAAGCATCCGCAGGCCAAGGCCATCCAGACCCTGTGCCTGCTGTCGCTGTTCTTCGGCGGCATCCTGTGGCCGCTGGCCTGGCTGTGGGCCTACAGCAAGCCGGTGCTCTACAAGCTGGCCTACGGCACCGACGTGGACGAGAGCCACGGGCACGGGAAGACGGAGGCGCCTGCGGCGGCCGAGCCGGAAAGCGAGCTCGTGGCGCTGCGCCGGCGCGTCGCGGAACTGGAGGGGAAGGCCTGAGCCATGGAAGTCATTCTCCTTCTCATCTACTCCTTCTTCGTCTGGCTGATCTTCATCAAGTTCAAGTGGCTGCCTTGGAACATCGTCAGCCAGGTGATCGTCTCCACGATCCCGATCGTCGGCATCGCCGTCCTGATCCTGTTCCTGAACATCGTCGCTCCGTCCACGAGCGACGTGCGGGTGATCAACTACGTCGTGCCGATCCTGCCGCGCGTCACCGGCCGCGTCATCGAGGTGCCGGTCGAGCCCAACCGCCCGGTCAAGAAGGGCGACGTGCTGTTCCGGATCGATCCGGTGCCCTTCGAGATCCAGGTTCGCGCCGCCGAGGCCACGGTGGTGGACAGGACGGCCGCGGTCGTCGGCGCGCAGGCCCTGGAGCGGCAGTTGCAGGAGCAGCTGAACTCCGCCATCAGCAAGCGCCAGGCGGCGGAATCGCGCCTGCCGGGCCTGCAGGCGGAAATCGAGGGCGCGGTGGCCCTCGAGCGCGAGCTGCAGGAGCAGTTGAAGGCGGCTTCCGGATCGCTCCAGTCCGTGTCCAGCAAGCTCGAACTGGCGCGCCTGCGCGTGGACCAGTACCGCGAGCTGGCCGCCACCGGCGCCGGCAACCGCTTCGACCTCGAGCAGGCCGAAGCCGAGCTGCGCACCCTCGAAGCTGACATCTTGAGCGCCCAGGCCGGCGAAGGCCAGGTGACGCAGCGCTTGTCGGCGCGCGCAGCAAGCGGCGAGCTGGCCGAGATCGCGCAGGCGCGCTCGGCGCTCCTGCAGGCCGAGAGCGACGTCATCAGCGCCGCCGCCAGCGAAGCGCAGGTGCGCCAGCAATTGTCAGCGCGCACGCCCGAGGGCGAGCTGGCCGCGGTGGCGCAGGCGCGGGCGGCGCTCGCGCAGGCCGAGGCGCAGCTGGCCGACGCGCAGTGGCAGCTCGACCAGACCACCTGCTACGCGCCGTCGGACGGCAGAGTCGTCGGCCTGGCGCTGCGCCCCGGCGCGGTGGCCTCGCAGATGATTTTCCAGCCGGTGATGACCTTCGTCGAGAACGAGCAGTGGGTGGTCGGGATTTTCCGCCAGAACGAGCTGCGCAAGGTCCAGGAAGGCGACGAAGTGGAGGTCGCGCTCAAGACCTATCCCAACCGCATCATCAAGTGCAAGGTGGACTCGATCATGTGGGCCACCGCGCTGGGGCAGCTGCCCATCGGCGGCTCGATCCCGAACACCAACGCCGCGCCGGTGCCGGTCGGCCGCCTGGCGGTGCGCTTCGAGGTGGCGGAGAAGGACAAGGAACTGTTCCTCGCCGCCGGCGCGCAGGGGCAGGGCGCGATCTTCACGCACAGCGGCCACGCGATCCACATCGTGCGCAAGGTCATCCTGCGCGTGAGCACCAAGCTCGACTGGCTGATCCTGAAACTGCACTAGGCCATGCGCGCCATTCTCCCCGCCTCCCTGTGCGCCGCGGCGCTGCTCGGATGCGCCACCCAGGCCGAGCCCACCGGCGCGGAAATCCGCGAGGACGCGCTCGTCAGCCCGATGCTGCGCGAGGGCTGGACGGGGGGGGGCGAGGCCGGAACGATCCAGGACAACTGGCTGGCCAGTTTCGGCGACGCCGAGCTCGAGGGTCTGGTGGCCGAGGCCCTCCTGCGCAATCCGGACCTGCAGGCGGCGGCGGCGCGCGTCGAGCAATCGGCCGGCTACGTCGAGCGCGCGCGCGCGGCACTGCGCCCCGCGGTCGGGCTGCTCGGCACCGGCGGACTGAATCTCGGCGGCGGCGATCTCAACTCCGCGCTGCAGGGCCTGATGCTGGCGGTGTCCTGGGAGCCGGACCTGTGGGGGCGGATGCGCTATGGTCGCAACGCCGCGGAGGCCACGCTGGCCTCGGTTGCCGCCGACTACGAGTTCGCGCGCCAATCGCTGGCCGCCGCCACCGCGCGCAGCTGGTTCACCGCGACCGAGACGCGGCTGCAGCTGCAGATCGCCGGCGACATGGTGCGCGCCGGCAAGACGCTGGTCGCGCTCGCGGAGCAGCGCTGGAAGGTCGGCGCGGGCAGCGAGAACGAAGTCGCGCAGGCACGCTCCAATCTCGGCAAGCTGCTGGACGCCGAGCGGCAGGTGCTGCTCGCCCATCAGTTGTCGCTGCGCGCGCTCGAACTGTTGCTCGGCCGCTACCCCGCGGCCGAACTGCAGGCGCGCCAGGATCTGCCGGCCATGCCGGGTCCGGTGCCGGCCGGCATGCCTCTGGCCATGCTCGAGCGGCGGCCGGATTTGATCGCGGCCGAGCGCCGCGTCGCCGCCGCCTTCGACCGCGTCGGCGAGGCCAAGGCGGCGATGCTGCCGGTGCTGTCGCTGAACGCCAGCGCCTCGGTCATCGGCAGCGAGGTTATGGAGTTGCAGGACGACTTCTCCAATCCCGCGATCGGCGTCGGCGCGCGGCTGCTCGCGCCGATCTACCGGGGCGGGGAACTGCAGGCCAACGTCCAGATCCGCAACGCCGAGCAGAAGGAGGCCGTCTTCGAGTACGCCCGGCTGGCCTGGCGCGCCATCGGCGACGTCGAGAACGCGCTCTCCACCGGCCAGTCGCTGGCCGACCGCGAGCTGCTCCTGCTGCGCGTCCTCTCTGACAATCAGCGCGCCCTCGAGCTGGCCAGCGAGAACTACCGGATCGGCAGCCAGGATCTGCGCCCGGTGGAACAGCAGCGCCTGAACGTGCACGCGGCGCGCCTGGCGCTGCTCGGAGTGCAGAGCGCGCAGCTCAGCCAGCGCGCGAGCCTGCACCTGGCGCTGGGCGGCAAGTTCGAGCAGCCGCCGCCGCCGCCCGAGGAAGCCGCGCCCGCCGATCCCGCCGCGCCCGCGGAAGCCGCGGCGCCGGTGGCGGCCGGCGGCGAGTGAGCATGAGCGCAGCAGCCCAGCCCGCCGCTTCGCCCTGGAAATCCTTCGTGCGCGCGCCGGTCAACTGGCTGCTGGTCTGCGCGCCGCTCGCGTTCGCCGCGGAGGCCGTCGGCGCTCCCGCGCCGGTCGTGTTCCTGCTGGCCGGACTCGCCCTGATTCCGTTCGCCACGCTGATCGTGCACAGCACGGAGGAAATCGCGTCGCGCACGGGGCCGGCCGTCGGCGGCCTGCTCAACGCCACCTTCGGCAACTTGCCCGAGCTGATCATCTCCTTCGTCGCGCTGCGCGCCGGACTGCTCGAGATGGTGCGAGCCTCGCTGATCGGCGCGCTGCTGGCCAACCTGCTGCTGGCGCAGGGCCTGTCCTTCATCCTCGGCGGCCGCCGCCACCACGTGCAGGAGTACAACCCGGCCGCGGCGCGCACCTACGGCTCGATCATGCTGCTGGCCGCGCTGAGCATGGTCGGACCGGCGAGCTTTCACCGCTTCCTCAGCGACGAGGCGCCGCGCCACGCCGCGACGCTCGACCTCGGCGTGTGCTTCGTGCTGCTCGCGCTCTACGCGCTCTACCTGGTGTTCATGCTGCGCACGCACCCGGAATTCTTCTCGGCCAAGTCAGGGGGCAAGTCCGAGCACGCGCCGCAGGGCAGCGCGACGCGCGCCGGCGTCACCCTGGTGGCGGCTTCGGTGGGCGCGGCCTTCATGAGCGAGGTGCTGGTCGGCGCCGCCGAGGAGACGGGGCACGCGCTCGGCATGTCGGCGGTGTTCATCGGCATCGTGCTGCTGGCGATCCTGGGCGGCGCGGCCGAACTCGGCGCCGCCGTGGCGATGGGGCGCAAGAACAAGATGGATCTGTCGGTCGGCATCGCGATGGGCAGCTCGATCCAGATCGCGCTGTTCGTCACGCCGGTGCTCGTGCTCGCCAGCTATTTCGTGGCGCCGGAGCCTCTCACCCTGTCCTTCACGCGCACCGAGATCGGCGCGCTCTTCTTCGGCGTCCTGATCGGCATCACCGTGTCCGGCGACGGGCGCGCGAACTGGTTCAAGGGCTCGCAGCTGCTCGGCTTCTACCTGATTCTCGCCGCGATCTTCTACCTGCTGCCCGAACTGCCGGTCGCGGCGCCGTAGAGCCGGTTGAGGATCGCGAAGAACAGGCCGGCCGACAGTCCGGACATCAGGATGCCCGTCAACGCCTCGACCGGCGCCAGCAGGCGCCAGCGCTCCGGCAGCACCAGATCGCCGTAGCCGACCGTGGTGTAGGTGACGCCCGAGAAGTAGATGGCGGACTCGAGGCTGGGCATGCACTCCTGCCAGAAGTAAAAGAGCCCCCACACGGCGATTTCGGCGGCGTGGATCAGGATCAGCAGCCAACTCACGAGGATCAGCAGCCGGACCGTCTGCCAGGGACTCTCCGGGCGCGCGCGCGGGCCGCGCATGAACTGCAGAATCCACGCGAAGCCGGCTCCGTGGATTGCGACGGTCACGGCGATCAGAGCGCAGCTGATGAGAAGATTGGAGGACATGGCGCGCGCCTCTCACTCTATCCCGCCGTGCCGCGGAGGCGGGTGTATCATCCGCGGCGCCGTCCGCGCGGCAGTTCATCCATGACCATTCCCGCCAGCCTCCGCGAAGGAAGCGAGCGCTCCGCCAGCCGGCGTGAGCGGGTCCTCGATCCGGTCCAGCGCCAGGCCGAAATCCTGTTCGGCCTGATCATGGTGCTGTCCTTCACCGGCTCGATCAGCGTCGCTTCCGCCGACCGCGCCGAGGTGCGCGAAGTCCTGTTGGGCGCGCTCGGATGCAACGTGGCCTGGGGCATCGTGGACGCCGTCATGTATCTCATGGCGATCGTGATCGAGCGCGGGCGCAGCCAGACCATTCAGCGCGCGGTCCAGTCCAGCAAGGACGCCGAGCACGGCCGCCGGCTCATTCAGGAAGCGCTGCCGGAGGGCATGGACGAATTGTTCGATTCCCGCGCCCTCGAAGGCGCGCGCCAGAAGGTCGCCGCGGCGCCGACGCCGCCGGAACATCCGCGCCTGAGCCGCCAGGACTGGCTCGGCGCATTGGGTGTCTTCCTGCTCGTCTTCCTCTCCACCTTTCCGGTGGTGATTCCCTTCATGTTCGCCATGCCGCTGGAAACGGCGATGCGCGTGTCCAATCTGGTGGCGATCGTGCTGCTCTACGTGCTCGGGCACAGCCTGGGCCACTATTCCGGGATGCGCCCGGTGCGCACCGGCATCGCAATGGTGACGCTGGGCGTGGCGCTGGTGGCCGCGACCATCGCGCTGGGGGGCTGATGCTGCGCATCCCGCCCTGCGCCGCATTCTGGTTCGCGATCGCGATCGCGGGCGTTCTCGCCCCTGCCGCCGCGGCGCAGGAACCCGGCGCGGCGGCCGTCCCGCCGCCCGCCGCGGAGGAAGCGGTCTGGGAATTCTCCGGCACGGTCCTCTACTCCGATCCGCCCGGCTCCGACGGGCATCTGATCCCGATCATCTACGCCGACCGCGGTCCTCTGCACCTCGAGCTGCGCCACAACTACGAGGATCTCGACACCACGTCCATCTTTGCGGGCTGGACCTTCGCAGGCGGCGAGACGGTGGAGTACGCGGTCACGCCGCTGCTGGGCGCCGTGGCCGGCGACACCGACGGCGTCGCGCCCGGCGTCGAGTTCGATGTCGGCTGGCGCCGCCTCGCCTGGTACACCGAGGCGGAATACCTCTTCGACAGCCACGACCGCGACGACGACTTCTTCTACTCCTGGTCCACTCTCACCTACGAGTTCAGCGACCGCCTGAGCGCCGGCATCGTGACCGAGCGCACGAAGCTGGTGGACACGGACTACGAGTATCAGCGCGGCCTCGCCCTCAGCTTCTCGCTCGCCGGACTCGGATTTTCCCTCTACGCCTACAACTTCACTTCGGACGATTTTTACGCGGTGTTCGCCGTCGACCTGATTCCGTGAGCGCCGGAGGGCCGGCGGCGCGCCGGTTGCCCTTTTCCGACGGGGATAGAATGCCTGACGCTTCGCCGCAGGCCCGCAGGGAATCCACCATGAAAGCGAAAAAATCCACGCAGCCGAAAGAACCCATGGGCCGGAAGGAGTACGACAAGGAGTTGAAGAAGCTCCAGTCCCGGCTTTGCATCCTGCAGGAGTGGGTGAAGCACAAGGGCCTGCGCGTGATCGTCCTCTTCGAGGGCCGCGACGCCGCCGGCAAAGGCGGCACGATCAAGGCGCTCACCGAACGGGTCAGCCCGCGCGTGTTCCGGCTGGTGGCGCTGCTCGCGCCTTCCGACCGCCAGAAGTCGCAGCTGTACATGCAGCGCTACATCCCGCACTTCCCGGCCGCCGGCGAGGTCGTGATCTTCGACCGCAGCTGGTACAACCGCGCCGGCGTCGAGCGGGTGATGGGCTTCTGCACCGACAAGCAGTACAAGCTCTTCCTCGACCGCTGCCCGGAGATGGAGCACTACATCGTCAGCGGCGGCATCCTGCTGGTGAAGTTCTGGCTCGAGGTCGGCGACGAGGAGCAGAAACGGCGCTTCGAGGCGCGCATGGAGGATCCGCGCCGGCAGTGGAAGCTCAGTCCGATGGACCTGCCCTCGCGCGAGCGCTGGTTCGAATACTCGAAGGCGCGCGACAAGATGCTGGACGCCACCGACACCAAGGAGTCGCCCTGGTACATCGTGCCTTCGGACGACAAGAAGCGCGCGCGGCTCAACGTCATCGCCCACCTGCTGAGCCTGATTCCGCACAAGAAGCTGCCGCGCCCGAAGATCGAGCTGCCCAAGCGCTCCAAGAAGGGCGCCTACGACGACAAGGCCAGCCTGAAGGGCCGCAAGTTCGTTCCGGAGAGGTACTAATCTGAGCCTCCTCGCGCGGTGGATGCCGGCGCTCGCCTGGTTGCGCAGCTACCAGCTCGGCTGGCTGCGCCTCGACCTGGTGGCCGGCCTCACCCTCGCGGCCTACGCCATTCCCGCGGGCGTCGCCGACGCCTCGCTGGCCAATCTGCCGCCCGAAGCCGGCCTCTACGCCTGCCTCTTCTCCGGCCTCGTGTTCTGGCTGTTCTGCGGCTCGCGCCACACCGCGATCACCGTCACCTCGGCCATCTCCCTGCTGATCGGCTCGACCCTCGGCGACCTCAGCGGCGGCGACGCGTCGCGCTTCGTGGCCCTCGCCTCGTGCACCGCGCTGCTGGTGGCGGGCTTCGCCTTCCTGGTCTGGCTGATGGACGGCGGATCAGTCGTGAACTTCGTGTCCGAGACGGTGCTGATCGGATTCAAGGCCGGCGTGGCGCTCTACCTCGCGAGCACGCAGCTGCCGAAGCTCTTCGGCATTTCCGGCGCGCACGGCGACTTCTGGGAGCGGATGGGCTATCTCATCCGGCACTTGGGCGAAACGCACCAGGCCGCGCTGCTGCTCGGACTCGCGGCGCTCACGCTCTTGCTGCTCGGCAAGTTCCTGCTGCCGAACCGCCCGGTCGCGCTGGTGATCGTGATCGGTGGCATCGTGGCCGCCGGCCTCCTCGATCTCGGCGCGCGCGGGGTCAAGATGCTCGGCGAAGTTCCCGAGGGCGTCCCGATGCCGGCGCTGCCGGCCGTGGGCTGGTCGGATCTCAACACGCTGCTGCCGCTCGCCATGGCCTGCTTCCTGCTGGCTGCCGTGGAGACCGCCGCCATCGGGCGCATGTTCGCGCAGAAGCACAAGTACCGCCTGGATTCGAACCAGGAATTCCTGGCGCTGGCCGGCGCCAACCTCGCGTCCGGACTCGGGAGCGGTTTTCCCGTCAGCGGCGGCATGTCGCAGTCGCTCGTGAACGAGAGCGGCGGCGCGCGCACGCCGATCTCCGGCCTGGTCGCGGCGCTGCTGATCCTGCTGGTGGTCCTGTTCCTCTCGGGCCTGCTGCAGGACCTGCCGCAGCCCGTGCTGGCGGCGATCGTGCTGGTGGCGGTCACCGGACTGTTCAAAGTCAAAGCCCTGATCCGCCTCTGGCACTTCAGCCGCGCCGAATTCGCCGTCGCGATCGCGGCCCTGCTCGGGGTGCTCGGATCGGGCCTGCTGCGCGGCGTGCTGATCGGCGCGGTCCTGTCCATCCTGATGCTGCTGCGGCGGGCCTCGAAGCCGCCCGCCACCGAGCTCGGCCGGGTTCCGGGCACCGAGTACTTCGCCGACCGCATCCGCAATCCGGAGAACGAGCGCGAGCCCGGCGTCTTCGTGTTCCGCACTTCGGGCGCCCTGCTCTACTTCAACGTGGATCACGTGCGCGACGAATTCTTCGCCAAGCTCGAGGCCTTCGGGCCGGCCAGCCGCGCCGTCTACTTCCTGGGCGCGGTGCCGATGGTGGACCTGGCCGGCGCCGAGCTCCTGGCCGAGCTCCACCGCACGCTGAAGTCCCGCGGCGTCGAGTTCCGCCTGGCCGCCACCCCGAGCAGCGTGCGCGAAACGCTGATCCGGGCCGGGTTCGAGAAGGAGTACGGCCCGGTGGCCGCGAACGAGCCGGTGTCCGCGGTGCTCCCGCCCCGGTCCTGAATGCGGCCGCCGTGCCGTTAGAATCGCGGCTGCCGCCGCAGCGCGCGATCGCCCGGCGCACTGCATGACGGCGGAACCCAGCGAGCAGACCAACTTCCTCCTGCTCTACGAGGAGTTGCGCGGCTTGGCCGACGCCTACCTGCGGCGGGAGCGGCGCGGGCACACGCTGCAGCCGACGGCGCTGGTGCACGAAGCCTGGGAGCGGCTGATGGGCGGCGCCGAGACGGGCGGGCCGGCGCCCTTCCGCGACCGCCAGCACTTCCTGGCCACGGCGGCGCGCGTGATGCGCCGCATCCTCATCGACCACGCCCGCGCGCGCCGCGCCTCGAAGCGCGGCGGCGGCGGCGCCCGCGTCGAGCTCGAGCTCGAAGATCTGGCCGCGCCTCCGAGCGCCGACCCCGACGCCTACCTCGTCGCGCTCGACGCCGCCGTCGCCGAGCTCGCCGCCCAGGATCCGCGCGCGGCCCAGCTGGTGGAGCTGCGCTTCTTCGCCGGCCTGACGATGGAGGAGACCGCGAAGGTGCTGGGAGTCAGCATGGCCACCGCGCACCGCGAGTGGGCCTTCGCGCGCACCTGGCTGCACCATCGCGTGCGCCAGCGGGGGACCCCGTGAGCCCGGCCTCCTGGGACAAAGTCAAAGAAGTCTTCACGCGCGCGCGCGCCTTCCCGGAAGCCGAGCGCGAAGCCTTCCTGCGCGCTGAGTGCTCCGGCGACGCTGCCCTGGCCGACGAAGTGCGCGCCCTGCTCGGCGCCGAAGCCGACGTGCCGGGCTTCCTCGACACGACCGCCGAGCAGGCCCTCAGCTCCTTCACGCGCGCCGAGCCCGATCTGCGCGAGCCGGGCCAGGTGGTCGGGCCGTGGGTGCTGGAGCGCCGCGTCGGCGCCGGCGGCATGGGCACGGTGTGGCGCTGCCACCGCGCCAGCGAGCCCGAAACGCCGTACGCCGTCAAGTTCATGCGGCGCGGCCTCGACACGGCGCTGCTCCTGCACCGCTTCGCGATGGAGCGGCACACCCTGGCCGCGCTCGACCATCCGAACGTCGCCGCGCTGGTGGACGCCGGCGTGGACGCGCACGACCGCCCGTATCTGGTGATGGAGTTCGTGGACGGCGAACCGCTCGACCGGTGGTGCGACCGCCGCCGGCTCGGCGTCCGCGCCCGCGTGGACCTCTTCCGCGACGTCTGCAGCGCCGTGCACCACGCGCACCGCTCGCTGGTCGTGCACCGCGACCTCAAGCCGGCCAACGTCCTGGTGACGGACGCGGGAATCGTCAAACTGCTCGACTTCGGCGTGGCCAAGATGCTCGGCGCCGGCGACCGCAGCGACACCGAGACGGCCACCGGCGCGCGCCTCATCACGCCGCGCTACGCCAGCCCGGAGCAGTTGCTCGGCGGGCACGTCGGCACGGCGTCGGACGTCTACTCGCTGGGCGTGATCCTCTACGAGCTGCTCGCCGGGCGCACGCCGTTCCCGCACCGCGAGGGCAGTTTCGCGGAGGCGCGCCAGGACGCGGCCGCCGAGCCGCAGCGCCCGAGCCAGGTGCTGGACGACGCCGCCGCCGAGCAGCGCGGCCTGCGCCTCGAGGCGCTGCGCCGCCAGCTGCGCGGCGACCTCGACACCATCGCGCTGACCGCCCTGCGCAGCGAACCCGACCGGCGCTACGCCTCCGCGGGCCACCTGGCGGAGGACCTGGAGCGCCACTTCTCTGGGCTGCCGGTGAAGGCGCGCGGCGACTCGCTGCCCTACCTGTTCGCCAAGTGGACCCGGCGCCACCGCGGGCTGGTCGCGTCCATCGTGATCTTCACGGGCCTCGCGCTCGGCGGGGTGATCGGCATTGCCCGCCAGGCCGGCATCGCCCAGGACGAGGCCGACTCGGCGCGCGCGGAATTCGAGAGCCGCGAGCGCGTGGTCGAATTGTTGATCGACATGTTCGAGAGCGCGGCAGCCGACAACACCAACCCCGAAAACATCTCGGCGCTGGAGCTCATCGAAGCCGGCGCGAAACTGTTGGCCGAAGGCTTGGGAGGGGACGACAAGGTGCGCGCCAAGCTGATGGCCACCGTCGGCCGCGTTCTGGTGCACCTCGGGCGCCCCGAGCGCGCGGAGAAGTTGCTCGAGGACAGCCTGGCGCTGCGCGCCGCCCTCTACGGCGAGCGCCACCCGGACGTCGCCGAATCGCTGGCGGCGATGGGCGAGCTGCGCCGCGTGCAGAACCGCATTCCCGAAGCCGAGGAACTCCTGCGCCGCGCCATCGCCACCTACCGGCCCGAGCCGGGCGCCGAGCCGAGCAGCATCACGTGGCCGGCCGTGAGCCTCGGCCTCACGCTGATGGAGCAGGAGGAGTACGTGGAAGCGGAGTCCTGGCTCGAGCTGGCGGCGCGCGTGCGCACGCGCGAGTACAGCGCCAGCCACCCCGGCACGCTGGTCGTCAAAGGGCACATCGCGCTCGTGCGCTTCCGCCAGGAGCGCTACGCCGAGGCCGAGACCATCCTGCGCGAAGTTCTCACGGAGCAGGAACGGCGCGAGCCCGATCTGCACCTCGCCGCCACCCTCAACAACCTCGGCCTCGTGCTCCTGCGCCTCGGCCGGGCCGACGAGGCGGAGCAGGCTTTCCTCCGCGCCCTCGAGTCGCGCAAACAGATGCTGCCGGCGGCCCACCCGGACCTCGCGGCCACCTACAACAACCTCGCCCTCGCGCGCTACGAGCTCAAGCTCTTCCCCGCGGCGGCGCTCGACTTCCACGAGGCCGCCCGCCTCACGACCCAGCGCCCGGTGCGGGACGCTCAGGCCCTGGCGCTCATGCACTTGAACGAGGCCCGCAGCCTGCTCCAGGCGGCCGAGCCCGGCAAGGCGGCCGAAGTCCTCTCCGGCGCCCTGGCCGAGGCCGGCTCCAAGCTCCCGGCCGACCATCCGCTGGTGCTCGCGCTGCTGCAGGCGACCGGCGCAGCCCAGATGCAGCTGCGCCAGGGCACCCGCGCGGTCGCCACCTACGAGGAGCTGGAGCGCCGGCTGCTCGGCCTGCAGGATGAGGATCCGTGGCCCCTGGCCCGGGTGCGCGTGGAGCTGGGGGCGGCCCGCTTCATGGACCGCGACCTGGCGCGCGCCGAGGCCGCCCTGAGCGCGGCCCTGCAGGTGCTGCAGACCCAGCCGGACAAGGATCCCGAGCTGGTGCGCCGGGCCGAATCCCTGCTGGCCGAAACCCGCGCCCGCGCCGGGCGCAACTGAAAAAGAATCCGGCCGTCCTTCAGGCGAGCTGAGGGACGGCCGGGTTCAATCAACGCGCCTCAGGGCGCTCGGAAACCAGGTTCGCTTCGCATGGAGGGCTCCCCTCCCTCCATCTGAAGAAGCGCAAAGTCCCGCGCCGGGACTCTCAAGAAAATCAATTTCCCGAAGGAACGGGAATCGCGGCCCGGACCTCGGCCTCGGTCCAGGGCAGGAGAATCTCCTGGACGCCGCTCAGGTCGCGGATCTCGACCGGGAAGCCCTCGGGGGGGTACATCACCCAATTCCACTCGTTCTCGGCGCCCGGTTGCTGGAAATACAGCATCATGCGGTAGTAACCGGCGGTGTTCAGGCTCACCGGCACCCCGTCGGCGCTGAGGTCGTGCCAGCGCCCGTCCTGGTCTTGGTTGTCGCCGTCCTTCTGGATGCTGACCCACATCTGCGCCGACAGGGCGCGCACGCCCGGGTCCGCCAGCTTGATCAGCACCCGCGGGCCACTGCGCAGGGCAACCTCGACCTTGCGGCCGGTGAGATCCACCATCTCGCGCCGGTGGCCCTCGGCCTGCACCCAGAGCTTCCAGCCCTCGTCGGCCACCAGCACCTTGAAGGTCTTCTGGTCGGTGCCGGACCAGTCCTCGGGCAGCACGGCGTCGCGCGACAGGGCGTAGTTGATGCCGTTCTCGAGCGCGTCCTGAGACTGGGAGCTGACCAGGACCTCGACTTCGTAGAGGACGCGGCGCAGGTCCAGGGGATCGAGGCGCGGATCGGGATCGGCGCCGGGCTCGTGGCCGGCCAGGGACTCCAGGCGATGGAGCACCTGGTCGGTCTGGCGGTCGAAGATCCAGAGGTCCACCCGCTCGGACACGCCCGGCCCGCAGCTGAACTGGCCGTAACGGTCGAGCCGGCCCTGGGCCTCGGGGTTGACGTTGCCGACGGGGGTGCCGGCCGGCACGACCCGCAGTTCCAGGTTGCTGACCGCGAGCTCGGTGTCGAGCAGAACGCGGCCCTGCAGGAAGCGGCCGCGCTTCAGCACGATGACGTGGTCGGAGGCCTTCTCGCGCCAGGGCAGCGTTTCCGGCTTGTAGTCGGGATGGCGGGCCGACAGGCGGAAGGTGCCCTCGGGCAGGAAGCCGGTGAGCGCGAAGGCGCCGTCCGGGCCGCTGCGCGCCATCACGCTGTTGTCGTCGCGCCAGGATTCGCGGCCGCGGCGCATCAGGCGGCGCGAGAGCACCACGGTGGCGCCGACGATCGGCTGCCCGGCCTCGTCCACCACGCGGCCCGCGGCGATCATGCCCAGCGGCTCCAGCTTCAGGTCGCCGAGCTCGTTCGGCCCGGCCCGCCACGCGGCGCGCCCGGGCAGGCGGCCGACGAGTTTGACATCGGTTCCCGGCTCCTCGTAGTGCACCTCGAGGCTGCGCTGCGCGTCGGTGCGCTCCTGCACCCAGTCGCCGTCGAGCGTCGAGCGCAGCCAGCCGGCGCCGTCTGACTTCTCGCTCTTCTCCTGGAAGTTGCTCCACTCGGCGCTGGTGGTGCGCATCAGCAGATCGAGCCGCGCGTCCGCCAGCGGCTGGCCGTCCGGCAGCAGCACGCGCAGCACCAGGCTGGGGCGCAGCACTTTCTGCACGGCTTCGATCTGCGCAGACTCGCCGGCGCGCTCCGGCCCGCGCGCGCGCGTCACCTCGTAGTTGCCGGTGCCGTCGAAGTCCACGCCGATCTCGAGGCCGAGCCCGAGGCCGACGTGGCTGAACCGGGCCTCGCCGGATTCGGCATCCACCGCGCGCGCGCCCTGCAGCGGCCAGGGCGCAAAGTCGTTCTCATCCAGCCATTCGGGGCGCTGTTCCGGCGTTTCCTGCAGATAGACGCGCGCCGCGCCCGTCAGCGGCCGGCGGTCCGGATCGAGCAGGCGCACCGTCACCGAGCCGGTCGCGGGCAGCACCAGCACCTGCTCCTCGGCGGGGAGCGCGCTGAGCTTCACCGGAATCCGCGGCGGATCGTCGAGCGGCAGCGCCGGCGCCAGTTCCACCGCGACCGACCCCTGCCGCCGGAAGGCGATGCGCTGCACGTGCGCGAACACGGCGCGGCCCTCGGCGTCGGTGGTGCGATGAGCCAGCCACTCCGACTCGTTCTCGCGCCGCGTGCGCAGGCCGACCGGCACGCCGGCCTGGCTCTTGCCGCCGGCGTCGGCGACGCGCACGCGCAGCGCGCCGTCGGGCTCGAGCAGCAGCTTCACGATCTGGCCGTCGGGCCCGGACTCCTGATACTGCTCGCCGTAGAGCGATCCGCTGCGGCCGAGCAGGCGCACCCAATCCTTCGGCTGCGCCACCGCCGCCAGGCCCTTCTCGTCGGTCGTCAGCTTGAACGCGAAGCGCGGCGCGAGGACCTCCCAGTCCGGCTCCTCCTTGAGCGCCGCGGAGAAGGCCTCCTCGTCGTACTGCGCGGGATCGAAGGCCCAGACGGTGGCGTTGGCCACCGGCGCGCCCTTGGCCAGGTCGATGACTTTGACAATCAGGCGCGGACCCTCGATCGCGCCTGCGGCGCCGGCCGCGGAGGCGTCGGCCGGCACCTGGGCGTCGGCGCGGGCCAGGGCGTCGGCATCGGCGCCGCCGGATCCGGCCGAGCCCGGCAGCGGCGCGCCGGCGGCGGTTCCGGACCCTTCCGCCGCCGCCTCAGGATCCGCCGCGCCGCCGCCGCCGCCGCGGAACAGGATGAACGCGGCAAGGCCGAAGATCACGACCAGCCCGGCGAGCGCGAATCGGGAGAGGCGCATGGTGGGGGAGCCGCCGTCCGGCTCCGGCCTTCAGCCTATCCGCCGCTTGCATTCCGGTTGCCAGCCGCGCATCCTTGCTGGATCCATGGAGAGTCGGCGTCTTGTGGCAGCGGCCCTGCGGGAAAGCCTCGCCCAGGGCTACGGTTGGGCCAAGCTGCGCACCGACCTGCTGGCCGGCGCGACCGTCGGCCTGGTGGCGCTGCCTCTGGCCATGGCGCTGGCCATCGCCAGCGGCGTGCCTCCGATCCACGGCCTCGCCACCTGCGTGGTGGCGGGCGGTCTCACGGCGCTGCTGGGCGGCTCGCGCTTCAACGTCACCGGCCCGACCGCCGCCTTCGTCGCGGTGCTCGTGCCGATCGTGGCCGCCCACGGCATCGGCGGCCTGGTGCTGGCCACGATGCTCGCGGGCATCCTGCTGGTGATCCTCGGCTGCGCGCGCCTGGGACGGCTCATCGAATTCATTCCCTATCCGGTCACGGCCGGATTCACGGCCGGCATCGGCACGGTGATCGCGCTGCTGCAGATCGAGGATCTGCTCGGCCTGCAGGGAGTCGGGCGCGCGGCCCACTTGCCGGAGCGCTTCGTCTCGATCGTCCAGCATCTTCCCACCTGGCAGCCGCATGACGCGCTGCTCGGAGTCGTGACGGTGGCGGGGATCCTGCTGTGGGGGCGCTGGGCCGGCGGACCTCTGCGCCGGATTCCGGCGCCGCTGGCGATTCTCGGCGGCGTCAGCGCGCTCGCCTTCTTCCTGCCTGCGGTCTGGCCCGGCTTCGAGGTCCAGACCATCGCCGGCCGCTACGGCGAACTGCCGCGCGGGTTTCCCGCCTTCCATCTGCCCTGGAATCTGCCGGGCGCGGACGGCCAGCCGCTCGTGCTCGGCTTCGCGCTGCTGCGCGACCTGGCCGGCCCGGCCTTCGCCATCGCGCTGCTCGCGGCCATCGAGTCCCTGCTGTGCGCGGTCGTTTCCGACGGCATGGCCGGCACCCGCCACAATCCCAATTCCGAACTGGTGGGCCTGGGCATCGGCAATCTGGGCGCGGCGCTCTTCGGCGGCATCGCCGCGACCGGCGCCATCGCGCGCACCGCCACCAACGTGCGCAGCAACGCCGCCAGCCCGCTCGCGTCCGCCTGTCACGCCGGATTCGTGCTGGCGGGCCTGCTGCTGATGGCGCCCTGGCTCGGGCATCTGCCGCTGGCGGCGCTGGCCGGCCTGCTGCTGATCGTCGCCTGGAACATGGCCGATCTGCCGCACGTGCTCCACGTGCTGCGGAGCGCGGGCCGCGGCGACCGGCTGGTGCTGCTGACTTGCTGGATCCTCACGGCCGCTCTCGACATGACCATCGCCGTCGGAGTCGGCATCGTGCTGGCCTCGGTGCTGTTCATCCGCCGGATGGTGGACATGACCGGCGTGGATCTCGTGGACGAGGCGGCGCCCGACGCCGGCGCGGCCGAACGCCGGCCCGGGCACGCGCGCTACCGGATCGCCGGACCGCTCTTCTTCGGCGCGGCGCAGAAGGCGATGAGCACCCTGCGCCGGCTGCCGCGGGACACGCGCTTCCTGGTGCTGGACCTGGCGGCGGTGCCGAGCATGGATTTCACCGGCTTCGTGGCTCTCGAAACCGCCGTCGCCAACCTCGAGAAGATGGGAGTGCAGGTCACGATCGCCGGCGCGCGCCCGGCGATTCGCGCCTTCCTGCTGCGCGCCGGCTGGCAGGAAAAGCATCCTTCCGCGCCGTTAATCTAGGCGCCGTTGCCCTCCCAACAGCGCTCGATCGTCTATCTCCTCGGCGTGATCGCGACGATCCTCGTCGGGTGGGTTCTGCACGTCGGCGCGCCGATCCTGCTGCCGCTGGTCATCGCCTTTCTGCTGGCCGGCATGATCGCGCCGATCGTGCGGCGCATGGCGCGCTACCGCGTGCCGCCGCTGGTCACGGTCGCGGCGGTGCTGGGCCTGCTGTTCTTCGGCACCGCCGAGCTCGGCTTCATGGTGCGCGACAACCTCGCGCAGTTCGTCGGCCTCGAGGCGCCCGCGGTCGGCGAAGCCGGGCAGAAGCTCGACTGGGCCGGCATCATCGACAGCCTCAAGCGCACGTTCAGCGAGTCGAACATGCCGGAGCCTCTGTCGCGGCTGCTGGTGGACAGCCTGCGCCAGGTGGACGCCGAGGCGATGGCGCAGGCCGGCGTGGCGGTCGGCATCGGCTTCACCCGCGACCTCGTGGTGGTGCTGATCTACATGGTCTTCATCTTCGCCGAGGCGCGGCTGTTCCAGCGCAAGATCCTGCTGATGGCCGGCGAGCGCCGCGCCGAAGCGCGCAAGGTGCTCGAGCACGTCGCCTGGGGCATCCAGCGCTATCTGCTGGTCAAGACCCTGATCTCTGTCCTCACGGGCTTCCTCTGCTACCTGCTGTTGATCACGCTGAAAGTGCCCTACGCGCCGCTGCTCGGCCTGGTCACGTTCCTGCTCAACTTCATTCCCACCTTCGGCAGCATCATCGCCGGCCTGCTGGCGATTCTCGTGGCGCTGGCTTCGGGCGACACCTGGAACACCGCCGCCTGGACCGCGGCCGGCTATCTGACGGTGAACATGGTGCTGGGCAACTATCTCGATCCCAAGATCCTCGGCAAGGAATTGAACCTCTCGCCGCTGGTGATCGTCGTGTCGGTGGTGGTGTGGGCCGGCATCTGGGGCGTCGCGGGCGCCTTCCTCGCGGTGCCGATCACCTCCGCGCTGCAGATCATCCTGCTGTCCGACGAGCGCACGCGGCCGATCGCCATCCTGCTGTCCGGCTCGCCGCCCAAGGAGGGCGAGCGGCCCGGCGCGGAGGCCGATCCGGATCTGGATCCCGACGCCGCCGTCTGACAAAAAGAGAGGGGCCGCCGTCGCCGGCAGCCCCTCGTCGTGATGCGCGCGGACGCGCGCGTGGCGCGGCCTAGGCCTGGGCCTTTTCCTCCGGCACCGTCACCGGGAAGAGACTGTCGCTGCGGTTCTTGCGCAGGATGTCGCGGATCGCCTTCTCGTCCACCGTGCCGTTGGTCTTGATCCCGATCGTAACCGCTTGATCGGACACGTAGACGTCGTGAACGTTCGCCACCTTCATCAAGGCCTCACGGACCTTGTCGGCGGTGTTCGCTCAGCTGGAAGGCTTGCCGAAAGCGAAGCTGATCTCGCGCTGGGCCTTCTGGCGCACCACCTTCTCGGCGTTCGCCAGGTCGAGGCTGTTCTTCTTCAGCGCCTTCTGCACCGCATCCTTGTCCACCGCTGCGTTTTCCTTCATCGTGAAGGTTCCGCGGCGGCCGCACTGGCGCAGTTGCGCCACGCTTTGCACCGTTTGGTAGGCCGCACGGGCCTGCCCTTGAGCGCTTCAGGATCCGCCCTTCGCCATCACCACCCACACGGTCTCGGTGGACCAGGCGGGCAGCTCGACGTTCTTGACGGTGACGCCGGCCTTGGCGGCGGCCGCCTTGGCGGCATCGGTGTCCAGTTGGATTCCTTCGCCGGTGGCGAGGGAAGCCTTTCCGCTGGCGGCGTCCACGGTGGCTTGAGCCACCGTCGGCACCTTGGCGAGTTCAGCCTGCACGGCCGCCGCGTTGGCGGCCGTCAGACCATCCAGGACCAGGACGAAGGGCGCCTGCTCCTGTTTTTCTTGTACGGAAGTCGGGGAGGCAACGGCTTGAGCGCCGGCGGGAGCTGCGAACAGCGCCCCGGCGAGGCCGAGCAACCCCAGTGATCGGGAAAGCACCATGCTCCCATTGTATCGGATGACCGGAGGGGGGGTTCCAGCAGTTCCCCCCCGGAAGGCCGGGCTAGGCCCCGGCCTTTTCCGCCGGCACGATCACCTCGAAGGCGGAGTCACTGCGGTTCTTGCGCAGGATCTCGCGGATCGCCTTTTCGTTCACCTCGGCGGCCGTCTTGATGGCGATGGTCACCGCCTGATCGGTCATGTACACCTCGTGCACGTTCGCCACCTTCATCAAGGCCTCACGGACCTTGCCGGCGGTGCCCGCTCATGAAGGCGGCTTCGCGAGGCTGAAGCTGAGCTCGCGCTGCGGCCGCTGGCGGACCACCTTCTCGAAGCTGTCGAACTCCAGATTGTTGGCCTTGATCGCCTTGGCCGCCGTCTCCTGCTCGAGGACGCTGCCCTCCTTCATGATGAAGGTGCCGCGGATGCCGCACTGCCGCAGCTGCGCCACGTTGCCGATCGATTGGAAGGCCGCACGGGCCTGCGCGAGCGCGCTTCAGGCGCCGCCCTTCGCCTGCACCACCCACACGGTCTCGGTGGACCACGCGGGCAGTTCCACGCTCTGGACGGTGACGCCGCTCTGGACGGCGGCGGCCTTCGCGGCCTCGGTGTCGAGCTGCATGCCCGCGCCGGTGGCGAGAAAAACTTTGCCGCGGACGGCGTCCACGGTGACTTTCGCCACCGTCGGCACCTTCGCGAGTTCTGCCTGCACCGCCGCCTGATTGGCGGAAGTCAGACCTGCCACGATCAGGACGAAGGGCGCCTGTTCCGCTTGGACGGGCGCGGCCGGCGGCGCCGGCTCCTGCGCGGCGGAGGGAGTCGTCATCAGCGCGGCGGCGAGGCCGAGCCATCCGAGAATGCGCGTGTCGCTCATGCTCGGAGTCTAATCGGCGCATGCCGAATGCAACGTAACGAAGACCCGCAATGCTGCGCTCGTTACACTTCCGTTACACGCGCCATGCAGGCAGAGATCCGTCCGTTTCCCGACTCCGGCGCCGCATCGCGCGCGCTGGCCGCCGAGATCGCGCGCGCGATCCGCGGCCGCGCGGCCGCGCGCCCGCAGCCATTCGTGCTGGGCCTGCCCACCGGCAGCACGCCGCTGGAGCTCTACCGCGAACTGGTCCGCCTGCACCGCGCGGAGGGACTCAGCTTCGCCGGCGTGCGCACCTTCAACTTGGACGAGTACTGGCCGGCTCCGGCCGGCGCGAGTTTCGCCGACTTCATGGCGGCCCATTTTTTTTCCCAGGTGGACCTGCCGGCGCAGCAGGCGCACATCCTGGACGGCGCCGTGGCCGAGGCCGGCATCGCGGCGGAATGCGCGCGCTACGAGGAACGCATCCGGGCGGCGGGGGGGATCGATCTGCTGCTGCTCGGGCTCGGCGTGAACGGGCACCTCGCGTTCAACGAGCCCGGATCCGCGCCGGATTCCCGCACGCGGCGCGTGCGCCTGGCGCCGGAGACTCTGGCGCGCAGCCGGCAGGCGCAGCCCGGCGCCGAGCCTTGCCCGGAGGCGCTGACGCTCGGACTCGGCACCATCCTGGAGGCGCGGCGGATCGCCGTTCTGGCGTTCGGCTCCGCCAAGTCCGCCGCCGTGCGGCAAGCCCTGCGCGGTCCGGAGAGCGCGGACTGCCCGGCCTCCTTCCTGCGCCGCCACGGCTCGGTGGAGTGGTTCCTGGATCCGGCCGCCGCGGCGCAGCTCTGAGCCTCTCTGCTATTTTATGCCGCGATGAACTGCCCCGCCTGCGGCGAGCCTCAGGTGATCGTCGAGCACGACGGCGTGGAGCTCGATCTCTGCTTCGCGGGCCACGGCATCTGGTTCGACGGGCAGGAACTGGGCCAGATGCTCGGTCCGGACGCCGCGGAGCTCGAGCGCGAGCTGGCCGCGCTGCCGCAGGGGCGCAGCGGCCGGCCCTGCCCGCGCTGCGACAAGCCGATGGAGGAGGTGGCGGCGCCCGGCAGCTCCGGCGTGCTGCTCGACCGCTGCGCGCGCGGCCACGGCCTGTGGTTCGACGACGGCGAGCTGGAGCGGATGCTGCATGGCGCCGCCGGCGCCGATCGCGCGGCGCTGGCGCGGATCGCGGATTTCCTGGCGAAGTTCCGCACCGCGCGTAAGCCTGCCTGAAATGGGAACCGCCGCCTGGATCGTGATCGCCGCGCTGGCCGCGCTCGTGGTGTGGGGCATCCTCATCTACAACGGCCTGGTCGCCGCGCGCAACGAGGTCAAGAACGGCTGGTCGCAGATCGACGTGCAACTGAAGCGGCGCCACGACCTGGTGCCGAACCTGGTCGAGGCCGTGAAGGGCTACGTCAAGCACGAGTCCGGCCTGCTGCAGCGCATCACCGAGGCGCGCGCGCAGGCGATGCAGGCCGCCGCCGCGGGCGCGGCCGGCGCCGGCGCCGCCGGAGTGGCGGAAGGCGCGCTGGGCGGGCTGCTCGGCCAGCTCGTGGCCACCGTCGAGGCCTATCCGGACCTCAAGGCCTCCGCCAGCTTCCTGGCACTGCAGGAGGAGCTCGTCAGCACCGAGAATCGCATCGGGTTCGCGCGCCAGGCCTACAACGACGCCGTCGCGTCCTACAACACGCGCCGCGAAACCTTTCCCAATTCCATGATCGCCGGCGGCTTCCAGCCGGCCGAGATGTTTCGCATCGCGCAGGCGGCGGAGCGGGCGCTGCCCCGGGTGGAGGTCTAGGACCCCGCCATGTGGGAGCAGATCCGGTCCAACCGCATCCGCAGCGCCTTCGTCGTGTTCGGCATGGCGCTGCTGCTGGGCGCCGTCGGCGCTTCGCTGGGCATGATGCTCGGCGGGGCGGGCGGCATGGCCGTCGGCGTCGGCGCGGCGCTGCTGGTGTGGCTGATCCTGTGGATGGTCAGCGTCTCCAACGGCGACGACGTGTTCCTGCGCATGGCGAAGGCGCGCGAGATCCGGCGCGAGGACCACCCGGTGCTGTGGAACGTGGTCGAGGAGATGTCCATCGCTTCCGGACTGGACAAGATGCCGCGCGTCTACATCGTCGAGGATCCGGCGCCGAACGCCTTCGCCACCGGGCGCAAGCCGGACAAGGCGGCGGTCGCGGTCACGACCGGACTGATGCGCCTCCTCGACCGCGACGAGTTGCAGGGCGTCGTGGCGCACGAGATCGGCCACATCAAGAACCGCGACGTGGCGCTCATCGTCACCGCCGGCGTGATGGTGGGGGCGATCGCCATGCTCGGCGACGTCGGCCGGCGCGCGCTGTTCTACGGCGGCATGCCGCGCTCGCGCTCGGGCAACGACAAGAACGCCGGCGGCGCGCTGATCATGGTCTTCGCGATCCTGATGCTGATCCTGGCGCCGATCTTCGCGCAGCTCATGTACTTCGCCCTCTCGCGCCGCCGCGAATTCCTGGCCGACGCCAGCGGCGCGCGGTTCACGCGCTATCCCGAGGGCCTGGCCCGCGCGCTCGAAAAGATTTCCGGCATGCACGTGCCGCAGCAGGACCAGTCGCGGGTCACCGCGCCGATGTACATCGTGCCGCCGGTGCATGCCGGCGCGATGGCCGCGCGCGGCGGCGGCGGCTCGATGTTCTCCACGCACCCGCCCGTGCAGGAGCGCGTGCGCATCCTGCGCTCGATGGGCGGAGGCGCCGGCATGGCCGATTACCTGCGCGCCTACGAGCAGGTCACGGGCGGCCGGCTCACCAAGACCATGCCGGACGACGCCGGCCTGGCGCCGCGCGCGGCCGGAGCCCCCGCCGACTCTCCGGCCCACCGCGCGCGCGCGGCCTCGGACGCGCTGCTCACCGCCGGAGGCTGGAATCTGCGCCGCTGCCAGGCCTGCGGAGCGACCGTGAAAGTGCCGCCGCCGCTCCAGGGTCTGGTACAAAAGTGCTTGCGGTGCGGCGCGCGCTTGTCCTGACCCTGGCCCCCCTGCTGGCCACCCTGGCGCTGACCGCCGGGGAGGGCCGGCCGGAGGCGCCCGCGGCGTCGGCGGAGCCTGTGGATTTCGGCGGCCAGGTGCGGCCGCTCCTGGCCGAGCGCTGCTTCCGCTGCCACGGCCTCGACGAGCAGAAGGGCGAAGTGCGCCTCGACCAGCGCGAAGCGGTGTTCCGCGACCGCGACGGATGGTCGGTCGTCGTGCCCGGCGACGCCGACGCCAGCGAGCTTTGGTACCGCGTCAACGCCGACGATCCGGAGGAGCGCATGCCTCCGGCCGACGCCGGGCCGCCGCTCACGCCGGAGGAGCGCGATCTGCTGCGGCGCTGGATCGAGGAAGGCGCAGACTGGCGCGAGCACTGGGCCCTCGAGCCGGTGCGCGCCGCCGCGCCGCCGGCCGTCGCCGACGCCGCGTGGCCGCTGCAGGACCTGGACCGTTTTCTCCTCGCGGAGATGGAGGAGCGCGGGCTCGAGCCGGCGCCGGAAGCGGACCGCGCCGCGTGGCTGCGCCGCGCCACCTTCGTTCTCACGGGCCTGCCGCCGAGCCCGCAGGAGGTCGAGAATTTTTTGGCCGACTCCGCGCCGGACGCGCACGAGCGCGCCGCCGATCGGCTGCTGGCCTCGCCGCACTACGGCGAGAAGTGGGCGCGCCACTGGCTCGACCTCGTGCGCTACGCCGAGACGCGCGGCCACGAATTCGACTTCCGCATCCCGGGCGCCTTCGAATTCCGCGACTGGGTGGTGCGCGCGTACGCCGAGGACCTGCCCTACGACCGCTTCGTCGCCGAGCAGATCGCCGGCGACTTGCTCGAGCCGCCGCGGCTGAGCGCGGCCGGCTGGAACGAGTCGGTGCTCGGCACGGGCTTCTGGTGGCTCGGCGAGGAAGTGCATTCGCCGGTGGATCTGCGGCAGGATCAGGCCGACCGCACCGCCAACAAGGTGGACGTGTTCGGCAAGACCTTCCTCGGACTCACGGTGGCCTGCGCGCGCTGCCACGACCACAAGTTCGATCCGATCCTGGCGCAGGATTTCTACGCGCTGGCGGGCGTGGCGCAATCCATCTCCTACCGCGAAGTGCGCTTCGAGTCGCTCGAGAGCGACCGCGCCCTGCGCGCCGCGCTCGAGGCGCTGCGCGCGGACGGGGAGGAGGCGCTGCGCGCGGAGTTCCGGGCGCGGGCCGCCGCCGGCCTGCGCAGCGCGCCGGACTATCGCGCGCGGGCGCAGGCGCTGAAGTCCGCGCTCGCAGCCGCCGGCGCCGCCGAGAGTTTCGCCGGCTTCGAGGAGGCGGAGTGGTCCGGCTGGACGGCCGAGGGCGAGGCTTTCGCCGCCGGGCCGCTGCGGCGCGGCGACCGTCCGGAATACTTTCAGGACTTCGATCTCGACGGAGAGGGCGGCGCCTCCAGCCACGATCCGCGCGGCGGGCGCGACGTCGCCGCGGCCGACGCCCTGCGCGGCAGCCTGGTCAGCGCGGAGTTCACGATCGGCCGCGACGAGATCCGGCTGCTCGTCGCCGGCGGCAACCATCCGGGCAAGGCATGCGTCAATCTCGAGGTCGACGGCGCGACGGTGTTCTCGGAGACGGGCCGCGACGCGCGCGCTTTCACGGAACGCGCATGGGACGTGCGGCCCTGGCGCGGCCGCCGCGCGCGCATCCGCATCCTCGACGATCAGGAGGGGAGCTGGGCCTGGATCGCGGCCGACCGCATCGAGTTCCGCGACTCGGCCGCCGGATTGTCAGAGCGCGAGGCGGCGCGCTGGGGCCTCGACCCGGAGCGGCTGCTGGCCTGGGCGCGCGACGGCGAGGAGCCGCCGCCGGCGGCGCGCGTGGCGCTCGCCGCGGAGCACCGCGTGATCGAGGACTGGGGCCGCGAGGACTTCTCGCCCCTGCTGCAAGACGGCTCCGCATGGGTTCGCCGCGCCACAGGCGCGGCACACTTCGGCTCCGACCCCGCGCGCGCGCTGCTGCGCGTGTTCGACCTCGGCTGCGCCAGCGCCGATCCGCTGTGGAGCGGATTGCGCGCCGCGCCGGGAGCGCCCGGGCCGGACACCAGCGTGCGCTGGGCGCCGTCGGGCCGCACGCTGCGCTCGCGCGCGTTCCGCCTCGGCGGCAAGCCCTTGTGGTATCTGGCGCAGGGCCGCGGCACCGCCTTCGCGAGCGTGGCCAGCCACCGCACGCTGACGGGGCCGCTGCACGGCGGCCTGGCGCTCGGCGTGGACGCGCCCGGCGGCTGGACCTGGATCCGCCACGATCTCTCCGAGTACGCCGGCATGAACGCGCACCTCGAGTTCACGCCGCGCGAGGGGGGGGGAGAGCATCCCGACGAGCCGCCGTTCCTGTCGGTGGCGATGATCGTCGAAGCCGACGCCCCGCCCGCGCTCGAGCGCGCCGATTCGTGGGAGGGCGCGGAGCTGGCCTGGGCCGCGGCGCATCCGAGCCTGCTCGGGCCGCTGCCGCCGGCGGCCGATCCCGTGGAACGCTTCCTCGCGCGGCAGCAGGATCTGCTCGCGGCGCGCATCCTGGTCTCGCGCGTCGCGCCGGCCGTGCTCGAAGGCGGCGGACTCGACGAGCCCCGCTACGCGCGCGGCGATCCGGCGCAGCCTGCGGAGGACGCGCCGCGCCGCAACCTGTCCGCATTGCGCGCGGCCATGGGCGACGGGGGGGAAGGCCCGGGCGCGGGCGAGAGCGGGCGCCTCGCGCTGGCCGCGGCCACGGCCTCCGTTCGCAACCCGCTGACCGCGCGCGTCTACGTCAACCGCGTGTGGCACCACGCGTTCGGCCGCGGCATCGCGCCGGCCACGGACAACTTCGGCGCGCTGGGCCAGCAGCCCTCGCACCCGGAGCTGCTCGACTGGCTGGCGGAGCGCTTCGTGAGCGCACACGGCTGGCGGCTCAAGCCGCTGCTGCGCGAGATCGTGCTGTCGCGCGCCTTCCGCATGGCCAGCGCCCCGCGCGCGGCCAGCGCCGCGCGCGACCCGGCCAATCGCTGGCTGCACGCATTCCCGGTGCGGCGCCTCGAGGCGGAGGATCTGCGCGACGCGCTGCTGGCAGTCAGCGGGCGCCTCGACCGCCGCGTCGGCGGGCCGTCCGTGCCGGTGCATCTCACTTCTTTCATGGAGGGGCGCGGCCGGCCCGGCAGCAGCGGACCGCTCGACGGCGACGGCCGCCGCTCGCTCTATCTGGAGGTGCGGCGCAACTTCCTCAACCCGTTCCTGCAGGCCTTCGACTTCCCCACTCCCTTCACCACCATCGGCAACCGCACCGTCTCCAACGTGCCGGCGCAGGCGCTGGCGCTGATGAACGATCCGTTCGTGGACGAGATGGCCGAATCCTGGACCGAGCGCCTGCTCGCGACGCCGCTCGACGAGGACGCGCGCATCCGCCGCGCCTATCTCGAGGCGTTCGGCCGCCCGCCGGCGCCGGAAGAGACCGAGATCGGCCGCGGATTCCTCGCGGGGCCCGGCGGCAACTGGCGCGACTATCTGCACGCCCTCTTGCTGACGCAGGAGTTCCAGTATGTCCGCTGATCCGCGCGCCCCGCTGACGCGCCGCGAGGCGCTGCGCCGCTGCGGCCTGGGCTTCGGCGCGGTGGCCTTCGCCGGCCTCTTCGGCGCGCGCGGCCTGCGCGGGCAGGAGCCGGCCGCGCCGTTCCCGCGCAAGATCGCGAAGCGCGTGATCTTCCTCTACATGGACGGCGGCGTCTCGCAGGTGGATTCCTTCGATCCGAAGCCGCGGCTGGACCGCGAGGACGGCCAGCCGATCGGCATGAAGATTCCGAAGACGCAGTTCGCCGACGTCGGCGCGGTGCTGAAGAGCCCCTGGGAGTTCGCGCAGCACGGGCAGAGCGGGCTGTGGATCAGCTCGCTGTTCCCGCAGGTCGCGCGCCACGCCGACAAGCTGGCGGTGGTGCGCTCGATGACTTCGAAATTTTCCGAGCACACCAGCGCCAACTACTTCCTGCACACCGGCAACGGCCAGCAGGGGCGCCCGAGCATGGGCGCGTGGACCGCCTACGGCCTCGGCGAAGTCGGCGCCGACCTGCCCGGCTTCATCGCCATCAACGGCGGGCTGATTCCGCCGGGCGGGCTTGACAATTTCGGCGCGGGATTCCTGCCGGCGTCGTTCCAGGGCTCGGTGTTCAAGCCCGGCCGCCAGCCGGTGGCCAATCTGCGGCCGCGCGAGGAGCCCGAGCGCCAGCGGCGCAAGCTGGAGCTGGCGCGCGCGCTCGACCGCGCGGGGCAGGAGCGCGCCGGCGAGAGCCCGGAGATCGAGGCGGCGATCGCCAACGCCGAGACCGCGTTCCGCATGCAGACCGCGGTGCCCGAGGCCGCCGATCTGCGCGGCGAGAGCGAAGCGCTGCGCCGCGCGTACGGACTCGAGTCCGATTTCGAGCACACGCGCACCTTCGGCACGTCGTGCCTGCTGGCGCGGCGGCTGATCGAGCGCGGCGTGCGATTCGTCGAACTGACCCCGCCGAACACCGGCCACGACCGGTGGGACCATCACTCCAACCTCAAGCAGGGCCACGCCGACAACGCGCTGGCCGTGGACCAGCCGATCGGCGCGCTGCTCGAGGATCTGCAGCAGCGCGGCCTGCTCGACGAGACGCTGGTGGTGTTCGGCACCGAGTTCGGCCGCACGCCGATGGCGCAGGGCCGCGACGGCCGCGACCACAATCCGTTCGGCTTCTCGATCTGGCTGGCGGGCGCGGGAGTGAAGGGCGGCACCGTGCACGGCGCCACCGACGACTACGGCTATTACGCGATCGAGGATCCCTGCGACATCCACGACCTGCACGCGACCATGCTGCACCTGATGGGGGTGAACCACAAGGAGCTGGTTTACCGCTTCGACAGCCGCGACATGCGCCTCACCGACGTGCACGGGCGCGTCATCCGTCCGGTGGTGGATGCGTGAGCGAGAGGGCGCGACCGCGGCGCACGGGCCTCATCGCCGGCGTGCTGCTGATCGGCCTCCTGGTCAACGCCTGCGAGATCCTTGCTGACCGATGGTGGTCCGATTGGGAGGCAGGGATTCTCACGCCCATGACGCTTCAGGTGTATTTTCTTGCCGGCGTCATCGACACCATCGTCCATCCGGTTTGGGAGGGCGCGGCAACGTTCGTTCTCATCGGCCTTCTGGTTTATGGCTGCTTCGCAGCTCTGGCTCTCGTGCCCTTGCTCGTGCCGGATTCCACGCGCCAGCTGTGGGCCAAGATCATGCTGATTCTTCTGTTCCTCGCGTCGGCGATCGGCTGGTGGTCGAACTGGCCGCTCCTGCAGTGGGGTCCCTACAACCGCTGGCGCACTCCGCTCGCCTGCGCCGGCGCGGCGCTGGCCGGGCTCAGCCTGATCGCCTTCGCTTTCTGGCGCCGCAATCCGGACGGACGCGCCGCCTTCTGGTATCCGGCCACGCTCCAGGTGTGGGTTCAGTCCCTGTGGATTCCCTGGCCCGATGTGGACTGAGGTCGCGCGTCGGCGGAGCGCACTCCCGGCGATCGGCGCCCTGCTCCTCTGGAGCCTGCTGCTGATCGGCCTGCAGGCCTGGGCCATGCCGGCCACGGGCTGGAGCCTCTACGCCGGCGCGGTGCCGCTCGTCGCGGTCACGTTGAGTTTCTACACGCCGCACCCTCTCGCGTGGGCGATCGCGCTGCTCATCGCCCTGCTGCCGGCCCTGCTCGGAGCGCTGGCCTTGAGCGCCGATCCGCTGCGGCGCGAAGTCTTTCGCGTTTTGCTTCTGGGATTGGCGGCGCTGTCCGGCCTGGCATGGCTGCTCGCGATCGGGTCGCTCGGCGCGGCGGGATTCCTGCAGCCGCCTTTCATCTTTCCGGCGTTGCTCCTCGCCGGCGCGGCACTCGTCGCGGGTGCACTCCAACTCCTCCGGCGCGCGGAAAGTCAGGGATCGCGAGGCGCGGCCTGGGCCGCGGCGCTCAGCGCGCAAACCTGGATCCTCACGGTCATGAGTCCGCCAGCCGGAATCTTCTCTTGATCGTGCACGAGACCGCGCCTCGCTAGAGTACCGGTTCCGTTCGCCGCTTCGGCACGCCTCGCAACCATGAACGCGCAATCCTTCCTCTGCCTCCTCGCACTCTCCACGTTCACAGCATGCGCGCCCTCGGCTTCCGCGCCGCAGCAGGCCGCGGCGGGCGGGGGCCTCGACCGCACCGTGCTGCCGATCGCCGAGCCGCAGCCGACGGCGATCGCCACACTGGACGCCCGCGACGCGAAGGCGCCGCCGCGCTTCGAGGTGAAGGCGCCGCAGGGCGCGCCCAACGTCGTGATCGTTCTGATCGACGACATCGGCTTCGGCCACAGCAGCGCCTTCGGCGGGCCGATCCGGATGCCCACGCTGGAAAAGCTGGCCGCCTCAGGACTCAAGTACAACCGCTTCCACACGACCGCTCTGTGCAGCCCCACGCGCACGGCGCTGCTCACCGGCCACAATCACCACGCCAACAACGCCGGCGCCATCATGGAGCTGGCGACCGCCTTCCCGGGCAACACCGGCGTGCGCCCCGCGAGCATCACGCCGCTGGCCGAGATCCTGCGCCAGAACGGCTACAGCACCGCGGCTTTCGGCAAATATCACGAAACGCCGCCCTGGGAGGTGTCCGTGTCCGGACCCTTCTCCCGCTGGCCGACCGGTTCCGGATTTGACAAATTCTACGGCTTCATCGGCGGCGAGACCAACCAGTGGGCGCCCGCCATCTACGACGGCGTGACGCGCGTCGAGCACCGCCAGTCCCCGGACTATCACTTCACGGTGGACATGACCGATCAGGCGATCAACTGGGTCAGCGCCCAGCAGTCGCTCACCCCCGACAAGCCCTTCTATCTCTACTTCGCCACCGGCGCCACGCACGCGCCGCACCACGCGCCCAAGGAGTGGATCGCGAAATACCGGGGCGAGTTCAGCGGCGGCTGGGACCGGCTGCGCGAGGAGACGTTCGCCCGTCAGAAGAAGCTCGGCGTGATCCCCGCCGACGCGCAGCTGACGCCCCGCCCCGCCGAGATTCCGGCGTGGGACGGCATGAGCGCCGACCAGAAGCGCCTCTTCGAGCGCCAGATGGAGACCTTCGCCGGATTCGCCGAGCACACCGATCACGAGGTCGGCCGCCTCGTCTCACAACTGGAGGCGCTCGGCGAGCTCGACAACACTCTCTTCTTCTACATTGTCGGCGACAACGGCTCGAGCGCCGAGGGCGGACCCGAAGGCAGCTACAACGAGATGATGGCCCTCAACGGCATCATCGGGCAGGCCGACCAGATGATGGGGCACATCGACGACTGGGGCGGCCCCACCACGTTCCCGCACTTCGCCATCGGCTGGGCCTGGGCCGGCAACACGCCCTTCCAGTGGACCAAGCAGGTGGCCAGCCACTTCGGCGGCACGCGCAACGGCATGGTGCTGCACTGGCCGAAGGGCATCCAGGCCAAGGGCGAAGTCCGCAGCCAATTCCACCACGTGGTGGACGTGGCGCCGACGGCGCTCGAAGCCGCGAAGCTGCCGCAGCCCCGCATGGTGAACGGCGTGGCGCAGCGCCCGATGGACGGCGTCTCCATGCTCTACTCGGCCGACGGCGCTCAGGCCAAGGATCAGCGCCGCACGCAGTACTTCGAGATGTTCGGCAATCGCGGCATCTATCACGAAGGCTGGGTGGCGTGCACGCGCCACTCGATTCCCTGGCTGCTGGCGCCGCTGCCTCCCGTGAAGGACGACGTCTGGGAGCTCTATCACGTGGACCAGGATTTCAGCCAGGCCAACAATCTCGCCGCCGCCCAGCCCGCCAAACTCAAGGAGCTGCAGAACCTGTTCTTGCAGGAAGCCGCCCGCAACCACGTCCTGCCGATCGACGATCGCCGCTCCGAGCGCTTCAATCCGGCCATCGCCGGCCGGCCCGACCTGCTCAACGGCCGCAAGACGCTGACCGTCTACCCAGGCATGACCGGCATGCTGGAGAACGCCTTCATCAACGTGAAGGGCGTGCGCCACACCATCACGGCCGAAGTCGAACTGAAGGACGCCGCGACCGGCGGCGTGATCCTCGCCCAGGCCGGCTACTTCGGCGGCTGGGTGCTCTACATGAAGGACGGCAAGGCCCATCACGAGTACAACTTCTTCGGCCTCGAGCACACGAACGTGGCCGGCACGGAAGCGCTCGGCCCCGGCAAGCACGTGATCGCCTACGAGTTCATTCCCGATTCCGCCGAGCCCGGCACCGGCGGCAAGTCCATCCTCAGCGTGGACGGCAAGGTGGTGGCCGAGGCTCACATCCCGAAGACCCAGCCCTACGCCTTCTCCGCCGACGAGGGCGCCGACGTGGGCCTCGACGGCGAGACCAACGTCTCCAGCGACTATCCGCAGTTCAACAACGCCTTCACCGGCCGGATCGTGCGCGTGACGGTCGAGCAAAAATGAGCTGCCCGGGCCCCGGACGGGGTATACTGCCGAGGATGACGATGCTGCGCCGTTGGTGGTGGAGTGCGGGGCCCGGGCTGAGCCTGGGTGCCGGCGCCCGACCCTAGGCGCGCAGCACCCACCTCGGCCCAGCGGGCCCCGGAGCGCAAGCCCCGGGGCCCGCTTGCGTTTCCGGACCCGTTTTGCCGATGAACACTCTCCCCGTGACCCGCACTCCCTTCCTCGCCGCTTCCTCCGCGGAGCAGGCCGATCGCCACCGGCTGGCCTGGGCGGAGCTGCCGGCGGATCTGCACACTCCGGTGCGGGTGTTCCTCGCGCTGCGCGCCGCAGGACGCGCGCCCTGCCTGCTCGAATCCGCCGAAGGCCCCGAACGCCTGGCGCGCTACTCCTTCCTCGCCTGCGATCCTTCCGCGAGCCTGCGCGGCGATTCCGGCTCGGTGCTCTGGACCGCGGCCGGATCCGAGCGCCTGCTGGAGATGCCGGTGCACGAAGCCCTGCGCGCCGCCGCCGCGGCCGATCGCCTGCCCGAATCGCCGCGCGGACTGCCGCCCTTCCACGGCGGCTGGATCGGCTGCTTCGCCTACGAGTGGAGCGGCGCGCTGGAGCCGCGCGTGCGCGCCGCGCGCGAGCGCGCCGGCGTCGCCACGGAAGAGCCCGAAGCCGACTTCCAATTCTTCCCGACCGTCGTGGCCTTCGATCACGCGGCGCAGAAGATCGTGCTGGTGCGCCGCTGCGCCGAGGGCGCGGCGGGGCACGCGGCCGCGCTGGCGCACATCGAGGCCCTCGCCGCCGCGCTCGCCGCGCCGCCGCCGCCGAGCGGCGCCTTCCGCCGCCTCGACGCCGAACCGCAGGCTTCGCTGAGCCGCGCCGACTATGAAGCGGGGGTCGCGCGCCTGAAGCAGGACATCGGCCAGGGCGAATTCTTTCAGGCCGTGCTCTCGCGCCGCCTGACTTGGCGCTACGAGGGCGACCTCTTCAGCCTCTACCGCGTGCTGCGCCTCGTGAATCCGGCGCCGCACATGTTCTTCTTCGAGTCGGCGGGACGCACCCTGGTCGGCTCCTCGCCGGAGCGCCTGGTGAGCGTGCGCGGCCGCCGCGTGCAGAACCGGCCCATCGCCGGCACGCGGCCGCGCTCCGACGAAGAGGCGGAAGACCAGCGCCTCGCCGCGGAACTGCTGGCCGACCGCAAGGAGCGAGCCGAGCACGACATGCTGGTGGATCTGGCGCGCAACGATCTCGGCCGCATCGCCCGCACCGGCACGGTCCGCGTGATGGAGCACGCCGTGCTCGAGAAGTTCGCGCGCGTGCAGCATCTGGTTTCGCGAGTCGAGTGCGAACTCGCCGCGCCCTACGACGCCCTCGACGCGCTGGCCGCCTCCTTCCCTGCCGGCACCGTCAGCGGCGCGCCGAAGGTGCGGGCGATGGAAATCCTCGCCGGCCTCGAGCCGGCGGCGCGCGGCGCCTACGCCGGCGCGTTCGGCTATCTGGACGGCGCGGGCAACCTGGACACGGCCATCATCCTGCGCACCTTCGTCGCGCGCGGCGGGCGCGTCAGCATCCAGGCCGGCGCCGGCATCGTGCACGATTCGGTGCCGTCCCGCGAATTCGAGGAAACCCTGCACAAGTCCAGCGCGCTGGCCGAGGCCCTGCGCCTGGCCGAGGAGGCCGCCCGATGATTCTCCTGCTTGACAACTACGACTCCTTCACCTGGAACCTGTGGCAGGCCCTGGCGGCGCTCGGCTGCGAGGTGCAGGTGCAGCGCAACGACGCGCTCACGGCCGCGGAGGCGCTCGCGCTCGCGCCGGAGGCCGTGGTCTTCAGCCCGGGCCCGGGCCGGCCGCGCGACGCCGGCATCATGCCCGAGCTCTTCCGCCTCCTGCCGGAGCGCACGCCGGTGCTCGGCGTCTGCCTCGGGCACCAGTGCCTGATCGAGGATTGCGGCGGCCGCCTCGAGGTGGATCCGGTGCCGGTGCACGGCAAGGCCTCGCTCGTGCACCACGAGAAGGAGCCGCTCTTCGCCGGCCTGCCCAATCCCTTCCCTGCGGGCCGCTATCACTCGCTGCGCGCCGAGCGCGCCGCGGTTCCCGCGTCGCTGCAGGTCACGGCGTGGACCGAGGAAGGCCACGTGATGGCGGTGCGCCACCGCGCGCTGCCGCGCTACGGCCTGCAGTTCCATCCCGAATCCATCCTCACGCCGCAGGGGCCGAAGCTGCTCGCCAACTTCCTCGAGCTCTCCGGCCTGCTGGCGCGGAGCCGCTGAGCCATGCACGCCGCCGCCGCCGCCGAGCTCGCGCGCCAGCGTCCGCTGACGCGGAGCGAGGCGCGCGAACTCTTCGCCGGCATCCTGCGCGCGCCGCCGCCGGGACCGGAGCTCGGCGCGCTGCTGCGCGCGCTCGCGGACCGCGGCGAGACGGCCGACGAGATCGCCGGCGCGGCCGAGGCGATGCGCGGCGCCATGCTGCCCTTCGAGCACGACGCGCCCGAGGCGGTGGACACGTGCGGCACCGGCGGCGACGCGCTCGGCACGTTCAATCTCTCCACCAGCGCCGCGCTGGTGGCGGCGGCGTCCGGCGTCAAAATCGTCAAACACGGCAATCGGGCGGCCAGCTCGCGCTGCGGCAGCGCCGATCTGCTCGAAGCGGCGGGCGTGCGCCTGCAGTTGAGTCCGGAACAGGCGCGCGCCGTCTTCGCCGAGTGCGGCTTCGTGTTCCTGTTCGCGCCTGCGTTCCATCCGGCGCTCGGCCCGATCGCGCCGGTGCGCCGCGCTCTGGGCACGCGCACGATCTTCAACTTCCTCGGACCGCTGTGCAATCCGGGACGCGTGCGCCGCCAGCTGCTCGGCGTCAGCGACGCGGCGCGCGTCGCCGACTACGCGCGCGTGCTGGGCGCGCTCGGTTGCCAGCGGGGCGCCGTGGTGCACGGCGCGGGCGGCGCCGACGAGCTGACCCTGGACGGCCCCAACCTGCTGCTCTGGATCGGCGGCGAAGGCGCGGTGCCGCGCGGCGGCGCCTCCTCGCTGCCGGCTCAGGAATTCGGCCTGGCCAGCGCGCCGGTCGCGGCCCTGGCCGGCGGCGACGCCGCCTGCAATCTCCAGATCCTGCACGGAGTCCTGGCCGGCGAACCCGGTCCGATGCGGGACGCGGTGCTTCTGAACGCCACGGTCGCGATCTATCTGGGGCGCCTGGAGGACTCCAAACAGACAAGCCTCAAGGATTGTTTCTCGCGGGCCTGCGCCGCTCTGGACTCGAAAGCCGCCCAATCTTTGCTCGCCCGGGTCGTGCGCAGCAGCAACGCTGCGGCGGGGGTGCGGGCGTGAATCATGCCGGCCCGCCCGACCGGCTGCTGCCGATCCTGCGGGACGTGCAGGCGCGGGCGGCGGAGCGCCGGAGGGTCCATCCGCTGGCCGCTTTGCGGACCGAGGTCCGCCCGGATCCGGCGCGGCGCGCGCGCTTCGTCGCCGGACTGCGCGGCGCGCCCGGCGGCTTCGGCCTGATCGCGGAGTGCAAGCGCCGCTCGCCCTCCGCCGGCGCGCTCGACGCCGCGACGCCGCTGGCGGAGCGGGCGCAGTCCTACGCCCGCGGCGGCGCCGACGCCCTGTCCATCCTGACGGAAGCCGATCACTTCGCGGGCCGCCTCGAGGACCTCGCCGCCACCGCCGCCGCCGGACTGCCGCGCCTGCGCAAGGACTTTCTCCTCGACGAAGGCATGGTGCGCGAATCGCTGCCGGCCGGCGCCGACGCCGTGCTGCTCATCGCCGAATGCCTGCCCGGCGCGCAGTTGTCCGAGTTGCGCGCCCTCGCCGGCGAGCTGGGGCTCGCGGTGCTGATCGAAGCGCACGATGCCGGCCAGCTCGAGCGCGCCATCGCCGCGGAGCCGGACTGCGTCGGCGTGAACGCGCGCGACCTCAGCAGCTTCGCCGTGGACGTGCAGCGCGCCGCCGCGCTGCTGCGGCAGATTCCCGCGCGCTTCCTGCGCGTCGCCGAGAGCGGGCTGAGCGCGGTGGACGATCTGCGCCAGGTGCGCGCGGCCGGCGCCGACGCGGCGCTGATCGGCACCGCGCTGATGCAGGCGGCCGATCCGGCGGCGCTGCTGCGCGGCTGGCGCGCCTTCGTGGCGCCGCCGCGCGTCAAAGTCTGCGGCATCACGCGCCCCGAGGACGCGCGCGCCGCGATCGCCGCGGGCGCCGACGCGCTGGGCGTGGTCTTCGCGCCGTCGCCGCGCCGCGTGGACGCGGCGCGCGCCGCCGCGATCGTGCAGGCCGCCGGACGCACGCCCGTCGCCGGAGTGTTCGTGGACGCGCCGCGCGCCGAGGTCGAGTCGTTGATCCGTGCGACCGGCATCGCCGCCGTGCAACTCTGCGGACAGGAGCATCCGGAGGATTTTCTCCGCCTGACCGTGCCGATCTGGCGCCGACTTGCGGTGGCGGAGCCCGCGGCGAGCCTGGAGTTGCGGCGCTGGCTGCCGCTGGCTGCGCTGTTCGTGCTGGATCATCCCTCGAGCCCCGGCGGCAGCGGTCAGACCGTGGATCCCGCCTGGGCGCGCGCGCTGGCGGCGCAGGCGCCCTGTCTTCTCGCCGGCGGCATGGGGCCGGCAAACGCGGCGGCTGCCGCTGCCGCCGTGCGGCCGCACGGCCTCGACGCTTCCTCACGCCTGGAGTCCGCGCCCGGACTCAAGGATCCCGCCTTAGTGAAAGAATTCGTGCTCGCCGCCCGCCATGGCCTCCTCTGACATCCTGCCCGGCCGCTTCGGCGCGTGGGGCGGCTGCTACGCGCCCGAGACGCTGATGGAGAACCTGCGCGCGCTCGAAGCCGCGTGGCGGGAGTTTCGCGGCAGCCCGCGGCGCCGCGCCGAGCTCGACGCGCTCCTGCGCGACTTCGCCGGCCGCCCGACGCCGCTGACGCCGGCGCGCCGGCTGGGCGCGGAACTCGGAGGCGTGGAGCTGTGGCTCAAGCGCGAGGACCTGCTGCACACCGGCGCGCACAAGCTGAACAATGCGCTGGGACAGGCGCTGCTGGCCCGGCACATGGGCAAGAAGCGCATCCTCGCCGAGACCGGAGCGGGCCAGCACGGCGTCGCGACCGCCACCGCCTGCGCGCTGCTGGGCCTCGATTGCGTGGTCTACATGGGCGCGGTGGATGCCGCGCGCCAGCGGCCCAACGTCGAGCGCATGAAGCTTCTGGGCGCGCGCGTCGAGGTGGTGGAGCACGGCCAGCAGACGCTGAAGGACGCGATCAACGAGGCTCTGCGCGCCTGGGTCGGCGATCCCGACGCGCACTATCTGCTCGGCAGCGCGCTGGGGCCGCATCCTTTCCCCAGCATCGTCGCCGACTTCCACGAGGTCATCGGCCGCGAGGCGCGCGCGCAGGTTCTCGCGCAGGCCGGCGGACTGCCGGATCTGGCGGTCGCCTGCGTCGGCGGCGGCAGCAACGCCATCGGCCTGTTCCGAGCCTTCCTCGCCGACGCCGCCGTCGAGCTGGTGGGGGTCGAGGCCGGAGGCCGCGGTCCGCGCGCCGGTGATCATGCCGCGCGCTTCGGCGGCGAAGGCGGCTCGCCCGGCATCCTGCACGGTTGTGAGACCTACCTGCTGCAGGACGAGGACGGCCAGGTGCTGACGACGCACTCGATCAGCGCCGGCCTCGACTATCCGGCCGTCGGACCGGAGCACGCCGCCCTGCGCGACGCCGGGCGCGCGCGCTACGAATCCGCCGGCGACGCCGAAGCGCTCGCGGCCTTCCACCGGCTGGCGCGGCTCGAAGGCATCCTGCCCGCGCTCGAGAGCGCGCACGCCCTGGCCTGGGTGATGCGCGAGGCGCCGGCTCTGCGCGGCCGCCGCGTGCTCGTGAATCTCTCCGGGCGCGGCGACAAGGATCTGGACACGGTGCTGCGGGAGGGCGCGTGAGCCGCTTCGGCCCCGCGCTGCGCGGCGTCGCGCCCTATCTCACGGGCGGGGACGGCGGCCTCGACGAAACCCTGCGCGCGATGCACGCGGTGGAGGATGCCGGCGCCTGCGCGATCGAACTGGGAGTGCCCTTCAGCGATCCCATCGCCGACGGCCCGCGCCTGCAGGAGGCGGCTCAGCGCGCGCTCGGCGCGGGCGCGACGCTGCGAGGCATCCTCGGCGTGCTCGAGCGCTATCGCGCCTCCGGCGGAACGCTTCCGGTCGCGCTGATGTCCTACGCCAATCCGCTGCGCCGCCGCGGCTGGGCCGATCTGGCGGCGCGCGCGGCCGGCGCCGGCGCCGACGCCCTGATCGTGCCGGATCTGCCCGTGGAGGAAGCGGAGGAGATGCGCGAGGCCGCGGCCGCGCGCGCGCTGGGCACGGTTTTCTTCGTCGCGCCCACCAGCAGCGCCGCGCGCCGCGCCGCTGCCTGCGCGGCCAGCACCGCCTTCGTCTACGTGCTCGGACGCGTGGGCGTGACCGGCGCGGCGACGCAGTTCGATCCGGTCACGCTGGCCTTCCTCGACGGCGTGCGCGCGCAGTCCCGCGTGCCGGTGGCCGTCGGATTCGGCATCCGCAGCGCCGCCGAAGCCCGCGCCGCCGCAGCCCATGCCGACGTCGTGATCGTCGGCACCGCGCTCGTGCAGCAGCTGCACGAGGTGCGCAGCGCCGGCCGCGACGCCGCTGCCGCCGCGCGCAGCTTCGTGTCCGAACTCGTCTCCAGCCTCCCGCCCGCGATCCGATGACTCCCGCCCAGCGCCACCAGTTGCTCCTCCTCGACCGCGCTCTCCTCGCGCTGCTCAACGAGCGCGCGCGCCTGCTGACCGGCGTCGCGCCCGGCGACCCGCTGCGCGCGCCCGCGGCCGAGGACCTGCTGCGGCGCCACGCCGGGCCGTTCGCGGTCGAGCCGCTGCGCCGCCTGCTCCCGCTGCTCGACGAAGGCTGCCGCGCATGATCCTCCGCCTCCACCGCTCCGCTCCGGCCGACGCCGTGCAAGCCCTGATCGAGCGCTGCGAGCGCGCCGGCATCCGCACCGCGCGCTCGCCGGAGTCCGCGCGCCCGATCGTCGCGCTGCTCGACAAGGTTCCCGCCGCCCTCGAGAAGGAATTGCAGGCCGATCCCGCGATCGAGGCGATCGTCAAGCCCAAGGGCGACCTGCGCCTCGCGCACCGCGCCTACCGCGAGGAGTTGAGCAGCGTGCGCATCGGGCGCGGCGCGCAGGCCGTGACCCTGGGCGGCGGCGCGCCGCCGGTGGTGATCGCGGGCCCCTGCTCGGTGGAGGGGCGCGACTTCATGGACGAGGTCGCCGCGCACGTGGTGGCCGGCGGCGCGCAGATCCTGCGCGGCGGCGCCTACAAGCCGCGCACCTCGCCCTACGCGTTCCAAGGCTACGGCGTCGAAGGCTTGGCGCAATTGAAGAGCGCGGGCGAGAAGCACGGCCTGCCGGTCTGCGCCGAGATCATGGACGGCTCGCACCTGCCCGGATTCGTGGACCACGACGTGGATCTGCTGCAGGTCGGGGCGCGCAACATGCAGAACTTCACGCTGCTCAAGGCCATCGCCGCGGCCGGGCAGCCGGTCCTGCTCAAGCGCGGACTGTCGGCGACGGTGGAGGAGTGGCTCTACGCGGCGGAGTACCTGTGCGCGCACGGCTGCCCGCAGGTGGTGCTGTGCGAGCGCGGCATCCGCACCTTCGAGACGGCGACGCGCAACACCCTCGATCTGACGATTCTGCCGGTGCTGCGGGAATTGACCCACTTCCCGGTGATCGTGGATCCGGCGCACGCGGTCGGCATCGCGCGCTTCATCGCGCCGCTGGCGCGCGCCGCCATCGCCTGCGGCGCCGACGGATTGACCGTGGAAGTGCATCCGCGGCCGGAGGAGGCGCGCAGCGACGGCCCGCAGGCGCTGCTGCCGGCCGAGCTGGCGGCGCTGGTGGCGGAGGCTCGCGTGCTGGGCGCCATCCTCCGCTAGACTGAACCGGTGGATTTCGCATCCCAAGGCAGCATCTACCGGGCGAGCGCCCGCCTGTCCGGCTTGTTTCTCTGCCTCTGGATCGTGCCGGTGGTGCTCACCCTGCTGCTGCAGCACAGCGGCAGCGCGACTTGGTTCGGCAGCGTATGGCTGGGCGGCCACATCCCGCTCTACTATCTGCGCTACCTGAGCGGCATCTTTTTCCTCTGGATGCTGGCCGACCTGTTCTTCATCCGCCGCGCGCCCGCAGAATTTCGCAAGGCCCAGTGGGCCACCTCGATTCTCATGCTGGTCCTCTACGCGACGGTGGCGGCCATGCTCGAGTCCATCGTCGCCGCCATGGACCACTTCGCGCGGACCTAGACTTTTCGGCCTTGCGCCTCGCCGTCGCCACCTGCCGCGTCAAGCCGGAAGCCGATCCCGACGAGGAGCCGCTGCTGCAGGCGTTGCGGGCGGCGGGAGTGAACGCCGAATTGCTGGCCTGGGACGACCCGGAGGCGCCGGATGCGGCGGGCTTCGACCTCGTGCTGCTGCGCAGCACCTGGAACTACTTCCTCGAGCCTGAGCAATTCGCGGCCTGGGCAGCCGGCGTCGCCGCCGTGACGCGCCTGCGCAATTCCCTGGCGGCGGTGCGCTGGAATCTGCACAAGGGCTATCTGCTCGAACTCGAGCAATCCGGAGTGCCGATCGTGCCCACGGTGGTGATCCCGCGCGGTGCAGCGCCTGAGTTGGGCGAACTCTGCGGCGCGCGCGGCTGGGAGGATTGCGTCGTCAAACCGGCGGTCTCGGCCGCCTCCTTCCGCACCCGGCGCTTCGCCCGCGCCGAGCGCTCCGCCGGCCAGGCCTTCCTCAAGAGCCTGTGCGCGCACCGCGACGCGCTGGTGCAACCCGCGGTGGCCGGTTTCGACGATCCCGGCGAGCGCGCGCACGTGTGGATCGCGGGCGAGCACCTGCACTGCGTGCGCAAGCAGCCGCGCTACGCCGGCCAGGAGGAACGCGTCAGCGGCGCGCTGGCGCCGGAGCCGGCGGAACGCGCGCTGCTGCATCGTGTGCTGGCGGCGCTGCCGCCGGCCGTGCGCGCGGACCTGCTCTACGCGCGCCTCGACCTGGTGCCCGGACCCGGCGGCGCGCCGCTCGTCTCCGAGCTGGAGCTGATCGAGCCTTCGCTCTTCCTGATCCAGCACCCGCCGGCGCTCGCGCGCCTAGTTGCTGCCCTGCGTGGCGCCTGACAAAACCTGCTGGAAGAACTCGGTGCTGCGCGGCTGCAACGCCTTGCGATCGTGGCCGATTCCCGCGACGCGCAGGAAACGCGCGCCGGTCCCGGCCTCGCGATGCAGGCGCTCCGCCTCCGCCCAGCGCGCCTGCGGATCGGCGCCGAACAGCCGGTCCACGAGCGCGGCGGACTCCGCTTCCCAGCCGTCGCGATAGTCCAGCGAGTCGTTCTGGTCGCGGTCGCCGAGCACGAAGAGCTTCGCCACCAGGCGGTAGGCCTCCGCGTCGAAGGCGCGGCCAGTCAGCTCTTCGAGATCGGCGACGCCGGCCGGATAGGGCAGCGCCTCGCCGCCCTGCGCCGCTGCCGGCGCCACGGGCCAGCCGCCCGGCGAACCGGCGGCGCAGGCCAGCACGCGGTCCGGATGCAGGATCGTGAAACGGTCGGCGAACATGCCGCTGGCGGAGAATCCCTGGATCAGGAAGCGGCCGCGCACGTCGATGCCGTTCGCGGCCAGCCGCCCGCGGGCGTCGTCCACCATGGCCAGCAGTTGCAGGTCCAGGCGGGCCAGATCGGCGCGCGCGGTCGTGAGAGTGTCGCGATCGAGAGCGTGCGTGTAGATCTGCCAATCTTGCGCCGGCCGCACGAAGGCCGGCACCAGAAGAATCGCGCCCAGCTCGTCGGCGACGCCGTGGCGGCCGAAACTGGTCCACCAGGCGTCCTTGCGATGCAGCTCCGGGTCGTCGGAGTTGGTGCCGGAATTGTTGGGCTGCACCAGGATGACCGCCGCACCTTCGCGCTCAGCCCGCCGTTTCGCCGCCGGTCCGAGGTACAGGTAGTAGTCGGCCTGGAAGCCGGCGGCGGGATCGGCCGGGACGCGCTGGACCCGCGTCATGAAGGGCAGAAAGAGCCAGGCCGCCGCCAGGGCCGCGATCATGGCGGCGCAGGCGAGGCTGATCAGCAGAATGCGAATGAAGCGCTTCATGGCCCCGGCTCAGGCCGTCTATCCTAGGCGCGCCATGCCGTACGAGCTCCCCGCCTGCTTCTACCTGGGGCGCAGCGTCGACCCGGAAGGCAAGCCGCAGCCGGACCTGGTGCTGGTGGACGCGAAGGATTTCAGCACCCACGCGGTGATCGTCGGCATGACGGGATCCGGCAAGACCGGGCTCGGCATCGCGCTGCTGGAGGAGGCGGCTCTGGACGGAGTGCCGGCCCTGGTCGTGGATCCGAAGGGCGATCTCGCCAACCTGCTTCTGACATTTCCGGAGCTGCGCGCCGAAGATTTCGCGCCCTGGCTGCCGCCGCCCGCTCCGGGCGAGCCGGCCGATCCCGCCGCGCGCGCCGCCCTGGCGGCCGCTGCGTGGCGCAGCGGCCTCGCCGAGTGGGGGATGGACGGCAGCCGCATCGCGGCGCTGCGCGCGGCCGCCGACTTTCGCGTCTACACGCCGGGCAGCAACGCCGGCGCGCCGATTTCGATTCTCGGAGGCCTCGCGGCGCCGCCGCCCGCCGAGCGCGAGGACGCCGAGCTGCTGGGCATGCTCGCCGGCAACGCCGCGTCTTCCCTGCTGAGCCTGGCGGGAGTCGCGGCGGACGACGGCCAGTCGCGCGAGCACGTGCTGCTCGCCAACCTGCTGCATCATTCCTGGACCGCCGGCCGCGATCTCGACCTCGGCGGCCTGATCCAGCTGATCCAGCAACCTCCCTTCCACCGCCTCGGCGTGCTGGAGCTGGAGTCCATCTATCCGGCGAAGGATCGTTTCGCGCTGGCGATGGCCTTCAACAATCTGCTGGCGGCGCCCGGCTTCGCGCGCTGGCTGGAAGGCGAGCCTCTCGACGTGGGGCGGCTGCTGTGGACTCCGGAGGGCAAGCCGCGCATCGCCGTCGTCTCGCTCGCGCACCTGGGCGACGCCGAGCGCATGTTCTTCGTGTCGCTGCTGCTCAACCAGACGCTCGCCTGGATGCGGGCGCAGCCCGGCACCTCGACGCTGCGCGCGCTGCTCTACATGGACGAGATCGCCGGCTACATGCCGCCGGTGGCGAATCCGCCGTCGAAGCCGCCGCTGCTGACGCTGATGAAGCAGGCGCGGGCATTCGGCCTGGGCGTGGTGGTGGCCTCGCAGAATCCGGTGGACGTGGACTACAAGGGCCTGTCCAACGCCGGCATCTGGCTGATCGGGCGCTTGCAGACCGAGCAGGACAAGGCGCGCGTGCTCGAGGGCATCACCAGCGCCGACGGCAGCTTCGACCGCGCCGCCGCCGACGCCGCATTGTCCAAGTTGAGCAAGCGCACCTTCCTGCTGCACGACATCCATCGCGGCCGTCCGCAGGTGATGCAGACGCGCTTCTGCATGTCCTATCTGCGCGGCCCGCTGTCGCGCGAGGAACTCAAGCGCCTCGCTCCGAAGGCCGCGCCGACGATGCCGACCGCGCCGACGATCCCCGCCGCGCCCGCGGCTCCGGTCGCGCCCGCGCCCGCACCTGCACCCGCTGCCGCCGCTGCGCCGGCTGCCGCCGCGCCGCCCGCGGGCATCGGCCGGCCGCCGCTGCTGCCGCCGGAGATCCCGCAGTTCTTCGCGCCCGCGCCGGGCGGCGGCCTGCGCTATCGGCCGCACGTCTTCGGCAGCGCCAGCGTCCGCTTCACCGACGCGCGCAGCGGCGTGGACTCCGTGCGCCAGGTCGCGCAACTCGTGCCCTTCGACGGCGGCATCGTGCCGGTGCGCTGGGAGCGCGCGCGCGACGCCGGGCTGTCGGAAGATTCGCTGAGCCGCGAGCCGGCCGGTCCCGCCGAGTACGGCGCGCTGCCGCCCGCCGCCGCCGAGAAGCGCTCCTGGCCGGCCTGGCAGAAGGCCTTCGCCGACCATCTGGCGCGCAGCCAGGAGCTGCCGCTGCTCGTGGTGCCGGCGCTCAAGATGGTGTCCGAGCCGGGCGAGGACGAGCGCAGCTTCCGCCTGCGCGTGGCGCAGTCCGTGCGGGAGCGGCGCGATCTCGCCGCTGACTTCCTGCGCAAGAAGTTCTCCGGGCGGCTGAAGGTGGCGGCCGAGCGCGTACGCAAGGCCGAGCAGCGGGTCGGCGAGCAGAAGGACCAGTCGGGCCGCGCGCAGTCCGACACTCTGCTGTCGATCGGATCGGCGCTGCTGTCGGGATTCTTCGGCGGCACGCGCTCGGGCAACGTCAGCCGCGGCGCGAGCGCGGCGAAAGGCGCGGGCCGGGCGCGCAAGGAGGCCAAGGACGTCGAGCGCGCGCGCGCGGACCTGGAGGCGGCGCGCGCGGCGCAGGCCGACCTGGAGCGCCAGGCGCAGGAGGCGGTGCGCGCCGAGATGGAGAAGATCGCGGCGCTGGGGGAGGAGATCGTGCCGCTGGTCCTCAAGCCGAAGAAGACGCAGATCGCGGTGCGCGCGGTGGTGCTGGCCTGGATTCCGGATTAGCTCCCGCGACTTGCCCCCCCCAACCGGCGTCAGTCGGGCGTCCACCCTTCCGGCACCAGCGGCACGAACCGCACCGGGAACAGCCGGCGCGACAGCACCGGTCCGGCTCCCGGGTCGCGCCACCAGGCTTCCAGCATCTGCTCGCTGGCGCCGCCGATGGGCATCACGATGCGGCCGCCGGGCGCGAGTTGCGCGAGGAGATCCGGCGGCGGCTCGGGCACGGCCGCGCTGACCAGGATCGCGTCGTAGGGACCGAGCTCCGGCCAGCCGCGCCAGCCGTCGGCGCAGCGCAGCGCGAAATTGCGAAGACCCAGCGACTGCAGGCGCTCCTCGCTCGCGCACAGCAGTTCGGGATCGCTCTCGATGCCGCAGACTTCCTTCGCCAGTTGCGCCAGCAGCGCCGTGGTGAAACCGGAGCCGCTGCCGACGTCCAGCGCGCGCTCGCCGCCGCGCAGCGCCAGCGCCTCGAGCATCGCCGCCACCACGAAGGGCTGCGACAAGGTCGAGCCCTCCGCCAGCGGCACGACTTCATCCTCGTAGGCGAGATGAAGGCTCTCCTCCGGGCAGAAATGAGCGCGCGGCACTTTGCGGAAAGCCTCGAGCACCCGCGCGTCGTGGATGCCGCGCGTCGCCAGCAGGATCGCGAGGCTGCCGGGGCTGCCTGGGCTGGCGCTAGGCACGGACGGGCGCGCGGAACGCGGTTTCGAGAGCGGCGCGCATGACTCCCGCGTCCGGCTCGATTCCGGACCACAGGCGGATGCCGGTCACTCCCTGGTTCACCAGCATCCCCAGGCCGTCGAGCACGGCGCAGCCGCGCGCCTCGGCCTCGCGCACCAGCCGCGTGCGCGGAGGATTGGGAATCACGTCGGCCACCACGAGTCCGGGCCGCAGCGAATCGAGCGCCACCGGCACGCGCGCCTCCACGTCCGGGAACAGGCCGATGCTCGTGGCGTTCACGAAAATTCCGGCCGACGGCGGAACGCGCAGCTCGCCGGCGAGCGGCTGGAATTCCACGGCCGCTCCCGCCGCCGCGAGATGCGCGGCCAGCGCTCGGCCGCGCCCGTCCCCGCGGTTGACGAGCAGGATGCGGCGCGCGCCGGCCCGCGCCAGCTCGACGCCGATCGCGCGCGCCGCGCCGCCCGCGCCCAGCAGCACCACCTCCTGCCCGCCGGGATCGGCCACCGCGCGCAGGCTCTCGAGAAAGCCGCGGCCGTCGGTGTTGTGGCCGATCAGTCGGCCGCCCCGGTGGACGATGCAATTGACCGCTCCGATCGCGCGCGCCTCCGGCGCCAGCTCGTCAAGATGCTCGATCACCGCGACCTTGTGCGGCAGCGTGCAGTTCGCGCCGCGCAGGCCCATGGCGCGCAGTCCGCGCACGGCGTCGGCCAGGCCGGCGGGCGCGACCTCGACGGTCAGATAGCGCCAGTCGAGTCCGGCGGCGCGGAAGGCCGCCTCGATCATGACCTGCGTCGGATTCTCGTCCACCGGCTGGCCGAAGAGCGCGACCAGTTCCTGGCGGAAGCTCCGCGCCGGCGTCATACGCGCAGGATAGCGCGCGTTCCGCAGAGAATGCGGCCGTAGCCGGCCAGGAAGAGGGCGAACGCCAGCGCGAAGGCGGCGCCCGCAACCAGGATGGATGGCGTCAGGAACCGCGCCGGCAGCAGCAGGGAAGACAGCCGGGCGAGCGCGGCCAGAGTCATCAGCGCGAAGGACAGATGCGCGAGGCGCGAGCTCCGCATCTCGAGGCTGGAATGCCCGAGCGTCACGCGCACCATCATGCCCAGGGTCATCGTGCCGATCACGCCGATCGTGAGGGCGTGCAGCGCCGTGGCGGCGGGCACCGGGCCGCCGGCGGCGGCCGCGGCGATCAGCAGCTGTCCGATTCCGATCCAGGCGTAACCGGCGTGCAGGACGAGCACCAGCGGCTGGCGCAGCGCCGAGCGCGAGTCCCAGGCGGCCATGCGCAGCAAGTTGGCGGCGCCCGCCGCGGCGGCGATCGCGGCGAGCAGCGCGCCGCCCGCGCCCGCGGCCACTGCCAGCAGCAGCCCGGCGCTGCCGGCGATCGCCAGCCAGTCCGCCGCGGGCAGATTGCGCGCCCCGCTCCCGCGAGAGGCCGTGCGCGTGAACAGGGGAATGACCCGCCCGCCGATCACGACGTTGAGCAGCACGATCAGGTGCACCGCAACGTGCAGCCCGCGCTGCGCGAGGTCGGGCCGGCCGCGCGCGGCGCCAAAATGCATCAGCGCGCAACTGCCGGCCAAGGCCGCCAGCACCACGAGCAAGCCGTAGTTGCGCCGGCTGCGCGCGGCGAGCAGCGGTCGGCCCACGGCGGCGGCGAGGGTCAGCGGGAAGGCGATGCACAGACCGGCCGTGAGCCAGGCCGGCAGCAGGTCAGGCGCCGCCATCGCCGCGCGCCCGGCCAGCCACAGCGCCACCAAGGCCGCGAGCCCGGCGCCGTGCGCCGTCTCACGTCCGGTCCAATTGCGCGCCGCCGTCAGCAGGAATCCGGCGATCACCGCCAGCGCGAAGCCGAAGATCATCTCGTGGCCGTGCCACCACATCGGCAGGAGGCCGCCGCCGCCCGCCAGGTCGCCGGTGCGCACGCGCTGCAGCCACCAGGGCACGAAGATCAGCGCGTGCAGGGCCGCCGCCAGGAAGAAGGGACGGAATCCGGCCGCCAGCCAGGGCGGAGCGCGGCGGATGCGCGGCGTGTCCTCGGGTTCTCCGAGGAGAGGCAGCGCTGGTCTTGGAGCCATGGCGGAGGCCGCCGTCGCGCGGCTACTGCTGCGCCTGCGCCGACGCCGGCTGTCCCGCGAGGGTGATCGGCACCACCGTTTCGACGGTCCAGGTCTTCGCGCCTTCCTCGACCTTGATGAAGCAGTCCATCGGCGGCGACTCCAGCACCTGGGTCTCGCCCGTGGTGGGCCAGAAGATCTCGAGGCGCAGCAGCTTCTCCGCCTGGCCCAGGCCGAGCTCGGTCTGGATCGAGTTGCAGCCGAAGGAGGCGCCGCTGCCGCAGGTGGCGTAGATGCGGCGCTCGGCGCCGTTCTCGAGCGTGACGGCCGTCAGCGTGGCGCCGATGGCGAAGCGGTCGGAGCGGACGCCCCGCAGGCGCACGGTGAGCCAGTGGTTCTCCGGCGGCGCGCCCTCGTTGCGGTAGAGCGCGTTGTAGTACCGGTCGTCGATGTACCAGCCGCCGAGCTGGCTGTAGAGATCCATGTCCCCGTCGTTGTCGAGGTCCCCGAAGGCCACCGCGTGGCCCTTCTGGAAGTGGCCGAGGCCGCTGGCGACCGTCGCGTCCGCGAACTTCGCGCCGCCTTTGTTCAGCCACAGCATGTTCGGCAGGAACACTTCGTAGGCGGGGGCGCCGGTGGCCAGGTAGAAGTCCATCCAGCCGTCGTTGTCCACGTCGCAGATGTTGGCGCCCATCACCGACACGGAGCGGAACAAGCCGTACTCCTCGGTGACGTCGCGGTAGCCGCCCTTCGTGTCGTTGAGCCAGAAGCGGCAGGTCTCGTCGGTCACGCCTTCGCCGAACAGCGAGCCGGCGGTGCCGTCGCAGCTGCCGCCCATGCCGCCCAGCGGATAGGAGGCGGCGAAGATGTCCAGCCAGCCGTCGTTGTTGGCGTCGAAGAACCAGGACTGGAAGGTGCGCTGCTTGCGCGGATTGTCCGAGCCTTGCTGGTGCACGCCCAGCTTGGGAGCGACGTCCACGAACTTGCCGTCGCCCTGGTTCTGGTACAGGCGGTTCTCCTCGCCGAAGTTGGAGATGTACAGATCCCAGTCGCCGTCGCGGTCGTAGTCGCCCCAGCTGACGCCGCGGGAGAAACGGTCGTTGGTGACGCCGGATTCCTCGGCGACGTCGGTGAAGGTGCCGTCGCCGTTGTTGCGGAAGAGCTGGCTGGGCGAGTAGTGATCGGGACGCAGGCGCTCGTTGCCGATGTACAGGTCGATGTCGCCGTCCTTGTCGTAGTCGCACCAGGCCGCGGCGAGGCAGGGCCAGGCCGGCTGCAGGAGCCCGGCCTGCTTCGTGACGTCCTCGAAGGTGCCGTCGCCCTTGTTGTGCAGCAGCGCGTTCTCGAACCGGCCCTTGTCGCCCAGCCAGGCGCCGCGCGGCACGAAGATGTCCAGCCAGCCGTCGTTGTCGTAGTCGCCCTGGATCACGCTCAGGCCGCCCTTTTGCCCCACCAGCCCGGCGCGCTCGGTCCAGTCCGTGAACGTGCCGTCGCCGTTGCTGTGGTAATAGATCATGTTGGTGTCGTTGCGGATGCAAGTCGTCACCAGGTCCAGGAAGCCGTCGTTGTCAAAGTCATCCATGATCGCGCCGCCGGACACGTTGAAGTCGTTGACCTTCAGCGCGGCCCCGATGTTCGTGAAGCGCGGCGCCGCCACGGCCGGGGTGTAGACCGACTTGGGCAGGCGGTATTCCAGCGGCACTCCTTCGGGGAACGTGCCCTGGGCCATGTGCGCGACGTTCAGCAGGTAGCGCGCGCCCGGGTTCTTCGGATCCAGCTCGATCAGCTGCATGAACCACTCCTGAGCCTTGCGCGCACCGGTGGTGTCAGCCCACACGCCGCCGCCCTGCAGCGGGAAGATGCAGGACTCGGGGTTGACCATGCCGATGCAGTGGTCGATCTCGCCGGCGCGCAGGTTGGAGACGCCCAGCCAGCGCAGGATTTCCTTCTTCTTCTCGAGGTAGAGGCCCGGCTTGCTGCCCTCGACCATGTCCTTGTTGCTCTCGAGACGCGCCAGCGCCTGCTCGAATTCCGCGATGGAGTCGTGGCGCCGGCCGACGCGCAGGTAGTAGTCGCCGAGGCGCACGTGGACGATGAAGGCCTCCTTCGCGTGATCCTTGTTGGCCGCGAGGCGGTCCGCGTAGGCCGTGGCCCAGGCCAGGAATTCCGGGCTGGGCTCGTAGAGCTCCGAGCCGTTGCGCCAGAAGGAGAGGCGCTTGATGGTGTCGTTGCCGTAATGGATTTCGGCGGCGGGCGCGCGCAGGAAGGCGACTCCGGCCGCCAGCACCACGGCCGCGCCGGCGAACCAGGGGCGGCGCAGTCCGGGGAAGGCGCTCGCGGCCGCGGCGGCGAGAGCCAGCACCGCGATCGCGTTCAGCGCCAGGCTGAGCCTTCCGATCAGCACCGCGTCGTAGGGCGACTCGGCGTAGATGTGAAAGAAATTGAAGTACGTGTCCAGGGGGATCACGCACAGCGCGGCAATTCCGACGGCAAGGACCAGGGGAAGGAGTCTGCGCACGGGAGCGCAAATTTTAATCCGACTTTCCCGGCACCTCAATAAATTCCTGCTATTCAGGCCAATATCGGCTCCATCAACTGTCCGGCCACGTCGGTGAGGCGGAAATCGCGGCCCATGAAGCGATAGGTCAGACGCTCGTGATCCACCCCGAGCAGATGCAGCATGCTGGCGTGGAGGTCGTTGGCGGTGGCCGCCGGCCCCTGGACGTGATATCCCAGCTCGTCGGTCTCGCCGAGGCTGACGCCCGGTTTGAAACCGCCGCCGGCCACCCAGAGCGTGAAGCAGTGAGGGTGATGGTCCCGTCCCAGGTATTGAGAGCCGTTGCGCTCTTCGTTCATGGGTGTGCGGCCGAACTCCCCGGTCCACAGGACGATGGTCTCCTCCAGGAGGCCGCGCTCCTTCAAGTCGCTCACAAGGGCCGCGCAGGCGCGTTCGGTCTGGCGGCAGCGCTCCGGCAGCGAAGTGACGATGTCGTCGCCGGGGCTCGTGCCGTGGCTGTCCCAGCCCCAGTGGTGCAACTGCACCACGCGCACGCCGCGCTCGCTGAGGCGGCGGGCGAGGAGGGCGTTGTTGGCGAAGGAGGCCTCGCCGGGAACCGCGCCGTAGCGATCGAGGGTCTCTTGCGACTCATTCGCAAGATCGGCCAGCTCGGGAACCGAGCTCTGCATGCGCCAGGCCAGCTCGTACTGCTCGATGCGCGTCTGCGTTTCGGGGTCGCCGTGGCGCGCCGCGCCGGCTTCGTTGAGTGAGCGCAGCGCGTCGAGGGAGCGGCGCCGCGAGGCCGGCTCCATGCCCGGCGGGTTGGCGAGGTGCAACACCGGATCGCCCTGGCTGCGGAAGCGCACGCCCTGATGCAGGCTGGGCAGGAAGCCCGGGCCCCACAGCGCAGCGCCGCCGTCGGGAGCGTAGGGGCCCGATGTCAGAACGACGAAGGCCGGCAGGTCGCGGTTCTCGGTGCCCAGTCCGAAGGACAGCCACGCGCCGAGGCTGGGGCGGCCCGGCAGTCCGTGGCCGGTGAAGAGATGGATCTGCGCCGGCGCGTGGTTGAACTGCTCGGTCTTCATGCTGTGCACGAAGGTCAGATCGTCGGCGATCTTCGCCGTCTCCGGCAGCAGCTCCGACATCCAGGCGCCGCTCTGGCCGCGGCGCTCGAACTGATAGGGCGAGCCGAGCATCTTCGGATGGCCCTTGATGAAGGCGAAGCGCTCGTTCTTCAACAATGCGTCGGGGCAAGGCTGCAGATGGTGCTTGACGAGCTCCGGCTTGGGCGTGAAGAGGTCGAGCTGCGAGGGCGCGCCGGCCATGTGCAGCACGATCACGCGCTTGGCGCGGCCGAAGGAGCGCCGCGGCCGCGCGCTCCGCGCCAGGAACGGAGCGGCGGCCGCGCCGGCCAGGCCGGCGGCGCAGTGGCCCAGGAAGCGGCGGCGGTCCATCATCCCTTGCACAGAGTTTCGTCGAGGTTCAGCAGCACGCTCGCCACCAGGGTCCAGGCGGCCTCTTCGGAGGCGGCGGCGCGCTCGGCGGCGAGCAGTTCCTGGAGGATCGTCAGTTCGGCCGGCTCGGGCCAGCGCGCGGTGCAGAGGCGGAAGCCCTGGCGCAGGCGCGCAGATTCGTCGGCGGCCGGCAGGGCGAGCAGGCGCCGGCCGAAGGCGGCGGCCGCTTCGACGAACGCGGGATCGTTGAGCAGAGCCAGCGCCTGCAGCGGCGTGTTCGAGCGCGGGCGGCGCGCGCAGGTGAATTCGCGGCTGGGCGCGTCGAAGGCGGCGAAGGTGGCGTAGTGGCCGGTGCGGCGCCAGAAGGTGTAGAGGCCGCGGCGGAAGCGATCCTGCCCCTCGGCGTTGCGCCAGCGGTCGCCGGCGTAGGCGGCGTTCTCGACGCCGGCCGGCTGGAAGGGCATCACGCTGGGCCCGCCGATCTCGGGCGCGAGCAGTCCGGAGATCGCGAGCGCGGCGTCGCGCACCTCTTCCGCCGGCAGGCGCAGGCGCGGGGCGCGCGCCAGCCAGAGGTTGGCCGGATCCGCCGCGATTTTGTCAGACGGCGCCGCGGCCGACTGGCGGTAGGCGGCGGACGTGAGGATGAGCCGGTGCAGCTCCTTGACGCTCCAGCCGCGGACCACGAATTCGACGGCCAGCCAGTCGAGCAGCTCGGGGTGGGTGGGCGCGGCGCTCTGCAGGCCGAGGTCCTCGACCGTCTCGACCAGGCCGCGGCCGAAGAGCTGCTCCCAAGTCCGGTTGACGAAGACGCGCGCGGTCAGCGGATTCCGGCCGTCCACCAGCCACTGCGCGAACTCGAGGCGGTTGCGCACGGCGCGGCCGTCGCGATTCAGCGCCGCCGGCACGCCCGGCTCCACCGCCGCGCCGGGCTGGAGGAAACTGCCCTTCTCGAGGATGCGCGTCGCGCGCGGCTCGGCGCGCTCGCGCAGGACCATCACGGTGGGCGCCGTCGGCCGCGCGGCTTCCAGCGCCGCGATGCGCTCGCGCAGCGGCGCCGTTTCGGGCGCCAAGGAGCGCCAGTGCTGCTTCAGCACGGCCTCCGCCGCCTCGTCGCGCGGGCTCTGGCGCAGCGCGGCGGCCAGGGCGGGGGACAGAGTCAGCGCCGTCAGGCTGCGCGCCGTGCGCGCGCCGAGGTCGTCCCAGTGGGCGAGGCCGCTGAATTGCGTGCACGCGAAACCGTCCACCGGCAAGTCCGGCGCTAGGCCGACGTCCGCCAGGCGCACTTCCAGCCGCGTCCACTCACCCTTCGCGGGCAGATCGCCGGCGCGGAAGTGTGCCGGGCTGGCCGCGTCCGCGCCGCCGAGCGCGATTTTGTCCTCGCCCCACCACGCGCGATGCTCCCACGATCCGGCCTGGTGGAACTGCAGCATCAGCGTGAACGGCGGCGCGTCCGGATCCAGACGCACCCAGGCGTAGAGCGCGTCGTCCGCGTCGAGAATCCAGGGCACGGCCGGCGCCTCGAAGTAGTGCTGCACGATGCCGTCGCCCTGCTGCGCGCGCACCGTCGCACCGGAGTGCGCGGCGAAGCTCTGGTACGAGCGTCCGTCCCAATCGCCCGCGGTGCGCGCGCCCGCCGGCGCAGTTTCGTCGGCCCAGACGCGGTCGGCGGGCTCCGCCGGCGCGGCCTGCAGCTCGGCGGCCAGGCCCGCGGCCCACGCGGCGCGCGCGGCCGTCCAATCCGGGCGCTCGGCGGCCAGTTCGGCGCGCGCCGCCAGCAGTTCGCGGTCGATGCGCGCCAGCTCGGCCCGCTGCGCGGCGGTGGGCGCGTCGAGCACGGGCGCGGCCGCCTGGCCGTCGTCCTCGGTGTTGTTGAAGATCGCGAAGAGGCGGTAGTACTCCTCCTGGCTGACGGGGTCGTACTTGTGGTCGTGGCACTGCGCGCAGGCGACCGTGCTGCCCAGCCAGACCGTGCCGGTGGTGGCGACGCGGTCGAGCACGGCCGCGACGCGGAATTCCTCGACGTCCACGCCGCCTTCCTCGTTCAGCATCGTGTTGCGGTGGAAGCCGGTGGCGAGGCGCTGGTCGTCGGTGGCGCCGGGCAGCAGGTCGCCGGCGAGCTGCTCGATCGTGAACCGGTCGTAGGGCAGGTCCGCGTTGAAGGCGGCGATCACCCAGTCGCGCCAGCGCCACTGCGAGCGGTCGCCGTCCTTCTCGTAGCCGTTGCTGTCGGCGTAGCGCGCCAGGTCCAGCCATGCGCGGGCCTGCTTCTCGCCGTAGTGGGGGGAGGCGAGCAGGCGGTCGAGCGCGCGCTCGTAGGCGTCCGGAGAATTGTCAGAGAGGAACGCGTCGAGCTCCTCCGCCGTCGGGGGCAGGCCCGTCAGATCGAGGGCGGCGCGGCGCAGCAGCGCGGCGGGATCGGCTTCCGGATTGGGAGCGAGCCCGTTCTCCTCCATCTTCGCGAGCACGAAGGCGTCCAATTCGTTGCGGGCCCAGCCCGTCTGGCGCACGGCCGGCGCGGGCGGGCGCTTCGGCGCGACGTACGCCCAGTGCCGCGCCGGCCACGCGGCCGCGGCGCCGTCGCCGGGCCACTCCGCGCCTTCGTCGATCCAGCGGCCGAGCGTCTCGATCTGCTCCGCGCTGAGCGGCGCGGCGTCGGAGTCGGCCGGCGGCATGCGCTCGTCCTCGACGTCGGAGGAAACCAGCAGCCACAATTCGCTGTCGGCGCGCGCGCCCGGCTGGATCACGATTTCCTTGCCGTAGCGCCCGCCGGCCAGCGCCGCCGCGCGTTGATCGAGCCGCAGCCCCGCCTTGTGCTGCTTGACGCCGTGGCACTGGAAGCAGTGCTCGCGCAGGATCGGCTCGACGTCGCGCGCGAAGTCCACGCGCCCGCCCGCCGGCTCCTGCGCGGTCCACCAGGAGAGCAGGGCCGCGGTCGCGCAGGCGAGGGCGGAGCGCAGCATGATCCTCAGGATCCTACGACGGGATTCCGCAGGACGCCCAGGCCTTCGATCTCGACTTCCATCACGTCGCCGGCCTGAAGGAAGATCGGCGGCTTGCGCGCGAAGCCGACGCCCGGCGGCGTGCCGGTGGCGATGACGTCGCCGGGCTCCAGCGCGACGTGGCGCGAGATGAAGGACACCAGCGCGTCCACGCCGAAGACCAGCTGCGCGGTGGAGGAGTCCTGCAACGCGCGGCCGTTGACGCGGATGCCGATGCGCAGCGCCTGCGGCTCGGGAATCTCGTCGCGGGTGGCGATGAACGGGCCCAGCGGCGCGAAGCCCTCGCAGGCCTTGCCGCGGATCCACTGCCCGTCCGCGAACTGGAAGTCGCGGGCGCTGACGTCGTTGAAGCACGCGTAGCCGAGCACGTGCCGGCGCGCGCCGGCCTCGCTCACGCGCCAGGCGCGCGCGCCGATCACGATCGCCATCTCCGCCTCGTAGTCCACCTGCGCGCTTCCCGGCGGCAGCGGCACCGGCGCGCCGGGTCCGATCACGCAGGAGCCGAACTTCGCGAAGTACACCGGCGAGGCCGGCACCGGCATGCCGGATTCCGCCGCGTGGTCGCGGTAGTTGAGGCCGACGCAGATCACCTTGCCCGGCCGCGGCACCGGCGCCAGCAATTCGACCGCATCCAACGGCAGCGCGGGACCCTGCGGCCGCAGCGTTCCGGAGTGCGCCAGCGCCAGCGCCGCCAGCTGCTCGCAGGAGTTGGCCAGCGCGCCCGTGAGAGCGCGCACGGACTCGCCCTCGAGCGCTCCCAGGCGCATCGCGCCGTCCTGACGATGGCAGACGATCTTCATCTCACTCGAAGGGCACGCCCGTCAGGCGGGACACGTCGCGCAGCTCCTCGATCACCGCCGGCAGCAGCGGAATGCCGGCCTGGCCGCGCTCGGCCTCGGCCGCGCGCTCGGGGTCGCCGGGAATCACCACGCCCGGCGTGCCGGGCTGCGGCTTGGTGGCGCGGAAGGTGCGCACCCAATCGTCCATCTGGCGCTTGAACTCGTCGGGCTCGATGAAACCGTCGATGCGCATCGCGCCGAAGAAGTGCCCGATGCCCTTGCCGACGCTGCGCTTCGGGATCTCCTGGCGCAGCGCGAAGGGCGGCGCGAAGGGGCCCCAGTTGGCGCCCGAGAGCACGCAGCACAGCACGTCCACCATCGCGGCCAGCGCGTAGCCCTTGTGGCCTCCCATCTCGCGGAAGGAACCCAGCGGCGCGAGCGCGCCGCCGTCGATCATCGCCTGCGGATCGGTGGTGTCGCGGCCGTCGCGGTCGATGGCCCAGCCGCTGGGAATCTTCTCGCCGCGGCGCTTCGCCATCTCGATCTTGCCGTAGGCCACCGCGCTGGTGGCCAGGTCGATCACCACCGGCGGCTCCTCCAGTCCCGGGAAGGCGATCGCGATCGGATTCGTTCCCAGCATGCGCTCGCCGCCCCACAGCGGCGCCACCAGCTTCGTGCTGTTCGTCATGGACCAGCCGATCAGATCGCGCTGCAGCGCCTGCAGCGGATAGTAGGCGGCGATGCCGTAGTGATTCGTGTTGCGCACGCTCACCCAGCCGCTGCCGGCCGCCGCCGCCTTGTCCATGGCGATGTCGTTGGCCTGCGGCCCGACCACCAGGCCGAGGCCGTTGTCGCCGTCCACCGTGGCGGTGCTCGGCGTCTCGCGAACGATCGCGACGCGCGGCTTCGGGTTGATGCGTCCCAGCGCCAGCATGTCGTGATAGGTGTGCAGCCGTCCGACGCCGTGGCTGTCGATGCCGCGCAGGTCCGCGGCGGCCAGCACGCCGGCGGCGGCCTCGGCGTCCGCGCGCGGCACGCCGAAGTGCTCGAACACGCGGCGGCTGAATTCGCTCAGCCGCGCGACGGGATAGCGGGTCGTGGCCAGGGCCGGGTTCACAGTTCCACCACTCCTTTGATCGAGTTCGGATTCCGGCCCCACTGCTCGAAGGCCTCAGGCGCCGCGTCCAGGCCGCGCACCACGTCGGTGACGAGCTCGCCGGCCTGCACCGCGCCGGATTCGAGCAGCTGCAGGGCGCGCCGGTAGATCGCCGGCCGGCCGTCGGGATCGAGCGCGCCGCTCGCGCCGGTCGGCGCCACCAGCGCGGGCTCGAACCAGTGCAGCGCGTTGAGAGCCTCGAGGCCTGTGCCGGCGTGGCCGTAGCCGTAGAGCAGCACGGTGGCCTGCTTGCGGATCAGGCCCGGCATCTGCTCGAAGATCTTCCCGTCGCCGCTGGCCTCGATCAGGTACTCGACGCGGCGGCCCTGCGTGAGCGCGGACACCGTCTCGCGCAGATCGCCGGCGGCGGGATCCACGGCGAGGGCGCCGTGGCGCTCGGCCAGCGCGCGCTTGCGCGCGTCGGGCTCGCTGACGATCAGCAGGCCGTCGAAGCGCAGCACGCGGCGCAGCACCTGCACGAAGAGCAGGCCGGCGGTGCCGGCGCCGGTGATCAGGATGCTCTGCACGCGGCCGGCGGACTCCTCGCCGCCGAGCCGGAATCGCGCGTGCGCGGCAGAAGTCATTGCGCTGGCGTGCAGCACGCAGGCCAGAGGCTCGCAGACTGCGGCGACGCGCGGCTGCAGATCCGCGGACAGCGGCACGCAGTTCACCGCGGGCACGCAGATGAGCTCGGCCAGGCCGCCCTGCAGTCCGGTGATGCCGTGCTCGGCGTAGTCGGCGCACTGGTGCGTGTGCCCGGTCGCGCAGTAGGCGCACCAGGTGTCGGCGCGGCGCCCGCGGCTGGAGCAGTTGACGCCTTGATCCACGACGACGCGCGCGCCCGCCTGCAGATCGGCGCCGGCGCCCGCCTCGACCACGGTGCCGGTGATCTCGTGGCCGAGAATCTGCGGCTGGTCGCGCAGCGGCACCGCGCGGCCGCCCGGACCGAAGTTGTAGTTCGCCTCGCCGGTCCAGATGTGATAGTCGGAGCCGCACAGTCCGACCGCCGCCACGCGCACCAGCGCCTCGCCGGGTCCGGGGCGCGGATCCGGCAGGCGGCGGACTTCCATCCGGCGCGGCTCCGTCAGGACCAGGGCCTTCATCGGCCGCCGCCCGCGCTCACAGGGACACCGGCTCCGGCGCCCAGATCTGGAATTCGCGGTGGCCCGTTTCCTCGGCGCGCGCCAGGGCTTCCCGCGCAGCCACCCTCTGCAGGTGCTCGAAGAGCCGCGTGCCCACCTGCTCGATGCTTTCCGCGCCGTCCAGGACGGTGCCGGCGTTGAGATCCAGATCCTGGTTCATGCGCTCGAAGATCGGCGTGTTGGAGGCCAGTTTGACGACCGGCACGATGGCGTTGCCCATGGTGCTGCCGCGTCCGGTCGTGAAGACCACCACGTTGCATCCGGCGGCCACCAACCCGGGCACCGACTCCTGGTCGTAACCGGGCCCCATCATCAGATTCAGGCCGCGCTCCTTCGGCGGCTCGGCGTATCCCATCACGCCCTCGACGCGGGTGCTGCCGGCCTTGGCGATCGCGCCCAGCGACTTGAGCGCGATGTTCAGCAGTCCGCCGCTCACGTTGCCCGGGCTGGGGTTCATGCCCAGGCTGGCGCCGACGCGCGCGGTGTGCGTCTTGAACCAGTCCACCAGTTCGTAGACCTGCTTGCCGACCGCCGCGTCGCGGGCGCGCAACGCCAGCACGTGCTCGGCGCCGCAGAACTCCGGCACCTCGGTGATGATGGCGGTGCCGCCGTGGCGCACCACCAGGTCGGCGGCGTGGCCCAGCGCCGGATTGGCCGACAGCCCGGAGAAGCCGTCGGAGCCGCCGCACTTGAGCCCGAGCACCAGCTCCGACACCGGCACCGGCTCGCGCCGCGCTTCGTTGGCCAGCGGCAGCATGCGCCGCACCTCGTCGAGGCCGCGGCGGATCGCCGCCTTGGTGCCGCCCACGTCCTGGATGCCGATCCACGCCACCGGCTTGCCTTCAGGCTGCTGGCCGTTCTTCTCCATCCAGTCGCGCAGGATCGAGGAGCCGGTCTTCTCGCAGCCCAGCTCCAGGAACACCACCGCGCCGACGTTCGGGTGGCGCGCGAAGGCCGCCAGCGTGCGCAGGATGGTGTGGACGTTGGCGCCGTCCGGCGTGCCGCAGCCCTTGTTGTGGCCCAGCGCCACCACGCCGTCCACGTTGGGGAATTCGTCCGCGCTCCACATCGTGAACTCCGCGGCGTTGGCGATCTGCTGCGCCTCGTGGCTGGCGCACATGCTGGTGGGAATGACGGCGATCCAGTTGCGCGTGCCGACCCGGCCGCCGGCGCGGCGATAGCCGGCGAACGTCGGCCGCGCCTCCGCGGGCACGTAGTCCGGCGCCGGAGTGCGCAGCTGCGGCGGCAGGTCGCGGATCACGGGAATGTCGTCGCTCATGCACTCGTGCGTGATGAGCGTTCCGGCCAGGATGCCGAGGGAAGTGCCGATCGGCTGGCCGTACTGGCGCACGAATTCGCCGGACGGGATGTCGCACAGCGCGAAGCGGTGCCCGCCGGGCACCTCGGCGGGCAGGGTCACGCGCGCCGGGCGGGCGCCGGCGCCGGGCGCGGGCGGAACTTCCACCACCGTGCCGGCGGCGGCGCCGTACTTGACGACGGCCACGTTGTCGGCGGCGGACACGCGCACCGCCACGTCGCGCAGGGGCCGGACTGCCGGCGTCGAATCGAGTTTTGAATCAGCCATCGAGGTCTTCCAGCGGGAGTCGTCCCGCGGCAAATAAACGGGAGAAGGATTGCGCCGTCCGGGCGATGCCCGCCGGCAGTGCCGTCCGGTGAAGTCCCGGCAAGGCGAGATCGAGAGCGCTGCTGTCGAGGCGTCCGGCGATCGCAAGCGGCCCGCCTTCGGCGCGGATGCGCGCGCCGGCGCCGGGCGCCTGCTCCTCCAGCAGCTCGAGGAAGCGGGCGACCGTGGCGGCTTCGCCGTGCACGTTGTACACGCGCGCGCCTTGCGGGCCCGAGACGGCGCCGGCGACGAAGGCGCGCGCCGCGTCCTCGGCGAACAGGAAGTCGGTGGTGCCGGTGAAGCGGATCACGTACGGCAGCCCGGCGACGGCGGCCTTCACCGCCTTGGTCGGACCGCTGGTGAGGCCCTGGTCGCGCGCGACGCCGTACACCGTGAGCGGGCGCAGGCCGATCGAGGAAACGCCGTGCGCGTCGAAGTAGACGCGCGCGTTGCCTTCGTTGGCCAGCTTGTACACCCCGTAGTGGGTGCGCGGCGTGGGCGCCTGCGTCTCGTCGGCGCCGCCGCGGTCGTGCTCGTCCGGATCGCGGCCGTAGACCGCGGCGCTGCTGGCGTAGACCAGGCGCGGAATCTGCAGCGCGCGCGCCGCCTCGAAGACGTTGAGCGTGCCGACGACGTTCACGAGCGCGCCCTTCACCGGGTCGGCGGCGCAGAACGGCACCTGCAGCCCGGCCAGGTGCACGATGCGGCGGGCGCCGCTGCGCTCGAGCGCGGCGCGCACCGCGGCCGTGTCGGTGACGTCGCCCTCCAGCCAGGCGACGCGCTCGAGGTCGGCCGGATCGTCGAGCACCTGGCGCAGGCGGCGCTCGTCGCGGCGCAGGTCGAAGGCCACCGGCTCGTGGCCCTGCGCGAGGATCTCCCGCAGCACCCAGGCGCCGATGCAGCCGGCCGCGCCGGTCACGAACCAGCGCTCCGGGCGGCGGGGGGGGGCAACGGATCCGGTGGAGGGGGGGGACGGACTCATAGCGAGGTGATCGGCGCCAGCGGCCGGCGGACCTGCGCGGGGACCGGGAAACCGTAGAAGATCCGCGCGTTTTCTCCCAGGAACAATTCCTGATCGCGGCGATCGAGAACGGCAGAATTCTCGACGAAACTCAGGCTTTGTGCGTAGGTGAAGTCGCACATGGTGCGCGGCCAGTCGCTGCCCCACATCAACTTCTCGATGCCGACGCGGTCGCGCGCCTCGGCGATGGCGCGCTGCGCCTGCGGGAAGGGGTAACCCTCGCCGCGGTAGAGCCAGACGATGCCCCCGCATTCGATGCGCACGTTGGGATGGCGCGCGAGCAGCAGCTGCGCCGGCCAGCCGCCGCGCGTCGGCAGGCCGAAGTGGCCGACGGCGGCGCGCAGCCGCGGGAAGTCGGCGAGCACGCGCTCGAAGCCCGGCACCTGCTCCGCGCCCTCGCTGAAGTCGATGGCCAGGGTCTTGCCCTCGCGCTCGACGCGCTGCCACACCGGCGCGAAGCGCGGATCGTCGAAGGCGAAGCGGCCCTGCAGCTGGCCGCCGCAGATTTTCAGTCCGCGGAAGCCCTGATCGAGCAGCCGGTGGCACTCGGCGGCGGCCTCCTCCGCAGGACGGAAGAAGTCAGGCAGCGCGAAGGCGAAGAAGCGCCCGGGAAAGCGCTGCTCGAGTTCGAGCGAGTAGGCGTTCTGCTCGCCGTCGAGATATTCCTGAACCAGCACGCCCGCGTCGATGCCGTGCGCGTCGAATTGCGCAAGGGCATGCTCGCCCAAGGCGCGGCAGTCGAGGAGGGTGGCCGGCATGCCCAGGACCACCCGTCCCGCGCCGCCGCCGATCCGAATCTGTCCGTTCCCCACGGGCTCGACCTGCTCCACGCCGCGGATCCGGCCATCCAGGCGGTCCCAGGCGTGCATGTGGGCGTCCACGCGCACCGGAGCAGGATAAGGCCTCCGGGACCATTTTAGTTGTCGTGAATTGGTTTTACCTGTGACTTTCATGGGCGGAATGCTAGACTCCCCCTCATGCCTCCCCGCAAACAAGAAGAGCGCGCCCGGCCAAAATATTCGGCGCCGGCACTGGAGAAGGGTCTCGACATCTTGGAGCTTCTCTCACTTCAGAGTGAGCCGATGAGCCTCGCGCAGATCGGCCAGAAGCTCGGCCGCACCAGCGGCGAGATCTTCCGCATGCTGGCCGCCCTCGAGCGCCGCGGCTATCTGGCGCGCGGACCGCGGCCCGAGCAGTACCAGCTCACCAACATGCTCTACGAGCTGGCGCACCGGCATCCGCCAGTGAAGCGTTTGCTGGCTCACGCTTTGCCCATCATGGAGGACCTGGCGCGCGACATCCGCCAGTCCTGCCATTTGGCGGTGCGGCACGAGAACGAGGCCCTCATCGTTGCGCAGGTGGATTGTCCGGGCTTCACCGGTTTCTCCGTGCGCGTCGGCGCGCACGCGCCGCTGGTGGACTCCTGCTCCGGGCGGGTGCTGCTGGCCTTCCAGACGCCCGAGACGCGCAGCGTCTGGCTGACGACCGCGATGGCCCAGGCGGGGCAGTCCAATTCGCGGGCCGCGGTGGAGAGCCTGCTGCAGGAGATCCGCCAGTCCGGGGTGAACCGGCAGCCCAGCTTGGTCCACCACGGCATCGTGGACTTCGGGGCTCCGATCCTTGACCATGACGGCAACGCGCTGGCCGCGCTGACGGTTCCCAGCCTCGCGACCATCGCCGCCTCCGTCGGCGAGGCGGAACTCGTGCAGCATCTGCGGCAGAGCGCGCGCCAGCTCATCGAACGGATCGGCTCGCCCACTCCCGCATGAACGTTCACCTCCCGCGCGCTCTCGCCCTGCTCCTGGTTGCCGGCGCCCTGACCGGCTGCGGCTCCGGCGAGGCCGGCAGCGGCCAGCCGCTGATCGCCGTGATTCCGAAGGGCACGACGCACGAGTTCTGGAAGAGCATCCACGCCGGCGCGGTGCAGGGCTCGCGCGACGCGAGCGTGGACATCTACTGGAAGGGCCCGAGCAAGGACGACGACCGCGACGCGCAGATTCGCGTCGTCGAGGACGCGATCTCGCGCGGGGTGGACGGCATCGTCATCGCCCCGTCCGACAACAAGGCGCTGGTGCGGCCGCTCGAGGACGCCGTCAAGAACGGCATTCCGGTGGTGGTGATCGACAGCCCGATCGACTGGGAGGGCAAGGTCTCCTACATCGGCACCGACAACTACGGCGGCGGCGTGGTGGCCGCGCGCGCGCTCGCCGGCATGCTCGGAGGCCAGGGCAAGGTGCTGCTGATGCGCTACTTCGAGGGCTCGGGCAGCACGATGGCGCGCGAGGTCGGCTTCCTCGAGACCGTGCAGAAGGAATTCCCCGGCCTCGAGATCCTGTCCAGCAACCAGTACGGCGGCTCCACCACCGAATCCTGCTACGCCACCGCCGAGAACCTGCTGAACTCGTATCCGGCGGTCGAGGGCATCTTCTGCGCCTGCGAGCCGACCACCTTCGGCATGCTGCGAGCCCTGCAGGACTCGGGCAAGGCCGGAAATGTCAAAGTCGTCGGCTTCGACGCCACCGAGAAGATGCTGGAGGGCCTGCGCCAGGGCCATCTGCACGGCCTCGTGCTGCAGAATCCCTTCAAGATGGGCGAGCTGGGCGTGCGCGCGATGGCCGACCATCTCGCCGGCCGCCCGGTCGAGCCGCTGGTGGACACCGGCACGATGGTCGCGACCCGCGAGAATCTGGAGACTCCCGAAATCCAGGCCCTGATCCATCTCGACTTCAGCCGCTGGCTGGAATGACCGGCGGATCCGTGCGCCTGCGCATGCACGGCGTGCGCAAATCGTTCGGCGGCGTCGAGGCGCTGCGCGGCGTGGACCTGGAGGTGGCGCCAGGCGAGGTGCACGCCCTGATCGGCGAGAACGGCGCCGGCAAGTCCACGCTGATGAAGATCCTGTCGGGCGCGCTGCGCGCCGACGCCGGCGGCATGGAGCTCGACGGGGCGCCCTACGCGCCGCACGGCCCGGCCGGCGCGCGCGAGCACGGCGTGGCGATGATCTACCAGGAGCTGACGCTGGCGCCGCATCTCACGGTGGCGGAGAACGTGTTCCTCGGCCGCGAGCCGCGCCGCTTCCTGCGCCTGGACCGCGCCGCGATGCGCGCCTCCGTGGAGTCCGCGCTGGCGCTGCTGGCGCACGAGCACATCCGGCCCGACGTGCGCGTGGCCGACCTCGGCCCCGGGCCGCGCCAGCTCGTCGAACTGGCGCGCGCGCTGGTCGGCCGCGCCCGCGTCATCGTGATGGACGAGCCGACCTCCTCGCTGGCCCGCGCCGACGTCGAACGCCTGTTCGCGGTAGTGCGGCGCCTCAAGGCGGAGGGGGTCTCCGTGATCTACATCTCGCACTTCCTCGAGGAGGTGCGCGAGCTGGCCGACCGTTTCACGGTGCTGCGCGACGGCGAGACCGTCGGCCGCGGCAGCGTGGCCGCGGCGCCGCTGGCGGAGCTGATCCGCATGATGGTCGGGCGCGAGTTGGCCGAGGCCTATCCGCGCGTGCCGCACGCGCGCGGCGGGCCGATTCTGGAGGTCGCCGAGCTGGCCGGCGCCGGCGGGCCGCGCCGCGACCTGCCGCGTTCCGCGAGTTTCACTCTGCACCGCGGCGAGATTCTCGGCCTGGCCGGACTGGTCGGCGCCGGCCGCACCGAGCTGTTGCGCGCCCTCCACGGGCTCGATCCGGTGCGCAGCGGCGCGGTGCGCCTGTGCTGCGTGCCGCCGCCGCGCGTCGGCCTCCTGTCCGAGGACCGCAAGCAGGAGGGACTCGCGCTGGCGCTCTCCATCGCCGACAACGTCACGCTCTCGCGCCTCGGCCCGCTGGCGCGCTGGGGACGCCTCGACCGCCGCGCGCAGGCCGACGCCGCCGCGCGCCGCGCCGCGGAATTGGGAATCAAATGCGCGGGCCCGCGCCAGGCGGCCGGCGACCTCTCCGGCGGCAATCAGCAGAAGGTCGCGCTCGCGCGCCTGCTGCACGAGGAAGCCGAAGTGCTGCTGCTCGACGAGCCGACGCGCGGCGTGGACGTCGGCAGCAAGGCCGAGATCTACCGGCTGATGGGGCGGCTGGCCGCCGACGGCAAGGCCGTGCTGATGGTCTCGTCGTATCTGCCGGAATTGCTCGGCGTCTGCGACCGCATCGCGGTGATGCACCGCGGGCGCCTCGGCCCGGCTCGCCCGGCCGCGGAGTGGAGCCAGGATTCTCTGCTCGACGCCGCCGCGCGCGGGGAGGCGGCGTGAAGCGGCTGCGCGCGCTGCTGGCGCCGTTCCTCGGGCTGGTGCTTGTGCTCGCGCTGTTCTCGGCGCTGGTGCCGGACTCCTTTCCCACGCCCTACAACTTCCGCACCGTCGGCACGCAGACGGTGGTGGTGGGCCTGGGCGCGATCGGCATGACCTTCGTCATCGTGTCGGGCGGAATCGACTTGTCCGTCGGCTCGGTGATCGCGCTGAGCTCGGTGGTGGCGGCGGCGGCGCTGGACGCGGGCCTCTCGCCCTGGCTGGCGATTCTCGCGGCCGTCGCCGCCGGCGCGCTCTGCGGCTACGTCAACGGCCTGCTGATCGCGCGCCTGCGCATCCTGCCGTTCATCGCCACGCTCGGCATGCTGGGCATTGCGCGCGGCGCGGCCAAGCTGCTCACCGGCGGACAAAAGATCGACGCGCCCGCCGGCTGGCTGCCGGATCTGGTTGACAAATCCAGCGAAGGCGCCTGGCTCGGCCTGCCGCCGGGCCTGTGGATCCTGTTCCTCCTGGCCTGGGGCATGAGCGCGGTGCTGCGGTCGACTCCGTTCGGCCTGCACGTCATCGCCATCGGCAGCAACGAGGCCACCGCGCGCCTGTGCGGCATCCCGGTGCCGCGCACGAAGGAGCGCATCTACGCGCTGAACGGCGCGTTCGCCGGCCTGGCCGGCGTGATGCTCTTCGGACGCCTCGGCGTCGGCGAGCCGACCGCGGCGGTGGGGCTGGAGCTGGACGTGATCGCCGCGTGCGTGATCGGCGGAGCCAGCCTCTCCGGCGGCGAGGGCGGCATGCTCGGCGCGCTGATCGGCGCCTTCCTGATGACGTTCCTCGCCAACGGCATGAACCTGGCCGAAGTCGAGAACTATTGGCAGGAGATCCTGACCGGCGCGATCATCGTGGCCGCGGTGGCGCTGGACCGCTGGCGGCACCGCCGCGGACAAACCTAGCGGTTCCGCGCCCGCGCGCTCACTGCGGAGCAAGCCGCGCGCTCAGTTCGCCGTTGCCCGGGAACAGCCCCAGGCCCTGGCTCCAGATCTCGCGCGCCTTCTCGCTCTGGCCGGTCTGCTCGTAGAGGTTGTCGAGGAAGAGGTAGGTGCTCGCGAACTCGGGGCGCGGGGTCATGCCCGCCTGCTGCGTCACCAGGGTCTCGAAGTTCTCGATCGCGGCCTTCTGCTTGCCGAAGATGGGCGGCCAGAAACTGTAGGACACGGCCTTGTTGAAGCGGGCGTCCCAGTGGGTCGCGTCGAGGGCCAGCGTGCGGTCGAAGGCGGCGTCGGCCTTCATGCTCCACTCGCCGGCCTGCCCGCCGGTGGCCTGGCCGGTGATGATGGGCTGCAGGTAGGCGTAGCCGAGTTCGAACTGCAGGCTCGTGTTGCGCGGATCCGCGGCGGCCTGCTTCTCCAGCGCGCCGATCAGCTCCAGCATCTTGCCGCTGTCCAGCGCCTGCTGCCACAGCGCCTCGCGCTCCTCGCCGGTCAGATGCGGATTCATCAACTGGCCCAGCGCGCCGTCGAGCGAGAACTCGGCCGCGACGGCCGTCTCCTCGGCGCCAGCCTGCGCCGCGGCGAGGGCCTCGGCGTTCTCGCGCATCCAGCGTTCCACCGCCCGCGCCACCATCTCGTCCAGCACCGGCTCGCGGCTCAGCCCCGCGCCGGCCGCGGCGGGGGCGCTGCGCAGATCGCGATCTCCTTCTGCAGCGCCAGATGGTCGCGCCGCAATTGCTCCAGGCTCTGCTGCATCTCGGTGAACGCGGCATCCTGGCCCGCGCCGGCTGCGGGAGGGGCCGGACGCAACAGCATCGCGGCGAGAAAGGTCGTGGCGGCCGCGATGGCGGCCATCGCCAGCAGCAGGGGGGCGGTCTTCATGGCCCCCCATGTTAGTGAGATCGCGCGCCCGCCTCGCCTACTCTTCTTCCTCGGGCGGAACGTAGGCGTTGTGGCCGGCCTTCTTCATCGCCATCAGCGCCTCGTGCTGCTTCTTCGCGTCCTCGAAGCGCCCCTCGACCAGAGCCTGCTCCAGCTGCAGCAGCCCGTCGGCGGTCTCCAGGATCTTGCGCTCGAAGCCGATGCGCCACACCACCTTCTCGACGTCGTTCATGGGCGTGAAGGGCTCGGGGCAGAGCGGCAGCGCGGCCAGAGCGGCGTCCTTCATGCCGCGCACGACCGCCAGATTGTCAGAGGCCTTGGCCGGATCGACGACGCTGCGCCGCAGGCCCTTCATGCCGCGGTCCAGGACTTCCATCTTCTCTTCGAGAGGGGATTCCTTCTCGGCGCCGGCCGCCGGCTCCTGCGGGCGGTTCCAGGCGGAGACGGCGGAGGGGAGGAGGAGCATGCCGGCTCCGGCAACTGCCAGAACCGTGAACGTGCGGAGGATGCGATTCATCGGTCGCCCAAGATATCAGAGATCGGCCTCGATCTCCGCGACCGGCAAAAAGGTGCGGTCGAATCGCTCGGCGAAATCCAGCAGCAGAACCTTGGCCGAGGCGCGGGGTTGCAGGCGCTTGGTCTTGCCGCCGGACTCGAGCGTGATCTTGGGCTGGGCGGCCAGATAGGCCGCGGGCAGCAGCAGGAACGCGCCCTGAAGGCGCTCGCCGGCCACCCGCAGAACGCCGTCGGCCGCGCGCTCCACCCGCAATTGCGCGGTGCGGGCGTCGGCCAAATCCAGGATGTGGCGGACCCGCCTTTCGTGATCCCAGCCGTCCCATTCGCCGGGCCCGACCTCGATCGCGAAACTGTCCTTGACCTCCTTCTCGTAGCGGCCCGGCCGCGCCCAGCCCAGCCGCGCCGGATCGTCCCAGGCCGCGCGCCATTGCAGCTTCTCGGCGAACGGCTCGCGCCGCGCGGCGCCCAGGAAGGCGGCCCAATCCACCGCCGCGTGATCGTAGGCATGGGCCCGGCCCGGCTGCTCCAGCAGTTGCGCGTCGGCGGCGCCGGCGGCGCGCATGCGGCCGAGGGCCAGTCGCAGATTGAGCAGCAGTTTCGGATCGTCGTCGGCGCCCTGCAGATCGCGCAGCGGAACCGCCGCCAGATTCTCGCTGTAGCGCAGATTGTTGCGACCGCCGGTGACGACGAAGGTCGGCCCGCCGATGCAGGGCGCGACGCTGGCCCACAGATCGGGATGCCGCAGGCCCAGATCCCAGGCCAGATGCCCGCCGCGGCTCGCGCCGGCGAGGTGGATGCGGTTCTCGTCCACGTCGTAGTGCCGGCGCATCCAGCGCAGCGCGGCCAGCGCGGCGGCGCGCTCGCGCGGCGTAAAGGCGTAGCCGCCCTCGGACTGCGGATCGGTCGGCGCGCAGATCAGCGCGCCGATCGCCTCGGCCGCCGCGCGCCACTCCGCGATCATCGTCGAGCCCTCGCCGCCGGAGCCGTGGAACGCCAGGATCAGCGGCGCGGGCCGCGCCGGATCGTAGGAGGCGGGCAAGTGCAGATGCAGCGTCGTGCTCTCGATCTCCTCCAGCACCGGCAGCTCGGCGAGCACGCGATGCGTGCCGGGCGCGTCCGGCCCGCCGGGCGCCGGCCGGAAGGCCGCGGCGGCCGCGAGCCATTCCTCCAGGCTGACGTCCTTGCGCGCCGCCAGCGCCAGCGCCGCCGAGCGCCGCGCGCCGGCGTCGCGCCGGTCCACGGCGTCGGCCAGCGCCGCCGCCGGATCCTGGGCGGGAGCGGCGCCGAGCGCGAGGACGAGCGCGAGCCCGAGCATCAGCCGGCGACGCGCACGCAGTAGATCGGCGGCAGGTGCGCGGACAATTCCTGCCACCGGTCGCCGCCGTCCTCGCTGGTCCACAGGCCTCCGGTCGTGGAGCCGAAGGCCAGGCCGCGGCCGGCGCCGTCCACGTCCAGCGCGTGGCGGTAGACGATGTCGTAGCAGTGCTCCTGCGGCAGCCCGGCGCGCAGGGTCTCGAAGGTGGCGCCGCCGTCGCGCGTGCGGTTGACGACCAGCTGGCCTGCGACGGGGATGCGCTTCACGTCCTTGATCGCCGGCACGAACCAGGCGGTGCGCGGGTCGTGCGGATGCACCGCCACCGGGAAGCCGAAGGAGCTCACGGGGACGTTTGACAATTCCTGCCAGGCCTCGGCGCCGGCCGGCCGCACGAAGATGCCGTTGTGGTGCTGGCACCACAGCCAGTCCGGATCGGCGGCGCAGCTGGCGATGGCGTGCGGATCCTGGATGTTCGGGTCCATCGCGCGCTCCGGCGGCATGAATTCCGCGCGCATGCCCTGCGCGACGTTGGCCCAGCTGGCGCCGGCGTCGCGCGTTTCCCAGGCGCCGCCGCAAGACACGCCGATCACCACGCGGCGCGAGTCGCGGGGATGCACGCAGATCGAGTGGATGCCGGGGTCGGTGAAGCCGCCGCCGAACCACTCCTTGCGCCCGGGGTGCGCCCACAGGGACTGCATCAGATGCCAGGAGCGGCCGGCGTCGTCGGAGCGGAACAGCGCGCCCGGAGTGGTGCCGGCCCAGATCTGCTCGGGCGCGTCGGCGCCGGCCGCGGCCAGCGACCAGATGATCTTGACGGCGGTTTTCTCGTCCGGATCCGGCGGCATGGCGGGGCAGGCGATCTCCTCGAATCCGGACTCGCCCGGCCGCTTGGCGTGCAGCTTGGGTCCGAAGTGGCCGAGGTCCAGCGCCGCATAGAGCGTGCCGTCGCGCGGATCGCGCAGGACGAGGGTCACCGGATCGCCGGCGAAGTCGTGGCTGGCGACGCGCCAGCCGCCGTTCGTGCGCTCCCATGTGAAGAGGCCCTTGCGGGTCGCGGCATAGATGGTGTTCATTCATCCTCCGGACAAAGCTTGCAGAAGGTGGATTTCGGCGCCGTCCGCCAAGGGAGCCTCGAGGTCGGTCTCCGCGCGGGCCAGGCGGCCGGCGATGAAGACGGCGACGTGCGCGCGGACGCGGCCGGTCTCGTCCATCAGGTAGGCGGCCAGCCGCGGGTGCGCGCGGCGCAGCTGGTCGAGCGCCTCGCGCGCGTTCGCGGCCTCGACTTCCCGCGCCGGCGCCTCGAGAAAGCGGCGCAACTGCGGCGTGAAGACGAGGCGCAGGCGGGACATGGCTCAGCCGCCGGCGGCGGCGATCTCCTCGCGGACGCGCTCCAGCAGCGCCTTGGTCAGACGGATGCCTTCGTCTTCGCTCACACCGCCGCCCTCGAACTCGACGCCGACGTAGCCGCGGTAGCCCGCCGCCAGCACGATCTTCAGCATGCGCCGGTAATCGGTGCGAGTCTCGTTGCCGTCCGGCCCGAACTCCTGCGACTTGGCGCTCACCGCGCGCGCGAAGGGCATCAGCTCGGCGACGCCCTGGTAACGGTCGTACTCGGTCCCGTCGCCGAGGTTGAAGTTGCCGAAGTCCGGCAGCGTGCCGCAGCGCGGGTGGTTGGCGGCCTTCATCACCTGCGCCAGCCACTTGCCGTTGGAGGACAGCCCGCCGTGATTCTCGACGATCACGTCCAGCCCCCGCTCGTCGCCGGCGACGCAGAGCTGGTGCAGCCCGTCGGCCGCGCGCGCGCGCTGCTCGTCCCAGGTGCCGGAGCTCTGGGCGTTGACGCGGATCGAGTGGCAGCCGAGGAAGCGCGCAGCGTCCAGCCATGGGAGGTGATTTTCCACCGCCTTCCGCCGCGCCGGCTCGTCGGCGTCGCCGAGCGCGCCGAGCCCGTCGCACATGATCAGCAGGCTGCGCACGCCGGCGTGCTCGCAGCGCCTTTTCATCTCGCCGAGCCAGCCGTAATCCTTGACCTGCGCCAGGAAGAAGGCGTTGACGTACTCGACGGCTTCGAACCCCAGAGCGCGCGCCTTGTCCGGGAAGGAGAGGGCGGGCAGGGCGCCGGAGAAGAGCGTGCGGTGCAGGGACCACTGGGCCAGCGAGATGCGGAAAGGCGGCTGTCCCTGCTTGAACACGACCTCGGCGGCCGCGCGCGCGAGAGCGCCGGGGGCGAGGCTGGTGAGGGCGGCGCTGGCGGCGGCGGTGGTCAAGAAGGTGCGTCGGCTGGACATGCGGGAATCAGGATACGCCCGCCGCCTCGGCCACCAAGTCGAGCATGGGCGGAGCATGGAACGCGCAATCCTGATGCTGAAGCGCCTGGCGCCACTCCTCCAGGAATTCCTCCGCCTCCTTGGCTGCGAGCCAGCCGTCGGCCACCAGCCGCGGCATGAAGAGCGGGAAGAAGGAAGTCGGCCAGCCCCAGAGCGCGTCCCGCGGCCCGCCGCTGCGGCACAGCTCGCGCCGATGCACGACGCGGAAGCCGGCCGACTCGAGCAGGCGCGGCAGGCGCTCGCCGATGCGCGGATCGCCGCCGGCGGCGCGCCACGAGGCTTCGACCGCCTCGATGCCGCGCTGGAAAGCGCGGCCGGAGGGCCGCAACGCGATGTCCGGCGCGTAGCGCAGATAGTCGGCCACGGCGAGGCGGCCGCCGGGCCGCAGGCCGCGCGCCACCGCGCGCAGCGCCGGCAGAGGATCCGGCAGCCAGCAGAAGATCCAGCGCGCGTAGGCGCCGTCGAGGCTGGCCGGCGGCAGCGGCGCAGCCGCGTCCGCGCATTCGGTCTGGATCCAGCCGGCGCCTTCCGCCTGCGCGCGCGCCGCCGCCGCCGCAATCATGCGCGGCGAGGAATCGCGGGCCAGCACGCTGCCGCCGGGACCGGCGCGGCGCGCCAGCTCCAGGCTGCTCCAGCCCGGACCGCAGCCGAGGTCGAGCAGGCGCTGGCCGGCGCGGAATCCGGCGGCGTCGAGGAGCTCGAGCATCGGCGCGCGCCAGATCTCGTGCTGGATCCGCAGGCGCTCCAGCTCCGGATCCTGCGTCCCGAGCAGGTAATCGCCGGATGCGCTCACGTCCGCCGTCCGCGGCTCACAGCTCGCGGATCTCGAGGCCGCGGAACTCCACTGCGTCGCCGTGGCCGGCGAAGCCGAAGTGCCCGCTCTTGCGCAGGCGGCCCGGATGCTCGTGGCCGTCGGCGGTGGATTCCGCGGCCCACAGGTCGGCGTCCAGGATCACGGTGCCGTTCAGCTCCACCTGCACGCGCCCGCCGACCACCGTCACCGTCTGACAATTCCAGGTTCCTGCCGGGCGCAGGAATCCGCGCTGCGCCGCCACCTGCCCGTAGGCCGAGCCGTGGAACTGCCAGGGCTGCAGTCCGGCGTACTGCTCGGCCTCGTTGTCGAGCACCTGCAGTTCGCACATGCCGACGTAGGCGGTGTCGCCGGAGCCCGGGTACCGGATGGCCAGGCCGTTGTTGCCGCCCGGCGGCAGGCGGAATTCGAAGCGCGCCTGGAAGTCGGCGTACTCCTTCACGGTGTGGACGGTGCCGCCCTGGCCCGGCTTGCAGCGCATCGCGCCGTCCACGATCTCCCAGCCGTCGGTCGGGCCGGCCCAGCCGTCCCAGGTCGCGCCGTCGAAGGCCGCCAGGAAGTCCACGCCCGGCTCGGTGCCCGGCCGGCTCTCGCCGCGGCGCAGCGGCAGCTCCGGCGGGATGGCCCGCAGCAGCGCATTGGCTTCCTCGGCGCCGATCTCGCGCGCCGCCAGCTTGCGGAAGCGGATCTCGCCGCCGTGGGTCTGCAATTGCAGCGGTCCGCGCGCGTGCAGCGCCTTGCTGCGGTCCCAGTAGTTCTCCAGCGGCACGCCCGGCACCACCAGTTGGCCGTTCAGCCACACCCAGGTGCGCTCGCCGATCATGCGGATGCGCACGCGGTTCCACTCGCCGAAGGGCGCGTCGGCGCGGCGCAACGGGAAGCGCGGGTGCTTTTCGTTGTTCCACAGGCCGCCGGAGCCCTTGTCGGCGCCGATCTCCCACTTGCCGCCGGCCTCGGTCCAGTCCCAGATCTGCACCTGCGGCGTCGCGCGCAGGTAGATGCCGGAGTCGGCCAGCGGCACCGTCTTGTATTCGAGCTGGAACTCGGCGTCGCCGAAGTCGGCGACCGTCGTGAGAAAGGGGCCCTCGCCGTCGTTGACGATCTCGCCGTTCTCGACGCGCCAGTGCGCCTGCATCTCGCGGTTCCACTGTTCCTGCAGCGCCGCCAGATCCGCGGGCTTCAGCGCCGACTTCTCGGCGGGATTCAAATGCGGCCGGCCGCGCCAGCCCGCCAGCGTCTGGCCGTCGAAGAGAGGGCGCAGTTCCTGGTCGAAATCCTGCGCCAGCAGCAAAAGGACGAGGGCGGGAGCCATGGACTGAACAGTCTAGGCTCCCGCCCTCGTTGCGGCCGTCGCGCGGTTATTGCTCGCCGACGATCTCCTTCATGATGGTGACGACCTGCTCGGGCATCCCGCCCAGCTCCAGCGCCTTCTTGGCCAGGGGCTTGGCCTTCTCCGGGTTGCCGAGGTCCTGGTTGATGAAGTAGGCGGCGTAGGCGAAGCACATCGCGACCTTCTCGGTCTTGTGCACCTTGCCGGCCTCGAACAGCGCCAGCGCGTGCGCGATGAATCGGTCGCGCGCCTCCTCGCCGTCGATGCTCTCGGACTCCTGCGAGACCACGGCCTCCATCAGGCCCATCTCGTTCTTCGGATCGAATTCGAGCGCGAGGGCCATCTCGCCGGGCGCGGCATGCCCTTGCAGGACCAGCACCTTGACGCATTCCAGCTTGAGGCCTTCCTTGTTCTCCGGATCCAAGGCGATGCCCTGGCGCACGGTCTCGGCCAGCACCTTGCCGGCCGGCACGCCGGCGCCGGCGCTTTCCAGCGCCGCGATGGCGCGGCGGATCACCGCCACCTTCGCTTTGGCGTCCTTGGCCTTCTCGTACTCGGCGGTCAGGCTCTTGGCGTCTTCGATGGCCTTCTTGCCCTTCGTGCGCAGGCTGCGCACGTCAGCCAGGTATTCCTCCGGGCTCAACGGCTTGTAGCCGGTCTGGGCGAAGACCTCGCCGTCCGGGGTCATCAGCAGAACCGTCGGGAAGCCGCGGATCTCGTACTTGTCCTTCAGCTCGGTGTGGCGCGCGGGATTCGCGACGCCCTCGGCCGGCTGGCCCCTGCTGGTGAAGTCGAGCGACAGCAGGACGAAATCTTGCGCCGCACCCTTCGTGAACTCTTCGTGATCCCACACCTCAGCACGGAGGCGTTTGCAGTAACCTCACCAGGTGGAGCCGGTGAAGTCCACCAGCAGGTCCTTCTTCTGTTCCTTGGCGGCCGCGGCCGCCTTGTCGAAATCTTCGAACCAATCAGGGCCGTAGCCCTGGGCGAAGAGGGGCGTGCCGACGAGCATCACGCCGGCGATGAGCAGAGGTTTCATGGGGATGTCCTGGTTGCCGCGGCGAGAGGCCGCTGGCATCTTAGTCTACGGACGGGAGAGGCCTTTCGTGACGCGATTCTCTCCCGTTGCGCAGGGGCTCGGCAGGGGCTCACCAGGGCTGGGAAATCCCCGGCATGGCGATCGGGTAGTGGCCGTCGGCGTCCGGCAGCGTGGGAGGCGTGCCGTTCCAGTCGTAACTGCTGGGGCGCAAGGCCAGCGTCGAATTCAAGGCCTCGTCCCAGCGCACGCTGCGCCCGGAGTACGTGGCCATGCGGCCGAGGATGGCCGTGAGGCTGCTCTTCGCGCCGCGTTCGGCCTCGTTGTAAGGCAGGCCGTCGCGGATCGCGGCCATCAGGTCCACGTGCTCCTGCTGGAAGGGGTCCGGAGGCGGCGTGGCGCTGCTGAAGCGCCATTCCCAGCCGCCGGAGGACGCGATGCGCGCGCCGCTGACGTCGGCGAAGCCGCGCGTGCCGTGCGCGTGCTCGGACACGTTGTCCTGGCAGTTCGGCATGTGGCGGCACTGCGAGAGCAACTTGGCGCCGCTGGCGTAGGTGTACTCGACGCTGTGGTGGTCGTAGATCTCGCCGAAATCCTTGCCCGTGCGGACCTGGCGCCCGCCCATGCCTTCGGCGCGCACCGGGTAATCCTTCATGATCCAGTTGCAGACGTCGAGATTGTGAATGTGCTGCTCGACGATGTGATCGCCGCACAGCCAGTTGAAGTAGTACCAGTTGCGCATCTGGTGCTCCATCTCGCTCTGGCCCGGCTGGCGCGGATTGACCCACACGCCCGCGGAATTCCAGTAGGCGCGCAGCAGCACCGGCTCGCCGATGGCGCCGTCGTGGATGCGTTTCACCGTTTCGAGGTAAGGGAGCTGGTGATGGCGCTGCAGTCCCACGCCGACCTTGAGACCCTTGGCCTCGGCCTGCGCGGCGGCTTCCAGCACCTGGCGGACGCCGGGTCCGTCCACGGCGACCGGCTTCTCCATGAAGACGTGGCGGCTCTTCTCGACCGCGTACTGGAAGTGCATGGGGCGGAAGCCGGGCGGCGTGGCCAGGATGACCAGATCCACGTCGGCGTCCATCGCGGAGCGGTAGGCGTCGAAGCCGGTGAAGCGGCGCGCTTCGGGCACGTCCACCTGGTCGCCGAATTCGGCCTGCAGGCCGGCGAGGCTGGAGTCGAGGCGGTCGCGGAAGGCGTCGGCCATCGCCACCAGGCGCACCGGGCCGGCGGTGGACAGCGCGTTGGCCGCGGCGCCCGAGCCGCGCCCGCCGCAGCCGATCAGCGCGATGCGGATTTCGGCGCGGCCCATCGCGGTGGCGCGCGCGCGCGCCGCCAGCAGTTCGGGGGCGAGCGCGGCGCCGACCACCCCGGCGGTGGCGGTGCGCAGGAAGGCGCGGCGATTGACGGGGGGCAGGCTCATGAGCGTTCTCCTTGACGTTGCTTTTTCTCGATCTCGCGGACGCTCTCGACGTCCGCTTCCCAGAACTTCAGCATTTCCTCGCGGCTGGGAGTCGCGAGGGGCCGCACGACGCGGAAGCCGACGAAGCGCGCGTCGGTGAAGTACCAGATGGACTTCGGGAACTGCGGATCCTGCACCTTCCACTCCTTGTCGGAGCCGAGGCGCGCGGCGCTGCGGCTGAACGGCGCCTCCTGGTCCCACGAGCCGCCGCGCACCACGCGCGGATAGAGCTTCACGGGCCAGGCCACGGGATTCGCAATCGTTCCCTGTTCCGCCCACGCGGCGTAGCCGTCGGCGGTGAACTGATCGATCACCCATTCGGCGACGTTGCCGTGCATGTCGTGCAAGCCCCAGGGATTGGGCTTCTTCGTCATGACGAGCTGGTACTTCTCTTCCGCGTTCTCGTAGGTCCAGGCGTACTCCGGCAGCAGCTTGGGATCGTCGCCGAAGTGCCAGGCCGTCGTGGTGCCGGCGCGGCAGGCGTACTCCCATTCGGCCTCGGTCGGCAGGCGGTAGAAGCGGCCGGTCTTCATGGACAGCCATTTCGTGTACTGGCGCGCCGCGAATTCGGTCATGCACACGGCCGGGAAGCCTTCGACTCCCATGCCGAAGTCCATCGGCACGTAGGGGGGGGTGGGGCGGCTGACGGCGTCGGCCCAGGCGTCCTGCGGCTCGGCTTCGGCGCGGCCCTCGGCGCGCAGCGCGCGGTCCTGGCTGAATTGAAAGATGCGGTACTCGTCCCAGGTGACTTCGTGCTCTTCCATCCAGAAGGGCGCGATCTCGACCTTCACCTGCGGGCCTTCGTGATCCTCGCGGTCCGCTTCGGACTCGGGGCTGCCCATCAGGAACGTGCCGCCGGGGATCGGCAGCATGCGAAACTTCACCGCGGTGTTCGGGATCGGCTCGACGTAGGCCTTCATCTCCTCCGGCTTGGCGGCGACGGCCTCGGGGATCGCGCGCGGCGCGGGGTTGCCTGCGGGCGGATCGGGAAACTTCGGGGCGGACTGCTGAGCCGCGAGGGCGAGGAGTGCGGCGAGAAGCATCGGGGACGGCGATCCCGCCCCTGCGGGGGCGATGCGGTCCATCATAAGCCCGCTCCGCGTCCGGCGGCGCCCCTGGCCCTGTTAAAGTGATTCCATGCGGTCGATTCGGCTGCGCGTCCTGGCCCTCCTGGCGCTTGCGTGCGGAGCCTGCGGCGGCGATCCGGCGGCTTCCGCGGACGCCGCGCTGATCCGGCCGGTCACGCGCGGGGATCTGCTGATCACGGTGCGCGAGCGCGGCGAGATCCGCGCCGCCCGCGACACGCGCATCATCTCCGAGCTGGAGGGACGGGCCACGCTGATCGAGCTGATCAAGGAGGGCACGATCCTGACCGGCGGCGAGGTTCTCGCCAAGCTCGACGTCAGCGCGCTGGAGGAGCGGCGCGCGCAGCAGGCGATCGCGGTGGCCAAGGCGCAGGCGGCGCTCGAGCAGGCGCGCAAGGCGGTGGAGATCGTCGAGAAGGAATTGAAGGCGGCCGAGCGCACCGCCGAGACGCGGCTGGAGATCGCGCGGCTGCGCCTGCAGAAGTTCATCGGCCAGCCGCGCCAGGCCGCGGGAACCCACACCGCCATCTCGCAGGATTCGGACGGCGCCGGCACCAACGCGCGCATGATCGAGGCGCTGCGCCAGCTGGCCGCCGACGACCCGGAGGGGTCGCGCGGCGTGGGCGACCGGCTGTCCACGCGGATCGTCGCGATTCTCGGCGCCGAGGCCAATCTCCAGCTCGAGATGGGCGACATGGCGGTGCAGGTGCTGCAGCAGATCGACGCCATCGGCCTGGCGCGCAGCGACCTCAAGCTGGCCGAGCGCACCGCCTCGTTCAGCCAGCAGCTCTATGACAAAGGTTTCTACACTTTGAACGAACTGGAGCAGGATCAGATCGACTTGCAGCGCCGCCAGGCCGCGCACGCGGTCGCCTGGAACAGCCTGCTGCTGCTCGTCAACTACACGCTGCCGGAGACTCTGCTCACTCTCGAGCTGGAGGCGGAGAATTCGCAGCTGAACCTGGAGAGCGTGCGCGCCGCCGGCGAGGCGCGGCGGGTGCGCGAGGACGCCGAGCTGGCGAGCATCGAGGCGGAATTCGCGCTGGCCACCGAGCAGCTCGCGAACTGGGATCTGCAGCTGCAGCGCGGGGTGCTGATCGCGCCCGGCCCCGGATTGGTGGTCTACGGGCGCATGGATTGGGACGAGCCGGTCTACGAAGGCATGGAAGTGCGCGAGCGGCAGGAGATCGTCATCCTGCCCGACATCACCTCGATGGTGGCGGACATCAAGGTGCCGGAGTCGCAGATCGGCCGGCTGGCGGTGGGCCAGCGCGCCACGCTGCAGCTCGACGCGTTCCCTAGCCGGCTGATGACCGGCGTCGTGACCGACGTGGCCAGCCTGCCCGATCCCGCGCCGCGCAGCCAGGTGGCGAAGGTCTACGTGGCGAGCGTGCTGATCGACGGCGCCAACGAAGGCGGCGCGCTGCGCCCGGGCATGAGCGGCGCCGTCACCATCGAGGTCGGCACCGTGTCCGACGTGCTGCTGGCGCCGATCACCGCGCTCGAGCGCCAGGGCGACGAGCACTTCGTGTGGCTGGAGACGGCCGGCGGCCCGGTTCCGGCGCCGGTGCAGCTCGGCGCCAGCAATCTGACGCACGTCGAGGTGCTGGAGGGATTGGCCGAGGGCGACCGCATCCACCTGGTGCGGCCGCCGGGCGTGCGGCTGCCGGACGCCGCGGCCGGCGACGCGCCGCCGGAAGAGGCGAGTGAGCCGGCGCCCTAGCGTGTTCGGCCGCGGGCTCGGGCTGCGCACGATCCAGCTCGGGGTCAAGAGCCTGCTGCTGCACAAGCTGCGCGCCGCGCTCAGCATGCTCGGCACGCTCTTCGGCGTGGCGTCGGTGATCGCGATGCTCGCGGTCGGCGAGGGCGCGAGCTACGAGGCGCTCGAGCAGATCAAGGCGCTCGGCCCGACCAACCTGATGGCGCGCAGCCAGAAGCCGCCGGCCACCGAGGCGACCAGCAGCGGCACGCGCCAGCAGACCTTCGAGTACGGACTGCGCTACGAGGACGCCGACCGCATCCGCGCGATGTTTCCGCAGGCGCGCCACGTGGTGGCGGTGCGCGAGACGCCGCAGAGCCTGCGCAACGGCCCGCGCTGGGCCAGCAGCGTGGTGGTGGGCACCGCGCCGGAATATCTGGACGTGATGAATCTGCGCGTTGCGGAAGGGCGATGGCTCAGCGGGCTCGATCAGGAGCGCATGGACAACGTGGTGGTGCTGGGCGCGGGCGCGGCCTCGACGCTGTTTCCGCTCGAGAACCCGCTCGGCCTGAGCCTGCAGGCCGGGGGCACGCAATTCACGGTGGTGGGCGTGCTGGAGGAAGTCGGCCGCGAGGCGAGCCCGGGCGGCGTGCCGCTGGATCTCTGCGTGTTCACGCCGATCACCACCTCGCGCGCGCGCTACGGCGACGTGATGCGCCGCATCAGCACCGGCGCCGAGGAGCGCACGAAGGTGGAGCTCAACGAGATCAAGCTGCAGCTGCGCGAGGTCGGCGAGGTGCTGCCGGCCGCGCGGCTGCTGGCGCGCATCCTGCGGCTGGAGGAGCGGCCGCAGGACGACGTGAAGATGATCGTGCCGCTCGAGCTGCTGCGGCAGCAGGAGGCGACGGCGCGGATCTTCAACATCGTGCTGGGATCCATCGCGTTCATCTCCTTGCTGGTGGGGGGCATCGGGATCATGAACGTGATGCTCGCCACCGTCACCGAGCGGACGCGCGAGATCGGCATCCGCCGCGCGCTCGGCGCCAAGCGCGGCCAGATCGTGCGGCAGTTCCTGGCCGAGACCCTGGTGCTGTCAGTGGGCGGCGGACTGCTGGGCATCGGCGCCGGGTTTCTGATCGCGCAGGGCATCACGGCGCTGAGCGGCAGTTTGACGCTGGTCCAGGGCGGCCACGTGCTGCTGTCCTTCGCCATCGCGGCGCTGGTGGGCCTGAGCTTCGGCATCTATCCGGCCTGGCGCGCCGCTTCGCTGGATCCGGTGGAGGCCCTGCGCCACGAGTGAACCGGCGGGCCCGGCGTCGAGTGTCCGCGGCCATGAAAAAAAGGGGGCCGGAGGGGCATTGCGCCCTCCCGGCCCCCGCGATTGGCTCCCCGAGCAGGATTTGAACCTACGACCCGCTGATTAACAGTCAGCTGCTCTACCAACTGAGCTATCGGGGATTGGTCTCGCTAAACCCTTATTCTGCAAAGCTTTGCAGCGAGACGAAGAAAGAACCGCAGCCCGAGCCGCCCAGCCGGATTCCGGGCGTGACATCTTAGCGCCGCAACCAGCGCCTGGGGAGGCGGGCAAAGCCCCCTGTTCATCGTCCATTCTTGGCGCCGGACTGTGCAGGAATCGACGCGCCGGGACCTTGGCTCCGGCCGGCGATGCGAGGCCGGGCGCCGGCACGCGAAGGGGAGACGGTTACCGCGCGACGGGGAGTCCGTCGGAAGCGAGAAGCGTCCGCAACTGCTGCAGGTATCCCTGGCTCGCCAGTTGCATTTCCTCGCTCAACCGGCGATAGCTCGGCAGGAGTGCGGACCAGGCCTCGGCTCTCTCTTCGGCGGGGATCACGATCTGGAGATCGAGAACCATCTGCGCCATGCAGGATTCCATGTGGAATCTCTGCTGATACAGTTGGCAGTAGCGCAGCAGCGATTGATCCCGCAGCAGGGAGATGGAGCCCCACAGGCGCGCCGGGATTTCGAAGCCCGCGCTCTGCGCGGTCCAATAACTCGCCAGCATCTCCGGGGAGTAGCCCAGGGGACGCAAGAGAAGGTCCTTCTCCGGCAGCACGTAATCCTTCCTTCCTCGGCGTCGCATCCACTCCTGCTGACTGGATACCTGCGATCGCAGGAAGTTGCCGGCAATGAGGCTCGATGCGGACAGGAGTCCCAGGTAGGCGTCGGGGGAACTGAGCTTGATCCCGAGGTCGCTGGACTGCAGCATCTCGATGGAGTCCTTGAGCGTGCGCTGGCTGTAGTCGTCCGGATCGCTCTTCTCGCGCTGATCCGCAAACGCCCGCTGCTCGCCGCCCTTCACCACGAAGCAGTCGTGGAAGTATTCCTGGGCTCGCGCCGGCAGATCGGGCATTTCCTTCCAATCGGTTCCGATCGTCGGCTCCTCGGGTGGAGGGGCTTCCTCGCGAGAAACGATCTCCGACAGTTGCGCATGGGGTTGGACGGTCCCCGCCGGAACGGCGATCGGCTCGATCTCCGCAGGCCGGTGATCCCCGCGCCACAAGAGGGCCAAAGTGATGACGATCGCCAGTCCCACTGCAAGCATCACGAGCGCGCGGCGCGAGGGGACGATCATCAGGCGCTGCACGGTACCACCGGTGCAGCACACCGAGCCGGCTCAGCCTCGAGGACGGAACCGGCCGGCTAGAATTCCTCCATGACCTTGCCGCACCCGCGCCTGGTGCTGCTGGAGCCGCAGCATGGCGGCAATCTCGGCTTCATCGCCCGGCTGCTGGCCAACTACGGGCTGCGCGACTGGTGGAGCGTGGGCGGAGTGGCCTGGCGCAACACGGACGCCGAGCGCACCGGTTCGATGGCGTTGGAACAGTTGGCGGCCCTGCGCGAGGTGCGCAGCTTCGACGAGGCCGTCGCCGGCCGCTCGCACCTCGTCGGCTTCACCGCGCGCAGCGGCTACCGGCGCGACCCGATCCCGCTCGAGGAATTGCCCGCCGCCGCCGCCGCGTGGACCGCCGACGCGCTGCCGGTCCTCGTCTTCGGCCCCGAAGACCGCGGCCTGGACAGCGAGATCTGCGAGCGCTGCTCGCTGCTCGTGCGCATCCCCACGCCGGGCCTCGGCTCCTTCAACCTCTCGCACGCCGTCGCGCTCGCGCTCTACGAATGGTTCCGCGGGCGCGTGGCGCTGCCTCCGGTCGAGGTCGGGCCCTCCCGCGAAGGCGCGGGCCGCTTCGCCGGCGAGGACGACAAGCACCGCCTCGCGCAGAAGACCCTCGACGCACTGCGTCAGGCGCGCTTTCCGCAGCCGGAGCCGGAGATCGTCAACACGCTGCGCCGCACGCTGGCGCAGCCGCTCGACCGCCGCGACCTGCGCATGCTCGAGCGCATCCTGCGCCACGTCGAATGGCTGGAGGAGCAGAAATCGGCCGCAGCCTCAGCCTCCGGCGCATCCGGCGCGCCTCCGGCCGATGCGCGCGGCTCGTAGCAGCGCGCCGCTCTAGATCGCGAGCAATCCGATCTGCTTGCCGGCCTGGATCGCGCGCAGGCGTTCGGCCGGAATCGCCGCCGCCAGCGCCGCCAGGAATTGCTCCTCGCGCCAGGGCCGCAGGAACAGGCCGCTGCAGCGCGCGCGCGCCAGCAGATCCGCATCCGGCGCCGAGTAGGGGCCGCTGCTGAGGAAAGTCGCAGGCCGCTCGCGCACGCGCAGGGCCAGAGCCGCGGCCAGATCCAGGCCGCAGATGCCGCTGACCATGCTCGACACCACGAGCACTTCGTAGGGCGCGCCTTCCTGCTCCGCCACCTGCAGCAGCGCGTTCGCCGTGTTCGGCCGCGCGGCGTGGTCGGTCAGAAATCCCAGCTCCTCAAGCGCGACGAGCAGCGCGCCGGCCTCGGTGGCGTCCGCGTCGAGAACGAGCGCACGCGCCCGCTGCGAGGAATGGGGGGAGCCCATGGAGGTGAATCCACCCCTCCATCGGCCCGATCCGGCGCCGGCCTTGAGCCCTTCTCAGGCCCGCTTGCGGCTGAGGCGCTGGCCGCCGTAGGCCAGCAGGACGCCCAGGCGCTCGCGCATCTCGGCGCGCGGCACGATCAGATCCACCTGCCCCTTCTGCAGCAGGAATTCGGCGCGCTGGAAGCCCGCCGGCAGCTCCTGGCGGATGGTGTTCTGGATCACGCGCGGTCCGGCGAAACCGATCAGCGCGCCCGGCTCGGCCACCGTCACGTCGCAGACGCTGGCGAAGGAGGCCGTGACGCCGCCGGTCGTCGGATGCGTGAGGATGGACAGCGAGTAGCCGCCCTCCTCGCGGTAGCGGTGCAGCGCCGCGCAGGTCTTCGCCATCTGCATCAGCGAGATGGCGCCCTCGTGCATGCGCGCGCCGCCCGAGGCGCTGAAGATCGCGACCGGAAGATTGCGCGAGCCGGCCAGTTCCACCGCGCGCGCCACCTTCTCGCCGACGATCTCGCCCATCGAGCCGCCCATGAAAGTGAAGTCCAAAGCCGCCATCACCGCCGGCTGTCCGGCGATCGTGCAGATGCCGACCAGGCAGGCGTCGTTGTTGCCGGTCTTCAATTGCGCCTGCTTCAACTTCTCGGCGTAGGGCACCGCGTCGACGAAGCCGAGCCGGTCGCTGGGCTTGAGGTCGGCGAAGTATTCCTCGAAGGAGCCCGGATCCGCGGTCAGCTCCACGCGCCGGCGGCCGCCCAGCGAATGATGGTGCCCGCATTCCGGGCAGACCGAGAGGTTGCCCTCAAGATCCTTGTTGTAGATCATCTTCGCGCAGGCCGGGCACTTGGACCACAGCCCGCCGGGAAGGTCCTTCTTGCGGCGCAGGCGGAACGCCATGATCCTCATTCTACTTCCGGCTTCGCGGCCCCGCTCTGCTCGATCAGCAGGCTCTCGAGCGTCTCGAGCTCCCCGGACAGCGGGTGTCCGGCGCCCAGGACGGCCGCGTTCTCGAGGCGGATCTGGCGCAGCAGCAGGCGCGCCTCCTCGGCGCGGTTCAGCAGCGCGAGAGCCCGCGCGCGCTCCAGGCTGACGCGCGTGAGGCTGCCGGGCTGCGGCATGCGGTGCGCGCGCCATCCGGCTTCGGCGCGGCGCGCGGCCTCCTCGGCGGCGGCGTGATCGCCCTGCTGATTGGCCACGCGCGCCCAGGCCTCGAGCACTTGCAGCGTGCGCGGGTGAGCGTCGCCGAAGTGCTCGCCGAGGATGCGCGCCGCCTCCGGCAGGTGCGCGAGCGCGCGCGGCAGATCCCGGCGCTGCTCGTGGATCAGTCCGAGCAGCGCGTGCACCTGCGCGAGGTCCACGTGGTTGGCGCCCCAGCTCTGGCGCCACACGCGCAGCGCCTCTTCCGCCATCGGCTCGGCCGCTTCCAGATCGCCACGCTGCGCCAGCACGTTGGCCAGGCGGTAGCGCGCTTCGGCCATCTCCGGATGGTCCTCCGGGTAGAGGCCGAGCCGGATCTCGAGCGACTCGCGCAGCACCAGCTCGGCCGGAGACAGCAGGCCCAGCGCCACGTAGGTCTCGCCGATGGCGCCGTCGAGCGCGGCGAGGTCGCGCGGCTCGGAGCGCATCTCCTGGCGCAGGTCGTTGGCGTAGCTCTCGAAGACTTCGGCCACCGAGCGCGTGCCGCCGCGCGCGGTCTCCTCGGCGTGCTCGCGCTGCGAATAGTTCAGCAGCTCGACCACGCGGTGCAGCACGCTGGCCTCGGAGCGGGCGAAGTCGGCCTGCTCGGCGACCAGCCGCGCCTGATGGGCGATGCCGATGATGCCGCCGACCAGCGAGAGCAGCACCAGCGCGCCCGCCGACACCGCGAGTCGGTTGCGGCGCACGAACTTGCGCAGGCGGTAGGCGAAGGTGTCGTCCTGCGCCTCCACCGGCAGTCCCTGCAGGTAGCGGCGGATCTCCTCGCCGAGATGGCCGGCCGAGTCGTAGCGGCGCGCCGGGTCCTTGCGCATCGCCATCATCACGATCTTGTCCAGATCGCCCTCCAGCGCGCGGCTGAGCGCCTCGGGCTTCAACCCGCGCCGCTCGCTGATGCCCGCCGCGCCGCCCGACTCGGGGCGCTTGGTCTCCTCCGGCTCCGGCGCGCGCAGCACGATCGCGCTCGGCCGCGGCGGCTCGCTCTCGGTGATCACGCGCTGCGCCGCCACGCTCAGCACCGCGGGCACGCGGTACGGGCGGCGGCCGGTGAGCAGCTCGTAGAGGATCACGCCGAGCGAATACACGTCCGAGGATGTGCTCACGGGCTCGCCGCGCACCTGCTCGGGGCTGGCGTACTGCGGCGTCATGGCGCGCAGCTCGGTCAGCGTGAGGGCGTCGTCGCTGCCGTCGGCGGCGAGAATTTTCGAGATGCCGAAGTCGAGCAGCTTGGGCGTGCCGTCCGCGGTCACCAGCACGTTGTCCGGCTTGAGGTCGCGGTGCACGATCAGGTTGCGGTGCGCGAAGTGCACGCTGTCGCAGACTGCGCGCAGGATCTCGAGGCGCCGGTCCACGCCGAGCCGGCGTTCGTCGCAGTAGCGGTCCAGCGCCAGGCCGTCCACGAACTCCATCACCAGAAAGGGGCGGCCCTGCGCGCTGAGACCGCCGTCGAGCAGGCGCGCGATGTTCGGATGGTGCAGGCTCGCCAGGCTGTGGCGCTCGTTGGCGAAGCGCCGCAGGATGTTCGGCGTTTCGGCGCCCTGCCACAGCACCTTCAGCGCCACCGGCTCCTGCGGCCGCGCGGAGTGCGCCGCCTTCCACACCGTGCCCATGCCGCCGACGCCGATGCGCTCGAGCAGTTGATAGGCGCCGATGGCGTCGCCGGGCTTGAGCCCGTCGGGGCTGGCGGCGAGCAGCTCCGGCATGAAGCTCACCACCGGCGAGTCGAGCAGTCCGGGCGCGCTGGCCGAGGCCTCGAGCAGGGATTCGACCTCGCGCCGCAAGTCCTCATCCGTGCCGCACTCGGCGGCCAGCCAGGCGCCGCGCTCGGCCGTCGCGACCGAGGAGGCGCGGTCGAAGAGATCCTTGACGCGCTCCCAGTCGGGCCGGCCGGTCACGTCCCGGCCCGGTCGCGGATGCGCCGGTGTAGCCACGCCTTGGCCAGCTTCCAGTCGCGTTCGACCGTGGCGTGGCCGACCTCGAGCAGCGCGCCCGTCTCCTCGATGGTCATGCCGCCGAAGAACCGCAGTTCGACGATCCGCGCCTGGCGCGGATCGATTTCGGCCAATTCGTCGAGCGCCTGGCTCAGCGCCACGACGTAGCCGTCGGGATCGGTCTCGGGATCGGCGACGTCGAGCAGCACGGACGGCCGGTCGCCGGAACCGCGCTTGGCGGCCTTGCGGCGCCGCGCGTGGTCCACCAGGATGCGGCGCATCGCCTGCGCCGCGATGGCGAAGAAGTGCGCGCGGTTCTTCGGATGCAGCTCGGAGGAGCCGGCGAGGCGCAGGAAGGCCTCGTGCACCAGCGCGGTGGGCTCGAGGGTGTGGTCCTTGCGCTCGCCGCGCATCTGCACCGCGGCGATGCGGCGCAGCTCGCGGTAGACCAGCGGGAACAGCCGCTCAGCGGCGTTCGACGAGCCGCGCGCCAGATCGGCCAGCAGCAGCGTGATTTCCGGCTCGCCGCCCGGGCTCATCGCGGTGCGGCCGCCGGTTCGGAGCGGGCGGCGGCGCGCAGGGCGCGCAGGGCCTGGGGGAAATCCGGAGCGCGATACAGATAGGTGCCGGCGACGAAGACGTTGGCGCCGGCCGCGGCGCAGGCGGCGACGGTCTTGTCGGTGATGCCGCCGTCCATCTCGAGGTCGCCGGCGAAGCCCCACTCGCGCAACTGGCGCGTCTTGGCCAGCACTTCCGGCAGGAAGGACTGCCCGCCGAATCCGGCGTGGACGCTCATCACCAGGATCAGGTCCACCTGGTCGAGCCAGGGCCGCAGCGGCTCGACCGGCGCCGGCGGATTGATGGCCACGCCGACCTTCTTGCCGGTGGCGCGGAAGGCTTGGAGGGTGGCGGCGAAATCCTCGCGCGCGGCCTCGTAGTGGAAACTCAGCAGGTCGGCGCCTGCGTCGGCGTAGCGCTGGGCCCACTGGCCCGGCTGCTCGATCATCAGGTGCACGTCGAGCGGGATGCGCGCCGCGCCGCGGATTTTTTCGACCACCGGCGGGCCGATCGTCAGGTTGGGCACGAAGTGGCCGTCCATGACGTCCACGTGGTGCCAGTCGGCGCCGGCGGCCTCGGCCCGCGCGAGTTCCGCGCCGAGGCGGGTGAAATCGCAGGCCAGCAGGGACGGAGCGATGCGGTGAGGGATTCCAGCCACGCCGTCATGGTAGCCCGATCTTCTAGGCTCTTGGCGTGCCCCTGCCCCCGCTGATCGCCTGGTACCAGCGCCTGCTGGACACGCATCTGGTGCTGGCGGTCCTGCTGGGCCTGGTGGTGGCGGCGATCGGCATCCTGCTCTTCCGCGAGGCGCTGAAATGGTTCCTGGTCTTCCTGCTCCTGCTGCTGATCGCGATCGGCGCCTCCTACCTGTTCCTGGGCGAGGCCGCGACCGAGGAGGAGCTGCGGGAGGGAGCGCGCGAAATTCAGGAGGCCATGGAAACCGAGAAGGCGCCGGCCGGTGCCGGCGCCGAGGGACCCGCGCCTAGAACGCCTCGCTGAAGCTGACTTCGCCGGTGACGCCGATCTGGTAGGCAGACACGCGGCGCTCGAAGAAGTTCGACAATTCCTGGACGTCCTGCAGCTCCATGAAGCCGAAGGGGTTGCGCGTGCCGTAGTGCGCCTCGATGCCCAGGTTCTTGAGGCGGCAGTCGGCCACGTACTGGAGGTACTGGCGCATGTCCTGCAGCGACAGCCCCGGAATGCCGCCCTGCAGCAGATCCTGGGCGAAGGCCATCTCGCATTCGACGGCTTCCTGCATCATCGCCAGGATGTCGCGGCGCATGCGCTCGTCGAAGATGCCCGGCTCCTCGTCGCGCACCGTGTGCACCACTTCGAACGCGAAGTTCATGTGGCAGGACTCGTCGCGGAACACCCAGTTGGTGCCCGACGCGAGGCCGTTCATCAGGCCCTTGCTGCGCAGGAAGTAGACGTAGGCGAAGGCGGCGAAGAAGAACAGGCCCTCGACGCAGGCGGCGAAGCAGGTCAGGTTCAGCAGGAACTTGCGGCGCTTCTCCTCGGTGTCGAGGCGGTCGATCTCGTTGACCGAATCCATCCACTTGAAGCAGAAGTCGGCCTTGCGCTTGATGGACGGGATGTTGTGGATGGCCGCGAAGGCCTCGTGGCGCTCCTTGGGATCCGGGATGTAGCTGTCCAGCAGCGTCAGGTAGAACTGGACGTGCAGCGCCTCCTCGTAGAGCTGCCGCGACAGGTACATCCGCGCCTCGGGCGAGTTGATGTGCTTGTACAGCGAGAGCACGAGGTTGTTGGAGACGATCGAGTCCCCGGTGGCGAAGAACGCGACCAGCCGGTTCATCAGGTGGCGCTCGCTCGGCAGCAGGCGCTCGCGCAGGTCCACGAGGTCCGTCGAGAAGTCCACCTCGTCCACGGTCCAGGTGTTCTTGATCGAATCCCGGTACATGTCGTAGAACAGCGGATAGCGCATCGGGCGGAGCGTGAGCTCGAAGCCCGGGTCGAGAATCAGGGTCTTGCGCATGGCTACTGGCAGGCTTCGCAGGCTTCGGGGTTCTCGAGGGAGCAGGCGACCGCGTCGCCGTCGGTGAATTCCTTGCGCTCGGACTCGTGCTCGACGGTCGTCTGGCGGATGCGCGTGGCGGGGCGCGAGCGCAGGTAGTAGGTGGTCTTGAGGCCGCGCTCCCAGGCGTACATGTACATGGAGGAGAGCTTGCCGATGTTGGGCGTCTCCATGAACAGGTTCACCGACTGGGATTGGTCGATGTAAGGCCCGCGCTCGGCGGCCATGTCGAGCAGCGCGCGCTGCGGCAGCTCCCAGGCCGTCTGGTACAGAGCCTTGACGTCGGCCGGAATCTCGGCGATGCCCTGCACCGAGCCGTCCTCCTTCTTGATCTGGTTGCGGATGGACTCGGTCCAGAGGTTGCGCGCCTTCAGGTCTTCCACCAGGTAAGTGTTGATCTGCAGGAAGTCGCCGGACAGGGTCTCGCGCTTGAACAGGTTCGACACCTGCGGCTCGATGCACTCGTAGCAGCCGCAGATGGTGGCGATGGTGGCCGTGGGCGCGATGGCGATCATCAGCGAGTTGCGCAGGCCGTGCTGGCGGATCAGCGGGCGCAGGGCCTCGAAGCGCTCCGGCTGCGCGGGCGTGACGCCCCACAGGTCGAACTGGAGCACGCCCTCGGCGGCGCGCGTCTCCGGGAAGGAGGGGTGCGGGCCGAGCTTGCGCGCCAGTTCCAGCGATTCGGCCAGAGCGTGGTAGTAGATCTCCTCCTGGATGCGGGCCGAAACCTCGATCGCCTCCTGGGAGTCGAAGGGCAGGTGCAGCTGGAAGAAGACGTCGGCCAGGCCCATCACGCCGAAGCCGACCGGGCGCCAGCGCGCGTTCGAACGGGCGGCCGACTCGGTCGGGTAGTAGTTGATGTCGATCACCCGGTCCAGGTACTTGACCGCCGTGCGCACCACTTCGCCGATGCGCGCGTAGTCCACCTTGCCGTTCTTCACCATGCGCTGCAGGTTGATCGAGCCGAGGTTGCAGACGGCGATCTCGTCCTTGCTGGTGACTTCGATGATCTCGGTGCAGAGGTTGGACAGGTGCACCACCGCGCCGGGCTTGCCGGTCTGGTTGCACTTGCGGTTGGAGTGGTCCTTGAAGGTCATCCAGCCGTTGCCGGTCTGCGCCAGGGTGCGCATCATGCGCGCGTAGAGGTCGCGGGCCTTGACCTGCTTGCGGGCCAGGCCGGCGCGCTCGGCCTCCTCGTAGGCGCGCTCGAAGTCCTCGCCGTAGAGGTCGGTGAGGTGGGGCGTGGTCTTCGGATCGAAGAGCGACCAGAGCGCGTCGGCTTTGACGCGCTTCATGAACAGATCCGGCACCCAGTTGGCGAGGTTGAGGTTGTGGGCCCGGCGCGCCTCGTCGCCGGTGTTCTCGCGCAGCTCCAGGAATTCCTCGACGTCGGCGTGCCAGGTCTCCAGGTAGACGCAGGCGGCGCCCTTGCGCCGGCCGCCCTGGTTGACCGCGGCGACCGAGGAGTCGAGGGTCTTGAGGAACGGGATGATGCCGTTGCTGTTGCCGTTGGTGCCCTGGATCAGCGAGCCCTGCGCGCGCACCCGCGTGTAGGCCAGGCCGATGCCGCCGGCGTACTTCGAGAGCTTGGCGATGTCCGTGTAGCGCTGGTAGATGGACTCGAGGTCGTCCTGCGGGGAATCCAGCAGGTAGCAGGAGGAGAGCTGGGTGCGGTGGGTGGCCGAGTTGAACAGCGTCGGGCTGCTCGGCATGTACTCGAGCGAGGACATCAGGCGGTAGAGCTCGATGGCCTCCTGCGGCGACTCCGCGAGGCCGCAGGCGACGCGCAGGAAGAAGTACTGCGGCGTCTCGATGACGTGGCGCGTCTCCGGGTGCTTGAGCAGGTAGCGGTCGTAGACCGTGCGCAGGCCGAAGTAGGTGAAGCCGTCGGTGCGCGCGCGCTCGACCGCGTCGTCCAGCTTGCGGCGGTTGGCCTGCACGAACTTGCGCGTGCGCTCGCCGATCAGGCCCTGCTGGAAGCCGAACTCCACCGACTGGTGGAAGGACATGATGTCCTGGTTGGACACTTCCTTCTCGATGTAGAAGGCCAGCAGGCGGCTGGCGAGGCGGGAGTACTGCGGCTCCTCGGCGATCAGCGCGGCGGCGGTCTGGATGGACAGCCGGTCGAGCTCGGCGGTCGTGGCGCCGTCGTAGAGTCCGCTGATGGTGCGCGTGGCGACGCGCAGCGCGTCCACGTCGGACAGGCCCTCGCAGCAGCGCGTGACCGCGCGCACGATCTTGTTGACGTCCACCGGCTCGAGGTCGCCGTTGCGCTTGCGGACCTGCATGCGGCTGCCGGTGACGGCCTGCGGCGCGGAGGAGGCGGGGGACGCGGGGGTCGCAGCCGAGGCGGCGGCCGGGGCGGGGGACGAGGTGGGGGAGGCTGGTGAAGGGAGAACGGAGGAGGCAGATTCCATCGGGGCGGGCCGGGTTCGAAGGGTCGCGGGAGTGCTGGGGGGCCTTCCTGGCTGCCTCTCCCGGTCGCAAACGCTTGCGGGACAAGGAGTTGGAGCCAATTGGGCCTTCCGCCCCCCTCGGCTCGGGGAGCGGAGGGAGGTCCGCCCACCATATGCAGCACTGCGGCGGGCTGCAAGCACTAGGGATCGTGTTTTTTTGGCCTGTGGACTGCCGGTGGAGAACGGGTTGAAAACGGGGGAAAAGCCTTGTAGAAAACGGAAATGGATATATTATTGATATCACAACGATGTCAGATCCCAGCCCCATCATCCGTGAGGTCGTGAAGCGTCCGCGCAACGGCCTCGTTCCGCTCCTCTTCGAACTGCCGCTGCTGATCGGCGCCGGCGTCGCGACGCTGATCCTCACGCCGGACAGCCCGATGAAGCTCCTCGCGCTGCCGTTCTTCGTCATCGCGTTCTTCTGGCCGTTCGGCCTGATGGCGGTGGCGCCCAACGAAGCGCGCGTGATCCAGCTCTTCGGCCGCTACCAGGGCACCGTGCACGAGGACGGCCTGTACTGGGTGAATCCCTTCACCACGAAGCGCAAGGTGTCGGTGCGCGTGCGCAACTTCGATTGTGACAAATTGAAGGTCAACGACCACAAGGGCAATCCGATCGAGATCGGCGCCGTCGTGGTGTGGAAGGTGGTGGACACCGCCGAGGCGGTCTTCGAGGTGGACGACTTCGAGCACTACGTCGAGGTGCAGACCGAGGCCGCGCTGCGCAACCTCGCCACGAAGTATCCCTACGACAGCCACGACGAGGACGAGACCAAGGCCGGCATCGCGCTGCGCAGCCATCCGCAGGAGATCGCCGAGCAGCTGCAGCGCGAAGTGCAGGCGCGCCTGAGCAAGGCCGGCGTCGAGGTCATCGAGGCGCGCATCAGCCACTTGGCCTACGCACAGGAGATCGCCAGCGCCATGCTGCAACGCCAGCAGGCCGACGCCATCATCGCGGCCCGCCGCAAGATCGTGGACGGGGCCGTAGGCATGGTGGAGATGGCGCTCGCGGACCTGAGCCGCAAGAACGTCGTGCAGTTGGACGACGAGCGCAAGGCTTCCATGGTCCAGAACCTCTTGGTGGTGCTCTGCTCGAACAGCAACGCCCAGCCGGTGATCAACGCCGGATCGCTCTATTCCTGAGCCGCGATGAGCAAGCGCAAGGAATTCCTGGTCCGCCTGGACCCGCAGGTGCACGACGCCCTGCGGCGCTGGGCGGACGAGGATCTGCGCAGCCTGAACGCCCAGATCGAGTTCCTGCTGCGCAAGGCCCTGGAGCGCCAGCGGCGGCTGCCCGCCGGAGCCGAATCGGGTACGGAGGGCGCGGAGGAAGGGCCGCCGGAACCGCCCGGCTGATCACTCCCGGCCGTCGGGATGGCAGGCGAGGCAGGCGCTGCTCTGCCACACGTAGCCGTTCACGTCGTTGTGCGTGTCGTCCATCTTCGACCTGCGGTGCTCGTGGCAGTGGGTGCACGAGAAGGCGCCGAAGTTGTTCGGGTTGAGGTGGCAGTCCGAGCAGTCGAAGCGCGCGTGCGGGCCGGTGGTGATGGGGAACCAGGGGTGGCTGAAGTTGGCGTTGTCCCAGTCCACGGTGTCGTGGCACAGCTCGCAGGAGGTCGGGAACCCGGCCGCCGCGTGGTTCGGATCGGTGGTCGCGTTGTACTCGGGCATGTGGCAGACGGCGCAGCCGTTGGTGATGCCCGCGTGGTTGAAGCCGGCGCCCTGCCAGGAGTTGGTGTTGTGGCAGTCCTCGCACGTCTGCGGAATGCCGAGCGCGGCGTGGTCCGGATCCTTGGCGCCGATCCAGTCGGGCAGGTGGCATGTCACGCAGTCGGAGCTGATGCCGGCGTGGTTGAAGCGCGCTCCCTGCCACGTGCTGGTGCCGTGGCACTGCGCGCAGTTGGTCGGAATGCCAGCCGCGAGGTGGTCGGGATCCCGGGCTCCGGCGTAGTCGGCGGCGTGGCAGGCGTAGCAGTCGCTGGGCAGGCCGGCGAAGACGCCGCTCGTATGACAATCTTCGCAGTCGGCGGCGGCGTGAGCCCCGGTCAGCGGGAAGAAGGAATGGTGGAAGCCGCTGCCGGTCCAGCCGGTCGGCGTGTGGCAGCGCTCGCAGCTGGACACCCAGCCGAGCGCGGCGTGGTTGGGACTGCTGGCCGCCAGCGCGTCGTCGGTGTGGCACGCGGCGCAGTCGGTGTCGGTCGGCGTAAAGAGGCCCGCTTCGGCCCCGGGGTGGCAGCGCAGGCATTGCGTGGCGGCATGCGCGCCCACCAGCGGGAAGCGCGTGAGCGCGTGGCGCGCGATCTGCCCCTGCGGGCGCCAGTTCTCCTGATCGTGGCAGTCCTCGCAGGCGCGGCCCAGCTGGCCCAGGTGCACGTCCTCGTGGCATCCGGCGCAGCCGCGCGCGGCGAACAGCGCCACCGGGCCGCGGTCGTTGTGGCAGCGCAGGCACTCGGCCTGCGCGTGCGCGCCGGCGAGCGCCACGCCGGTTTCCCGCTCGTGGTCATATTGGAAGTCGGCGCGGATCGAGTTCCAGCCCTCTCCTTCGTGGCACAGCCGGCAATCGGCCGGGAAGGTGTCGTGCGGCACCACCGGGCCGCGCGCGTCCCACCAGCCGTGCGGCAGGCCCTTCCAGGTTGCGCAGGCCACGGCGATCAGCAGAGGCGCCGCGACTGCTGCGAAGAGGCGCGTCCGCGCGGCGCGGCGGGAGGGAGCGGGGCTGCTGTGCGTCATGTCAGAGATACTTCTGCAGGTAGAGGCTCCAGGTCTGGGCGTCCTGCTCGTCGCCCATGGCCTGCTCGCCGTAGAGCGAGAAGCTCCAGCCGCCGCGCAGCGACAGATCCCAGCCGGCGCGCGCGCGGTGCTGGAGGAGATCGCCTTGCGCGCCCTCCACTCCGCTGAGAGTGTTCTGCGCGCTCTCCCACATCAGGCTCCAGCGCCCGAGATCGGAGCTCCAGGCGGCGTCGGCGCGCAGGCCGTAGACGTCGCTGGTGGATCCCTGGTTGGCGAACAGCGCCGCGCCCGCGCGGCTGCCGGCGCCGGCGAGGTCGCGCACGTCCCAGCGCAGTTCGCCGCCGCCGCCCGAACCGTCCTCGTCGTTCCACACGTTGATGCGCGCGGTGCCGCGCGTGCGCTCGGTGAGGCCGCGGTAGCCGGAGAGGTCGAGGCGCATCAGGGATCCGTTGCTCACCGTTTCGTCGAGCACCGGAGCGGGCTGCTCCTGCTCGACTTCAGGGTAGCGGAACATCGTTCCGGAGAGGCTCCAGCCGTCGCCGCGCTGATCGCGGCTGCCGACCATCGCGATCAGGCGCGTCAGTTCGGCGCCCGCGCTCTTGAGCGCGTCGGCGGAGCCGTAGAGGTCCACCCAGGCGGTGGCGTAGGCGTACAACCCGGTGCGCGGCTGGCTCGACGCCTGGACGAGCAGCAGATCGCGGTCGCCCTCGCCTTCGTGCCAGGTCTTCTGGAAGCCGGCGCCCAGGCTGCGCTCGTGGTCCTCGCCGCCGATCGCGCGGTAGAAGACCGAGCTCTGCATGTCGCTGCCCGTGCCGTATTCGCCGAAGAGCTGCGGCAGCCAGCCCGCGCTCGCGCCGGCGCGGTGGCCGTTGGGCAGGCGCCAGCCGACTTCGACGCCGTCGATCACGCCGAACTCGGGGAACTCCTCCTGCAGGAAGCGCCCCGCCGACCAGCGCATCGGATGCGCGCGGTCGCCGCCCGCTGCCAGCGCGAGGCGGTCGAGGCGGAAGTCGGACTGCGTCTCGTCCGGCTCGCCGGCGGCGGAATCGGTGCGGTCCACGTACTCGCCGTCGAAGCTCCACTCCTCGCCGAAGCCGAGCAGGTTGGAGGCTTCCAGGTCGGCGCCGAAGCGCAGGTAGAGCGAAGACGTGTCGCGCTCGCGGTCGCGGATCGAGTCGGCTGCGGAGAAGAGGCGGCCGCGGAAGCGCGGCGCGCGATCGGCGGCTTCCAGCGTGGCGACGGGCGCCAGCAGCGGACGGTCTTCCGGCCAGGGCAGCCCCGGCTGCTCCCTGGGCGGATGCTCGGCGGCGCCGCCGGGCGCGGGGGGGGGCGCGTCGGCGAGGCGCGCGCTCGGAATGCGGCACAGCCAGCGGGTTCCCGGCTCGATCAGGCTGTCGGGATCGCTCACGCGCACGGTGGCGCTGCGCGCGGCCAGCACCGCGATCTCGCCGCGCAACTCCGCCTCGCCGGGCGGCATGAAACTGACGACGTCGCCCTCGCGCAGGCCGTCGGCCCGCCCGCGGTCGATTTCGACCGCGCCGGCGGCCGCCGCCAGCACGCGGCCTTCGAGCACCTGCAGGCCTTCCTCCTGCTGCAGCGCGGAGAACATCACCAGGGCCGCGATCATCGGAATCCGTGGCAGTCCTTGCAGGTGACGCCGAGCGGCTTGTAGCGGACCACAGGCTGGCCGCCGCTCACGGGATAACTCTGGTGGCAGGCCGCGCAATCGAGCGCGCGGTGCGTCTCATCCAGGGCGAAGCGGGCGTCGCGCTGGTGGTCGAAGCCGGCCGCGGGCGCGAAGCCCGAGCTGACCGGATGGCAGCGCGCGCAATCGGCGGGCCCGCCCGCGGCCGGGCGGAACTGGCCGGCGTGCGGATCGGCGTGGCAATCGGCGCACGAGTCGCCGGCCGCTCGCGCGAAGCGGCGGCCGCCGGCCTCGGGCTGGCGCAATCGCGCGTGGCAGTCGGCGCAGGCGAGCGGAGCGTGCGAACCTTCCAGCGCGAAGCCGGTGACCCGCGCGTGATCGAAGGGCTCCTTCAGGGCGCGGAATGAGGTGGTGGCATGGCAGGCCGCGCAGTCGGTGCCGGGCGCGCCGCCGTCGGCCGCGGCCAGCGCGCCGCCGTGGGCGTCGGCGTGACAGGTGGAGCAATCCTGCGGTGGGCCCGGGAATTTGGCCGAACTCGGCCCGAGTTTGCCGTGCGGGAAGGCCGGATCCGCGCTCTCCTCGTGGCAGGCGGTGCAGGCGGCCAGGCGGTGCGAGCCGGTCAGCGCGAATCCCGTCCAAGCGCCGTGATCGAAGCCGCGGCCGCGCGCCGCCGCGAAACTCTCGAGCGTGTGACAACGCGCGCAGCCGGTGGCGCCGTTCACCGCGCTCGGCCGTCCGGCGCCGTCGAAGGCCGCGCCGTGCGGATCCTGATGGCAGGCGGTGCAGCCCGATGGATCGTCGGCGGAGGCCGCCGCCGCTCGGCCGAAGCTGCGGCCGAGCGCGTCGGGCACCTGCGCGCGCGGATGGCAGGCCTCGCACTCCGCGCGGGCGTGCGCACCTTCCAGCGCGAAGCCGGTGAGCGGCGCGTGCGCGAACGCGGCGCGGTCCACGTCGCCGAAGTGCGCGGTCGAATGGCAGACCGAGCAGCTCCGGCCGCCGTCGGAGGCGGCGTCCGCGTTGAAGGCGCCGGCGTGCGCGTCGGCGTGGCAGTCGGCGCACTGTCCAGGCGTGCCGCGGAAGAGGCGCGGCGCGCCGGGCGGCGCGGCCGGCGTCTCGTGGCAGGCGGCGCACTCGGCCTCGGCGTGCGCGCCGGTCAGGGCGAAGCTCGTCAGCGCGTGGCGCTCCGGTCCGAAGACGTGGGGGAGAAAGGCGTGCCGCTCGTGGCAGGCGAGGCAGCTGGCGGCGCCGCCGCCGGCCAGGAACTGGCCGCCGTGCGGATCTTCGTGACAGGCTGCGCAGTCGTCGGCGGCGCGGCCGGGGAAGCGCGCCTCGAATCCGCCCTCGAGGCCGCGCGGATGGCATTCCTCGCAAGCCAGGCCGGCGTGCGGATCCGCCAGCGGGAAACCGCTGGCCGCGTGCGCCTCCGGCGTGAGGAGCGCGGCGGCCTCGGCGAAGGATTTGTGAGAGTTCGGGTGGCAGTCCTCGCAGGCCGCGCCGGCGGTGAAGCGCGCTTCGTGCTGGTTCGGATGGCAGTCGGCGCAGGCGCGCCAGGCGGGCGGCGGCGTCGTGCCGGCCAGCGCCTCGACGGAGTGCAGCGCTTCCTTCGGATGGCAATCGAGGCAGGCGGTGTGGCCGTGCGCGCCCTCGAGCGGGAAGCGCGGGTTGTGCACGAACTCGGCCACCAGCGCGAAGGGCTCCTTCTGGCCGTGGCACGATTCGCAGGTGCCCGCCATGCGGCCTTGGTGCGGATCGGCGTGGCAGGAGGCGCAGTCGGCGCCAAGGCCGAGGAAGCGCGTCTCGCCCTCCGGCAGGACTCCGGCGTCGGCGTGCGGGTGGCACTCCGCGCAGCCGAGCACCGTGTGCACGCCTTCCATCGCGTAGCCGAGGCGGCCGTGGTCGAAGGAGGCGCGGTCGGCGAAGCCGGCCTTGAGGAAACTGTGGTCGGAGACGATCGCGAAGTCGCGGCCGTGGTGCTCCGCGTGGCAGGAGGCGCAGTCGCGCGCGGCCGCCGGCTCGAGCAGGCCGTGCAGCCCTTCGGCGGCGGCCAGCTGGGCGCCGATCGCCGCGTGGCACTCGAGGCAGGCGTCCGCCAGCGCCACTGCGCGGCTGCCGTGGCAGGCCTCGCAGTCGGAGCGTCCGAACGCGCCGCGGATGCCGGCGTGCACGGCGCTCACGTCGCCGGGGCTGGTGCGGCCGGCGTCCAGCACGACCAGCGCCACGACCGCCGCGGCGGTGATCAAAGTCAGACTGACGCGGGTGGCCGTCTTCATGCGATGTCCGCGTAGCGCAGGGCGGAGTAGACGTGCACGGCGATCAGCAGCACCACCAGCAGCGCGATCCAGCGGTGCAGCCAGCGCCAGGTCGCCAGCAGGCCGCGCAAATCCTCGAAGCGCGCGGACATCAGCGCGGCGCGGTGGGCGCGGCGGGCCAGTTCGAGCATCGCATCGAGATCGGCGGGGGCGACGTCCTCGCGCCGGCCCTCCTCGCGCAGCTCCTTCAGCGAGCGCCGCAGCGAGCGCTGGCTGCGCAGCAGGCCGCCGGCGCGAGCCCACAGAGAGGAGCGCCAGCGCGCGTCCTCGATCAGGCGCTCGACCTCGCCGCGCACGCGCTCGCCGAAGCCGGCATGGCCGCGATCCCATTCGGCGGAAATGCGCCCGAGGTCGCCGCGCAGCTCGTCGAGCTCCAGCTCGCGCCCGTTCGCCGCGCGCGGGACGAAGGAATAGAAGTAGCGGCCCAGCGCGCCGGTGGCGACCAGCACCGTCATGCCCCACAGCGCGTGCCCGCCCACGGTGTTGCGCGGATCGAATCCGCCGTGGAGCACCGCGGCCACCAGCGCCAGGATGCCCGAGGCCACGTGCGCCGTCATCCAGTGGCGCAGGCTGCCCGCCTGCAGCGGCGAGCCGGGAGCGCGCCGCAGCAGGTAGGTCAGATTGAGCGCCAGCAGCGCGGCGGCGGCGATGCCCGCCGCCAGGCCGATGCCGCGCGAGGATCGCAGGAGATCGTGCAGCGGATCGAGCGCGCGCTGCGGACCCGGCGCGCCGTAGTAGCCGCGGTGCCACGCCACCCAGGCGAGGGCGGCCAGCGTCACCAGCAGGCCCGCGATCAGGGCCGGCAGCAGGCCGGCGGAGCGGGGAGCCGCCGCGGGCGCGTCGGCGCGGGCGCTGTGATCGAAGGAGACGCCGGCCGCCTGCAGCAGGTCGAAGGGCGGCTTGCCGCCCGCGAGGATGAAGACTTCATCGTTGGGCAGAGTGACGCTTTCCGCGCCTTCGCCGGCCGTCAGCTCGATGAATCCCTCCTCGATGCGCCGCACTTTCGTGCTGGTGCGCACCGAGAGGGAGGTTCCGGCGGCCGCCTGCGCCAGGCGCGCTTCGTTGCGCGCGCGGATGCGCGAGAACGTCGGCTGGCGGTAGGAGAGGATGACCTGATTGCCCGGCTGCTCGGCGAGGCCGATCGCCGCCTCCACCGCGCTGTCGCCTCCGCCCACCACGAGGATGCGCCGGCCGGTGTAGGACTGCGCGTCGAGCAGTCCGTAGCTGACCTTGCTCATCTCCTCGCCGGGCACGCCGAGGCGCACCGGCGTGCCGCGCCTGCCCAAGGCCAGGCAGACGTTGCGAGCGACCACGCGCGTGCCGCCCGTGACCACCTCGAAGCGGCCGTCCGCGCGCGATTTGACTTCGCGCAGTTCTTCGCCGACGCGGATCGGAAGCTCCTGCTCCCGCGCGAAGCGCTCCCACAACTCCAGCAGCTCCTCCTTGGTGTATTCGCTGCGGTCGAGGCGGCCGACCAGCGGCAACTCGACGGGACTCGTCATCACGAGCTTGCGGCGCGGATACTTCGTCACCGTGCCGCCGGTCTTCTCCTGCTCGAGCACGACGAAGCGCAGGCCGCGCCGCTTCGCCTCGAGGGCGCAGGCGAGTCCGGCCGGCCCCGCGCCGACGATGCACAGGTCGAACGCGTCGGCAAGCTCGTCGCGCCCTTGCGACGCGACGCGCCGGGCCACCTCGCCCGCGACCACGCGGCCGTGCTCGATGGCGGTGCGGATCAGGGCGTAGCCGGTGATTTCGCCGGCCAGGAACAGGCCGGGCACGCCGGCCGCCTCGTTGTGCGGCCCGAGCACCGGAATGTCGCGCCGCTCGCTCAGGTCGCCGAGCGTCAGGGCGATGGCGCCGACCGGACAGGCCTCGGCGCAGCGTCCGTGGCCGACGCAGCGGGCGCCGTGGAACACCGCGGCCTGGCCGTGCAGCATGCCGAGGACTCCGTCTTCCGGACACGCGGCCACGCAGGTCGCGCAGCCGATGCAATGGCTGAGATCGATGACGGGATGCTGCAGGCGGGCGCGGGCCGTGCCGCGGGCCTGCGCGTGCTCGCGCTCGGCGATGCCGGCGGCCAGCGCGCGGGCCTCGTGCCGCCGCCAGGCGGACACACCCAGGACCGCCGTCAGCGACAGGGAGATGAGGAAGAGAATCCAGAGCACGGCATCGGGGGCGCGTTCTCGTAGAACCAGCGTAATTTCGGGCGCAAAGCACTCATTTCGGCGCGCCGGTTCCCTCATTGACGGACGTGAGATAGAATTCCTGGATGGACGCGGCGCGCACGCCTTTGTTCGCGCGAAATCTCGCGCAAACGGAGGAAATGTGCGTCGCCGCCGGCTACGCGCCGCGCTGGGCAGGGATCTGGCGCCGCGCCACGCTCGAGGGCCGTCCGGCGGCGCTGCCGCCGCGTTTGGCGGCGGCGCTGGCGGAGCGCATTGCGCCGATTTCGTCTGAAATGGCCGCGCGCCTGCCGTCCGCCGACGGCGCTGAAAAGTGTTTGATACGCCTCGCCGACGGCGAGACCGTGGAAGCCGTGCGGCTGCCGGGAACCGTCCACGGATCCGCCTGCCTTTCCAGTCAGGTGGGTTGCGCGATGGCCTGCCGCTTCTGCGCCAGCGGCTTGAACGGCGTGCGGCGCAATCTCGCCGCGCACGAGCTGCTCGAGCAGGTGGCGCTGCTGCGCCAGGGCGGCCCGGTGTCGCGGCTGGTGTTCATGGGCTCCGGCGAGCCGACGCAGAACCTGGACGCGATCGTCCGCGCGCTCGGCGTGCTGAAGGAGGAGGGGGGGATCGGGCCGCGGCACGTTCTGCTGTCCACCGTCGGCCCGGCGGCGGCGATCGCGCGCGTGACCGCGACGGGGCTGAAGCTGACGCTCGCGCTCTCGCTGCATGCGGTGGACCGCGCGCTGCGCGCCGAGCTCATCCCGACGCAGGCGCACGTCGAGCCGCTCGACTTGCTGGCCGCCGCCGACGCGCACTCCGCCGCGACGCGCCGGCCCTATCAGGTGGAGTACGTCCTGCTCGGCGGCGTCAACGATTCACCCGCCCAGGCCGCCGATCTGGCCGCGGCGCTGCGCGGCCGGCGCGCGCACCTCAGCCTGATTCCGTGGAATCCGGTCGCCGAGCAGGCCTTCGCGCCGCCCGCGCCGGGCGCGGCCGAGGCCTTCCTCGCGGTCGTGCGCGCCGCCGGGATCAGCGCGGTGCTGCGGCGCACCGTCGGCGGCGCCGCGCACGCAGCCTGCGGGCAGTTGCGGAATGCCGCGAGGGATCCTCAGCCTCGAATGCCGGCATCGCGCTCAGCCTACGCAGACTTTTTATGTGAGCCGTCTTGATCCTTCTTTTCCTTCTCTCGATGTGCCAAGACATAATTAACGAGTCGGCGCAATTCAACAGTCGCCGACTTAAGCAAAACCTTCTGCTTGAAGACCGTCGGACCGAGTTCGAGCAGTAGTCTTCCGAAAGCCTCGTCCGCGAAGGAGGGAGTCATTTCAGAAACGCCCTGAAAGTTGATGGCTACGGAATCGCAGGACTTAACCAAGAGGTGCAGCTCCTTTCTGACGCGTGCGCCTTGATCTCGAGTGAGCAGACTCTTTCCGAATCGCTCGCTCAACTGGATGCTCGTGGACTCAGCCATCGGAGAAATAGTCTACCGCCTCAAAGCCGGCTGCGGGAGGGAGAGATCGATAAACTTCTTGGATCGGAAGTCGCGACGCGAGATCAAAGAGAACCGTTACTATCGTTCCCGGCCATGGAGAATGCTTCAATACCGTTTGCTCAGGTCGGTCAAATCTAGAATACCTAGTCACTGTTGTTCCGCCTGACGTGATCACGAAAGTCCCGTGGTTGCGCCTAGCGAGCTCACTGACGATGAATAGCCCAAAGCCCGCGTGGCCCAAACTAATTCCTTCAATTACGGGCTTTGAGGTGACCAGGGGCCTCAATGCCATCTCCAACGCGAGCCGCTCCGTTTGAACGGTTCTTCTTAACAACTCATTCCTGCCTGAAGCGAAGCTCTCGAGGATACCCATTCCAGAATCGACAACCGTGAAGTGAAGTTTGTTCTTGCTGGGATAGTATTGGGCGCCGGCAATCGCTAGAGCAGCATTGGAGTGCCTAAGGACATTCTCTAAGATTTCAGCGAATGCAATCTTCAAGGCAGAGAGCGAAACCGGGTCAATAAAGCCATGCTTGTCTACGATTGCCACGAGGCGCTCTGACAGGTCTTCGGGCATGGAACCGGGAGCGATTGGCTGAAGCGCCATACTCCATCCATGATCTGAATCACGTAGTTCACCTCCTACGCCTGAAGTGATAAAACTCCGGAATCCAATTCTGTCCAAGTACTTCTCAGAATCGCCGTGCAGTCCTTTTGCGCGCCACTTCCACTTCTTTTGCCGCAGGAACAGAGCGATGATCGCGAGGCCAGAAACATAGAAGTGCTCACAGCCCGAGAAATCCAACTCGACAACACCATAAAAATCCGGCTCCAGGGCATTCAATTCGCCGATCAGTTGAGGAGATCCCCGAATTCCTGTAAGGTCTGTGGTGATACGAAGACTCGAGCTTCTAGTTAGCTTGGCGGCTAACTCTACCTGTGTTGCTTTGGTGTCCTTCGTGATGAATAAGCCCGCGGTTGGATCGACTTGACCAGTACCAGAAGTTCCGCGATCAGCAGAACTCAATGCTGCAGCTAGTGCCTTTCGCATGTAGGATGGACACCTTCCCTTTCTGGAGATACTTTTAGAAAGGAGTTGTCGCCATTGCGCATCACGGTCTGCGAATTCTTTCGCAAGGTAGACTGCCGAACTGATGACATCCTCGCGAGGGTGTTTATTGACAGCATCGAAAAATTCTGCTGCAGCTCGATTCGGTGTGTAGTGCAACCACAAGACTGCATACTGATCAATTTCCGCTAAGGACACTTTTCCTTGGACCAATCGGGATTTCAATTCCTTCAGTGGCACTACTTGGGTCATGACTTGATAAGCGTAGCGTGTTTGGCAGTCATTTTCATCATTGGAATTTATGCTCCAGGGGATGCTGGTGACGCTCTGAAAGATCGAAACATGAGCTCTCCGAGTGGGACCGTCACCTTGACCTGCTGTTCTGGGACGGGCCCGAAATCGCAGCGCGACTATGCAGATTGATGGAGGCTTTCGCCTTTGCGTAGCAATGCCAGCCGGCTTCAGATCTCGAGCTGAACGCCCGTCTCGAGCACCTGGCCCGGCGGAATGCGGAAGTGCCGCGTCGCGGACTGCGCGTTGCGCGTCATGAACGCGAAGGCGGCTGCGCGCCAGGGCGACATGCCGCCGCGCCGGCCCCGCACCAGGCTCTCGCGGCCGAGCACCCACGTCGGTGGCACGTCGGGCACGTCCAGTCCCTGCGCCCGCGCCAGCTTGAGCACGCGCGGCGCGCTGGGCTCGTCGCGGAATCCGTGGCGCGCCACCACGCGCCAGACGCCGTGGCCGAGCTTCTTCACCTCCACGCGTCCCGCGTCGGGCACGGTGGCCTCCGATTCCATCTGCAGCGTCATCAGCACCACGTGCTCCTGCAGCGCGTTGAAGTGCTTGATCACGTGCGCGACGGAATAGGGAAGGGTTTCCGGATTGCCGCCCATGAACACCGCCAGCCCGGGCAGGCGCGCGGTGCGGCCGGCGCGCAGGTCGGCCTGCAGTTCGGACCACTCGATGGCCCCGCGCCCGAGCGCGCCGGCCAGCTTCTTGCGGCCCTGGCGCCACACCGAGAACAGCAGGTAGATGAACACGCCCACCAGCAGCGGGAACCAGCCGGAGTGCAGGATCTTCAGGCTGTTGACGCCGAGGAACGCGCTCTCGATCGCCAGGAAGCCGCCGAACACCGCCGCCGCCGCCACGGCCGGCCACGACCAGAGGCTGCGCGCCACGATCCAGGTCAGGACCGTCGTGATCATCATCGTGAGCACCACCGCCATGCCGTAGGCGCCGGCCAGCGCGCTCGAGGAGCGGAACGTCAGAATCAGCGCGATGGTGGCGCAGAACAGCGTCCAGTTCACGAGCGGCAGGTAGATCTGGCCCTGATGGCTGTCCGAAGTGTGGCGCACCTCCATCCGCGGGCACGAGCCGTGGTGCATCAGCTGCGAAGTCAGCGAATAGACGCCTGAGATCACGGCCTGCGAGGCGACCAGGGTGGCGGCCGTGGCCAGGATGAGCAGGGGCCAGTACAGGCTCGGCGGCGCCATGCGAAAGAAGAGATGCTCGGCCGCCGCGGGATCGGCCAGCAGCAGCGCGCCCTGGCCGAAATAATTCAGCACGAGCGCGGGGAAGGCGATCAGCAGCCAGGCCAGGCGGATCGGCTTGCGTCCGAAGTGGCCGAGGTCGGCGTAGAGGGCTTCGGCGCCGGTGAGCACCAGGAACACGCCGCCCAGCACCAGCAATCCGGTGGCGCCCGAGTGCAGCAGGAAGCGCGCGGCGACCGCGGGGTTGGCGGCGGCCAGGATGGCGGGCTCGCGCACGATCCAGTTCAGGCCGAGCAACGCCAGCGCCAGGAACCAGGCCAGCGTGACCCATCCCAGCACGGTGCCGACCTGCTGCGTGCCGCGCGACTGGAACCAGAACAGCCCGAACAAGAGAGCCATGGTCAGCGGCAGCACGGCGCCGGCCAGCCGCGGGGCGGCCAGCTCGAGGCCCTCGGCGGCGCTCAGCACGGAGATTGCGGGCGTGATCATGCCGTCGCCGAAGAAGAGAGCGGAGCCGAAGAGGCCGAAGGCGACGATGAGCGCGCGGCGGCGGCTGGGAACCTTGATCCGCTCCTCCACGAGGCGCAGGAGCGCGAGCAGGCCGCCTTCGCCGCGATGATCCGCCCGCAGGACGATGAAGAGGTACTTGCCCGTGACGATGAGCAGCAGCGACCAGAGGATCAGCGACAGGATGCCGAGGATGTTCTCCGGATCCGGCGTCAGCCCGTGCGTGAAGCACTCGCGGAAGGCGTACAGCGGGCTCGTGCCGATGTCGCCGAACACGACGCCGAGCGCGGCGAGCGTCAGCGCGCGGGTGGTCGGACCCAGGGGGGCGGCGGGCGCCGCCGACGGGGGCTGCGACGGGGTGGGGGCTTCGCTCACGCGGGATCGAGCGCGGCGATGCCCGGCATCTCCGCGCCTTCGAGCATCTCGAGGAAAGCGCCGCCGCCGGTCGAGATGTGCGTGATTCGATCGGCCACGCCGGCCTTCATCACCGCCGCCACGCTGTCGCCGCCGCCGACCACGCTGACGCAGTCGCTCGACGCCAAAGTCTGCGCGATGGCCAGCGTGCCCGCGGCGAAGGGCGCCATCTCGAACACGCCCATCGGTCCGTTCCACAAGACGGTCTTCGCGCCGCGCAGGCGCTCGGCGTAGGCCGCGCGCGTGGCCGGTCCGATGTCCAGGCCCATCCAGCCCTCCGGCACCGCGGCGGCGCAGACGCGCGCGGCCGCGTCGGCGGCGAACCGCTCCGCGCAGACGTGGTCGGTGGGCAGCAGCACTTGCACGCCGCGCGCCGCGGCCTTCTGCAGGATCTCGCGCGCGGTGCCGAGGCGGTCTTCTTCGCACAGACTCTGCCCGATGCCGATGCCCTGCGCCTTGAGGAAGGTGTAGGCCATGCCGCCGCCGATCAGGATCGCGTCCACCTTCGTCAACAGCGATTCCAGCACCAGGATCTTGTCGCTGACCTTGGCGCCGCCGATCACGGCGACGAAGGGCTTCTGCGGCGCGCCCATCAGCGACTCGAAGGCGTGGATTTCCTTCTCGACCAGCAGCCCGGCCAGCGCCGGTTTCAGGATTCCAGGCAGCGCCGCGGTGCTGGCGTGCGCGCGATGGCAGGTGCCGAAGGCGTCCTGCACGAACAGGTCCGCCAACTGCGCCAGCGCCCGCGCCAGGGCCGGATCGTTCTTCTCCTCGCCCGGCTCGAAGCGCAGGTTCTCGAGCAGCAGCACCTGGCCCGGCCGCAGGGCGCGCGCCGCCGCCTGCGCTTCCGGTCCGATCACGTCGCGCACGGCCGTCAGGCTCACGCCGGGCAGCAGCTCGCGCAGGCGCGCGGCGACGGGGCTCATGCGGAATTCCTCCGCGACCTTGCCCTTGGGGCGCCCCAGGTGCGAGGCCAGCACGCACGAGCCTCCGGCCTCGAGGATGCGGCGGATCGTCGGCAGCGCGCCGCGGATGCGCGTGTCGTCGCCGGCCTTGCCGTCCTTGACCGGCACGTTGAAGTCCACGCGCACGAAGACGCGCTGGCCGGCCAGCCCGGACGCGGGAAAGCCGGCGAGGGTGCGCTGCACGGCCCGCCTCTAGCCCGCGTAGCCCAGCGCGTGGGTCTTCGTGATCAGGTCCACGACCCGGCTGCTGTAGCCCCACTCGTTGTCATACCAGGACACGACCTTGACCATGTTCCCGCCGATCACCATCGTGCTCAGGGAGTCGAAGATCGAGGAGTGCGGGTCGCCGACGATGTCGGACGACACGATGGGGTCGGCGGTGTACGCGAGAATGCCCTTCAGCGGGCCGTCCGCCGCCGCCTTCATCGCGGCGTTGACCGATTCCACGGTGACCGTCTTCTTGACGACGGCCGTGAGATCCACCACGGAGCCGCAGGGGATCGGCACGCGCAGGGAGAAGCCGTCGAGCTTGCCCTTGAGCTCCGGCAGGATCTTGCCGACGGCGCGCGCGGCGCCCGTGGTGGTCGGAATGATGTTCAGCGCGGCGGCGCGGGCGCGGCGCAGATCCTTGTGCGGCAGGTCCAGCACCTGCTGGTCGTTGGTGTAGGCGTGCACGGTGTTCATGAGGCCGTGCTCGATGCCGAAGGCGTCGTGCAGCACCTTCGCCAGCGGCGCCAGGCAGTTCGTGGTGCACGAGGCGTTGCTGACGATCTTGTGCTCCTTCTTCAGGATGGAATCGTTGACCCCGAGCACCACCATGGCGTCCACTTCGTCCTTGGGCGGCACGGTGAGGATCACGCGGCGCGCGCCGGCCGTGAGATGCTTGGCGCAGGCTTCGCGGCTGGTGAAGATGCCGGTGCTCTCGATCACGACGTCCACCTGCAACTCGCCCCAAGGCAGCGCGGCCGGATCCTTCTGGGCCAGCACCTTGATTTTCTTGCCGTTCACGACGATGCCGTCGGCGGCGGCTTCCACCTTGCCGGCGAAGCGTCCGGCGACGCTGTCGTACTTCAGGAGGTGGGCGAGGGTGGCGGGATCGGTCAGATCGTTCAGCGCGACGACTTCGAATTCCTGGCCTTTGGCGTGCAGGATGCGGAAGACGTTGCGGCCGATGCGGCCGAATCCGTTGATGGCGACGCGGATGCTCATGGGGGCCGAGATTGTAAGGTCGTGGGCATGGACGCGTCATCGGCCCTGCGCGGCTGCGGACCCTGGCCGGAAGGGCCGGTCTTGCTGGCCTGTTCCGGCGGCGCGGACTCCACCTTCCTGGCGCTGGCGTGGCGTGAGACTGCCGGCCTGCCGCCCGCGCTGGCGATCGTCGTGGATCACGGCCATCGCGCCGGTTCGGCGGCCGACGCTGAAAAGGCCTGCTTGCTGCTGAAATCGCTGGGCATGGCGACGGAAGTGCTGCGCGCCGATCCGCCAGCGCCGGCGACGGCCAACGAGGAAGAGTTGCGCCAGTGCCGCTACGGCGCGCTGATCGCAGCGGCGCGGCGCCACGGCGCAGCGCGCATCCTCACGGCGCACACCGCCGACGACCTGGCCGAGACCGTGATTCTGCGCATCTTCCGCGGCACCGGCCTGCGCGGCCTGGCCGGCATTCCCGCGCGGCGCGATTTGGCGCCCGGCGTCGAGTTGCTGCGGCCGCTCCTGTCCCAGCGCCGCGCAGACGTTCGCGCCGCGCTGCGCGCGCGCGGCATTTCCTGGATCGAGGATCCCACCAACGCCGATCCCGCGCGCAACGCGCGCGCGCGCCTGCGACTGGAAGTGATGCCGGCGCTGGCGCGCGTCGCCACCGGCGATCCGGTGCTCGCGGTGCTGCGCCTCGCCAACGAGGCGCGCGCATGGTCCGCCTCGCTCGACGCGCTGCTGGCTGCCGCGCCCGACTGGCGCGCGCTGCCGCCCTACCTGCGCGAGCAGGCGATCGCCGCGCAACTGCGCGCGCTCGGCGAAACGGTCAGCCCCGCGCGCCTGCGCGATCTCCGCGGCGCGCTCGAGACGCGCGGCCGCGCCGGAGTCCGCAGCGGCGCCGAACTGGTTCTGGGCGGCGGCCGGCTCGGCATGGCGGAACCGATCGCAAGGACCTGAATCCGCGCCGTTAGCATGGTGCGCCCTTTCGGCGCGCCCGCTCCGGCTGACCTCCGCGCGCGGACATGAACGGATTCGATCCCCTCCACTTCCTGCTCGCGATCGGCCTGCTGCTGCTGGCGGGGCGCCTGCTCGGCGAACTGGCCGCGCGCCTGCGCCAGCCGCCGGTGCTGGGGGAGATCATCGCGGGCATCCTGCTCGGGCCGACGATCCTCGGGCGCGTCGCGCCGGGCGCTTTCGAAGCCCTGTTCCCGGCCACCGGACCGGAGGCGCATGCCCGCGGAGGCCTCGCGACCTTCGCGGTGGTGATGTTCATGTTCGTGGCCGGGATGGAGGTGGATCTGTCCACCATCTGGCGCCGCGGCCGGGCGGCGGTGGCGGTGAGCCTGGCCGGCATGATCGTGCCCTTCGGGCTGGGACTCGGGGCGGCACTGCTGATTCCCGAGGCGCTCGGACGCGAGCCGGAAACCAGCTCCGCGGTCTTCAGCCTGTTCTTCGCCACCGCGCTGGCGATCTCGGCGCTGCCCGTGATCGCGCGCACGCTGATGGATCTGAACCTGTTCCGCAGCGACGTCGGCATGGTGGTGATCGCGGCGGCGGTGTTCAACGACCTGGTCGGCTGGATCGTGTTCGCGCTGATCCTCGGCATGGTGGGCGGCGAGGACCACTCCATCTGGATGACCGTGGGCTGGGTGCTGGGCTACGCCGCACTCATGCTGACCCTGGGCCGCTACCTGCTGCACAAATCGCTGCCCTTCGTCCAGGCGCACCTCTCGTGGCCGTCCGGGGTGCTGAGCTTCGCGCTGATCCTGGCGCTGTTCGGCGCGGCGATCACCGAGTGGATCGGCGTGCACGCGCTCTTCGGCGCGTTCCTCGTCGGCGTCGCGCTCGGCGACAGCGCGCACCTGCGCGAGCGCACGCGCACCAGCATCGATCAGTTCGTGACGGGCGGCCTGGCGCCGCTGTTCTTCACCACCATCGGCCTGTCGGTGGACTTCGTCGCGAATTTCGACCCGCTGCTGACCCTGCTGGTGCTGGTGATCGCCTGCGCCGGGAAGATTCTCGGCTGCGCGTGGGGCGCGCGCAGCGCCGGCATGGTGCGGCGCGAAGCCTGGGCCGTGGGATTCGGCATGAACGCGCGCGGGGCCATGGAGATCATTCTCGGCCTGATCGCGCTGCGCGCCGGCATCATCGGCGAGCCGCTCTTCGTCGCGCTGGTGATCATGGCCCTCGTCACCTCGATGATGAGCGGCCCGCTGATGGAGTGGGTGCTGCGCCGCCCGCGCGTGCGCAAATTGGTGGACTTCCTGTCGCCGACCGCATTCCGCAGCCCGCTCGCCGCCACGACCCGCGAGGAGGCGATCCGCGAATTGTCAGAAACTCTGGCGGCGCGCGCGCGCCTGCCGCTGGCGGAAGTGCAGCGCGCGGTGCTGGCGCGCGAGGCCTTGCAGCCGACCGGCGTCGGCAACGGAGTGGCCGTGCCGCACGCGCGCATGCCGATGCTGGCCAACGGCCCGCTGCTGGCGGTGGGCACGTCCGAGCAGGGCATCGACTTCGACGCGCCGGACGGCGCGCCGGCGCGCCTCGTGTTCCTGATCCTCACGCCCCAGGCCGACGACGGCGCGCAGCTCGAGCTGTTGGCCGACATCGGCCGCATCTTCCAGGACCCCGCCATCTGCGAGCGCGTGCTGGGGGTGAAGAGCTTCGTGGAGCTGCAAGCCCTGCTGAAGATCGAGAGCCACGGCGGCTGAGCCGCGTCAGGCCTGCATCTCGGAGTCCGGCGGATTCTCGCCGGCCAGGATGCGGCGCGCGCGCTCGTAGTCCTGCTCCGCCACCAGCAGCTGCACCCCGCTGTAGGCGATCGGCCAGCCTTCCAGGCCGGTGAGGCTGCCGCCGATCAACTCGGCGCGGATGCCCTGCTCCTCGAGCCGCATGCGCGCGATCTGCGCCATCGCTTCGTTGTCAAACTTGCCGAGGCGCCAGCTCATCGCAGCACCAGGCTCTCGATGAAGAATTCCATCATGCGCTCGCCGTCGAGGCCGGAGTGGCCGCGGTCGGGGCCGACCTGCACCTCGAAGCTCTTGCCGGCCGCCTGCAGGGCGGCGATCAGCTGCATTGCGTTCGAAGGATGCACGTTGTTGTCGGCGGTGCCGTAGTAGATCATCAGCCGCCCCTTGAGGTTGGCCGCGTGCTTCATCGCGCTGCCCGCATCGTAGCCGGCGGGATTGTCCTGCGGCGTTCCCATGTAGCGCTCGGTGTAGATGGTGTCGTAGTGGCGCCAGTCGGTGACGGCGGACGACGCGCACGCGGCCTCGAAGACGTCCGGATGGCGCAGCAGGCACATCGCCGACACGTAGCCGCCGTAGGAGGTGCCGTGGATGCCGACGCGGTCGCGCCGCAGGTAGGGGCGGTCCCACAGCGAGCGCACGCCGGCCGCCTGGTCGTCCACCTCGACGACGCCGAGCTGGCCGTAGATGGCGTCCATGAAGCGCTTGCCGCGGCCGCTCGCGCTGCGCGAATCCAGCGTGGCGACGAGGAATCCGTACTCGGTCAGCGGGCTGGGCAGCGTGAAGCGCTCGTTGGCGCCGGTCGAGCCGGGGCCGGCGTAGACGCTGACCAGCAGGGGATACTGCTTGGCCGGATCGAAGTCGGAGGGGAAATGCAGGAGGCCGTAGAGCTCGGTGACGCCGTCGGCGGCCAGGTAGGTGATCAGCTCCACGCGCTTCAGCCCGAGCGCGTCGTAGGCGCTGAGATCGCTGCGCGCCAGCTCGGCGACCTCGCGGCCTTCGTCGTCCATCAGCCGCGTCACCGGCGGATCGGCGTGCGTCTGCGCGACGTCGGTGAAGTGGCGGCCGTCGGGCGCGAGATCCACCGCGTGATGGAAAGCCGGATCGGTCAGCCGCGCGTCGCCCTTGCCGTCCAGCCCGACGCGGTGCAGCTGCAGCTTCATGGCGTTGTCGCCGCTGCGCGCCAGGTACCAGAGCCGGCCCGCATCCTCGTCCACGCGCTGGATGCCCGCCACCTCGAACTCGTGCTGCGTCAGCGGCGCGATCAGCTTGCCGCTGAGGTCGTAGAGGTAGTAGTTGCTCCAGCCGGTGCGCTCCGAGGTCCAGATGAAGCGCCGGTTGTCAGACAGCCAGCGGATGCCGGGCGAATTGCTGGTCCAGCTGGCCGGCCATTCCTCGCGCACGATCACGCGCGTCTTGCCGGTGCGCGGATTCGCGGCGGCGAACTCCATCACGTTCTGGTTGCGGTTGGTGCGGCGGAACAGCAGCTCCTCGCCGTCCGCGGTCCAGCTCACGCCGTAGACGTAGTGCCCGACCACGTCGTCGGCGAAGGGCTTGCCTGCGCGCGCGTCCACCTCGACGGTCTTCTTGCGCTCCACGTCGTAGATCAGCAGATCGGGCACCGGATTGGGCGTGCCGGCCTTGGGATAGGCCTCGACGTCGAGCCGGCTCTGGATCTCGGTCTGGTCGAGCGCCAGGTAGTAATCCAGCGCCGCGCTCTCGTCGAAGCGATAGAAGGCCACGCGCTGCCCGTCCGGCGACCACCAGAAGGCCGTGACCTGCCCCAGTTCCTCGCCGTAGACCCAGCTGGCGGTGGCGTACTTGACGCGCGACTCGGCGCTGCCGTCCGTGGTGACCGCAAATTCCTCGCTGCCGTCGGCCGCGCTGATCCACAGATTGCGATCGCGGCAGAATGCCACCAACTTGCCGTCCGGCGAAGGCGCCGAAACGTGCTGGCGTCCGCGCTCCGGCGCGCCGCCGCGGGAGCGTCCGCCGCCGCCTGCGCCCTGATCGCCGGTCACGGCCTCCGCCGGAGGCAGCTCGCTCAGTTCCCGCCGCGCGACGTCGAAGCGGAATCGCGCGGCGCCGCGGCGGAATTCGAGAACCCGGCCCTCTTCCAGCCACTGCACGTTGAGCGCGCCCGAGCGGAAGGAGGAGCGGATCTTCGGCCCGACCTCCTGCTGCCGGGCGTAGCCGGGCATGGTCTTGAGCCGCTCCTGCGCGGCGGCGGGCGCGGCGGTGAGCAGGAAGCCAAAGGCCAGGATGAGCGGAAGCCGGGGCGTGCGCATCACGCCCGGAGTCTAACCGGCGGGCGGGAGCCGCCTATTCCGGCGCCACGGGCCAGAAGGGCCGGTTGGGCCGGACCTCGATGCCCATGAACTTCGCCGCGGTGTCGTCGTTGACCGCGAGCGCCAATCCGCCGGTGAGGCGGCGGGCCGTCAATTCCTTCGACGGCACGCTCACGTCCTCGCCGTTCACCGTCAGCGAGCACTTGCCGTCGGCAGCCATCGTCAACTCGAAGTCGAACACTTTGACGTGCTCGTCAAGCTCCTCGCTGGCCACCAGCTTGGGAGTGATGAACGCCCGGCCTGATTGCGCGTCGGAGCGCTGATCCAGGGTCCACAAGCCGACCGCGCTCTCATCAGGAGCGGGATGCTCGAAGGACATCATCATCCGCGGCCGGCCGTTGCGGTCGAGGCCGAGCAGAATCCGGCCGGAGGTCCCGTCCACTTGGATGCGGCCGCGCACGTCGTAGGGAGGAATGAGCCAGGCCAGCGAACCCTCGTCGCAAGGCTCCGAACCGATGCCGTCCGGGCCCGCAGGGTCGTAAATCAGAAGTCCGTCGGCCTGGTAGTCCACCGCGGTGATGAGATCCCGCGAGCCTTCGGACAACTGCAGTTTGCGATTGCCGTCAGGTCCCTTGTTGTACGCGGCCTGCCACATTCTCAGTTCCTGGCCGCTCATCTCGGCAAATTCGGCGGCTTGCCGGTCAACGTCCTCGAAGAGCAGGCCCAACGCGCGCTGCAGATGGGAGGCGGTCAGCGCCGCCAGCACCGGATGCCCGGCCGCGAGCGCTTCTTCCATCGCCAGCCCGGCGCCTTCCTTGGCCTTCTTGGAGGCGGCGCACACGCCGCTGACGATCTCCCTTGCGCCGTGGCTCTCCAGCCACTTCTCCGCGGCGGCGAGCGCCACCGCGTCGCCGGTGGGCCAGATCATCTCCCAGTGGCGGAACATCCAGTAGACCGCCTCGCCGGTCCTGTCCTCCCCGAGGTTCGCCTCGGCCAGCAGGCGGAACGTTTCCGGATCGTTGGGCCGCTTGGCATCCGCCTGTTCCGCGGTGATGCGCGCGCGTTCCCAGTCCTCCGCAGCCAGGTAGCCGCGGCAGCGCGCATGCAGCACGTCGGCGAATTCTTGCGAGGACTGCATCTCGCCGTAGAGGGAGGTGGTGAATTTGTGCCAGCGCTTCTCGAAAGCTTCCCAGTTCGGAATTTCCGGGTCGCCGACCTTGTCCACGAAGAGTTCGACGGCCTTCTCGAAGGGCTGCATTTTGTCGGCCAGCTTGTTGCCCTCCTCCGCGTAGTAATCCAGGTACTCCTGGAACACGTCACGATAGACCAGGCGCCCGGCCTTGCGCTCGGCCTTGTAGTCGGCGGGGATTTCCCCGCTGTCGGGAGTGATCGCTGCGCCGTAGACGCGGCGGTCGTTCTCCTCGTAGTTGAGGAGGAAATAGGTCAGCGCCCAGCCGTACGCGTAGTACTCGCCCTCGTAGGAGCGCGTGCCGAGGCTGTCGGCGCCCAGGTTCCGCTCGTGCGCGATCAGGCCCTTCAGGTCCTTCTTGTCGTTCGGATCATCGCTGTGCTCCTGGTACCACCAGCTGCGAAGCCGGTGCTCGGCCACCTCGTTCTTGACGATGGATCCGTCCGCGTTGATCCGGGTTCCTTCGAAGTAGCAGCCCACTCCCTCGAACAGCCAGATCGGCGTGATGAGGCCCTTGCGCTCCGATTTCTGCATGAGCAGCTCCATGAACTGGTGGCTGCCTTCGTGGAAGAGCGTGAACCACAGGTCTTCACGCGTCTGGTTCGGATTGCCGTAGGACCGGTCGTAGGCCACCACGGTGTTGTTCCCGAGCAGCCAGAAGCCGCCGACTCCATCGGAAGGCATCGCGTTGCCGGTCAATTCCTGGGTGAACCGGTCGAATTCCGAGCGCTTGCGCAGGATGGCCACGCGCGCCTTCGGCACTTTCTTCTTGTATCCATGGACGTCCTTGTAGAAATCGTGAATCTGATCCATGGCCGCGCAGACGGTGACGAAAAAGCTGTAGTCGAGATTGGTCTCGACCTCGTAGTACTTCGTCTTTTCCATCCAACGCGATTCCCAGTCTTCGTGCTTGGCGTTCTGCTTGGCGATCCAGGAGGCCGATTTGCGCCGTACTTCCGCCGCCTGGAAGCCTCCGCCGGAGACCTCCTGGCCGGCTTTGTCCACCATCCCGTCCCACTCGCGCTGCACCGTCTTGTCGGTCGGGTTCAGCTCCAGCAACTTCGCCAACAGGTGGCCGGCGAGCCGGTACTGCTTCTTGCCGGCGGCGGTCTTCGCCGCCTTGAGCACGGACTCGCTCCAGGCCTGGACGATCGCCTCGTCGCGGTTCCAGCCCTCGAAGACGTTGGTCATGCGGGCCGCGATCTCGGTGGCCTCCTTGCTGCGGCCGCCGTACTTGTGAGACCAGTAGAGCCACTTGCCCCAATGCAGGCGCGCGGCGTCGTCATCCGCCTGGTCTGCCAGGTCGAGCAGCAGCGCGTACCCGTCGGAGTCGTAGGGCCGCGTGGCCAGCTCCCTCTCGGCGCTGGCGCGCGCCTCGTCCGTCTTGCCCTCGCTCAGCAGCGCGCGCGCGGCCTCGAACGCCGCCACGGGCGGCGGCTCTTGCGCCGGTGCCAGCAGAAGGGACGGGAGGGCGAACAGGAGCAGCGGTCGAAGGCGCATGCGCAAGGCCCCAGTTTAGTCACCGGAACCTTGCGCGTCGCTCGACTCTCAGCGGCTTTCGGCTGCCGACGGCGTCCCGGACCAGCCGGGCGTCAGGAAGCCGTAACCGACCTCTGCCAGCCAGTCGTGGAGCACCGGGAGCGGCACTGCCAGTCCCATGTGCGTCACGACTTGCGGCCGGTAGGAACCGTGCGTGTAGATCTTCGAGAACACGCCCACCAGTTCCAAGGAATCCGCCAGGAACACGCCGCCGCCGCTGTTGCCGAAATAGGCGGGGCTCGACACCATCCAATAGGGCTGCGAGCCGACCTTCCAGTCGGTGCGGGTCACCTCGCCGCGCGTGGCCTGGGCGGTGGTGCCGAGCGGGCAGCCCACGGTCCAGATCGGCGTGAAGGAGTCCACGCGCTCGGCGGCCGAGCGCGGAGCCAGGCGCGCCACCGGGCCGAGCTCGCGGTCGGTGCGCAGCTCCAGCAGCGCCAGGTCGGCGGCGGGGTTCTCGGCGATCAGCCGGGCGTTGACGCGCAGCGGCTTGGGTCCGAGCTGGTCGAAGACGCAGGGGATGTCGATCTGCGTCAGGTCCACGTCGGCCGCGAGGGGGCGCGCGGGATTGTCAGAGCCGGCGCCGGCGTCGGCCGCGCCCTCGCCTTCTCCCGGGTGCACCAGGTCGCGCAACACGTGCTGCGCCGACAGCGCCAGATAGAAGGGACCGTCCGAGTCCTCGCCGTGCCACACCAGCACCGCGCTGCCGACCGACTCCTCGGCGTCGATCTGGAACACCGGATGCAGGATGCGCTCGCGCAGCACCGCCGAATTCGGCCCGTTCAGATTGGCCAGATGGTCGGCGTTCTCGGCCACCGTGTTCTTCAAGCCTTCGACCTGCGTCATGCTCTGGTTGAGGCGCTGGCGCAGATCGTTGAGGTCGCTGCCCGAGCGCTCGACCGCGCTCTTGGCCTCGGCCAGCGTGCCTTCCCACTCCGCCAGCACGCCCTCCCAGTCCTGCACCACCTGGCTGCGCCAGTCCGCCTCGTTGCTGAGGCGCCGGTCCTGCTCAGTGCGCAGCTCGATCAGGGTGTGCGTCAACTCGCGGATCTCGGCGTCCTGGTCGCGCATGCGCGAGCGCACCTCGTTGAACTTGGGCGCCGCCCAGATCAGGGCTGCGACGCCGATCACCAGGGTGATCAGGGTGGACCATCCGCGCAAAATCATGGCAGGCACTCCATCGGCAACTTCCTAAAAAACATTGATTCCGCCGAAGGATATGGCCTATTTGGGCCGGCGGCGGCGAATTCCGGGCCGCCCGGGAGGGGGGGTGGTCCGGCTACAATGCCCTTTCCAGGCATGCTTTACGCGCGGGTCGAGGAAGCGGTGGCGGCGGTCCGAGAGGGCCGCATGGTGATCCTCGTGGACGACCCCCGGCGCGAGAACGAGGGGGACCTCGTGATGGCCGCCGAGACCGTCACCCCGGAAGCCATCAATTTCATGCGCAAGGAGGCCGGAGGCCTGATCTGCCTGGCCCTGGACGGCGCCCTCGCCGACCACCTGCAGCTGCGGCCGCAGGTGGCCGAGAACACCTCGCGCATGGGCACCGCGTTCCTCGAGTCCATCGAGGCGCGCGAGGGCGTCACCACCGGCATCAGCGCGCAGGACCGCGCGCACACCATCCGCACCGCGGTGCGCCCGGGCGCCAGCGCGCGCGACGTGGTGCGGCCGGGCCACGTCTTCCCGCTGCGCGCGCGCGAAGGCGGCGTTCTGGTGCGCCCGGGCCAGACCGAGGGCAGCGTGGATCTGGCCCGCATGGCCGGTTTGCAGCCCGCCGGCGTCATTTGCGAAATCATGAACGAAGACGGCTCGATGGCGCGCATGCCGCAGCTCGAGGTCTTCGCCGCGCGCCACGGCCTGCCGATTCTCACGATCGCCGACCTCATCGAATACCGGCGGCGCCGCGAGCGCCTGATCGAGAGGCGCGTGACCGGAGTGCGGCTGCCCACCGAGCTCGCCGAGTTCCGCCTCCATCTCTACCGCTCGAAGACCGACGGCAAGGAGCACCTGGCGCTGACGCTGGGCTGGAACGAATCGCCCTCCGAGGAGCGGCAGGAATTCCCGGCGCTGGAAGAGACCGTCCTCGTGCGCGTCCACAGCGAATGCCTGACCGGCGACCTGCTCGGCAGCCTGCGCTGCGACTGCGGACCCCAGATGCATGCCGCCCTGGCCCAGATCGCCGCCGCCGGCAAGGGGGTGCTGCTCTACATCCGCCAGGAGGGCCGCGGCATCGGCCTGGAGAGCAAGCTCCAGGCCTACCACCTGCAGGACCAGGGCCTGGACACGGTCGAGGCCAACGAGAAGCTCGGCTTCCCGCCCGACATGCGCGAGTACGGGGTGGGGGCCCAGATCCTCCACGACCTGGGGGTGCGCCGGATGCGGCTCCTGACCAACAACCCCAAGAAGCTGGCGGCCCTGGAGGGCTACGGCCTCGAGATCGCCGAGCAGCTGCCGATTCAGACGGTGGTCCACGAGTTCAACGCCCAGTACCTGCGGACCAAGCGGGACAAGATGGGGCACTTGTGGCCGGACCTGGAAGGCGAGCGTGCCAGACCCGACCGAATCTGACCCGCAACGGGAAGCCGGCGCCGGCCGTAAGCGTCGAAAGGGGGTGCGCGCCGCCCTTTCCATCGTGCACCAGCTGCCGCTGCCCGAGTCCCAACCGCCCGTCAGCCCGGCGCCGGCGCCTCTGCCCGATCCGCGGGTCGAGGCCTTGTTCAAGGACTTCGCGCCGAAGATCTACGCCCTGGCGCGGCGCTTCGGCTTCGACGCCGACGAGGCCGAGGACGGCGTGCAGGAAGTCTTCGTCAAGGTGCAGCGGCGGATCGCCACCTTCCGCGGCGAGGCCGCGCTGTCCACCTGGCTCTATCAAGTGGCGGTGAACGCGCTGCGCGACCACCGCCGCCGGCAGATGCGCCTGGCGCGGCCGCTGCCCTTCCTCGCGCCCGCCGCCGGCGAGCCCGAGTCCGAACCCGCCGAGCAGCGCGTGCCCGCCTCCGGACTCGGTCCGAGCGACGACGCCGCGCGCAACGAGCGCAAGCGCATCGTGCGCGCCGCGCTCGACCAGCTGCCCGCGCCCTTCCGCGAAGTGCTGGTGCTGCGCGAGCTCGAAGGCTGGTCCTACCGCGACATCGCGCGCGTGCTCGAGCTGCCGCAGGGCACCGTCGAGTCGCGCATCTTCCGCGCCCGCGAGCGCCTGGCCGCCGAACTGCGCCGCGTGCAGGAGTCCCTGTGAGCCGCAAACCGCCCGCATCCACCCCCGGCGCCGAGCGCCTGTCGGCCTGGTTCGACGGCGAGCTCGGCGAAGTCGAGGGCGCCGAAGCCCGGCGCCGCCTGCTCGACGATCCCGCCGCGCGCGCGCAATTGCAGGAATGGCGCGGCCTGCGCGAGGACCTGCAGCAACTGCAGCCGGCGGAGATCGAGCCCGAGCGCCTCGCGCGCCTGCGCGAGCGCCTGGCCGCGGCCGTCGCCCGCGACGCGCGCGGCTTCGACCGCGCGGTGCGCCTCTGGAGTCTGGCCGCGGCCCTGCTGCTGCTGCTCGGCGCCGCGTGGACCACCAGCCAGCGCTGGTTCGGGCCGCAGGCCGCGGGCGCCGCTTACGCCCACGAGCCGCGCGAGATCGAGCGCGCCATCGAAGAACTGCTGGCGCCGCCCGCGCAGACCGAGATCAACCGGCCGCCGGTGCGCACCGCGACCGGCGCCCCGCGCGACGGCGCCCCCGACGGCGCGCGCGAACGGTGAGCCTGCTCGCCACTCCGGCCCGGCGCGTGTCCTTCGCCGCGCTGCTCACCTTCGCCGCCGGCGTGCTGGCGGGCTTCGCGCTCGGCCGCGGCTCGGCGCCGGCGCCGGCGAGCGGCCTGGATCCGGCCCTGACCGGCTGGGCTCTCGCCACCGAGGCGGCGCTCGATCTTTCGCGCGAGCAGGCCGGCGACCTGCGAATCCTGCTGGCGCACTACGAGCGCGAGCGCGACGGCCTGCTGCGCGAGCGGCTGGCCGAGGCCGACGCCGACTGGCTGGAGCTGGACCGGCGCTTCGAGGCCCTGATCCAGAACCGGATCCTGCAGCCGGAGCAGCGCGCGCGCGCCGAGCAGCTGCTGGCGGGCTCGGCGCTGGCCTCGCTCCCTCCACACCGCTAACCTGGGTCCCACCACATGGCCACGAGCCTGGGCATTCATCTCCGCGCGGACGGCTTCAGCTACGCGCTCGTCGAAGGCAGCGCGAAGAAACCCGCGCTCAAGGCCTCCGGCGAGGGGTCCTTTGCGTCGGCCGCCGAATCGCCGAAGGCGCTCGGCAAGCTGATCGCCGACGCGGTCAAGCTGCGCAAGGCCGACCATCTCACCGTGTGCGTGCCGTCGCAGCGCGTGGTGCTGCGCGAGCTGAGCCTGCCCTTCCAGGAGCGGGACAAGGTGCTGCAGGTGCTGAAGTTCGAGATCGAATCCGAGCTCTATCACCTGAACGTGGACGAGGTGGTCGCCGACTTCCTGCCGCTCGAGGGCGAGCGCGCCACGCCCTCGCTGCTGGTCGGCGTGATGCCGAAGCGCCACATCAAGCAGGCGCTCGCGGTGGCCGAGGGCGCGGGCTGGGATCCTTCGACCGTCAGCGTCTCCTACAGCGGATTCGCCAGCGCGCTGGCGTCGATCGCGCCCAAGCTGGCGGGTCCGGAGGAAGTGGCGAAGGGCGTGGACGCCGCGCCGCTGGCCTTCGTCTACCTCGGCGCCGACGAGACGCTGCTGGCGCAGACCGGTCCGACCGGGCAGCTGCGCGCGCTGCGCACGCTGCCGATCGGTTGGCTGGAGCTGGTGCGCGACTTCAAGCCCGTGCCCACCGCCGACGCCGCCGCCGCCGCCGACGCTGCGGCGCCCGCCGCTGCCGCCGCGGTGGAGCCCGCCAAGGCTGACGGCAAGGAGGCGGCGGTCAAAGGGAAGGGCAAGAAGGGGAAGGAGGAGGAGGAAGAAGAGGAGGAAGCTCCCTCCATCCTCTTCGACGCCGATCCCGGCCTGCCGGCTGGCATGAGCCTGAACGAGGCCATCGAACTCGCCGGCCATCAGCGCGCGATGGATTTGTGCAAGCGCCTGGCCAACGAGATCCGCCGCGGCCTCGCCGCGATGCAGGCCGGCGCCACGGCCATCCATCTCGCCGGCGCCGCGCTGCCGGGCCTCGACGAGGCGCTGACCGCGCGCGCGGGCGTCCCGGTCGCGCGCCTGCGCCCCGCGCAGGAAGCGTTCGCCCGCGCCGACCTCATCGCGCTCGGCGCCGCGCTCGAAGGCCTGGCCGCCAGCGGCGAGGCGATGAACTTCCGGCAGGAAGAGTTCCGCTACGCGCGCGGCCTCGAGCGCGTCGAGGGTCCGCTGACTCTCGCGTTGGTCGGCCTGATCGCCTGGTTCGTGATCGACTCCGGCGTGAACCTCAAGCAGGGCATGCACCTGAAGAGCGAGAGCGACCGCGTCTACGTGGCCGCGAACGCGCGCGTCGAGGACCTGAACAAGCGCGTGCGCGACGACGAGGACTATCCCGACGACTGGCTGATCAAGAACGACCTCAGCGGGCTCGACATCGGCGCCGGCGAGCGCATCCTGCAGCTCGACGCGCGGGTCAAGGCTGCGCGCAAGCAGCTCGACGAGCTGATGGGCCAGTCGGACCTGGAGATGCCGCCGTCCTGCCTCGAGGCCTGGCGCTTGCTGATGATCTTCCTCGAGAAGGAGCTCGGCAGTTTCCCGGACAAGTGGATGGTCGAGAGCTTCGACTTCACGTCCGTGGACCGCGGGCGCGGCGGCAGCGGCACGCCGCCGCACGTCGAAGCCAAGTTCAGCCTCACTCTGAAATCGGAGGACGCCGAGCGCATCGCCGCCACCTTCGACCGCATCGACCGCGGCCTGCGCGAGCAGCCCTGGATCGTCGGCGAGCCGGTCATCCCGACCACAGAGAGCGCGAAGGTCGGGCCCGGCAAGACCGCGCCCATCACCGTCAAGATTTCGACGGCCCGCGCCGCCGAGGAGGTCAAGCCGTGAGCAACCGCCAGATGCTCTATCTCCTGATCACGCTCACGGCGGTCGCGCTGGGCGCGCGCTTCTGGGCCGCCTCCTGGCACTCCGGCTGGCAGGAGTCGCTGCTGGTGCACGAGAAGCGCTACCAGGACATCTACACTGCCTGCAACGACCTGGCCTTCCGCCGCGAGAAGGCGCCGAAGGGCACCGACGACCAGGCGTTCCGCCTGCACTTCCAGAACCAGGCGTTCGAAGCGCGCCTGGGCACGATCGACGTGACGGTGCGCGACAACCCGCGCGCCGGCACGGGCATTTCCGACAAAGCCTTCACGATCGGCTTCGAGAATTCGCAGGCCGCGTTCCAGCGCCAGCAGATCCGCCTGTTCCTGTTCAACAGCGAGCTGCTCTACCCGCGCATCCGCAACACGCAGCTCTCGCTGACGCCTGCCCCGACCGACGGCCGCACGCGCGGAGTGGAGACCGGCGCGCCGCGCGAGGACCTCTGGCACATCGCGAAACTCGAGTTCAAGCAGCGGTCGCCGGTGGCGGCCGCGGCGTCTCGTTGAGAGCGCGCCTTCAGCGCGGAGCGTAGTTCGCGAAGAGGCGGCCCCAGGCCGAGTCGCGCTCGATTTGCGCCATGCGCTTGCGCCCGTGGCGCCGCCACCACCACTCGTCGTGGTAGACGTGGGACCCGGCGCTGAAGACGCGCACCAGCGGCGTGCGGAAGAAGAGGTTCTGCAGGCGCTGCAGCGCGCCGAACCACAGCAGGTCGCCGAAGCGCGAGGCCAGGTTGTCGCCGACCGTGAAGCCCCAGCCGAACGGAACCTGGTCGCCGACCAGCTCGATGTCGGACTCCTCGATCTTCCCGAGCCCGCGCTCGGCGCTCTCGCGCAGGTAGGCGATGCGGCGCGGGTCGAAGCCCATCAGGCGCGCGGCGGTGGCGTCGAGGGCCACGCAGTCGGATCCGGCCAGCAGGACTCCCTTCTCGACCGGCCGCATGGTGCGCGGGCCCGGGCCGTCGCCGGCGATGGTGCCGTCCATCAGCGCGCAGACGCCCGTGTGCAGCTCCTGCTGCACCGCCAGCAGGTCGGCGAGGACGCCGTGGATGTGCGTATGACAATAATGGCGCTTGGTGTTGAGCAGCCCGCCGAAGGCGTTCTTGATCGACCCGGTCGTGGTGGTGTAGATGTGGGTCTTGACCGTGGGCAGGTGCAGCACCGACTTGCCGCGGAACAGCGCCGGGAAGGCCAGGCCCTCGGGATAGACCTTGTCGAGCCAGGGTGTGGCGGCGCGCGGGCGCCAGGACTCCCACTGCACGCTCGCGGGATCGTTGACGAAAAATTGCGGGATCCGGTGGCGGTCGAAGACCGGCTGCAGCTTGAGGTTGCGCAGGCCGGCGTGCGGATCGGTCACCACCGTGTCGTTGTGCACGCCGAGCAGCTCGCGGCCCTGCTCTTTCAGCCACAGCACCGCGCCTTCGAGCTGCCAGGGCGTGGTGTTGGCGGACAGGAAAGGCAGGTGCCAGGTGATGTTGTCCTTGAGGATCACCGGCGCGCCCGCCGGCAGGGCCTGCGCCGCGCCGGCCAGCGCCAGGGCGCGGCCCGCGTCCTCGAGGGCGGTTTCCGGGCGCGCGCGGACGATCGCGACGCGGCTGCGCGCCGCGTGCGCGCCGGTTCCCCCCCCCGCGGCCTCAGCCATAGATCACGGCGCCCGCCACGACGACGTAGAGCACGCCGGCGGCCACGATGCCCGGATCCATCGTCGCGATCAGCTCGGGCCGCTGCCCCTTGTCCTGGCGATAGACCAGGTAGAGATAGCGCAGCACGCCGTAGAGCGCGCAAGGCAGCGTCCAGATCATGCCCGGCGCGCCGGCGCGCGACGCCAGCGCGTGCTCCTCCGGCGCCAGCACCGCCGCCGGCAGCAGGGTGTAGAGGGTGTACGTGACGAGCAGCGTCGAGGCCATCACTCCGACCATCATGTCGGTGGCCGGGCCGCGGTAGTCCTCGAGCACCGGGCGCTGCGCGCTGGCGCCGCCGTGCTCGAAGGGAGGAAGCGAAGCCGCCTCGGCGCGGCGCTTGCACAGCGCCAGGAACAGCGCCAATTGCACGGTGCAGGCCACCAGCCACGGCGAGAGCCACGCGTCCACGGCCCACACGCCGGCCAGCACCCGCAGCGAGAAGCCGGCCGCGATGCAGAACACGTCGAGCAGCACGACGTGCTTGAGTTTGACGCTGTAGGCCGCCTGCAGCGCGAGGTAGCCGGCCAGGGCCCAGACCGCGCGGCCGAGAAAGACTCCGGCGGCGAGCGCGGCGCCGGCCAGCAGCAGGGCGAGCAGGAGAGCGGCGGCGGGGGAGACGGCGCCGCTGGCGATCGGTCGCAGGCGCTTCTCCGGATGCGCGCGGTCGCGGTCGCGGTCGAGCAGATCGTTGAGCAGGTACACCGCGCTCGACGCGGCGCAGAACGCGGCGAACGCCAGCAGCGCCTTGAAGATCGTGCCGCTCTCGGTCGCCTGCCCGCTGAAGGCCAGCCCGGCGAACACCACCAGGTTCTTGGTCCACTGGCGAATGCGGAGGGCGCGCAGCAGCGGCGGCATCGATGAAGATTAACGATTCGCGGCCGGGCTTCCGACCTGCTCGTAGCGCAGCGGGCGCCAGGCGCGGATCGCGCAGCGCCAGCGCGCCCAGTTCGACAAGCGCGGCGGGCGCCGAAACAGATCCCGCCGCGGATCGGAGACTTGCTCCAGCAGCAGCCCCGAGCGCAGCACCGCGGCGCGCAGCCCGCGCCGCAGGCGCGCGCCGACCCGCTCGCAGATCGGCAGGCCCTGGACCAGCAGCTCGCGCGCCCAGTGCGCTTCGGCCAGCAGGAACGCGTGCACCTCCGGCGTGCGCACGCCGTCGAGCAGCTGCGCGCGATCGAGGCCGCCGCGCTCGAGGTCGGCCAGGGGCAGATAGTTGCGGCCGGCCGCCGCGTGGCGCGGCAGGTCCACGAGCAGGCGCGTGATGACGAATCCGCAGCAGAGGCGCTCGGCGGGGGCGAGGGCTTCGGGCTCGAGGCGCTGCGCCATGGTCAAACCCAGGCGCGCGAAGGCCGAGGCCCGCGGGTGCAGCCAGGCCAAGAGCTCGCCGCGGCCGGGCGGATCGGCCGGCATGGGCTCCTCCATCAGCTCGACGAGGCGGCGCAGGTCGGCGTGCGCGACTTCGCCGGCGGCGGCGGCGGCCCACAGGGCGAGGAGCAGCGGCCCGTCGGGCCGGCCGCGCAGCATTTCCTCGAACGAGGCGCGGAAGGCGGGCCGCGCCTCGCGCGCCGGTCCGAGGGCGACGGCCAGCACCGGATCCAGCGCCCGCAGGAGTCCGCGCGGCATGAGCACCGGGCCGGGATAGAGGTCCCCGGCCTGCCGCTTGGCCTCGCGGCTGGCGTAGCTCCTTGCATGTGCGAAATCCACGACGGCATCATGGTGGCGTCCGCCCGTCCGGTCGGCAAGATGATCCGCAAGCGTCCGCTCAGCCCCGCCGCGCGCGAAAGCGCCGAATCCGCCCCGCTTCCCGGGCCGGAAGCGGGTCCGGGCGAGGCCGCGCTGCTGGTGCACGACGTGCGCAATCTGCTGCAGGCGGCGCACGGGCACGCCGAGGTGCTGGAGTGCGAGATCGTGGCCGAGGACCAGCGCGAGCGCCTGCGCGCCATCCGCCAGAGCGTCGCCTTCGCCGCCTCGTTGTGCGAGGACCTGCTGGCCGCGGCCGAATCCGGGCGCAAGGCGCCCTTCGAGGACGTGGATCTCGGCACCGTCGCCACTTCCGCCACCGCCGCCTTCCGCGCGCGCTCCGGCGACGCCGTGCCCATCCAGTTCGCGGGTCCTGACGAGCGCGTCTTCGTGCGCGGGCGGCCCAGCGAGATCGAGCGCGCGGTGCTCAACCTGATGTGGAACGCGCTCGACGCCATGAAGCAGGCGCAGGTCGCCGAGCCGCGCCTCGACCTGAGCTGGGGCCGCGGCGATCGCGGCGCCTTTTTCCAGGTGCGCGACTACGGGCCCGGACTTCCCGGCGGCAAATTGGGCCAGCTGGCCCAGCCCTTCCGCAGCAGCCACGGCGGCGGCGCGAAGGTGCGCGGACTGGGGCTGACCGGGGTGCGGCGCATCCTCGAGGAGCACCACGGCCTGCTCGAGGCCGGAGCGCCCGCCGCCGGGCCCGGGGCGGTGCTGCGGCTGCAGTTCGGCGTCCAGCGCGAGCTGGAGTTCGGACAGTAGGGAGCGGCCGCCCCCTAGAATGGTGGGAACGGCCCGATGTCCCAACCGCCCCGCTCCGCGCTTCCTGAACTCCCGCTGCAGGAGATCGACGAGGTCGTCATCCGCTTCGCCGGCGATTCCGGCGACGGCATGCAGCTGACCGGCACGCAATTCACGAACACCGGGGCGCTGCTCGGCAACGATCTCGCGACGTTTCCGGACTATCCGGCCGAAATTCGCGCGCCCGCCGGCACCACGTTCGGCGTGTCCGGCTACCAGGTGCGGCTGTCCTCGAGCGAGATTCACACTCCCGGCGACCAGCCCGACGTGCTCGTGGCGATGAACCCGGCGGCCCTGAAGGTGAATCTGGCCGAGCTGCGCGACGGCGGCCTGCTGATCGTCAACACCGGCGCCTTCACGCCCAACAACCTGAAGAAGGCCGGCTATCCGTCCAATCCGCTCGACGATCCGGAGCTGCTGGACCGCTACAAGGTCGTGCCGGTGGATCTCGAGGACGCGACTCTGCGCGCCCTCGAAGGGATGGGCATGTCCAACAAGGACGCGCTGCGCTGCAAGAACATGGTGGCGCTCGGCATGCTCTATCACGCCTACTCGCGGCCGCTCGAGCACAGCGAGAAGTGGCTGCAGCAGAAGTTCGCGAAGAAGCCCGACCTGCTCGAGGCCAACCTGCGCGCGCTGCGCGCCGGCGCGGCGATCGCTGAGAACCAGGAGTTGTTCTCGGTCAAGTACCGCGTGCTGCCGGCCTCCATGCCGCCCGGCACCTACCGCAACCTGATGGGCAGCCAGGCGCTGGCGATGGGTTTGGTGGCGGCTTCCAAACTGAGCGGGCTGCGCCTCTTCTACGCCAGCTATCCGATCACGCCGGCGTCCGACATCCTGCACAATCTCTCGCGCCACAAGAACTACGGCGTCGTGACCTACCAGGCCGAGGACGAGATCGCGGCCATCACCTCCGCGCTCGGCGCCTCCTACGGCGGCGCGCTCGGCGTGACGGGCACGAGCGGGCCGGGACTCGCGCTGAAGACCGAGGCGCTCGGCCTCGCCGTGATGACCGAGCTGCCGCTGGTCGTGGTGGACGTGCAGCGCGGCGGGCCGAGCACCGGCCTGCCCACCAAGACCGAGCAGGCCGACCTGCTCCAGGCCGTGTTCGGCCGCAACAGCGAGGCGCCGCTGCCGGTGGTGGCGGCCTGCAGCCCCGCCGACTGCTTCCACGCCGCCATCGAGGCGGCGCGCATCGCGCTCACCTACATGACGCCGGTGATCCTGCTGTCCGACGGCTACCTGGCCAACGGCGCCGAGCCGTTCCGCGTGCCCGACGCCGCCTCGCTGCCGCGCATCCCGGTGAAGCATCCGGCCGCGTCGCCGGACTTCCGGCCCTACGCCCGCGATCCGGAGACGCTGGCGCGGCCGTGGGCGATTCCCGGCACCGCCGGCCTCGAGCACCGCATCGGCGGCATCGAAAAAGCGGACGTGACGGGGCACATCTCGTACGACCCGCTCAACCACGAGAAGATGGTCGGCCTGCGCGAAGCCAAGGTGATGGGCGTCGCGCGCAGCTATCCGCCCACCGAGGTGCACGGCGACGCCGACGCGCAGCTCTGCCTGCTCGGCTGGGGCTCCACCTACGGCCCCGTGCGCAGCGCCGTGGACCGCGCGCGCGCCGACGGCCTCAAGGTCGCGCAGATCCACCTGCGCAACATGTGGCCGCTGCCGCTGGACCTGGGACCGCTGTTGAAGCGCTTCCGGCGCGTCGTCGTGCCCGAGATGAACCGCGGCCACCTGTGGCGCCTCGTGCGCGCCGAATACCTGGTGGACGCCGTGCGCATGCCCAAGGTTCAGGGCCGCCCCTTCACTTCGCGCGAAATTCTGCAACGCATCCGGGAGGAACTCGCTTGACACCGTCCGCCGCCGCTCCCGTCTACACCAAGAAGGATTTCGTCACCGACCAGGAGGTGCGCTGGTGCCCCGGCTGCGGGGACTACGCCATCCTCAACGGCGTGCAGCAGGCCTTCGCCGGCATGGGCGTGCCGCGCGAGAAGATCGTGATCGTGTCGGGCATCGGCTGCTCCAGCCGCTTCCCGTACTACGTCAACACCTTCGGATTCCACACCATCCACGGCCGCGCGCCGGCGGTGGCCAGCGGGCTCAAGATCGCGCGCCCGGACCTGGAAGTGTGGGTGGTGACCGGCGACGGCGACGCGCTCTCCATCGGCGGCAACCACCTGATCCACGCCATGCGCCGCAACGTGGACCTGAAGGTGCTGCTGTTCAACAACCGCATCTACGGGCTGACCAAGGGCCAGTACTCGCCGACCACGCTGCCCGGACTGAAGACGCCGTCCACGCCGCTCGGCTCGCTGGACGCTCCCTTCAATCCGATCGCCGTCGCTCTCGGCGCCGGCGCCACCTTCGTCGCGCGCACCGTGGACACGCAGATCCCGCATCTCAAGGGCATCGTCGAAGCGGCGCACGCGCACAAGGGCTTCGCCTTCGTCGAGATCCTGCAGAACTGCGTCATCTTCAACGACGGCGCTTTCGACCACGTCGCCGCGCGCGAAGTGCGCGACGCGCGCCAGGTGGACCTGCGCCCCGGCCAGCCGCTGACCTACGGGCCGGAAGGCGCGCAGGGTCTGCGCTTCACGCCGTCGGCGATCGAAATCTGCGCGGCCGGCGAGGCCGACGTGTGGGATGCCGCCGAGCCCAGCGGCGCGCGGGCCTACCGCATCTGCCAGGGCGACGAGAACGGCGCGCAGCCGGTGCCGATCGGCATCTTCCGCTCGGTGCAGCGGCCGTGCATCGACGCGCAGATCCACGAGCAGGTGGCCGCATCCACCCGCGCGATGGGGGAAGGCACCCTGCAGTCGCTGCTCGGCGCCGGCGAGACCTGGGAAGTGCGCTGAAGCCCGTGGATCTTCTCCTCGTCCGGCACGCCGTGGCGCAGGAGCGGAGCGCGGGCCTGGACGACGCCGAGCGCGCGCTGACGCCCGCGGGGAGGCGCGCGTTCCGCTCCGGCACGCTGGCGCAATTGCGCCGCGCCGAGTGGAGCTTCGGCCAGATTCTGCACAGCCCCTGGCGCCGCGCCGCCGAGACCGCGGCGCTGCTCGCGCCGCTCGGCGAGCGCAAGCCGCGCGCGCTCGCGGGCCTGGCGGCCGCGCCGCGCGCCGAGCTGCTGCCGTCGCTCGCGGGCGAATGCGTCGCCGCCGTCGGGCATCAGCCCTGGATCGGCGAGCTGGCGGCCCTGCTGATCTGGGGCGAGCGGCGCAGCGGACTCGCCGAGCGGCTGAAGATCGGCAAAGGCGCGGCGCTGTGGCTGCGCGGCGATCTCAGCCCAGGAGGGATGCAGCTGCGGGCGCTGTGGCCGGCGGCGCCGCGTCCTTGAGGAGGCGCGCCGGCAGGAAGGCTTCGGCCAGAGGATGCGGCGCGGCGCCGGCGGCCGCGGCCGCGGCGATGCGGCCGGCCTCGGGGCCGCAGGTGATGCCGTGCCCGCCCAGCGCCGCCGCCCAGTGGAGGCCCGCGGCGCGCGGATCGGGCCCGAGCACGAAGCGGTGATCGGCGGCGAAGGTGCGCATCGCGGCCCAGAAGCGCGCGGTGGCGGCGCCCGCGAACTCCGGCAGCCAGCGCGCGGTTTTGTCAGAGATCTGCCGCTCCACCGCCGGATCGGCGCGCTCGCCCTCGCCCGGCTCGGATTCGCTCTCGTCGCAGGCGGACGTGAGCAGGCCGCCGGCGCAGGGCCGGAAGTAGAACTCGTCGCCGACGATCCAGACCAGCGGACCGTCCGCCGGCACGCCGGCGATCGGCGCGGTCAGGCGGATGTGGCGGCGCATCGGCCGCAGGCGCAGAGGCAGGCCGGACGCTGCAGCCGGTTCGGCGGCCCAGGCGCCGCCGGCGAGCAGCACCGCGTCGGCCGCGATTTCCTCGGCGGCGCCGGAGCCGGGCGCCAGAACGCGCAGGCCGCGCACGCTGCCGTCCGATTCGCGCACCAGTTCGAGCGCGCGCGTGATCGGGCGCAACTGCGCGCCGGCGGCCTGCGCGCCGTGCAGGAAGCCGGCGAGGATCGCCGACACGTCGAGCACGCCGTCCTGCTCGTGCAGCCAGCAGCGGGCCACGCCCGGCGCGAGCTGCGGCCATGCCTCCTGCAGGCGCGCGACCGGCACTTCGCGCACGCCCTCGGCGCAGGCCGGGTCGTTGGTCCAGAGCGCCATCGCGGCGGCGGCCTCCTCCGTGGCGCAGAGGAAGGTGCCGGTGGGGCGCACGAGCGGCCGGTCGCAGAAGCCGTCCGGCGGCCGGCGGTAGAAGGCGGCCGAGGCGCGCGCCAGCGCGTGCAGCAGCGGGTCGTTCATCGCCGTGCGCAGGATGGAGGCGTTCTTGCCGCTGGCGTGCAGGCCGGGCTGGCGCTCGCGCTCCAGCAGCAGGACCTCGGCGCCGTGCTCGCGGGCCAGGCTCCAGGCCGCGGCCGCGCCCGCGATGCCGGCGCCCACGATCGCGACTCTCCTTCTGGCCATGTTCGCGCGTATTCTAGGGTCAGCATGCTCAGCGCCGCTCTCGCCCTGCTCGTTCTCGCCTCTCCGGTGCCGCAGGAGGATCCGTACCGGATTCCCTTCGAGGACGAGGTCGCCGCCGCCGCGACCTTCGACCAGGCCACCCTCGACGCCAAGATGGCGGAGATCCTGCCGCGGCTCGTCGAACTGCGCGGATGGCAGATGCGCGAGCCGGTTCTGGCCGGCGTGCAGACGGTCGAGGAATTCATGGCCTTCGCCGCGCAGGCGATGGCGGAGGAGTACGGCCCCGAGGGCATGGCCGGCATGATGGCGAGCGCCGTGATGCTGGGCCTTTTGCCGGCGGACCAGGACCTGGAGAAAATGATGAATGAATTGCTGGAGGCATCGGTCGGCGGCTACTACGACCCGAAGACCAGCAAGTTCTGGATCATGGCCGGCTTCAGCCAGGGCCCGATGGCCGACCTGATCATGGCCCACGAGCTGCAGCACGCGCTCGACGACCAGCGCTACCCGCTCGATCCGCTGCTGGGCGCGACCAAGGGCAATTCGGACCGGCAATTCGCCGCGCGGTGCGTGGTCGAGGGCAGCGCGTCCTCGGCGATGAACCTCTACATGGTCAAAGCGATGACTGAGGGCTGGCTGCCGCCCGGCGAGCTGATGTCCGGCGACATGATCAGCTCGCAGATGACCGCGATGGCCGAGGCGCCGGTTTCCTTCCTGGCCGCGCTCGTGCTGCCCTACATCGAGGGACCCGCCTTCCTGCTGCGCGGCGGCACGATCCTCGATTCGACCATGCGAGCGCCCGCGCTCGAGGATCTGGACCGCGCCTTCACGGAATTGCCGCAGTCGAGCGAGCAGATCCTGCATCCGGAGAAGTACTGGGACCCGGAAAAACTCGATCCGCCGCGCGCGATCGAGCTGCCCGACCGCTCCGCGGATCTCGGCGCCGGCTGGACCTGCGTGGACGAGGACACGCTGGGCGAAATCGGCTGCGCCCTGCTGGCGGCGGAGCGCCTGCCCTCGGCGATGGAGCTGCAGTTCGGCGCCGCCGGCCTGCGCATCCCCGCCGCAGCCGGCTGGGGGGGGGACCGCTACCGCTGCTACCGCAACGAGGAGGGGGCGCGCATCCTGCACGCCCGCATCGAGTGGGACACCGAGGCCGACGCAGGCGAATTCGCGGCGGCGATGCAGCGTCCGGCCGTGCGCGACCGCATGCCCTTTCTGGTGAAATCCGTGCACGAATCCGGATCCGTCAACCGGAGCGACTTGGTTTTCGCCGACAAGAGCGTCGCCAAGCTCGCCGGCAGCCTGCTCGGCTCGAAGAAATGACCGCGCTGCTGCTGCTCGTCCTGCTCGGCGCGGCTCAGGCGCCGCAGGGCGCGGTGGCGAGTTCGGAGGAGCAGGCCACCGCCGCGGCGGCTGCGATCCTGGAGCGCGGCGGCAACGCGGTGGACGCGGCGATCGCCCTGCACTTCGCTCTGGCAGTGACCTATCCGGCCGCCGGCAACCTCGGCGGCGGAGGATTCTTTCTGCATCGCACGGCCGCGGGCGAGGCCTTCTTCCTCGACTTTCGCGAGACGGCGCCGGCCGCGGCCCGCCGCGACCTCTATCTCGGCGCCGGCGGCGAAGTTCTGGACGACGCCGCGCAGACCGGTTGGCTGGCGGTGGCGGTGCCGGGCGCCGTTCCAGGCATGGCCGAGGCGCACCGCCGCTGGGGCTCGCTGCCCTGGGCCGAGCTGATCGAGCCGGCGCGGCGGCTGGCGCAAGACGGCTTCGTGGTGGACGATTCCGAGGCCGATGGCCTGGCGGACAATGCCGCAGTCCTGGCCCGCGATCCGGCCGCGCGCGCCGTCTTCTTTGACAATTCCGGAATGCCCCTGCGCGCCGGCCAGCTCTGCCGGCAGCCGAGGCTCGCCGCCACCCTGGCGGCGATCGCGGACCAGGGCGAAGCCGCGCTGCGCGGCGGTCCCCTGATCGGGGAGATCCTCGCCGCCAGCGCCGCGGGCGGCGGCATCCTGACCGCCGCGGACTTCGCGGATTACCGGCCCGCGCTGCGCCCGGTGCACCGCTTCGCCTGGCGCGGCCTCGAGATCCTGAGCGCGCCGCCGCCCTCGAGCGGCGGCATCTTCCTGCAGCAGACCCTGTGCGTGCTCGAGTTCTTCCCTCTGGTCAAGTGGGGCCGCCAGGATCCGCGCACCGTCCTGCTGACGGCCGAGGCTTCGGCCGCCGCCTTCGCCGACCGCAACCGCTGGCTGGGCGATCCCGCCGGCCTCTCGGCGTCCGTCCGCGTGCTGACCAGCGCCGAGCATCTCGCGGCGCGCCGCGCCGCCCTGGATCCGGAGCGCTACACGCCGCCCGCCGGCGCGCCGGCGCCCGCCGAGTCCCACCAGACCACGCACTTCTCGGTGGTGGACGGGCGCGGCGCCGCCGTGGCCTGCACCACCACGCTCAACGGCAGCTACGGCGCGCGCGTGATGGCGCCGGGCGGCTTCCTGATGAACAACGAGATGGACGACTTCGCCGCCGCGCCCGGCAGCGCGAATCAGTACGGACTGGTGCAGGGCGACGCCAACGCCATCGTGCCCGGCCGGCGCCCGCTGTCCTCGATGTGCCCGACCGTCGTCGTGTCCGAAGGCCGCGTGGACGCGGTGCTCGGCTCGCCGGGCGGCCCGACGATCCTGTCCACGGTGATGCACGTGCTTCTGGCGCGCTACGTCTTCGGCCTCGATCCCGCCGCCGCCGTCGCCGCGCCGCGCGGCCATCGCCAGGATCTGCCGCCCGCGCTGCAGTGGGAGGAAGGCTACGTGAGCGCGGAAGCCGCGGCGCGCCTCGGCGAGCTCGGGCAGCCGCTGCGCCGCGTGGACGGGATCGGCGACGTCAACGCGATCTTCCGCGCGGGCGCGGCGTGGACCGCGATCGCCGACCCGCGCCGCTCCGGCGCGGCGCAGGCCGTGACGAATCCGCCGCTCAGCGCGCGAAAGTGAATTCGACGAGGAAGGTTTCTTCCTGGTTGGCGCTGAGCGACACGCCCTGCTGCTGGCTGCGCCCGTCGAGCGTGACGCGCACGACGTAGGCGCCCGGCTCGAAGGAGCCCAGCGGCACCGAGCCGTCCTCGCCGCCGAAGAGGCCGCCGAAGGCGCGGCCCTGGCCGCTGAGGCCTTCGACCGGCGTTCCGCCGGAGTCCAGCACCTCGATGACGGCTTCGGGCAGCGGCTGGCCGTTCTGGTCCAGCACGCGCGCCGCGAGCGGCACGCCTTGGACCAGATCCATCTGGATCTCGGTGGTCTGCGAGGGCAGCACCGACACGCCGCTCGTGCGCTTGCTGGCGTAGCCGCGGCAGTGCACGACCACGTCGTAGGTGCCGGGCTGCAGTCCGCTGACGCGGCCGCGCCCGTTCCAGCCCCAGGATTCCTGGCTTTCGCCTTCGCCGCCCGCGGCGGGCTGCACCGAGATCGAGAAGCCCTGCTCGAGATCGGAGCCGCCGCCGGTGACGCGCACGAGAATCGCGCTGGCGATCGGCAGCTTCAGGGTGCCGAGGTCGAGGCCTTCGTTGAGGCGCAGCGAGAACGCCGGCACCTCGAGGCGCCCGAGCGGATCCATCGGCGCCTCCTCGCCCTCGTCGCTCCACGTGCCCGGACCGTCGGCCCGGATGCTCAGCGTGTAGCGGCCCTCGGCCACGCCGCCGAACTCGAAGCGGCCTTCCTCGTCGGTCTGGCCCCACTCGGTCTGCTTGCCGCCGGGCATGAAGCTGCTGAGGAAGCCGAGCGCCGAATCTTCGCGCACCAGCATCACCGTCACCTGGGGCACGGGCTGGCCGGTCTGCGCGCTGACCACGAGGCCGCGCACCGTGCCGTCCGGCGCCGTGAGCAGCAACTCGACCTCCGGCAGATCCGGCACCTCCATCTGCAGCGAGCCCTGCCAGTCGCCGCCGCCGGCCTGCAGTTGGTAGAGGCCGGGCGCGAGGCTCTTGAACTCGAACCAGCCCTCGGCGTCGGAGCGGGCCGAAGCCATGCGCAGATCCATCAGGCTGGACTCCGCGGCCATCGCGAAGAGCGCCGCGCGCGCCACCGGCCGCCCGTCCGGCAGCAGGATGCGCCCGCGCACCTTGCAGCCGCCGGCGCCCGTGTCCACGATGTTGACGGTGATGGTCTGGCCGTCCTTGACGACGCCCTGCGCCAGGCGCGCGCCGCCCAGCACCGACAGGAAGTCGCCGGTGAACAGGGCTTCGTCGTCCAGCGCGGCCGTCATGATGAAGTAATTGCCGGGCTTGACGTTGGCGGCCTTGTAGAAGCCGGCCGCGTCGGTGGGCGTCTGCCAGAAGTCCTGCGAGTCCATGGCGAAGCCGCCGACCATGCGCGCGGGCATGGGCAGTCCGTTGCGGTCGGTGACGCTGCCCTGGATCGTGCCGCCGGACTTCATCTCCAGCACCAGGTCCTCGCGCACGTCGCCCTCGTTGAGCTCGCGGCCCTTGACGGAGAGCGGGGCGTAGCCTTCGGCGGTGGCGTGGATGCGGTCGGCGCCGTTCTCGACGCCCGTCAGCTCGAAGAGGCCGTCGGCGCCGCTGCGGTCGATGGCCATCGTCTCCGACACGGCCATGATCATGCCGGTGAAGCCGCTTTCGTCGCCTTCGCCGGCCCACACCAGCGCGCCGGCCACCGGCTCGCGGGTGCCGGCCGCCACCACGCGGCCGCGGATGACCGCGCCGCGCGAAAGCGTGACGCTGACGCCGCTGATCGCGCCGCCCGGCGCCAGCACCAGATCCTCCGAGTGCGCCACGGCGTAGCCCGAGGCGCGCGCCTCGATGCGATAGGTGCCGGGCATCAGGTTCTCGATGCGGAAGCGGCCGGTGCCGTCGTCCTGCATGCGCGTGTTCAGCAGCTCGCCGAAGCGCGTCTCTTCGGGCAGCACGACGAACTCGCCCTCCTTGAGAGCGTCGCCCAGCACCGCCTGGCGGGCTTCGGCGTTGGCCTCGTCGCGGCGGGCGCGGAAGGCGCGGCCGTCCTCGCCGTCCATGCGCTCGACCTCCTCCACTTCCGGCTCGAGGAAGCTGCGGCGGAGATCGGCGTTCACCACGAAGAAGCGCACCGCGGTGCCGTCCTGCGCCAGCACCTGGCCTTCGATCGCGCCCGGCGGCGCCAGCACCAGCACCGGCTTGGCCTCGTCCTTCAACTCCGGCAGCTCGTAGGTGGTGTTGGGAAATCCGGCCGCCTCGACCGCGAGGCGCGCGCGCGGCCAGGCCGGCAGGCGGAAGCGCCCGCTGGAATCCGTGTTGGCCCACGTGTCGGAAGGCAGGAGGAAAGGCAGCACCTCCTTGCCGACCTCGAGGAAGATTTCGGCCGCCTCCGGGAAGCCGCCATTCTCGCCGCCGCCGCCGCGCATGCCCCCGTCCGATCCGGGCTTCGACGGAATGCTCGCCAGCATCACGCGCGCGCCGGCGATCGGATTGCCCTCGGCGTTCACCAGCCGGCCCTCGACGCTCGAGCGCGTCTGCACCACGAGCGGCTCCGGCGCCACCGAGTTCTTGCCCTGCACCGCGGTGGTGTAGGGAGCCGTGCGGCCCTCGCGCCCCTGCGCCATCAGGAGCACGTTGCGTTTCGGCAGGCGCGGCCAATGCGCCACGCCGTCGCCGCCGCTCTCGACAATCCAGGCCGGCAGGTCGCGCACGAAGGCCGGCAGCAGCCGCAGGTCCAGCGGCACCGCCACGGCCTTGGCGCCGCGCACCGGCTCGCCTTCCTCGTCCACGATGCGCGCGCTCAGATCGCCGGTTTCAGCGAGGCGCACCTGCACTTCGGCGGAGGCGCCGGCCGCCAGCGGGCCGACGTCCTTGCTGCCCGGATGCGTCACGCCGTCGAAGGCCTGAGACATCAGCACGATGCCCGCGGGCACGGCGTCGAGGAAGAAGGATCCGTCGGCGCCGGTGAAGATGCGCTCGACGTAGATCTCGCGCGTGCGCACCGCCTGCACCAGATACATCAGCGAGGGCAGCACGAAGACCTCGGCGTTCGCCACTGGCGCGTTGAATTCGTCCACCACGCGGCCGCGCAGATCGGCGCCGGCCACCGTGTGCAGCAGGATGCCCTCCTCCGTGCCGAGCTCCTCCGGCTTGACCATTTGCCGGCCGCGCGTGAGGCGCTTCGACGCGCGCGCAACCAGATAGGTGCCGCGCCCGGGCACGCCTTCCAGCGCGAAGCGGCCGCTCGCGTCGGCCAGGCAGGAGGCCAGCGGCTCGAGCTCGAAGGCCAGAGGCTTCTCGAGGATCTCGGCGATGCTCGTCTCGAAGTCGAAGAGCGGATAGGGGCTCGAGAACGCCGCGACCCAGGCGTTCGGGACCGGCGCGCCGCGTTCGTCCACCACGGTGCCGCGCAGGCCGAAGTTGCCCAGGCCGACCTTGAGGCCGCGCGCGTCGAAGCGCTCGGCCTCCGCGGCCGCCGCGCCGGAGGAGGCGCTGCGCTCGAGGGCGCCGGGCGCGACGTCTTCGGGCCCGTCCACGGCCGCGCCGCCGCCGGTTTCGGCCTGCTGCGCCGGATCGTCGGCCAGGAAGAGATAGAGCAGGCCCGCCAGGACGGCGAGCAGCACGGCGATGGGGAGGACGCGGCGCAGGGACATGATCAGACTTCCAATACGGGCAGGACCCGGGCTTGTCGCGTGGAGATTCGGGCGGCGACGCGGCCGGCCAGATCCCGGAACACGACGGCGGCGGGCGAATCCGGCGTGGCCAGCACCACCGGCACGCCGGCGTCGCCGCCGACCCGCACCGAGGCGTCGAGGGGAATCGAGCCGAAGAAGGGCACTCCGTAGGTCTCCGCCGTGGCCCGGCCGCCGCCCTCGCCGAAGACCGGCCCGGACATGTTCTCGATCACGCCCAGCACCTCGCACTTCACCTTCTGCAGCATGCCGATGGCGCGGCGCACGTCGGTCAGCGAGACCTCCTGCGGCATCGTCACCACCACCGCGCCGGTCAGCGGCACGAGCTGGGCCAACGACAATTGCGCGTCGCCGGTGCCCGGGGGCATGTCCACGATGAGATAGTCGAGCTCGCCCCACTCGACGTCGCGCAGGAATTGCTCGAGCGCGCGGTGCAGCATCGGGCCGCGCCACATCACCGGCTGGCCGTCCTCGATCATGTAGCCCACCGACATCGTCTTGACGCCGTGCGCCGCCAGCGGGAACAGCTTCTGGCCGCGCCCCTCGGGCTTGCGGCGGATGCCCATCATCACCGGCACGTTGGGGCCGTAGACGTCGGCGTCGAGCAGGCCGACCTTCGCGCCGGCCTGCGCCAGCGCGGCGGCCAAGTTCACCGCCACCGTGCTCTTGCCGACGCCGCCCTTGCCGCTGGTCACGGCGATGACGTTGCGCACGTCGCCGCCGATGGCGTTGCCGGCCGGCAGCGAGGAGCGCACGCGCGCCGTCATCTCCACCGTCACCTGGCGCACGCCGGGCAGCGCCGCCACCGCGGCGTGAGCCTGCGCCTTGAGCTGCTCTTTGACCGGGCAGGCCGGCGTGGTCAGCTCGAGCTTGAACTTGACGACGCCGTCGCACACCGCCAGCTCCTGCACGAAGCCCAGCGCCACCACGTCCTGATGCAGATCGGGATCCTGGACGGAGCGGAGGGCGGCGAGAATCTGGTCCTTGGTGGGGGAAGTCATGCGGATGCGGTTAGGATGCCCGGGCAGGGGCTTCGACGATGGGAACCGCACAGGATAAGGCACGGAGCGCCGGCCGCGCCCAGAGCGCCGTGGTGCTGCTGTCCGGCGGACTCGACTCGGCCACGGTGGCGGCCTGGCTGCGGCGGGAGGGATGGGAAGTGACGGCCCTCAGCGTGGACTACGGCCAGCGCCACTCCGCCGAGCTGCGCGCCGCGCGCGAGCTGGCGCCGCTCCTGGGAGCGCGCGAGCACCTGTTCGCGCGCGTCGAGATGGGGGCGTTCGGAGGCTCGGCGCTGACCGACGGCCGCATCGGCGTGCCCAAGGAGTCCGATCCGCTGGCGCCGGTGGCGGCGGGCGTCCCCGTCACCTACGTGCCGGCGCGCAATCTGGTCCTGCTGTCCCTGGCCGTCTCCTGCGCCGAGGCGCGCGGCGCCGGCGCGATCGGCGTGGGCGTCAACGCGCTGGATTACAGCGGCTATCCCGACTGCCGGCCCGAATTCGTGCGCGCGTTCGCCGAGGCCGCGCGCCTCGGCACGCAGTGCGGCGTCACCGGGCGCCCGCTGCAGGTGCTGGCGCCGCTCCAGGAAATGTCAAAGATCGAGATCCTGCGCCTGGCGCGCGAGCTGGGCGTGCCGGTCGAGAAGACCCTGTCCTGCTACGACCCGGGGGCGGACGGCGCGCCCTGCGGCGGCTGCGACGCCTGCCGCCTGCGGGCCCGGGCGCTGGCCGGCGTCTGAATCGCGCGCGCGCCGCGCGGCTGCGCGCCTAGAATCGTCGCATGCCGCAGGAACGCCCGGTGCCGCGCGATCAGATCGAAGCGCACGAGCGCCTGATGCAGGTGGTGGACACGCTGCGCGCGGAATGCCCCTGGGACGCCAAGCAGACGGTCGAAACCCTGGCGCCGCACCTCGTCGAGGAAGCGCACGAATTCGCCGACGCGGTGGCGCGCGGCGACATGCAGGACGCCTGCGAGGAGCTCGGCGACCTGCTGATGGGCGTGCTGATGGTGGCGCGCACCGCCAGCGACGGCCGCGGCTTCGGCGCCGCCGACGTGGCGCGCGGAGTCACGGACAAGCTGATCCGCCGCCACCCGCACGTCTACGGCGCGACGCAGGTGGACGGAGCCGGCGAGGTGGTGAAGAATTGGGAGGACATCAAGAAGGCGGAGAAACGCGCGAAGGGGCTGGACGAATCCGCGCTGGCCGGCGTGCCGCGCTCGCTGCCGGCGCTGCTGCGCGCCTACCGCGTCGGCCAGAAGGCCGCCGCGGCCGGCTTCGACTGGCCGGACCTGCACGGTCCCGCGGAGAAGGTGGACGAGGAGTGGGGGGAGCTGCGCGAGGCCATCGCCGCCGGCAACCAGGAAGCGGCCGCCGCCGAATTGGGCGACCTGCTCTTCGCGGTGGTCAACGTCGCGCGCAAGCTTGGCATCGAGCCGGAGCTGGCGCTGCGCGCCACGGTCGAGCGCTTTCAGGCCCGGTTCGCCTTCGTCGAGCAGAATCTCGGCAAACCGCTGCGCGAAGCGTCGCTGGCCGAGATGGACGCGCTCTGGGAGCAAGCCAAACGCCACTTGACCGATTCCCGCGCGCGCGGGTAATCTCCCCGTCCGTTTCTGGGGGTGTGGCGCAATTGGTTAGCGTACCAGACTGTCGATCTGGAAGTTGCGGGTTCGAGCCCCGTCACCCTCGCCAAATCACCAAGGGGCGCCACGCGGCGCCCCTTGTGTCTTTCCGAGGCCTTCAGGCCTACCAGGGCTTGTCCTGGGAAGTCTCCGGCAGCGTGATCTCGCGCGGCGCGGCCTGTTTCTGGCCGTCCCAGGTGAAGCGCTCGTACCAGCGGTGCTTGCCGTCGCGGTCGCTGAATTCCAGGCGGTAGGTGCCCGGCTCGCGGTTGAAGAGGACCACGCCGAGCGCGTCGGCGCGCTCGCTCCAGCCGTAGTTGGCCTTGAGGCCCGGACGGTTGCTGACCGCGTCCTCGTCGGGCTTCATGGTGCAGAGCGCCTCGTCGGCGCGGTCGCCGTTGGGCGACTTGATGATGAAGCGGCAGATCTCGATCAGATCGATGTCGATCCGGATCTCCTGAGTCTTGCCGCCCAGCGCCGGGCCGGCCTCGACCAGGGTCGGGAAGAAGCCCGGGCCGCTGACGAGCGCGTACTTCATTGCGCCGTCGGCGTCTGCCAGCTGATAGAAGAGGCCGTGCGCGCGCGTCTTCTGGTCCATGATCACGTCCTTGCGCGCCGGCTCGCGCATGAAGAGCGGATCGGGCGCGGTGCGCAGCAGCATGACGCGGGCGCCGGAGATCGGCTTCTGGCTGGCGCGCTCGTAGATGCGCACCTTGTAGAGCGTCATGTTCGCCGGCGGCGGCGCGATGACCGGCTCGGGAGTCGTCGGCGCGTCCACCACGCTCGGCCCGCCGCCGGACGTGACGACGGTGGCGGTCTGCTGGACGACAGTCTTGCCTTCGTCGCCGCAGGCGCAGAGCAGCGCGGCCACGGCCAGGAGCGGGGTCAGGTGCATGCGCAGGTTCATGTGGGAATGCGTCGGCTGGTTGCTTGGCGAAGGGCCTGTTCTTCCAATTCGGCCAGCGGCAGGCCTTCTTCGGCCGCGAGCGCGTCGCCGACGCGGGCGCGGAGGACCGGCGCGCGGGGCAGCCACACGGTACACGAGTCGGGCGCCGGAAGGGTCGAGAGCTCGTAGGTGCCGATGCGGCGCGCCAGTCCGATGGTGTCTTCCTTGTCGTTCATCACCACCGGGCGCAGGACCGGCATCTCGGAGGCCTGCTCGATCACGCCCATGTTCTCCAGAGTCTGGCTGGCCACCTGCCCCAGGCTCTCGCCGGTGACCAACGCGCGGCAGTGGCGGCGCCGCGCCAGGCGCGAGGCCATGCGCATCATGGAGCGCCGGTCGAGCACGGTGCCGAGCGCGTCGGGCGCGCGCGCGCGCAGGAGCTGCTGGATCTCCGTCATCGGCACGAAGTGAATCCAGGTCACGGGCTGCCATGCGGCGAGATGCTCGACCAGGCGCTCGACCTTGGCCACCGTCTGCGCGCCGGTGTGCGGCGGCGAGGTGAACGAAAGGAATTCCAGGCGCAGGCCGCGGCGCATCGCCATCCATCCGGCGACCGGCGAATCAATGCCGCCCGACAGCAGGCATAGTCCGCGGCCCAGCGAACCGACGGGCAGGCCGCCCGGCCCGGCCACGCGCTCGACGAAGATCAGCGCCCGGTCCTCGCGCAGGTCCACCTCGACGCGCAGTTCGGGATGATCCAGATCCACCTTGAGGCAGGGATGGCGGGCCTGCAGCGCGCCGCCGAGGCGGCCGGCGATCTGGTTGCTGCTGACCGGGAATCCGTGCTTGGCGCGGTTGACGCGCACGCCGAAGCGCACCTGCGCGCGCAGCGGGAAGTCCTCCTCCAGGGCGGCGGCGGTGCGCTCGAGCACCATGGCCTCGATCTCGTCCAGGGCCGGCGGCGTCTCGCCGGCGGGCGAGACGCTGACCACCCCGAACACGCGGCTGATGGCCGCGAGCGCGGCGGCGGTGGAGCCGGGCGCGCGCACGAAGATGCGGCCGCGCGTGCGGGTGATGGTCAGATCGGGCAGGCCGGCCAGCGCCACTCGCAGATTGGCCACCAGGCGCTGCTCGAAGGTGGTGCGCATGCCGCCCTTGAGGGCGATCTCGCCGTAGCGGACCACGAGGGCTTCGGATTGGCTGGTGCTGATCATGGTTCCGGCGGCGGAGAGGCGATTGTAGGTAGAATCTTGATGGCGGGCGTTTAGCTCAGTTGGCCAGAGCACCTCCTTTACATGGAGGGGGCCGGGGGTTCGAGTCCCTCAACGCCCATTCCGAGCGCGTCCGATCGCGCCGATAAGAAAGGAATCGTTCACACCGGCGCCTTCGGCGCGAATCCATTCTCATGCACCTCCTGATCCTCGCCTTGGCGGCCCTGGCGGCCCCGCAGACGGCTCGCCATGCGACGCCCGAACTCGCCTTCGCCAGCGCCACGGTCGAGCAGGGGGGGGGGGTGGACCTGGAGCTGAGCTTCGAGGTGGACGCCGGCTGGCACGTCTACCACCCGGACGACGTCAGCGGCGGGGTAGTGCCCTCGGTGAGCTTCGCGGGGGGGGGCTTCGAGGCGGCCGGTCCGCTGCGCAGCCTCGCCGAGCCGAAGGTGCACGAGACGAAGGTGGGCGCGAAGACCCTGCGCGAACTGTGGCTCGAGGGCAGCGTGCGCCTGGTGCTGCCGGTGCGCGTGACGGCGCCCGCGGGCGCGGCCAGCGTCACGGCAACCGTGACCTGGATGGAGTGCGACGTGCGCATGTGCATGCCGCCGACCAGCAAGGAGTTCCCGCTCGAGATCCAGGTGACCGCGGCGGCCGGCGGCGCCGAAGCGGCGGCGCAGGAGGACATCGAGCCCGAGTTGTCCGGCAAGGTCAAGGCGGACTGGGACTTTCCGAAGTCCTGGAAGCAGGGCGAGACCTACGACCTGGAATTCACCCTGGAGGTGCTTCCCGGATTCCACCTCTACCATCCCGACCAGGATCCCGATCTCGGCCTCCCGCCGACGGTGGATTTCCACGGCCGCGGCTTCGAAGTGCTGGGCTCGCCGGTCACGAAGTCCAAGCCGACGCCGCACCGCGAAGCCGGCGACGAATATCTCTGGCTCGAAGGCAAAGTGAAGTTCAGCGTGCCGGTCAAGGCGACCGGCGATCCGGCGCGCGAGGGCGGTTTCCTGCGCATCCGCTGGGCCGTTTGCAACGACAGTTTCTGCCTGCCCACCGAGGGCGTGTACTTCCCGGTCGGGACGCCGTCGAACGAGGCGGGGGGGGGAGGGTCGGATGGCGCGGGAGATTCCGGCGCGGGCCAGCTCGGCGGCGGCCTCGGCGACGACGGGTTCCTGGCCTTCCTGCTCCTGGCGGTCGGCGCCGGCCTGTTCACGCTGCTGACGCCCTGCGTGTTCCCGATGATCCCGGTGACGATCTCCTACTTCACGAAGCGCGCCGACGACGGCAAGGGCTCGGCGCTCGGCAACGCCAGCGCCTACGCCGGGGGCATCGTGTTCACCTTCGCCGGCATCGGCGTGGCGGCGGCGCTGGCCATCGGCCCGACCGGCGCCAACGCCATCGGCTCGAACCCCTGGGTCAACCTGGGCATCGGCGCGCTCTTCGTGTGGATGGCGCTGTCCCTGCTCGGCTTCTACGACATCCAGGCGCCGCGGTTCCTGCAAAACTTCGCCTCGAAGACCCAGGCCGACGGGCGCCAGCGCTCCGGCTACCTGCCGGTCGTGCTGATGGCCATCGCCTTCAGCATCACCGCGTTCACCTGCACCGTGGGCTTCGTCGGCGTGGTGTTCGCGACCGGCCTGCAGCTCGGCCTGCTCTATCTGATCGGCGGCATGCTGGTCTACGGCCTCGTGTTCGCGCTGCCGTTCTTCTTCCTGGCGCTGTTCCCGTCCTACCTGAAGACCCTGCCGCAGGCGGGCGGCTGGATGAACGCGATCAAGGTTTCCGCCGGCTTCATCGAACTGGTGGCCGCGGTCAAGTTCTTCAGCAACACCGACCTCTCGCTGCACGCGCGCGTCTTCACCTGGCCGGTGGCCGTGGGACTGTGGATCGTGTTCTTCCTGCTGTGGTCCGGCTACATGTTCGGCCTCTACCGCACGCATCACGACTACGACAAGCCGCGGCGCACGGCCGGCCGCGTCTCGACCGGGCTGCTGGCGCTGGCGCTTGCCGCGTTCCTGCTGCCCGGGCTGTGGAACCGCAGCGAAACCGCCTACGCGGGCGGCTGGGCCGAGGCCTACCTGCCGCCGGCGGAGTACGGCAGCGAGCAGCTCGCGGCCGACGGCGGCGTGATCAAGGCCGGCGGACTGTCCTGGCAGGAGAACTACGCGCGCGCCTACGAGATCGGCGCCGAGGAGGGCATTCCGCTCTTCGTGGACTTCACCGGCGTGACCTGCGTCAACTGCCGCAAGATGGAATATGACATCTTCCCGCAGCCCGAGGTCAAGGCCCTGCTGGCCGGCATGGCGCGCGCCGAGCTGTGGGTGGACAAGCCGCCGTACGGCAGCTGGAACGCCGACTTCGAGGTCGAGCGCTTCCAGGCGGCCGCCCAGCCCTACTACGCGGTCATCGATCCGCGCGACGACGCGGTGCTGGCCACGCTCGGCGGCTACGACCCGGATCCCGCGGTGTTCATCGGCTTTCTGACGAAAGGGCGCGACGACTACGCCGCGCGCGCGCCGGGCGCGCTGCCGGAGGGCGGCGCCTGGCACGAGCGCAAGCCGATCCTGGTCGAGGAAGTCTGGCAGTTTCCTCACCGCCTCACTCCGATCCTGAAGGGCCTCGTCCTGGCGTCCGTCGTCATCCTGATCCTGGCCCTGCTGCGGGTCGAATACCGCAAGCGCCGCGACGAGGCGGGCCCCCCGCAGTGAGAATGCCGCCGCTGCGGTCCGGCGAAGGCTGCGGCAACAGCTTCCTGCTGGCCGCCGCGGCCGATCTGCGCGACGCGGGCTGGGACGCCGCCGCCTGGCCGGAGCTGGCGCGGCAGGCCTGCGCCGACGGCGTGGACGGCCTGCTGATCGTCGGCGAGGCGGATGCCGGCGGCGCCGTGCCCGTGAGCATCGTCAACCGCGACGGCAGCGACGGCGGCGCCTGCCTGAACGGCCTGCGCGTGGCCGCCTGCGCCGGCGGCGCGGAGCGCGGCGTGTTCCTGATGGCGGGCCGGCGCGTGCCGTGGCGGCGCCTCGCCGCGGGCGAGTTCGCGCTCGATCTCGGCGACCTCGCCGACGCGCGCTTCCGCTCCGTGGAGGTGGCGGGCCGCGCCGGCACCGCGGTGGATTTCTGGAATCCGCACGCGATCTTCGAGTGCGAGGATCCGGACGCGTTCCCTCTCGGCGAGTTCGCCGCCCGCTGCGCCGCGCGCACCGACCTGTTCCCGCGCGGCGTCAACGTCGAAGTGGTGCGCGCGGCCGGCGACGGCGCCCTGCGCGCGCGCGTGTGGGAGCGCGGCGTCGGCGAAACCCGGGCCTGCGGCAGCGGCGCCGTGGCCATCGCGCTGGCGGCCTGGCAGGCCGGGCATTCCGGCCCGCTGGAAGTGCGCATGAGCGGGGGGCCGTTGCGCCTGCGCCGCCAGCCCGGGGGGGGGGTGGAGCTGGCGGGCGCGGCGAGCGCCGAGGCTCTGCGCGCGGCGGCGTCCGCGCCGGCCGCCGACGGGCACGACTGGAGCCGCGACGCCCAATTCCACGAATACACCGCCGCCGCCGACCCGCAGCTGCCGCGCGTGCCCTTTGCCGTGCTCGCCGCCCGCGAGCACCAAACCGGCCCGACGCGCGAGATCCTCTGGGACCTCTCCGGGGCGCTGCGCACCGACTGGCCGGCCACCGCGCCGGGCCTGCTCGCGAGCTTCTTGCGCATCCTGCCCGGCGAGTGGCTGAGCACGCGCGCGCGGGCCAGCTCGCAGATGTTCTACGTGATCCGCGGCGCGGGCCGCACGCGTTCGCGCCGCGGCGAGATCTCGTGGGCGCGCGGCGACCTGATGGCCTTCCCGGGCGGCGGCGAGCTCGTGCACGAGGCGAGCGCGGACGCGGCGCTCTACGCCGTCAGCGACGAGCCGCTGCTGCGCTTCCTCGGCGCCGCGCCGTCGGAAGACCGCTTCCGCCCCACGCTGCACTCCGCCGCCGCCATGCACGCCGCGCTGCGGCGGGTCAACGCCGAGCCCGGCGCCGCGCAGCGCAACCGCAACGGCGTGCTGCTGGCCAACGCCGCCGCGCCGCTGACGCGGACTCTCACGCACTCGCTGTGGTCGCTGTTCAACGAGCTGCCCGCGGGCGTCGTGCAGAAGCCGCACCGGCACAACTCGGTGGCGCTCGACCTGTGCATCGCCGCGGCGCCGGGCGTCTACACGCTGATCGGCGAGAGCCTGGACGCGGAAGGGCGCATCCAGGGCGGCCGGCGCATGGATTGGCAGCCGGGCGCGGCCTTCACGACGCCCTCCGGCTGGTGGCACAGCCACCACAACGAATCCACGCAGAATGCCCTCGTTCTGCCGGTCCAGGACGCCGGTCTGCACAGCTGGCTGCGGACCCTCGACATCCGGTTCGCCTGAGTCCGCAGAGCCGCCGGACATGCCGCCGTAAGTCCTTTTATATCAAGGGCTTAGGTTCTCCAGCGAAGGCCTTTTCTGCTGGCCCTCGGAGCCCCGCCACGGTGAAATAGGAGGTTCAGATTTCGGGCCTCGCCCTCCCCACCCACGGCCCGACCGCAGCACGCCATGTCCGAGACGAAGAGCCCCGTTCCGCCGCCGGCCGAGCCGACGCGCTTCGACGATCTGCTGATCGAGCGCGAGATGCGCGAGTCGTATCTCACCTACGCGCTGTCGGTGATCCACGACCGCGCGCTGCCCGACGTGCGCGACGGCCTCAAGCCTTCGCAGCGCCGCATTCTGGTGGCGATGAACGATCTGAACCTGCGCGCCACCGCGAAATACCGCAAGTGCGCGAAGATCGCCGGCGACACTTCGGGCAACTATCACCCGCACGGCGAGTCGGTGATCTATCCGACGCTGGTGCGCATGGCGCAGCCCTTCCGCCTGCGCCATCCGCTGATCGACGGCCAGGGCAACTTCGGCTCCATCGACGGCGATCCCCCGGCGGCGATGCGATACACCGAGGCGCGCATGGCCGGCCCGGCCGAGGAGATGCTCCTCGATCTCGACAAGGACACCGTCGACCAGCGCGCGAACTACGACGAGACGCGCCTCGAGCCGCTGGTGCTGCCGGGACGCTTCCCGAACCTGCTGGTGAACGGCTCGGAGGGCATCGCGGTCGGCATGAGCACCGCGCTGCCGCCGCACAACCTGCTGGAAGTGATCGCGGCGCTGCGCATCCTGCTCGACAAGCCCGACTGCTCGATCGCCGAGCTGTGCACCGTGATGCACGGCCCCGACTTCCCGACCGGCGGCATCATCTGCGGCCGCGCGGGCATCGGCGAGGCGTTCGGCACCGGCCGCGGCAAGATCACGCTGCGCGCGCGCATGCACCACGAGGCCGGCGACGGCCGCGACCGGGACCGCCTGGTCGTCACCGAGATTCCCTACGAGAAGGAGAAGTCGGCGATCATCGAGAAGATCGCCGAAGAGGTGAAGGGCGAGCGCATCGACGGCATCTACGACCTGCGCGACGAGTCCGACCGCGACGGCATGCGCCTCGTGATCGAGCTGAAGAACGACGCCGATCCGGTGGTGGTCGAGAACCTGCTGTGGAAGCACACGCCGCTGCAGAGCACCTACGCGATCCGCAACACCGCGCTGATCGACGGCCAGCCGCGCACGCTCAATCTCAAGCAGCTGCTCGAGGCCTACCGCGACCACCGCTTCGAGGTGATCCGGCGCCGCACGCGCTGGATGCTGGAGAAGGCGGAGGCGCGCCTGCACATCCTGCAGGGCCTGATGATCGCCATCCAGGCGATCGACGAGGTCATCGCCATCATCAAGTCCAGCAACGACACGGCGCAGGCGCGCCTGCGGCTGGAGGAGCGCTTCGGCCTCTCGGCGCTGCAGTCGCAGGCGATCGTGGACATGCGCCTCGGCCGCCTCACCGGCCTCGAGGTGCACAAGCTGCAGCAGGAGATCGACCAGCTCGAGCAGGACATCGCCTGGTATCGCCGCCTGCTGGCCGAGGATCTGCTGGTCTACAACCTGATCCGCGAGGACCTGGCCGACATGGAGGCCAAGTACGGCGAGCCGCGCCGCACCGAGATCGGCGGCGACGCCGACGAGCTGATGACCGAGGACCTGATCGCCGAAGAATCCGTGGTGGTCACGATCTCGCGCGACGGATTCGTCAAGCGCACGCCCTCCAGCACCTTCCGCGCGCAGGGCCGCGGCGGCCGCGGCATCACGGGCAACAAGGCGCGCGAGGGCGACCTGCTCTCGCACCTCTTCGTGTGCTCGACCCACGACTTCCTGCTGGTGGTGACCGACCGCGGCCGCCTCTACTGGCTGAAGGTCTGGCGCCTGCCCGACATGGACCGCACGGCCAAGGGCCGCTCGATCCGCAACCTGGTCGAGGGCATCCAGCCGGAGGAGGAGATCCGCAGCATCCTCGCCACTCGCAAGTTCGACGAGGGCGATTTCCTGCTCTTCGCGACCGCGGCCGGCAAGATCAAGAAGACCGAGTTCGCCGCCTATTCGCGGCCGCGCGCGGCGGGCATCATCGCCACGCGCCTCGAGGACGGGGACCGCCTGGTCGGCACCGTGGTGGTCTCGGCCGGCGAGGAAGTGCTGCTCGCGACCGCGCAGGGCCAGATCGTGCGCTTCGCCGAGTCCGACGCGCGCCCCATGGGCCGCGACGCCGCCGGCGTGCGCGGCGCGCAGTTGCGCGACGGCGACCGCGTGGTGGACGTCATCACCGCGAAGGAGGACGAGCTGCTGCTGATCGCCTGCGCCAACGGCTACGGCAAGCGCAGCCCGGTCAGCGAGTTCCGCCTGACCAATCGCGGATCGCAGGGCGTGATCGGCATCAAGGCCAACGAGCGCAACGGCGAGGTCGTCAACGTCGTCAACGCCAGCCGCGCCGACGAGGTGCTGTTGTCCACCGTGCAGGGCATGATGGTGCGCACGCGCGTGGACGAGATTTCGATCCAGGGCCGGCCGACGCAGGGCGTGCGCCTCGTCAACCTGAAGGAGGGCGACGCGCTTGCCAGCGTGGCCGCCATTCCGCGCGAGGACGGCGCCGAAGCCGCGCCGCCGGCCGCATGAAGCTGCTCGACCGCCGCTGGAAGATCGGCCTGCTGATCGGCGCCTACGTGGCGCTGGTCATGACCATGGTCTGGTTCAGCATGCCCCGCGCCCTCGAGGGCGCGCGCGGCTTCCAGGACTACCAGGAAGGTCAGACGCAGCGCATGCTGGAATCCGGGCGCAAGAAGGCCGAGCAGGACGCCGCCCGGCGCGCGGAAGAGCAGCCCTGACGATGCGCGTGGCGCTCGACGTGCGCGTGCGCCGCGGGCCGCGCTCGTCCTTCGTGCGGGTGAGCGAGCTGCTCGAGGAGGCGGCGCGCGCGGCGGAGCTGGACTGGTTCGCCTGGGACGGCGGCGAGTGCCGCGCCGACGTGCTGTGGTCGCCGCTGCTGGACGCGGATCCGGCGCCGGCGGGCCCGCGGCGCGTGTTCACGCTGCACGACGTCAGTCCGCTGTTGCCCGATCCGCGGCCGGCGCTGGCGCGCGCCTGGCGCGGCTGGAGTTTCCGCCGCAAGGTCCGCCGCATGGCCGCCGCCGCGGCGCGCGTGTCCATCGTCAGCGAGGACGCGCGCCGGCGCGCCGAGGAGCGCTTCCCGGAACTGCGCGGGCGCGCGAGCGTCGTGCCGCACTTCGCCGCCGCCTGCATGCGCCCGGTCGAGCCGGCGGCGGCGCGCGCGGTCCTGGAGCGGCTCGGACTGCGGCCGGGCTGCGTGCTGTTCGTCGGCGCCCTGCGCCGGCACAAGAACTGGGAGGGCGCTCTGCGCGCGTGGGCGGGGCTGCCGCCGGGATTGCGCGCCGCGCATCCTCTGGTGCTGGCCGGATCGGCCGCGCGCGCCGGCTCGGAACCTCAGCGCCTGGCGGCGCGGCTCGGCGCCGGTGACGGGCTGCGGCTGCTCGGACCGCAGACCGACGAGGTTCTGCCCGCGCTTTATTCCTCGTGCAGCGCCTTTTTGTTTCCCAGTTTCCAGGAGGGCTTCGGCCTGCCGCCCCTGGAGGCGATGGCCTGCGGCGCGCCGGTGCTGGCCAGCGACGTGACGGCCATGCCCGAAGTGCTCGGATCAGCCGCGCTCTACGGCGATCCTTGGCGTCCGGAGAGCTTCACCGCGCCGCTGCGGCGGCTGCTCGAAGATCCGGCCGAGCGCGCGGCGCGCGCGGCGGCGAGCCTGGCGCGGGCGGGGGAGTTCAGCGCGGAGCGCACCGGGCGCGCGATGCGCGCGCTGTTAGTTCAGATAGCGTAGCCAGATGTAGAGATGGCAGATCCCGATGGACATGATCATCATCGGGAAGGCGTGCTTGAGGAAGGTCATGAACCGGATGCGCTGGCCGGCGCGCTCGGCGTAGCCGGCGACGATCAGGTTGGCGCTGGCGCCGATCAGCGAGCCGTTGCCGCCCAGGCAGGCGCCCAGCGCCAGCGACCACCACAGTCCCAGGGACTCCTGATCGGTCAGGCCGAGCTCGGCCACCACGCTCTTGAGCGTGGGGATCATGGTGGCGACGAAGGGAATGTTGTCCACGATCGCGCTGGCGACCGCGCTCACCCACAGGACCGACAGCGCGATCAAGTTGGTGTCGCCGCCGGAGCGGACCAGGATCTGGTCGGAGAGCGCCTTCAGCAGGCCGGCGTGCTCGACGCCGGCCACCACCACGAACAGTCCGACGAAGAAGAAGATCGTGGTCCACTCGACGTGGCCGAAGAATCCGTGCACGCGGTCGTTCTTCTCGTCGATGCGCTTGCCCAGGTTGGACAGCAGCATGAGGCCGGCGCCGCCGGTCAAGGCCACGGTGGCCGGCTCGATGCCCTTGGGGTGGCCGAAGATGAAGCCGGCGATCACCACCACGAGCACCACGAGACACTGGACCAGCAGGCGCGGATTCGTGATGGTCTGGCGCTCGTCGAACTCCATGACGCGGGCGCGGGCTTCGTCGGTGGCCTTCAGCTTGCGGCCCCAGAGCAGCCAGACCGGGATGAAGGTGGCCGCCATGATGATCAGCACAGCGGGACCGGTGTGGATCATGAAATCCAGGAAGCTCAGATGCTCCACCTGCGAGCCGATCATGATGTTCGGCGGATCCCCGATGAGAGTGGCGGTGCCGCCGATGTTGGAGAACAGGATTTCCGCAAACAGAAAGGGATAGGGCGCGATTTCCAGCTCTTCGGTGATCACCAGGGTCACTGGCACGATCAGGAGCACGGTCGTGACGTTGTCGAGGAAGGCCGACACGACCGCCGTGACCAGCGACAGCATCACCAGGATGCCCCACGGACGCGCTTTGACTTTCTTGGCCGACCACACGGCCAGGAACTGGAACACGCCGGTCTCGCGGGTGACCGAGACGATCAGCATCATGCCGATCAGCAGACCGATCGTGTTGAAGTCGATGCCGTCGATTGCCTGCTCCTGATTGAGCACGCCCGAAAGGACCATGATGCCGGCGGCGACCAGGGCGACGTTGGCGCGGTTGAAGCGCTCGCTCATCACCAGCAGGTAACAGAAGGCGAAGATCCCGGCGGCCACGCCGGCCGCCGGCCAGCCGAAGATCACGCTGCTCGGTCCGGCGTCGCCGGCCGCCAGGCCGCTGGTCAAGGCTTCGGCCAGCATCGGATTAGCGCAGGAATCGGATCCAGACGTAGACGTGGCAGATGGCGATGGACATCAACATCATGGGAAAGGCGTGCTTCAGGAAAGTCACGAACTTGATGCGCTTGCCGGCGCGCTCGGCGAAGCCGGCGACGATCAGGTTGGCGCTGGCTCCGATCAGCGTGCCGTTGCCGCCGAGACAGGCACCCAGGGCCAGCGACCACCACAGCGCCATGGCTTCCTGATTGCTCAAGCCGAGGTCGGTGATGACTCCCTTGAGGGTGGGAATCATGGTGGCCACGAAGGGGATGTTGTCGATCATCGAGCTGGCGATGGCGCTGACCCACAGCAGCAGGCTGGCGATGACCTCGCGGTCCCCGCCGGCGCTGGTGATGATGCTCTTGCTGAGCAGCCCGAGCAGGCCCGATTTCTCGACGCCCGCGACCACCACGAACAGGCCGACGAAGAAGAAAATGGTGGTCCACTCGACGTGGCCGAAGAATTTGTGCACGCGGTCGTTCTTCTCGTCCACCTTGTGGCCGAGGTTCGACAGCAGCATCAGGACGGCGCCGCCGGTGATGGCGATGGTGGCAGGCTCGATGCCCTTGGGATGTCCGAAGATGAAGCCGGCGATCACCAGCGCCAGCACCGCCAGGCACTTCCACAGCAGAGGCCGGTTGGTCAGCGCCTCGTGCTCGTCGAAGCCCATGACCCGCGCCCGCGCCTCGGGCGTGGCCCGCAATTTTCGCCCCCACAGCAGCCAGATCGGCACGAACGTGGCCGCCAGCACCACCGCCACCACCGGCGCCAGGCCGTAGATGAAGTCCATGAAGCCGATGTACTCGACCTGCGAGCCGATCATGATGTTCGGCGGGTCGCCGATCAGCGTCGCCGTGCCGCCGATGTTGGCGCACAGGATCTCGGCGAACAGATAGGGATAGACCGGCACGTCCAGCTCCTCGGTGATCGCCAGGCTCACCGGGACGATCAGGAGCACCGTGGTCACGTTGTCGAGGAACGCCGACACCAGCGCCGTGACCAGGCCCAGCATCACGAGGATGCCCCACGGGCTGGCTTTGACCTTCTTCGCCGACCAGACGGCCAGGAACTGGAACAGGCCGGTGTCGCGCGTCACCGCGACGATCAGCATCATGCCGATCAGCAGGCCGAGGGTGTTGAAGTCGATGCCCTCGATGGCTTCTTTCTGGTCAATGACGCCGACCAGGACCATGAGGCCGGCCGCCAGCAGCGCGACGTTGGCGCGGTTGAAGCGCTCCGTCATGACCACCAAGTAGCAGGCGCCGAAAATCGTGCCCGCCACCAGCATCGGCGACAGTCCGAAGGGCATGCTCAGGAAATGAGTTTCCGCACCACGTCCCAGTAGCTGATGATGCCTACCAGGCGTCCGGTCTGCTCGTCCACGACGGGGAGGTTGTCGTGCGTGTGGTAAAGGGCCAGCACGGTCTTGGTCAGGGGGGTGTCGGGGTGAACTAGATAGGTCTCCGGATCCACGTAGTCACCGACCGGTTTGCCCCAAAATTTGCGCAGGCGCCGCCGCATGTCCGCCAGGTCGTCCTTCACGAAGGCCAGGTCCGGCAGGCCCATCTTCTCCGTCGCGATCCGCGGCACCAGCATGCGCAGGGCCGCGTGCACCCCGAACTGGCCCAGGACGTTGCCGGCCTCGTCCGTCACCGGAATGCTGCGGAACGAGTTCCTTTCGATGATTTCGATGGCTTCACCGACCGTCTGCGTGGACCGCACCGTCACGGGGCGCGGGTTCATGATCGAGGCGCAGGTCTCGGGCATCGGGACCAAAGGTTAGCAGCGACCTCCCGGCCCGCCACCGGGAACGCGATTGAACCGCGCCGCGGGCGCCGGGATGATCCCGGCATGGCTGCCGCCGGTTCGGGATCGGGCCGCGAGGCGCTGCGGGGTGCGCTCGTCACCTCCGCCTGGACTCTGGTCTCGCGCATCGCCGGCTACGCCCGGGACGCCATTTTGGCCGGCGTCTTCGGCATGAGCCCGATCCTCGGCGCTCTCAATCTGGCCTGGATGGTGCCCAATCTGTTCCGCCGGCTCTTCGGCGAAGGCGCCGTCGCCGCGGCCATCCAGCCGGCCCTGGCGCGCGCCGAGCACGCCGGCGGCAGCGCACCGGCGCACGAAATTTTCGCGCGGTTTCACGGGCTGCTGCTGCAGCTGCTGGGCGCGCTGGTCCTGCTCGGCGGCGCCGGACTGCTGGCGGCCTGGGTGCTGCTGCCCGCCGGCGAAGAATGGATGGAGACGCGGCGCACACTGCTGTTCTCTCTGGTCCTGCTGCCCTACGTGCTGCCGATCTGCCTCGCGGCCCTGCACAGTTCGCCGCAGAACCTGCGCGGGCACTTCTTCCTGCCCGCGCTCGGGCCGGTGACGCTGAATCTGTTCTGGATCGCGGCGCTGCTCTGGCCGCTGCCGGAGAGCGCCGGGGATCAAGACCGCGCCTGGGTGGTGATGATCGCCATCCTCGTCGGCGGGGCGGCGCAGTGGCTGATGCAGCTGCCGGGCCTGCGCGCATCGGGCTATCCGTCGGCGCCGCGCTTCGGCCGCCTGCCGCCCGAAGTGCGGCGCGCGGTGCGCGACTTCGCGCCGGCGCTGCTCGGGCTGGCCGCGGTGCAGCTCGCGGCGGTGGTAGACCAGATCGTGGTGCGCTGGCTGGTGGATCCCTCGGCCAATTCCTTCTCCTACTACGCCAACCGGCTGCTGCATCTGCCGCTGGCGCTGGTCGGACTTTCCGCCGCGACCGGCGTGATGCCGCTGCTCGCGCGCAAGGCGGCCGAGCGCGATCTCGCCGGCCTGGGCGCAGTCATGCGGCGCGGCACGCAGACGCTGTTCCTGCTGATCTTCGCCGCGGCCGCCGGCATGTACGCCATCGCCGAGCCCGTCGTGCGCGCGCTGTTCGAGCGCGGCCAGTTCACGCCGGAGGACACGCAGATGCTCGCCGCCACGCTGCGCGCGTATCTCTGGTCGCTGCCGCCGGCCGCGCTCGGCGCCCTGCTCGCGCGCGCCTATCTCGCGTGCGGCCAATACCGCTTCCAGGCGATCGCCGCGGTGATGGTGGTGCCGGTCAATCTCGCGGGCGATCTGCTGCTCGTGCCGCACTGGGGAGTTCCAGGCGCCGGCTGGGCCACGGCCGCGGCGCTGCTGGCGCAGTGCCTGATGCTGATCGGCGGCCTGCCGCAACTGGGCCTGCCCGCGCGCCTCTTCCGCCCGCGCGATTTCCTGACCCTGACGATTCCCGGACTCGCCGCCTGGGCCGGCGCCTGGGGCGCGCTGCGGCCCTTCGGCGGCCAGGCCGCCGGAGTGGCGGGATTGTGCGCGGCGATCGCGGCGGGAGTGGCGGCGGCGGCCGTGACGGCGGCGCTGCTGCGGCCGAACGACTTCCGCGAACTGGCGCGGGCGCTGGCCCGCCGGAAGCCGCCCGCGGCCTGACGCTTTGCGGCGGGGCCCTAGGCCTGGCGCGCGGCCGCTGCCGCCGCCTTGCCGGCCTTCGGCGCCGCGAAGTAATCCTGCAGGCTCGCCACCTCGGCTTTGCCGCCGCGCAGCGCGCGGATGCCCTGCACCGCCGCCATTCCGGCCGACAGCGTCGTCACGCAGGGGATGCCCACCTGGTAGGCCTCGCTGCGGATCATGCCGTCGTCGTAGCGCGTCGTCTTGCCCAGAGGGGTGTTGATGATGAAGTCGATGCCGCGGTCCTTGATCATGTCCACCGCGTGCGGCCGCCCCTCGTGCACCTTGTTGATGCGCGTGCAGGGCACGCCGGCGTCGTGCAGCGCCTGGTGCGTGCCGCCGGTGGCGACCAGCTCGAATCCCATCTCGACCAGCTGGCGGCCCACCTGGATCGCGCCGGGCTTGTCGGCGTCCTTGACCGAGATGAAGACGCGGCCGCTGGTCGGCAGGCGGCGCCCCGCGGCCTCGCTGGCCTTCGCGAAGGCCATGCCGAAGCTGCGGTCGATGCCCATGACCTCGCCGGTCGAGCGCATCTCCGGGCCGAGATCGGCGCGCGCGCCGATGAATTTGGCGAAGGGGAACGCCGGCGCCTTCACGGCGATGTGCTCGCGCACGCGCGGCTCGGCGGCGCCCAGCTCGCGCAGGCTGCGGCCGGCCATGACCTGCGTGGCGATGCGCGCGAAGGGCACGCCGGTGGCCTTGGCGACGAAGGGCACCGTGCGCGAGGCGCGCGGATTGACCTCGAGCACGTAGACCGTCTCCTTCTGCACCGCGAACTGCACGTTCATCAGCCCGACCACGCCGAGCTCCAGCGCGAGCGCGCGCGTGGCGGCGCGGATTTCCTGCTCGATCTCCGGCTTGAGGGTGATGGTGGGGATGACGCAGGTCGAGTCGCCGCTGTGGATGCCGGCCTCCTCGATGTGCTCCATCACCGCGCCGATCACGACCTCCTTGCCGTCGCACACGCAGTCCACGTCCACCTCGATGGCGGTCTCGAGGAACCGGTCCACCAGCACCGGGCGCTCGGGCGAGGCGGTCACCGCGAATTCCAGGTAGCGGGCGAGGTCCCGCTCCTCGTAGACGATCTCCATGGCGCGCCCGCCAAGGACGTACGACGGCCGCACCAGCACCGGGAATCCGATGCGGCGCGCGTGCGCCAGCGCCTCGTCGGCGCTGGTGGCGATGCCGTTCTCCGGCTGGCGCAGGTTCAGCTTGCGGATCATCTCGGCGAAGCGCCCGCGGTCTTCCGCGCGGTCGATGGCCTCGACGCTGGTGCCGAGGATCGGCACGCCGGCGGCGTGCAGGCCGGCGGCCAGGTTGAGCGGCGTCTGGCCGCCGTACTGGACGATCACGCCGTCGGGCTTCTCGCGCTCGCAGATCTCCAGCACGTCCTCGAGGGTCAGCGGCTCGAAGTAGAGGCGGTCGGAGATGTCAAAGTCCGTCGAAACCGTCTCCGGATTCGAATTCACCATGATCGCCTCGATGCCCATGTCGCGCAGCGCCAGCGAGGCGTGCACGCAGCAGTAGTCGAATTCGATGCCCTGGCCGATGCGGTTCGGCCCGCCGCCCAGGATCACGATCTTGCGCCGCTGCGAGGGCGGCACCTCCTCGCTCGAGCAGTCGTAGGTCGAGTAGAGATAGGGGGTGGCCGCCGCGAATTCGGCGGCGCAGGTGTCCACCAGACGGTAGCCCGGGCGCACGCCCAGAGCGTGGCGGTGCGCGCGCGCAGCGGACTCCTTAGTGTGGCAGGCCTGCGCGATCTGCCAGTCGGAGAAGCCGCGGGCCTTGAGGGCGCGCAGCTCGGGCGCGGCGAAGGAGTCGAGCTGGCGGCGCTCGATCGAATGCTCGGTGGCGGCGATGCAGGCGAGGAACTCGAGGAACCAGGGGTCCACGCCCGACAGGCGCGCGACCTCGTCCACCTTCACGCCGCCGTAGAGCGCGTCGTAGATGGCGTGGAGGCGGCCGGGATTGGGCCGCGACACCGCGGCCTTGAGTTCGCCGGCGCCGCGCCCGCGGCGGCGGCTGGCGAAGCCGTGGCTGCCGGTCTCGAGGCCGCGCAGCGCCTTCTGCATCGCCTCCTCGAAGCTGCGGCCGATCGCCATCGTCTCGCCGACCGACTTCATCTGCGTGCCCAGCGTGTCGTCCGCGTTCGGGAACTTCTCGAAGGCGAAGCGCGGCATCTTCACGACCACGTAGTCGATGGACGGCTCGAAGCAGGCCGGCGTCGCCTGCGTGATGTCGTTGCGGATCTCGTCGAGCGTGTAGCCGACCGCCAGCTTGGCGGCGATCTTCGCGATCGGGAAGCCGGTGGCCTTCGAGGCCAGCGCGGAGGAGCGCGAGACCCGCGGGTTCATCTCGATGACCACGAGGTCCCCGTTGGCGGGATTGACCGCGAACTGCACGTTCGATCCGCCGGTCTCGACGCCGATCTCGCGCATGATCGCGAAGGACGCGTCGCGCATCCGCTGGTATTCGCGGTCGTTCAGGGTCTGCGCCGGCGCCACCGTGATCGAATCGCCGGTGTGCACGCCCATCGGGTCGAAGTTCTCGATCGAGCAGATGATGACGCAGTTGTCCTTGCGGTCGCGCATCACCTCCATCTCGAATTCCTTCCAGCCCAGCAGGCTCTTCTCGACCAGGATCTCGCTGATCGGCGACAGCCGCAGGCCGCGGCGCGCCGTCTCCTCGAATTCCTCGCGGTTGTAGACGATGCCGCCTCCGGATCCGCCGAGGGTGAAGGCCGGCCGGATCACGCAGGGCAGGCCGATGATCTCCAGCGCCGCCCGCGCCTGATCCATGTTGTGCGCGATCTCGCTGACCGCGTTGCGCAGCCCGATGCGCTCCATCGCCTTGCGGAACTCGTCGCGGTCCTCGGCCTTGCGGATGACCTCGTACTGCGCGCCGATCATCTCGACGCCGAACTTCTCGAGCACGCCGCGCTCGTACAGCGCCATCGCGGTGTTGAGCCCGGTCTGCCCGCCCAGCGTCGGCAGCAGCGCGTCCGGGCGCTCCTTCTCGATGATCTTGGCGACGAAGTCCGGCGTGATCGGCTCGACGTAGGTGGCGTCGGCCAGATCCGGATCGGTCATGATCGTCGCCGGGTTCGAATTCACCAGGACGATGCGGTAGCCCTCCTCGCGCAGGGCCTTGATCGCCTGCGTCCCGGAATAGTCGAACTCGCAGGCCTGCCCGATGACGATGGGGCCTGAGCCGATGACGAGGATGGATTCGAGGTCGTCCCTACGGGGCATGGGGGCCGGCCGGTTCGGACGATCTTAACGGCGCGCCGGCGCCGCGCCTAATGCGCGATGGATTTCCGCGGCGACGTCGGCGGGATCGGCGCCCTGAGCGATCACGTTCCGGCCCGGCGCGACCGGCAGCACCAGATCCAGGCGCCGGGAGCGCGCCTTCTTGTCGCGCGCGAGCAGCGCCTCCAGCCGGGCGGCGCCGGGCAGCCGGCCGGGGTAGCGCGCCGGCAGGCCGCAGCGGTCGAGCAGCGCGCCGATGCGCCGCTCGTAGTCCGGCGCCGCCAGTCCGGTGCGCGCGGCGAGGGACAGCGCGCAGCGCAGGCCCAGGGCCACGGCCTCGCCGTGGGCCAGGCGCCGCGGTCCCGCGGCGGTCTCCAGGGCGTGGCCGAACGTGTGGCCCAGATTCAGGAGCGCGCGCTCGCCGCCTTCGAAAGGATCGGCGCGCACCACGCGCATCTTCAGCTCGGCCGCCGCGCGCGCCGCCGCGAGCAGCGCGGGCGAGGGGCGGCGCAGCGCGGCGGGCGGCGCGCGCTCGAGGCGGCGCAGCGCGGATTCGCCGTCGAGCATGGCGCTCTTCACCACTTCGCCGAGCCCGCAGGACCACTCGCGCGCCGGCAGGCTGCGCAGCAGCGCGGCGTCGGCGATCACGAAGGACGGGAAGTGAAACGCGCCGGCCAGATTCTTGCCCTCCGGAAGATTCACGGCCGTCTTGCCGCCGAGCGCGGCGTCGGCCATCGCCAGCAGCGTGGTGGGGCAGACGGCCCAGCGCAGCCCGCGCAGGGTGACCGCGGCGCTGAAGCCGGCGAGGTCGGAGGTGACTCCGCCGCCGACGGCGAGCACGAGCGAACGCCGGTCGGCGCCGGAGCGCACCAGCGCGCGCGCCAGCGCGCCCGCGCTCGTCAGGCTCTTGCGGCCTTCGCCGCGCGGCGCGCGCAGGACCGTGAGGCTCAGGCCGGCGTCGCGCACCGCGCCCTGCGCCGGGGCCAGCGCCAGGCGCGCCGCCGCCGGATCCACCACGAGGAACACGCGCGAAGGCGCGGGGCGCAGTCCGCGCAGCGCCCGCGCCAGCGCGGGGCGCAGTCCGCCGTTGACGAAGACGGGCTGCGCGAGCTCCGGGGATTCCGCCGCGCTCACGCGTCCTTCTGGCGGAGCCGCTTCCGCCGCTCGAGCACGTGCTTCTCGGTCGCGTTCGCGCGCGCGCGGTCGCGGCGCACCAGCACGAAGAGCAGCACCGCCATCACGGCGCCGATCACCAGCAGCACGGTGGTCATCTGGCCCACCATCGCCGGCGTCTTGCCGACCAGGGGGCGGGCGTCGGCGAACACGAAGACCGGCACGCGGAAGCGGTCGCCTTTGGCGGTTTCGTAGGACCACATCTGCTGGAACCAGCCGCGGTACTCCCAGGTGCCCTGCACCCGGTCGAAGTCGAAGCGGCCCGGGGTGCGCAGCATGACCCGCACGTCGCCGAAGGTGGAGTTGGCAATCCAGGCCTCCGAGTAGGCCGCTTCGCGCAGCGGATTTTCACCGGCGGGCCAGGTGTCGCCGCGGCTGAGGATGCCGCCGACCCGGATCGGCGCGCCGCGGTAAGCCTCCGGCGTGTCGTTGAGCGCCGCAAGCAGCGGCACGTCCAGCCAGGGCGCCGACGCGAACGCGCGCTCGAGCTGCTCCGGCTGCCCGCGCAACGTGCGCGCGACGTTGGCCAGATGCCACATGGCGGCGGCGTCCACCGGCAGATCCTCGGTGATGTGCGGGTCTTCGATCTGCGCCAGGACCAGCGGATCGGGAGCCGTCGCCGGCTCCAGGGTCTTCATGGACATCTGCAGCTCGCGGCCGACGAAGAGGGGCAGGGTCTTGCGCTCGCCGCCGACCAGGCGCGAATGATGCTTGTAGAAGTAGCCGTCGGCCAGCACGTAGTCGCCCTTCACGAACGGATACTCCGGCTGCAGCACCGAGACGTGCAGGAATTCGCGGCCGTCGTCGGTGCGCACCGCCGTCCAGTATTCGGCGGGTGAGTCCGCGGTGCGGTTGAGCAGCTCGCCCTCCAGCAGCAGGCCGCGCATGCGGTAGGGCTGGCCGCGCAGGGCGGCGGCGCCCGCCGGGTCCGCGGCGAAAGGGAAGGCCGGCTCGTTCAGCCTCTGCAGCAGGGCCGGCAGCAGCGACGGAGCGTACTTCACGACGTGCGCGAAGGGCTCCGGCTCGAGAGCCACCTGCTCGGCGAGAGTGCCGTCGCGCACCTGCTGGAGCAGGGCCTGGTCCAGCTCCGGCAGCGCGAGCTGCGCCTGCTCGACGGTGCGGTCGGCGACGACGGGACCGCCGCCGGAGGTCTTCTTCTTCTGCAGGAAGATCAGCGTGGCCACCACCACGGCCGCGCTGACGCCGATCAGGATCAGGCGGCGGCGCAGAACCGCCGAGGTGGCCGCCTGGAGGCTGGCCAGTTCCGCGCGCCGGTCTTTCATCTCCCTCCACGATAGTCGCGCGCCGCGCCGACGAAACCGGCGAAGAGGCCGCGGCTGGCCGGCGTGTCGGCCACGCGCTCGGGGTGCCACTGCACTCCCAGCGCGAAGCGGCGCTCCGGCAGCTCCACCGCCTCCAGCACTCCGTCGTCGGCCCAGCCGGAGGCGCGGAGGCCGCCGGCCACGCCGCCGAGCGCCTGGTGGTGGAAGGACGCCACTTCCACCTCCGCCGCGCCGGTCAGCGCCGCCAGCCGCGACGCCGGGTCGAGGCGCACGCGGTGGCGCGCCCCCCCCCCGTGCGCGGCGGCGGTGGGCAGGTGCTGCACGTAAGGAGAGCCGTGCGCCAGGCCGAGCATCTGCATGCCCAGGCAGACGCCGAGCACCGGCAGGTCGGCGCGCAGAGCCTGACCGAGCAGGGTCAAATTGGTGGCCTGCTGGACCGGCGGCAGGAGCAGGCACTCGGGGGGGGGCGGCGGGCCGCCGAGCAGCCGCAGGTCGGGATCGTCGCCGCCCGTGAGGAGCAGGCCGTCGCAGCGCTGCAGCAGGAGCGCGGTCTCCTCGGCGGTGGCGTCGGCGGGAATCAGGAGTGCGGCGGCGCCGGCGGCGCGCAGCGCGCCGACGTAGTCGCTGAAGAGCTGGTAGCGGCGGCGGCCGGGGTAGGCCGGAGCGTCCAGCAATTCGACGCTGAGCGCGATCACCGGCGCTGCGGATGTCGTCGGCATCCCTCCTATACTAAGAGTTGGCGCCGCATGCTTCCTCTCACAGCTTCGGAGATCGCCGCGCTGGTCGGCGGCAGCCTGGAGGGCGATCCCGGCCGGCCGCTGCGCGCTCTGCGCGACCTGCGCGACGCCGGTCCCGACGAGGTGGCTTTCTTCGTGTCCCAGCCGGGCCTCGGCGGGCGCGGGCCGAGCCAGGCGGATTTTGCGGCGCTTGCCGGCTGCCGCGCCGGCCTGCTGCTGCTGGACGCCGGCGCCGAGGCCGCCGGCCGGCCGTGCGTGCGCGTGGCGCAGCCGACTCTGGCCGCCACCGTGCTGGCGCGGCATTTCGCCGGCCTGGATCCGCGCGGCGAGCCGCCGGCGGAGCCGCCGCGCGGGCCGACGCGCATCCATCCGCAGGCGACGGTGGACGAGACCGCGGAACTGGGCGTGGCCTGCCAGGTGGGGCCGGGCTGCGTGGTGCGGGCCGGCGCGCGCCTTGGCGCGGGCGTCGTGCTGACCGAGCGCGTGAGCGTTGGCGAGGGCAGCGTCATCGGCGAACGCAGTTGGATCGGGCCGGGCGCGGTGATCTACGCGCGCGTGCAGATCGGCCGCCACTGCGCCGTGCAGGCCAACGCCGTGATCGGCGCGCCCGGGTTCGGCTTCGCCTGGAACGGCCGGCGGCATCTGCACATGCCGCAGACCGGGGGCGTGGTGATCGGCGACGAGGTGGAGATCGGTGCCGGGACTTGCATCGACAGCGGCACCTTCCGGCCGACCACGGTCGGCGACGGCTGCATCTTTGACAATCTGGTGATGGTCGGCCACAACTGCCGGATCGGCCGCGCGGTGGTGGTGTGCGGCCTGGCCGGCATCGCCGGCGGCGCCGAGATCGGCGACGGCGCGGTGCTGGGCGGCCAGGCCGGCGTCAGCGGCCACCTCAAGATCGGCGCCGGCGCGATGATCGGCGGCGCCGCGGTGGTGGGCGGCGACGTCGCGCCCGGCGAGATCGTGCAGGGCCACCCCGCCGTGGACCGCAAGCTGCACCAGCGCATCCAGGCCACGGTGCGGCGCCTCGCGCGGCGCAAGGACGCGGCGGACTAAGGCAACGCTGAACCAGTCATTCCGTCCCGGACGCGGCCCTCACGTCCGGGGCTCTGCGTCGCCGGAACCCGCGCCTATTGACCAATAGGCGCAGAACCCGGCTCCTTGATCCCGGACGCGATGCCTCGCGCCTGAACGAAAGCACTGGTTCAGCGTTGCCCTAAGCCGCGAGCCGCAGATGCAGCTGCAGCAGGTTGCGCCGATGCGCTCCGCTCTGCAGCGACTCGAGCGCCGGACCGAACGCGCTCCACTGCCACGCGATGAAGCGGCCGCGCAGGCGCGGGCCGGATTCGGCGGGCGCGATCTGGAAGCCGAAGGGCCAGTGCACCAGGCGCAGGTCGCCCACTTCCTCCAGAAGTCCTGGAGCCGGCGCCAGCAGGTCCGAGGGATAGTCGAGGCCCACCTCCAGGCGCACCCGGCGCAGGGCGGCGCCGCGCAGATCTTCGTGCCACTCCACGCACCCCGTCACCGGCTGCCAGGCCATCTCGTGGCGCGGCTCGGGCCGCAGCAGCAGGTACTCCGGGCCGCCGGAGCCGAACCGGTAGACGAAGACGTCCACTTCGTGGCGCAGGCCGAGGTCGCCGAAGTCGGCGGGGGACCAGGAGATGCCGGGATGCATGCGTTTCCTCAAGGAAGCTGCGAAAGGCTACCCTTCAGCATCGGTTCCCGTCACGAACCTCTCCAGCGTTGATCCGATGAATTACAGGCTCCAGTCCTTGTGGGGCGAGATGATCCGCCGCACCGACTACGAGCGTTGCGCGCGGCCGCGGGTTGCCCGCCTGTCCCTGGAGGGCATGGAGGGTCTCATGGAGCGGCTGGGGCACCCGGAGCGCTCCTTCGTCAGCCTCCACGTGGGCGGATCCAAGGGCAAGGGCACGCTCTGCCATCTGCTCGAGCGCGGGCTGCGCGCTTCCGGCCGGCGGACCGGGCTCTACACCTCGCCGCACCTGCAGGACTGGCGCGAGCGCATCCTCGTGGCCGGCGAAGAGCTGCCGGACGAGGCGCTGGCCGACGCCATCGCCCAGGTGCTGGCCGCGAGCGGCGGCGAGGAGACTTTCTTCGACCTGATGACCGCCACCGCCTTCGTCGCGCTGCGCGCGGCGCGCGTGGAGGTGGGGGTGATCGAGGTGGGGCTGGGCGGGCGCGCCGACTCCACCAACGTCGTGCAGCCGGCCGCCGCCGCCGTGACTTCCCTCGAACTCGAGCACTGCGAAGTGCTGGGGCACACGCTCACCGCGATCGCGGGCGAGAAGGCCGGCATCTTCAAGGCGGGCAGCGCGCTGTGGCGCGGGGACGGACTGCCGGCGGAAGCGCTGCGCGTGCTCGAGGCGCGCGCCGCGGCGCACGGCCAGCCTCTCCTCTCCGCGCCCGAAGGCGGCGCGGCCGTGCCGCCGGGACTGCGCGCGCATCCGCTGCCGCACGTGCGGCGCCTGGGCGCGCTGGCCGCGGCGATGCTCGCCGCGCTGCCCGAGCCGCTCGCGCGCGGCGCGGCGGCGCTGCACAAGTTGAGCGCGCGCGAACTGCAGATCGCCGGACGCTGGGAACCTCGCCGCCTGCCCGACGGCCGCCTCGCGATTCTCGACTTGGCGCACACCGCCAACTCCCTGCAGGCGCTGCTCGCCGCGTTCCGCGCCGCGCATCCCGACGCGTCCGCGCGCGGCGTGCTGCTGGCGCTGCGCGAGGAGAAGGATCCGGCGCAGCTCGCGGCGGCGCTCGGACCTCCCCCCCCCGGCGAGCGCTGGTGGACCTGTCCCGCCGGCGACCATCCGCGCGGCGCGGATCCGCGCGTGCTGGCGCGCGCGTTCGGCGCCACGGCGCTGGAAGCCCCAGCGTTCCCCGCGGGTCCGCAGGTGCTGCTGATCACGGGTTCCACTTATCTGGTCGGCGCGCTGCGTCCGCTGACGTCGCCCGCCGCCGCGCCGGAGCCGGCCCGCGCATGAGCCAGTTCGACGCCACCGAAGTGCGCCTGACCTGGCGCAGCCCGCTGGTCGAGCGTCTGCGCCAGCAGGGCGCGCTGCGCTTCGGCGCCGTCGAGATCGTGCTGCCGCGCTCCTTCGGCTTTTGCTGGGGCGTGGACCGCGCGCTGGCGATGGTCGAGGACGCGCGCCGCGAGCACGCCGGCCGGCCGCTGTGGCTGATTTCCTCCATCATTCACAATCCGCGCGTCAACCAGGATCTGCGCCAGAAGGGCGTGCGCTTCCTGCGCGGCGAGCACGCCGAGCCGGGCGCGTGGGACCGCCTCAGCGAGACGGACGTCGTGATCGTGCCGGCCTTCAGCGCGCTGGTCGAGGATCTGCAGCATCTCGCGGCGCGCGGCGCGACCATCGTGGACACCACCTGCCCCTGGGTGATCAAGCCGCACAAGCGCACGCTCAAATACGTGAAGGACGGCTTCACGACCGTGATCCACGGCACCGTCGGCCACGAGGAAACCGAAGCCACCTGCTCGTTGATCGCGCACGAGGGGGGGGAGTATTTGGTGGTCTATTCGCTGGCCCAGGCCGAGGTGCTGGCGCGGCTGATCGAAGGCGGCGCGCCCGTCGAGGCTCTGCGCGCCGCGCTGCCCGCGCGCGCCTTCTCGCCGGGCTTCGATCCGGCGCGGCATCTGCGGCGGGTCGGGCTGATCAACCAGACGACCATGCTGGCCAGCGAGTCGCGCGCGATCGGCGACCGCCTGCTGGCGGCGGTGACGCGCCGCGACGGGGCCTCCGCCGCCGCGGAGAGCTTCCGCGACTTCGACACCATCTGCCGGGCCACCCAGGACAATCAGGACGCGGCGCAGGCGGTCGCCGACACGCGGCCCGACCTCTATCTGGTGGTCGGCGGCTACGACTCCTCCAACACCAAGAATCTGGCGCGCGTCGGCGACGCCGCCGGCGTGCCCTCGCATCACATCGAGGGCCCCGAGTGCCTCGAGGCCGGTTTCATCACGCACCGCGAGCGCGCCAGCGGGAAAATTGTCAGAGAGTCCGGCTGGCTGCCGGCGCAGCGGCCGCTGCGCGTCGCCTTTTCCGCCGGCGCCAGCACGCCGGACGCGCTGCTCGGCGAGACCATCGAGCGCCTGCTGCAGCTGGCCGGCGAGTCCGCCGCGGACTGAGGGCGCGCGGCGCCGGCCGCTCCTCAGCGCCGCGTCTTGTGATCCGGGCCGGGCGGAGTTTCGCCGCCGGTTCCGCCGTGGATGCCCTCGAGTTCGGCGAGGATCTCCAGATAGGAGCGCAGGCGCGACTCGGGAACGCGGCCCTCGATCACGGCCTGGCGCAGTCCGCAGCCGGGCTCGGTGCGGTGGCTGCAGTCGGCGAAGCGGCAGCGCGCTTCGACCGCCACCATCTCGGGAAAGTGCAGCGGCAGCTCCGACGGCGGCAGGCCGTAGGGCCGGAACTTGCGCACGCCGGGCGTGTCGATGATCGCGCCGCCGCCCGGCAGCAGGTAGAGCTGCGAATTGCTCGTGGTGTGGCGGCCGGAGCCGAGCGCCGCGCTGGATTCGCGCGTGGCCAGCCGCAAACCCGGCGCCAGCGCGTTGAGCAGCGTGGATTTGCCGACGCCGCTGAGGCCGTAGAACACGCTCGTGCGGCCGGCGATGGCCGAGCGCAAATCGTCCATGCCGTCGCCGCGCAGGGCGGAGGTCGCGTGCACCGGAATGCCGGCCGCCGCGTAGCTCGCGCGGATCGCCGCCAGCTGCTCCGGCTGGCCCAGGTCCACCTTGTTGAGCACGACGCGCGCCGGAATGCCGGCGAAGGAGCAGGCGACCAGGATGCGGTCGGCGGCGATGGAGGAGAAGGGCGGCTCCGCCAGCGAACTCACGACCAGCACCTGATCCACGTTGGCGGCCAGCAGCTGGCGCTCATCCTGGTCTTCGCCGCTGCCGCGCCGGCAGAAGAGATTGCGCCGCGGCAGAACTTCCGCCACGGCGAGATCGTCGGCGCCGGATTCCAGGAGCACGCGGTCGCCGACCGCGATCGGCACGCGGTCGTCGCCGCGCCGGTCGAAGACGCGGCTGCGCCAGGATGCCGCGTGGACGCTGCCGTCCGCGAGCCGGAGCTCGCATTGGCGCGCGTCCACGCGCAAAACCAGGGCGGAAGGGGCTTCTGCCTCGCTCACTCGAGCAAGGCTACCTCGTTCGCGCCCGAGGGGCCGCTTTCGCCGAGCACCAGATCCAGGCCGCCGTTGCAGTCCAGGTCCAGCATGAGGATCGAAACCGCCGCCACGGTCGGCAGGCTGAGGTCCAGTTTGCTGAAGCTGCCGTCGCCGGCGTTCAGCCAGACCTCCACTTCGCCGGTGTCGAGCCCGCGCACCAGATCCAGGTCCCCGTCAGCGTCGGTGTCGCCGGCCGCCAGGGACAGGACCGCCGCGGAGGGCAGGGTGTTGGCGGAGGCGGTGAAGCCGCCGGAACCGTCGTTCAACCAGATCTCGGTCACCGCGCCGTCGGCGGCGCTTGCGAGATCGGGGTCGCCGTCGCGGTCGAAGTCGCCCAGCACGACCGCCATGGTGACGCCCGCGCTGCCCGCGTTGCCGAGGAAGACGAACACGCCTCCGCCGTCGTTGCGGTAGACCACGTCGCTGCCGCCGCCTTGGGCGAGCACCAGATCCGCGTCGCCGTCGCCGTCGACGTCGCCCGCGAGGATCGCGCGCGTGTCGTCGCCCGGCAGCGTGCCCGGAGCCTGGACGAATCCGCCCGAACCGTCGTTCAGCCAGATGGTGCTGTCGTCGCCGCCGCCTTCGGCGCGAGCCAGATCCGGATCGCCGTCGCGGTCGAAGTCGGCGGACGCCATGCCGACGGTGTTGGCCAGCGGCAGGCTCACGGGATCCAGGACGTAGGTCGCGGGCGCGGTGCGCAGCCAGAATTTCACCGGCTCGGCCGGTCCGCAGGTGACCAGGTCCTGATCGCCGTCCTGGTCGGCGTCGAAGACCAGTGCCGAAGTCGTCTCGTCGCTCTCGAAGGCCTGCAGGGCGCGCGCGAAGTGGCCGGAGCCGTCGTTCAGCCAGAGGCTGTCGAGCCCGTTCGCCGTGTCTCCTTCGAACACGTCCTGGTCGCCATCGGAGTCGGCGTCGGTGGCGGCGAGGGCGAAGGTGTAGCCCGCGCCGAATCCCGCGGTGATCTCGTAGCTCGGCGGCGTGCCCGCGCCTCCGGCCGAGTTGAGCCAGATCTGGTTCGGTCCGTCGTCGCTGCCGGCGACGAAGTCGAGGTCGCCGTCGCCGTCGAAATCGGCCAGCGCCACCGAGGTGGTGGTGTCGTTGCCGAGGCGCTCGCCGGAATCCATCAGGTTGCCTTCTTCGTCAAGGAACCAGATTTCGTCCGGCTGCTTGTTGGCGTTGCCGGCCACCGCGTCGAGGTCGCCGTCCTGGTCAATGTCGCCCAGCGCGACCGCGTCGGTCGCGGCGTTCACCAGCTGCTTGGTGCCGGTGAAGAAGCCCGCGCCGTTGTTGTACCAGGCGCGGCTCGGATCGCGTCCGGCCACCACCAGGTCAAGGTCGCCGTCGCAGTCGAGATCGCCGGCGGCGATCGAACGCGTGCTGCCCGATCCGACGCGCTGGCCCGAATCCACGAACTGGCCGGAGCCGTCGTTGAACCACACGGTGTTCGGGCCGGAGTTGCCGATCACGCCGTCGAGGTCGCCGTCGCCGTCGAAGTCTTCGAGCAGGACGGTGTGCGTGTTGTGCCGTCCCAATTCTTGGCCGGAAGCGGTGAAGTTGGCGTCGCCGTCGTTGAGCCAGATCGTGTTGGGCTGGCCGTTGCCGACGCCCTCCAGGGCGTCGAGGTCGCCGTCGCCGTCCACGTCGCCGAGCGCGAAGTCCTCGGTGCGGCCCGAACCGAAGGGCACGCCGCCGGTGAAGTTGGCCTGGCCGTCGTTGCGCCAGACCTGCGACAGATCATTGCTGGCGTTGCCGACCAGCGCGTCGAGATCGCCGTCGCCGTCGAGATCGCCGAGCGCGACCGCGCGCCCGCTCTCCGTTCCCAGACGCGCGCCGGAATCGGTGAACACGGCAGCGCCGTCGTTCAGCCACACGTAATCCGGCTCGCCGTCGTCGTGCGCGGCGAAGAGGTCGAGATCGCCGTCGCCGTCGAGATCGCCGGCCGCCAGATCCTGCACTTCCTGGCCGCCGAAGGTGTTGCCCACGGGGTAGAAGCCGGGCACGAGATCCGCGCCGGCGGAAGGCAGAGCCGGAAGACCGTCCACGTCCACGATGGTGCCGGGACCGAGGTTCTCGGCCACGTCCACGCCGGCTTCGTCGCCGCGCAGCGTGATGCGCGCTTCGGCGCCCAGCGTGATCGTCACCTCATTGGTCGCCGGACCGGGACGCACGGTGGCGCCGGCGCCGAAGGAATCGTCGGGCGCGGTGAGGACGAAGTGCTCGATGGACGCGCCGGAGGCGTCGATCGTCTGGTCGAAGGGGACCACGAGCTCGCCGGAGGCGCCGGGCAGCGGGGCAGCGCCGCTTTCGTAATAGCGCGCCGCATCGTCGACGACCGGACCGGCGGCCTCGTTGTCATCGTCGCCACCTCCGCAGGCTGTCAGGGTGAGGATGCCCGCCAGCGCATATCCGCACCGGCGGAGTAAGTGAGTTTGGGTGATAGGAATCATGTATCCATCTTAGGCCAACAATTCGCATAGAATGGGAAAATGAATCGTTTCGATCCGGTGAGCTCTACGCAGAATTCGCGCCTCAAGGCGGTGCGCGCCCTGCGGGCCGGCCGCGACCGCGATCATCTGCTGCTGGAGGGCCGGCGCGTCGTGAGTGAGGCGCTCGACGCGGGAATTGCGCTGGAATGGGTGCTGGCGGCCGAGGATGCGCTGCTCTCCGATTCGCATCTTGCGGCGCTGGCGGCCCGCGCCGCCGTCGCCGGAGCGGAGGTCGTTCCCTGCGCTCCCGCGCTGCTGCGCGAAGCCGGCGATCTGGACAGTCCCGCCGATCTGCTCGGCTGGGCGGCGCGTCCGGCCGGCGACGCGGCGGCGATGCTCGCCTTGCTGGAGCGCGGCCAATGGCTGCTCGCCGCGGCGGGAGTGCAGGATCCCGGCAACGTCGGAGCCCTGGCGCGCGTCGCCGCCGGACTCGGCGCGGCCGGATTCGTCGCGGGCGCGGGCAGCGCTTCGCCGTGGCATCCGCGCGCCGTGCGCGGGTCGAGCGGAACGTGCCTGCGCCTGCCCGTGGCGGAGCGCGCCGATTTGCCCGCGCTCGCGCGCGCTGCGCAGGAGCGCGGCGCCGAGGCCTGGGCCGCCGACGCCGCCGGCGCCGACGCGCGCGGCGCCGCCCGCGATTGGCGCGCCGCCGGCCGCCCGCCGGTCCTGCTGATCCTCGGCGAGGAAGGCCGCGGCGTGCCCGCCGAGCTCGCCGCGCTCTGCGCGCGCACGGTCGCGGTGCCGCTGGCGCGCGGCGTCGAGTCGCTCAACGTCGCCACGGCCGCGGCGGTGCTCGGCTGGGAGCTCTTCGCGCGCGGCGGGGACCGGTGAGCGAGGGCCTCTTTGACAATCCCGCGGAGGCCGCCGCCGGCGCGCGGCGGGCGCGGGCCGACGCGCCGCTGGCCGAGCGCATGCGTCCGCGCGCGCCGGAGGAAATCGTCGGGCAGGCGCATCTCGTCGGGCCGGGCGGCGCGCTGCGGCGCGTGTTCGAGGGCGGCGAGATCGGCTCGATGGTCTTCTGGGGCCCTCCGGGCACCGGCAAGACCACGCTGGCGCAGCTGCTCGCCGCGCGCGCCGACCTGGAGTTCGTGCCGTTCTCGGCGGTGCTCTCCGGCATCAAGGAGGTGCGCGAGGCCATGGAGAAGGCGCGGCGTCTGCGCGCGGCGGCGCAGCGCAAGACCCTGCTCTTCGTGGACGAGATCCACCGCTTCAACAAGGCGCAGCAGGACGCGTTCCTGCCCTTCGTCGAGCGCGGCGACGTGGTGCTGGTCGGCGCCACCACCGAGAATCCCTCCTTCGAAATCGTCGGACCGCTGCTCTCGCGGGTCACGGTGCACATCCTGCAGCCTCTGTCCGAGCCCGAGCTCGTGGACCTGCTGCGCCGCGCGCTGGCCGACCGCGAGCGCGGACTCGGCGCGCGCGAGCTGACGGCGACGGACGAGCAGCTGCTCGCGCTCGCGCGCCTGGCCAGCGGCGACGCGCGCCGCGCCCTCGGCGCGCTCGAGGCGGCCGCCCGGCTCTGCGACCTGCGCCAGCCCCTGCCCGACGCGGCGCTGCAGCAGGTGCTGGCAGGCCGCGCGCTGCTCTATGACAAAGCCGGCGACCAGCACTACGACCTGATCAGCGCGCTGCACAAGTCGGTGCGCAATTCGGACCCCGACGCCGCGCTCTACTGGCTGGTGCGCATGCTCGAGGCGGGGGAGGACCGCCTGTTTCTGGCGCGCCGCCTCGTGCGCATGGCCGCGGAGGACGTCGGCCTCGCCGATCCCGGCGCCCTGCGCGTGGCGATGGACGCGCGCGACGCGTTCCACTTCCTCGGCACGCCCGAGGGCGAGATCGCGCTGGCGGAGCTGGCCATCTACCTGGCTCTGGCTCCGAAGTCGAACGCCGTCTACAAGGCCTACGAGGAGGCGCGCTCGCTGGTGCGCACCGGCACCGCGCATCCCGTGCCGCTGCACCTGCGCAACGCCGCCACCGCGCTGATGAAGGACAAGGGCTGGGGCGCCGGCTACCAGTACGCGCACGATCACGCCGGCGCCACCACGGGCATGACCTGCCTGCCCGACGCGCTGGCCGGCCGCACGTTCTATCAGCCCACCGCGCAGGGCCTCGAAGCGCGCATCCGCGAGCGGCTCGAGCAACTGCGCGCGGCGCAGGCGCAGGCCCGCGGCGCGAAGACCTGACGTCAGACGAAGGTGTTTCTGTGCTCGAGCGAGCCGCCGAGCGCGGCGAGCTTGCCGCGCACCCCGAGCGAGCGCAGCGACAGCCCGCGCTCCGCCGCGCGCGTGAACACTTCCTCGATGGACTCGACCGGCAATCCGAAGAGCACCATCTGGCCTTCGGGCCGCAGGCGCCGCACGAACGCGCCGAACGCCTCGAGCGAAGCCGGCGCCATGCCCTCGCAGCCGCACAGCACCCAGTGATGGAACGCGCCGTCGCCGACCTCGTCCACGCGCCGGTGCAGGCGCCACTCTCCGGCCGCGCCGCTGGCGGCGGCCAGCGCGCGGAACGGATCCTCGTCCTCGGGATGGGCCACCAGGTCCACCTTGCCGAAGCCGAGCCGCAGCGCGGCCAGCGCCGCCATCGCGCAGCCCGCGCCGGCGCCGAGGAATCCCAGCGCGCGCCGCCGCCGCTCCGGCAGATCGGACAGCGGCGCCAGGGCCTGCACGCCGAGCAGTGCGCCGGCGGCGAGCCATTCCGGCACGCGCGCCGCGGCCGGGCGCAGGTCGAGAGTCAGATCCCGCTCCGCCGGCACCGCGTTGGCGTCCAGCTGCAGGAAGAAATCCCCCAGGCGTAGCGCGCCCCGCCCGACCAGGTCCATGGCGTCAGGATAGCTCTTCGGGTTCTTCGCCGGCGGCGCGGGCCGGCGCCGCCTTGTCGAAATCCGCGGCGAGGCCGCGCCGCTCGAGGTCGGACAAAAGGCTCATGTGCGCGAAGGTGGCGCGCAGGCAGGCGCCGGTGCCCGCGACGAGCAGGTTCGGCTTCTGCCCGGCCTCCGGACCGTGCGGCAGTTCGGCCAGGAAATCGGCGTTGCGTTTCTCGAGGGCGCGCCGGTCGAGCAGGAAGATGGCGCCGCGGTCGGTCTCGGAGCGCAGCAGGCGCCCGCAGCCTTGGCGGAACATCGCCAGCGCCTGCGGCAGATAGATGCGGCTGCGGTGCGGCCCGCGCCCCATGCGCGCCATCTGCGCGTAGGCGTAGCGGTCGAGCGGCCCGAACGGCAGCTTGGGAATCACGACGTACTCGCAGGTCTCGCCCGGGAAGTCCACGCCGTACCAGAAGGTGTCGAGGCCGAGCAGAACGCTCTCGGTCTGGCGCCGGAACAGCGGCATGATCTCCTCCTTGCGCAATCCCGGCATGCCCTGCCAATAGAAGGGCAGGCCGAGCGCGCGGAAGTGCGGCGCCAGGCGCTCGCCGACGCGCTGCAGCACCACGCGGTTGGTGAAGAGGCCGAGCAGCCGGCCGCGCGTGCGCTCGGCCAGGAACAGCAGCACCCGTTCGACGTACTCCAGCCACGCCTCGTGCCCGGGACCGGACGCGAAGAACGGCGGCGCGTCCTCCGGCACGCAGACCAGGGCCTGGCGCGGGTCGAAGGTGGGCGGACCCTGGAAGGTGGCGACCGGGCGGCCGGCGCTGATCTCGGTGGGCGTCTCGAGGATGTCGAGGCCGAGGTAGCCCTTCATCGCGTTGAAGCCGCCGCGCAGGCAGGTGGTGGCGGACACCAGCGCCGCGCCCGCCAGCGAAGGGAAATAGACCTCGCCCAGCCATTTCTGCGGCAGGAGGAATTTCAACTCCAGCAGCGGCCGCCGGCGCTGGTTGAATTCCATCTCGAAGTGGAAGTCCTCGCTGAAGTCGGCTCCCTCCGTCTCGCCGCCGATCCACAGACCCAGGCCTTCGCGCCAGTGCGCGAGCGGCTCGAGCGGGCGGCGCAGCATCCAGCGCAGGCGCACCGCCGCGCGCTGCGGCACGTCGCCCAATTCCTCCACGCAGGTGCGCAGAGCGCCGTCCAGCCCGTCCAGGCCGGCGCGCAGCGCTTGCAGCGCGGTGGCCAGGCCTTCGCCGCGCGCGCCGGTGAGATACTCGTGCAGCAGGAAGGCGCGCTCCTCCTCGGTGAGATCGGCCTGGACTTCGCGGCGGAAGATCTCGAAGGCGCGCGCCTCGCGCGCGAGCTCGACGACCGCGGCGTCGAGGCTGGCGGCGAAGTCCTGCGCGTTCCCCGCCGCCTCGGCGAGGCGCGGCGGCAGGTCGCCGGGAGCGAGGCGCTGCAGCAGGCGCGCCAGCCGCGCCAGCGGCGCCGCGTCGCGGCCGCGCCCGCGCAGCAGATCCGCCGCCAGCTCCGCGACCTCGTCGAGCTCGATGTCGTAGGAGCGCGCCGACAGCGCCACTTCGTGCAGGTGATCGCACTCGTCGAACACCACGTGCCCGATCTCCGCGGGCTGCGACAGCACGTAGGCGTGGTTCGTCACCAGCAGGTGCGCGCGCTCGGCGCGCAGGCTGCGCACGCCGGCGCCGCAGCGCAGGGCGGCGCGGCCGCGGCAGCACTCCGGCAGAGCGCGCACGCTTTCGACCACGGCCTGGGCCGCGCGCCCGGCGCGCAGCGCGTGATCCAGCGGCAGGCCGGGCGCCACCGGGAATCCGTCGAGGTCGCCGGCGAAGTCCTCGGCCCAGAACAGCGCCAGGCGCATCCAGGTGACGCGCGCGATCGGCGAGGCGCCGCCGGAATCCGGCGCCACGTCGGCCAGCGCGCGCCCGCACAGATAGTTGGCGCGGCCCTTCATCAGCGCGACGGGCGGCGCGAGTTCGGCCGGCAGCCCGGCTTCGCGCAGCAGGTCCAGCGCGCGCGGCAACTCGCGGAAGAAGGCCTGCTCCTGCAGGGCCCGCGTGTAGGTCGACACGGCGGCGCGCACGTTGGAATGCGCGCACCACAGCAGCAGCGGACCCAGATAGGCCAGCGTCTTGCCCGTGCCGGTGGGCGCGTCGGCGAGCAGGAACTGATTGCCGCCCAGCGCCGCGGCGACGGCCGCGCCGAGCGCGCGCTGGCCGGGCCGCTCCGGCGCGCCCGCGTCCGCGCCGTGGAATTGGCGCGGCAGCAGGTCGAAGTAGCGGTCCAGCACCGTCTGCGCTTCCGGCGGCAGCGCCGCCGGAACTTCGCTGCGCAGGGCGGTCTTCTGCCGGCTGCCGAAGTCGCGGCGGTAGTCTTCGGCGAAGCGCGGCTCGAGTTCTTGCAGCACGCGGTCGGCGTCGAGCGGCGCTTCGGCCAGATCGGCGCTGAAGGCGCCGTCCTCCGGCGCGTTGAAGAACAGATCCTGATCCTCGCCGCCGCCGTAGCCCGAAGGCAGGTCGAGCAGGCGCCGCACCGCCTCCAGCCATTCCCAGGCGCCCTGCTCCTCAGGGCCGGTCTCGCTGAGCAGATCCTCGAAGCCGCGCGCAAAGAGCCGGCGCAGCGGCGCCGAGCGCTCGAAGTGCGCGCGCACCAGCGCCTCGCAGAGGCGGCGCAGATCGGCGGCGCGCGCCTCGCCTGCGGGCGGGCGGCCGCACCAGCGCGTGAACAATTCTTCGAAGGATCCGCCGCCGCGCTGCGGATGCAGGAACACGGCGAGGCTCTCGAGATCCACCACCACCGGCGCGCGCTCGCCGGGCCGCAGCAGAGCGTGGCGCGCCAGGAAATCGGCGCGGCCGCGCGCGATGACGACGGTGCGCCCGTCCAGCGCCGACCAGGCCGAGGGCAGCGTGTCGCGCCAGAAGGGCAGCGCCCGCAGGCGCTCGCCGTGGAGCCCCAGTTCGGCCAGGATCCGCGGGGCGTGCCGGGGCACGCCCCCGGCTCCTCCGAACGGGGAGCACCAGAGGGCGGGAATCAGTTCGTCCTTTCCCTCTTCCTTGCTGAATCTCGCCGCCTCCGTGAAATAGACCCCGTCCGCCGCGGGGTCGGGCCCGGTGGTCCAGTAGGCGCAGAAAACGGGAGCGGCGGAGGACGGCATGCCGGATTCGCCAGGCATCGAGCGCGCCGCGATAATAGCCCGAGTGCCGCGCCGCGGCAGTCCCTCCGCAGTCCCCTTCGCTTCCCTTCCCATGCTCGAGATCACGGACATCCAAGTCGAGGGTTACGAGCGCGTCCGCCGCGCCGTGGATTCCTCCCGCGGCCTGCACGCCCTCATCGCGGTGCACAGCACGGTGCTCGGGCCGGCTCTGGGCGGCATGCGGCTGTGGCCCTACGGCTCCGTGGAGGAGGCCAAGACCGACGTGCTGCGCCTGTCGCGCGGCATGACCTACAAGGCGGCCTGCGCCGGCCTGGATCTGGGCGGCGGCAAGTCGGTGATCCTGGCCAAGCCGGAGGACAAGACGCCGGCTCTGTTCGAGGCGATGGGCGACTTCGTGCAGTCCTTCGAAGGCCGCTACATCACCGCCGAGGACGTCAACACCAAGGTCGAAGACATGGGCCACGTGGCCAAGCGCACGAGCTTCGTGGCGGGCCTGGCCGGCAAGTCCGGCAATCCGTCGCCCAAGACCGCGTGGGGCTGCTTCATCGGCCTGCAGGCGACGCTCAAGGAAGTCTTCGGCAGTCCGGACGTGAAGGGGCGCACGGTGGCGATCGAGGGCGCGGGCTCCGTCGGCAGCGTGTACGCGGATCTGATCGCGAAGGCCGGCGGCCGCATCGTCGTCGCCGACATCAAGCAGGAGTCCGCCGAGCGCGTGGCGAAGGCCACCGGCGGCACCGTGGTGCGGCCGACCGAGATCCACAAGGCCGCCTGCGACGTGTTTGCGCCCTGCGCGCTGGGCGGATCGCTCAACGACGAGACCATTCCGCACCTGCGCTGCAAGGCGGTGGTCGGCGCGGCCAACAACCAGCTGCTGGAAGACCGCCACGGCGACATGCTGCGCGCCCGCGGCGTGCTCTACGCGCCCGATTACGTGGTGAACGCCGGCGGCCTGATCAACGTTTACGACGAGCTGATTCCCGGCGGCTACGTGGAGAAGCGCTCGCTGGCGAACGCGGAGAAGATCGGCGACAACCTGCGCCGCATTTTCGCCATCAGCCGCGAAGAGGGCATCAGCACCGCGCGCGCCGCCGACCGGTTCGCCGAGCGCCGCATCGCCGAGCGGCGCGGCAGCGGCGTGAAACGCTAGCCGGTAATCACTTCGACGCCGGTCTCGGTCACGAGCAGGGTGTGCTCGGTCTGCGCGATGCGCACCTTCGGGTCCGGATCGGCCAGCGGCGCGAACTCCATGATGCAGCCGATGCGCAGCAGGCGCGCCAGGCTGGTTTCGATGGCGGCCGAGGGCAGCGGCCCCAGCGAGCGGCGCGCGAAGGGCAGGCCCTTCATGGCGACGATCGCGGCCCACACCGCGGGATCCACGTCCTTCATCTTGCGCGGCTCGCGCTCGACCATGAAAATTTCGCTGCGGCCGGTCTCGTGCACGTGGCCCTTGCCGTCGGTCGCGAAGGGCTCGATGGCGACGACCATGCCGGGGCGCAGCACGTCGTCCTGATCCGGGTCCGGATGCGCCGGCACCGCGGGCGCGCAGTGCACGGTCCAGCGGCCGACGCCGTGGCCCGTGAGATTCCACACCGGCCTGAATCCGTGCGCGAGAATGGCCTTCTGGATGGCGGCGCTGATGGTCTGAATGGCGACGCCCGGTCCGGCGGCGGCGATCGCGGCCTGCAGTCCGGCGGCGCTGGCCGCCACCATCTGGTGGTAGCGCGGATCCTGCCCGAGGTACACCGTCTGCGCGGTGTCGGCGACGAAGCCCTCGATCTCCACGCCGATGTCCACCTTGGCCACGTCTTCAGCTTCGTAGCGCAGCGGATCCCCGGGCCGCGGGCAATAGTGCGCGGCGACGTGGTTGCGGCTGGACTGCGCCGGAAACGCGATGCCGCCTCCCTGTGCGCGAATGAAATCCTCCACCTCCAGCAGCACCTCCTCCAGGCGGGCGCCGGGCTGGATGCGCTTCACGGCCATTTCACGGGCAGCCTTGGCGATCCTTCCGGCGGCGCGGAAACGCTCGCGCGCTTCCTGGCTCAGGGCGGGCAGTTCGGTGACGCGCACGGCGGGGCGATTCTAGGGCTGCCCCCGGCCGCATCGCGGGGCTTCAGTCCGGGGCGGAGGCAGCCGATAGGAGACGAACCCCTGCGGACCATGATCCAGATCCAGACCGGCCAGCGCATCGGCCCGTACAGAATTGCCGGCCTGCTCGGTCGCGGCGCATTCGCGCAGGTGCACCTGGCGGAAGACGCCAAGGGCCGGCAAGTGGCGCTCAAAGTCGGTGACACGAGCGGCGGCGGCAAGTTCCTGCCGCGCTTCGAGGAGATCACCACCGAGCGCGACGCGCACGCCGTGAGCCCCGACGAGACGCCGGCCGAGGCGCTGTTTCTGGATCCGGAGCTGGGCGCGCGCGCCGAAGTGCTGGACGCGGCCGAAGTGGACGAGCTGCTGGTGAAGGAAGCCGAGCTGCTGGTTCGGGCCGACGGCGCCGGCACGCCGCGCCTGCACGACGTGATTTGGACCGCCGGGCGGCCCGTGCTGGTGATGGAAGCGATCCGCGGGCTGACGCTGCGCGAGCGGATCCGTTCGCTGGAAGGCGTGAAGATGAGCTGGCTGGTGGACGTCTGCGGCATTCTCGAGGGCTTGCAGGCGAAGGGCTGGACCTGCCACGGCGACTTGAAGCCGGAGAACATCCTGGTGACGGAAGGCGAGAAGCTGGTGCTGATCGACCCGGTGCCGGAGTCCTGCCGCGCGGACCGGATCGTGACGACCCCGGCCTACAATCCGTTCCTGCGCTGGGATTCCAAGGGCGACGCGCAGGCGCTGGCGATCCAGATCTACGAACTGCTGGCCTGCTCGCTGCCTTTCGAGCGCTCGCCCTGGCCGCTGGCCGGGACTTCGTTGAGCGCCCACGGCGAAGAGGAGCGGCGCCTGTCGCTGTCGCTGTTCCTGTCCTTCCCGCCGCTGCGCGAGGTGAACGCGCTGACGCCGGCGCTGATCAGCGAGTGCGTGCATCACGCGCTGTGCGACGCGCGCTACGGCCTGAGCGAACTGCGCCGCGACCTGGAAGGCTTCCTGATGCGCCGGTAGGGCGCGTCGGACGGCGTCCGGCGGCGGCCTAGAATGGCGGGAATGCCCGCCGTCGCGCGCCGCACCCTGATTCTGGGCCACAGCCCGGATCCCGACGACGCCTTCATGCACTGGGCGCTGGCGACGGATCGCCTGGACACGGGTGGATTGCGGTTCGAGCACCGGCTGGAGGACATCGAGACGCTGAACCGGCGCGCGCTGCGCGGGGAGTACGAGATCACGGCCGTCAGCATCCATGCGTGGGCGCACGTCGGCGGGAAATACGCGCTGCTGAATCACGGCGCGAGCATGGGAGAGGGATATGGTCCGCGCATCGTGGCGCGCGAGAGGTTTGGGCTGGAAAAGCTCGCGAAGGGCGGCGGCAAGCGCATGGCCGTGCCCGGCGAGTGGACCAGCGCGCACCTGGCGGCGCAGATGCGGATCGGGGCTTATGAATATGGCCTGGTGGACTTTGACAAAATTCCGGAGGCGGTCGCGCGGGGGGAGTACGACGCGGGGCTGCTGATCCACGAAGGACAGTTGACCTTCCAGCAGCTGGGCCTCGTCCTGCTCGAAGATCTCGGCGCGTGGTGGGGGAAGGAGACGGGCGGCCTGCCGCTGCCGCTGGGGGGGAATTGCGTACGCCGCGACCTCGGTGATCTGATCCCCGAAGTCTCACGCCTGCTCCAGGCGTCAATCCGCGAAGGCCTCGAGCACCGCCAGGAAGCCGTCGCCTACGCGCTCGGCTTCGGCCGCGGCCTCGACCTCAAGCAGGCTGACGAATTCATTGGCATGTACGTCAACGCGCGCACCCTCGACTACGGCGACGACGGCCGCGAAGCGGTGCGCCTCTTCCTGCGCCGCGCGCGCGCCGCCGGGCTGATTCCCGAGCATCCCGAGCCGGATTTCGTGAGATGAGGCGGATTCTGCTGGCGATGGCTGCGGTGCTGTGCATCGCCTGTGCCGATCGGGCACCCGCCGCTTCGTCCCTCGCCTCCTGGCCCGTCGAGTGGCAAATCATTCACGCCCTGGCCCAGGAGCACGTCGAGAAGTGGCGCCAGCGGAGCGGCCAAATCACTGAGATTCTGATCAAGGAACCTGTCCGCGGTGAAGTTCGCGAGCACGACCTCGATCCGTCCGAGGCCGCCTCTCTCGGTTGGGGGCTCGCAGAGACCTGGGATCTCTACTTCGCGGCGGAGCCGTTGCATCTCGCGGCCCCGGCCGGGACCATGACAGACTTCCACGTCGTGTCCGGCGAACTGTTGTCGAAAGGATTGGAGGAGCAAAGCTGGAACGGTCGAGCGATCGGATTTCCCAGCACCGATGGCTACTTCGTCGTCACGCGGCTCGTGATTCATCCCGATGGCGGCGAGGCCCTGGTCGAATGGGGTTTCATTTGCGGCGGCCTCTGCGGCCAAGGGGCCGTGAGCCGACTCGCACTGGAGCAAGGCCGTTGGATTGAGATGAATACCATCAGGACCTGGATTTCCTGATGTGGCGATGCCGCCCGTCCATGAGATCGGGCTGGATGCTCCTGCTCCTCTCAGTCGGTTGCGCGAGTGCGAAGCCTTCGGCGCCGACCCCTATCGTCCTGGAACTGCCTCGCGAGCTTCAGGTGGTTCTCACGGTCATGCAATATGGCCAGAACCGGTGGCATGGAGATCTGCAGGACTACGCCATCAACGAGGAGTTGGAAAGCACCATGCCCTGGTGGACCGAGGTGGACCCGGCAAGCCTCGAAGCCGACTTTCCACCCGAGAACGGATGGAGCATTCCCGTGCAACTGTGGTCAGGCCTGCCGTGCCGGGTCAGGCCGAACAAGCTCTTCGACTCTCTCCAACTCGACGGATTCTTCCGCAGCCACCCGAACCTCCCCAGCCAGTGGGAGGTATACCAGCGGATGATGCCAAGCCTGCAGGGACTCTATGCCTTCGAGCGTCCTGCCTTCAGCCGGGATGGAGGTACTGCCAAAGTCTACTGGACGCTTTACGGCACGAGTCCGGATGAATTGCCAGACCTCGGACATGCCCGGCTCGTCTGCATTCAAGGTCATTGGATGATCGTCGAGTGGTTCGAGGATTCACTGCGTGACGTCAGTTTCGGCCCTTGCGTCAAAACGATCGAGTGAATTCCTGCCTGCGCCATTTTCCGCGCCGCGCGCGCGCCGCAGAGCTGATTCCGGAGCATCCCGATCCGGATTTCGTGAGATGAAGGCGCACTGGATCCCGGCACTGCTTCTTGCCGCTTGCGGAGGCGAGGACTGGTCAGATCCGGAGATGGTGGCGGCGGCCACGACGGAGGTGCGCATCATTGAGGCGATTGTGACGCAGAAGGCTGAGTCCTGGGCCCAGCAGGGCAAGAGCGTGCCCACCTCTCTGGTCCTGAGTGAGATGGGCGGCGGTGGCGCCATCGGGCCGAGCAGCCTCGACCGCGCTCAGGCTGACGGCTACGGATGGGGCCGGCCGGACACATGGGACGCATTTTTCGCCAGCCCGGCGCGTTCGCTGAGAATTCCGCCTCGCGTCGAAGTCTCATTCCACCTCGTGTCCGATTGGCAGATCTCACTCGCGACCGGACCTGGGTTCGACTGGTATGGAGGTGGCGCGGGCTATCCGGGATCCCAAGGTTACTACTCGTTTGACAAGTTAACGCTGAGCTACGATGGAACGGAAGCAATCGTGCTGGGAGCGTTCACCTGCGGCGGCCTTTGCGGATCGGGATCCATCTACCACCTCGTGCTCGAGGATGGGGTCTGGCGCATCGCGCACATGGAACTGCTATGGATTTCCTGACCTTGCCGACAGGGGTCTTCGCCAGAGGCGGATTGTTGATTCCGCTCCTCATCAGTGCCTGCCTCGCGCCGATTCAACCGCCCCTACCTCCTGAGCAGCTTCTCCCGGAATCTCCACAAAAACATCCTCCGGAGTTGCAAGTCGTCTTGGCCGTGATTGAGTACGAGTGGAATCAGTCGGAGAATTCAGGGGTTCGGACTCCTGGGGACATCCTGCTTCACGTGTGGCTCGGTCCAATGGACGATCGCCTGACTCGCGACCTGAGAGATGTGCTCCCCGCGACACAAGCCTCCACCTGGGAGTACGCACGCCAGGAGAAGGAACCTTGGATCGTGCCTCCGGATCTCCAGGGATCCATCCCTGCGCGCTTGATATGTCAAGCTGAACTAGACCAGTTGCACTTCGCGCCCGAGTACGCGAATTGGGAGTATTGGGATGCCTTCCATGCGGCATTTCCGGCAGCAAATGGATACTACAGTTTCGCACGCCCCGCCTTCTCTCACGACGGAACGGAGTCCATCGTCACGTGGACCTGGAATTGCGGTCCGCTGTGCATGAATTGGTGCGCCGCCCGCCTTCTGCTTCGCGAGGGCGGATGGCAGGTGGTTGAATGGCAGTTGCTCGGCGTCTCCTAGAAGTTCCATGAAACGGAGCCTGCAATCCTGGAGTGGTGGACGGGTTGGAGCCATTGCAGCCGGACTATGGGCGACCGTTCTCTCCGCCGCCTGCAGCCGCGAGGACTGGTTGGATCCGGAGAAAGTCGCGGCGGCCACGACGGAGGTGCGCATCATCGAAGCTGTCCTCGACCATCGGATTCGCAACGCGAATGGGCATGAGCCTGGGGGATCGCGGCCCATCGTCATGAGCACGGTGGGGGGCGCGTCACTCCGGCACGATCGCGAGGACTGCCGCAAGCTCGGCTGGGGTGATTCCGCAACGTGGGATGCCTACTTTGCTGCGAGTGATCGCCCGCTTCGAGTGCCCCCTCACGTGAAACCCTCGTTCTCCTCGGTCTCCGACTTCGCCACCCGTCTGGGCCGTGGCTTGGACGATCAATGGTACGGAGGGGGCGCAGGCTTTCCGGACAGCGGTGGCTACTACGTGTTCGGTCCTCTCGCCCTGAGTTCGAGTGGTCAGGAGGCGATCGTGTATTCGGCGTACGTCTGGTGCGGCAGGGGGTCTTACCGATCCGTTCATCAACTCGTCTTCGACGCGGGGGAATGGCGCGTAGTGAACGAATCCATCGAGTCCCATCCGGATCCTGCGCGCATGCCGCCCAGGGATCCCACGATCACCATCTGCTACTGATGCCCGCGCCGGATTGGCCAACCTCACCGTCGCGGAGGACTGGTCAAGTTCTCCTTGAGCTGGCAGGCAGGGGGCAGATCCGGAATGCGCTGGAGCAGGCTCGCGTAGACCCGGTCCATGAGCCTTCGCGTGTCCTCGTAGACCGCGAGCGTCGGCGGGACGTTGATCCAAAGTCGGTAGATCCCGAGCGTCCGTTTGCCGCTCTCCACCTCGCGCACCTCGACGACGCCCGACAGCTCGCCGGCGCGGTAGAGGTACTGCTCGTAGGGCGGATCGCGCACCAGGCACTCGAACCAACGCCAGGACGTCGACGCCGGCATGGTGTGGCGCTCGACGTCATGCACCCCCGGCACTTCCTCCAGCGCCGCGATGACTTCCTCCGACGAGGGCAGGCGATCGATCTCGACGGAGCGCTGGATGCCGTAGAAGACGTCGCAACTCGCAGTTGTCAGAATGAGAATCGCCACGAGAAGCGTGCGGGCGAAGGTCGGCATCGGGTCGGGAGGAGAAGTTACCCGTCCCCGCGCCGGAACTCAGAACTTCACAGCCTCTTCACCCTTTGCCGGCGCGCGCTCGATGCTCCGCGTAGATGCACGGGCCGACCAGGGCGGTGAGCCCGGCGGCGCGGGCGGTGGCGGCCGCTTCTTCGTTCTCGGCGCCCGGTTGCATCCAGACGACCTTCGCGCCGGCGGCGATGGCTTCGGCGACCACAGCAGGCACGTGCTCGGGGGAGCGGAACACGTCCACGACGTCAACGCCCTGAGGAATGGCCGCGACGACGCCGGCGATGCCGCGCGACGCGAGTCCCGGATTCACGCGCGTGACCTGATACCCCGCCTTCTCCAGATACGCCGCAATCCAGTGACTCGGCCGCTCCGGCTTCTCGGACCAGCCCACGACCGCCACCGTCTTCGCGCGCTCCAGAATCTCCGGAATCGTGTTCACAATCACCACCTTCAATCCAGATTGATCCAAACCGACTTCGACTCGGTGTACGACGCGATCGCGTCCGCCCCCAGATCCCGTCCATACCCCGACTCCTTGAACCCGCCGAACGACAGCGCCGGATCGTACAGGTTGTAAGCGTTCACCCACACCGTCCCGGCGCGCAGATCCCGCGCCAGCGCCAGCGCCTTGCCGACGTCGCGCGTCCACACCGCAGCCGCCAGCCCGTACCGCGACTGGTGAGCGATCCGCAGCGCGTCCTCCGGTTTGTCAAAGGGGATCACGGCCATCACCGGCCCGAACACTTCCTCCTGCGCCAGCGGCGCGGCCGGATCCACGTCGGCGAACACGGTCGGCGCGACGTAATACCCCTTGCCGCCACCGGCCTCCTGCCGCAGATCCTTGCCGCCGGCCACCAGCCGCGCGCCGCCCTCGGCGCCCTTCTTGAACCAGCCCAGCACGCTCTCGTACTGCGCCGCATTGCACACCGGACCCATCCGCGTGCCCTCCTTCAACGGATGCCCGACGGTGGTCTTCGCCACGGCCGCCGTGAGCTGCTCGAGGAAAGCCGGATACGCCTCCCTCTGCACCAGCACGCGCGAGCCGGCCGCGCAGACCTCGCCCTTGTTGTAGAAGACGCCGGTCATCGCGCCGCGCACGGCCGCCTTCTGGTCGGCGTCGGCGAACACGATGTTCGGCGATTTGCCTCCCAGCTCCAGCGTCACGCGCTTCAGCGTCGCGGCCGCCTCGCGCTGGATCATGCGGCCCACCTCGGTGCTGCCGGTGAAGGAAATCTTGTCCACGAGCGGATGCTTCACGAGCGGCGTCCCGACCTGCGAGCCGCTGCCTGTCACCACGTTGAACACGCCGGCCGGCAGCCCGGCTTCGGCGCCGAGCTTCGCCAGCCACAGCGCGGTCAGCGAAGTCTGCTCGCTGGGCTTGTGCACGACGGTGTTCCCGCAGGCCAGCGCCGGCGCGATCTTCCACGCCGCCAGCAGCAGCGGGAAATTCCAAGGGGTGATCAGGCCGCACACGCCCACGGGCTCGCGCAGGCGCAGGCCCAGCGCGTTGCCGGCCAGCGGCAGCACGCCGCCCTCGATCTTCGTGACCCAGCCGGCGTAATACCGGAAGATCTCCCCGACCAGCGGGATCTCGATCTTCCCCGAATCGAACGCCGTCTTCCCGGTGTCGTAGGTCTCGCACAGCGCCAGGTTGGCGCGGTGCTGATCCACCAGCTCGCCCATGCGCCACAGGATTTTCGCCCGCTGCGCCGGCGCCATCCGCCGCCACGCCGGGTTGGCGAAGGCCGCCGCCGCCGCCCGGACCGCCCGGTCCACGTCGGCCGCGTCGCCGGCCGCGACCTGGGCGTGCACCGCCTCGGTCGCGGGATCCACCGAGCCGGTGGTCTTCCCGCCCGCCGGGGCGACCCACTCGCCACCGATGAAATGGGAGGCCGGCGGATACTCCGGCACGGGGTAGGCGACGGGCTGGGCCGAAATTGAGGTCGAGGAAGCCATTTCTCAGCCGATTGTAGTCAAGAGGCCTCACACAGAATGGCGGCGGACAAGCAGCCGGAAGACCAGCCGGGTCTTCCGTTGGTGCACGTCCTTGTCTCGGAAGACTTCTTCTGGGAGAGGATCGTGGGGACTTTACGCGCACTGCGCAAGGAGCCCTTCACGCCCGATTGGCAGGGGGACGTTTTCGAGCAAATCGCCTCCCGGCCGGCCCTGGGCATGGTTTTGGACCTCGAGGACGCCTCCTGCAACGGCCTCTCGGTGCTTAGGAAAGTGCTGAAGGACAAGCGGACCCGGGGCTGGACCCTGGTGGTCTACTGCTCCCACGAGGCCAAGGAGCTCCAGGCGGCCGCCACGGCCCTGGGATTGATGGTGGTGCCCCGCTCGACCTTCGCCGGGAATTTGGTCAAGATTCTCCAGGTCTTCGGCCTCCCCGGGCCCGAGAAGTCCTAAGTCCTTGCCGGAAAGGGGTTTGCGGCCTTGCCGCGGGGCCCGCTTTGGGCTAGAATGTTGGCCCACTGGCGGTCCGGCACAACCGGGCAGGCCATTGAGCCGCAGCCGGCGGGTCCCTTCGACACCGGAATCAGTCGGCGAACAGCCGCAGCCCTTCCAAGACCAATCCAAGCCCTGGATCGAGCGTGGTCAAACTCTACATCAAGTCGAACTGCAAGTCCTGCGAGAAGGCGGTCACCTACCTCAAGAAGAAGGACGTCCCCTTCGAGCAGGTGGACATCCTGACCAGCCCTCCGGCCAAGAAACTGCTCGAGAAGGCCGTGGACGCGCTGAACCCGAAGGACGCCTTCAACAAGAAGGCTTCCGCCTACAAGGACCTCGACGTGGAGAACCGCACCTTCAAGACCAAGAAGGAAGTCGTGGATCTCCTGCGCGAGAACCCGGACATGATCCGGCGCCCCTTGCTGGCGCGCGGCGAGAAGGCGATTCTCGGCTTCGACGAAGCCGACTACGCCACCTTCCTGCGCTAAGGCCGTGGAAACCTCTCCCCAGGCCGGGGAGAGGGCTGTTCCCGGGCGGGGGGCCGCCTGGCAGCCCGTCGTCGCCTGTCCGCTCCAATCCGCTCCGGCGCGCGTCGAAGCCGTCGCCACCGAAGAGCCGCTGGAAATCCGCGTGCGCGGCGCCGCCTTCGCGGTGCTGCTGCGCACTCCGGGCCGCGAGCGCGACCTGATCGCCGGTTTTCTGGCCAGCGAGGGCATCCTGCAGAGTCCGGACGATCTGCGCGCGATCGAGCCCTGCCCGCCGTCCGCCGGCGGCCTGCCCGAGGACGCGGCGTGGAACGTGGCCCTGGCCGAAGGCGTGCGCTGCGAGCCCGAGCGCGCGCGCGGCGGCGTGGTGGGCTCCTCCTGCGGCATGTGCGGCACACGCATGCTCGCCGATCTGCAGCGCGCGCTGCCCCGCCGGCCCGGCCCGCCCGCGCCGTTGCCGCCGCTGGCCGAGCTGCAGCGCGCCTTCGCCGAACTGCGCCGCCGCCAACCCACCTTCCAGCTGACCGCCGGCACGCACGGCGCCGGCCTGGCCGAAATCGAGCCCGGCGGCGGCTTGCGCCTGCTCGACGCGGCGGAGGACGTCGGCCGCCACAACGCCGCCGACAAACTGCTGGGCGCGCAACTGCGGGCCGGCAACTGGCCGCTCGCGCGCCCGATGCTGCTGCTCGTCAGCGGCCGCGTCTCCTACGAAATCGTTCACAAGTGCGCGCTGGCCGGAGCGGCCGCGGTGGCCGGCGTGGGCATGCCGACCAGCCTGGCGGTGCGCGCCGCGCGCTCCGCGGGCCTGCGCCTGCTGGGTTTCGTGCGCGACGGGGGCGGGCTGTCCTACGCCCCCGAGCCCGCGCCGGACTAATTGTTAGTACTCGATGTCGGCGAGATCGTGGATCGCGAAGTCCATCGCGAACTCGCGGTCCACGTCGATGATGCGGCCGCGGCCGAGGCGCTCGACGTAGGTGATGGCGCCGTGCTCTTCGCGCCCGTCCTTGAAGCGGACTCGGACGTTGTAGCGGGTGCGCGCCTCCTTGAGGCGGCGGATGAGCTCGATCGGATCGGGAAGCTCGTGGGCGGGAACCGGAAGTACCATGCTGTTGCGGGGGTTCAGCGTTGCAGGTGAGTGAGGCTCGCCCCGGCGTGCAGCGCGCCGGAACGAAGCAGAAGAGCCGACCAGGTCTCGAAGGGCGAATCGCTCGCTTCGGCCAGGCGGCGCAGCGCGGACAGCGGCTCGAAGCCGCCGGACATCGCCGAGGTCTCGCGAATCGCGACTTCGCAGCCGCTCGCGTCGAGCGCGTAGACGAGACCGACGTGGACGGCGCCGACCGGCGTCGTTTCGTCGTTTAACAATCCGACGGGCCGCAGCGCGAGCGGGCCGGGCGGCAGGATCAATTCTTCGTGCAGCTCGCGATGACAGGCGCGCGCGAACAATTCGTCGCCCGCCTCCGCGCCGCCGCCGGCCGCGGCCGCGTCCGGCGCGTCGCAGGGATTGACGTGCCCGCCGACGCCGATCGAGCGTTTGCCGTGCAGCCGCTTCTCGCCTTGCGCGCCGAGGCGCGTGAGACAGAGCAGCTCGCCGCCGCGCTGCACCGCGACGTACGGAATGGGTTGTTTGTATTCCGGGTGAGTTTCCGCCCAGCGCCGCTCCGCGAAGAATCCGTGCTCGCGCGCGGGACGGAGAAAGCGCTCCTCGAGGACCGCGGGCTCCAGGGCCAGCAGGCCATGAGGGGTGAAGGTCGGGAAGAGAGCCGACCGCGGAACGACCCAGACGAACTCCAAGGTGGGCTGATTCTGCCCCCGGCAAGGCCATCCTGCCAGCCCCAACCACCAGATCTTGTGGAAAACCCCATGCAGCCCACGATGGCTGGGATCGCTAGGTATGGTGGCGCCCCAAGACCCCGGCCCGCCAAGAAAAGTGAGTGTCGCTCTGTAAGCCGGGTCCTGTCCTCCTTGCGGAGGGGCTGCCATTCCTCTGGGTCCGACGTTGCCGCCGGCCTCGAACGCCCTACCCGAAGGTCATTGCGGTGCGGGCAGCACCTCCCTTCCTATGTGGGCTTTCTCCTGGTGGGGTTTGCCTTGCCACGCCCGTCGCCGGACGCGCGGTGAGCTCTTACCTCGCCGTTTCACCCTTGCCGGCCCCTTGCGGGACTTAGGCGGTCTGTTTTCTGTGGCACTTTCCCTGAGGTCGCCCTCGGTGGCCGTTAGCCACCACCATGCCCTGCGGAGCCCGGACTTTCCTCGACCGGCTTGCGCCGGCCGCGGCCGCCCGAACGACACTCGCGGGCATTCTAGCCTTGCGGGCGCTCTTCGTCGTCCGGCGGCGGAGGCGGCCGGTCCATTTCCTGCAGGTACTCGCGCAGGATCACCACCGCCGCCACGCTGTCCACGCGCTCCTTGGCGCGCAGGCGGTTCATGCCGCCCTCGCGCAGGAGCGCGTTGGCCTCGTGGGTGGTGTGGCGCTCGTCGCGCTCGAGCAGCGCCACCTTCGCCGGCAGCGCCGCGCGCAGCGCGCCGAGGAACAGGCGCACGATCTGCACCTGCGCGCCCTCGCGCCCGTCGGGCAGAAAGGGCATGCCCACCAGCACCGTGCGCACGTCGCGCTCCCGCACCGCGCTGACGATGCCCTGGACGGTGGCCTCCAGGTCCTCGGTCACGAGCGCCGGCAGGGGCGAGGCGATGATGCCGAGAGGATCGCAGACCGCCAGGCCGGTGCGCTTCTGCCCGTAGTCCACGGCCAGGACGCGGCCCACGGCCATCAGGTGGCGTCCTCGCGGCCGCGCGCCTTGAGCGCGTCGACGAAGCGCTTGACGTCCTCGGCGCGGTCGCGGCGCGCCACCAGGATGGCGTCGGCGGTGCGCACCACGACCACGTCTTCGAGGCCGAGCACCGCGATGATCTGCGGCTCGCTGGAATAGGCCAGCACGCCCTTCGCCTGCTCGGCCAGCAGCAGTCCGCCCTGCGGGAAGACCGCGACGTTGCCCTGCGCGTCCGGCTCGAGCTCCTCGTAGAGGCTCTTCCACGAGCCGACGTCGCTCCAGTGGAAGGGCGTGGCCAGAACCAGCACGCCCGCCACCTTCTCCATGATGCCGACGTCCACCGCGACGCTCGGCAGGCCGGGATAGATGGCGTTGACCGCGCGCTGGAAGTCCGCGGTGCCGTGCTGCGCGAGCATCGCGTCGAGGCCCGCGGCCAACTCCGGCATGTGCGCGCGCACCGCGTCGAGCAGCGTGGAGGCGCGCCAGACGAAGATGCCCGAGTTCCACAGGTACTCGCCGGTGGCGAGGAATTCCTTGGCGCGCGCGGCGTCGGGCTTCTCGGTGAAGCCGGCGACCTGGAAGCAGTCGAGGCCCTCGAACTGGCCGGCGCTCGCGGCGCGGCGGATGTAGCCGTAGCCGGTGGCGGGCCAGGTCGGGGGAATGCCGAAGGTCACGAACGCGCCGGGCCGGTCGGCGGCGGCGGCTGCGGCGCGCAGCGCGCGCTGGAAGTCCGCGACCGGCTTGATGGCGTGGTCCGCGGGCAGCACCGCCAGCACGGCTTCCGGATCCTGCTCGGCGATGACGCCCGCCGCCAGCGCGGCGCAAGGCGCCGTGTTGCGGCCGACCGGCTCGACCAGGACGTTGGACACCGGCAGGCGCGGGCAGACGCGGCGCACGCCCTGCACCTGCTGCGCGTTGGTGACGACCCAGGTGCGCTCGATCGGGATCAGCGGGTCCAGCCGCGCGATCGTCTCGGCGAGCATGGCCTGCCCGCCGGTGATCGGCAGCAGCTGTTTCGGGCGATTGCGGCGGCTTTCCGGCCAGAAGCGCGTGCCGGATCCGCCCGCCATCACGACGGCGTGCAACATCGGGCGAATTCTAGGAAATCCGCGCGTCAGACGTCCGCCGGCAGCGCCGGCGAGCGGCGCCAGTCCGGGCGCGGCACCGGCGGCACCCACAGCGGGAAGGGGATGCGCTCCGGATCGCCGACCAGGATCTTGCCCAGCCCGCGCTGGCGCAGGCGCGGCGCGGCGGCCGGGCCGTAGACGTCCTGCTCGACGAACCAGTCGAGCACGTCGCGCACGAGCGGCAGGCGGCCGAAGAAGCCGAAGGTGCGCACCGTGACCTTGAGGCCGAGATAGGAGTCCATCGTCATCAGGCGCTCGCCGGTCACCTCCAGGAGCGGGTGCTTGAGGCTGAGCTCGTCCACCAGGATGCGGCCCTCGCCGAGCAGCGTCAGGCGCAGCCGGCCCTCGTTGAAGGTGGGGGACTCGATGCCGACCAGGCGCCAGATCTGCGCGAGCACCGGCACCGTGCCCAGCACGCCGTCGCGGATGTCGAGGCGCACGCTGCCGCGATAGTTGATCGGGCTGGGATCGGGGCTGCGCAGGCTGAAGACGCCGCTGAGCTTGCCGGCCAGCGGACCGCGGAAGCCGAGCTCCTCGCCCATGCGTTCGAGCAGGAAGTCCTCGAAGCGGAATTCGGAGCGCACCTCGGCGCGGCCGGTCAGCCCCAGCGCGAAGGAACCGTGGCGGCCGGCGCCTTCCTCGTCGATCCAGTCGGTGGCGACGCGCCCGCCCAGCGCGTTGGCGGCGAAGCGCGTGACCACCGCGCGCTCGTGGCTGATCTGCAACTCGGCCCGCGTGTCGGTGACGCTCACGCCGGCGACGACGGCCGCGCCTTCGTCCAGGCGGAAATGCCCGGAGAAGTCGTCCGGCCCGCGGTAACTGAAGTCCTCGCAGGTCAGCAGGCCCGCGCCCTCCTCGACCGGGGGGGGGCCGGCCAGCCGGAACCCCGAGAGCTCCATGCTGCCGGAGGCGGTCACCTGCGGCGCTTCGCCCGCGCTCAGCGCGACGCGGAAGCGCAGGTCGCGGGGCGCGATGCGGCCGTCCAGGCCGATCTGGTCGAGCGCGTCGAGCACGCCCTGCGAGGCCACGAGCCCGAGCGGCGGCCGCAGCTGCATGCCCAGCGCCGAGAGCACGCGCCCCTCCAGGGTGAGGCCGGCGGCGTCGAGCCGTCCTTGACAATCCTGCAGCATCAGCTCGACTTCCGGCCCGGACAGCACGAGATCGCCGGCTTCGATGCGGCCGCCCGAGTAGACCACGCGGCCGCCGAGCTCGAACCGCGCCGTGCCCTGGCGCGCGGCGCGGCGCAGGGGCTGCAGCTCCAGCAGCAGCGGCGCCAGATCCACGCGCCCGCGCGCGGCGAGCGGATCGTCCAGCGGCAGGTCGAGGTTGGCGGAGAAGCGGCCTTCGAGGCGCTTGCGCGCGCCCCAGGACTCCACGCCGAGAATCTGCAGCAGGCGCTGCGACTGCTCGTTGGCGAGGCGGGCGTCGGCGATCGTGAGACTGAGGCTGCCGGCGAGGCCGCGGAAGTCGCGGCCGTGCAGGCGGGCGCCGGCGCGCAGCGGCGCCTCGCTCCACCAGGCGCGGGCGTTCTCGGCCAGCAGGCTGTAGCCGCCCGCGCCCAGGGCGAGCCCGGCCGCGCCGTGCACGGAGCTCAGCACCAGGCCTTGGCTGGGCAGCGCCACGCTGGCCTCGCGCAGCTGCAGGCCGATCGCCAGCGAGGTCTGGATCGGCGTCCCAGCCGCCGCCGCATCGAGCGCCAGGGGCAGGCGCAGCGCCACCTGCCAATCGGCCTCGCCGGCCCAGCTGGCTTCGAGGATTTCCGGCGGCATGCCGAGAGCGCTCACCCACGGCGCCGCGGGATCCAGGCGCGGCAGGCCGCTGCCGGCGGCGGTGCCGGTCCACTCCGTGCCGCCGCCGGCGAGGCGCTGCGAGCGCACCTGCGCGCGCGCGCTGACGCCGGCGGCGCTGACCGAGCCGCCGATGCTCAGGTCGCCGTCGCTGAAGTGGAAGTCCACGGTTTCGGCGCTCACGGATTCGCCGAGCAGGGGCGGCGCGGCGCGCACGTGCGCGGCGTGGGCGTCCACGAAGACGCGGATGCGCGGCCCCTCCGTCCGCAAGCGCACCATCGCCTCGGCGCGGCCGCCGCGCGGCGAGCCGAGCTCGTCCCACAATCTCTCCAGCAGCGGATTCGCCGCCAGCCGCCGGCCGAGCAGCGGCCCGACCGGATGGCGCAGCGCCTGGATGTCCAGATCCACCAGCGCCAGATCGCGCACGATCTGGATCGAGCCGCCGGCGCGGATGCGCGGCGGCAGGCCCGGCGCCTCCTGCGGATCGATCGCGGCCTCGGCCAGTCCCCCCTCGCCGCGCAGCAGGATCAGGTTGTCGGCAGCGACGACGTGGCCGACCTCGAGCGCGATCGGCTCGGGATAGGCGAAGCGCTCGCCGGTCTGGTCCTTGAAACCCATGTACCGGAAGCCGAGTCCCGCGAAGGGCACCGCCGCCAGGAAGCGCGGGGGGGGGGCGCCGGCCGCCAGCTCGCCGCTCAGGCGCAGGCGCGCGCTGGTCGCGCCGCTCAGGCCGAGATTGTCGAGGATCTCGGTGGCCAGCGGCACCACCGGCTTGAGGCGCGTGCGCAGGCTCTCGTCGAGCTGCAGGCCCTCGAGCCGGGCGCGCCCGTCGTAGCTCCAGCCGGTCCACGGATCCGCCGCCGCATCGGCGGGCGCGCGCACCAGCTGCAGCTCGGCCGCGAGGCTGCCGTGCGGCGTGTGCGCGCGCATCGCGGCGTGGACCGCGCGCCGCGCGTCGCCGGTGAGATGCAGTTCGTCGAGGGTGATCGGCAGCGGCACCATCTCGTGGCGCAGGCCCTCGGCGGAGCCGCGTAGGTCCAGGCGCCAGAGCTCCGGCTGCAGATGCACGCGGCCGCGCAGCTGCGCGTGCCGCCACTCCAGTCCGATCTGCCCGAGGCCCAGCGCCAGCGGCGTCGGCAGCTCCAGCGCCTCGACTTCCGCGCTCACTTCCCAGGCGCCGGGCTCGGGGCCGAGGCGCAGGCGCAGATCGGTGGCGGCGGCGAACGGCTCCACCAGCTGGAGCACCGCGATGCCCTGAGTCACCGTGCGCCGGTCCGCGCCGACGGCGGCGACGAGGCGGCCGTTGATGCCCTCGGCGGCGACGCGCCGGCCGTCGGCGAGGGTCCATCCCAGCGCGCCATCGGCCAACTCCACCTCGAAGGTCCTGGCGCCGCCGTTCTCCTGCCGCAGCAACTGCAGCGTGCGCATGCGCCCTTCGTCGAGCTCGGCGCTCCAGCCGTGCACGGACACGCGCACCGCGGTGGAGCGCCGCGACTGCCAGGGCCGCAGGTCGAGGCGCAGCTGGATCGCCTCGGCGACCGCGAGCTCCACGCCTTCGAAAGTCAGACGGGCGTCGCGCACGCGCAGCTTGCCGGTGGCCCAGCGGAACTCGGCCTTGCCTTGCAGGCCGAAGCCCGGATGGCGGCTCTGCAATTCCTTCTCCGCCAGCCCGACCGGGGCCGGCAGCCACACGAATCCGCTGGCGCCCGCCAAGGCGCCCAGGATCAGCGGAATCCAGCGGGCTTGCTTGAGCCTCATGCAGAGGCGGCCGTCGCCGCGGCCGGCCTCTCTTTGTACACGCGCCGCACCCGCGCCCCAATGCTGCAGGTGATCTCGTAGGGAATGGTGCCGGCGCTGCGGGCGACGTCGGCGGCGCCGATCACCTCCAGCCCGTCGCGGCCGATCAGGGTCACGGTGTCGCCCACTTCGACGCCCGGCACGTGGCCGACGTCGGCGGTGCAGTAGTCCATGCTCACGGCGCCGACCAACGGGCAGCGGCGGCCCTGCACCAGCACCTGGCCGTTGCCGCAGGCGCCGAGGCGCCAGGGCACGCCGTCGTTGTAGCCGATGGGCAGCACCGCGAGGCGCGTCGGACGGTGCGACCGCCAGCGCCCGTCGTAACCGACCGGCGTCCCCTCCGGCACGTCCTTGAGGAAGACGACCTGCGTGCGCAGCGAGAGCACCGGCTGCAGGTCGGCGGCGCCGGGCAGGCCGGCCGGCAGAATTCCGTAGAGCGCGATGCCCGGCCGCACCGCCTCGCCGCGCGGCAAGAGTCCGGTGAAGAGCGCCGCGGAATTCGCGCAGTGCGCCGGCGGCACGCGCCCGAAGACCGTCCCCACCAGGCGCGCGGCGTCGAGGAACGCGGCGTGCTGCGCCGCCGTCTCCGGATTGCGGCAGCCGTCGGCGGCGGGGAAGTGCGTCATCACGCCGCGCAGATCGAGGGCGGGGAATTCGCGGATCGCGCCGGCCACGCGCTCGACCGCCTCCGGGCGCACGCCGAGGCGGCTCATGCCGACGTCCACCTTCAGGTGCACGCCCAGGCGCTGGCCGCTGCGCGCCGCGAACTCGCCGAGCTGGCGCGCGCGGCCCTCGGAGTGCACGCCGACCTCGACGCGGTGCGCGAGCAGATCCTGCAGCTCGGCGTCGATCACGGTGCCGAGCACCAGCAAGGGCACGCGCACGCCTGCGGCGCGCAGCGCCAGCGCCTCGCCGCCGTCGGCCACGCCGATGCGGTCCACGCCCTCTTCGGCGCAGACCTGCGCCAGTTTCAGCGCGCCGTGGCCGTAGGCGTTGGCCTTGAGCACCGGCCACACGCGCGCTGCGCCGGCGCGCGCGCGCGCCACGCGGAGATTGCCGCGAAAGGCCTCCAGATCCACTTCCGCCCACGCGCGATCCCGCGACGCCATGCGCGCAGGCTAGCGCGCGGCGCGCGCGTTCTCCAGTTGCAGGCGCGCAGCGCCGGACGCGCGCAAGCGCGGAGGACGCGGAGGAAGGACCTTCGGCGCGCCGGCCTAGCGGCCGCGCAATCCGAGCAGGCCTTCGTCGCGCACCGCCTCCAGCGCGGCTGCGGCGATCGCGGCGGAGAGTCCGGCGCGCGCGGCCGCGCCTTCGGTCCAGACGGCGGGCGGCTCGGGCAGCGCGCGCAGGCGCGCCGACTCGGCGGCGACCGCCTGCAGGAATTCGTCGCGGCTGGGATGCGCGGCGAGCAGCGCGTTCATGCGGTCGGGATCGTGCTCGCACTGCAGCCAGGCTTCGTCGAGCGTCGCCGCGGCGCCGGCGAAGATCGCCTCGGGCCGCTCGCCGGGCGCGAGCATGCGCGCCGCCAGCGCCTGGCGCAGCGACCAGTGCTCGCGCCACGCGGCGAAGGAGGCCTTGATGCGCCCGTAGATCTGCGCGTGGCGTTCGCCCGGGATCGGCGAGACGGTGCGGGAGTCCCCGCCGAGCGTGCGCAACCAGGCGACGGCTTCGACGTCGGAGACCTCGAAGGTGCGGCCGCTGTCCCACACGTCCCACAGGCGGATGCCGGCGTAGACGCCGCCTTCGCGGTTGCGGTAGGCGTGCTCGAAGTAGTCGCCGACCGGATTGAGCTCCGGCTGCGCGTCCAGCGCGCCCAGGGCCCAGGCCTGGTAACGGCCGTCGGGCGGCCACTGGCCGCGCAGCGCCGCCTGCACCTCGGCCTCCGGCGCCGGCGGCTGGGAGGGGCGGACGAGGGCGTCCCGGCCGGGGTCCCAGCTCCAGCGGCCGGGCGGCCGGGGCGGAGTCTTCTGCTGGCCGAAGAAACTGCGGTGCAGGCTGCGCCAGGGAGCGTCCTCCGGCTGCCAGACCTTGGTCTTGAGCTTGAGAGCCGGCGCGTACTCCTCGGCAGCGAAGGCGCGCGCCAGGTCCGGATCCAGCCGGGGCGCCTCCGCGACGCGCGGATGGAGGGCCAGGCGTGCCGCCGCGCGGCAACCAGGATGGTCCTGGGCCAGGACGGCGGCCCAGACGGCCGCGGAAACCCGCTCCTGCTCCTCGGCGGGGAGGTCGCGGAAACGCTCCAGAATGAGCGATTCCTGGCCGTCCGCGTCAGCCTGGGCGCACGCGCCCAGGGCCAGGAGGATGCCGGTCAACACCATGGGATGGTAGCGGAATGGCGGAATTCGGCGGAATTCCGGCGTTTTCTCATTGACTTGATCCGGGCAGGCGCACCACAATCGGCGCATGGAACGGCGACTTTGCCGTCCAAACATCCCCTAGAACCCCGAACTCGGGATTCCAGGGCCTCCTGAAACCTGAGAGACCAAATGGCAAAACCCAAAATGGCGAAAGGCAAACCCAAAGGCAAAACTGCCGGCGACCTCATCATCTCGAAGAGCCGCACGAAGGCCGCCGTGAAGAACTGCAACGTGTCGGGCGACTTCTACGGCGCCCTCGACGCCTTCGTCCGCAACGCGATCAAGAGCGCGGAAGCGCGCGCGACGACGAACGGCCGCAAGACCCTGCGCCCGCAGGATCTCTAAGCCGCGGAATCCGCGAAGCAGCGGCGTGTCCGGAGAACGGACGCGCCGCTCTTTTTTTGCGCCCGCTGCGCTCCGGACGCGGAAGATGTCAGACCGGCCGCTGCGAAGGTCAGTCGGCGCGGGCGGCAGGACGGAAGGCCGCGGGCCGCAGGTAGAGCGGCAGGGGCGGGCCCAGTTCCGCGACGCCGGCGCCGTCGGCGCGCGCGCCGCGCAGGAAGGCGAGCTCGAGCAGGCGCGCGGCGCGCGGCGCGACGGCGGGGCCGAGCGCGGCGACCTCGTGCGGACAGAGCTGCGCGTCGCCGGCGACGCGCGCGCCGCGCGGCACCGCGTCCGCGACCTCGTCGCGGCGCAGCAGCTGCGGCGCCCGCACTGCGCTGACGCCGCCGCCGCTGCGCCGGTAGACGGCGTGATAAACCTCGTTGCGGAAGGCGTCCACCAGCACATGCACGTCAGAGCCGGGCGGAGCCGCGAGCGCCGTCGCCTCCAGGGAGCACAATCCGCCGCAGGGAATGCGCAGCGCGTAGGCCAGCGCGCCCGCGGCGGCGCAGGCGATGCGCAGGCCGGTGTAGGAGCCCGGGCCGGTGCCGACGATCACGCCGCGCACGTCCTCGCGCCGCAGGCCGGCGGCGCGCAGGAGCGCGTCAGTCTCGCTGAGCAGGGCGCGGCCGCGGGCGCCGCTGAACTCGGCTTCCGCGATGCGCTCGGGCGCCGCGGCGAGCGCGGCGGTGCAGGCCGATCCGGACAGCTCGAAAGCCAGCAGCGCGCCGCTCATTCGGCCAGGATGCCGTCGCGGCGCGCGGCCGCCGCCAGGCGCTGCAGCGCGCTCTCGACCAGCGCCGCGTCGCGGGCCTCGACCATCAGGCGCAGGCGCAGCTCCGTGCCGGAGAAGCGGATGACGCTGCGGCCGCTGCCGGCGAGCTCGCTCTGCAACCGGAGATCCTCGGCGGCGAGCGCCGGCAGCTGCTCGAGCGGCACGCGCCGGCTGACTTTCAGGTTCAGCAGCCGTTGCGGGAAGTCCTGGTATCCGCGCGCGAAGTCCGCGCCGCCGATGCCTTCGCGCGCGAGCACGCGCAGCACCCGCAGCAGGGTGTAGAGGCCGTCGCCGCGCCAGCCGTGGTCGGCGCCGAAGAGCAGGTGGCCGGACTTCTCGCCGCCCAGGTTGAAGCCGCCGGCGCGCATCGCCTCGGCGACGAAGCGGTCGCCGACCTGCGTGCGCAGCAGGCGCACGCCGGATTCCGCCAGCCAGGTCTCGAGCGCCAGATTGCTCATCACGGTCGCGACCACCGTGGACTGCGCCAGTTCGCCGCGCCGCTGGTGATGGCGGCCGAGGCCGGCCAGCAGCGCGTCGCCGTCGAGCACGCGGCCGGCGCCGTCGAGCACGATGCCGCGGTCGGCGTCGCCGTCGAGGCTGATGCCGAGGTCGCAGCCGCGCGCCGCGGTGGCGCGCGCCGCGCCTTCCGGATGCAGGGCGCCGCAGTCGCGGTTGATGTTGGCGCCGTCGGGACGGTCGTTGAGCAGCACCGGCTCGGCGCCGCAGGCCGCGAGCACGCGCCCGGCCAGCTGCGAGGCGCCGCCGTGCGCGCAGTCCACCAGGATGCGGCGGCCGGAGAGGTCGAGATCGGCGAAGGCGCCCTGCAGCCAGGCGACGTACTGCTCCAGGGCGGCGGGGTCCGCGCGCAGCGCGCCCGGCGCCGCGGCCGGCGGCGGCAGCGGCCGCTGCAGCGCGGCCTCGATTTCGCCCTCGGCCGCGTCGGGGAACTTGGCGCCGTCGTGGCCGAAGAGCTTGACGCCGTTGTCCTCGGCCGGATTGTGAGACGCCGAGACCATGATGCCGGCCTGGAAGGGGCCCGCGGCCGCCAGGTAGGCCAGCGCCGGCGTCGTGCACAGGCCGAGCTCCTGCACGGAGGCGCCGCTGCGGCGCAGTCCCGCGCCCAGCGCCGCCACGATGCCGGGGCCGCTGGCGCGCCCGTCGTGGCCGATCACGACGCGCGCGCCCGCTTCCTGCGCCGCAACGCGCGCGCCGAGCACGCGCCCGAGGCCGACGAGGAAGTCGTCCACCAGCGGCCATTGGCCGGCGCGGCCGCGGATGCCGTCGGTGCCGAACAGGCGCTCGCTCATGGGCCGGCGCGGGTGACGACGACGGCGGCGTCTTCCGGATTCACCGGCTCGATGGCGAGCGCGTCGAGCAGGCTGGCCTTCTCCTCCGGCTCGAGCCCGATCAGCGTCCACTCGACGTTGACTTCGCGCTGTTCGAGCAGATCGGCCGGCAGGCGCGAGAGCGGCAGCAGCAGGAGCACGTGCTCCTCGATCCACGGGCCGAACGCGACGCCGGGCGGCAGCGCCTCGTACTTGAGGCTGGCGCGCCATTTGGCGGAATAGGCCGGCGCCTGCCAGCGCGGCGGGCTGGCCTGCAGCACCTCGAGCGCCGGCGCCCACTCGTGGAAGCCGCCGGCGCGCAGGCGCACCGGAATCGTCACGCGGATCCAGCTGGGGTCGAGCTCGAGGCCGCGCGCGCGCCAGGATTCGGCCAGGCGGATCATCACGATCACGTCGTGGCGGGTGGTCGGCTCCAGCTCGATCGCCTCGAAGAGGCTGGCGGGCGCGTCCGGATCGTCGGCGGCGCGCGCCTGCTCGGCGTTGGCCTCGGCGACGACGCGGTGCGGACCGGAGAGGCTGGCCTGCGTGATCTCGAAGCGCGCGTCCCAGCGCATGACTTCGTGATCCTTCGCCGCGCTGCCGCGCACGTCGAGCAGGTGCTGGCCCAGCGGCAACACCGCGGTGCTGACCCGCTCCAGGCGCACTTCGCGCAGGGACTGCCGGCCCTCGACGCCGCCGAGCAGTTGCTGCGCTTCCTCGGGCCGCAGCCAGTCGAGCTGCTCGGGCGTCAGCGGCACGGCCAGTTCGGTCAGGCCCGGACCGGCGCTGGCCGGGGCCACCGCGCTGAAGGCGCCGAACTGGCTGCCGGTGAAGTTCTCCAGATTGGAGCGCGAGCCGTGCAGCCAGATCGGAATGCTGGTGCCCTCGCGCGGCTCGACCAGCGTCCAGCCGGCGGGCACCTGAATGGTCAGAGTCCCGCTCTCCGGCGTGACGGGACCGCTGACCGTGACCACGCGCAGCGAGACCTCGCGGTCGTGCGCGATCACGCCGTCCACCCACCACCACAGGGCGACGGCCAGGACCAGCGCCACCAATTTGCGGCGCCAGTCGTGCACGAAGATTTGCTGGAGCAGGCTCATGAGGCGATCTTGGCTTTGGCGGCGGCGCCGCCGCTGCGCAGCATGTCCTGCAGGCGGCGCTCGAGCTGGTCCTGGGGCACGTTCTGCTCGATCCAGCCGGCCTTGGCCAGCGAAATTTCTCCGGTTTCCTCGCTGACCACGAGGCAGAGGGCATCGGTCTCTTCGCTCAGGCCGATGGCCGCGCGGTGGCGCGTGCCGAGCCGCGCCGGCACCTGCGGGTTGGTGCTGAGCGGGAAGATGGCGGCGGCGGCGACGATGGCCTTGCCGCGCACCACCACGCCGCCGTCGTGCAGCGGGCTGCCGGGGAAGAACAGCGTCTCGAGCAGCACGGAAGTCACCGGCAGGTCGAGGGCGACGGCGCCTTCGGAGAAGGGCTGCAGCGAGACTTCGCGCTCGAGCGCGACCAGCGCGCCGATGCGCTGATTGGCGAGGCGCTTGGCCGCGGCCGCGATCTGGTGAATCTCGTCGTTGGCGGGCGCGCCGCCGCGGAGGCGGCGGAAGATCTCGGCCTGGCCGAAGCGGCTGATGCCCTGGCGCAGCTCCTGCTGGAAGAGCACCACGACGATCAACGCGAAGAACGGCGTGACGATGGACAGGATGTACTTGATGACGTCCATGCCGCCGGGCGCCAGCCGGTCGAGCACGCCGAGCAGCACGGTGGCCGAGATCGCCACCGTGAAGAGGCCGCGCAGCACGCCCACGCCGCGCGTGCTGCGGATGAAGCGGAGGATCGCGTAGATCGCGACCGTCAGCAGCAGGATCTCGATCGCGTCGGTGATGCGGTACTCGGAGAAGTAGGGCATCAGCGCTCCTCCCCGCGAGCCGCGCGCGCGCAGGCCGCGGCTGCGCGGACCGCGGCGAATCCCGCGCCGTCGTGCATCCGCAGCCAGGCCGCGCCTTGGGCCGCGCACAACGCGGCGGCGCCGAGCGATGCGGCGTCGCGCGCGGCGGGGGGGGGTAAGGTCGGGGCGTACTCCGCCTCGAATCCGGCCAGAAAGGACTTCCGCGACGGTCCGAGCAGCAGCGGGAAGCCGAGCGCGCGCAAGGCGCCGCAGCGCGCGACGAGCTCGCGGCTCTGCGCGGCGTCCTTGGCGAAGCCGATGCCCGGATCCAGCACGATCTGTTCCCTATTCATACCAGCCCGCAGCCCCTCCTGCACCCGCTCCATCAGTTCGTCGGCGATTTCGCCGAGCAGGTGCCGGTAGGAGGCCCGCTCGCGCATGTCCGCCGGGCTGCCGCGCAGGTGCATCAGGAAGACCGGGCAGCCGCGCGCGGCCGCCAGCGGCGCCATCTCCGGATCGTCGCGCAGGCCGCTCACGTCGTTGATCATCGCGGCGCCGGCGTCGAGGCAAGCCGCGGCCACGCGGGCCGAGCGCGTGTCCACGCTGAGGGGCAGGCCGAGCTCGCGCAGGGCCGCGACCGCCGGCAGCAGGGCGCGCAACTGCAATTCCGGCGCTACCGCTTGTGCTCCGGGCCGCGTGCTCTCCGCGCCGAGGTCCAGCGCGGACGCGCCCTGCTCGCGCAGGCGCAGCGCCGCGGCGCGCAGCGCGGGCAGGCTCGGGGCGCCGCCCGCCTCCAGCAGCGCGCCGCCGTCGGAGAAGGAGTCGGCGGTGAGGTTGAGGATGCCGAGCAGCCGCGGCTCGGGCGGAAAGGGCGCGCGGTCGGCGGCGCGCGCCGCCTCGAGGGAGTGGAAGACGCGCAGCGCTTCGCCCGCGGCGCCGGCGGGTGGCCGTCCGGCGCCGGTCGGCTCGCGCCAGGACCAGGATCCGTCCGGCAGGTGCGCATGGCTGCGCCAGCCGCCGACGTCCGCGCCGGCGGCGGGATCGGCGCCGCGCAGGCCCGGCCCGCGCCAGAGGCCGCCGCCGAGGGGCAGCGCCTGCTGCATCGGACCCGCCGTCAGGCGAGGCCGCCGCGGGCTTCCGGCGCCGGCGCCGCGGGCGCGACGCGCGCGACCGGCAGCGGGGGGGGCGTCTTGCGCTGGCTCGACTCCGGGTCGTAGCCGTCGCGGCGCAATCCCTCGACCTTGGCGCCTTCCACCAGGGCCTTGAACTCGTCGCTGCTGATGGTCTCGTAGAGCAGCAGAGCGGCGGTGACGCGCTCGACGAGCTCGCGGTGCTCCTCGAGGATCTTGCGCGCGCGCTGATGCTGCGTGGCCAGCGTCTCGCCGGCTTCCTGGTCGATCTCGCGCTGCGTCTGGTTCGAGTGGTCGCGGCCCATGCCGTACTCGTTGCCCAGGAAGTCGTTGCCGGTGCGCTCGCCGAAGTTCATCGGGCCGAGCTTCTCGCTCATGCCCCAGTGCGTGATCATGCGCCGCCCCAGCGAGGTGGCGCGCTCGATGTCGTTGGACGCGCCGGTGGTGATGTCCTCGCAGAACAGCTCCTCGGCGCTGCGGCCGCCGAAGAGCACGCAGATCTCGTCGAGCAGCCGGTTGCGGGACCAGTGCATGCGGTCCTTCTCGGGCAGGAACATGGTGGCGCCCAGCGCCATGCCGCGCGGAATGATCGTGACCTTGTGCACCGGGTCCGTGTGCTTCATGAAGGCGTTGACGACGGCGTGCCCGGCCTCGTGGTAGGCCGTGATGCGCTTGTCCTCCTTCTCCATGATCTGCGACTTCTTCTGGCGGCCGAAGCGCACCTTGTCGCGCGCCTCCTCCAGGTCCGACTGCGTGACCCAGTTGTGCTCGCGCATGGCGGCGATGATGGCCGCCTCGTTGCACAGCGCCGCCAGCTCGGCGCCGCTGAAGCCGGGCGTGCCGCGCGCGATGTCGAGCAGGTCCACCGACGGGTCCAGCTTGATCGAGCGCGTGTGCACGCGCAGGATTTTCTCGCGGCCGGCGACGTCGGGCAGGTTGATGACGATTTCGCGGTCGAAGCGCCCCGGGCGCAGCAGCGCCGGGTCCAGCACGTCGGGCCGGTTGGTGGCCGCGCAGACGATGATGCGGTCGTCGGTGGAGAATCCGTCCATCTCGACGAGAATCGCGTTCAGGGTCTGCTCGCGCTCGTCGTTGCCGCCGCCCATGCCGGTGCCGCGCTTGCGGCCGACGGCGTCGATCTCGTCGAGGAAGATGATGCAGGGCGCCTCCTTGCGCGCCTGCTCGAACAAATCGCGCACGCGGCTGGCGCCGACGCCGACGAACATCTCGACGAAGTCGGAGCCGCTGATGGAGATGAAGGGCACGTCGGCCTCGCCGGCGATGGCCTTGGCCAGCAGGGTCTTGCCGGTTCCCGGCGGGCCGACCAGCAGCACCCCGCGCGGGATGCGGCCGCCCAGCCGCGTGAACTTGTCCGGATTCTTCAGGAACTCCGTGATCTCGCGCACCTCGTCGAGCGCCTCCTCGATGCCCGCCACGTCGGCGAAGGTCACGCCGGTCTTCTTCTCCTTGTTCCAGATCTGCGCGCGCGAGCGGCCGAAGCCGAGGATGCTCTGGCCCTGGCCCTTCATCTGGCGCATGAACAGGAACCAGAACAGCACGATCATCAGGATGATCGGGCCGAAGGTCAGGAACACGGTCATCAGGCCGCTGGTCGGCTCGGTGGTGAGGGACTTGGCGGTGTTGAAGACCAGCCCCTCCTGGATCGTGCCGCCGGCGGCGCGGACGGAGCTGATCAGGCGCGCGACGTCGAGTTCGGAATTGTCCTGCAGCGAGCCGGCGATCTCGCCGTAGTGCCCGCCCTTGCCGTCCGCCCACTCGGCGAAGAAGCGCTGCTCGTTGACCGGCGCGCTCTTCGGATCTTCCGGCAGCGACAGGCGCGTGATGCGCACCGGATAGCCGCGCACCGGATTGATGCGGCCGGACTCGACGTCCCGCAGGAACGACTCGATCGGCTGCACCGGCGCCATGTTGAGGCTGGTGGCCAGCAGGGTGCGCATGGACTCGAAGAGCGGCCGCCCGTCCACCACCGACACCTTGAACACGTCGCCGCCGACCTTGGCCTCGAACTTGGTGCCCGACTCGTTGACCTTCAGGTCCTGGACCTGGCCCGTGTAAAGATCCACCCACAGCTGGTCGAGGCTGCGCTTGCCCACGGAGGGGCTGTTGCCGAACACCACCAGCGCGACGATGGCGAGAATGAAGACGACCAGGAAGATGCCGCTCGAGCGGCGCGCGTTCGGTTCCGGCTGGTTCGGTTGCTGATCCTGATTCATGTGCGGGCTTCGGCTTCCGTCTTCTCCGCGGCGAGAAGCCACGCAGCGACGTCCAGGAAGATCTTCTCCGAGATCGTCTGGAATATCTGGTCATAGGCCATCCGGTCGGTCTCCTCCACGGAGGGCACGAAGTCCAGCTGGCGGCGCTCGGCGCCGGACAGCACGACTTCCCCGGCCGCGTCCACCAGTTCCCAGGCGACTTCGACCTCGGCCGCGCCCAGGGCGTAGGCGCCGCGGCGGTTGCCGACTTCGCCGCGGCGGACCGGATCCACCAGGCGGGTGCGCAGCTCCAGCGAGGGGCGCTGGCTGCTGAGGCGCACGTCGAGCAGGCGCTGGGCGTCGGCGCGCAGCGCGCTCGTGAGGGAGACTTCCAGCCCGATCCACGGCGACTCGTTCCTGGCCGGCGGCACGCCGAAGCTGCGGCCGTTGCCGGCGCCGGGATCGAGCACCGTGTAGCCGGCGCAGCCGGCGTGCAGACCGAGCGGCAGGAGCAGGCCCAGCGGCAGGAGCAGGCCGGCGGCTGCGCGCATCACGGCGTTTCCGGCGGCGCGGCGGCGGCCGCCAGTTTCTCGAGCCGGCTGCGCGCTTCGACGGCGGCCTCGGTGGCGCCGAGATCCACCGCCAGGTCGCGGTGGCCGAGGGCCGTGCGTCCGGCGGCCAGCTCCAAGTGGAAGAGCTCGCCGGGCTCGTTGTCGATGCGCCGGTAGTAGTTGGCGAGCATCAGGTGATAGCGCCCGAGGTGCTCGGCCAGTTCGGCGCGCGCGGACTCGGCCTCGACGCGGCTCAGGCCTTCCGGAAAGTCCGCGAGATAGGCGCGGAACTGATCGAGGCCTTGCACGATCACGGTGCCGTTGAGTTTCTCCGGCTGCACGCGGTTGTAGGAGCACATGCCGAGGCGGAAAGCCGCCTGATCCTCGTAGCCGAGTCCCTTCAGATCCGGATCGAGCAGGCCGGCGTAGAACTGCGCCGCGTCCAGGTATTCGCCGTTGGCGTAGCGGTACTCGGCGAGGCGCGCCAGCGCTTCGGCGCGCGTGCTGCGGAACTGGCCGCCGAACGCGAGGTTCTCGAGCGTGACGATGCCGCGGCCGCGGTCGGTGAAGATGATCATCACCTTGTGCTTGCCTTCGAGCAGCTCGATGCCGAGCTCGAGCAGGCGCTGCTCGACGCGCATGGCCTCGCTGGCGGGGCCGGGCTGCATCATCGCGGACTCGTAGAAGCGGACGGTGCGGTTCCAGTCGCCGCGCGCGTCGCAGACGTCGCCGGCGAGCAGGTTGAAATCCCGCTGCGCGCCGAGGTCGAACTCTTCGGCCTCGTACTCGTCGAGGATCTCCCACGCGGCGTCGTGCTGGCCGCCGTCGTGCAGCGCGCGCGGCTCGGCGAGGTCGGCCATCGAGCGCGGCGTGCCCTCGAAGGAGGAGCAGGCCGGCGTGACGAGCGCGGCGAGCGCGAGCGCGAGAGTGCGGGCGAAGGGCGTCATCGTGCGGAGTGGGCGCGGGAGCGGCGGCGCCGGCGCCGCTCCTGCAGAAGCGGCCAAGCGCGCGGCTGCCGCTCCAGGTGGTAATGCAGGAAATCGCCGAGGATTGTAAAGCACTCGTCCCACGGACCGGAGGCCTCGGCGGGAGAATCCGCGTCCGCGCCGGCGTCGGGCTGCGCCGCCAAGCGGCGCAGGAGCGCCAGGGCCGCGGCCGAAGGGCGGCGGGATTGCTCGCGCGGGCGCACCGCGCTGCGGGTGAGGCCGCCGGCCGCCGGCGAGAACCAGTCGGCGCCGGGCCCGCTCTGCTCGTCGAGGACGGGCGCGAGGCCGAGCAGCTTGAGCGCCTGCGCCAGCGCGCGCACCAGTTCGGGCGTCGGATCGGCGCCGGCGGGCAGGGCGGCCAGCCGGCGCAGGCTGCCGGCGAGCCACAGGAAGATGGCCGGCGCCGGATGGCCGGGGGGGGCGGCTTCCTCGGCAATCTCGGCCAGCACGGCGGCGGCGGCGAGGCGCTCCGGGTCCGGATCCAGGCCGGCGAGGCGGTCGAGCAGGCGGGCGCTCCACAGATTGCGGAGTTCGGCCTGCTCGGGGCCGCCGAACTCGATTTCGACGAGCGCCCAGGTGTCCAGCACGCCGAGGCTGCCGCTCTTGAGGCGGTTCACGCCCTTCGCCATCAGGCCGATGGTGCCCTGATCGGGCGTGAGCGCGCGCAGAGTCATCGAGTTCTCGCTGTAGGGCCAGCGGCGCAGGACGATCGCGGGCGTGCGCTGGCGCGGCAAGTGCGCAGCCTACACCGCTTCGCCGCCCGCGTGCGTCGGCTCGAGGCGGCGCATGCGGACTTTCTGGATGCGGCGGTCGTCGGCTTCGAGCACCTCGATCAGCACCCCGTCCACGGACAGGGATTCGCCCTTGCGCGGGATGTGGCCGATGCGGTCGAAGAGCAGGCCGGCGACGGTGTCGTAGTCCTCGTCCTCGGGCAGTTCGCAGCCGAAGAATTCGTTGAGGTCGTAGAGGCTGGCGCGGCCGTCGGCCAGCATCTCGTCGTCGCTGATGCGCAGCATCTTGGCCTCGCCTTCGCCGTGGTCGTGCTCGTCGCGGATCGGGCCGACGATTTCCTCGATGAGGTCTTCGATGGACACGACGCCGGCGGTGCCGCCGTACTCGTCCACCACGATGGCGAGGTGGTTCTGGCGGTGCCGCATCTCTTCCAGCAGGGCCAGCACGGGCATGGTCTCGGGCACGAAGTAGGGCTCGCGCATGTGCTCGCGCACCGGCATGGCGTCGAGGCGCGCGCGGTCCACGGTGGCGCGCAGCACGTCCTTGACGTGGAAGATGCCGACGATGTCGTCGAGGTCCCGGCCGTGCACCGGAATCCGCGAATGGCCCGTGTTGAGCGCGGTTTGCAAGGCTTCGGCCACGGTGGCTTCGGCGGGAATCGCCGTGAGGTGCGTGCGCGGCGTCATGGCGCCGGCGGCGTCCGAATCCGGCAGGTCGATCACGCGGCTGATCATGCGGCGCTCGGTCTCGCCGATGTCGGAGTCCGGCTCGTGGCCGGCGGCCACGTCGAGGAGCTGCGCCGAAAGTTCGCGGTCCGGGCGGCCGGCTTCTTCGCCGGCGAGGCCCTTGAGCATGCCTTCGAGCGCCCAGGTGAGCGGGCGCACGACCCAGGCCAGCGCCACGGCCAGCGGCAGGAACAGCAGCACGAAGCGCCGCGCGCGGCGGCGGTGGATCAGCGAGGGCAGGCCTTCGAGCGCGAACGCGCAGCCCAGCGCGCAGATGGTCCAGGTGGCGATGCGGCCCTCCAGGCTCATGCTGCGGGCCGACTGGAAGAGCAGCGCCAGGCCGGCGATCAGGCAGAAGAGGCGCAGCAGGCCGGCCGCCGAAGGCAGCCAGGGCTGGCGCTCGAGGGCCCGTTCGGCGCGGGCGCTCCAGCGGTCCTCCAGGGTGGCCAGGAGGGTGGAGCGGACCGGCGAGCCGAGCAGGGTCTTGAGGCCGCCGAAGATGCCGCCGACGATCAGCAGGGCGACGGGGAGGAGCAGACCAGGATCGAAGGGCACTTCGGCCGCGGCGGCCGATTCCGACAAGAAACTTGGAGCGAGCACGGCGATCGGATGCAGTTGAGGATGCGCGGAGGGGGGCCGGGAAAGGCAGCGCAGTGAACTCCCTATCATACCGGCAGCGGGCATGGTCACGAAACCCAGCACTTCCGACCTAAGTCCTTGTGATTTAATGGTTTACGGTGTTTCGGGCATCCTGGGGGCCGGTCCGGAGACCCCCGCGCGGGCCGATGCGATGGCCGTGGCGGGCGGCAAGATCCTGGCCCTCGGCCCCCAGGCGGCCCTGCGGCGCCGCTTCCGGGCGAAGGAGGAGGTGGACGGGGCCGGGGCCCTGTTGAGCCCCGGCTTCGTGGATGCGCACACCCATCCCGCCTTCACGGCGGGGCGGGCGGCCGAGTTCGACCTGAAATGTCAGGGCAAGACCTATCTGGAGATCGCCGCCGCGGGGGGCGGGATCCTGGCGAGCGTGCGCGCGGTGCGCGCCGCATCGGAAGGGCAGCTGACGGCCCGGGTGGAGGAGAATTTCCGGCGGATGCTCCGCCATGGGACGACCACGTGCGAGGCGAAGTCGGGTTACGGACTTTCTCTGAAGGAGGAGTTGAAGTCCCTGCGCGCGATTCGCGCCGCCGCCGCGGCCGCCGGGATGGAGGCCCTGCCCACCTTTCTCGGCGCGCACGTGGTGCCGGAGGAATTCGCAGGCCGCGCCGGCGCCTACGTGGACTTGCTGTGCCAGGAGGCGCTGCCCGCGGTGAAGGAAGCCAAGCTGGCGCGCGCGGCCGACGTCTACGTCGAGGAGGGCGCGTTCACGCTGGCGCAGGCGCGGCGCTACCTGGAGCGCGCGCGGGAGCTGGGTTTCGCGCTGCGCGTGCACGCCGACCAGTTCAGCGCGCTGGGCGCGGTGCAGCTGGCGGTGGAGCTCGGCGCCGAGAGCGTGGATCATCTGGAATTTTTGTCAGACGCCGGGCTGGAGGCGCTGGCGCTGTCGCGCCAGACCTTCGCCGGTTTCCTGCCGACGGTCCCGCACTTCCTCGGCCAGAAGGCCGACGCGCCCGCGCGCAAGTTGTTGAAGGCCGGCGTGCCCTACTTCGTCGCCACCGATTTCAATCCCGGGAGCAGTTACACGCCCTCGCTCGCCGAAGCCGCGCACTTCGCGCGCCGCCGCCTCGGCCTGACCGCCGAGGAAGCCTTCCACGGCGTCACGGCCGGCGCGGCCGTTTCGCTGGGCCTGGGCGCGCGCAAAGGCCGTTTGGAGGCTGGGTTCGACGCCGATTTCGTCCTTCTGGACCTGCCCGATCTGGCCCATTTCGGCTACGCGTTCGGCGAGAACCCGGTGCGGGCGGTGTTCCGGGGCGGGCACGGAATCGCGCTAGTTCAGTAGACGACGCGCGCGGGGTTGCTGGTCACGCAGGTGACGAAGTCAAGGGCCTGGAGCCGCGTGGTGCCCGCGGCTGAGGCCGGCACCATGACCGGGCCGAGGCGCGCGTAGCCAGAAGCGTTGGCGCGCAGGAGGGCGACCGGAGCGCGCGTGCCGTTGAGGTCGAGCAGCGTGCCTGCGCAGGGGTTGCCGACGGGGACGAAGCTCGGCCCGCCGCCGCCTTGGGCGCGGAGGATCACGACCTGGCCCAGCGGTGTGGCACCCCAGACTTGCACACCCATCGGACCATTGGTCAATCCTTGCGTGCCGAGTGTGAAGGGAGATGCCGTTCCGGGAAGGTACTCGATGGCGCCGAGAACGCCGGGAAACTGCAGGGAACCGACTAGGGCCGGCACGCCGGTGAGCACGTCCTGGATCCAAAACCCGAGGTCCACCTGGTACATCACGCCGTGGTCGCTGAAGCAGATCGACTCGTTGATGTCCAAAGGCCCCTGAAATCCGAGGTGAACGTCCGTGCCGAGTCCGGTGACCGGATCGATCTTCAGCAATCCGACTCCCGAACCGCCATAGGACCAGAGTGTGCCTTGTCCGTAGGTCAGCGTTGCAAGGTTCCGAAATCCGGTGCTGCCGATCAGGGTGGTCGTACCCGTGAGCAGGTCAATGGTGTGCAGGTCGAACAAGGCTCCCGAGGCGCCGGCGGTTGAATCATTGATGGCATAAAGCACGTCGCCGGGGCCGAAGGCAAGTCCGACTACCATCTTGAGGGGGATCGTTGCGACGAGTGTGCACAGGCCAGTCAATGAATCGATCTCATAGATCTCGGTGCTGCTGAAGGAAAAGCCATCCAAATAGCTGGCAAATAGACGGTTTGAGCTGTCTCTGGCAAGGGAGTGCCACCGCCAGAGGTGCTTGTTCACGCTCGTCGTCGCAACCTGGGTCGCCTGACCGCTGTGCAGGTCGATGGAGTAGATCTCGCCGTCGAATAGTTCGAGGCCGATCAATTGCTGGGCGCTGGCCGGCCTGCCTGACTGGGCGAGAATGGCCGCGAGGAGAAGCATCCTGAGCATTTGGCTTGGCATCGTGAGCGAGGACAGACGACTCTTCAAGTATAACCCATGCCGGGATCCCGACTTCGGAATTCGCCAATGAAATGAATAGGGGCTAATTCATTATTGTGAAATCTGAAACGCGAATATTCGGGAGCTATCGAATCTCGGTGACGCATCCCGCGTCATCACTCGCTCAACTCCGAACTCGAAACCAAATGTGCTTCCTCCTCGTTCTTGAATTGCTCTCCGCGTCAAGCTCCATGGCGCCGCAGTACATCATGGCGCATGACACCGCCTACGAGATTCCGCTGCAGAGCGGCGGTGCCTGGGGCCAGTCAACGCGGCAGGCGGACCACGCCGTCGTGGCCATGAATGACGAGCGTGACATCCTGATCGCCTACCAGACCGTCCGAGGGGACATCTCCAACACGGGCACCGGCAGGAATCCCTTTCACGAAAGCCTGAGGCAGGTGGAGATCGCTTTCCTGGACTACGACAGTCAGTCGGGGGAATGGACTCTGGAGGACCGGGTATTGGTCGGATCCACGGATTTCAATCCACTCCCGTCGCCCTACCAAGACAGCGTTCGCTGCGAGCGTCCCGACGTCATCGCGGTCGGTAACCGTTTCTTTGTAGTCTGGACTCGGCGGTACGATCGCGCTCAAACGGGCCAAGCGGAGGAACCCGCGATCCTCGAGTGCGCGTGGGTGGAGTGGACCGGCAGCGCACTCCAGATCTACAACAATTCCCAGTCTGTCGGGCTCGGCGTCCCACTCGACGATGACTACAAGATACGCGAATGCGCCGGCGTTCCCGACGCCGTCGTGCTCCACCCCGGAGATCCCAACGGCAGTCCTCCCATCCTTCCCACCGTCGGCGTCGTCTACCCTCACCAGACTGACTTCGGCGATGCGCCGAACGGAGGCAATCCCGACAACACCCGCCTGTGCGAGCTTCGGCTCGTCGTGGTGTCGCTCAACTCCTCGAATCAGATTCCCGCTCCTGACAGCCCTTTCACTCTGGTTAGCAGCATCGACTTCGACGGTCCCACCGCGCCACAAGGTCAGGAATCCGCCGGCCTGATTCTTCCCGACTGCGCCCGCGCCCTGCCCGATCCCACCACCGGCGCCTACCGCTTCTGGCTGGCGTACGAAGAACAGTTCGGCCTGATCAACGGCGTCCCGGATGGCCGGATCCGGCTGGGGCTGCTGGAACAGACGGCGACCGGATGGGGCGTTCTCGACACGCACACGTTCGGCGCTTCCAGCTCGCCGTACGCCCGGCGCCGGCCCAACATCTCGTCATTCCCCGAAGGCGCCAACGGCGACGACCTTGTCTCGATCGCCTTCAGCAAGACCAACACGACGGGCAACGACGACGTCGTCTATGAAGAGTGGCAGTACGACGCAGACGAGGGATTGTTCAAGATCCCGTTCGAAGTCGGCCACGTCTTCGAAAACGATGGCGACGATCACACCCGCCCGATCCCGCTGCACGGTCGCACCACTCCGTTCGTCCGGCGGCTGTTCGTGGAGCGGAACGAAGCTACGTCGCAGATCCTCGATTACGATACGGAGTCCGACGACGTGACCGTGCGGACCAGCACGACGGTGGAGCTGGGTCGGCCCGCGGTGTCCTACTGGGACGGATCAGGCAGCGTACCGGACGAAGTCGCTCTCACCTGGGAAGAACAGGCGCAAGGCGTCAGCTTCACCCGGATCTGGATCCGTGTGTTCTAAGTACTGCTGAAGCTCCGGCGAGGGTCCTGTAATAGATCCTCGCCGGATTTTTTTTGTGCAAGAGAGCGATTGCCGATCCGGCCTGACTGCAGGAGAATGGCCGCCCCAATGGAGAAGGTCGTCGTCCTGTCCGCGCTGCGCACGCCCATCGGGCGGTTTGGCGGCAGCCTCGCCAAGCTACCCGCGACGGCACTCGGGGTCGCGGCCGTCGAGGCGGCCCTCCGCGCAGCGGAGGTCGACAAGGATCAAGTCGACTCCTTGATCTTCGGCATGGCGCGCCAAGCCGGCGCGCGGCCGAACCCCGCGCGGCAGGTGCTGTTCCGCGCGGGCATTCCGCGGGAGCGCACCGCGTTCACCGTCAATCAGGCCTGCGCCAGCGGCATGAAGGCGCTGCAACTCGCGGCCGACGAGTTGCGCCTGGGCCGCGCCAAGGTGGTGGTGGCGGGGGGCATGGAAAGCATGTCCAACGTCCCGCACGTCCTTGACAAAATGCGCGACGGCTACCGCCTGGGCGATGGCAAGGTCGTGGATCTCATGTACCGCGACGGCTTCCAGTGCCCGCTCGCCGACATGATCATGGGCGAGACCGCCGAACTCCTGGCCCGGGAACTGGGCATCTCCCGCGCCGAACAGGATCAGTTCGCCCTCGAGAGCCAGCAGAAAGCCGGCGCCGCCGGTGCGGCAGGCGCATTCGCCGCGGAAGTCGCGCCGGTCAGCCTCGAGACCAAGCAGGGCCCGCACATCTTCCAGCAGGACGAGCACATGAGGCCTGACACGACGCTGGCGAAGTTGGGAAGCCTGGCGCCGGTGTTCGATTCCAAGTCCGGGACGGTCAGCGCGGGGAACTCCTCCGGCATCACCGACGGCGCGGCGGCTCTGGTGATGACGACGGAGTCGGAGGCGCGCCGCCGCGGCTGGCAGCCGATGGCCGTGATGCTCGACTCACACCTCACCGGCTGCGACCCGAAGCGCATGGGCCTCGGCCCGGTGCCGGCCACGCAGCAGCTTCTCGCCCGGCACGGCTGGAGCCTGAACGACTTCGACCTCTTCGAGATCAACGAGGCCTTCGCCGCCCAGGTCCTGGCCTGCCTGCGCCAGTTGCCGATCCCGCGCGGTCGGCTCAACGTCCACGGCGGCGCCATCGCCCTGGGCCACCCCATCGGCTGCTCCGGGGCGCGCATCGTCGTGACCCTGCTGCACGCGCTCCGGCGGCGGGGCGCGCGCCGCGGCCTCGCTACGATCTGCGTTTCCGGCGGGCTCGGCATGAGCTCCGCCTGGGAATTGTCCTAAACCATGCACATGATTCCGATCCTCATCCTCTCCGCCCTCGCGGCATCCTGCGACGCGAAGACGCAAGAACCGGCCCAGCCTGCGGCGCCTGCGGCGCCTGGGGTGGCGGCCAAGGCGCCAAAGCGCGCGCCGGACTTCCATTTCGAGGACGCGACGGCCATTCCCGACGCAGCCCTCGCCGAGTACCACGTCACCATGAAGGTCTCCGTGGACGGCGTGGACGCCGGCACCATCACCTTCGCGCTGTGGCCCGAGAAGGCGCCCAACACGGTGCGCAACTTCCTGCGCTACTGCGACGAAGGCTTCTACGACGGCCTGCTCTTCCACCGCATCCTGCGCAATTTCATGATCCAGGGCGGCTCGCCCACCAACGACGGCGCCGGCAACGGCCCGAACGGCAAGATCAAGGGCGAATTCTCGATGGATCCGCGCTGGTTCCACCGCTACGGCGTGCTGTCCATGGCGCGCAGCTCGGACCCGGATTCCGCCTCGAGCCAGTTCTTCCTCTGCTGCGAGGAATCCGACAGCACCGCAGGCCTCAACGGCATGTACACCAGCTTCGGCCGCATGACCGGCGGCGTGGCTGCGCTGGAAGCGATGGCCAACGTGCCGACGGCCGTCAACCCCGCCGCCGGCGAGAAGTCGCGTCCGCTCAAGAAGGCCATGATCGTCGAGGCGCGCGCGGTGAAGGGCGCCGCGCCGGCGCCGGCCGAGCGCATCGAGCGTCCCGCGCCGGCGGACGGCGCGCTCACCGTGATCGAGGTGCAGCACGTGCTCCTCAGCTTCAAGGGCATCCCGCGCGTCAACGCCACGCGCAGCCAGGCCGAGGCCGAAACCCTGGCGGCGGAAGTCCTGAGCCGCGCGCAGAAAGGCGAGGACTTCACGGCGCTGGTCAAGGAATTCTCCGACGACGGCAAGGATCCCAAGGATCCCACGCCCGGCGTCTACCGCATGACCGCGCCCGGCTACACGGACAAGGTGATCTTCGACGGCATGATGGGCCGCATGGCGCAGATGCACGCGACGCTCGAGCCCTTCGAGCGCAAGGTGCGCGCCGGCGAAGCCACCAACAAGCAGTGGGTGGCCGAAGTGCAGAAGGCCTACGGGCCGGCCGGCCTGATGGAATTCCTGCAGAGCACCATTTCCATGCCGCGCGACGAAATGGCGCCGGCCTTCGGCGACGTCGGCTTCGCGCTCAAGGTGGGCGAGGTCGGCATGGCGCCGTATGACAAAACCAAATCGCCCTTCGGCATCCACATCATCAAGCGGCTCCAGTAATGACTCTCGACCTCAAGAATCCCGAGAAACTCGCCGACGCCGATCTCGGCAAGGTGCTCTGCGACCTCCAGGTGGCGGTGGACGGCAAGGACGCCGGCACCATGACGCTGGAGTTCTGGCCCGACGCCGCGCCCGGCACCGTGCGCAATTTCCTGCGCTACGCCGCCGAGGGCTTCTACGACGGCAAGGGCTTCCACCGCGTGATCGACGGCTTCATGATCCAGGGCGGATGCCCGCTGGGCACCGGCACCGGGGGGGGGCCGCGCGGGCAGATCAAGGGCGAGTTCAGCCGCAACAAGGCGCACTCGCACAAGCGCGGCGTGATCTCGATGGCGCGTTCTCAGGATCCGAACAGCGCGTCCTGCCAGTTCTTCATCTGCCACGGCGACGCGTCGTTCCTGGACGGGCAGTACGCCGCGTTCGGCAAGCTGGCGGCGGGGGACGCGGCGCTGGAAGCGATCGCGAAGGTGCCCTGCGCGGCCGGCGGGGGCGAGAAGTCCAAGCCCACCAAGAAGTGCACCATCACCTCGATGCGCCTGCGCGCCAAGGAGTAGCCGGATGAGCGAATTCGACGACACCGTGAACGCCGACGACGTGGAGACCCACGACTTCAAGAACCTGAAGCTGGACTTCGACGAGGAGGGCGTGGCGTGGCTGCGGATCGAGCGGCCGAAGCAGCTGAACGCGCTCAACCTCGAAGTGATGGAGGAGCTGCGCATCTGCATCGCGGATCTGATCGACGATCCGGAGACGGAAGCCATCGTCATCACGGGGGGGGGCGACAAGGCGTTCGTGGCCGGCGCCGACATCTCCGAGCTCACGGAGCTGGACGCGCACGAGGCGCGCGCGCTGTCGCTGAACGGACAGGACGTGCTGGGGATGATCGAGACCTGCCCCAAGCCGGTGATCGCGATGATCAACGGCTTCGCGCTGGGGGGGGGCCTGGAGCTGGCGCTCGCTTGTCACATCCGCGTCGCGGCGGCGACGGCGAAGATGGGCCTGCCGGAGGTGTCGCTGGGCCTGATTCCCGGATTCGGCGGCACGGTGCGGCTGGCGCGCCTGGCCAGCCCGGGCGTGGCGCGCGAGTGGGTGCTGACCGGCGAGCAGTACGGAGCCGAGGAGGCGCTGCGCGTCGGCGTGGTGACGCGCGTGGTCGCGCCGGATCAGTTGCGCGCGGAAGTGAAGAAGCTGGTCACGACCATCCAGAAGCGCGGCCCGGTGGCGATCGCGACGGCGCTGGAAACCATCCGCCGCGGCCAGGAGTGCGGCCAGACCGAGGCCGAGAATCTGGAGGCGGACGCGTTCGGGATGATGTTCACGACCGAGGACGCGCGCGAGGGGACGAAGGCTTTTCTCGAGAAGCGCAAGCCTGACTTCCAGGGGCGTTAATCCTTCAAGTTCGCGTCGTAAGTGAAATCCAGCACCACGACAGTGCCCGGATCCTGCGGCACCGTCACGTCCTGCCACGGCAGGACTTCCGGAGGATTCACCCCGCTCGGCGCCGTGCCGACGCACACGCCGACGTAGAGGTCCCAAACTCCGCCCGCGCCTCCGATCAGGCTGCCCTCGACCGGATGGATGCGGTAGTGGCCTTCAGCGTCGGTGCGCACGGGCGTGCCGGGGAATCGCGTGGCGACGCCGCCGTACGGGCGCACCTCCACGCCGGCCACCGGCCGCCCGGCCGCGTCGCGCACGGTGCCGCATAGAACCGGGCCGTCCGCGGCCGGCGCGTTCCAGGCGGGCGCCGCGGGATCGGCCGCCTGGCAGGCGCCGGCGGCGAAGAGCAGAGTGGCGGCGAGTCTCATGCTGACGGGCTGACGCCGCGGCGGGCGCGATCTTGGTGGATTCAGGGCGATTCCTCACGCAGGCTGAGACCGACCTCTGGGTCCCAGCTCAGGATGAGGCTCGTGCGCTCGAAATCCGCGGTGTGGGCGGGCGCGCGCCGCTGCGGGATCAACACCGGGCAGGTCCACTCCCACGCCGGCATCGGGACGCCACGCCCGCGGAAGTAATGCTTGCTCCAGAGATCAGAGAAGTCGAAATCCATGTCCAGCGTTCCAGAATCGTCCAGCCGGAAGCTCCAATGGGCAAGATCCTCCTCCGTCAGCGGCTGCGGTCCGATGGGGGCTTCCGGATCAGGGTCCGCAACCGCCTTCGACACCTCCTCACCGCGGAAATGGAAGGTTTGGAGGGGCGCCTCGTCCTCATCGAGCTCGATCCAGAACAGCGGCCGATCCACGGGGCGCAGCTCCACGCTCGCGGATTGCGGCCGGCCATCGGTCGCGCGCGCGTGCAGCCACGCGTCGCCCAGGCGCAGAACCGCGGCGTGGCGTCGAGACACGTCCGCGCTCCGGAAGGCATCGAAGTCGTCCGTGCGGTCGGACAGATTGACGGTCAGCCCGAACCGCGGATCCCACACCGCGTGCAGCACGGCGGCCGGCCAGGAATCGCCGGGCGCGCGGTCCGCCACCGGCCAGGTGCTGTGCTGCACGAAATGCCAGCGGCCGGCGGGCACTTCGAGCACTTCGGCATCCACCTCGAAGGGAGCGATCGTCAGAGTGCGGCTCTGGAAGGGGAGGACGACGGAATCGGGATCCGCCGGGAAGACGCCCGTGATGCTGCCGAGGCCCGACGGGTTCTTGGGATCGGCGTCGTTGATAAAACCGGACACGAGGCAGGTCGTCGGAGGAGTGGGCGACCAGGCGACCGGGTAGGGCATCGGATTCCGCAGCGTCAGTTCGATGCGCGGCGGACTTTGATCCGGGACGATCCGCGCGGTGCCCACGAGCGGTCCGACGTGCACGGGCACCGGATCCGCTCGGAAGAAAGGCGTTTCGTCGAAGGGATCGAAGTGAGGCAGATCCACGTCGCCGTCTTGCGGGACGAACACGCGCAGGCCGAGCGAGCGATCCCAGGCGAAGTGCACAGTGGGACAATCGAAATCCATCGTGCCCGGCGGCGGCATGGCGCGCGGCAGCGTGAATTCCTGCTCCTCGACCCAGCGCACGAAGGTCCGCACGAGCGCCCGCCGCTGCGGATGCTCCTCGTCGTTCTCGGCGTCCCAGAATGGATGGAGCGTGACAGTTTCAGAACTGCCGGGATCGAGGCGCCATTCGTCCAGTTGCTGGGCCGTGGGAGGAAGGTCCTTCTCCATCGTGCAGCCAACGCCAAAGCCCGTGAACTCCGGATGCTCGCGGCCGTCCTCGTCCACCGGAGCCCACGACGTGCCGAAGCCGACGCATCCGATGCCCGCGCCGCGCCACCAGACCGGGCCGCCGGTGTCGTTGGTGATGATCACCTCGATGCGCGGAAGGCCGGCCTCGTGATAGACCCGAGCGGTGGCGGCTGCGGCGCCGAGGCGGAAGTGCGCCACGGGCTCAACCCCCGCCGAGCCAGCCGGTGCTTGCGTTGCGAGGCCGGCTGCGCAGGCGAGGATGAGCAGGCTCATGCGTTCACGCGATCAAAAGGGCCAAGAGTTGTGCGCGCGGACGTCGAGTCCGGTCGCGGGATCCCACCTCACTCGCAGCCATCCGCGGGCGGCATCGAAATCGTGAGCAGGAACTCTCGCTTGCGGCAGCGCGACGGGAATGAGCGCGTCCCACGGCTGGGCGTAATCGAGCTTTTCCTCGGATGGATCGAGCCACGATTCTCCGTCGAGGTAGCAGGAATTGAACTCCGACTCTCCGGCGTTCAACCGCACCAGGCTGGCGTACCGGTCGGAGAGCGCCGCTCCTTGCTGAGGCCACGGCTTCGGCTCCCGTCGGGGCGGCAGGATGGATTCGGCCGCGCCCGGCTTGCGGAGCCAGACGAAGGGCTGGTTCTCGATCGGAATCCAATGTTGGGGCTCCGCCCCGGTGTTGTGGACGTGAATCTCACACCGGCCATTCCAGGATCGCATCAAAAAGGTGGCATCACAATCGCCGAATGCGAAGCTGGCGGACCGGGACCAAGCCGCGTTCGACTGCCCGTAGGGTTTCCAGGCGCCGCCGTTCCGGAATGACTCGTGCTCCTGCAGCGCCGCATCGAAACCGAAGTCATTCTCCCAATAGAAGTGCAACTGCGTCGGCAGGAAGCGGGGCGGCTGCTCGCCCTCCCTCGTGCACGGCCATGTGGAGTCCAGCACGTAATGCCAGCGCTGCACCAGCCGCGGGCCGAACTCCACTTGGTGGTCTTCGGCGCCGGTCGGATCGAATGAATAGGGCGCCAGCCGGCCGGTGCGCGTTTCACCGGGCGCAAATCGACACTGCGGATCGGGGGCGAAGCGGCCGTGGGCGCGGTGAAGCTCGGCGTCGTACATGTACGCGTGATCGATCTCCTTGCCTGCCTCGAAGTCCACGGTCGTGAATCCCCACGTCAATGGCGAGCCGACGCCGGTCAAGCTCCAGAACACTTCGCGGTCCAGAGGATTCGTGAGAGTCCACTCCACCACGGGCCAATCCTTCTCGTGGCGCAGCAGCGCGGTGCCGCGCAGAGGACCGCAGTGGAAGGGGATGGGACCGATCCCGCGCTGGAACGGCTCGTCGGCGAAGGGATCGAAGTGGTCCAGGAATATTGAGCCTTGTTGGTCCAGGAAAACGCGCGGACCCGTCGCCCGGCTCCAGGCCAGGACGATGTTCGCCCCGAAGCCGGGGCGGTTGCCTTTAGCCGTGGAATCACGCGGCAATACGAATGGGTGCCACCACGCCCAGCGATCGAGTGGCGAGACTTCCTGCACGTTGTCCTCGAACGCATCTTGGATCGGCCGCGCCGTCCAGGGCTCTCCCGTGGCGCCGGGAAGGATGCGCTCCCATGCCGGCACGCCCACGATGTTCATACAGACGGCGCCGGGGTCATGGGGCACCACTTCACCGCTCAAGTCGACCGGTTCCACGATCCAACCGTAGGAATAGGACTCGGTCATGTTGGGGCGCCACCAGATCGGCCGGTCCAGGTCGTTGCGGATGCTCACGGCCACGTGAGGGTCTCCGTCGACCAGGTAGAAGCGGGCGATGCCGCGCGCGGGTCCGGCGGCGAACTCCACCGTGCCCAGCTCGGTGATCTGCGCCGCGGGCTCGGCCGGAGCACTCGACTGCAGCGGGGCGCAGAGCAAGAGCAGCTGGAGTGCCATCAGAATGGCCATTCACTTCCTGCGAGCACCTCGATGCCGCGCTCGGGATTCCAGCGCAACCTGAGCCAGCCTTGCCCGAATTCGCTCCAGCGCTCGGGCGCGGACTGCTGCGGGACGGCGAAGGGGCGGATGAAGTCCCACGGCGTCTTGGACAGGAGGCTCACGAGCACCTCCTCCGCCCGAGTGTCGAGGAAGCTGCCGCCATCCCGGGTATGTCCGCCCGCTCCAATCCAGGTGCGCTTCCGGTCTGCCTCATCCAACTGGCGGTCATTCACCGGCCACTTGAACGGTGCGCCCTGCAACGCAAGCGGATTCAACTCGTTGCCAGGCATCTGGACCCACCGCTTCAGGTCCGGAGCGCGGATGGTCCAGTACTGAGGCGTGCTGCCATCGTTGCAGAGTTCGATCCCGTAATAGCCTGTCAGTAGATTGACATGGACGAGGAGCGCCAAGGAACCGAATCGGATGCTTTCGGAGTCGGCACTTTCCGCCGGCTGAGTGTTGAAGGGGCGCCAGACATCGCCTTGCATGAGGGCGATTGGAGTCTGCAGGCCGACGTCGAAGCCGTAGACCGCGTCAAAGTGGAGAAGCAGCCGTGCGGGAAGGAACCTGGGCGCTTCCGAGCTTGCTCCGGCTGGCCAGGTGGAAGAAAGCAGGAACGTCCAGCGTTGCATGCCCTGCGGCCCGCTGGCGCGCAGCCACTCCGAGCGGCTGCCGAGGGACTCCGAAAAAGGCGCGATGCTAACGATCCTCGTCTGCCCTGGAGCAAACCGAGCGTCATCCCCGAGCGGCATCTCGCCGAATGCCCGGCGAATGGTCGTATCGGCGAGGAGCAGATCCTCCTCGAAGGCGCCTTCGTTGAATTCGAGTTCGGAGAAGCCCCATTCGCGCGTGCCACCCGCGCCGCGCGCGCTCCACCAGAGTTCGCGTTCCGTCGGATTTGTCAGAGTGAGATCTACGATCGGCCAGCCGTTTTCGTGGCGGAGTTCGGCCGTGCCGCGCAATGGGCCGAAGCGGATCGGATGGGGCCCAGGGCCGCGCTGGAAGGGCTCGTCGGCGAAGGGCTGGAAGTGGGAGTAGTGGACGACGGCGGGATCATCGAGGAACACCCGCGGTCCCGTGGCGCGGCTCCACGCAAGGACGAGCGCCAGGTCGGTGAAGTCCATTGTGGTCGCCGGCGTCGTGTCGCGCGGCAGCGTGAACTCGTGGCACCAGGTCCACCGGTCGAGCGCCGGCAGGACGTACGGGCCATCCATCCGCTCAGGGTCGAAAGGCTGCGCCGTCCATGCCTTGGCGGATTGACCGGGCGCGATCTGCCATTGTGACAATTTCTCCGGGGTCACGGGCACGTCCTTCTCGAAGGAGCAGCCAATGATTTCGCCGCCGGACACGGTCTTGCCGGTCTCCGAGGCCACCGGCTCGACGATCCAGTGACTGGATACGCAGCCCATCCCGGCTCCTCGCCACCAGATGGGTGCGGCGCCGTCATTGCGGATGACGACGTCCACCCGCGGCTCGCTGCCGGACAGATAGAAGCGCGCGCTGCCTCGTGCGGGCCCGGCCGCGAACTCGACGGTGCCGAGCTCGGTTTCCTGCGGGGCCGGAAATGCGTCCGGCGGCGCGGCGGTGGCGCCCAGGAGCATCAGGCAGGCGAGAGAGGGCATGTTCCTGTTAACGCCGCGACCCGCGGCCGGTTTCATTCCCTTGCCAGATTATCCGGATTGGCTCCACAAGATGATCCCATTCCCGACCGCGTGGAAGCTGGCCGGCAGCCAGAGGTTGCCGGACCGGCGGTAGAGGACGCCGAAGAACAGGCCGATCGCGAAGATGCTGGCGAACATCGGCACGGCTGTGGAGGCGGGCGTGAAGTAGTAATTCCAGTGCAGCGGGCCGAAGGTGTAGAGCGCGTTGGCCACGAGGATGCCGGTCAGCGCGCCGCCGCGGCGCACGAGGGCGGTCTGCAGCATGCCGCGGTAGACGAGCTCCTGATAGAAGCCGTAGCACAAATAGGGAAGGAATACGGTGCCCAGGCTGCTCGGCAGACCCCTCGACGAGGCGAGCAGGAGCAGGAAGAACGTGGCGGCCATGATCAGCACGTGCGCGCAGTACCACTTCTCCGTGACGGTCCAGTCGCGCCAGGCGCGGAGCCCCAGTTGCGGCCAGCGGACCTGCGCGATGAGCGGCGCCGCGAGCAGGGCGACGCCGAGCAGCGCCGGCAGCAGCAGCCAGAGCGGGACGCTCGGGCCGAGGCCCTTCACCGCGAATAGCCGCACGAGCTCGACGCTCACTGCGGCCAGCAGGAGCAGCAGGCCGGCCCGCGCGCTGAGGTCCGGCGCCGGCCGGCCGTCGAACTGCAGCAGATGCCCGCGGAGGTGGCGGGTCCACGCCCGTGGCTGCGCAGGATCTGACTCGGGCACGCCGGGAGTCATGGCGGGCAGCATAGAGCGCGGACAGGAGGAGAGGCCGCCGCGGCGAGCGGAATCCCACAAGAAAGCACCATGCGAATCGGGCACTGGGTTTCCGAATAGCATGGTGTTCTTGCCCCTGGCAACTGACGCGCAGAATGCGAATTGCCTTCTCAGGGCCCGAAATCGACCGCGATCGTGCCGTCCGCAAGGTGTCCTTGAAAAAAGGACAGGTTCGAGCGAATCCGTCCTTAAAAAAAGGACAGGTTCCAGTGAGTGGCAGGTCGGACCCGCCAACCAAGGGTCCTTGGCATGCCGTCAAAGAATTGCGCCATCCTCCAGCAAACTCATCACGAGCCGCACCATCAAGTCCTTCTGCGCCGGGGCACTCTCAGCGATGAGCAGGGCGACCGCCACCACCGCGTTGTCCGCAAGCCGCGGCTGGCCGTTTGGGCGCCAGAGCAGATCATGGCGCCGGAGGTACTCCAGAAACAGCAAGGCGCCGATGCGCTTGTTGCCGTCGGCGAAGGGATGGTCCTTGATCACGAAATAGAGCAGATGCGCCGCTCGGGACTGGGCGCTGGGATAGAGCGGCGCACCGTCGAAGGTTTGCTCGACCGCACCGAGGCTGCCCTCCAGCGCCGCGCCTCGCTCGAGGCCGAATAGGGCGCCGGCCTCGCCCCGCTCTGCGAGGTTGCCCCGGATCGAGTTGACTGCAGCGCGAGCCTCGGCGGGACCCAACCGGCCAAGCGGTGCCACAGGCCTGGACGGGGCGGTGGCCAGGCGCTGCTGGTCGTACTCGAGGAGGAGCCGCCAGGTTCGGGTATAGCGCTCGACGACCTGCAGGACGGAGAGTCCTTCCTCGGTGACGAGATCGCGGCTCTGCAGCGTCCTGGCGAGCAAGCCAACGGCTTGCTGAAGGTCCTCTACGCCTTGCTCGGCCAGCCGCCGCTCGTTGAGGCTATAGCCCCGGAGCAGGTGGTCCCGCAGAGTGCGGGTAGCCCAGATCCGGAACTGGGTGCCGCGCTTGGAGTTGACCCGATAGCCAACGGAAATGATGACGTCCCGAGAATAAAAGGCTACGGGCTTGTCCGAGGGAGCAATGTGCAAAAAATGCACATTGCTTTCCTCGCGCAATTCCCCGTCTTGGAAAACGCGTTGAAGGTGTTTGGTGACGACGGAGCGCTCGCGCCCGAACAGCTCCGCCATCTGCTGCTGGGTCAGCCACACCGTCTCCCGCTCTAGCCGGATGTCCACCCGCACCCCGCCGCCGGGGGCCTCGTAGACGAGGACTTCACCCCGCGAGGGCTCGAGCTTCGAGGCAGCCACGCCTCAGCCGACGACCTGCGGCCGTCCCGATTACCCGCAACCCGCCTCCAACCCCCTAAATCACCGCAAACAACCCCTTCACCACCGTCTCCCGAATCCCCTCCGCCAGCCGCTGCGCGCTCGCCTTGGCCGCCACCTTCAGTTTGATGACCTCGAGCTGCGTCAGCACCTCCATCTTCGAGACCAGCAGCTTGTAGCCCTTGGGCGTGAGCTCGCCGTCGGCCAGCATGACCGTCCAGCGCTCCAGGTTCTCGGCCTGCAGGCGCACGAAGTCCGACTCGTCCTTCTTGGCGGTGGCGACGAGGGTCTTCAGCTCGTCCTTCGCCAGCGCCTTGCCCTCGTCCGCGAGGCCGTCAATGAAATCGGTGAACTTGCTCATTTTTGGGGCTCGCGCCGCGCGGGGTTCTTCAGGTTTTCGGTGGCGATGGCGACGTCGAAGGCCTGGCCCAGCACCGCCGCCGCCTCGCGGAAGTATCGGCTGCCGAGCGCGCCGGGGCCAGCGTCGCGGTATTCCTGAACGTCGCCGGCGAAGAGGCCGTTGATCAGCTCGACCTGCGCGGCGGTTTCCGAGTTGGTGGGGCCTTTGCCCTTTTCGTACTCGTAGGCCTGGCGGAGGTGGAGGGTGGTGGCCTCGATGCGGGATTCGTTTTCGGAGATGGGTTTGTGGTCGAAGCTTTCGACGAGGAGGGTGGCTTCGGCTTTGAGGGTGGTGAGCTGCTCGTACGAGGCGGGGTCGTAGTAGGAGAGGGGGACGTCGGAGCAGGCGCTGGGGGCGAGGGCCAGCGTGAACAGTGCGAGAAATTTGTGCATGCGGGTGGGTCCGGCACTATATCGAGGACAGGGATCACAAGCTTACCAGTGATCCAACCACAATAAAGCCGCGTTTCGGCCCGCGAAGAAACAGTACTAGCCTTCTCTACTTTTATCTCCGTTCAGGTCGGCTGTGGCCTACGTCAACACATTCACCTTAGTAAATGCGAGTGAGACAATTCGAAACTGGCCGACCAGCAGGGTCTCAGGAGAGATCGCGTATGCGGAGCGAATGCAAACGTTAGACTGAGTTCATTCGCCTGAATCCTCATCCATCTCAAGATCTCCCTCTTCAGGATCCTCGGGGACCACATCAGGTGCGGATGAAGTAGGCTTGCCCATCGCGCTGGAAATCAAACCGAGTAGGGCGTTCTTCCGAGTCTGGAAGAAATCTTGAAACCTATCACGGCGCAGTTGGTCCGGATCTATCAGGTGGCTGGATAATATCTGGTTCATGCCCGCGGCATCGATTAGTACGCGAGGACTAGACTGAATCTGTTCGATGTAAAGCGACGGAGCCTTGCCGCCGATCATTCGGTTTGCCTTGTAGGAGATCGCGGTCTTATTAATAATGGAATTATACACTCTGGGCGGTAAACCATTGGCTTTGCACCATTTCCGTGGGAAAATGTGATGAATGTCAATCTTCCTTTCATCACGGTCCAATTCGATCATTCTCGCTTTCCAGAAAAAATCCATTGCTCCCTCTCGCTGAATCAGGACATATAGGCCACGATATGCGGCACTTGTGCGGGTCCGCAAGGTGTCAAGTCGGCCGGGCTGGAATCCGGATTCAGAAACTGTTGTCGGCTCTACAGTGCTACCACCATCGATCCAAGAAACAAGTTGCTGATAATCGAGAGCGATTCGCGTTTCGATCGCCGATCCGTAAAGTTCGCCCATAACGCCGCACCAGTACCAGCGAGCCAGCTTGATCTTGATCTGCGGTTCAAGCCAGCGCTCTTCCATTCTTGTCAGAATGCAGGCCAATGGGACCAGCTGGCTGCGGTACGGTATGAATTTGGGATGTTGAAAACCTTGATCTCGAAGGAACTTCACGGCTTCCAGAAAGCCCTTTGTCAGCAGATCTTTCCACTTGTGATACGCGGTGAGCGGAAGTGATAGGATGTGTTCGCGCTTCGCTGTGACAGCAGCAGCGTCCTTACCACTTCTGCCCGCAGCCTCATCAGATGCGCGTCGTTCCCAAGAGTGTAGGAGCGAAATTCCTTGCAAGAAGTCGGTAGGTTCAAGATCACGGAGTAATGGATTCCGTGTAAGTCGTCGGCTCCGCCCCTCAGACTTGGACGAGCCCAGCCAATCCTCACGAAGGTTGAAGCCATCTGCCGCCCATGCCGCCGTAACGAGCTCAAAAACGGAGAGTGGGACACCGCCTGTATTAACCTTCTCAAATACTAAGCAAACCGCCTCCTTGCTCGTTTCCTTCTTGAGTGCGATTACTGGTACATGATATTCCCGGAACGGCTTGAGGACCTGGGTACGAAATTGCATATACCGTGGGAATTTCTCTTGATGCATCGAGTTCAGGCCCTCTTCCCATTCATCCGAATTGAGAATCTGGTTGCATGGGAAGTGAAAGGCCTTGTACTCCTTCTCCGGAGTAGTAAGGTCAAGAACAACCTCGCGACCGAAATTGGTCCGAACTGTCTTCTGCTCGTCGACAGCAACGATGGACTCGAGCAAAGCCACCGGACCTCTCATGGCCTTTTCAATGTCAAAATAGTAATACAGGAGACGTTCCCGCTTCTTGTCGTCGCGGGTCGCTACAGGTCCTCTAAGTCTGAGCACCTGAGTCAGTGAGGTTAGGCGTTGTTGGCCATCCAAAATGAGTTGCTCAGCTTCCGGAGGAGCGCTGCCAGTGAACTCCACCCCCTCAACTAGTCTGTTCTGAAATTTGGCCTCGCCACCTGTCTCAAGCAGCATGACTGCGCCAATTGGAAATGAGCGGGCTATGCTCACTAATAGTGAACGAATATGCTCATCATCCCACACCCACCCGCGTTGGAAATCAGGCAGCTGAATAACTCCGTCAGCAATTTCGTCTAGCAGCTTAGAGAGTTGCGTTTTCGTCGAGTCGTAGGTGGACATGGGCTTGCGCGGGGTAGGAGCAGAATAGCAGCATCGCTCCGATTAGACCAAATTACGAATGAATGGAAACATTCGGTCCAGGACAAATTAGGACTTCTCGTTTCCGGGCGGGGGAGGCATGAAGAGTGGAGGACCGTTGCAGGCTGACCTTGCCCTATTCCGGAACTGAACTTCCCCTACTTCGACGGACAGCGCAGTCCTTATGGTGCAAAGCCCGCCGGAAGCGTGTCATTCATCACAATCACCCGCTGAGAACCTCGACGAGTTCTGCAATCACCTGTAGGTCTCCCTGGTCCTTGTCCGTTAGCAGGCGCGGTTCGAAATCTGGGTTGACGGGTTTGAGCAAGATACGCTCATGTCGCCAAGATGAGCCCTTAGCGGTCTTATCGCTCTCGTACCGCTTGATGGTGTAGCGCTGGCCTGTCTCAGGGTCGTTAGTGTCGCGGAGCTGGATGAGGACCGTCTTGCCCTGGCGCGTGCCTTCGACGGGGGCGCGGAAGAGGCACCAGGCGCCGTCGGGGATTAAGGGCTCCATGGACTTGCCCACAATCTGAGCGACGAACATTCCGGGACGCAGCCGGTGCCGCGACTCGACCGCGACCCATTCGAAGCCCTCGTCTTCGATGTTCTGCGGGTCGCCGAAGGCTCCGGCGGCGGCCTTGAGCGGGACGAGCGGCACGCAGCTGACATAGCGCTCCTCGGGTTTGGGCTCGACTATCCGGAGCCCCGGTGGCAGGGCACGAGAAGTTGCATCCTGGGACGCATCGACCGCAGCGCGACGCAACCGACGGTACGCCTCTGAAGCCATCCAAGCGGTCACGATCTTCTGGAACGAAAGATCATTCATGTAGCGCACGAAAATTTCTTCGTTCTGATCCATGCGCTCGACGAACAGGATCTCCAGCAGGTTCTTGAACACCAGTTCGAACTTGTCCCCCGGATTAACGGCGGCCGCCTGCCGCAGTCCGTCGTTGGACATGGCTGCTTCGACGATCTGGTCGAAGAAGAGCTGGTCCGCCTGGTTGAAGTCCGTACCGAACTGCTCGTTCACGACGTCAATGAGCTGCGACAGCGGGACAGGTTGAGTCCGAACCAAGCCGCTGCCGACTTCAGTGGGGCCATCGAGGCGGCGAGCCTCGCCTTCTTGCAACGAGATCGAACCTTCGCTGATCTTCTGCAGGCGGTAGTAGTCGAGCCGCACCTCGTCGTCGAACTGATAGGCCGGGCCACTCTTGCGACGCGGCAACTTGGCCGCAAGGTGGCGCAAGAACACGTATAGGCGCTCAAGGTCCGAGTCCTGATACGGGATCACCTGGCTCAGGAAGCCATAGAGGTTGAGAAACGCCTGCACCTTTCCTCGCCAAAGTTCCGCCTCTTCCTCGTCATCCCTCTGGCGTACGGTGAATCTCGAGACGGCCGGATCGAGCGCCGCGTTCATCGCCTGGTGGTCCATCGCGCTCTGCCTCTGCTTCGGCTTGAAGTACACGGCACAGAAGCGCTCCACCTCTCCGTCCAGGTAAATCCCGGAGGCGTCGAGTTCGCTCCTGATGGCGTACATGCGCGCGGGGTCGACTTGCTCGCCCATCTCAGCGCCTTCGTAGTAGACCTTAAATGCCTCGCGGATCTCCTCGCGATCGTTCACGAAATCAAGAACGAAGGTGTCCTCCTTGAGCGGATGGATCCTGTTCAAGCGCGACAGCGTCTGCACGGCCTGGATGCCCGCGAGCCGCTTGTCCACGAACATCGTGTGCAGAAGCGGCTGATCGAACCCCGTCTGGTACTTCTCCGCCACGAGCAGCACCTGGTACTCCTGGGTCGTGAACTTCTCGGGCAGTTCCTTCTCGGAGATGCCGTTGTTCATACCCACTTCGGTGTAGGTGACGCCGGAGAGCTTGTCGTCCTGAACCGTGCCAGAGAAGGCCACCAGCGACTTGATGGCGTAACCCTTCTCCTGGATGTAACGATCGAAGCTCTGCTTGTAGCGCACGGCTTCGAGACGAGAGCCTGTCACCACCATCGCCTTGGCCCGTCCGCCGATCTTGTGGCGGGTGACGGCCTGGAAGTGCTCGACCATCACCTCGGTCTTCTGCGCGATGTTGACCGGGTGCATCTTCATAAACCGGCCCAGCGCTTGCGCGGCCTTCTTGCGTTCGACCTGAGGATCCTCCTGGCATGCCTTGAGCAGTTTGAAGTAGGTCGCGTAGCTCGTGTAGTGCTTCAGCACGTCGAGGATGAACTCCTCCTCGATAGCCTGCCGCATCGTGTAACGGTGCGCGGGCTGCCCATTGCGGCCGAACACGGCGAGCGTCTTGTGCTTGGGCGTGGCGGTAAAGGCGAAGAAGCTCAGGTTCGCCTGCCGGCCGCGCTTGGCCATGCTGCGGAACAGCTCCTCCATGTCGTCACGTCCTTCCTCGGACGCGCGCTTCTTCGCCTCTTCCCGCAAGATCTCGCCGCCGAGTACTTCCTTGAGATCGGTCGCCGTCTCTCCGCCCTGCGAGCTGTGAGCCTCGTCGATGATCACGGCGCAGCGCCGGGTGGCCAGCGTGCCCGTGCCAGTCTCGCCGCGCTCCTCGGCTAGCTTGAGTAACTGACGCGAGACAAACGGGAACTTCTGCAAGGTCGTGATGATCACGGGCACAGAATTCTCCAGCGCCTCAGCGAGCTGCCGCGAGCTCTCGTCGATCCGCTGCACGACGCCGCGCTTGTGCTCGAACTGGTAGATGGTGTCCTGGAGCTGTTGGTCAAGCACCACGCGGTCGGTCACCACGATGACGCTGTCGAAGACGCGTTGGTTGGACACGTCGTGCAGCGACGCCAGCCTGTGCGTCAGCCAACCGATGGTGTTGCTCTTGCCGCTGCCGGCCGAGTGCTCGACGAGGTAGTTACGCCCCACGCCCTCGCTGCGGGCGGCCTCCACCAGTTGGCGCACCGCCTGAAGCTGGTGGTAGCGCGGGAAGATCATCGACTCGGTCCTGACCTTGCGGCCCTGCTCGTCGCGCTTCTCGTCGCTCTGCAGGTGGATGAAATGGGCGAGTAGGTCGAGCAGGCTGTCCCGCTGGAGCACCTCCTCCCATAGGTAGGCCGTGCGGTAGGTCCGCCCGGCCAGATCGGGCGGGTTGCCGGCGCCGCCGTCGCAGCCCTTGTTGAACGGCAGGAAGTGTGTCGCAGTACCCGCCAGGCGCGTGGTCATCAGCACCGAGTCGGTATCCGCCGCGAAGTGCACAAGTGTGCGGCGCCTGAACTCGAAGATCGGCTCGCGCGGGTCGCGGTCCTGCTTGTACTGTCTGCGTGCGTCTTCCACCCGTTGGCCCGTGAGCGGGTTCTTCAGCTCCACCGTGGCCACGGGGATTCCATTCAGGCTCAGCGTCACATCGAGGGACTTCTCGGAGCGAGGCGAGAAGTGAAGCTGCCGGGTCAGCCCCAGGCGGTTCGCAGCGAAGCGCGCCTCAAGTTCCGGGTTCAGCTCGTGCGCAGCCTTGAAGAACGCTGCGTGGAGCGTCCGCCCGTAGCACTTGAAGCCGTGGCGCAGCGTCGCGAGCGAGCCGTGCTGGTCCATCCACTTGCACAGGTCGCCGAGGATCTGTTCGCCGGTCTTCTCCCCATGCAGGGCCTCAAGCTTGGCCCACTCCATCGGTTGCGTCTCGCGGATGAAGGCGAGCACCGTCACAGGGAAGATAGCGCGCTCGCGGTCGAAACCCTCGCGGGCGACCGGCGCGTAGCCGTTCTGGAGGAGGTGCGCTTCGATGACGGTTTCGAAGGCGGCTTCCGAGTAACGACCCTGACTCATGCCGCCATCCTCGCGAGTCTCTGCCCCAGCCACCACACGGCAACCGGGCAATAGGGAGCGATCTGGCCGTTCCCAGCGATGCGCTTGTCGCGTTCCCGCACGAACCGCTCGCGAGGCACGGCGCCGCCGATCCGCGCCTTCTCACCCTTCCACCACTCAAGAACGGCATCGAGGACGCATTTCCTGTTGTTCTTCAGCAGCGGGAGATTGAGGTTGAGTACTTGGTCTAACTGTCCATTGAACGCGGCGTCATCAGCGTGGATCGAGCCGTCTACTTCATACCGGACGCGAGTTTCGATGTGATGCGCAGCGTTGGCGGGGTTCCACTTGATATCGCTGTCACCCTTCCGAGTGTCACAGTGCTGCAAGTGTGGCGGCTGCCCGTGTCCGCCGAGACAGGCGCCGAGCAGGTTTTGGTAGCTGAGATGCTCGCCCGGGTGTTTCGCTTGGCACTGCCAATGCTCTACCTTCATGGAAGTCGGCCCGTTGCGGATCCGGTCCATGCAGTAGCAGCAGAGCCCGCGCTGCTCAGTCACGAGCGCGTTTCGGAGCGTCGCCTTGTCCGGGTAGTTGTCGTAGTCGCAATGCGGCGTCAGGCGGTGGGCCGTGAGGCTCGGCGGTTCCGCGCCCTTGGTGATGCCCCTCATTCCTTGCCCTCCATGAAGTCAAGAAGGGTTCGGAGGCGTACCACGTCGGGGCCGGCACCTTCATGCTCATCGAGCTTGGCAAGCAGCTCTCGGGCTCGGTCGAACTGCTGCGATCCGATCACTTGAGAGACCACGGCGAGACGGTGTGTCAGGTCCGCATTCCGCGAGGATGCCTCCATGACTTCGTCAAGGACCCGGCTTGAATCGAGGCCTAAGGAGTGCGGCGGGGAGTAGACCTGACCATCCGCGATGATCTGAATCCGGTCGTGCTCGACCTCGCCAATGACCTGCGGCGAATGCGTCGTCGCGATGAACTGGCAGCGCGGGAACGCGGCGATCAGGTTGCGAACGATCTGCCGCTGCCACTTTGGGTGCAGGTGCAGATCGATCTCGTCAATCAGCACGACCGCTTCTGCCTCGGCGGCCGGGTCAGTCATCTCCGGGTTGGCCTGGGCGAGCCGTCGCGTCAGGTCGAGCACCAGCGCGAGCGTGCCTCGCTCACCGTCCGACAACTGGCGCACGGCCACGGTGGTGCTGCCGCGATCGATCAGCAACTTCGGCTGCTCGTCGCCGTTCACCCGCAGATGGGCGTACCCCGTGAGGAACCGCGTTACCGCATCCTCGAAGGCAGCAAGCGCGCGTCCGGCTGAAGCACGCTCCGACTTGAGAGCTTCCTGGACCCGCATCCAGGCTGCGAACTCGCCCAGCCGAAGCTCGCGATTCGCAAACGCATCCGCGAAAGCCGCGGCGATGCCGCCGGCGGCCACGTTCTTCCCCGGCGCTCGTTCGGACGGCACGGCCCGATTGGTCGAGAACAGCACCGCCAACGGCCGCCCTCCGGGCCCTTTGCCCGTGACCGACACGGGAGCTTCGCCAAGGAACGTGGCCTTCTCGGGCGTGTCGTGCACCTGTTCGCGCGGCATGCCCGCCTTCTTCTCCTGCGGCGCACTGGACTCGCGCGGTTTGTGAATCAGGTAGCGATGCTCCGATCCGCCGATCTGCACACCGCACTCGATACTTAGCGCGTCGGCGCCAACCCGGATGTCCTCAGCGGTGAACGACGCGACTGGCGCGCGGAGCCTATTCGCCTGCTTCGCGACCGCCGAAAGACATACACGAAGCGCATCCAGCATGCTGGTCTTGCCGACTCCGTTGACCCCGACGATCAGGTTGAACCCCGCCTGAAAGTGGAACTCGGCTGTTTCGATTGCGCGCAGGTTGGCGAGTTTGAGCGCGGTGACTCTCATGCCGCATGCTCCACGTCGATCTGGCCTGCCACTGCTGCGGCAATAAGCGCGGCACGGCGTTCGTTGAGTAGGGCGATGGTGCGCTCATTCGCAATTCGAAGCGCGTCGAGCGTCGCCGTTGCACTTGATATCTGAGCAACTATGTCCCGCTGTTCATCAATCGGCGGAACTGCAAATGCGATGGCGCCAAGTTCCTCCGCGTTCAAGTGCGGCTGCGCCGCGCGGAGACGCAGAGGATCGATTTGTGCTTCGAGCACGTACTGACAGAGAAGAGTATGAGAGATAAAGACGGGGTCTGCGCCGCGCCAAATTCGCGCGACCATATCGAATCCGGCTACCGCCCCCTGCCATTCCTCGGTAACAATTGCGGAGTCGCCGGTATACGCTCCACTGCGTACTACCACTATGTCGCCAGCTTGCAGTCGGATGGTTCTCGACGTAGGCAGGTCAGCCTCCTCAACGAACACGAGTCCATCCTTGCTGAGAGTGCCGCGTTTGACGTTTGTGGCCCGCAGGAAGGGAATTCCTGAATCTGAATATTCCGGGGGTTGGCTTAGGCCGTAATCGATCGTGGCGAAGTGCTTCAGGCGCCACGTTTCCCAATGCGCCGGAATCTCGCCGAGCCAGGGGATGCCGGAGTCGCGTAGGGGGGCTTGGGGGTCGAGGCCGCGGGTGACGGCGCGGGTGATGAGCGCCCGGCGCTTCTCGGCCAACAGCCTGAGCACCCGCTCCTTCGCCGCCACCAGCGCATCCAGCCGCGCCGTCTCGCGGTCGAGGTAGTCGGCGATGGCGCGTTGCTGCGCTGTTGGCGGAACAGGGAGCCAGATCTTGGTTATGTCGTCAGGATTGGCGCGTTGGTGGCTTCTCGTGACGGACTGAACGACAGCGGAAATCAATTCACGTACAGGCGTAGACGAGTAGACGTAGAACGCGAAGCGGGCATCGAAGCCCGGCCGTGCAGAAAGCGGGACAAACTCCGTCGAGCAGACGATCGGTAGAGACTGCGGTCGCGTCAGCAGCACGCAACCCTTGCGAGGATTGAGCTTCGAGACGATCAGCTCACCGCCAGCAAGCGCAATCTTGTCGCTGTCGATCTCAGCCCCATTCTGAACGACTCCGTCGCCTGTCTCCTGAATCGCCGGAATCGAGTAGTGGAACACATCAACCGTATCGAACTCGGCGGTGCGAGCAGGTGTCTTCCTGTAGTCCAGCACGGCATCAGCGCGCATCGCCCGCCAAGTAGAGGGAAGTTTCGCAAGCCAATCGCGGCCACTCACTCCGTCACCTCCCGCAGCAGCCGCAGAATCTCCTCTTCCGCCTGCTTTAGCTCCGCATCGATCACTTCAAGCGGACGCGGCGGCGTGTACTTGTAGAAGTGGCGGTTGAAGTTGATCTCGTAGCCGACCTTGTCCTTGCTCCGGTCCATCCAGGCGTCGGGCACATGCGGGCGCACCTCGCGCGCGAAGTAGGCGTCGATGTCGTCCTTGAGCGGCACGTTCTCGAAATCGCGCAGATCGGCGTCCGGCTCATAGCCGTCATCCCGCCCGCCCTTGGCGATCGGCTCGGCCTTGGGGTCCTTCTGCGCGAAGACGCTGCGGAAGAGCTTCTGCTCGGCTGCTTTCCAGCGCGACTTGCGCGTGTGCAGCAGATCCTCGATGCGGCTCCACGCTGCATTCCAGTTGCGCTGCGGTTCGCGGCCCAGTGCCTTGTCGATCGCCTGCACGTCGTCGAGCAGGTGCGGGAAGGCGTCGAGGAAGCGGGCCTTATCGTCCACCGTCATCTGGAAGCGCAGGCGCAGAGGCCGCTCGACGGTGACGCGGGTGTAGCCGAAGTCGGCATTATCGAAGGTCTTGGAGGTCCCTCCGTCGGCTTGCCGGCCATAGACCTTGATGATCTCGGCAATCTGGTCGGCGGTGATGTGACGGCGCTTGTCGCCGAGGCTGCGCTTGTTGTCCTCGCTCCCGCCCGCGGCCCACACGTCGCGCGCATCGAGAAGCTGAATCTTGCCCTTACGTCGCTTCTCCTTGCGGTTGGTGACGATCCAGACGTAGGTGCCGATGCCAGTGTTGTAGAACATCTGCTCCGGCAGGGCGATGATGGCTTCGAGCCAGTCGTTCTCAATGATCCACTTGCGGATGTCGCTCTCGCCCGAGCCCGCGCCGCCGGTGAAAAGCGGTGAGCCGCTGAAGACTATGGCGAGACGCGAGCCGTGCTTCTGCTCCGCCGGGCGCACGGGCTCGAATTTAGCGACCATGTGCTGCAGGAAGAGCAGCGAGCCGTCGTTGACGCGCGGCAGCCCGGCACCGAAGCGGCCGTCGAAGCCACGCTTGTCGTGTTCCTTCTTGATCAGGTCATGCTGCTTCTTCCAGTCCACGCCGAAAGGCGGGTTGGTGAGGAAGTAGTCGAATGTCTCGGCCACGAACTGGTCCTCGGTGAAGCTGTCGCCGTAGCGGACGTTGTTGCCAGCGCCGTTGTGGTCCACTTGCTTCATCAGCATGTCGGACGCGGCAGTGGCGAAGGCGCGCTTGTTGTAGTCCTGCCCGTAGACGTAGAGCTTGGCCGCACCGTGGTGCTCGCGCAGGTAGTTCTGCGCCTCAGCCAGCATGCCGCCGGTGCCGCAGGCCGGGTCGAGCAGCTTGCGCACGGTGCCGGGCGTGGCGAGCAGCTTATCGTCGTGGATGAACAGGATACTCACCATCAGCCGGATGACCTCGCGGGGGGTGAAGTGATCGCCCGCCGTCTCGTTCGCCAGTTCGTTGAAGCGCCGGATGAGGTTCTCGAAGATGAGCCCCATCTGCTCGTTCGGCACCCCCTTCCTAGTGTCGTCGCCCGGGTGCAGGTCCACGTCGCAGAACTTTGAGACTACGAGGTAGAGGATGTTCGCCTCGCGCATCCGCTCGATCTCGGCTTCGAACTCGAAGAAGTCGAAGATTTCCCGCACGTTCTTCGAGAAGCCCTTGATGTAGCTGACGAGGTGCTTCTCGATGTTGTCGGGGTCACCCTTGAGCTTCTCGAAATCGAGCGGCGAGTGATTATGGAAGCGCTGGCCGGCGGCCTTGTTGAGGTGGGTGTCGAGTGCGTCACCTTCGAGCTTGCTGCCCTTGCGCTTCTCGTACTCGGCCAGGACCTTGGCTTTGGTGGGCGCGAGCACACAGTCGAAGCGGCGTAGCACGGTCATGGGGAGCATGACGCGCTCGTATTGTGGCGGGCGATAAGGCCCGCGCAGCAGGTCTGCGATTTGCCAGATCAAGGTCGAGAAGTAGTTGTGGTCAGGCACGCAGCACTCCCACGTAGCTGACCTTAAACGGGGGGTGAGCCTCGGCTTCGCGCGACTGGTTCGACGGCATGAAGGCGTTGGCAAACACGAAGCCAGCCAGCGCGGCGTGCTTGGCTTCGAAGCCGAGGTTGGCGAGGGAGGCTGCCTTGCCAGAAGTCGTCTTGCTTTTGGTGGCGCGGGGCATGGAGGCGGCAGTGTAAGGGAGTGCGGAGGCGTGACCGGATCCGGAATAGAAGGCTCTGTCGGACGGCCTAAGATATCTCTCCAAATCGGCGACCCAGACCCACAATCCCATGCACCAAGACCTAGTCCTCCTCGGCGGCGCAAGAACCGCCATGACCGAATACGTCGGCACCCCCGGCTACGGCCTCTTCAAGGACGTCTCCGCCAACGACCTGGGCGCCCACGCCATCCGCGCCGCCCTCGAAAGAGCCCACGTCCCCGCCGCCCGCGTCCAGCACGTGGTCATGGGCAACGCCATGCAGACCAGCGCGGACGCCATCTACGGCGCGCGCCACGCCGCCCTCAAGGCCGGCCTGCCCATCGAAACCCCGGCCCTCACCGTCAACCGCCTGTGCGGCTCGGGCATCCAGTCCATCATTTCCGCCGCGCACATGATCCTCTCCGGCGAGCACGACGTCGTCGTCGCCGGCGGCATGGAGAACATGTCCCAGGCCCCGCACGTGCTGCGCGGCGCGCGCGAGGGCTTCCGCCTCGGCGCCGCGCCCCAGCTCGAGGACTCGCTCTTCACCGGCCTACTGGACACGCAGTGCGGCTTCTACATGGCGCAGACCGCCGAGAACCTCGCGAAGGAGCACGGCATCACGCGCGAGGCGCAGGACGAATTCGCGCTGCGCAGCCACCGCTTGGGCGCGGCCGCCGTCAAGAGCGGCGTCTTCCGCGACGAAATCGTGCCCGTCACGATCAAGCGCGGCAGCAAGGAAATCACCGTCGACACCGACGACCACATCAAGCCCGACACCTCCCTCGAAGCCCTCGCCAAACTCCGCCCGGCCTTCGGCAAGGAGGGCACCGTCACCGCCGGCAACGCCTCCGGCATCGTGGACGGCGCCGCGGCCGTCGTGCTGACCACCGCCGCCCGCGCCCAGCAGGAGGGCTGGAAAATCGCCGCCCGCATCCGCGCCTGGAGCGTCGCCGGCGTCGAGCCGCGCATCATGGGCTTCGGCCCCGTGCCGGCCATCCGCCAGACTCTGACCCGCGCCGGCCTGACCGCCGACCAGATCGACCTCTACGAGATCAATGAAGCGTTCTCGGCCCAATATCTCGCCTGTGAAAAGGCGCTGGGCCTCGACCGCAACAAGGTCAACGTCAACGGCGGCGCCGTCGCCATCGGCCACCCGCTCGGCGCCACCGGCACGCGCCTGGTCCTGACCCTGACGCAGCAGCTGGCCCGCTCCGGCAAGCGGTACGGCATGGCCTCGGCCTGCATCGGCGGGGGGCAGGGCATCGCCATGCTGATCGAGCGCGCCTGACGGCTCGGGCAGCCCCCGGCCCTCGCCAGAATTTCACTCAGGGTGCATGATGGCCGGAGGTCCCCTGTCCCTCTTGCCTCCCCGGTTAGGATGTTGCTGATCCCCGCCGGCCCGTTTCCCCCCATGCTGCGCCCCCCCCTCGCCGCCCTCGCCGCCTGCTGCACCGCCCTGCTCGGCATGTGCGGCAGCGCCGGCTCCGGCACCGCCGCGGGATCTTCGACCGACCTGCGCACCGACAGCTACCTCGGCGGCGCGCTCGACCCGAATTACATTTTCCGCTGGACCCCGCGCCGCACCGGCGGCGCCACCGAAATTTTCGTCGAGGTGCAGAACGCGCCCTCCGAACTCCCGGCCCAGCTGCAGGAGCTGGACTTCAGCCCGGCCGACTGCGGCGCCGCCGTGCGCAACGGCTTCAACGCCTGGACCAAGCACTCCGGCGTGCCGATGCGCCTCATCCTCGCGCTGCACGAAGACGGCGACCGCCTCGATCCCGACCTGGTGCGCATCGAGGTCTTCTTCCGCAGCGGCGGCGAGCCGGGCCTCGTCGGCTACACGCAGCTCATCACCCAGCCGATGACGCCCACCGTGGTCGAGCGCGTGCTCGTGGAGATCCGCATCGGCCCCGACACCCGCGATCTCAGCGGCGAGATGGTCTACGCCCTGCTGCTGCACGAATTCGGCCACGCGCTCGGCATCGTGGCGCCGGCGCCGCGCACCGGCCACAGCAACAAGGCGGCCGACGTGATGTTCCCGATGGTGCGCTGGTCCGAACTCAGCCGCAACGACCAGCTCGCCCTGCGCGAGCTCTACGCGCTCGAGCCCACCATGCGCCGCGCCGACGAGGTGGGCAACGGCCCGGGCGGCTCCGGCCCCGGCGGGGGCGATCCGGGCGATTCCGCAGCCGATGCCGCCTCCTGGCTGCGCGCCTTCTTCCGGCCCGAACTGCGCTCCGCGCCCGCGCGCCTCGATCCGGAGCTGCTGCGCTGCGGCAGCTGCGCGCGCCCGGACGCGGACGCCGGCGCCCCGCGCTGATTTCCTAGGGCCCGGTCAGGAAGTCGAGCAGGATCTTGTGGAAGGCGGCGGTGTCGCCCACGTAGCAGGGGTGCGGCGCGCCCGGCATGACTTCCAGCCGCGCCTGCGGCATCGCCGCGGCCAGTTTTTCGCCGTTCGCCAGCGGCACCACCTTGTCTACGTCGCTCCAGATCACCAGCGTGCGCACCGCGGAACCCTGCAAGCTTGACAATTTTTCTTCCACGCCCACCGGCGCCACCGCCACGAAGCGCGTGACGCGCTCCGGATGCGCGGCGACGAAGCTCAGCGCCGCCGGTCCGCTCATCGAGGCCGCGAGCAGCGCGGCCTTGTCCACCTTCAGCGAGTCGAGAATCGCGGCCACCCACTCCTCCGGCGGCGGGCCGCCCGCGGCCGAACCGCCGTGGCCCGGCAGATCCACCGCGAGCACGCGCCAGCCGGCCGCCGCGAGCAGCTGGATCGTGCCCAACTTCTCCCAGGTCTCGGAGCTGAACGTGGCGCCGTGCAGCAGCAGGATCGGCGAGCCGTCGGCCGGCCCCGCGCTGCGCAAGAGCAGGGCCGCGCCGGGAATCTGGATGCGGTACTGGTCCACGATCGGCGCCTCCGTCTCCCGGCCGCGGCAGGACGCTGCAAGCGGCAGGGCCAACAAAAGAATGGGGAATGCTTTGGGCATTGCGGGAGCCTCAGGAAACCCTATAGTTTTCACCCGGCCGGCGTAAAGAGGCGCGATCCGGAAACCCGGAGCCGCACCCGGCGCCGCTGCTGGAATCGGAGTCATCCATGGATCCCAAGAACGAGGCCGCGGGCCTCATCGAGGCCAAGGGCCTCAAGAAGAGTTTCGGAGCGATTCACGCCGTGCAAGGCGTGGATCTGGTGGTCAGCCCCGGCACGGTGGTCGGCTTCCTCGGGCCCAACGGCGCGGGCAAGTCCACGACCATGAAGCTGATCACCGGCTTCCTCGAGCCGGACGCCGGCACCGTGCGCGTCTGCGGCCACGACTTGATGGCCGCGCCGCTCGCCGCGAAGGCCTGCATCGGCTATCTGCCGGAAGGCGCGCCAGCGTATCCGGACATGCGCGTGTTCGAGTTCCTGCGCTTCGTCGCCGAAATCCGCGGCATGCGCGGGGCCGAGGCGAAGAGCCGCGTGGACGAAGTGTGCGCGCTGGTGCACCTGGATCGCGTGGGTTATCAATCCATCGAAACGCTGTCCAAGGGCTTCAAGCGCCGCGTCGGGCTGGCGCAGGCGCTGATCCACGATCCGCCGGTGCTGATCCTCGACGAGCCGACGGACGGCCTGGATCCGAACCAGAAATTCGAAGTGCGCAATCTCATCCAGAGCATGGGCAAGAAGAAGGCCATCGTGCTGTCCACGCACATCCTCGAGGAAGTCGAGGCGGTGTGCACCCGCGCCGTGGTGATCAACCAGGGCCGCGTGGTGTTCGACGGCAGCGCCCGCGAGCTGGACGCGCTGGCGCCGGCCGCCGTGACGCGCCACCGCCTGGACCACGTGTTCCGCTCGCTCACGACCGCCGACACCGCCATCGCCGCGGCGGGGGGGGGACGCTGATGCGCGCCCTCTGCGTCGTGTTCCGCCGCGAGTTCGGCAGCTACTTCGCCACGCCGCTGGCCGCGGTGTTCCTGGTGATCTTCCTGTTCCTGTGCGGGATTTTCACCTTCAACTTCGGCGGCTTCTTCGAGCGCGGGCAGGCCGATCTGCGGCCGTTCTTCATGTACCACCCGTGGCTGTATCTCTTCCTGGTGCCCGCGATCGCCATGCGCATCTGGGCCGAGGAGCGGCGCCTGGGCACCGTGGAGCTGCTGATGACCCTGCCGGTGCGCCTGCGCGACCTGGTGCTGGGCAAATTCCTCGCCGCGTGGGCCTTCTGCGGCCTGGCGCTGGCCTGCACGCTGCCGATCTGGCTCACGGTGAGCTATCTGGGAGATCCCGATCACGGCGTCATCGCCACGTCGTACCTGGGCAGCCTGCTGATGGCGGGCGCGTTCCTCGCGGTGGGCTCCTGCATCTCGGCCTTCACCAAGAATCAGGTCATCGCGTTCATCCTGTGCGTGCTGGTCTGCTTCGTGCTGCTGCTGATCGGCTACCCGGTGTTCCTGGGATATCTCACGGGCTGGGCCCCGGAGTTCCTGGTCAGCGCGGTGGCCAGCTGGAGCTTCCTCACGCACTTCGACGCGCTGTCGAAGGGCGTCGTGGACCTGCGCGACGTGCTGTTCTTCGGCAGCGTCATCGCGGTGTTCCTGTTCATGAACGCCCTGGTCCTCGACTGGAAGAAGGCGGCCTGAGGAGATCCCCATGGACAAGAAATCCACCGCACTCACCGGCATCGGCATCGCGATCGTCGCGTTCCTGGCCGTCAACGCGCTGGCGCAGCCGGTGCTGCGCGGCGCGCGCCTGGACGTCACCGAAGACCGCCTCTACACCCTGTCCGACGGCGCGCGCGCGATTCTGCGCAACATCGAGGACCCGGTCACCCTCGACCTGTACTACACCGAGGAAACCGGCCGCCGCGTGCCGCCGATCCACACCTACTCGCAGCGCGTGCGCGAGTTTCTGCAGGAAATCGAGGGCCTCGCGGGCGACAAGCTGAAGCTGCGCTTCATTGATCCGCAGCCCTTCTCCGAGGAAGAGGACGCGGCGCGCGCCGCCGGTCTGACGAATCTCTCCGCCGACGAATCAGGTGGCGCGGTCACCTTCGGCTTGGTCGGCACCAACTCGGTGGACCGGCAGGAAGTGATCGGCTTCCTCGATCCGCAGACCGAATCCTTCCTCGAGTACGACGTCATGCGCCTGCTGCTGGCCCTGGCCACCGGCGAGAAGGCCAAGATCGCGCTGGTGAGCGCGCTGCCGATGGAGGGCCGCTACGACCCGCAGAGCCCCGGCCGCCCGCCGGAGAACTGGCTGATCGTGGATCTGATGCGCCAGCTCTTCGACGTCGAGACGGTGCAGCCCACCGCCGAAACCCTGCCCGAAGGCACCGACGTGCTCTTCCTGGCGCATCCGAAGGGATTGTCAGAAGGCCTGCTGCGCAGCATCGACGCCTACGCGCTCGCCGGCGGCAACATGCTGGTCCTGCTCGATCCGCGCTGCGAGAGCGACCCCTCCGGCGCCGAAGCCAGCCAGTTCGGCATGCCGCCGAGCTCCTACTCGGACCTCGGCCCGCTGGCCGCGGCCTGGGGACTGGCGTGGACCCACGAGATGTTCCTGGCCGACCGCACGTCCGCGGTCTACGTGCCGGCCGGCGGCAACGCCCGCGGCCAGCGCGTGCAGTATCTGGCCTATCAGCAGACCGCCGCCGAGCACGATCAGTTCGCCGCCGACGATCCGCTGATGCAGGCCCTGGAGTCCATCCTGCTGGCCGTGCCCGGCGAATTGGAAACGCTGCCCGACGCCACGACGCGCCTGGTGCCGCTGATCCACTCGACGAAGGACTCGATGCTCATCGAGACCAGCCGCCTCGAGTTCCTGCCCGATCCCAGCGAGTTGCTGACGCACTTCGTGCCCGATCAGCGCGAGCACCTGCTGGCCGCGCGCCTCGAGGGCACGCTGAAGAGCGCGTTCCCCGGGGCGGACGGCGCGGCCGCGACGGGCGCCGCCGGCGGCATCGTGCTGGTGGCCGACGCGGACTTCCTCGCCGACCCGTTCTGGGTGGACAAACGCTTCGTCCCGATGGGCCGCCCGCCGATGGCGGTGATGGACAACGGCTCGTTCATCCTCAACACGCTGGAAGCGCTGGCCGGCAGCGGCGAGCTGCTGGGCCTGCGCGGCCGCGGCACGCACACGCGGCCGTTCGCGCGCGTGGAAGAGCTGCGCCGCGCCGCCGACGAGCGCTATCTGAGCCAGCAGGAGGCCCTGGAGACCGAGATCAGCGCCAGCGAGGCGCGCATCGGCGATCTGCTCGGGCAGGGCGGCGCGGGGGAGATGATCCTCACGCCGGAGATCGAGAAGGAGGTCGAGGACCTCAACGCGCAGATCGTGGACGCCCGGAAGGAGCTGCGCGCCGTCGAATTCAACCTGCGGCGGGACATTGACGGCCTCGGCCGCGAGGTGACTCTGCTGAACGTGGCCGGCGTGCCGCTGGCCGTGGCCCTGCTGGTGCTGGGCTGGACCTTCTTCCGCAACCGCAAACGCTGAATCCCATGACGCCCCGCACGCTCAAGATCCTGGGCGCGGCCGCGGTGGCCGCGCTGCTGCTGGCCTGGTGGCTGACGCGGCCCGAGGCGGATGCCGCCGCGGCCGCCGGCAAGTCCGCATCGGTGCTGCCCGGCTACCGCGAAAAGATCAACGACATCTCGCGCCTCGAGCTGGACGACGGCGAGACGCCGCTGCGCGTCGAGAAGCGCGGCGCCGTCTGGGTGGACGCCGCGCGCGGCGGCTATCCGGTCAAGTCCGAAGACGTCAAAGGGCTGCTGCTGGCGCTGAACGGTCTCGAGCGCAAGGAGGCGAAGACCGACAAGCCGGCGCTGCACGGCGAGCTGCAGCTGGCGGTCGAGGGCGATCCGGAGAAGCGCGGCAAGGTGCTGCGCCTGTGGACGCCGGCTTCCGAGGAGCCGGCCTGGGAGCTCGTGGTGGGCAAGGCCAAGTGGACGCCGGTGCGCGGCCTGTACGTGCGGCTGTTGTCTGACAATCAGTGCTGGTTCGCGACCGGCGAGCTGCAGCTGCCGTATTCGCCGACCGCGTGGTTCGAGAAGGAGATTGTCAACGTCAACGCGCTGGACGTCGCGAAGGTGGTGCTGGTGCGCGGCGCGGAAACGTTCACCATCTCGCGCCCCGACAGCGACACGCCGTGGGCGCTGGCCGAGCTGCCCGAGGGGCGCGCGCTGCAGGATCCGACGCCGTTCGGCTCGCTGGCCAACACGCTGGGGTTCCTGAATTTCGACGACGTCGCGCCGGCCGCCGACGAGCGCTTCGCCCGCGATCCGGATCTGGTCGCGGAGTACACCTGCTTCAACGGCGCGGTCGTGCGCGCGACGGGGTGGAAGGAGGAGGACAAGCTGTGGATGCGCTTCGAGGCCTCGCCGCCGACCGTGGCGCCGCCGCCGCCCGCCGATCCGGAGGCCGAGCTGGGTCCGGAGGACGGCCCGCAGGAGGGTCCGCGCGGGCCCAGCGCGGAGACGATCGCGTCGTGGAGCGGCCGCTTCAGCGGCTGGTGCTACGAGATGTCGCCCTGGAAGGCGACGGCGCTCGAGCAGCCCTTGGAGGACTGGCTGGTGCCGCTGCCCGGCGCCGAAGGCGGAGACGATGCGGAGCCCGCGCCGGGCGATCCGCCGCACGACGATCACGCGCCGCACGACGAGCCTGCGCCGGACGACGAGCCTGCGCCGGACGACAACCCGCAGTGAGCGAGAGCCAGGCCTTCTGGGAGGGGCGCTGGCGCGAGGGCCGCATCGGGTTCCACGAGGGGCGCGTCAACGACTACCTGACACGCGCCTGGCCCGCGCTGCGCGTGCCGCGCGGGGCGGCGGTCTTCGTGCCGCTCTGCGGCAAGACGCACGATCTGGCGTGGCTGGCGGCGCAGGGCCACCGCGTGGTCGGCGTCGAGTTCAGCGAGCTGGCGGTGGCGGCGTTCTTCGCCGAGCAGAAGCTGCAGCCGTGGCGCGAGCGCGTCGGCGCCCTCGACGCATGGTCGGCGGCTTCTCTGACGATTCTGCGCGGCGATTTTTTCGCGCTGCAGCCCGCCGATCTGGCGCGGCACTGCGGCGGAGCCGCGCCGGGCGCGTGGTGGGACCGCGCGGCGCTGATCGCGCTGCCGCCGGCCGAGCGGCGCGCCTACGCCCAGCGCCTGGGCGAGCTGCTGGCGCCCGGCGCGCGCGGGCTGCTCCTCTCCTTCGAGTACCGCCAGGAGGAGATGCAGGGCCCGCCCTTCTCCGTCCTGGAGCCGGAAGTGCGCGAACTCTTCCGTCCGCCCGCGTTCGATGCGCCCCAACTCCTGGAGCGCCGCGAACTCGTGGTCGGCGACGAGCGCCGCGCGCTGGGCGTCACGCGGCAGGCGGAAGCGCTCTACGGCGTCGCGCGCCGGTCCGGTGGAATGGGATAAGCGCCGCGCCGATCGGCAGAATAAGGTCTAACCGATCAGGCGGCGCTGGATGCAGCGGGAAAGGGCGTGAGTCTGGCCCAGGTCTCGTCGCAAGGTGATAGAACTGATTCCGATGGTGCCAAGTCGTCAAGCAGCGCGTTGCCGGAGTGCGCCGGCTGGAACGTCCACGCGCCCAAGAGGGGATCGAGTTTGACCGGCTGCTCGGCCGCCCTGGGGCGCTCGGGATGGGCCAAGACCATCGCGGCGTCCGAGAGGGGCGAGGAACCGGCCAGGCCCGGCTGGATCCCCGGCCCCGCCTGGCCCGGAAGCCTGGAAGGCACCGGGGCAATCAGGAGGGGCAGGGGAATCATCATGCGAGTCCAGCCGAGGGGGCTCATATCAGATGGCGCGGAGGAAATAGGAATTCCCTCAAATGGTTTCGCGCCCCCGGCCGGAGGGCCCCCAGGGCGGGTTTCCGGGCTGGCATGATGCGTCCCGATGCCGGCTCCTCGCCACACGCCCTCGGATTGGCGGCGCCTCGAGGAGGCTTTCGCGCGCGCCGCGGCCCTGCCGGCCGGGGAGCGGGCGGCCTTCCTGGCCGGCCTGCCGGACTGGCCGGAGAGCCTGCGGAGCGAACTCGCGGAGATGCTCGGCGCCCAGGAGGGCCCGGGGCGCGCCACCGCCGCCGCCCTCGAGCAGCCGGCGGTGCACGCGCTGGGATTCGCGCTGCCGGGCGGGGCCGGCCCCGGCGCGGACTGGATCGGACAGGTGCTCGGCGGCCGCTGGCGGATCGAATCGGCGATCGCCTCCGGAGGCATGGGCGACGTGCTGCGCGCGCGCCGCATCGTCGGCGACTACGACCAGGTCGTGGCCGTCAAATTGCTGCGCGAGGGCTGGCAGCACGGCTCGCTGGCGCGCCGCTTCCTGGCCGAGCGCCGCGCGCTGGCCGCGCTGAACCATCCGCACGTCGCGCGCCTGCTCGACGGCGGCGAGACCGAGTCGGGCATCCCGTGGCTGGTGATGGAATACGTGGAGGGCGAAAACCTCCTCGCCGCCGCCGATCGCCGGGGCCTGGACCTGCGCGCGCGCGTGCGCCTGATGCTGCCGGTCTGCGAGGCGCTGCATCACGCGCACCAGCGCCTGATCGTGCACCGCGACCTGAAACCGGGCAACATCCTGGTGCGGCCCGACGGCCTGCCGGTGCTGCTCGACTTCGGCATCGCCAAGCTGCTGGATCCGGAGGAGGGGGGGGACGAAGTCACGCAGGCGGCGTTCGCGCTGATGACTCCGGAATACGCCAGCCCCGAGCAGGCGCGCGGCGAGCCGGCCGGCACCGCCAGCGACATCTGGTCCCTCGGCGTGGTGATGCACCGCCTGTTCGCCGGCTTCAAGCCCTACGAATTTCCGCCGGCGATCAGCCGCTTCGAATTGGCGCAGCGCCTCGCCAGCCTGCAGGTGCCGAGCGTGCGCGCGCGCCAGCCCGGTTTCCCCGCCGATCTCGACGCGATTCTCGGCAAGTGCCTGCGCGCCGAGCCGGCGCGCCGCTACGCCTCGGCGCAGGCTCTGGAGGAAGACCTGCAGCGCTTCCTGCGCGGCCTGCCGGTGCAGGCGCAGCCCGACCGCTTCGGCTACCGCGCGCGGCGCTTTCTGCGGCGCAACTGGGCCGCGAGCGCGCTGGGCGCGGCGGCGCTGCTGGCGGCGGGGGCCGGCGCGGCGGGCATCGTGTGGCAGCGCGACGTGGCCATCCGCCGCGCCGAGACCGCGCAGTGGGTGATCGACTTTCTGGTCGGTCTGTTCAAGGCGCCCGATCCGTGGGCGGAGAATCTCGGCGAGCAGTCGCTGGAGCCGATTCTCGAGGAGGGGCGCCGCCAGCTCGCCGCCGGCGCCGCGCGCGAGCCGGAGGTGCGGCGCGAATTGCTGGCCGCGCTGGGCGAGGTCTACCGCAACCTGGGCGAGGAGGAGGACGCCATCCTGATTCTCGAGGAGGCGCTGGCGGTGGACGGCCGGCTGCGCGCGCGCGATCCGCAGCGCTGGGCCGATCTGACGTTTCTGCTCGGCGTCGCGCAGCTGCGCAGCGGCGACGCGGCCGCCGCCGAAGCCAGCCTGCGCGCAGTGCTGGCGATCCGCCGCGCCGAGGTTCGCGGCGACGACGAGCGGACCGCGTCGGCGCTGAACACGCTGGGCGCGGTGCTGCGGGAGCAGCAGCGATTCGACGAGGCCGAGCCCCTGTACCGCGAGTCGCTGGCGATGCGCGAGCGCCTGCTCGGCCCGGATCACGAGGACCTGGCCGCGACGGTGCAGAACCTGGCCGTGCTCGCGGCTGACCGCGGCGATCTGCCCAGCGCATTGCGCGACTACGAGCGCGCCGCCGGCATCCTGGCGCGCGCCTTCCCGCAGGGCCATCCGAACCGCGCTACGATCCTCAACAACTGGGGCATGGCCCTGCGCGACGCCCAGCAGTACGCCGCATCCGAGGCCGCGCTGCGCGAGGGACTCGCGATGCGCCGGAGCATCCTCCCCCCGGACCACAAGCACCTGGCCGGCAGCCGCAACTGCCTCGGCCTGCTGCTCTACGAGACGGGCCGCACCGCCGAAGCCGCGCAGGAGTGGCGCACGGCCCTCGCAGCCATCGAAGGCCGCGCCCGGCCGGACCACCCGCTGGTGCGGGAGCTGAGAGAGAACCTGGCGGCGGCCGAGGCGGACCTCCGATCGGATGCTGGCCCAGGCGGCTAAAACTCGTGTTCGTGATGGTGCGTCGCGGACACCGCCTGGTCGCGCCACAGGCCGTCCGTGTACCAGAGTCCTTGTCCGGAGTAGCGGGCGCGCACCACCGTGTGCGTCTGGCTGGCGCCGGCGGGCACGGGCTGGCCGAACGCGAAGGTGCGGGCCGCCCACGGGCCCAGCGCGGGCTGCGCGGGGTCCACCCAGGGCGTGCCGTTCTCGGGCGAGAGCCAGAGGAAGGGCTCGAAATCCGGGGTGGTGGGAATCAGGTCGCCGCCGGCCGGGTCGGGGTTGCGCATCCAGGACGGGAAAATCAGAGCGTCGGGAATCTGGTCGCCGTCGGTGTCGGCGTTGACGTAGCCGTCGGGATGGAACGCGGAGAGATCGCCGGCGGGCATGCGCGCGACGCCGAAGCCGGGCGTGGTCGCGCCGATGCGCAGGCCGCCGGGGTGGCCGCTCTCTGACAATCCCGCGGAGGTCCCCAGCCACGCGCGCGGCACGCGGACGACGAAATCGGCGCCGCGCAGGTCGGCGGGCCAGAGCCAGCCCAGACGGGTGGCGCCGGACGGATCCTGGAAGGCCGTGAGACCCGCGCGGTCCTCCGGGCGGGGGAAGACGTCGTAGGGCTCCAGATAGCCGAGCCCGCGGCGCAGCCCGAAGCTGGCGCGCCACATCAGCTCGTGGATCTTCGGCGCGCCGAACACCGGCTTCTCGTTGAAGATCTCCAGGCTGTGGCCGCCGCCCGGCGCGTTCGAGCAGGTGCCGATGTCGTCGTGCAGCGCGCTGCCGTAGTCGGCCACCTGCAGGTAGTGCTGGACCGGGTCGTGGTTGAAGACCTTGACCTGCAGGCGCGCGCCCTGCTGATCTTCCGGCTGCGGAATCCACGCGCCGGTGACGGGATCGAGCACCGTCGGATCGTCGGCCACGACGTAGAGCTCGTGATTGGCCCAGGCCATGACCACGTCGTACGGCCCGAAGGGATCGGACATGCCCGGCGTGATGCCTTCCTGAGCCAGGGCCTGCCAGGTTTCCGGAGGCAGCACGTTCTTGGCCTTCAGCAGGTCCGACCATTGCTCGTAAGTGCCGAAGGGCGGCGTCTGCGCGTCGTTGAGCATGGCCTGCACCGCGGCGGCGGAAGCGCCGGCCAGCACCGCTTCCGCGACGGTTTTGACCTTGCTCTCGGGCGCGACGGCGCCGATCGTGTCCGGTCCCTGGCCGCGCCGCAGCTCCATCACCGCGGCGCCGCGCGCGTCGCGGCGCACCTGCCCGCTGACGGGGTCGCGCCGCTCGAACACCGGCTGGATGAAGTGCGCGCTCGGCCGCACGGGGCGCCAGCGCCAGGCCTGCAGGCCGCGCAGATTGCCGAGCGTGCCGTGATTCACCGCCACGTCCAGCACTTCCTCGCCGCCGACCGTCGCCCACGTGACGTCGTAGCCCTTCGAAGGCAGCAGGCCTTCGCCGAACGGCGCGAAGTCCTGCAGGTAGTTGGTGGGGATGAAGTTGTCGTGTTCGCTGGCGTAGACGCGCCACTGCACCACGAGCACGTCGAAGGGATTGGCTTCGGGCGGGATCAGGAGGAACGCGGTGTCGCCGTCCACGTCCTCGTCGTAGAAGAGCAGGTTGACCTGCACGGTCCAGACCTTCTGCACGCGGCCGCCGGGCCCCGTCATGCGCCGGCCGCTGTCCACGGCGCGTTTCGTCAGATACTCGCCGGCGACGTGGTCGGCGCGCCAGGCGCCGCGGTCGAGATTGAGCATCGGGAAGCCGTCGTAGATGCGGCCCTGCGTGCTGCCGTTCAGGATGGACAGCGCCTCCTGCGCCCACGCGCGCGCCTGCGCCATGTTGCCCACCGCGCTCGCGTCGTCCATGCCGGCCAGCGCGTCCTTCAGGCCGCGGTTGGGGCTGTCGGCGCCGTTCGCGCCGATGGTGGCGCCGGCGGCGCTGGTCGCGCCCGCGGCCGGCCGGCGCCGCGCGCCGCCGACGATGTTGACCAGTTCGGAAGGCGGCAGCACCTGGTCGCTGCCGGGCAGGCGGACGCCGGCGCGCAGATAGTGCTCGACCACCGGATCCAGCATGCCGGGAGAGTTGGGATTCTGCGCGGCCAGGAGCAAAAGGAGAGCGGACAGCATGAGGGTGGGGCGGGAAACGCCTCACTCAGATAGCGCGGAAACGGCCCCGCTCCCCTCAGGGCCGGGCTCAGGCAGGATCCGGTCCTAACTGCCGCAGCAGAAAGGCTTTGGCGAAGGCCCAGTCGCGCTCGGCGGTGGCGTGGCTGATGTCCAGGGCGGAGGCCGCCTCCGGGATGCTCAAACCGCCGAAGAAGCGCATTTCCACCAGCTGCGCCTTGCGCGGATCCTGCAGGGCCAGGGCCTCGAGCGCGTCGTGCAGCTCCAGCAGGCGCGCTTCGTCCCAGACGCCGACGCGGTCGAGGGCGGACTGGGTGCGCAGGACCGGATCGGAGCCGCGCTTCTGCGCCTGCTTGCGCCGCGCGTGATCCACCAGCAGGTGGCGCATGGCGCGCGCCGCCAGCCGGAAGAAGTGGGCGCGGTCGGCGATCTTGAGGCCGTCGGCGTTGACCAGGCGCACGTAGGCCTCGTGGACCAGCGCGGTGGGCTGCAGGGTGTGGCCGGGCTTTTCGCGGCGCAGGTAGGACTGCGCCAAGCGCTTGAGATCTTCGTAGATCAGCGGGAACAGCAGGTCGGCGGCGGCGGCGTCGCCGGCGGCGAGCTGGTGCAGCAGGCGCGTGGCTTCGGCGCGGTCGTCTCCGCTCATGGCGGCAGTGTAGCGGTGATTGCGGGAAAGCCATGAGGGGAGGGGGGCAATCCTCCCGCTACTTCTCCTGCGGGGCAAAGGAATCACCTGCGACCGCGACCTCACCGAACCCAACACACTCTCACAAACCCAACGTCATGAAGTCCTTCGTCAAAATTCTGATCCTCGCCCTCGTGGGCGCCGGCACCTGGGTGGCGACCGCCGATTCGGCCTCCGCCATGATGCTCAACCAAGGCGACAAGATCTGGGACGCCGTCAGCTCCCAGGGCAACCTCACGCTGAAAGGCAAGTACAAGGAGTCGCCCGAGAACGGCATGATCGAGCAGACGCTCGAGTTCGAATTCCAGCACGTCGCCCCGGGCACGCGCGTGGTGTTCAACGTGGACGGCACCAACGTGCGCTCGGCCACCGCCAACTCCGCCGGCGTCGCTCGCGCCCGCTTCTTCCGCCTCGTCGCTCCCGGCCCGGACGGCCGTCCGACCGGCCCGCGCGTCGAGACCGGCTCGATCCTGACCGCGAGCTGGAACGGTCAGACCATGACCGCGATCTTCAACCCGCGTCCGTAGTCGCAGGGGAAAGGGGAAGTGCCGGAGGCAGCGGGGGCTGCCTCCGGTTTTTTTCGTGGACCTCGCAGCCGCGCGGTATCGTGAGGGGAGCGGCGCCCGCCTCCCGCTGCTCTCATCATGCGCAAACTCAGCATCTTGGTTCTGATTCCATTCTTGGCCGCCGCCACGCTGACGGCCAGCTCCAAGTGGTTCGCCACCAACACGGTGAACGGCGTGACCCTCACCGGCGACTACGAAGAGTTCCCGGTCGGCGGGCTCATCGAGCAGTCCATCGTGTGTGAGTTGGAGAACGCGCGGCCGGGCGCCCGCGTCACCTTCGACATGGACGGCATCGTGCTGGGGTCCACCACGGTTGACAACAACGGCAAGGCCCATCTGTCCCGCGCCTACCACTTGGTGCCGCCCGACGCCAACGGCCGCCCCAACGGCCCGCGCGTCAACGACGGCAGCCTGCTGACGGCGCGGTCGGGTCCGCGCACGATCGTGGCGGTGTTCCAGCCGGTGCCGTAGGACCGCGCGCGGGTTTAGGATGCGCGGCGCATGAAAGCCCCGCGCTCCCCCGCGTTCATCCTCCTGCCGGCGCTCGCTGCCGCCGGCGCACTCGCCCTCGGATGCGCCATGTCGGGCAGTTCGGCCGGCGGCTGGCTGCAGCTCGGCGAAGGCGACTACACCTACGGCTGGGATCCGCGCTGGAGCCGCCAGTCGCAGCTGCTCGAACCGGGCAACACGCACGGCGGCGTCCAGGTGGACGGCGCCGGCCGCATCTACGTCAACACGGATTCGGCGCGCGCGGTGATGGTCTTCGAACCCGACGGCCGCATCGTGGACGCGTGGGGGGGGGAACTCGCCGGCGGCCTGCACGGCATGACGCTGGACCGCGACGGCCAGTCGCTGTGGCTGGTGCACATCGGCCGGCACGAGGTTCTGCGCGCCTCGCTGGACGGAAAAATTCTGTTCCGCCGCGGCTATCCGCAGGAGAGCGGCAAGTACGAGAGCGCCGGCCAGTTCGCGCCGACCGGCGTGGCGGTCGGACCCGACGGCGACGTCTACGTGGCCGACGGCTACGGCCTGGGATTCATCCACCGCTTCCGCGCCGACGGCACCTGGGTGCAGTGCTGGGGCGGCGGCGGCAAGGAGCCGGGCAAATTCCAGACGCCGCACGGCATCGCGCTGGACACGCGGCGCACGCCCAACGAATTGATCGTCGCCGACCGCGAGAACGGCCGCCTGCAGACTTTCACCCTCGACGGCGAACTGACGGGCGTGATCGAAGGCATGCTGCGCCGCCCCTGCGGCGCCGCGGTCCACGGCGACCTCGTCGCGGTGCCCGATCTGGCCGGCCGCGTGACGCTGCTGGGCAAGGACAATCAACTGCTGGCGCAACTCGGCGACCAGCCCGACGAAGGCAAGCGCGCCAACAACGGCGTGCCGCGCTCGGACTGGGCCGACGGCCAGTTCATCAGCCCGCACGGCCTGGGTTGGGACGCGCAGGGCAATCTGTACGTGCAGGATTGGGTGGCGCAGGGGCGGATCAGCCGGTTGGCGAAGACGAAGTAACGCCCTCCGCGCCGGACTGGAAGCGGCCCAGGAGGCAGGGAGATTTCCTGACAGAATTCCTGCCTCGCTGCAACAGTACTTCACGAGAGCATGAAGTCCGAGCCCTTCCGTGCCCAGGAAATTCTCGAGCAGGCTGCCTGGGCGCAGCGCGTGGCTCGGGCGATGGTGCGGGATGAGCACCTCGCGGAGGACATCGCCCAAGACGCCCTCGAGGCCAGCCTTCGGCGCAAGACTGCGTCCCGGGGCGGACTGCAAGCTTGGCTTTACGGCACTGTTCGCAATCTCCGCCGGCAGGCGGCGCGCAAGGAGGGCAACCTGCGCAAACGCGAACTCACTGCCAGCCCCGCCGAGCCGCAAGCGAAGCCTGACGAATTGCTGGAGCGAGCCGAGATGCAACGAGCGGTGATCGAAGCCGTGATCCGGCTCCCGGAGGTTCTGCGGTCGGCATTGATTCTGCGCTACTACGAAGACCTGCCGGTGCGCGAAGTCGCTCGCAGCCTGGGCGTCACTGAGAATGCCGCAGAGTTGCGCATCCAACGCGGCCTTCAGCAGTTGCGGGAGTCCTTCGCATCGCGTTTGGGCGCCTCGTGGATCCTCGGGGTGGCACCGCTTCTTCATTCTCCCGCCGCGGCGATCCCGGCAACTCTCGCGAAGACCTTCCTTATGACGGCCAAGTCCAAGTACCTCGTGGCGGGTGCGTGCGCGCTCATCCTGATCGGTGCCTTCGTCGCCTTCAACGGCATGGACGCGGATTCGGTGCCTGACTCCCCATCGAAGGGGATAGAAAACCAAGCATCGGGGCCGCCGCCGCTTCCGGACGCCGGAAGCCTGACGGATCCGTTGCGGGAGGCGTTCCAGGCGCCGGAAGCAGCCACAGATTCAGCGGCCGTGTTGCGCGTCGAAGTGCGGGCAGCCCACGACGATGCGCCGCTCGCGCAGGCCCAGATCCTTCTTTCTGACAAACCGTTCGGCGTGACCGACGAGCTCGGCAACTTCTCGGCGCCGTGGCCGGCGCAGATCCTGAGCGGAAAGGTGAGCGTGACGTTCACCGGCTATCTGCCCTGGGAAGCCGAAGTCGTGCCGCAGGACGAACCCTTCCGCATCACCCTCGTGCGCACCGGAGTCATCCGCGGACGCCTGGTCTCCGCCGACGGTAACACGGACTGGGAAGGCATGTCCGTGCTCGCTCATCCTGCTGACATGACCGCCGACCGCGCGGTCGTTGCCGCCGCGCTTACCTCTGGCCATTCTGCCGTGAAGCGTGTTGCGACGGATGGCAGTGGCTGGTTCGAACTCGCGGGAGTTCCGGCGGACAAACTCTACTCCCTGCACGCCGGCGGTTCCGGCTGGATCTCTCCGGTGGGACTGCAGAAGGTGGCCGTCGACGGCGCCGAAGTGCAATTGAAGGTGCGGAAGCTCTTCGGCCTGCATATTCGCTACCGCGGACCAGATGGCGGACCGCTACGCGTGCACGAACAGCTTCATGATGAAACTCCGCATGGCATGCTCGTGCCGGAATCCAGCACCTCGGATTTCGTAACCAAAGAGTCGCCCGCCACCCTGCTGCTGCCCTTTGCACTGCCGCAGGGGAACTGGTTCAGCGCCTATGAGCGCTGGATTCTGTATTGCTTGAACAGCGACACGCCGGTCTCGTTACCATTCGGGATTTTCATCCCCGGATACAAACCTTTCGCTGGTGAAGTTCAACTCGATCGCGCGCGAGAGACCATGCCATCGAAGGAAGTCCGACTGGAGCCGCTCACGGATGAATGGGGCAGCATCGCCGTCACACTGACCGGGCTTCCGCCGTGTTTGCCAAATGAAATTCCGGCGCCCGGATCGCGAGCCGCGCCTCAATTGAGCATCTCGCTGCTGCCGTTGAATCTGCCGACCGCGGCTCACACTGCAGCCGGCGTATCACGTCAGTATCCATTTGGCGCCGCGGTGCCCGATCCGCGCCTGGTCAAATTCCTGTTGGACGGTGTGCCGGCCGCCGCTTACCAGGTAGGCTGGATGCACTCGCTGGGACTCTCGATGCTGCCAGGCGAGGACACGATTCAGTATCAGGATCTTCTGGTCAAGAAGGATGAGACAGCCGAGTTGACTTTGGACTTCAGCGGCACCGGAGCCGTGCGTATTCTTGCCGCCGAGGGCAGCGCGCCGCTTCGGGGACGCATTCTCTTTCAGGTCAGCACGCCCAACGGCGAGGTGGGCCATCTCAACCTCTGGGAGGCGCCCTACCTGGTCTATGGACTTGCGCCGGGTGAGTACCGGTTCCGCATCGCCCCGCGCCGACCCAGCCCTCCGGACTCGCCGCCGACGGTGGTTGCGCTGGTGGAAGCCGGCCGCTTCACCGAGGTCTTGCTGCCCCCGCCAGAGTGACGGAATCGGCCCGGCCCGGCCCGGCTAATATTTCGTTCGCCGGTCGAACCCCAGCCCGCCGCGGCCGATAGCACTCTGCGGCGGGCTGGCCGTTTCCGGCGGGTGCCTCCGCACAACCTTCGATGACCGCCTCCTGGCCTCCGCAGACCGTCCGGCTCACGCCGGGCAAGCGCGCCAACAAAGGCGTGCCGCGCTCGGATTGGGCGGACGGCCAGTTCATCAGCCCGCACGGCCTGGGCTGGGACGCGCAGGGCAATCTGTACGTGCAGGATTGGGTGGCGCAGGGGCGGATCTCGCGGCTGGCGCGGCAGGACTGAATCCGGCCTGAGACGCATGCGTCCCACGCGCCGCCTGCTCCTGATCCTGATTGCGGGCGGGCTGGCACTCCTCTTGTGGCTCGGGCTGTTCACGGGCGCGGAGGAGCGGGGAGATTCGACGCGAGAGTCCGCGGATCGCGGCGAGAAACGCTCAGCTCTCCCGGAGGCGGGCGAATTGAGCGAGACCGAGCGCGCGCCCGTCGCGCCCGCGGAGAGCGCGAGCTCGGAAAGATTTCCGCTGCTCGTCGAGGTGCGCACCGCGCAGGATGACGTGCCGCTGGCTGGGGCGGAAATCGTGATCGAGCGGAAGGGGATCGGCCGCAGCGACGCTCAGGGCCGATGTCAGGGAATGTGGCCGGCGGATCTCAAGCGCGGCCGATTGATCGTCTATCGCGCCGGTTACCTGCGCTGGGAGGCCGAAGTCCAGCCGCAGCGGGAGCCCTTCCGGGTCGCGCTCGTGCGCACTGGAACGCTCCGTGGAAGAATCGTCTCCGCGGACGGCAACGCCGACTGGACCGGAATGTCGGTGCTGGCGCATCCGGAGGACATGCCGGCCGATCTGGCGATCGTCGCCGAAGCGCTGGAGGCGCAATCGCCCGACGTGGCGATCGCGAAGACCGATCCCACCGGCTGGTTCGAGATCAAGAACCTGCCGGCGAATCGTCTCTTCCGGCTGCACGCCGGCGGCCCGGGCTGGATCTCGCCGCAGCCGCTGCGCCGCGTGCAAACCGGCGACTTCGACGTGCAGGTCCCGGTGCGCAAGCTCTTCGGCGTGCAGCTCGAGCTCCGCGGACCGGACGGAGGGCCGTTGCGCGCCAGCGATTCGCTCTTCGACGAGACGCCGCACGGCATGCTCGTGCCGGAGCAGGGCACGTCGGACGGAATCTCGCCGGATGCCGCCGCGCTCCTGTTGGTGATTCCCCAATGGCCGGAGATCCGGCGCTTCGAATTGCGATTCCATCTCCAGTGCCTGGACGGCGACGATCCGGAGCCGCTTCCGACCAGCATCATGATCCCCGGTTATCAGCCGACGACGGCCGAGCTGCGGCTGGGACGCGTGTGGCGCAGCATTCCCGTCCAGGAAATCCGTCTCGAATCCCTCGCCGTGGAATGGGGCCGCATCACGGTCACTTTGGAGAACCTGCCGGATTGCAAGCCCGAAGAGCGAACGATCCGCGGGTCGCTCCCGCCGCAGATCATCCTGCATCTGCAGCCGCTGAACCTGCCGCGTCCCGCGCATCAGGAAACCGGCCCGTCGAGGCAGTTTCCGTTCAGCGCGGCGATCCGGGAACCGCGCCGCGAGGTCTTCAGCTTGACCGGCGTCCCTGCCGCTGCTTACCGCGTGGGATGGAGGCACGCGCTGGGCAATCTCTCGATCCTGCCGAACGAAGATTCGCTCGCGCTCGAGGATCTGATCGTGTGGCCCAACCAGGTCTCCGAAATCAGCTTCGACTTCAGCCGGACGGGCGCGGTGCGCGTCCTGACCCACGCCGATCCTTTCATGCGGGGCGGCTGGCTCGCGCTCCAGGTTGCCACGCTGGACGGAAGCCAGGACCGCATCCACTTCGCCGCGGCGCCCTACCTGATCTACGGCCTGACGCCCGGCATCTATCGCTTCAGCCGCGCGACGGACCGTCCGCTGCCGACCGGCGCGCCTGCGCCCGAGGCCGTGGAGGTCCGGGTGCAGGCCGGCTTCTTCACGGAGGTCCGGCTGCCTCCGCCGGAGTGACGGAATCGGCCCGGCCCGGCTAAAATATTTCGTTCGCCGGTCGAACCCCAGCCCGCCGCGGCCGATAGCACTCTGCGGCGGGCTGGCCGTTTCCGGCGGACGCCTTCGCACCCCTTCAGATGACCGATTCCTGGCCTCCGCAGACCGTCCGGCTCACGCCGGGCAAGCGCGTCCTGTTCCTGACCAAGGACCTGGCGCTGATCGAGCGCCAGCTCTACGAGGGCCTGAATCTGCAGATGAAGGACCTGAAGGTCGAGGACCTGCTCGACGACATCAACACCGACGTGATGACGCCGGCCTGGGTCTGCTTCGACCACAAGCCGGAGGAGATCGCCAAGAACGCCTACGCCGGGTTGATGCGGCAGGGCAAGCGCGTGTTCCGGCAGAACGCGCTGATCGACGGCGGCTTCGAGGTCATCGTCAGCGGCCAGCGCAAGGGCACCGGCTCCAGCCGCGAGACCGCGCCGCAGTGCGAGCGCTGGGCCGGCATCCGCGTCGTGATTGCGGCGTCGTTCGCTCCGATCCACGAGCGCAACAACATCAACCTCGGGCAGCTGATGGGCGATCACGCGCTCTTGCTGCGCCTGCAGGCGGGTGAGGGCATCGCGCTGGCGGAATTCACCAAGCCCTACGACCCGGTCACGCGCCTGATCCTCGAGTGCGGCGGCCTCTTTCCCTTCAGCAAGAAGGTGGCCTCCGGCGCGATCCGGCTGCCGCCCAACGCCACGCGGAAGCGGCCGCAGACCATGGCGGAAAAAATGATCGCCGCCAAGATGCTGAACCCCGGCCCCGACGGCCGCTTCGTGCAGCCCGGCGACGCCGTGCTGGCGCGCGTGGACGCCGGTTACAGCCACGAGTTCACGACCGCGCAAGTCCATGAATTCCTGCGCGCCGAATATGGGAACGATTACCGGGTGCAGAATCCGGACAAGCTCGCCGTCTTCGAAGACCACCTCCTCTACGCCGACGGCGTCGTGCGCATGGCGCCCTTCTCCGCCAAGATCCAGATCCTGCGCGACCTGCAGAAGGAGTTCCAGCGCCACACCGGCGTGCGCGACTACAGCGCCGTGGACGGCGTCAGCCCCGGCATCTGCCATCAGGTGGCCCGCGAGGACTTCGTGGATCCCGGCGATCTGGTCCAGGCCACCGATTCGCACACCTGCATGGGGGGGGGCAGCAACGCGCTGTCCTACGGCGTGGGCGCCACCGAGTACGCGGCGCTGATCTACAGCGGCTTCACTTTCGTGCAGACGCCGGAGAGCATCCGCTTCGAGCTGACGGGAACGCTCGATCCGGGCTGCACCGCCAAGGACGTGATGCTGCAGATCCTCGCCACCTTCGCGCGGCGCGAGGACACGCTGAACCGCTCGATGGAATTCGGCGGGCCAGGCCTGCGCTCGCTTCATCCGGACGAGCGCGCCACCCTCTGCAACATGGCCACCGAATGCACCGCGCGCACCGGCATCGCCGAGGGCGACGAGCGGCTGGCGGAGTGGCTGGCCGAGCGCCGGCCGGGGCGCAGCGCGGCGGAGATTGCGCGCGCTTTCGTCAAACCGGATCCCGGCGCGCACTATCACGGCGGCGTGCACGCGATCGACCTGTCCGCGATCCGTCCGATGGTCGCGCACCCCGGCGACCCCGAGCGCGGCCTGCCCAGCGACCCGACCAACGGCGCGCTCGTCAGCGAGATCGGCGAGGTGCCGGTTGACATCGCCTACGCCGGCTCGTGCACCGCCGGCAAGATCGAAGACTTCCGCTACTACGCGCAGGTCTGCGCCGAGGCGGAGAAGGCCGGCCTGCGCGTCGCGCCCGGCGTGCGCTTCTACGTGCAGTTCGGCTCCAAGCCGGTGATGGAGTACGCGCGCGCCCAGGGCTGGGCCGATCTCTTCGAGCGCGTCGGCGCCACGCTGATCCAGCCCGGCTGCGGCGCGTGCATCGGCTGCGGTCCGGGCGTGTCGGAGACGCCCGATCAGGTCACGGTGTCCGCGATCAACCGCAACTTCCAGGGCCGCAGCGGTCCCGGCAAATTGTGGCTGGCCAGCCCGCTGACGGTGGCGGCCAGCGCCTTCGCCGGGCGCATCGTGGCGTTCCGGCCGGGCCGCATGGCGCGCCCGAGTCCGGCGGTCGCTCGCGGCTAGACTCGCGGGCAACCCGGTTCTCAGGAGGACCCCCCATGAGCATGATGAAGGAATTCAAGGAGTTCGCGGTCAAGGGCAACGTCGTGGACATGGCCGTCGGCATCATCATCGGCGCGGCCTTCGCGCCGATCGTCGGCAGCCTCGTGAACGACATCATCATGCCCCCGATCGGGCTGCTGCTGGGCGGCATGGACTTCTCGCAGATGCAGATCCTGCTGCAAGAGGCCGTTCCGGCCTCCGAGGACGGAACCGTCGCGGCCGTGCCGGAAGTCGCCATCCGCTACGGCAAGACCATCAATCTCGCCCTCACGTTCTTCATCACCGCCTTCGCCGTCTTCATGCTGGTCAAGGGCATGAACAAGCTGCGCGGCCCGGCGCCGGCGCCCGCTCCCAAGTAGCCGGCCCGCGGCAGCATTCGGCTCAAGAGTCCCGGCCCGCGTCCGCCAAGTGGGGGTGAACCCACTCTCCATTTGGCGGCGGGCCGTCGTGCCCTTTGGCATCGTCCTGGGCCTGATGGTGGTGGGCAACGCACTCAGCGCCTACACCGCCGCGAACTCCGGCCTGGCGCTGTGCCGCGAGGAAGCCGGGCGCACCACCGGCGACGCCGCGATGAACGTGGCCAACTACAGCTTCTCGCGCGGGATTTTCTCGCAGACGATGGAAGTGCGCCTGATCACGAACTGGATCGCGCCCGACGCCGAAGTTACGGTCGAGGTCGACCGCCCGGTCTTCTTCCTGCCGTGGCGGGTGTCGCGGCACACGACGCGCTTGCAGCCCGAGGCCTTGACCTCCCTATAGACCGGCCGCGCGCTCGACGGTGACGCGCGCGTTGTAGTCGGGGACGCCTCCGCCGGCGTCCACCACTCCGTGGGCAATGAGGACGTTGGCCTCCGGCCAGTGGGCTTGCAGGGTTCCGCGCGCGACGTCGGCCAGGAAGACACGGCCGCGCATCGTCCCGGTGGCGCTGCGCAGCAGCACCGGCTGATCGGCGCGCAGGCCCTGGCCGGCGGCGTCGTCCGGGTGCATGAAGACGGCGTCGCGATCGGCGCCGGTGAGCGGATCGCGCTCGCGCTGGATCATGGAGTTGAACTGCTTGCCGCGGCGCGTCGCCAGCAGGAACGTGCCGGGGGGGGGAGGCGCTGCGTCGAGCTGCGGCGGGCGCGCCGGCTGGAAGCGGGCCTTGCCGCCTTCGATGGGAAACTTGCGGCCGGCGCAGAGGTGCGGCCCGCCCCACTGGAACTGGTCGCCCTTCTTCGACAAATTCTCGATGCCGGCGTAGAAGGGCACGGCGCGCGCGACGTCCGCGCGGATGGCGGCGCCGCCGGCGCAGCCCAGAATCTCCGCCGACTCCGGCTTCACGGCGCGCGCGAACTCCAGCAGCATCTCCCACTCGGACATCGCCTCGCCCACGTCGTGCCCGGGAACGTGCGGCGAGAAGATCACGCGCCGCTCGGTGCTGGTTTCGGTGCCGCCGCCGCGCTGCTCGTAGCGCGTGCATGCCGGCAGCAGATACGCGACTTCGGCCGGCTCGACCAGCATCTGCGAACTGATCACGATGTCCGAATGCAGGCGCAGCGGAATCCGCCCCAGCGCCTGCGCCATGCGCTCCGGCTCGGGCATCGTCTCCAGGAAGTTGCCGCCGATGCAGTAGAAGGCCTCCAGTGCGCCGCGGTGCGCCGCCTCCAGCTGATCCACCGTGGTCATGCCCGGGCGCTCCGGCACCGCGAAACCCCACAGCGCGCCGAAATGCCGCGCGTTCTCGGGCGTCACCGGGAGGCCGCCGGGCAGCGCGGTGGAATACGCGCCCATCTCCGCGCCGCCCTGCACGCCGCTGTGGCCGCGGATCGGCATCAGGCCGCAGCCCGCGCGCCCGACCCACTCCCGCAGCAGCCCCAAGTTGACGATCGCGGCCACCGTCTCGGCGCCGTGCGCGTGCTGCGTCACCCCCATGGACCAGACCAGCACGCCGCGATCGGCGCCGCCGATTTCCTCCGCGAAGGCTTCCACCTCCGCGCGCGTCACGCCGGCGATCGCGCACAGCTCGTCCAGCGGCTGCGCGTCCAGGACGGACTTCAATTCCGCGAAGCCGCTCGTGGCCGATTCGACGAACTCCCGGTTCCACGCGCCGCGCCCGATCAGGATCTTCATCGCCGCGTTCAGGAACGCCAGATCGCCGCCGACCTTCACGCGGAACTCGCGGTCGGTGATGCGCGTGCCGAAGAGCGCCGACACCGGCGCCGACGGCACCCAGTAGCGCTCCATGCCCGGCTCGCGGTAGGCGTTCACCATCAGCACGCGCGCGCCGCGGCGCTTGGCCTCGAGCAGGTACTTGGTGCTGACCGGCTGGTCGTTGGCCGGATTCGAGCCGAGGAACACGATCACCTCGGCGTCGAACCAATCTTTGTAAGAGCAGGTCGAAGCGGCGACGCCGATCGTGCTCTTCATGCCTGCCGTGCTCGGCGAATGGCAGAGCCGCGCGCTGTTGTCCACGTGCGGCGTGCCCAGGAATCGCATCACCTTCTGAGCCACGTAATAAGTCTCGTTGGTGACGCCGCGGCTGGTGACGAAGGCCGCGGTGCGCGCGGGATCGCAGGCGCGCCAGCGCGGCCCGGCCTCGCGCCACAACTCGTCCCACGCAATGCGCGCAAATCCGCGTTCGCCGCGCCGGCGGCGCATCGGGTAGGGGAGGCGGCCGAGCTCGCGCAGATCCTTGGAAGAAAGCCGCGCCAGCGCATCCGCGTCGGCCAGCACGGCCGGATCCAGCGCGCCCATGGTGTTCAGGCGCAGCAGCTCCAGGCGCACCATGCACAGATGGGTGCCCTCGACGGTCCAGTCCTTCAGCCCGGAAGTCCCGAGCGCGCAGCCGTCGCAGACGCCGTCGTTGAGCACGCGCCAGGCGTAGCGCAGATTGTCGCGGTTCTCCCACGCCACCTGCGCCATTTCGCGGAAGTGCTTCGGCTTGGTCAGGCCGATCCCGAAGGGCGACCAGGAGGCGGTCATCTCGCGGTCGGAGCGCGGCGTGCGCGGCATGGGTGGGACATTCTAGAATCGAGGGATGAGGACGCACCGGATCGCGGTGATCGCCGGCGACGGCGTCGGGCCCGAGGTCGTGGCCCAGGGTCTGCGCGTGCTGCGCGCCGCCGCCGAGCGCCACGGCTTCGCGGTGGAGGCGCGCGAGCATCCCTACGGCACCGCGCACTGGCAGCGCACGCAGGAAATCCTGCCCGATGCGGCCTTCCAGGAGATCGGCGCCGCCGACGCCATCCTGCTCGGCGCCATCGGCGATCCGCGCGCGCCGGTCGGGCTGATCGAGCGCGGCATCATCGGCCGCCTGCGCTGGGATTTGGATCTCTACGTCAATCTGCGCCCGATCCAGCTGCTCGACGCGCGCTTCTGCCCGCTCAAGGGCAAGGGCCCCGCCGACGTGGACATGGTGGTGGTGCGCGAGAACACCGAGGACGTCTACGTGCAGAAGCCGGAATTCACCGCGCCGGGCACGCCGGACGAGGTCGCCAGCCAGCCCATGCGCTACACGCGCAAGGGCACCGAGCGCATCATCCGCTACGCCTTCGAGGCGGCGCGCGCGCGTCCGCGCAAGCAGCTGACTCTGGTGGACAAGGCCAACGCGGTGCGCGCGCAGGATCTGTACACGCGGGTCTTCGCCGAGGTGGCGCAGGAATTTCCGGACGTCAAGACCGGGCACCTCTACGTGGACGCAGCCTGCATGCGCATGCTGGAGTCGCCGGAGAGCCTCGACGTGATCGTCACCACCAATCTGTTCGGCGACATCCTGACCGACATCGGCGCGATGCTGCAGGGCGGCATGGGCGTCGCGGCCAGCGCCAATCTGCATCCGGGAAGGCGCGGCCTCTTCGAGAGCGTGCACGGCTCCTTCCCGCAGGCGGCGGGCAAGAACGTCGCCAATCCGATCGCCACCATCGTGGCGGTGCAGATGATGCTCGAGTGGCTCAAGGAGCCGGAAGCCGCAGCCGCGGTGGGCGCGGCCGTCAAGGAGACGCTGACGCGCCGCATGAGCAGCCTGGCGGTGGGCGCGCACCGGACCGACGAGATCGGCGGCTTCGTGCTCGAGGAGCTGGCCGCGGTGGCGGTCTGAGCGCGGTGCGCTCGCCGCGCTGCGCAGGAATCGCCGCCGCGCTGCTCGCCGCGGCCTGCGGTCCGGCGGAAGGCGAGCCCGCGGCGGCGCCGGACGCGCCCTTTCGCGTCCTGAGCTGCAACGTGCGCTACGGCACCGCCGACGACGGCCCGGACGCCTGGCCTCTGCGCCAGGAGCGCCTCGCGCGGGCGATCCTGGACGCGGCGCCGGACGTGTTGGGAGTGCAGGAAGCGCTCGACTTTCAGATCGCCTGGCTGGAAGAATTGCTGCCGCAGCACCGGCGCATCGGCGGCGGCCGCGAGGCGGACGGCGGCGGCGAGCACGCGTCCCTCTTCGTGGACGCGCGGCGATGCACCATCCTCGAATCAGGAGATTTCTGGCTGAGCGAGACGCCGGAGGCGCGCGGCTCCGTGGGCTGGGACGCGGCCCTGACGCGCATCTGCACCTGGGCGCGGCTGCGCGAGCGGGCCAGCGGCCGCGAGCTGACGGTCTGGAACGCGCACTTCGACCACCGCGGCGCCATCGCGCGCCTGCGCTCCGCCGAACTGATCGCCGCGCGCCTCGGCGCCGCCGCCGGGCCGCACGTGGTGCTCGGCGATTTCAACGCCGGCGAGGACAGCGCCCCGCTCGCGGCGCTGCGCGCGGCCGGCCTGCGCGACAGCTTCCGCGCGGTTCATCCGTCGGCGTCCGCGGCCGGCACGTTCCACGGCTTCGCGGGCGGCACCGCGGGCGACAAGATCGACTACGTCCTGATCGGCGCGGGCCTGCGCACGCTGGACGCGGCCATCTTCAGCGCCGCCGCCGCCGACGGCCGCTGGCCCAGCGACCACCATCCGGTGTTCGCGCTGATCGGCTTCCACTGACCATCGGGCCGCCGCCCGCGCCGCGCCCTAGAAGTGATAGCCGACGGCCAGATACACCGTCGGGCCCGAGAAGTTGAATTCCTGGTCGGCCGGGGCCTCGGATCCGTCGATGCGCCGCTTGTAGGTCTTCACGCCGGGCGCCAGCTCGTAGACGCCGTAGAGCTCGATGGTGAAATGAGCCGACAGAGCAAGGTTGGCGCCCGCTCCGGCGCCGACGCCGAAGAAGTCGTCGGATTCGCGCAGGCCGAGTTCGCCGGGAAAGTCCAGGGATTGGTGATAGATCGCCTGCGCCGTCACGAAGCCGGTCAGCGCGCGGTCGCCGAAGTAGCGGCGCAGGCCCGCGTGGATCTGCTCGCCCTGGATCGGCGTGTGCGTGTCCTCGACCTGCATGTCGCGGGTCTCGTAGGCGAAGGTCAGCGAGTAGCCCTTCGCGCCGTTCAACTCGATCAGGCGCTCGAACTCGATGCCGTAGGAGGAGAAACGGTCCAGCTCGTAGCCGACCGGCTCGCTGAAGGGGTAGGTCAGATCCTCCGAGTGGATCTGGATGTTGTTCCAGACCGTGCCGCGCAGCTTCACCGCGTTGAGGCCGCTGAGCTCCTGCTCGCGCACGGTCGAATACGGCGGAACGACCCCGCACGCGCCGGCGAGGGCGCTGAGGGCAAGCAGGAACAGGGCGGACCCGGGTCGAAGACGCATCCGGCTGCCAGCCTAGCAGGGAGGCGCCTCGCGCATCACTGCAGGACCGCGGCTTTCGGCGGCGTCGGGCGCAAGATGCCGCCGGCGCGCGCCACCCCTTGCAGGAACCAGGAGCGGCCGCGCAGCGCCGCACCCGGCGGCGCGGACAGGCTGCGCGAGCACGAGCCCGCGCCGGAGGCGTGGAGGCGCGGCGCGCTGCCGAGGCGCAGGGGAACTCCCGCGATCGTCGCGGCCGCGCAACTGCCCGCGCCCAGGAGCCAGCAGGCGCCGCCGGACGGATTCTGCACCGTGGCGGTGATCGGCGCGCCGGCGGCGGGGCTCGAGTCGCTGAGGGTCAGCGCTCCGAACCACGGCGGGGGGGGACCGGCGGCGGGCAGGCCGCCGAAGACCAGCACCGACTCGCTGCCCATGCAGGTCACGTAGAGGCGGCCGTGCAGAAAGAGCGCGTCGTTGGGGAGCGCAGCGCCGCTGCCGGCGCCGGCGACCGGGGTGACGGACACGAGTTCTTCGGCGGCGAGATCCACCAGCAGCAACTCGCCGCCGTAGAGGGTGCAGGCCGCGAGCAGCGAGCCTGCGGGGTCGAGCGCGAGGCCGTAGAGATTGCGGCCGCCGAGGTCGAGCGCGCGGTCCAATTGGCCCTGGGCGTCGGCGCGCCACAGATTGCCGCCGAGATCGGTGCCGCCGAGCCACGCGCCGCCCTGCGGCAGCAGGACCAGATCCTGCGCGGAGGGGTACAGGGTGAATTGGTCGTCGCGCGCGCTCATCCAGGAATCCTGCGCGCCGGTGGGCAGATGGCGCACGAGCAGCCCGCCTTCGGAGCCGGCGAAGCCCGGGAGCGAGAGCGTGTCGGCCATCCACAGTGAATCGCCGCTCAGGCTGAAGCGCGCGCCCAGCCGGCCGGCGCCGAGATTGAAGCCGGCGGCGGGATCCAGAGTCAGGCTGGCCAGGCTGACGGCGTAGACCGCGCCGGTGCCGTCCTGCGTGCCGATCAGGAAGTGATCGGCGGTGGCGGCGATGCCGAAGGGATAGCAGGTGCCGAAGCCGAAGGGATCGGGCAGAGGCACGGTGGCGACGATCTGCAGCGCGGCGTTCCAGATGCTGACGTCGCCGCTGGCGCTGTTGGTGCAGGCGCCATAGAGCAGGGCGCCGGTGAGCGGGTCGTGCGCGAACGCGATTTCTTCCGGGAAGACGCCGACCGGGATCACGGCGGCGACGGCGTTCTGCGCCGGATCGATCACGGCGATCGCGGAATTGGGCACGCCCTGGAACGGGAGGTCGCCGCAGATCGCGACGTAGAGGAGGTCCTGCGACGGTTCGTGCGCCAGGCCGAAGCTCTTGCCGTTGGAGTTCGGGTCGCCGAGGCCGGCGAGGCTGATCTCTTGCTGAAACTGCTGCGGCGCGCAGGCCGCGAAGGCTGAAATGAGGAATGAAATCATGGCAGGCCGGAGTCTCGCCGGCGCGATGGCTTGCTCTCCGGCGCCGAAGACCCGGCTTGCCGCGCGATCGCGGCTCACGGTGGCGGACCCGCGGGGGAATCTCACCCCCTTCCACGGCGCCGGAGAAACGGATTGGGAAGGATGCTGCGCGGCGCGCAGCCGGATTCAGTCTACTGCGGCGCGCCGTACCAGGAATCGAGCAGCTGGTACCAGCTGGCGACGGCGCGGCTGCCGCTGCCGATTTCCGGCTCGCCGGCGCCGGCGGGATGCGCCTGCGCCGAATCCCAGGCGGCGTACCAGGAGTACTGCCTCCACAGGGAGGCGCGCCCGAGCTCGCCGCTCTGCACCGGGGCCGCGCCGTCGGGGAAGGGGATGAATGCGCCGTTGCGGCCGGGCGCGAAGCCGGGATAGCCGTCCATCGCGAAGGAGTCGAGCACGAGGGCGTCCACGGCCTTCAGCGCGGCGCGCGCGGCGGCGCGCGTCTCGTCTGACAATTTTTCCGAGGCGGCGGCCTGCGCGAGCAGGTCGGGCAGGTCCACGAAGGCGGTGGCGGCGCGGAAGTCGCCGCCGCAGTAGTTCAGGAGCCCGCCGCGCAGGCCTTCGAGCGTGGCGCGCGCCTGCGGATCGCGGCCGGCGGCGGCGGCGAATCGCCCGACCGCGGACTTCGCGGCCGCGGCGGCTGACAAGTCGTAGGCGGCGACCGCTTCGTGCGCGACTTCGGCGGCCCGTTCGGGATGCGCCTGCGCGAAGGCGCGGCGGCCGGCGCCGCCCTCGGCGATGGCCAGCAGGCTGAGCTCGCGCGGGGTCATGGCCGGATCGAAGCGGGCGAAGATGCGCGCCCAATCCAGCGGCGGGCCGGCGTTGGGAATCGCCACCAGGTAGTCGGTGCCGAATCCGCCGCGGCCCGGCCGCCACTGGCAGGCCACGTCGAAGCTGCCCATGTTGCAGAGCTCGAGCGCGGTCCACTGCACCTCGGCGCCGGCGCAGGAGTCGGGGCCCAGGCCGGCGACGTCCATCTCCGTGTCCGTGGCCTCGTCCGGGCACATGGTGATGCCGTTGGCGTGGGAGTAGATCAGCAGCGCGTGGTGGCGGGCGGGGAAGCGCGCCTTGCCGAAGCGGAGGAACTGGCCGAGGGTCGCGGGGTCGGCGGAGTCGGCCTCCCATTCCGCGTCCCGGCGCGCTGCGGGAAACTCGGCGCCGCCGTCGAGGCGTTCGGCGCTGTCCGGGCCGAGGCGGTAAAGGCGGGCGCCGGTGAAGTCCTCTCCCAGGGCCCGCGCGTCCTTGGAATGATGCTCGTGCCGGTCCATGAAGAGAATGAGCTCGACGCCGGGCCGGCCCGCCAGGGTGCGGCGCAGGTCGGCGATGAACTCGAACATGTGCCCGTCGGCGTTGTTGTCGGCGGCGCCATAGACGAAAAAGGTCCAGGCGCGCTCGGGCGCGGCCGCCGGCGCATCCTGCAGCGGCATGGCGGCCAGCGCGAGCGCGGCGCCGATCATTGCTTCTGCGACTCGTGCCAGGCCTTCAGGGCCGCGGCCTCGCGTTCCGCAGTGGGGCCGGCCTTGAGGGCTTCCGGATCGGGCAGCGTGGGCGCGGGCTTGCCGGCGGCTGCGGCATCGTCGATCAGCTGCTTGGTGACGCGCTTGCGGCGCGCGATTTCTTCCGGCCACCACTCCAGGAGACCTTGGATGGTGCGCTCGATGGGGCTGAGGATCAGCCCGGCCTTGACGGCGCGCGCGTTGCTCCAGCTGTGGAAGCCGGCGTATTCGCCTTCCGGCGCGATCCAGATCGGCAGGCCGAGGTCCTGCCCGTGCTCGTTCAGCCAGGAGGCGGGCACCCAGGTGCGCGTCAGTTCGGCCTTGGAGGCCTTCATGCAGGCGTCGAGCACCTCGCCCCACTTGAGGCTGTTGCCGCAGGCGTTGAAGCGGCCGTAGGTGGCGTCCTCTGACAATTTCATGGTCCACAGGCCGAGGTCGCGGGCGTCGATCACCTGCATCAGGTCGCCGGGGCTGCCGGGCGCCAGCAGTTCGCCGCCGCGCTGGCAGCGCACCGGCCAGTAGCTGAAGCGGTCGGTGGGATCGCCGGGGCCGGCGATGTAGCCGGGCCGCACGATGGTGGCGCGGCCGGGGAAGGCTTTCTCCGCGGCTTCCTCGCACAGCGCCTTGAGGCCGCCGTAGTAGGCGCCGCCCGGGCCCATGGTTTCGACGGTGGGGTCCTCGAGGCGCGCGACGGCGGAGGATTCGTCGGCGCCGGGCTTGCTGTTGTCGGCGTAGGCGGAGATGCTCGAGATGAAGATGTATTGACGCGCGTGCGGGGCCAGCAGCTCGGCCGAAGCGGCGACGTGGCGCGGGTAGTAGCCGGAATTGTCAATGACGACGTCCCACTTCTTGCCTTCGAGCTGGGTGAGGCCGAGCGGGGACTCCGGGTCGGCGTCGTCGGCGCGCAGCTTCGGGTCGCGGTTGCCGTAGAGGTGCTCGACGCCTTCGAAGCCGAAGGGGATGCGCTTCTCGGTGCGGCCGCGGTTGAAGACCGTGACCTGGTGCCCGCGCCCCAGCGCCGCCTCCACCATCTTGGGCCCGATGAAGCCGGTGCCGCCCAGGATCAGGATCCTCAGCCCTTTCGGCGCCAGGCCCAGGCTGGCCCCGGCCTTCGCCAGGGGGGAGAGCGATGCGGCGGCGCCAAGGGCGGCGGCCCCGGCCATGAAGGTGCGGCGGGTGGTGTGCATGGAGGAACTGCGAAAGGCTACGCAGGCGGCCCCGCCCCGTTGGTCATCCCTCGCGCGATTCGTACTCCTTCTTGAGGCCGTCGAGGACGCCGGGGTCGGCGAGGGTGGTGCGGTCGCCGAGGGCGCGGCCTTCGGCGACGTCGCGCAGCAGGCGGCGCATGATTTTGCCGGAGCGGGTCTTGGGCAGTTCAGGGGTGAAAACCACGCGCTCGGGGCGGGCGAGGCCGCCGATCAGCTTCGCCACGTGCTCGAGCAGTTCGCGCTCCAGTTCGGGAGTGGGCAGATGGCCGGAACGCAGGATCACGAACCCGACCGGGGCCTGGCCCTTCAGCTCGTGCGCCACGCCGATCACGGCCGCCTCGGCCACCGCGTGGTGATCCACCAGCGCGCTTTCGATCTCCATCGTGCTCAGGCGATGCCCCGCCACGTTCATCACGTCGTCCACGCGGCCCAGCACCCACAGATTGCCCTGTTCGTCGCGCTTGGCGCCGTCGCCGGCGAAGTACTTGCCGGGGAAGCGGCTCCAGTAGGTCTGCGCGTAGCGCTCCGGGTCGCCCCAGATGCCGCGCAGCATGCTGGGCCAGGGGCGCGTCAGCACCAGATAGCCGCCCCCCGCGCCGGTCACCTCGCGGCCTTCGTCGTCCACGAGTTTGGCTTCGATGCCCGGGAACGGGATCGTGCACGAACCCGGCACCGTCGTCGTCATGCCCGGCAGCGGCGTGATCATGATCGCGCCGGTTTCGGTCTGCCACCACGTGTCCACGATCGGGCAGCGGCCGCCGCCGATGTGATGCAGATACCAGACCCAGGCCTCGGGGTTGATGGGCTCGCCGACCGTCCCTAACAATCGCAATGATGAAAGATTGTGCTGCGCCGGCCACTCGTCGCCCCACTTCATGAACGCGCGGATCGCGGTCGGCGCGGTGTAGAAGATCGTCACGCCGTACTTCGCGATCAATTCCCAGAAGCGGCCGGGGCCGGGATGGTTGGGCGCGCCCTCGTACATGAGTTGCGTGACGCCGTTGGCCATCGGCCCGAAGATCACGTAGCTGTGGCCGGTGATCCAGCCGACGTCCGCCGTGCACCAGTACACGTCGGTCGCCGGTTTCAGGTCGAAGACCAGGTTGGACGTGGCATACGTGCCGGTCAGATACCCGCCGTGCGTGTGCAGGATGCCCTTCGGCTTGCCGGTCGTGCCGCTGGTGTAGAGGATGAAGAGCGGATCTTCCGCCTCCATCGCCACCGGCGGGCATGCGGCGCGCTGCGCGTCCACCACGGCAGTCCATTCCACGTCGCGCGCGCCGCCCGGGCTGGCGGTCTGCACGCCCGCGCCGCGCCGCCACAGCAGGACCTTCTCGATGGTGGGGCACTGCGCGACGGCCTCGTCCACGACGAGTTTCAGATCCAGCAATTTGCCGCGCCGCCAGCAGCCGTCGGCGCAGATCACCGCCTTCGCGCCCTGATCCTGGATGCGGTCGCGCAGCGACGTGGCGCTGAAGCCGGCGAAGACCACGGAGAAAATCGCGCCGATGCGCGCGCAGCCGAGCACCGCCATCACCAGCTCCGGCACCATCGGCATGTAGAGCGTGACGCGGTCGCCGCGGCCGATGCCGAGCGACTGCAGGCCCGCGGCCGCGCGCGCCGTGCCTTCCAGCATCTGCGCGTAGGTCAGCGTGCGCGCGTCGCCGGGTTCGCCTTCCCAGTGGAAGGCGACGCGGTCGCCCAGCCCCGCGCCGACGTGCCGGTCCAGGCATTGCACGCTGGCGTTGATCCGTCCGCCGACGAACCACTTCGCGTGCGGCGGATTCCAGTCGAGCACCCGGTCCCATTTGCGCTCCCAGGTCAGCTTTTCGGCCCAGGAGGCCCACCAGCCCTGCCAGTCGGCGTCCGCTTGCGCGTGGAGCGTGGGGTCGTTGGCGTTCGCCAGCGCGGCGAAGGCGGGGGGGGGCGCGAAGGAGCGATGCTCCTGCAGGAGGGTAGAGATGGTTTTGGAGGGAATGGGCACGGGTGGAGATGCGCTGGGGGCGAGTTTAGTGGCGCCTGGCATGTCGCAAGACAACGCACTTGACAGAAGGCTAATATCGCTGAATAGTGGCAGGTCTCCCATGAAATCACTCACCTACTTATCCTTCTCCATTGTCTTCAGCCTCGTGCTCGGTGGCCCTGCCACCGGCCAATCGCACCCGCCGCTTGCCTGCCATTCCGGTGAACTTTGGAGTTCGCGTTTCTCCACCGCCGCGGATGGCGATTTCCTTCACATCCCTTCCGGGGTGACCGTCGTCCTCGACGTCACCACGCCCGATCTCGGCGGCCTCTGGGTCGATGGTATTTTGGTTTTCGATCATTCCAAACCCACGGGTACGGTAGAACTGCGCACTGCCTATGCAGTGGTGACGGGCACGCTTCAGATCGGATGCAGAAACGGCTCCTTGATCACCCGGTTCTGGAAGAAAGCTCATCTGACCCTTGTGGCGCCGGAGAGTTACTCGAGTTGGCCCAACACGCCAAATCTGACCTCTGGAGTGAACTGGCCAACATTGATGATGAACACATTCGGGACGAATTCCAAGATCTACGAGGCGGCGTTGGATCGCGGCCTGGTCATTGCCGGCACGGGTCGCTTGTTCGTCTACGGCAACGACACGCGCGAGCAGGGATGGACGACGCTGGCGAATACGGTGGACGCTCCGGAGGATTTCCTGCCGTTCTCGGATCCCATCGCGAGCTCTTGGAAAGTCGGCGATTAAATCGTGATCGCATCCACTGACTTCGAGTACGCCGATCAGTGGGTCAATGGGTTGGAGAACGGCGGCCTCATCACCGCAGACATGCGCGGCGGGCACGACCCGGGATACATCCAAGGCGAGGAACGCGTCGTTGAGAGCGTGGATCCGGTGAATCAGGGCGTGGTCGTGACCGTGGCGCTGCTGCACCAACACTGGAGTTCAGCCATCTCCGCGACCTTTGCCGGCGGGAGCGAGACGATCGAGGAGAGGGCTGAGATCGGCAACCTCACCAGGAGCGTGGTGATTCGAGGGGAGGAGTCGGCCTACAGCTCCAGCGTGCGCGGGGGAACCCGCCACCGCGGGCACGTCATTTTGCTGCCGCTCGTGTCAGGCCTCCCTTATTGCGAGGTGGACTGGGCGGAGTTCCGGAATTTGGGCGTGGAGGGAAAACTTGGGAGGTATCCTTTCCATTGGCACATGCTCGGCGACGCGCGGCAGGGCGGCAACCGGCCCTATCTGCGCGACTGCAGCATCCATCATTCCGTGAACCGATTCGTGACCGTGCACAACACCAAGTACGTGGATGTCGAACGCAACGTCGGCTACGACGCGCTGGGTGCGGGTTACTTCCTCGAGGATGCCGATGAGGAGGGAAACCCGCTGGGGGAGGAGACGCAGTTTGTGGTGTTGCGCGACAATCTCGGCATGAAGGTGGGACGGCCGCTGGCGCACGTCCAAGACTACCCTGAAATCTACCAGGAACTGGAGCTCATCGATCCTTCCGTGTACTGGATTCAGCATCCGAATCAGATCGTGGAAGGCAACCATGCTGCGGGCGCTGCAGGCCACGGCTTCTACTTGGCTCCTGGCGCAACGGCAGCAGCCGGCTGGTCTCACCTCGCGACGGGAGAGTCGAAGTTCCGCAACAACGTTTCCCACAGCAACGGTCAGCACGGCTTCTACCATCAGTCGCTCGTGTCCTGGGGCTGGCAAGCGGACGATGCTCCGGCGGGCGAAGGATTGGTTGCCTGGAAGAACCGGCGTTACGGCATCTGGTGGCGGACTAAGGGCGTTTCGTTGCTTCGCGGCTGCCGGCTCGCGGACAACAAGTCGGGTTACTATCCCGCTTCCTCCGGTCGGCAGGAGGCACACGACGGCAATTTGCCTCCCACGTGCCGCCTGGTGTTCGAGGACGGAGTGATTTTCGGTGAGACTTCAAACCGCGGCAAAATTGTCAACCTCGCCGAAATGGATGCAGTGCGATCCTTGCCGCAGACTTATTGGAATTTCATGCGCCAAGACGCCGGCGCCGTGGCGCATGAAAGCAATTGGGACACGCTGAACGCGGTGGAGTCGTATGACGGCCGGAACGTGGTGACCGGGCTGAAGGTGGCCTACTTCGAGGACGACCGGCCGCTGCGAAACCCGAATCCGAACGGCAGTGGCAGTGCGATTCAACGCATCGCCGCGATCACGCAGGTCGAGTACAACTCCAAGTATTGCGAAGATCCGCGCAATGACGTGACGAGCGTCCAGTTTGCCACGGGTTCGGGACAGACGGTGGTGAATCCGATCGGTTTCCGGCTGACGAACGCGAGCCTGGGCTTCTCCATGATCCGGAGCACGGTCGTGCATGACAAGGATGGCAGCCTCGGCTACGGAGCGGACGTGTACGTGTGTTACGACGATCCATTCTTCGATGCGAACGCGACCGCGTCTGGAACTGTTGACACCGCACGCAATCTGCGAATTCTTCCGACCACCACGGCGGACTTCGCCCAATTTGAGATCTCCACCAATCTCCCGGCATCTTCCCAGAAGATGACCGTGACCACGAGCCATCTCGCTGGTGGAACCGCGAGCCTGGTGCTGGCAGGCATGCCGAGCGGGACTGCGGACTACGGCTTCAATGCGCCGATCGGATTGGACAACTTCCCGGCCATCGCAGATGGCGGAGTGTACCGTTGCAGCTTCGGCAGCCAGGTTCCGGAAGCGTACGAGATCAAGATCCAGTTCGCGGAGAATGAAGGAGTGCCGACCATCATCGGTGTGCCGTTGGCGACCTTGATTGTCCTCAAGGTGAACGAAGTGCCGCTTGGAGTCCAGGATAAGGAGAACGATCTTCCCAGTCTGTTGGGCTCATCGAAGCCGAATGCCTATTTCCACGACACCGCAGGCGCCATGCTGTACGTCCGGACGACGACCATCGTCCTCGGTCTCAACGCGGGCACCCCTGACGGACCAGATATCGACGGCACCCGCAACTTCATTCAAGTGAACCAATGATTGCCCTTCTGCTCCTGCTGCAAGGGACTCCTCCTGGAGGCCACTGGTTCGAGAGTTCGACTTGGCGCGGTGTCTACGCCAATGAAGCCCGGGGCGGAAGAATGGATTGGGTGCCGGACGTGGATGGAGACGGAAGGTGCGACGTGATCGTTGCATCGCCCGGTTACCCGACAGGCGTTGCAGGAAGTACCGGCGGGGCGGTGTTTCTCTACTCTGGCGCAGCAGGCACCGAGTTGGATCGGTTGGTCGGCGATTTCGTTTCAGCTCCGTGGAGTTTCGCAAAATCCGTGTCGAGTCTCGGCGACGTCACAGGGGACGGCATTCCTGAGGTTGCGATCGGAAAGCCTGCGAGTCAGTGGGGATTCCTTCCATCCATTCAGGTCTACTCAGTCCTCCCTTGGTCGCTGGTCTACGAGGTCTCGGCTCCGAGCCAGCCCAGCAACCTTGGATCGAGCGCCTGCGCTGGCGGAACGGATCTCAACGGTGACGGATGGCCGGATTTCGTGGCTGCTGATTACTCGTTCGAAGCGAATGGCACTTTCGGCACCGGAGCCGTTCACGCGTTCAACGGCCTTGACGGCTCCCTCCTCTGGCGGGTGAGCGGCCCGGGCAGCTCGAATTTCGGCCAAACGGTGATCTGCCCCGGAGATGTGAACGGAGATAGTTACGCGGATGTCATCACACGAAGCCAGATCTTTCCCGGCACCATTCACGCCCTCTCAGGATTTGACGGGAGTGAGATCTACCGATTCTCCGGTGACTATCTGGACGGCTTCATCGGCATCGAGAATCGGCTCGCACCTTGCGGAGATGCCGATGGAGATGGCCTTCCCGACTACATCGTGAGCCAGGGCGAGGCGCCTGGAGTCAGCAAGGGACTGGCAACGGTCCATCGCGGCCGCGACGGCGCAATCATCCGGAGGTGGGAGGGGAAGGTAGCCGGCGAAGGGTTCGGCGAAAGCGTCGGAGGTCCTGGGGATCTCGACGCGGATGGGCATCCCGATTTCCTGGTCTCGACAGGAAAGATTGGAGCGGGACGAGTGTATGCCTTTTCAGGACGCGACTACAGCTTACTGACGGTCATCGAATCACCGGCCGCACCGGTGCTCTTTGGTTGGGTCCTTGGCAGCCTGGGCGACGACGTGGACGGTGACGGGGGATTCGAGGTCCTGCTCAGCGATCCCGCCGAAGTCGTTGGCGGCCTCTCCAACGCCGGCGCGGCATATCTCTTCACCTTCGACCGCTGGCTGCAGTCCGATGCGCGCATGGTCTCCGCAGCGGCCGGCGGCGCCATCGCCTTCACCTTGGACTTCCCGACGAGCGAGGCCGGGCTGGACTACTACCTCCTGGCTTCCGACGACCTGCCGGGCAGCATCACGGTGCGGGGCGTCGGCGTCCCACTCGTCTGGACGCCGCTCTTGCAAAAAATGGCGTTCTCGCCGCCGCCGATCTTCGATCAGCCGCAGGGCGCCCTCGACCTGAACGGCGACGCCACCGTCACCGCCACGATTCCTCCCGGCGCGCTCGCAGCCTACGCCGGCCGCACCGTGAAATTCGCCGCCGTCAGCCTGCTGGCACCCGGCCAGCCCAGCCTCTCCTCCGCGCCGGCCTGGGTGGAAGTCACTCCGTAGGCTCGCCGCCAGGCGCCGAACGCCGCAGCGGCGGCGCGCACACGCCGCGCTTGCTGCTCAGCACGAACTCGGCAATCTCCCGCACCTGCGCCACCGCATCGTCCTGCAGCGCCGCCGCCGCCGCGCGCGCGCCCTCGCCGCCGGCGAAAATCCGCCACAAGGCCTGACGGATCGCGGCGCGCTCCTCGCTGCTGAAGCCCGCGCGCCGCATGCCGACGGTGTTCGGCCCGCGCCAGCGCGTCGGGTGCGAACCGGTGACGATGGAGAACGGCGGCGCATCCAGGCTCACCACCTGCGCGCCCGTGACCAAAGTCAGACGGCCCACGCGGCCGTGCTGATGCACGCCGCAGTAGGCGGAAAGAATGGACTTCTCGCCGAGCACGCTGTGCCCGGCCAGCGCCGCGCAATTCACCAGCACCGCGCCGGCGCCCAACCGCGCGTTGTGGCCGACGTGGCTGCCCGTCATCAGGCGCGCGCCGTCCTCGACGACGGTCTCGCCGTCGCCGGAAGCCCGGTGCACGGTCACGTGCTCGTGCATCAGCACCCGATCGCCGATCCGCACCCGCGTGCGCTCGCCGCGGTACTTGTCATCCTGCGGCGCGCCGCCCAGCACCGTGCCGCTGCCGATCACGCAGTCCGTCCCGAGGGTGGTCCGTCCCTGCAGATGCACGAAGGGCCCGATCCGGCAGCGGTCGCCGACCTCCACCCCGGATTCCAGCACCGCATAGGGCCCGATCTCCACCCCGCGCCCCAGTTCCACCCCCGGCAGCACCACGGCGGTGGGATGGATCGCGCCCTCTTCCTCCAGTGCTCGCACGCCGGGATTCTAGTCGGTGTTTCCACGGAGAAAGTTTCCGGTTGTTCTGGCGGAGGGGCGTATGCTGATCGGCCCCGCCTTGAAGCAGCGTCCCTCCCAGCTCCTCCTGACTGCCCTGCTGTCCCTGGTCCTCGCGAAGGGTGCGGCCGCCCAGGACCCCGGCTACGAGCGCAGTTACGTCATCCGCGCCGACGCCGCCTGGATCAGCCCGACCGAGCGCATGAGCCCCGTCTTCGTGGGCGTCGCCAAGGGCAAGATCGAGTGGGTGGGCAAGACCAATCGCAGCGAGGGCCAGCGGGGGGGGCTGATCCCCACCGCGCCGCCGCGCGTGATCGAGGTGCAGGGCACTTTGGCGGCCGGCATCGTGGACGCCTGGTGCACGCTGGGCTCCGCGGACCTGCTCGGCGAAGGCCGCGAGGCGCCGACCCGCCGGGTCCTGGACTCCCTGCCGCTGCAGCGCGGCAACGAGGATCCGGTGCTGGCGGCGCAGATCCTGGCGGCGCGGGACTCCGGGATCGCCGCCCTCTATCTCTCCAGCGGCTGGGGCCGCCTGCGCAGCGGCGTCGGCACGGCCGCGGCCCTGAGCGGCTTCGACCTGCCCGTGCCGCGCGGCCTGCAGGCCCTGGATTGCGCCGTCGGGTCGCAGGTCGGCGCCTCCGCCACCTACGCCGCGCAGGATCTGCGCGAAGCCTTCGACGAGGCCCAGGACTGGCGCGACTCCCAGGATGAGTACCAGGAGAAGCTGACCCAGTACGGCAAGGATCTGGAGGAGTACCAGAAGAAGCTCGACGAATTCGTCAAGAAGTCGGCCGAGAAGAGCGGCGACAAGAAGGAAGGGGAGAAGAAGGAGGGCGAGAAGAAGGAAGACCCGCCCAAGCGCCCCGAGCGGCCGAAGGAGCCGCGCCCGAACACAGCCCGCGACCTGCTCCTGCAGGCCATGGACGGCGAACTGGGCGTGCGCGTCGCCGCCGACGACCCGCAGGACATCCTGCAGCTGATCGCGCTGCGCGAGAAGCACGGCCTGGATCTCACGATCCTGGGCGGCTGGTGGGCCGACCTCGTCGCCGCCGAACTCGCCGCCGCCGACGTGCCGGTGATTCTCGCGGCCCTGCCCGACCACCACGCGCGCCGTTTCCCGGACCGCAGCCTCGTGGCGCGCTGGCGCGTCCTGCAGGCCGCCGGCGTCCGCGTCGCGCTGGCCAGCGGCGGCGGCGAAAGCGAGCAGGCGCTGTTGCTGGCGCGCGCCGGCGAACTGGTGGCGGCCGGCGAGGATCCCGACCTGGTGTGGGCCGCGCTGACCGAAGTTCCCGCCGATCTGCTCGGCCTCGGCGGCGAGTACGGCGGCATCGGCGAGGGCCGCAGCGCCTCCCTGATCCTCTTCCAGGGCAACAGCCCCTTCGACGCCTCGGCCTCGCTGAAAGCCCACAAGCCCCGCTGAACATGCTCGCCGCCTTCCTGCTGTCTCTGGCCGTTCCGCAGGCGACGGAAGTCGCGCTGCATCCGCGCGCGATCGTCGGCGAGGACGGCGCGCTCGTCGAAGGCAAGTACGTGGTGGTGCGCGGCGCGCGCATCGTGTCCGTCACGGATTCGGCGCCCCGCGGCGCCCGCCTGGTGGAACTGGACGGCGTGCTGGCCCCGGGCATGGTCGACGCGTTCACGAACTTCGGCGCCGCCGGCCGCATCAGCGAGGAGACCGAGCGCCTGACGCCGAATCTGCGCGCCGCCGACGGCGCCGATCTGGGCGCGCCCGTGTGGGAGGAACTGGCTGCGCGCGGCGTGACCTCGGTGCACCTGGTGCCCGAGCCCAGCAACGTGCTGGCCGGCTTCGGCGCGCTGTTCGCGGCCGGCGGCACCGAGCGCCTGATCGTCGAGGCCACTCTGCAGACGGTGTCGCTGACCAGTTGGATCACGGACGTCCGCGTCGGTCCGACTTCCCTCGCCGGAGGCCTCGAAATGCTGGAATCGGCCCTGGGCAGCGGCGGCGACGCCGCGTTCTCGCGCGGCCTGCTGATCTTCGTGGACAGCGCCGAGGGCATCCGCAGCGCCCGCGCTCTGTGCGAGAAGGCGGGGGTGGACAAGCGCACCTTCGCGCTCTTCGGCGAGGTCGGCTCCTACGGCGGCGAAGCCGCCGGCGAGCTGATCGGCCTGCCCGCGATCGGCGCCTCCGGCGCGCGCGCCCGCGAGGCCGAAGTGATGAAGCGCCTCTACGGCGCCGGCACGCGGGTGGCCTTCGGCACCCTCGGCGGGGCCGGCGGCGCGGACGCGCTGCGCCAGTCGGCGATGCTCTACTCGCGCGCCACCGGCGACGCCGGCGCGGCGTGGGCCGCCGTCACGCGCCATCCGGCCGAGCTGTTCGGCATGTCTGACAAAATCGGCCGCATCGCCGCCGGCGCGCGCGCCGACCTCGTCCTCTGGTCCGGACACCCGCTGGACGCCGCCGCCCGGGTGCAGTCGGTGCTGATCGGCGGCGAGTCCGTCACCGCGGCGGCGCCGCAGGAACGCGAATGATCTCCACCCTCCTCCTCGCACTGTCGCCCTGCGCCCCGGCGCAGGAGTCCATCACCGTCACGGCGGAGAATCTGACGGTCACCATCGAAAAGGGCAAGATCGTCGCCGTGTCCGGCGGCGGCCGCGGCGCCATCGCCGGCTCGCAACTCACGCCCGGCCTGGTGGACGCCTACACCTTCCTCGGCGTCGGCGCCGAGACCGTCGAGCACTCGCGCGAAATCACCGCCGGCCAGCGCGTGGCCGATTCCGCGCGCCTCGATTCCGCGTCCTTCCTGCGCGCCGCACGCGAAGGCGTGACGACCGCCTACGTCAGCCCCGACAGCCTCAACGTGATCGGCGGCCTGGGCGCCGTGGTGAAGACCGCCGGCGGCCGCTCCGCGGACCTCTTCGCCGAAAGCGGCTCGGGCGCCCGCGTCGTGCAGGCGGCGGGAGGCCTGCGCATCGTCATCGGCATCGACGCCTTCTTTGACAATCGCACGCCCAGCGGCGAATTCACCACGAGCAGCCACGCCCGGCGCCCGACGACGCGCATGGGCTCGGTGTGGGAAATCCGCAACGCATTCTTCACCGCCGCCGCCTACCGCGCGGCCAAGAAGGATCATCCGAAGCTGCACGACCGGGACCTGGAAGCCCTGGCCGGCGCCTTGGAAGGCCGCATCCCGGTGCGCGTCCTGGCGCGCAAGCATCACGACGTCCAGACCGCGCTGCGCATCAAGGACGAGTTCAAGATCCCGCTCATGATCATCGAGGAGGCCACCGAGGGCTATCTGGTGCGCGATCTGCTGCGCGCCTCCGGCGTGCCCGTGATCACCGGCCCCGCGGCCGATCTGCGCGCGCGCAGCGTGGCCCGCGGCCCGAGCTTCGACGACCTGCGCGCCGCCGCCGAGCTGACGCCGATCTGCTGCGAGCACGTGCACGAGGACAATCCCTACCTCGACCACTCGATTCCGGACGAGACCTACGGCCGCATCGAGCTGCCGCCCTACCTGCGCGACCTCTTCCTGCTGACGGCGCCGCGCTACGGCTTCGCCAGCGGCTTCGAGGTCGGCCGCTTCCGCGAAGCCGAATCCTCCACGCCGGCCCTGGCCGCGCTGCTGAACGAAGCCGGCGTGCCCACCATTCTCGGCGCGGGCGAGGCCTACGACTTCGAGGACTCCGAAGCCGGCGCCATCCATCAGGCGCGCACCGCCGTGCGCTGGGGCATGCCGCGCGAGGCCGCGCTCGCCGCCATCACTTCGCAGGCCGCCGAACTCCTCGGCGTCGGCGACCGCGTCGGCAAGCTTGAAGCCGGCTACGACGGCGACCTCGTCCTCTGGTCCGGCGATCCGCTGGACCCTTCCTCCCGCCCGCTCCTCGTGGTCGTGGACGGCCGCGTCGTGCTCGACCAACGCCCGAAGAACTGATCCGCGCATGCGATTCGCCTCCCCCTTGCTCGCCCTTCTTCTCACGCCGGCCGCGCTGGCCGCGCAGGACGGCTCCGTCGCCGTGCGCGCCGCCAAGGCCGCGCTCGCCGACGGCAGCGTCGCCGAAGGCGTGACCCTCGTGGTCCAGGACGGCCGCGTCAGCGGCTTCGGCGGCGCCGACCTGGAAGTGCCCTTCGACGTGCTGCTGCACGAGCACCCCGCAGCCTGGATCTTCCCCGGCTTCCTCGAGGCGCACTCCTCCGGAGGCCTCGACCGCCCGAACGAGAACATTCCGATCGCGCCCTTCCTCGACGTGCGCGATTCGATCGACCCGGTGTCCTTCTTCTTCGAGGACGCGCTGCGCCAGGGCACGGTGGCGATCGGCGTGATTCCGGGCAACGAGACGGTGATCGGCGGCCGCGGCCGCGTCGTCGCGCCCTTCGGCATGACGGTCGAGCAGATGACCCTCGAGCCCAACATGGGCATGAAGATGGCCTTCGGGCCCAAGCGCGGCTGGAGCCGCTCCTCGCAATTGTCAGAACTCCGCGAGGCCACCGCGGCCCTCGACCGCAGCCTGCGCGAACTCGGCCAGCGCATCCTCGACGGCGAGGCCGTCAAGAGCGACAAGGAGCGCCTGCTGAGCGCGGAGGAGAAGAAGGGCGCGAAGGAGGACAAGGAGGAGTGGAGCCGCGTCGAAGGCGTGGTGAAGTACGGCAAGGATTTCCCGGGCAAGTCCAAGATCTCGAACCTCGATCTGGACGACGCGCAGCTCGGCCTGGTGCGCATCCTCAATGGCGAGGAGCGCCTGTGGGTCTGGTGCCCGGGCGCCACCGACGTGATGCACGCCAAGAAGTGGCTCGAAGACAACAGCCTGCTCGGCAACACCGTCTTCGTCGTCACGAGCGCCGCCTGGAAGGCGGCCGATCTGCTGACCGGCGCCGGCGCCGGCGTGGTGCTGGACGGCGATCCCTGGCACGTCGAGCGCGACCCGGTGAGCTGGAAGGAAGTGCGCACCTTCGCGCCCGCGAAATTCCACGAGGCCGGCATCGCCTTCGCGCTCAGCTCCGACCCGGGCCGCGTCGGCCCCGACCGCCTCGGCTATCAGGCCGCGCTGTGCATCCGCGAAGGCCTGCCGCGCGCCGCGGCCCTGGCCGCCGTGACCAGCACGCCCGCGATGCTGTGGGGCATGCAGAAGCGCCTCGCCAGCTTCGAGGCCGGCGCCGACGGCACCTTCCTGGTGCTCGACGGCGATCCGCTGGGCGCCGAGACGCACGTGCTCGAAGCCTGGATCCGCGGCGAGAAGGTCTACGACCGCGCCACCGACGCGCGCCTGCAGCGCCTGCTCGAAGGCCGCAAGGACTGATGCGCGCGCTCCGCCTCGCGTTCGCGGCCGGCAGCGCCGCGCTGAGCCTGCCTCTGCTCTTCGCCGGATCCGGCGAATCGGCCGCGACCGCCGCATTCTCCGGCGGGGGCGACTCCTCGCTGATCGCGTACCGCGCCGCACGCATCTACCGCACCGGCGGCGAGTCGGTGGCGGACGCCTGCCTGCTGATCGAAGGCGGCAAGGTGGTCGGCATCGTGCCGGTGGCCGAACTGCCGCCGCTCACGCCGGTCGTGGACCTCGGCAACACCGTGCTGTTCCCGGGCCTGGTCGCCGCCGACGCGGCGCTCACCGGCGCGGCGGGGCAGGGCGATCTGTCGCTCGGCGCGCACCGCCTGGCGATGGATTCCTACGATCCGTGGCAGGATCACACGAAGATCCTCGAGCGCGGCATCACCACCGTTTATCTCTCGCCCGATCGCGACCGCCTGGTCGGCGGGCGCGGCGCCGTGGTCAAGACCGCCGGCGACGCGCGTGTGCTGAAACAAACCGGCGACCTGCGCGTCAATCTGACGCCCGCCGCCTGGTTCCCGCCGGACTACTTCCGCCCGCCCATTCCGCCGACCAGCGAGAATCCGCTGCTGCCGGCGATCGCGCAGGCCCCGACTTCGCGCCCCGGCGCGTTGATGGCCTTGCGCGAGGCGCGCGAAGCGGCGCGCGGCAAGGCCGCCAGCGCCGACCCCAACGTCGAAGGAATGCGCGCCTTCCTCGCCGCGAAGGAGCCGCTGCGCGTCGTCGTGCAGACCACCGACGACGCCTTGGCCGCGCTGGCCCTGGCGGAAGAATGGGACAAGGCGGTGATCCTCGACGGCCTCGAGCTGGTGGACGCCGCGCGCCTGCGCGCCGAAGCCGAGGGCCGCGACGCGCAGCTGATCTTCGCGCTGCCGCTCTTCGCCTCGACGCCCGATCTCGACGCCTCCTGGACGCCGCCCGCGCCCGAACTGCTGCGCGAACTGGCCAGCTTCGGCCCGGTGGCGGTGCGTCCGGGGCCCTACGGGCGCTGGACGTGGATGTGGGAGGCCGCCGCGGCCGCCGTCGGCTACGGCCTGACCGAGGCGCAGGCGCTCGACGGCATCAGCGCGGTGCCGGCGCGCATTCTCGGATTCGAGGACCGCATCGGCTCGCTGAAGGACGGCTGCGACGCCGACTTCATCGCGCTGTCCGGCGCGCCGCTCGATCCCGCCACGCGCGTGCTGGAAGTCTTCGTTTCCGGCCGCCGCGTGTGGACCGCCGCGGAACTCGACGCCGCCGAGCGCCTGGCGCGGCCGAGCCGCGCCGCGTCCTTCGCGCCGCCCGTCGTGGTGCGCGCCGGCACGCTCTGGACCGGCGACGGCGCCGCGATCACCGGCGGAGCCGAGGTGCTGCTGCAGGACGGCCGCGTGATCGCCGCCGGCCGCAGCGTGCCGCATCCGCCCGGCGCGCGCTTCGTGGACGCGGGGCCGGAGGCGCACGTCACGCCCGGCTTCGTGGACGCGCGCTCGGTGCTCGCGGCGGGCGGCATTTCCGACGCCCGCGTGGATCTGGGCCGGCTGGCCGCCGGCTCTCTGTTCTCCGACGCCTGGCTGCCGGTGGCGCGCGCGGGCGTGACGACGCTGGTCATCGGTCCGGCCGGACTGCCGGCGAGCGGCGCGCGCGCGAGTTTCGTCAAGACGGCGGCGTCTTCGAGTTCGGATGCGTCGCTGACCGAACGCAACGTGGTGTTCTTCGATCTGCGCTCGCGCGACCGCGCGGCGGGGGCGGAGGGCCTGCAGGGGCAGTTGCAGCGCGGCAAGGGCTATGCGGAGAAGTGGGCCAAGTACCGCGAGGAGCGCGCGAAGTGGGAGGCGGAGCAAGGGTCCAAGCTCGCCGGCGACCGCAGCGCCGCCGAGCGCGAATTGCGCGCGCGCCTTGCGAAGCCTCCCACGCCCGGCGCCGAAGGCGCCGATTCCAAGGCTGTGGAATCCGGTTCTTCCGCAGGCGGCAAGCCGGCGTCCTCTCCCGAAGAAGAAGCCGCCAAACCCGTGGATCCGATCAACGGCCTCTGGAACGCCATCATCACGCACCAGATGCTCCCCGAGCCGGTCGAGATCAACCTGCGCCTGCATCACGAAGGCCCCAAACTCACCGGCATCTTCTCCTCGCCGATGGATCCCTCCGGCGAGAGCATGGAGATCGAAGGCACCTACGACGAGGCCGCGAAATCCATCCGCTTCGAGATGCCGACCGAGGTCGGCAACGCGGTGCTCACCGGCACGGTGACGGCGCCGGACGTGATGCAGATGCGCGCCGAGCTGGGAGGCGTGGGCGCCCTGGACTTCACGGCCAACCGCGTCGAGGTCGAGGAAAGCGGCCCGGCCGTGACGCGCAAGCGCGCGAAGACCGACGACGGCCCGCAGCCGCCGGCGACCGACTGGAACCTCGAGGGCATCCGCGCCCTGTTCGAGAAGCGCGCGGTGGCCGTGGTCTACGCCGACCGCCGCGACGAGATCGAGGCGGCGCTGCGCGCGCTGACCGCGATGGAGCTGCCGGTGCTGATCGGCAGCGGCGCCGAGGCGCTCGACGCGCTGCCCGCCCTGCGCGCGGCCAAGGCCGGAGTCGTCCTGGGCGCCGAGGTGCGGCGCAACGCCGAGAACCGCGACGAGGTGCCGGCGGCGCTGCTGCTGGCCGAAGGCCTCCCGGTGGCCTTCCAGTCGGCGAGCGCCGTCGGCTCGCGCTTTCTGCCCGACGTCGTGAAGATGTCGGTGCGCCACGGCCTCGGCGCCGACGCGGCGCTGCACGCGCTCACCGGCGGCGCGGCCGATCTGCTGGGCGTCGCCGACCGCATCGGCCGGCTCAAGCCGGGCCTCGACGGCGACCTGGTGGTGCACAGCGGCGCGCCGTTCGACCTGCGCTCGCGCGTCCTGCACGTGTTCGTCAACGGCCGCGAGGTGCCGCGCGAGTGATGCTCGCGGCCGTGCTGTGCTGGGCCGCGCAAGCGGCGCCCGCGGAGGAGACGGTGGTCTACCGCGCGGCCAAGGTCTACACCTCGGACGAGGCGGGCATGATCAACAACGGCGCGCTGATCGTGCGCGGCGGCAAGATCGTCGAAGTCGGCCGCGCCGCGGAGCTGGACCTGCCGGCAGGCGCGCGGGTGGTCGAACTGGGGCAGGTCTGGCTGGTGCCGGGGCTGGTCGAGCCGCATTGCCACGTCGCCGGCTCGCTGGGGGACCTCAACGACGGCGTCTACCTGTCCAACCCGGAACTCTCGACCACGCAGGTGGTCGAGACCCACAATCCCTACATGCGGGACGCGGTGGCCGGCGGCGTCACCACCGCGCTGCTGATCCCCGGTTCCGGCAACAACCTCTCCGGCTTCGGCACGCTCGTGAAAACCAGCGGAGCGACCGTCGAAGACGTGATCGTGCGCGCCCCCGGCTCGCTCAAGATCGCGCAGGCCGGCAATCCGGAGCGCTACTCCTGGGGCATCGGCCGCGCTCTGATGAACTGGAACACGCGCGACACCATGGAGAAGGGACTGGCATGGGCCGAGGCCTACCGGCTGGGCCTCACGGAATTCAATCCGCGCTACGAGAATTTCGCCGGCCTCGAGGACCGCAGCGTGCCGATCAGCGTGCACACGCAGATCTATCAGGTCGTGCTGATGACGATCACGATGCTGGGCCGCGATCTGCAGTTGAAGCCCTTCGTGGATCACGGCACATTCGATGCCTGGCATCTCGGCCCGCTCGCCGTCGAGCACGACGTGCCGCTCATGCTCGGGCCGCGCAACGTCTACTTCGATCGCGTCAACTCGCAGATCCAGGGCGTGGCGGCCGGCTGGCGCGAATCGAGCGGCGGCAAGGCCGTGATCGGCTACAACACCGACTCGCCGGTGCTGCCCGAGGAAGAATTGTCCTACCAGGGCGCGCTCGGCGTGCGCTACGGCGCCGGCACCGGCGAGGACGCGCTGCACGGCATGACGGCCAACGCCGCGCGCGCGCTGCTGATCGAAGACGTGGCCGGCCGCCTCGCGCCCGGACTCGACGCCGACTTCGTCGCTTGGACCGGCGACCCCGTGGATCCGCGCAGCCACGTGCTGTGCACCTGGATCCGCGGCGAACTCGTGTACGACGCGGCCCGCGACGGCCGCCGCTACTAAGCATGCTGCACGCGCCCCTGCTGGCTCTCGCCCTGATGCTCCAGGATCCCGCGCCGGGCCTGGTCCTCGACGTCGGCGTCGCCCTCACGATGGAGGAGCGCAAGGTCATCCACAACGCGCGCATCCTGGTGCGCGGCGGCAAGATCGAGAAGATCGGCAAGCGCAGCGAGATCGAGGCGCCGGCCGGCTGGGAAGTGCAGTCCTTCCCGGAGTCCTTCGCCTTCCCGGGCGGCGTGGACCTGCACTCGCACACGCAGACCGGCGGATGGGGGGACATCAACGACATGGTCAACCCCAACAACCCGGAGTTCCGCACGCTCGACACGATCGTGCCCTGGAACAACCTCTACCGCGACGGGGTGGCGGGCGGCGTGACCACCGTCAACGCCATTCCCGGCTCGGGCACCAACATCTCCGGCGCGGGCACGCTGGTGCGCCTGACGGACACCAACCTCGTGGACGAGGCCGTCATGCGCTATCCGGGCTCGGTGAAGGTCGCGCAGGGCTACAACCCCGAGCGCAACGGCGACCTCGGCGGCACGCGCATGGGCATGTGGTGGATGCTGCGCTGGTGGCTCGACCGCGGCCACGTCGCCGCGCTGGGGGAGAGGAACAACGATCCGGACGTCGAGCACATCGCCGGCATCTACCGCAAGGAGCATCCCTTCCTGGTGCACACCGCCGGCGCGCGCGACGTGTTCGGCACCATCCGCATGTTCCAGCTCGAAGCCGGAGTGCCGGTGGTGGTGAGCCACTGCTGCTTCTCGGCGCACATGATCGGGCCCGCCATCGCCGAGACGCAGGCGCCGCTCAACATCGGCCCGCGCAACTTCGACTTCAGCTCCACCGCCGACAAGAAGTTCACCGGGCTGGTCGAGGCCTACGAGAAGTCCGGCAACACCGACATGTCGGTGCAGACCGACGCCGGAGTGGTGCCGCAGGAGGAATTCATCCTGCAGGCCTCGCTGGCCGAGCGCCTGGGCTGCAGCACCTGGGAGGCGCTGGAGTCCATCAACAGCGATCCGGCGCGCCAGATCCTGATCGAGGACCGCGTCGGCCGCCTGATTCCCGGCCTCGACGCCGACATCGTGATCAAGGCCGGCCAGCCGCTCGATCCGCGTTCCCCCGTTCAACTCGTTCTGGTGCAGGGCGAGATCGTCTACGACATCCGCTCCGGACAGCGCTACTAGCCATGTTGTTTGCCGCCCTGCTGATCGCCCATCCCGCCGCCTCGTTCCAGGAGGGCGCCGCCCCGGCCGCAGAAGCGCTGCGCGGCCGAGCCGAAGTCTGGCGCCTCGACAGCGTCGAGACCCTCGACGGCAGGGTCCTCGAGGACGTGACCCTCGTGCTGCGCGAAGGCCTGATCGAGAAGATCGGCCAGGCCGTGATCGTGCCGGACGGCGCGCGCGTGCACGACCTGCGCGGGAAGGGCATGGTGGCGAGCCCGCCGCTCGTGCTGGCGCACGCCAACTTCCTGATCCAGGATCAGCGCGGCGCGGTCAACTCCAGCCGCTGGCGCGCGGTGGACTCGCTGTGGCTCGCCGAGAATTGGGAGAAGGACCTGCTGCAGCAGGGCGTGCTGATCGCCGGCGTGGACCCTCCGGGCGCCGGACTGCCCGGCCGCACCTCGGTGCTGGCCGCCGGCGGCGGCTGGCCCAAGCCCGCGGCCCTGGTGGACGACCTGCATCTCAAGCTGACTCTCACCGCCAGCTCGCAATCCAAGGACCTGATCCGCAAGGCCCTGAAGGACGCCGACGAGGCGATCGAGAAGGAGAAGAAGGCCCGCGCCGACTGGGAGAAGGCGCGCGCCGAGTGGGACAAGAAGCAGAAGGAAAAAGCCGAGCAGGCCGAGAAGGACAAGGCCGCCGGCGTCGCGCCGCCCGCGCCCGACAAGCAGGAGAAGGAGGAGAAGGCGCCGCCCGAGAAGTTCGAGCCGCCGGCCATCGCCCCCGATCTGCAGGCCGTCGTCGAATGGATCCGCCAGGAGCGCCTCGCGCAGGTGTGGCTGAGCACCGCCGCCGACTGGGTGCACTGGCAGGACGTGCTCGGCAAGCGCGAACTGCCCTACGAGCTGGTGCTGCGCCACCCGCTGGGCCAGAACTTCCACGAGGTCGCCGCGGAAATCGCCGCCGCCAAGGTGCGCGTGGATCTGCCGGCGCAGATCTCGTTCCTGCCTTTCACGCGCATCCGCATCAACCTGCCCGCCGAACTGGCGCAAGCCGGCATGGAGCGCATGATCCTCTCGCCCGCGGCCGACAGCCTGAGCGGGCTGCTCGACTGGCGCACCGCCGTCTCGCGCTGCGTCGCCGAAGGCCTGCCGCGCGCGAAGGCGCTCGAGAGCATGACGCTCGAGCCCGCCCGCTCGCTGGGCCAGGAGTCGCTGGTGCAGGCCCTCAAGGCCGGCGCCCCGGCCACCTTCGTGGTGTGGAGCGGCGACCCGCTCGATCCGATGGCGCGCGCCCTGTTCGTGGTGCGCGAAGGCCGCATCGTCTACGACCGCAAGCGCGAAGAAGCGCAGGACGCCCGCTGATGAATCCCTGCATCCCCCTGCTGATTCTCGCTCTCCAGGAGCCGCCGGCCGCGCCCGCGCCGCCCCCCCCCGCGGCTCCGTCCGCCGACAGCCCGTTCCTCGCCGTCGTCGGCGGCGACGTCTACACCGTCACCGCGGGCGTGGTGCGCGGCGGCACCGTCCTGTGCAAGAACGACCGCATCGTCGCCATCGGCGCCGGAGTGACGGTTCCCGAGGGCGCGCGCATCGTGGACGCGCGCGGAATGCGCGTCTATCCGGGCCTGATCGCCGTCAATTCCAACGGGCTGATCCGCGGCAACGGCCCCGGCGTCCGCGACTCCTTCGATCCCTTCTCCCTGAACCTGGATCTGGCGCTCACGGGCGGCCTGACCTGCGTGCAGGGCTCCGACGCGGTCGTCAAACTGACGCGCGGCAGCCTCGAGGGACACCTGCTGGCGCTGCAGCCCTGGGTCGAGCTGAACGTCTCGCCGACCACCCCGTCCGGCCGCCGCGATCTGGCGGCGAAGTTCGCGAAGGCGCGCGAGCACCAGCGCGCGCTGCGCGCCTGGAAGCTCGACAACGACCTGAACCGCGAGGCGGGCGAGGAGCCCAAGCCGGAGGGCGTGGACGAGAACGTGCTGGCCCTGCTCGAAGGAAGCAAGACCGCGCGCTTCAGCGCCGACGGCGCCAAGGATCTGCTGGCCATCTGCGATTTCCTCGAGGAATACCCGATGGACTCCGTGATCTTCGGCGGCCGCGAGGCCTGGACCGTCGCCGCCCGGCTCGGCCGCGCCGATGCGCGCCTGGTGCTGACCGCGCGCGACAAGGACTGGGCCGACGACACGCTCAACCGGCCGAGCGGCTGGAGCATCGAGAACGCGCGCATCCTGCACGAGCACGGCGTCGAGTTCGCGATCCTGCCGGAGTCGCCGGGCGTGAGCACGGGCGGCATCATCGGCCGCGACCTGATGACGCTGCCGCTGGAGGCGGCCTTCGCCATCCGCGGCGGCCTGCCGCAGGACGCTGCGCTGCGCGCGCTGACGCTGGACGCGGCGAAGATCCTCGGCGTCGAAGGCCGCCTCGGCTCGCTGGAGCCCGGCAAGGACGCGGACCTGATCGTCACCGACGGCGACCTCTTCCACTACCGCACCTTCGTGCAGTGGGCCGTGGTCAACGGGCGCGTCGCCTACGACAAGGCCAAGGCTCCGTACTTCGCCCACGTGCGGCCGCGCCCCGAGGCCGGCGCCGACGAGGTGATGGACGCGATCCACAAGGCCGCGGAGACGGAGCAGGCGGGCGCGCCGGAAGGCGAAGCCCCGCAGCCCGCCGGCGACGAGCCGGAGCAACCGGATTCGCGCTGAGAGCGCGCCGCCGATCCCTGGCGCGATTCGCCGGGGGAAGGCATCATCTGCACCCGCGATCATGGCGAATCACGTTCTCAAGGTCGGCCAGCGCGCGCCCGCATTCAGCCTGAAGTCCGACGACGGCGCGCTGCACCGCTTGACCGATTACAAGGGCCAGTGGGTGGTGGTCTATTTCTATCCCAAGGACATGACGCCGGGCTGCACCACCGAAGCCTGCGACTTCCGCGACGGCCTGCGCGAATTCCAGCGCTCCGGCGCCGCCGTGTTCGGCCTCAGCCCGGATCCGGCCGAATGCCACGCGCGCTTCCGCGCCGCTCACAAGCTGAACTTCCCGCTGCTCTCCGACCGGGACTCGAAGGTCGCGACCAAGTACGGCGTGTGGCGCGAGAAACTCAACTACGGGCGCAGCTACATGGGCCTCGTGCGTTCGACGTTCCTCGTGGATCCCGCTGGCAAGATCGCCGTTTCGTGGGACAATGTGCGGGTGAAAGGCCATGCCGCCAAGGTCCTGGCCCGCCTCCGCGAAGAACGGAAGCGCTGAGGCCCATGGAAGACCGGTTCCGCGCGCTGCTCGACAAGGTGGGCGGCGCCATCACGGGGCGCGCGCCGCGGCACCTCACGCTGGAGGAGGCGGAGTGGACGTTCTCGGCCATGCTGCAGGGCGGCGTTTCGCCGACGCGCATGACCGCGATGCTGCTGGCCCTGCGCGCCAAGGGCCCGACGGCCGAGGAGCTGGCCGGCTGCGCGCGGGCGGCGCGCGCGCGCGCGAAATTTCCGCAGCTGCCGGTCGGCGCCGTCGTGCTCTCGACCAGCCGGCGCGGCAAGCATCTGTCCCCCCCCCTGGGCCTGGCCGCCGCGGCCGCGGCCGCCGCCTGCGGGGCGCGCGTGCTGGTGCAGGCCTCCGACGGCGTGGCGGGGGGGGGAGTGACCCTGGGCGACGTCTGGTGCGCGGGCGGCGGGCAGCTGAACGGCGATCCGGCCGCGGCCGCGGCCTCGCTGGAGCGCCACGGGCTCGCCTGCTGGCGCCCGACGCTGGCCGACTCCGGCTGGCAGCCGCTGCTCGACACCGAGACCGAGCTCGGACTGCGCCTGCTGCCGGACGTGATCGCCAAACTGCTGCTGCCGCCGGGCTGCCGGGTGGTGGTCGCCGCCATGCCGGGGCCGGTGCTGGGCCGCGCCGGCGAGGCGCTGCAGCTGCTCGGGCACGACCAGGCGCTGATCGTGCAGGGAGTGGAGGGTTCGCTCGACGCGGCCTTGTCGCGGCCCACGCGCGGCTTGCGGCTGCACGACGGCATGAACACGCCGCTGCGCCTCCGGCCCGAAGATTACGGCGTGATGCAGGATGCGGAACCCGCGCTCGCGGCCGACGGCGACCGGCGCCAGGCGGCCCTGGCCGGCATGCGCACCGCGCTCTTGGGCGGCGCCTCGACTCAGGCGGCGGTGGCGGCCCTCGGCGCCGCCATCATCCTGAGCCTGCTGGACGAGAAACTGTCCCTGGCCGAGGGCGTGGCGCGCGCGCAGGAAGCCCTCGAGTCCGGGCAGGCGCAGGCGCGGTGGGAAGGAGCCCTGCGCGACCATTGAGCCTCCGGCCTGTTCCCGGCCCGGAACCGATTCCGGGAGGATTCCGGGCTCCTGGCTGGCACGGGAGTTGCCCAGAGCAGTCATCCATGCGAGTCCTGTTCGTCCTCGTCGCCGCCAGCCTGGCGGCCGCCTGCGCCAGTTCTTCCGGGCCTGAAACCCAGGCTGCCCAGCAGTCGGCTCCGGTCCTGCAGGCGATCGACGATCCGGCGGTCCACCGGCTGATCCAGGTGTCGCCCCGGATCCTCAGCGGCGCGGCGCCGGAAGCCGGAGACGAAGCCTTCTTCCAGTCCCTGGCCGCGCGCGGAGTGAAGACCGTCGTCAGCGTGGACGGCGCGCGCCCGGACGTCGAGACGGCGCGCCGCTACGGCATCCGCTACGTGCACATCCCCTTCGGTTACGACGGCGTGCCGCCGGAGGCTGCGCTGCAGATCGCCAGCGCGATGGAGCAGAGCGCAGGACCGGTCTACTTCCACTGCCATCACGGCCAGCATCGCGGGCCGGCGGCCGCGGCCATCGCGCTGCGCGTGGAGTCGGGCTGCTCGGGGGAGCAGGCCACCGGCCTGATGCGCCTCGCCGAAACGGATCCGAAGTACAAGGGCCTCTGGCGCGACGTCGAGGCGTGGACGCCGCCGCAGCCGGGCGCGCCGCGGCCGGTGCTGCACGAAATCGCGCCGGTGGGGAACTTCGCCGCCGGCATGGCCACGATGGACCGGACGTGGGATCGCATCAAGCTGATCCAGGCCGCCGGGTGGCAGGTGCCGCCGGACCATCCCGACCTGGTGCCGGCGCAGGAAGCCAAGATCCTGGCCGAGATGCAGGCGGCGCTGACCGGCGTTCTGAGCGCGGAGCAGCAGGCCGACGCCGACTTCGTGCGCCTGCTCCTGGCCAGCCAGACGGAGTCGCAGGCCCTGCAGGCCGCGCTCGAATCCGGCGACGCCGCCGGCGCCGAGCAGCGTTACGCTGCGCTGAAGAAGGCCTGCTCGGCCTGTCACGACAGTTACCGGAACTAGAATCCGGCGCGCCCTGCGGCGCCTCGCGGATTCTCCCTCCACTCCCATTCCGTGGCGATGCTCCTGACAGCACTTCTCCTTCTGCAGCAAGATCCCGCGCTCGCGCCGGCCGATCCCTTCTCCTTCCTGCAAAGCGCGCCCTCCGAGCGCACCTTGAAGGTGTTCGGCCGCGTGCAGAGCGACTGGCTCTTCACAGCCGGCGGCGAGGACACCGAAGCCGCGCTGGGCACCGAGATCGAGGACGGCCACGAGTTCCGGCGCGTGCGCCTCGGCGCGGCGGGCGATCTGGCCAAGGAACTGCACTACAAGGCCGAGTTCGACTTCGCCGGAGGCTCCACCGCGGTGAACGACGTCTTCATGGAGTTCACGGGCGCGGGCTACGGCGCCTGGAAACTCGGCCACTTCAAGGAGCCCTTCGGCATGGACGCGCTGAGTTCCGCCAACTACATCACCTTCCTCGAGCGCAGCACGGTGTCGGACGCGTTCGCTCCGTCGCGGAACGTCGGTCTGGCCCTGGCGGAGGGCGGCGACGCCATGAACTGGGCGTTCGGCGCTTTCCGCGAGGCGGACTCGACCGGCTCCACGAACAACGAGGCCTACAGCGCCACCGGACGCTTCGTCTGGCGGCCCTGGATCCGGGACGGCGGCAAGAGTCTGCTCCACGTCGGCATCGCCGGCTCCTGGCGCAATCCGGACGGGACGGTTTCCTACAAGGCCAATCCGGAGAACCACCTCGTGCCGGCGTACTTCACTTCCGCGGCCATGATGGTGGACGACACCGCCCTGCTCGGATTCGAATTGGCGTTCCAGGAAGGCCCCTTCCACGGCATGTTCGAGTGGCAGATGTCGGAGACCAGCGCCTCCACCGGCGGCACCGACGCTTCGCTCGACGGCATGTCGGTGCAAGCCGGCTGGTTCGCCACCGGCGAGAGCCGCGGTTACAAGGCCAAGGAAGGCGTGTGGGACCGGGTCCAGGTGATTTCCGACGCCGGCAACGGCGGCATCGGCGCCTTCGAGCTGGCGGCGCGCTTCAGCACCTTGGACTTGACCGAGGCCGGCGCCACCGACGACATGACGGTCATGAGTCTCGCGCTGAACTGGTATCTCAACAGCTACGCGCGGATGATGTTCGACGTCACCAAGCCCGAGCTGTCCGACGCCGACGATCTGACCATCTTCGCGCTGCGCGCCGCCTTCGACTTCTAGGCCTCAGGCGCGGCGGGGGGGGGTCGGGCGGAGGGGAGAAGAAAAATGGGCTCATGCTTTTCGGCACGAGCCCACACCCTCACGAAGATATGTCAAGAAAGCACTCTTTACGCGGAGTTCTCACTCCGCGGGCGTCTGCCCCGGCAGGTCGGGGAAGATGGCTCCGGTCTCCGGCACGTAGACCCAGCCGGCGCTGCCGTTGAACACCGGCTCCAGATAGCCGGCGGGCATGGCGCGGATGGTGTTGCGGCCGTTGACGGGATTCACCGGGACCGCGTCCAGGTAGGGGCCGTACCAGCGATTGTCGCGGCCGCTCGCGGCGGCCGAAGGCTCGGTGGCGCCATCGCGGCGCGTGGGGCCGAGCAGTTGCGCCGTGACGTCGGCGCCGTCGAGTCCGGGCATCAGCAGCTCGCGGCCGCCCGGATCGTGCTCCATGCTGAAGCGGAAGATGGCGGTGCGCAGCACCCCCAGGCCGTCCTGGAGTTCGGGATGCGGCTCCGCGGCGGCCGCGCGCGTGCCCGGAAGCGCCGTCAGGATCGCCACCGCCCCGATGAGGGCGACGGCGGTGACGGATTCGATCAGGGGGAGGTGGCGGCCCATGGCGGCGGCTCTCGGCCTTTCGGCCGAATCGGAGTTCCTGCTTGAGTGTCCACGGCACCGGGGTTAGAACCTTCTGAGGCGCGTGCCGGCTGGCCGGCCTCGAAAATTGCCGCCGCCGGCCTAAACTCGGCCCTTTTCCGTCCGCAAAGCAGCCCTTCGGCAGCCGGGCGGGCGGAAACCCGTTCATGAAACTCGTCATCGCCGAGAAACCGAGCGTCGCCGCCGACCTGGCCCGCGCCCTGCCGGGCACCTTCAAGGAGCAGGACGGCTACTGGGAAGGCCCGGACCACCTGGTGTCCTGGGCGGTCGGCCACCTGCTGGAGCTGGCGCAGCCTGAGGACTACGACCCGGCCCTGAAGGCCTGGTCGCTGGCGAGCCTGCCGATCCTGCCGGAGAAATTCGAGCGCCGGCCGCGCAAGGGGCAGACCAACCAGCTGCGTCTGCTCAAGCGGCTGGCCGAACGCAAGGACGTCACGGAAATCGTGAACGCCTGCGACGCGGCGCGCGAGGGCGAGCTGATTTTCCGCGAAATCGAGGAGCACATCGGCGTGGGCAAGCCGGTGTCGCGGCTGTGGCTGCAGTCCATGACTCCGGCCGCGATCAAGGCGGCGTTCGCGAAGATCCAGTCGTCGAAGGACTTCGACGGCCTGGGCGCCGCCGCGTACTGCCGCGCCGAGTCGGACTGGCTGATCGGCATGAACGCCACGCGCGGCCTGACCAAGCGGCTGAAGGGGCGCAAGGAGATCGGCGTGTGGTCGGCGGGGCGCGTGCAGACGCCGACGCTGGCGCTGCTCGTGCACCGCGAGAACAAGGTGCTGGCGCACGTGCCGAAGCCCTACTGGCGGCTGACCGGCAAGTTCAGCGCGGCGGGGCACGAGTACGAGTCGCAGTACAAGTCCGAGGCGGCGCGCGACACCGAGAAGATCTGGTCGCAGGAAGAGGCGGAGAAGATCGCGGCCGTCTGCCGCCAGGGCAAGGGGGCGGCGGCCGTGGAGGAGGTCAGCGAGTCGCAGCGGGCCGTGCCTGCGCTGCACTCTCTGACTTCTCTGCAGAAGGAGGCGAACTCGCGCTTCGGGCTGTCGGCGCGCCGCACGCTGTCGGCCGCGCAGCGGCTGTACGAGGCGCACAAGGTCGCGACCTATCCGCGGACCGATTCGACCTGCCTGCCCAACGACTACCGCGGGCACGTCAACGCGGTGATCGCCGACGTCGCCACCAACGCGTTCTTCATCGCGTTCTCCGAGCCGGACCGCCACGCCGGCATGGTCGAGGCCGCGAAGACGCTGCAGCGCGACGGATTGTCCAATCAGGCGCGGGTGTTCAACGACGCGGGCGTCAGCGACCACTTCGCCGTGATTCCCACCGGCACGCTGCCGGCCAGCCCGCTGGGCGGCGACGACGCGAAGGTGTTCGAACTGATTCTGCGGCGCTTCCTGGCGGCGATGATGGGGCCCAGCACCTGGCAGAAGGTGGTGCGCGAGACGCGCTTCCCCGACGCCGCGGCGCCGGGCGGCCACTGGACGTTCACCGTCGAGTCCGAGCGCCTGGCCGTGCCGGGCTGGCAGCTGGTGGACCGGCGCCCGGGCAAGGAACAGCTGCTGCCGCCGCTCGGGGTGCCGCCCGGGACGCCCGCGCCGGCGAAAGTCAAAGAGATCGAGGTCGTGACCGACGCCACCAAGCCGCCCAAGCGGTACACGGAAGCGGGCCTGCTGAAGGCGATGGAGACGGCTTCGGACATCGATCTGGACCAGCACGACGAGCTCGACGACGAGGAGGCGCTGCAGATGCTCAAGGCCAAGGGCCTGGGCACGCCGGCGACGCGCGCCGAGACCATCGAGTCGCTGATCGAGAAGGGCTACGTGCTGCGCAGCGGCAAGTCGCTGCGCGCCGGAGCCAAGGGCATCCAGCTGATCGACCTGCTCGAGCGCATCCACGCCGACCACCTGGCGAAGGCGCAGCTGACCGCCGAGATGGAATTCCACCTCTATCAGGTCGAGCGCGGCCAGCGCCAGCGCGCCGACTACATGCAGGAGGTGGTGGACTCGGTGAAGACGCTGGTCAAGTCCCTGCAGGAATTCGAGTACGACGATCTGTACCGCGGCGCGAAGCCGGTGGGGGCCTGCCCGAAGTGCGGCCAGGCGGTGAACGAGGGATTGAAGGGCTACCGCTGCGGCCGGCCGGGCAAGGCGGCGAAGTTCGAGATCGCGCTCAAGGGCGCGGGCAAGGAGACCAAGGTGCCGATCGCGAAGTCCGGCGCCGCCGCCGAGAAGGCGGCCCTCAAGCTGGAAGGGGTGACGGCTGCGGTCCTCGACGCCAAGCGCACCAACGCCACGCTGACCGTGGAATTGTCCGCGCCGGTGCTGGCGGAGGAGTTCGGCGCGAAGGCCGAGGCGGCGCTCATGGCGGCCGCGCCGAAGGGCTCGCTCAAGGCGGTGGAAGTGGATGCGGTCGGCTCCGACGCATGCGGCTTCACCGTGTGGAAGGAGTACCGCGGCCGCTTCGTCAACCGCGAGGTGGCGGCGAAGCTGCTGGCCGAGGGCGACACCGGCCCGCTGGACGGCTTCGTCAGCCAGCGCGGCGACGTCTACGCCGGGCGGCTGCGGCTGAACGCCGAGAAGATCGTCGAGTTCGAGGTCGTGCGCGGCTGGTCCTCCGGCGACGACGACGGCGGGCGCGCGCCCGAGCCGGAGCTGGTTTCCCATCCGGTGGATGCGACGCCGTACGTGCCGGATCCGCTCGGCAAGGGCATGGTGATCGAGACGCCGACGCATTTCGTCTCCAGCGAGAAGGGCGGCGTCAAGGTGCCGCGCACCATCTGCAAGCGCACGATGACGCGCGACGATCTGCGCCCGCTGTTCGACCCGGAGGTCAAGCACACCGCCTGGATCGAGGACTTCACGTCGCGCAAGGGCCGCCCCTTCACCGCGCGCATCATCCTCAAGCCCGACGGCAAGCACGGCTTCGAGTTCAAGCCGCGCGAACCCGGCGCCAAGGGCGGCAAGGGTGGAGGCTGGAAGCGCGGCAAGAAGGGCGCCGCGGCCAAGGCCGAGGCCGGAGCCGAGGCTCCGGCCGCGAATTAGGAACCTTCTCGGCTACTCCATCCGTAGCCAGATCTGCACGGGGGTGAGGCTGCCTACGGTGGTGTCCTGCTCCAAGGTGAGAGCGACTGTGTCGGCGTCGTTCAGAATGTCGTACCAGTAGGAGGTAGCGGGGCGTTGAAGGTGATTTGCAGTCTGGATTGTGAGCAGGGTGTCCTCGATACTAGGAGCAAGCCGGACGTAATTCTTGAGGATGCATTGTATACCGCTTGCGGTGCGCTCGGCATAGCAGCGGCCGAAGTACTGATTGGAGGCGAATTCCCTTCCGAGCAGTGGAACAGGTTTCACGTCGTTGTTGCTCGGATCGCTGTTATCCCATCCCCATTCCGCATTCCAATACAATTGATTGGCACCTTCGGTGAATAACCATTCCTGGTACACCACGTCACCTGTGCCTGGCGGAGTTTTTCGGTTGAAAGCGATGGCGAACACGTCCTGTTCAGGAAAGGCCGCTGGATAGGACGAGAGCATGGGGCGGCGGCGAAAAGTGGTGCTGGAGGAACTCCCGAAGGTGTGACTTTCAAGCTGCGACAGGCTTGGTCCGGTAGGATTCACCTCCCAGGTTTCGAGGATGATTCTTCCGTTGGTGACCGATCCAGACTGGATCTGATCCTCGTAAGCGAGTCCGAATCGCCAGGGAACGGAAGCGGGCGCCACGTCGGGCAGGACGATGCCGGCGGCATCTGCATCGCCGTTATAGACGAGACCCGTGGAGGAGGTGGCAGGGATGGACGGGTACTGGGTCGCGTCGATGAGAAAGCTGCTGCTCTCGTCTATCGAGCATGTAAGGAACCTCAGTTCAAATAGGCGCGAGTTGTCGCCGCTGCCCGTTGGATAGTCTCCGAAATCGGTTTGATGCGGATATACGACTCCGACGGTGGGAAGCTCGCCGCCGCCACCAGCGTGAAGCATGACGGCGTCCGGGCAGCCGGAGCACTCGCGGACGTGAAAGCGAGTTCCGGAAGGGTTGTCAATATCAAGAGGGAATCCTTGGCCAGCAAACGCCGTTGCGTAGACCTCAATGTTTCCGCCGTTGTTTCGGACCCAGGCGCACTCCAGCACCGCGGGTTCAAAATCTTGAGCACCACTAGTCCCTCCGTACTCACGCTGGTAAATGCGAGTCCAGACAACGAAGAACCATTCTCCCACGGCGATCACATCGGGGCGCTCGCACTTGACATGTTGCTGGGGGTAAAGGGAGCCTAGTGGACTCCACTCGCAACTTCCGACTACCTTCTGGTTGGTGTCGACCAAGGTCCAGGTTTCGACGCTCTCGTCGTAGGTGAGTAATGCGATCTCGACCTGCTTGAGGAGCGGGTATTGCGTGTCGTACGTCGGGCGGGAGGAGTGGAAAGCGACGAGCACGTCGCCCACGCTGTTAGTGGCTACCGTAGCGTGATCAGCCTTGCGATCGGCTTCGCCGAAGAGGCCATTACCGGATCCGTCTTGCTGCAGGGGAAGATTGTATTGAGTGTTCCTGTCCCAAGTCTGGACGACAGTTTGCGGCGTGGGACTGCTCCAGGTGCCGATTAGGAGAAGAATGGTGAACATGGTGGAATGATTTGAACGCCACGGCGGACGAATGTCCGTCGACCTGTGTATGGTGCCGCAGATCGGAGGCTCATTCAATCCTGCAATTGGAGAATTTGGTCACCGATGCGCGATATTCATCGTAGACTTTAGGCGATGACAGTCCGGCGCGCTACGAAGCTGCTTCTCCCATTCGCGTTTGTGGGTTCCCTGACGTTAGAGGTTGGGGCTCAGGACCTACTCGGCCTCGATGGTGGAGGTTCCTTTTTTCACATCGATCCACAATCTGGCTTAACGACTAGGATCGGATCTACAGGTGTATCTGGATTTCTCTGGACCTCGCTTGCGCGGAATTCATCAGGCCAGTTGTATGCGTCACATGGGAGATTCGACCATCCCTACGAGATTCATGAGCTCGATCCTGCAACCGGCCATGCCACGTTAATTCTCCAGACCAACTTCATAGGTGTGAGCGCGATGGCCTTCAGCCACGGGGATGTCCTGTACCTGACTGAATGCCCTTCCGCCCCCGCATTGAATGGTTACGACCTGATGATTCTAGACCTAGCGACTGGGGCCGAGACCAGGATTGGAGCTACTGGATTGAACACCATCACTTCCCTTGACTTTGACGATCAAGGGCGGCTCTGGGCCTTCGCTCACCTCACGGGCTTAGTTGAGCTCGACCTAGCCACTGGGGCAGCGCGCGACGTCAACCCCACCTTTCAGGGTCCTCCTGATCCTCCCAAGTCAATGGTCTTTGGTGAGGACGACACCCTTTGGATGATTGACCTGGGAGTCTGGATCGGCGACAGCACGACTGGCGTTCCGGCCCTGATCGCTCCGATGTCCTATTTCAGCCTCTTTGGTGGTCTGGAATACGTTCCTGGTCCGACACCGCCATTCTCCCTCTGGAGCACGGGCGAGACCGGCGGTCCGATGGGCATTCGCGCGGTCGGCGCCACGCCGGGAGGCATCGTGGCGATTCTCCGGGCAAGGGGCGGGGGCGGTCCCACGACCGTTCCGGCCGGTAATCCTTGCGCCGGTACCCTGCTCGACCTGAATTCCTCGCTCTCACTCTTGCGCAGCATTCGTGCCGACGCGCATGGCCGTGCGCAGATCAGCCAAGCCTACGTGCCGCTCTCTGTGGCTCCCACGACCCACTTGCAAGCCTTGGATCTGACGACCTGCCGGACCAGCAATCACGCGCGCATCGTTTTCTAGCACGCGGCGCCGCTACGATTTGCGGCCTTCCATGGCCGAAGTCCTCCGCATCGCCGTCTGGTCCTGCCCGCGCACGGTCTCCACCGCCTTGATGCGCTCCTTCGCGCAGCGGCCGGACACGACGGGCGTGGACGAGCCCTTCTACGCCTTCTATCTGAAGCAGACCGGCCGCATCCACCCGATGCGCGAGGAGGTGCTGCGCGCGCAGGCCCAGGAGTGGCGGCGCGTGGTGGACGAGGTGCTGCTCGGCCCGTGCCCGACGCCGGTGCAATTCGTCAAGCACATGGCGCACCACATGGTGGGGGACTCGGACCTGGGCTTCGCCGCCGGCATGCGCAACGTGTTCCTGATCCGCGCGCCGCGCCAGATGCTGCCTTCGCTGCAGAAGGATCTCGGCGAACTGCACCGCCGCGACGTCGGCTACGAGCGGCAGCGCGAGCTCTATCACGATCTGCGCCGCGCCGGCCACGATCCGCTGGTGATCGACTCGGCCGACGTCCTCGCGCAACCGGAGGGCATGCTGCGCGCGCTCTGCTCCCGCCTCGGCCTGGACTTCGATCCGCGCATGCTGTCCTGGCCGCTGGGCCGCCACTCCAGCTACGGCATCTGGGCGCCGGCCTGGTACAAGAACGTCGAGGCCAGCACGGGCTTCCATCCGCTGCAGGAGAAGACCGGTCCGGTGCCGCCGGAACTGGAGCCGATCCTCGCCATCGCGCAGGAGTGCTATCTCGACCTGCATGCGCGCCGCCTGCGCGCCTGAGGCGGGCCGCGGTCTTCACCTGCCCCGGCGCCGCGTTTCCTAGAATGGTGCGGTGAAACGCCGCGCCGCCCGCCGCCCAGCCGAGCAGCCGCGCCCCGGCGAGCCTCTGGATCGCCCGGAGCTCTATCTCAACCGGGAACTTTCCCTGCTGGAGTTCCAGCGGCGCGTGCTGGCGCAGGCCCAGGACTCCGGCCTGCCCCTGCTCGAGCGCCTGCGCTTTCTCACGATCTGCTCGGCCAACCTGGACGAGTTCTACGAGATCCGCGTCGCCGGCCTGAAGCAGCAGATCGAATTCGGCCTGGAGCAGCCCAGCCTCGACGGCCGCACGCCGAGCCAGGTGCTGGAGGACATCGGCGGGCTGGCCCGCGAGCTGGTGCGCGAGCAGTACCGCGTCCTGCACGAGGACCTGCTGCCGGGCCTGAGCAGCGAAGGCATCCGCGTGCTGTGGCAGGACGATTGGAACAAGCGCCAGGCGGCCTGGGCCGAGCACTACTTCGAGGCCGAGGTGCTGCCCGTGCTCACGCCTGTGGCCCTCGATCCGGCGCATCCGTTCCCGCGCGTCCAGAACAAGTCGCTGAACTTCATCGTGCGCGTGCAAGGCGCCGACGCCTTCGGCCGCGACGTGCACCTGGCGGTGGTGCAGGTGCCGCGCTCGCTGCCGCGCGTGATCCGCATTCCCGACGAGCACTGCCGCGGCTACCGCGGCTTCGTGCTGCTGTCGGCGCTGGTGCAGCAGTTCATCGGCCGCGCGCTGCCCGGGCTGGAGATTCTCGGCTGCCACGCCTTCCGCGTCACGCGCAACAGCGACATCGAACTGGACGAGGAAGAGGTGGACAACCTGCTCAAGGCGCTGTCCAGCCAGCTGACGCGGCGGCGCTTCTCCTTTCCGGTGCGCCTCGAGGTGGTGGACGACTGCCCGCCCGATCTCGAGCAGTACCTGCTCGAGAATTTCGAGCTCGAGCCGCAGGATCTGCACCGCGTGCGCACGCCGGTCAATCTGCACCGGCTCGCGACGCTTTACGAACTGGTCGCGCGCCCCGATTTGAAGTACCGCGGCTTCGCGCCCGGCGTGCCGGCGGAGTTGGGCGAAGAGGAAGACCTCTTCGCCGCGATCCGCGCCAAGGATCATCTTCTGCATCATCCCTTCGAGAGCTTCGCGCCGGTGGTGCGCCTCCTGCAGCAGGCTGCGGCCGATCCGGCGGTGCTGGCGATCAAGATGATTCTCTACCGCGTCGGCGCCGACTCGCCGGTGGTGGCGGAGCTGGCGCGGGCGGCGCGCGCCGGCAAGGAGGTGACGGCGGTGGTGGAGCTGCGCGCGCGCTTCGACGAGGAGCGCAACATCGGGCTGGCCAATCTGCTGCAGGACGCGGGCGCGAGCGTGGTCTACGGCGTGGTCGGCTACAAGACGCACGCCAAGCTGCTGCTGATCGTGCGGCGCGAGTCCGGGCGGCTGCGGCGGTATTGCCACCTCGGCACCGGCAACTATCACCACGGCACGGCCACGGCCTACACGGACCTGGGGCTGTTCACCGCGGAGAAGAAGCTGACCGAGGACGTGCACCATCTCTTCCAGCAGCTCACCGGCCTCGGCAAGGCGCCGCGCATGCACAAGCTGCTGCAGTCGCCGATGACGCTGTACCCGCGCCTGCTCGAGCTGATCGAGGCCGAGGCCGAGGCCGCCCGCCGCGGCGCGCCGGCGCGCATCATCGCCAAGATGAACAGTTTGTCGGACCAGGGAATCATCCAGGCGCTGTACCGCGCCTCGCAGGCGGGCGTGCGCATCGAGCTGATCGTGCGCGGCATCTGCCGGCTGCGGCCCGGCGTCGCGGGCGTGAGCGAGAACATCCAGGTCCGCTCGCTGGTCGGACGCTTCCTCGAGCACGCGCGCGTGTTCTGGTTCCAGCACGGCGGCGCCGAACTGCTGTTCGCGAGCAGCGCCGACTGGATGGAGCGCAACCTCCACAGCCGAGTCGAGGCCTGCTTCCCGATCGAAAACCCCGCCCTCAAGCGCCGCGTCTTCGACGAAGTCCTGGCCGCCCAGCTGCGCGACGACGCCCAGGCCTGGATCCTCCAGTCCGACGGTCACTACGCCCGCGCCCCCGGCGCCGCCCGCGAACGCTTCTCCGCCCAGGTCTACGGTGTCGCGCACCGGAGCGCGAAATCCTGAGTCGCCGCCGCCGCTTTCTTAGAAGCGCAGGCTGAAGCCGAGCGCCTTCCAGTCCTGGGCTTCTTCTTCGAGGTCGAAGGCGGTGAGAGGGTGGTCGGCCAGGTAGCGGCGGGGCAGGCGCAGCCGCAGGCCGCGGCGCTCGGCTTCGAGCACCAGGCGCGGGGGGGGGGTGGCGCCGCGGGCGCGGTGCAGGCGCGCGGCCAGGCGCAGCAGCAGCGCCAGGCGCAGCAGCACTTCGCGGCGCGCGCCCGGCGCCTCGTCGAGGTGCGCGGGCGGCAGCGTGCGCCGGTGCTTCCACACCAGCCAGCCGAGCTCCGCCGATTCCGTGCGCGAAAACCCCGGCAGATCGGCGTTCTCGACCAGATAGCGCCCGTGCCGGTGATATCCGTTGTGGCCGACGAAGTGCCCGACCTCGTGCAGCAGCGCCGCCCAGCCGAGCAGCGGCAGATGCTCCTCCTCGTCCAGGCGCCACGCGCGGCGCACCGCCTCGAACAGCGCGGCCGCGCTGGCGCGCACGCGCGCCGCCTGCGCCGTGTCGGCCTCGCAGCGGCGCGCCAGATCCTCCACCGCGCGCAGCCGCGGATCGCCGCGATGGTGCAGGCGCCCGACCAGGTCCACCAGCACGCCTTCGCGCAGCGCGCCGTCTGACACTTCCAATTTCGGAATGCGCAGCGCCTCGACCACGGCGCTGAGAATCGCCAGCCCGCCGAGAAAGTTCGGGCGGCGCGCCTCCTCGAGCCCCGGCAGATCCACCTGGTCCAGCTGCCGCCATCCGAGCACGCGCGCGGTCAGTTCCTCGAGGCTGGCGCGCGTCAAACCCGCGCCGGCGCCGGCCGGCCCGTTCACCAGCGCCGCCAGCGTCAGCGCGGTGCCGGAACTCGCCACCCAGCGCTCGGCGCCGGCGCGCCGGAACAGTCCGGTCACGGGCTCGAGCTCGTGCAGCGCCGCCAGCTGCGCGCGCCGCATGCGTTTGGGGCTGATCGCGCCCTGCTCGAAGAACTGCTCGGACCAGCGCACGCTGCCCATGCTCAAACTCTCGCCCGCCTCCGGCTCGCGCCCGGCGCCGATCACGATCTCCGTGCTGCCGCCGCCGACGTCCACCACCAGCATCCGCTCGTTCGTGCTGCCCAGGTCGTGGCGCACGCCCAGATAAACCAGCCGCGCCTCCTCGCTGCCCGCCACCACCTCGATCGCGTGCCCCAGCGCCTGCTCGGCGCGCTTGCGGAAGTCGGCCGGCAGCAGCGTGCGGCGGAAGGCGTCGGTGGCCACCGCCCGCACGCGCGCCGCCGGGACTTCGGCCAGGCGCTCGCGAAAGCGCCGCAGGCAGCCGAGCGCGCGCTCGATGGCCTCTTCTGACATCCGCCCCTGCTCGTCCAAGCCCGCGCTGAGCCGGATGCGTTCGCGCAGGCGGTCCTGGACCTGGATCCGCCCTTCCCGGATCCGCGCCACCACCATGTGGAAGGAATTGGATCCCAGATCCACGGCGGCGGCCAGATCGCGCGCGGCGGCGGCGGGACGGGGCATGGCCCCATCGTCCTCTGCCCGGTGGAGGGAGTGCAACCGTCCGCCCGATTGCGGGTAGTCTGGTCGCATGCTCGACGCGCTGCTCCTGGCCGTGCTGCAGCAGGATCCCGCCGCGCCCGCTCCCGAAGCGGCGGCTGCGGCGGCGCCGCCGCCTCCGCGCCTCGCTGCGGTCGAGCGCCCGGTCGGCAGCGTGCCCGAGGCCTACGCGGTGGAGTCGCTGCAATTGGCCTTCGCGCCCGACGGCAGCCGCGCCGCCTTCAGCGCGGCGCTGCCTGACTACAACGTCGTGATCGTCTCCGACGGCATCGCCAGCGAGCCGCATCAATTCGCGCGCGCGCCGCGCTTCTCGGCCGACGGCAAGCACGTGGCCTGGGTGTGGGGCGACCGCCGCGCGAAGGATCGCGAGGAGTGGGAGCTGCTCGTGGATGGCAAGCGCGTGAAGAAGGCCGATTGGATCGGCCAGGTCAGCTTCGCTCCTGTCGGCGAGGACTACGCGGTTTGGACCGGCAAGGACGTGCGCTGGAGCGAGCAGAACGGCTACCAGGGCGGCGAGTACACGTGCTCGTGGGGCAAGAAGAAGGCCGACGGATATTCCGGGCAGCCCTGGCAGGATCCGCAGTGGAGCGCGGACGGCCGGCATCTGGGATTCATCGCCGTGAAGCCGAGCCGCATGATGGCGGTGGTGGACGGCAAGGAGTTCGGTCCTTACAACTTCGCCGCCGGCTTCGCCTGGAGCCCCGACGGCAAGACCGCGGCCTGGTCGGCGCTGGAGGGATACGAGCGCACGCAGATCTTCGTCGGCAAGAAGGTCTTCGGCGAGGATTACGAGTCGGTGGGGGCGCCGGCTCTCGGGCCGGACGGCGCGCTGGCCTATCTGGCCAGCATCCGCGGGCGGCGCGCGCTGGTCTTCCGCGAAGTCGTGGTGCCCGGCTACTACGACGAACTCGGCACGCCCGCCGTGAGCCCCGACGGCAAGCGCGTGGCGGTGGCCGCCAATCTCGGACGCCACGAGGAGGACGGCGGCTGGATCGTGGACAACGGCTGGATGGACGGCGGGGAATACTGGCGGGAGGATCCGGCGGCGCAGGCTGCGGCCGGTTCGGCCTGCTTCCTGGTGGTGGACGGGCTGAAGGTCGGCGGCGATTGGTGGCGCGTGATCCGGCCGCAGTTCTCGCCCGACTCGCGCCACGTGGCGGCGCGCGCGCGCAGCGCCGAGGGCTGGCAGATTCTGCTCGACGGCGGCGCCAGCCCGGCCTACGACGCGGTGGACGTCCCGCGCTTCAGCGCCGACGGCAAGCATCTAGAGTTCGGCGCGAGGCGCGGCCGCGAGCTGCTGTGGGTGCGGCTCGCGGTCGAGTGAGTTTCCGCCGGCTTAGAATGTCCGCGCTTTCGGCGCAGTCCCCGTAGCTCAGATGGATAGAGCAGCGGTTTCCTAAATCGCAGGTCACACGTTCGACTCGTGTCGGGGACGCCAGCTCGCGCGGGGCCGGCTAGGATCTCGGTGGATGGGCGTCTCGACGTGAGCGGCGGAACCGCTTGGCCGAAGTGGGTGCTCGGCGTGGCCGGAGTGGGCCTGCTGGGGTGGTTGGTTCACGCCGCACAGGGCCGATCGGAGCTCAGCGGGGAGGAATCCGCGCCTTCTCCGCCGGACGTACGGATACCAGATGCAGAGCCGGTCCTCGAACGCAAGGAACTGACGCAGCCGATCGCGCCCGCGCTTGAGAGCGGGACCGTAGAACCGCCGACCGGATGGCGGACCTGTCTCCAACTTCCCGAGGCGGAGTTCCTGGCCTGCATCGCCGGGGCGGGCGAGCTGCGGCTGACGCCGGAGGAGCTAGTCGCTCTCTACCGGAGCTACGGCCACAGGGACGCGCGCTTCAATTTCTTGTTTCGCGAGGCCGTGCGGCTGCAGCCGCCCGGCGAGGTCATGGCCTTCATCGACGCCTGCTGGTGCGGCGACGACGGCGACACTGAGATGCAGTACGTCATCGAGAATTGCTTCTCCACCCTGATGCGCTCCCACGCGGACTGGACGCAAGCGGCCGCCTTCGGAGTCCGGCCCGAGCACTTGTTCGGCGGAGCAGCGACCATCGGGCCTGTCCTCGCCGCGCGCATGCTCGCGGAGCAGAGTCCGGACGTGGCGCGCCTCCTCCAAGAGGGGGCCCGTGGCGAATGGGGCGGCAGCACCGACCAGATGATGCGCGCGCTCCACGCTTCCACCGCCTTGCTGCGCGCGGATCCAGATGCCGCCTTCGAGTTCCTCCACTCCGTCGCGCGCGCTTCGACGCTGCCGAACGATCCGCAGTTTGGAGGCTCGCTGGTCGCGATGCTCGGGATTTCCAATCAGTACTCGAATGTGCATGCCGAAGCCACCTGCGCCGTGATCCTCGACGTGCTGAACGATGCCCGCTTCAGCGAGCAGGCGGCTCGACAACTTCAGAGCATGTATTCCGCCCGGCAGCCGCCGCATGGAATTTCCGTAGAAATGTGGGCGCCCGTCGCGCTGCAGGTGCGCCGGATCCTGAAGCTGCCCGACTGATCCCTGCCTCAGCGCCGCGCGAGAATCGCCCGCACTTCCTCGGCGAGACCGGGCAGGCGCGGATCGAGGGACCAGGCGGCCAGCAGCGCGCGGCGCGCGAGCGCGAAGTCGTTGGCGGCGGCGGCGGCGCGGCCGAGGCGCTGCAGCACCGCAGGCTGCGCGCCGTAGGCCTGCAGCGAGCGCTGCAGCTCCTGCATGGCTTCGTTGGGACGGCCCGCGGCGTCGTGGGCCGCGGCGGCGAGCAGGGCGGGCGCGTCGGCGGCGGGGTGCGCGCGGGCCAGCGTCTGCGCCTCGGTCAACGCCTCCGCGTGCGCGCCGCGCTCGATCAACAGCCAGCCGAGGTTCAGGCGCGCCTCGGCGAAATCAGGGGCCAGCGACAGCGCCATGCGGTAGGCCGGCTCCGCGTCGGCGGGGCGCTGCAGCGCCGCCATCGTCAGCCCGCGCATGAAGTGCAGCATCGGCAGCCGCGCCAGCGGCCCCGTCGCGGAGGCGGACTCCGTGGACCAGGACTCGAAGGCCGGAGCGGCCTCGGCGTGGCGGCCTTGATCGGCCAGGGCCATGGCCCGCAGCAGCTCCTGCTCGCCCGCCGACCAGCGCGGCGGATCGCCCGCGCGATAGCGAAACGTTTCCCAATTTCCCTCCGGCGACTCGTGCTCGCGGAAACCGGCGGGAGGCCGCGGCTCGGGCTGCCGCCGGATCCAGTGGTCGGCGATGCGCGCGCCGGGCAGATCGAAGGGCTCGATCTGCGGCATGTGACAACTCACGCAGTCCTGGCCGGCCGCCGCGCCGCCCGGCGGATGCGCCAGCCCGGCATGACAATCGCCGCAGGCCGCCACCAGCGCCGCGCGCTCCTGCAGGCGCGGCGGCAGGTGCGGATCATGGCAGCTGGTGCAGGTCATGTCCGGCGACTGCCGGAAGCAGGCGCTCAGGCTCAGGCGGTGCACCTGGCTGACGAACGGCGCCTCGGCGCCCGGATCCCGCGCCACCAGCACGGCCCGCCGCGCCAGCAGGTCCGCGCCGGGCGCGAAGCGGGGCGCGCTCTCCGGCAGCAGCTCGACGTGCGCGTCGCCCTCGAGATGGCAGCGCGCGCACAGGTCCAGCTGCCGCGCCGGCGGCAGATCGGAAGGATTCAGGATCGACGCCGCGCCGTCCGCCGCATGCGCGGAGCCGTCGCCGTGGCAGGCGGCGCACGAAATGCCGCGCACCGGCAGGTCGCCCAGCGCGTGGAAGGGGAAGGGATGCGGCAGCTCGGCCTCGGTGTGGCAGGACAGGCAGTCCGGCGTGAGGCGGAAGCCCAGGCCGGAGCCGCCGCCCGTCAACTGGAAGGGCGACGGGATCCAATCCCGCCCGTGCGCCAGCTCGAGGGGCGCGAAGAACCAGCGGCCCTGCTCGACCGCGACGAAGCTCTGGTCCTGCACGCCGGCGCCGATGCGGGCCTGCAGTTGCATCTCGCGCCGCGGGGGGGGGAGGCCGGGCGGCGGCAGGATGCGCTCCTCGGCGATGATCCAGCCGTCCCCCTCGCCGGGCTCGACGCGATGGCGCGCGCCGCTGGCGGCGTGATCGTGCCAGGCGCCGTCCGCCGCGGCCCGCAGCCGATCTTCCGGCAGCGGGCCCATCGCATCGGCCATGCCGTGCTGCAGCCACTTGCGCACGACCGTGGCATGGCAGGGCTCGCAGCGGGCGGCTTCCGGCAATGCAGCCAGCGCCAGAGCGGAGCGGCCCGGATCGGCTTCGGCCGCGTCGCGGCCGCAGGCGAGCGCCGCGCTGGCGGCTGCGGCGGCGGCCAGAACCAAAACCCAGACGCGCATCCGCGCAGTCTAGGCGCGTGGCAGCCGCTACGCTGCTGCGGCATGCGATCGCACCGCACTCTGCTGCTGGCCGCCGCCGCGGCCGGCGGCATGACGCTGCTGCTGGCCTGCGGCGGAGGGGAAGAAGCGGCGCACGATTCCGCGCCGCCCTCCGGTGCCTCACCCGCAGCCGCGCTCGCAGCCGCCGCGGACTTGAGCGCCGGCGAGGTCCTGCTCGCGCGCCTCCAGTGTCTGTCCTGTCACGCGGCCGCGGAGCCCGTGCGCGAGCGCGTGCAACCTCTGGCCGCGCCCCTGCTCGCCGCCGCCGGCGCGCGCCTGAATCCGGACTGGATCCGCCGCTGGCTGGCCGATCCGCATCCGGAAGGCTCCGCCAGCCGCATGCCCGATCTGCTGGCGAGCCTCCCGGAGCCGGAGCGCGCCGAGGCCGCTGAAGATCTCACGCATTTCCTGGCCGCGCAGGGCGGACCCTTCGCGCCGTCCGCCACGCGGCCCGATTCCTGGCGCGTCGAGGAAGGGGAGCGCCTCTTCCAGCGCCTGGGCTGCTTCGCCTGCCACGCCGCGGGGCAGCTCGAATCCCGCGATCTGGCCGGGAAGACCGACCACGCGCAGATGGAGGCGTTCCTGCGGGCTCCGCACGCGCAGCGCCCCGGCGGCGCCATGCCCGATTTCGCGCTCAGCGCGCGCGAGGCCGCCGATCTCGCGGCCTGGCTGCTGCGCGAGCAGTTCGCCGCCGGCCCCTTGCGCGAGGCTCTCGCGCCGGGCGTGCGGTACGAGTACTTCGAGATGCCTGCGGACGGGCCGGGCTTCCTGGAATTGTCAGATCTGGACGGCCTCGAGCCGCGCAGCTCCGGCCTGGCGCCGGAGGTCGCGCTGCTGGCGGATCACCGCGAGGACCAGTTCGGCTACCGATTCAGCGGCTGGCTGACGCTCGACGCGCCGGCCACGCTGCGCTTCGGCCTCAACAGCGACGACGGCACCGACCTGAGCGTCAACGGAGCGGTCGTGGTGAGCAACGACGGCCATCACGCGCCTCTGGAGAAGACCGGCTCCGTCGCGCTCCCGGCCGGCCGCCACGCCGTGCAGGTGCGCATGTTCGAGGCCGCCGGCGGCGAGACTCTGGATGCCTGGATGGAGCGCGACGGCCGCCGCGAAACGCTCGGCCCGCACAACCTGGCGGTCATCGGGTCTGTCTACGCGCCGGCCGGCTTCGCCGACTTCAGCCCGGCGCCCGAGCGCGTGGCGCGCGGCCGGGAGCGCTTCTCGGCCCTGGGCTGCGCCAACTGCCACGACGATCTCGGCGCGGCGCCGCGCCCGGCCGCGCCTTTCGCAGGCCTGCGGTCCGATGCCGGCTGCCTCGCGGACGCGCCGCCCGCGGGCGCCGCGCGCTACCGCTTCGCCGCCGCCGATCGGTCCGCGCTGCGCGCCGTGGTCGCGGGAGCAGCCGCGCTCGAGCGCGCGCTGACTCCCGCGCAGTCGGTCTCCCGCACGCTGCAGCGCCTCGGCTGCGTCGCGTGCCACGCGCGCTCCGGCCTCGGCGGCCCGGACGCGGCCGCGCGCGCCCGCTTCACCGGCGACGGCGACGTCGGCGACGAGGGGCGCATCCCGCCCGACCTTTCCGGCGCCGGCGGCAAGCTGCGCCCGGAGTGGATGGAGGAAGTGCTCGCCGGACGCGGAGAGGTGCGCTTCTACCTGCACGCGCGCATGCCGCGCTTCGCGCCCGCGCAAGTCCGGCACCTGCCCGCCGCGTTCGCCGCAGCCGATCCTCCCGCCGGCGCGACCGAAGCCGCCGCGTTCAGCGCCGAGGCGGTGGAGGCCGGGCGCGCGCTGGCCGGCGCCGGCGGGCTGAACTGCATCCAGTGCCATCAGGTGGCGGGCCACGCCGCGCAGGGCATGCAGACCATGGATCTGCAGAGCATGCACCGTCGGCTGCAGCCGGCGTGGTTCCGCAAGTGGCTGCTGAATCCCATCGCGATGCGCCCCGGCACGCGCATGCCGGTCTTCTTCGCCGGCGGACGCGCGGTCTCGTCTGACATTCTCGGCGGCGACGCCGAGCGCCAGATCGGCGCGCTCTGGAGCTGGCTGGCTCTGGGCGAGGGCATGCCGCTGCCGCCCGGACTCCTGGTCGAGCGCAGCGCGTACGACCTGGTGCCCGTGGACCGCCCGATCTACGTCGGCGCGTTCATGCAGGACGGCAGCGCGCGCGTCGTCAACGTCGGCTTCCCCGAGCGTGTCGCCGCCTCCTTCGACTTCGAGCACGCGCGCCTGATGCAGGCCTGGCGCGGCGACTTCTTCAACGCCGAAGGAACTTGGAACGGCCGCGCTGGCGCGCTGGAAGTTCCGGCCGGCGAGGCCGTGCGCAAGCTGCCGCCGGGCCCGAGTTTCGCGCGGCTCGCGGCGCCGGACGCGGCGTGGCCGCTACTCTCCGGCCGCGAGGCCGGCTGGCGCGTGGACGGCCATCACCGCGACGCCGCCGGCCGCCCGACCTTCCGCTATCACCAGGGCGGATTCGCGGTGGAGGAGACGCTGCTGCCGCAGTACGCCGAAGGCGGCCCGGGCCTGATCCGCCGCTTCCGCGTCACGGTGCCGCCCGGCGAAGACGGCTGGCATCTGCGCGCCGACCTCGGCGGCGCGTTCCGTCTGACTTTCAGCCCGCCGTGGCAGCCGGTGACGCGCGCCACCGCCGCGGGCGAGGAACTGCTGCTGCCCCTGCCGCGCGGCGACGGCGCCCCCCTCGAGATCGAAGTGAACCTGCAATGGTGATCAGCCTTCTGCTTCAGCTCGCGCAGGCCGAGGCGCGCTACTACGCCGCCGTCGAGTGCCCGGTGCCCGCGGACGTCGTGCTCGAGGTCGGCGGCCTTCTCTGCCTCGGCCCCGGCGAGCTGCTGGCCTGCACCCGCCGCGGCGACGTCTGGCGCATTGCGAACGCCTGGACCGCCGCGCCGCAGTTCAGCCTGTGGTGCGACGGCTTGCAGGAGCCGCTCGGCCTGCTCGAGCGCGACGGCTGGGTGTATTGCGTGCAGCGCGGCGAGCTGTCGCGTCTGCGCGACTCCGACCAGGACGGCCGCGCCGACGAGTTCGAGACCGTGTGCGACGATTGGCAGACCAGCGGCGACTATCACGAGTACGCCTTCGGCCCGGCGCCCGATCGCGACGGCAATCTGTGGGTCACCCTCAACCGCCCCTTCGGCGGCGAGCCCTTCGGATCGGTGGATTTCCGCGGCTGGGCCATGCGCATCACGCCCGAGGGCGAGATGCAGCCGGTGGCGGCCGGCCTGCGCTCGCCGGCCGGCGTCGGCGTCGCTCCCGACGGCACCGTCTACTACTCTGACAATCAGGGCGAGTGGTGCGGCGCCTCCAAGCTCTCCGTGCTCACGGAGGGGAGCTTCCACGGCCATCCCTGGGGCATCGAGTCCTGCAAGCTGCCCGGCTCGCGCGTGAAGTATCCCGGCCCGATGATCGACGGCATCCTGATGCCCGACGCGGTCGGCAAGATTCCGGGCTTCACGCTGCCGGCGGTGTGGTTTCCCTACGACGTGATGGGCCGCTCGCCCAGCGGCTTCGCCTGGGACGAGACCGCCGGCGGCTTCGGCCCCTTCGCCGGCCAGCTCTTCGTCGGCGACCAGTACCAGGCTTCGGTGATCCGCGTCTTCCTCGAGGAAGTGGACGGCGTGAAGCAGGGCACCTGCTTTCCGTTCCGGCGCGGTCTCGTCAGCGGCGTGATCCGCGTGGACTTCGACGCCGAGCACGGCCTGGTCGTCGGCATGTCCGACCGCGGCTGGCCGGCGCTCGGCACGAAGCCCTACGGCCTGCAGCGCCTGAGCTGGACCGGCGAGATGCCCTTCGAAATCCTGGCGGTGCGCGCGCGGCCGCAGGGATTCCGCGTGGAGTTCACGCGGCCGGCCGATCTCGCGACTCTGGCGCAGATCGGCTCCTGGACCATGGACTCCTGGACTTACGAGTTGCACAGCGAATACGGCAGCGAGCCCTTCGCGGTGCGGTCCTTGAAGATTCTCCAGGCTGCGCCCGCCCCCGACGGCCGCAGCGTGGAACTCACGATCGAGGGCCTGCGCGAAGGCTACGTGCACGCGCTGCGCGCCGCCGGCGTGCGGGACGTCTCCGGCGCGCCGCTCCTGCACGATCAGGCTTTCACGACGCTGCTGAAGATTCCGCGGCGCTGAAGATCAGCGCCAGGTCGGCGTCAGGTCCTGGCCGGCGCGCGCCACCCGGAAGCCGATGCGGTTCGCCTCCTGAGAAGCGGCGGACTCGGGATTCCACAGCGGATTGGTGTGATTGAGGTGGGTGAACCACAACGCGTGCCGTTGACCCAGGCCCAGGAGGAGATCCAGCGTGGCGACGATCGGCGGATGCGGAATCTCGCTCAGGTCGCGGCCGTCCAGATCGTCGGCGGAGAAAAAACTGCCGTCGAGCACCAGAGTGTGAAAGCGCGCCAGCAGCGCGCCCGGATCCTGCGACCAGCCGGAGTCCCAGCGGTCCAGGTCGGGCATGTAGAGCAGCGGCTCGCAGCCCTGCAGCGCGATGCCGAACGCGTGCGTGTCGGCGTACTCGTTGCGGTGCGGAACTGCGATCGTCTCGACGCGGATCAAGGGATCCAACTCCAGGATCGCGCCGCTCGCGAAGGGCCGCAACTCCACGTTGCCGAGCCGCACCAGCTGATCCCAGGGCGCGTTCGTGCGCAGGAATTCCGCCATCTTCTCGCTGCAGTGCACCGGCATGCCGCGCGCGTTCATGCCCTCGCGCCCCAGATACATCAGGCCCGTGTAGTGCCCGACGTGCGCGTGCGTGATCAGGATGCCCTGCGGCAGCGAGCCGACCTCGTGCACCTGCTGCGGCAGATCGGGCGTGGCGTCCACCAGCCACCAGCCCTGCTCGCCGAAGAGCGCCAAGGCGGCCACCGGCTCGCGCCGGCCGTCCTTGCGCGCTTTCTCACAACAGGGCCGGAAGCAGCCCAGATGAGGGAATCCCGCATCCTGCGCGGCGCCCAAACTGATGACGGCCGGCAGGGGCTCGGTGCACACGATCACCCTCGGGTTCATCGTGCCGCAGCCTGCCGCCAGCAGGCACGCCGTGAGCGCCAGCCCCGGGCTCACTGCCCGCCGGTCGGCTTCTCCGGCTGCTCGAGCCAGGGATCGGAGTCCATGGCCTCCTGCTCCTGCTCCGGCGTCGGCGCCGCGAGCCGCGTGACGGTGAAGCCGTCCTTCTGCAGCAGCTCGACCACGCTCTGCTCGCCGATGAAGTGGAAGGTGCCGAAGGCGAAGACGTGGCGCGTCTCCGGATGCTCGCGCATCATCTTGGCCGAGCGCGCCGCCATGTTGCGGTTGCGCTTGTAGAGCAGAGCCTCGCGCGTGCGCCGATCCACCGGATCCTCCGGATCCCAGGTCTCGTTGGCGATGGCCAGCAGATAGCGCTCGCTGCCCGAGAGCCAGGCCAGCATGACGCGCTCGAGCGGGCCGATCTTGCGCTCCTTGGCCTTCTTGAATTCATCCACCAGCTCGCGCAGCTCGAGAATGGATTCCTCCATCGTCAAAGTGTTCGCCAGCGCCTCGATCTGCTCGTCCACGGTCTCGACGGCGCCGACCTGCATGCCCTTGTGCTGCGCCACCGCGAACAGACGCACGTCGAGAGCCTTCTTGCCCGCGGCCATCTCGTCGAGCAGCTCGAGCTGCGCCATGGTCAGGCTGACCATGAAGGGCTTGAGCCGGTCCAGCAGTGCCGCCCGCAGGTCGTAGGAGCTCAGGATTTCGTCGAGATCCTGGTAGAGATCTTCAGGCAGCAGCTCCTTGAGGCTCTGGCCCTCCGGCAGCGTGCCGGCCGCGGTGATCTTCTTCTCCATCTCGCTCGTGTCGCTGAGATCGAGCTCGCCGATCAGCGCCTGGGCCTGTTCCATCGCCGCCTTCACCTCGGGGTGCAGCGCGTGGATGCGGTCGTCGGGCACGTGGATCGTGCCGAACAGGTAGTTGGTCGCGAGGCCCTCGCGCTCGACCTTCCACAGGAAGGTGTGAGCCGGCGGCTCCGGCTTCTTCGGCGGGGCGGTTTCCTGCGCCGGGGCCGGCGCGGCCAGGACGGGAATCAGGAAGGGGAGGAGTCGGAGGAGCGGTTGCATCGGCGGTTCACTCGAGCGGGCGGACCCAGACGTTGCGGTAGCGCACCGGATCCCCGTGATCCTGGAGCTTGATCGGCAGGCGCCCCTCGTGGGCCGCGTACTGCGCCACGGCACGGTGGGCGGTGGCCCCGAGCAGAGGCTGGGCGTGGTGCACGAGCACGCCGTTGTGCACGACGGTCACCACGGCGGGCGCCGTCAGCGCGCCCTGCGCGTCGAAGACGGGCGCGCGGAAGAAGATGTCATAGGTCTGCCACTGGCCCGGCTCGCGGCAGGCGTTCACCAGAGGCGGCTGCTGGCCGTAGAGCGAGGCGGCCTGGCCGTCGGCGTAGGTGACGTTCTGGAAGGAATCCAGCACCTGCACCTCGTAGCGTCCCATCAGGAACACGCCGCTGTTGCCGCGGCCCTGCGAGTCGTTGCGGGGGGGGGAGGGAGCCATCCACTCGACGTGCAGCTGGCAGGAGCCGAAGGTGGCCTTGGTCTGCAGGTCGCCTTTGCCGCCGCCGACCTCCATGGCCCCGTTCGCCAGCTTCCAGGCGGCGGGCTGGCCGTCGCCGTGCTCCCAGGCGGACAGGTCGGTGCCGTCGAACAGCACGATCGCGTCGGCGGGCGGCAGGGTCGGCGCCGCCGGCGTCACCACGGGCGGCGAAGGCCGCAGCTTGTCGTGCACCCGCCATTTCTGGCCGGGAATCAGGGGAGTGTCGTCGTAGCCGACGCCGCTCGGCTCCTGGGAGCCGAGGGCGAGGCCAAGGAGGCCGGCCAGAAGGATGCGCATCCCCTCATGCTAAGGCTGCGCCGGACCCGTCAGCCCGAAGGCCGCTCCCGTCCCGGTTCGGGGCACTTTTCGCGCCACTTTCGAGCAATGCGGCGGATTCATCCAGTAGACTTGGCCACCCGCTCCCTCAACCCATGACACCCGCCTGCCTTCTGCTGTTGCTGGCCGCGCCCCAAGGCGCCGCCGCCCCCGAGCAATCGCTCCAACTCTTCGTCCACCGGCCGGGCCAGACCGAGCTGTCCGGTCGGCTGATCGCGCGGCCGCTGGCCGCCGATCTGGAATCCGCCCGCGACCTCGTGGGCGCGCGCGCGCTGCGCTTCTACCCCGAAGTGCGCGAGTTCGTCGTGCAGGTGCCCGAGGGCCTTGAAGACCGCCACTACGCGCAGGAACTGCTGGCCACCGGCTTCTTCGAGTACGTCGTGCCGGACTGGATCGTCTACCCGCTGACCACGCCGAACGATCCGCTCTACAACAGCCAGTGGCACCACGCCACGATCCAGAGCGCCGCGGCCTGGGACCTCATCACGGACGCCTCGTCGGTGATCTCCGCCTTCACCGACACCGGCGTGGACCTCAACCACCCGGACCTCGCCGCGCGCCTGATCTCCGGCTACAACGCCGTCGAGGACAAGCCGCAATCGCAGGGCGGCACGATCCAGGACATCAACGGGCACGGCACGATGGTGGCCGGCACGATCGGCGCCATCGGCAACAACGGGGTCGGCGTGTCCGGCGTGTGCTGGAACGTGCAACTGATGCCCATCCGCGTCAGCAACGACCCGGGCGGCGGCGCCTACCTGTCGGATCTGGAAGAAGGCGCGCGCTGGGCCGTCGAGAACGGCGCCAAGACCATCAGCGCCTCCTACACCGGCGTGCAGAACACTTCCGTCAGCACCACCGGCACCTACGTGCGCAGCCTGGGCGGCCTCTACTTCTACGCGGCCGACAACTACGGCCAGAACCACAGCGGCTTCGACTGGCCGGACGTGGTCGTGGTCGGCGCCACCGACTGGACCGACACCAAGACCGGGTGGTCCTCCTACGGCGTCGCCGTGGACTGCGTGGCTCCGGGCCAGGACATTCTCACCACCACGCTCGGCGGCGGCTACAACTACGTCAGCGGCACTTCCTTCTCGACGCCGATGACCAACGCCGTGGCGGCCATGATCTGGGCCGCGAACCCGCACCTGACCAGCCTGGACGCGGAGGCGCGCCTCCTCGACGGCTGCGACGACCTCGGCGCCGCCGGCGAAGACACGATCTACGGCCGCGGCCGCGTCAATCTCTACAAGGCCGTCATCGAGGCTCTCACCGGCTCGATGAGCCTGACCGTTTCGAACCTCGTGTCGGGCAACGTCGCCACCTTCTCGATCACCGGCGCCGAGCCCAACGGCAACGTCTATCTGGCCTACAGCACGCAGGGTCCGGGCATCACCGACCTTCCGCAACTGAACACCACGATCGGCCTGATCAACCCGCAGCTGCTCGCCTCCCTGCACTCGAACGGCGCCGGCGCGGCCAGCCTGAACCGCCTGGTTCCGAACGGAGCGGCCGGGTTGTCGGTGCGCCTGATGGCCGTCGAGCAGCGCAACGGCTCGAACATCCACTCGGCGATCATCCCCTAGAGAGGGAGCGGCGCCTGTCCTAGGATGCCGGGTATGAAACCCGCACTCGGCATCCCGGACGGCGCGCGCAAGGAGATCGCGGAGGGGCTGGGCCGCCTGCTGGCGGACACCTACACCCTGCAGTTGAAGACGCACCAGTATCACTGGAACGTCACCGGGCCGATGTTCCAGACCCTGCACCTGATGTTCATGGGGCAGTATCAGGAACTGTGGACCGCGACCGACGAGATCGCCGAGCGCATCCGCGCGCTGGGCGAGTTCGCGCCGGGCAGCTACCGCGCCTTCGTCGAACTGAGTTCCATCGACGAGGACGCCGCGGGGGCGCCGCCGCCGGCCCTGGAGATGCTGCGCAACCTGGTCGAGGGCCACGAGGCCACGGTGCTGACCGCGCGCTCGATCTTCCCGCTGGCCGAGTCCGCCAACGACCAGGCGACGTGCGATCTGCTCACGCAGAGGATGCAGATCGGCGAGAAGACCGCCTGGATGCTGCGCTCGCTGCTCGAGTAGTCAGACCGTCAGCAGCGCGTAGGGCACCAGCGCCATGAAGACCAGCATCACGGCCGCCAGCGTCAGGATGCCGCCGAAGACGGCGCCCGCGAGCGAGCGCCAGAATCCGCGCTGGTAGACCCGCCGCATGGCGAGGTGGAAATAGACCGGCACCGCCGCGCAGGGCGTCAGGACGCGCGCCCAGTCCGGCAGCGGAAGGACGGCCAGCAGCACCGTCAGACCGCACAGGAAGGCGTAGCCGTGCATCAGGAACACGAGGTGATCCAGGTAGAAGGAGCCGGTGCGCATCCACCACAACTGGAGGAACCACGCCATCAGCGGCACCAGCATCAGCAGCCCGATCGGCGCCAGCTCCATGGCGCGGCGCACGAGGACGTAGCGGCGCGCCTCCGGCGGCAGTTTGGCGAGCATCTGCTCCTGCTCCGCGAGCGCGGCCTGGAGCTTCGTGAACGGCCAGAAATTCGGCAGCCCCAGCTCCAGGTTGAAGTCCTGATCGGGGTCGGAGTCCACGATCACCAGTCCGGGCGGCGCGCCGGCGGCGGGCGCCTCGTCCGGCATCAGCAGGCCGGTGGTCGGCGTCTTGCACTGGATCACCAGGAACAGGAGGATCGAGAAGAACAGGAAGAGCCGCAGCGGCGGCACGAACGAGGCGCGCTTGCCTTCGATCCACGCGCGCGTCAGCGCGCCCGGGCGGAAGAACAATGGCACGAACGAGCGCCACACGCGCCCGTCGAAGGCGAAGAAACTGCCCAGCAGCTCGTGGACCTGCGCCGCGAAACTGCGGCCGCCTTCCCGAGCGCCCTGCCCGCACGCGGAGCAGAACGCGCCGGTCACCCAGGCGTCGCAGTTCGCGCAGTGCGCCGGCGCGCCGGGGGGGGGAGGCGAGGGAGAGTCCGCCAAGCGGGCTCAGTCTAGCCCCCGCGGCGCCCGGGCCCCCGGAAGCCCTACATGTAGGGATTGGCGCCGGCGCTGTGGTCGGTGGCGTCGTAGATGTTGGCGATCTCGGGCACCGCCTGGCGCAGCGCGACTTCGACGCCCTGCTTCATCGTGTAGGCCGCCGAACTGCAGCCCTGACAACCGCCCGCCATGCTGATGTAGAGATCCTGCGCGTCGCTGGCCTGGATGTCCACCCAGCCGCCGTGCGAGGACAGCATCGGGTTGAGCTGCTCGTCGATCACCTTCTGCGCGCGCTGCCGCATCAGGTCGTGCCCTTGCAGGGTCTCCAGCGCGCCGGGGTTGAACACGGCGCCGCCGGCCTCGAGATGGCCGCGAATGGCCTGGCCGGCGGTGCGCGCCACGGTGCGCCAGTCGGCCGGCACGGCCTTCATGGAAATCATCACCTCGGCGTCGGCGATGCGCACGCCCTTCAGTTCGGGAACGGCGGCGAAGAGGGCCGCGACCAGCGGCGCGTGCGTCTGCGCCCAGGCCGCGTCGCTGACGTAGACCGTGCCGACGTGCAGCGAACGGTCCACGCGGAACAGGCAGTTGCTGGGAACGACCTGCGGCTCGGCGGTGATGGCGATTTTGGTGCTTTCCATGGCGGGACCCGAATTCCTAGTGTCAGGCCGGTCTCTATTCTAGGATCTTCCACGATGCGCTGGTTCTGGGGCATTCTCGGCGGGTTGTGCCTGGTCATCGGCCTGGCGGCCCTGGTGGTGCCGCTGCTGCCGACCAGCCCCTTCCTGCTCCTGGCCGCCGCCTGCTGGATGCGCGCTTCGCCGCGCTGGGAGGCCTGGCTGGTGCATCACCGCTGGCTCGGCGCCCCGATCCGCGACTGGCGCGCGGGCCGAGGGGTGCGCGTCGGGGTGAAATGGACCGTCGTGGCGCTGACCGCGACGGGCATGGGCCTGGCGCTCTGGCGCCTGCCGCCCGGCGCCGACGTCATGCGCGCCGTGGTCGTGGCTTGCGGCTGCGTGACGGCCTGGATCGTGCTGTCGCTGCCTTCGCGGCAGGTTTGACAATCAGCAGGCGCAGTTGCCACAGGCGGCGCGCGGCCGGCAGGAGCCCACGCGGCACCGCGCAGCCCGCGGCCGCCTGCTGCAGCAGTTCCAGTTCCTCCGGCTCCAGGTCGAAACTCTCGCCCCAGGCGTGGGCGCGCGCCGTGAGCAGGTCGCCCTGCGGGCTGGTCACCGTCTCCAGGCTGCAGCCAGGCGCGGTCTCGGCCCGCAGGCCGCCGCGCGCCGCGGGGAAGGGCCGCGCGCGGAAGATGCGTCCGTCCGCCACCAGCAGGTCCAGATCGGTGCGCAGGAAGGTCCACGCCGCGTCGCGCGCGCTCTCGACGATCGGCTCGCCGCGCAGGTTGAACGAGGTGTTGAGCAGCATCGGCACGCCGGTCAGGGCGTGGAAGCGCTCGATCAGGCTGCGGAACCTCGGGCAGCCGGCCGGATGCTCCGGCGCGTCCTGAGCGGGCAGGGTCTGCAGCCGCACGCTGCCGTCGGCGTGCACCACCGCCGGCGCCTCGCGGCGCGCGCGCGGCCGCGCGGCCGCGGTGAAGGACATCCACGGCGAAGGCGGCGGCGCCTGGAACCACTCCGCCGCGTGCTCTGCGAGCACGGCCGGCGCGAACGGGCGGAAGCCTTCGCGCTTCTTGATCGCGGCGTTGATGCGCGCGACCATCTCCGGCCGCCGCGGATCGGCGAGGATGCTGCGCCGGCCGAGCGCGCGCGGCCCGAACTCCGCCTCGCCCCAGCACCAGCCCACCGTGCGGCCCGCGGCCAGATGGCCGGCGACGGCCTGGAGCAGGTCGCCCTCGCCGGCGGGCGCGGCCAGTTCCTCCAGCCACGGGGACCATTCGGCGAGCGCGTCCTCGAGGATCTCCGGATCCGGGCGCCGTCCGCCGAACGGGCTCAGCGGCCGCCGCGCCGGCCGCGCGCGCGGATGCAGCCGGTGCCACGCGAAGGCCGCGCAGCCCACCGCCACGCCTTCGTCGCCGGGATAGGGCGGCACGAAGACCTGCTCGAAACCGCATTCGCGGGCGATGCGGCCGTTCAGCACGCAGTTCAGCGCCACGCCGCCCGTGAGGGCCAGGGGGCGCGCGCCGGTGCGCCGGCGCAGACGCGTGAGGAAGTCCACGGCCACGCGCTCGAGATCGGATTGCACGTCGGCCGCGAGCCTCGCGTAGCCCGGCCGGTTGCGCTCCTCGCTCCAGCCGTTCGGCTGCGGCTCGGCGCGCAAACGCTCCGCGTCCACCTCGAGCCGCTCGAGCGGGCCGCGCATCACCGGCCGCCGGCGCAGGCGCGGCGCCCACTCCGGCGCCCACGGCGCCAGGCCCATGACCTTGCCGCAGTCGTTCCAGTCGCCGAACACGTGGCTGGCGACGCGGGAATAGACCGCGCCCAGCGAAGTCATGTCGGCGAATCCGTAATTGTGAAGGAAAACCGGGGTCGTCTCGGGCGTCCAGCGCTTGAAGAGGCGGCGTAGCCGCAGGCTGCGGAACAGGAATGCGGTCTCGGCTTCGCGCCAGCCGTAGGGATCGGACTCAGCGCGGCGGACGTCGCGGAAACCCGGAGCGCGCGGCAGGCTCAGCTCGGACACGTAGCCCGCGCCGGGCCGCTCCATGTCCTGCAGCGTGGAGCCCATGCCGTCCATCACGACGATCAGCCCCTCGTCGAAGGGCAGGAAGGGCAGCACCGACCAGGCGTGCGCCAGGTGGTGCGAGAGCTCCAGCCGCGGCACCCCCGGCAGCAGATTGAACGGCGAGACGTAGGTCTCCGGATGGTGATAGAGCGCCGTCTCCCAGGCGACCGTCTCGTGGAAGCGATCGATGCGAAACAGATGGTTGTTGGCCGCCACCATCGCCAGATCGCGCGGCCGCGCGCCGGCGCCGGACAGCAGTTGCTCGACCAGCTCGGCCACGTCGCCGCCGTCGTGCTTCTTGCGGCTGAGCCGCTCCTTCTGCTGCATGGCCAGCATCCGCCCGTCCGGGCCGAGCAGGCAGGCGGCCGCCGAGTGCGTGTACTGATTCAGTCCGAGGACGAGGCGGCCCGGCACGAGAGACGATCGCGGCCGGCTAGCGGTGCAGGACGACCTGCACGCTGCTGGTCTGACCGCTGCGCACGCTCACGCGCGCCTGTCCGCGGCCGACGCGCGGATGGCCGGCGCGCACGACTCCGGCGCCCGGGGGCACGTCGCGGAAGGCGAACTGGCCGGCGGAGTCGCTGCGCGTGCGCGCCGTGTAGAGGCGGCCGCTCGGCAGGTTCAGTTCGATCTGGACGTAGGCGTCGGGCACCGTCGCGCCGGTGCGCGCAAGCACCGCCCCGGTCACCGTGCCGCCCGCCAGGGCGTCGCGCCCGGCCGCCGCGCCGGCGGGGGCGGAGGAGCTGAGCAGGGTCAGGAATAGGCCCAAGAGGAGGAGGTGTTTCATGGTCCGGGGAAGGGGCTGGAAGGGGCGGGGCCGGTCTGGACCCGCGAGCCACCTTAACCCATTGTCCCCGGTTGCGGAACACGGCCGCCCCTGGCCCTGTCCCAGGTTCAGGCGGCGCCTGGACCGCCCTCACGATGCAGAAAACGATCGCACACGGCGGCTATCAGCTCCTCGCGGAGCACGGCCTGCAGTTTCACGCGAATGAGCGCCTGGCCTGGGGCGTCCTGGCCGAGGAGACGGAGATCGAAGGCCTGCGGTGCGCCGCCGGCGAGGAGATCGAGTTCCATCCGGACGGGCAGCTGGCCGGAGCGTCGCTGGCCGAGGCGGCCACCGTGCACGGGCTGCAGGCCCGCGCCCACAGTCCGATCTCCTTCTATCCCAGCGGGAATCTGCGCTTTCTGGCGCTGGCACGGCCGCGGCGCATCGCCGGATTCCCGGCGGGTCCCGGCAACACCTTCCTGCATCCGGACGGGCCGGTGTGGAGCGGCGTCTGCTACCAGGAGGTGATGACCGGCGGCGTCAGCCTGCCTGCGGGCACGCGCATGACCTTGGCACCCGACGGCACCGTGCTGGAGTGGTGGCGCGCGCTGGAGGTGGACACCGAGATCCAGGGCCTGCCCTGCAGCGCGCGCTTCCCGGTGTGGTTCTACGCCGGCGGCCGCCTCTCGTGCCTGCACCTGGCGCGGCCCTGCCGCGTGGACGGGCGCCGGCTCGCGGCCGGCACCGAAATCGTGCTCGAAATGGACGGCAGCCTGCGCGCGAGCACGGTGCGCCGGTATCCCCGCGACGGCGACGTGCCGTGGCGGATCTTCGGCGCGATCGAGGAGCCGCTGTACGACTAGCGGCGTAGAATCCGCGCCCATGGCATCCGAGCCTCAGCGCGGTCCGGGCGCCGCCGCGCAGGTCGACGCGCTGCTGCGCGCGCGGCGCACGCGCAAGCTGCTCGACGGCGCGCGCCTGCCCGGCGCCGAGCCCGGGCCCGCGGCGCGCGCCGAGTTCGACCGCTTCCTGCGCGAGGCGATCGCCGCCGCCGGCTGGGCGCCCTTTCACTACGCCGCCTCCGACTCGGTGCCGGAGCCGTGGCGCTTCACGGTGCTGGATCGCGGCGCGCTCGACGCGGCGATGGCGCAGTTCCCGCAACTGCAGGTCGGCAAACTGCCGCAGCTCCTCGCCGGTGCGGGAGCGCTGGTGCAGGTGGCCTATCTGGCCGAAGCGGCGCCGGAGCTGGCGGGGCGCGACGCGGAGCATCATTCGGCCGCCGCCGCCGCCGCGATGGCTCTCTTGATCGCGTGCGAGGCCCGCGGGCTGGGCAGTTATTGGTGCACCGCCCAGGTCCTGAACGATCCCGCCTTGCGAGTGTGGGCCGGCATGGAAGAGCGCGAGCGCTGGCTCGGTGGCCTGTTCCTGGGCCTGCCCCTGGCGCCGGAGCGGGAGGCCCGGGAGGGCTTCCCCGGCAAGCAGCGGGCCCGGCGCACGGCTCCGGAAGCCGGCTGGATGCGCTGGCAGCGCGGCTAGGCGGGCTCAAGTCGGACGGAAACCGGCCGCCAATGGCGCGAGGTCGTGCACCGGGCCATCCGCCTTGTGCCCCACCGCCATCTATGACCTTTCGCTCCGCTCCCAGCCTCCGTCCATCCAGCCGCGCCTCCTTCCGCTCCCGGCGCAGCGGCTCGGTCCTGCTGATCTGCCTGCTGCTGATCACCTTCCTCTCGCTCAGCGTGTCGAGCATGTCGGTGGCCTCCGGCACCTCGCTCGAAGTCGCGCGCGACGAAGTCTCCGGCCTCCACGCCGAGCTCATGGCCGAGTCGGCGCTGGCGTATTCGATGCGCCAGCTGACCTTGGATGCCGAGTGGGCCGGCACGGGCGGGGAGGCGATCGCGCTCGGCGAGCAGGGCAGCTTCACCGGAGAGGTGATCGGGGAGGGACCCGCGGGCGGACTTCTGCTGCGCGTGACCGGGATGGACGGCGTGGCGCGCAGCACCCTGCAGGCGGAACTCGAGCTGGGCAGCGGCGGACCGGGCTCCTCGGTCAAGAACTGCGGCCTCGTGACCTACGGCGGCGACCTGGACATGAACAACGTGCAGGTGACCGCGGGCGGCATTCTGGTCGTGGACGAGGAGGACGGGGTTCTGGACTGGAGCGCCGCCTTCGAGGACTGGGTGCAACCGCCGATCACCGATCCGGAGATCCTGGCCAACAACGTGGACGTCACCGGCACCCTGTACACCTACGAGGATCCGCTGAACGGCATCGACGCCGGCAACCGGGTCACCCTCAGCGATCCGGTGCGCACCCCGCGCTGGAACATGGACTCCTTCCTGATTCCCGGGCCGAACGTGATGATCACCACTTCGGCGAACATCAAGAATCTGACCACCACGAAGACCCTCGTGGTCAACGTGCCCGCCGGCACGCACATCAGCTTTGACAAGTGCAATCTCAAGGGCGGCGTGGTGATCTACTCCGAGAACACGCACACGCCGCGCACCACGCCGCGAAACACGCTGTCGTGGAAGAGCACCAACATCGGCTCGCCCACGCCGACCGGTGTCATGCCGAAGGTGGGCATCCTGGCGCCCGCCGCGCACGTGACTCACAGCACGAACCAGACCAGCGGCTACGGCCTGTTCCTGATCCACTCCGCCGAGCATCTCAACAATCTCACGATCCAGGGCGGCGCGCTGATGATCCTGAACTACATCAATCAGCTCAACAACGTCCAGATCAACTTCGACGCGAGCATCTGGGAGGAGGAGGTCGGAGGCACGTTCGACTTCGGGCCGTCCGCGCCGACCCTGGTCTCCCTGCAGGAGTACTACCCGGAAGGGTAGGTCCGCTTAGGGCTCGATCGTGATGCCGCGCGCTTCGCTGACGAAGCGCAGGCTGCCGGCGAAGGCTCCGAAACCGACCTGGACGCTGCGGCCGATCATGCCCGGTCCGGTCAGGAATCCGGGCGGCAGGGTCCAGCGGGCGGCGGCGCGGCCTTGCGCGTCGAGGCGCCCGGTGAGGCCCTGGAAGAGGTGCGCGTGGGCCGGATTGGCCAGCAGCGCGTCGATCGCGGCGTTGCGCGCGAAGGGCAGGGCAGTGCCCGGATCGAAGATCGAACTGCCGGGCAGACCGGCCATCATCTTGTAGTGGGCTGAGCCGAGGGCCGCGCCGGCGTCGAGCGCGAAGTCCACGAAGCCGCCCGCGCTGGCCGAGAGCGCGCCGGTGCTGGCGCTCAGCGTGCCGGCCGGACGGCCGAAGGCGGCGAGCGCGCGCCCGTTGGCGCCCGGCTCGATCACCCACAGCGAATTGTCAGACGGATCCGCGGCCTGGACCTGGCCGCCGTCGGCCGGGGCGATGCCCGCGAGCAGCACGGATGCTCCGAACGCGTCGTCCTGGTCGCGGGTGGAGGCGTGCAGCCAGGAATCCATGCCGGCGGGGGCGCGGCTGAAGATCAGGCGGGTGTCGCCGGCCTCCCATACGGGGCTCAGCTCGTCGTCGGCGGTGGCGAGGGCCGCGATCTTCTCGGGCGGGAAGAAGCGGGCGTCGGCCTTCAGGCGGCGCGCGCGCATCAGGTCCCAGTTGCCGTCGCGCTTCGAGGAGAACACGATCTCGAGCTCGTCGTCGGACAGGTCCAGACCTTGCTCGCCGAGCCCGCTGTCGAGCGCGGACTGGAGCAGCGGCTCGTCGAAATTGCTGAGCGTGTCCGGGCGCTGCGAGGTGTAGACGTGCGACACGCCCTGCGGCCGGTCGTACGCGGTGAAGACCGTGCGCAGTCCGTCGGCCGACACCCAGACGTCGGTCAGGCGCTGCACCGGGAACGCCCCGATCGTGAACGATGCCGGCGTTCCGAAGGGCGCGCCCGCGGAGGCTCGCGTCACGTGCAGGAGCTCGCGGCCGGCGCCTTGGTCGGCGATCAGCCAGGCGGAGAGTCCGTCGGGCGCGAGATGCGCCGCGATCAGATCCTGGAATCCGCCGATTCCGGCCACCGCCGCGCCGGCCGCGGTCGGGGTGGAGGGGGGGGCGGAATGCAGCAGCCGGGCCGGCGGCCACAGCGTCACGGCGCGGATGCCGTCGTCCACCACGAAGCGCAGGAAGTCCAGGCCGGCGCCGGCGCCGCTCTGCACCTCGACGGTGTAGGTGCCGTCGAGATGGTCGGTGACGTTGAGCAGGGACGACAGTCCGGCCGAGCGCGGATCGTGCGCCATCGTCACGGTGGCTCCGCCGTTCTGCACCGCGTTGCCGTCCACGTCGCTGAGGTCGAGCACGAAGGACACGACGTCGCCGGAATCGGCGGCCACCGCGGCCGATTGCGGCCAGGCCATCGAGTGCGAGCCGTCGGGCCGGCCGGCCAGCGCCGCGCGCCAGGCGTCGTAGTCCGGGCGCATCAACTGCACCGGATCCGGATCGTTGCGGTCGTAGTTGACGTAGTTGAGCTTGAGATAGAAGTCGCCGCCCACGCACTGCTGGCTGCCGCAGACTTCCACGTCGCCGGGGCGCGCGATCACGAAGCACGCGATGTGCGCGCTCTTGCCGCCCGGCACCGGCGGCGAGCCGCAGGACTCCGGCTGGGAGGGGTGGCAGGAGCAGCGTCCGTCGCCGCCCATCGCCATCGCGGCCTCCATGGCGGCCATCACCTTCTGGCCCATGTCGCCGGGCGTGGCCAGGAAGGCCGACTCGCAGTCGGCGACGACCGGCGCGCCGGTCAGCACGTTGCCCTGGATGGCGTAGGCGAAGTCGCCTTGCCGGCCGGTGACCCCGCCGAACCAGGTGCCGCACGTGCTGCCGGAGTAGCTGACGGAGCGGCCGATCATGTCGACCAGGCCGATCTGTCGGCGGGACCACAGCGGATCGTCCACCATGATGATGTCCAGGATTTCCTGCGGCGGCACGCCCATTTCCATCAGGTTGTGGATGATCAGCCGCGTGCCAGGCGCAACCGCGAAGGACTGCGTGGCGCCGATGCCTGTTTCGGTGGAAATCACGCCGATCGCCTTCAGCAGATCGTAGTTCTCGATGCAGGTCGCCGAGGCGATGCAGACCTCGCCGGTCCGGAGGTTGACAACCACCAGGGACCAGGTGGCCAGTGCCTGGGAGGCGAGGAGGATCAGGGCGGCCAGGATCGGGAGGAGGCGTTGGCGCATGACGGGGATCCCTCAAGGATACCCCGCAATGCCCGGAGCGCCGGTCCGGAGCATTGACGGCCCCGGCGGGGCGGCCTAGGCTTTTCGCTTCCCTTACCCGGCCGCGGCCCGGCCAGATCGCACGGACCCATGATTCGCACGCCCATTCTGCCCTTCCTCGCAGCCCTGGCCCTGACCGGCGCCAGCTGCTCCTCCTGGAATTCCAACGTTCACGCCCCGGCCTTCGCCGCCGGCACCTACCGCCTGGGCGGCAGCGCGAACCTGAATTTCCAGGACAACGAGTTCAACGGGACGGACACCGACACCCTGGGCGGCAGCGCCGATCTGGGACGGTTCTTCACCTCGAACCTCGAACTGGGCCTGCGCGGCGCCTACTCCAACTCCGACAACGGCACCGTGGAGACCGACGCCTCCTCGCTGGCCGCGTTCGCCCGCTGGTACACCTCCAGCAAGGCCGTCAGCCGGCCCTGGATCGAAGTCGGCGGCGGCGCGGGCAGCGTGGACAACGGCGCCATCGACGTCAGCGGCACGGTGCTCTTCTTCGCCTTCGGCCTCTCGCACTTCCTGACCGAGTCCGTGGCGGCGGAAGTGTTCGCCCGCCAGTCGGTCGGCGACTACGACGACGGCATCGAGAGCGACACGCTCGACATCGGCATCGGCTTCTCCCTCTTCTGGTAGGCCCCGCCGCTCATGCGCACCGCACCGTTGCTGCTCGCGGCCCTGCTGCCGCTCCTGGCCTCCTGCTCGACCGCGGGCGACGGCTTCGAGGCCGGCGCCTGGCGCCTCGGCCTGGGCATGGACTTCTGGGACGAGACCTCGCTCAACGACCAGGACGCCGATCAGGACGTGATCACCGCCGACGTGGGCAAACTGCTCGGCGAGCATTCCGAATTCGGCATGCGCATCACGAGCGGCGACATGCCCGACGAAGACGTCGAGACCGCCTCGATCGGACCCTACTATCGCTGGTACTTCAATCCGCTGCTGAGCATCCGGCCCTGGGTCGACGCCGGCGTGAGTTTCGCCGGCCTGGATTACGGCGCGGGCGACGAGAGCGGCTGGGAATGGTCGGCGGCCGTCGGCGCTTCGTGGTATTTCCTGCGCAATCTCGGCCTCGAGGCCTGGCTGCGCACGACCAACGGCAACTTCGAGCTGGACGAGGTCTTCACGACGCAGGCGGGCGCCGGATTGTCCTTCCTCTGGTAGGGCGGCCTACTCGGGGAACAGGCGCGGAGCGAGATCGGCGGCGCGCCACAGCGCCAGCCTCCGGCTGCCGCAGGCCTGCAGGCTGATCGCGCCCTCGCTCAGCGGCGCGCCGGCGTCGTCCGCCAGCAGCAGCGCGACGAGTCCGTCGGGATGGTCCGCCAGCCAGCGGCGCTGCGCTCTCGGCGCGCCGGGATTCGCGACGGGCGCGCGCAGCCGGCCCAGGAAATGGAAGTGGCCGTGGTACTTCGCGCCGAAGAAGGCGGTGGCCCGGCCCTGCGCCTGGGCGGCGGCGAACTCCGCAGCGGGCGGACGCAGGTCGTAGCGCTCCTGCAGGGTCGGGCGCAGCGCCGCGTAGCCCGCCGCGATCAGCAGCGGGCCGAGCAGCGCGAGTCGCGCCAGCCGGTGCGGCGCGCGCGCGAGGCGCGGCGCGGCCGCGAGAGCGAGTCCGCCCAGCGCCGGCAGGAGATAGTGCGGCTGCTTGCCGCTCACGGCGGAGAAGAGCAGCAGCGCCGGCACGAAGGCGCAGAGGCCGAAGCGCGCGAGGGCCCGCTCACCGCCGTCCCCGGCGCCCGGCGCGCGGCGGCGCCACAGCGCGGGCGCCGCGCACCAGGGCAGCGCGAGCGCCGGCAGCAGCGCCAGATACCACCAGAAGGGCCGGGCGTGGGCGAAGGAGTCCTGCAGGCGCCCGGCGGTCTGGCCGAACAGGATCGCCCGGCCGTACTCCTCGCCGCCGGCGCGCGCCGCGGGAAGCGCCCACGCCAGCGCGAGCGCGCACGCGGCGGCGAGCGCGAGCGCGAGGCCGGCCCACGCGCGCGCGCCGCGGTTGCGCGGCGCGGCCCACCACGGCAGCAGTAGCGCCGGCGGAAGGATGGAGATCAGCGCCGCCGGTCCTTTGGTCAGAATCGCGGCGGCGGCGGCGAGCGCGAAGATCGTCCAGCCGCGGCGCGGCGCGGGCGCCGTCTCCGGCGCGGCGGGGCACGCGCGCAGCAGACCGAGCCAAGCCAGGAACACGAAGGCCGCCAGCCACACGTCGAACAGGATGCTGGAGGCGTAGAGCTGGAACGCGAAGCCGCCGCCGAAGAGCAGGAGCGCGCAGGCCGGCGCGCGGTCCGAATCCGGCGACAGCGCGCGCGCGACGCGAGCGATCAGGACCAGGGCCAGCGCGGCCCCGAGCGCCTGCAGCAGGCGCGGCCACCACGCGTTCACGCCGAAGATCTCCCAGCCCAGCCGGTGGCCCCAGAAGAGCAGCGGCGGCTTGTGAGAGTAGGGCTCGCCGTTGAGCGCCGGCACCAGCCACGCGCCGCCCGCGTGCATCTCCCACGAGACCGAGAGATAGCGCAGCTCGTCCGGCGCCACCAGCGGGCGCGCGAACCAGGCGGAAGCGATCGCTGCGGCGCTCAGCAGCCAGAATCCGCGCGTCAGGCTCATGCGCCGGCGTCGTCCTGCTTCGCGCGCTGGATCAGGCGCAGGTTGCGCAGATAGATCAGCAGGCCGCAGGACTGTCCGGCGATGAACACAGGATCGCGCCGGTGGATGGCGTAGGCCAGGAGCACGGCGCCGCCGCCCACCGAGAACCACCAGAACGCCAGCGGCACGACGCTGCGGCGCGCGCGCTCGGATGCGATCCACTGCACCAGGAAGCGGCCGAAGAAAAGCGCCTGCCCGCCGAAGCCGACCGCGACCCAGACTTTTTCCGCGGTTGTCAAATCAGCTCCTCCGCCTCGGGCCGCCGGTTGCGCCGCTGCAGCCACTTGACGCCGATGAGATCGGCGGCGCCGGCGCACGCGCGGCTCCAGGTGCCGTACTTGGTGCGGCCGTGCGCGCGCGGCCGGTGGTTCACCGGAATCGAGACCGCCGCGCCGCCGGCCCGGCGCATCAGCGCGGGAAAGTAGCGGTGCTGGTGGTCGAACCAGGGCAGATCCAGGTAGGCGGCGCGGCCGAAGAGCTTGGTGCCGCAGCCGGTGTCGGGCGTGTCGTCCTCGAGCCACCAGGCGCGCAGGCCGTTGGCGCAGCGCGAGACCAGGCGGCGCCAGCCGGAGTCGCGGCGAGCGACGCGATGGCCGATCGCCAGCCAGGGCTGGTCGGGCCGCAGGCCCGCCGGCCGAGCGCGCCAGAACTGCGGCAGATCCGCCGGATCGTTCTGGCCGTCGCCGTCGAGCGTGGCGATCCAAGGATGGCGGGCGGCGCGCACTCCGGTGCGGATCGCGGCGCTCTGGCCGCACGGCCGCGCGTGGCGCAGCGCGCGCAGCCGCGCGTCGCCGCGCTTGAGTTCGCGCAGCAGCGCGGCGCTGCCGTCGGCGCTGCCGTCGTCCACGATCAGGACCTCGTGCTCGATCGGCGCCAGCGCCGCGTGGATCTCGCGGATCAGCGCGCCGAGATTCTCCGCCTCGTCCCGGGCCGGCACCACCACGCTCAGGGATTCCGGAGGGGCGGCCTCGTCCGGGAGGCTGAATCCGGCGCTGGGCTGGCTCACACTCCCGGTCAGCCCCGCTGCGGGCGGGCGGGGCCGAGCGCGCGCTTCGCGGCGCCGAGACTGCGCGTGCGCAGCGTCTCGAGCCGGCGCATGAGAGGCGAGCGAACCGCGGCTTCTTCCTCGCCGCTGAGCGCCGCAGCCTGCACTCCCGACGGCAGCCAGGCCAGGAGCAGCTCGAGATCGTGCGCTTCGCCCAGATCCAGGGCCAGCCGGGTCAGTTTTTTGGCCGGAGGCGAGCCCTTCGGCGCGGCCTTGCCCAGCAGTTCGAGCTGCAGGCCGGCGCGCTTCAGCCGCCGCCGCAGCCGGTGGAAGTTCTCGCCCGAGGGCTGCTCCAGCGCTTCCGCCAGCGCGCGCTGCGCCCGCTTCCGGCTCTGCTCGAGCCGGCGCCGCACGTGGCGCTTGCGGATGCGCCCTTCGAAGAGCCGCGCCATGCGCGCGGCGCGCAGTTCGAAGGCGCGGGCGAGGAGGCCGGCGTCCGGCGCGGGGGCGGGCGCGGCACCCGGGGCCGCGGCGGCCGCCGTCAGGACGCGGTCCCAGATCGGGGCCGAAGACGGCCCGGCGCGGCGGCGCAGGCGCCGCAGGCTCTCGGTCAAGGCCTCGGCGTCGCGAGCCGGCGCCAGCAGCAGGGACTGGCGCCGCAGCCAGGCTTCCTCGCGGCGCAGGGCCTCGCGGCCGATGCCGTCGCGGGACAGCGCCAGGATCGCGCGCAACTTCTTGATCTTGGCCCGCACGCGCGAGCGGTCCTGCGCCGGTTCCGGAGGGCTGGCCGCCGACTTGCGCAACTCCGCGGCGACGGCGCGGCATTGCTCCTCGGCCAGCCGGAGCAGTTCGGCGCCGAGGTCCGCGTCAGGGTCGAGGCGTTGGGTCATGACGGGGCTTTGCTCTCAAGATAGCAGCGCAGCGCCGAGTCAGCGGGCAGCGGCTTCGGCGCGCAGGCGCGCCGCGTCCTCGCGCACCCGCCCGAAGAGCTTGTCCATCAACTCCTGGCGCCGCGCGAACAGGCGGAAGCCTTCGGCGGGGCGCAGGTAGCCCGCGGCCTCCGGATGGCGCTCGAGCAGGACGGCCTCGCCGAGCTCGGCGCGCAGGCGCTCGAGGCGGGCGCGCTTGTCCAGCAGGGCCTTGGCCAGGATCGGCATGACGATCGAGTAGTCGCAGGACAGGCTCTCGGTGGTCTGGCGGTAGTGATCCTTGTCCACCTTGCCCCAGGTGACGGCTTCGGCCGGCGGGCAGGAGGAGAGCGATCCGTCGGTGACCGGAGCGGTCGTGATCTGGATGTCGTAGAGGAAGCCGCGGATGCCCGCGAAGCCGAAGACCTGGCCGAGCGCCGGCTCGGGCTGGAGGTTGTAATTCTTGGGCACGCCGCCGCCGAGGATCAGGGTGCCGAGATTCTTGGGCTCCGACTCGAACAGGCCCCAGTGGTGGTAGGCGCAGCTCTCGAAGACCTCGGCGTGCAGGTCCAGGTCGAAGGCGTGGGCTTCGCCCAGGGCCTCGCGCATGGCCCACAATTTGACCGAATTGAGGAAGATGCTGCCGTCGCCGGGGGCGCCGACGAAAATGGGAATGGATTTGCGCGCGCACAGGGCCAGCAGGCCCTCGCGGGCGCCGCGCGCCTGCTCGGCGCGGGCGTAGTGGCGGCCGAGGAGGTTGCGGAACTCGCAGCCCGTCATGCGGCGCTGGAACTCGGGCAACCGCAGCAGCGCGCACAGCCAGGCGTCGGTGTCGAGCAGCACCGACTCGGGAAAACCGACGTCGGTGATGCGGATGATCTCGTCGTCGCGCAGAGCGCCGTCGTCGCCGAAGATCGGCACTTCGACGAAGTCCTGCTCGCCGACGCTGGCCAGGGCGCGGTGGCCGTCGTGATAGCAGATGGCGTCGGTCACCGAGATCCAGGCGAACCAGCCGGAGTCGAGCAGGGGATTCAGCCAGGCGTAGTGCTGGCCGCTCGCGGTGACCGGCCCGCTGATGGCGAGGGTCATCGGCAGGCCCTGCCCGACGCACTCGTCGAGCAGCTTCCAGACTCGCCGCAGATAGCCGCCGCCGAAGGAGGGGTAGCTGCCCTCGAGGAGATGGTCGAGGTGGCGGCTCTCGCCGACCGGACGGTGGGTCAGAGGCGCGCCGGCCTGACTGCAAGCGGCGCGCGGCGCCGGATCCTTGCGCGTTGCCATGCGCGGATGATAAGGCCCCGGCGCCCGGAGCGCGCGGGCGCGGGGCCGGTCCCCGTTCAGTCGTAGTTCTCGAACACTCCGATCACGTCCGTGTATCCGCCGGAATCGCCCAGGGAGAAGCAGGCCGGGGGATTCTCTCCGACTTCCGGCAGATAGGTGATCACGCAGTCCAGCAGGCCCTTGCAGAATTCCAGGATCACCAGCTGGCCCTCCACCGTGACGAAGCGCAGGAGGTCCACTTCCTTGACCAGCGTGAAGCCGGTGATCGAGGTGGGATCCGCGTCGCTCTTGATCTTGCTGCCGGGCGCGATCAGGCCGACGTGCTCGTAGACGCCGCCATTCCCGCCGCCGATGGTGGTGCCCTTCTTGAGGTGCACGAGGTTGCTGTTGCCCAGGCGCGGGTTCTGCGCGAAGGGGCTGAGCACGACCAGGCCGCCGTTGAAGTGGCAGTTGGTGAGGGTGAGAGTCTGGTCGTTGGTGAGGGTGACGACCACGGTTTCCTCGTAGGTCAGGCCGTTGAGGCGCCAGACGGTGTTGCCCACGTTGTGGGGATTCGTGAGGTTGACCTGGTTGGCGCGCGGCGCCGCGAATTCATCCAGATCCCACGAAGGCATCACGGAATTGGCGGTGATCACCGTTTCTTCGCCCAGCCACTGGTAGTTCTCGAGGTCGGTGCGGTACTTGAACACCGTGCCGTCCACGCCGGCGCCGACGAACTGCTTGAGGCCGTCGCCGGACGGGCCGTGGCCCGGGGCGTAGTGGCCCTGGCCTTGGGCGTCGAACATCCAGTCGTCGCACTTGAAGGCCCGATCCACGAGCAGCACGTTGCCGTGGACCATGCCGTTCGTCATCTTGAAGTCCTGGCCGAGGAAGATCAGGGCCATGGTGGCTCCGCCGCCGTCGCCGGAGTACACGCGGATGCCGCCGTCGAGGCGGGCGGCGCCCTGGCCGTGAGTCCCGGCCACCTTGACGACGTGGACGTCCTCGCCGAACGCGCTGCTCTCCTCGAGCGCCGCGCTGACGGTGAACTTGGAGCCGTCCGGCAGCGCGATTCCCTCCGGACCGGTGCCGGTCCAGAGCGAATTCAGCAGCAGCTGCCGCTGGGCGTACTCGATGCCGGATTCGGCCGCGAGCTCGGCCCGGAGGGCGTCGGCGCCGTCGCGCTCGACTTCGACCCGGTCGTAGACCGAGCCGGCGAAGCTGACTCCGGCGGCGTAGAGGATGAAGGCGAAGACCGCGGCCGCAAGGAGAATGGAGCCGCGCTGGGAACCTGGAATGACCAATCGCATGGAGTGCGAGCAGGACGGTAGAGGGTTATGCCCCGCTCGCATTCTTCTGCGGACGGCCGCCGCCGCACTTGAGGCCTACTCGAAGTCTTCGTAGAGGCTCAGGATCTCGGTGGTCGAGGCCGGGGCGCGGTAGCCGAACCAGGGCGGCAGGTTCTCCACCACGTCCGCGTCGTAGTTGAAGGTGCACTTGCGCATGTCCTTGCAGTCGTTCAGGATCACCAGCTGGCCGTTGATGGTGCTGTTGCGGAACAGATCCACTTCGTTCACCAGGCTGAATCCGCTGATGACGTTCGGATTGGTCTCGTTCTTGAGGTTGCCGCCGGGCGCGATCAGGCCGATGTTCGGCGCCGCTCCTTTGCTGCCGCCGCCGATGGTGGTGCCCTTCTTCAGGTGCACGAGGTTGCGCGAGCCGGAGCGGAAGTCGTACGTGTCCGGGCACAGCACCACGAGCCCGCCCTTGAAGGTGCAGTTGGTCAGGGTGACGGTCTGCTTGTTGAGCAGGTTGATGACGACCGTCTCCTCGAAGGTCTGGCCGTCCAGATTCCACGCCTTGTTGCCGACGTTGTGCGGATTGGTGAGGATCACCTTGCCCGGACCGGGCTGGGCGAGCTCGTCCAGGTCCCAGGATGGCATGTTGGTGTTGCTTTCGATCAGCACCTCCTTGCCCGTGGTCTGATAGTCGCCGACGTCGTCGCGGTACTTGTAGACCGTGCCGTCCACCTCGGTGCCGCCGAGATCCTTGTCGCCGTCCTCATCCGGTCCGTGCGAATCGGCGTAGTAGCCGTCGCCGTAGGAGTCGAACAGCCAGTCGTTGACTTTGTAGGCCTTGTCGGCGAGCAGCAGGTCGCCGTTGACCTGGCCGTCCGACATCTTCACGTTCTGGCCCAGGAACAGGAGCGCGTAGGGATACGCGCCGCCGGTGGAGGGGGACACGCGCAGCACCGTGCCGAAGCGGTGCACGCCTTCGCCGCTGTGCCCGGTGACGGAGCAGGAAGCCTCGGTCACGCCGCCGCCCACGTCCTCGACGCTCTTCATCGCGACGACGAAGCTGCTGCCGCCGGCGAGCGTCACGCCTTCGCCGGAAGTGCCCTTCCAGGCTGGGTCGAGCGCGAGCTGGCGGCGCGCGAACTCCAGCCCGGACTCGGAGGCCATCTCGGCGCGCAGGGATTCGGCCTCGTCGCGCGTCAGCGCCAGCTGCGTCCGCACCGACGCGCTCATGGACGCGGCGAAGAGGATCACCACCCCGGTCACGAGCAGGGTCAGGAGAAGGACCATGCCGGAGTTCCGGCCGGAACCGCGGAGGCGGCGTGCCATGGGAGGAGCGCCGGGGCGCCTACTCGAAGTCCTCGTAGATGCTCAGGACCCGCGTGGTGGCGGTGCTGCCGCCGCCGCTCCCGAACCATTGCGGCATGTTGGCCGTCACCGCCGGGTCGTAGGTGATGGTGCAGCCGCTGAGGTTCTTGCAGCCGTTGAGGATCACCATCTGGCCGCTGATGCTGGCGTTGCGCAGCAGGTCCACCTCGTTCAACAGGTGGAAACCGTTCAGCGTGTTGGCATCGCCCTCGTTCTTGAGGTTGCCGCCCGGCGCGACCAGGCCGATGTTCGGAGCGACGCCGTTCGTGCCGCCGCCGATCGAGGTGCCTTTCTTGACGTGCACGAGGTTGCGGGCGCCCGAGCGGAAGTCGTAGTCCTCGGGGCACAGGACGACCAGGCCGCCCTTGAAGTCGCAGTTGGTGAGGGTGACGGTCTGCTTGTTGACCAGGGTGATGACCACCGTCTCCTCGTAGCTGAGGCCTTCCAGGTTCCAGACCTTGTTGCCGACGTTGTGCGGATTGGTCAGCAGCACCTTGCCGGGGCCGGCCACGGCGAATTCGTCGAGATCCCAGGACGGCATGTCGGTGTTGGTTTCCAGCAGCACTTCGTTGCCGGCGGGCTGGTAGGCCAGATCCTCGCGGTACTTGAAGACGGTGCCGTTCACCGTGGTGCCGTCGAGCTTCTTCGTGCCGTCGGAAGTCGGGCCGTGCGAATCGGCGTAGTAGCCGTCGCCGAAGGCGTCGAAGAGCCAGTCGTTGACGCGGTTCGCGCGGTCGGCGAAGAGCACGTCGCCGTTCACGACGCCGTCCGACATGGCGAAGTCCTGGCCGAGGAACAGCAGGGCCGCGGTCGAGAGGCCGCCGTTGGTGGGGGTGACGAGCACCTGCGTCGAGAACTTGTGCACCGCCGAGCCGGAGTAGCCCGTGACGGAGAAGATCGCCTCCGTGGCGCCGCCGGAGACTTCCTCCGCGCTCTTGACGCTGATCACGAAGCGGCTGCCGTTGGCCAGCACCACGCCGCCGGCGTCGGTGCCGGCCCATTCGACGTCGAGTGCCAGCTGGCGCCGGGCGAACTCGATGCCGGCCTCGGAGGCCATCTCGGCGCGCAGGCTCGCGGCTTCGTCGCGGCTCACGTTGATGCGCGAGCGGGTCGTGCCGCTGAGGGTCGCCGCCAGCAGCACCAGAACGCCGGTGAATACCAGCACCAGCACCAGAATCATGCCGGAATTCCGGCGCGAGGCTTGGGAGGAGGTGAACATGATGGATTGGATGGGTGAGAAACGCGGTGTGAAAGCGATCAGGCGTCGTGGATGCGGACCAGGGTGGTTCCGGCGAGCTCGAGGGTGCGCTCGGCGCTGACGCCCTCGGCGCCGGCCTCGGAGCCGCTGTCCAGGCCCATGACCCACTCGAGAGTGAGGCGCTCGATGACGGTGACGCCGTTGATGTCGGCGGTCTCCGTCCCGACCTCGAAGGAGCGGACTTCCTCGAGGAGGACCTCGGTGGTGGCCCCGTCGGAAATCGTGAAGCGCTCGTCGTCGGGGCTCCAGGCGTAGGTGACCCAGCCCGGGGCCAGCGAGCCGGTGGTCAGGACCTGGATGGTCCAGCCGGCGTCGGCGTCGCCGGCGACGGTCAGATCCGAGCTGTAGCGCACGTCCTTGAGCAGCCGGTCCATGACGCGGCGCGCCTGCACGTGGGTGTGCATCTGCACGTCGCCCTCGCGCACCACTGCCACCGTCTCGGAGGAGGAGTAGATCGCGCCGTAGAGCAGGATCATGGCGACGGTGACGGCCAGCATCACCTCGATGATGCTGAAGCCGGCGCGGAGGGACTTGCGGAGGATCTGCATGGGAGCCTTAGTTTTCCGGCGCCGCGGTGACGCGGCCGGTCAGGGCCTGAATGGAGAAGAGCCAGGAGTCGGCGCCGGAGCGGATCCGGAGCTGGCTGTCGCCGGCGGTGCGGCCGTTCGGCAGGAAGACGGTGTCCGGCTCGGCGCCGTCCACGATCTCGAAAGTGACGCCGGTGTCGAGGCGCCGCCAGCCGTTCTCGTCCGCGCCCGGGCCGTCCACCCACGCGCCGTTTTCGCGGACCACCCGCCAGGCGGAGTTGTCCACGTCCACGTCGAGGGTGACCTGCTCCCAGATGCGCACCGAGAAGGAGCGCGCGCGCGCCGCGTCCGCCACCAGGAGGCGGGCGGTCGCGCCGAGCACGTCGCGGTTGTTCATGCTGGGCACGGCGATGCCGAGCAGGATGGCCCCGAGGGCCATGACCATCAGGACTTCGATCAGCGAGAAGCCGCGCTCTAGTGATCGGTTGCGAGCCATACCGCCTCCAGGGCCTGCCGGCCGTCGAACCATGCGCTGACGGTGACCTGCCGCGTGCGCGAATCCTCGGCGGCGACTTCCACCGCGGGGTCGTAGTCGTCCACCGGGGTCACCTCGACCTGGATGGAGAAGCCGGCGGCGTCGGGCATCGGATCGCCGTTGCCCAGCACCGGGTCGTAGGTCACGCCGTCGCGCGCGTCGAGTTCCTCGATGCTGTCCTCGAAGGTGAATTCGCGGAACTGCCGGATGACCGCCGCCGAGAGCGAGGCGGTCTGCGTGCCGGTGACGGTGGACATGCTGACGCGCAGCGAGGCCGCCGCGGTCGTCGCCACCAGGAGAATGAGCACCACGGCCACCGAGACTTCGATCAGCGTGAAGCCGCGTTGCGCACGGGAGCGGGAGCGTTGTTTCATGGGGAATCCTCAGGCGACGAACTTGGCCATGGTGAGGATGGGCGTCATCAGAGCGACGACGATGAAACCGACCACCGCGCCGGCCAGGACCACGGTCGCCGGGCCCAGCAGGGAGGTGAAGGTGTTCAGGGCCGCCTGGGTCTCGCGCTCGAGGAAGCCGGCGGTGCGGCGCAGGCTCTCGTCGAGCGTGCCCGAGTTTTCGCCGGCGACCACCATCTGCACGAGCGCGGGCGGCAGGTCGGCGCCTTCGAAGGCGACGTAGAGCGGGCGGCCGTCGCGCACCACTTTGCCGGCCTCGTCCCAGACGCGCTGCAGGCGGGGCAGCTGCGACACCTGGCGCGCGTGCTCCAGGCCGGTGAGGATCGGCACGCCGGACTCCAGCGTCAGAGCCAGGGTGCTGACGGAGCGCGACAGGTAGGCCTTGAAGATGAAGTCGCCGATGACCGGCGCGTGGCTCACGGCGTCGAACATCGCCGCGCGCGACTTCTTCGACTTCACGGCGACGATGATGCCGACGATGATGGCCAGCGCGGTCGCGCCGACGACCTGCGGCGAATCGCGCAGCACGTGGCTCGCGCCCAGCACCAGTTTGGTGGACCAGGGCAGGAGCTCCGGCTTCTTCATCAGCAGGCTCTCGAACTTCGGCACCAGGAACATCAGGATGCCGGTGGTCATGACGCCGGTCATGATCAGCAGGAACACCGGATAGGCCAGCGCGCCCTTGATCTTGCCGCCGAGCTTGATCTGGTTGTCCAGCAGCTCGATGGCGCGGTCGAGAGCTTCGTCCATGTTGCCCGCCTGCTCGCCGGCGTGCAGCAGGTGCACCACGTACTTCTCGAAGCAGCGCGGCAGGCAGTCGATGGCGTAGGACAGGTCGTGTCCGCTCTCGACGATGTGCGAGATGCGGATCAGCACGCGCTCCGAAGCCGGAGTGTTGGCGTGCTCGATCAGGCAACGCAGGGCCGCCAGCAGCGGCACGCCGGCCGCCAGCATGGCCCGCATCTGGATCAGCAGGTTCAGAGACTCCTTCGGCTTGAGCTTGAGGCGCTCGTCCACCAGGGCGGGGCCTTCGGCCGGCCGGTCCTTGGCGGCGGTAACGCTGCCGCTGATCACGGCTTCGGTCTTGGAGTTCGATTTGGTCAGCATGGGTGTTTAGTGCATCGTGCCGGCGGCGCGAATCGCTTCTTCCAGCGTCGTCATTCCGGCGTTCACGCGGTCGATCGCATCGGCCAGAAGCGGCGTCATGCCGCCCTTCAGCGCCTGCGACCGCACCTCGGTGGAGGAGGGGTTGTTGCCGATGAGGTCCTGCAGGTCGGAGTTCACGCGCATGACCTCGAAGACGGCGCGGCGGCCGTCGTATCCGGTGTTGCGGCAGGAGGGGCAGCCGGATGCGGCGAACCAGGGGCCGGCGGGGTTCAATCCTTCGGCCGAATAGCGCCGCACGACGTCGTTCGGCAGCTCGACCGGGCGCTTGCAGGCGTCGCACAGCTTGCGCACCAGGCGCTGCGCCATCACGGTGCGCAAAGTGCCGGCCACGAGGAAGGGCTCGACGCCCATCTGGATCAGGCGGGTGGCCGCTCCCGGAGCGTCGTTGGTGTGCAGCGTGGCCAGCACCAAGTGACCGGTCTGCGCGGCTTCGACGGCGATCGTCGCCGTCTCACGGTCGCGGATCTCGCCGATCATGATGACGTCGGGGTCTTGGCGCAGGAGGGAACGCAAGCAGAGGGCGAAGCTCAAGCCCGCCTTGTTGTTGACCTGGGTCTGATTCACCCCATCTACGGACCGTTCGACCGGGTTCTCCACCGTCGAAACGTTGATTTCCGGGGTCACGATCTCGTCCAGAACCGAATAGAGGGTCGTGGTCTTGCCCGAGCCCGTCGGCCCCGTCACCAGGACCAGGCCGTGCGGCTGCGTGATGCCTTCGATCAGCCACTCCCGGTTGAGCCCCTTGAGGCCCAGCCGCGACAGCTCGATGGCCTTCGAGGTCCGGTCCAGGATGCGCATCACCGTCTTCTCGCCGTAGACGGTGGGCAGCGTGTTCACGCGCAGGTCCACGTCGCGCTGACGGTCCTTGTAGTGGATGCGCCCGTCCTGCGGCAGGCGCTTCTCGGAGATGTCGCATCCGGCCATCACCTTGATGCGGGCCGTGAGGGAGGAACCCGCCTCGCGCCCCAGCGTGGTCGCGTCGTGCAGGTTGCCGTCCACCCGGTAGCGCAGCATGTAGAACTCGGCGCGCGGCTCGATGTGGATGTCGCTCGCGCCCTCGATGATGGCGTTGACGATCACCTCGTTGAGCCGCTCCTCGGCGTTGGCGTTGTCGTCGACGTTGGTCTCGGGACCGCGGCCGGCGGCCGCCATCGCGCGCTGCAGCAGGTCGAGGCCGGCGGTGATCGCGCTCGGCGACGCGACGCACGCGATGACCGTCATGCCGGTGTGCTTGCGCACCACGTCGGTCGCGTAGACGTCGGCCGGATCCTTGAGCGCGACCGCCAGCGTGTGGCCGAAGCGCAGGAACGGCAGCACGCCGTGGACGCGCATCTCGCTGAAGGGCATCTCGCCGGCGATCGTGACGTCCATCACGCCTTCGCCGACGGGGTTCACGTAGGGCAGCCCGTGCTGCACGCTCAGCGTGCGGCCCAGGTTCTCCTCGGTCAGCACGCCCTGCTCGATCAGGATCTGCCCGATGTACACCTCCGGGCGCTCCTCGTGCAGTCCGACGGCCTGCTGCAGTGCCTCGGCGGTGATGGTGCCGCTCGCCACCAGAAGCTCGCCCAGCCGCATGCCGAGCCCCAGCGCCGGAGAGGTCTCCTCCTCCGGCAGCGGCGCGACGCGCAGGCGGTCGCCCATGCGGAAGGAGCGGCGCGCGGCCCGGATCGCGGCGCTCGGATTCAGGATCGTGATCGGGAAGCCCTGCCGCTCGAGGGCGTCCACGCCCTCCATCAGGAGCTGCAGGCCGGCCGAATCCAGCGTCGTGACGCCGGAGCCGTCCACCTCGGTCGCCTCCGCCAGGCGCAGTTTGCCCCACAGCGCCCGCAGGTCCTCGTTGCGCGAAGCATTGAGGACCGGCGGCAGCGCGTAGGCGCAGGACTGCTGGGAGGGCATGGGGGCGGCGCGGGGGGGGGGAGATCGGGTAGGACGGTTTGGTGCCGGGAGCCGGGGCTACTTGACCTTGGCCGCCTCTTCTTTCTCCGTGACGAACTGCAGCAGCAGTTCGGCGGAACGCAGGCCCGGGCGCTCTTCGAGCGCCAGCAGGCAGGACGTGCGCGCGTTGCTCCAGCGGGAGGCGGCGATGTCCAGGCGGGCCTGCAGCAGGTGGCCGCGCCAGCCGCGCACGCCCGGATCCACCTGGCTCAACTGGAGCTCGGCTTCCTGCGGGCGGTTCAGCTGGCTGAAGCAGCGGGCCAGGCCCAGGTGGGCGGCGGGGGGCACGCTCTCCTTGCCGACCATGAACTGGTAGAGGTTGACGGCCTCCTGCCAGTTGCCGGCGACCTCCGCCGCGCGCGCCGAGGCCAGGATCGGGTCCTCGTTGCGGCTGACGCGGCCGACGTAGTCATCCATGCTCGGCGGTGTGTAGACGGTCGGGTCGATCTTCAGCGCGTGCTGATAGCTCGCCGCGGCGCCTTCCATGTCGCCCTCGGCCAGCATCAGGTCGCCGGCGGCGGCCCAGGAGCCGGCCAGCTCCGGATTCTCGGTCAGCTCCTTCGTCACGAAGTCCTGCGCCCGCTCGCTGTCGCCCATGGTGGCGTAGTGCATCAGGATCGAGCGCGCGAATTCCGGATCCGAGGACACCGAAGCCCACGATTGCTCGAGCTGCTCGGTGGCCTTGGACGGCTGATTGGTCTCGGCCAGCGCGGCGGCGTAGACGAGATTGACTTCCGGATCCGTCGGCGCCGCCGCGGAGGCCCGCGAGGCGTAGACCAGGGCCGACTGCGCGTCGCCTTCGGCGAGGTAGAGGCGCGCCAAGGCGGCGTGGCTCGTGGAGTCGTTCGGATCGGCCTCGCAGGCTTGCGCCAGGTACTGGCGGCCCTCCTCGAGGAGGTCGCGGTCCAGAGCGCGGAAGGCGAAGGTGCGCAGCAGGCCGCCGCGCGCCTCGTTCCACTCGCCGGCGTCCTTGCTGGACGCCGGGCGGGCAGTCACCGCGTTGGTGCGCGAGATCGTGCGCGTCTCGTTGACCTGCTCAGGCTTGGGCTGAGAAGGAGAGGAGGAACAGGCGCCGGCGAAAGCGGCGAGGATCGTGAGCTGGATGGCGTTGGCTTTCATGGCTGTGGCTCCCTACTTCTGGCTGCCTTCGATGATTTCGAGCGCGGCGCGGAGTTCTTCCTCCTCGGCGCGGGTGGATTCGATTTCGCCGCGGCAGTGGCGCACCATCACCGCGAGGTCGGGGTCGGCCGGCATGGCGCGGAGGCCCCATTCGGCCTTGGCCAGAGCGGCCTTGGGATTGCCGTCCGCGAGTTCCGCGGCGGCCTGGGCGTACATGCGGCGCGCGTAGGACGGGCGCAGGTAGCCGTGGTGCGAAGCCGCCAGCTGGGCGCGCGCCGAATCGAGGCGCAGGCGCATCTTGTCGGCCTTCTTCGACATCTCGGTGTCGCCGACGATGTGCGGCGTCAGAAGGACGATGATCTCGCTCTTCTGCATGGTCTGGTTCTCGTTGCGGAACAGCCAGCCGACCCACGGCAGCGAGCCCAGGAAGGGGGTCTGGCTCACGCTCGTGACCAGGGCCTCTTCCATGAGGCCGCCGATGACGATCGTGTTGCCCGCCTTGACCAGGATGTTGGTCGTCACCTCCGAGGTGGACTCTTCCGGCAGGCCGATGTTGTTGATGAAGCCGTCCGACTTCTTCGGGTGGATCTCCATCCGCACGTAGCCGTCCTCGGTCACGAAGGGCCGGAAGACCAGCGAAGTGCCCACTTCCAGGAAGTTCACGCTCTGCTGCGTGCTGGTCTCGGAGGTGGTGGAGGTCAGGTAGGGCAGCTTGCGGCCGACCAGCAGCTGCGCGGCGTGGCGGTTGAGCGTCAGCACCTGCGGGTTGGACAGCACCGTGGCGTTGCCCACTTCCTCGAGGGCCTGGACGAACACGCCGACCTGGTTGCGCAGGATGCCGAAGTGCATGCCGTCGGCGCTCGAGTCGGTGAAGCCGCGCTGCGAGCCTTGGCCGATCCAGCCGTCGAGCGGGTTGGTGACGGTGTCGTAGTCGCCGGCATTGATGCCGTCGGAGATCTGGCCGCTGCCGCCCAGCTCCTGGAAGTCGATGCCGCCGAAGGCGGTGAAGTCCACGCCCAGCTGGAACTCGTCGTTCAGCGACACGGACATGATCGTGGCCTCGACCAGCACCTGCGGCGGCGCGCGGTCGATCTCCTTCACCAGGCCCTGGATCCGCTCCAGGGTGCTCGTGCCGGCGTAGACCACGAACATCTCGCGGTCGGCCAGCTCGTTGCCGCCGGTGTCGGTCACGGACTCGATGCCCTTCTGGCTCTGGAAGCCTTCCACCGCGCTCTCGCCGGTGGCCAGCATCGGCAGCAGCATCGGCACCACGTCCTGCGCCCGCAGGTGGTTCAGGTAGAACACCGAGGGGACGAAGTTGGTGCCCTTCGAGCTGCCGGACGGCTTGGTCGGCAGAGCCTTCACCAGAATGAAGTTGCCGTCCGTCTCGTAGGCGAAGTTGTTGGCCGCCAGGATCTGGCGCAGCGCCTCCTCGACCGGAGCGTCGAAGAAGTTCATGGTCACCGTGCCGAGCACGTCTGGCCCGTAGACCAGGTTCAGCTTGTAGTTCGTGCTGAACATCTCCAGCACGGCTCCCAGGTCCTCGTCCTGGAAATTGACCGTGATGGTTTCGTCAGGGGCGAGGTGACGGAAAGGGAGAGGACGCTCCTGGACGCGCTCCGCGGGCTCCTGGCCCGCCGCGGTCCCGGCAAGGAGGGTCGCCGCCGCCATGGCAGCCAGGAAGAGTTTTTGGTGGTTCATGATGATGATTGCGGATTCAGTCCGCCTTGTCCGGTGCGATTTGAGGTACGGACTGGTCGCGGATGACCAGGGTCCAGGTCCGGCCGCCGCTGCTGAGGATCACCTCGCGCGAGCGGACGCTGGCCAGGAGATAGCGGCCCGAGCCGGCGGCCACTTCGTCGCCTTCGGCGTAGCGGATTCCGTTCAGCACGGCGTAGCGCTTCGAGCCGAAGATCACGGTGCTGCGCAGCGTGATGCCGAGAGTGGAGCCGTCCGCGTGGTTCTCCTCCCACGAGACGGCGGGCTCCTGCGGGGGCGCGGGCTGCTGCGGACGGGCCTGGGCCGGAGGCGCCTCCTCCAGCGCCACTTCGCCGACGTCGTCGGTGAGGCGCGGCGCGGTGTCCAGCATCCAGTTGATCGGCGACAGATCCTCGATCGGTCCTTCGATCACGCGGCGATGCAGCGCGGCCGGCCACTGCGTCATGCGCTCCATGGCCTGCTCGAAGTTGAGGATCGACTTCGCGGAGCGCGGCGCCTTGGCCACGGCGCCCGCCTTCTCCGGAGCGGCGGCCTGCTTGTCGCCGGCGGCGGCGGCCGCGGCCGTGGACTTGGCGGCGCCTTCTTCGCCGCCGAACAGCTGGCGCGACCAGGTGAGGAGGGTGACTCCCGCGAGGATCGCGAAGATCCGCATCTTCTTGCGGTTCTGGCGCGACGCGGCGTTGCCGCCGGGCTTCTGGCTGGCGGTACTCATTGAGCGGACGCCTCCGTGACGATGCCGGGGATGTTGGGGATGATCAGCACGCCGGTGATGCGCACGGTGCGCGCCTTGCCGGCGGCTTCAGCCTTGGGCAACTCCAGCCCGAGTTTCTCGAAGCGCACGTAGTGCTGGCCCTGCTCGAGCTGGTCCACCAGCTTGACGAGCGCGGTGTAGGTGCCCTCGCCGGTGAGGGAGAACTTCGTGAAGTTGGCGTCGTCCTTGTTCGCCATGCGCGCGATCTTCACGCGGCAGCCGAGCTCCTGGGCGGTGGCGAAGATGCGCTTCTGCACCAGGTGCGGGTTCAGGTCGTTGGCCAGGTTGTTGAGCGCGGAGGTGGCCGAGGGCTCGAACTCGGTCCAGGCCTTCTGCAGCTCGTCGCGCTGGGAGGGCAGCAGGCGGTTGCGGCCTTGCACCACGTGGGCCTTGGCCTGGCGCTCGATGAAGAGCTCGCGCTCGGCGAGGGTCGGGCGGACCTGCGTCGCCCACAGCGCGGCCGGAATCACCGCGAAGGAGGCGAAGAAGGCGAGCTTGCGGCGGGAGAAGGAGAATTTCACCGCGCGGCCTCCGGACGGATCTTGGGTTCGGTCATGCCGGGCAGCAGCAGCGCGCCGACGAGCTGCAGCTCCGTGCGCATGGTGTCGCGCATTTCGAGCACCAGCTCGCTGGAGGCGGTGGTCGCGCGGTCGAGCCCGGCGTGCGCGCGCAGGCGCTCCGGCAGCTCGATCAGGTTCTTGTCGCCGTGGACCAGCGCCACGACCTTCATGTGGATCTCGGCGTGCTCGATCTTGTCGCCCTTGCGGCCGACCTGGTGCTCGAGCGCGATCTCCTCGACCCGCACGAATTCTCCGGCGGCCGATCCGAGGTTGGCGAGGATCTGGCCCGCCGCGGGCAGGCGCAGGTGCGCCGCCAGGGGGTCCAGCCGGTCGCCATATTCGTTCATGCGCGCGTAGAGATCGCGCAGCTCCTTGCCGGCGGCGGTCTCCTCGGCGTTGGGCGCCTCGGCCAGGATGGCGGCGCTTTCTTCGCGGCCGGCCTCCCATTTGACGAAAGTCGTGGCGCCGCCGCAGGCCAGCGCGAACAGGGAGACGATCACGACCCGGCGCGGCGTGCGGCGCCGCTCCAGGAAGCTCTCGAAGGCGGACGGAGGCAGGAAGTCGACGGTCTTCATGCTTGGTTGCGCATCGCGAGGCCAAGGGGAACGGTCCAGAGGTGCTCCTCGGCGAGCACTTCTTCCGGGGCCTTGATGCCCAGCTCGGTGAAGGGGCGCGCAACGCGCGTCTCCAGGGTCATCGCCGCGCAGACGGCGTTCTCGACTTCGGGCAGCGAGGCGCCGAAGCCGGTGAGGCGGATGGCCTGGATCTGCTGGCCGCGGTGCCGGTTCGAGAAGTGGCGCACGCAGGCGCGCACCTCCGCCGACAGAGCTTCCATCTCCAGTTTCAGCGCCTGCAGAATCACGCGCGCGTTGCCGACCGCCTGGCGCTGGATCTCCGGCAGAAGCGCCGGTCCGACCGCGGGCTCGGCCTCGGGGCCGTTGGCGGACGCGGCCAGCATCTGGGCCAGGCGCGCGGTGTCCTGGGAGTGGCTCTCGCCGTCGCGCAGCGCCTGGTGCAGCGTGCCGAGCAGGCGCTCGCCGCTCAGGTGCATCTGCTTCAGGAAGCGGATCTCGCCGTTCACCACGATGGAGAACAGCGAGTGGCTGAAGCCGAGGTGCAGGACGCCCCAGGGAGCGTCGGTCGCGGCCATGGTCGGCGCCAGGGCGCGCACGATCGGGAAGGCGCCGGCCTCGAGGCTGACTGGGCGCCACTTGAGCGCCTCCACCGAAGTGAGACAGCGGCGGCGGTCCGAGTTGCCCATCGTGAACACGAGGTACTCCTCGCGCATCTGATCGGGGCCTTCCTTGGCGCCGACCGGATTCAGGGGCAGGCAGCGGAACTCCACGCCTTCCTCGTCCTGCACCGAGCGCGTCGCGGTTTCCTGCAGGATCTGCCCCAGGCGGGCGCGCGACTGCGCGTCCACGGGCACCAGCGAGATGGTGACTTCCTGGCCGGACAGGCCGATCGCGCAGTCGGAACCGCGCAGCTGCAGATCCTTGAGCCGGGGCGCCAGGTTCTCCGCCACCGCAACCTGGCGGCTGCGGCCCTGCGCCGCGACGCAGTGGCTGGCCGTGACCGCCAGGCGCTTGCCGGACTCGCGCAGTTGGAGGATCCGCGTGTCCAGCGCGCCAAAGTGAACGGCGATGGGGGTATGGCGGGAGAGGAGCATCAGTCTTGGGGCGCTTCAGGCAAAGGGCCGGACTTTTGTCGGCAATTCCGACCGCCGACTTGAGCCGCGCCTCCGCCGCCGCGCGCCTAGCCCGGGCCCCGCAGAATCGCGGCCGCCAGCGCGCACAGGCCGACGAAGGCGAGCGCCGCGATCAACGCGGGCAGCGGGCGGCGGGCCAAGGGGTCGCGCACGATTACAGATCCCAGATCGGGTCCCCGTTGGGGTCGTTCTCGGTCGAATTCGCGCGGAAATCGCCGGTTTCGGCGAAGTAGACCCAGCCGGTGGTGTCGTCCGCTCCCAGCATCGTCATGCCCGGCGCGAGCACGAGGACCGTGTCCAGGTCGTTGAAGGGATTCGTGCCGATGTCGTCGGTCAGATAGGGGCCGTAGGCGAATCCGGGCGTGCCGGCCTCGGCCGTGTCGCCGTCTTCGTTCGTCGCCAGCCGCAGCTGCTCGATGAACGTGTCCGCGGACCAGACGCCGCCGCTCTCGCCGGGGAGCTGCTCCTCGTGCTGGAACGAGTAGAAGTTGATGGCGGTGCGCGCGCGCTCGAGGATCTGGCGCGTCGAGGCGGCCTCGGCGTCGGCGACGGCGCCGTCGAACACCGGCACGACCATTCCGGCCAGCAGCAGCACGATGGCCGCTGCGATCACGATTTCGATCAGGGTGAAACCGCTGCGTGAGGCTCGGAGTGCGTGCATGGGGGCGGACCGGCCAACGCCGGGGTTCCGCTTCCCTTTTCGGCCGCTCCGGATCGCGCCTTGAGCCCCTCGCGGCCCGTCAGGGCAGGAATTCCTTCGCCTTCTTGAGCTTCGCCGGCAGGTACTCCTCGATCACGAAGTTCAGCCCCCACTTGGCGAATGCCTGCTGTTCGGCGCGCACTCCCATCTCCAGCATCTGCTTGAGCGCCTTCTGCCACTTCGGGAAGGCCTGGAAGAAGGGGTCGTTCTTGAGCGCGTCCTTGGCCCGCTTGACGTCCACCAGCTGCAGCGGGTGGGTGGCGTCCTCGAGCTTGAAGTCGATGATGTCCTGCGGCGTCACCCCCATGAAGCGGGCGGTCGGCACGCTGAAGTCGCGGTTGACGTGCACCGACAGGCCCGAGCCCACCTTCAGCGTGCGGTAGATGTTGCAGATGCCGTAGGGATCGCAATCCACGAAGGCGTAGACCGGCAGCTTCAGGTCGTCGGTGAGGCGGCGCACGAAGCGGCGCGTGGCGCGCGTCGGCACGCCGCCCATCTCCACCAGGATGCAGTTGGCCGAGCGCCAGTAGCGGTGGTGGTTGAGGCGCTGAAACATGCCGCCGGTCTCGATGGCCAGCACGAAGGCGGCGCTGGATTCCAGCACCAGATGGTCCGTGGACGAGGGAATCGTGTAGGCGCCCGAGCCCATCGCCGTGCAGTCGGAGCGGATCGGCGCGTCGGTCTCCGGATCCCGGTCCACCACGATCAGCGGCCCGACCACGCTGCCGCCGTGCTCCTCGGGCACGAAGCGCAGCGTTTCGCGCGTCACCTCCTTGATCGCGAACATGGCCTCGATGTCGTCGAGCACCGTGTCCGACTCGGTCTGCTCGTCGAACTTGGCGTCGCCCCAGTTCTTGCTGACGTAATAGGCTTCCCGCTTCGTGGCGAAGTCATCCTTGCTGACCATCTCCTTGGCCAGCGACATCAGGCGCAGAGTCTGCGCGAAGGTCTTGACCGAGTTGACGTCGAGAGTCCGGGTCTTGAGGTTGCCCTTCATCTCGAAGTAGCCGGCCTTGGGGTCGTAGGCCACGTTCTGCAGGTTGCGCTGCGGCATGACCAGGTCGGGCAGATCGCCCTTCTTGGCCTGGCCGTAGACCCCGCGCGCGACCTCGCCGATGGACGTCAGCGCGACCTGCTTGAGGTGCGCGGCGCGGTCGTCGCGGCTCTTCTTGCTCTTGGCGGCCATGGGACTTCCTCAGATGGTGCGGGTGGTTTCCATGGTGTCGCGCAGGGTCTGGACCGTTTCCTCGCGGTCCTTGTCCGTCAGCCCGAGGATCTCCTGCAGGCCGATCCCGACGTGCGGCAGGTACATGTCAATGTAGGAGCGCTTCTCGAATTCGCTGGCCACGCGCCGGCCCTTGCTGATGTGCTGGCCGAGCTTGCGCCCCGCCTCCTGGAGGGCCAGCTTCACTTCCTTGATGATCTCCGGATAGGGCGCGATCGCCTCCTTGGCCTCGCTGGTGTAAGGCACCCACACGCTGGCCATGTGCACCAGGATCACCGCCGAGCCCACCGGCAGCGCGCCGCGCGGCTGCTGCAGGCCGTAGTTCTTCCACGCCGTCTGAATGATGGCCTTGGTGAAGCCGCAGGCGCTCTGCTGGAACAGCAGCGGCACGCGGTTGGCGAAGCGCAGGATGCGCACCGGCTCGTCGGCCGCGCCGAGCAGATCCTCGGTGTCGGCGGTCCCCTTCTTCTTGGTGCGCGTGATGCGCCCCTTCTCGTCCACGTCGAGGCGCTCGTCGCCCGGCTTCGACCACGCGATGCCGACCTCGATCTGGAAGGGATTGCCGCGGTAGACCGCCGGCGGCCGCGAAGTGAGCGCGTAGAAGTCCGCGTCGCACTCCTTCATCAGGCCCTCGCGGATGCGCTCCTCGCCGATCGGCGACAGGCAGTTGGTCGGCGGCGCGCTGATGCGCGTCTTCTGGATGGCCCGGTACAGCGCGTCGGCCTCTTCGCGCGCAATCCGCGACGGATAGGCCTTTTCGGACAGTTTCGCGTTCTTGCAGATCTCCTCGGCCACCTTGCCGCCGACGCGGCAGAACTCTTCCTGCAGGAAGCCGGACAGGGTGCGGCAGCTCGTGTCCCGCAGCATCTTCATCAGCTCGCCGAGCTCGACGCCGTAGGGGTGGGGCTTGATCGGCTCGCCGCGGGCCGGCAGCTCGTGCACCGCGCGCTCGTAGACGCGCGCCTCCTCCATGCCCGGCGCCTTGTAGACGATGCGCGTGTGCGGATTGGCGACGGCCGTCTGCTTGACGTAATCGTCCACCGAGCGCAGGCCCTTGACGTAAGTGGCCTCGAGATCGGCTTCGAAGCGCGTGCCGTGCTTGAGGTGCCACTCGGGCAGCTCCTCTTCCAGCGCGATCACGGGCTTGTTCTTCGAGAAGTCCATCTGGATCTCGAAGCGCACGGCCTTGCCCTTGATGGTCTTCGAGACGATGCGCGGTCCGCGCCCGGTCGTCATCTGCGCGTAGAGGCCGGCGGCCGAGATGCCGATGCCCTGCTGGCCGCGCGACTGGCGGCGGCTGTGGAACTTCGAGCCGTAAAGCAGGCGGCCGAAGATGTTCGGCACCTGCGCCTTGACGATGCCGGGGCCGTTGTCCTCGATCATCACCCGGAAGCGGTCCTCCTCCAGCTGGGTGATCTCGATGCCGAGGTCGGGGAGGATCCCGCCCTCCTCGCAGGCGTCGAGGGAATTGTCCACGGCCTCCTTGATGGTGGTGAGGAGGGCCTTCTTGGGATTGTCGAAGCCGAGCAGGTGGCGGTTCTTGGCGAAGAACTCCGAAACGGAGATCTCGCGCTGAGCCTCCGCCATCTGCTCCGCGGTCTTGTGCGTGCTTGCGGCCACGGGCGTCCTTTTTCACGCGCTGAGGGTTGCGCGCGGTGCAGTCTGGCAGGCCGGGCCTCCGATTTCCACCCGCCCGGAGTTCTGACCCAAGAGAGCGCCTAAACCATTGTCCACAAAGGACTTGTATAAAAGCAATTTTCTAATCACAATCAGCAACATCCTTGCCGATAGGCGGATGGCCCCGCTTCGCGGGCCTTCCCGCCCATGCCTCAACGCAAACCCACCGCCGCGGCCGTCCGCGCGGCCCGCGCCGCCGCCCTCGAGTCCGAGATCGAGCAGTGGCGCCATCTGGTCTGGTACGTCGTCAACCGGATCCGCCCCCGGCTGCCCATGAGCGTCTCCGAGGAGGAGCTCTACTCCGCCGGCCTCTACGGCCTGATGAAGGCCTGCCGTTCCTACGACCCGGCCCGCGGCGCGGTCTTCAAGACCTACGCCTACCACCGGATCCGCGGCGCCATCCTGGACGAACTGCGGCGCCTGGACTTCCTGCCGCGCTCCCTGCGCGATCGCGCCAAGGAGGTTGGCGAGGATCCGCCGTCGGTGCTGGCCATCCCGACCGACGAAGACGGCAACGAATGCCTGCCGGCCCGGCTGGTGGAGGAGGGGGCCGAGCGCTCCGACCTGCACGCGGCCCTGGCGCGGGAGATCGAAGGGCTGCCGGAGAAGATGCGGCTGGTGATGACCCTCTACTATCAGAAGGGCCTGCGCATGCGCGAGATCGGCGAGCAGCTGAGCCTGACCGAATCGCGCGTCAGCCAGATCCACTCGCACGCCGTCCTGCGCCTGCGCCGGATCTTCGACCGCGCCGAAGGCAACTCCCGGCCGGAGTGAAGCGCGGGCCCCGCCGCCGCTAGGATGCGGCCATGGCGGAGCCTGGGGAAGCGCGCGGCCTGCGGCGCGCCGGCGCAGCGCTGCTCTGCGGGGCGGCGCTGGCCTTCCCGGCGGGGGCGGCGCGCGCGGCGCAGGACGCCTTCCCGCTGCCGGAGCGCAGTCCGCGCATCTCCGAGTACCGCATCGAGGCGCGCCTGCTCGAGGACGAGAAGACCATCGAGGGGCGCATCGAGGTGACTTGGCGCAACCCCGGTTCGGTGCCGGCGTCGGAACTGCGCTGGCACGTCTACAACAACGCGTGGGAGCACGCGGACAGTCTCTGGCTCATCGAAGGCCGGCGCCACAATTTCGGCCGCGGCGAGAAGGGCCTGCCCCGCGCCTGGGGCTCGACCGAGGTGCGCGAGGTGCGCCTGCTCGGCGCCGCCGCCGGCGCGGCCGCGGAGGATCTGCACTGGGAGTGGGTGCCGCAGCCCGGCGCGCCCCTCGACCGCACCGTCGCGCGCGTCGCCCTGCCGCGCCCGGTGCCTCCCGGCGGCTCGGTGCGCGTGTCCCTCGCCTTCACGAGCGTCATGCCGCGCGCCTTCCGCCGCAGCGGCTGGGGCGAGAACGGCTACCTGCACGCCGTGCAGTGGTTCCCGAAGCTCGGCGTCTTCGAGCCCGCCGGCGGCGCCTGGCGCTGGAATTGCCCGCCGTATCACTATCTCACCGAGTTCTACGCCGACTTCGCCACCTACGAGCTCGATCTGACTTTGCCCGGCCGCTACTTGGGCCAGGTCGTTGCCACCGGCTCCCCCGATCCCGCTTCGCCCGAGCGCCTGCCGGACGGCCGCGTGCGCTATCTCTTCCGCGCCGACGACGTCCACGACTTCGCTTGGACCGCCGATCCCGAGGCCCTGATCCTCGAGCAGCCCTTCCTGCCCGAGGACTGGCGCGACGAGGCCGAGGAGGCGCGCGTCGCCGCGGCGCTGGGCCTGCGGCCCGAGCAGGTGCGGCCGCAGCCGGTGCGCATGATCCTGCTGCTGCAGCCGGAGCACCGCGCGCTGTCCGAGCGCTACTTCACGTCCGTCGCGCGCTCGCTCTATTACTTCGGGCTCTGGTACGGCTCCTATCCCTATCCCACGATCGCCTGCGTGGATCCGCCGCACGACGCGGGCCAGACCGGCGGCATGGAATATCCGCGCCTCTTCACCGGCGGCACGAGCCTGGGGCGGCACGAACGGACGCTCTCGCCCGAAGGCGTCACCGTGCACGAGTTCGGCCATCAGTTCTGGTACGGGCTCACGGCCAACGACGAGTTCAGCCATGCCTGGCTCGACGAGGGCTTCAACACCTTCAGCACGCAGCGCGTGCTGGCGCGCGGCTGGCCGCGCGCGCTGGCGACCCACGAGCTGCTCGGCGTCGAGCACCTCGGCCGCGCGCCGCTGGCCCTGCCGGAAGCCGCCGCCGGCGACCTGCGCGCGACGCTCACCCTGGCCCGCTGGGAGTCGCCCGAGATCGTGTTCCTGGGGCCGCTCTCCCTCGAGCTGCGCCGCCGCACCTCGATCGAGCGCTGGATGGCGGAGATGCCGCCGCTCTCCTACTTCCCGCTCGTCGAGTCCGACGCGGTGATCGCCAGCCGCAGCGCGCACGAGCGCGACTGGTCGCAGCCGCTGGCGGTGCCGACCTGGGCGCTGGCCGAGGAGCCGATGCGCCGCGTCAACGCCTACCGGCGGCCGGCCCTGACGCTGGAGACCATGGCGCGCCTGATGGGCGAAGAGCGCTGGACGCGCGTGATGCGCGCCTACCACGCGCGCACCCGCTTCCGCCACGCCCAGCCCGGCGACCTGATCGAAGTGGTGAAGGAATTCGCGCCCGGCACCGCGCTGGTGGGGGGGGGAGAGCGCGTCGAGGTGGACTGGGACGCGTTCTGGACCCAGGCCTACCAGCTCAACGACCGCCTCGACTTCGGCGTCATGGAGCTCAATCAGCGCCAGGAGGCGGACGGCTCCTGGACCCTCGATCTCGGCGTGCGCCGCTACGGCCGCTTCCGCGTGCCGGTCGAGATCCGCCTGACGTGGGAGGACGGCGCGGTCCAGAACTTCGTGTGGAGCGGCACCGCCGACCTCTGGACGCACCGCATCGAGAACAGTCCGCAGCGCGCCGCGCTGCTGATCGTGGATCCCGAGCGCCGCCTGCTGCTCGACCGCGACTGGCTCAACAACGCGCGCCGCGCCCGTCCCGATCCGGCGCCCGCGCGCAACGCCGCGCTGCGCGCCTGGCTGTGGGCGCAGCAGGTGCTGCACTACGCTGGAGGCGTCGGTTGAGCCCGCGCAGTCCGGACACGGCGCCCGCCACCACGCTGGTGGTCGACGCGTTCCCCGGACCCGGCAGTCCGGGCCCGCCGGGCGAGGAGATTCCGTCCGCGCCCTCCGGCATGGCGCATCTGCTCGGCGGCATCCGCTTCGCGCTGGCGCGCCCGCGCATCCTGCTGTTCTTGTGCCTGTGGTCCTGGCTGCTGCCGCTGGCGGTGGCGCTGCCCTACTACGCGAGCGCGCAGGCCCGCCTCGCGGGCGCCGCGGCCGCGGCCGACGAGGGGCCCGCCGATTTCCTCGGCGCGACGCCGGCCTGGATGTTCAGCGAATGGACGCACGCCGGCGCCGGCGAGCTGGCCGGCGCCAGCCAGGCGCTGGGGCCGCTCTATCTCATCTCCAGCCTCTTCGGTCTGCTGATCGCCGCCGGCTGGATGGGCTCGATCGTGCACAGCCGCGATCGCCACGGCCTGCGCGCCTTCCTCGGCGCCGGCGGCCGCCACTATTTCGCGTTCTGCCGCAGCTGGGTGCTGGGCCTGCCGCTGTTCGCGCTGTGGACCTGGCTGGTCTTCGGCTCGCCCGGACAGGCGGTGCTCGCGCAATTCCTCGAGGACGGCCAGCTCGATCTCGCGCACTCGGAAGTCGCCGCGCGGCGCATCGAGCACGCGCGCGAGATCCTCTACGTCGCCGGACTGCTCGCGCTCGAGCTGTGGCTCGACCTCGCCCGCGCCACGCTGGTGGCCGGCAAGCGCGGCTCGGCCATCGCGGCGCTGGCGCGCGGGGCGCGCGAAGGCCTGCGCCGGCCGCTGGGAGTGTTCACGCTGGTCGGCGTCGGACTCGGCCTCGAGATCCTGTGGCTCGCCGGTCTGAAGGCCGGCGGCGAGGCGCTGGCGCTCGGGCCGCTCGCCATCGGCTTGCTGCTGCCCTTTGGCCGCGTCGTGCTGCGCGGCGCGCGCCTTGCGGGGCTGGCCTCCTTCGTGGCGCACGCCGAAGCCGCGCGCCGCGACGCGCGCGCGAGCGGGTCGTCGCCGCCGCTGCCCGAGGAATACGCAGCCCTGTAGAATCCGCGCCCATGGCGCATGCGCTCAAAGGGGCCGCGGTGATCGGCCAGTCCGGCGGACCGACGGCCGTCATCAACCAGTCGCTGGTCGGCTTCCTCCTCGAGGCTTCGCGCCATTCCTGCTTCACCCGCCTGCTCGGAGCGCGCCACGGCGTGAAGGGGATGATGAAGGGGGATCTGGTGGATCTCGCCAAGGAGACTCCCGCCACCCTCGAGCAGGTGGCGCGCACGCCGGCGGCGGCGCTGGGCTCGGTGCGCCAGAAGCCCACCGCCGAGGACGTGGCCGTGATGGTGCAGACCTTCCGCAAGCACGACGTCCGCTTCTTCTTCTACGTCGGCGGCAACGATTCGGCCGAGACCGCCCACATCGTCGAGCAGCAGGCCGCGGCGCAGAACTTCGAGATGCGCTGCTTCCACGTGCCGAAGACGATTGACAACGACCTGCGCGTCACGGACCACTGCCCCGGCTACGGCAGCGCCGCGCGCTTCGTCGCGCACGCCTTCCAGGGCGACGACCGCGACAACCGCTCCCTGCCCGGCGTCAAGATCAACGTCGTGATGGGCCGCCACGCCGGCTGGCTGACCGCCGCCAGCACCCTGGGCCGGCGCAACGCCGAGGACGGCCCGCACCTGGTCTATCTGCCGGAGCGCGTCTTCGATCCGGAGCGCTTCCTGGCCGACGTGCGCGACGTCAACACGCACTACAAGCGCTGCATCGTCGCCGTCAGCGAGGGCATCCACGACGCCGCCGGCACTCCGTTCCTGCAGGTCTACGCGCGCCAGTCCGGCAGCGCGGTGGCCGGCGGCCAGGACAGCCACGGCAACGTGCAATTGAGCGGCACCGGCGCGCTCGGCGACGCGCTCGCCAATCTCGTGAAGGAGAAGCTCGGCATCTCGCGCGTGCGCGCCGACACGCTGGGATATCTGCAGCGCTCCTTCCCGGCCGACGTGTCGCCGGTGGACGCCGAGGAAGCGCGCGCGGTCGGGCGCACGGCCGCGCTGCTCGCGGCGACCGGCGCGGAATCCAGCGGCTCGATCGCGATCCGGCGCCTGCCGGGCCCGGAGTATCGATCGGAGAACTTCCTGACGCCCCTGGCCACCGTGGCGAAGGCGACGAAGGACATGCCGGAGGCTTTCTTGGCCGGCGACCACGGCGTGGCCGAGAGTTTCCGCGATTATGCGCTCCCGCTGACGGGCGGCTTGGCGGCGATGGCCGATCTGGCCCTGCATCCGGCCTGATCCGGACGCGCGCCCCTTCACCGGCGTTTCACACGGCGCCCGCGGAACCTTCCGCGGGCGTTCGCAATATCTCCCCGTGCGCGCCATTCGGCGTGCGCGGAAACCACAACACTCATCACCATGCTCCTCCACGCGATTCTCCTGCTCCAGCAGGGGCCGACCCTGGCCCCGGATGGACCTTTCTCCTGGCTGCCCGGCGCTCCCGCCGAAAAGACGATGGTCGTCAGCGGCCGTCTGCAAAGCGACTGGACCTTCACCTCCGGCGGCGAAGACACCGAGGCCGCCCTCGGCGAAGAAATCATGGACGGCCACGAATTCCGGCGCCTGCGCCTGGGTGTCGGCGGCAACTTCACCAGCGAGGTCAAGTACCGCGCCGAGTTCGACTTCGCCGGCGGCTCCGCGGCGGTGACCGACGCCTACCTGGAGTACGTCGGCCTCGGAATGGGCGACGTCAAGCTGGGCCACTTCAAGGAACCCTTCGGCATCGAGGAGCTGACTTCGAGCCGCTTCAGCACCTTCATGGAGCGCAGCACGGTGTCGGACGCGTTCGCGCCCTCGCGCAACGTCGGCCTCGGCCTGTCCGACGGCGGCGATTCGATGAACTGGGGCGCGGGCCTCTTCCGCGAATCCGACAAGACCGGCAAGACCACCAACGAGGCCTACAGCGCCACCGGCCGCTTCGTCTACCGCCCGTGGTTCGCCGAAGGCGGCAAGAGCATGCTCCACCTCGGCGTCGCCGCTTCGTGGCGCAATCCGGACGGCACCGTCGAATACGAAGCCTCCCCGGAGAACCACTTCATCCCGGTCTACTTCACGACGCCGGCGCTGATGGTGGACAGCACCACGCTGCTCGGCGTGGAGGTCGCCTTCCAGGAAGGCCCGTTCCACGGCCAGTTCGAATGGCAGACCGCCGATCACTCCGCGCCCACCGGCGGCACCGACAGCACCCTCGACGGCATGTCCGTGCAGGGCGGCTGGTTCATCACCGGCGAGAGCCGCGGCTACAAGCCCGAGGCCGGCGCCTGGGACCGCGTCAAGCCGGAATCCAACGCCGGCAGCGACGGCGGCGTCGGCGCCTGGGAAGTGGCGGCGCGCTTCAGCACCCTCGACCTCACCGAGGGGGGGGCCGCGGACGATCTCAACGTCATCACGGTGGCGCTCAATTGGTATCTCAACGACTACACCCGGGTCATGTTCGACGTCATGAAGCCCGAGCTCGCGGACGCCGACGATCTGACGATCTTCGCGTTGCGCGCAGCCTTCGACTTCTAGTCTGGCAATCTTCGTTCCTCCGCACGGGAGGATGGGGCGCTCCCAGGGAGGGGACGCCCCATTTTTCTTTCACCCGGCGGGCACGCGGCTAGAGTTCGCCGGTGGCGCCGCTCTGCCTCGCGCTCCTGCTGGCCCAGGAGCCGCTGCCGCTCGCGGCTCCGGCGCCGATGCCGGAGCTGGAGATCTTCGGCCGCGTGATGTTCGACGCCGCCTTCGTCGGCGGCCCGGTCGCGGACGAGGTCGGCGCGGCCGTGGGCGAGGAACTGATGGACGGCGCCGAAATCCGGCGCGCGCGCCTCGACGTGCGCGGCCAGCTGGCGCCGGACCTGCGCGGATGGCTCGGCCTGGAGTTCGCGGGCGGGCAGACGCGCTTCCGCGAAGCCTCGCTGGGCTGGGCGCGCGTGCCGAGCGAGGAGTGGAAGCTTGGCTACTTCAAGCAGCCGTTCTTCCTCGACCTCTACGGATCGAGCAACGACTTCAACTTCCTGGAAGCGCCCGTCGCCGAGGACGCGCTGGCGCCCGGCCGCCAGGGCGGCCTGCTGTTCTCGAATTGGAGCGAGCGGCATTCGCTCGGCGCCTCCATCTACCGCAAGGTGCCGGAAACCACTGGCGTCAGCGTGAACGAGGGCTACGGCGGCGCGAGCCGCGCCGTGTGGCGGCCGCTGTTCCGGCCGGAGAAGGGCCGGCTCCTGCACCTCGCCGGCAGCCTGGGCTGGGAGAATCCCGACGGCCCCGTGCGCTTCGCGGCGCGGCCCGAGCAGCACCTGCTGCCGTTCTTCGTGGACACCGGCGAACTGCAGGCGGATTCCGTGCTGCGCTACGGGCTGGAGCTGGCGGGCACGTGGGGCCGCTGGCACACGAGCGCCGAGTGGATGGGCGCGGAGCTCGAGGGCGCAGCGGTCGAGGGCGCGACGCTGCGCGGCTGGAACGTCGCGGGCGGCTGCTTCCTCACCGGCGAGCCGCGGCCCTACGACCGCAAGAAGGGCGTGTGGTCCCGCGTGGTGCCTCGGCAGGACTACCAGCCCGGCGGGGGGGGGCGGGGCGCGTGGGAGGCGGTCGCGCGCCTGAGCGCGCTCGATCTCGGCGAAGCCGGCGCCGGCGAGATCGAGATCCAGAGCCTGGGCCTCAACTGGTACTGGACCGAGCACGTGCGCGTGCTGCTGACGCTGAATCGCAGCCTGCTCGACGATTACGACGCCGTGCACGGCGCCGCCCTGCGCGTCGGATTCGACTTCTGATCCGCAACCGGTCAGAGCGCCTTGCGCGGCGGCAGCACCACGGCCGCCAGCAGCAGGCCGGTGACGATGGCGATGGCCGAGATGCCGACGCGGAACAGAGTCTGCACGCCGGACAGCGCGTCGCCTTCCATCAGCGCCGTGATGGACAGAAAGCCGGTGCCGCCCGGCACCAGGATCAGCATGCCCGGCAGGCTCACGATCATCGAGGGCAGGTCGCGCCAGCGCGCCCAGGCGTGGGCGAGCATGCCGTCGGCGAACGCGGCGAGCAGCAGCGCGCCTTCGAGGCCCAGCCGGCTTTCCGTGGCGCGCAGCACGAACCAGGGCACGAAGACCGCGAGCACCACCACCGGCAGATCGCGCGGACGGGCCTGGAAGAGCAGTCCCAGGGCGAGGCCGGCGATCGTCAGAGACACCGGCTCCCACAGCGGATGCAGTCCGCCGGCGGCCGCCGCCGTGCCGCCCGCGCCGAACAGGCCGGCGGCGAGCGCGCGGCCGAAGCCTGCGCCGAAGCCGAGCATGAGCAGGGTCATGAGGGCGTTCGCCATGCGGCCCGAGCCGGAGACCGGATGCCCGGTGGCGAGTTCGGTGGCGGCGGTCGTGATGCTGAAGCCCGGCACCAGCACGATCAGCCCGGCCAGCGTGGCGACGTCGGCCGACGCGCCGAATGCGCCGGCCAGCGCCGTGGCGGTGAAGGCGACGACGAAGGCGCCGAGGGGCTCGAAGAGCCGCGCCAGGGAGTCGAAGCGGCGGCGCGCGAGATGCACCAGCGCCAGCGCGCCGCCGGCGGTCGCGCTCAGCGCCAGGTCGCGGGCGCCGCCGCCGTAGAAGTAGGCGGCGCCCAGCGCGGCGCCGACGAAGGCCAGCGCGGCCAGCAGCGGATGCCAGGGCGAAGGCGCCGCCAGCGCCCGGTCGAGATTGGCGCCGGCCTCCTTCAGGCTGGTGCGGCGCAGCACCGCGTCGTTGAACACGCGGTCCAGGGCCACGAGGCGCGCGAAGTGGATCTCCGTGCCGTGCACCCGCTGCAGGTAGGCTCGGCCGCCCTCGCCGGGCAGATCGAAGGCGTAGAACAGCGCCGTCGGCGTGGTGTAGAAGTCGCCGCGCAGGCCGAGCATGCGCGAAGTGGTTTCGAGCACGGCCTCGAGCCGGTGGGCCGGCGCCCCGTGACGGTGCAAGGCGCGGCCGAGCTTCTTCGCGAAGGCCACCGCCTCCTGCGGGTCGGCCGGCTCGTGGGTCGGTTCCATGGCGCCTCGCGCGGACGGTAGCAGAGCCTCTAGACTGACGCCGTGGACCGTTCACGGCCGTACCGCGAGTTGACGCCCGCCGCCGTGATCTGCGGCGTGCTGCTGGGCGCGGTGCTCAACATGGGCATCTGCTTCGCGGGACTGCAGATCGGCTTCACGATCGTCGGCAGCGCCGTGGCGGCGGTGCTGGGATTCGGAGTGCTGCGCGGCATTCTGCGCCAGGGCACGATTCTCGAGATCAACGTGTTTCAGACCGTGGCCAGCGCGGTCAACACGGTGAACGCCGGCATCATCTTCACCTTCCCGGTGCTGTTCCTGATGGGCCTGCAGGACCAGGTCAGCTACGCGGCGCTGATCCTGGCCACGATGTCCGGCGCGGTGCTCGGCGTGGCGCTGATCATTCCGCTGCGCAAGCAGATCATCGACTACGAGCGCCTGCGCTTTCCCGAGGGCACCGCCGTCGCGGCGATCCTGCGCGCGCCGGGCGCCGGGCAGAAGAAGTCGCTGCTGCTGATCGGCGGCATCCTGGTGTCAGCCCTCGTCACCGGGCTGGTGCAGGCCAAGCGCCTGCCGGAGAGCGTGGATCTCGGCGCCCTGCTCGGCGTGCCCGCCAGCATCCAACTGGCTCTCGCGCTGAGCCTGCTCTCCCTGGGCGCGGGCTTCATCGCCGGGCGCGGCGGCTTGGTCGTGCTCTACGGCACCCTGCTGAACTACTGGATGCTGATCCCGGTGGCGATCCTGCTCGGCTGGCTGCCGGCTGGCCTGCCGGAGTCCATGGCCGGACTGTATGACGGCGATCTCTTCGGCGTGAAGCCCGAGGATGCCGGCGCTACGTTCTTCCCCGCCTTCTCGCGTTTCACTTCGCGCCCCGTCGGCATCGGCATGATGCTGGGCGGCGCACTGGCAGGCATCGCGCTGGCCGCGCCAGCGCTCAAGGCCGCGCTGGCCAGCCTGCGTGGCGGCGGCAAGGGCGAGGAACGCGACGAGGCGCCGATGTGGGTGATCGGAGCCTGCAGCGCGCTCGGCCTGATCGGCATCTTGGTCTCCGTCTATCTCGCCGGCCACGGCGCGGTGAGCTGGCTGCAGGCCGTGGCGTGCACCGTCGCGGCCGGCGCGTGGCTGTGGCTGGCCGGGCTGGTGGTGGCGCAGACCACGGGCCGCACCGACTGGTCGCCGCTCAGCGGCCTGGCGCTGGTGGCGATCGCCATCATGATGGGAATCCTCGGCACCGGCGACGCGATGATGATTCCGGTCGTGACGATCGGCGCGGCGGTCTGCGTGGCCACTTCGATGTGCGCCGACATGATGGCCGATCTCAAGACCGGATATCTCGTCGGCGGCAAGCCGGCGCGCCAGGAATTGGCGCAGTTGGCGGTGGCGTGGATCGGGCCCGGCATCGCCATCCTGACCGTGCTGCTGCTGTGGAAGGCGTACGCCTTCGGCCCTGACCAGGCCAAAATCCTCTACGAGCGCGCGGTGGCCGCCGGACCCGAGGCCGTGGAGGCTTTCACCCAGGCCGGCGGCAGCGTGGACAGGCTGCCCGCCGGCACTCCCACGCTGGGCGCGCCGCAGGCGGGCGCCATCCAAGGCGCGATGGAAGTCTTCCGCTCCGGCGACGTGCCGGTGGGCAAGTACCTCGCCGGCCTGATTCTCGGGCTGACCGCCTCCGTCCTGGTTTCCCCCGGCATCGGCGTGATGGTGGGGCTTTCCATGTATCTGCCCTTCGACTACATGGTGGTGTTCGGCATCGGCGGCCTGATTGCGCTCTGGCTCGGCAAGCGCAAAGGCCACGCCTGGTGCGAGAACGTCGGCCTGCCGGTGGCGGCCGGCCTCATCGTCGGCGAGGCGCTGATGTCCGTCCTCACCGCCGTCATCAAGGTCACCGCCTCCGTCTGAACCGATGGCCGCCCTCCTCCGCCTGCTCTTCATCGCCGGCTTCTGCCTCGCGACGGTGGGCGCCGCCGGCTTCACGAGCCCGCGCGAGCCGCAGGCTCTTCCCTTCCTGATCGCGGGCCTGGTCGTGGTGGCCTTCTCCGGCCTGGTGCAGAAACGGATGCGCCGCCACGCCGACGCCGCCGGGGTTGACGGGCTGACGCGCGCGCAACTCGCGGCGGCCGTCACGGAAGTGCTGGAAGGCACGCGACGGCTCGAGGCCGAGGCCGCGCAGCTGGAGAACGCCGAGCTCGGCGCCCGGATCGAGCAGTTGGCCGGCCGCTGCGCGGAGATCGGCGCCGTCAACGAGGATTACATCCGCCTGCTCGGTCTGCGCGAGTACACCAGGATCTGGGACGGATTCGCCACCGGAGAGCGGCTGTTGTCCCGCGCCTGGTCCATGAGCACGGACGGCTTCCCCGAGCCGGCGCGGCTCGAGCTGCCGCGCGCGCGGGCGCACTTCGAGAGGTCCGCGGCCGCCGCGCATGGCTGATTCGATCCGGCTGCAGCCCGCGCTCCGCACGATTCTCTTCTTGTGGGCGGCGGAAGCGGCGATCGCTCGTTTGACTTCGGACCGCCAATCTCCGGCCGATTTGGTGCTCTCGCTGGTCTTCCTGCTCGCGGTGGGACTGCTGCCGGTCCTCGCCGCGCGCCGCCTGAGCCGCGCGCCGCGGCTGCAGACCGCGGCCCTGTCCCTGGCCGGCGCAGCGCCGCTGGTTTTCGTCAGCATCGGCCTGATCTTCGCGCCGGCCGCGCTGCTGCGCCCGCGCTACGGCCCGATCGCGGCGCTCGTCCTGCTGCTGCTGATCGCCGGTTGGCGCCTGCTCGCGGGCTTCCGCTTCCAGCGCCCGATTTCGCGTCCGGCCGGCTCCGCGGTGCTGCTGGCGCTGGCGCTGCTGGCCTCGTGGCTGCTCCTGAACGGAGCGCTGCCGCCCTGGCGGCTGCTGCTCGCCGCGCTCGCCGCGCTCGCCGCGGCCGCCTGGCTGGCCAGCCGCCCGCGCTTGGCGCCGCTGCTGCTGCCGGCCGGCCTGATCGTGGGGCTCTGGCCCAACGCCGCCGTCGAGCCGGACTGGCTGGACGATCCGCCCGCCGCGCGCGCCGAGGCGCCGGACGTGATCCTGATCTGCGTGGACACGCTGCGCGCCGATTCCGCGCGCGCGATGAGCAGTTACCAGCGCCTCGCGCGCGAAGGCACCGAGTTCACGCGCGCGCAGGCCGCCGGTCCCTGGACGATGCCTTCGATGGCCACGGTCATGACCGGACTGCCGCCCTGGTCGCACGGCGCCGGCAGCGGCGCCGGCTGGGCGTACGTCGGCCTGTCGCACGAGACGCCGGTGCTGGCGGAATTGCTGGCGGGCGCCGGCTACGACACGGCCGCCCTCGTGCACAACCCGGTGGTGTCGGAGGCGTTCGGCTACCGCCGCGGCTTCGCCGTCTGGGATTCCGCGACGCAGCGCACGCGCTGGTCGCTGCCGCGCACCAAGAAGACCATGGAGGCGCGGCCCTTCGCCGCCCACGTCGCCGCGGCATTCGGCTGGTGGGGCCGGCGCTCCTTCTACGACGCGCCCGGCATCGTGCGCGACGCTCGGTCGGTGCTGGCCGCGCGGCGCCCCGACCAGCCTCTGTTCCTCTGGCTGCACTTTCTCGATTGTCACTTTCCGTACCGCAGCGCCAACGGCATGGACGGCGTGCCCTGGCCGCGGCGGATGGAATTGGAGCGGGGCGAGTCCGAGCGCTACCGCGCCGATCCCTGGTGGGCCACGGAGGAGGGAGTGGCGGCGCTGCAAGGCGCCTACGAGCGCGAGATCGCCGCGGTGGATCGCGCGCTGACGGAATTCCTGGACGGTTTGGGCCCGCCGCCCGCGCGCGGCAGGGTGGTGATGCTCTTCTCCGACCACGGCGAGGAATTCTTCGAGCACGGCGGCATCGAGCACGGGCACGCGCTGTGGCAGGAATTGCTGGCGGTGCCGCTGGTGGCGTCCGGATTGCCGGGCCGCGCCCCGGGGGAGGCGGAGCCGGAGCTCGTCTCACACTTGGATCTGGCAGCCACCGTGCTCGCGGCGGCGGGAGTCGCGCCGCCGGCGCCGCCGGACGAGGCCGGCCGCATGACCGGGCGCGACCTCGCGCGCGCGGACCTGGGATCGCGCGCGGCGGTCAGCGAGAATCTGCTGCGCAGCTCCGCGGCCTGGGACAGCGAGTGGGCGTGGCGGCAGGACGACCTGAAGGTGATCTTCGGGCCGCAGGGCGCCGCGGTCTACGATCTGGCCGCCGATCCGCACGAGCGCGTGAACCGCGCCGCGGACTTCGCCGCGCTGCTGGAGCAGATCGCGCCGCGCCCGGCGCGGATCCTGCGCGCGGCGATCGCCGCCGGCGCCGCGGGCCGGCGCGCGATGATGAACGTCGGCTACGCCGGCCACTGAGCCGGATCCGCCAGCCGGCGGGCGGAGAGGAAACCGACCGGCAGCGCGGTGCCGCCGTCGAGCGCCATTTCCGCCAGCGCGACGCCCAGGACCGGCGCGAATTTGAATCCGTGGCCGCTGAGTCCCGCGGCCGCCACGCCGCGCGCGCCTGAGGGATGGCGGTCGATCAGGAAGTGGCCATCCGGGCTCATCGTGTACTGGCAGGCCACGGCGCGCGCTGCGGCTCCGGTGCAGCCGGGCAGAAGTTCGGCCAGCGCGCGGCCGGCGTCGCGCACTTCGTCCAGGCGCGCCGGCGCCGTGGCATAGGGAATGATTTCCGCGCCGGGCGAATGCCAGGCCGCTTTGACGATTTCCTGGCCGCGCAGCAGCGGGAATCCGTAGAGCAGGCCGCCGGCCGGGCCGCCGAGCGCGGAGGCCTCCACGGCCCACACCGGAAGGTTGCCCTCGCGCAGCGCCGCGGCCTCGCGCACCTCGAACCAGCCGAGCAGCTGGCGCGTCACCCGCAGCGGCCAGGGCAGTCCCGCCTCGGCCATGCCCGGTCCGCGCGCGTCGATCACCGCGGCGGCGCGAAACTCCGCGCCCGCGGCGCTGCGCGCGCAGGGCCGGCCGGCGTCGTCCGCGGCCAGGCTCGTGACGCGCGTGTCTTCGACGATCTCGGCGCCGGCCGCGCGCGCGAGCGCGGCGAAGCGCCGCAGCGCCGCTTCGCAGCGCAGAAAGCCGGCGAAGGGCTCGAGCAGAGCCGCGCATCCGGGCGGCACGCGCAACCTCGGCAGGCGCCGGCGGAGCTCCTCCGCATCGAGGCTCTCGTGCGGCAGATCGTGCGCGCGCGCGGAGGCCAGCGCCCCGCTCAGCAGCGCGCCGTCCGGAGGACCGAGGTAGAGGCCCCCCGTGGCCCGCAGCACCGGATCGCCGCCCGCCGCGTCCAGCTCCCGCCACAGGTCCCACGACGCGCGGGCCAGGTCCACGTAATCCGGATGCTCCGCGTAGGCGCAGCGGATCATGCGCGTGTCGCCGTGATGCGACGAAACCTCGTTGGGGGAGCGGTGCCGCTCCAGCACCACGACCCGCGCCCCGCGCCGCGCCGCGGCCCAGGCCGCAGAGAGACCGACGGCGCCGCCGCCGAGGACGAGGAGGTCCGGGACCACCCGCGGATGCTGGCCCCGACGGGTGGAGAAGTCCAGAACCGAAGCCCAGCCGCAGCAAAGGCTTGGGAACGAAAAATCCTGCCGGCCGCGGCCCGACTCTCGCTCTCCTCCTAAGTCCTTTCCTGGACTGGTCTTGGGTGCGCTCGTATCCAGCCGTCGGGGCCAGCATCCGGGGGAGGGGGCTCAAGAGCAACTTCCTTGCCGCCGATAAGCCTGAACGGTGCGTCCCCTCCTCGGCGTCAGCCTTTCCCTCGCAGCGCTCGCGCTCTTGCCGCTGAGCGGTCTGTTCGCCGCCTCGACTGCGGCGGAGGCGGCGGACCTGCCGGGCCTCGTGGCGGGAGCGGAGTGGATCGGCGAATTCCAGGTGCTGGACAGCCAGGCCGCGCTGCTGCCGGACGGGCGCATCGAGACGCGCTACGTCCTCGCCACGATTGCTCCCCTCAAGGGCGCGCAGTCGGCGATCCAGGAAGTGCGCCTGCCGGGCGGCGAGGTCGCGGGCCGCGGCCTCCTGCTGCCGGGGCTGCCGCAACTGGGCGCCGGACGGCGCTTCATCCTCTTCCTCACGGCTCCGGCGGGCGCGCACGGTTGGCGCATGCCGGTGGGCCTGGGCGCGGGCGCCTTCGAGGTGCTCGCCGAGAGCGTCGGCGGCGCCAGCCGCGTGCTGCCCCTCGATCCTCACGCGCCGCTCGCGCCGCGCGACCACGATGCCTTCGTCGCAGCCATCCTCGCCGAAGTCGAACGCCAGGGCTAGGGCGCGCCGCTTCCTCCTGGCCGGCGCCGCGCTGCTCGCGCTGCTGCTGGTCGGCGTGGGCGGTGCCCGGGCCTACGTGCGCATCGTCATCAACGGCCGCGTGCTGGCCTGGTCGTCGCCGAGCATCGCCTGGAATTTGCACGTCGCGGGCAGCGCGGACGTGGACGACGGCTCGCACGAGGCCGCGATCCGCGCGGCCTTCTCCTCCTGGGATTCGGTCGGCGGCTCGCAGATCCAGTTCACGCAAGGCCCCGACGTGGCCAGCGGACCCGGCGGCCCGACGCACGCGGTGATGTGGGACGAGAACGGCGAGACCGGCTACTTCCCGCCCAATTCCGGCATCGTCGCGCTGACCCCGATCTCCTACGACACCGGCAGCGGCGCCATCCTCGACGCCGACGTCATCTTCAACGGCGTGGACTACGACTGGTCCACCACCGGCGCCGAGGACACGTTCGACGTCCAGGACGTGCTGACGCACGAGATCGGCCACTTCATCGGTCTCGACCACTCGCCCACGGCCTCCGGCTCGATGTGGCCCTACGTCAGCCCCACGCAGTGGCTGCACCGCTCGCTCAGCCTCGACGACCGCAGCGGCGCCATCGCCGTGGCCGAGCAGCCGAGCCAGACGCGGCTCTCCGGAGTGATCCGCCGCTCCGGCAACGGCGTGCCCGGCGCGGCCGTGTGCGCGATCGACGCGGACGACGGCCGCCTCGTCGCCACCGCGCTCAGCGGCGAGGACGGCAGCTGGGTGATGAAGGGCGTGCCCGTCGGCGAGTATCACGTCTACGCCTGCCCGCTCGAAGGCGGCATGAGCGCCGGCAATCTGACCGGCAACGGCTCGGTCGGCCTCAACTTCTCCGCCGCGTTCTACGGCGGCTTCGGCACGCCGACGCTGTTCCCGGTGGCGGGGGGGGGCAACGTCGTGTGCGGCAGCCTGGCGATGCCGGCCAACCGTGCGCTGGCCGAAGCCACCTACACGCCGACCATCCTGCGCCGCAACCAGGGCCAGTTCGTCACCGTCTTCGGCAGCGGATTCACCGCGGACGAGATGGACTTCCTGGTCAAGAGCCCGCACCTGTCGGTGGGCAGCGTGACCAGCTCCTCGACCTGGGTGCGCGCGTTCGTCACCGCCTCCGCCGAGGCCCCGTTGGGCCAGTACGACGTCTACGTGCGCGACCCCGCGGGCGATCTCGAGATGGCCACCGGCCTCATCGACCTCGTCGCGCCGGCGCCCGCGCTGCAGCAGCTCTCCGCTCCCTCGGGCAGCGCCGCCGGCGGCGAAACCGTGACGCTTCTCGGCACCGGCTTCCAGAACGGCGCGTACGTGCTCTTCGGCGGCATCGAAGCCCTCGAAGTCAGCTTCGTGGATTCCGCCACGATCGTCGCGACCACTCCCGCGCACGCGCCGGACACCGTCAGCGTCGCTGTGCACAATCCGGACGGGCAGCAGTCGCGCCTCGAGAACGCGTTCGACTTCACGGATCAGCCCGAGTTCCAGCGCCTCTTCCCCGCGGCCGGCCAGGCCGCCGGCGGCACCACTCTGCTGATCAACGGGGGTTCGTTCGCGCCGGACATGGAAGTCGAGCTCGGCGGCCAGCCGCTCTTCGTCGTCTGGCTGTCCGCGCGGCTCGTGCGCGTCACGACTCCCGCGCACGCCGTCGGCGCCGTGGACCTGGTGCTGCGCAATCCCGGCGAGCCGGAGACCGTCGCCGCCTCCGCCTTCGAGTACGTCGCCGAGGCGGATCCGCAGATCACCGAGTTCACTCCCGATCGCGGGCCGCGCACCGGCGGCACGCGCGTGCGTCTCAAGGGCCTGAATCTGGACGAGGTGGTGGAGGTGCGCTTCGGCGTGGACTCGATCAGCGCGCTCGGCGGCGTGCACGCGGCCTCCATCGACCTGCTCTCGCCGAGCCGCCTGGACGCGGTCACCGCCACCTCGCCGGCCGCCGGCGTCTACGGCCTCATCGCCGTCACCGCCACCGGCCAGGCGGCGTTCGTGCAGGGATTCACCTTCGAAGGCTCGGGCTCCGAGAATCCGGGCGGCTCCGGCATGGACCTCGGAGGGGGGGGCTGCGCCGGCAGCATCGGCGGCCGCCGCGCCGACGCGGCGACGCGCGCCGGCGACGCGCTGATGCTCGCGCTGTGGATCGGGGCCTTTCTCCTGCTGCGGCGCCGCCGGTTAGGATGATCGGGTGAAATCCGGCATCCACCGCGGCGGCGGCGCGGCGCTGCTGCTGGCCGCGGCGGTCCTGGCCGGCTGCAGCCACGCGGAACAGCGCCCGCCCGTGATTCTCATCGGCGCCGACGGCGTCGAATGGAGCGTGGTCGAGCCGCTGCTGAAGGAAGGCAAGATGCCGAACCTGCAGCGCCTGCTCGACGAAGGCGTCGGCGGCAGCCTCGCCACCATGGTGCCGACCTTCTCGCCGGCGCTCTGGACCACCATCGCCACGGGCCGCGAGCCGCGCGCGCACGGCATTCCCTACTTCAGCGAGGTCGACGAGCGCGGCACGCCGATCTACCCCGGCCTGCCCTACACCTCCGAGTGCCGGAAGGTGCCGGCGCTCTGGAATCTGGCCGATCTGGCCGGCCGCAGCGTGACGTCGGTGGCCTGGTGGGTGTCCTGGCCGGCGGAGAAGCTGCGCCACGGCCGCGTCGTCTCCTCCTACGCGGCGCAGGCTCAGGGCATGCTGATGTGGAAGGCCGGAGTCTGGAGCGGCGGCCTCCCCGAACTGACCTGGCCGGAGGCGCTGGACGAGAAGATCGCGCCGCGCCTGCAGGAGGGCGGACCGAAGGGCGTGCACGTGGACCGCCACCTCGAGCGCTTCGGCGCGTTTCCGTCCGCGACCATCGCCCGTCAGGAGGAGCGCGAGCGCGTGATCGTCCGCCAGCGCAACTTGCTGGCCTCGAGCGTCGGCGACCGCACGCACCTGCGCATCTTCTGCGACCTGCTCGAGGAGGAGGTCTCCGACCTCAACCTGGTCTACTTCGGCTCGACCGACGTGGTCGGCCACCTGTTCTGGAAATACCACCAGCCGCAGGACTATTCCTTCATCATTCCGCCAGATCAGCAGGAGTTCTTCGCGCCCTTCGTGCGCAAGTCCTACGAGGAGCTGGACGCCTGGCTGGGCGAGATCCTGGCCCGCCTGCCGGAGGAGCGCGTGGTGATCCTGATGTCCGACCACGGCATGCGCGCCTACTACACCAGCGATCCGACGAGCCTGCAGTCCGGCAATCACCAGGAGGGCGAGCCGGGCATTTTCGTCCTCTCCGGAACGGGCGTGGAGCGCAAAGGGCTGCTGCCGCCGGAAGCGCGGCGCCTGGGCGACATCCGCGACGTGGCGCCCCTCGTCTGCGATCTGCTCGGCATCGCCGCCTTGCAGGAGATGCGGCCGAACGGTCTGCGAGGCCTCCTGACCGAGACCTGGCGCATCGCCCATCCGGAAGCGGCCCGCCAGCCGACGCCGAAGTTCCGCCCCGCGCAGAGGCCGCGCGAGCCCATGCCCGGAGTCAGCGAGGTTTACGTCCAGAACCTGGCCGAACTGGGCTACACGGGGATCGGAGGAGAACCTCCGCCCGAGCCGAAGTAATCTGCTCTCACCATGTTCCGCCGCGTCCTCCTGGCCACGGATTTCTCGGCCCAGGCCGAGGCTGCCTATCCCTGGGCGGCGCGCCTCGTCTCCGGCAACCAGGGGCAGGTGCTGCTGGTGCACGCTCTCGAGGACGACCTCGTCGCCACCGCGCCGGTCTTCGCCAACTACATGGCGCCCGGCGCGCTCGACGTCGGCCACTACCGCGACGAGTTCCGGCGCGGCGCCGAGAAGGCGCTGGCCGCCGCCGCCGAGAAGGTGCGCGCGCTGGGCGCGCAGGTCGAGCCGCTGCTGATCGAGCGCGGCAAGCCGGCGCAGGCGCTGGTGGATCTCGCGCAGGAACGCCAGTGCAGCGTCATCGTCATCGCCACGCACGGGCGCGGCGGGCTGGCGCACATCCTGCTCGGCTCGACCGCGGAGAAGGTCGTGCGCATGGCCAAGGTGCCGGTGCTCACCGTCCACGAAGGGGACGTGCCCCTCGACGCCCAGCCGTGAGCCCGCCGGCGCCCGAAGCCGCGGTGCCTCCGGCCGTGCCGCGCGGTTTGCGCGGGCCCGTGCACGCCTTCGACATCGAGGTCGCGGGCCTCGCCTGGGAGGAAGTGGACGAGGCCACGCGCCATTACCTGCTCGAGCGCGCGCGCAAGGTCGGCGACGACCCGGAAGGCGTGCCGCACCGCCTCGCGCTGATGCGCGGGCTGGGCCGCGTGGTGTCGATCGGCATGTGGAACCTCGAGCGCGACACCGGCGGCGTGCTGTCGCACGGCTCCGGCTGCAAGTGGGAGGATTTCGACGAGATGCCGGGCACCAAGATCTTCCGCGGCAACGAGCGCGAGATCCTGCAGGAATTCTGGAGCCTGGCAGCCAAATGGGGCACCGTGGTCACCTATCGCGGCCGCGGCTACGACGTCCCGGTGCTGCTGGTGCGCTCGGCGATGCTCGGCGTCGCCCCGACGCGGCAATTCCTGGGCAGCCGCTTCAGCATCCGCGAGCACTGCGACCTGCAGGAGCTGCTCGACTTCTTCGGCGCCGTGCGCGAGACCTACACGCTCGACTTCTGGTGCCGCCGCTTCGGCGTCGAGTCGCCCAAGGGCAAGATGGACGGCTCGCAGGTCGCCGACAAGGCGCGCGCCGGGCGCTACGACGAGATCGCCAGCTACTGCCTGCGCGACACCCGCGCCACCGCCGACCTCTTCCGCCGCCTGCAGACCACGCTGATCCCGCTCTACGCGCAGTCCTGAGACCGTGGGCTCGCTCGCGCGGAACACGATTCTCCTGACGCTGGCAAAATTCTTCAGCGTCGCCATCTACGCCTTCTTCGGCCTGATCCTGCCGCGCCACGTGCGCGTGGACGAGAACGGGCTCTACGCGCTGATGGTCACCTTGCAGTTCTTCGGCGGCATGATCGGATCCTTCGGCGTGCCGCTGGTGGTCACGCGCGAGCTCGCGCGCCGCCCGGACGGCGCCGCTTCCCTGTGGGCCAGCGGCCGCGCCGCGATGCTGCTCGGCAGCGCGCTGTCCATGGCGCTCATGACGGCTTGGCTCGGCTACGAGACCTGGCAGGACCCCGAGGGCGCGGCGCGCAAGTGGTGGCTCTACGGCGCCGTCACGCTCATCGTCTTCCTCGACGCGCTCGGCAGCCTCGGCGACGCCATGTTCCAGGGCTTCGAGCGCATGGCGCGGCCGGCGCTGATCGAGATCGCCACCGGCGCCACGCGCGCCGGCGGCGCGGTGCTGGCGATGATCCTGCTGCCTCCGGACTGGCGCCTGGAGGGCATCTTCGCCTGCTTCCTGGCCGGATCCTTCGGCCGCTGCGTTCTCATCAACCGCCTGGTGCGCCGCGAATTGCTGGCCGGCGCCGCGCCCGCCGCCGCCCGCCTCGCCGACGCGTGGGCGCTGATCCGCGCCAGCGGCTTCATCGCGCTGTTCCGCATCCTGCGCGTCGTGCGCAACCGCCTCGACCTGCTGCTGCTCGGAGTGCTCATCGCCGGCTTCTCGGCGACCGCCGATCCGGACGACGCGCGCGGCCTCTACGGCCAGGGCATCCGCCTCGCCATCGTCTTCCACACCGTCACGCTGGCGTTCAGCACCGCGCTGTGGCCGCGCTTCGCGCGCTGGACCGCGGAGGGCAAGGATCTCAGTCCTCTGCGCGAGCCCTACGCGCGCGCCGTCCGCTGGCAGGCGTGGTGGGCCACGCCGATGGCCGCGGGGCTGCTCTTCTACGCGGTTCCCGTCTGCGCGTGGTTCGGCGAGAAGTACGTGACCGGCATGCCGGAGATGCTGCTGGCCGGCACCGCCGCAGTGCTGCCTTTCCTGCTGGTCGCCACCTATCTCGACTGCATCGGCGGGCCGGTGGGCATGGTGATGATGGGGGTGCCGCGCCTCGAGCGCATGATTCCGTGGATCGGCGGCGCTCTCGCGGGGACCTCCGTCCTGCTCAACCTGATCCTGGTGCCGCGCTTCGGCGTGCTTGGCGCCGCCTATTCGGCCGCCGCCGCCGCCAGCGTCGAATTCCTGCTCAAGATGACGATCGTCGGCCGCGTGCTCGGCCATCCGCTGCGCATCCTCGCCGGCACCCTGCCCTATCTGCTGCTCGCCGCGCTGATGCTCGGCGGATTGTGGCTGCTCGGCTGGCAAGAGCGGCCCTTCCTCGGCGCCCTGGCGGGGGGGGCCTTCTACTTCGGCGCCTGCCTGCTGCTCGGCCTCACCGACCCGGCGGTCACGAAGATCCTGCGGCGGCTCCGGGGCGGCGCCCCGGGGGCGTGAGAAGCGGCCGCGGGGAACCTAGAATTCCCCCCCGGAGCCTTTCCAACTCTGCCTCCGTGACCGCCACCCTGTGAGCCCTTCCCAACTGTGACCCCCCCCCAGCGCCGCCGCGTCGTATTTGCCGGAATCGACGGCGCCACCTGGGACATCATCGAGCCGATGGTGGCCGCGGGCAAGCTGCCCAACCTGGCCGCCCTGATGCGGGGGGGGGTGCACGGCCCGCTCAAGAGCACGGTCCCGCCGAACTCCTCGCTGGCCTGGACCTCGTTCCAGACCGGGGTGCATCCCGGCAAGCACGGCGTGTTCTTCTTCCGCGAGCAGCGCCACGGCGGCTACGCGCGGCCCGTGATTTCCTGGAATTCGGTGCAGGCGCCCTCGATCTGGCGCCTCGCCAGCGACGCCGGCAAGAAGGTCTGCGTCGTCACGATGCCGCTGACGTACCCGGTCGAGAAGGTCAACGGCGCGATGGTCGGCGGCCTCCTCACCCCCGACCGCAACTCCGACTTCATCTGGCCGCCGGAACTGCGCGCCGAGCTTCAGAAGGCCGTCGGCGACGTGCCGGCGGACAACGAGCCGGAGATCCTCTTCCACACCTCGGGAGAGGAAGCCGCAGTCAAGAGCCTGCATCACGTGATCGAGCAGATCACGCGCATGGGCGAGCACTTGCTCGACCATCACGACCCCGATCTTTTCGCGCTGGTCTTCCGCCAGGTGGATCTCACCAGCCACCAGGCTTGGTGCTACCAGGATCCGGAATGGCAGAAGAAGAATCCGGGCAAGTGGGAGGCGCGCCGGGACATGCTCGCCGGCATCTACGAGGCCGTGGACGCCGCGTTCGGCCGCCTGCGCGCGAAGGCGCTGGCCCTCGACGGCGAAGTCGCGTTCGGCACCTGCTCCGACCACGGCTTCGGCCGCCTGACCTACCGCTACTACATGAACAAGTGGCTCGTGGACCACGGCTACCTGGTGCTGAAGGGCGGCGTCAGCTGGCAGCGCGCGCGCCTGTGGACGCAGCGCAAGTGGCACGGCCTCCTGCGCCGCACCGGCGTGCTGGCGCGCCGCGCCCAGCAGGGCAAGCGCCTGCCCAGCAACGAGCAGACGATCATGAACATGATCGACTGGTCGCGCACCCGCGCCTATTCCTCCTTCAGCGGCGGCGAGGACATCGTCCTCGTCAACCTCAAGGGCCGCGAGCCGCAGGGCATCGTCGAGCCCGGCGCCGAGTACGAGCGCCTGCGCGAGGAAATCATCGGCAAGATCACCGAAATGCGCGCCACCGACGGCGCGCGCGTGATCTCGCGCGCGTTCAAGCGCGAGGATCTGTGGGAGGGCCCGCAGGTCTTCCTGGCGCCCGACATCCAGTGCGTCACCGTCGAGACCGCCTGCAACATGTCGCCCAGCCCGGTGCACCGCGTGGTCGCCGAGGAGGCCGTCGAGGGCCGCCCGGCCATGCACCGCACCAACGGCATCTACGGCTGGGAGGGCCGCGGAATCTTCAAGGAAGGCGCGCGCCTCGGCGGCCCGCAGATCGCCGACATGGCGCCGACCATCCTGCACCTGCTCGGCCTGCCGATTGACGAGCACATGGACGGCCGCGTGATGGAGGACTGCTTCACCGATTCCTGGCGCGCCGCGCATCCGGTGCAGCGGCGCAGCGGCAAGTTCAAACTCGAGCCGCGCGGCGCCAAGGACGGCGACCGCAACCAGAGCGACGAGGAGCGTCTGATCGAGACCATGAAGGCGCTCGGGTACATGGAGTAGGCCGGAGCCTGGCGCCATGGGACGCATCCTGCCCCTGTTCCTCCGGCGGCCGTCGAATCTCATCAGCGTGCCGGCGGCGGAAGGCCTGCCCGCCGCGCGCCGCGCCGGATTCCTGCAAGGCGATCCGGCGCCCTGGATTCCCGCCACGCTCGCGCGCCTGGCGCCGCTGCCCTGGTCCGACGACTGCGACCTGCTGCTGGTGCCCGCGCCGCGCCCCGGCGCCGAGACCGCGGGGCTGCTGGAGATTCTCGGCGGCTTGCCGCCGGATCTGCCGGTCGCCCTCTACGAGCGCGACTGGCCGCTGTGGCCCAATCTGCTGGTGCACGACGGCGGCGCCGACCGCAGCCACGACTTCGCCACTCCCGGCGCCGGGCTGCGCGCCTACCGCTCGGCCTTCCGCCACGGCGGACGCGGCCAGGCCGAGGCCCTGTGCCTGCTGCCGGCGGCGCGCCTGGGCGCGCTGCTGCGCCTCGAAGCGCGGGCCGCGCGCCGGCCGCGCGGCGGCCCGCTGCTCAACCGCCGCCATCTCGCGACCGCGCTCGACTTCCAGCGCAGCCTCGCTCTGTGCGCCGAGGCCCCCGGCACGCGCGCGCTCGCGCCGGCGCGCCGCCTCGCGGTGATCGCGCCGCACTTCGACGACGACGTGATCCAGGCCGGCGGCGCCATCCTCGCCGCGCTCGCCGCCGGCGCGGAGGTGCGCGTGATCTGGATGACCGACGGCGCGCGCGGCCTGCCCGCCGCCGGCCCGGCGGAGTCCACGCGCGTGCGCAAGGAGGAGGCGCGCGCCGCCATGAGCCTGCTCGGCGTGAAGGACTTTCACTTCCTCGACGCGCCGGAGGAGCGCGTCAGCGCGCGCGGCCCGTGGATCGGCGCGCTGCGCCGCCTGCTCGAGGAGTTCGCGCCCGAGCGCACGCACGTGGTGTGGTGGGCTGACAATCACGTGGACCACTACGAGACCAGCCGCGCGCTGCGCGCCGCCTGGCCGCGCGCGCTCGCGGGCAGCCGCATCGCCGCCGCCGGCACCTGGGCGCCGCTGCCGGGACAGGCCCTGCTGCCCCTCGCGCCGGAAGCGCGCCGCCGCAAGGACGCGGCCATCGGCGCCTACCGCTCGCAGATCGCGCTCGTGGACTACCTGCGCGCCGAGCGCGGTCTCACGCGCTGGCAGGCCCGCGACCGCCAGGACGCCGAGCACGCCGAATGCTACTGGGAACTGCCGGCGGAGTCCTATTTCGCCGCGTTCCGCCGGTCGGGAGCCGACCGGCGGATCTGGTTCTAGGGCTGTCCGGCGCTAGTTGTCGAACGGATCGTCGGCGTCGCCCTGCAGCGCGTCCGACGCGTCTTCCGCGCCGATGATCACGCGCTCGAGATAGGTCACGCCGCGCAGGAGGTCGGTCCAGCGGTCCACCTGCTCGTCGAACTTGGCGCCCCACGAGCGCAGCACGTAGATGTAATCGCCGTCCTGCACGTAGGGGATTTCGTAGCGCGCGTTCGGGTCCGAGGGCGAGAACAGCTCGGCCTCGTCGTAGCGCGCGACCTGCATGCGGCCTTCGACCCGGCGCGCCAGCAGCACGGCGCCGCGGTCGCCTTCGGACTTGTCCACGCCGCCGGCCAGCGCGAGCGCCTCGAAGATGGTGGTGCGCGGATGCTGCAGCGCGAAGACGCCGGGCTGCGTCACGTAGCCCTGCACCGCGATCTTGCGCCGCGTCGAGAAGGACTCCAATTCCACGTACACCGAAGGATTGACGAGAATCTCGTTGTAGCGGGTCGTCAGCAGATCCTGCAGCTCGTCCACCGTCAGGCCGGTGACGTCCACGAGGCCGAGGTCGTGCAAGTACAGCCTCCCGTCGCCGCGCACCTGGAAGCTGCCGTCGTAATCGTTGTGCCGCATGAAGTCGAAGCGCAGCCGGTCCTCCGGACCGATGAAGAACTGGCCGTAGACGATCTCCGGCGTGACGTTCGGCCCGAGCAGATTCGGGTTCTCGATCAGGCCCGGGCGGTCTGCATCCTCGTAGATCGAGGTGCTGCAGGCGCCCAGCAGCGCGAAGATCGCCGTCCCGGCGGCAGCGGCGGCCAGCCCGAGCGGACGGAGCGAAGGGAGCGTGCGAAGCGGGTGGAGTTGCGGTTGCGGCATGCCGGGCGGCCGAGCGGCCGGTATTGTTCCAAGTCCGGGCGGCGGTTCCAATGCTCACCCGGGCCCCTTCAGCCTACCTGATGTCACGCCTCGCCATCGTCGGCATCGACGGCGCCACCTACGAGATCATCCGACCGATGGTGGCGGCCGGCGAGCTGCCCCACATCGCCCGCCTGCTGCGGGAGGGGGCCAGCGGCGACCTGGAGTCCGAAAAGCCGCCGATGACCCCGCCGGCCTGGACTTCCATGTTCACGGGCCTCAATCCGGGCCGCCACGGGGTCTTTCACTTCATCCGGCGCAAGCTCGGCACCTACGGCTGCGAGCTGAACGACAGCCGCAACTACGCCGGCAAGGACCTCATGAGCCTGCTCGGCGCCCGCGGCTGGTCGGTGGGGGCGCTGTCCGTGCCCATGACCTATCCGCCTTTCCCGGCCAAGGACGGATGGATGGTCAGCGGCATTCCCATGCCGCTCTCCGGCGACACCATCGCCTGGCCCAAGGGCACGGTGGCCGAGCTGGAAAGGGTGCTGGGCCATCCCTACCGCCCGGACGTGGATTACGCTCCCTACGACGGCGACAGCGAGAAGGACCACGACGATCTCGAGCAGTACGAGCGCCTGCGGCAGCAGCTGTTCGCCATCGAGCGCGACCGCCTGCGCCTGACCGAGCACTTCCTGCGCCAGCGGCCCACCGACTTCTTCTTCACGGTGGTCTCCATCACCGACCGCTGCCAGCACTACTTCTGGAAGTTCCAGGACCGCAGCCACCCGGGCTGGACCGAGGAAGGCGCGCGGCGCTTCGGCGAAACCATCCAGGACGCGTACCGGCTGGCCGACGAGTTCCTCGGCACCGTGCGCGAGATCATGGGCGCGCAGGTGCCCGTGGCCATCGTCAGCGACCACGGCTTCGGGCCGCAGCACTGGGACTTCCACGTCAACCAGTGGCTGGAGGAGGAGGGGTTCCTGGTGCGGCGCCGCGTGCCCTACTGGACGGTGGGCCGCGTGACGCTCGGCGACGCGTTGCGCCGGCTGCGGATGGGCGGGCTGGCGCGCCTGCTCGGGCCCGCCGGCCGGCTGCCGCTGCTGCGGCCCAAGCGCAAGACGCGCGCCGACGCCCGCGACGTGGTGTGGAGCAAGACGCGCGCGTTCGGCCAATTGCACGGCATCTGCGTCAACCGCGCCGGCCGCGAGCCGCAGGGCATCGTGCACGGCGAGGACGGCTACCTCCAGACTCTGGAGGATCTGAAAGCGCGGCTCAAGGTTCTGCCCGCTCCTGCCGGCGGCGGCCCGGCGGTGGACTACACGGTTGTCAAAGAGGACTACTATCGCGGACCGCGCACCGCGGAGGCGCCCGATCTCCAGTATCAGATGATGGGTCTGGCCTGCATCGCCAAGGAGGACTGGGGCACGCGCCAGCTCTTCGTGCGCCGCAAGAACGCCGCCATCAGCGGCCAGCACCGCTTCAACGGCGTGTTCGCGGTGTGGGCGCCCGGCGTCGAGCCCGGCCGCGTCATCGAGGGCATGCACATCCAGGACACGGCGCCGACCCTGCTCTACGCCGCCGGCCAGGCCGTGCCGCAGTGGATGGACGGCAAGATCCGCGGGGACGTCATGAGTTCGCCCTGGGAGCCCGTCTGGGACGCGACTCCCGAGCCGGAGGCTGGCGCGGCCGCGGCGGGGGCGTTCGACGCCGCCGACGCGAAGGCCATCGAGGAGTCCCTGCGCGGCCTCGGCTACATTCAATGAGGCCCCGCGCCGGCCTAGACTGAGGCATGCTTTCCCGCAGCGCGATCCTTCTGGCCCTGCTGGGCCCGCTGGCCATAGCGCGGGCGCAGGAACCCGAGTTCACGGTGGACTTCGACGGGCCCGGCCAGCCGATCGCCCGCGGCCTGCTCTACGGCATGAACGACCTGACCAACGCCTCGCCGGGCGTGTGGAAGGCCTGGGCCGAGAGCGTGCAACCGCGCGACGGCGTCGTGCGCCTGTGGCTGAAGTACAACTTCGGCCAGCTCAACGAGTCGCACTTCCGCGCCGCCGAACTCGCCAAGGCGTCCGGCATGAGCATCATGCTGACGATCACCGGCAAGCCCGGCTCGCGCGTGGATCCGCGGCAGGGGGGGGTGCAGGAGGTGCCTGATCCGCAGGTGATGGCCGATCAGGCCGCCGCCGACGTGGCCAAGCTGCTCGCGCGCGGCGTGCCGATCCGCTACGTGGAATTGTGGAACGAGCCCGACATGCCGAGCCAGTGGGGCGGCACGGACGAGCAATTCGCGCAGTTCTGGGCCAAGGCCTGCTCGATCCTGCGGCCCAAGCTCGACGCGCGCGTCAAGCTCGGCGGCCCGGGCATGGCCGCCTGCTTCGGCGGCGGGCTGCGCACCTTCCGGCTGATCGCCGCGGCCTGCCAGCAGCAGGGCTACAAGCCCGACTTCCTCTCCTGGCACGACTACAGCAGCTTCCCGATGGACCAGTATTATCACAATACGGCCCGTCTGGTGACGAAGATCGCGGCCGAGCACGGGCTCGGCTCGCCGGAGCTGATTCTCTCCGAGTGGAATTCCGGCCTCCCCGGCAAGAGCAAGCCTTATCACGGCGCCGACGACCATCACGCCTCCGCCAACTTCGTCGGCATGACGACGGCGCTGGCCGCGACGCCGGTCACGCACTCCCTGTTCTTCATGTTGCAGGACGGCGTGTGGGAGACCAGCCAGGACTTCTCCGGCGAGTCGGTGGGGGTGTTCACGGTGCACGGCGCGCCCAAATCGGTGCTCGCCGCGATGCGCATGATGAGCACGGCCGGCGCGCTGCCGCGCGTGCCGGTCACGCCGCGCAAGGAGTTGACCGTCAACTTCTCGCTGCTGGCCACGCGCGAGGGCGGGCGCGGCTATCTCGTGGCCGCCTCCTGCTTCGGCAAGACCGACGAGCACGCGCGCAAGATGGTCGAGGCCGCCGGCGTGGACCTCACGACGCTCAACAAGAAGGAGGAACTGCTGCAGCGCTTCGCCCGCGGCGACGTCAGCTACGAGGCGACCGGCCTGCCGGAGAAGGACCGTCCGATCTGGGAGCGCACCGCGCGCGAAATGCAGGCCCTGGCCAAGGAGCAGCGCGACGCGGACCGCCGCATCCGCGTGCGGATGAAGGGCGCGCCGGCGAAGATCGTCGGCGTCTGGGTGATCGACGAGAAGCACGGCAATCCGGTGGCCGACCCCGACTTCCGCAAACGCTTCGCTCCGCACGAGGGCGGCTGGTTCCCGGTCGCGGCGCAGCTGACCTTGCAGCAGTTGCGCGCCGAGGGCGTGCCGGATGAGGAGGTGAAGCGCATCGAGGCCGCCTTCCGCGCCAAGAAGGCCGAGAACATGACGGGCGTGGCGCCGGCGAACGCGGCGCGCGCCAAGGCCATCTTCGCCGACATGCAGGCGCGGGCCGAGCAGGACACGCCGCGCGAGCTGGCGCGCCATCCGGCGGCGGCGCCGGCCCAGGTCGCTGCGAAGGACTGGGCGCAGCTCGAGGGCGATCTTCTGACTTTGCGCCTGCCTCCCTTCACCTCGCTGATGCTCGAAGTCAGCTGGGATCCCCAAGCATCCGAGGATGGGCAGTAGAGTTCACGGGGCGCGCGACTACGGCGCCGCCGGAAGCGTGCTCTCCGGGCTGGCGGCGGCGGCGATCGGACTGCTGATCGCCGCCTTCGTGTTTTGGGAAGGGCGCGACCATCTGCGCGTCCAGCTCGGCCTCCTGGGACCCGAGCCGGCGCTCGTCAACGACCTGCCCTATCTGCTGACCGGCTCGCTGGTGTTCCTGATGCTGAGCCTCGCGGCCTTCTTCGCCTGGGTGCTGCGCTCGGGCGGACTGGACCGGCCCGCGCTCGGCCTGCTGGCCCTGGCGATGGTGGCCGACGCCATTCCGGGACTCACGCAGGTGGCGCTGGTGCTGATCCTGATCATCCTGATCCGCCGCGTGTACCTGAACGGCGACGTGCCGGCGCCGCTGACGCCGCTGGCGATTCCGCTGCTGCTGGTGATCGTCAGTTACGCCACCACGATTCTCCTCACGGAGCAGTGGCTGGCCGTCATTCCGACGTTCCTGTTCCGCATGACGAGCAACGTGCTGCTCGTGGTGCTGTTGCCGGCGCTGCTGCGCACGCGCCGCCAGATCGAGACCTTCTTCCACATGCTGCTGGTGTGCGCATGCGCCTCGGTGATGGTGGAGTGGATCCAGTTCGCGCTGTCGGCGGCGGCGGGCGTGCCGCTGACCTTCAACACCGGCTCCTACAACAAGGTGGACACTCCCTGGGGCATCTTCCCGCGCCTGACGGGCCTGATGTACCACCCGAACCTGCAGTCGAACTGCATTTCGACCATCGCCATCCTGGCGCTGTGGTTCGGCATGCGCCCCGGCGGCACCATCCGGCCGGCGCGGCGGGCGATGTATCTCTGCGCCTACGTGTGGCTGGCGCTGGGCGTGCTCTTCACCTTCTCGCGCTCGGGCTGGCTGTCGCTGGGCATCGCCAGCATCATCGTGCCGATCGTGCGCTTCCCGCGCGTGGCGCCGCTCTACCTGCTGGTGCTCGGCCTGACCGGCGCGGTGGCCTACGAGACCGGGATCCTCAAGGCTCTCTACGAGTTCGTCGAGAGCCTGAACCAGTCCTCGGCGGACTTCCGCTGGCACATCGACGAGCTGGCGCTGCAGGCCTTCTCGGAGCACCCGTGGATCGGCATCGGCACGATGGGCATCCTGGACTACGGCAACCCCTGGAAGCTGCAGGTGCACGACACCTATCTGCAGATCGCCTCGGAAATGGGGGTGTTTGGCATCATTTCCTTCGGCCTGCTCGGCCTCACCGTGCTGGCGCGGCTCCTCTGGACCCTGTTCCACTCCAAACTGGCCTTTGATCGCGACTGGGTGCTGGGATTGCTGCTGGCTTCCGTGGTGGCGCTGATCCAGAATTCCTTCGTGATGTTCCTGTGGGTACGCTTCCTGTGGCTGATGATCCCTCTCGCCGAGTGCATCCACCTGGCCGCCCGCGACCAGAGCGGCCGCGAGCCGGAGGATCTGCCGTTCCTGCCCCCGTCGCGGCCGTCCGCCGCGCCCGCGCCGATCCTCTGAGCCCACTCCCATGCCCGGCGAAACCTTCGGCTCGATTCTCGGCGCGATCTACCGCCGGCGCCTGACCGTGCTGCTGGTGCTGGCCGGCGCGCTCGCCGGGGGCGCCTACTTCGACCGCAAGGTCGGCCCCGACTTTTTGTCGAAGGCCACCGTGATGATTCCGCGCACGCCGCCCACCGTCTCGCTGACCAGCGAGGGCGCCAACGTGCCGGACGGCCCGTATCTGCCGGATTTGTCCGAGGAGCTGAAAGTGGGGGCGATGGGCGTGCTGGCGAGCGGCGCCGTGCACGAGCGCCTCGCGCTCAAGCATCCGGACCTGGCGCTGCGCGCGTTCCGCAAGAATCTGCGCGGCAACATCGACCGCTTCGGCAACGTCGAGGTGCTGTCGTATGCGCCGGACGCGCGGCGCGCCGCCCTGTTCGCCAACGACTTCGCCGACTGCTTCCAGGACGAGATGCAGTCGCTCGCCGAAGCTTCGATGCGGCGCAGCCTCGAGTCCTTCCTCGCCGAGGAGCCGGTGGCCCTGGCGCGCTACCGGGATCTGCACCGCGGGCTGGTGGATTACCTGGCCTCGGTGAAGTCGGTGGACCTGAACGAGGAGCTGAAGCAGTTGATCGAGGACCGTCGCCGCCTCGAGAGCCAGCTGCTGGACCTCGAACTGGCCCGCGTGCGCTCCGACGCCGAGCGCCCGGTGATCGAACGTTCGATCGAGTCCCGGCCCGAGTTCCTGCTGACGCGCGTCACCTACGCGCGGAACCCCGCCTACGAGAAGGCCCTCGAGACCACGCGCGAGCTGTCGGCCCAGCTGGCCCTGGCCCGGCTGAAGTACCGCGACGGCCACCCGGACGTCCTGAGCCTGCAGGCCGCGCTCGATCTGGTGCGCGCCGGCGCCGTGGAGCTGCTGAAGGAGGAGATGGTGCTCCAGTCCCGCGCCGAGAGCGTGGACAGCCTGGGCCAGGAGTTGGTGGCCCGCCTCACCGATTTGGACATTGCCGCCGCCAGCTACGAGACGCAGCGCGCCATCCTGCTGCAGCACCGCGCCGACCTGGACGAGCGCCTGCAAGTGATCCCCGCCTTCCTCTCCGAGGTGGCGCTGCGCACCGCCGAGATGACCAACGCGCGCAGCCTGTGGGAGAAGATCAGCCAGCGCGGCGCCGAACTCGAATTCCACCTCCGCACCGGAGTCCGCTTCACCATCATGTCGCCCGCCATGCGCGCGCGCCCCGAGAACGCGAAGAGAGTGCCGACCACTGGCGGGTTGTACACCTTTTGCCTGATCGCGGGATTGTCAGGAGGACTCCTGGTGGCGGTGTTTGCGGAACTACTGGCCAGAATGCGAGCCAGCAGGCCCTATTAGGCACGCGCCATCACGGACCCGGCGGCCATCCTGCGGGAGTGACTCCGACTCGTCCCGAGTCTCGTTCAGGGGCGCAGCGGGCCCAAGAGCGCGGCGGGATCGGCCAGCCAGGCGCGGCCTTGCGCGTCGATGGCGAAGTGCTCCAGCTGCTCCAGGGCCAGGGCGAAGCCGGCTCGCAGGAATTCGGCGCTGAGATCCAGCAGCGCCTCGTCGTCCGCCGGGGTTGCCGGCCGTGAAGCGGGGAGACTGCCGGTCAGCCGGCCGCCGGGGCCGCAGCTCGCGGGCCGCAGCGCTCGCAGTCCGTGCAGTTCCAGCTCGTAGAGCGCGCGAAACAGGTGGCGCGCCTCCCGCGCCGATGGGCGCTGCAGCGGGATTGTCAGACCAGGATTCGGGCCGCGCCGATTGATTCCGTCGGCAGTGGCTGCGAAGTCGCGGCAATCGCGCAAGCAGCGCAGGCTCTGGCGGCGCAGCAATTCGCGGCGCAGGCGGTCGGAAGCCTGCAGGAGGTCGCGCACCTTGGCCGGCGCCGGCGCAAGCCGGGCGTAGCCTTCCGCCAGGCCGGGCGCAGCGGCGCGCGCGCGCTCGACCGGCACGCTGGCCAGCAGTTGGACGAAATCCCGAAGCCGTCTCTCCGGCACGGCCGCGCCGCGCCGGCGCACGCGGGCGTGGCCGAGGTCGAGGGGCAGGAGGGTGCCGGCGGGGGGCAGAATCAGATCCGCCGCCGTCAAATCCGGATCGGTCCATCCTGCCGCGTGCAACCGCGCCAGCCCGGAACCGATCAACTCCGCCTGCTCGACCAGTTCCGCGGCGGCATTGCGGCCCTCGATCCACGGCCGGGCGAAGATTCCGAATCCGGCCAGATTCTCCTCCGCCAGCGCGGGGCGGGGCATGCCCGACAATTCGGCGGCCAGCCGCTCGGCGTTGCGCGCCTCGCGCCGCGCCGGGCCCGCGCGCAGCGCCCGCCGCAGCGCCTCCAGCGGCCGCTGCGGCGCGTCGAGCTTCAGGAGCCAATCCCGGCCCTCGAGCGGCAGCCGCAAGGCCACGCGCCGCGCCGACAGGCGCAGCAACTCGCCCTGGCCTCGCAGCGCCAGCTCCAGCAGGGCGCGCAGGCGCGGCTCGCGCGGGATCGGCGCCGCGCGCCAGCGCTCCAGGAGAGCCACGTGGAGCGGATGGAGGTCGGGGCCGGGCATCGGCGCGCGTCCAGGGTAGCCCCGGGGGCTCCGCGCGGCGAGAATCGGCGGCTTGCTGCTCGACCGCGCCATTCTGCGCGAGATCGCTCTCCGCCTGCTGATGGTCTCGGCGGGCGTGGTGTTCCTCATCGGCCTCGGCGGCGCAATCCGCGCCTCTTCCATCAGCCAGGGCGCGCCGCTGTGGGTGCCGCTGACCCTGGTGCCGCTGATCGTCGGCCAGGCCCTGCCCTACTTCCTGCCGCTGGCCATGCTGACTTCGGTGGTGCTGTCCTACGGCCGCATGGCCGCCGACGGCGAGGACGTCGCCGCATTCGCCGCCGGCGCGCATCCGGCGCGCCTGCTCCTGCCCGCCGCCGCCGCCGGGCTCGGTCTCGCGCTGTTGACGCACCCGCTCAGCTCGGAGTTGCTGCCGGACATGTACCGCCGCATGCGCGAGCTCGCGGCGCAGGTCAAGGTCGCCGCGCTCGAGAACACCGATCCCAGCGAGAGCAAGCTCGAGTTCGGCGGCCTGCACCTGATGTGGAACGGCCGCGACGAAGACGGCGCGTTCCTCGACGTGCTCCTGCAGGTGCGCGCCTCCGCTCCCGCCGGCGCCAAAGTGAGCGCGGCCGGCCAGCGCCTCGACGCGCCGCAAGCCGATCCGGATGCGCCCGCAACTGCCGCGCCCAGCTCTGCGCCGGGCGCGCTCGATGAACTGCGCATCCGCGCCGATCGCGCGCGCATGCGCGTGGACGGAGGCTCGCTGGTCTTCTCCTTCAAGGGCATGCGCGCCTTCAGCGAGAGCGGCGCGCAGCAGGGCTGGAGCGTGCAGAACGACGGCTGGAGCAGCGTGGTGATCGACCTCGACGAGCTGGCCGAGGCGCAGGCGCCGGAGCTGCGCCCCAAGGACCAGCCTTCAGCGCGACTGCGCGCGCTCATCGCCGATCCCGCCACCGATCCCGAAACCGCGCGCGAGGCCCTCTACGCGCTGCATCAGCGCCGCGCGATGTCGGCCGCCGCCCTGCCGCTGTCCTTGATCGGCGCCCTGCTCGGCTGGCGGCTGCGCCGCGGCGGCATGCTCGCCGGCTTCGGCGCCGCCATGGCGCTGCTCGTCCTCATCTTCTACCCCAGTTATTACCTGGGAGAAGGATTGTTTGACAACGAGGTCCTGCCGGCGATTCCGGCGGCCTGGCTGCCGTTCCTGATCCTGCTGCCGCTCGCGGCCTTCTTCGCGCGCGGCGCCTCCCGCCGCGGCTGACCATGCAGCGCTTCGACCGCTACCTGCTGCGCGTCTACCTGTCCTGGTGGCTGGTGGTGGCCGCCGCCATGTGCGGCCTCTTCACCGCCCTGAAGCTGCTCGGCAAGAACGACGAGATCCAGCAGGCGGACCGCTTCGGCCTCGGCACCGGCGACCTGCTGCGCTTCGCGCTGCTCGAGCAGCCGTTCCAGCTGCTGCTCTTCGGCCCCTACGTCACGCTGCTGGCGGCGCTCGGCGCCGTCACGCAGATGCTGCGCCACCGCGAGCTGATTCCGGTGCTCGCCTCCGGCCGCTCGGCGCTGCGCGCGCTGGCGCCGATCCTGCTGGCGGCGCTCGGCCTGGCGCTGGCGCTGGCGTGGGCGCGCGAGAGCGCCGCGCCGCGCATCCTCTCCGAGCACGAGAATCTCGAGCGCCGGTTCTTCTCACAGGTGATCTGGTCCCCGCGCGACCTGTGGGTGCGCGGCCCCGGCGACGCGCGCCTCCACGCCGGTCTGTTCGTGCCGGCCTCGAGCGGCGGGCCGCGCATCGAGGGCCTGCAGGTGTTCCTGCGCTCCAGTTCCGGCGACGAGATGCTCGATGCGGCCTCCGCCGCGTGGAACGGATCGGCGTGGGAACTCACGGGCGGCCGCCTGCTCTCGCCGCGCGGCGAGGAGGCGCAGACGCATTTCGCGCGCGCCGGCCTCGGCCCCGCCGACTGCGAGCGCGCCTGGTTCGCGCGCGTGCGCCCGCTCGACCTCTCGATCGCCGACTGCGCGGCGCTCCTGGCCGGCGATCCCGGCCACCGCCAAGCCGCGACCCTGGCCTGGAGCTGGCGCCTCGCGCCGCTGGTGCCGGTGCTGCTCATCCTGCTGAGCCTGCCGTTCGTGCTGCGCTTCGAGCGCAAGACCTCGTGGGAGGGACTCGCGGGCGGATTGGCCCTGTGCGGCGTGTATTTCGTGGTCGAGCTGCTGCTGCGCGATCTCGGCGGACGCGGCGCGCTGTCGCCGTTCTGGGCCGGCGCCGGACCGGTCGCGCTGTTCGGCGGGCTGGCGCTGGTGGGCCTGGGCCGCGCCAGCACCTGAGCGCCGACCGGTATCATTCCTGCATGGACGCTCGCGCGCTGAAGGCCTGGCTGGAGCAGCCCTTTCCGCTGCCGGCCCGCGGCCTGATGCGGCGCGTGCCCGGCGGCGGCTACGTGGCCTTCGGCGCGATCGTCACCGGCGACGTCGAATTGGGAGAGGATTCCTCCGTCTGGTTCGGCTGCGTGATCCGCGGCGACGACGCGCCGATCCGCATCGGCGCGCGCACCAACGTGCAGGACGGCACCGTGATCCACGCCGACACGGGCAAGGAGCACCGCATCGGCGCCGACTGCACCATCGGCCACCAGGCCACGCTGCACGGCGTCGAGATCGCCGACGGGGTGCTGATCGGCATGTCCTCGACCGTGCTCGGCGGCGCGCGCATCGGCGAGGGCGCCGTGATCGCGGCCGGGGCGCTGGTCAAGGAGAACGCGGTCGTGCCGCCGCGCGCGCTGATGGCCGGCGTGCCCGCGCGCATGGTGCGCGAGGTTTCCGAGAAGGAGGTCGCGTTCATGCGCCTCTCCATTCCGCACTACGTCGAGCAGGCCAAGGCTTATCTGGCCGCCACCGATGCCCTCCTCCGCGACGGCGCTCGCTGAGGCCGAAGCGCGGCTCCGGGGCATCCTCGCGCCCTGGCCCGGAGCGGCGATCGCCTTCTCCGGCGGCGTGGATTCCACCGTGCTGCTGGCCGCGGCCCTCGAGTGCCTCGGGCCGGACCGCACGCTGGCGCTGATCGCCGACAGCCCGTCGCTGGCGCGGCGCGAACTCGACGAGGCGCGCGCGCAGGCCGCCGCGCTGGGCGCGCCGCTGCTCGTGCTTCAGACCGGCGAGTTGAGCGATCCGCGCTACCAGGCCAATTCCGGCGACCGCTGCTTCTGGTGCAAGGAGGCGCTGTTCCAGGCCGCCGAGCCCGTCGCGCGCGCCCGCGGCTTCGTGCTCTGCTACGGCGAGCACGCCGACGATCTGACGGAGGACCGGCCCGGCGCCCGCTCGGCCGCGGCGCGCGGCGTGCGCGCGCCCCTGCGCGAGGCGGCGTGGACCAAGTCTGACATCCGCGCCTTCGCGCGCGCGCGCGGACTGACGGTCGCCGACAAGCCGTCCTCACCCTGCCTGGCATCGCGCCTTCCCGTGGGAGTGGCGGTCAGCCGCGAGGCTCTCTCACAGGTCGAGCGATTGGAAGAGTCGGTGCGCGCGCGCGGCTTCAGCATCCTGCGCGCCCGCCATCTCTCCTCCTCAGCCGTCGCGCTGGAACTGGACGAGGCCGAACTGCCGCGCGCCGCCGCGCTCGAGCCTCTCCTGCGCGCCGACGCCGCGCTCGCGGGCTACGCGGAGTTCACGCTGCGCGCCTACCGGCGCGGCGCGGTCGCGGGCGCGATCGAAGTCTGAGGCGCGCCGGGCTCAGCGCGGCTGCTGGCCGCGGCGGTGGTATTCCTCGAGCCAGCGCCGGTAGCGCGCGGGCACTTCGGTGCCCGCGGAATTCTGCAGCGCCTCCTGGAGCCTCGGCGGCAGCAAGCCCCAGCGCCGGTAGTTGGCGGGCGGCTGGCCGGTGAGCGGCGGACCCGTGGGGGGGGGAGCCAATCCTTGATTCTGCTCCTGATGGCCGCCCGCGGTCGGGCTGTCCGCATTGGCGCCGCCCTGACCCTGGCCGGACGAGTTGGTCCGGTCCGAATTCTGCTTCTGGCCGGGTTTACCAGCCGACGGCTGGTGCGAGGGGTTGCCTCACGATCCGGCGGCTCATGAACTGGGCGGCAGGAGCTGAATCAGGGCTTCCAGATCCGCGGTCAATTGATCCAGAGAACTCTTGGCGGCCTGCAGGCCGTCACTCCGTTCGGCCGGAGAGGGCGCCGGAAGCTCGACGGCTTCGCGCACCTTCCGGTCAGCCAGGTCGTACGAACTGCGGAGCTTCTCGATGGCGGCCAGGATCTGCTCCTTGGTTCCGGGAGCCGGCGGCGCTTCCTGCTCCTGGGGCAAGGCGGCCGGAATCAGGCTGGCGAGCAGGAACGCGGTGAGTGTGAGCATGGCGTGTTCTCGGGTTCATGCTGAAGAAGGTTCGACTCGCGCGGCCTCCAGGTAGTCGGCCGGAGCTCAGCGCGGCTGCTGGCCGCGGCGGTGGTACTCCTCGAGCCAGCGCCGGTAGCGCGCGGGCACCTCGGTGCCCGCGGAATTCTGCAGCGCTTCCTGAAGCCGCGGCGGCAGCAGGCCCCAGCGCCCATAGTTGGCGGGCGGCTGGCCGGTGAGCGGCGGACCCGTGGGGGGGGGAACCTGGCCTTGGTTCTGGTCCTGGGCGCCTCCCTCCTCATCGTCGCGTGGATCGCGGCCTTGCTGATCCTCGCCGCCGGCGCTGGACTGCGGCTTGCGCTGGCCGGAACTCCCGGAGCCGTCGCTCGGCGGCGGCGGCTCGGGCTCGGGCAGGATCTCCAGCAGCGCGTCCATGTCCTTGACGAGCTGCTGCAGCGCCACGCCGGCGGTGGCCAGGCCGCGCTCGCGATCGGCGGGCTGGGGAGCGGACACCTCGACCGCCTCGCGCACGCGCTGATCCGCCAGATCGAAGGTTTGCCGCAACTGCTCGATCGCCGCCAGCACGTCTTCCATGCTCACCGGCTCCTGCGAGGGAGCGGGTACCGGGACCGGCGGCGGCTCGGCGGGCAGCGGCTGCTCCGGCTCCTGGGCGGCCGCGGGCGCGGCGGCGAGGAGGAGGATCAGCCAGAGCGCGGCGGCGCGGCTCACAGATCCTCCGTGCCGGCGTCCTGCGCGCTCTGCATGCGGGCCAGCATGTCCTCGAACTGGCGACGCAGCTCCAGCTGGCGCTCGAGCAGGCGCTGCAATTGCTGATCCTCGCCGGCGTCGGAGTCGATGCCGGCGCGCGCGTAGCTCTCGAATATCTTGCGCGTCCAGTCCAGGTCGCGGCTCAGGCTCTCCTGCATCCGCTTCAGCAGCTGCAGCTCGGTCGCGAAGTTGACCAGCGGGCTCTCCTGCTCTTTCTCACCTTCCGCGGGCTGGCCCTCCTGGGGCTCGCCCTGTTCCATCTTGCGCCGGATCCGCTCCTCCTCGGTGCGGATGGCGTCGATCAGGGTTTCCCAGTTGAGAGTGAGATCGGCGGCCACCTGCAGGGCGTGCTCGTCCGCCTGCAGGCGCGGCGGCCCGATCTCGATGGCGAGGCGCCGGTGATCTTCCTCGATGCCGTGCAGGAAGAAGGGGAAGGTGCTGGCGCCCAAGGTTTCGATCTTCACGAGCAGGTTCTGCGTGGCGGCTCCCAGATCCTGCTCGGCGCGCGAAGCCTGGCGCAGCCGGGCGCGCTGAGCGCGCGACAGAGATTCGGCGCGGGTCTCGGTCAGCTCCTTCAGCGCGTCCTCCTCGGTGCGGTGGGCGCTCAGGATCTGCTCGGCGATCACGCGCACGTTCTCCAATTCCTGCATGCGCTGGCGCTGCTCGAGCTGCTCCAGCTCCTTCTTGGCCTGCTCGATGGCATCGCGCAGCGCTTCTTCGGCCTTCTTCTGCTCTTGGGCGGCGCGCTCCTGGCTCTGTCGCTGCTCCTGCGGGCTCGGTTGCTGCTGCTGACCGGGTTGCTGTTGCTGTCCGGGTTGCTGTTGCTGTCCGGGTTGCTGTTGCTGACCGGGTTGCTGTTGCTGACCGGGTTGCTGCTGCTGACCGGCTTGCTGCTGCTGTCCCGGTTGCTGCTGCTGTCCCGGTTGCTGCTGCTGTCCCGGTTGCTGCTGCTGTCCCGGTTGCTGCGGTTGACCGGGTTGCTGCGGTTGACCCGGTTGCTGCGGTTGACCCGGTTGCTGCTGTTGACCGGGTTGCTGTTGCTGACCGGGTTGCTGTTGCTGACCGGGTTGCTGTTGCTGACCGGGTTGCTGCTGCTGACCGGGTTGCTGCTGTTGACCCGGTTGCTGTTGCTGACCCGGTTGCTGTTGCTGACCCGGTTGCTGTTGCTGACCCGGTTGCTGCGGTTGCTGTCCTTCCTGCGGCTCGCCGGACTGCGGCGGTTCCTGGCCCGAGGCCTGGTTCAACTGCTCAGCGGCTTGCTTGGCGTGCTGCCCGGCCTCCGACGCCTGCGACGAGCGCCGCTCCGCGCCCATCTTCGCGATCTCCTCCGCCAGCCTCCGCTGCTGCTCAGCCAGCTGCGCCAACTCCTTCTGCAGCGCCTTCATTTCCGCGCTCGGCTCGGCGGCGGCGGCGGAGTTCGCCGGATTCGCGTTCGCCGAATCCGCGTTCGCCTGGGCCGCCTGCTGCTGCAGCGCCTCGTTCTGCTTGCGCAGCGCCTCCTGCCGCTTCCGCAATTCCTCCAGTTCCTGGATGTGCTGCTGCAGATCCACCTGCCGCTGCTCCTGCTCCGCGGATCTCTGCGTCTCGAGCAGCAACTCCAACAACTGTTCCAGCACCTGAATCGCCTCGGCCTGCGCGCTCAGCGCGGTGCCGGTGCGCAGCGCCGCCAGATCGCCGGCGATGGCCTCGATCACGCTCGCCAGCTCCGCGCCGTTCTCGACGCTCTTCAGCCGCGCCGCAGCCTGCGCCAGCAGATCGGCGCGCGCCGCGCGGCCTTCGGCGCGGTCCCGCAGCTCGAGGGTCTCCAGCAGCTTCGTCAGCCGGCGGACCTGCTCGGCCACGAGCCGCTGATCGGAGGCCAGCCGGCCCAGCTGGACCGCGTCCTGCGCGGCGGCGGCGGGCGCCAGCAGCGCGAACAGTCCCAGAACGAGCAGGCAGGGCAGGCGCATGGAGGGGACGCAATGAAGCATACGCCCCAGCCCCTTTATCGTCCGCTGACTTCCTGGGTACGCAGGTGAATTTCGCGCTGCCTCTGAATGAGGTCCCGCAGCAGGTTCACGGCGCTTTGATAGTCCTCCCAGACGGTCAGGATCTCGAGAATCCGGTCCAGATCGGCCAGGAGAGCCTGCGCCGGCGGCACCGGATCGGCCTGGCTGGCAAGCGCTGCCTCCAGCTCCTGAGCCGGCCCGCGGCGCGCCCCCAGGAGCGCGGTGCCGAGATCCGCGAGCAGCCCGGTGCGCTCGAAGGGGCGCGGCAGGCCGGCGGCAGCCCACGCGTCCAACAGGCTCCCGGAGCCGGTGCGCGGCAGCAGCAGGGCGGACTCCAGCGCCGCGGTGAAGGCGGCAGTGCCCTCGTCGAGGCCGGCCCAGGCGCGCGTGATGAGCTCGGTCTCGACCTCGCCGACGAGCGCATCGAGATCGCGCCGCGCGCGCCGCGCGAAGGCCGACGTCAGGCTCTCGCTGCTCCGCAGGCTGGTGGCGAGGCGGTCGCGCAGGCCGGCCAGCTGCTCGCGCACTTGCACCAGCCGCTCGGCCTGCCTCTGGTCGAAGACTCCGGGCGCCACCACCTCGATCCACGGAGTGGTGGCGCGGCTGGTCTGGCCTTCCGGCTGCGCGCGATCCACGGCGCGCACCTCCACCTGCAGCCGCTGCTCGGAGAATGCCTCCGCGCTCTCGGCCGCGGGCACCGCCAGGCGCAGCACCTGGCGCAGGCTGAGCTGGCCGGGGCTGGCCAGTTCGCGCTCGGCGCCGGCGAAGTCGCGCACCGTCACGCTGCCGAGGCCGAAGTCCTCGCTGACTTCGAGGGCCAGCGGCACTTCCGCGCCCGGCACGGTGATCCAGCGGCCCTGCGGGAAGAGCAGGCGCAGCTGCGGCGCGCGGTCGGCCTCGGCCTCCCAGCGCAGAACCGCCGCGCGGCGCCGCAGGAAGCCGTCGGTGCTGGTGAGCGAGAGGGCGATCTCGTCCGACTGCGTGGCGGCGAATTGCATCCGGAATCCGCCCGCGCCGTCCGCGGCCACCTCGACCGCCGAGCCGTCGAGGCGCTCGGCGCGCACCTCCGTCACCGGACGGTCGGTGCCGAAGCGCACGTCGAACTCGGTGCCGCGCAGCACGCGCCACTCGAATCCGGCGCCTTCCTCCGCTGGCGCGCCGGTGTAGGCCGGCGGCGTCACGCGCACCAGCCAGTCGCTGACGGCGGGCGCGTCGCCGACGTCGACCCGCAGCTCGGGCAGGCCGTCATCGTCGTCGCCGCCGCGGAACTCCAGGCTCCAGCCCTCCTCGGCGGGGGGCAGGCGCAGGAGGAATTCGCCGCCGCCCGCGGGCAGCAGATGGCGCGCGCCGCTGCCGAGCCCGCGCACGCTCACGCGCTCGGGAATTTTGCCGACGGCCTGCACGCGCACGGTCGCGACGCTGCCGCGCGCGATCGCGACCCGGAAGGACTCGTTGCCGGCGGGCTCGAGCGGCATCGGGTCGGCCGCGCCTTCGACGTAGAGCGGCAACAGCTCGAGGCGCGTGTCCGAAGGCCAGGGGACGCTCTGGCCGGCGAGCCGGCGCGCGAAGATCCAGGCCTCGGCGGGCTGCAGCGCGGCCAGCAGCGCGAGGCCGGCGGTGGCGGCGGCGCCCGCCATCAGGCTGCGGCGCGCGCGGCCGCTCGGCACGCTGGACCGCACGGCGCGCTCCTGGGCGGCGGCCGCGGCCTCCGCTTCCTGACGGATGGCGTGATGGAAGTCCGGAGAGCCGCCCGCGGCCGGATCGGATGCCTCGGACAGATCCACGGCCGTGGCCAGCACGTCGCGCAGGCTGGGATCGTTGCGCTCGAGCCAGGCGGCGAGGTCGCGCGCGCCGGGGCGGCGGCGCATCGGCACCAGCAGGTCCGCGCGCACGTGCCAGAGCCAGAAGCCGAGCAGCGCCAGCGTCAGGGCCAGGCGCGCGGGCGTCGGCGGATCGAAGACGCGATCCAGCAGGTAGAGACCGAGCAGCGCGGCGCACAGCTTCCAGGCGGCGCGGCCGAGGCCGTAGGTGAAGAGCACGCGGAACAGCCGACGCTCGAGCGCGCCGAGGGCGCGCCGCACTTCGCGCGGCAGATCGGAGCGGCTCAACGCTGGAAGATCGGCAGGTATTCCTTCGGCATCTGCAGGATCAGGCAGGCGGTGGCCGTGCCGTAGGCCGGGCCGGGGCCGACCGCGTTCGGAAACGAGCCGTCGGGCTTCTGCATGAAGAGCAGCTCGCGCTGGATCACGTCCAGGTAGTGGCGGTAGCGCTCGCCTCCCGCGATGTGGAACGCCTGCACCGCGTAGTAGTGCCCGTAATAGAAGAAGTAGTGCCCGTCGAGATTGCGCCCGTGGTAGCGCGTGACGTTGACCAGGTCTTCCTCGAGGCGCTGCATCCCGGCCTCGATGTCGGCGTCCGAGTAGACGCCGGCGCCGTGCAGGATCGTGATGCCGGCGGCGGTCAGCGCGAAGGAGGCGCGGCTGTTCTCCTCGGGCTGGTAGCGGAACGAGCCGGGCCGCGAGCCGAAGTGATAGCTGGCGGCAGGATCGCTGGCGCGCACCGCGCTCTTGCGCACGTATCCCACCGCCCGCTCGATGGTGGTGACCGGCACCTGGATGCCGATGTTGCGCGCGGCGCGCAGCGCCATGACCTGGCATGCCGACACGGACATGTCGGCGTCGGCCACGTGCGGCTGGTAGCGCCAGCCGCCGTCGGTGTTCTGGCTCGAGACGATGAGATCCACCGCGCGCTGCAGGGCCGGGCGCACGTCCTCGCGCTCGGTGAGCCCGTAGGCCTCGGCCAGGAAGAGCGTGCCGAACGCGTGCGCGTACATGCGCGACTCGTTGGCGGTGATGTACCCGTCCTCGTGCACCTGCTTGAGCATCCAGTCGAGCGCGCGCTCGACCACCGGACCGTAGACGCCGCGTCCCGGCACGTGGCCGCCGGCCAGGAAGGCCATGCCCGCCAGCGCCGTCACGCCGACGTGCTCCGCGTTCTCGTTCCACGTCTCGTAGCCGTCCTCGAGTTTGTAGCCGACGTCGGCCAGCCAGGCGCCGGAGGGCTGCTGCGTCTTGGCCAGCCAGGCCAGGCCGGCGTCGGCCGCCTGCAGCGCCTCGCGCGACAGCGGCGCCATCTCCAGGGCTTCCTGGGCGGAGGGCGCGGGGGCCGGCGCGAGAGCGAGAGCGAGCAGGAGCGGGATCATCGCGGGTCTCCGTACAGAGTCAGAGTATCGCCGTTGCGCACGAGCAGCGCGCCGGGCACGAGGTCCACGCGCACCTGGTCCACGCCGGTGCCGGCCCAGTCGGCGCCGGCGCGCGCGCGCACGCGGCCGTCGGGCTCGATCAGCAGGATTTCCAGGCGCGGATTGGCGGCGGCGCTCGCGCGCAGGAGCAGCGGCAGCACCCAACCGTCGCGCGCTTGGCGCGGATTGGGCTGATTCGACTGCAGGTCGCGGAAAGCCAGATCGGGGAGCAGGCAGGTCCAGGCCGGAGCCTCGGCGCTGGGCCCGTAGGCCTCGACGCGGATCGAGCCGTCCGGCTCCGGCGCCAGCACCAGCGCCTGGGTCGGCACCGGATCCACGTTGCGCTTGTACTCGCTGTCCACCAGCTGCAGGATGCGCGCCTCCGGATTCGCGAGGCGGATCACGCGCGGCGCCGCGGTTCCCGGCGTGAGCCAGTGCAGCAGGCGCGCCTCCGGAGCGGCGGAGCGGTTCGGCGACTGCAGGGTCCAGGCCAGCCCCGGACCGACGCGCACGCGGCGCAGGAATTGCCCCTCGTAGGGCAGTTGCAGCGGCGCGGCGCCGGGGCCGGCGCGCACCAGCCAGCCGATGGGCGGATTGTTGCGGTTCAGCAGGTACTGCACCGTGCCGCCGGCGAGGGTGGCGGTCGGCAGATCCACGCCGTTCATCGGCGTGGCCAGCGCGAAGGCCAGCGGCGGCGCGTCGAAGCGCAGGTCCACGCGGTAGCCGATGGCCGCGTTCTCCTCGAGCACGAAGAGGAACGAGTCGGCATGGCGCAGCTCGATGCGGCGGCCCGGATGCCCGGGGAGATCCTCCTCCAGGTAGGCCTCGCCGGAACGCGCGTCGAGCACGGCCACGCGCAGGAAACCTTGCTGCGCCTGCAGCACCAGCGCGACCAGGCCGTCGCCCAGGGCCAAGGGCTGCGCGTTGTCGGCGAGATCGGCCGGCAGCGGCAGTTCGAGCAGCTTGCCGTCGAGGCCGAAGTGCAGGATGCGGTCGCGCACCACCAGAGCGCAGCCGTCGGCGGTGGCGATCACCGTTTCGTTGCCGCTGAGGCGCCGGCCCGAGATCGGGTAGGCCTGCATTTCGGTGGAGCGTCCGGGTTCGAAGGCGCAGAGCTGCAGGGCGCCGCGCGCCGGCACCCAGGCCAGCGCAGCGCCCGCCGCGCCGCCGCGCACGAGCAGAGGCGGACCGTGATACGCCTTGCGGCTGCCGCCGGCCGCGAGCTGCCGCGGCGCCTCCGGCAGCGGCGCGGGGGGGGGGAACCAGCGCGCCAGGTCCGGCCAAGAGCGCTCGGGCTGGCCGTGCTCGCGGCGCCAGCGCGCGCGGATCACGCGTTGCGCGCGCGGCAGATCCTCGCGCGCGACCTCGCGCGCGAGCGCCTCCTGCGCCGCCGTGGTGCCGCCGAAGGCGCGCAGGAATTCGGCGCTGCACGCCGAGCGCGCCAGGAGGTCGCGGCCGTCCTGCTCGTAGGCGGCGCGCTCGGCGGCGTTCTGCAGCAGCATGCCCAGCGCCGCCTCGGCCCAGTCCTGCAGCGGGCGGCCGTCCACGGTCAGGCCGCCGTCGGAGGGCAACAGCAGCAGATCGGTCAGAGTGCGGCGCGCGGCCAGCTCGCGATCGCCGGCGAGCGCGCGCAACGCGCGCGCGCGGCCGGTGACGGCGGCGCCGGCGGCCCGGCGTCCGTCGTGCAGCGGCAGCGGCCGGCCGGGCCAGCGCTCGGCGGCGGCGATCGCGCGCGCGACGCCGGGCCGCAGCGGCTGCAGCAGGAACGGATCGTCCAGCAGCAGGCCGCAGGCGGATTCCGCGAGCGCCGGCTCCGGGCCGTCCAGCAGCGCGAGCAGGAGCGGCTCCGCGCGCTCGAGCTGGCCTGCCTGCAGCCAGGCGCGCGCCGCGAGCAGCCGCAGGCTCGCGGATTGAGGCGCGAGATCGGGGCGCGCCGCCAGCGCCGCGGCCGACTCCGCGAGCTGGCGCGCGTTGTCCGGCTGGGCGCTGAAGTCGAGGTTCAGGGCCACCGGCAGGACCTCGGCGAGCGTCGCGAGATCGAGCTGCGGATCGCGGAAGGCGGCCGTGATCGAGCGCAGGCTGCCGAACGCGGCGAGGCCGTCGGTGCGCTCGACGAACAGCAGTCCGGGCGCCGCCTGGACCGCGCCGGAGGCGAGCCGGTCGCCCGCGAAGTCGAGCGCGATGCCGCCGAACGCCAGCGGCTCCGACGCGAAGCGCACGACCGCCTCGTGCAGCAGCGGCAGGAGGATCTCGCCCTGGATCAGCGCGCCCAGGCGCGAGGCCTTGAGCTGGCCGCCCTCCTCGTACACCGGGGCGGAATGCATCGTCTGGCCCGCGCTCGGCGGGCGCAGCAGCGTCAGGCGCGAGCCGGAGGCCCACACGCCGTCGCGCTGCATGCCGAGCAGCGTGAACAGATGGCGCTCCGACTCGTCGAGCGCCGGCCACTCCGCGAGCAGGCTGCCGTCCGCCGCGCCGAGCAGGAAGATGGACTCGGCGTCCACCGGCGCCCACGCGACGCGCCCGCCGTCGCTGACGCCGAGGTTGCGGCCGAGCAGCTGCGGGCGGATGGCGACGCGGCCGGTTTCGGTCGGCCTCACTTCCATGCGCGGGTAGAGGCGCGTCCACAGCGCCGCGCCGGTCGCCGGATCGAGCGCGTGGAAGGAGCCGAGGTGGCTGCAGACCAGCACGCGCTCCGGATCGGCCAGCGGGGGGGGGGTGGCGAGCTCCACCAGCACGTTGCCGAAGAGATTGGTCTCGAGCTGGCCGCTCGCGAGATAGCGGCGCCACAGGATGCGGCCGGTGCGCAGATCGAGGGCCAGCAGCGAGCAGTCGATCGTGCCGACGGCGTCGTAGACCGGCAGGAACACGCGGCCGGCCGAGACGGCCGGCGGGCCCGCGGCCAGGTCGCGCGGCGCGGAGCGGCCTTCCTCCCAGCCCGTCCGCATCTTCCACAGCAGCGTGCCGTCGCGCGCGTCGAGCGCGACGAGGCGGCGCGCCGGCATCAGGCGCCGGATCGGGATGCGCATGTACGAATCGAGGCGGCCGAGCGGCTCGGCCTCGTGGACGACCGCCAGCAGCACGCCTTCGGCCAGCACCGGCGCGGTCAGATAGTGCTTCGAGACCGCGTCGCGCAGCCGGTCCGCGCCCTCCATCAGCTCCCAGCGCGGATCGGCGCCGTAGCGCCACAGCTCGCGGCCGGAGCCCGCCTCCAGCGCCAGCACTTCGTAGCCGTCGCTGGCGTAGACGATGCCGCCGCCGATCGCGAGCCGGTGGCGCACTTCGCCGTCGCTGTTGGAGCGGCCTTCGAACTCGCGGCTCCAGAGCGGCTGCAGCACCGCGGTGTCGAGCAGCGGCAGGCGCGGATCCTGCAGATCGCGCACCGCGGGCAGGCGCTGCGCGGCCTCCGGCTCCGGCAGCATCCGGCCGGCCGCGGTCCAGTCCGGCAGGCGGCCCTCGCCGTCGAGCAGGCGCGCGCGCTCCGGCTGCCCGCGATCGAGCCACAGCTCCGCCGCGGCCAGCCGCGCGCGCGTGCCGGCTGCGAGGCCGGCGTAGGTGCGCGCCAGCGCTTCGAGGCGCGGCAGGTCGGGCGGATCGAGCGCCGCCTGCAGCTGCTCGTTCGCGCGCGCGCCGTAGAGGCGCTCGCGCTGCGCCTGCCAGGCCGGCGGAAGTTGTGAGAGACGCGCGACCGCGGCGGCGGCGGCGCCGCGGAAATGGTTGGCCTCGACGGCGGGCAGCAGCAGCGCGGGATCGGCCTCGGCGGTCTCCTGCAGCAGCGCGAGTCCCGCCTCGATCCGCCCTTCGGCGAAGAAGGCTTCGGCGTCGGCCAGCCGCGCCGCAAGTTCGCGGTTGACGGGCAGCGTCGTGCCCTGCGTGGACCCCTCCTGCGGAACTGCCGGCAGCAGCGCGCACAGGGCCAGGAGCAGCGGAGCCATGTCCCTTCCTAGGATAGGTTCATGGATTTGCGGATGATCCACTCGCCCGCCGCCAGGAGCAGCAGGGCGGCCAGGATCCAGCGCGGATCCACCGGCTCGCGGCGGCTGGCCAAGACGCGCGTGACGCGCTCGGAGCCGTCGAGGCGCTCGAGCAGAGCGCCGGCTTCCTCGGCCAGCAGGAACTGGCCGCCGGTGCGCTCCGCCAGAAGGCGCAGGGCGGCGGCGTCGGGGGTGGTGCGCGCCATCTCGCGCGAGGGCAGCACCACGTCGAAGCGCGCGGTGGCCACCGGCTCTGCGCCCGGCGCCTCCGGATTGGGCAGCGCGATGAGGAACGATCCGGGCACGGTGGCGCGGAAGCGGCCGCGGAAGATGCCGGGCCGCTGATCCTCGGCCAGCAGGGGCAGAGGCTCGTCGCGGCCCTCGATCTGCGCCAGGATCTCGTCGGCCGCGTAGGGCTGATAGGCCTCGTCGAGCAGGCGCCCTTCCACCTGCACGAATCCGCCGATCTCGACCGTCGCCGGATCGAGGTCGAGGCGCGCGCGCCCTTGCTCGCCGCGCAGTCGCGTGGCCGCGACCTGCCGCAGCGTCGTGCGCCAGAAGCGCTCGAGATAGGTTTCGCCTTCGGGGAAGCGCCAGCGCCAGCTCTCGTCGGTGCCGATCCAGCCGACCCAGCCCTCGGGCGCGAACGTGCCGGCCGCGATCACGTACGGGCCGTAGTTGTTGCCGAGCTTCTCGTGCACCAGCCAGGCAGTGGCTCCGGGGCGCAGCCGCTCGACCGGCATGAACCACTGCAGCGGCGTGGAGTTCTCCCACAGCGCCTGATTGCGCGCGGGATCGGCGTCCAGCATCGCGACCGGGCTGGGGCGCTGCGGATCGGGCGGAGTCGGGCGGAACTCGCCGCTGGGCGGCTGGCCTTCGCGGCCGAGGATCACCGGCAGCAGCGGCTCCAGCGCGGTGCCGATCAGCGCGCGCGGAATGTGGCGCGGGCCCGCGAGCAGCAGCAGGCCGCCGCCGCGCTCGACGAAGCCGGCCACCGCGTCGAGGAAGCGGCTGCCGTCGAGCGGATCGTTGGTGAGCCGGCTCGGCTCGGCCTCGCCGAGGATCACCACGTCGTAGGCCGCGAGCAGGGCGTCGGCGTCCACCGGCAGGCTCAGCAGCGGCCCGACGTCGCTCGAGTGCTCCTGCACGAAGCCGGGGCTGACGTCGGCGAGCCAGCACTGCAGTTGCACGTCCATTTCGGAGCGCACGAGCCGCCGCTGCAGGAAGGTGTACTCCCAGCGCGCGCGGCCTTCGACGTAGAGCACGCGCAGCTTGACCCGGCGCACCTCGACGGTGAAGGCCAGCCGGTTGTTGGCGAGCGCGGTCTCGCCGGGCGCGGCCTCCACCTCGGCCACGAGGCGCCGCTCGCCCTCGCCTTCGAGGCGGGCGGTGAGCGTGAACGGCGCGCCGTCGGCGGCGGGCGCGGGCTCGCGCCGCTCGTCGAGGACGTTGCCGCTCTCGTCGAGCAGGCGGATCCGCGCCTCGGGCGGCAGTCCGGCGCCGGAGCCGCGCAGCCGCAGGCTGAACAGGCCGACGTCGCCGCTGATCAGCCGGTCCGGCGCGCTGATCTTCTCGAGCGCCCAGTCCGGCGACTCCTCGGCGCGCCCGATCAGCACCGCGTGCGCCTTCACGCCCTCGGCGCGCAGGCGCTCGGCCGCCTCCTGCATCTCCGCGCCCTGGTTGGATCGCCCGTCGCTGATCACGATCACGTCGGGAATCTGGCGCCCGCGATACTCCTCGGCGAGAGCCAGCAGCGCGTCCGGCACGCTGGTGCTCTGGCCGCGTCCCTGCAGCGTGCTGCCGTCGGCCGCGGTGGCGCCGATGCCGCCGGCGAATTTCCAGGCCTCCAGCGCGTAGCGCTGGGCCAGCGTCGTGGCGAAGCCGTCCGTGGTCAGAACCGCCTTCAGCCGGTCGAGCCGCGTGCCCGCCGCTCCCGCGTCGGCCGTCTGCATGGATGCCGAGTCGTCGAGCAGGAGGGCCAGAGGCGCCGGCTCGTCGCGCGTCTCGTCGCGGCGCCAGTAGGGGCCGAAGCAGAGCGCGGCGACGAACGCCAGCAGCGCGGCGCGCAGGATCCACGCGGCGGCGCGCCGGCGGCCGGCCTGGCGATGCACGCGGTAGGCCCACCACGCGAGCAGCAGCACCGCCGGCGCCAGCACGAGGCCGAGCAGCCACGCGGGCGGCAGCGCGCTGAAGTCGAGGCTGCTCACAGGCGGCGGCGGTCCTGCCAGGCCGCGAGCAAGGTCTCGGCCACGAAGAGGCCGAGCACGATCTTCCAGAACAGCAGCGAGTAGTCGGCGCGCGCGCCCTCGCTGCTCTCCTCGAGCAGCGACTCCTCGTCGGCGCTGCGCAGCAGCACGCCGGGCGGCAGCAGCGCGCGCAGCGAGCTGGAGTCGGCGGCGCGCAGGTCGCTCTCGAGCGGCGGCGTGCCGACCGCGAGGCGGTACTCGACTTTGCGGTCGCTGCCGTCGTCGTCGATCAGGCTGGCCTCGGCGCGCCAGATGCCGGCGCTGCCGACGGCCGGATGCAGCAGCACGCGGCTCGTGCGCTCGCCCGGCGCGCTGCTCCACGTGACCTGCACCGCCGCGCGCGCGCCTTCGGGATCGCGCAGGATCACCTCGAGCGGCGCGGCCGGCAGCAGGATCTCCAGCGGCTGGCCGACTTCCACGGCCGCCGGGAATCCCGTGGCGGGCGCGAGATGGAAGATCAGGTCGTAGAGCAGGGCCAGCGTGCCGCTCGCGACTTCCTCCATGCGGTTCCACGTCGAGTGCGGCGCGGCGGCCAGCCACGCGACCATGCCGGGCCCGGCGCGCTCCTCGACCAGCGCGGCGCCGGCGTCGGCCAGGGCTTCGTCGCGGGTGAAGGCCAGGATCGCGCGCGCGTCGCCGCCGTCCTGCAGGCGCAGCGGCCTCCACTCGCGGAACGGAATCTCGGTCAGCAGCGGGCGCCAGCGCGGCTCGAGGAAGAAGCGCAGCGCCGGGTGCGCCTCGTCGAGAATCGTCAGACGGGCGAACGGTTCGTCGGCGAGGCGCGAAGCCTCCACGATCACCGCGCTGGCCGGCAGCGCGGCGCGCAGCGACTCCAGCTCCGCGGCGCCGGTCTGCGGACCGAGCGCGATCAGCAGGCCGCCGCCGCGCGCGAGGAAGCCGGCCAGCGCCTCGGCGGCGGCGGGGCCGAGCGCGCCCGGGTCCGCCAGCACCGCCACGTCGGCCTCGGCCAGCGCGCGCGCGTCCAGAGCCGCCGGGGGAATCAGGCGCGGCCGCAGCGGCGCGTCCTCGCCGAGATCCAGGTAGTTGAGGAGGGCGTCGCAGACGCCGGGGGCGCGGTCTCGCGGCGCCGGCTCGCCGATGAGCGCCACCTGCAGCGCGTCCACGATCTCGAAGCTGGCGCCGCGCGCGTCGTCTTCGGCGAGGGCGTCGTGCGCGATGCGCACCTCGGCGGCGCGCACGCCGGCGGTGCGCGGCAGCAGCGGAATGGTCCAGTCGGCGCTCTCGCCGGCGCCGAGCCGGAATTCCTCGCTGGCCACCGGATCGCCGTCGAGCAGGCACTCGGCGCGGAACTCGGCGGTGGCGCCGCCGAAATTGCGCAGCCGCGCGACGGCGTCCACGATCTCGCCCTGGAACCAGCGCGCGGCCGGCAGCTCCAGCGCGATCACCGCCACGTTGTCGCGCACGCTCGCGCCGACGTCCACGATCTCCACCGGAATGCCGGACTGCAGCAGCCGCGCGAGCGCGGGCAGCTCCTCCTCGGCCAGATTCCACGAGCTGGCCTGCAGATCGGTGAAGAGGGTGACGCGCGGCGGCGCGCCCAGGCCCAGGTCTTCGGCGGTGCGCAGCGCGGTCTCGAGCGCGCCGGCCAGATCGGCGGCGCCGGATCCCGCCGGCTCGATCTGCTGCAGGGCCAGGCGCGCGGCCGCGGGATCGCCGGCGGCCAGCCGCTCGGCGCGGACGCCGGCGCGCACCACGGCCGCGCGCGCGCCGCGCGCCGCGTCGGACTCGCTGAGCATGCGCTCGGCCAGGCCGATGGCGCGCTCCCAGGAGCTCTGCCCGGCGCTGCGGTGGTTCATGGACAGCGACGCGTCGAGCACCAGGATCTCGGTGTGCGAGGAGCGCGCAAGCCATTCCGGGGCGCGCTCGGCGCCGGGCTGCGCCAGCGCCAGCACGGCGCACAGCACCGCCAGCGTGCGCAGGGCCAGCAGCAGAACGTCCTCGAGGAGCACGCGCCGGCGCATGCGCTTCATCGCGCGGCGCAGGAATTCCATCGCCGCGAAGTCCACGCGCTTGTAGCGGCGGCGCTGCAGCAGGTGGATGATGATCGGCACCGCCACGAGCGGCAGACCGGCCAGCATCCAGGGTGCGCCGAAGCTCATCGGCTGAGGCGGCGCAGGCGCGCGCCGCGGCGGGCCAGGAATTCGACGAGGCCGGCCTCGAGCGGCTCGTCGGTGGGCATGCGCCGGAAGTCGCAGCCGAGGCCGCGCAGCAGGCGCCGCAGCTCGCGGCCGTGCCCCTCGAACTCCTCCAGATAGGCGTCGCGCACCGCGCGCGGATCCAGGCGCAGGCGCTCGGCCGACTCCAGCCCCTCGAACTGGGTGATGCTGGCGTAGGGGAACGCGATCTCGGCCGGATCAAGGGTGCGCAGCACGATCAGGTCGTGGCCGCGGTGGCGCAGGCGCGACACGCCCTGCGCGGCGGACTCCGGCGCGCCGAGGCAGTCGCTGATCCACGCGACGATGCCGCGGCGCTCCATCAGGCCCGCGGCCTGCTCGAGCGCCGCGCCGGGATCGCCTTCGCCGGACGGCTGCGTGGCTTCGAGCGCGGCGACCGTCGCGGCCCAGTGCGCCTCGCCGCCGGCAGCCGGCAGCACCTCCGCCGCCTGCGCGCCGCGCGCGATGACCACGCCGACGCGATCCTGCTGGTCGATGGCGATGCGCGCGAGCGACGCGGCCAGCCAGGTGGCGTAATCCCACTTGCTCCACTCGAGGCTGCCGAAGCGCATCGAAGAGGATGCGTCCACCAGAAGCCACAGCGTGAGAGAAGTCTCCTCCTCGTACTCGCGCACGATCGGCCGGTCGGTGCGCGCCAGGACCTTCCAGTCCAGGCGGCGGATGTCGTCGCCGGGCGCGTACTCGCGGTGCTGGGCGAAGGTGGTCGAGGACCCGCGGGCGCGCGAGCGGTGGCGCCCGCCCTGCATGCCTTCGACCGCCGTGCGGGCGCGCAGCTCGAGCCGCGCGAGCCGCGCCAGCAGCTTAGGATCCGATGCCGGCGGCACGCTCTCCGTCGAGTGCGCTCGGGTGCGGTTCGATCGAGCGCAGCAGGCGCGCGACCACCTCGTCCGGACTCACGTTCTCGGCCTCGGCGGCGAAATTCGTCAGAACGCGGTGGCGCAGCACCGAGGGCGCGACGGCGGCGACGTCCTGCGCCGACACGTGGTAGCGGCCCTGCAGCAGCGCACGGGCCTTGCCGGCGAGGATCAGGTTCTGCGAAGCGCGCGGACCGGCGCCCCAGGTGACCCACTGGCGCACGAATTCCGGCGCGTCGGGGCCGGGGCGCGTGGCGCGCACCAGGCGCACCGCGAAGTCGATCACCGGATCGGCGGCGGGAATCTCGCGCACGAGCGCGTGCAGGTGCAGCAGATCCTCGGCGGTGAACACGGCCTCGATCTCGCCGGCGTCGGCGCCGGTGGTGCGGCGCAGGATCTCCGCCTCCTCGCGCGCGCTCGGGTAGTCCACCTTGATCAGGAACAGGAAGCGGTCCAGCGCCGCCTCCGGCAGGGGATAAGTGCCCTCCTGCTCGATCGGGTTCTGCGTGGCCAGCACGAAGAAGGGCTCGGGCAGCGCGTGGGTCTGGCCCGCGCTCGTGACCTGGCGCTCCTGCATGGCCTCGAGCAGGGCGGCCTGCGTCTTGGGCGGCGTGCGGTTGATCTCGTCGGCCAGCAGCACCTGCGTGAACACCGGACCGCGCACGAAGCGGAAGCTGCGCTCGCCGGTCTGCGGATCCAGGTGCAGCACCTCGGAGCCGGTGATGTCGCTGGGCATCAGGTCCGGCGTGAACTGGATGCGCCGGAAGGACAGGTTGAGCGCGCGCGCGAAACTGGAGACCAGCAGGGTCTTGGCCAGGCCGGGAACGCCGACCAGCAGGGCGTGGCCGCGGGCGGCCAGCGCGATGGACAGCTCGTCCACCACGGGCTCCTGGCCGACGATGACGCGCCCGACCTGCTCGCGCAGCCGGCGGAAGGAGGCCGCGAAGCGCTGAGCGGCGGCGACGTCGGAGAGGGCGGGTTCGGTCATGGGTTCTCTTGGCGTTTACGGGCCTCGGCCTCCCGGGCTTCAAGAAGTTTTTCGTCCGCGGCCGGATCCTGCTCCAGCCACAGCAATTCCTGCGCCGCCCGCCGGGCCTCGGCTTCGGCCGCGTTGGCGCGCTCGCGCGTCAGCCGCTGGGTGTCGCGGGCGCGAATCCACTCCACCGTGGAGGGCAGCAGCACCATGATGCCCGCCGCCAGGGCCGCCGCCCAGGCCAGGACCTCCCAGAGCCGCGAACGGGGGCCGGCGGAGGCGCGTTCCATGGCGGGCAGGCGGATCAGAGCGGCAAGGCCGACCCGTAGCGGGCCGACGCCCCCAGCCATTCCTCGATCCGGAGCAACTGGTTGTACTTGGCCACCCGGTCGGAGCGGCAGGGCGCGCCGGTCTTGATTTGGCCGGCGCCGACGGCCACCGCCAGGTCGGCAATGGTGGTGTCCTCGGTCTCGCCCGAGCGGTGGCTGATGACCGAGGCGTAGCCGGCCTCGCGGGCGATGTCGATCGCGCGCAGGGTCTCGGTGAGAGTGCCGATCTGGTTGACCTTGATCAGGATGGCGTTCGCCACGCCGGCGTCCACGCCGCGCAGCAGGCGCGCGGGGTTGGTGACGAAGAGGTCGTCGCCGACCAACTGCACGTCGTCGCCGATTTCGGAGGTGAGGATCTTCCATCCTTCCCAGTCGTCCTCGGCGAGGCCGTCCTCGATGCTGACGATCGGGTAGCGCGCGCACCAGTCCACGTAGAACTCGATCATCGCGGCGCTGCTGAGCTGGCGGCCTTCGAATTGATATTGACCGTCCTTGAAGATTTCCGTGGCCGCGACGTCCAGCGCGATGGCGACGTCCTTCGGGCCGGCGTTCAGCCCGGCGAGGTCGATGGCCTCGAGCAGCAACTCGAGCGCTTCTTCGTTGCTGCGCAGGTTCGGCGCGAAGCCGCCTTCGTCGCCGACGGCGGTGGCGAGGCCGCGCTTCTTCAGCAGGGATTTCAGCGCGTGATAGGTCTCGGCGCCCCAGCGCAGGCCTTCGCTGAAGCTCGACGCGCCCCAAGGCTGGATCATGAACTCCTGGAAGTCCACGTTGTTGTCGGCGTGCGCGCCGCCGTTCAGCACGTTCAGCATCGGGGCCGGCAGGCGATTGGCGCCCGAGCCGCCCAGGTAGCGGAACAGCGGCAGGCCGGCATCGTCGGCGGCGGCGCGCGCGTTGGCCAGCGAGATGCCGAGCAGCGCGTTCGCGCCCAGCGCCGACTTGTTGGCCGAGCCGTCGAGCTCGATCAGCGCGCGGTCGATCTCTTCCTGCATGTCCGCGTCGAGCCCTTCGAGCGGCTTGGCCAGCACTTCGTTGACGTGGCGCACCGCTTCGAGCACGCCCTTGCCGCCGTAGCGCTTGGCGTCGCCGTCGCGCAGCTCCACGGCCTCGTAGGCGCCGGTCGAGGCGCCGCTCGGCACCGCGGCGCGGCCGCTGGCGCCGCTGATCAACTCGACTTCCACCTCGAGCGTGGGATTGCCCCGGGAGTCCAGAATTTCGCGGGCGTGAATGCGGCTGATCTGGCTCATGGGGGACCCTTGCGGGCCCCCCAATCCTAGCCGCGCTACTGCAGGACCTGCAGCCGCAGGGCCAGCAGCACCGGCTCGGCGCCGGTCACTCCGATCACTGCGTATTCTCCGGCGCGTACGGAGGTCGTGGTCTGGAACAACTGCTCCATTTCGCCGTCGGCGGTGGTGCGCATCAGCATGCACTCGCTGAGCGCCAGGCTGCCGGATTCCGTGTCGTAGGGGCCGGTGGACAGGGAGAGCGCGAAATCCTCTCCGGACAGCCCGTTCAGGCTCAGCCGGAGGTGCAGATCGGGCCCGATGGCCGAGCGCAGCATGCCGCGCGCGTCCATGTGGAAGGGCATCTCCGGGATCAGCTGCTGCAGGCTCTTCGTGAGATCGGCCGGCACCGGCGAGCTGTCCGGGTCGGCGCCGCCGCGCAGCACCCACACGCTGATCTGCACCTGCGGCGACGGCCGGTCGAACTTCTCCAGCAGGCTGAGCATGGAGGCCGTGTTCTCCGCGGTGTCGCGGATCAGCAGCACGTTGTCCACCACGCGGCTCAGGTTGATGAAGGAAAGGTGGTTGCCGGCGGAATCCACCGCTTCGATGTCGCGGTAGAAGGGATTCAGCAGCTCGAAGGCGGCGTCGAGGCTCAGGCTGCGCACGCGGTACTCCTGCACCGGGAATTCGGTGAGCTGAGCCGTATGCTGCTCCTGCTCCATCTCGCGGGCGGCCTCGGTGCCCTCGAAGCCTTTGTCAATCTGCGCCATCATCGCCAGGATGCGCGCGGAGGCGTCCTTGGTGTCGTAGATGAGGATGCGGTCGTAGATGAGGTTCAGATTTGTGACGTAGCGATCCTCGACCCGGATGTTGCGCTCGAGCAGGTTGCTCGTGAGCTCGTAGAGGCTGTGCACGTCCACGTGCCGCGGCTCGTAGGTGCTGATGATCACCTCCTCGAGCTTGTAGGGAGCCGGCTCCTGTTCTTGGGGCGCGGTCAGAAAGAGTGTGAGGAAGAGTGCGATCATGGTTTCTCAGGCTGCGGAGGTGTGGGTGGTGCGGAAGGCTCGTGGAGGAGTGTCAGCCGGACCGGGCCGGCGCGCATTTCCACGCGCTCGCGATTGCTGGCGAGCAGTTCGACGCGCGGCGGAGCCGGCGCGGGCGGCGCAGGTTCGGCCGCCGCGGCGGGCGGCGCGGGCTCCGGCAGGGCCGGCGGCGGCAAGAAGGCGCTGGGCGGCTGCGCGGAAGCGGATTCATTGCGCATCCACGTGCGGCCGAGCAGCGCCAGCAGTCCGGCCGCGGCGGTCAGGGCCAGGAGGCGCGGCAGCAGGCGAAGCCGCGGGCGCCGGGCGAAGCGCGGCGGCGCGTCCACCCGCGGAGGCGGCGCGGAATGCCGCGCGGGCGGCGCAGCCTCCCGCGCGGGCGTGGCGGATCGCAGAGCGGCGTGCAGCCACTCCACGGCGCGGCGCGTGTCGGCGTCCTCCTGCTCCAGTTCGCGGAAGGGCGGCGGCGCCGGCACGTCCGACCAGGCGCGGCGCAGGGCGGCGAGTTCCTCTTCAGACACGGCGCCCTCCGTGGCCTTCGGCCGGTTGCAGGCGCGGCGCGAGCAGTCCGCGCAGCCGGCGGCGCGCCAATGTCAGAAGGCTGCGCACCGTGCTGGCGCCGACCTCCATCGCCGCGGCCGTCTCGTCGGCGTCCAAGCCCTGAAGATCGTGCAGCGCGAAGGCTTCGCGCTCGCGCTCCGGCAGCGCGCCGAGCGCGGCCTGCACGGCGTGCAGCACTTCGGCGCGCTCGGCCGCGCTGTCCGGAGCGGGGAGCAAGGACGGCAGTTCCGGCGCGGCCGGCGCCGGCTGCGGACGCGCGGCGGCGCGCCGCCGCCAGTCGCGGGCCAGGTTCAGCACCACCTGCGAACGCCACGGCAGGTAGGGCCGTTGCGGGTCCCACTTCTCGAGGCGGTCGGCGAGGTGCAGCATGGCGTCCTGGGCCAGGTCCTCGGCGTCGGCGTGATGGGCCAGGAAGGCCAGGCAGAGCCGGAAGACCTGCGGATGCTCCTCCCGGTACCACTCGGCCAAGGCCGTTGGGTCCTGGGCCCGCAGCCGCGCGGCCAGCCGGGCGGCGTCGAGCTCCCGGGAAGGTCCCGGAGAGGACTGCATCCAGAACTTCTACGCGCGCCGCCGGCGATCCGCTGAAGCCGCGGCCGGGAAGATCTGCGATCTACAACTGGTCGAACTTGGCCGCGAGCACGAAATCCGACTCCGTCAGGCCGTCCACCTTGTGCGTCCAGACCCGGGCCCGGACGCGGCCCCAGCCCAGCTCGAAGTCGGCGTGGTGGCCCTGCGCCTCGCAGACGGCGGCGGCGCGGTTGAGGAAGGCCAGGGCGGCGGCGAAGTCCGGGAAGCGCCACTCCTTCTCCAGGTGGTGGCCGCCGGGCGCCGCCCAGTCCTTCAATTGCGCCTGGAGGCGCGCCACCGCGTCTCCCTGCAGCGGCGGGACGCCGCCGCGGCAGGGGACGCAGTTCTGCTCGTGCAGGGCCATCGCTAGTTGGGGACGGCGGCGGCCTCGACCGCGCGCTTCTCCCAGTCGAACCAGGCGGCCATCTTCTCGGCGCCGCGCTGCCAGACCACCAACTTGCGCTCGCCCTCGGCGTTGAGCGCCTCGCGCAGGGTCTGCTGATTGCTCACCGCCTTGCCGCCGATGCTGATCAGCTTGTCGCCGGGCTTGATGCCGGCTTTGGCGGCCAGTCCCTCGGCGGTCACCTCGACGGCGGTCACCCCGTCGTCGCCCAGGCCGACGCCCATGCGGCGGCGCGGCGCGCGGCCCTCGCCGGTCGGGAGGTCGTCGCGCGGCACCATGGTCTCGGCGTTCGCGAGGCGCCATGCGGCGGAGGCGACCACGCGCGCGGTGAAGCGCTGGTAATCCGCGTTCGCCTGCTCGAAGAGGTCGTGCTGCGTGTGGTGGATGTAGCCGTAGGAAGTCTTGCCGCGCTGATCCCAGAAGATTCCGGGCACGCCGTAGGTCAGATAGGTGTCGTGGTCGCTGCCCACGCCCATCGGCAGGCGCTCGACGTCCACGATGCGGAAGCGCAGATCCTCGTCGGCGGCGGCCGCGGTGTGCTGGATGATCGGCGCGAACACCTCCTCGAACATCGGGCGCAGCGCCGGCGAGGCCTGGATGCCCGAGCAGGCGTTGGTGCCGCCGTCGTGCACGATGACGGCGCTGATGTTCGGCAGTTCCTGCTGATTCTGCTCGGCGTAGGCGCGCGAGCCCAGCAGGCCCTGCTCTTCGCCGCTCCACAGCATGAAGCGGATGGTGCGGCGCGGCTGCAGGCCCTGGTCGCGCAGAGTCTGGGCCAGGATGCGCGCGGCCTCCAGGGTGGTGGCGGTGCCGGTGCCGTTGTCCTGCGTGCCGCGGGCGCCGTCCCAGGAGTCGATGTGGCCGCCGAAGATCAGCATCTCGGCCGCCTTGTCGGTGCCGGGAATCTCGGCGATCACGTTGTAGAGCGGGATCGGCCCGGGCGTGAAGGTCTGCGCGACGTCGAACTCGAGCAGGACTTCCTCGCCGGCCTTGGCGCTCGCCTGGATGCCCGCGAACTGGTCGCGGCGCAGCGAAATGCTGACGCGCGAAGGCAGCTTCGCCGGATCCACGCGGTAGTTGCCGCCGGTGTGCACGAGCTCGTCGCTGCGGCTGGGGCGGATGATGCCGGCGATCTTCGCGTCGTCGCAGGCGCGGCCGAGGCGCTCGCGGAAGCCGTCGCCTTCCTGATCGAAGGTCGGGCCGTTGCTCGACACGAGCAGCCAGGCGCCCGGCAGCGCGGACTGCACGGCGGCCAGCTCTTCGTCGGTGGCCGGGCACACGATTGCGCGCCCGGTCACGGCGCCTGGCGTGCCGGGAGTCCAGGCGCTGGTCGTGAAGTCCAGCTCCAGCTTGCGCGGCGCCACCATGCGGCCGCGCTTGTGGATGCGGTCGAAGCCGACGGGGAACGTGCCCCACTCGACGAGGCGCACGTTCTCGAGGCCGAACTCGCGGAAGCGCTGGGCCGCCCACTCGCAGGCCTCGGTGAGGTTGCGCGAGGAAGTGAGGCGCGGGCCGATGCCGTTGGCCAACTCGTCCAGGTGTTGCATCACCTGCAGCTGGTCGTCGGGGATGGCGTAGATGGCGTCCACGACGGTGTCGGTCGGCGGCAGCCCGGTGACGGGCATGGCGCTCTGCGCCAGCGCGGAGCCGGCGAGCAGAAGGGGGGCGAGTGCGGGCAGGAGTCGGCGCATGATGGTTTGCTTACGGCGGGATGGGCCCGCCGCGGGGAGAACCAGGATAGAATCTTCCGGATGAGTACGGAGAGCCGGCCGCGGACCCTGCTGGCCCCCCAGAATCTCGTCACCCTGGGCAATCTGGCCTGCGGCGTCGGGGCCCTGGTTCTGACCACGCACGCGCTGCTGCGCGACGACCCCCGCCTGCTCTACCACGCGGCGTGGTGGCTGGTGCTCGCGGCGGTGCTGGACGCGGTGGACGGAAAGGTGGCCCGCCTGACCGGCACGGCCAGCTCGATGGGGGCCCAGCTCGATTCCCTGGCCGACGCGGTGGCCTTCGGCACGGCCCCGGCGGTGCTGGCGGCGACCATGGTGCAGGTCTACGGCCCGGAGCTGGACATCCACATGCATCCGCGGCTGCTGGTGCTGGCGCCGATCGTCTACTCCTGCTGCGCGGTGCTGCGCCTGGCCCGCTTCAACCTCGAGCACGAGGGCGACGACCCCAACAAGCCGCACGACGCCTTCGTCGGACTGCCGTCGCCGGCGGCCGCGGGCGTGCCGGTCGGCCTGATCCTGTTCTACTTCGGCATCGAGGACATGCGCCTGGTGCGCTTCGAGCCGGAGACCATCGCGCTGGTGCGGGAAGGGATTCTCATCTCGCTTCCTTTCATCATTCTGGCCATGGCGCTGCTGATGGTCTCGCGCATTCCCTATCCGCACTTCACCGGCTGGCTGACGCGCTCGCGCGGGCCGGTCGCGCCGCTGGTGAAGATTGTGCTGTTCATCGGCATGCTCACGATCGAGCCGGAGCTGGCGCTCGCGGCATTCGGGCTGCTCTACGCGCTGATTCCGCTGGTCCTGAACGTGCCTCTGGTGTGGCGCAGCCTGCGCGAGGACTAAGCATGGCCGACGTGTTCCTCGGGCTCGGCGCGAATCTCGGGGACCGCGGCGGGGCGCTGCGCTCCGCGCTCGCCGATCTTCAGCTCCTGCCCGATCTGCGCCTGCGCGCCGTCAGCACCGCGCGCCGCACCGCGCCGGTGGGCGGCCCGCCGCAGCCGGATTTCGTCAACGCCGCCGCGCGCTTCGAGTGCGCGCTGCCGCCGCGCCGGCTGCTCGACTGCCTGCAAACCATCGAGCGCCGCCACGGCCGCGTGCGCCGCGAGGCCAACGGGCCGCGCACCCTCGATCTGGACCTGCTGCTCTACGGCCCGGCGCGCCTGTCCGCTCCCGGCCTCGATCTGCCGCATCCGCGCCTCCACGAGCGCCTCTTCGTGGTCGAGCCGCTCGCCGAACTGGCGCCGCGGCTGCCGCTGCCCGGCGGCGCCACCGCCGCCGTCCGCGCCCGCGAACTGGCGGCCGCGCCCGCATGACTGCCTGCCCGATCCTGCGCAGCCGCGAGGAGCTGCGGGCCTGGCGCGCGGGCCTGCCGCCGGGCGCCGCGCTCGGCCTGGTGCCGACGATGGGCGCGCTGCACGCCGGCCACGCCGCGCTGATCCGCCGCGCGCGCGCCGAGAACGAGCGGGTGCTGGTCAGCGTGTTCGTCAACGCGCTGCAGTTCGACCGCGCGGAGGATCTGGAGCGCTATCCCCGCTCGCTGGACGCCGACGCCGCGCTGTGCGGCGCCGCCGGCGCGCAGGCGGTGTACGCGCCCGCGGCCGAGGACGTCTACGGCCCCGGCTTCGCCACCGCGGTCGAACCCGGCCCGGCCGCCGCCGCGTTCGAAGGCGCGTTCCGCCCCGGCCACTTCCGCGGCGTGCTGACGGTGGTGCTGAAGCTGCTGCAGCGCGCGCAGCCGCGCCGCGCCTACTTCGGCGAGAAGGACGCGCAGCAGCTCTTCCTGGTGCGGAGAATGGTGAATGATTTCGACCTGCCGGTGGACGTCGTGCCCTGCGCCACCGTGCGCGAGGACGACGGCCTGGCTCTCTCCAGCCGCAACCGCCGCCTGCGGCCGGAGCAGCGCGCCGCCGCGCTGAGCCTGTGGCGCGCGCTGGCCGCCGCCGAGGCCGCCTTCGCCGCCGGCGAGCGCGAGCCCGCGCGCCTGGAAGCGGCGATGGCCGCCGTGTTCGCCGCCGCCGGTCCCGCGGTGCAGGCGGATTACGCCGCGATCGTGGACGACCGGGACTTCGCGCCCGCGCGCCCCTCCGACCCCGGACCTTGGCGCGCGCTGACGGCGGCCACCGTGCACGGCGTGCGGCTGATTGACAATCGCGCGCTCGGCGGCGCGCGCGCCGGATGAGCGCGCGCATCCGCACGGCCGCGAAACTGAACTGGGACCTGCGCGTCCTCGGCCGCCGCCCCGACGGCTATCACGAATTGCGCTCCTGGTTCCTGGCCGCGGGATTGTGGGACGAACTGGAGGCCGGGCCGCGAGCCGGCGCCGCATCCTCGCCGGACCACGCCGCCTCGACGCTGGAGCTGTCCGGCCCGGCCGCCGCCGGCGTGCCCGCCGACGGCGCCAACCTGGTGCTGCGCGCCGAGGCCGCCTGGCGCGCCGCGTTCCCGGAGCGCGCGCGCGCGCTGCCGCCGCTCCGCTGGCGTCTGACGAAATCCATTCCCCACGGCGCCGGCCTGGGGGGGGGATCGGGCAACGCCGCGGGCGCGCTGCGGCTGCTCGAGCGGTTGGCGCAGCCGGCAGCGCCCGCTGCTGCGGATTCACCGCCGCCCGTCGCCGCCTTGGCGGCAGTCGCCCGCGGGCTCGGAAGCGACGTGGATTTCTTCCTCCAGCATCAGGGCGGCGCCGAACTGCGCGGCGGCCGCGGCGAACTCCTGCTGGCGCGCGCGCCGCTGCCCGCGCCCTGGTGCGTGGTGGCGCTGCCGGAGTTCGGCCTGGCCACGGCCGCGGTCTACGGCGCCCTGCGCGCCGGCCCGGTTCCGGACGCGCAGGCCTCGCCCGCCGCGCCGCCGCCCTCCGCCCGCCCCGCGCCGCAGCCCGGCCCCAACGATCTCGCCGCCGCGGCCGCCCTGGTCGAGCCGGCGCTCATCAGTTGGAGTGATCGCTTGCGTCAATCCGCTCCCTTCCTTATGACGGGGAGCGGGTCGGCCTGCTTCGCCCCCTGCGCGGACGCCGCTTCGGCCGCCCGCCTGGCGGCGGCGGTTGCGCCCTTCTGCCGCATCGCGCTCGCCCTGCCCGCGCTGGACTCACCTGCACTCGCCACTCCGCACACGCCATGACACGCACGCTCGTCGTCGGACCCGGCCGCGCCGGCCGCGCCCTTGCCCTGGTTCACCGCCGCGCCGGCGAAGAGGTGATGCTGCTGGGCCACAAGCCCGGGCCGTGGCAGGAGTGGGCGAAGGCTCAGGGCATCGGCGCCGAGCTGCGCTGGGAGAAGGCGGCGGCGCATCAGCCGCAGCTGGTGATTCTCGCCGTGCCGGACCGCGCGATCGGCGAGGCCGCGGCCGACTGCGCGCGGCATCTGGCCTGCGACGGCCGCATGTTCGCGCACGTCAGCGGCATGCACGACGTGGACGCGCTGAAGGCCGTGGCCCTCGAGGGCGGCTTCACCGCCGCCATGCATCCCGTGATGCAGTTCACCGATCCGGAGCAGGACGTCGAGCTGCTGCGCCACGCCATCGTCACCATCACGGCCTCGCCGAACGCGCGCGAAGAGAGTTTGCGCATCGCCGGCATCTGGGGCGCGCGCCCGGTGCGCCTCAAGGCCGACGTGGACCGCCGCCGCTACCACCTGGGCCTGGCGCTGGCGTCGAATCACATCACCGCGCTCTTGGCCTGGGCCGAGGATCTGCTGCGCCCGGCCTTCGGCGCCGAAGCCTGGGACGTGGTGGACGCGATGGCCACGCAGGCGATGGGCGCCGCCCGCGCCAACGGACCGGCCGCCGCGCTCACGGGCCCGATCTCCCGCGGCGACGTCGGCACCGTGCGCGAACACCTGGCGGCGCTGAGCGCGGAGGAGCGCAAGCGCTACGCCGGACTGCTCGACGTGGTGCTGAACCTGGCCTTGAAGAGCGACCGCATCGACGCCGAGAGCGCGCGCGAACTGCGCGCCCTGGCCGCGGCGAATCGCTGATCCGGCCGCGTGATCGTCCTGTCGCTCTTCGCCGGCTCGGCGCGCGCCCTGCGCGACCGGCTGCGCCTGGTGGAAGGGCAGCTGCCCTGGGTGGAGCTGCGCCTGGACCGCGCGCCCGCGGAGTTTCCGCTGCGGGAAGTGCGCGCCGAATTTCCGGGCTTGCGCTTCCTGGCGGCTTACCGGCCTCTCGAGGCGGGCGCGGACGCCGCGGCGGAGCGCGCGCGCTGGCTGCAGGCGGCGGCGGCGGCCGGGTTCGACGCGCTGGACTTCCCGCTGGCGGATCCGCTGCCGGCCTGGAGCGCGGGGCGCATGCGCGTGCACTCCTTCCACGAGGCGCCGGACGCGCCCGCCGATCTGGAAGACGCGCTGCGCCGCGCGCAGGAGCGCGCCGCGCCCGCGGACCTGATCAAGATCGTCGCCTGGGCCGAAGCGGCGGAGGACGCGGCGCGCGTGCTGCCGCTCTACGCGCAGGCGCCGCGCGGCCGGCTGCTGGCTTTCGCGATGGGCCCGGGGGGGGGAGCGACGCGCACGTGGGCGCCGGGTCTCGGCGCGCCCTTCACCTACGCGTGCTGGCCCGGCGAGGCCACCGCCGCCGGGCAGCTGGACTGGCGCGAGCTGCGCCGCCTGCTGCCGCAGAGTTGCGCGCCGGATGCCGCGACGGGCGCGGGCGGCGCGCCGCTCTACGGCGTGCTCGGCCGGCCGGTGCAGCATTCGCTCTCGCCGCGGCTGTGGAGCAGCGGATTCCGCCTCGAGCAGCCGCCCGCGAGCGCCATCTACGCCGCGTGCGCCGCGCACGATCTGCCCGCCTTCCTGCGCGCGCACGCCGATCCGCGCTGCGCCGCCTTCTCGGTGACGGCGCCGTTCAAGGAGCAGGCCTTGGCTCTCGCGGACGCGGCCGATCCCGTCGCGCAGGCCTGCGGCGCCGCCAACTTTCTGCAGCGCTCGGGCGCCGGATGGAAGGCCTTCAACACCGACGGCGGCGCGGCGCTCGACGCGCTGACCGCCGCCGGCTTGCCGGCCGGCGCCCCGCTCCTGATCCTGGGCGCCGGCGGCGCCGCCCGCGCGGCGGCGGCCGAAGCCCTGCGCCGCGGGCACCCGCTGAGCCTCGCGGCCCGGCGCGCGGGGCAGGCGGAGGCGGTGGCCCTGGCCCTGCGGCCGCTGGGCGCCATCGCCCTGCTGGCCCCGTCCGCTGCGGATCCGCAACTCTTCGCGGGGGTCATCCAAGCCACCACGCTGGGCAGCCGCGCCCAGCCCGGCAATCCGATGGCTGGCCGGCGCTTCGCCCCCGGCGCCGTGGCCCTCGACATGGTCTACGACCCGGCCGCGACCGAGTTCCTGGCGCAGGCCGCCGCGCAGGGCGCCGTCCCGGTCGGCGGGGCCGAGATGCTGCTGCTGCAGATGCGCGCGCAGTACCGCCTCGCGCGCGGCGTCGAGCTGCCGCTCGAGCCGCTGCGCCAGGACTTGGAGATGGCGCTCGCAGAGCGGCGGCGCGATCCGCGGCGGGCGCTGGCGCTGATCGGTCCGCGCGCCAGCGGCAAGTCGACACTAGGGGTTGTGCTCGCGCAGTCGCTGGGCCGGTCTTTCGTGGACGCGGACGACGAACTCGCGCGCCGCGCCGGCCGCCCGCTCGCCGATTGGGTGCGCGAGGATCTCGCGGGATTCCGCGCCGCCGAGGCCGAGCTGCTGCCCGATCTGCTGGCGCGGCGGGACGCGGTGGTGGCCTGCGGTGGGGGCGTCGTGGAGTCGGCGGAGTCGCGCGCGCGGCTGGGAGCGCACGGAGCGGTGATCTGGCTGCATCTCTCCGTGGCGGAGCAGGCGCGGCGCCGGGCAGACGATCGCGCGCGCCCCGCGCTCACGGATCGGCCGCTTGCGGAGGAGCTGGAACTGCTGCAGGCGCGCCGCCTGCCCTGGTACCGCGCCTGCGCCGATCGCTGCGTGGACACGGGCGGCGCGCCGGAATCGGCGGGGGAGGGCCTTCTTGCGGCCGCGCGCGAGATGGCTCTCACAAACGGCCCGTTCGACCGATAGAGTAGGGCGTGGACTTTCTCCTCTCGCTCGTGCTGGCGCTCGCAGCCCAGTCCGGGCCCGACCTGCCGGCCGCGCTGCGCGCGGACGCGCGGCTGACGGCGGCCTGGGAGCTCGCCACCTCCAGCGCCGAGGCGCCGGCGCGCCGCGAGGCCGCGCGGCTCGTCCTTGACAATTTGCCGCTGGCCGCGCCGGACGAGCGCTTCGCCTTCCTGCTGCAGTGCGAAGGCGGCGCGACGCTGCCGGTGGAGCTCGGCGCATCGTGGCGCCGGCTCGCCGCCGACTGGGCCGAAGCCAAGCTGCGGATCATGGTGCTGCTGGCCGCCGGATCGGCCGGCGAAGAGCGCGCGATGCGCGGCGCGCTGCGCGCCGCCGGCTGGCTGGGCCTGGCCGAGCCCGAGGCGGTCGAAGCCGTCGCCGCGCTGCTGGACCATCCGCGCCTCGGCGAGGCCTCGCAGTTCGCGCTGCTGCGCATCACCGGCCGCGAGTTCGCGCGCGCTCAGGATTTCGCCGCCTGGTGGGCCGAGGCGCGCGCGCAGCCGCGCGAGGAGTGGCTGGCCGGCGCGCTCGTGGACGCGCAGGCGCTGGCGCTGCGGCGCTGGGAGGAATTGCTGGCCAGCGATCCGAACTGGGCCGTCGATGCTGCGCAGGAGACTTCCGCCGACGTGCGCCGCCTGGCCTACGAGGCGCTGCGGCGCATCGATCCCGCGCCGGGGCTGCCGCCGGAGGCGCCCGCCGCGCAGACGCTGCTCGCGGCGCTCGCGCGCGAGAACGATCCCGCGCTGCGGCTGCTCCTGGTGCCGCTGATCGGCCGCTTCCTCGGGGGCGACGCGGCGCTGGCGGCGCTCGACGCGGTGTTGGCCGGCCACCGCGAGAGCGAGCGCCTGCGCGCGATCGAGCAGCTGCCGGGGCTGCGCTTGCCGGCGCAGACGTGGGAGCGCCTGATCCGCGAGTTGTGGCGCGTCTATCCGCTCGACCGCGATCAGCCGGTGGCCGGCGCCGAATTCCGCGCCGGATTGTGGACCGCGCTGCACCAGACCATCACCGGCGACGCGGCCTACGCCGCGGCGCCGAGCGTGCAGGAGACCGGCTTCATGCTGCTGATCCTCGAGCGCCTCGAGCACGATCCGGCGGTGCGCGCGCGCCTCTACGCGGTGGCGGGGCGGCTGGGGCAGGAGCCCTTCCGGCGCGCGCTGCTGCGCCACGTCGGCGATGCGGGGCGAGTGGCCGGCGACCGGGCGGCGGCGCTGGAGTCGGTCACCGGGCTGGTGACGCGGCAGGGCGGATCCGAGGAGCTGCGCGCGCTGCTGCCGGCGCTGGTCGCCGATCCCGAGGCCATCGTGCGGGCGCGGGCGGTGCGCAGCTGCGCGCGCCTGGGCACGCTGCCGGAATTGGAGCTGCTGGCCGCGCGGCTGGAGACCGAGCGCGAGCCGGCGCTGCTGGGCGAGATTCTGAAGAGTTTGCGCGAGCAGAGCAGCCCGCTCATCTTCGAGCGCCTGCTGGCCTTCGTGCCGCCGGTGGAACTGGAGCCGGACTTCGTGCGCGCGGTGCAGGTGCAGATCGGCCGCGACTTCGGCGCGCTCGAGCGGGCGACCGGTGCGCTGGCCGCGCGCGCGCGCGCCGATTCGGCGTACGCGCTGGCCTACGGTTTTCCGCGCGAGGGCGCGACGCCGGAGGTGCTCGAGCGGCACGACCGGCTGCTGGCGCGCACGCAGTCGGCGTGGCTGCTGCAGGGCGGGCTCGGCGGCGCCAACGAGGCGCGGGCGCAGGATGCGCTGGCTTTTCTCGGCGATCTCGAGCGGCGCTGGCCGAAGGAGTCGGAGTGGGTGTGGCTGCAGGCCGAGCTGGCGCAATTGTTGAATCGCACCGAGGCCGCGGTCGGCGCGATGGAGCGTCTGTTGCTGTTCGAGGGCGTGGCGCGCGCCGATCTGTGGCCGCTCGGCCTGCGCGTCGCGCGCAGCGCGGCGGCCGCGGGGATGTGGGAGCGCGGATGGAAGTTGCTGGACGCCCTGGGCGTGCCGCCGCCGGATCTGGCGGAGCAGGCGCGGGAGGTGCGGGCGTTGTTCCCGGCGCCGGTCGCGGATCCGCCGCCGGATTCGGGCGAGAGCGGGCTGTAGCGGCGTTTTCTCCGCTTGTTGACCCTGCCGGAGGGGGAGGCTACGATCCTCGCCCGAAATCTTCGGGCCGCGCCGTGCGGCCTGACGCGGGGTGGAGCAGCTGGCAGCTCGTCGGGCTCATAACCCGGAGGTCGTAGGTTCGAATCCTACCCCCGCTACCATCACTGAGAGATGCTCGGCTCCCTTCGGGGAGCCGGGCATCTGTCTTTTGGGAGCCCCCGCTACCAAAACCAAGAGATACCTGATTCCCCTTGGAGCCGGGTTTTTTCTTGTCCGAGGGGTGAGCGGGCGGATCAGCGAATAGGGGTTACTCGTTTCGTGCCGTGCTCACGCATGGGTTAGGCGATTCAACCAGGTGGCGCGGCTATCTCCGGACGGTTCTCGCGTGGATATCTTAACTGGCTTCCCCATGAGTCGCCCCCCAAAGCACAGTTCCTCCATGCTGTACCACTACGAGAGCCCTGCTTCATTTGACTACGTAGGGGGGCTTCCAAAGATCGAGATTGCAGGCACACTCGGCTTCGCCCAAGATTCCAGGGGCTGCAAGTCCAAAGCCTCGCCGAGTTCCGAGATGCGGTCCTAGAGGCCATCGCGTGACCAGCCTCTTCGTCGTCCGCGCCGACTTCGGCACTTACACCGAGCAATTCCTCAAAGGGGGATACTGCGCCATTGGATGGTTGCAGAATACCGACCTATCAGAACTGAAATCCCGCGACGAGCTGTATCCGCTTTATCGGCGGGCGAACCCCAAAGAGACGAGTAAGCTTGTCATAGGCCAGCAGGTTGGCCAGATCGCGCGCTTCCTCCTGGAACTCGCAGCCGGCGACTACGTCATCACGCCAGCGGCCGACACGGAGTGGCTGCACTACGGGCAGGTCGCGCCGGATCCATCATACGTCTATTCAGCCGGCGACGACGGCTGCCCGTTCCGCCATCGGCGCCTCGTGATTTGGGCGAAGGGACGCCTAAAGCGAGGCGACTTCTCGGTTCCGTTCCAGAACACGATTCGCTCATCACTGACGGTATTCTACGTTTCACAGAGCGACGAGTTTCTCGCGGCCATCGGTCGCCTGGACTTGTCGCCAAAACCGGCCGCGACGAAGTACGATCCATACCGCGTTGTGCTTGAGCAAGTATTGGAGCTGGACGACAAGGAATTTGAGCTCCTCGTCGGGCACCTGCTCACTGCACTTGGCTTCGAGGGATCCAAGGTTACCGGCATGACCGGCGATGGTGGCGTCGACGCAACGGGTGAACTCAATGTGGCCGGCCTCGCCAAGGTGAAAGTCTTCGTGCAGGCCAAGCGCTACAAGATCGGTAAGAAAATCAACGCCAGCACCGTTAGGGGACTCAGACAGGCGATTCCCTACGGTGGGCAGGGGGCGTTTATCTCCACGGCGGATTACCAAACTGCCGCCGCAGAGGTCGCGCTGGACCAGCGTTTCCCGCGCATCGGCTTGATCAACGGGAGGCAGCTCGTTGACCTGCTGATCGAGCATTGGGGCGATATCCCGCCGGAATTCCGGGAGCGAATTGGGTTGAAGCCGGGGCTAGTGCGGACGTGAACTCGTTCTCCTAATCTGTGGTCGAGCAGAGTCCAGCATGCTACGCGTGCTCGCGGTTCTAATCGGCTGTGATCCTACAATTGCGGGCCATGTCCACCTCACTGCAATCAGAGAAATTCTCGCTATCGCACGACATGCAGTAGACTCCTTTTCTCAATTTGTACCATTCGCGGATAGACTATAATGTCTCCTTCCTGACTGGTAAGCCTAGCAACCAAACCAGGGCAGAGGAATGCAACCCTAACAGTCGAGGAGATGAAAATGGCGGAACTAGACCAGGTCCCTTTCGGCGGCGTCGAGTTCGCCGCTAATCCAGAGCCGCGGTGCCCTTGTGTTCTCCTGCTTGACACTTCTGGCTCGATGAGCGGCTCAAAAATTGCAGAATTGAACAGTGGACTGCAGACTTTTGCGGAGGAACTTCGCTCTGACGCAATGGCGGCAAAGCGTGTTGAGGTAGCAGTCGTTACCTTTGGGCCTGTGCAAACTCTACAGCACTTTGTGACCGCGGATGTGTTCCAGGCGCCGTCCCTCGTTGCCAGTGGCGACACTCCGATGGGATCTGCCATTATGAATGCAGTTGCACTAGTTGCTGAGCGGAAGGCAACATATAAATCTAATGGCGTCGGTTATTATCGGCCTTGGCTGTTCCTCATCACCGACGGTGCTCCAACGGATGACGTAACCGCAGCTGCAGCCGCCATCCGCGAAGGTGAGGCGACGAAGTCATTAATGTTTTATGCTGTTGGTGTCGACGGAGCGGATATTGGCCAATTAGCGCAAATCGCGACACGAAAACCTTTAATGCTTCGCGGGCTATCATTTCGTGAGCTATTTGTGTGGCTTTCAAATTCACTCGGCAGTATCTCGAGGTCCACTCCTGGGGATCAGGTGCCGTTAGCAAACCCCACTGCTCCAGATGGTTGGGCCTCAGCTGGTTGAACTCGCATGTGGAGGTTTATCGCGGCTCAGACAACCGGAGCGTCTCACTTCAAGGCAGGTCAGCCTTGTCAGGACAGATTGGTTTGTCAAGCATTGCCAAGGGACGCGTTCGTGGCAGTGATTGCAGATGGAGCGGGTTCAGCGACCCGAGCGGAGGTAGGGGCGTCAATCATTGTGAACTCAGTACTTTCACACGTAAAGGCGGAACTTCAAAAGGAGCGGATTGACTACGGCGAGATTCTTCGAGAGGCCGCGGCTACAGCGCGCAAGGCAATTGCCGAGGAAGCTAAGCACCAAGGAGAGATCGAGCGCAGTTATGCCTCGACACTGCTCGCTTCGATCCTTACTCCTGCCGGGGGCGGTGCAATGCAGATAGGTGATGGTGTCATTATTGTTGGTGACTGCGCTGATGAATGGAGTTGGATGTTTTGGCCTCAGCGCGGAGAGTACGCAAATACAACATTTTTTCTGACAGATGAGGATGCAATGGATCGACTTGAAGTGGACACCTTCTCGGGGAACCTTACCGACGTTGCGTTAATGAGCGATGGGCTGGAGCCCTTAGCACTGAACTATGCGGACAAGTCTGTCTACAGTCCTTTTCTAAAGGGCTTGTATCAGCCTCTATTGACAGTGGAGGGAAGTGGGGAAGCTCACTCATTATCATCTTCGCTTGAGCAGTTCTTGGCTTCTGACCGGGTTAGATCTCGATCCGACGATGATATTTCTCTGATCCTTGCGACGCGCCGGACGCATTCGCAAGCTCCATGACGCGACTTCGGTTGGGCAAGACCGGAGCCGAAATACGGCTAGGCCAGGAGCTAGGAAGCGGAGGTGAGGGATCCGTTTTTGCGATCGCGGATCGCTCTGACGTCGTAGCGAAGATTTACGCTTCGAAGCCAGACGAGCGAAAAATACAGAAATTATCCGCAATGACCGGGATTGCAAGTCCGGCTTTGCTGCGGGTATCCGCATGGCCAGTGGATGTGCTGCAAGATGTGCGCGGGGTGACCTATGGTTTTATCATGCCCCGCGTTATCGCACGCCGGGACATTCATGAGCTCTACAGTCCCAAAAGTCGAGCGGAAGCATTTCCAGACGCAGATTTCAGGTTTTTATGTCATGTAGGTGCGAATATTGCCCGTGCATTCGCGGTTGTTCACGAGCACGGTCATGTACTTGGTGATATCAATCATGGAAACCTATTAGTTGGGCCGGATGGAACCGTGATTTTGATTGACTGCGATTCAATCCAACTGCGAGTGGGCACTCAGGTATATACCTCAGATGTAGGAGTTCCACTTTTTACTCCATCCGAGCTTCATGGACAGCCACTCAAAGGCTTGGTACGCACGCCTAATCACGACCGATTCGGTCTGGCAATCTTATTGTTTCACCTTTTGTACATGGGGCGACACCCTTTCGCCGGTCGCTATTCAGGTCCAGGAGAAATGCCTATCGACAAGGCCATCGCTGAATACCGGTTTGCGTATGGTCCAGAACGAGTAAGGGGTGGAATGGAGAGTCCGCCAGGCACGCCATTGCTTGAGGCAATGGGCGCCGCAATTGCCTCCAACTTCATTCGAGCGTTTTCGCGATCTAGTATTCCTAGCGGCAGGCCAGATGCGCAGAGTTGGATCAGGGCGCTCGATGATCTTAAGGCAGGCCTTCGGACCTGCTCGGCGGTAAGCTGGCATCAGTATCCAGCAGAATTGGGCTCTTGTCTCTGGTGTTCCGTTGAAAAGCAGACGGCCGTCCGTCTGTTTAGGGGCCGAGTCTCTGCCCTCGGAGTAGTCGGAGCGATAAGTATTGAAGCACTTTGGAGGGCGATTATTGCAGTAGCTGATCCAGGTCCTGATCCGCTCTTGCCGTCTGATCGGCCATTCGAATTGCCAAGTAGTGTTGCATTACCGAGTGCAGCGGTGAATGCTATCCGAAAAGCAGCCAGTCTTGCCTGTGTTGTTGGTGGGCTTATTGGATTTACTTACTTCTCGGGCGGTGGAGGGCTCCTCAGCGCGATAATGGCTCTGGTCATTGCCGCCTCATTGTGGCCAAGAGTATCACAGGAGCAGCGATCGGAAGCCGAGCGCGCATATGCTGCTACTGATGCAGCGTGGCAAAGCATTCTCGGGAAATGGATTGCCGAAGCCTCTCAGGGTGCTTTTCAAGAAAAGCTAAAGAGCCTGGAGAAAGCACGAGTAGAACTACTAGACCTTCCCAGTGAAAGGAGTCGGAGGTTGAGAAAACTTGACGCGCAGCGCGAGAGTCAACAGCGTCAGCGCTATCTTGATCGTTTCCGTATCGAACATTCTAGGATCCGAGGGATAGGGGCCAGTAGAACATCGATGCTTGAATCGTATGGAATTGAGACGGCAGCAGATATCTCTCCGGGCTCGATACTGCGGATTCCTGGATTTGGCGAGTCCTTAACGTCGGCTCTCGTAGCATGGCGCCGCGAACATGAGAGCAACTTCCGTTATAATCCAAATGAGGCAATCCATCCGCAGGTAATCTTTGTTCTCGACCAGCAGCTCGAGGCTCGTCGGCAACAGTTGATGGCGATACTTTCTCGCGGACCAGCAGACTTGAGGCAACTGACCCTAGAAATCAATGCCGCTCGTCCCCGTTTGATGCCTGTTATAGAGCGAACGTGGACTGAGTACAGGATTGCTCAAGTGCGGCGCGATGCCTTACGCTGATGCCCAAACCTACTTCCTCTATTGTCCTGAGGGCTCGTGCCGGCTGCTCCTAATTGTGAAGTGACCTGGACTTGGAGGACTATGTGAAGTTCGCCATGGCGTTTGTATTCCTTACTAAGAACCATTGCTTCGCATGGACTCTCGCCTTTGGTCGTAAGGGCCGTAAGGCGCGGCTTGAGCAGTAAAGCAATCTGATTAAGTATTGGGGGTCGGGTGTTCCACGGAGCGGTTGCCGACTGGTCCGCGTACTGGTAGAGTAAAGGCCCCAATTCCACTTCCTTCCATCATGCCCCCCGACATTCGCAAAGATCTCAAGCGCTTCGCGCCGGTGTTTCTTGAGGCGCGAGATAACGGTTTGAACGAAGCAGATACGGTGCTTCGTTTATGTAAATTCTTCGAGTCTGTTCTTGGCTACGACGGTATTGTCGATATCAGTCGCGAGGCGCACCTGAAGAACAAATTCGTGGACGTCTGTCTTAAGGTGGATGGCCGGGTTCGCCTACTGGTCGAGGCCAAGGCAGGCGGAGTTACGCTGCGGGATCGGCATATCGAACAAGCTCAGAGATATGCATCGGAGAATAATTTCCGCTGGGTAATTCTCACCAATGGAGTGGACTGGAATCTTTATCACTTGACCTTTGAGGAGGGCATTGAGTACGAGCGCGCTTTCATGGTTAGCCTGGCCAGTCCCGTAGAAATGGAGGAAGCGACGCTGAAGCTTGCCTTCCTGCACTCGAAATCCGTGCGTAAGGGAGACCTTGACTCATTCTGGGAAAAAACCACGGCATTGGGGCCCGCGTCAATGGGCAAGGCGCTTTTCCGCGATAGCACGTTGCGATTCCTGCGCCGTGAAATACGGAAGGAGGCAGGTGTTCTGATTGACCCGGAGGATCTTGCACGATCGCTCCATGCAATGTTCACGCCGGAAGCGCGCGAAGAAATCGGGCCGGTGAAGATTAGGAAAAGCAGAAGTACGATCAAGAAGAGCAGTATTCCGGTAGTCCCTCGTCCCTAAGGCTCCCAGGATACTGGTCAAGGAGCAAACACAACATCGGCATCTTGGCGCTTACCGCCCGTGAAGTAGACGAACGTCTTGGCCTCAAGTCTTTGGTCAACGAGCTTTACAATCAAGGACAGCGCAAACTGAGCACCCGTAGCGGGATCGTTGACGATTTCGCACATGGTTCGGTCATCTGTCGCGCTTGGGCTAAGTGCGAATGAGGGATGCGAGTGCCACTCGCCCAGATAGTTGAACCTTCGATAATCGCGATTCGTACGGGAGAAAAAGCGATCAAGCTGCCTGAGACTATCTAGAACGGTGCGCACAAAAGCAGCCACGGAGCCTGTGCCAGCCACTGTGGCCTCAACTATGCGGAAGACGTCCTCGGAAACATGCTCACCGAAAAGCATGCCACCTGTTTCACGGTTTCCCGCGCGCTTGCATGCGTCCACTAGGACCGTATGGACTTCAGGCGGTAGGTGAATTGTGAGCACCAGCCTGGCTTGTCAAGAATTCTGCTGCAGACGCAGCGGACGTAGGGTCTGGATCTTCCGAAGGTCGCCAGCACCGATTACAAGAGCAATCATCGCTTCGGACATGAATGCGTACGGTTTGCATCGGTTCGTCAAATATCCAACCCGGTCGCAACCCGATTACCAAAACCGAGGGAAGAACTGACTCATCACGAATAACGAGGTCGCTGACGCGGTTAGCCAGCGCCGCAGCAAGTAGACTGACGTCAGCATCGGTGGCAATAAGAGTTGGGTCTCCATCCACGCCGTACGTGGTAGTTGGACGGGCGTACGGAGCCGGCGGCCAAACTGCCGCTGCCGCCAGGAAGCCGGCGCGAACGCAGCGGGGACATGGGCCATGGTCAGGGTGCGCCGATCCGACGAGTCCCCCAAGGCCACCACCGAAGACCTCACCCCATACGAGCGCCCGGGAATGATCGGATGCCAGACCAGCTAACAGGCTAAATGCGTCCGAGTTCGCAGTCGCATCTACGAGAAGGTCGCAGGAGGCCAGATCTTCTAAAATATCGGCGTGGTACTCAGGATTTGTCGCGGAACCAAGGTGCACGGCATATGATTTCACGTCGGGATCCGATGCCAAGACTTCCGCAATGAGCTGCTTCGCCACCTTGACCTTCATTACACCGACATCGCGATAAGTACCCTGGTGGCGACAGACGTTCTCACCCTGCATCACGCCACCGTCGACGAGGACGAAATGGCAGGCGCCCGAGCGGGCAAGCGAGACGACGACCTTGCTCCCGAGGGACCCCAAGCCGACGACGCCGATTCGAAGCTCCGATAGTCGGGCGTGCAGAGTACTTGGGGTTCTTGTAATGTCTGCCATCTCTAAGGGCATGTTCACGAGCTTCAATAGTTTAGAGGTCGACTGGAGGTAGCCTCGCGTCTCACCATCGGGCCATCGTAAGAGCACTATGGACGGGAAGTTGCCAAGTGCGACGCCGCCGAACATCTCGACAAATACCGCGAATGTTGCGGGATCGTCGGGAATTTCTTCGGGTGGCATGGCTTCCTTCCGTAACAGTATGAATCGAGCTGGAAGGCTATGGCCACCACTGCTCATTCCGGGCGGTGTGGAGAGAGGAGACCCCTTGGGAAACGATATCGGCAGAACCTGGGAATAGTGAGGCGCAAGTCGAGTGGTCTCGAACTCGGCATTGGCCTTAGCTGCGTGAAGTCGTGATTCAAACTCATTCGATCTCAGGAACACACTGGGCGACACGGAGACACGTTCGGCGAGGCTCGGGATATGGCGCGACGGAATCTCAATCGGCTCAGAATCGTTGATCCGTTCATACGCTACAAGCCTCCACGCGCTGCGAATCAGATCGGCAGCCATGTATTGCGGATGCCAGTTGTCTGGACCGAGTTCCAGGCAGAGGATTCCTGATCGCGTGAACTGATGAGTGCTTATGCGCGTGTTATGCGGGACCGGACGAACGGATGGACATCCTTCTGGGTACTGCCACGGGAAGCGAACTTCGAGATCGAGTGTCCTACTGCCCACCAGAATCTGTGCAAAAAGTCTCAGTTCGCCGCCGTCGGCGCGCTCCCAGCGGTGAGCGCTGAGGAATGGCGGTTCGTCTCGGCTCAACTCCTGGACTGCCTCCTCCTCGGCGAGCAGGCGGGAAGGCAGCCGTTGCCACCAAGGAGTCTGCTTCATGCGAAGCCGGCTGGTTTGTTAGGACGGACCGGGATTGGCGGGAACACGGCCTTCGTGGCAGGGGCGGGAGGAAATTTCTCTCCGAGCAGCTTCCGCCAGAGGTCAGCGCTCTTCTGGATATTGGGCTCGGCCAGCGCTGCCCGCGCCGTAGGGAGAGCCTCTTCTACCTTCTTCATGAACGCCTTGAAGTCATCGGAAGAAAGCCTGTGGGCGACATTGTGTGAGGGCACTCCAGGATCCGGTAGATGCGGCAGCAGGCCCGCGTGTGCAAGGGCCGAATACTTAGTGACGATGTTCTCGAGTAGCTGCACGAATCCCTCGGCGTGATCTCGCTTCGTCCTATCGACGCACTCGCCTGCCAGACGTTCGAGAACGTAACCCTTCGGGTACTTGGGCTGTTGATAAGTCTCCTTCCGCCACCATTTGAACATTTTCACGAGTGGCACGAAGTAGCCGTCGCACGCTGTATTCAGATCGGTTGTCCAGGCGAGCTGTGCCTTCGGGTGCGTCTCCACCCAGGCTCTTAGATCGCGGTCAGGAATGAGAAGGGGTGAGGCAGCCCAGTCGCCAGCGGCGTCGAAGGATTCGGCCTTGCGCACAGACTCGAAGAGCCAACTCCGCTTCGTCAGGAATCGGGACGTTGCGAGCACGACATCCATCGTGACGTAGCTCAAGGTTACGCAGAACGAGCGATTCTGCGGCGTAACTTTGTCGTAGTATTTACGGAGAGCTTTCTCAAGCCTTGCATTAGCTTCGGTCGGAGTCGTGCCATCCGGATCGAGCGAGGTGACGACGACGATGTCCACATCCTTGCCCGGATGGATGGCTGTGTGCCGCTTATAGGAGCCTTGCAGGAAGGCATTGACGTGGATGAGCTTGAAGTCCTCGTCCTCGGCCAAGCGCTTGCGAAGCGTCTTGTGGCCGCTCTGCTGGTCCTCCTTGTAGGAAGGGCTCGGCTCGATCTCGGCCAGGAAAGCCTTGAAGTAGGAAGGTAAATTCATTGCCATTCACTCCGATTCAGTGGTCATGCCGGGCAGGTAAGAGCGGGCAGGGTCCCCGAAGGCGAATTCGTAGATGATCGTGGGTCCGATCGCCGCAGCTTCCTGCCCGGCGAGGAACATTAAGCTGACAGGCGTCGCAGGAAAGATGTGGGTGTGCTCTGGGCGCAATTTCACCACCGCATTGCGGACTGTTCGAATGAGTGCGTCGGCGAGCCATCGAGCATGTCCGCCATCGGCGATCGAGGCTGGCCCAGCATTGGGTAGTCGCAGATGCAGGATCGTCCCCACCTCTGGTAACGTCGTGGAGATGGATCGCTTGGCATCTTCCAAAGAGTCGTGTGTTACCGACACCACGACCGCGAGGTCAGGGTTCTCGCTAACCTCCTCAACCGTGACATCCCACTCAGGTGACCCATCGGGACGGCGGGGAGTCGAGACATCCCAGAGCTGAACAGGCTTGTCCTTCATTTTCTGCCGAAGAACAACAGGAATGCCACTCTTGGGATTGAAACGAGATCCGATGTACCAGGCAATTGAGAGATGAGCATCAAGCGCGATGTGGACCGGCCTAGCTAGCTTCTCGATTCCTGGCATCGTCTCCTCGATGCGCTGGGGGATATCGTCCGACCAGACCGTTTCGTTGATGGCGCGCCGCCCGTTGAATAGGTCGGTCAAGTCGACTACGCACATGCCGTCTGTGAACGGGACTTGAGCGAACCGCCGGAACGAACGCACTGCTAATGTCGACTGGAATGGCGGTGGCGCTTGGCGAATGAGGCCTTGATCCCTGACCAGCCTCCCCAGGGACTCCGGCGTATGTTCGGTGCGACCATTCTCGATAAGGCGCTTACCAAGATCGTCGTATGGACTCCAGTCGATGCCAGGGGCGACCGGCATGAGCCCCGCCAACTGGCAGCGGTCTCGGAGCCACTCCTCGGCGGCAGCTTGCGAGACAGCAGAGGTCGAAAAGCGGAGAGACTTGAGGAATGCATGGAAATCGAGATCTACTAGCCCACAGGCCGCCTGCCATTTTGCCCGGATCTCTCCCACTTCCGATGTCGGGCTCTTAGTGAAGAAGTCATCGTCGAGGTACCCGCCGTCGCGCAGATGCGGTCGGATCGGGCTCGCCGAGTCCCATGGCCAGTTGGTTACAAGGTTGAGCCTGGCTTTGGGATGCGTCGCGCGGATTCCCAGCCAAGCGTCACTAAAGCGCTTGAGCAGCGACCGCTTGGTGCCCGTCCAGTCTGGGTCGACGATGGCATCCTGATCCACTACTCCGCTCTCAGCTACATGAAACTTTAGCTGCGTGAAATCGACGTCGACCAGGGCTCCGCCGTCGTTGATCCCAGGAGGCGTGTAGTACACGACCACATCATCGACGGCATCGAATTCCCTATGCTCGACGACTACCTTGGAGACGTGGGAGCTGTAGAGCATCGGTAAGGCTTGGAGCCAGAAGAACCGGACCTGATATCGGAGGCCAGCCGAGGCAGCGCCTATCGCGGGAGGAAGCGGGCTCATGGCCGAACCCTCGAAATTATATTCAATCTGTGCGCTGCAGACAAATCACCTGCAAATCTGTGAGATCCCCGTTGCTCACCGTCACTCTCTGGATTGCCCTACGCGCCGCGGTCACCCGCAGTTCAGCCGGTGCAAACCGTAGCGTCCCTTCCAGCCCCTCCACGAATTCCGCTTTCTCTGCCACGATCTCCGCAATCTCCTTCCTTGATCCTGCGAGCAGATCCAGCTCCTCCAGCCGCCGCTCAGCCACCGCCTTTTCTTTCTCCAGTTCCTGAATCCTCTGATCCACGTGCTCCCGGTTGGTGGGGGTGAGATTGTCGAGAAGGTTCGCGATGGCGGTCTTGACGCGCTCGATCGTCTCCTGCGCCTTCTTCCGTGCCGCGTCGCCCTCTTCCCAGGCCGACCCCAGCGCCACGCGCATCTCCTTCGCCAGTCGCTTCTTTCCCTCCTCGCCTCGGTAGGGGGCGTAGGCCTTCAGCACCTCCTGGATCACCCGCTCCTCAAGGACCTCCTGGCCGACCGCGCCGAAGCTGCAGACCCCCGCACCCTTCCGGATGTAATTGCTGCAGGCGTAGAAGTAGGTCTTGACGGAGGTGCCGTCCTCCCGGCGCTTGCCCTTGATCCGATGGCAGCCCTCGTAACGGCCGCCGCAGCGGCCGCAGTGGAGCAGCCCGGAGAGCAGAAACCGCGCGCGTTTGCCCTGCCAGCCGCCGACCACTCGGCGGCTCTTCCCAGCCTGAGCCTGCGAGGTGTGCCGGCACTCTCGGACCGTCCTTGCCTTCTCCCACAGCGCGCGGCTGATGAGGGGCTCGTGGGCGTCCCGGATGACCACCCAATTCTCCGGGGGATTCGGCTCCAGGCGCACCCCGTAGGCCTCCTTGCGCTCGACCGCCCGTCCATCCTGAATCTTGTGGAACCGGCCGTCGCTCCGTCGGTTCCAGACGAGGTCGCCGACGTAGTGGGGGTTCAACAGGATCGACCGGATGGTGGAGAGAGCCCAGAGGCCCTGGTAGATCGCTGCCCAGCCCGCAGCCCGGGGGGACTCGATGCCGTCGCGGTTCAGGGCCTCGGCGATGGCTTGAAGGCCGCGGTTCTCCTCCGCGCTCATGCGAAAGATCCGCCGGACCACTTTGACCCGGTCGGGGCACCCCGGCACCAGCCGCGCTCGGTCGCGCTTGGAGACCGTAATGGACTCGCCCTTCTCCAGGACCCGTACGACCTTCCCAGCCGCGTCCCGAACCTCCTTGCGGCAGTCCGCCAGGTAGCGCAGCTGGAACATGAACTCAGCCTTGGCGTCCAGATAGGCGAGGTCGTAGCCGTAGGGGGGAGCCCCTCCCATCCACGAACCGCCCAGGACCCGACTGAGCTGGCCGCGGATAACCACCTTGGAGAGGTCCTTCGACTCCTGGCGCGCCTGCCACTGCTTGACCGGGCGAAGGAGGTCGTCGGTGTTGTCGCCGTTGAAGTTCTCGGTGACGTAGCGGACCTCGACGCCGTGGGTGCTGAGGACGTGGCGGTAGTAGCCGGCCTCGTCGTTACCGAGGCGTCCGAAGCGCTTGACGTCGTAGACGATCACGAGCTGGAAGGGGCAGTTCGGTTCCTGGGCGTCGGCGACCATCTGTAGGAAGGCCTTGCGCTTGAGGGTCGAGGTGCCGCTGATGGCGTCGTCGACGTACCAGTGGGAAATGTGGAGGTCATGCTCGGCGGCGTAGGCCTCGACGGCGCGGCGCTGGTCGGGGATGGATTGCTCCTGACGGTCGGTCGAGCGGCGGAGGTAGCCGACTGCGGTGGCGCGGGCGGGGGCGCCGCGGGAGGCAGAGCCTCTGGCGGCAGGGGGCGGGTGGGTGCGGGCGGGCATGTGCTGGGTAGGGCCCTATGAACGCTCGTTCCCTGGCCGATAGCCAGTAGAATCACTCCCTAGAAGTCCCCGTAAAGCCCCATGAACAGGGCACTTACGACCGCAGTGCACCCTGCAGGCTGCTCATCACCGCCTAGCCAGATATCCTCCGGCTCAGGCGGCTGGCCTGGCTGCTTGGCGCTACGCAGGCGCCAGGGCCGAACCGGATCCTTCCCTCCCTTCGCCACGCGGAATGCTGCCTCAACTGTTCCCTTTCTCCGCAAAAAATGACTCGCCGCATCTTCATCAGTTCCAAAACCATTGGGCTCGAGCCCTTTAGGGAAGCCGCCGAGTTGGCGGTTCAGAGTCTGGATCTTGAGGCATTGCTGGCAGAGTCACGACCGGCAAGCGCGGGAGCGCCTCAGGCGGTCTGCTTGGATCTCGTTCGGCAGGCGGACGTAACGCTGCTCCTGCTTGGTCGGGAATACGGTTATCACCAGGCCTCTGGCCGCTCGGCCACTGAGGAGGAGTTCGAGGAAGCAGTTCGCCTCCGCAAGCCGGTCCTGGTCTTTGTCGTTTCCAAGGAATTCGAGCCGAGCCAAGCCGAATTCGTCGGGCGTGCGCGCGGCTGGGAGGGCGGCTTCTTCGGACCTGAATGCCTGACTCCAGTAAGGCTGCAGGCAGAAGTCGTGCGTGCACTTCGAGGCATGCAGGGCACCGCCGATGATCCTGAGATCAAACGGCAAGTGACTGCTGCACTTCAGGCAGTTCTGCCAGAGAACAGGGGAAGCAGCATCTCGAAGAGCCGGCCGTGGCTGGCGATGGCTTGGAGCCCGCGGTCGCCGGTCGAGCGCATCGAGGGCGGACTTTTCTTCGGAGAGTTCTGTGCCGAGTTGGCTGACTGGTTCGTTTCCGGCCCCTCCAGGATGCTCGAGACGCGGCCTCGGGTTGCCCCCTACGAGAATCACCTCGTTCTGACCGTGCCGAGGGAGGAACGACACCCTGGGTTCAAGGCCATCGCGTTTCCGGAGGGCCGACTTGCGATCGCCTGCGAATTCCAGCGTTCGCGCAACGGGGATCTGGGGTCCATGACTGGAATGTTCAACGCATCTCCCAGCGTAGCTGTGGAGATGCTGCGCACCATGCTGGCACTCGCTGACCGATTCATGCGGCGCATGGATCCCCAGTCGCTCGGGCCTCAGGGGTTCATTCAGGTGGGCCTCACCAATCTTGGCATGGCCCACTTCTCTGAACCGATCAAGAACGCAACGGGAGGTGTGCCGATCCGGTTCTTGGAGCCGGACGGTCCGTTTATCGTCCCCGCTGAGCCACTGCTGATCGGGCGAGCGGACCTCGTTGCGCATTCGCCCCAGGCTCAAGCACTCATCGCTCGGCTCTCTCGCCGGATTCATCCGGGTGGGTTGGAGCATCAGGTGAGCTGAGAAGCCCAGGCTTTGGATCAAGGTCTAGAGCACAATGATGCGAGGCGCCGGCATCGGTATTGCCGCCTCTACCGCCATCTCCAGCGCATCCGGTCCATCGTCATGCGCGGCCCGCGGAAACTGCCGCAACTGATCAATCAGCAGCCGGTGCTTGCGGTTGAACACAAGCATCCCCGTGTTGACGAGGGGCTCCAGGCTTTGAATTCGCGCCACCTTGTCTCCGCCGTGATTGATCTTGAGCAGTCGAATTCTCATTCCCTGGCGGAGACACTGCGACTCCAGCTGGTTAGCAAGGTGCTCCTGAAACTGATTGGTCTCGATGGCGAAGCGCGCATAGTGCCTGCGCTCGTACAGCCTCTGAATCGTGTCGAGGATCTGCGACGGCTTCAGCTTCTGAATCAGCGCATCGAGGACATACAGCCGACCTGAGTGCTCATGCCGCACTAGGGTGATGATTCCCGTGTCGTCCCGGTCTCGACTCTGCTTACCCAGGCTCGGATCGCAGGCACCAAAGAACAACGCATCCGGACCCAGGGCAGTCAGCAACTCTTCCTCCGATCGAAAGGCGTCGTCCCAATAAAACATCTTCTCTGGATCAAACAAGCAGTTGGTGGCGGCAATCGGGTCGTTCTGCTTCTCCGAATCGAAGCTCGCCCGACCGTCGCGGATCCGCATCTCCATGAGCTGGTAATAGCTCTCCTTTTCGGACCAGAGCACCTCCGTCCCCTCCAGCATCTCTGCTTCCACTCCCTTGAAGAAAAGGAAAGCCACTTCAGGGCCGGGTGTTTCCTTGGGCAAATCTCTGCCGACATAGATATTTTCCCAATCCTGCCAATATTCCTGGTCCTTGGCCCAGGAGATGACGGCCTGGTATCTCCGCGTTCGCCATCCGGGCTTCGGAGCCTGGTTGCCGATCCCGACGAGTTTGGCGAGCAAGGAATCGTAGTGCAGAAGAGTGCCGATCACGATCACGTTGGTGTGGCCGGTGTCACCCGCCTTGAGTAACGCCTTCTCGAACCACTCCAGGCGCTGCTCTCGGAGCTCTGCAGAGTGCGCCTCCGCCTCCGCTTCCACGTCATCCAGGATGATCAGGGATGGACGGTCCTTGCCGTGCTTTCGTCCCCGCAGCTTTTGGCCGGCACCGAGTGCGGTGACGCGCACTCCGTTACGGGTGATGAGCTCCTTCTCCCGCCAGCGCTTCGGACTGGGCTTCCGGCCTGGCGGTTCACAGACCTCAGGGAAGTCCTCGAGCAACTTGGGATTCTCTTCGAGTTCCCTCTTGAGGCTGGCGAGCAACTGCACGGCTTGGTCGGTCGTGTTCGAGATAAGGAGGACGTAGGGATCAGACTTCCGGATGAGGCACCAGAGCACATAGGCGAGGCAGACTAGGGTTGTTTTTGCGTATCCTCGTGGAGCCGCAAAGGCCAATCGCGCTCCTCGCTTCACACTCGCTTCCACCAAGAGTTCAGAGATCTCCTGATGCATCGAGGACGGAGCGACGGCAAAGTGGGATGCGAGGTGGAGGTGGCAGAATGCGTCGAAGGAAGCGAGTGCCGCAGCACGCCGGGCCTGCCTCAAGGTAGTAGCGATGTGTTGTCGAGAGAGGAGTTGGACGGTCATGCGCTGCCCTCCTTCTCTTTGGCCTTCAGGTCTTGAATAGCCTCCGCCGCACTCGCCTGGGCGAGCAGGCCTCGGATGATGGGCACGGCGTCGCGGATGGCGGGAGTCCCGTTAGGACCTATGCAATTCTTTTCGATGATGGCCAAATCACCGTGCATCTCCTCGAGGCTTGGGATGGACTGCGCGACGTGGTGAATGTCTGCTTGCACCTGCTGCGGCCTCAAGGGCATGATTCCGATGCTTTGCAGCTTCTCGAACAGCTCTTTCTCAATACTCCAGCCCTTGTGCGCCGCATCGACTTGAGCCGAGTGAGGCGCAGCACGGTCTTGTGAGATTTTCGTCAGCCTGGAAATCGCCTGATCGGCCTTCAAGATTAGTCGCCCCAGGATCTGGTTTTGGACTTCGGGAGTGGAAGTAACGGAGTGCTCTTCGCGGATCCGCGCAAGGTCTCGCTGCGCTGTGCGAAGCGAAATCTTGAGGTGCTCGGCGACCTCCGCCATCGGGCGGCCAGCACCGATCAGGTACTCCATGCATGCACGTCGACTCTCCCCTGAGAGCAAGTGCGGATCGAGCTTACCCTGCTGGATCGATTGCAGGAGTTCGATGGGTCCTCGAGAGTCCTTGCTCACGCCTTCCTCGGAAGCCGGTAGCGTGCTGCAACCTTGGAAGGAACCGCCTTCTCCCCAGCCAAGGCGATATAACGTCGGACAATGACGTCGCAATACTTCGCATCGAGCTCAAGGCCGAATCCGCGGCGGCCGAGGCGCGCTGCGGCGATCAGGGTGGTGCCACTCCCGAGGAACGGATCCCAAACTACGTCCCCAGGCTGGGAGGAGTTGCGGATCGCCCGCTCAGCAAGAGCCAAGGCCTTTTGCGTCGGGTGCCTATAGTTTCGCCGGTTATCTCGACTTTCGCTCCAAAGTGAGGTCTCGGTCTTCGGGCCGAACCAGGAATGGCGAGCGCCTTTCCTCCAACCGTAGAGGCAGAACTCGGTCTGCTCGTGATAGTCGCCGAAGCTCAGGGCAGCCGACTCCTTGCCCCAGGTCAGAACCGAAGCCACATGGCAGCCTCGCGCGACGAGCAGGTCGCTCATCAGGCCGAACTGACGGTGGCCATTCCAGATGTAGTAAGCAGCGCCGGGGCGAAGGCAGCCGGTCATCTGATCGGAGGCTCGGGCGAACCATTCCGCGTAACGCGCGGGGGACAAGTCGTCGTTGAGCAGGCGCCGGTTGGGAGGGCGGTGAGTGCCCGGGGCCGATCTGCTGGAGGTACGCTTGCTGGGCAAGTTCTGCCGTCGCGAAGGGTCGTAGGAGCAGCCGTAGGGGGGGTCGGTGTGGAGGAGGTGGACCCGCTTGCCACCCAGCACTCGACGCACATCGAGGGCGCTCGTCGCATCGCCGCAGAGCAGGCGGTGCTCACCATGCTTCCCGAGCTCGATCAAGTCCCCCGGCTGGGTGATGGCCGGTGAGGAGTCCTGGAGCGCCGTCTCCACATCGAAGGCCTCCTCGTCCTCCTCCATGGAATGCACACCTTGAAGGAGTTGCTCAACCTCCGGAAGTTCGAAGCCGGTCACCAGCAGGTCGAGTTCGGGAACCTGGACCAGCTCGTCCAGCAGGGTCGCCAGCTTTTCTTTGTCCCACCCTCCGGATACCTTGTTCAGGGAAAGGCAGAGAGCCTTCTCCTTTGCGAGCGGCAAATCCACGACCACACATTCGGCGTGCGTCTCGCCACGCGCCTGGAGAACCCGCAGCCGCTGATGGCCGGAGACCAACGTCTTGGTGCGACGGTTGAAGACCAGCGGCTGCACCAATCCCCACTCATCCAGGGACTTGGCAATCGCGACGTAGCGCGGATCGTCGGGGGAGAGGGAGACGCGCGGGTTGTAAGTCGCGGGCGTCAAATCGGAGAGCTTTAGGCTGCGGATTCTCATGCACGGCGACGATAATCAGGAAAAAATCGAGTGCCAAGTGAACGCACATTAATGCCCCGGCCCGGTCTTCATCCACAGCACCTGAGTATCCGTAAAGTCTTTGTACATAGGGCCTTAAACCTGACGACGATATTAGCAACAACCTAATGGGAACGCCCAATAGCCGCAGATCCTCGCTTTAAAACAGCCCGGGATTCAGCGCTGAATCACGCTAACTCGTGCCTCTCCAAAGCCTCTCGGGCTTCTTGACTCTCCTCCGCCAGGATCGCCAGCAGTCCACGAGGAAATCGCCGCAGTTGATCCACTGCCAGGCTGATCTCTCGGCGCTGAGTGAGGAGGAGCTCAAGCGCCTTCGATGCCTTGTCGTAGTCTGCCGCGAACGCCATGGCGTGCTTACTCATGAACGGATCCAAGCGCGGGGCAGGTTCCTCCTTCTGGCTTCTCGATCCACGCGCGGCATTCTTCGGCTTTGCCTTTCCGGGCGCAGCTTTTAGGGCTCTGCCGTATAGCGGCCGTGAGACTTTAAAGCTTCCTGCCGGTGCGAATTGCCCATCCTCCGCTGCGTGGATTTCCCACATGCCCTGATCAATCTTCCCGTGCTTGTCGAACGGGATATGGCCAGTGATCTTGCACCAGATCACGTAGAGTTCATTGTCGGAATACTTCGGCTAGTCGTTACGTAGATGCTGGAGGGTTTCTTGGGTATTTGCCTTGCTCCAGGGGTTAATTCGGGTGGGGGACATGGCGGGCTCAGAGAGAATCTTAGTGCTGAGTTAGCCACCCGAGGGCATCAAGGCGGCCGTTTGTTGACCCTGGCCTGACCCCCGCAAACTGGCCGTCAATTAGAGTGGCAGTCGGCTCGAAGGTGTCGATGGACATGACGAGCCCCTTGTAGCGTTCGTCCTCGGGAGGCAACTCCTGGCGCGCGTTATACGAGGCGGATGCCAGATCGGTTAGCTTCATTCGTTGAATCATCATGGAGCTTCACGATAGGTAGAGAAACCTGGAATGCCAACTGAATGGTCCCTACTCCGAAGGTTCTGGCACTCGATCGGCACTCCGATACTGCCCTAAAGCATTATAAATAAAGCACTTAGGGACTAGTGACCGCGGAAGCGCTGCGGCAATTCCGACTTCAATGCTATGCCTCCATCCCGATGTTGTGTTTCGAACTTCCTCTAGTAGTGTGCAGGCATGATCAATCTTGGCTTTTGGGGAGTGGCAATCCGGATGGCCTTGCGAACGTGGTCTCTGCTGAATTCCTGGATCGAAGCTAAGGCGTCAGTCGAACGTGCAATCGCCAAGAGTCTGCGTGCGGAGGCTGGGATTCGCAGGCAGGTGCATCGCGAGATGCTTCAGAGATTGGAGGAGGTAAATAGGCGCGGAGTGCGCTCAAGTCCCGCACATGCCAAGATCTCCACTCGACTAAGGAAGCGGATGCGTCGTAGGCCGTGAGATTCTTCCAATCTTCGGCTCCACTACCAGCATGACAACCAGAGGGTCAATAATCTGAGGATTACCTCCAACCCCTCGGCCAGAGAATGTGCGCGTGTCAGTTGATTCCCCTGCCGATCTGGCGCACGCTTGGCGTGGACTGATGAGCGGGGGAACGTCGGCGCTATGCATGCGAGTCACGCACTATGTTGAGGGAACTCGCGAGATTACATGTCCTGTAAAGGCGTGATAGGTGTGCGCCACATCGCGCAACATTCTCTTGAGCGTGTCTTCATTCTCGCTCGTCGCGAAGATTACCTGATGACCATGCTCGCCTGCACGAGCCACCCGCTTGAGCAGCTGCTCGAAGCTGAAGTCTTTCGCACTCTGCTGCCGAGGCTCATCGAACACCAGCAGGCCGGGGTGGTTAGTCTTAAACTCCAAGCCTACCTCCCGCATTCCATTCAGGTAGGACCAGATCACCCTGATGAAATCGCTCGCCGAGATATTTGTTGGGAGATCAAAGCCTTCGTGTAGTGGGCGGTAAGACTCCTCCGACACGGTGATATCGCCGACCTCCAAGCTCTTGAAGTCGTACTCCCCAAGTTGCTCACGAAGTAGCTCTCCCCACCGCTCGAGCTTTTGGCGATCTAGAGGCGATGTATCCTCCTTTGGAAGCCTACCCTTTTCCGTCTGTTGGATTCCCCACTTGGCTGACAGGTCCGCAATGTTCTCCAGCTCAGCAGCGAACGCATCACTAGCGCGTGCGTGACGATCCAGATCCTCACGCAGTTGTATGCGTTGACGCACGGCCGCAATCGATGGAACGCGGCCATCTGATATCAATGTCTCCTTAAGCGACCGAATTTCTCCTCGTAGGTTAGACACATCCTGCCGGAGTGCCCAAATCTGCTGCAGTCTTGCTTCCACGACATGATGTTGGTTCGCGAGCACGGCGCTGAAGGTACGCCGCTGTTCCTCCAAGAACACAACATTCTCGTCGATAGACATTACGCTCTGACCCTCCGCAAGAGGCGTTAGACTGTCAGTGATGTGCTGATGGCATGTAGGGCACTGCTGCCGGGCGACGCGCGATGCTGCATTCCCACCCAAGTTCAAGAGTGTTCGCGTGTCTTTGTTCCTCTGAAGATCGATCTCGATCTTGTCTAGACGTTCTTGAGTGCCACTAACCTCGTTGCTTTCGATCTCATACACTTCTAAGAGGCGGGACAGCATCGCCTGCCGGTCGTTAAGCCGATCCTGCTTGCTGGCCAGTTCTGCTTCGGCATTCCCTACGATTTCGGCTACACGCGGAATCTCTTGCTGTTCAATGTCTTGAAGTCTCTTTTCCAGATGCAACAGCTTCTCATTGAGCGAGAGCCACTGATCGTCCTTCTGAACAATAATGGTTGGCATCATCTCTGGAGGCCAAGTCGCGACCGGATCTTCCGGTACGTTCTTCGGCATACCCCCTATACTCCTCGCGACTGCACGTAGTGATCCAACGACCGTGCTCCACAGCTTTGTGATTGCCTGCTCCTGCTCTTCGATTGCCAGGCGCTTGGCCGCGAGATCAATCGCATCAAGACCCAGCAGGAATTCCACTGCCCGCTTGTGCATCCCTTTGATTCCGAACCTTGTGGGAAGCGGTGGTTCTAGAGTACTCCATCCCCTCAGTTGCTCCACAAAGAAGTATGGCATTATGCATTGCGGGTACAGAGGGCGGCTGTCGCCCTGGAACGTTCGCACTGTGGGTACATCCCACTGCAGGAAGTCGACCATGAACCGGAGAAACCCAGCATCACGTGTTGTGTCTCCGGGTCTGCCGACGAAATAGTCGTCAGACGGATACGTTCCTGGTTTTGTCAAGGCTGGACCACGGATCACCTCAATAATGCCCGCGTCCCTTTTACCTTTGACAGTCCGGTGGACGACCGCTCGCTCTCCTAGATTGTTCTCGATCTCCAAGAAGATGTTTGACTCAATGACACTGGCGCGACTGTCACCGGTGTCAAGGTCCTCCTTCAGGACCGGTGGGAGAGGAAGGTCGTCCCTGTTGCTCGTCAACATCGATTCCATACCGAGGGCAACAAGTATCGCTCTCAGGCAAGTTGACTTACCCATCGAGTTCTCGGCTCTGAGCACAAACAGGCCATCTGTAAACGGGAGGTCGACTCCGAACAAGCCTTGGTCGGTCATCACTCGGATGCGTAGGTGTCGCAGTCGCATGGTCAAGCCGGCCCTCCGAACAGGTCAGATACAAGCCTCTCAGTTAGCCGCTTGTGTACCTTCCCCAAATACTCCCTCTCGCTGACGAAGAGCTCGTCCTGCTCCAGAATCCGCTTTGCCTCAGCTTCTCCCGCTGAGGTCAATTCAACGCGGTCGCCGCCGACCTTTCTCAAGAGGAGCTCACCGAGCGCAAAGTCAACCGCTCGGTTCAGCGATGGCTCAATCCGTACAACAACCGTCCCGGGTAATCGACGTCCCTCCAGGATTCCGAGCAATGCGACTCGCCCTTCGTCGCTACGCAAGGCCCAGTTCAGGACATGCAGCCGCCCAAAACTCGACTTCTTCCCCCGTGAGGCCATGTACAGCATCAGGAGCAGCAGGCCGATCCTCCACAGCGGACGCAGGTCACCGGGAATACACTCTGGCCTTTCATTGAAGACGAAGGGCGTATCCAGTGCTGGGATCTCAATTCTACTCATTGCTTGATTTCTCCGGGAAATCGAGGGGGCATCGCATCAACCAGTCGGCCACGGCTTCGTGAGAAACCGCCTGGCGCGTACTGGAGCCAACGGCTGCGGCCTCTGCAGCCACCGTGCTCTGGATGGTCTCCAACGCCGCCTGCAAAAGCAAGTATGGCCTCTGGTCCGTGACCAGGCAGTGGCCGCGGAGATACTTCTCCTGCTCACTCTTTGCCCGCCTGATGGCTTCCCATGCTTCGGGGTATGCCCGGAGTGCGTCGAGCACGTTCTGACCTTCCAACCACCAGGTGATGACCTCTCGCTCAAATGCGACCCGCCTCGTCGCTGTAGCGAGCGTCGGCATCTTAGCCGTCTTAGTTGTAAGGTGGCCGACTTTGAAAGCGTTAGATTCATCTGCTGCCCAGCCTTCGATATCTTGATCACAAATCGGGGCTGGCAAAATGTTGATCGCTGACATATTCAGCTTCAGTAGCGCAGCTCTCTCCTTCGCGAATGCGTCCTCACCCAAAACCACAACCTTGAAGTCATCGCAATCTACGTACGAAAGGCCCGCAGTAATGACCTCTACGGATTTCTTGGTGGCGTGCTCAACCAGCTCCCGGCTTTGAAAAAATGGTACGAGAAGAATCCATCGTCTGATTTTTGCGTTGCCAAATAGCTTGCCCAGCTTGCCGTCTTTGTTGGCGATGAACTTTGTGATGTCTTTGGTCATCTTTTCGCGGAGCTTGGCGTGGTGTTGTGCGAATGTGAGATCTCCTTCTGGACCATACATCTGATACACACATCCATTAGCAGAGTAGCCCTCGATACCTGCATCGCCACGATCTCTGTCCGGAACGGGCTGATAATCGCCTTTGGCGTAGTGAGAGTGGAGCAACTGCGCAGCCCAGTCTTGCCACTCTCTTCCCTCCAATCTCGGCGACTTGTCCATCAGAGGCCCCCCTTGAGCGCGCTGCCCAAGACCGTGAGAGCCTCTGCCTTCGATGGCTGGAGTCCTGCGAGTTGAGCGGGCAGTGAGTGCAGATTAGGCCAGGCCTTCGTTTCCTCTGGCCATTTCGCATGGAAGGCGCGGATGGTGAGCGTGATGAGCTCCAGATAGTGAACGCCCACGGGGCAGTTTGCAAAATGGCACCAGAGGTTGATGGCGCCAGTCAGCCATTCCAGGAGGTGATTCGCAAGGCCGTCAGCGGGTCCCTGCGAGTCCGCGAACATCGCCATCGGCCACAGAATCTCATATTGACTCGGCGGCCCAATTGTCGGATTAGTCGCGATAAACGCAGCGGAGTCACCCGTAATTTGTTTGGCGAATGCCTCCGAGCATGCGAGTCGCGGCCCTTTGCCTACTAACTTCTCAAGCCGGACGGCTTCAACGACGGCCATACCCGTAAGATTTGGGAGCGTCTTCCCGAGATCCGATATCGCCGGCATCTTCAACGAGTAAACATCGCCGAAAGCGACACCGCCACGATAGAGAATCGGCCACCATCTGATCCTGTGTTCCGACATTTGTACTGCGCTGCCTGTCAATTCAATGGATTTCATTGTGACGAGGCGTGGATCAGCATCTAACTCGGGATTGGCGAAAGAATGCAGTCGGAAGACAAATTGGCTAACGAGTAGATGCGAGAGCTGCCGTATGAAGAGGTTAGGATCCGAGGATGTGACGAAGACACTGTCACTCATCGGTAGGAACATGTTGAACGAAGTCACCAAGCCAGCCTCGGCCAGTTCCTGGATGGCGAGACCTTCGTACCCGCTCGCGGGATGGAGCGCCCCATCCTTGATCGCGTTCGTCAAGATGGAAGACTGGTCCTGGAGCATTTCGACTGCTCCCATTGGATCTGTCTCGACGGCGTTGCTGAAGCCGAGCAGATCTAGGAAGGCCACGACCTGCCTCGCCAATTACAACTCCCCCTTGAATGCAGTGTCGAGGATGGATGGAAAGAGGGCGTCGAGTTCGGCGGCGGTTCTCTGCCGGAGCCCCTTGAGGCAGTCGACCTTGGATGAAAGGTCCTCAAATTCTGTGACAATTCGATGCTGCTTCTCCAATGAAGCATTGGGAACGGTGATTGCCATGACAGTGCCCTGCGAGAACTTCTTCATGGTCGGGCTAGTGCCCTTTGCATTACGTTCTATTCGGTTGAGGAACAGCAAGGCCTGAAGCCAGTACCAGACAAAACGGGTATCAGTCTTCGCATGGGGGTCAGGAACGCGCATCATGAAGTCTGGCTGCCGCTTCAGACCTTCTCCCCGGCGACTATGATCTGGCTGTAGGGGAACGTGGGTTGCTCGGCAATGGAGTGCGGCTCGTTTTCTGAGCCCGCGTCCGTGAGAATTGGAATGAGGTACTTGCGGCAAGTGTCTGGATCAGAATGGAAGTTCATCAAGTCTGGCCCCTGGTTGATCCTCAATCCATCTGTCGATCACAACCCTCTTATTCTGGCAGTCCTTGCCCATCTTAAGCCCTGGCACCTTGCCCACCTGCGCCAACTCGAGGAGCGTGGACTGGGCGATTTGGAGGTAAACGGACAACTGCTCGACGGTCATGACGTCGAGCTGCATGGGGGAGGCCTGAGCACGGTTACCTCGGCGCGGCATGTTCAGATGGTATCGGTTGTTGCTGGTTCGTGCTTCGGTGGCTTATGTGGGTGATCGCTGACCTCGCGCCTGGCACCGTACTTGCCGCCATCACCTGCGACCTAGCACTACCCGACCAAATGACTGGGCGGTCGCATTGAGCCCAACTAGGGAATCGACGCTAGCCAGGTCTTATCCTTGCTTGGCTGAATTCTTGAGGAGGGCCTTGATCTGTTCTGGGCTCGTCTCCTCAATCATCTGTTCTAGGCCGAAATGTGGCCGTTGGGCATTATGACCTTCCCCCGATTTGACGGACACCAGAGATACGGTCACCCCGCCACGAATGGGGCATAACACAGGTGTCCACAGAATCGGGGGAAGGCCACCTGCTGGGATTGGATAAGCCTGACCTCCGAACATGGGCAAGGTCAAGGTAAGACTTCGGGTGGCGTCATACAGAATAGCCACAAGCTTTCGTTGACGGACTCGGCTTTTGAAGGCGTTGGAGAGCAGGGCTTTGCTTCACAGATTCTTGTAGCGTACCTCGCCAGCGTGACGGTCGATCGCCTTCACTAGCACGTTACGGTGGCAACAGTTCGTATCTGCCTCATAGCAGAGGAACGCCACGCGGTTGTCGAGCATGAGGTGGTACAAGGCAGTCAGGAGACACGGCAGGGATCTGATGTGCCGTTGGTATTGTGCGGCACATGTCCGAAAGTCGGGAGCGGCGCCATTCTGTGGCCGAAACGGGTTACCGGCGAGGGCGAAGTGCTCGTATCGGATCCCCGCATCGTTGAGAGCAGACTTGAGCTTGCCCTTCCTGAAGTCCGGACGCTGGCTCCACGCGCGTTCTCTTACATCGATCACGAGTTCAACATCCGCTGCGACGAGCCTCCGGCAAAGGGCTTCCAGTGAAATGCCTTGGTATCCGATGCCGTGGCAGAGCGGAGCCATTGTGGACTGATTTGGGCTGGCAGTTGTCACAGTGCAAACAGGGCGGCGGCTTTGGGTTTAGGTTTCATGATGGGTATGGCCGACATCAGTCCAAACTGCTTCGGCCTGTAGCAGTAGTCCCCGAGAAAGAGGAACAAGTCGAAGCGCATCAAGTCCACCATCTGCTTCATTTTCTGCTCAATTTTTTTGAGGCGATCTGGGTCACTCCGCAGCCCTCGTGCCAGCTCGTGAATGTCCCACGAGTGTAAACCCATGGAGTGCGTTCTGCATGTTGGATCATCGCAACGCCATGAGACAAGGAACTCAACCTCCGGGAAGTCAATCGGCTTCGGATCTGGCCCGAACAACTTTCCCTGCGCCATCACGGCAGCTTCCTTTACCTGCCATTCCTATCGCTCTGCTTCGCTTCGTAGGGAGGCCTTGATTTGCAGAATCTCGGCAGGGCGAACAATGCCAAGAGAGGCCCCGGTTGCATTCTGGGCATTCTCCAGTGCCTCGACGGAAGCGTAATGATCCTTGCATGCGCCGATGATCTTCCTGCGCCCATCTCGGTCTTCGGAATCTATGGCGTCGCCGAGTTTGATTGAGGCAGCATGAATGCGCAAAGTTCCAGGCCTCCTGTCATCAGGATCCGGCCTTGCCTCGCATTCAATCCATTGGAACTTCTTGAATTTCTGGTCTCCCTCGAGGTGCCGGTAAGGAATTGGAAAGAGTCTCACGAGGCTACCATCGGACTCCTGGATGCCGCCTGTACATGCCACTTCAGCGTGATGCTTCGAGTAGCTCGGGTACACCTTGTCAACAATGAGGATCCGACGCAGCTGGGGGGGATCAGGTGCCACGCGCCTAGGATGCAGGCGCATGGCCCCAGTTGCAACTTATGCCCCTCTGGATTGGTCTTGTATTAAGCATCCAGGGCAGGACATCCTGAATCGTGGGTGGCATGGTGGCCTGACCCCCGAAAACTGGACAGAGGTTCGAGTGGTTTTTGGGCTTCACGAAGACCGACCGTCATCCTGAGATCTTGCCAGTTTTCGGGGGGCAGGCCAGGGCCGTTGGCGGTCGGCACTCAAGCCGTTGAGCAGATTATTTGGGTCAGGCCAGGTCGGCTAGTAAAATGTGCAAATGGTTGGCAAGAAACGAAATCTACGACCGGTGCACGCTGAAGCGACGCTCCTCGATAACGCCCTTGATTATCTGGCTCGTGCAGTTGAGGACCTGTGGGATGAGGAGTACACCCAGGAGCAGCAACTCAAGTACTCGACAGTCGAACTCTTTATGGCGATTGAGCTACTCCTGAAGGCAGCTCTCATGAAGGAGCATTGGTCCCTCATCGTGAACGATACAGACCGTGTAAAGCGGGAGCAGTTTGAGAACGGAGAGTTTGTTTCGGCCACCTATGAGCGCCTTATCTCTCGAATGGAGACCTACTGCGGTCTGGCATTACATGATGAGAATCAGGCGTTTGACGCCCTTAGGAAGTTGCGGAACAAGTACGTACATTTCTTCTGTCAGGATCCTCGTCCTCATGTTGTGAGCGTCCAGCTTACGGCTTGGCATCATGTGTTCCAACAGCTAGAAAGTGGCCGCTGGGGATCCTTGACAAGGAAACAACGAAGCCTGATCGAAACAGCCCGAGCTGGCATGAACCGCTCCGAGGAATTCCTCGAGATCCGCTTCACGGAATCGGAAGCGCAGCTAGAAGCGGAGCGCGCGAGTGGAAGACTCATTGGCATTTGCCCATTGTGCCGTAAACACTCTCTCATCATCGCTCCCGGCGAGTTGCGCTGCCAAGTCTGTGGCCCCGATATGCTGAATCCAGAGCGAATCGCGGAACAGTACTGCATTCATCATAATGCATTCTGGAAGCACCCCAAGCATGGACCAGGTGATGAGATCATCTGGTGCCCGCATTGTGAGTTGAAGTGCATCATCGAGGTTCAACAAGACCTTGCAGCGGATGTTCGGCGAGTTGGACTCGCCCGACATGACAAAGCCGGGCATGGGCCGAGCGCCTACGATTATTGCTTACTTTGCCTTAGCTGCAGCGAGGTATTTCAATTGGGTGACATTGATCAATGCGGCCAGTGTGGAGAAGCAATTATCCGAGGCGCTTCTGTCCTTTGCCCCGTTTGCACGATCCTCTCGTGATAACGATCTTGGCTTGACTCCCGCAAGGTGGTCAGATTGTTGAGGGCCTGGCAGCTTGGTCTGAATGCCCAATGTGCCTCTAGCCTAGGGCCAGTGTTTGGAGGAAAGTAAGGACTTTGGTTTGGATGGAAGAAAAAATCTGATGGGTACGGCGCGGCCAGGAGTCAGACTTGGGCTTGCGCCTCCCGGCGGGAATCCTTTCAGAGCTGTGTGCCGTGTAACCCCAATACTGCCGCACTCCCGACTCGAGGAGCGGATCCGGAGATCGCCGGCCCTGATGCAGAAACCTCCTCCCAATTCTGGCGAGTATCCGCAACGCAGGACCCCGCGCGTCGCGGATCCTCGTGGCCAGCCATTTTCGGAGTATGAGATCCCGCTAGCTAGTGCTTTCGAGCCCTCGGCGGATGCGGATCGTTGCCGTAGGAGTCGGAGTCGCGGATCTTGCTGTTCTCCTTGTGCTCGACGAGCTCGACCTCGTCCTTCTTGGCCAGGCGGCGCCCCTCCTTCATGGCGGCTGCCTTACCTTCATGCACCGAGGAGGCTCGCTTGGCCTTCTCCTTGATGACGGCCCAGCCGGCGGGGCGGGGCACCACATGATAATCGCGCTTCTTCGCCATGACGATCTCCTGATCTAGTTGTTTGAGAAAAAGGAACGCGGATTGCTGCCAACTCGCGTGTCAACCAATGGATTCCAGGATAACCGGAATCCTAGGCGCTGTGCGCCTCGGCCGCTGGCATGCCAAGGAACCGCAGCCACCCCGTTTCCAGGTCCACCGGTCCAGCACCCTTCACTGTCGCTGCCTCCAAGGATAGGGTGCCAAGGCGACCCCCCCCAAGGCCTCCTCCTGGCCGCGGCTGCCACACCCTGTCCTAGCCATCGCCCATGGGCCCATCCTTTACTCTTCCCTTCCTCGCCGCCGTCCTCCTCCTCGGATCCGGCGCCGCAGCACCGCATCCCACCGAGGAAGCGGCCCAGCCGCGCGCAGCATCGACTCCGCCCCTCACCACCCAGCTCCAAGTCCACTTCCTGGACGTAGGGACAGGAGACTGCATCTGGATCCGAACCGGCGACGACGGCATCGTCAGTAACGGCCAGCTCGAGGGCTTCAACCTCGTCATCGACGGGGGCGACGCCCCGTCCTTCGGCCGCGTGGACGGGTACAAGGCCGCGAGCGCCTACCTGCAGGAGGACGACCGCCTGCCGAAGGACGGGAGCATGTTCTGCTGGCAGTACCAGTAGTGCGCCAGGCAAGTCGGCAGCAGGGGGGTCGAGGGGGCAGAGCCCCCAGCACCGTGGCCGTGCCATGAAGTGAGGAGGAACCTCGCCAAGATGGTGGAGTCAGTTTCTAAGGGGCACGTCCGAGCTCACCCCGTCAAGTCTTCCATAACCCTGTGAGACTGCCGGATGAGGTTTTGGGACGCGCAACGATCTGACAGCTCTCATGAATACGCGTATTATGCTTCACAGTTGAACGCACAACCAGCTTCCGGTTCGGCATTTACGTTCCCTTCGGGGCAACAGGAGTGAGGTATCGCCTCAGAGGCGTCTGCGACACAGTTTCACCCGAAAGGGAGATTTCCGCTCCATCGATCCTCTGGCAACTCTTCCACGTTATTTGCTCGTCCTCTCCAGTTGGGATGAAATGCATGCGAGGCATTTGGGGAAGCTCTCGCCGCTTGGAAGCACAATCATCGAATCTTCATAATAGAAGTCCGTTAACTAGTCGTTGTGACCCGAAGACAACCCAATGAAGCAGCCGTGACTGGCCCCACTAAAATTGCAATCGTAGGCCTGCTGGCATGTTTGCCGGGGTGCGGGGTGAATTCCGATCCGCCCGACTCGGGCCAGGTCAAACCCCTGGTTTCGCAGGACTCTCGGCAGGATCTACTCGTTGCCGCTGACTTTTGGTGGGGGCTCAAGGTCGATGAATTTCTGCGACTAGCGGAGTTGGGACCGCAGGACTACTCGCAAAGGAGCCATCCTACTAATCCCGAGATCCAGGTAATCCTTCCCAAGCATCCGGTGGGAGGAAGTCGTTGGGAGCCTCAAGAACTTCCTCCGCTTTCGTTTGAGTTCTCAAGCGCCAAGGGCTTGTATGAGATAGGGGGATTTCATAAAGGGAAAAAGCCTGAAATATTGAGAACTCTGGAGCGTCGATATGGAGCACACACGCGCTCAGTAGAAGTCATCGGGATAAGAACCTACGCTTGGGAATTCTCGAGGACAATTCTTGAAGTTTCTGATGCGATCTTTCGCATCTACCCGCGAGGGTAAATGCAGCAATGAGCAACCCTCGTCATTCCAGGTGCCAGCCATGACTTTGATCTGCCTCTTGACGCCGATACTTGTTGCTCTAGTTGGAATGTGGGCCACGATCCATAAGCCAGAAACGGCAAGATGGCACAGACGTGCAATGGCATTTCTCTTGGTGCTGACTGTTCTTGCTGGGATCTATTCAATCAACCAGACTTTAAACTCGAAGAAAATCATGGAGCCGTGGGAGGCAATGCAGGACCTGCATGGCCGGATGGTGGAAGCCTGGATACCGATTAAGGAGGTGAACCAGACAAAAGATACCGTCAGACTTCAAGTGATTCGAGATGAATTCATGACACTCGCGAAGGATGCTATGAAAAGTCGAGCCCCGTCTTGGTATAAGATGCGAATTAGCCTGCTTAGCTTTCTCGTCGCTAGTTGGACGATGGCTGAATTGTCTCCTCAATTCGACCCGGCTGAGATCATGTCGGTGTTCTCCGACGAGTCTTTGAAGGGAGGACCGTTCGAAGGTCAACCACAGAAGCTCTATGCGATGCTCGATTTGTACCGGATTCAGGATTTCGGACCTCCACATCGCGTACTTCGTGGCTTCCGTCCAGACGGAACTCTGGACGTGAATCTAGCTCGATTTTCAAAAGGGTTCGTGTTGGAGCGAGCGGAGGATTTGTTCAACGAATTGACGGCAATGGCACAATGAAAGACCGCGCTCTACCCAACCGCAATTATGTGCGTCTCGTTATCATTCTCCTTGCGCTCGCGAGCTGCGATGGTGGGAGCGAGCTTCCATCATCAGGCGCGACCACGATTCATGAAGCGGCCAAATTGGGTGACCTTAAGGTGCTCAAATACCTCCTGGCTGTCAACCCAGACCTTGTTCATGAATTTGACAGAACCGGAAACAACCCTCTAATGTGGGCTGCGACCAGGGGGCAGATGGCGGCAGCGCAATTTCTGTTACTGAAGGGGGCCGATATCAATGCGCGCCATCCCGATGGATATACGGCACTAGATGCGGCAATCGCTGGAGAACAATTGGAACTTGTGGACTACCTTCTCTCAAGAGGTGCACCAGTCGACAACGAGCATGCCGAGCATCTTACACCGCTCATGATCAGTGCCACCGTCGGCAACTTGGAAATTTCTCGGCTACTCGTTGCCAAAGGCGCCTCCGTTAACGCGGTCGCTAGCCAATTCGATCAAACAGCTATGCTCTTTGCCGCATGGAACGGTCATTATGAAGTCATTCAGTTCCTCGTCTCCAAGGGCGCCGACGTTAATGCTGCCAATGTCGTCGGTATTACTCCCCTTCACTTCACCGCGAAAGGAGGGTATTGGGATGCGGCGGAATTCCTGGTGACCAAGGGTGCTCAACTGGACGCTGTAGATATCAATGGGTACACACCACTTCATTACGCCGTGGATGAAGGCAGAATTGGGATTGTTCGCCTTCTTGTCTCAAAGGGGGCGAATTTGAGTATTCGCGAACAGAGTGGCAAGACGGCAGAACAGATTGCTATCGATAGGGACTTTACTGAAGGTGCCGAGTTCCTTCATGAGGCCAGCCAAGGTAGAGACAGGAAGGACTCACAGTGAATTCTTCGGTATTCTTGACGAACTCCTGATTCGAACTTGTCCCTGCCTTTCCCCATGTTAGGACGGACCTCACGCCTAGCTCCGAAAGCTGGCCGGCAATTAGAGCCTGGTCGACTAGCGGCAGAAGTAAAACGCGTTGAAGGGACCAATCCGGCTGCTCAACAATCCGGAAGATTGTCGAGGTTATTCGACGATGTCCTATCCGGATCGGTTCGCAGATACTTGCCGTCGATTCCCTTGACGACGTGTACGTCAACGCGCCTGCCGTGTATGAGCACGTAGTAGGAGTGTACTCCTGACTCGATGTCCTTGATGGCGTCCTCCTTAAGGCGGGGAGACCAGGATTCTCCTGTAGAACAAATTGCCGTAATGTCGTGCTGGCTATTCTTTCGGGAGTTGGTGACGCGTCTGTCAGTCATGATCTAGACTCCATTGGTGCTGTAGGTGGTAAGTGAGGACGGTATGCATTTTGGGATCGCCGCCGAAGACTTCCATTCAGAAGTTTCCTCGATGAATCCGAGGAATCAGGATAGGGGGTACATTGGAATTCCGTCAAGCCTGCATTTACCTGGTCTCGGGCTTGAACTTGAGCTTCCTCGAGGGAATCCTTGGAATGCTCGATAACCCGATCAGTCCCACCCGCCGCCATGTGGAAAACCCTCCTCACCCTGCCCCTCGCTGCGGCCTTCCTCCAGCTCCCGGACCCGCGACCTACAGAAGCCCTTGGACCTACTCAAGCCGCCGCCAACCCTCAGCTCCAAGTCCACTTCCTTGACGTAGGGACTGGGGACTGCATCTGGATCCGAACCGGCGACGACGGCATCGCGAATAACGGCCAGCTCGAGGGCTACAACCTGGTCATCGACGGGGGGGACGCCCCGTCCTTCGGCCGCGTGGACGGCTACAAGGCCGCAAGCGCCTACCTGCAGGAGGACGACCGCCTTCCGAAGGGCAGCACGATCCACTGGCTGATTTGCACTCACCCGCACAGCGACCACTGCGGCGGCCTGGACAACTTCCTCGACGACTACGAGGTCCTGAACATCTTGGATCCCGGCCATGACCCTCTGAATGAGGATGGAGTGCCCGCCAGCGCCCGCCCGGACTCGATCTACGGTCGGTTCTTCGCCAAGGCGGCCACCGAGCAGGTGAACGGCCAGCTCTCTCGGTTCCTCTTCGGCCTCCCCGACAACCTGGCCCTCAACGTCGGCAGCGAACTGCGCGCGGAGATCCTGCACTCCTCGCGCACGATCCTCGCCGGCGACCTGAACAACACCTCGATCGTGCTGTCTCTTCGCTACAGCGACCCGGCGAAGCCGGTGTCCTTCCTATTCATGGGGGACGCGGAGGAGGCGGTGGAGGAGCTCCTGGTCGCAGAGCTGGGAGAGGCGCTGCGCGCCACGGTACTGAAAGCCGGCCACCACGGCAGCAAGTCGAGCACGACGGAGGCGTTCCTGCAGGAGGTGAAGCCCGCACACGTGGTGATCAGCTCGGGGAACCAGAAGTTCTCGGGCTCGATGCTGCCGGCGAGCGAGAGCCTGGCGCGGATTGGGGCGGTGTCTACCCAGCTGCAGTTGGGGACCCAGATCTGGCGCACGGACCGGGGGGATAAAGAGCCGGTCGTTCCCGTAGGTCAGGAGGCGGGGGATGACACGGTGGTGGCGCAGACCGACGGAGTGAGCCTGACAATCGGGTACCTAGCTGACGGGAGTGCGACCCCAGGGGTCGTGGCCCAGGCCCGGTGCACGGCAATCACCCTGGCAGGGACGCAGTGCTCGAGGAAGCCGAAGGACGGGAGCGCGTTCTGCTGGCAGCACCAGCAATGATCCTTGGTAGAGCCTAGTTGAAGGGGAGACGAGGGGGCGGAGCCCCCAGCGAAGTCGCGTAACTTGCCCGAAACCGCCAGCAGGAGCACACGGAAGGGAAGGAAATCGGCGCGCATGGGCAAATTTTGATCATGCCTATGTCTTTGGAGATGCAAGACTTACGTCCGGCTGAGTACTTACACCATACGAGGTACAGGGGATTCACGCGATTTGAACTTGACAATCACCATTGCTTCGCTATGTTTGAATTTGTGGAGTGATCGTAATCGCTCTACAACCTTAACCACTGTCAAAGGAATGCAGAATGAATGCGCTACTCACTGCCTTAGCGCTTGGAGGCATTGCTGCGGTAGTAATGCCTCGCGCCGAGGCTCAAGAATGTAATGCCTTACGGCCGGTGAAGACGGTCTGTACTGAGGTTGGCTGCACAGACACAGGAAATACTTGTCCAGTTCCGGTCGGTCAATCCGGGACATGGCATACTTTTCGGGAGTGCCTTCCATCAACCGACTACAGGTGTGATGGCGTGGATGCGGGCTGCCAATGCACGCCCGGGGATAACCTACCTTGCCCTTCGAAAAGTGATTGCGCGAAAGTGACTAATCCTCATTGTACCGAGCCGTCGATCTCAGGCTGTGGCTCGATCCAAACATCCGCACAAAACGGCTGTAATGGAGGGAGTTGCGACCCCATTGATTAAAGTTACGTGCGATCCCGGCACTTGATGAAAAGGTTAGCAGGCGAGAGCACTCCTCAACTGTTGATAGCCATTTTCTTGGCTTTAACAGTTGGTGGGTGCTCCCGCGACTCCAGTTCATCCACGCGTCTATTGGTTTTTCCCTCGGCAAGCCTTGAGCTGGGCAACCTCCCTGCAGGCGCTCGATACAGGGTCCGTACTACTGTCACCAATCCAGAACTTGAGAGAGTGTATGGGTTTGGAGTTGTCACTTCTTGTGGTTGCCTGACGAGCGATTTTCGCCCAGGCTTTCTTGAGGCCAATTCCGTCAGTCCCATTCAAGTAATCCTTCAAATCCCCAGTAGCGCCAAGCCGGTGAATGAGAGTCTGACATTCGAGTGCAGTTCTCCAGACCTAGACGGTCAAACCTTACGCCTGAAGGCAAAGACCTTTCCGGGTTTCATTATTCATGATCCAGCGGATTTCGGACTCTATTCGTCAGAAGCCGGCGCTGCCGACTCTGTCGTCATCGAGTTCCTTGCTCCGTCTTGGACACTGGCTGAACTGGACGAGGCCATTGAGACTCTTAAGTTCCATTCTGGACAGCCCTCGGTTGAGCTGCTATACGATCACGAATCAGTAGAACTCTCGATAGACACTGAAGGAGACCAGATTCTAACAATTCCCATCCGTGTATCTAACTCTTGTTTCAGAGGGGTTCTCAATAATAGCTTCTTCGAAATGAATTACCCTGGAAATGCCAATGCCTTTATTCATTGCACGGTTTTGGGTTGTGGGATCCCCATCTTGCGCGTCCCTGAGAATGGCGTCCTCTTTATCGACCCACAACTTTTAGATGACTCCGCCGTTGCCAGTATTAGAATCGAGACAGAGTCCCAATCTGAGCAGTCTGAGATTGAGTTCATGTCGACCACTGGCACAGGATCCGGATGGACGTGGACAGTGGATTCTCTTTCCGGCCGAAGCTGGGCGTTGTCAGTAACACAGGAGCCGGCCAGTGGAATTTCGCATCCGCAGCTGCCCGCAACCCTTCTCATTCCTTTTCTGCAGGCGGGAACTCCATATTCACTTCCAATTCGATTGCTACCTAATCGATGATCAAAAATTCACAGCTTGCGCTTTGGGGAGTGCTCCTGCTTGCTATTGGCTTTTGGCTAATGATGAGCAATCGTGTAGGGAAGCCGGATTTTCTTTCTCCCAGTGATTCAGGGGAAACGATGCTTCCAGATTCGTCAGTTCCCGGTGAGTTGGATTCGTTAAGACGGGATCCTGTTGTCCAGAATCCTGAGGGGGACACTGCACCACCGGACTCACAGGTCACCTTTTATGTTGTATTGGGAAACCTTCCCGATTCGCCCCCATGTGCTGGCGCCACTGTACTAATCCGAGCGCAGGGAGAATCTGGCCCCACATTCGAGGGTATGACAGATGAGAGTGGTCAACTATCCTACAGGTCCGGTCACGCGCATTCAGTCGTTGCAACTGCCAGCGCGTATGGTCAAGCGTCCTCTGTATCGGTTGAACCAAGCCAATGGCAGTCCGAGGAGCCTGTCATTATCCCTCTGAACATCACCGCGGTAATTCAGCTGAAGTTGACATCCCAATTGGCAATCGAAGGATTATCGGCCGCAACCAGATTTGCTCCCTTCGGGAATGGCGCAACTCCAGGAATAGTCTGGCATCAACCGATGCAGAAAACCGTCGAGACGGAATTCTACTGGGATTTAGTTGTGCCTGTCGGAGTGAGTATCCACGTTGGCGTGAGATCAGAGGATCAACTCTTACTCATCCAAAAAGAGGTGTCTCCTCTGCTGCCTCATGAGGTTCGCCAAGTGGCCATCATTCTTGATGTCGACAGGTACTGTCTTCTGACCCTCTCACTTGACGAGCGCATTCCTTTGCCGATACCGAAGGTGCCCGATTTAGCCTACCATTTTCAGTTTGTCCTAAGTAATGCCCGCGGTTTTCCAATCCTAGCCAGAGAATTTCAAGAGAGACCACCTTTCTCCTTCCGACTCCTCACTCCACGATCTACCGGGCTCGTTCTTGAAATTCTCACTGATGCGTACGCGCCGCAGGTACTTCCAATCGTTTCAACCGAGTTGGAGGCTCTGACTGTGAATATTACTCTACAGCCATCTGGCATTCTTAAGTTAGTCACTGGTGAAGATACGATTCGAGAACTCGCCTCGGGAGGAGTGCCAATGCAGTTGATAAAATCCGGATCGAGGGCGCCCATCAATACCCGTATATCCTCTCCTGAGGTGCTTGAAATCCGTGGAATTGGCTTCCTCACGACTGGGATCAGACTTGGAAGGCATTATTTCCCAATCGCCATCCAAGATGGTGAGATACTATCGCAAGATATGACGTCGAATTCGTTACAGCAGGCAAAAGGCTTCACTTTGGACTTCACATTGCGAGATCGCACTCACGGCCCCCTTAGGGTGACGTTCATTAATGCGGCAGGAGAGATCGCAGCAATTACAAACGTGGCTTCCGCTACCACTCTTGGAGAGAGACGATTTATTGCTCGCAGCGAACTTGTGCCAGGAGCATATCAGGTGATCATAGACGCAATTTCGGAGGAGCGATTGTCCCAGCGAGGAAGAATTGAAGTGAATAATGACGACATTAGGTCGACCATTGTCCTTGTTTTCGAGGAAACACGATGACCTTACTGGAGGTAGCATTGCTCTGCAGGATGTTAGAACTGGGGCAGACGCCACAGGAGTGGCTCCCGGATCAAGTCGTGGCTGTCCGCGACTCACTCGCAGTGCGTCAGCTTCAACTGCTCGACAACCAGTGTGTCAAGGGCAGCTTGACTCAAACATCATACTTGACGGGATTCCCTCAAACCGCTCAGTATGAGGTTATCAATGTCTTCAGTCAAGGATTTGTAGGCGAGCACTTAAATGGTTTGAACTTCGGTAACAGTTCAGCGTATTCTGGCTTTGGCTGGGGCCGATTAGCCATTCTTGAGGAGGGAGAATTCCAGGGCGTTTGGTCCATTCATTTCCGGCGCGGAATTGAAAGAGTTAGTCAAGAAAATTCCAGAAGCCAATATGAGCGGATTCTTGGCTCACTGGGGTGCTTCTCCCTGCGATTTGTTGCAGGTGGGGTGGATCTCGCTAAATGGCGGGACCTTAGACCGATTACTGAGGAGATCGGCAACAGCGCCGTAGTAATGCCATTCTTTAGTCAATTGGAGGGGTTGCCTGGAGCTTCAGATGCAGCGGATTGGATTTTACTTTACGCGGGAACTTCAGGACTCGCGACTAAGTTTATCCTTTGGAAACTTAACGGAGATCGGGCAGGCTCCTGGGCTCTCTTTATCCGGGATGAGGAGGGCCTGTGGTTAGACCTCACTTTCCTTGTCGAGAACAGCCCAGGCCATTTCCTGCCGACTGGTTATGAGCGGATTAGTGGATTCCTGCAGCAGCCCTTTTCCCGATCACTCTATAAGAATGTCTCGTATACACCAGTCACCGATCCGGAAGAAGTTCTGGGCTTATGGGGAACTGCACCTGAGCCAGTTCCCATTCGACTCACAATTGCAGGACTCATTGTCAATAGAGGAATCATCGATCAGGGGAGAGTCATTTGGTATGAGCCCGTGCTCAGCCCAAGAGCCGGTAATGCTGTTTGGCGCCTTAGTTTCGCTGTCGTTACTGCGGGCTGTGTACTTCTGGTATTCTCACTAGCACGCGCGCTCAGACGCAACTCAAAGAAGCGCGCGGAGTGATTGCGTTGTCTCTCCATGCCGTAGGTGGAAAAACTCAGCCGAATGTAAGTGACTGTAACGTGCACAAAATTCCTTCCGGTATCGCGCATGGTCAGACCGCCCGTCCTCGCCACCGTTTGATGATGTGAAACTGCTCGAGGACCGCGAGGGTTGCCTCGCGCTCCGCTGCGCGCTGGGCACGCTTGCCCGTTGCGCCACGCACCGCCCGCTGCCGGGCTGCGCACACCGTGGAGTAAAACATCTCACGACTCACTCGACTGTACCACCAAGGCAGGGTCGCGCAAGCCTCCTCCGAGCTCTTCCAGTCCAAGCAGGCGCGCGGCTTCGCGTTCAGCACGCCGCACGCCCACTGCAGCTCGGCTTCGGCCTCTTCTCTCACGACTACGCGGCCCTTGCCCAGGCCCGTGATCTCTTTCAGCTCCCGCATGCCACGCTCCGCCCGCGGATTGTGCTGCGGCACCCGCGGCAGATTCGCCAGCACGATGACTTTCTTCTTCTTCAATAGCGCCACCACCTCCGGCGTACGGTTCTCCCAGCCATTGTCCTCCTTGATCACCAGCGGCCAGCCGCCGGGCTCTGCAGCCTGCTCGAGCGTGCCCAGCACGCTCGCTCCGACCCTCTTGAAGTCGCGAAGTCCTTCGTCGCGCACGATTTCCTCCATGATCGCATTGCCCTCCGCATCGCGCCCCACGTGCGTCCCGTCCAAACACCACACCCCGCCCTGCACCAGCACCTCCATGTGACTGCGCTCGTCCTCTCGCCGCTCACGCGCGGCTCTTCTCCTTTCTGTCTTCCATTCCTTCACCACTGCGCGCACCACCCGCAGCGGGTGCGCCCGCCCCAGCTGCTCCCACGACGCCAGGCTGCCCAGCGGGCCCGTCTGCACCAGCAGCGCGCGCACTGCTCGCTTGGCCTCCTGACTCTGCGCCTCCGCCCGCCGCGGCCGCCCCGGACTCCGCGCCTCCGCGTGCTCCCACGTCCACAGCGTGCGCACGCTCACTCGCAGGCTCCTGGCCAGCCACGATCGGTCTCCTCTTCGCAGTTCCACGCTGCGCAGGATCTCGCCCGCCCGTCTTCGGCTCTCCCGGGGCTGTCTTTTTCCCCCCCTTCACCTCCGCCAGCGGAAGATCGTGCAGCACCGCGATCAGTTGCTCCAAGATTTTCAATCGCCTCTCCAGCGTCTCGTTCGCCTTGCGCAGTCTCTGGATCTCCTTCTCCTCGGCGGATTTCATTGTCATGCCCCTCCGGCGGCGCGGCTGTTTCACCAAGCCCACCACCATACCGCTCAGTCCCGCTTTCGTGAGCTGCCAAACGCGCACCGGCGGAAGTTGCAGCTCCGCCGCCGCCATCGCCTTCGTTTTTCTTCCGCTCCAGTATTCCAGGAGCACCATCGCCCGCTGACGGGCCAGCTCCCGCGCCTCCGGCGGGGTCTGCTCCCACAGTTCCTGCACTCCGCGCGGCACCTTCGTCACTTCCACTTTCGCTCGTTTTGTCATTGGACGCCTCCTGAAACACTCCCAGAGCCTCGGTCGAAATCTCTCTCTCACCTTCCGACGTCCGCACCACCAGCTTGCCCCGCTCGCCGTGCAGACTCACTTCCTGATCGCCCACCCGGCCAAACAGGTACACGCTTGTGCGCTTCTCTTCTCCCACCGCCGCGCTGAGTTCATCCTGCAGACCCGACTCGATGGTCTTCCTTACCGCGCTCTCCGCGCCGAAGAATCGATCCGCTGGAGCCACCCCGCCAATCCCCTGGTGCGGACGGAAGAAGTTGTAATGGTGGAAGAAATGCACCAGGCGCTCCCGCGCCTCCGTCAATTCCCGCGGCTGCACTCGCTCCCAAAATTCACTCTTCACCGTGCCCCACAGGCGCTCCGTCTTCCCCAGCGTCTCCGGGTGGTGGCTCCGTGACACCACGTGCTTGATCCCGTCCCGCTCGAGCTGCTTCTCGAAATCCGATTTCCCCCGCCACGCAAAGTACTGCCGGCCCTGGTCCGTCAGCACCTCCTCCGGCTTCCCAAAGCGCGCAATCCCGTCCAGCAGGCACTCGATCACCATCTCCTTCTTGTGGTGCGTCGCCAGCGACCACGACACGACAAATCGACTGTGATCATCCAGGAAAACCGTCAGGTAAAGGTGCCGCGCCTGCTTCGCCAGCCACAGCTGCGTGATGTCCGACTGCCAGAGTTGATTTGGGCGCGCGCGCTCAAAAAAGCGGATCTGCGCCGGACCCCGGCGCTGTTTGGCTTTCTCCTTCGGCCGTCGTGTGCCTGCCGCCTCCAGCACTTTCCGCACCGTTGGCACGCTCGTCTTCACGCCTCGAAACCGCAGCAGCCAATCTCTGACCTTCCGCAGCCCGAAATCCGGGAAGCGCTGCTGCGCCGCCAAGATCAAGTCCTTCGTCGTCTGCAGCGTGCCGGCGCGGCGCCCGGGCGGATAAGCCTTGCGCTCTAAACCCTTCGTCCCCGACGCCGCGTAGCTCTTCCGCCAACGCGCCAGCGTCTTGTGGTTGACTCCCCAAAGGCGGCCGAAGTCCAGCAGCGACAGCCCTGACTTGGCCTGCGCCTCCACCGCCTGGCGTCGTTGCACCACGCTGTAGCGATTGGCCGGCACACCCGCGCGCCGACGCGGATTGGCTTGCGGCGCCAAGCCGGCCTCGCCCTGTTTGCGCAATCGCTGGCGCCACTTCGTCAGGCTCGTGACTGATATTCCGTGCTCTGCACACCACTCACGTTGTGCTTGACCGCTCTGCTCCCACGAGCGGATCAGTGCCAGCTTCTCCGCCGCGCGGTAGGTTCGGCGGCCCCCGGGAGAGCCCGGGATCCCGGGCTCTCCCGGGGGGCTCTGCTCACTCGTTTCCTTCTGCTCTTCTTCGCTCATTTCCGTCCTGTCCTGCCTCTCCCAGAGGCCCTGGGGTGGCTCGGATGGACGGCCTGATCTACGCGGTCATAGCGGAAGTAATTTCGTTACACGGCACAAGAAAGCCGAAGGACGGGAGCGCGTTCTGCTGGCAGCACCAGCAATAGGCCGGCAGGGGGGGCTCAGGGAGAAGGGGGATCGAGGGGGCAGAGCCTCCAGCGAATCCCGGTAACCTGGAGGGAGATGCTTGCCAGCCAAGCCTGATTGGTAGCATAGTGGAGGTGCTCCAGGCGGCAGTCCTGGCTGGGCTGGGTATTCGGTCAGCCGCAAGTGTCCAGCATCTAAGTTGAGGCAACCAGGCCGCCTTCTGGTGCCAAAAGCCGCCTCAAGTGGGTAGACGAAGGCTTCTGAGGTGAATACCGTTGGCGTGGCGTCGGCGTGCCCGGCCGTGGGGGGGGATGGTGAGGAGGCTGCGCCCCCCAGGACCTGCATCGCATAGCCTAGTTCCTAAGTGTAAGTAGTTCCTTCCAAAGGACTTACGCCCTGCGAGTAGCCTGAGCTAGCAGGAGTAGCCAGAACTTAGGGTATTCCTCGGCTGTACGAGGACTGAGAGTCATTCCAGGATCTGGCCAACTTATAGGGGTCAAGCCACTTCTAGGTCTCTTGACAGCTAGCGGATCAACGATTTATTGTGACGGCTACTGGATGAGCCTCCACTCATTTCGAGTAGAAGCTACTGACAGTAAGGAGTCACAGAATGACGACAATTCCGCGACTGGATCTGCTGCTCAAGGCAACTGGCGTCCTGCTCGTAATCCTCGCAGGACCCTTAGTTGCGCGCGATGCGCTACTTCGTGAGTTTGTTCCCCCCAACCCGTGCGCTGGCACTGCCACCGAGTCCTCTCCGGGTAATGGCAACTGGTCGATCTCGGGGTGCGTTGGAGGTTGCGGTGGCTCGGTCTCGTGCTCGGTTCAGCACTCGGGCAATACTTCTTGGTGCGGCTGTCCCGATGTTCCCGAGTGGAACTGCTGCCATGTAAAGGTTGTCAGTGGTAACGTCGACAAGGATGGCGATTGCATTTCCTGCGGTCTAATGGGAGCGTGCTATCTTTCCCCAGGCGCCAGCAAGACTGCCATGTGCTCGATCACTCCTCCGCAGTAAGCCGGTTGCTGCACTCTTTCATAGTCGGCGCTTGAATCAATTGCCAAGGAGCCGACTGATGATTAGGGGGGCTGCCTCATTCGGTAGCCCCTCTTTGCTTACAAAGATGTTAGTAATACACACTTGACACCAGACTCAAAGCGAATGCTGCATAGATACCTTCACCACGGCACCCGGGTCGGGAGGATCACTGCCCCGCTTGTTTTTCTAGTCCTCGGCGTTCTGTTACTTATCGTCACCGTGATCGTGCTGATGCAAACCGTGGACAGGCAGGCTTCTGACTCACCTCCACGCTCCTCCGAGGACTTCCACCTCGCTGGACCGCCTATTCCCGTTCTTGAAGTGCCAGACCCAACTCGGCTTCCTGCTGAGCACAGTGCGATTGCGAACCCCTGGTCAGCCAGCGATCTGGGTACCACATTCATTGTGATGGATGATCGGGAGGAGCGACCCCTTCAAGGGATCCAGGTTTTCCTCGACTACTCAAGCTCTCGGTACCTATTAGGCACATCCGATTCAACTGGGAAAGTGCAGGCAACTATTCCAAAGATTTCTGAGTATACTTTCCGAGCATTTGGAAGTAGTTATGGACCAGCAATTCAATACTACCGAGGAACGGTTCCTCATGTAGTACCGCTCAGACTGCACTCGGGGGGGGTGATTCGCGGTCGAGTTCAAACTCACGATGGTAAATCCGCTGGTGCCGGAGTTCACATCGCCGCGTGGCCACTCAACGAAACAAGGCATTCTCAGGGAATTGATACTTGGTACGAGCAGGGTGTGGCGCCATTTGCGAATGCCATCAGTAACTCGCTTGGCGAGTTTGAATTAACTGGCATTCTCCGATCACAGCGCTATTTTGTAACAGCGGGCGCACATGGTTTGCTTGCTGAAGACCAGGTTGCTGATTGCGATGCGGTTGATGTGGTACTCACGCTTGTGCCGATATTCGGAATAGTTATCAATATTCGAGGCGGTGATGGCGAAACCCCTGAATTCCTGACGTCACAGGGGCCCAATTTCGGAATCGCATTTTCTCACGCCCTTTCTCTTGGCCATCACATTTATGAAAATGATCTCCGGCTATTACTTGCGGGCGTGAATCTGGAGAAGCTCCCGATTTCCTCGCCGCTAGATCGTGTCTTCTTCCTGATAGCGAGGAGTGATAATTTGGAACTTGGCCCAATCCGCTTAAGCTCTCATTACCCTGGATATTCGAAAGTTCAAGCTGATCTCTTCTTGACGAGAGTTAGTGAGGGAATTCAAGAACATGTGGTAACGCTTAGGCCGTCCGCTTCCTCATGGGGAGAACTCACGGTACTTGCCACCGGTGTGCCGACGCAATACGCTCCTGATCATTCCCGTCAAACTCCCGTAGCCTCGTTGCAGATCGTTGACGAGTCCGATCAACGGTTCCGATACGATGTATACGATTTCTCCAAACCCATTGTCGTGGGAAAACTGCCCCACGGTACGTATTCGTATCAATTTAAACTAAAGGCTGGCCTTTCTGCGAAAACTCCAATGGAGGGTACCCTCAGGCACTACGGTCCTGATTCTCGCATTTCCTTTGATCTGAGTGACGTAGGAATTGTTGTTGCGGAGATTCTGACTGCGGAGGGAGTTCCTTACCTTGGACGGGCAGAATTCGCTGTTGCCTCCAAGGGCGGAACGGCCTCGGCTACATACTACTTTTCAAACAACCCATACGTTTTGGAGGGCCTGCCGTCCGGTGAGTACCAGGTGAGCCTAGCCTATCCAATTCCTGAATCTGGCGATTTTCTTCACCTCGGTTCATTCGTTGTGGGTGCGCGCGAATTAACAAACATTAAAGTGGAAGGAGATCTTTAATGGTTCACAATAAGTTGGGCGGTACAAAATTTCGCGAGCAGTTCAGAGAAGCTTCGCTTCAGCGGATGCTTCTTGCGCTTGTACTCGTGATTACGGCGATTGCAAAATACCTCTACAATGAGCCTCATTCACATTCTCATGCAAGTGAATCATTGGGGACCTTCCTGAGGCACCCCGGCCTGCAACAGACTGTAGCTACTCTAGAATTGGCCCTCGCTATTACACTCATGTCGCGGTATTGGCTAGTGGCGATGTACGGAGTGCTGGCGATGGTGACTGGGTTCTGGGCATTGTTGATTTTAATGAGCATCCGTGGTGAGAGCGTATCGCAATGTGGTTGCATGGGAGCGATTGAGATGGGCCGCACTTCACACTTCATATTGATCATTGGAATGTTTTTACTGGCTCTTTCCGCCATTTTCCCTAAATCCACTGATGAGAGTTCACTGCTGGAAGGTGGCCTTCCGTAACCGTCCGAAGAACTCCACCTTCTGCACAAAGTGTGAGTGAGCCGGGCGTAGGACGCATTGCGTATTTTGAGGAGGCGATCCAAGTCCTGCTCGCGCCGATAGTGATGTGCGCGCCGCCTGATCGACGATTGGTGCTCTGCCTTACGGCGGAAAGAATCCAAACCGGGCGCTTGTCAGGCGCGTCGCCTTAGTGAAGACACTTGACCATTGCCAGCACTACAACCTGATCGGCTCCAAGAGGTCAATCTCCATATCCTCAAGGATCCACTCCGGGCTCCTGCTCTCAGGAAGGTTGAGTGGGCGAGGTGAGCACTATCGCACTTCAAGATGCCTAGGACTAAACTGGCCCCAATTAGGAGTGGCTCAAATTCAACCTGCCCCGAGAGGCTGGCAACCCTCTTGACACTATCAGGTCTGCAGAATACCGTAGATATCGTTGCAGTAGTGTCCGCTCACTCCGGGCGGAGGCTACTGATGACAAGGAGTGAAATAATGATGACGAAACCACGACTGGATTACTTGCTCAAGGCCGTCGGCGTCCTGCTGATGGTGTCGCTCGCCGGTTTGGGAGCGGTCAGTGCTTGCGCCGCGGACGTGGAGGCGGCGCGGCCAGGGCGCCTCATCGTGCCGGAGGCGGTTCCAGGCCCTTCACAGGGCGCGGCAGCGGTTGAGCCAGTCGCTTCTCCTTCGCTGTCATCCCAGGACGCAATGGATCCGCCGGCTGCTGCTCCTGCAGAACCGACGCTCACCAGTTCCGTTTCCAATCAGCCAGTCGCAGCAGTGCCCCTCCCAATTGAGGAGCCGATCATTGTCTACATCACAAGAACCGGGTCGAAATACCACCGAGGATCGTGCCAGCACCTGAGAGGGAGCAAGATCCCGATGGACATTGAGGAGGCGCGAATGGTGTTGGCTCCATGCGGGACCTGCAAGCCGCCGCGGTGAGGTCACGTCGGCAGGACCTGGATTGGACCCAATTCCAGTAAGTAGGGGGGGGAGGCAGCGAGAGGATAACCTGTACGTAAATCCTTTCGGGAAAAGGACTTCGGTGGATCATTCTGCACCGCGAGTATTCGCAACTCGATTGTGCGCAGGAGCCTTGTCGCTGAAAGTTGAGTGTTCTCGCTGCCCCTCCGTCTCACACATGCGCGTATCCGCACATCGGTAGGGCCGCTGGTTGTCAGGAGTTGCGGCACACAAATTGCCTGCTACATTGCCACGCCGTTCTTGCGCCGCGTCTCCCTCGCGGCGTATCGCACTTGACACAGAACAACTCGCAGGATTGCGTATCAGACCAGCCGTCGGAGGCTGACCTGGGAATTGTGCAATGCCGGCAATGGACCTATTACTGGGCCCTCAGACGAGGCAAGTCGGTCGACGTCGCGGAGGACATCGCGCAGGAGGTCGCTTGGCGATTAACCGAGTACCGTAGTCATTCAGGAGGCTATAGGGCTGGCCTCTGGCTCACGAAATTGGCTGTGCAGTGCGCTATGCGCGTCGAGCGGGAAGTGTTCACAATGAATTCTCTGGATCAATTTGACGTTGGCACAGAACCGCAGACGAATGATTTCTTAGAGCAGGCGATTGTTCAGCGAATACTTAAGGATCTCCCACTTAAGGAGCACATATCAGTTCTGCTATGTGATGGGATGGGGTTCTCAGGGAAGCGGGTAGGGAGTATTCTTCGGATTCAGGAATCCCATGTGCATATTCTGAGGCACCGAGCGCGAGTCAAGTTGCGCACTAGACTCGGTGAATCTGAATAATTTTCTCAAATTCTCTGTAAGGTTTTCGCCTGAAGGGCGCTCTCTTTCGGTGAGAGCAATCATGCCTCACATGATCCATGCACACTAAGTTCCGCACCTCACTCCTTCCAGTCGGCCTGATCGTCGCTACCCTGCTGGGCACTGGTTACTACTCCGTTAGCGGCGGAGGTTCGGACCTGGGAGGAGAGGGTGGATCCCATGGCTCGCCGATGAAGGAGGGGCCGGTCGCCTACTTGGGCGGTACACCTGCACTCCCGGCAGGCTTCCGTGACTGGGCGATGTGCGAGCTGGGTGATCGGGTTGAGACTCGTCCGGGGTTGCTGTCCGCGGCGAAGTGGGGTCCCGCCATGCTCTCAGGTGTTAGTGGTGGATGCAGTCCCTGTGGGAGTTCAGGCGGGGGCTTCAGTGGCAACCCCGACTCCGCGGCCTTCGGGCTGCAACTCTCGCCGCCGCATGACATTCCCGCCGGAGATGCCGGAGTGTTACCGCCGCGTCCGAGTGACCATGCCTATGTGATGGCTGGAACTGGCGAGGTGGTTTACACTGAAGTCGACTTCATTGTTCCAGGGATCGGCTTTGATCTCGTCTGGTACCGGACATTCCGTAGCGCCTACGAATTCGAAGGTTGGACTGGCTACGGTTGGTGTCACTGCGCGGAGTTGTACTTGGTACAAGAGACTTCCAACTCGCAGAATTTCAAGGCCTACTTCGGAACGGGCCGGACTGGTGACATGTACACCTGGGATAACGGTGACGATGTCTGGATCAGCCCGGACGGATACTGGAACCAGCTCAGTGAGGGGGGCACTCGGGCTTCGAATCATGTGCCGTCGCACTACGCGAACCAGCCCTATTTGCTCGTCACCGAGAAAAATGGAGTGGTGATGGAGTTCGACCTGGCAATCAACAGTCCCAAGGATGTCTTTGTTTGCACGAAAATTAGTGATCCCTGGGGCAATGAAATGAAATTGAGGTACAACACTACAGATCACTACAAGCTGGAGGAGATCCATGATACCGAGGGAAGAATTGTTTACCTTGATTATGCTGATGGCCTGCTGACTGATGTGCTAGTGGACGACACTACCACTCACGCCGACTACGGAGATGTAGCAATCGATTACACGTACTCTGGCAACACGTTGACCCGGGTAGAAAAGCAGAATACCCGGCTGGCTGATGGCGGATCCGTGTCACGGCCGTTCACGGACTACAGCTATATCGGAAGCGGAAGTGCCATCAAGAATTTGGACACCGTAGAGGATTGCGACACAGTCATCCTCGACTTCTCTTACGCCTCCTCAGGCGTAGATCGCTGCTTAGGTGTTGTTGATGCGGACGGAGAAACTCACACCTATAGCTACACGATGACGGGGAGCCCCACTTACACCAGATACACCGATCCGAGTGGGCAGCAGCGTGACTTCCTGCAGGCAGATGTGGCGAACGGAGATTACTTCATTGTCCAAGTGAAGGATTACCTTGAGGATGAAACGGGGAGCAACATTACTAACCCTGTCTCACTCTTGATCGACCGCAACTCAGAATGCTGCTTGATCGATAGTCTTGAATACCCGGATGGCAGCCGAGAGGAATGGCTTTACGATGACAATGGGAACCTCGAGGTATACACGCGTGTTTCGTCAGGAAGCGAAACCGATCTGGTGAAGAAGTGGGACTACGATACCTTTGCCAATCATTGCCGCTTGCTTTCCACGAGTGGATGGCTCCGTGCGGAATCCAATCCGTCCTCCAAGGTCACCTACACTTACGACGGTGGAGGCATGTTGGATAAGGTCACCTGGCCATCGGTAACCGATGGCCAGCCGAGCAGCCAGGCAATCGAGTGGGAGTACGAATTCGATGCCTATGGGCGCCTGGAGTCCGTGGAGGATCCGAACGGAAACACCGTGGGCTACAGCTACAGCGGCAACAACATTTCTTACACCTACGATCCTGGGGGTCTAGGTCGGGTTCACACTACGAATCGGGATGTAATGGGAAATGTTACGTTCACCCAGAATCCGCTCGGAACGCAGCAAACCTTTACCGTGACTCCTGACGGTCGGGTGTTAAAGGTTGCCAGTTCGAACAGCCGGGAGACCAAGCACGAGTACGACCTGCGTGGCCGTCGGTTGAAGACGAGCTTGCTGCTGGATGGATCGACGTGGGCTCATACCATCTTCACTGTCAGTAACGGCGGAGTGGTTACTCTGACGGAGGAGGACGATGGGGGGATTGAAGCCTTCTCCACATACTCGATCGAGGAAGGAGAGAGTTCACGGTACACACAGTCTTTGGACCCGGATGAGTTCGGCACGAGAACGAAATGGGGGTACGGGTCCTACGGCCTACCCTGGAAGGTTTACAACGTGGACGACTCGGGCAGCACCGTCACGACGCTGACGGAGACCCTTGAACGAGACACGATGGGGCGTATCACTGCTCGCATTTTGGTGACCGGAGAAACCATCGCGTATGTGTACGATGGATTCGGGCGTCTCACCGAAACCCATGAGCAACTTCCGAGCAGCAACATTCGGAAGACAATCCGGACCCTGAAGTCCTGGGGAGTGCCAGAGGTGGTGGAGATCAAGAAGGACTCCACGTCGCTTGCGAAAACCACCTACGAGTACGACCAGGCCATTCGCTTGTACCGTGAAACTCGTGACGATGTGGAGAGTGGCTCCTCAGGCGACGATGCCGTGACCAGCTACGAACGCGATGCGGGAGGTCGGGTCGAGAAGTTGACGGATGCTAGAGGGAATGACTGGTTGTCGGAATGGGATGCTTCAGGAAGGATCGCGAGCACCATTGACGGCATTGGAAACGAGGTCTCTTACACATACAACGACACCAACAGGACTCGCACGATCACTTCAGCGGAATACAATACCGACACCACGGGGGTTACGAGTTACATTGTTGTGGAGACGATGGATTTGTCTGGCCGGGTGACAAGCGTCAAGGACCAGGGGAGTGCATCGGGTAATCGAACCACCTCTTTCGAATACGACAAAGCAAGTCGCCTGACGAAGAAGACAACGCCGTTAGGGTTTGAGACGGTCTACACCTACGACGCACTCGGCCGACAGATCTCAACGACCGAGGACATTGATACGGTCACCTCTCCGGCAGTCCGTGCGGTTACCGAGTACAGCTATTCTGACGCGAATCGAATGCTGTCCGCGGAGGACGCGAACGGGAGAGTCACGGATTGGGTCTATGATTCATTCGGACGAGTTGTCCAACTGAGATACGATGCAACCGGCGGAAGCCCAGCGGTTTATTCGTACTCCTACGACTCTGCCGAACTGCTCGATGTTATCACCGAACCCCTTGGGAACTCAGTGACTCTGAATTTTGAGAATGGACGGAGGCTGACGGAGGTCCTCATTAGCAAGGCCTCGTCCGGACTTGGAGGTCCAGACCGCCTACTTTACACCTACGATGACTTGGACCGGGTGATCTCCGGAAAGACGCAACAGAGCAGCGGAGGTTCCTATTCCGATTTGACCGTGGTGGAGCGGGAATACGACGGTCTAGGCTTCCTGGAGGTGGAAGAGCAGGATGGTGGATTCACGCTGAACTACAGTAACGACAAGCTCGGCGCTGTGACGGGAATCACCTATCCCAGTTCAGGCGCCATCGTTGGCACCGAGTACGAGGTTGATGCACTGGGACGGCCTACTCTTGTCAAGCGGCAGCTTGCCTCGTCGATGGAGACGATGGCCTTAGTGTTCTACGAAGGCTATCGGGAGGTCCGGAGGGATCAATCTGCCTTCCACGATTTGCTCCGAAAGCAATCGTGGACATCGTTTAAGGAACCACTGGAGCTTGGCTACTTTAAGGACTCCACGTATCCGGGCAGTGATCCAATTACCGGATTACTCTCTACATGGGATGCGGATAGCAGGATGGTCGTGAGGGAGCGAACGCATGACGAGGGAGCCTATCAGCAGGGTGAAGTCTTCCGCTACGATGAGATGGGTAGGCTTACAAAGATGTGGTACGACGTTCGTAATCCCAATTCTTTCGCCGTCACGGATCCGAGTGAAGGAACGAATCCCTACAACCATCGGAAGATTTACACACTTGGTCCCGTGTTTGAGCGAGATAACACCAAGTACAAACTCGACGGAGGAAATGAGGTTACGAGCGATTACTCGAATAACAGCTTCTACCAGTACTCCTCAGTAGCGGGCATCAGCAACTCCTGGGACGCGAATGGTCAACAGACCGAGCGTGGAAACGATGATTTTGCCTGGACTGCGCTTGGGCAGTTGCGGCAGGCAGCGATCTCTGGTCAGACGGCTCGCGACTACACATACGATGCCTTCTTCCGTCGCGTGAGAACTGTGGTTGGCAGCCAGACCAATCGGTTCCTGTATCACGGTTGGCACATGATTGGGGAGTATGACTCGACCGGGGGCTACTGGCTATGGCAGGAAGTGCCGTGGAACTCAGGCGAACGGATGCTTGAACATATTGCTCGGGATACGAACAACCTCGACAATGATGAGAATACAACGGAGTATCTACCGTACGCAGTTCATGAGGACTTCCAATCCACATTGTGGGGTCTCAGCAACACCTCGGCCGTCGTTAAGGAGCGCTATACCTACCGAGACACGTTCGGATTGAGTAGTACCCTGAACGCCTCTGGAGCGGACATTGGGGAGTACGCGACCAATGTTCACTCGCGGAAGCGGTTACACGGCGGTGTTGTAGAGAGTGTAAGTGGACTGTACGACTTTAGAATGCGGTGGAGCGATCCAGTCAGCGGGCACTGGTTGTCGAGGGATCCTTACGGTCCAACAGATTCGTTAAACCTGTATCAGTCGATGGCCGCTGCTCCATTGCAGGTGACTGACGCCTTCGGCTTGTCTGTGGTAGGACTTGGTCAGCGCATTGATGGAGTGCCCGAGTTCACCCCTCCGGGAGAGCCGAACATCCGTCCCCCCCTCTACTCCAAAACGGACGAGTGTTGGCAGCAGTTTGCCATGACGCTCGTCATGTCTGGAATGCACTATGATGCGGATGTGGATCAGGTGCGGGCCGACAGAAGTTATCGACGGGGTAATGATACTGCCAGAGGTGCCGGACTCGGGTTTTCAGCCGGCGCATCTTTGGGATCCAGTGGTGGGCCCCTCGGAGCCGTAATTGTGGGCTCCATAGGTGCGGCCTTCGGCGCGATTGGAGGCTTCATAGGTTCCATTGGTGCCGACGATTACTACGATGGCGTGGGCATGCGAAAGGCTTATCTCAATTGGCTTGAGAGAGTCAATAACGCGTGCTACGATCTAGTGAAATGCCTCCGTGAAGCCGGAGACAATGCTCAAGCAGATAAGATGGCAGAGAATAACTGCACTTTCCCCCAAACCCCGTAGCAGTTAGGGTGCTACAATCATAACGGAGGGACAGCCATGGCAATTGGTCACAGTGACAAGCACTTGGAATCGGCGTTGGACCAGACGTCCACCGGATGTACGGTAGTTTGCGACCGTCGGTCCCAGTGGTACGGGCGATACCGTGATCTATTGCTCGTGATAGACAACTCGAGGCGCATTCCAGTAAGGGACGGACAGCGGGTAGAGGTCAGCGTGACCCCGGGAGAGCATGTCTTTCGACTTCAAATGGATTGGTGCTCTTCGAACTCGCTATTTGCTGAATGTCGTCAAGGAGAAAGGATTCAGCTTGTCTGTGGGGCGAATGCATTCCCACTCGCCCTGCTCTCGACATTCTTTAGCCCCTCGACAGTCTTTAGATTGTCGCGTAGCCCTGCCCGAATGTAAGTCTTGGCCTGACCCTATTGCTGTGCTCGTATGGTGTAAATATTCAGCCTGTGACCTTCCCCCGGTTTGACGGACACAGGAATAACGGTCACCGCGCAACGAATTTGGCATAGCTGTAACAAGAAATTGCACCGGCACAACCGCGCGGAAGGCCTCGCATGGCACTCAAGGAAACGAATGCAGCGTGCTGCGCAAATCCGTATCCCGTAGGGTGTAAATACTCAGCCGGATGCAAGTGGCGCATCTCAAAGGACTTAGGCACTGTCAAAATTCGTCCATGAGAGCTGACTTCCTTCCCTTCCGGGTGCTCCTGCTGGCGGTTTCAGGCTGGGTGCACCGGGAGCAGCAGGGGGTGATCGATTACCTGGTCGAGGAGAACCGGGTCCTGCGGGAGCAGATTGGAAATCGCCGGCTACGCCTGACGGACGAGCAGCGGCGGCGTCTGGCGGCTAAAGGCATCCGGCTTGGGCGCCAGATCCTGGAGCGCGTTGCCTCAATCGTGACCCCAGACACCATTCTCCGCTGGCACCGCAACCTCATCGCCGCCAAGTGGACCTTCTCTAGGAAGCAACCTGGACGCCCAGGCATCATGAAGCGAATCCGAGCGCTCATTCTCCGCATGGCGCGAGAGAACCCCAGGTGGGGCTACTGCCGCATCCAAGGCGAACTGAAGAACCTGGAGCACCGGGTGGCCGAGTCCACCGTGAGAAATGTCCTCAAGGAGCACGGAATCCTGCCCGCTCCTCAGCGGCCGACGTCCTGGCGAGGCTTCCTGAATGCGCATTGGGGCCAGATGGTGGCCACCGACTTCTTCACGGTGGAGGCCTGGACTGGCCGCGGCCTCAGCACCTTGTACGTGCTGTTTTTCCTCGACCTCAAGACGCGAAGGATCCACATTGCCGGCATGACGCGCCATCCCGACGACCGCTTCATGGTCGAAGCACTGCAAGCATCTCATCGGTTTCTGCAGGGCAAGCGATTCCTGATCTGTGATCGCGACACTAAGTTCAGCCAGCGGTTCAGGACTGCGCTGCCTGCTGGCCTGCACGTCGTGCGGACTCCATTGCAGGCTCCTAACGCCAACGCTTACGCGGAGCGCTTTGTCCGGTCGATCAAGGAGGAATGCTTGAGCCGGATGATCTGGTTCGGAGAACGTCAAGTACGGAAGGCCTTGTTCGAGTACCAGGAGCATTACCACACGGAGAGAAGTCACCAGGGGATCGGGAATGAGCTGATTGAGCAGCCGTCCACCAGGCAGTCCGGCGCGCAAGTCATCTGCCGCGAGCGGCTGGGTGGCTTGCTCCGCCACTATCAAAGGGCAGCAGCCTATGCTCACTGCAGTGGTAAGCCATTAGCAAGCTTCCCAAGCGCGCCGGAACGCGGACGGTACCCGAGTTAGACTGGTGCAATGAGGCTGAGTGGCGGCAGGTCGCATAGGAGGATTGCGGCAGGCGCGATTGTGCTCCTGCTTGTCGGAATTGCCTTCCTGCTCTTTCCTTTTAGTAATGGAGGGGAGGCTGGCGACAAGACTCGGCAAGAGGAACTTAACCGAGTAGTGGATCCACTGGACCTCCACCCTCAGGAGTCTGGGAACCGAGAGCTGGTCAAGGCGAATGAAGTGGATCCGAAAGAGCATCTGCCAGCCCCTGATCTGGTACCCGGGCGCATCATGGTCGTTGATGAGGATGGTCGACCGATTGAAGACGCTCTGATCCTCGTCAGACTGGGTGGCTTATTCCGAACGGACGCGAATGGAGTGGCTGATCTAACCGGCGCGGAAGGCGATATTGAGGATGTCCTGATTGCCGCTCCGGGGTTCTCAATGAGGGCGGAGTGGATTGGATGGCAGTCTGTCGTCGTTACGTTAAGGAAGGCCATTCCCCTGCATTTCCTCGCAGAGTCTAAACAAGACCTGCTGCCCATCGAGGGACTCACGATCGCAGCAGCTGCCAACCAGAGGTGGCTGAATGCGCCAGCCTGGAATGAATTCGAACAGCGGCTGTCCCAACGATTACAAGCTGAGACCGGGCCGGATGGACGCGCCTCCCTTGTTGGCATAGACCTTTACCAGTCTCCTGTTCGACTTCACTTGCAGCTCGGAGGCCGGCAGCTCGGGATTCTTCGCCCGACGGACTCCATTGCCACCCAGATAGATATCAGGGGCTACTGTCATTTACTTCTTGACGTGAACCGGGAGCCCAGACGAGTGAGATTCCAGGATGCGGCTGGGAATCCACTCACCTCCTGCCCAGTGTCCATCGCAGTAACTCAACAGCGCGTGCCGTATAGAACGGATGAAATGGGATGCATCTACCTGATCCCGAGCATCGAACTCACGCCGACCCAGGATGGCCTATTCGACTACGCCCTTGTGGAGCTGCCAAGCGGAGATTCATGGGTCTGCTGGTGGCGGGAACGCGTCGAACTCGAAGGAGAGTTGGGTTTCACGGTCGGTGCGGCGCACGCAGTGGTCGATGCTCGTTCCTGGGTGAACGGGTATGAATACGCGACGACTACAGGCCCTCCTGACCAGACTGACATCGACAATATCTACTATCCGAATCTAGAAGCTCTACATTGGAAAGAGTTAGTTAGATCCAACCAAATTGGCGCACCTAACTTCCTCGGCACGGCGACACGAGTGGTGGTCCGGCATCGAGAGTCCCAATTCATCATCGCCGAGGTGGCTATTCCTGCTGACGGCCGAGCTGTAATCGAATGCCTTGAATTGGGAGCCCTATCCCTTATCGGACCCACCATGGCGGACAACCCGATCATAACGTGGATGTTGCAGCCAGTGACTCTCGATCAGCTCCTGCAGCATCGCATGCAAACACAATCGGTTTCAGGATCCTCAGTGAAGTTGAATGTGCCAGTTGGCCGCTATGAGATCAGCTGCTACTGCAACGGCTCAGCAATCGGGAAGCAGGCCGTGGTAGTTGATTCAGACGGCGCCGCTGTAGAGATCCAGAAGGCTCCCACACAGGTTTCAGGTACGTTAAGTGGGAGCCTCACAGGCTTGGCGGTCGGAAGGGAAATCATGGCTTACGGCAAGGAGGAAGACCACCTTTACTCTCAGGTGCGTACCAACGCTCAAGGCAGATACACGGTCTATTTGAATCGGGAGGGAGACAGTAATTTTTACATCCATTGGCCAGTCAAACGTGAAGGAAGAGCAATATCTGGGGCCGGGGCCGAGACAATTTCGATCAGGTTGCACGCGGCGGTCGCAGAGGGTCAAGACACGAATCTCAGAATTAACGAAGGCTCCTTGACGATCCTGACCAATACATCTGAGGATACCAAGCTACCCTTGTCTCTCAAGATGAACCGCCTTGATGTTCCGGGTGCTGACGCCGGCGAGCAGGGATCCTTCTACTTGGAAGTTCTTCATCATGACAAGCTGATACTTCCAGTGGGCGAGTACCGTCTCCAGTTCTATCTCGGCTCGGCAGCGCCAGAGGTCATTGTGGTTCAAGTGACGGAAGGCGAGAATGCAAGAGTCTCGGTAGATTTAGGGGCTATCCAGCAACTGTCCATGATTGCACAGGGATCGGAGAGCTGGAAGTACAAAGTCTCCATCCGAGTGTGGCCCGAGGACGATAGCTCCAAGATCGTCGCAAAGTGGGAGAACATGACTTTGTCCGCCAGTGAGATGAGCACACAGAAGTGTCTGTTATGGCTTTCTCGAGGCGTGTACACCGTGGAGGTGACGGGTGAGGCTACGAGCCTATCTGAAGCACGGACCCAACCCCTCAGTCGTCAAATCCGCGTTGAGATGAGCGACACCAAAAGCATCGCCATCGAGCTCCAGGCCGGGGGCATTGGACCAGAACTTGTACTCAGGGAAAGCCAGTGAGTGCCTCCCTAAGCCATTGTGAAGGAAGGCATTAGGGTCTGACACGTAGGGTGTAATTATTCAGCCGGACGTAAGTCCTTTATCCCAGAAGACTAAGGCGCTGCCAAAATAGGCAGAAGAGAGCTGATTTCCTTCCCTTCCAGGTGCTGTGGCTCCTGAAAACTCCATCGGGCTGTAAATGGGCAACGGGCCAGAGAACTGGACGCGCGGAAACGCAATCCGGCCATCGCACAGATCCTCGCATGGGACCCGATGACGCACTTTCTCCGCTGAGATGAGCGGATCCGATTGCCGAGGCCGGCCTAAGCCGCGCGCGAATAAACGTGATGGAGCCCGCCGAGGACAGGCTTCGCCATCACTTGACCGTCGGACCGACGCGGCCTCGGCTCCGGCTGCATGCCGTCCAGGCTCTGATGTACGCGGCCTGAGTTGTAGTACTCGACGTACTCAGTCAGGATGGCGTCCAGTCCGGAAGCAGACAGGACGATCACATGATCCAAACACTCTCTTCGAATCGTTCCGATCACGCGCTCCACGTGCGCGTTCTGCCAGGGCGACTGCGGCGAGGACCGAAGTGTTCGAATCCCCAGTTCCGTCAGCGTGGCACAGAAGTCCAGCCCGTAGGAGGAGTCCCGGTCACGCAGTAGGCAACGAGGAGCCGAAGCGGGGCCGCTGAAGGCGGCTCGAATCTGGATCGCGAGCCAGGAGTCCGTCGGATTGGGGGTGATTCCGAGATGCAGGATCTTGCGCCGATCATGCGAAAGGACCACGAACACGTACAGAATTCGGAAAGTGAGGGTCTGGACGACGAGGAGGTCACAGGCGGCAATCTGGCGCGCGTGGTTTCTCAGGAAGGTCGTCCAACGTTGACCGCCGCCAGGCCTCGGTCGGTGCACCATGTACTTGTTCACGGTAGATTCCGCGAGCTCGTGGCCAAGAAGCCGCAGTTCCAGCTGCAGCCGTGGAGCACCCCAGAGGGGATTCTCCTTCGACATCTGTCGGATCAGCAGAATGAGGCTTCTCGGGATCGGCGGACGGCCAGGCTTGCCCGACTTCAGTATCCAGAAAAGCCGCCAGCCCTGTCGATGCCAGCCAAGCACGGTCTCAGGGTTCACAATAACCAAGCTAGAGCGCCAGTCACTCCAGAGGCGCTGCAGGATGACCCAGAAAAGTCGATCTCGGCGCCGGAGCTTGAGGCGGGGCGCATGGCGCTTGAGGACCTCGACCTGCTGGCGCAGCGCCAAGTTCTCCGCGATCAGGGTGGCCCGCGGGGCCAGAAGGTACTTCAGGATGAGGAGCAGATTCAGCATCCAGGTACCAGCCTCAGGCCTAGCGCCAAAACCGTCAAGTCGCGTAAAACCGTGTTAGACTGCGCCGATGAGGTTTTCAGGAGGGACACCATGGGTGCTGCTCGGCGGCTTTGTTCTCATCGCATTTTGTGCTGCATTGCTGTGGCTCGGGAATTGTGCAGCATTGACATCAGGCAATTATCAGAAGAGTGATGGTGAATTGGCTGCTCCCGAGACCTCAGGTCTTTCAGCTAGTCAGCCGGGAAATGGCACTCTCGAAGAGGAACCCGGCATTCGGCGTAGTGAGGTGCCGCTAGCAGGCGAAGGTAATCAGGATCTCGCAGAATCTGATGGCTATACAATCAAGGTTCTGGATCAGCGGCAAGAACCGCTTGAAGCAGTGATTGCAATCGTCGGAGCCTCAGATCGGAGTCTACGATGGATTGGCAGTTCGGATCCGATTGGAATCATTCAGATCCCAGCTGAGGTTGACATTCGGCATGGCATATTGATTCATAAAGCGGGATATGAAATGCGGCTTCTCCAACCTATGAGTAGTCCGTACACCTTTATATTGGCTGAAAGTGCGCTTGACTTAAGCATCAATGTCTCCTGGTCAGATACAGGTACACCCGCTGTCGCTGCGACCGCTACACTGTTCCCTGCGTTCGATCTTGCACATCAGTTCCCGTGGCTCGAGACGGCCTTCGCGAAATGCACCGGTATTCTTGCAGCGACAGATGAGGCGGGAAATGTCACATTACCTGGCGCGTCATTTCTGCGTGTAGGGGAGCAGGCGGGCCGTGCGCCTGTTGTGCTACAGGTGGAGCACAGTGAGGCCGCCCCCTCAACTGAGGTGCTATGGTCAGATCCTAAGTCGCCCCATCGTGTACGCCTTGAGCGGAACGCTGACTACCGAGTTCAATTCTTGCATCCGAGTAGAGCGCCATGTGCAGACAGTTGGGTTGACTATTATTACGCGGACCGGAATTGGAGGGTACAAACAGACTCCACGGGGGTGGCGATATTAAGCCATTCGTTTCCCGCTGACGCCGACCCCCTTTCCGCGCTAACTCTACAATTAGGAGAGCGTCAGCACTATTATTGGCAATACCATGATCCGCAGAGCGCGGAGGTTGGAACTCTCACGGAGCACTACGATCGGAACATTCAAGGGCAGGTGCTAGGTCTAGGTGAACAGTCGGACCTATTCATGGTTGCCACATCGCCGGTTCTGGATGCAGAAACCCGAAGAACATTCTTCGGTGCACGGCAAGTCGATCTTGCTCGCCTCGAATGGTTTGTGCTCGAACACGATGGTAGGTTCAGCATCTCTGCCGGTCTACAGGCAGATGATATCTGTCTTCTTTTGCGGCATTCTGGGTCAGGAGCCATCGTCGGTGCCGAACGACTCGATCGCCATAACAATATAGTGAATTTGGCAGATCAGTTTGGAACTGTAATCGTCAAGCAAGAGTCAGTCCTGCCGATCAATCTAAGCGCGACATTGCGACTTGTTGCGGCGGCATCAGTGAGTGGAGCGATGATCGGGGACATAGTTTTGAAGATGCCACAGGCTAATCAAAGTGCTTTACTTCAAGAGGTCGTACTTCCGCTCGGAGAGTATAAATTGCTACTCGACCTCGGCGGGAATAAGGCAACGCTAAATACGTTTAGGCTAACTCCGGAGCGCCGCGCGCACACGGTTGAACTGCCTGAGCTTCGGTACCAACGAGTCCATCTAACAGGAACAATCACTGGACCTTTATCCTCCGCAGAAGTAATTGTCGAGTCTCGTCCTTATCAGTATTTCTACCATTCTCGCACGGATGCCGCGGGAGAGTGTGAAATACTATTGATCGCAAGTGATGCGCCTCAGATGGAAATAAGGAAATATCTGAGAGAGAGCACGCTCCGATCATCGGCCCCCTACTCGCATCGTATTACGATGGGCGGAGATTGGGATGGGAATGTGCTCGTAGAGGAAGGTCAACTGTTTTTTACGAATGTTGATACGAGTTCAGTTACTCTTGCACTGGGCGCCGTAGGAACCGGGCCAGGCCATCCCCTTTTTGAGAGCTCGAGTGGAATTCTTGAGTCCGGAATCATTTTGCCTCAGGGGCACTATATCGTCTTCATTACCGAGAGGCCTACGTCTGCGAAAGCGTTCCAACAATTCGAAGTTCCAGTGCTCGTTGAAGCTGGAAGAGAAGTGATATTAGATATCGCTGCAGAGTTGGTGCGGCGGCGATAGGCAATGAAAACGCCTGCTAGCTCTTTGGCTCCATTGGAGGCTCCTGCAACCAAAATCTACGACCTACGTGCGCGCATTATAACCATTCTGTTCCTAATCATTGGATCGACGATATTCTTTTGTCAGAAAGCGAACGAAGACCAGGCAATAAACGGATCGATCCGGCGCTCAATCTTTCTCTCCGCCGCAGAGCAGACTCCACTCAGTGCCTATCTTGAGGATCGCGCCAATGTTATTCAGGGGCGAGTCCTTAACTCGTCTGGATTGCCGATTCCCGGGGTTACTGTTAAGCTGTTCGACTTAGAAACTGTGAGAGCCCGTATGGTGTAAATACTCAGCCGGATGTAAGTCTGGCGTCCACAAAGACTTAGGCTCCATGGAAACCAGGCCTGGAGAGGCCTTCTTGAGGGTGGGAAGGCCGAAATCTCCTCTACTGAACCTCGACGTATTCCAGGCAGAGTTGCAGGACCTCGTCGTAAGACTGGGACTGGAAGGCTTGCTCCACGAAGGCGCTGGCTCGATCTGGCTGACCGGCTTCCCGGAGCGTGCGCCTGACCTTCCCGATGATGGCGAAGACGTTGCCGTCGGTGCCGATCAGGCGGCAGGCCGGCAGGGGGTTGGAGGGTCCAGATCCGCTACTCTGCAGCTGCGCGGGATCGTCGTTTCTCATCCGTTTCCGGCTCCGGCGGCAGCCGCGTTTTGGCGGGCCGCCAGGGCTCCATTAAGGCTTAGAAGTGCCCAAGTAGCCATTAGAAATCCAGGCCCACTGAGGCCCTGGAAAGCGGCGCAGGCGGGAGCTTTCCGCCGACCGGAGAAGCCGGGTGGCCGGCGGAAATGGGCCGCCGTCACCGGATGTCGCATCCCTGGCCCTGCGACACGCGTAAAGCCTGATAAACACCGGACTTACGCCAAATGGCACCCTGAAAACCGCGACAAAAGTGACACCAAAATCGACATCTTTCGGCCCGGCATCTCTCAGTCAGCCTATGGCGCCCCCGCTACCATCACTAAGAGATGCCCGGTGCCATCGCGGTGCCGGGCTTCATCCATATCCACCTTTCCCCAATGATCCACTCTCGTGGAAGGAGGGCCTCTTATGATAAATCTCTGATTGCGAGTGCGGACAGGTGGGTGCCTCCTTCCGCCGGCCTGAGCCTGGAAAGACATCATTTTCGTGCCTCTGGGACTCGCACTAAACAGGTCGCATCATTTTCTCCTGACCAGCGCACCACTCCTCTGCAATCCATACCAATAGATTCCTGGCTGTGGCTGGAGAACCTCATCGGGCCGTAATTCGGCAGCACGCCTGGGAACTAGTTGTGTGGACACGTGAGCTGGACGCCGCGCAGAGCCTCGCGTGGGACCCCAAGACGCACTATCTCCGCCGAGATGGGCGGATATCGAAGCTCAAGGCCGGCCTAAGACGCGCGCGAGTAAAGGTGATGGAGGCTGCCGAGAACAGGCATGGTCCTCACTTGGCCGAAAGTTCGACGCGCCGGAGCGAATATCGTCAGGTCTTGTAAAATGGTGCCAAGCTGCGCCGATGAAGTTTTCGGGAGGCACAGGGGGCGGATGGGAGTTTAGCGGACTCCGGCCGTCCCGAGCAAGCGCTGAGCCCAGTAGGACTCTGGTAACGTGACTGGCGGTGCGGGAGAACTTCGCGTTACTCTCCTGTTCAGTTGGAGGGACGAAGTGTGCCTCGGCGAGACAAAAGTAGCGTTTCCGATCCAGGCACTCTTTGCGCAACTTTTCGAGGAAGGACTCTGCGCATTGTTCGGCCAGGATCCTCCCGACAAGATGAAACTCCTCATGCTTTTACGGCCTGAGATTTCCCGGTGAGAACAATGCGTGGCATGGTTACCGCAAACTGGTCGTCAATCGGAGCGGCAGCCGGCTGTGAATCGATATTTCTCTTGCGAGGCAGCCATGTCGATTGGTATCCTCAATGAATTGCCATGGCTGATCTTCTCACTTCACTCGCACAGGCTGCAGAACTCGCAGAGAGAATCAAGCGAGTTCTCTCTAAAATAAAGGATTCAGAAACTAGAGAAATGGTTTCTGACTTAACGCTCAAGATTGCAAATCTGAAAGTTGATCTTGGAAGAAGTATTGATGAGAATGAACAGCTTCGAAGGAGGCTCCGAGAACTCGAGTCTGCCAATGGGGCACAGTGCCCTTCATGTCAAAGATTCGGGTGGAAAATTTCAAAGAGTGTGCCAGATCCAACTTTTGGGACTCTCGGAGCAAGCCGACGAACCTACCTCTGCTCGTTCTGCGGTTTCACAGAATCCAAAATCGTTCACTAGGGTACCTGTTCCTACGTAAGCATTCTCTCCCATAATCAACCTGAAGGTAATGAAGGATGCGAGCCGAACTGGCCTGACCCCCGAAAATTAGCCAGAGCTTCGAGTGACTTTCGGTTTTCGTGGATCCAAAGAAGCACCCAAAAACCTGACCAGTATTCGGAGGCCAGGCCAATAGTGCATTGCTGACGACAATTGGAAGCAAAGTGGGATACAAGGCTGATCGGGATAATTGAATTCTACTCTATTCATTGTCTGAAAAATCGCTCAGCTTCGGCAGAAGGGGGCGTTCAGACCAAAGACAATTCACTATCAGCGTTCCCACCGGCAGTCTGCCCACCAATACCGTTGCGTCATTAATTCTGGTGCTAGACTGCGGCCATGAGGTCCTCAAGCTGGAAAGTGATGTCTCGGAGTTTCACGAGAAGTTCGGCTCAAAGAGAATGCGAGGAGGTAGAAAACAAGGGGAGGATGTGGATGGCGCAACAGCTGGATAGTAGATGCTTTGAGCGAGAGAAGTTCTCGGAGAATCGGATTTGACTAGCCCTGACAGACGCGTGGCCAGCCCATTAGCAACGGGAGGGAGTGGTCATTCATTCGAGCAGCAAGTCGATGCCGCTTTCCTGACCATCCTACTCGTGGATGGGATACCTCCGATCCTGACCGACTGCCAGCTGAGTCAGGTCCATCTTCAGACTGAACTTGACGGTTGGAATACTGATGATCTTCTCCTGGTTGGCGTTGACGGTGGCGGCCGAATACGACATCTCGCAGCTCAAATAAAGCGGACCTTCACCGTTAGTAGCAGCGATGATGACTGCAAGCAGACTATCACTGATTTCTGGATGGATTTCTCCTCGGCTGGGCCCTTTGAGAAGGGTAGAGACTCGTTCGCTCTCATCACTCTACTCGGTACTACCGCTCTGCTTGGGCACTTTACGTTGTTGCTCGATTGTGCACGAGCATCAATCGATGCTTCAGATTTCAACCGACGCCTTGCCAAAGATGGCTATCTGCATAAGACAGCCAGAAAGTACGCAGAGGAGATTCGTACGATCGTCGGAGCAGCTTGCGAAGGAGGGCTTGTCCCTGAAGAAGACTTCTGGCAGTTCCTTAAAAGCATACACGTACTGAGTCTTGATCTTGGCTCTGCGACGGCACAAGCGGAAGCTTGGCTCCGTACGCTTCTCGCGCACACGGCAGCGGAAGCCAACCCCATCGGAACGGCTGAAGCAACCTGGCATCATCTTCTCGAGCTTGCGGGATCTGGCATGTCCGCGGCTCGCAAATTCACTCGCAGTTCGCTTCCTGAGTCCCTACGCACAAAGCATAGAACCATAGGAACGCGGGAGCACGATGCTCTGCGAACGCTAAAGGAGCATTCTGCCATCATCCTCGATGGCATTCGAAATACGGTTGGACCCTCGCTTGCAATTGCGCGTGATGGCCTCGTCACTCAAATTCTTGAGCGACTGGAGAAAGATCGTATTCTGATCATCAGCGGCCCAGCGGGTTATGGAAAGTCAGCACTCGCGAAGGCCGCCTTCCTAGAGCTTGCCAAGAATAACTTTTCCTTCGCCTTCAGGGCAGAGGAATTCAATGCTGCCCATTTAGATGAGACCCTAGGAAGGGCAAAAGTAGACCTCACTTCGGAAGGGCTTTCCGCAGTTCTTGCCGCTCAGGGCCGGAAAATAATTCTGATCGAAAGCGTGGAGCGGCTACTTGAAGCCTCCGTCCGCGACAGCTTTACAGACCTCCTTAGGCTTGCAAATCGAGATGCAACCTGCCGGCTCATCTTGACCTGCCGGGATTATTCGGTGAATGTTGTGCGAAGCTCGCTCTTGCAGCATGCGGATGCGCAGCATGGCATGATCACGGTACCCGCCCTTACTGATAATGAGCTCGATTATGCAGTGATGCAACTTCCATTGCTGGCAAGACCGCTTGGAAACCCTCGGTTACGGTCGTTGCTTTGCAACCCATATCTACTTGATAAAGCAGCGAGGATGGATTGGCCTGAGACGCAACCACTCCCTGAAGATGAAGCAAGCTTCCGCAAGAAGTTTTGGAGCGACGTAGTTCGCGAGGACATCACTGGTATTGGAGGATTGCCGCAACGCCGAGCTCAGGCCTTCATTGAGCTTGCACTCCGTCGGGCTCGTGCCATGAGCATCTTCGCGCCCTGCGCGGACCTGGACCAGGAAGCATTGACCAAGCTGCGGAGCATCAACCTCATTACTGTCTCAGAGAGTAGCGATTCGTTGGCTTCGCCTGCTCATGACGTTCTTGAGGACTGGGCTCTTATCCAATGGTTGGAGGAGCGCTTTACCTATCACGAGCGTGTGCCGGGTCCCATGGCAATCGAGGTCGGTGGTCATCCGGCGATTAGAAGAGCGTATCGCTCATGGCTGGGCGAGCAACTTGAGCGGGACGCGACTACAGGGGATGAATTTGTACTTGCCTCCCTTCGGACTAATGAGATTCCAGCATACTTTAGGGATGATACCGTTGTGTCGACTCTGCTGTCGTCAAACGCTTCTCGTTTCCTCGGCAGGCATCGAGCTCTTCTGTTGGCAGACGATTGCGCACTGCTGCGCCGTGTAATCCACCTGCTTCGTGTTGCATGTAGAGCGACGCCTACTTGGTTTCCCACAGGGAGGAGCCTCCCTGCGACACTCTTTGTTCCCGCCGGGGGAGCGTGGGCTCCTGTCCTCGAACTTGTCACTGAGTCGCTGGGTCAGCTCATACCAAAGGACATCCCTTTACTGGTGGGCCTCATACAAGACTGGTCCGGAAGTGTCACCTGGTGGTCACCCTATCCTCCCGGAGCGAAGGAGGCGGCTGCGATCGCATATGGCGTCCTTCCTCACTTGGACAACTACGGGCAAGACACATTGCAGAAGAAGACATTCCAGGTGCTTGCTAAAATACCCAAAGCGGATTCCGCCGCTTTCCTGGCTCTACTTGACCGCGCGGGACAGGATGACCGACAGGATTACTTGGCAAGAGAGTTTGCCGCGCTGCTATTCGAAGGAATTGACGGTGGGTTTGCGTGCCGCGACTTTCCTGATGCAATGATGGCTTGCGCAGAGAGGTTATTCTGTCTCACCGAGGCTGACCTTCGTGGCCGAACGCGATTCTCATCCTCAATGGACATCGGCCCGTTCTTTGGAATCCGAGAGGACATCACGCATGACTTCTTCCCGTCGAGTGCCATGCGTGGACCGTTTGCGCCGCTACTGCGTTGGCATCCAGACAAGGGCGTAGACTTCATTCTTCGCTTTCTGAACCATGCGGGCCGATGGTACTCGGAGCGTAAATGGCCAGGTTTCCGGCTCGAAGGAACTTTCGACGCCCACATACAGGTAGCTCAACATGGCCAGGTCGTTCAGCAAGCCAATGGTAGGTTCTGGGCGTTGTTCCGCGGAATGTCCGTAGGACCCTATGTGTTGCAATGCGCGCTCATGGCGCTCGAGGCGTGGCTGCTTGAACAAGGTAGTCGCGCGAATCCTCATCTGGAATCTTGGCTTCTGAAATGCCTGACTGACAGCAAGAATGTCGCTGTAACTGCTGTCGTGGCTAGTGTCTGCAATGCATATCCGCATTTAGCCGGCAAAGCCGCGCCGGCACTCCTCACCTGTCAAGACTTCTTCGAACTGGATCGACGCCGGCTAATTTACGAGTCGTCAACGCGGGCGGAGCCATTTCTCCCGAGTATTGGAGTCGAGAATACCCTCTACGAAAACGAGCGCAGGCAGAGCGCATTGCTCGATCATCGTAAGCATGACCTTGAGGCACTCGCGCTTAGACTCCAGTTGACCGTGCAACGGGAGGCGGTCTGGGAAATCATTGACCGTTATCGTTCCGAACTCCCTATCCAGAAGGTACAGACCGATGAGGATCGCTTGTGGAGACTCGTACTGCACCGGATCGATATCAGAGGATTTCAGGCAACCGAATCTCCCGCCACACCGAGTGCGCCTGAAGAACAGCAAAGAGCCGCCGAGCCCGAGAAGGAAGAACGGAAGGCGACCTACTATGTGCCGGGACCCGTCGACAGTGATATTCAGGAGATGATTGAGTCCGCCTTGCCCGGGCAGGAGCGAAAGACTAGGGATCTAACGTTGCTGAATTGGGGGGTTGCAGCATGGAGCCGCGAGAAAGACGCGGAGCCTTCGAAGTGGCGAGAGATGCTGGAGGCAGCACGCGCCCGGTGTCTGTCACCCGAGGATTCCGAAGAATTCTATGGCGGCGGCCCGGGATTTATTGCGGCAGTCTGCGTACGGGACCATTGGGATGAGCTGAGCCCAGCAATTAAAGAGTGGTGCGTAGAGCAGTTGATCAAGTGCGTGGAATGCGACAGCGACAACTACGATCAGATTTCTCGAGTATCACGATCAGTCCTCGACCCATCACGACCAGCGGCGTTTGTGCTTCCGAAGCTGCTAGGCGTAATTGGCTCTAAGGGAATTAAGGATCGCCTAGCTGAGGCTGTCGCCAAGGCACTGACGCATCCAATGGCAGAGGTGGTATCTTATGCATCGGAAGGAGTCGCGCGATGCGATCGGGCCTTCGTAGTCCAATGTGTTGGCGCCATGGCCAGGAAGGCGAACTTGTTAGGCGAACTGATTGCCAGGCAGCAACAACATCCGAATACGGAACAACGCGAGGTCTCTGCCCTTGAATTGAGTATCACGCCAGTAATTCGTCGAATGATTGTTGAAGGCGGCGCCGATCCTGAAGTGGAACTTAAGCGGCTCGACTTGCACCACTGGACTGGCCAGGAAGCCATGAAGGTAGTGCTCACCATGCTGGGTAAGCACATTGAGGAACCATTGGCCATAGGGTCCTACCGCGCGCTTACTCGCAGTTTAGTCGAACGGTGGAACGAAGACCGACGCGATCGAGGAAATAGGAAGCGCACTCGCAACTTCCAATTTGAGCATGAGGCACTGAGGCGCATCGCCTCTGGTGTCATCAGGCTACCAGCTGATACGGCGCTAGACATCTACAGCCCTCTCCTCGAGGCGGCAGAATATCACGCGCGTGACGTAGCGGGCTTCGTGCAGGAGTTGGTAATTGCGGAGAATTCATACAGTGGATCTTCATCGTTCTGGAGTATCTGGGATGCGTTTGCGCAGCGTATTTTGCAAACGCGGTGGGTATCCGAACTCCGAAGTTGGCGCCACGCGAACGAACCAGAACTCCTTTCAGCGATGTTCCTTGCCGCTCCATGGGAGGATGGAACTCATCACTGGCCGCGCCTTGAGGGCTTCGCACAGAAACTCGACTCACTCTTCCTTCGCCTCCCTGAGTGTCCTGTCGCATTGGAGGCATACACCAGGTTTCTCTACACGATTGGCCGACGCTCCCTTCCAGGTGGATTCGTTCTCATCGCGGAGCGCCTTCGAGGGGATTCTCCAGTTGGAATGGTCGTCAGGGGGAACGTGGTGTTCTATCTCGAATCACTTCTACGACTGTATGTCTACGGCGAACCTCATCGCATCAAGTCCAATCCGGAGAAAAGGAAAGCGGCGTTGCTCATTCTGGATGTGCTTGTGGAGGCAGGCTCATCCGCGGCGTACCGCATGCGGGATGACTTCGTGACCCCACTCAGCAGAAGCAATCGCTGAGATACTAACGGCACTGTCAGACTTAGGCTTGCTGCCTTGGTCTGGCCTGAGCTCAGACAGATAGCCGAACCTATGCGTGACTGTGGATCACGCTGCGGAGAAACGGTTCCTAGAAGGACAAACGGAAGGCTAATCATTGTGCGACTCTGCTTCTGTGCTGTGATTGACTTCAGGGCACTTGCCTAACCCCTGAGAACTTGCGAGATCTTTGCGTGACTGCCAGCTCGTTAAGAGCGGCAAGTGTCACTTAATCCGTGGACCGGATGATTGGTACAAGGGCAGTTTGACGGCATTTGCAAATCGTCCGATCTCCTTCTAGTCGACAGAAGATTCCTCCTTGGCGTTGTAACTCCCGAGAATCTCATCGGGCCGTAATTCGGCAGCACGCCTGCGAATCAGCAGTGTGGACACGTGAGTTAGCCGCCGCGCAGAGCCTCGCGGGGGACCCCAGGACGCACTATCTCCGCCGAGATGGGCGGATTCGCTGCTCAAGGCCGGCCTAAGACGCGCGCGAGTAAAGGTGATGGAGGCTGCCGAGAGCAGGCATGGTCCTCACTTGGCCGAAAGTTCGACGCGCCGGAGCGAAAATCGTCAGGTCTTGTAGAACGGTGCTAAACTGCGCCGATGAACTTTTCCGGCGCCACTCTAATTGATCACCCATGAAGGGCTCCATGCAATGTGTGGAAATCGGTGCGGCTCACTGAATGCCTGTCAGCATAGGACTGAGACTGAGATGACGCGCTACTCAGCCGCGGCGTTGTGGATCAATGCATGTCTTGCATCACCCGACCCGAATCGCGACAATTGCCGAACTGCGGACGATGCCATCTAGAAGTTCAACAGCGATAGTGATAACATTCGATGAGTAAGCAACAGACCCGTGTGCCTGAATCGAATTCCTTCAGTTATGCATTCATTCTCACTGCAGTTGTCTTTTGGGGATGCGCAACGTCCACGGAGGCAACTACCGAGCCGACGCGATGGTCATGCGAGGAGGTGGCAAAGCGCATTCTTCCAGAACTCTTAGCGGATTATCGGGCTCCAGGCGTGATACTGCGCATCGCTCCGATAACAGATCGCAACGATACTAACAATCTCGCCTGCACCGGCGAGCTGACTCCATCGACCTCTCGTGCGCATGCCCAATTCGCTCACTGGGATGATCTCTCAAAATTGCTTTCCGGAGATCAACAGGAAGCCAACGAGAGAATAGTTCTGTTCCAAGGAGCCTTGGGCGCCGCGATCACTGAGTTACATGAGGAAGAATACCACACGCCACGTTCATGGTTGAGTGAGCAGGCGAGCCTTTTAGCGGGACGTTTGATGCCGTATTACTCTGCGAAACCCTCCATTGTAGAATTGCGAGTCTCCAACCTAGAAGACGTAGGTGCGAATCGTGTGGGATTATTGGTGATTGAGGAGGTGTCCTATGGCTTCGTGGGTGTTCATCTATTTATCCTTGACTCAAAGACCAAGGTAATACTTGTGCACGAGACAATGACATCATCGCCATTGGTGGACGAGAGGTTGTTCCTTTCTGGATTGTCTAAGGCCTCTTGACATTTCACACCATTTCGAGAATTGACCTTCCCCCGGTTTGACGGACTCCAGAGATCCGGTCACCCCGCCACGAATGTGGCATAAACCAGGTGTCCACCGAATCGGGGGAAGGTCAGGACAGGCCAAGTCCACCGTGCGAAACGTCCCCAAGGAGAACGGAGTCCTACCCGCTCCGCAGCGACCGACGCGGAGAGCGCGTCCGGCCGCCGATCGCCATGCCGCAGAATCAGCCGGAACCGCAGCGCCGTGGAGGACCTGAAGCACGGCTGAGTTTTTACACCCTACGGGCTCATCCGCGAAATCGACGCAGGCGCCGGGAAGTCCGAGCGCGATAGATTGCGCCGATGGTCGCCTCTCCCGCCCCTTCGCATTTCGACGCCGTCGGCGGCGCTGAGGGCGTGCGCGCCTGGGTGGATCGGTTCTACGACCTGATGGACTCCGCGCCCGAGGCCGCGAACATCCGCCTCCTGCACGCCAAGAGTCTCCAGGTCTCGCGCGACAAGCTCTACAAGTTCCTCTCCGGATGGCTGGGTGGCCCGCAACTCTACGTGGAGGAGTACGGGCATCCGATGCTGCGGGCGCGCCACCTGCCCTTCGCCATCGCCGAGCGCGAGCGCGATGAATGGCTCTGGTGCATGGGCCACGCGCTGGATGCACAAGCGATGCCCGACGACCTCCGGGCCGATCTCCGACAGCGCTTCGAGCAGCTCGCCGACCACATGCGGAATCGCTGAGTCTGACCTTGCCCCCTGCGGGGTCGAGACTACTCGGCGTATCCCAGCGCGCGCAGTGCTTCCAGCTGCTGCGGGGAGATCTCGGCCTCCTTGCCCGCCTCGAACATCGCGGCCAGGGCCTGGTGCTCTTGCCAGATGCGCCAGAGCCGCAGCTGCGCCGCGCTGGCGACCTCGGGGTGATCGGCCGTGACGTTCGAGATGGCCCGCGGATCGGCCGCGACGTCATAGAGCAGGAAACGCGAGACCTCGGCGAAATCGCGGGCCGCCCAGCGGCCGCCCGCGGGGGCGGGGTGGCGGCCGAGCGTCGGCAAGGACGCCGCGTCGCTCGTGCGAATCTCCAGGGACTCGCCCCAGCGGCCGTCGAGGACCTCGAGGTTGCCGATCATCGAACCATCCTCGAGGAAGCGGAACTCGTTGAAGACGACCGGTTGCGGCGTCCAGCCCGGCTGGCCCAGGAGCAGCGGCGCGAACGATTGACCCTGGGCGAACTCCGCCGCGGGCAGGCCGGCGAGTTCGAGCACGGTGGGCAGCACGTCGATCATCGACACCGGCGCCTCGATGCGCCGTCCGCCCTGGATGTGCCCCGGCCAGACGATGATGAGCGGCACGTGCGACTCGAACTCGCCGAGCAGCGCGCCCTCCCAGGCCGGCGGTTGAGGATCGAGCTGCCCGCGCCCGAAGCGCGGGTAGCTGGCCGCGGGGTGGCCGTGGTCCGACCCGATGACCAGCAGCGTGTTCTCCCACTCGCCGCGTTCCTTCAGGCGGTCCACCAGCTCGCCGAGGCGATGGTCCTGGTGCATCATCGCCTCGTCGTGGCTGTCCTGCATCGCGCCGTAGAAGGCCCGCGCATCGATGCTGCGCTGCTGCAGCTGACCCTGCCAGTGCTCGTGCACGCTCGCGGAGGTGTGGCGGAAGGGGAAGCGCAGACTGGCCATCTGGCTGGCGAGCGCCTCGCTCGCCTGCTGGTCGATCAGGCGCCCGGCGAAGGGCCCGGGCGGGTGGTGGGGCGGGTGCACGTCGGTGGTCTGGAAGTGCACCCAGTACGGCCCGGGGTACGCGTCGCGCCAGTCCCAGAACTGCTCGTGCAGGATCTTTGACGAAATCGACTCGATGGGATCGAAGGGCGCGCCGCGCTTGCCGAAGTCGCGGAACACGTCGACGCCGCGATCGAGGCCCGAGAGCGAGCCCGCGTTGGGATTGAAGGTGAAGACGCCCGTGTGGAAGCCCGCGTCGTGGAAGTGCTCGGCCATCGTCTTCACGTTGGGCGGAATCGGATTCGAGTCATTGCGCAGGCCGCCGAGGACGCTGTGGTGCAGCGACGTCATGAACGAAGCGGTCGAGGGCATCGTCCAGGTGGCGTTGCTGTGCGCGCGCTCGAACAGCACGCCTTCGGCCGCGATGCGCTCGAGGTTGGGGGTCGTCGGCCGCTCGTAGCCGTACACGCTCATGTAGCCCGCGCTGGCGCCGTCGATGACGTAGAAGATGACGTTAGGGCGCTTGGGTGCGGAGCCCGGATCCGCCCCGGCGCCTGAGGAGATCGTCGGCGAGGCCCACAGAGCGATGCCCGGCGCGGCAGCGTCCTCGGACTGCGCCACGAGCGACAGCGTGACGGCCTGCTCGGACCAGCGCGTCAGGTCGAGGGAGCGCTGCCGCCACGCCTCGTCGGGCGGGACGACCTCGTCCAGCACCGACACCCGGGCGCCGTCCACCTCCACCTCGACCTGCATGCGCGTCGTTGCGGCGAGCGCCCCCAGCGCGAGGTCGAGGCGCGCCGCGCGCGGCAGCCGCAGCGCGTAGGCGACGCGGGTCGGAGTGTGCGTGTAGAGCGTGCGCCGCTGCGGCCCGAAGTCGGAGTGGGCTTCCGACGAGACCGAACGCACGCCGACGCCGGCCTCGGCGAAGGCTGCGGAGGCCGGGAGCAGAGTCACCGACGAGAGATGGATCTGCGCGGGACCCTGCGCGCCGAACAGGATCGCGACCTGCTGCACCGGCCCGTGGATCGGCCCGTCCTCGCCGCGGACCGGGAAGCGATAGAGGCGAGTCTCCGCGCCGGGCTGCACGTCCGTCCCTGCTCCATACCGGCGCATCGGCCACTGATCGTCGGGCGTGTCGCCGGCCGTCTTGCGCACGTCGTAGCCGATGCCGGCCCACTCGACGGGCCCCGTGGCGCGCACTCTGACCAGGACGTGCGTCCACTGCGAGAGGTCGAAGTCCGGCACGTCGAGATACACGCCGCCCATGAGCCTCCGTTCCTCCCCATCCTCCCGGGGCGCGCGGCTCGACTCCGTCAGGCGGATCTGCAACGCGCCTCCGACCTCGGCCACCTCGGCCGCGGTCGCGCCGGGAACGAGGTTGGGAAGTGCCTGCCACCCCGCGGCCCCTTTCTCGAAGGTCCAGCGCAGCGACTTCAAGCCCTCCGGGCGCACGACGCCGCCTTCGATCTGCGCCGAGTCGAGCCAGTCTTCGAGGTGGATCGCCGCGACGGAGCTCTCGACGCTGTCCGCTTCCGAGCACGCCGCGAGGGCAAGGACGAGCAGCGCGCTGAGAGGCGGCCGATGGGGGAGGTGTCGTGAGTGCATGGGGCAAGCCTTCCGTGCCGGTCGAATGCTCAGCGCCGGGCTTTCGCCTTCCGGCGTGTCGGGGCCGCTCGCGCCGCCTTCTTCGCGCGGCGCGCGCGTTGCTGCTGGGACGCCGCCTTGCTGATCACCCGGCCCTGCGCGCTCGCATCCGGACGCACTTTCGCCAGTTGCAACGCGGCCGCCATCAGCGCCTGGATTTCCGCGCGGTTGAAGTCCGCGACGGAGCCCAGCTCGACGTGGCGCACCGTCTTGCCGCTGCCCTGCAGCAGTTTGTCCGGATCCGACTTGGTCAACTGAGCGCCTTGTCCGAAGCACAGCTTCACCGAATCCGGGTACACCGCAAGAGAGAAAATTCCCTGATAGCCTTTCTCGGTCGGCGAATACGAAATCAAGAGCGCGTTCTGATTCTCGTACACGTACACGATCTCGAACAGGCCGGGCAGCCGCGCCCGCAACTTCGCGCGCAACGCTCTTCCCAACTTGGCCGTCGCCGGATCGTACTTTGCGAAGTGGCTCGCCAACTCCGCTTCGGCGCTCGTCGCTCGACCTTGGCCGGACATGCTCCGCATCGTACCCGTTCCCGCTAGACTGCCAGGCCATTTCATGATCCTCGCCGCCTTCAGCCTTTTCGTTGCGCAGACTCCCGGGACTCCCGCCCCGGAGCCGCAGGCCCTCGCCAAACTGAGCCAACTCGTGCAGAGCCTCGTGGATGAGGAGGAAATCGTCGGCGCGGAACTGCTGGTCATCCAGGACGGCCAGCCGATTCTGCACCAAGCGTACGGCTGGCGCGATCGCGAGTCGGAACTGCCGATGACGACCGGCAGCGTGTTCTGCGTGCGCTCGATGACCAAACCCCTCATCGGCGCCTCGATCCTGATGCTCGTCGAAGAGGGCAAGCTCCGCCTCGACGACCAGGTCTCCCAGTACCTGCCGTACTTCGACGCGGACACGACGCGCGACGTCACCGTCGAGCAGCTGCTCCTGCACACCAGCGGGCTGCCCATGTCCCTGATCATGAACAAGAAGCTGACGGACCTCGAGGACATCCACGCGGTCGCGCGGCGCGGGGGCGGCTACGCGCTCGAATTCCCTCCGGGCACCGGCTTCAATTACAGCGACCAGGGCACCGACACGCTCACCGCCCTGGTCGAGGTCGTCAGCGGCGTCCTGGCCGCCGATTTCGTGCAGAAGCGCCTGCTGGATCCCCTCGGCATGCGCGACACGGCGACTGTGATGGGCGAGGACCATCCGCTGCGCAAGCGCGGGTGCAGCAAGTACCTCGGGTCGCGCGGCAACTGGAGCCGGTTCTGGAGCACCGATCAGCCGCCATTGTTCCCATTCTTCCTGGGATCTCAGGGGCTTTACTCGACGCTCACGGATTACGCGAAATTCCTCGACCTCTATCTGCACGGCGGGAAAGTCGGCGGGAAGTCCTTGCTCGGCGAGAGTCTCGTGCGCAAGACCCTCACGCCCGGCCCGTTCCCGCTCGGCAGCCCGACCGGACTGCACGAACTGCGCGCCGATTACGGCTGCCTGATGCAATTGTGGACCGGACCGGCGGAGGAGGGGGACGCGCGCGAGCTCGTCGCCTTCGGCCACACCGGCTCGGACGGCACGCATGCCTGGGCGTTCCCGGAGCAGAACGCGATGGCGCTCTACTTCACGCAATCGCGCGGCACCATGAGCGGCACGCGCGTCGAGGCTGCGCTGGGCGAACTCTTCCTCGGCGTTCCCGTCGCCGTCGCGCAGCCTGCGCCTCCCATGGAGGAGTACCTCGGTTACTACTGGGAGAATGCGGAAGACGACTACCGCGCGATCGTCATGGACCAGGGGAGTCTGGCTCTGGAGGTGCCCGGCCGCGCCGTGGTCGCGCTCGGTTTCGTGAGCGGCGACCGGTGGATGATCGTGCAGGAGGGCCAGCCGCTCGACTTCCACCGCGCGGAGAGCGGCGCAATCACGGGATTCAGCGTCGGCGACCACCAGGAGTACCGTTTCATCCCGTCCGCCGACCTCCCGAGCGCGGACGAGGTGGCGGCGCGCGTGCTCGCGGCGCACCGCCTCGACCTGCTGGAAACGCTCGGCCCCTTGCGCAAGAGTTTCGACACCGTGCTCCCCACCCTGAACCTGAAGGGGACCATCACGACTCACCTCGCCTGGCCCGATCGCGCGCGCACGGACTCCGTGTTCGGCCAAGAATTCGCCTACGAGGCCTTCGACGGCGAGATTGCCCGAACGCTTTCCCGCACCAAGGCTCTCGCCGTCGTCGAAGGCCGGATGGCGGAGCAGATGCGCGTGGATCACGATTTTGCCCGCTTCGGCGATTGGAAGCGCTGGCACCCGCATCTGCAGGTGATCCAACAACTCTCGCGGGCCGGCAAGACTCTTCTGCTGGTGCGCGCCGGCGACGCTTCGGCTCCGGCGCGAACCTTCTTCGTGGATGCCGAGACCGGGCGCATGCTGGGCGAGGACAACGTGCTGCTGGTCGAGGGCGTCGGGATGCTCGGTCAGCGCATGCGCTACGACGACTTCCGCGACGTCGCCGGAATGACTCTGCCCCATTCCATCAAGGCCCGGTTCTCCAATCCGATGTTCGGCACCAGCGAGGCCACGCTCACCGGCTTTGAGCTCGGAGTGGAGTTGCCGGATGGCTTCTTCGAGTTGCAGAACTGACTCCACGTCCCGCGCGCTGGTTGACGTCTCGGAGTCGCCGGCCGGCCTGCGCTTTAGGATATTGCTGTTGCATCCGCGCACCGCAATGAGGCCGTTCGCGGCCCTTGCGGCGTGCTCAGGACTCACATAGGCTTTGACATCGCTCTCACGGCAGTTCGGCTTGCGCCGCATCCTGCCTCCGTCCGCCAAGGCCCGTTCCCGAGGATCCTTGCATGTCACGAGTCGAGCACGCTGGAGCGGCAACCGCAATTCGCGGGTCGGTCCTGACCTACACCGGCGACCCCTTCCGCGACGGGCTGGAGCGCACGATGCGCCACGAGCCCGACGCCATCGTCGCCATGGCCGGCGGGAAGATCACGCATTTCGGCCCGGCGGAGAAGATCCTGCCGCAGTTGCCGCCGGGTGCGAAGGTCAAGCAGTACGGCAAGGACAACGTGATCCTGGCCGGCTTCATCGACTGTCACGTGCACTATCCGCAGACGCAGATCATCGGCGCGTACGGCGAACAACTCATCGACTGGCTGAACCGGTACACCTTCGTGGCCGAGCAGCAGTTCGCCAAGAAGGAGCACGCGCGCGAGGTGGCCAAGGTGTTCCTCAAGGAGTGCCTGCGCGCCGGCACCACGACGGCGGCGGTGTATTGCACGGTGCATCCGCAGTCCGTGGACGCGTTCTTCGAGGAGTCCGAGGCCCTGAACATGCGCATGATCGCGGGCAAGGTCCTGATGGACCGCAACGCTCCCGACGCGCTCACGGACACCCCGCAGAAGGGCTACGACGAGTCGAAGGCGCTCATCAAGAAGTGGCACGGCAAGGGCCGTCAGCTCTACTGCGTCACTCCGCGATTCGCGCCGACCAGCACGCCCGAGCAGATGAAAATTGCGGGCGCGCTCTGGAAGGAGCATCCCGGCACCTACCTGCAATCGCACGTTTCGGAGAACCAGGGCGAAGTGGCCTGGGTCAAGGAGCTGTATCCCGAGCGCAAGGGCTATCTCGACACCTACGATCACTACGGCCAGCTCGGCCCGCGGTCCATCTACGGCCACGGCATCTGGCTGACGGAAGCCGAGCTCAAGCGCTGTCACGAAACGGGCACCGCGATCGCGCACTGCCCGACGTCCAACGAGTTCCTCGGCAGCGGCCTGTTCAACGTCCACAATGCGATGAAGGCCGAGCGCCCCGTGCGCGTGGGGCTCGCGACCGATCTGGGTGCGGGCACCTCCTTCTCGATCCTGCAGACGCTCAACGAGGCGTACAAGGTGGCCCAGCTCAACGGCAACAAACTGTCCGCGGGCCACGCTTTCTACCTGGCCACGCGCGGCACCGCGCAGGCGCTCTATCTGGAGGACCAGATCGGCAGCATCGCGCCCGGCATGGAAGCCGACGTCATCGTGCTCGACCTGAAGTCCACGCCCATCATCGAATACCGCATGCGCTACTGCCAGAACTTCGAGGAAGCGCTGTTCATTCAGATGACGATGGGCGACGACCGCGCCGTGCTGGACACGTACGTCGCCGGAAAGCTGGCCTACAGCCGTCCGCAGCAAGTCTACGCCTGAGCCCGAACCCAAGGAGTCCCCTGTGACGAATTCAACTTCAGCCGACCCGCGCGTCGGAGGCCCCATCGCCTGGTGGATCTGGACCCTGTCCGTCGCGTTCGTGGTGCTGCTGTTCAGCGTGCAGACCGGATACGCGATCGTGAACGCCAACGTCCAGACGGACATCGGCCTGACCCTCACCCAGGTCACGACCATCGCGGCCACCTACACGTGGGTGTTCGCGCTGTTCCAGTTCTACGGCGGCGCGCTGTTGGACCGGCTGGGCGCGCGCAAGGTGCTGCCGGCGTCCATCGCGCTGGTGACGCTGGGCATCTTCATCTTCGCGAACGCCAAGAGCTTCGAGGTTCTGCTCCTGTCGCAGGCCATCCTCGCGATCGGCTCGTGCACGGGCTTCGTGGGCGCCGGCTACATCGGCGGCCGCTGGTTTGGGTTGGCGAAGTTCAGCTTCATGTTCGGCCTGGTGCAGGTGGTGGCCGCGCTCACCTCGGCGATGTCGCAGAACGCGATCGAGGCCTCGCTCGAGCACACGACCTGGCGCGAGCTCTTCAACATCGTCGGAATCTCGGGCGTGGTGCTCTTCGCCCTCGGCGCCATCTTCATCAAGGATCCGGCTCCGGTGGGCACGGCGTCGCACGGCGGCGTCCTCGGCTTCCTGTCGTCGGTGACCCGCAGCCTGTTCGACGTCGCCAAGATTCCGCACGTGCTGATCTCTTCGCTCGTGGGAGCCGCGCTCTTCGGCGTGCTGCTCGCGGTGGGCGTGATCTACGCTCCCAAACTGCTCCAAGCTCGCGGCGTGGCCGAGACCACCGCGGTGCTCGGTTCGTCCATGATCTGGCTCGGCTTGGCCGTGGGCAGCGCCATCGTCCCGTGGTGGTCCGACAAGATCCGCCAGCGCAAGATGCCGATCGTGCTGGGTTCGGTGGTCCAGCTGGCGGCATTCGCGATCATGGTCTACATGCCGGGATTCAGCGCTCCGGTCGAACTGGCCCTGTGCTTCATCTTCGGTTTCGCCAATGCCTCGCACATGCTGGCCTTCAGCACAGCCGCCGACGTGGTGCAGCCGAGCCAGATCGGCACCTCGGCCGCCATCGTGAACGGCGCCATGTTCATCGTCGGCGGCCTCATGATGTCGCGGCCGGGCGTGCGCGCGGACCGCGCCGTGGAGCAGGGGATGGCAGCCGGTTCGATGGACCTGGTGCAGTACGCCGCGCTGCCGCTGCTTCTCGCGCTGGCGGTCGCCCTGATCTTCTCGCTGGTGATGCGCGAGACCCACCCGCAGAGGACTCCTCAGGCATGAGCGCCACGCGCCGACCTTCGCGCGCGGCGTCGGGCTTCGCTGGCGGGCTGGCGTTCGCGCTCGCGGGCGGCGCGGCCGCCGGCGCGGAATTCCAGGAGCCGGCCCCGGCTGAGTCGTCCTTCTTCCTCTGGACGGACACCAGCATCTCGCTGTTGCCGTACGGCTGGGGCTACGAGGTGGACGCCAGCGAGCAGAGCACCGTAACCCTGGAGCACGTGCACGCTTCCACGATCGGGGACTTCTTCGGATTCATCGACTTCACTGATTTCCACGGCAGCAACGGCGAGGAGAGCACCTGGTACGGCGAGCTCGGCCCTCGCTTCAGCCTCGGCAAGCTGATGGACAAGGATCTCTCGTTCACGACCTTCAAGAAGGGAGTGTTCGAGTTCAAGGATCTCCTGATCGCGACGCAGTACGAGCGCGGCGAGGACCCCGACATCGCCGAGGCGCTGCTGGTGGGCCTGGGCGCCGACCTCGACGTGCGCGAAGGCGGTTTCCTGGGCCCCCTGGGGAAGTTCAACTTCATTCAGTTCAACGTTTACGCGCGCTCGGAACTGACCTCGGGCACCGACAACGGCTTCAGCGACGCGCAGGTCACGATGGTGGCGAGCCGGCCGGTCGAGATCGGAGGCTCGAGTTTCCTCTTCGACGGCTACTTTGACTGGGTCCTCGGCCTGGGCGACGAGGAGATGAGCTTCCACTTCAACCCCCAGGTCGAGTACGACATCGGCGAGCGGACCGATCTTGGCCCCGGCGTGCTGTCGGTCGGACTCGAGTTCGATTTCTGGTGGAACAAGTACCAGATCCCGGACTCCGGCGCCTTCGACACGGATCAGGCGGCGGTCAGTCTCCTGCTCCAGTACCACTTCTAGTCCGGCGCAGCGAGCGTTCATGCCCGAGCCCAGTCCCGCGAGCCCGACTCCCGATCCGCGCCTCGGAGGCCCGCAGGCCTGGCTCGTCTGGAGCGCCGCCGTCCTGTTCGTGCTGTACCTGTTCGGGTTCCAGACCGGCTACTCGAGCGTGAATTCGGCCATCCGCGAGGAGGTCGGTTTGTCCGTCGCGCAGGTCGGGCTGATCGCAGCGGCGTACACCTGGTCCTTCGCGTTCTTCCAGTTGTTCAGCGGCGCGTTGCTCGATCGCTTCGGCGCGCGGCGGGTTCTGTTGCCCGCCATGGTCCTGATGATGACGGGCGTGTTTCTGTTCGCGCGCGCCGAGAGTTTTGGAACGATGGTGGTGGCGCAGATCGTCCTGGCCCTCGGCGCCTGCGCCGGCTTCGTCGGCGCGGGCTACGTGGGCGGAAGGTGGTTCGGGTTTGCCAAATTCAGCGTCATGTTCGGCTTGGTGCAGGCCGCGGCGTCGGCATTCTCCGCGTTCAGCCAAAACCTGATCGGTGGGGCGCTGGAGACTGCAAGTTGGCGCGAACTGTTCACTTGGATCGGCTTCGGCGGCATCGCTTTGTGCGTCGTGGGCTTCCTTCTCATCCGGGATCCGTCGCCGCCCCAGCCGCGCGACCGATCCGAGAGCCTCGGGAAGTTCTTCCGCGACGTGCTCGGCAGCATCCTCGAGGTCGCCCGCATCGGGCACGTCTGGATTGCAGCCCTGTACGGCGCCCTCTGCTTCGGCGCGCTCCTGGCCGCCGGCGCCGTGTGGGCGCCCAAATTCATGTCGGCGCGCGGCGTTCCGGCCGAGGGCGCGAACCTCTCGGCATCGGTGCTCTGGCTGGGCCTGGCGCTCGGATGCCTGGTGATTCCGCGTTGGTCGGATTCCTTGCGCCGCCGCAAGCTGCCCACCCTGGTGGGCATCGGCCTGCAACTGGCTGCGCTGCTCGTGCTGGTCCTGGCTCCGAACCTGCCCTTGTCCGCGTTGACCGTAGCGTGGTTCGTGTTCGGCTTCGGCGCGGCCGCGCACATGCTGGCTTTCAGCGCCGCGGCCGACGTCGTCCAAGTCGAGAGGATCGGCACCTCGGCCGCGATCGTGAACGGCACCATGTTCCTCGCGAGCGGGTTTCTCATCGCTCGCCCCGGCCAGATCGCCAGCGCCGCGATGGACGCGGGCACGCCCGTCTCACTCGAACTGGCGGCGCAGGCCTCTCGTCCCTTGGCGATCGGCTTGGCCGTGGCCTGGCTGCTGGCCCTCTGGATCCGCGAATCTCATCCCGGCCGCGCGGAGTCGGCCTGAGGGAGCAAGGAGCATGCGCGCATCCGCAAAGCACGACTCGAGATCGCGATGCGGCAGCGCTCACTTCGCCCCGGTGGCCTGGATCGCGGTCTCAGCCTTGGCTTGCGCCGGCGGAGGCGCCCTCTGGCGCGCGCCCGCCGCCGTCCGTCTGCCGCAGCGTCTCGACTTCCCGCCGCCGGACTTCGCGGATCCCTCCGTGGATGAACTCATGTCGCTGCTGCAGGCCCGGTACAAGCAGGGCGACAAGAAGTACGCGACGCTCGCCGACGAGATCGAGAAGGAGGTCCGCAAGGCCCTGGCTTCGACTCTTTGGCTGAGCGAGCACGAAGCCGGCCGTGCGCGGCTCTTCGCGGAGCATCCCTTCCTCGCCCTGGTCGAGCAGTTGTCAAAGGCTGCTCAGGTCGAAGTTCTCAAGCCGGACCGGAAGAAGCCGACTCCCCGAGATGCGCTCCTGGCCAAGTACCCTTGGACTCCGCGCCTGGAACTCGAAATCGGCCTCGACGGGGGCTCCGATCGGCCGATTCCGACCAACGAGAGGGGATTCATCGCGCTCGGCGACGCGCCGGTCCCCGTCCCGGGTTATCCGGAGCTTCTGACGAATCAATACCTCTATGGACTTCAGGAGATCGTGGGTTGGCGCAACGGCGTCAAGTCGGGCAAGCAGATTTCCTTCGCAGGCAGGGACCCGAAGAATGGGGCCGAGATGGAGGACTCTCTGCCGGGCTGGGAACGGATTCGGACGCTTCTGCAGGGAAGCCTGCCCGAGGTTCCGCTTTTCGCCATGCCGTGGCTCACGCATTCGATCCATGCGCGCCTCGCGGAGCGGCGCAAGTCGCCCGCCGGAGAACCGGCCCGCATGGACGAGGAATTGGCCTTCCTGGATTCGAAGTGGAACGGCTTCACGCTTCAGGTTCCCTATTCCAAGGAGCGCTTGGCCGTCGTCCAGCCGATCCACGCGCTCATGACCGACCGGAAGGGATTCTTCTACCGGTTCCCCGGCAGCGAGCAAATGGCGCAGGCCGGGGATCTGCCCTTCATCGCCCTTCAGACTTACGAGCAGTACGCGCAAGCCTTTCTGGGCCAGGCGATCGACGGCTCCGAGTTCATTGCCGGCACTCCCGCTGCGCAGGCGGCGGGAGCGAGCTTCCAGAGCGATTGCGCGTATCTCTCCCGGTACAAGACCCTGATCGATCAGCTGGTGCGGGCCATACTCTGCCCGACCCTGCGCTACCCCGAGTACATGGTGATTCTCGATTATCCCCAGGACAGGGCGCCCGTCGAGCGCAAAGCCGAGCGCGAATTCGACGTCGCGCGCAAGCATGCCCTGATGGTCTGGGCTTTCGTCGGCAAGGATCCCGTCAAGCTCGCCGACTTCCTCCACGAGCACGTGCTGGACAAGGATGCGAATCGGTTTCCGCAGAACGTCTCGCTCGCGACCGCTTTCATGGGCGCCGTGCGCGAGATGGAGCCGGAGATGATGAAGGCCATCGCCGCGCGCCTGGCGGAGGAGCGGGAACTCGGCGCGGCAATCGGCGACAGCCGGTACTTCCCCAGCGACTTCGAGCGCGAGTTTTCGCCCTACTCGGCCTACCTGGACGCGAAGGGCCAGCCCAAGTCAGACTATTTGCTTCACAGTTTCCACGCACTGCATGAGCGAGCCGCGAAGGTCATCCAGGACGCCGCTTACGCAGTCGTGCTGAAGGAACTCGAGAAGTAGCGCCGTCCGGCTCAGTCCTTGCCCTGGACCGGCTTCGGCTCCTCCGCCACCTGCAGCACGATCTTGCCGCGCGTGTGGCCGGTTTCGATCATTTCGTGCGCCTTGGCCGCGTCCTGCAGCGGCAGCGTCGCGCTGACCGTCACCTTGATCTGGCCCGCGTCGATCATCGCGCCGATCTGCGCCAATTGCTGCGCATCGGGCTTGACCAGCATGCCCGCCGCCCGCACGCCCTTCTCCTGCGCCACTTTCTGATCGGGCTGGCCGACGATCGAGACGAGGATGCCGCCCTTCTTGAGCGTGCCCAACGAGCGCGCCGTGTTCTCGCCGCCGATGGATTCGAGCACGAAGTCCATCTCCTGCGCCACGTCCTCGAACTTCTGCGCGGTGTAATCAATGGGCACGTCGCAGCCGAGCTGCTTGAGGAATTCCTGGTTGGAGGTGGACGCCGTGGCGTAGACCTTCGCGCCCTGCGCGTGCGCGATCTGCACCGCGAACGCGCCCACGCCGCCGGAACCGCCGTGGATCAGCACGCTCTGCCCGGCCTGCATGCCGCCCGCGTCGTTCAGGGCCTGCCACGCGGTGAGCGCGGCCAGCGGCACGGCCGCGGCCTCGGCGAAAGTCAGAGACTGCGGTTTGGGCGCGGCCTCGGTCTGCTTCACGATCGCGAACTGCGCGTACCCGCCGCCGCGCTGCAGCGAGACGTAGGCGAAGACGGCGTCGCCGGCTTTGAACTTCGTCACCTTCGCGCCCGCCTTCTCCACCACGCCGGCGACGTCGTAGCCGAGGATGGCCGGCTTCGCGGGCTTCTCCGCGGTGGATCGGGCGGATCCGGAGCGGATCTTGTGGTCCACCGGATTGACGCCGGCCGCGATCACGCGCACCAGCATCTCGTCGTCCCCGGGCGCGGGAATCGGCGCGTCCTCGAACTTCAGCACCTCCGCGGCCGGGCCGCCGCCGTGCATGCGCACGGCTTTCATCGTGGCGGGCGCGGACTCCGCCTCGGGGGGCGTCTGGCCGGAGGCGCTGGCCGCGCACGCCGCGCCGCACGCGCACAGCAGGATCCGCGGCATCAGCCGGGCAAGGATGGATGCGTTCATGGGAGGCTCCTCGATCAGAAACAGTTCTCGCCCGGCAGCCGCGCGGCCTGGCGGATCCAATTCGCGACGAGCTTCTCGTCGAGCTCTTCGCCCTCGTGGACGTGGAAATAGCGCACGTCCTTCTGCTTGGACTCGACGGGGGGCAGGGGCTTCAGAGACCGGCCGCGGTAGAACGCCACCTTCACGTACTTCGTGAGGCAATGTACGCCGAGGAACCAGCCCTGGCCTTCCACGCCATAAAACGGCGAGTTCCACCGCACCGCCTTGCGCACTCCGGGCACCGTGCGCACGATCAGCGCGTCGAGCCGGCGTCCGATTTCGCGCTTCCAGCCCGGCATGGCCGCGATGTAGGCCTGCACCGGCGCGTCGCCGTCGCCCTTCGCGATCTGCGGATTGCCTCCGGAGAGGAGCTTCGGCGGCCCCGCCTTCTTGGCGGCCTTCGCCGGCGGCTTCGTGAGTTTTCCAGGCATGACGCACCTCCTGCACCGTCGCCGCGACTTGCCGCGGCACGGCGGATCTCTCCCATGATGGCCGGATCGGCCGGAGCGGTCAAGCCAAGGGCGCGGGACCCAGCAGATGGATCAGCGCCAGGCTGCTCAGGGACACGACGAGCACCGTGGCCAGGCCCAACAGCACCGGCTTGAAGCCGGTTTCGCGCATCATGGAGAACTTCGTCGCCAGGCCGACGCCCGCGAGCGCGACCACCGTCAGGAATTTCGCCGCCGCCTGCAGATCGGCGGCGAGAGGGCGCCCGACGAGCTCGCCGAGCCACGCGACGAAGCCCAGCGAATTCAGCAGCGCCAGCGCGAGGAACCCCAGCACGAATCCCGGGATGCTGCGGCGCAGCATGGCCCCGAACGGCAATTGGCGCGCGGCCGCGCTGCGGTGCGCGAACGTCACGCCGACGATCACGAAGGCCATCAGCGCGTTGCGCGTGAGTTTGACGGTGGTCGCGACCTGGCCCGCCGGCTCGCTGAAGGCGAAGCCGGTGGCCACGACTTGCGAAGTGTCGTTCACCGCGCTGCCGACCCAGGTGCCGAAGACGGCGTCGTCGAAGCCGAGCGCCCGCCCGAGGATCGGGTACAGAAACACCGCGATCGTCCCGAACAGCGTGTTGACCGCGAACGCCACCGTGAGATCGCGGTCGGAGGCGCCGATCGCCGGACCGGTCGCGGAGATGGCGGTGTTGCCGCACACCGCCGCGCCGACGCCGAGCAGCGTCGCCAGCTTGCCCGGCACGCCAAGCATGCGTCCCGCCGCGTGCGCGACGGCGAGCGCGAGCGCCATCAGCAGCACCACCATGGACAACGCCTTGAGGCCGGTCGCGGCGACGGCCTGCAGCGACAGCGAAGCGCCCAGCAGCACGATCGCCAGGCGCAGCAGTTCGCCGTAGGCGCAGCGGATGCCCGGCGTGAGAGAAGCCGGCAGCGCGAAGAGGTTGCCGGCCAGGAGGCCCAGCAGCACCGCGAGCAGCACCGGGCCGCCCGCGGCTCCGAGCCGCGCGGGCAGAAGCTGGTGCAGCCCGATCGCGGCCAGCGCCACCGCGAGCGAGAGTGCGAGTCCCGGCAGTCTATGCATCGAGGGCTCGGCCCGCCGCAGGCTGGACGCGCCCTTTGGATCCGGCCGCTGACGATGCTACGCTCCCGCCGTGCTCGACACCACTCGTCAGGGCCAGCCTGCGTCCCGGCGCCGCAAGCAGGGCCTGTCCCTCGAAGAGTTCATTCACGAGACCATGCGCATTCCGCGCGACGAGCTGAAGCTGACGCAGCTCGAGGATCTGTTCCTCCGGCTCACGCTGCCGCAGGCGCTGATCGATCAGCACGCCCGCTTCACCGGCGACGGCTATTGCCGCAGCCTGCTCTGCCGCACTCCGCGCTTCGACATGCTGATCCTCGGCTGGCGCCAAGGACAGGCCAGTTCGATCCACGATCACCTCGGCTCGCTCAATTGCACGCGCGTGATCCGCGGCACCTTGCAGCAGCGGCTCTACCGCGCGGTGGACGCGAGCCGGCAGGGCAAGGTGGCCGTGCAGTTGATCGAGGACGAGCGCATCGCGGCGGGAGGACTCGCGCGATTGGACGCGGGCGGCATCCATCAGATGGGCAACGCCGAGGCGCAGGAGCTGGTGACCCTGCACGTCTACGCGGCGCCTTTGTCCGAGATCACCGTCTACGATCCGGAGGCGATGGAATGCCATCGCAAGCGGCTGCGCTACTCCCTCGAAGACGAATTCGTCGCCGTATGAGCCGGCGCGCTCTGCAAGCGCGCGTCTTCGCGCTCGCGGCGCTGCTGGCGGCCGCCTGCGCCCGGACGCCGCCGGATCCGCTGCCCTCCTGGCAGGACACCGCACCGAAACGGGCTCTGCTGGCCTTCGTGGCGGACGTCACGACCCCGGGCTCGCCCGGATTCGTCGCTGCCGCGGAGCGCATCGCCGTTTTCGACAACGACGGCACGCTCTGGGCCGAGCAGCCGATCTACTTCCAGGCATCGTTCATCGTCGACCGCGTCCGTCAGCTGGCGCCGCAGCATCCGGAGTGGCGGGAGCAGGAGCCCTTCGCCTCGGTGCTGAAGGGCGATCTGCAGGCTGCGATGGCCGGCGGCGAGCGGGTGATTTTGGAGCTGGCGATGGCCACGCACGCGGACACGACCAGCGAGGAATTCAGCCGGATCGCCGCCGACTGGATCGCCGGCGCCCGGCACCCGCAGACCGGCCGGCGCTTCACGGAGATGGCGTATCAGCCCATGCTCGAGCTGCTGAAGTTCCTGCGCGCCCGGGGCTTCAAGACCTTCATCGTCTCGGGCGGAGGCGTGGAGTTCATCCGCACCTGGTCCGAGCGCGTCTATGGCATACCGCCCGAGCAGGTGGTCGGCAGCAGCATCCGGACGAAGTACGAACTTCGAGGCGGCAAGCCGGTGCTGCTGCGGCTGCCGGAGCTGAACTTCATCGACGACCAGGCGGGCAAGCCGGTCGGCATCCACCAGCAGATCGGCCGGCGCCCGATCCTGGCCTTCGGCAACTCCGACGGCGACTTCGAGATGCTGGAATGGACCACGGCGGGGGAGGAACCGCGCCTCGGCCTGCTCCTGCATCACACCGACGCCGAGCGCGAATGGGCGTACGACCGCGATTCGCACGTCGGCCGGCTCGCGCGCGGCCTGGACGAAGGGCCGGGGCGCGGATGGATCATCGTGGACATGGCGCTGGATTGGCGAGCCGTGTTCCCGGGCGAAGGCCGCTGAGACCGGATTCCCGCGCCGCGGCTCAGGTCTGGCCGATCCACTCCGGCTTCGCGACCGCCTTCCACTGCGCGCGGATCGCGGCCTCGAATTCCTTCGGCAGCGGTCCGGCGCGCAGCAGATCGGCGTTCTGCTTCCAGCGCTCGGGCTTGGTCGTGCCGACGATCAGCACGTGCACGCCGGGCTGCATCGCCGTGAAGCGCATCGCGATGCCCACGGCACCTTCCGCGTCCGTGCGCGCGCGCGCCTCGCCGGTGGCGAACTCGTACTTCAGCTCCTGCAGACGGCGCCAGTACTCCTGGTGATAGCCGTTCTCGGGCAGGGCGTCGTAGCGCCAGGCCACGTTGGCGATCGGGCGCTTGGCGATCACCCCCATGCCCTTCTTCAGCGCCAGCGGCAGCGTCAGGTCGATGCACTCCTGATCGGCCACGTTGATCGAGGTCTGCAGCGCGTCGAAGCGGCCGCTCTCGATGGCGTACTGGGCGGTCTTGGAGTCGCCGCTGTAGCCGATGAAGCGCGTTTTGCCGGCCTTCTTGAGCGCCTCGAGGGCCTCGATGCATTCGCCCTTCTTGAGCTCGTCGAGCGAGCAGGAGTGCAGCTGGAACAGGTCCACCGCGTCGGTCTTCAGGCGCTGGAGGCTGCGCTCCAAGGAGGCCGTGATGCCGGCCTTGTCCCAGGCGCTGCCGCGCTCGCCGTTGGCTGCGACGTGGCCCACCTTGGTGAACAAATGGAAATCCTTGCGCCGCTGGCCGATCGCCGCGCCGATCTTCTCCTCCGAGTCGGCGTAGCACTCGGCCGTGTCCACGACGTTGAGTCCGGCGTCGAGAGCCGCGCCCAGCAGCTTGTCCACCGTGGCCTGCTCGGCGCCCTCGTAGCCGATCTCGGCGCCGCCGAATCCGAGGATGGCGACCTTCATGCCGGTCTTGCCGAAGGCGCGATGCTCGATGATCGTCGGGTCCTGCACGGCCGCGATCGCAGCGGGCTCCTGACCCATTCCCCGGGCCAATTGCGAGAGACCGATCAGGGCGCCTGCACTGGAGACTCCGTGCAGGAATTGGCGGCGGCTGGGTCCGTGGGTGGGCATGGCTGGTTCGAGCCGATCCTACCACTCCGGAAGCCGGGTCCTTCCGCTCAGCGATTGACCTGCCGCTTCAGGTGCAGCAGAGACACGAATACCTGGCCCTCCTCCAGGCTCACGACTTGGCTTCCCGAGAAGTATGTCCTCGGCGGCTGATCGTAGCCGTGCGCGGAGATCGTGTACCTGCCGGGCGCCACGGCCGGGAACTCGAAGGCGCCATCCACAACCTCCGCCGTCTGCCAGAGCATCCGTGAGGCGCCCGAGGCGGTCACTGCAGGATCCTCCGCCCAGCCCAGCGTGACGCTCAGGCCGGCCGGCAGGGCCCCATCCGCGGTGACTCGTCCTTGGATCCGGGCGGACCCCGAGGTTTCCATCAGCACCTCACAGTCTGCTCCGGCGATCACCGTGCAAGAAAGGCTCATGTATCCCTTGCGCGTTTGACCGACGAGACGGCTGGCGATGATTTGGTATCGGTCTGGAGCTAGGTGGGGGTACTCGAAGCGGCCGTTCGCATCGGCCCGAGTCTGCAAGGTATCGTTGCCCAGCGCACCGCTGCTCCGCGTGTGCAGTTCGAGAACAGCGCCGGCCAGGCCCGCGCCGTCAGGGCCCCGCACCACTCCGCGCAACGCGGAACCGGACTCCATCACGATGGTGAGAGGGACGTTCTGGTCGCCGGGAGCCAGTTCGAAGGGATCCGTAATCTCCGTCACGAAATCCGCGTGGGCGACGTGCAGATGCACGACACCCGCAGGCAAGTCGGTCAGCAGGAACTGGCCGTCCGCATCCGTGAAGAACATCGGCCTGCCGCTCGGGTCGAACATGCGGTGCTCCGAGAGATCTTCGGGCCGCAGGACGGTGACTGCGGCGCGCTGCTGTCCGATCCCCTGCGCGTCCTGCACCCGGCCGCGGACGATGGCGCTGGGCCGCAACCGGATGACCAAGGCTTCCGGGTTGGCAACGCGCGGCACCACGACGCGTTCGGCGCGCACCGCGCCGTAGCCCGGCGCGCTGGCCTCGATTCCCAGGATTGAGCCCACCTCGAGGTCTTTCTCCGACCTCCATTCGCCTCCCGTACCTTCGAAGCGCCTTCCTTCCTCCATCCAATCGCCGCCGTAGCCGTATGCGGGAGTCTCGCCCGGCTGGAGATCCACGATGAATGAGTCGAATCGAACGGTGAACGAATCCAGCGGCAATCCGGTCGCATCATCCAGCACGCGCCCGGCGAGCTGACCGCAAGCCGTCATCCGCAGAGTCAAATCATCCCGATCCACGCTTTCGAGAGGCATCTCGAGCCGCAGGAAGCCATCCCTCTGGCAGAGGAGTCCCACGCCGGCTGCCGGCAAGCCCTCCAACCGGAAGCGTCCATCCTGGTCCGTCGTCACCCGCTGCCGAAAATCCTCGCCTTCCAAGAGCAGGCTGACGACGGCCTCTGCGAGCGGATCACCTTCCTCGTCCACGACTTGGCCGCTCGCGAAATGACCGGTCTCCAGCTGGAAATCCACCCCGGTCAGCAGCTCCGCGTTCTCCGGGAGATCGAGCACGCGCCAGGCGGGCGCCATTCCCCGATACTGCACGTGGATCGTCTGCTTGCCTGTGGGCACGTTCGGGAACGAGTAGGCCCCTTCGCCATGCGCAACGGCGTCCACGCGGTTGTAGGCCAGCGGGGAGAATCCCACGTAGAGCGTTGCGCCATCCAGTGCTTCTCCCGCAGGACCGGTGACGCGCCCCTCGACGCGGACCCCGCGCTTCATCACGAAATTCACTTCGCACAGGCTCCGGTTCTCCACCGCGACGCGCTCCGAGGCCATGCAATATCCTTCTTTGCTGGCGGTCACGAAATATTCTCGGACCAGGGGCGAGAGATGGCCCAGGTAATAGGTCCCATCTGCCAGCGACAGCACCGGTGCCGGGTAGATTCGATCCGCTTTGAATCTGACTCCTCCGATGGGCGTCCCTTCCTCATCCAGGACCCGTCCGCGCACTGCAAACTCGCGGATGAGCACGAAATCCGCCTGCGCGGCCTGATCCGGCACGGCTTCCAACTCGAGCGTCGTCTGGGCATAGCCGGGTGCCTGAGCATGCACCCGGAGGGTGGCCAGGCCCAGAGGCGCCTGCAATTCGAATGCGCCGTCGGCATCGCTCGAGACGGGCTCGCGCCCTCCGAACACCTGCGCTCCCGCGATGGGATCGAGCGCCTCGTTGCGCACGGTGCCGCGAACGAGAGCCCCGTACCGGCGCACGGTGACCTTGAGGTCTTGAGGCGGGGGGTCTCGCGCCAGCACGAGGCGCTGATCGCCCTCGTGCGAGCGCGACTCCGACGAGTTCAGCGTGAGGAAGACCGGCCGCCCCGGCGGAGGAAGACTCCAGGAGAATTTGCCGTCGACGCCAGTCCTGAGGTCCGCTGCGGTGAGAATCGGGCATTCGGCGTCGTATCCGTCGTGCAGCACGGCATGCAAGAGGACGCCGGGTGCGGGCGCTCCGCCTGAAAGCTGCGCCTGTCCGCGCAGAATCCAGGAAAGGGCGGAATCCGCCGTGTTCACCTCATCGCGCCGCAATTCTGGAGCGTTGGCCTCCGCATCCGTCGCGGCTGCGGCCAGCTCCGCCGAAAGGGAGGCGCCGCTTGGGTTCGCGGGCCGTGCCGGTCCATTCCGGTCCTGCCAGAGGAATGCGCCTGCCACGAGCAGCAGCAGCGCGAGGAGCGTGAATGCGATGCTCTTCGACCCTTTCATGACGAGAATCCCTCCCAGGGTTTCCAAAGCGCCTGGGAGCGCGAGCGTCCCAGCGGGCAGCGCCTGCAAGCAGTGACTCTTCCAGTCGCCGCCGCGGCGCTCCAGCGCGGAGCGCAACTGCGCGAGTGCCCGGTGCAGGCGCACCCGGGCCGCGTTCTCGGTGATGTCCAGGCGATCCGCGATGTCCGGGAATCCGAGATCTTCGAAGTAGCGCAGTAGAACGATGGCTTTGGCTTCCGCCGGCAACCCTTGAATGGCCAGAGTCAGCGCTTGGTGCGCTTCGAGGGCTTCGATCGGATCCCGCGCCGGCGGAGCCGCTTCCGGACGCGCCGCCTCCTTCTCGCGTACTGACAGGCGGCGGCGGTCGCGCAGCACCGTCCGCGAGCGGTTGCGCGTGACTGCGGCCAGCCACGCGCGCAGCACGCGCCCCTGCCGCGGCTCGCCGGACAAGGCGCGCAGCAGCACCTCCTGGCTGACGTCCTGAGCCAGCTCGAAGTCGCGCAGGATTGCGTAGGCCAATCCCCGGATCCAGTGAACTTGGCGGAGGATCTCCTCCTCGGCGGGATGGGGCGCGTCCGGCATGCTTCGGGAAAGAGACTCCACGCCGTCGAGGATCTTACTCAGTCATTCCGGAAAGCCGCGGCATGCAACCCGTAACCGCGGGTCGGCGCGCCTCTATCCCTTGCACTCGTGGGAAGAACTCCGGTCTTGCACCTAGCAAGCTCCGGACCGGATCGTAGTCTCCTCTGGACCTATGCGGACCCCTGCCCTTCCTGGAACTCGCCGACCCATTCTTCTCAGTTCCGTCCTGGCCCTCGGACTGGCCGCTCTGCCGGCCGGGCCGCGCGCCCTGAGCCCGGCCGGCGATCCGCTCGACTACGTGAAGGCCGGTCAGGACCTCCTGACCCGCAGCGGGATGGATCCCGCGGCCCTGACGCCGGACAGCTTCTACGAATTGATGGGCCGAACCTGCGCCACGATTCAACTCGGACCCGTGACCCTTTACCTGCCGAAGGAGGGCTTCCGGGACAAGAAGGTGCGGGAGAAGGGCTACCCCGCCGCCGCCGACACGCTCGGCCTGGCCGTGCCGGCCATCGTCCGCGCCCTCAGTCAGATGGGGCACTGGTCGCGGGTCGAGGGCGCGATGGGGCTCGAGGAGAAGGAACTCGCCGATCTGACTGGCATGATCGAATTCGAGAAGGACTTCGACCTCGCCCGGCTCGACCAGCCGCTCGCGCTCGCCGACCTCCTCGGCAAGGACGTCAACAAGCGCGAGCAGGCCATGCTCGACAAGTTCAACGCCCTGCTGCAGAACAAGCTGCTCACTCCCAGCCTCGGCGGCAAGCCCGTGCCGCCCGTGCCGATGCTGGTGCTGGCGACGCGCAAGGAGATGATCGAATACCTCTGCGTCGCGGGCCTGGTCGAGCCCACGCTGAAGAGCGTCTTCCACGCGCCGGCCATCACCGGCTGGATGCACTGCTACTTCGGCTCCTCCGCCGGCAAGGGCCGCGTGCAGATGCTCTGCATGAAGGAGGGGGAGACCGGCGAGGGCGCCACCGAGCGCTGGACCGAGCCCTCGCAGGATCTCGATCCCATCCTCGCGCGCCACACGCTCACCTACGACGCGCTCGTCGCGCTCGTCAGCCAGCAGACGGCGACCATCCCCAACTGGCTGGCGCTGGGCCTCGGCTTCGAGGGCGTGCTCAGCCAGTACGGCAACATGGGCGGCCGCCTCGGCGCCGATTCCGTCGGCGACGTGACGCCGCCGCGCCAGGCCTTCGTGCCCGGAGGCCAGTCGAACGGCGGCCAGTTCCCGCCCAACCTGTCGGCGCTGCGCGGCACCTTCACGGAAAAGGAGATGTTCCGCTTCCTCGAGGAGCGCAAGAAGGCCGCCTACGGCCTGCTGTCCGACCGCGACGCTTCGGACCCGCAGCGCAAGGCCGCCCGCTCGGGCGACGAAGTGGTGTACTTCAATTTCCGCGATCAGGGCGGATTTGAAGAGAAGGGCTATCTGCACTTCGGCCCCTACACGGGGCAGGACCTCACCGTGCTGCTGACCAAGAACGTCGGCTACGACCTGGCGCTGATCCAGCGCGCGCTCTTCACGGTCGTCTCCGGCGAGCTCGCGGCCATGGAGAAGGGCGCGGCGCTGTCCCGCCTGGTGAACGCGCTGCCGGGCTCGACCGAGGACTTCGACGCCCTCTTCAAGAAGGAAACCGGAATCACGCCCTACGACCTGGAGCGCGCGGCCTTCGAGAAGGTCAAGAAGGAGTAGCGGCAGCCGGCGAATGAGGGGCTGCGGCCCCGTCGTGCGCCATTCGGGGTGAGCCCTCATGCGCACCTCCCGCCGCACCGTCGTCGCCGCCCTGAGCCTCGCCCTGCCCGGTCTGGCCCCGGTCCTGGGCGCCCAGACCATCTTCGTGGACACGTCGCGGGACGACGTGGATTTCGGCGGCGCCCAGCAGGTGGCCGATCTGCCCGGACCGGACGGCCGGATCTCGCTGGCCGAAGCCGGGCTGGCCTCGGACCACACGGCGGGCGTGCAGACCATCGGCTTCCACATTCCGCAGAACGAGTGGGATTACCAGCAGTTCTTTCCCGGGCGCGCGGTGCTGCGGCCCTTCCTGGGCTTCCGCGTCTTCGACACGGCGATTCTCGACGCCCGGACCCAGACCGCCTTCACCGGCGAAACCAATCCCGACGGCGGCGGCGAGGTCGTGATCTGGCAGGAGAGCTATCTCATTGACAACTTCGGCGGCGCCGCCTACGGGTTCGACCACTCGAGTTTTCATCTGAGCGGCGGCGCGGGCAACGTGCTGCAGGGCAACACCGAATCCGGTTTCGAGGTCTTCGATTCGCACGCCAACCTGATCGGCGGGGTGAATCCCGGCGAGGGCAACACGGGCGGATTCATCCAGATCGACCGCGCGAACGACAACGTCGTCGTCGGCAACACGGTGCTGCGCGTGCGGGTGCTGGGGTGGGCCGCCAACGGCCAGCCGGCGACCAACAACCGGATCGGCGGGCCGTCGCCGGCCGAGCGCAACTTGATTCTCGGCATGGGCACCTGGAACAGCGAAGGCGTGCCCGGCGGCTTCGCGGTGCAGATCTTCGACGCCACCGGCACCCGGATCGAGAACAACCAGATCGGCACCACGCCCGATGGGATGCAGCAGGGCCACCTGGCCACCACGATCGGCATCGCCTTGGACGGCGAGAATCACGACACCGTGATCCGCGGCAACCGCATCGCCGGCATTCTCGGGCAAGGCATCGGGCCGCATTACACCGGCAAGACGGGAGTGGCCATCAGCGTCTACGGCGAGGGCGCCGGCGTCACGATCGCGGGCAACGTGATCGGGCTCGACGCCCTCGGCCAGCCGCTGCTGGGCAGCACGAACGGCATCGCGATGGTCAACTACTACCGCGGTCCGGTGCGCGACGTGCTCATCGGCGGCCTGGGCGCGGGGGAGGGCAACGAGATCGCCGGCATGCTGGACGCCGCCATCGGCGTGGCGCCCACCTTCGGCGGCGTGCGCATCGCGGGCAACTCGCTGCATGACAACCTGGGCCTGGGCATCGACCTGATCACTCCGCTCTTCCAGACCGGCGTGACGCCGAACGACCCGCTCGATCTCGACTCCGGCGGCAACGGCCTGCAGAATTTTCCGGTCATCACGGAGGCCTTCCGCGCCGGCGGCGGCGTGACCGTGCGCGGCAGTCTCGACAGCGCGCCGAACCGCGCCTACCGCATCGAGGTCTTCGCGAACTCGTCCTGCGACGCCGCAGGGCACGGCGAAGGCGAGCTCTTCCTGGGCGCCGCGGCGTTGAGCACCGACGCCGCCGGCAGCGGGCTGTTCAGTCTGACGTCCGCGGTGCCCGTTCCCGCCGGCTGGACTCTCGCCGCCACGGCCACCGATCTGCAGAGCGGCGACACTTCCGAATTCTCCGCGTGCGCCGCCCTGTCCGACGCCCTCGGCCTGACCGTCAGTCCTCTGCAGCGCGGCCAGCCCGCGAGCCTGAGCGCGGTGAACGCGCAGTTCCAGGAGAGCGTCGTCTTCCTCGCCAGCGCGCGCGGCCTCGGCGCCGGGGCCTGTCCGCCGATCCTCGGCGGACTCTGCGTGGACCTGCTGGCCCCGGTGATGAACCTGGGCTCCGCCCTCGCCGACCCGACGGGCGCCGCCACCTTGCAGCTCACCGTCCCGCCCGGCGCGCCGCTGATCACCATGCACTTCCAGGCCGTGATCCGCCGCGGACCCGGCGGCGCCGCGTCGGTCAAGTCGGGCGCCGTCAGCGCGCCAGTGCTGCCCTGACGGCTTCGCCCGGCCGTCCGGCGGTGGCGGGGGGGGCGTCCGGGGCAGAAGCGGAGATCAGCCCACGAACATGCCCATGCTGCCCAGCCAGCCGCTGCCGCCGAGCATGGTCAGCGGAATCAGAATGGCGGCGATGATCGGATCCTCGCTGAGCGGGCGGAAGGCGCCGCGCTTGTAGTCGGTCAGCAGATCCTTGGCGCCGCCCAGGTCGCCGCCCGCCGCGCCGTCGGCCGCCTTCGCGCAGCTGCACAGGCTGATGGTGCTGAGCAGATAGCGCCGCGTCTGGGCCGCGTGCAGGCGCAGGAAGATCAGATAGCCCAGCAGGAAGAGCCCTGGAACCAAAATGGACAGCACGATCCAGGCGTTCCACTGGAAATCGTCGAGCGCGCGCCAGCGCGCCAGGAAGAGCAGGCCGAACGCGGTCGCGGGCACCCACACCGCGCGCGTCACGTAGGCGGACATGCGGCCCATCTCGTCCAGCTCGTGCGCGAAGCGCCGCGTCCATCCCGGCGCCCCCTCGGCGATGGCCAGCTCCCACTCGCGCCGGAACTGCACGATGCGCCGCCAGGCCAGCTGCGTGTAGCGACCGGCGAGGAAGATCAGAAAGGCCAGCACCATCACGCCCAGATAGGTCGAAGCCTTCAGCCACCAGTCCGCCACGATGCCCCGCGTCGGCGTCACCGGAAAGCCCTCGTAGCGCTGCACCCAGAGCGTGAATGCGCCGTAGATGCCGGTGAAGAGCAGGGCGATGCCCACCGAAGAAGTCAAAGAGGGCGTCAGGCCGGCCAGCTTGCCGTGCACCCAGGCCAGCACCAGTCCATAGAGCAGCAGCACGGTCGTGAAGAGGCGGATCGTCAGCGTCGGCCACACGCTGACGCCGTCGCGCCAGGCGAACGGTTCGGTGTAGGGCTCCGTCAGCGAGCGGCCGATCACCCAGTGCGAAATCAGGAAGGCCGCCGTGCCGACCGCGCCGATTCCGGCGATGATCAGGCGCTGGCGCAGGATCTGGCGGGCGCTGCGATGGCGCAGCTTCGAGGCGGATTGATGCACGCGCCAGGCCAGCGCCCAGGTGGCGAGAATCAGGCTCACCGTCACCAGGCGGAACAGGAAGAGGTCGTCGCCGCGCCGGCCGGATTCCGCCGCCGGCTCCGGGCGGAAGCGCAGAGGCACCACGCCGCGGTTGCCGACCTCGTAGAGGCGCAGGAACGAGTAGCCGGCGGCGGGCGCGCGCGCCTCCGCGTCCGGGCCGGCCGGGGACATCGTCGCCTCGGCGGCGAGATAGGTGGATTCCTGCAGCCAGTCGCGCCAGCGCCAGGACTGCGCCGAGGGGGGGGCGTTCGTGAGCCGCGCCTGGGAGCCGGACGGCCCGTACTGCGAGGCGACGATCAGATTGCGCGTGTGCGGCAGATCCGAGCGCTGGCTCAGGCGCTCGTCGAAGTCGGTGGTGAAGAGCACCGCGCGCGGGAAGGCCGCGTTGAGGATGCGGATCAGCAGCAGCTTGTCGTAGACGTCCGTGGCGAACACGCCGATCGCGTGCGGCTCGTCGGCGGAGGGGAAGATGCGCTGGCCGCGGTTCACCAGCTCGAGGCGCCGCAGGTAGTAGTCGAGCTGGTCGGCGCCGAGGGGATCGCCGGCCTCGGAGGAGCTGGCGGACGCGGAGCCGGCGGCCGCCGCGCCGCCGTCCAGGCCGCGCTCGAACTGCAGCGTGCCGATCACTTCGAATTCGGCCTCCTCGGCGCCCCATGCCGCCAACTGGCGCCGCAGGTCCGGCTCCTGCGCGTCGCGCCAATTCGCCTTGTTGCCCCAGTACTGGCCGTAGCTGGAGCCCTCGTGGATCAAGAGCAGCCGGATCGGCGAGCGCGACGGATTGCCGGAGGCGTCCGGCGCAGCACGGCGCCGCGCCGGCAGCACGCGCGCGGCCAGTTCCGCCTTCAGGAGTTCGATGAGGGTTCCGTCCGAGGAAGCGATGGGAGTCCAGAGGATGCCCTGCCGCTTCAACAATTCGTCCAGGTTGGCGGGCTTGGCCGCCGCGTCGGGAATCTTCAGCAGCGCCTGGTTGAATATCACGCGCGGAGACACCGTCGCCCAGGGTGAGACGATCTGCAGCCAGGGGGCTCGAACCGCGCCGTCCGCCGCCCAGGCCTCCGCAGCATTCTCCGCGAGCTCGAGCAGGTGATCGGAATAAGGCGGACCGATGAGGAAGGTTTTCTGGGATTGCAAGACGCCGGGATCGAAGCGCTTGGCCAGAGCCTCCATCCCGGCCAGCGGATCCTCGCCGAAGTCTTCGTAGCGCGCCCACGCCAGCACCACGTTCTGGACCTCGTCCGCGCCGGACGCAATCGTCCGGACTTCGTGCACGGTTTCGTAGAGAAAGGGGATCGCCGTCCCGTCCTCGCGCAGCTTGAAAGTTCCCACCGACAGGAGCTCGGAGTCCGCCATGCTGGCATTCCGGTCCAGCACGGCGCGGTGGATCGCGAAGCGGGTGCGGCGCCGGTACTCGATCAGATCGGGAGCGCTGGATCCCGGCAGGCCGACGATCACGATGCGCGCGGCCTCGAAGCGCTTCCAGTCCTTCTCCAGGTCCGTCAGACTTCCCTTGAATTCCCCGTCCGCCAGCGCCGCCTCCAGCAGCCCGATCGGATCCTCGCCCGGATGCGCGCGGATGGCGGAGTGGTCCGCGTTGAAGACCGGCGGCGGCGCGGCGATCGGCTCCGGCCGCGGCGTTTCCGTGGACAGGGTGCGAAAGGCGCCCATGAACGCCGCGGCGCCGATGCCGACGGTCAGAAGCAGTCGCAGTGGAGATTCGAGTTCACGCATCGTGCCGAGTCAGAAATGGGGGGTCAGGCAGAAGGAGCGACGCGGCTCGCAGTGTAGGCCGGCAACGTGACCGGAATTTCACCCGATTTCCATGAAACGGCGGCGTCCTAACGCGTACAGAGGAGGTGCTTATCCCCGCCGCCTGGGTGCAACCCTCGAAAATGCAACGATACTTCTCACGTTTCATCCTTCTCAGCCTGGCCGCGATGGCGCCGGCTTCCGCTCAGGCCGGGGACCCGGCCCCCGCCCCGGCCGCTGCTTCGGATCTGGGCGCGCTGGAAGTGCAGGTCGGCGATCAGAAATACCGCCTGCCGGCCGCCGGCGAAGCGCCCAACGAGAAGGATCCGGCGCCGCCGATCGCCGCCGAGACTCTCGCCACCCTCGAGGCCTGGCGCGCCTTCGCCTGGGACTCCGGCAAGAAGAAGTATCTCTACGGCTTCGCCGTCAGCGCCGGCACTTCCGCGGTCACGGTGCTGACCTCGGATTCCTCGGCGGGACAGTACGCCGAGACGCTGGACTCCGCGGCGCGGCTGCTCACGGAATCCGTCGGCGGCGGCCAACTCGGAAAGTCCTACGTGGCCATCGTCTGCGCCACCGCGGAGGAGTACCAGCGCGCGGTGGACTTCGCGGGCCAGCGCGCGATCGAGCGCACGCAGGATCCGGCGCTGCAGACCTATCTGGTTGATTCCTGGATTCCGGCCTCGAAGAAGAATCCCACCTTCTATCAGGAGGTGGCGGGCGTGGTCGGCTGCGTCGAGGGCAACAGCGAGAAGTGGTCGCCCGAGCACGAGATCCTGCGCGGCTTCGCCGTGGTGGTGGCGCTGGAGCGCGCGCCCCGGCTGTGGCACGCGCTGCCTCTGCTGATCGGCCTGTCCTGGAACGTCGAGTACGACGTGAGCGGCGACATTCTCTCGATGCCCTACGGCGACGAATTCCAGTTTGACATCGGCCGCGGCACGTGGAGCGCCAGCAAGATCAATTCCATCCTCAAGAAGCTCGCCAAGGAGGTGAAGCAGGAGCGCAAGCGCGATCTGGCCCTCGGCGACCTGCCCTGGCTCGGCCGCGGCGAGGGCTCCACCGGCGAGGGCGCCGCCATTGCCTGGGCCACGGCCCGGCACCTGATGCGCCACCACGGCGCTCGCCTGCCCGCCTTCCTCACCGCCGTCAGCGAGGAGATCGTGGCGCAGAACAGCGTCGTGCACGGCGACGGCTCCACCTCCTTCCAGCTCGCGCCGGACTACCAGCTGGGCTGGGAATCGATGGAGCGCGTGCTCGCCGCCGCGATGGAGGGCTACGACTTCGAGGACCTGCAGGCCTGCATCGGCGCCGCCTGCCCGGACTGCAAGGCCTGGGCCAAGGCGCACGGCGTTCGTTAGACCTCAGACCGACGGCGCAGGCCTCGTTACCATCGCTTCGATGAAAGGCGCCGGCAGTTCGCCTGCGACCAGGATCGCATTCGCGCTCCTGCTGGTGCTGCTTCTGGCCTTGCTGGCCTGGCTGCTCCGGCCGTCCGGAGTGTTGAGAACCGAGAAATCATCGGGCCAGGGCGAGGAGGCTGCGATCCTGCCTGCGCCGGCGTTGTCCGCCGCAGGGGCGGCTCCCGATCGGACGCTCGCCGCGGCGCCGGCTTCCGCGGAGGCTGCCGTGCCGGCGGAATTGTCCGCGCCGCCGCTCGAAACCCGCATCTTCGGCACGCTGCTGGATTCCCAGCAGCAGCCGATTCGCGCATCCTGGTACGCATTCGTCAGCATCACGGGCAGGGATGGGGTGCGTCGCAACGCCGACGTCGACGAGGAGGGCAACTACAGCATCACCGGCCTGGCACTCGGCAGCTATTGGATCAGCGCATTGGCCGAAGGTTACCGCGAGACTGCCGAGCGCATCGAGTTGCTTCCCGAGACGCCGGTCCTGCGCAAGGATTTCATCCTTTCCAGCGCCTTGCTGCTGCGGATCCGGCTGACCACCCCTCAGGGAGGCGATCTCTTCGATGCGCTGCACGCGCTGCAGGCCCCGTACGGAGCCTCCTTCCTCCTGCCCGTCGCCACGCTGGAAAATCCCGGCGCTCGATTCACGGAAGAGATCGGGAGCCGGAACGAGCACTACGGCGTGGGAAATTTCTGGGACTACGGTCCGCGCTTCTCGGCGCTTCCTCCGGGTTACTTCGGCATCCTCACCGTGGCGGTCGATCCGCCCGTCTGGGTCAGCCTTCTGCATCACCAGCTGGTGCTGGAATCGCAGCGGGTCGAGCCCGGGCAGGAGGAAGTGACTTTCGTCGTTGCGGCGGAAGATCTCGTGGCCAATCTTGCGTCCGTGCACCTGCAAGTCGTGGAGGCGGATACGGGCCTGCCGCTTCCGGACGTCGTCGTGGGATTCACGGGAGGCAACATGGAAGGCCGCGGGTTCAGGACCGACGCGGAGGGCAAACTGGCCGTGGACGCATGCAAGCCCGGCCGTTTCGGACTGCGGATCCAGTCGACGGGCTACGCGAAACATCGCTCCACCATCGACGTGGCGCCCGGCGCGGTCACGGATCTCGGAACCATCGCCCTGGAGGCGGAACTCACCGTGGCGGGCCTCGTCTTCGACGCCGAGAACCGGCCGCGCGCTCAGGAGTTCACATTGGGCCTCGTGGATGCCGCGGACGGCTCGATCCAGTGGACGCGCGACGAGACCTTCAAGAGCCAGTCCGACGGCTCCTTCCGCATCCACGGCCTCGCACGCCGCGAATACGCGATCCGCAGCAGCAATCAGGCCGACCTCAATCTCCCAGCCGCCACCGGCGTCATCTGGGTGTCCGGCATCGTCCCCTGCGACCTGCGCTCCGGCAGCCTCTCCGCTCTCGACATCCGGCTGCGTCCGGCTGCGCAGCTCGTGCTCCAGGTGGCCGGAGGCCTCGGCGACCGTTTGCGATTCCGCGTCCTGGACGCGAGCGGCCGCGACCTCGTGGCGAGCCGCTTCTACGGCTCGCATCCCCGGCCGCTGCTCCTGCCGGCCGGCGACTACCGCGTTCTTCTGCTCGACTCTGCAGGACGCACCCTGTCCGAGAAATCAGCCACCCTCGGCACGGCGACCGTGCACCTGGAACTCTCGCCCTGAAACTTCAGAGCGTCACCGTGTTCGACTTCGTGCAGGTGAACACGTCGACCGCTTGCACCGTGCGGCCGCAGATGGCCGGCGGCGCGCCGAAGTTGATGGACACGACGCCCGCGCCGTTGGCGATCTGAATCGTGGCCAGGACCGGCGTGGCTCCCGGCGGGCCGGTCAGGTCCAGCACCAGTCCCGCGCACGGCGGATTGGGATTCGTGAAGTTGCCCGGGAAGCCGTAGAAGATCGCGACCGGGCGGCCCGGCGTCGCGCCGGTGACCGTGAGGTTCATGGGACCCGGGCACGTGCCGGATTTCATCAGCACGGGAACGGGCTGGTTGGCGCCGGCCACGGCGACGGCAACGGGTTGCGCGGTCAGGACCGCGACGGCGAGCAGCAGGCGAGGGAGAAGATGCATGGTGGATGGGGGGCCCCGGGGATCGGAGCGCGGACCCGATCCTAGCGCAGAAATTGCGCCAGCCCTTTCGCCGCCAGCAGCGCCGCCGCCGACTTCTCCTTGACGTCGGCGAAAATTCCGTGCCAATCGCCGGTCAGCAGCAGGCCGTCGCCGCGCCCGGCTCGCGTGTAGGCGTCCTTGCCGCCGCCGAAGTCGAGCAGGGCGCCGATGGCCTGCTTGTTGTGATAGTCAAAGCTGCCGCTGCCGCCCTGCGAGTCGGCTCCGCCGCCGCCTCCGTAGCGGTCGTCGCCGCCGCCGTCCACCAGGATCGCCACGGCGGTGTTCGCCGTGCCGCCCAGCGCCAGCCCGCCGACCTCGTAGCGGTCGTCGCCGGCATCGTCGAGCAGCCAGCCCACGCCCTCGTCCCAGGCCGCGCCGCAATTCGCCGCGCACTGCGTGAAGTAGGAATCGTTGCCGCCGGCGTCCCAGCGCAGGCCCGCAGCCTGGTGCACGCCGAAGCCCTGCGAGTAGCGGTAGCCGTGGTTCTCGTCGTCGCCGCCGCCGTCGTACATCAGGCCGAAGCCGAAAAAGTAGGCGCCGCCCTGGCTGAAGTTGCCGGATTCGTAATAGTCCTGGCCATCGCCGAAGTCCGCCAGCGCGGCCAGCCCGCCCGGCAGCATCTGCCCGTCGCGGAAGCCGAAGCTGTAGCCCTGCGAGGCGCCGTGAAAACTCCCGGGTCCCGAGTCGCCGTAGACGTCGGGCCACACGCCGTTCGCCACGTAGCGGTCCGCGCCCTCGCCGTCGGCCAGCGCCGAGCAGCCGTTGCCGTTGCCGGCGCCTTGCGCGTAGGCCCAGGCTTGATAGACGTCGTCGCCGGCGCGGTCGAGCAGATAGGCGACCCCGGCGAAGGCGTAGCCCTGCGCGAAATCCTGCGCCGCGTACGCGTCGTCGCCGGCGAGATCCAGGAGCAGCGCCACGCCCAGCGCCGCGGCGCCCTGGCTCAGCCGCCCATTTTGGTACTCGTCCTTGCCGCGCAGATCCGCCAGCAGGGCCACGCCGCCCGCGGCGTACGCCGGCCCCGGCGCGGTTCCGGCGTAGCGGTCGTTGCCGTTCAGCTCGAGCACCACGCTCACGAGCAGGCCCGCGTCATCCGCCACCGCGGCGCGCTCCCACAGGTCGTCGCCGCCGAGGTCGATGATCAGCGCCGCCGCTCCGCGGACCGTGGTCTTGCCGGCTCCGAGAAGCACCACGCGCGCGGCGGCGGTCTCGCCCGCGGTGGCGACGACGTCGCCGGAGAAACCTTCCAGCTTGACTCCCGATCGCGGCGTGCGCGCCAGGCGCTTTTGCAGGCCGGTGAGAAACGCCGGCTCGGCCAGGCGCGCCACGCGCGCGGCGACGGCCAGCAGGCGCGCGCGGTCCAGCTTGCCGGCGAGGACCTTGAACTGCTCGATCAGCGCGGCCTGCTCCTCCGTGATCTCGCCCTGGGGGGCGTGCACGCGGTAGAAGGCCTCGCACCACGCGGGGAAGTCGCGGCGCAGGCGCTGGGCCTCCTCCGGACTCCAGCCTGAAGTGAGTTCTGACAATTCGGCGTGGCAGGCGCCCGCGTAGGCCGACAGCAGCGCCAGCAGCGCCTCGTTCACGGGCGCGGCCGCCGGGTCGGCGGGCTGGATCTCGCTCCAGAGCGCGTCCAGGGCCGGCAGGGGCGGCGACGCGCAGTCCAGCCAGCGCGCAGTCTGCTCCAGCAGCGCGGCCGGCTCGGCGCCCGCGCGCGCGTTCAGGGCCGCGGCCAGGCCGTCGCGCAGCTCGGCGCCGAGAGCCGGCACGCTCCAGGGCTCGGCCAGCGCGCGGCTCACCCGCGTCAGGCGCGCCGGGCCGAGGGCTTCGTCGTAACTGCGCACCATCTCCGCGAGGTGCGCCGGCACGGCCTCGAATTCGGCGCCGAAGCCGCGCGCCTCGGCGATGCGGCGCAGCAATTGCCATTCCGGGGGAGGCGCGCTGGAGGCGCCCGGCGCGGTCGGCGGGACCGCCGCGCCCGGATCCTGGAGCGCCAGCGCCGCCGCGACCAAGAGCCCCAGCATGCGGGGAGTGTCGCGCGCGGTGCGCCGCGCGGCAAGGCGGCCGCCCTCAGGGCGCGGCTTTCTGCAGCAACTGCTGGATGCAGGCCAGCAGTTCCGGGAAGGTCACCGGTTTGGAGAGGGCCGCGTGCGCTCCCAGGCGCTTCGCGGCCGCCAGATAGGAGGCCGAGGCGTTCAGCCCGCCGCCCGAGATGGCGATCACCCGCACGTCGGGGTGATAGGCGCGGATGTCGCCGATGAGGCTGAATCCGTCCAGTTCCGGCATGATGATGTCGGTGATCACGAGGTCCACCGGCGAGCGCTCCAGCGTCTTGCCGGCCTGGACGCCGTCGGCGGCCGTCTCGACCTCGAAGCCATGCAGGGCGAGATACCGTTGGATGGTGTCTCGAACGCTGACGTCGTCATCGACGACGAGGATGCGGGTGGTCACTCAGGCGCGGGGGGTTCGGAGTTGTCCCTCTAATACAAGACGAGTGAGACGCTCCGACCCCGTCAGGATTTTTTTTTCCGGCCTCAGCGGGGCACCTGAACGAGCCAGGCGGACTGGGCCGGATCGAGCGTGCCGGCCGGCAGGGTCCACCGGCGGCCGTCCGCGGCGCTGAGCTCCACCTGCAGGGCCAGGGAGCGCGGGAGGCGCTGCAGTTCCAACCCGCCCTGGGCGTCGGTGCGGTCCGCGAAGCGCGCGGGGGCGCCAAAAACGCAGGCCTGGCCCAGCGGATCCAGAAGCCGGACCCGCAGTCCGGGCATGGGGCGGCCCTCGGCGTCGTGAACCCGGAGCCGGCCTTCGGCGACCGCGTCGAGCCGCGGCGCCAGCTCCACGCTCTGTCCGGGGTCCAGATGCAGGGCTTCGAGGCCCCAGGAGGCGCCTGGCTCCGCTCCGAAGAAGCGCACCTGCCACCAGCCGGGCGGGAGGCCTTCGCACCGGAAGCCGCCGTCCTCGCGGTCGTAGGCCATGCTGAAGGACTCCGGGAGCAGATCCTCCGGATCCGCTGAGCCGAGGCGCTGGCACTCGAGCTGAAACTGAGTCACCGCGGCGCCGGTGGCCGCGTGACGAAGTCTGCCGCTGAGGCGCGCGCGCGCCTCGGGGTAGGCGCCCAGCGCGAGGTCCACCGGCTTGGCGCCGGCCTCGACTTCGGCCTGCGCCAGCAGTCCGTCGTCGCCCCAGAAGGAAACGCGGTAGCGGCCCGCGGGCAGGCCGGCGGCGCGCAACTCGGCGGGGTGCGCGGTCTGGAAGGGGTTCGCAGGCGGCGGCGGCAGGAATTCGGCCCAGTCCTGCAGGGTCCGCGCGTCGAAGTTGGCGGCGCGCGCAGCCGGACCGCCGCTCAGCTCCGCGCGCAGGCCGGGCAGGTTTTCGCAGAGGCGGCCGTCCGGCCCGACCAGCCGCACGTGCAGGCTGCGGCCGGCCTCGAGGCGGCATTCCAGCCCGGCCTGCGCGTCTTCCGGCCGCAGAGGACCGAGGATCTGCAGGGCGTGGGGCGCCGGCGGCGCCAGGATCAGCAGGATCTCTTCGCCTGCCTGGCTGGGGCTGGGCAGGAGGAATCGGCCTTCGCCGTCCGTCTGACATTCGGCGCGCTCCGCGCCTTCGGCGATCACGCGCACGCCGGCGGCGGGGGCGCCGTCGGGATCGAGGACGAGGCCCCGCAGCTGCAGCGCCGGCTCGAGCCGCAGCGTGAGCGGCGCGCTCAGATCCTCGATCTCGAAGCTGAGATGCGCGTGGTCCGGATGGCGCACCGCGAGCGAGTACGGCTCCGCGCCGATCAGCAGCGCGGGCGCGCGTCCGTCGCGGTCCGTGCGCAGCCGATGCTGCAGCCGGCCCTCGTACTGGCCGAAGGGAAAGACCGGCACGGCGTCGGCGCGCTGCGAGGGCCAGACCACCACTTCGGCGTTCGCGACCGGCGCGTCTTCCTGATCCAGCACGGTCACGCTCAGTTCGCGGCCGGGGGCGAGCAGCAGTTCGAGCTGCTCGACGTAGGCGTTGGCCGGCCGCTGGCGGTCGAGGCGGTAGCAGCGCAGCGCGCTGTGGCCGGGCGCGCGCGGCGCGAGGTAGAGGTCGGCCTCCTGCGCCATGGCCAGGGGCAGCGCGAAACGGCCGTCCGCCGCGACGGGAATGAGGCGATCGGGCGGCGCGCCGCGGCTTTCCTGCTGCCGCAGCCACAGGCCGACTTCGGCGCCTGCGACCGGATTCCCTGCGGAGTCGAGCACCTGGCCGAGGATCTCGCCGCGCAGGCGCTCGCTGGGAATTTCGATCAACGGCTCGGCACCGCGCGCCTCCCAGGAGTAAAGGCCGCCGGCGGGCGCGCCGGCATGGGTTGCAGTGGGATCGGTGGCCAGCCGCAATTGCTCAGCGCCCGCAGGAATCGGCATGGCGGCGGAGGCAGGAGTGGTGGACAACCATTCCAGAGCGGCGAGCACACGACCGCTGGCATCGAGGAACTCGCCGTGCACGCGCGCGCCGGCCAGAGGCTGACCGGTCTGGGCGTCCACGACGGCCAACTGCAAAGTGCGCGGGACGGCGGCGACGTCCGCGCGAACCAAGCCGGCCGCGGCGGAATCCGCGCCCGTGGAGGCGGTCGGCCCGCGCGCGTCCGCGAACGGGGACGCCGCCGCTGCGGGCGCAGCCGCCACTGCGGGGGGGGGCGCCGCGTCCGGCCACGCGCTCCAGGCCCACCATCCCGCCGCGATCAGCAGAACCGCTGCGGCGAGTCCGGGCAGGAGCAGCGAGGGCGGGGACAGCGGCCGCGCCAGCAGGAGCAGGCCGGCGGCCCAATGCTCGACCGGTCCGCGCTTCTCCAGATGCCTGCGAATCAGGTCCCGGCCGCGGCGCAGGCGCGTTTCGACGGCGCGCACCTGCACGCCTTCCGCCACGGCGATCTGCCGCAGGCTCCATCCCTCGAAGTAGTGCAGCAGGATCGTGCCGCGGCAGGGCTCTTCCAATTTGTGCACCGCCTCGCCGATCGCCTGCTGGGTTTCGAGGCGCTGCACGATCTCCTCCGGCGTCAGCGTCTCGTCGAGTGGCGGCAGTTTGGCGGCCAGCGGCTCGCGCGATTCCGCCCCGCGCCACTGATCCACCGCGCGCCGGCGCAGCACCTGCGCGAACCATCCGCGCCAGGCGGCGCTCTGCTGCTGCGGACGCTCCAGCGCCTTCTGCCACGCGTCCTGGGCCAGGTCGTCGGCCTCGTCGGCGTCCTGCACCATGGCCCCGGCCAGGCCGCGCACCCACCTCATCCGGGCGAGGGCTTCGTCGAACTGCGGATCGGCGGGACGGCTCATGCTGGCATAGGGGAGGACCGCGGTGCGCGCGCCGGATCCCCACATTAACAAGACGAGTGAGACGGCCCGACCCCGTCAGGATTTTTTTGGGGGGAGCCGCTCCGATCCGCAGATGGGACGGGGAATTCGGACCACTTTTAGGATATTGCATTGACAGAACCGGCTTCCTGGGCAAGAGTGGATCCGCGGCCGGTTCCGGCCGTCCCGCCTTACCATTCCCCGTTCCGGAACCTGCCCACCCCCATGAAAATCCTGCTCGCTGCCGCCGCCTGTACCTGGATGCTGGCCAACACCAACACCGGGGGACCGAACCCTCCCTCCCTGGAGCTCTGCCTGGCCATGCACGAGTCCGGCGAGTTCGTCGTCGCCGAGGAAGGGGACGACGGCAGCCCGGGCCCGAACGGCCTCAGCGGCGGCGCCGGCGGCGACGGCCAGCCGGGCGAGATGGGCGAGCCCGTGACCATGATCGCCACCGGGTCCGGCGAAGCGTGGGCCGAGGGCGGCCTCGGCGGCGACGGCGGCCGCGGCGGCGCCGGCGGCTCCACGATCAGCGCGCACGGCGACGGCGGCGGCGGCGGCAACGGCGGCCCCGCGGGCGACGGCGGCAGCGCGACGATCGTGCTCGAGTTCGGCATCGGCTGCGCGCTCGGCGGCCAGGGCGGCAAGGGCGGCAACGGCGGGCGCGGCGGCAACGGCGCCGGCGAAGGCCGCGGCGGCCGCGGCGGCGACGGCGCGCGCGGCGGCAACGGCGGCTCCGCGACGGCGGTGGCGCAGTCCGGCGGCTCCTGGCGCACGGTCGGCGGCGCCGGCGGCGCCAAGGGCATGAAGGGCGCCGGCGGCCAGCCGGGCGGCGCGAACGGATCCGACGGCACGGACGGAAACCATGGCACCGCGAACTGAGAAGCGCCCGCGGGCGCTGCTGCTGACCGGCCTTCTGCTCGCAGTGTGCTGGGCCGTGTGGCCCGCGGCCTCAGCGCCGGCGCCGGATCGCGCGGCTGCGGGCGCGGATCGCGCGGCGCCGGAGGCAGCGGAGCGGATGGCGGCGCCGGTTCTGAGCCGCGCCGAATCCCGGCGCAAGCCGCTGCGCTGCGAGGACGCGCTCAGCGGCGAGGCGCTGGATCTGGAAGTGCTGCTGCGGGTTGGCGGGGAAGATCGAGCGGTGCTGCGCGCCGGCGAGTTTGCGGATCTCTCCGCGGCGCCGCCGGACGGCACGCTGCACTATCAGGTGGGCAGCCTGCAGCGCGAGCACGGCGTGTCGCTGTCCGAATGCCTGAGCGAGCGCGCCGATCACTGGCTGCTCGCTCTGCCCTACAGCTGCCGCATCGAAGTTGCGCTGAGCGGCGCGCAGCCGGCGCCGGGCGAGCGCGGGCAAATCATGCTGTGCCAAGATCCGCGCGCTCTGCCCGAGCCGCAGGATCCGGACGGCGAGCAGGGTCCCTACAGCCTCGCGGGCCGCGACATGTCTTTGGAAGGCCTGCTGCACTGGCGACTGCGCAGCGGCCGGCTCAAGGCACTGCACAAAGCCGGCTTCTCCGCCGCCGCACCTGCGCCTCTCAGCACCGACGCCGGCGGCGACTGCGTGGTGAGCCTGATCTTCAGCGGCGGCGCCTCGGCCGTGGCGGCGGTGCGTCCCGAGCCCGGCGCGGTGCTGCGCGTTCCGCTCGAGCTGCGCGCGCGCCCGGCGCTGCGCGGCCGCCTGCTGGACTGGAACGGGCAGCCGGTGGCGCGCGAGAAGGTCGTGCTGACGGTGGCGCTGGACCTGGCCGACTACGACCTGCGCCCCGGCGATCCGCACGGGCTGATGGTGCACCGGCAGGAAGGCGTGCTGACGCACGCGGTCAAGAAGACCTACGTCACCGCCGAAGACGGCAGCTTCGATTTGAGCGTGCCGCGCGGCAAGGAGTACGCGGTGTATTCCTACGCGCTCGGCGGCTACGCGTTCTGGAGCACGCTGAACGGCGGCGCGCCCGCCGCGGACATGACCGTGGAGCTGCGCCTCGCCGAGCCGAGCGCCGCCAACAGCGTGGCGATCACGGTGCTGCAGCCCGACGGACGGCCGCTGAGCGACGCGAGCATCGAGATCGGCGTCGCCGGCGATCTGCCTTTCTTCCGGCAGTGGCCCGCGGGCCTCGCGCTGGACGCGGCGGGCTCGGTGACGGTGCCCGGCATGGAGCCCGGCATGCGCGTGGGCGTGGTGATCCGCCACGATTCCCTCGAGCGCGGCCTCTACGCGCCGGCCTATCCGACCGTGACGTCCGACCGGCGCATCGAGGTGCGCCTGCCGGAGCTCGCGCTCAACTCAGGATCGCGCTGACCACCCGCGCTTCCTCGACCCCCGTGAGCTTCGCGTCGAGGCCGCGGAAGGGCACGTGGAAGCGCGCGTGATCGATGCCGAGGCAGTGCAGGATCGTGGCGTGCAGGTCGCGCAAGTGCACCGGATCCGCGGCGACGTTGTAGGAGAAGTCGTCGGTGGCGCCGTGCTCGATGCCGGCGCGCACTCCGGCGCCGGCCAGCCACACGGTGAAGCAGCGGCCGTGGTGGTCGCGCCCGGAGGCCGGGTCGCCGAGGCGGCCCTGGCTGAACACGGTGCGGCCGAACTCGGTCAGGAACAGCACGAGCGTGTCTTCGAGCAGGCCGCGGGCTTCGAGATCCTGGATCAGCGCGGCCGTGGGCTGGTCCACGTCGCGGCACTGGTTGGGCAACTGGGTGGCGAGCGCCACGTGCTGATCCCATCCGCGGTGGAAGAGCTGCACGAAGCGCACGCCGCGCTCGAGCAGGCGGCGGCCGAGCAGGCAGTTCGCCGCGTAGCTGCCGGGCAGGCTGACGTCGGGGCCGTAGAGCGCGAGCGTCGCTTCGGATTCGCCGCCGAGGTCGGCCAGCTCCGGCACGGAGGTCTGCATGCGGAAGGCCATTTCGGCGGCCTGGATGCGCGCGAGGGTCTCGGGATCGCCGTGCTCCTCGGCGCCGATTTGGTTGAGCGCGGCCAGGTCGTCCAGCTGCCCGCGCCGGTGCTCGCGGCTGATGCCTTCGGGGTTGCTCAGGAACAGCACCGGGTTGGCGCCGGGGCGCAGGCCGACGCCCTGGTGCGAGGAGGGCAGGAATCCGTTGTTCCACAGGCGCGAGAAGATCGGCTGGCCGGGATTCTTGCCGGAGCCTTGTGAGACCATCGCGATGAAGGCCGGCAGATTCGCGTTCTCGCTGCCGAGGCCGTAGCTGATCCACGATCCCATGCTCGGATAGCCGGGCAATGGGTTGCCCGTGCACATGAACGTGATGGCCGGATCGTGATTGATCGCCTCCGTGTGCGTGGATTTGACGAAGCACAGGCGGTCGGCGACCTGCTGCAGGTGCGGCATCAGATCGCTGATCCACAGGCCGCTCTGGCCGCAGCGCCGGCCGGGGAGCAGCGGCGGCACGACCGGGAACTCGCTCTGGCCGGACGTCATGCCCGTGAGGCGCTGCGTGCCCTTCACGGAGGGCGGCAGTTCCTGCCCGGCGTGCGCGGCGAGGACCGGCTTGTCCTCGAAGAGATCCACTTGCGAGAGGCCTTCCGATTGGAAGAGGCAGATCACGCGCTTGGCTTTGGGCGCGAAGTGCGGCAGGCCGGCGAGGCCGGGCAGTCCGGGGACGGCCGGCTCCTGCAGTCCGCGCCCGCGCAGCAGCGCGGCCAGCGCGATCTGGCCGATGCCGCCGGCGCCGGCTCCGAGGAATGCGCGGCGGGTCAGGGCAGGGTTTCTCACGTGCGGGTCAGGACTTCGCCGAGGTTGAGGAGCAGGGCGGCGGTCTGGGCCCAGGCCGCGTGTTCGCGGGGATCCAGGCGCGCGTCGCGCGGGGATTCGCCGGCGCGCAGCAGCGCCGCCGCCGCCGCCGGATCGGCGCGGAAAGCCGCGCGCTCGCGCGCCAGCGCGCGCTGCAGGATCGCGAGCTCGGCCGGCTGCGGCGATCGGGAGACGGCCTCGAGGAAAGCCCACTCGAGCCGCTCCGCGTCGCCGCCGGGCCGGCGCAGGATGCGCTCGGCGAACGCGCGCGCCGCTTCGACGTATTGCGGATCGTTGAGCAGCACCAGCGCCTGCAGCGGCGTGTTGGTGCTGCTGCGCGCCACCACGCAGGTCTCGCGGTTGGGCGCGTCGAAGGCGGCCATGCTGGGCGGCGGCAGCGTGCGCTTCCAGTAGGTGTAGAGGCTGCGGCGGTAGAGCTTCTCGCCGTGATCCTGCACGAAACTCTGCGCGGTGGCGGAAGTGCTGCCGAAGTGGCTGATCTCGCGCCAGGGGTCGCCGGGCGTGTAGGGATTCACGCTCGGCCCGCCGAGGCGCGGCACCAGGAGGCCGCTGATCTTGAGCGCGCCGTCGCGCACGTGCTCGGCCGGCAGGCGGAAGCGCGCGCCGCGCGCCAGCAGGCGATTGTCAGGATCCTGAGCCAGGGCTGCCGGCGTCGTGCGCGAGGACTGGCGGTAGGTTTCCGAGAGCACGATCGAGCGGATCAGCGCCTTGACGTCCCAGCCGCTCTCCACGAACTCCGCCGCCAGCCAGTCCAGCAGCTCCGGATGCGAGGGCCAGTCGCCCTGGCTGCCGAAGTCGGCCGGGGTGCGCACCAGGCCGGCCCCAAACAGCAGCTGCCAGACGCGGTTCACCGCCACGCGCGCGGTCAGCGGGTTCTCGGGCATGGTGACCCACTGCGCGAGGCCGAGGCGGTTGGCGGGCGCGCCGGCCGGCGGGGGGGGGAGGAAGGCCGGCGTCGCGGGCCCGACTTCTTCGCGCGGATCGGCGTAGTTGCCGCGGTGCAGGATGCGCGTCGGGCGCGGCGTTGCGGCGACGTCCATCACCATCGTGGGGAAGGAATCCGTGAGTACGGACAGGCGCTCGCGCAGATTGGCGAGCTCCACGCGAGCCGGCTCCAGAGCCGGGCCGCGCGCGGCGAACCAGGACTCCAGGCGCCGCTGCTGCTCCGCGCTGCGCGCGGACGCGGGCGTCGCCAGCGTGGAGGCGAGATCCGCCGGCAGCGGGCTGCCGTCGTCGCGGCCCGTCATCAGGAAGAATTCCATGCGCCGCGCGATCAGATTGCCGCCGCGCCCGAAGTTCAGTTGCGCGGTCAGATACGCGGCCTCGTCCGGCGGCAGCGGCTCGCGGAAAGTGAGTGTGAGATGCGCCGGGCCGGAATGCCCCGGGTCCGGGCTCCAGCCCTCGCTGCGCAGCGTGTTCAGGACGCCTTCGGGGCGGTTCGCCTCTTCCCAGCTGTCGGCGGTGGCGCCGGCCGGCGCGACGAGGCGGTAGAGATTGATCTGGTCGGAGGGAGCCGGGCCGCTGCTGACGCTGAGATTCGTCAGCACGAATGTCCCCTTGCCGCCGGCGCCGGCGCCGTGGCCCCAGCCCGCGGCGGGCGCGGCCGGGTCCGGATGCATGATCACGCGCAGGCCGGTGATCGGCGCGTCCACCTGCGGCAGCTCCATCGACACGTCGTACGCGGCGAATCCGGCGGGCTGCGTGATCAGCGCGTAGCGCCCGTCTTCGATCGTGAAACCGCTGCCGCTGTTGGGCGTGCTGATCTTGAGCAGGCGCACCGGATGCAGCTGCAGGCCGAGTCCGCGCAGCGCCAGATCCGCGCGCTGCCGCGCCTCCCAGGCCCGCAGCGCGGCGGAGTCGGGCGCGGCCAGGCGCGCTTCGAGCTCCTGGATGCGCGCGCGCAGGCCCTCCTCCTCGCCGGTGCGCAGCACGGTGCGCGCGCTCAGCACCGGGCCGGGGTTCACGCCGCCGTCGCCGTCGTGGCCCGCGTCGTTGAGGCTGTTGAAGTAGGCGAAGACCGAGTAGTAATCCTTCTGCGTGACCGGGTCGAACTTGTGGTCGTGGCACTGCGCGCAGCCCAGAGTGAGGCCGAGCACCGCCTCGCCCAGGGTCTTGACGCGGTCGGCGTTGTAATTCGTCAGATTCTCCTCGGCGATGGTGCCGCCTTCGTGCGTCACCATGTTGTTGCGCTGGAAGCCGGTGGCGATCAGCTGCTCCTCGCCGCGGCCCTCGAGCAGGTCGCCGGCCAATTGCTCGGCGAGGAAGAGGTCGTAGGGCTTGTTGCGGTTGAACGAGTGGATGACCCAGTCGCGCCACAGCCAGGCGTTGCGGCCGCCGTCGATCGAGAAGCCGTTGGTGTCGGCGTAGCGGGCGGCGTCGAGCCAGTCGAGGGCCAGGCGTTCGCCGAAGTGCTCGTTCTGCAGCAGGCGGTCCGCGAGTTTTTCGTAGGCCAGCGGATCCGGATCCTCGACGAAAGCGCGGACCTCTTCCGCCGACGGCGGCAGGCCCGTGAGATCCAGGCTGAGGCGGCGGATCAGCGTCGCGCGGTCCGCCTCGGGCGCGGGGCTCAGGCCCGTGCCCTGCAGTCGCGCGCGCACGAAGGAGTCCACGGGGTGCAGCTCGGGCGCGGGCGGCGGGCTCTTCCGCGGCGGCAGGAAGGCCCAGTGCGCCGCGTAGGGCGCGCCCTGCTCGATCCACGCCGCCAGCGTCTGCTTCTGCTCGGCGCTTAGCGTGCGCTTGGACTTGGGCGGCGGCATGCGCTCGTCCGGATCCTCCTCGTTGATGCGCAGCCACAGCTCGCTCGCGCTCAGCGCGCCCGGCGCGATCGCGACGATGCCATCCCGCTCGGCGTAGGCGGACTCGGCGAGGTCCAGGCGCAGATCCGCCTTGCGCGCCTTTTCGTCGAAGCCGTGGCATGCGAAGCAGTTCTCGGCCAGGATCGGCCGCACGTCGCGGTTGTAGTCGACGGCCGCCGCCGGCGCCGCTTCCGGAGCCTGCAGCAGCAGCGCGATCGCGCAGAGCGCGCTCATCGGGCCGGCGGCCTGGACCGCGGCAGGAAGGGAGGGTGAAGGAGGCGCACGCGGCGGGACTTCCGGGAGCGATTCTAGGGCTTCGCCGAACCAGTGCCTCCGGCGGGGTGGCAATCGGCCGGCCCGCCGCCGACACTAGCGCGATGCTCGTCCCGACTTTCCTGCTGTTCGCCGCGTCCCTGCTCCAGGAGCCCGGCGCGGATCCGGCGCCGCCGGCCGGCGCGAAGCCCGATCCCCTCGCCGACGCGGTGCAGGTGGTGGCCGACGCCGCCGTCAGCAGCGAAGCCACGGCGCTCATCAAGGGCGTGACGATTCCCTACCGCGTCACCGTCGGCACGCAGCCGGTGTGGGACGCGGACAACAAGGCGGTGGCCTCGCTGTTCTACACCTACTACGAGCGCACCGACGTCGCCGACAAGAGCACGCGCCCGCTGGCCATCTCCTTCAACGGCGGGCCCGGATCGGCCTCGGTGTGGATGCACATCGCCTACACCGGCCCGCGCATGCTGCGCATCGACGGCGAGGGCTACCCGATCCAGCCCTACGGCATCCAGGACAATCCGAATTCGATCCTCGACGTGGCCGACATCGTGTTCGTGGATCCGGTCAACACCGGATTCTCGCGCATCCTCAACGACGCTCCGCGCGAGCAATTCTTCGGCGTCAACGAGGACGTGGAGTACCTCGCGCGCTGGGTCGGCGCGTTCGTGACGCGCAACGGCCGCTGGACTTCGCCGAAATACCTGATCGGCGAGAGCTACGGCACCACGCGCGTGGCGGGGCTGGCGGCGCGGCTGCAGGATTCGCAGTGGATGTTCCTCAACGGCGTGATCCTGGTGTCGCCGACCGAGCTCGGCATCCGCCGCGACGGGGTCGTGGAGCAGGCGCTGTATCTGCCCTACTACGCCGCCACCGCCTGGTATCACAAGGCGCTGGCGCCGGATCTGCAGCAGCGCGCCCTGGCCGATCTGCTGCCGGAGGTGGAGGCCTTCACCCTCGACCAGCTGCTGCCGGCGATGGCGCGCGGCGGCTCGCTGGAGACGGCGCGCCGGCGCGAGCTGGCCGCGGCTTACGCGCGCTACTCCGGCCTCAAGGCGGAGGTGGTGCTCAACTACCACTTCGCCGTGCCGACCGATTTCTTCTGGAAGGAGCTGCTGCGCGAGCGCGGCCTGACCGTCGGCCGCCTCGACTCGCGCTACCGCGGCCTCGACCGCGAAGATTCCGGCACCAGCCCCGACTTCGATCCGGCGCTGTCGTCCTGGAATCACGCCTTCGCGCCGGCCATCAACTACTACCTGCGCGAAGTTCTGCAGTACAAGACCGATCTCCAGTACTGGCTGTTCGGCCCCGTGCATCCCTGGAATCGCCAGGGCGACAGCACCGGCGAGAGCCTGCGCGCGGCGATGTCCGAAAACCCCTACCTGCACGTGATGGTGCAGTCGGGCTATTTCGACGGCGGCACGGATTACTTCAACGCCAAGTACACCCTCTGGAACATGGACCCCGCCGGCCGCTTCCAGGACCGCATGACGTGGAAGGGCTACGAGAGCGGCCACATGATGTACCTGCGGCAGGAGGATCAGGTGACGGCGAACGACGACATCCGCGATTTCATCCGCCGCAGCACGCCGCCCGCGGGGGCGCCGGCGCGCCGGTAGCGCCGATCGGCCGCCTCCAGCCGTCGGGGCCAGGATCTGAGGGTTGGGCGGGCATTTCTGCGCCTATCCAGGTGCAACCATGCGCCTGCTCATCTCCCTTCCGCTCCTTCTCGCCCTGGCCGCCCCGGCGGCGGGCCAGACCGTCACCGTGGACCTGGCCCTGGACGACTTCATGGATTTCGGCGGGGCGCAGACCGTCGCCGATCTGCCGGGGCCGGACGGGCACGTGACCTTCCGCGAGGCCGTCACGGCCGTCAACAACACGCCCGGGCCGCAGACCATCGCCTTCGCCATTCCGACGAGCGAGTGGTCCATCTTCTACGCCGACCGCGCGCTGATCCGGCTCGAGAACATGCTCTACCTGTCCGCGCCGGACACCACGATCGACTTCCGGACCCAGACCGCCTTCACCGGCGACACCAATCCCGCCGGCGGCGAAGTCGCGCTGCAGTACGCCGGGCCGCCCGCCTCGATTCCCTGCCTGTGGCTGGCGAGCGATCACTGCACCGTGTTCGGCCTGGGCAACGCCTTTGGCAACAATTTCGGCAACACGATCTGGATCAGCGGCAACCACAACCGGCTGCTCGGCAGCGTGACGAACGGGCTCCTGATCCGCGGCGACTACGCCGACGGCGGCCGCTTCAACCAGATCGGCGGCGTGAATCCCGGCGAGGGCAACGTTTTCGCGGAGGGCGTGGACGTCCTGTCCGACGCCGACGACAACGTCCTGGTGGGCAACGTCTTCCGCTGGGGCCTGCGCATCAGCGGCGACACCCTCTACGGCCTCTGCGACCGCAATCGCGTCGGAGGCCCGACCGCGGCCGAGCGCAACGTGCTGGCCGGCCACGGCTACTACGGCGAGGAGGGCTACCCGGTCGGGACCCAGCTCGAGGTCTTCCAGGCCACCGACACTCTCATCGAAGGCAATTACGTCGGCACCACGGAGGACGGCAGCGCCAAGCATCCGGGCTGGAGCGGCACCGGCGGCATCGCCGTCGGCATCGGAGCCGCGCGCACCGTGGTGCGCGGCAACCTGATCTCCGGCATCGTCATGATCGGCACCGATCACTACCAGGGCCAGCGCTTCGGCACCGGCCTCGCGGTGATGGCCTCGGCCTCCGGCACGATCGTCACCGGCAACCGCATCGGCGTCGCTGCCGACGGCGTCAGCCCGATTCCCAACGTCGAGGGCGCGGTGATCCAATCCGATCCGAACGGCGTTCCGCAGAACGTCCGATTCGGCGGCGCCGCGCTCGGCGAGGGCAACGTCGTGGCCTTCAACGAGCGCGCGGGCGTCCGGGTCGGCGGCACCTCCACCGGCGTGAGCATCCGCGGCAACTCGATGCGCGACAACGGAGCGCTCGGCATCGACCTGATCGGCGCCAACGGCCTGCCGGGCGTCACGCCCAACGATCCGCTCGACGCCGATTCCGGCGCGAACCGGCTGCAGAATTATCCGGTGCTGACATCCGCCTCCGCGCGCCGCGTCGCCGGCTCCGGGCGCAGCGCCACGACGGTCGGCGGACGCCTGCGCAGCGCCCCGAACCGCGCCTACCAACTCGACTTCTACGCCAGCGCCGCCGCGGACCCCAGCGGCCACGGCGAAGGGGCGCAGCATCTGGGATCCCTGACGGTGATCACCGACGCCCAGGGCGTCGCCGCGTTCACGGCCTCGCTGCTCACGCCGTTCGCTCCCGGGCCTTCGATCTCGGCCACGGCCACCGACGCGGACGGCAACAGCTCCGAGTTTTCGCGCGCCCTGCCGCTGCGCCTGCAGGACCCGCGCCTGCCGCAGTGAGCCGCGACGCGCGTCAGCCCGCGATGAGCCGGGAACCGCGTCCTCAGAGCACCAGCGGGTTGGTGGGCGTGCAGGTCAGCGCGTCCACGGCCTGCACCGTGCGGCCGCAGGCCGACGCCGGCAAGTTGACCGGGTAGGAGGCGCCGCCGCTGGCGTTGACGTTGAGGACGCCCGCCAGCACCGGATTCTGGATGCCGAGCACCAGGCCGTTGCAGGGCGGTCCGTTCTTGGTGAAGGATCCGGCGGCGCCGAAGAAGATCGCGACCGGGCCGTTCGGCGTGCAATTCGCCAGGTCGAGGCGCATCGGGCCGGGACAGCTGCCGAGTTTCGTCAGAGACGGACCGCCGCCGCCGCAGCAGTTGTAGGTGCGGAAGGTGTAGTCGAAGGTCGGGAACGAAACGAAGCCCGGATTCGCGAACAGGTTGCCGTGCGGATAGCCGTTGTTGACGTCGCCGTCGTAGCACATGCTGGCCGTCGTGCTGAACAGCAGGTAATAGGTGGCGCCCGGCGCGATGGTGACGCAGTTCCAGGACACGTTGAACCACGCGCCCGGAACCGCGGTGCCGGAGCCGCTCGCGAGCAGGGCGCCGCCGGCGTTGGGCAGCCGGTCCCACAGGCTGATCGTCAGGGTTTCCGGCGCGCCGACGCCCGCGTGCATGAAGATTCCGGCGCCGTTGATGTTGGGAGCGGCCTGCTTGAAGGACTGCGCCAGGTCCACGCTGCCGAAGCCCGCCATGCAGGCGTTGTTGGTCGGCGCGTTCTGGTCCAGGCACTGCTGGGCCGGGGCCGCAGCCGCGGCGCCGGCGGCGATGAGAACGGGCAGGAGAAGGTGCTTCATGAAAAGAAGAAGCCCTGGCAGCCGAAACTGCCAGGGCTTCCGTCACACGAGTCGATCCACTACAGAACGATCGTGTTCGTCGGGGTGCAGCTCGCGATGTCCACGCCTTGGACCGTGCGGCCGCAGCCGCCCGGGGGGGCGTTGAAGGACAGGGAGGCGTTGCCGCTTCCATTCGCTCCGATGATCGCACCGAGGGTCGGGTTGCTGATGTTCAGCTGCAGACCGTTGCAGGGGTTGCCGTTCTTGGTGTACGAGCCGGCCGGGCCGTAGAGGATGGCCACCGGGCTGTTCGGGGTGCATCCGGTCGCGTTCAGGGTCACCGGGCCGGGGCAGGTGCCGACCTTGGCCAGCGTCGGGCCGCCGCTACCGCAGCAGTTGTACGTACGGAAGGTGTAGTCGTAGCTGGGGAAGGAGCCGAAGCCAGGGTTCGCGAACACGTTGCCGTGCGGGTACTGGTTTGTGACGTCGCCGTCGTAGCACATGCTGGCCGTCGAGCTGAACACCAGGTAGTAGGTGACGCCCGGCGTGACGTTGACGCAGTTCCAGGAGACGTCGAACCAGCTGCCCGGCGAGGCGACGCCCGAGCCGCTGGCGAGCATGGTGCCGCCGGCGTTGGGAAGCGCGGTCCAGAGGCTGATGGTCAGGTTCTCCGGGGAGCCGTAATTCGGGTTCATGTAGATCCCGGCGCCATTGATGTTGCCGGCGCTCTGCTTGAAGGATTGAGCGAGGTCGGTCTGCCCGAAGCCCGCCATGCAGGCGTTGTTGGTCGGGGCGTTCTGGTCCAGGCACTGTTGCGCGTTGACCGAGGCCGCGGCGCCGCAAGCGATGAGAGCGGAAAGGATGATGTGTTTCACGATTGAACCCACGAGGGGTGGAAAGAGGTAAAGGGGAAAGGCATGCCGGGAATGAAATGCCCAGCAGATCTAGTCTCGCCGAGAAATCGGCCCTGTCAAGCACGAAGCCCCGGCAGTTTTCACTGCCGGGGCTTCTTCACACGAGGCCGATCCCTAGAGGGTGATCGTGTTCGTCGGGGTGCAGCTCGCGATGTCCACGCCCTGGACCGTGCGGCCGCAGCCGCCCGGGGGGGCGTTGAAGGACAGGGAGGCGTTGCCGCTGCCGTTGGCGCCGAGGATCGCACCGAGGGTCGGGTTGCTGATGTTCAGCTGCAGACCGTTGCAGGGGTTGCCGTTCTTGGTGAACGAGCCGGCCGGGCCGTAGAGGATGGCCACCGGGCTGTTCGGGGTGCATCCGGTCGCGTTCAGGGTCACCGGGCCGGGGCAGGTGCCGACCTTGGCCAGCGTCGGGCCGCCGCCACCACAGCAGTTGTACGTACGGAAGGTGTAGTCGTAGCTGGGGAAGGAGCCGAAGCCCGGGTTCGCGAACACGTTGCCGTTCGGGTAGCCGTTGTTGACGTCGCCGGCGTAGCACATCGAGAAGGTCGTGCTGAACACCAGGTAGTAGGTCGCGCCCGGCGTGATGTTGACGCAGTTCCAGGACACGTCGAACCACGCGCCCGGGGAGGCGGTGCCGGAACCGGTGGCGAGCATGTTGCCGCCGGCGTTGGGCAGGTTGTCCCACAGGCTGATCGTCAGGTTCTCCGGCGAGCCGATGCCGGCGTACATGAAGATGCCGGCGCCATTGATGTTGCCGGCGGTCTGCGTGAAGGATTGGGCGAGGTCGGTCTGCCCGAAGCCCGCCATGCAGGCGTTGTTGGTCGGGGCGTTCTGGTCCAGGCACTGTTGCGCATTGACCGAGGCCGCGGCGCCGCAGGCGATGAGAGCGGAAAGGATGATGTGTTTCACGGGGATTTCCAGAATGGAGTTGGGGAATGGGTGGGGATGGGACGGCCTGCAAGGCCGAGCCATCCCTGTCCAAGGGTAGCCGAAAATTCCGGCTGCCGTCCAGGTATTTGGCGCAGGTTCCGGCACCCTGCGGGGGCTCTGTCGCCGATCGGCGATCCCTAGAGGACGAGCGCGTTGGTCGGCGTGCAACTCGAAACGTCCACTCCTTGCACGGTGCGGCCGCAGGCGCCGGCGGGTGCGTTGAAGGTCAGCGATGCCGCGCCGCTCCCGTCGGTTCCAAGGATGGCCGCCAGGGTCGGGCGGCGCAGGCCGAGGGTCATGCCGCTGCAGGGATTGCCGCTTTGGACGAACGTTCCGGCCGGCCCGTGCAGCACCGCCACGAGCGCGTGGGCGGTGCAAAACGTCAGATCCAGGCGCGTGGCGCCGGGGCAGGCGCCGGTGCGGGCGAGGGTGGGGGCGCCGCCGCGGACGAACACGTGGTCGTCCAGCATGGGGCTCCAGGTCCAGGACTGGCTCTGAATCTGCACCGAGCCGATCGCGGCCGCTGCGAAGGCGAAGGGAACGCCCGCGGGGCCGGGCACAGCGAGGGGGGCCGAGGCATGGATCAGAGCCCCGTTGCCGTCGAACACGGAGACGACGGCGGAGTCCGGATAGCCCTGAAATGCGCGCAAGTCGAAGGAAACCGAGTTGACGGGCGCGTCGTACTGGAGGATCAGGAGGCCGTCGCCGCTGTTCGCCATCAGGTTCTGCGTCGGCATCCCGTAATAATTCTGGCCGTTCCACTGCAGGGATCCGGCGTTGCAGGAGTAGACGCAGCCGTCCTGCACGAGGCCTGGCCCCTGGCCGTTGACGAAGGAGTTCTCGTCCAGATCGGTGACGCTGAGAGTTTCGGCGCCGCCGAGGACCAGGAAGAAGGACTCGAAGTCCTCGACGGTGGTGGCGAGTGCGCGGCCGCCCGAGGAGGCGCCGGCGGGAGCAGCCTGGGCGCCGAGCCCGGCGGCGATGCCGAGCGCGGCGCAGAGTCCGGCAAGGGGACGGAGGAGCGCCTGCCTGGCAGGCGCTCCCGAATCGGGCGGCAATCGGCTCACAGTTGCAGCACGTTGCTGGTGTTGCACGAGCTCAGATCCACGACCTGAACGTAGCGGCCGCAGACTCCCGGCGGCAAATTGCCGGTGACGTTCGCCGTGCCGCTGCCGTTGGCGCCGACCACCAGGACCAAGCTCGGAGTTCCGCCCAGGCCGAGCACGGTACCGCCGCAGATGAATTGCGGAGGAATGACGAAGCCGCCGGTGCTCGCCGACAGTGCCAGGGCCACGCTGCCGCCCGGAGTGGCGTTCTGCACCGTGAGAGTGATCGGGCCGGGGCAGGAGCCCTGCTTGCTCAGCGACACGCCGCCGCCCGCGATCGAGACGTTGTCCACGTAGGCCGCGCCGTCCATCCAGTCGCCGATCACGGCGCGGTCGAAACTGGCGTTGGTGACGATGCCGGCGAAGAAGCCCATGCCGGATCCGGCGAAGTTGCTGCTCGCGTAGACCAGGGTGTTGCCGGAATAAAGGTCAATCACCAGCGCCCCCGGGAAGTCCACGCCGATCGCATTCTGCGGTGAACTGAACACGATTTGCATGTCGCCGGTGCAGTCGACACCCACGCCGTCCGTCACGAAGGCGTTGGTGAAGAAAACCGTGTCATTGGCTTGAGTGAAGGTCATGCCGATGGACTGGTACTGCGTCGTGATGACTGTGCCGCTGCCGTAGCCAGTGAAGGGAGCGGTGCTGACGCCGCCGACGGCCGCTTCCCACGTGGGGCGGTCGGTGTATTCGGTGGCCTGCGCGAGGCCGGGGAGGAGGATGAGGAGGGAGAGGAGCATGCTGAGGCCAGTATAGGCCGGGAATTGTCAGGCGCCGCGCGGCAGGACCAGGCAGACCAGCAGGCCGGCCGCGCGGCGCCACTGGCCGCGCGCCTCCTGGAGCGGTCCCGGCGCCGCCGGATGCAGTGCGAAGGACTCAGCCGGCGCGCCGAAACTCACGCTCAGCTCCTGAAAGCCGAGAAAAGAGCGCGTGAGCGGCTGCTGATATTTGTAGGCGGCCTCCTTGGCGCAGAAGAGCAGGCGGGCCCGGCGGCCGCGCTGCTCCGCCGGCTGCTCGCGCAGCCAGGCGCGCTCGGCGGGAGTGCAAACCCGCTGCCACAGCGGCTCGGCCAGATCCTCGTCGGGCTCGCAGTCCAGGCCCAAGCCGGCGCAGCGCGCGCGCGGCGCCACCGCGACGAGGCAGAACTCGTCCGTGTGGCTGATGCTGCCGGTCAGATGCTGCGGCCACAGCGGCTCGCGCGCGCCGCCGGACAGCAGGTCGTGCGCGGCGACGCCGAGGCGCGCCAGCGCCGCGCGCGCGGCGGCGCGTCCGCTCAGGAATTCGCGCTGCCGCTTCGGCGCCGCGCCCGCAACGAGAGCGCGCTCGGCGGCGCTGGTCTCGGACGGCTCCGGCAGGCGCACCGGCTGCAGTTCGAACTCGATCCCGGGCGGAAAGAAGCCGGCGAGATCCGCGCGCGCGATCATCGGCGGCGTCCGCGCTCGGCGCTCACCGCCGCTCCTCGGCCAGCAACTGCAGCAGGTAGCTGCCGTAGCCGGAATTTTTCAGCGGCGCGGCCAGGCGCTTGAGCTGCGCGGCGTCGATGAAGCCCATGCGCCAGGCGATCTCCTCGGGACAGGCGATCTTCATGCCCTGGCGCTTCTCCACCGTCTGCACGAAGGAGCTGGCTTCGAGCAGGGAATCGCAGGTGCCGGTGTCGAGCCAGGCGAATCCGCGGCTCAGCATCGTCACCTCGAGGCTGCCGTCCTCCAGATAGAGGCGGTTGAGGTCGGTGATCTCCAGTTCGCCGCGCGCGCTGGGCTGCAGGCGCTGCGCGAAGGCCGGGGCGCGCCCGTCGTAGAAGTAGAGGCCGGTCACGGCGAAGGGCGAGCGCGGCTGCTTCGGCTTCTCCTCGAGACTCGTGACCTTGCCGGCCGCGTCGAATCCGACGATGCCGTAGCGCTGCGGATCCTGCACGCGGTAGGCGAAGACCGTCGCGCCGTGCTCGCGCGCGGCCGCTGCGCGCAGCAGCTCGGTGAAGCCGCGGCCGTAGAAGATGTTGTCGCCGAGCACCAGGGCGCTGGGCGCGCCGGCCAGAAAGGCCTCGCCGATCCGGAGCGCCTGCGCCAGCCCGTCCGGCGACTTCTGCACCGCGTACTCGATGCGCAGGCCCCACGCGGCGCCGTCGCCGAGAAGTTCCCGGAAGCGCGGCGTGTCCTGCGGCGTGCTGATCACCAGGATCTCGCGGATGCCCGCCAGCATCAGCACGCTGAGCGGGTAGTAGATCATCGGCTTGTCATAGACCGGCAGCATCTGCTTCGACACGCCGCGCGTGATCGGATGCAGCCGCGTGCCGGATCCGCCGGCCAGGATGATTCCCTTGCGGGCTAGCGCCATGCGTAGTTCCGCTCCATCCACGCACGATAGTCGCCGGTGCGCACGGATTCGACCCAATCCGGATTCTCCAGATACCACTGCACGGTGCGCCGCAGGCCGGTCTCGAAGCTCTCCAGCGGCTTCCAGCCCAATGCGCGCGCAGTGGCCGAGGCGTCGATGGCGTAGCGGAAGTCGTGGCCGGGGCGGTCGCCGACGAAGCGGATCAAGCGCTCGCGCGGTCCTTGCGGCAGCGCCGGGCAGAGTTCGTCGAGCAGGGCGCAGATCGCGCGGACCACGGTCAGATTGTCGCGCTCGGCGCCGCCTCCGAAGAGATAGGTGCTGCCGGCCTGCCCCTGGCAGGCCGCAGCCCAGATGCCGCGCGCGTGATCGTCCACGTAGAGCCAGTCGCGGACGTTGGCGCCGCGGCCGTAGACCGGCAGCTCCTTGCCCTCGCGGCCGTGGAGGATCATCAGCGGGATCAACTTCTCCGGGAACTGGCAGGGCCCGTAGTTGTTGGAGCAGTTGGTGACGGTCACCGGCAGGCCGAAGGAGCGGCCCCAGGCGCGCACCAGATGGTCGGCGCCGGCTTTCGAGGCGGAATAGGGCGAACTCGGGTCGTAGGGCGTATCCGGCCGGAACGCGCCCTCGGCGCCGAGGCTGCCGAAGACCTCGTCGCTGCTGACGTGGACGAAGCGGAAGGCCGCCTGCGCGGCGGCCGGCAGGCGGCTCCAGTGCTCGCGGGCGGCCTGCAGCATCACGGCGGTGCCGAGCACGTTGGTCTGCACGAACGCGATCGGGCCGGCCAGCGAGCGGTCCACGTGCGTCTCCGCCGCTAGATGCAGCACGCAGTCGGGCCGGAATTCGCGGAACGCGGCGGCGACGGCCGCGGCGTCGCACACGTCGCCGCGGAGAAACTGGTAGCGCGGGTCGCCGGCGACCGATTCCAGGGACTTCAGATTGGCGGCGTAACTGAGGGAGTCGAAATTCAGCACCTGCGCGCGGGTCGAGGCCAGCAGGTGCCGCACGACGGCCGAGCCGATGAATCCGGCTCCTCCGGTCACCAGGACGCGCGCGGACTCCATGGGACGCCATTCTAGGCGGGTGCCGCTCCGGAAGCGCCGGACGGCCGGATGCGGGGGACGCAAAGCCTTGCGCAGCATGGCCTTCGGCGCTCACGGGAAATCCGCGGGATTTCACACCCCGGTCCGGAGATTTCGGGCATCCTGGTTCTCCGTCCCTGCGCCGCTATCCGCCCCCTGGCTGAAGCGCAGCGGCACGCTACCCATGAAAAAAATCCTCTTATTCCTCGCGCTCAGCGCTCTCACCGCACCCGCCGCCGCGCAAAACCTCTTCCGCGCCAGCCTCAACGGCGCGCAGGAGACTCCGCCGAACGCCTCGGCCGCCGCCGGCTGGGGCACTGCCGTGCTCAACACGGCGGGCACCGTCACCTACCACGTCGAGGTGATCGGCCTGACTCCGACGATGGCCCACATTCACGTGGGAGCGCCGGGAGTGGCGGGCGGCATCATCGTCACTCTCGCCGGCGGCCCGAACGTCTGGGCCGGAACCTCGCCGCCTCTCTCCGCGGCCGACCAGGACGCCCTGCGCGCGGGCGGCACCTACTTCAACGTGCACACCGCCGCGTTCCCGGGCGGCGAGATCCGCGGCCAGATCCTGCCTTCGCCTTCCGACTTCGCGGCGAAGATCGACGGCGCGCAGGAGACGCCGCCGAGCGGCAGCGCCGCCACCGGCGACGGCACCTTCGTCGTCAATCCGGACCGCTCGATCACCTACAGCGTCTTCACTTCGGGGCTGAGCGCCACGGCCGCGCACATCCACGCCGGTCCGGCCGGAACCGCCGGAGGCATCCTGTTCCCGCTGGTCGGCGGACCGGCGAACTTCGCCGGCACGACCCCGCCGATGACGACGGCGCAGTACGAGATGCTGCAGGCCAAGGGGATGTACGTGAACGTCCACACCGTCGCGTTCCCGGCCGGCGAGATTCGCGGCCAGATCCTGTCCGACGGCGAGCCCTACGGATTCGGCTGCCCGGGCGTTGGCGGGCACGATGCGCAGCTGCTCGTGGTCGGCGCGCCGCTCGCGGGCACGGGCGTCAAGCTCGCGGTGCTCGGCGGCATGCCGGGCGGCAATGGCATGGTGGGCATCAGCCCGGCGCCGACCGCCACGCTGATCGCCGGCTGCCAGGTCTTCATCAAGATTCCGACCCTGGCGACCATTCCGATCGCGCTCGACGGCGCCGGCAACCAGTCGGTGCTGCTGAACCTGCCGAATCTCGCGGCTGATCGCACGGTGTACCTGCAGTTCGGCGGCCTGATGGGCGGCCTCAGCTACACCAGCAACGGCCTCGCCCTCACGGTCGAGGTTCTGTAGACCGCATTCCGAGTTCGCGCCGCGCCTGCATCCGCAGGCGCGGCATTTTCAATTCCGGCGCCATGCGCAGCTCGTCGAGCGGGGGGGGCGGATGAGCCAGCCATTCGTCGAAGCGGCCCGGCTGCTTCCCGCCGGCCAGGCGGCGGTACCAGCGGGCGCGGATCTCCGCGCGCTCGCCGTCTGACAAATCGCCGCGCATCTCCGGGCAGGCGTCGAAGAGGCGCTGCAGCAGCAGCGCGGCCGAAACCGACAGGTTCAGCGATTCCATGAAGCCCGCCATCGGCAGATAGAGCCGGCGATCCGCGGCGGCGAGAGCCTCGGCGCTGACGCCGTCGGCCTCGCGGCCGAAAATCAGCGCCAGCTTGGCCGGCAGCGGCGCCAGGCGCGCGGGCTCGGCCGGCTCGGCGCTGGGGGAGAGGTCGGTGGCCCAGATCGTCCAGCCCTCCGCCTTCAGCGCCGCGACGCAGGCGGCGGGATCGGCGAAGCGGCGCAGGTCCAGCCACTGCGCGGCGCCGCGCGTGACGCCGGGCGACATCGCCTCGCTGGCGCGTCCGCCGCCCTCGACCAGCGCCACCTTCTGCACGCCGAAGGCTTCGGCGGTGCGCAGCACGGCCTGGCGGTTGTGCTCGTCGGCGCAGCGCTCCAGCGCCACCAGCAGGCGCCCGGTGCGCCGGGCCAGCACCGCTTCGGCGCGGCGCAGGCGGCGCGGGGCTTCCGCTTCCTCAGTCATGCGGCTCGGACGGCGCGGGCGGCGGGGGAATTGCCAGAGCGGGCCCGTCCTTGCGCTCCGAGGGCGGCAGCACTTCGCGCAGGATCTTCTCGATCCGCTCGGCTTGCTCGATGCCCTTGTCGAACTGGAAGACCAACTGCGGCGCGGTGCGCAGCTGCAGGTCGCGCGCCACCTCGGTGCGCAGGAAGCCGTGCGCGTGCTCGAAGAGGCTCTGGGTGCGCGGGCGCTCGGCCGCGTCGAACACCGACCAGCGCACGGTGGCCACGGTCAGGTCGCTGGTGATGGACACGCCGGTGATGGTGATGAAGCCCAGCCGCGGATCCTTCATGCCGTGCACCAGCAGCTCGGCGATCTTTTGCTGGATGCGCTTCGCGATCTGCTTCTGCCGTTTGTCGCTGGCCAAGGCTGCCTCCGCCGCGCGCCGCGCGGCGCCGGATCAGGCTCCGGCCTCGGCCGCGCCGGCGTCCGCGCCGCCCGAGACGGACACGGCCTCGATGACGTCGCCGACCTTGATGTCCTCGAAGTTCTTGACTTTGAGGCCGCATTCCTTCGGCGCCTCCACTTCGCGCACGTCGTCCTTGAGGACGCGCAGCGAGTCGAAGGGCGCTTCGTAGATCTTCTTGCCGTCGCGGATCACGCGCGCCACGCAGTTGCGGCGCAGCACGCCGCTGATCACGCGGCAGCCGGCCACCGCGCCCCAGCGCGACGAGCGGAAGATCTGCAGCACCTCGGCGCTGCCGATCACCGACTCGACGGCCTCGGGCTCGAGCTTGCCGGCGATCTCCTTCTCCACGGCCTCGAACAGCTCGTAGATGACCTCGTACTCGCGGACGGCCACGCGCACGCGCTCGGCCTCCTTGCGCGCCTTGCCTTCCGGCACGACGTTGAAGGCCAGGATGGCGGCCTTGGCGGTGCTGGCCAGCAGGACGTCGGACTCGGTGACGCCGCCGACCGCGGCGTGCATGACCTCGATGATGACGTCTTCGTTGCCCAGCTCCTCGAGGGTCTTCTTGATGACCTCCAGGGATCCCTGGGCGTCGGCCTTCAGCACGTAGCGCAGGCGCTCGACCTGCGACTCGTCGAGCTTGTCGAAGAGGTTGGCGGCGGTGACGTTGGCGGACTTCTCGCGGCGGTCGCGCTCGGTCTTGAGCAGCGCGCGCTTCTCGGCCACGTCCTTCGCCGACTGCAGCTCGTCCACCACGTAGAACTTCTCGCCGATCGGCGGCAGCTCCTCGAGGCCGAGGATCTGCACCGGCGTGCCCGGCCCCGCCTCCTTGAGCGGCTTGCCGGCGTGGTCGAACATGAGGCGGATCTTGCCGTAGGTGGTGCCGGCCAGCACCACGTCCTTCGTGCGCAGAGTGCCGTCCTGCACCAGCACGGTGGCGACCTTGCCCTTGCCCTTCTCCAGCGTCGCCTCGAGCACCACGCCGAGGGCGTCGCCGCTCGGGTGCGCCTTGAGGCCGAGCAGTTCGGCCTCGAGCAGGATGCGCTCGAGCAGCGCGTCGATGCCCGTCTTACGCAGCGCGCTGACCTCGATCACGCCGGTGCTGCCGCCCCATTCCTCGGGCTGCAGGCCCATGCCCGAGAGCTGGGACTTGATCCTCTCCGCGTTGGCGCCGGGCATGTCGATCTTGTTGATCGCCACCACCACCGGCACGCTGGCCGCGCGCGCGTGCGCGGCGGCTTCCTCGGTCTGCGGCATGATGCCATCGTCGGCGGCGACCACCAGGACGGCGATGTCCGTGGCGCGCGCGCCGCGCTGGCGCATGCCGGTGAAGGCCTGGTGGCCCGGAGTGTCGAGGATCGTGACCGATTTGCCGTTCGGCAGGGCCGCCACGTAGGCGCCGATGTGCTGCGTGATGCCGCCGGCCTCCTTGGCCGCGACGCGAGTCGAGCGGATGGCGTCGATCAGCGAGGTCTTGCCGTGGTCCACGTGGCCGAGGAAGGCGATGACCGGCGGGCGCGGGGACAGCGTGCTGTCGTCCACCGCGTGGCGCACCGCCTGGATCTCGGCCAGCAGCTCGGCCTCGAGGTCGGTCTCCGCCTTGATGCGGACGCCGACGTCGAACTCTTCGGCCAGCAGCTCGATGGTGTCGGCGTCGAGGGCGGCGTTGATGTTCGACATCACGCCGAGCTCCATCAGGCGCTGCAGCAGGACGGTCACCGGGATGCCGGTGCCGCCGGAGAAGGACTTCACCGTCACCGGCGGCTCGAGCACGATCTGGTGCTTGCGCTCCAGCGTGCTGCTTTCCTTCGGGCGCACGCGGCCGGCGCGGCGGTCGCGCATCTTCTCGCGCTGCTTCTGGCGCAGGTCGCGATGGCGCGTGCTCTCTTTTTCGCGCAGGTCGGTGAAGGTGGCGGTCTTGCGCTGGAGCTCCTGTTGGGTGCGGATCAGGCCGAGGGCGGCGAGGTCGATGCGGCCGACCCGCGTGGCCGCGCGCGGTTTCGGGGTCGGGATTCCGGTGGCGTCAGGGGTGACTTCGGTGGTGCCCGCGCCCGCGCCTGCTGCGCTGGCCGCGCCCGCGGCTTGCGCTGCGGCTCCGGTTTGCGCGTCCGGCTCGGCTCCTTGCTTCTCTCCCTTCTTCTCCGACGCCGGCGTTGCCGGCGAGCCCGCGGCGGGTGCCGCGGTGGCAGCCGGAAGACCGGCCGCCCGCTTCACCATCGGCCTCGGAGTCGGGGCCGGCGGCATCGGCGGACGCACGATCCTCGCCCCGGGCTGCGCTTCGGGCTTGGCCGGCGCGGCGGGGGGGGGAGTCGGCGCGGCCGAAGCGGCGGGCGCCTGAGGCGCCGGCTCCGCGCGCACGATCCGGATCGGCTGCTCGACCGCGGGCGCGGCCGGCGGCGAGGCGTCCTCGCTGGTGCGCGCCGTGCGCATCAGATCCGCCCAGGACGGGGCCGGAGCTTCGGCGCTCTCGTCCACCGCCGCGGCGGTCGCGCCCTCTCCGGCGGCCGGCTGCTTGTCGCTGCCGATCAGCCCGGCGCTCATCAGGCGCTGCTCGATGGTCGGAACGTCCCACTCGTCGAGCGAGGCCTGGTAGGAAGAAACCGGGAAGCCCACGCTCTTGAGGACGTCCACGAATTCGGCCGACTTGAAGCCGAACTTCTTCGCCAGGGTGAAAACCTTGACCTTGCTCAAGACCTAGGCTCCCTCCTCGGTGCGGGCGGGCTCGCTGGCCGGTCCCAGATCGGCGTCGCCCTCCTCGGCGGGAAAGTCCTGGCCGGCGGAAGGCATGGCGTCGTCGTCCTCGGCCGTGCCCGCGGCGCCAGCCGCGCTTCCTGGACGCGCCGCCTCGCCTCCTTCTTGGGCGAGGATTTCCGCTTCATACTCGGCGGGCGTCTTGAGCTCGATGCTCCAGCCGACGATGTCGCTGGCCAGCCGCACGTTGCGCCCGCCCATGCCGATCGCCAGCGGCTTCTGATCCTCGCTGACGAGCACGAAGACCGACTGGGTCTCCTCGTCGGGGAAGATGTGCTCGAGCGGGATGTCCTTGGCCGGCTTGAGCGCGTTCTGCACCAGCTCCTCGAGGGAGTCGGACCAGACGATGATGTCGATCTTCTCCTGGCGCAACTCGTCGTTGATGTTGCGAATGCGGGTGCCGCGCACGCCCAGGCAGGCGCCGACGCAGTCCACGCGCGGATCCATCGAATAGACGGCGACTTTCGAGCGATAGCCGGCGTCGCGCGCGACCTTCATCACGCGGATCACGCCCTCGGCGATTTCCGGAATCTCGACCTCGAAGAGCTTCTGCACGAACATCGGGTCCTTGCGCGACACGATGATCACGACGCGCGAGCCTTCCTTGCGCACTTCCTTGATCAGGATGCGGACGCGGTCGCCGACGTGCAGGCGCTCGTTCGGCACCCGCTCGGAGCGGGGGAGCAGGGCCTCGGTCTTGCCGGAGAGGGTGACGATGACGTTCGGGCCCTCCAGCTTGTGGACTTGGGCCGACACCACGGTGTTCAGCAGGCTCTCGAACTGTCCGAAGGTCTTGTCGCGCTCGGCCTCGCGGATCTTCTGCATGAAGACCTGCTTGGTGGTCTGGGCGGCGATGCGGCCCAGTTCCTCGGCCGAGGGCAGGGTGACGGAGCCGTCCGGCGCCTCGAGGGAGATGCCGCCGTCGCGGCGGTTGATGTGGACGGTCCAGCCCTCTTCCACGCCGACCTTCTTGCGGACGGCCATGCTGAGGGCCTCCTCCAGCGCGACAAAAAGGATCTCCCGATCCACTCCGCGTTCGCGGTGGATTGCGTCGATCATCCGGAGCACGTCGTCCTTGCGCATCGCCTTGTTCCTCCTTGCCGAACCAGGGTTGGGCCAGCGTCGGGAACCGGGATGCAAAACGGGTGAGGAGATGAACTCCCCACCCGCGCTGGACCGCAGCGGTTGCCGCGGGTGCATCCGGTTCGGATGCTGGCTTGTGCCAGGTGCTTTTCTGGCGACTGCCAGGAAAGCGCGGGGCATTGTAGCCCCCAAGCCCGCCGGGGGCAAGTCCGCGGGCCTGCTGCGCGGCCGCCGATTCGCGCCTAAGTCCTTGCGGCGCTTGGAGTTGCTGCCGCTAGAATCGTACCTGCGATGGCCGATTCCGCCGTCCCGACCATCCTCGTGAACGGCCGCCCGCAGGCCTGGCGCGCCGGCCTCACGGTCGCGCAGCTTCTGACCGACCTCGGCCTGCCGCAAGAGGGGGTCGCGGCCGAGCGCAACGGCCGGGTCGTGCGCCGCGCCGAGCGGGATCGCACGCTGCTCGAGCCGGGCGACGCTCTCGAGCTGGTGCGCCTCGTCGGCGGCGGCTGAAGGCGCGACAATCCCCGGGCTCCGTCCGCACCGTGTCCTCCACCGCCCTTCCCGACGACGCGCCGCTGCAGGTCGGCGCCTTCCGCTTCCGCTCGCGCCTGTTCCTGGGCACGGGCAAGTACGCCACGTACGCGCTGATGCGCGACGCCTTGGAGGCCTCTGGCACGGATTGCGTGACGGTGGCGGTGCGCCGGATTCCGGCCGACGAAAAGCCCGGCGAGCGCTTCCTGGACTTCATCGACCGGAAACGTTTCACCATTCTGCCGAACACCGCGGGCTGCTTCGACGCCGACACGGCGGTGCGCGCCGCGCGCCTCGCGCGCGAGTTGCTCGACACCGACCTGCTCAAGCTGGAGGTGCTCGGCGACAAGAAGACCCTGCTGCCCGATCCGGTGGACACGCTGCGCGCGACCGAAATCCTGGCGCGGGAGGGATTCACCGTGATGGTCTACGCCAGCGACGACGTGCGCCTGGCCAAGCGCCTGGAGGACGCCGGCGCCGCCGCCGTGATGCCCGCGGGCTCGCCGATCGGCAGCGGTCTGGGCATCCTCAATCCGGTGAACGTGCGCCTCATCGTCGAGCAGGCGCGCGTGCCGGTGATCGTCGACGCCGGCGTCGGCCAGGCCAGCGACGTGGCGGTGGCGATGGAGCTCGGCTGCGACGGCGTGCTGCTCAACACCGCCGTCGCCGCGGCGCAGGATCCGGTGCGCATGGCGCACGCGGTGCGCCTGGCCTGCGCCGCCGGCCGCCACTCCTTCCTCGCCGGACGCATGGCGAAGCGCCTGATGGCGGCGCCTTCCTCGCCGACTGAAGGAGTGATCGGCGCCAGCGCGTGATCGGCGGGCTCGCCGGACTGCTCGGCCGCCTGATCCTCTTCGGACTCGGCGCGCTGGCCTCGGCTCTGGCGCTGGCGCGCCTGGCCCGGCGCGGCCGCGAGCTGCCGGCGCCGGTGCGCGTGCAGGCGTGGTCGCTGCTGGCCGCCGCCGGCGTCTTCCTCGCGGCGCAGGCCGCACTGCCCTTCGCGCTGCCGGCGCCGCCGAATCCAGCCCACCCCTGGAATCTCGCGCGGGTGCTGCTGTCCCTGCTCGCGGCGGTGCTGACGATTCTGGTCGGCAGCGGCCGGCCGCGCTGGTTCCTGCCCGCGCCCGAGCGCCGGCCGCTGCGCTTCGCCTTCTTCGCCTACGCCGCCGCCCTGCCGGTCCTGCTCGGCTTCTACCTGCTCTACGTGCAGTGCCTGAGCTATTTCGGCGTGGACCTGCAGCACGAAGTGCTCAGCGGCTTCGGCGGCCTCGATGCGCAGGAGAAGTGGCTGTCCCTGGTTCTGGTGGTGCTGGCCGTGCCGGTGGTGGAGGAGGCGTTCTTCCGCGGATTCGTCTTCGCCGGCCTGGCCGCCGATCCGCGCCTCGGCCCCTTCCGGGCGCTGTTCCTCTCCTCCCTGGTTTTCGGACTGGCGCACCCTCCCGTGATGTGGCTGCCGGCGCTGGGCCTGGGCGGCCTCTTCGGATGGGTCCATTGGCGGGTTGGCGACCTGCGGGCGCCGATCCTGCTCCACGTCCTCCACAACGGTCTCGTCTGCCTCTGGACGCTCCTCTAGGTCCGGGGGCGCCTTCCGTCGGATCGCGGGAGGAAGCCGGGCGCGGGCCGCGTCAGAATGGGGGCATGGTCACCCTCCGGCCGTTTCTCCTGCCGGCGCTGGCCGCCGCGCTTTGCAGCGGCGCCTGCCAGAGTTCCTCCATCCAGCGCGGGGACGACTACTTCCTGCGCGGCGACTATCTCGGCGCCTACGAGGCCTACAGCCAGGCCGGCGATCCGGAGTCGGACGAGGAATTGGCCGCGCGCCTGGAGCGCACGCGCTGGTTCCTGATCGAGGACGGCATCCGCCAGCTGCTGGACCGCTGGGAGGTGCAGGCCGCGCTCGACGTGATTCCGCGCGTCACCGCCATGGCGCCCGCCGACCGCCGCCACGTGCTGGTGGATTTCCAGCGCCGCGCCTCGCACCAGCTCGGCATCATCCACGCGCAGCTCGGATACGAACTGCTGGAGGCGGGAGAGGTGGACGCGGCCCTGCGCGAATTGACGATCGCCGTGGCCTGGAATCCGACCGACGAGACTTCCAGCCAGCTGCTGCAGCGCACCGCCGCGCGCCTCGAGCGCGAAGGCCGCCTGGGCGAGGCCTTCTACTTCGAAGGCATGGAGAACGTGCGCAACGGCTACGACCTGCGCGCGCGCGCCTCCTTCCACCACGCCGCCGGCCTGCTCGGCTCGGCCAGCCGCGCGCAGGCGCGATTCGAGGCGATGACCCAGGACATGGCGGCGAGCCAGCGCGCCGAGGCCGCGATGTATCTGCAGTCGGGATTGCTCGGCCCGGCCTATCTCAGCCTCCGCACGGCCGAGCGCCTCGATCCGGATGCGCCGGAAACCCACGTCCTGGCCGAGCAGCTGGACCGCAAGGTGCGCAGCGCGCAGGCGCTGATCGGCGCCGACGTTTCGATTCGCGGCGGCCGGCCGGACGACGCGGCCGAGTACCTGGCCGAGCTCGAGGCCAACGCCGTGGCGGCCTACGAGCCGGAGGCGCGCAAACTCACCGAACGCAACCTCGAGCTGATCCTCGACCAGGACTACAAGCGCGCCCGCGCCTACGAACTGGACGAGCAAGCGCTGCGCGCGGCCGAGCTCTACAAGGAAATCGCCGGGCGCACCGAAGGCTTCAGCTGGGCCGACACGGCCCTCCGTCTCTCGAACCTCGAAGGACGCATCGCCAACGCGGCGAAAAGCTACGCAGCGGCGCTGGCCGCTCAAGCCGCCGGCAACGATGCCGAGTACCGCGCGCGCCTGGAAGAAACGGTGCGCTTCGCCAGCGACTACGAAGACGCCCTCCTGCGCCTCGCCCAAGTTCGCGCCCAGCCGGCTCCGATGCCGGAGTAGCGGCTCTCTTCGTTGCCACGACGGCGCGGACCGAGCCCCGGACCCCGCGCCGCCAGAACAGAGGATCAGACGACAAAAACCGGAATGGTGGAGACGATGGGAGTCGAACCCACGACCTTCGCATTGCGAACGCGACGCTCTACCAACTGAGCTACGTCCCCAACCGGATGCTTGAAGGGGGCATAGCATAGCGATCCCAGGCCCTTCGTCCATGACCCGCATCCGCGTCGCCGCACTGCCTTTCGACGTCCGCCCCGGCGCGGTGGCGGCGAATTTGGAGGCGGCGCTGGACGGTGTGGATCGGGCGGCGGCGGCGGGGGCGCGGCTGTTGTGCTTGCCGGAGAAGTGGACCACTTCTTTTCTGCCCTCTTATGGCCGCGCGTTGCGGGAGGAGAGTGAGGCGGCTCTGCAGGCGGTGCACGCGCGGGCGCTCGAGCGCGGCATCGTGGTGGCGGGATCGGCGCCGGGCGGGGGCACGGCGCGCAAGCCCGCGAATCAGGCGCACGTGCTCGGGCCGGGCGGCGACCGGCGGCCCTACGAGAAGCGGATGCTCTTCTCGCCGACCGGCGAAGGCCGCCAGGTCGCGCGCGGGCACGGCCTGCCGCCGACGCTGCGCGTGGCGGGCGTCGGCCGGGTCTGCGTGCTGATCTGCTACGACCTGCGCTTTCCGGAAGTCACGCGCGCGGCGCTGCACGGCGGCGCCGATCTGACCTGCGTGCCGGCTCAGTGGCCGACGCCGCGCGCGGAGGTGTGGGAACTGCTGGCGCGCGCGCGCGCGGCGGAAAACCAACAATGGCTGCTGACCTGCAACCGCGCGGGCCGGGCCAGCCTGGGCGACGTCCGGCCGGCGCTGGAGTTTCCGGGAGCGGCGCTGCTCGTGGACCCTTACGGCGTGGTGAGCGCTCGCTCCGACCGGGGCGAATTGCTGCTGGGAGAGGTGGATTTCGCCGTGGCCGAGGAAGCGCGGCGGAAGGTGCCCTGCGCGCGCGACCTCAAGCGCGCCGGGCTGTGGCCCGAGTAGAATTCTCGGCCATGACCGAAGTCTTCCTCGCCGGGGCCTGCCGCACGCCGATCGGGAAATTCCAGGGCGGGCTGTCCAGCCTGCGCGCGCCGGAGCTGGGCGCGCTGGCAGTGGCCGAGGCGCTGCGCCGCGCCGGAGTGAAGGCCGAGAACGTGGACGAGGTGATTCTCGGCTGCGTGCTGCAGGCGGGACTGGGCCAGAATCCGGCGCGCCAGGCCGCGCGCGGCGCCGGGATTCCGGACACGGTGCCGCCCTTCACCGTCAACAAGGTCTGCGGCTCGGGGCTGAAGTCGGTGATGCTGGCGGCGCAGGCGATCCGCGCCGGCGACGCGCAGCTGATCGTGGCCGGCGGCATGGAGAGCATGTCGAACGCGCCGTATCTGATGCCGGCGGCGCGCAACGGCGCGCGCCTGGGCGACGCGAAGTTGGTGGACGCGATGATCCACGACGGCTTGTGGGACGCGTATTCGAATCAACACATGGGTCTGACCGGCGAGCTGGTGGCGAAGGAGTACGGCATCGATCGCGCGGCGCAGGACGCCTTTGCGGTCGAGAGCCATCGCCGGGCCGCCGCGGCGACCGCCGCGGGCAAGTTCAAGGCCGAGACCTTCTCCGTCACCCTGCCGGCCAAGAAGGGTGATCCGGTCGTGGTGAGCGCCGACGAAGGCATCCGCGCCGACGCCAGCCAGGAGGGCATGGCGAAACTGCGCGCGGCATTTGTCAAAGACGGCACGGTGACTGCCGGCAACGCTTCCCAGATCAGCGACGGCGCTTCGGCGATTGTGGTCGCCAGCGCCGAGGTGGTGAAGCGCCTCGGCCTCAAGCCGCTCGCGCGCGTGACCGGCTACGCCGCCGGCGGCATGGCGCCGGAGTGGGTGATGATGGCGCCCAAGGCCGCGGTGGAGAACTGGGAAGCGAAGACCGGGCTGAAGCGCGGCGCGATGGATCTGATCGAGATCAACGAGGCCTTCGCCAGCGGCGCGTGCGCGCTGACGAAGACTCTGGCGCTCGACCCGGCGAAGATCAACGTCAACGGCGGCGCGGTGGCGCTCGGCCACCCGATCGGCGCCAGCGGCTGCCGCATCCTCACCACGCTTCTGTTTGCCCTCAAAGACCGCGGCGGCCGGCGCGGCCTCGCCACCCTCTGCCTGGGCGGCGGCAACGCCGTGGCCCTCTCCGTGGAACTCGTCTGACATGAGCAACGCACTGAACGTCACCGTGATCGGCGCCGGGACCATGGGGAACGGCATCGCCCAGACTTTTGCCGCGCACGGGCATGCCGTGACGCTGGTGGACGCGGTGCCGGCCGGGCTGGAGCGGGGGATGAAGACCATCCGCGGCTCGCTCGACCGCTTCGTCAAGAAGGGGACGCTGCCGCAGGCCGAGTCCGACGCGATCTTCGCGCGCGTCAACCCGAGCGGCGATCTGGCAGCGGCGGTGAAGGGCGCCGACCTGGTGGTCGAGGCCGTGTTCGAGAAGGAGGAAGTGAAGAAGGAGGTGTTCCGGCAACTGGACGCGCACGCGCCGGCCGGCTGCATCCTGGCGACGAACACCTCTTCGATTTCGATCACCGCCATCGCCACCGCGACGAAGCGGCCCGAGAGCGTGATCGGCATGCACTTCATGAACCCGGTGCCGCTGATGAAGCTGGTCGAGATCATCCGCGGCGAGAAGACCAGCGACGCGACCGTCGCGCGCACCAAGGCGCTGGCCGAGGGCGTCGGCAAGACGGTGGGAGTGGCGCAGGACTACGCCGGCTTCATCAGCAATCGCGTGCTGATGCCGATGATCAACGAGGCCTGCTTCTGCCTGCACGAGGGCGTGGCGACGCGCGAGGACATCGACGTGATCATGAAGCTGGGCATGAACCACCCGATGGGCCCGCTGCAGCTCGCCGATTTCATTGGCCTCGACGTCTGCCTCAACATCCTCGACTACATGCACCAGGAATTCGGCGACCCGAAGTTCCGCGCCGCGCCCAACCTGCGCCGCATGGTCGCCTCCGGCAAGCTGGGCCGGAAGTCGGGCGAGGGCTTCTACAAGTACGAAGCCTAGGCGCCGCGTCTCACTCCCCGACGTAGCCCAGGAAGTGGTTGACGGCGGCCTGCGCCGCGCCCATCGCGGTGTGCACGAGCTTGGGCCACAGATCGCGCTCGAGCGCGCGCTCGACTTCGGGGCTCAGGTGTTCGCTGACCGCGTCGATGGGGCGCAGCTCGAAGGGATCGGCCTGGACGTCGAACTGCCGCAGCGCGACCGGATCGACGCCTTTTTCGTTCCAGCGGCCGACCCACTTGATCGCGCCGGCGCGCACCGTGACCTCCAACTGCTGCGCTCCGGTGTGCTCGCGCGCGGGCGCGGGCGCCGGCACGAGTTCGTCCGGCGCGCGGGAGCCGTTCTGCGCCACGCCGTCGGCCGGGGCCAGCACGCTGACGCCGGTCATCTCCGGCGGCACGCGCAGTCCGGCGAGCGTGAGGAACGTGGGCGCCACGTCCTGCAGATGCGGAACCCAGGTCAGCTCGCCGGGCGGCACGTTCGCGCCCCACAGCAGGAAGGGCACGCGCAGGTTCTCCTCCCACAGGCCGTTGGCGTGCTCCATCAGGCCGTGCTCGCCGAACATCTCGCCGTGGTCGGCGGTGATCAGGAACACGGTGGGCCGCCCGGTCTGCCGCACCGCCTCGACGTAGCGCGCCAGGCACTCGTCGGTGTACATCACCTCTTCGAGGTAGATCTGGTGGCAGCGCGCCGCGGCGGCGCGCGCCTTCGCAGCTTCCTCCGGATCGGGCGAGGCCAGCGCCTTCTCGATGCGGTCCAGGTGCGAACTGTGGATCGGCGAATTGCGCCCCGGCAGCAGGGAATCCTGCGACTCTCCGTCGCCGGCCAGGCGCCCGCGGTATTCCTCCGGCGCCAGGTAATCCGTGTGCGGGTCCATGAAGTGGACGAAGTGGAAGAAGGGCCGGTCTCCGGCGGCGAGCTCGGCCAGCTGCTCGACCGCCGCGCTCAGCGTGCGCTCGCCGAGCGGATCGGACCGGCGCGCCCATTCGCCGCGGAAGAAGAGCTGGCCGAAGATCATCACGCCCATCTGCTCGGAGGTGCAGCGGCCGATCCACGTGTGCTCGTTCAGCCAGGGCACGAGGAAGAAGCCGAAGGTGGCCAGCGCGATCGGCTGCTCGCTGTGCAGGTCGTAGCCGCGATCCATGCCGGTGATCGGACCGATCAGGCCGTTGGAGATGGTGGCGGCCGTGAGATAGCCGGCGTCGCGCAGATCCTGCGCCAGGAAGCGCAGGTCGCTGGGCGGCACTTCGCTGTTGTGACGCACGCCGTGCGCCATCGCATCGCGGCCCGTCAGCATGCCGACGTGGCCGGGCAGCGTCTGGTCGCTGGAGGAGAGCGCGTAGTGGGCCCACAGCGCTTCCTGCGCGCGCAGGGCGCCGGCGAACGGAGCGGGCGCGGTCGGCACGTCGGGGCGGGCGGGATCCGCGAACAGCGCGTCGGCGCGCAGCGTGTCCACCGAGATCAGCACCAGGTCCGGCGCGCCGGGGGGGGGCGCCGGCCGGCTGCCGTTCTCCTCGAGGCGGCGCTCATCCAGCTTCGCTTCGGCCGAGCGCAGCACCGGCACCTGGCCCGCCATCATCAGCGCCACCAGCAGAACGCCGGCCGGCACGGCGAAGAGCGCGCCGGCCCAGCGCAGCGGCAGGCCTGGACGCGCCTTCCAGAACACCAGCAGGGCCAGCACCAGCGCGCAGGAGTGCGCCAGCGCCACGGCGACGAAGCCCGGCTCGGTGCCGAGAACGCGGAAGAGCGCGTGCAGCCAGGGCGCGAGACCGACGAAGCAGCCCAGCGCCAGGCCCGTGATCGGCTGCAAAGGTTTGGAGCGCAGGCAGAGCGCGGAGAGCGCCAGCACCAGTCCGACCAGGCACCATGCGCCGAGCACCGAATAAGCCATCACCGGCAGGCGCAGCATCGCCGCCACGCCGCCCGGCTGGAACCAGCCGTCGAGGAGCGCCAGCCAGCCGCTGACCGCAAAGGCCGCAAGCGCCGCGTGCATCCAGCCCTGCGCCGCGCCGGGGTTTCCCTTCGCCATCGCTTGGGATTCTATCCCGGCCCCCCTATGGATTAGAATGGTGGACTTCGCCGGTCCGGCGCAGATGCGCGGACCTGGCGGCGAGAAAATGCAATTTGCCCTCACCGACGAACACGAAATGATCCGCGCCTCGGCGCGCGAATACGCCGAGCGCCACGTCCAGCCGCAGGCCGCGCGCCTCGACGCCGAGGAGCGCTTCCCGGAGGAGGCCCTGCGCGCCGCCGCCGAGGCCGGATTCCTGGGTTTGACGGTCCCGGAGGCCTACGGCGGCTCAGGCCTGGGCAATCTGCACTGCTCGCTGCTGCTGGAGGAGGTCAACGCCGCCGACGCCTCGGTCGGTGTGACTTTGTCGGTTCACATGTCCCTGATGTGCTCGATGCTCGTCAAGCACGGCAACGAGGACCAGAAGCGCCGCTGGCTGCCGCGCCTGGCCACCGGCGAGCTGCTCGGCGCCTACTGCCTGACCGAGCCGCAGGCCGGCTCCGACGCCGCGGGCCTGCGCACCCTGGCGAAGCGGGTGGAAGGCGGCTGGCGCCTGACCGGCACCAAGGCCTGGATCACCAGCGCCACGCACGCCGGATTGTTCGTGGTCTACGCCGTGACCGATCCGGCCGCGAAGAAGGGCTACGGCATCAGCGCCTTTCTGATTCCGGCGGACGCCCAGGGCCTGAAGGTGGGGAAGAAGGAGCAGAAGCTGGGCATCCGCGCCTCTTCGACCACCGAATTGATCCTCGAGGACGTGTTCGTGCCCGACGCCGAGCTGATCGGCCGGCTCAACGAGGGCTTCAAGATCGCGCTCGACACGCTCGACGGCGGGCGCATCGGCATCGGCTCGCAGTCGCTGGGCATCCACCGCGCGTGCCTCGAGGCCAGCGTCAAGTACGCGAAGCAGCGCCAACAATTCGGCAAGCCGATCGGCGAGTTCCAGGCCATCGCCTGGAAGCTGGCCGACATGGCCACCGAACTCGACGCCGCGCGCCTGCTGGTGCACCGCGCCGCGTGGCTGCGCGACCAAGGCCTGCCCTGCACCAAGGAATGTTCCATGGCCAAGGTCTACGCGTCGCGCGCGTGCAACCGCGCCGCGCAGGAGGCGGTGCAGATCCACGGCGGCGCCGGCTACACGCGGGAGTTCCCGGTCGAACGCTACTACCGCGACGCGCGCATCACCGAAATCTACGAGGGCGCCACCGACATCCAGCGCCTCGTCATCTCCCGCAGCCTGCTCAAGTAATCCATGGTCATGAACTTCGATCTGACGGACGAGCAGGCGATGATCCGCGAGACGGTGCAGCGCTTCGCCAAGGAAGTGCTGGAGCCGGCGGCGCGCGAGGCCGACGAGAATCAGGCCTTCAATCAGGCCGCCTGGAAGCAGATGTGCGAGATGGGCTTGCCGGGCCTGCCCTTCGCCGAGAAGTGGGGGGGGGCCGGGATGGACAACCTGTCCTACATCCTCGCGGTCGAGGAGATGGCGCGCGTGGACGCCTCCACCGCGCTGTCCTACGCCGCGCACGTCAGCCTCGGCACCTGGCCGATCTACGCCTTCGGCAGCGAGGCGCTCAAGCAGCGCTACCTGCCCGCGCTGGTGTCCGGCGAGTACATGGGCGCCTACGGCCTGACCGAGCCGAACGCCGGCTCCGACAGCGCCGGCACGCAGACCACCGCGGTGCTGCAGGGCGATCAGTACCTGGTGAACGGCGCGAAATGCTTCATCACGAACGGCAGCTATGCCAAGTCCTTCGTCATCACCGCGCAGACCGACAAGGCCAAGGGGCCGAAGGGCATCACCGCAATGGTGATCGACCGCGACCAGCCCGGCTTCACGATCGTGCCGGGCGAGGAGAAGCTGGGCATGCGCGGCTCGGACTGGGTGAACCTGGTGTTCCAGGACTGCAAGCTGCCGCAGGACGCCGTGCTCGGCGCGGCAGGCGAGGGCTTCGCCACCTTCATGAAGACGCTGGACGGCGGGCGCATCTCGATCGGCGCGCTCGGGCTGGGCATCGCGCAGGGCGCGCTCGACTACGCGCTGGCCTACGCGGCCAAGCGGGAGCAGTTCGGGCGGCCGCTGTCGGCGCAGCAGGCCGTGGCCTTCAAGCTGGCGGACATGGAGACCGAGATCCAGGCGGCGCGCCATCTCGTCTACCACGCGGCGCGGCTGAAGGACGCGGGCCGGACGTTCGGGCAGGAGGCCGCGATCGCGAAGTACTATTCGAGCGAGGTCAGCATGCGCGCCACCTACGAGGCGATCCAGATTCTGGGCGGCAACGGCTTCTCGCGCGAGTATCCCGTCGAGCGGATGTACCGCGACGCGAAGCTCTGCACGATCGGCGAGGGCACCAGCGAGGTGCAGAAGATCATCATCTCGCGCAATCTGCTGCGCGCGGCGGCGCAGAAGGCCTGAGCATGACCGCGGCGCGCTCGGTTCAGGTCGGGGATTGGCGCGTGACCGCGCTGCGCGACGGGGTTTTTGCGCTGGACGGCGGCGCGATGTTCGGAGTGGTGCCGCGCACGATCTGGGAGAAACTGACGCCGGTCAATTCCGACCACACGATTCCCTTGTCCACCACGCCCTTTCTGCTGGAGAAGGGGCCGTGGAAGGTCGTGGTGGAGCCCGGCATCGGCCGGCGCTGGAACGACAAGCAGAAGGCGATGTTCCACATTGACCACTCCGGCGGCCACGAGCTGATCGAGTCGCTGCGCGCGGCGGGCGTCGAGCCCGCGCAGGTCACGCACTGCCTGATGACGCACTGCCACTGGGATCACCTCGGCGCCGTGTGCGGACCGGACGGCAAACCGGTCTTCCCCAGCGCGGCGCACTGGACGCCGGACGTCGAGCTGCGCTCGGCGATGAATCCGGATCACCTGCGCCGCGCCAGTTACCGGCGCGAGGACGTGCAGCCGCTGGTGGACGCCGGGCTGGTGCAGACCTTCTCCGGCGAGAAGGAGATCTTGCCCGGCCTGAAGATGGTGGAGGTCTCCGGGCACTCGGATGGAGTTTCACTCGTGCTCCTGCAGGACGGCGGCGCCACGGCCTGCTTCTGGTCCGACGTGGTGCCCACCGCGAATCACGCGCACCTGCCCTTCATCATGGCCTACGACATGAACGCGGCGAAGTCCTGGGACGTGCGCAACGAGTGGATCCCGCGCTCCGCTGCCGAGGGCTGGTGGTGCCTGCTCTATCACGATCCGGCCACGCCGATCGGCAAGATCGTGCACGACGGCAAGCGCTATAGCTTCGCGCCTCTCCTGGGATGACGCGCGATCAGGATTACCAACTCAAGGCTCTCGGCGAGTTCGAGCTCAACTATGGGAAGGAGGAGACTCGGCGCTTCACCCGGTTCGGCAGGGATCTCCTCGAGCGACGAGGCGGAGGCTGGAGCGCATTTGCTTTTCTGCCTCCCGCCGTTAGTCAGATCGATGCTCTGACCTTCGATGGCGGAGGAATTGAGATTCCCATTCACAATGATGAATCGACAGTTGCATGGGCTTGTCAGAGTCTCAAGCTCTTTCCAGATGGAGGACTCTTTGTCGTCGACCCTTGGAATCGGGAGACAGCGGGAGTCGTTCATGGGTTCGATCACGTATTCGACACAGGCTATGAAGACATCATCATGCTTCCTGCTTCTGAGGCGACTCCCACTCGGATCCGGCAAGCCTTCGATTGTGTCGATCTCCAGTTCGGTTACCAAGCCTTCCTAGTCAGCAGACTCGGGCCTGAGCCGGATCCCGCATCCGTGATTGCAATTCTCGTGGGCACCTTCGATTCGCAGGGTTATCTCATTCTTGCCCGGTCCGAGGCGCTGGCACTGCTGGGACTCCCTCAGTGAGGCCTCCCGGCTGTGAGAAAGGCTCATTCGCGAGCCATTCGTCCGCCCGCTTCAGCAGATCGGCGCGCTGACGCCGGCGCCGGGGGCGGCCCGGTCGCGCAGGCGGTCCGCGATGCCTTGCACGGCCAGCACCAGGCCCGCGGTTGCGGCCGACACGGCCACGACGCGCATCCAGCGGCCTTCCGTGAGATCGGCGAAGCCCCAGGCGTCGGCCAGCATGCGGCCCCAGGAGGCGGAATCGCCGAGGCCGACGCCGAGGAAGGTCAGAACGATCTCGGCCTTGACCGCGAACACGAAGGCCAGCGCGCACTGCACGCCGAGCAGCGGCGCCAGATTCGGCAGCAGGTGGCGCAGGGCGATCTGCGCGCCGCCGGCGCCGCCGGCGCGCGCCGCCTCGACGAAGGGCGCCGACTTCAGGCGCAGCGTTTCGGCGCGGACCAGCCGGCAGGTGCCAACCCACGAAGCGAGTCCCACCGCGAGGAACACGCCCGCGGCGCCGCCGCCGAGCAGGAATCCCAGCACCAGCACCAGCAGCAGGCCCGGCACGGCGCTGACCAGCGCGCTGAGCGCGAAGATCGCGCGATCCGTCGCGCCGCCGCGCCATCCAGCGGCCAGGCCGAGCGCGCCGCCGATCAGCGTGGCCGTGCCGCCCGCCAGCAGGCCGATCAGGAGCGCCACGCGCGCGCCCGCCAAACATTGCTTCAACAAGTCGCGGCCGATCTGATCGGTGCCGAGCCAGTGCTGCGCGCTCGCGCCCTGCCAGGCGCGCGCGAGATCGGGCTCGGTGGCGAAGAGTCCGGCCGCGGCGGCCAGCGCGGCGAGCGCGTAGAGGGCCAGCACCAGGAAGGAGCGCCTCACGCGGCCTCCACCCGCCGATGCCAGCGCGGATCCAATGCGCCGGCCAGCGCGTCGGCCAGCGCGTGCGCGAGCAGGAAGGCCGCCGCGGCGGCCAGAGTCGCGGCCTCGAGCGCGCGCGCGTCGTGCTGCGCCAGCGCGTCCACCAGGTATTCGCCGAGGCCGGGCACGTCGTAGGCGCGCTCGAGCAGCAGCGAGCCGAGCAGCAGATAGGGCAGCACGACGGCCGCGTGCGCCAGCACCGGCGCCGCCAGATTGGGCGCGAGATGCCGGACCAGCAAGCGGCGCTGCGGCAGTCCGCGCGCGCGCGCGGCGAGCATCCACGGTTTCTCCGCTTCCTCGACCGCCAGCGTGCGGTAGAGGCGCAGCTCCGGCCACAGCGCGATGAGGATCCAGGTGAGAGCCGGCAGCGCGAGCAGCGGCGCGTACGGTGCGCTCCACGGGCGCAGTCCGAACAGGCCCAGATCCACCGTGAGCAGGCGGCGCAGCACCGGCACCAGTGCCAGCGCGCTCACGGACATGAGCAGCGCGCTCAGCGTCATCAGAGCGCGGTCGAGCAGCCCGCGGCGCGCCGCGCACAGCAGCGCGAGGGCCAGCGCCAGCGCGGTCGTGATCAGGAAGGCCGGCAGCGCGTAGCCGAGCGAGCGCAGCCCGCGCGCGCCGACTTCGGCCAGGGCCGGCCGTCCGGCGCGATCGGTGCCCAGATCGAGGCGCGCCACGGCGCCGAGTCGGGATGCGAGGCGCGCGAGCAGAGATCGCTTCTCCGCCCAGGGCAGCGTTGCCGGAAAACCAGGCTCCAGCGCCAGTTGCGCGCCGTCGAGACCGGCGGCGAGTCCTAGCGCCGGTTCATATCCCAGCGCCTCGGTGGCAGTCAGGAACTCAAGCTGCGCCGGCGGGCTCAGACGCGCGGCCAGGTCGGTCAGCTCGAATCCCAAGTCGACCACGTCGAGATCCGCCAACGGAATCCGTCCCCGCTCCAGTCCGGCGGCCTCGCGCACGACCAGACTTCCGTTCTCGATGGACAATCCCAGCCGCCGCGGCGGGCCAGTCAGCTTCAGGCGCAGCGCGGTAGGGTGGAAATCCTTCACCATTCCCAGGCGCTCGCGCGCGGCGCCGAGCTCGGCCGGGCCGGCGCGGGGGCCGGCTTCGGCGCGCGCCGGATCCCCGGCGAGGCCGCTCTCCAGCAGCAGGAACAGCAGAGCCGCCGCGCCCAGAAGCAGGGCCGCCGCGCCGGCCAGGCGCCCCGCGAGGCGGGCGATCAGCGCGGCTCCCCGAGGCGGATGAACTTGCACGCGAGCGGGTCGAAGGGGTGGCCCTCGGCCTGGCGCAGCCAGGGCTGGTGCAGAAGATAACTGACGCGGTGGTCGATCGGCAGCGCCGGCAGGCGGTCGGCCAGGATCAGGGACAGCTCGGCGCAGAGGCGGGCGCGCTCGGCCGGATCGGAGGCGGCGCGCAGCCGCGCCAGCGCCCGGTCGTAGCCGGCGTCGGCGAATTGGGAAAGATTGGTGGAGCGGCCGATGCCGGCCGAGTCGAAGAGCGCGAAGATCATGGCCGCGTCGGGCCAATCCAGCACCCAGGACTGCAGGGTCATCTGGAATTCGCCGCGCGCGGCGCGATCCATCAGGCTGCGCCAGGCGTTGGGCTGGACGCGGCAGTCGATGCCGAGCTGGCGCAGGTTGGCGCGGTAGAGCTCGCCGAGCGACGCCGTGACCGGGTCGTCGCTGGTGAGATCGAAGACCAGTTCGGGCAGGCCGCCGCCGCCGCCGGAGTAGCCGGCGTCGGCCAGCGCGATCGCCGCGGCGGCGAGGTCGGGGCCCAGCCACGGGAAGTCGGGCAGGCCCGCGGCTTCGGGCACGACCGGCGGCAGGATGGTGCGCGCCGGGACCGCCGCCGCCGAGCCGCGCAGCAGCTGATGCCAGCCGTCGCGCGGGAAGGCCAGCGCGAGCGCGCGCCGCAGGCTGCGATGGCGGCGGTCGGTCTCGGGGTCGCCGGGCGCCGCGCCGATCACGGGATCGCGCAGGTTGAAGATCAGGAAGTTGGTGTCCGGCACTTGCAGGCGGCTGAGGCGGAAGCCGCGCGCGGCCCATTCGGACTTCAGCTGCGTGCCGTCGAGAAAGCGGGTGTAGGAATCCAGCGCCAGGGACATGCGGTCGAGGCGCCCGTCTTCGAACATCAGGCCGCGCGCCGCGGTTTCGCGCACGAGGTCGAAGCTCACCTGCGCCGGCGCCACGCCGCCCTGCGCGTCCGGCGGCAGGTCCTCGCGCCAATCCGGCACGCGGCGCAGGAGCGCGCGCTGCCCGGCCTGCCACTCGGCGAGGAAGTAGGGTCCGCTGCCGACGGGCCGATTCAGCCGCTCGGCCTCCGGCCCGGCCGCGCGCTCGCGCGGAATCACCGCGAAGGCCTGCGAAGCGAGGCGCTGCAGCAAAAAGCCGTCGGGCCGCGTGAGCGTGAGTTGCACGCGGCGCGCGTCCAGCGCGCGAATGCCCTCCACGCCGTCTCGCAGCGCCGCCGCCAGCAGGGCGTCGCCCGCGGCGCCGGCGGCGAGCAGCTCGGCGCGCAGCGCGTCGAGGCCCGCGAAGATCTCCTGGTAGGCGTCCCAGGTGTTGGTGGAGGCGGAGCGCGGGTCGGCGTGCTGCACCAACGACGCGACGACGTCGGCGGCGACCACCGCGCGCCGTCCGCCGGGCCAGAGCGGCACGGGGCCCGGATCGTGAAAGAAGGCGTCCGCGCGCAGGGTGAAGATCCACCGCAGCCCGTCGGCGCTGGTCTCCCAGCCGGACGCCAGCAGCGGGCGCGCGCGCGCCTCGGCGGGAGCGGACGGGTCGTACTCGGTGAGCGACTCGAGGATCTGCCGCTGCAGGATGGATTCGCTCACGCTGAACGCGCGCAGCGGATCGAAGCCCTGCGGAGCGCTGTTGAGGGCGAAATGCGCGCTGCGCTCCGCGGACGGAGGCGCGGAATCCTGGCAGGCCGCGGCGGCGAGGAGCAGCCAGGCGGCAGCCGCGCGCGCCAGGACCGCTCTCATCTCACTCCGCCGGCTCGCCGAGGATGCCCAGATGCTGCTCGCCGATGCGCACGGCGATCAGGGTCATGCGGCGGGTGCCGAGGCTCTTGGGCAGGAAGCGCTGCGAGAGCGTCTGCGGCCGCTCGGCGATGCCGCGCTTGCGGATCGAGAGCTCGCCGACCTTGTGCTCGCGCAAGCTGGCGCGCATCTTGCGCGGATCGAGGGGCTGCTCGTCCAGGACTTTGAACGCGTCGAGGAACGGCGATTTCACCAGCTTCGGCCCCGTGAGATAGGCGATCTCCGGATCCAGCACGCGCAGCCCGTGCTCCGCGGCGAAGCGTCCGAGCAGGCCGGCGCGGATCAGCGCCGGGTCGGGGTCGAAGACCCATTTGTCAAGCGGTCCGACCTCGGCCATCGGCTGCGCCGCGCCGGCGTAGCTGACCTCCGCGGGCAGGATGGTGGCGCGGCGCGGCTCCTTGCCGGCGGCCTTGCCGTACCAGAACACCGTCTCCTTCGCTTCGCCCAGGTAGGAGATCACTTCGATTTCGCCGGGCTCCGGGAAGTGCTGCAGCAATTCCTCGACGTCCACGCCCGAAGACAGCTTGAGCGCCGCGGACTCGCGGCCCGCCAGCATGCGCGTCACGGCGCCGGGGCAGGGCGACCACTCGGCCGGGTTGATGATGCGGCGCGCGCCCTTGCGCCGCGAGGGATCGAGGTAGATGGATCCGCCCGGCGGCGGCGCCTCCAGTTCGCAGTCCGCGACGCGGAAGCTGATCCGGTCCAGCAGACCGTAGATCTCGGCGTTGCTGCGCGCGAAGTGCACGGCCACTTCGTCCTGATCCTGCGCCGCGACCTGCAGCCCGGCGTGCGCCATCGCGATCGCGTCGGATCCGATGCCGCAGCAGGGATCGTGCACCAGCGTGGCGCCGGCCCGCTGGAAGCGCGAGGCCCGGTAGCGCGCGACCACCTCGCTGGAGGACTGCTCGAGCTGCGGCTTGGTGAAGTACATCTCCAGGCCCTTGCCGAACTTCTGCGTGGCGCGGCGCCGCAGCAGCAGCAGCTCGCCCATCGCCCGCGCCAATTTCTCCGGAAACATCCCGCGGAAGGACATTTGCACCGCGAGCGGGTCGTCCGGAAGGTTCCGGAACATCACCATGGTCTCGCGGGCCTCCGGCGCCGTCAGCGCCTCCGCGGTTTTCATGTCGAGCGCCATGGTCAGGGTTCATTCTAACCATGGCGCCCGCGCGGGGAGGCGCCTTAGAAGGCGATGCCGACGCCGAGCACGAAGATCTGGTCGGTGCTCTCGAAGCCCGCGGCCGGCGAACCGTCGTAGTTGACCTGGATCGAGGCCATGAAGCTCCAGTTGGGCCGGAAGTTCCAGCGGATGCCGGTGAGCGAGGTGAAGGATTCCACGTCGCCGCCGCTGAGGTACTCGCCGTTGCCGTAGGCCTTGAGCCGCTCGTTGAACGGCGTCTCGAAGTTGTAGGCGGCGCGCACCGCGCCGGTTTCCTCCGCCTCGGCCACGCCGACGATCTCCTCGCTGACGTAGGAGGGGCCCGCTTCCACGCCGAGGAAGGCGTTGGTGTAGAGATCGAACCGGTAGCCCGCGCCCGCGCCGACGTCGTAGCGTTCCACCAAGCCGCCCGGTTCGTCGCGGCGATCTCCGCCTTTGACGTAGCCGTAGAGTTTTTCGGCCTCGCCGAAGTAGCGCTTGCCGTTCGCGCCGAGGGTGTAGATGCGCGAGGTGGTGGTGGCGTCGCCGGTGGCTTGATCGGTGCTGCGCGCGCCGGTGTAGCCGGCGTAAGCGCCCGCGGCCCAGGCGCCCCATTTGCCGTCGATCACGGCGTTGAGGGAGGCGGTCGTGGACTCGTTGTTGCCGGACACGATGGTGGCGCCAGCATCAAAATTGCCTTTCCAGGTCCTTTCCGGATCCAGGGCGGGCGGATCCTGCGGCAGAGCGGCGAAGAGAAGGGGGAGGAGCAGGTTCATGGTGAAGGGCCGAGAGGATACCTGCTTCCACCGATCCCGGGCCCGTTTGACCACGGCGGCAGGGAGGCCCAGAATCAGGCGCGCCGCGTTCTGCGGCCCCTGCATGCTGCCCCGCCCCGAAATTCTCGCCGCCCAGCATCGCGCCGACTTTCTGGACCTCATGCAGGACGGGGACGTGGCGCTCTTCGCGGGCGCCGGCATGGCCGTGCGCAATCACGACGTCGAGTTCCCGTTCCGGCAGGAATCCGAATTCTGGTATCTCACGGCCTGCCCCGAGCCCGAAGCCTGGCTGCTGCTCGCGAAGGGCGTCGCGGGCCTGCCCGAAGCCGAACTCTTCGTGCTCGAGCGCGACCGCGACCGCGAGATCTGGAACGGCCGCCGCCTCGGCCCTGAGGGCGCGCGCGAGAAGCTCGGCTTCCCCGCCGCGCGCGTGAACGGCGAATTCGCCGCCGCGGCCGCGCAGGCCCTGAGCCTGGCGAAGCGCGCCTGGATGCGCCTGGGCGCGAATCCGCAGCTCGACCGCATCGTGCTGCCGGCGCTGCAGGATCTGCGGCGGCGCGCGCGCCTCGGCCAGGCGCCGCCGGAGGCGCTGATGGATCCGGGTCCCGCGCTCGACGAGCTGCGCCTGATCAAGAGCCCCGACGAACTCACGCTGATGCGCCGCGCCGCGGCCATCGCCGCCGAAGGCCACTTGCTGGCGATGGCGCAGGCCGCGCCCGGCGTCGGCGAATGGGAGATCGAGGCGCTGCTGTCTTACACGTTCCGGCGCCACGGCGGCGACGGCGGCGGCTGGTCGTACCCGGCGATCGTCGCCGGCGGCGCCAACGCCTGCATCCTGCACTACAACACCAACCAGATGCGCCTGCAAGCCGGCGATCTGCTGCTGATCGACGCCGGCGCCGAGTTCGGCAGCTACGCGGCCGACGTCACGCGCACCTTTCCGGTGGACGGGACCTATCGCCCGGCGCAGAAGGCCGTATACGAGCTCGTGCTCGCCGCCCAGCTCGCTTCGATCGCGAAGTGCCGGGCCGGCGCGCGCTTCGAGGAAGTGCACGACGCCACCCTGGACGTTCTCTGCCAGGGCCTCGTGGACCTCGGCCTCTACCGCGGCAGCGCCGCCGAGTGCCGCGAGAAGAAGGACTTCCGCCCCTGGTACATGCACAACACCTCCCACTGGCTCGGCCTCGACGTGCACGACGCCGGCCGCTATCGCGCCGACGGTGCTTCGCGCCCGCTGCAGCCCGGCATGGTCCTGACCGTCGAGCCCGGCCTCTACTTCCAGCCCGACGACGCCACGGTGCCGGCGGAATTCCGCGGCCTCGGCGTGCGCATCGAGGACGACGTGCTGATCACCGGCGGCGCGCCGGAGATCCTGACGCTGGCCGCGCCGAAGACCGTGCAGGACGTCGAGAACGCCTGCGCCCAGGAGCGCGTGGCGCCGCCCACGCTCGAGAGCGCCGGAGCCTGCCGATGAGCGGCGCGGCCATCGTTCTGGAGGGCGTGACGAAGAAGTACGGCGACTTCACCGCCGTCAGCGACGTCAGCCTCACCGTGCCGAAGGGGTCCATCTACGGCTTCCTCGGGCCGAACGGCGCGGGCAAGACCACGACCCTGCGCATGATCCTCGACATCGTCAAGCCGACGCAAGGGCGGATCACGGTGCTCGGCGAGGACTCGGCGCTGAAGGTGCGCAACCGCATCGGCTATCTGCCCGAGGAGAAGGGTCTCTACAAGAAGATGAAGGCGTGGGCCATCATCGCCTACTTCGCCCGCCTCAAGGGGCTGAGCGCGAAGGAGGCGCAGAAGCGCGCCCACGAATTGCTCGAGAAGTACGGGCTGAAGGATTTCGCGAACGCGCGCTGCGAGACCTTGTCGAAGGGCATGGGCCAGAAGGTGCAGGTGCTGGCGTCCATCGCGCACAATCCCGAGTTCGTCATTCTCGACGAGCCGTTCAGCGGCCTGGATCCGGCCAACCAGCAGGTGATGGAGAGCGTGGTGCGGGATCTCAGCGCCCGCGGCGCCACCGTGGTGTTCTCGACGCACGTGATGTCTCACGCCGAGCGCATGTGCGACCGCATCCTGCTGATCGCCAAGGCCAAGAAGATCTTCGACGGCACGATTCCCGAGGCCCGCAAACTGATTCCGCGCCGCGTGCGCCTCGGCGGGCAGAGCCAGGAAGTGCTGGCGCGCCTGCCCGGCGTCACGGCCGTCGCGCCGATCGCCAGCGACGACCCGGCCGCCCCGCGCCGCTGGGATCTCACGCTGGCCGACGGCGCCGATCCCCAGGAACTGCTGCGCCACTGCTTCCGCACCGGCGTGGAACTGGATTCCTTCGAGCAGTACGAGCCCAACCTGCACGACGTCTTCCTGCAACTGGTGGGTGAAGGCGCCAAGGTCGCCAGCTTCCGATGAGAAACGCCTTCCTCGTGGCTTCGCGCGAATACGGCGAGAACGCCCGCACCAAGGGCTTCTGGGTCAACCTGCTGATGTTCCCGGTTCTGCTGCTGGTTTCCATCAAGGTGCCGGAGTTCCTGCAGGAGAAGGCGAAACCGGTGCGCCACTACCTGCTGGTGGATCAGAGCGGGCAGTTCGAGGAGGCGGTGCAGCGCGGAATGGAGCGGCAACACGGCCAGAAAGTGATGGGGGCGCTCCTGAAGCACTCGCAGACCTACGCCGATCCCGCCAAGCAGGCGGCGCAGCCCAAGGTGGACTGGACCAAACTGCCGGCGGATCAGCTCGGCTCTTTCGACCCGATGCAGGATCCGATCAAGCAGTTCGAGAGCATGGTCGGGCAGAATCCGGACATGGCGGAGGCGCTGGCCACTCCCGAGGGCATGAAGGGCGCCGAGATGATTTTGCGCGCCAGCATGAAGGAGGACGCGCCTCCTTTCGAGGCGCCGCGCCGCGACTACCAGCGGGTCTCCCTGCCGCCCGGCATGGACCCGAACGCTCCGGCCGCCGAGCTGGCGCGCGCGCTGCGTCCGTATCTGTCCGGCGACGACCTTCCGGGCACGGATCGCGGCCTGTTCGCGCTCGTGATCGTGCCGAAGGACGCCTTGAACCGCCTGAAGCGTCCCACCGACGCGGCGCAGGCCGCCATGGACACCTCCCACGGCGCCGACGGCGTGCAATTCTGGTCCGCCAACCTCACCGACGACGACTTCAAGGAGTCGGTGCAGCGCGCCCTCAACGAGGAAGTGCGCAAGCGCGAGTACGCGCAGCGCGGGGTGGACGAGAAGACGGTGCTGGAGGTGCAGCGCACCCAGATCCAGTTCGCGTCCTTCGACCCGAGCAAGGCCGAGGGCGAGGAGCGCGTCAGCCTGGCCGACACCCTCAAGAAGTGGGCGCCGGTCGGGTTCGTGTACCTGCTGTTCGTGGCCATCTTCAACACCGTGGTGATGCTGCTCAACAACACGGTGGAGGAGAAGTCGAACCGCATCATCGAGGTGCTGGTGTCTTCGGCCACGCCGGGCGAGATCATGATGGGCAAGCTGATGGGAATCGCCGCGGTCGGACTGACCATGCTGATCGCCTGGGTGATCTCCCTGCTGGGCGTGCTGCAGTACTTCGCCGGCCCGGAGGCCGCTTGGGCGGGTGACCTGATGGGCGTGATCCAGGGCACCGGACTGCTCCCGCTCTTCATCTTCTACTTCGTGGCCGGATACCTGATCTACGCCGGCATCTTTCTGGCGGTCGGCAGCCTGTGCAGCACCGTCAAGGAGGCGCAGAATTTCGTCGGCACCGCGATCGTGCTGCTCATGGTGCCCCTGTTCACGATGGTCTTCATCGCCCAGGAGCCGAACGGCACGCTGGCCACCGTGATGTCCTGGATTCCGATCTACACGCCGTTCGTGATGATGAATCGCGCCGCCGCCGATCCGCCGATGTTCGATCTGATCGGCACCGGGATCCTGATGGCCGTCACGGCCGCGATGATGCTGTGGGGCAGCGCGAAGATCTTCCGGATCGGGATTCTGCGCACGGGCCAGCCGCCGAAGATCCTCGAGTTGTTGCGCGCGATGCGGACGCCGTCGAAGCTGCAGTAGCCGGGACAATCAGGCGTCTTCCTTCTTGGAACGCGCCTTTTTCTCGGCCGCAATTTCTTCTTCGGACATCCACATGAGGGTCCACTTGCGCTGCGCCGCCTCCGGCAGCGGCGGCTCCTCGTCCAGAATCTTGATCTTCGACTTGTTGTCGTTCCACCAGTTGCGCCAATCGCGCTGCGCGGGTCCGGCGTCGGTGCCGGTCAGCACGGCCATGGAAATGCGGATCTCGACCATGTACTGCTCGACCTTGAGCACCGCGGAGCCCATGAAGTCCATCAGGATCTCGCAGGAGGCCTCGTCGCGGATGCGGCCAAGCGCGTAGAGCTTCGCCGTCAACACCTTGCCGTTGGTGTCGCCCGTGGCGACCAGTCCGTCCTTGAGCAGCGGCAGCGCGCGCTGGTCGCGCTTCTGGCCCAGCGCGTAGGCGAAGGCCTCGGCGCAGTTCACGTCCTCGCTGATCTTCTTGTTGCCCTTCTGCTTCAGCAGCACCTCGGTCGCCGCCGGATCGGCGTTGAAGCGCAGCGCCTCGAGCGTGGCGAGCCGCACTTGCGGATCGGCGTGCTTGAGGCCGTCGGCCACGGCTTTGACCACCGCAACGTCGGCGACGCGGCCGTGCTGCCTCAAGGCGCTCTGCGCGAGCGCCAAGTCCTTGCCTTTCAGGGCCTCGGTGACGGCGGCGGCGGATTCCGCCGGTGTCGGCGGTTTGACTTCGGCCGCCGGGGGGTCCTGAAGGATCGCGGCGGCGAGGAGAAGAGCGGTCAACATGCCTGGATCCTACTTGACAGAAGCGTTTTCATCGCGCACAGTGGAGATGCCCTCTGTCACCAGCGTTTGACCCACGCCTCCTATCTTTCCGCAGCGATTTTGCTCGCCGTCGGCGCTGCCGGCACCGCGGCCGCGCAGGCGCCGCGGAAGTTCGCCACCTGCCACGATGGCGTGCCCTGGTCCACCCGCTTCGCCAGCCTGCAGCCCGGCGATTTCGCGCGCATCCCGGCCGGCGAAACGGTGATCCTCGACACCGCCACCGTTCCGCTCGGCGGACTGATGATCGAAGGCCGGCTGATCTTCGACCACGACGCGCCCGTCGGCACGGTGCAGCTCAACACCGCCTACGCCATCGTCACGGGCACGCTGCGCGTCGGCTGCGAGGTCCCCGGCGGCCTGGTGCGCTTTGACAAGCACACCGAGATCAACCTGATCGCGCCCGAGCGCTACGGCGGCCCGCAGCGCTTCCCCTTCAACGCCGGCGTGAACTGGCCTCCCGAGATGGAGATGGCCTTTCACCACCACGAGCACATCAAGGAGGCGGCGCTCGACCGCGGCCTGATCGTGGCCGGCCCGGGACATCTGCTGCTCTACGGCGCGGACAAGGGCGTTTCGTGGACCACCCTCGCGCGCACGGCCGATCCCGGCGACACGCTGCTCTTCCTCGACGAGTCCGCGCTGGGTCTGTGGGACGCGAACGACCGCCTCGCCCTGGCTTCGACCGACTTCGAGTACGCGGATCCGGTCCGGCCCGGCGCCGGCGGGCGCACCGGCGGCTACCTCCAGGACGAGGACCTGCAACTGCAGGGCTTCAGCGGCACCAACGGCATCGTGGTGGCGCCGCCGCTCGCCTATCAGCACTACGCCGCGACCGAGACCTACTCGTTCCCCGGCGGCGGCCAGGACTCGATCACGATGAAGGCGGAGATCGCCAATCTCACGCGCAGCATCGTCATCCAGGGCGAGCATTCGGCCTTCAGCTCCCAGGAGGGCACCGGCGGCGTTTCCGAGCACCTGGGCCACGTCGCGCTGATGGCGATGATGGGGGACGACCGCCGCCCCGAGTGCAAGGTGGAGTGGGTCGAGTTCCGCAACCTCGGCGTCGAGGCGAAGCTGGCCCGCTATCCCTTCCACTTCCACGACCTGGGCGAGCCGCCGCCCGGCCAGGACGCGCCCTATCTCAAATATTCCTCGATCCACCACTGCGTCAACCGCTTCGTTTCGGTGCACGACACGCGCATGGCCATCGTCGAGGGCAACGTCGGTTACGACACGCGCTCGACCGGATTCTTCCTCGAGGACACCATCGAGCGCGACGACCAAGGCGAGCCGCTCTTCGAGCAGATCTACAAGACGCAGCGCAACGTCCTGCGCAACAATCTCGGCTTCAAGGTGGCCCCGCAATACAAGCGCGTGAACCTGCCGCCGGAATACTCGCACGACCTCGACAGCATCAACGTCTCCGTCTTCTGGGCCAACCACCCGAATCAGAAGATCGAGGGCAACCACGCCGCCGGAGCCGCCGGGCACGGCTTCTACCTCGTGCCCGGCAAGGACGCGCCCTGGACGCACAAGGCCCACGGCGGCTCCTACTTCCGGAACAACGTCGCGCACAGCAACGGCCAGCACGGCTTTCTGCAGCAGTCGCGAATTCCCTGGCAGTACGACGAGTCCAGCGGCGACCAGCCGGCCGCCGAAGGCCTGATCGCCTGGAAGAACCGCCGGTACGGCATCTGGTGGCGGACCTTCGGCGTCGCGCTCCTCGACCGCTGCAAGACGGCCGACAACAAATCGGGCATCTATCCGGCCTCCGAGGGGCGCACCAACGCCTACGGCGGTCCCGCCGTCGCGGCCAGCAGCAGCCTGATCATCCGCGACAGCCTGATCGTGGGCTTCAGCGACGGCAACCTGGGCCTGGCGCTGAATCCCGCCGAGCAGCGCGCCGGCCGCTCGCTGCCGCAGACCTATTTCTACTTCACGCGGCCCGACCGCAACTCCATCCCGCACGAGTCTCCCTGGGACACGATCAACGCGCTCGAGTCCTACGACGGGCTGAACCTGTTCGAGAGCCTGCGCATCGTCAACTTCCGCGACCCGGCGAACGGCGCGCGCCTGCCCGATCCGGAAGGGCGCCCGCGCAGCGTCGCGCTGCCGGTCGCGGCCATCACCCAGATCGAATACAACTCCTGTTTCGCCGAGGATCCGCGCAACGCGCTGCTGGTCGGCCCCGCCGGCAACTGGCAGTTCAGCCACGTTACCGCGCGCCTGAACTACCGGCCGACCTGGGCCGGCAACGGCTACAGCATGCTGCGCAACACCATCGTGCGCGACGTGCACGACGTGCTCGGATACGGCCGGGACGTCTACCTCACCTACGCCGATCCCTTCTTCGCCGCCAACCGCGCGCCGCAGTCGCAGTTCGCGGAGCCGCCGGGCACCAACGCCTATCTCTTCCGCGCCGCCGACGTGGACTTCGCGCAGATCCGGCTCGCCATCCCGCGCTGGACCGGCGGGCCGGGCAGCGTGATCCCGCCGCGCCTGCGCGTGGACGTGCGCGCGGCGCCGATCGGCGGCAGCGGCTCCGGCCCGCTTCGCTCGCAGGTGCTGGCGAAGATGGTGGAGGAAGGCATCGAGATGGACGAGTGGGTGTTCAACGCCTCGCTCGGCCTGTGGCCGAACAATCCTCTGACCGAGCAGACCGGCATCTACTTCGTGTCCTACCTGGGCCGCAACGGCCAGCCGCCGCGCATTCCGGCGAACTACGAAGTGCACCTGCAGTTCTGCGAGCGCGCGGGCGTTCCCACCATCCTCGCGCTGCCGCTGGCGGCGGCTCCTCAGAGCGTGGCCATGCTCGATCCGCTGCTGGCCTTCGCGCGCGAGAACAGCCTTTCCGCGCTGCAAACCACCGCGCAGCCGCACGCCTACTACTGGGACGCCTCGACCCAGCTGGTCTTCGTCAAGACCACGACCGCCCTCTTCTGGGGCGGCACCGCGGCCGTCGAAGGCACGCGGAATCACTTCCTGATTCAGTGATCGAGTCGGTTCTTAAGCCCGCGCCGCAGCCGGCTGCCGCGCGATCGCCATTTCGCGGAAGCGCGCGAAGAGATGCCGGGGATCGTGCGGTCCGGGTCCGGCTTCCGGGTGATACTGCACGCTGAAGACCGGCAGCTCCACGTGCCGCAGTCCGGCCACGCTCTGGTCGTTGGCGTTCCAGTGCGTCACCTCCAGTCCGGTGCCCGCGAGGCTGTCGGGATCCACCGCGAAGCCGTGATTGTGCGAAGCGATGTCCACGCGGCCGCTGCTGCGCTCGAGCACCGGATGATTGGCGCCGTGGTGCCCGAACTTCATCTTGAAGGTCTGCGCGCCGAAGGCCAGGCCGACGATCTGGTGCCCCAGGCAGATGCCGAAGACGGGCATTCCGGCCGCGGCCAGCTCGCGCACCGCGGCGTGCGCAGTCGTCACGGCCGCGGGGTCGCCGGGACCGTTCGACAGGAAGACGGCGGCGGGCTGGCGCTCCAGCACCTCGGCCGCCGGCGTCGCGGCCGGCACCACGGTGGGGGCGAAGCCCGCGCTCACGAGGTTGCGCAGGATGTTGCGCTTGATGCCGTAGTCGTAGCAGACCAGGGGCAGCGCGCCGGGCGCGAGGGCGTCCGGCTTGCCGGTGACGGGATCGGGCAGGCCCTCGCTCCAGGCGTAGGCCTTCTGACAAGTCACGCGGCCGGTCAGATCGAGGCCGTCGAGCGAGGCGTGGGCGCGCGCCGCGGCAATCAGCTCGGCCTCCGGCTCGCCCTGCGTGCTGAGCACGCCGCGCAGCGCGCCCTGCTCGCGCAGCTTGAGAGTCAGCTCGCGCGTGTCCACGCCGTCCATCGACGGCACGCCGTGGCGCCGTAGGTAGGCGTCGAGCGGCTCGGTGGACTGCCACGAGGAAGTGCGCGGCGTCAGCTGGTGCATGACGAAGGCCTCGGCCCAGCAGCGCGCGGATTCGTCGAAGATCGGATTGCAGCCGTAGTTGCCGATCTGCGGGTAGGTCATCACCACCGCCTGCCCGGTGTAGGAGGGATCGGTGAGGATCTCCTGATAGCCGGTCATCGAGGTGTTGAACACCAGCTCGAAGGCGCGGCGGCCGGGGGCGCCGACGCTGCGCCCGCGAAACACGCTGCCATCCTCGAGGGCCAGGACGGCTTCGTCCAGGGCCGGAGCGCCAGCGGGGGCGGTGCGGTCCATCCCCGCAATCTTCGCCGCCGCGGGCCGCGCTGGCAAGGCAGATCAGCCTTCCTGCGCGGCTTCCGGCAAATTTTGCTTCATCCAGGCCCGCCAGTCCTCGGCTCCCGGGCCCGGATCGGCGCCGGTGAGCTGCTGGAGGGCGCCGCGCACCGCGGTCGTGACCGAAGCGCCGAGCACGCGCACCGCGAGCACCGCGCCCTCCGTCAGGACGGACACCTGCGGGTCGGCGATCGCCGCGCCCAGCGCCACTTCGACGTCGAAATCCATCACCACGGTGATCTGCCGGCCGAAGAATGCGTAGGAGCCGGGCGACTGGCGCCCGGCGGCGCTCAAGGTCATGACCAGCGCCTTGACCACGTAGGGATTGCCGCCGCCGTGCGCGGCCAGATTCTCGACCGCGCGCACGCGGGCGGCGCTGGAGCCCTCGCGCCACATGCCCAGCGTCCACCAGCCCAGCGAGGACTCCGGCTTGAGCCCGTGCAGGGTGGCGGCGGCGGCGGCGCGCGCGGCGGGATGCTCGTCCTCGAGGCTGGCCTCGAGCAGGGCGTGGCTCATGCTCTCTTCGTGCTGGCGCAGCGCGAGGCGCGCGCCCACCCAGCGGCGGTCCGGATCGCGGGAGCGCAGAGCGTGGCGCAGATCCACCAGCCCGACGCGGCGGTCCGGGGAGCCGGAGGAGCTCTCGCTGATCTCGGCCTCGAGGCGTCCGCACAGCAGGCCCAGCCCGCCGTCGCCGGCCTTCTCCAACCGCTTCCACAATTCCGCGACGCGCTCGTCGCTCGGCGTGTCCGGCGGCAGGGGATCCAGCTGGCGGCCGAGGCCCGCCAGCGCGGCCAGCCACGCGCCGCGCTCGGCGGCCGGCGGATCCTCCGCCAGCAGCAGGCTGAGCTGGCCGCGCTCGGCGCTGCGCCGCAGCCAGGCGCCGTAGTCCAGCTCGCGCAGCGGCGCGAGCGCCTCGCGGTCGGCCGCGCCGTCCACCACCTCGGCCACGGGATCGCGGCCGGCGTCGTACTGGCCGTGCGCGGTCTCGACGCGGCGCGCGCCGATCTTCGGGGCGCGCGAGCATTCGATGCGGGCGCCCGAATCGAGCACCGCGACTTGCTGTCCGGCCGAGAGGATCAGGAGGAGGCTGAGCATGGCGTGGCGGTCAGGAGTCCCGGACGTCGCCGGGCTGGAGATTCTGGAGGTACCAGACCAGCCAATCCTCGCGGCTGCGGCCGGTGCGCTCGCCGGCCCAGAGGTCCAGCGCCGCGAGCAGCGCGGCCGTCAAGTCCGGCTCGACGCGCGTCACCTTGAAGCGGCTGCCCAGGTCCACGTACTCGCGCTGCGGATCCGAGGGCGTGAGCAGCTTGTCGGCGTACTGATTGTCATAGAGGCGGAAGTCGAAGGGATCGTCGCCCTCCCGCGCCACGACGAAGATGTCGCGGCCCGCGTACTCGAAGCGGTCGCCGTTGCCGTGGCCGGCGGCGGCCAGCACGTGCGTCAGGACCTTGAGGCCGCTGCGTCCGCAGTAGGCGCCGAGGTGGCGCGCGGCGCGCAGGCGCTCGCCGCGCTCGCCGTGCGCCAGCAGGCGGGACCAGTAATCCAGGCTGGCCGCCGGGTAGACCTCGGCGCAGCCGCGCGCCGCGCCGTCGGCGCCGGCCGCGTCGCCGTCGTCGAGCGAGCCGGACATCAGCGGCTCGAGCAGGTTGAACTCCTGCTGCTTGCCGGCGATGACGCCGCCCGCGCGGCGCTGCGCCGGCCGCTTGCTGCGCAGAGCGCGCCGCAGATCCACGATGGAGACGACGCGCTCGCTGGAGGCCTGATAGGCGGCGGTGGTCTCGGCGCTCAGGCGCGCCGCGCACAGCACGGTCTGGATCCAGTTGTCTTCCATCACGCGCTTCCACAGCCAAGCCACCCGCTGCTCGCGCGGCAGGTCGCGAGGCACGGGATCGAGGCGCTCGCCCCACGCTTCGAGCAGCAGATAGGCCTCGAGGTTGGGCCCGGTCAGGGAGTAGCGCTCGCAATGCTGCGCCAGCGCCGTCAACTGGCCGGCGGTGGACAAATCCTGCGCCAGGCCGAGATCGTCCAGCACGCCGGACGCGTGCAGGGCCAGCAGCTGCTCGAGCTGGCGGCCGCCGTCCTCGAGCGCGGCGACGGGATCGAGTGCCAGGCTCAAATGGCCGAAGGGCGTGCGCACCTCCCGGTCGCCGATCTGCGCCCCGAGGGATTCGACGCGCGCGCCCGAGGCGGTGACCGAAATCTGGATCGCCGGCCGTTCCACGGCCGTCTGGGGGGCCGCGCACCACGCCGCGGCCAGGAGCAGGAAACCCGTCGTCATCGCCGTTCTTACGATTGCAAAGGCCGTGCCATTTGCGCGATTCGAGCCGCCAGATAGCCGGCGCCGAAGCCGTTGTCCACGTTGACGACGGCCACGCCCGGCGCGCAGCCGTTCAGCATGGCCAGAAGGGCCGCCAGACCCCCGTAGGAGGCGCCGTAGCCGATGCTGGTGGGCAGGGCGATCACCGGCTGCGCCACCAGGCCCGCCACGACGCTGGGCAGGGCGCCTTCCATGCCGGCGGCCACGATCAGGGCGTCGGCCGTGCGGAAGCGCTCGATCTGTGCGAGAAGCCGCGGCAGGCCGGCCACCCCGACGTCGTAGATGCGGTCGGCGGCGGCGCCGTGGAATTCCGCGGTCAGGGCCGCTTCCTCGGCGACCGGCTTGTCGCTGAGGCCGGCGCAGAGCACCGCCACGAGGCCGCGCGGCGCGGCCGGCTCGGGGCGCCACACGATGCAGCGCGCTTCTTCGTGCCAGACCGCGTCCGGCAAGCGCGCGCGCACGGCGCCGGCGGCGGCGCGATCGGCCCGCGTCACGAGCACGCGCCCGTGCGCCTCGGCGATGCGCGCGGCGGCCGCGGCCGTCTGCTCGGCGGTCTTGCCGAGCGCGAAGACGGCCTCGGGCGCGCCGGTGCGCAGCTCGCGGTGCGTGTCCACGCGCGCCTCGCCGCCGAAGGCGAAGGGCAGCGTGGCCAGGCGCTCCGCCGCCTGCGCCGGGCTGATCGCGCCGCGCCGCACATCCTCGAACAAGAGCTCCAGATCTTCGCGCCGCATCGCAGCCTTCATTCTGCGCGCGCGAGCACGTCGGCGTCGAGCGGCGCCAGCCGGCCGCCGGCCAGCAGCGCGTGGCCGAGCCCGGCGATCATCACCGCGTTGTCCGTGCAGTAGGCGGGGGGGGCGAAGCGCGCCTCCATGCCGGCGCGCGCGGCCTGCTCGCCGAGCAGCGCGCGCAGGCGGCGGTTGCAGGCCACGCCGCCTCCGACCAGGATGCGCGGAATGCCCGTGAGTTCGGCGGCGCGTACGGCCTTGCGCGCGAGCGTGCCGGCGACGGCGTGCTCGAAGCTGGCGCAGAGATCGGCGAGGCGCGCGCGCGGCAGAAGCCAGGGCGCGTCGCGGCGGTTGCCCGGCCCGACCAGCGTGTAGAGCAGCGCGGTCTTGAGGCCGGAGAAGGAGAACTCGAGCGAATCGGGCTCGAGCAGCGGCAGCTTGAACGGGAACGCGTGCGGATCGCCGGCGGCGCCCGCCGCCTCGATGGCCGGGCCGCCGGGATAGGCCAGGCCGAGCAGGCTGGCGGCCTTGTCGAGCGCTTCGCCCGCCGCGTCGTCGCGCGTGCTGCCGAGCAAAGTCAGAGTCAGCGGATCGTCCACGCGGTAGAGCGAGGTGTGCCCGCCGCTCACGACCAGGGCGATGCACGGAAACTTGGGCTGCTCGACCGGCATGAGCGCCGCGTAGACGTGAGCCTGCACGTGATCCACCGTGAGCAGCGGGCGGTCCCAGGCCCACGCCAGCGCCTTGGCGGCGGTGGTGCCGATCAGCAGCGAGCCGAGCAGGCCCGGACGGTTGGTGACGGCGATCGCGTCCAGATCCTCCGGCCGCGCTCCGGCCGCGCGCATCGCCTCCTCGATCGCCGGCATCAGCGCCGTGAGATGCCCGCGCCCGGCGATCTCCGGCACCACCCCCCCCCAGGCGGCGTGCTCGGCAGCCTGGCTGCGCACGACCGACGACAGCGCCGCGCGCCCGTCGCGCACCACCGCCGCCGCGGTGTCGTCGCAGGACGTCTCGATGCCGAGGATTAGGCTGCCGGACGTCATGCGCCGGCGAGCGTGTGCCGCAGCAGGGCCAGGGCCGAGTCGGCGGCGGCGTCGGGCGGGGGGTCGGCGGTGAAGTGCTGCGGGAAGACTTCCTCGATCTCGGCGCGCAGGCGCGCGGGCGGCCGGTTGGTCTGCAGCCAGCGGCGGATCGCCTGCGCCGACTGCGGATCGGCCGTGACCTGGAGATCGGGCTCGAGGCCGCCCGGAGCCATCGAGGGATCGAGGTGGCCTTCGAGCGAGCGTCCGGCCGGCGTGAGGTACACGCCCGCGGTGAATTTCAGCACGAATCCGCCTTCGCGGAAGCTGTGGACTTCCTGATAGATGCCCTTGCCGTAGCTGCGCTCGCCCACGAGCACCGCGGCGCCGTGGTCGCGCAGCGCGCCGGCCAGCACCTCGCTGCCGGAGGCGCTGAGGCCGTTGATGAGGATCACCACGGGCAACTCGGGCCAGCGCGTGAGCTTGGGATCGGCGTAGCGCTGCCGCACCTTGCCCTGGCGGTCGCGCAGGGTGCAGACCACTTCGCCCTGCAGGAAACGCGCGGCGATGTCCACGGCGCTCTCGAGCTGTCCGCCGATGTTCCAGCGCAGATCCAGCACCAGGCCCTTGACCTGGCTCTCGGCCAGCAGGATTTCGCAGGCGCGGTCCAGCTCGCGCGCGGTGGACTCGGCGAAGGAGCGCACGTGCACGTGCGCGATGCCCGCGTCGCGATCGAGCCAGCGCACGTCGCCGACGGTGCCCGAAGGCATCGGCCGGCGCTGCAGCTCGACGCTCGAGCGCTGGCCGTCGCGGTGCAGCAGCTCGAGCCGCGCCTTGCTGCCGCGCGGCCCGCGCAGGCGCGCCGACAGCGCTTCGGAGCCGAGCGCGGAAGTGTCTTCGCCGTCCACCGCGAGGATGCGGTCGCCGATGCGCAGGCCCGCGGTTTCGGCCGGTCCGCCCTCGAAGGGATAAATGACGCGGCCGTCCGGATGCAGCATCGCGCCGATGCCGAGATAGGTGCCGGTGGATTCCTCTTCGAAAGTGCGCAGATCTTGCGGCCCGACCCAGCTGGCGTAGGGATCCTCGAGGCTGTCGAGCATCGCCTTGGCGCCGGCGCGCATCAGTTCCTGCGGATCGTCCGCCAGCACGGCGTGATTGCGCACCGTGCGGTGCACCGCGGCCAGAGTCTGCTCCTCCGGCGGCAAGGCGCGGCGGGCCAGAACCGGACCGAGGAACTGCTCCATCAGCAGCAGTCCGACCGCCGTCCAGAACGCGCCGAAGAGCACGCTCGGGAGATGGAAGCGGCCGGTGGCGCGGGCCATGCCCTCGATTCTAGGGCAGAGGCCGGGAAGGCCCGCGGATCGCGCCTAGAATCACGGGCTTCCCGACGGAATCCCCGCCCTTGACCGCTCACCTGCTTCGGCTCGAGGTCCGCCGCCGCTTCTGCGCCGGCGCCGTGCTGCACCAGCCGGGCTGGAGCGAGGCGCGCAACCGGGCCGTCTACGGAGTCTGCGCCAATCCGCGCGGCCACGGCCACGACTACCGGCTGACGGTGACGGTCGAGGGTCCGCTGGATCCGGAGACCGGACTGGTGGCCGATTACGCGCTCCTGATGCGCATCGTGGACGAGCGCGTGATCGAGCCGGTGGACCACAAGCACCTGAATCACGACGTGGATTTCCTGCGCGGCGTGACGCCGACGACGGAGAATCTCCTGCTGCGCTTCTGGGAGCGCATCGCCGCCGGCCTGCCCGCGGGCCTGCGCCTCCTGCGGCTGGACCTGGCCGAAGGCGAGGACTGCTCCGCCAGCTATCTCGGACCCGCCGCATGACCGACTCCTACGATCCGCAACTCGCCGAATTGACCCGCACCCTGCTGACGCGGCTGGGCGAGGATCCGCGCCGCGACGGCCTCGCGCGCACGCCCGAGCGCGTGGCGCGCAGCTGGCGCGATCTCACCTCCGGCTACGGCCAGGATCTGGGCGCGATCGTCAACGGCGCGATCTTCGAGGAAAACGTGGACGAGATGGTGCTGGTGAAGGAGATCGAGTTCTATTCGCTGTGCGAGCACCACATGCTGCCTTTCTTCGGCCGCGCGCACGTGGCGTACCTGCCGGCGGGGCGCGTGATCGGCCTGTCGAAGATTCCGCGCATCGTGGACGTGTTCGCGCGCCGCCTGCAGGTGCAGGAGCGCATGACGGTCCAGGTCGCCAGCGCGATTCAGGAGGCGCTGCATCCCCGCGGAGTCGCCGTGGTGACCGAGGCCTCGCACCTGTGCATGATGATGCGCGGCGTCGCCAAGCAGGCCAGCGTGGCGACCGCATCCTGCATGCTGGGCGCCTTCCGCGACGATCCGCGCACGCGGTCGGAGTTCCTGGGCCTGATCGGCGCCGGCAGCCGCGGAATCTGAACTTCACCCGCGCAACACGCGCGGTCCCGCAGAATCTTCCCATGGCCGAGTGAGGGAGGAGTACAATCTCCTGGTTGCGTCAGCCGACGCTTCATCCCCCCCTCAAGTGGCGCAGATCCCTCAATCTGCCGACATCCCCGTTATGCGAGTCTCTTCCCGCCGCCCCCAAGCTGCCCTCGTGGCCATTGCGACCCTGATGGTCGTTCTCGGAGTCGGAGCTTTCGTCTATTCAAGCCTGACCGAAGAGGCCGGAGCGGCCACCGCTCGCGCCGGCGAGACGGAAGCGCTGGACGGCAAGTAGCGGCGGCCGATCGCGCTCAGTCCGCGGCGCCCGCCTGCCGGAGCAGGGCGGTGAGGCCGGCCGCGGCTTGCGCGGGCGATTTGCTTCCCGTGTCGAAGGTCAGCGGCGCGCGCGCATAGGCGGATTCGCGCGTTTTCAGCAGGGCTTCGAGCCGCGCGCGCGCATCGGGCAGTCCGCGCATCGGCCGCGAGTCGCCCTGTGCGAGCACGCGATCCCAATGTTCCTGCGGGCTGGCGCGCAGCCACACCACCGTGCAGGAGGCGAGCAGCCGGTTCCACGCGGCCGCGTTTTCCGCCAGTCCGCCGGCCACCGCCAGCACGCCTGCGGCGTTGCGCGAGAGCCAGGCTTCGAGCGCCTCCTCTTCGCGCAGGCGGAATCCGGCGGCGCCTTCGAGTTCGAAGATGGCGGAGTTGCTGAGGCCGGCGTGCTCCTGCACCCACTGATCGAGTTCGACGAAGGGCACTTCGAGAGCCGCGGCCGCGAGCCGCCCGAGCGTGGATTTTCCGGCGCCGCGCAGGCCGACGAGGGCGATGCGGCGCGCCGGATGGGGGAGCGGCAGGTCGCACAGTGCGCCGAGCCCGGTCTGCAGCGCCTGGGCCAGCGCGGCCAACTTGAGCAGCGAAGGATTGGCGCGGCCGGCTTCGATCTCGACCAGGAAGCGGCGGCTCAGCCCGGCGCGCTCGGCGCAGGCTTGCAGCGAGAGGCCCTGCTCTTGGCGCAGGCCGCGGACGCGGCGGCCAAGGCTGGCTTGGAGTTTCCGCATGCCGGCAGTATAGGGCATTATCATGCGCTTATTGCCGCAGAATTGGAAATATGATGCAATGTCCCCCAGGAGACCCTGACACCCATGGCCACCGAGACCCTGTCCGTACCGCTGCCCGCCGTGGATTTCCGCACGGATCCGACCCGCTACCGCCACTGGCGTCTGCAGGTGACCGGCGACCGCGCCCGCCTCACGATGGCGGTGCAGCCCGACGGCGGCCTGCGCCCGGGCTACGCGCTGAAGCTCAACTCCTACGACCTCGGCGTGGACATCGAACTCGCCGACGCCATCCAGCGCGTGCGCTTCGAGCATCCTCAGGTGCGCGTGCTGGTGCTCGACGGCGCGCTGGAGAAGGTGTTCTGCGCCGGCGCCAACATCCAGATGCTGCGCAGCAGCAGCCACGCGTGGAAGGTGAACTTCTGCAAGTTCACGAACGAGACGCGGCTCTATCTGGAGGACATGGCCGAAGTCAGCGAGATCCGCACGCTCGCGGCCTGCAACGGCGCGACCGCCGGCGGCGGCTACGAGCTGGCGCTGGCCTGCGAGCGCATTTTGCTCGTGGACGACCGCAACAGCTCCGTGTCGCTGCCCGAGGTGCCGCTGCTCGGCGTTCTGCCGGGCACCGGCGGCCTGACGCGCGTCGTGGACAAGCGCCGCGTGCGCCGCGACCGCGCCGACCTCTTCAGCACCCTGGTGGAGGGCATCAAGGGCCAGAAGGCCGTGGACTGGGGCCTGGTGGATCACCTGGCGCCGCTGTCGAAGTTCGCCGAAGAGCGGGATCGCATCGCCGGCGAGCTGGCCGCGTCGGTCTCTGACAAATCGGACCGCGCCGGCGTGGCGCTGCCGCCGCTGGCCTGCGCCGAGCGCGCCGGCGCGCGCAGCTACCGGCACGTCCATCTGGAGTGGGACGAGAGCGCGCGCTGCGCCACCCTGCGGCTGCAGCTGCCCGCCAGCTCCGGGCCGCGCAACGGCGCCGAGGCCCACGCCGCGGGCGCCTCCTGGTGGTTCTTCCAGATCTTCCGCGAGGCGGACGACGCGCTCCTGAACCTGCGCCTGAACCTGCCGGGCGTCAACCTGCTGACGCTGCGCGTCGAAGGCGATCCGCGCGTCGCGCTGGCAACCGACGCGATGCTCGCCGCTCACCAGGATCACTGGTTCGTGCGCGAAGTGATGCACTTCGCCAAGCGGGTGATCAAGCGCACCGACCTCACCGCCAAGTCGCTGTTCGCCGAAGCCGACGCTGGCAGCGCCTTCGCCGGCACCTTCCTCGAGTTCGCGCTGGCCGCCGACCGCTTGTTCGTGCTGAACGACGCGGCCAGCCCGGTGCAGCTCGGCGTCTCCGCGCTGAACGGCGGCGCCTACCCGATGTCGCACGGGCTCACGCGCCTCGAGGCGCGCTTTCTCGGCGACCCGGAGGCGGTCGGCCGCGTGCTCGCGCGCAACGGCCTGATTCCCGCCGCCGACGCCGAAGCGCTGGGCCTCGCCACGGAGAGCATGGACCGCATCGACTGGGACGACCAGGTCCGCGTCCAGCGCGAGGAGCGCGCCGCCTACTCGCCGGACGCGCTGACCGGCATGGAGGCGAATCTGCGCTTCCCCGGCCCCGAGACCATGGAGACCAAGATCTTCGGCCGGCTCACCGCCTGGCAGAACTGGATCTTCCAGCGCCCCAACGCCGTCGGCCCGACCGGCGCGCTGCAGTGCTACGGCACGCCGAATCGCCCGCAGTTCGACTACTTCCGCACCTGACATGACCGCCATCGACTACACGCAGAAGATTCCCAACAACGTGGACCTGTCCTCGGACAAGCGCCTGCAGCGCGCGCTCGAGCACTGGCAGCCGGCGTACCTCGACTGGTGGAACGAGATGGGTCCGTCGGACTTCTCGGCCAACGACGTCTACCTGCGCACCGCCGTCAGCGTCGAGCCCGAGGGCTGGGCGCACTTCGGCTACGTGCGCATGCCGGAATACCGCTGGGGCGTGTTCCTCGAGCCGCAGCAGCAGGGCCGCGTCGTGCCTTTCGGCGACCACCTGGGCGAGACGGCCTGGCAGGAAGTGCCGGGCGAGTTCCGCACCGAGCTGCGCCGCATCATCGTCACGCAGGCCGACACCGAGCCCGCCAGCGTCGAGCAGCAGCGCCTGCTCGGCCACACCGCGCCCTCGCTCTACGACCTGCGCAACCTGTTCCAGGTCAACGTCGAGGAAGGCCGCCACCTGTGGGCGATGGTCTATCTGCTGCAGCGCTACTTCGGCAAGGACGGCCGCACCGAGGCCGAGGAGCTGCTCGAGCGCCGCAGCGGCAACCCGGACCGGCCGCGCATCCTCGGCACCTTCAACGAGCCGATCACGACCTGGCTCGACTTCTTCATGTTCACGATGTTCACCGACCGCGACGGCAAGTTCCAGTTGCTGGCGCTGGCCGAGTCGGGATTCGATCCGCTGGCGCGCACCTGCCGCTTCATGCTCACCGAGGAGGCGCACCACATGTTCGTCGGCCAGACCGGCATCGGCCGCGTCATCGAGCGCACCTGCGAAGTGATGAAGCAATACCCGGGGGCGGATCCGCGCGCGCACGGCGCCATCCCGCTCGAGCTGCTGCAGAAGTACGTGAACTTCTGGGTTTCGTCCTCCACCGACCTCTACGGCTCGGAAATTTCCTCGAACGCCGCCAACTACTTCGCCGCGGGCCTCAAGGGCCGCGCCTACGAGGAGAAGAAGTACAGCGAACACACCGCGCGGGACCAGGCCTTCGTGATCGAGCGGCCGGAGGGCGGCCGCCTCACGACGGAGGAGATCCCGCTGCGCAACGCCATGAACGAGGTGCTGCGCAACGAGTACCTCGACGACAATCAGAAGGGCGTGGACTACTGGAACCGGATCATCGAGAAGGCCGGCCTGCCGTTCCGCATCCGCCTGCCGCACCGCCGCTTCCACCGCCGCATCGGCCTCTACAGCGGCCTGTGCTACGACGTGGACGGCCAGCCGCTGAGCGCCGAGGAGTTCGAGCGCCGCCAGCACGAGTGGCTGCCCGCGCCCGCGGACCGCGTCTTCATCGCCTCGCTGATGCAGAAAGTGACCCAGCCGGGCCGGGTGGCGGGCTGGATCGCGGCGCCGAAGAAGGGCGTCAACGGCATGGCGGAAGACTTCGAGTACGTGCGCCTGTAGTCGGGCGGGACGCGCAGCCGATATCCTTTGCGGATGCGCGTCCCGCTTCTCGTGCTGGCGCTGGCCGCGGCCCTCTTCGGCTGCGGCAAGGAATCCCCGCCGGCCGCCGCCGGCGCCTCCGGCGCGGACGGCGCCGCCGTCCTGCCGAATCCTCCCGCCGGCGCCCAGGCTCCCGGCGGCGCGCCGGAGAAGACCACGGTCACCGTGCTGCGCGCCGACGATCCGCAGCAGGCGCCGCTGGTCGAAGTGCGCGCGTGGGCGCGCCAAGGCGGCAGGCCGCTGCCCGATCTGGGATACGACGTCTACTGGCAGACCGAGGAAGGCCCGAGCAAGACCTCTTCCGCCACCGGCGCCGAAGGCTGGGCGCGCAACGCGTTTCCGCCCTTCGCGCAGATTCACAACCTCTACCTGCGCCCGACCGCGATGACGGCGCCGGTCGCCGCGACTCTGGGGCAGTTCCTGGAGCCGGGCATGATCGTGCGCGTGGACCTCGTGGTGCCGGCCGCGGCCGTGATCATGGGCGTGGTGCTCGACGAGCTCGGCCAGCCGGTGCCCGGCGCGCTGCTGCTCGGATTCCACGACGCGCAGCCGGTGATCGACGCGCAGGAGCGCCCGGAGGCGCGCTCGACCGGCAACGCCGATGAGTTCGGCGCGTTCCAGCTGGGCGGTTTCCCGGCCGGCCCCTTCGTGCTGGAAGCGGGGCTCGACGCGCGCTCCACGATCTGGCGCCTCACCGGCGTGCTCACCGAAGGCCAGGTGGTGCAGGGCGTGGAGATCCAGCTCGAGCCTTGTCACAACGTCTTCGGGCAGGTGCTCGACGGCGCGGGGCAGCCGGTGAAGAACGCGTCGATCGTGGCCGGCAAGGTCGGCCGGCGCCAGCAGTCGCGGCCGGGGCCCGCCGACGACGTGCGCTACGTGCCGGGGCGGCCGCTGCTCGTGCGCAGCGACGAGCGCGGCACCTTCAACCTGCCTTCCGTGCCTGACAATCAGGCGTGGTCGGTGGTGGTGGAGCACGCGCGCTTCAAAAAGAACGTCGCGCGCCTCGAGCCCGGCCAGGTGGACGTGCTGATCCAGATGGAAGAGGGCATGCGCGTGAGCGGCAGCCTGCGGCTGCCCGACGGCCAGCCGGCGGCGCGCGTGGTGCTCACGCTCGCGGGCGGCGTGGAGCCGGTGACGGACGCCGCCACCAAGCAGGGGCGCTTCGACTTCGGCGGCCTCGATCCGGCGGCGAATCTGTGGATCGTGGTGCTGGGCGATGGATTCGCGCCGCTCCTGCACGGCCCGCTCGAACTGGGGGCGCAGTCCATCGACGGCCTGGATCTGCGGTTGCAGGCCGGCCAGACGATCGCGGGCACGGTGCAGTCGGCCGACGGCGCCCCGGTGGAAGGCGCGCGCGTGAGCCTGCAGCGCCTCGACCTGCCGGCCGGGCTGCCGGAGGGAATGCCGCCGGCCGCGCTCGGACAGGCGGGCAGTCTCACGGGCTCCGGCGGCGATTTCTCCTTCGTCGGACTGGCCGCCGGCCGGTATCGCATCGCGGCGCGGGCGCCGGACGGGCGCGCGCAGGAAATCGAGAGCGCCGCGGGCGCTCAGGGCATCGTGATCAAGCTGCCTTGACGCGCGCGCGCGGGCGCGGCCAGCGGTGGACCAGCCACGCGCCGAACCAGACCAGCGAAGCCGCGACGTGGATCCAGCTCCAGAGGCTGCGCGCGCTCTCGTCCACCGACACCTGCAGCAGATAGCCGCTGAGCGCCATCGGCACGAACGTCAGACTCAGGGCGATGCCGCTGCGGCGGCGCGGCGCGAAGCCGGAGCGGATGCGCGCCCACGCGTGCGCCTTCCAGATCAGGCCCACCGCCAGGATCAGCGCCGGTGCCGCGAGGAGATGCGCGGCCGCCACCTGCGGCTGCCAGGGATGATTCACGGCGGAGTAGGGATCCTCGCTCTCGGCGAACACGGCCATCCAGAACCAGGCCAAGCCGCTCAGCGCCGCCGCCGCCTGCGCCCCGCGCAGGAACCAGGCCTCGCCGCGGCTCAAGGCTTGGGAGCCGGCGCGGGCGCCGGCTTGGGCGCCGGTTGCAGCGCCTGGTGCAGCGCCAGGACCTCGCGCACCGCGCCGACGGTGGCGCGCGCCGTCAGCGTGGCGCCGGTGACGGCGTGAATGCCGCGCTTGAGCTGCAGCTCCCCGTCGAGTTTGCGGCCGACGAACTCCGCGTGCCACTTCGGCTTCGGCAGGTATTCGAGGGGCTCGTCGAAGGACAACACGTCGAGTCGCGCCACCGCTCCGTCGGGTCCGACGACGATCATCAGGCTTTGCCCGTGGCTGCGCACCGCGCGCGCGTCGAAGTAGGCGGTGCCGAGAATCTTCCCGGCGGCGTCGGTCGCGACGTGCGCGTGCACCACGCTCGTGCCCGTCGCGCTGCCGGCCAGTTCGGAGGCGCGCCGCGTCTGCTCCTCCGTCAGCCAGTGCGTGGCGGCCGTGACGCGGGTGCCGGCGCCGAAGGCGAGTTCCAGCGCCTGGTCGCGCGTCAGGAAGAGCTTGCCGGCGCCGAACCAGCCGAGGCCGGCGGCGAGGCCGAGGAGCAGGGGACCTTGCATGGGATCAGAACACGAAGCCGACCGTGAAGGCGAGCACGTCGGAGACGGTGTCGGCGTCGTTCTCGAGGTCGGTCCAGTCGAGCTTGAAAGCGATCTGCGGAATGGGGTGGAAGGCGACGCCCGCGGTCAGCGCGCGCACGTCGGTGTCGCCGGGGGCGTCGGCGGAGAGGTCGTAGCGCTCCGCGCGCACGAAGGGGATCAGGGCGCGGCCGCGCGGATCGCCGGCGAGGAAGTCCCAGCCGGCCTCGACGTACGCGCCCTCCAACTCTTCGCCCGGCGCGGGCGTCGGCAGCAGGGCGGCATCCTCGATCTGTGAATTGGCCCACAGGCCGCGCAGGCGCAGCGCGCGCCATTCCCACTGCGCGTGCAGGTCGAACACGGTGGTGGCGAAGTCGGGTCCGGTGTCGTCCTGGCCGCTGTCGCCGCTGTACGCCGAGACGCCGGCCAGCAGGCCGGGCGTGCCGACCCAGTCCACGCGCCCGGCCACCGCCAGGTTCTCGGCCGCGGCCTCGCCGCCGCCCTGGCGGCCGCCGCGCATGCCGCTGCTCTCGAGGTCGAAGCCGCTCGCGTCGAAACCGTTCATCACGTAGGCGCGCGCGGAGAAGCCGCCCCATTCGCCGGTGAAGCCGGCGCCGTTCTCGTGCCAGGTCGTGGGCAGGACGAAGCGCTCGACGAGCGGCCGCTCCGCAGAGGGGAAGGTGGTGGGCTCGTGGATTTCGTTCACCAGGCCCAGCGGCACGAGCAGGTGGCCGATGCGCAGGCCGAGGTCGTCGCTGAGGCGTCCTTCGAGATAGGCGAACTCGACGCTGACCTCGTCGCCGTGCTCGAACTCGATTTCCGAGTTGAACAGCCAATTCTCGTCGAAGCGGTAACCGAAGTAGAGGACGACGCGGTGCAGATCCCACTCGGCGGCGCCGTCGTCGGGCCGCGTGTAGGTCATTTCGCCGTAGCCGCCGGTGGCCACCTCGCCGGGCGCCTGCCGGTAGACGCGCGAGGCCGAGGGGGCCAAGCCGCCGGTGGGCAGCTCGAAGGAGCCGGCCGCCGGACCCAGCTGCAGGTCCTGGATCTCCTGCGCCAGCACGTCGAGACGGCGCGCCAGCTCGGCCGGAGAGGGATCCTGAGCCGCCAGAGGCGCGGCCAGCCCAATGAAAGTGAGACTCATTCTCAACAGCATCGGGATATCGTAGGCGGAGACGGGGGGAAGTCAAGGACCCCGCACCGGATCCTGGCTCAGACGGCTGGAGGTGGCTGAACCCAAGTCCGGGCCGGACCAGGACTTGGAGCCCGTGCCCTTCGCAGGACTCCGCCTCCGTTCCTCAGTCCTTGTGGCGCTGGCTCTTCGTCCGGGTCGCCACCAATTGTCTGGGCCAGTATCCGATGCTTACCATCCTCCCCGTGCCCACTCCGCCGCCGCGCGCATGACGCTCACTCGCAGTTGGCGGCTGGTTTGTCTGGCCCAGGGGGACGCGCCGCCGCTCGTGCCGGCCGGACTGGCGCGGCTGGCGGGGGCGCAGTGGCAGGCCCGCACCCTGGACGGCTTCCTCGCCGAAGTGGACGCCGGCGCCACGCTGCCGGACGCGGTGCTCGCGTTTGGCGGCGAACAGTTGATCCGCGCCTTGCGCAGCCACGATCGCACGTGCGTCCTGCCGGTCTTCCTGTTCGCGGCCGCGGAGCAGCCGGCGCCGCCCGGATGGGACGGCAGCTGGTCGGGCGAGAGCCCCGAAGCACTCGCGGCCGTGGCCGAGCGCGCCGACTGGAGCGCGGCGCTGCCGGCGCTGCGCGCGCCGCTCGACTCGCTGCGCCGCGAGCACCGCTTCGCCCGCTGGCTGGCGGCCCGCGGCCATTGTCAGACGAGAGACGCCGAGGCCTTCGGGCTCGACGCGCCGCGATCCACGCTCCGCGCCTGGCAGGAGTGCGGCTGGGTCAGCGCGGCGCCGGAGACCGCCAGCGCCTGGCGCGCCGGCGCCGCGCTGCGGCCCGCCGCCGCGGCCGCGGCATTGGTGGTTGCGGACGCGCCGCCCGCGAGCGCGCCGATCGCGGTAGCGGCGCCGCTGCCGGACCCGCCCGCCGATCCCGCGGCGGAATCGCGCGCTGAGCCCGCGCCGGAATCGCGCGCTGAGCCCGCGCCGGAATCGCGCGCCGAATCCCCGGCACCGCAGGAGCACGCGCTGGCGCCGGCGGCGCCGCAACCCGCGCGCGCCGCGCCATCCGCGCCGGCCTCACAACCGGCGCCGCAGGCGTCCCAGCTGCCGCGCGGCATCCTTCTGGTCCTCTCCGCATTCCTGATCGTGCTTGCCGCGCTGATCTGGACCGGCGACGCGGACTTGCTGCGCCGCGGCCCCGGCGGCGCCGCGCCCGCTCAGGAATCGGAGCGGCTGCGCATCGGCGACGCGCAGGCGCCGCCGCAGCGGACCGCGAACCGGCCGGATCCCTCGGCCCCGGCGCCTGCCGCGGCGGACGCCGCCGCGGGCGCGTTCCTGCCCGCCGCCGGGCGCGGCGAATCCTTGCGCACCATCGCGCGCGGCACGGTGCGGCGCGATCCGGCGCCGCTGCTCGCGCTGTCGGCAGGCCGCGTCAGCGCGCTCCTGGCCGCGCCGGGCGCGCTGCTCGAAGCCGGCAGCCCGGTCGCGCGCCTCAGCGATCCGCGCGCCGAGCGCGAGCTCGAGCGCCTGCAGCAGGAGCTGGTCCAGGTGGACGCGGCCATCGAGGCCGCCCGCCGCGACGACGCCGCCGCCCGCGCCCTGGCCGACGAGCAGAGCGAGCTGGAGCGCGCGCGTCTCGCCGCGCAGCTCGCCGGCGCCGAAACGCTGCGCGCCCAGGCCCAAGAGCAGTACGCGCGCAGCCTGCGCCTGGCGGAAGACGGCGTGCTCTCCTTCCGCGAAGTGCGCCCGGACTGGGAAGCGCTGCAGCGGGCGCGCGAGGCCGAGGAGCGCGCGCGCCTGCAACTCGAGGATTTCGCCGCCGCGCGCGCGCAACCTGCGTCCGCCGCGCGCGGAGCGGCGCCAGCCTGGCTCGACGCGCGCCGCGCGCGCGTGGAGGGCGAGTTGCAGACCGCGCGCGCCCTGGCGGCGCCGCGCCTGGTGCGCGCCGCGGCGGCGGGGGAGCTGCTCGAGTGGCGGGTGGCGGTCGGCGGCGACGTGGAAGAAGGAGCGGAAGTGGCGCGCATCGGCGCCGGCGCCGCGTTCGCCGAAGCGGCGCTCGACCGCGAGGCGGGCGCGCCGGAATCGCGCCGGCTGGGCGAGGTCGAGGCGCGCCTGGCGGCCAACGCGCCCTGGGCGGCGGTGAGCGAGTTCGAACTGATTCCCGCCGCCGCCGGCCCGCGGCTGCGCGCGCGCCTGCCCGCGGAAATGCAGGCCGCCGCGCGCGCCGGCGCCGCCGTCGAGTTGCGCTGCCGCTGGCTCGACTGAGGCATGCCGCCGCCCGCGCCCCGGAGCCGGGACTTGCCGGACTCGTCCGCGCTGCCCGCCGGCTGGCGCTTCGAGCGCGGCGCGGACGGCTTGGCGCTGCGCGCGCCGGACGGCGGCGTTTTGCGCGCGGACTTCGTCGGCGGCAAGCTCGGATGGCGCCTGGCGCACGGCGGCGGCCACGGGCAGGCGGTCGCGCGCGCGGTCGGCCTCGGCAAGGGCCGGCCACCGCCGCGCGTGCTCGACGCCACCGCCGGGCTGGGCCGCGACGCGGCGGTGCTGGCCGCGCTGGGATGCGAGGTGCTCGCGCTCGAGCGCCATCCGGCGGTGTGCGCGCTGCTGGAGGACGCGGGCGCGCGCGCCGCCGCCGATCCGGTCGCGCGCGCGCGCCTGCAGGACCGGCTGCGCTTCCAGTGCGCCGACGCGCGATCTTTTCTCGCGGCCGGCGGCGCGCGCGGCTTCGACGTGATCTATCTCGATCCCATGCACCCCGGCCGCGCGAAGAGCGCGCTCGTCAAACAGGAGATGCGCCTCTTCCGCGCCCTGGTCGGATCGGACGAGGACGCGGCGCTGCTGCTGGAAGCCGCGCTGGGGGCTGGCGCGCCGCGCGTCGCCGTGAAGCGGCCGGCGCAGGCGCCGCCGCTGGCCGGGAAGCCCGCCGGCAGCATTCCGGGCCGCACCACCCGCTTCGATCTTTATCTGCCCTCCATGTCCTAGAATGTGAGGTTCATGGCAACGAGCGCCACCATTCCGCTGCCGATGCTGCCCGTGCCCGCGGCGGTGCCCGAGCCCGCCGAAGTCAAGCGCTTCGCGACGGAGCAGGGCATCCTGATCCTCGCCCACTCCTACCAGGACGGCTGGCTGCAGGACTGCGCGCACTTCGTCGGCGATTCGCTGGAGCTGGCGCGCGCAGCCGCAGAGGCCGACGCCCGCGCCATCTGCTTCTGCGGCGTCCACTTCATGGCCGAGACGGCGGCGATCCTCTGCCCCGAGGCCGAGGTCTTCGTGCCGGACCTGACGGCCGGCTGCTCGCTGGCCGATTCCTGCCAGCCGGCGGATCTGGCGCGCTATCAGGATCACCTCCAGCAGAAGCTCGGCCGCAGGCCGGTGACCATCGCGTACATCAACTGCTCGGCCGGGGTCAAGGCGCTGTCCGACCTGATCTGCACCAGCGGCAACGCGCGCGCGGTCGTCGAGAGCGTGCCCGCGGATCAGCCGATCCTGTTCGTGCCGGACCGCCACCTCGGCGGCTGGCTCAACGAGGTCACCGGCCGCGAGATGATTTTGTGGAACGGGTCGTGCATGGTGCACGAGCTCTTCTCCGTGGACACGGTGCTCGAGCTGAAGCGCCAGCACCCCGGCGCGCAGGTGATCTCGCACCCGGAATGCCCGAAGGCGGTGCGCGACGCCAGCGAGCACGTGGTCGGCACCGCCGGCATGCTGCGCCTCGTCAAGGCGGCGCGCGGCCAGACCTTCATCGTCGGCACCGAGGCCAACATGATCTACCGTCTGCGCAAGGAGGCGCCGCAGAACGAGTACGTGCCGGCTCCGGGCGCGAGTTGCGCCTGCAATCTCTGCCCGCACATGCAGAAGAACACGCCGGAAAAATTGTGGGATTGCCTGCACCGGCGCGCGCCGCGCGTGATCGTGCCGCCCGCGCTCGCCGCCCCGGCGCGCCGCGCGCTCGAGCGCATGCTGGCCCTGGCCTGATGCGCGCGGCGCACCTGACCGCGGCGGCGGCGATCGCTGCGCGGCTTCTCGCCGCGCTCCTGCTCGCGGCGTGCGTGGTGCCGCTGGGAGGCCCGTCCCAGCCCGCGACGGTCTTCCACGGCGGCCGCATCCACGTGCTGGACGCCGGCGACGCCGTCGTCGAGGCGATGGCCGTGCGCGGCGGCCTGGTGATCGCGGCCGGCACGCTCGCCGAGGCGCGGCGCGCCGCCGGACACGGCGCCGAGCAGGTGGATCTGCAGGGACGCGCCGTGTATCCGGGCTTCGCGGATGCGCATCTGCATCTCACGGGCATCGGCTTGGCGCGCATGCAGGCCGATCTGCGCGGCACGCTCAGCGAGCAGGAAGTGGTGGAGCGGGCGGCGGCGGCCGCGGCGGCGCTGCCGGAAGGCGCCTGGCTGCAGGGGCGCGGCTGGGACCAGAACGACTGGCCGGCGCAGGAGTTTCCGACTCACGGCGCGCTCTCGGCCGCGCTGCCCGATCGGCCCGCCGTGCTGGCGCGCGTGGACGGCCACGCGGTGCTCGCCAACGCCGCGGCCATGCGCGCGGCCGGCGTGACCGCGCAGACTCCCGATCCGCCGGGCGGCCGGATTCTGCGCGACGCGGCGGGCGCGCCGACCGGCGTCTTCGTGGACGCGGCGGAAGGACTGATCACGCGCGCGATTCCTCCGCCCAGCGACGCCGAGCTGGAGCGCGCGCTCGATCTCGCCCAGGCCGAACTGCACGCGCAGGGCATCACCGCCGTGCACGATGCCGGCGCGGGGAATCGTGAGATCGAGATCTACCGGCGCTGGGCGCGCGAGGGGCGCCTGCGCCTGCGCGTGCACGCGATGCTGCACGGCAACGATCCCGCCCTGCTCGCGGAGTGGTACGCCCAGGGGCCCGATCCGGACTACGCCGGCCTCGGCGTGCTGGCGGTGCGCGCGGTGAAGATCTACTCCGATGGCGCGCTCGGCTCGCGCGGCGCGCAGCTGCTGGAGGACTACGCCGACGAGCCCGGCCACCGCGGTTTGGCGCAGATCGGCGCGGAGGAGTTGACGGCCGCCTGCGCGCGCGCGCGCGCCGCGGGCTTCCAGGTCTGCACCCACGCGATCGGCGACGGCGCCAACCGCATGGTGCTCGACGCCTACGCCGCGAAGGGCGGGCCGGATCTGCGCTGGCGCGTCGAGCACGCGCAGGTGCTGCACCGCGACGACGTGCTGCGCTTCGTCGAGCTCGGCGTGATTCCGTCCATGCAGGCGCAGCACCAGACCAGCGACATGCCCTGGGCCGGGGCGCGCCTCGGCGCCGAGCGCGCGCGCGGCGCCTACGCGTGGCGCTGGCTGCTGGACGCCGGCTGCATGATCCCGAACGGCAGCGACGCGCCGGTGGAAACTCCCGACGTGCGCGCCGCCTGGTGCGCGGCGGTGCATCGCCGCACGCTGACCGGCGATCCGGCCGGCGGCTGGCATCCGGAGCAGCGCATGAGCGAGGCCGAGGCGCTGCGCGCGCTCACCGTGTGGCCCGCCTACGCCGCGTTCCGCGAGCGCGATCTCGGCCGCCTGGTGCCCGGCTGCCGCGCCGACTTCGTGATCCTCGACCGCCCGCTCGCCGGCCTGCAGCCGCAGGAAATCGCGGCCCTCGCAATCGAGGAGACGTGGTTCGCGGGCGCGCGGGTGCGCTGACCCGCGCTGCTATCCTTCGGCCCCAATCCGGCGCCATGACTTCCTCCTACAGCAAGATCCAGTCCGTGCTCGGCGACCAGTCCGAGAAGCTGCTTTCCTTCTCCCAGCCGAAGATCGCCGCCGCGCGCCTGCACCTGCCCGGCCCCGACTTCGTCGAGCGCGCTTTCATTCCCAGCGACCGCCCGACGCGCACGCTCGGCGCCCTGCAGTCCATCCTCGGCCACGGCCGTCTGGCGGGCACCGGCTACGTCTCCATCCTGCCGGTGGACCAGGGCATCGAGCACTCGGCCGGCGCATCGTTCGCGCCCAACCCCGACTACTTCGATCCGGCGGGCATCGTCGAGCTGGCCATGGAGGGCGGATGCAACGCCGTCGCCTCGACGCTCGGCGTGCTCGGCGCCGTGGCGCGCCAGTACGCGCACCGCATCCCCTTCCTGGTCAAGCTGAACCACAACGAGTTCCTCTCGTATCCGAACACCTACGACCAGACCCTCTTCGCCAACGTCAAGCAGTCCTTCGACATGGGCGCGCAGGCGGTCGGCGCCACGATCTACTTCGGCAGCGCGGAGAGCCGCCGCCAGATCCGCGAGGTCAGCGAGGCGTTCCACGAGGCGCACCAGCTCGGCATGGCGACGGTGCTGTGGTGCTACACGCGCAACTCGGCCTTCAAGAAGGACGGCGTGGACTACCACGTCGCCGCCGACCTCACGGGCCAGGCCAACCACCTCGGCGTGACCATCGAGGCCGACGTCATCAAGCAGAAGATGCCGGAGCACAACGGCAACGGCTTCGACGCGCTGAAATTCGGCAAGACGCACAAGAAGGTCTACACGGACCTCTCCAGCGATCACCCGATCGACATGTGCCGCTACCAGGTGGCGAATTGTTACATGGGCCGCGCCGGCCTGATCAACAGCGGCGGCGCCAGCGGCGCCAACGACCTGCAGGACGCCGTCGCCACGGCGGTGATCAACAAGCGCGCCGGCGGCATGGGCCTGATCTCGGGGCGCAAGGCCTTCCAGAAGTCCCGCAAGGACGGCGTGGCTCTGCTGAACGCGATTCAGGACGTCTATCTCTGCCGCGAAGTCGCGGTGGCGTAGGCCTCAGCCCCCGCGCTCGCCGGCGCGCGGCCCGCCGGCCTTCTGCACGAAGGCGCGCCAGCTGGCGTCGAGGTTCGCGAACTCGCCGCCGAAGGCGGTGCGCAGCGCGGAGCCGCCGCCGAGGTTGCGCAGCGCCGCATGCAGCCAGGCGTTCACCGGCTCGTCGAAGTCCGGCTGGCCGGAGAAGAGCAGGTGATGCAGCAGCGTGTAGCACTGCGCGCGCAGGTCGTCGGACTGCGGTCCGAGGAAGTCGGCGCGCTGCAGCACCGCCAGCTGGCCGGCGTTGCGCGGCGCGATCAGCGCGGCGTCTCGGCTCACCCATTCGCGCGCGGCCAGGCCCGGCGCGCAGACCGGCAGGCCGGAGCCCCACTGCGTCGAGGCTTCGAGCATCAGGCCGAAGCCGGCCTCGAGCCAGGCCGGAATTTCGCCGGGGCTCGCGGTGATCTCGGCGGCCGCCGAGCTCAGGATCGCCTCGCCGAGCAGGCGCTCGTAGTGCAGCGGCCGCGCGTAGCCCTCGCCGGCGTCGAGCCAGGTGTGCAGCTCGCGCGCGGCGCGGTCCCAGTGCCCCGCGACGCGCGGATCTACCTCCGGATAGCCGCGCTTGCGCCCCGGCCACACGCGCACGCGCACCGGAGTCGTGAGATCCCACATGCGCGCGCGCGCCTGCAGCAGCTCGAGGCTGCGCCCGTAGAGCAGCTCCGCCGCCGCCGCCGCCAGCACCGCGCGGTCGAGCGGACCCGACACCGCCACCGAGAAGTGCATGGTCGTGAATTCCCAAGGCAGCTCGGCCGACTCGTGCAGGCGCAGCGCGTCCAGCCACGCCGCCTGGCGGCCGTCGCCGAGCGGCACCAGCCACGCTTCGCCGTGGCCCTCGTGGCCGAGGAATTCGTGCGCCGGCGCGAACGCCGGGTCGAGCGCGAGCGCCCGCCAGCAGGCCAGCCGCTCATCGCGCAGAAAGCCGCGAGCGCGGCACCACTGCGCGAACGCGAACGCGTCGGCGGCGCCGGCCTGATCCGAGTAGGCCGCGACCAGGCGCGCCAGGAATTCCGGATATTCGACGCGCGGCCCGGTCATCTTGCGCGCCTTCTTGCGCGCCAGGGTGCGGACCTCGCCCTCCGCGTCGCGGAAATCGACTTCCTCAGGCCCGGCGTACAGAATCGCGACCGGCTGCGGACGCCCGGTCGCGAGAGGCGTCAGCTGATCCGGCGCGGTGCGCGGCTCTTGCAGCAGGAGCGCGGCGCCGAGGAGGGCGAGCACGGCAGCGCCTCACTCCGGCCGCTCGTCGCGGCGCAGGCCCAGCTCTTCGCGCACGTCCACCGGCCCGCGGTACAGGCAGGTCACGGCCTCGCCGAGGCGGGCCGCCAGCTGCGGATCGCCTTCCTTCACCACCTTGCCGAGGTGGCGCAGATACTGCACCGTCATGCGCGCGACGCGCACGAAGTCGCCGGGAGCGGCGCTGGTGAAGCGCGCGAGGTCCTCGAAGGGGCGGCCCAGCGCGTATTCGTAGATCGCCGGCGTCATCGCCTCGTCGAGCGGGCGGATGCTGGGAGTGAGACCGGCGTCGGCCTCGGCCTCGCGCGCCTTCTCGACCACTTCGGACGCCTGGCGCAGCAGACCGCGCATCGGGCGCAGCGCGTTGCGCCAGAATTCCTCGCCGCGGCGGCCCTCGTGGATGACCGCCGCGATCAGCCCGCACAGCGCCGGCGGATCGGCGTCGTCGAGAATGCCGGCGTAGAGCAGCTCGGTGAGCGGGATTTCCTGGCCGTGCAGGTGCTGGCAGGTGCGGCCGCGCGGCAGCACCTCGCGCTCGCCGGCCACGTAGCCCATCGCGCGCAGGAAGGCGTAGCGCTTCTCGAGCAAGGCGCGCGTGGCGCGGCGGTTCATCTCTTCGCGCTGCTTCGAGTGCTCGCGGGCCTGGAAGGCCGCGAACGAGCGCTCCCAGACGTCGGCCGCCGCCTCGGCGCCGGCGATGCCGTGCAGGTGCACCAGGGTGGCGTAGGCCAGGCCGAAGCGCGACACGATCGGCTCGACCGCGCCGCTGGTGATGCGGTTGATCGGCGCCTCGATGACGTCGTCGTACTCCAGCACCGCGTAGACCAGCCCGACCTCGTCCATGCCCTGGCGGCCGGCGCGGCCCGCCATCTGCAGGAAGTCGCGGGTGCGCAGCCAGTCGAAGTCCACGCCGTCGAACTTGGTGATGGAATCGAAGACCACCGCCCGCGCCGGCATGTTGATGCCCAGCGCGAAGGTCTCGGTGGTGTAGAGCAGCTTGAGCAGGCCGGCGGTGAACAGCCGCTCGACCATCTCCTTGTGCAGCGGCAGCATGCCGGCGTGGTGCGCCGCGACGCCGCGCAGCACCATCGCCTTGAGCTCGGCCAGCGGACCGCGCTCGTCCTCGAAGCCGAACTCGGCGCGCCCGGCGTCCCACACTTCGGCGGCCCGCCGCGTTTCCTCGGCGTCGAGCAGGCGGAACTGGCGCACGGCCTTGCGCGCCTTCGACTCGCACAGCCGGCGCGAGAAGCAGAAGAACAGCACCGGCAGCTCGCCGCGCTGCAGGATTTCCTCCAGCAGCGGCTTGTCGTCGCGCAGCCGGTAGGACTTGTCCTTGGCGTGGTCGATGAAGCGCTGCCGCACCTGCTTCAGGCGCGAGGGGGGAAACACGCCGGCCTGCGGGTGGTAGAGGAAATTCTTCAGCGGCACCGGGCGCTTCGTCTCCGACACCACCTCCACCGGCTTGCCGCGCGCGCGCTCGAGCCAGGCCGCGAACTGGCCGAGGTTGGCGATGGTCGCGCTGAGCGCGACGATCACGATTTCCTGCGGCAGGAACAGCAACGTCTCCTCCCACACCGAGCCGCGCTCCGGATCGTCGAGGTAGTGCACTTCGTCGAACACCACCACGCCGACGTCGCGCAGGCGTTCGGGATCCTCGACCAGCGAATTGCGCAGGATCTCGGTGGTCATCACCAGCACCCGCGCGGCCGGGTGGAGGGTGATGTCCCCGGTCATGAGCCCGGCGTCGGCGATCGCCGCGTCGGCGCGGAAATCGCGGAATTTCTGGTTCGACAGCGCCTTGATGGGGGAGGTGTAGATGGCGCGCTGCCCGCGCTGCAGGGCCGCGTGGATCGCGTACTCGGCCACCAGGGTCTTGCCGGCGCCGGTCGGCGCGGCCACCAGCACGTCCTTGCCCGCGTCGAGCGCCCCGGCGGCCCGGCTCTGGAAGGGAGCCAGGGTGAATCCCTTGAACAAGGCGGGTCCGTCGGTCGTCATCGGCAAGTTGCTCTCCAGCATGGGTGGATGCGGGGCAGCGGTCAAGGTAGAAGAAGGAGGTGCGCCTCGCTGCTGCGCCCTCGCTGACCGGCATCGCGCTCGCGCTGCTGCTGGCGGCCTGCTCGCCGCCGGCGGCGCAGAGCGCGCCGCGCTCGCTCGCGCGGCTGCGGCACGAGCAGTTGCCGGAGCATCTGCCGCCGGCTTGGCGCCAGCTGCTGGAGCAGGAGTCGGCGCGCCTGCCGACGCTCGCGCTGACCGATCCGGAGGCGGTGCTGCGCGTGCGCGACTGCCTGTTCCGCGTCGCCTGGATCGACCCCGGCAGCGTCGAGGTGACGCCCGCGCTGCCCGCGGGCATCCGCGCCACCTACCGACCGCGCACGCCGCGCATCGCGCTCGGCCGCGGCGAGGAGGCCGTCGCGCTCGTCGCCGAGGACGGCGTGCGCCTGCCGGACGGCTTCAGCCCTGCGGCGATGAGCCACTATCTGCGCGTGCCGCTCGCGCGCGGACAGGAACTGCCCGGCGCCGGCGAGCGCGTCAGCGATCCGCTGCAGCAGGAGGCTCTGGCCGTCGCGCGCGAAGCGGTGCTGGTGCGCGACTCGCTCGGCGTGCCGCTGACGCGCATCGAGCGCCGCTACGACCATCCCGTGGACGCGATCGGCGTGCCGCCCGCCGTCAGCTTCCTGTGCGCGGACGGCCGCGAGATCTGCTGGGGCTGGTCCGCCGCGAGCGAGGAGCGCGTGGCGCCGCCGCGCGAGGCGCGCGTGCCGCTGGCGCTCAAGATCCGGCGGCTGCAGGCGGTGCTGCTCGCGCATCCCGGCCTGGCAGGAGTGTCGCGCGTGATTCTCGACCGCGCCGAGCTGCGCCTCTACGACCTCGAGGGCGCCGCGCTGCCGCCGCCCGCCGGGATCTGAGCATGCTGCCTCGCGGCCTTCCGGCTGCGCTGGCCGGCCTCCTGCCGTGGATCGCCGCGGCGCTGGCGCCGGGCTTCACGCCGGCGCACGCCCTCCTGGCCGCGGTGGCGCTGCGCCACGGTCCGCCGCGCCGCCCGCCGCCGCGGGAAATCGTTCATGATTTCCTGGCGCTGGCCGCGCTGACCTGGGTGCTGCACGCGCTGCGGCCGGATGCCTCGCCGTGGGTGAGCGCCGCCATCCTGCTCGCCGGCCTGCTGCTGGAGATGCTGCGCGCGCGGCCGCCGGGCGCGCGCGCGGCGCGGATCTTCCTGGCGCTCGCGCTGGCCGGCCCGGCTTCTTTGACATTTTTCTGCCGCCTCGCCGAGCTGCCGGCGCCGGCCGCGCTGGAGGCGGCCAATCCCTGGCGCCTGGCCGCGGCGCCGGCGCCGTCCTCCGCGCGCTACGAGGCCGGCGGGCAGGTCTGGCACGCGCCGCCGCGCGCCGAGCCTTGGCCGCTCAGCGCCGCCGCCGACGCCGGAGCGCGCCACCGCGCCTGGCTGCTGGCGGGCGCCGCCGGCGCGGCCGCCCTGGCCCTGACCTGGACGCGCCGGCCCCTGGCTCTTCTGGCCCTGTTGGCTGCGGGCGCCGGACCCCTGCTCCTGCGCACTGCGCCCCACGTCCTGCTGCTGGACGGCACCGCCGCCGTGGCGCCGCTGGTGGTGGAGGTGGCTGCGGATTTCCGCCCCGCTGCGGACCGCGCCTGGGACCCGGAGCGCGACGCCGCGCCCCCGGGCCTGCGCGCGCGCCGGGCCGGCCCGGGCGAATTCCCGGAATCGGCCGAAGTCGCCTGGCTGGAGCGCCATCCGCTGCGGACGGCGCGGCAGGAGGGCCCGGCCGGAGCGCTGCGCCTCCTCGCCTGGTACGCCGACGCGGACCGCCCGGTGGGGGCGGTGCGCTGGAGCCTGCGCGCGGACGGCGTCCTGGTGCGCCGCCTGCTGGCCCCCTAGGGCTTGCCCATCCCGCGGGCCGTGCCTAGAATGCTCAGCCCTTTCAGGGTCCAGCCGCCCGGAAGGGATCTGGCTGCGGCGTTTTGGCCTCGATCATCGCGATGCGTCCCACTACCTCTCACATGAAAGCGGGCAAGTTCAGCCCGGAATGGCACTTGGCCGACGCCGAGGGCCAAGTGGTCGGCCGTCTGGCCGTCCGGCTGGCGATGATCCTGATGGGCAAGCACAAGCCCACCTACTCGCCGCACCTCGAGAACGGCGACTCCGTCGTGGTGCTGAACGCCGAGAAGGCGGTCTTCACCGGCAACAAGGCCAACGTCAAGACCTACGAGCACTTCACCGGTTACGCCGGCGGCCTGCGCTCGACGACCTACGCCAGGCTGCACGCCGAGCAGCCGGAGCGCGTGCTCGAGAAGGCGGTGGAGCGCATGCTCCCGAAGAACCGCCTGCGCCGCGCGCGCATGAACCGCTTGCACGTCTACGCGGGCGGCCAGCACCCGCACGTCGCCCAGAAGCCGAAGCCCTTGGCCTAACCCCGATTCCATGCGCGACGAGAAAGAGCCCCTGTTCGAATTCGACGCCAAGATTGCCGGCGTCGGCGCGGCCACCGCGGAAGTCCCGGCCGAGCCCATCATCCTGATCGATCCGACCGGCCGGATCACCGAGCCCGGCCCGAAGGGCTACCACTGGGGCACCGGCCGCCGCAAGAACGCGGTGGCGCGCGTGCGCGTGCGCCTCGGCTCCGGCGAATTCGTCGTCAACGGCAAGCCGCTGAAGGAGTACTTCACGCGGCACATGGATCAGGAGTCCTGCCTGAGCCCGCTGCGCAGCCTCAAGGTGCGCAAGAAAGTGGACGTGGTCGTGGACACCTTCGGCGGCGGCGTCACCGGCCAGAGCGGCGCGGTGCGCCTCGGCCTGGGCCGCGCGCTGCTGAAGCTGTACCCGGACGCACTGCCGACCCTGCGCCACGACGGGCACATGTCGCGCGACCCGCGCATGGTCGAGCGCAAGAAGTACGGACACCACAAGGCCCGCCGCGGCCAGCAGTGGGGCAAGCGCTAATCGGGATTCACCCGATCCGCGGAACCCCGCCGATCTGCACGCACGCGGCGCCCCACGGCGCCGCGCTGCATTTCCGGAAGCAACGAGCCGCTTAGAATCGAATCCATGGCCGGCCACTCTCACTGGGCGAACATCGAGCGCAGCAAGTCCAAGGTGGACAAGCGCAAGGGCAAGGTGTTCAGCAAATGGGCCAAGTTGATCATGGCCGCCGCGCGCAGCGGGATCCCGGATCCCGCCGACAACCTCAAGCTCCGGTACGCGGTCGAGCGCGCGCGGGCCGACAACATGCCCAAGGAGTCGATCGAGCGCGCCATCAAGAAGGGCGCCGGCGAGCTGGAGGGGGCGAGCCCGGAGGAAGTGGTCTACGAGGCCTACGGTCCGGGCGGCGTGGCGCTCATCATCGAGGCCATCACCGACAACCGCAGCCGCACCGCGCCCAACCTGCGCGCCATCCTGTCGCGGCGCAACGGCTCGCTGGCCAACACCAACGCGGTGTCGTGGATGTTCAAGAAACGGGCGATGTTCGCCGTCGAGCGCGCCAAGCTGGACGAGAACGAGGTGATCGAATGGGCGCTGGAGAACGGCGCCGACGACGTCAGCACCGAGGAGCCGGGCATCTTCGGCGTCGAGGCGGATCCCGCGGCCTACCTGACCCTCAAAGCGGCCATGGAGCAGCGCGGCTGGACCCTGCAGGAAGCGTCCCTGCGCTACGTGCCCGACAACTGGGTGGCGGTCGGCGCCGACGACGCGGCGAAGCTGCAGGAACTGGTGGACGCGATCGAGGAGGACGAGGACGTCCAGGAAGTCCACCACAACGGCGAACTGCCGGCCGTCGCTTGACGGCAGGGCGCTCTCCGCGTCAATCTAAGGCGATGCCCGCGCGCCCGCTGACCATCCTCACCGCCGACGCCCAGGTGGCCAGCGCCTGCCGCGAGGCCGCCCGCCGCGCCGGCGACGCGGTCGGCAAGATCGAGGAGTTCTCCGACTGGCGCAAGCTCGACGAGGCCGGTCCGCGCAGCGGCCTGGTGATCGCCGACCCGCGCGTGATCGCGCCGTGGAGCATCCAGGAGTGGGCTCTGGCGTATCTGCAGCGCAACCGCGCGCTGCTCTTCCTGCTCTCGCCGCAGGGCGACCTGCGCAACGCCGACGGCCTCGCGCGCTTCGTCGGCGCGCAGGCGGCGCTGCCGATTCCGCCGGAAGTCAAAGATCTGGCCGACCGCCTGCGCTCGCCCTTCGGCGCCGCCACGGGCGCCCAGGCCGCGCCGCAGGCTCCGGCCTCGGCCGAGGCGCTCAGCGCCGCGGTGATCCAGGCGCTCAACGTGCAGCGCGAGCCGGGCGCGCGCGAGCGTTTTCTCGCGGCGATCGCCGACGAAGAGACGAGCCTGCACAGCACGGAGTATTGGGAGCACCGCCTCGAGGAGGAGTTCAAGCGCTGCAACCGCTTCCGCTATCCGCTCGGGCTCGCCGGCTTCACGCTCGAAGGCGAGGTGGACGACGGCATCCTGCTCGACGTCGCCGGCGTGATCCTGCTCGACACGCGCGACGTGGACGTGGCCTGCCGCGTCGGACGCAACACCTTCGTCGCGCTGCTGCCGCACACCGGCCCCGAGGGCACGGCGCAATTCGCGGAGCGCGTGAGCAAGCGCATCGAGAGCCGCCGCCTCACCGACCTGCTGGGCGAGTCCCTCGATCTGACGATTCGCACCGCCAGCTGCCCGGACGCCGCCATCGCCACCCCGGCCGACTTCCTGGCCCGCGTGCTGGCGCCGGACTCCGGGGTGCCCTGCTAGGGGCTGCCGCGGCCGGCCTTGCGGTTCCGGCCGTCCCCGCGTAGGTTGAGAGGGCCATGAAACGCTCCCTCTCCCTGTTCTTATCCCTGGGGCTGACCGCCGCCGCGGCGCAGGCTCAAGGCTCGGTGGGGTCGATGGCGCCCGAGATCGAGGCGCGCGACTGGTACAACTCGCCGCCCGCCACCAGCCTGTCCGAATTGCGGGGCAAGGTGGTGCTGATCGAATTCTGGGCGCCTTGGTGAGGCCCCTGCAAAGCCAACATCCCGGAGCTCGTGCAGCTGTGGGAAGAAAAGAAGGATCATGGCCTCGTCCTCCTGGCCCTGGCGCAGGAGTCCGCGAGCGAAGTGGAAGTGGTGATCGAGAGTTACAAGCCGACCTATCCGATCGGCGCCGGCTCGAACTACGACACCTCGTACGGCATCACTGGCTATCCCACCGCGGTCCTCGTGAACCACGAAGGGGAGATCATCTGGCGTGACCACTTCATCAACGGCGAGGCGATGGCCCTGATGGAGTCGGCGCTGCTCGCCGCCGCAGAGGCCAGTCCGAGCTGGGATCCGGGCGAGCGCCCGGCCGCGCTGGAGAAGGCCGTGAAGTCGGCGAAGGCCGGCGCCATGGGCAAGGCTTGGAAGGAAGCGGAGGCGCTGAAAGCCAAGGCCGCCGCGGATCCGGAGTTGGCCGCGGCCGTGGAATCGTTCCAGAAGGACTTCCTCGCGCGCGCCCAGACGCGCAGCAACAAGCAGCAGGCCTTCACCGCCAGCGGGCGCTACCACGAGGCCACGCTCTACTACGAGCGCGAGATCAAGGTGTTCGAGGGCTCGCCGCCCGCGGACGAATGGAAAGCCTTGCTGGCCGGCTGGAAGAAGGATCCCGCCGCCAAGCAGAACCTCGAGTTCGACAAGAAGCGGCTTGCAGCCCTGCAGAAGGCCCGCGACGGCGACAAGGAGAAGGCGCTCAAGGAGCTGCGCAGCCTGCTCGAGAAGGCCGAAGGCCTGGCGATCAAGCAGGCCATCAAGGAGACCTACGACAAGGTCGGCCAGATGAGCGCGGTGAAGGCCGACTGAGGGCGCGAGGTCAGGAGCCGCCTTCCGCGGCCTCCGGCATCAGCCAATCGGCGATCTTCCACTCGGTGGCCAGCGTGATTCGCGTCACGCTGGCCGGATCCACTCCGCGCAGCACGGGATCCTCGTCCCGGAAAGTCAGTTCGATCTGCTTGCCGGTCAACTGCAGCCAGTCGCCCGGCGCACGGTCGAGGCTGAAGCCGACGCGGCGCCCGCCCGCGAGCTCCAGTTCGAGGAAGTGCTGAGCCTGGAACAGCAGGCCCACGCGCTCGGCGCCGGCCGCCGACCACCACACGAGCACGCCGGACTCGAGGATTTCCTCGCGCGCGGGCGCCAGCCGGTGCGCGTGGCGCACGGCGGATCCGAGTTCCTCGCGCACGCCCGGCCGCGCCAGGATCCAGGCGTCGAGGGTCGCGCCGTGGCGCTGCTTGAGCGACTCGCCCATCGCGCCGTGCTCGGCGCGGGCGTCGTCGCAGCCCAGCGCCGCGAAGAAGCTCCGGCCCGCGCTCTCCGGCGAGGAGTAGTCCGGATGCGCCGTGAGTTCGGCCGAGGCCGCCGGACAGGCGGAGCAGGCCGACAGGGCCGGCAGCGCCAGCAGCAGGGCGGCGGACAGGAGCCGAGTCGAACCGGTGCGGCGCATGGGCCTATATTGGGGCCGGGATGCGGCAGGAGCAACGGCGGGGCGGAGTGCGGGCGCTTGCCGCGGCGCTGAGCCTGGGCCTGGCCGCGCTGTCCTGCGCGCGGGCGCCGGAGACTCCGGGCCTGCGCTTCGAGAACGATCTGGTGGATTTCGGCCGCCTCGACGCCGGGCCAAGCCTGCCGCTGGCCTTTCCGTTCCGCAACGGGCCGGAGGAAGTCGTGATCCGCGCGATCGAGACGTCCTGCGGCTGCGTCGAGCCCAGCCTGGTGCTGGACGGAGCCGTGCAGGTTCTGCCCGCGCGCGTCCCGCCCGGCGCGCGCGGGGAGATCCGCGCCGTCTACCGCACCGAGGGCTACAGCGGCCGCAAGCTCACGGGCCTCACTCTGCACGGCGACGGACCGGGACTGCCGCGGCAACTGCGCGTGGATTCGATCCTCGATTCGTGGCTGACGCTGGATCCTCCGAAGCTCGAGTTCGGCCCGGTGGACGGCCGCGCGGAGCAGGCCCGGACCTTGCGCGTCGCGGGCCGCGGCGACTTCCGGCTCACGGAGGTGCTGGGCGGCTCGCCCGATCTGCGCGTCGAAGGCCTGCCTTCGGCTCTGAGCGCGCGGTCGCAGGAATTCCGCGTCGTGCTCCTGCCCAACGCGGAGGAAGGCCGCCACGCCGCGTTTCTGAACCTCGGCTCCGACGCCGGGTTCACGGTGCGGGTGCCGGTGTCCTACGAGGTCCAGGGCCGGCTCTGGACCATTCCCGGGAGCAAGATTCTCCTCGGCGACGTCCCTGCCGGCGTGGCGGCGAGCACCGCGATCGAGATCGGCGCGCGGGAGGGGCGATTGGAGGTCCTGGAGGTCGAAATCCTGGGCCTGGAAGGGGTCCGGACGGCCATCAGGTCGCTGCCGGAAGAAAGCCGATATCGAGTAGACTTGACTCTTCCGGAGCATTTGCCCTTGGGGGCCTTCTCCTGCCGGATCCGTCTGCACCTGCGCCATCACCGCGAGGGCGCGGCGGAGGAACCGGTGCGGGAATTGCGCCTCTTCGGTGTCGTCGTGCCCGGAACCTGAACGCCATGAAATCGCTCGCCTGCCTCGCCGCCGCTCTGCTGCCCGCATTCGCAACTTCCTGCCTGGACCAGACCGCGGCTGCCTCCGCGGAGGCGCCGGCCGCCGCCGCCGGACCCGCCGCTGCGCCCGCGCTGCCGGCTGCGGCGCAGGCCGGCCTCACCGCCAGCAAGCTGAGCTTCGAGAAGACCGCGATCGATTTCGGCCAGATCTACCAATTTGAGAGAATTCCCTTCGAGTTCCCGTTCACCGTGGACGGCACCGAGCCGGTGATCCTCACCCGCGTGGACAGCAACTGCGGCTGCACCGACGCGCGCATCCGCGCCGACTGGGAGATGAACGCCCCCGGCGCCGATCCCACGGTCGAGAAGCTCTACGTCTACGGCCGCGAGATTCCGCCCGGCGCGCGCGGCACCGTGATCGGCACCTTCGAGTCGGAGAAGCGCTTCGGCGACAAGTCCACGATCATCACGATCCACGGCAACCATGCCAACTCTCCGACGCGGCTGGATCTCCACACCAACATCCGCGCCATCTTTGACGTCAAACCGGGCCAGGTGCGCTTCGGCGACGTGCTGGCCGGCGCGGCCAACGGCGCGGCGCCGCAGGAAGTGCGGGTGGTCGGCCGCGGACCCTTCGAGGTGCTGAAGTGGAAGCGGCTCCCGCCCGGCGTCAAGGTCGAGCCGGTCGGCGAGGCGGAACCCACGGGGCATCTCACCGAAACCGCGCGGCGCTTCCGCGTCACGCTCGGCCCGGACGCGCCGGAAGGCATGCTGTCCTCGTCCTGCATCGCCGAGACCAGCATCAAAGTGGATCTCGAGATCATCGTCCTCGCCAACGTGACGGGGCCCGTCAGCTACACCCCGAGCGCGCGCATCGCGTTCGGCATGGTGCCGGCCGGCGAGGAGCGCAGCCGCACGATCGACCTCGAGTCCTCGCTCCCGGCCGTGGCGCTGCCGGCGCCGACCGTCGAAATGGAGGGCGACGTGCTCCAGTACCTGACGGCGCAGGTCGAGACCGTCGAAGCCGGGCGCTTCCATCGCGTGCGCCTGACCCTGCCGGCCACGCTCGAAGCCTCCACGGTGCTGTCCGGCATCGTCCGCCTCAAGTATCCGGCGGAATCCGGCCTGGCTCCGAAGGAGTTCCAGGTTTCGGGGCGCGTGGTGAAGGGCGGGCCGAAGGAGCCGCAGTGAGGCGCTTCCTTCCGGGCCTGCTGCTGCTCGGCGCGACCGCCTGCGGCGGCGGCGCGGACGCAGGAGCGTCGCTGCGCTTCGAGACTTCCCGCCTCGATCTGGGCACGATGCACCAGTACGAGGAGCGCGAGTTCGTCCTGCCCTTCCGCGTCGAGGGCAGCGGCGCGATCCGGGTGGACGTGCTGGACACTTCCTGCGGCTGCACCGACGTGCGGCTGGTGGTGAACGGCGAGACCCTGCTGCAGGCCGAGAAAGATCACGGCGCGCCCGCGCCGGAGAAGCCGGAGGACGACGAGGGGCTGTCGGCATCCGCCGGCGATCGCAAGATCGAGATTCCGGCCGGCGCGAGCGGGGAGGTGCGCGGCACGTACCGCCCGGAACAGCGCCTCAACGACCAGATCGTCACCGTGACGATCGCCGGCAGCATGCTGAACTCGCCGGCCAAGACGCAGATCCACGCTCTCGTCAAGCCCGCCTTCGAACTGGCCCGCGACGCCGGCAACTTCGGCACGATGCGCGAATCCGCGCTCAAGGCCGGTGAGATTCCGCGCGAATTCACGGTGCGCGCGCCGGCCGCCTTCACGGTGAAGTACTGGAAGAACGTGCCGGACAACCTGCTCGTCGAGTCGGTGCCCGGCCCGGCCGAGCCCGCCCCCGACGGCGAGGGCGTGCTGCAGAAATTCCGGCTGCGGCTGCAGCCCAGCACCGCCGTCGGCACCACCCAGATCAGGATCACCGCCGTGACCAGCCTCGGGCCGGCGCCGCTCGAAGTGGACGTGGCTTGGCGCGTTCTCGGCCGCGTCGTCTACGCGCCCGAGCACCTGGTGCAATTCCAGAGCAAGACCAACGACCGGGATCACGAGGTCGTGGTGAAGATCCGGCCGAGTTCGGAGGAGGAACACGTTCCGGAGCCGACGGCCGAATTCCTGGGCGAGACGGCCGGCATCCTGACCGCCGCCGTCGAGCCGCTTGCCAAATCGGATCAGGGCCTCGCCGGGTGGCTGCTGCGGGTCAAGCTGCCGCAAGGAACTCCCGCCGGGGTCTACAAAGGCACCCTGCGGATCTCCTATCCTGCTGCCCCGGGCATCGCCGCCAAGGAAATGACGGCCTACGCCCGCGTGCAGGAACCGCGTTGAACCGCGATCTCGGCGAAGTCCTCGTCTCCCAGGGAGCGATCACGGAAGAGCAGCTGCGCGCCGCCCGCGCGGTGGTGAAGCAGCGTTCGCTGCCGCTGGCCCAGGTGCTGCTCGATCAGAACGCCACCGACGAGACCACCATCAGCCGATCCCAGGCCAAGCTGGCGCGCATGCCCTTCGTGGACCTGGAGGGCCGCACCCCGCCGCAGCGCCTGACCGAGAAGCTGGACGCGACCGCCGCCTGGGAGCTGGAGGCGCTGCCGGTCGCCGAGAAGGACGGTTCGCTGATCGTCGCGGTCGGCGATCCGGAGAAGGCGGTGATCGTGGACACGCTGCGCTTCCTGCTCGACATGCCGGTGGTGCTGGCGCTGGCCGCTCCGGCCTCGCTGCGCGCGGCGATGGAGCGCGTGTTCGGTCCGCGGCCGGTCAAGGGCGCGGCGGGCGCCCCCGCGCGCGCGGGGGGGGGCGGCGGCGGCCACGACGAGGACGCGCCGATCGTGCGCCTGGTGCACCGCACCTTCGAGGAAGCGGTGAATCAGCGCGCCTCGGACATCCACATCGAACCCTTCGCCGACCGCGTGCGCGTGCGCTTCCGCATCGACGGCGGCCTCAAGATCAGCGCCGAGCATCCGCCGGAGGTCTTTGCGCCGCTGCTCTCGCACCTGAAGGTCACGGCCGGGCTGGACATCGCCGAGAAGCGCCGGCCGCAGGACGGGCGCATCGCATTCCAGGCCGCCGGCCGCGACCTCGACGTGCGCGTGTCGGTGCTGCCGACCAGCCACGGCGAGACCTGCGTGATGCGCCTGCTGGACCGCGAGGCGAACCTGATCTCGATGGAGGACCTCGGCATGGGCGAGGAGTCCCTGCGCTGGTTCCGGGACGTCATCGAGCGGCCGAGCGGCATGTTCCTGGTCACCGGACCGACCGGCTCGGGCAAGACCACCACGCTTTACGCGGCGCTGCAGACCCTCAACCGGCCGGACAAGAAGATTCTCACCGTCGAGGATCCCGTCGAGTACCGCATCCGCGGCATCAACCAGGTGCAGGTGCACCCGCAGATCGGACTGACGTTCGCGCGGGTGCTGCGCGCGTTCCTGCGCCAGGCGCCCAACGTGGTGCTGGTCGGCGAGATCCGCGACAAGGAGACGGCCGAGGTGGCGATCCAGGCGTCGCTCACCGGCCACATCGTGTTCAGCACGGTGCACACCAACGACGCCCCGAGCGCGGTCACCCGCCTGCTCGACATGGGCGTGCCGCCGTTCCTCATCGCCACCTCGCTGCAGGGCGTGCTGGCGCAGCGCCTGGTGCGGCGCCTGTGCCCGCAGTGCGCGGTGGAGGAGGCGCCGACGGCCCTCGAGCAGAAGGTGCTCGGCCTGGCCGCCGGCGACAAGATCCGCCACTCGCGCGGCTGCCGCGTCTGCGCCGGCACCGGCACGCGCGGCCGGGTCGGCGTCTACGAGTGGCTGGAGATGAACGAGGCCCTCCGCGAGGTGCTGTTCCACGCCACCGACGGCGCCGGATTCGTCCGCGCCGCCGCCCAGTCCGGCCGCCTGCACACCCTGGCGGAGGACGCCGTGCTCAAGGCCCGGTCCGGCGCCACCTCGGTGCAGGAGGTTCTCCGCGTCACCAAGGTCAAGTCCGAGGCGCCGGCATCCGCCGAAGGGCAAGGCCCTGAAGCCGCCGCGGCCGCGCCCGCGCCCGCCCACCCGACTCAAGAATGAAGCCATGACTCACGTCGAACCCGGATCCCGCCTGGACCTTTGGCTCAACTCCGTCGCCGAGAGCGACGCGTCCGACTTGCACATCGGCGCCTTCCGGCGGCCGATGATGCGCGTGTCCGGCGAACTGGAACCGATCGAGGAGGCGGTGCTGACGCCCGAAGACACGGCCGACGTGCTGCTGCCGATCGTGCCCGACCACCGCAAGAAGGAGCTCCAGGAACTCGGCTCCTGCGACTTCGCCATCGAGCACGGCGACGACCGCTACCGGGTCAGCGTGTTCAAGCAGCGCCAGACCTACGCGCTGGTCTGCCGCCGAATTCCGCAGAGCCGCCTGACCTTCGACCAGATCGGCGCGCCGCCGGTGCTGCGCGCGCTCGCTCACCTGCCGCGCGGCCTGATCCTGGTCACCGGCCCGACGGGTTCCGGCAAGACCACCACGCTGGCCTCGATGATCCACGAGATCAACGAGCAGCGCTCCGAGCACATCATGACTCTGGAGGATCCGATCGAGTTCCTGCACGAGTCGCTCAAGGCGGTCGTCAACCAGCGCGAGATCGGCGACGACGTCTCGACCTTCAGCGAGGGCCTGCGCCGCGTTCTGCGCCAGGACCCGGACGTGATCATGCTCGGCGAAATGCGCGACCTGGAGACGACGGCCGCCGGCATCACCTCGGCGGAAACGGGCCACCTGGTGTTCGGCACGCTGCACACCACGGGCGCCGCGCGCACGGTGGACCGGATCATCGACCAGTACCCGAAGGAGTCGCAGGAGCAGGTGCGCGCCCAGCTGGCCGTGTCGCTGCAGGCGGTGGTGTCGCAGGTGCTGATGCCGCGCGCCAGCGGCAAGGGCCGCGTCGCCGGCTTCGAGATCATGATCCGCAACTCGGCGATCGAGAACCACATCCGCAAGGGCGAGACCTTCAAGATCCCGTCCGTCATGCAGACGCAGCGCCGCCTCGGCATGCAGCTGCTCGACGACCACCTCTTCGACCTGGCCAACGAGGGCGTGATCACCAAGGACACCGCCCTGGCCTACGCCCAGCTGCCCGGCGACCTGCGCCAGCGCTTCTCCGGCGGCGCCCCGGCCCCGCAGCAGAACTAGCGGTCCGGAGCGCATGGCGGAGCGGAAACTCATCGGCAAGATCCTCGTCGAACTCGGCGTGGTCGGCATGGGACCGTTGCAGGCCGCGCTGGCCGAGCAGCGCCGCACCGGCCAGAAGATCGGGCAGGTCCTGCTGGCGAAGGCGCTCGTCACCGAGGACGACCTGGCGCGCGCGCTCGCGGTGCAGAACGGTCTCGAGTGGCTGCCCGCGGCCACGCTGCAGCCGGAGCCGGCCGCGCTCGCGCTGCTCGACGCCGCCACCGCGCGCGCGTTCGGCGCGCTGCCGCTGAGCGTGGCGAACGGCGTGCTGCGCATCGTCGTCGCCGATCCGGACTCGCTGCCGCTGCTCGCCGACCTCGAGGCCGTCACCGGATGCCGCGTGCAGGCCGCGCTGAGCGCCGCCGGCGCGCTGCGCGAGGCGGTCGAGAAGGCCTACCGCAAGCAGGCCGAGACCAAGGCGGTGGCGGCAGCCGAGTCGGGCGAGGCGGCGCCGATCGTGCGCCTGCTCGAGAGCATCCTGGCGCGCGCGGTGCGCGACCGCGCCGCGGACGTGCACATGGAGCCGCACCAGGGCGGATTCCGCATCCGCATGCGCGCCGACGGCGTGCTGTTCGAAATCGATCCGCCGCCGCCGCACCTCGCCACCGCCATCGTCTCGCGCGTGAAGGTGCTGGCGAATCTCGACATCAGCGAGACGCGCATGCCGCAGGACGGGCGCATCGAGATGAACGTGGACGGCCACCGCGTGGACTTGCGCATCAGCACCGTGCCCACGCAGGGCGGCGAGAGCGTGGTGCTGCGGATCCTCGACCGGCGCAATCTGCAGCTGGACATGGGCAAGCTGGGCCTGCTGCCTGAGGAGCTGGAGCAGCTCGACCGCTTCGTGCGCATTCCGCACGGCATCATCCTGGTGACCGGGCCGACCGGCAGCGGCAAGACCACGACGCTGTACTCGCTGCTCAACCGCGTCAACGATCCGGAAAAGAAGATCCTCACGGTCGAGGATCCGGTCGAGTACGACCTCGACGGCATCATCCAGGTGCCGGTCAACGACGAGATCGGAGTCAACTACTCGCGCGTGCTGCGCACCATGCTGCGCCAGGATCCGGACATCATCCTGGTGGGCGAAATCCGCGACCCGGAGACGGCGCAGATCGCGGTCGAGGCCTCCCTCACCGGCCACCTCGTGCTCTCGACCCTGCACACCAACGACGCGCCCTCGACCGTCACGCGCATGGTGGACCTCGGCGTCGAGCCGTTCCTGCTGGCGGCGACCCTCGAAGGCATCGTGGCGCAGCGCCTGGTGCGCTGCCTGTGCCCGGATTGCCAGGAAGATCACGTGCCGGACGCCGCGATGCTGCGCAAGGCCGGCCTGGACCGGCCCGAGACCTTCCGGCGCGGTCGCGGCTGCGAAAAATGTCACTGGACCGGTTACACGGGACGGATCGCGATCTACGAGATCTTGGAGCTGGATGCCGACCTCAAGGAGCAATTCCTGCGCAACCCGAGCACACTGGCCTTGCGCGACTTGGCGCGGCAGCGCAAGATGCGCACCCTGCGCGAGCGCGGGCTGGCGCTGGCCCGGACCGGGCGCACCTCCCTGAGCGAGGTCGTGCGCGGAACGCACGCCGAGTAAGCACCGACCGAAAGCAGACCCGACATGGCGAGAATCCAGCGCAGAGTGGCGGCCTCCGGCCGTCCGACCGGCGGCGATGCCGGCCCGGAAGGCGAGGAAGTCGCCGCCAAGGTCCGCCGCCGGGTGCCGCTGAAGGATCTGGTCCGCTTCACGCGCCTCCTGTCCACGCTGACGCAGGCCGGCCTGCCGATCCTGAAGAGCCTCCGCATCCTGGCCGAGCAGTGGCCGGAGGGGCGCTTCAAGAACGCGGTGATCGACGCCGGCGACCTGGTCGAAGAGGGCCAGACCCTGTCCGACGCGCTGGCGCAGAACCCCGACGTGTTCGACGAGCTCTACGTCAACATGACGCGCGCCGGCGAGGCGGGCGGCGTGCTGGACCAGGTGCTCGACCGCCTGGCCGACTTCCAGGAGCGCGCGCAGGAAATCCGCGCCAAGACCAAGAGCGCGCTCACCTATCCGACCGTGATCTTCGTGATCGCCATTGCGGTGATCTCGGTGCTGATGATCTTCGTGATCCCGACCTTCGCCGACCTCTTCGACGAGATGGGCATCACCCTGCCGGGCATCACGCAGGTCATGATCGGCGTGAGCACCTTCTTCCAGCGCTTCTGGTACCTGGTGCTCGGCCTCCCGACCCTGCTCCTGCTGCTGCACGGCTTCATGCTGCGGCGCAGCTACTCCTACCGGCGCAGCAACCACTCGCTGATGCTGAAGCTGCCGCTGGTGGGCTCGCTGGTCGAGCAGTCGCAGGTTTCGCGCTTCGCCAGCACCTTCGGCACCCTGATCGGCGCCGGCGTGCCGCACCTCGAGGCCTTCGCGATCACGCGCGGCGCGCTCAGCAACGAGATCTACCGCGAGACGCTCGACACCGTGCGCTCCGAGGTCCGCGAGGGCGAATCCATCGCCGCCTCGCTGGGCTCGAGCGGCCACTTCGACGACGTCGTCGTCTCGATGGTGGAAGTCGGCGAAGAGACCGGCGAACTCGACCGCATGTGCATGCGCGTCGGCAAGTCCTACGAAGAGAACTACACCCGCCGGCTGAACGACATGCTGGCCCTGCTCGAGCCGGCCATGCTCGTCACGATGGCCTGCATGGTCGGCGCGATCGCATTCTCGCTGTTCCTGCCGATCTTCAAGCTGCTCGGAGAGTTCGGCAAGGCGAATTGAAGGCGCGCCCATGAGCCTCCGCCTGCGCCTCACGCTCGGGCTCGTGCTCGTGAACGCGGTGGTGCTGGGCGCGGTGGGCTACTGGGCCGCCGAGCGCGACCGCGAGGCCGCCCGCCAGCAGGCCGGCCGCCAGGAGGCCCTGCAGCTCGAGGTCGCCGAGCTGGTGCGCACGCGCTTCCGCGCCGAAGACGTGGGCAACTTCGCGCGCATGCTGTCCTGGCCGCTGTGGCCGGAATTCGAGGACGCGCTGATCCTCGACACGCGGGTGCTCGACCACGCCGGACGCCCGCTGCCGGTGGGAGTCTTCCTCAATCCGATCGGCGCGCGCCATCGCCCGGCCGACTTCCCGCTGGCCGAGATCACCGCCGCCGTGGTCCGGGCCACCGCCACCGGCAGCAACATTCCGGTGGCCGCAGGCGTGGCCATCCCGGTCTACTCGCACACGCCCTTCGCCACCGCCCTCGAAGCGTGGGGGGGGGTGTACGTCAAGCCGGCCGCTCCGCCGGCGCCGCCGAACATCCTGTGGCGCGTCTTCGTGATCGGCCTGGCCGGCACCCTGGTGCTCGCGTTGCTCGTGTTCCTGATCGTGGACCGCGTGGTTCTGCGGCCGGTCGAGCGCCTGGCCCGCGCCGCCGCCGAATTCGGCCGCGGCGGCGATCCGCCGCCCCTGCCCGCCGATCCAGGCGCGCGCGAAGTGGCCGTCCTGTCCGCATCCTTCGAGGCGATGATGCGCGACATCCGCGGCTTCCAGCGCGATCTCGAGCGCCGCGTCGAGCAGGCCACCGAGCGCGCGCTGAGCGCCGAGCGCCACGCCTCGCGCCAGGACCGCCTGGCCGCGCTCGGCATGCTCGCGGCCGGGCTCGCGCACGAGATCAACAGCCCGCTGGCCGGCGCGCTGCACTCGCTCGAGGTGCTGCGCAAGGAAGCCGCGGGCGCGCGCAGCGAGCGCTACGGACAACTGGTGGAGGAGGCGCTGCAGCGCATCCGCGAATTGGTGCAGCGGCTGCTGCAGATGGCGCCGCAGAACGCGGAAGGCGGCAGCTGCGCGCTGGGCGGCGTGGCCGAAGACCTGCGCGTGCTTCTCGCCAGCCGCCTGCAGCGCCACCGCTTCGAGATCGACATGCCGCCCGGGGATCTGACGGTCACCGGCGCGCGCGGCGACTGGTTCCCGCTGCTCCTCAACCTGGTGCAGAACGCGCTCGACGCGCTCGACGGCCTGCCTGACGGGAAGGCCGGATGCGTGCGCATCGCCGGCCGCCGGCTGCCCGGCGGCGGCGCCGAACTGCGCGTGCGCGACGACGGGCCCGGAGCGCCGGCGGCGCTGCTGCCGCATCTCTTCGAGCCGTTCACCACGACCAAGGATCCCGGCCGCGGCACGGGCCTGGGCCTGGCGCTCGCGCACGCGACGGTACGCTCGCTCGGCGGCAGCATCGAAGCCGCCAACCTTCCGGGCGGGGGATTCGAAGTCCTGATTCTGCTGCCGGCGCCGGCGGGAGAATCCGCCTGAGCATGGATCCGGCCTTCCTCACCGCGCTGCTGCTGCTCGCCGGCTCGGCGGTGCTCAACGGAGCCGAAGCCGCGCTCTTCTCGCTGGGCGTTCGCGGCGGCTCGCCCGCCGCGCTGCCGGGGGCGGCCCGCGCGCTCCTGACCGAGCGCGCCAGCGTTCTCGCCACCATCCTGCTGGCCAACCTGATGGCCAATCTGGCCTTCTTCGCGGCCGTGCACAGCTGGAGCTCGGACATGGGCGAGGGGCGGACCGCGCTCGTGAATCTGAGCGCGCTGCTCCTGCTGATCGTGTTCGGCGAGATCATGCCGAAGGTGCTCGGCAACCGCCAGCCGCTCGCGGTCGGCCGCCTGTTCCTGCCGCCGGTGCGCGCCGCGCACCTCGTGCTCGGACCTCTGCTGCGGCCGATCGCCGCTCGCATGGTGCCGCGGACGGGCGGCGCCGAGCCGCTGGCGCCCGAGGACGCGGAAGCCCTGCTGCGCGGCGAGGAGGCGATGGATCTGGCTCCGGACGAGCGAGCGCTCGTGCGCCACGTGCTCGAGCTCGGCAAGCTGCGCGCCGGCGCGCTGCGCGTGCCGCTGGCGCGCATCGTCCGCGTGCCGGCGGAGGAGCCGCTCGGCCTCGCGCGCCGCCGCCTCGAGCGCGCCAACACGGTGCACGCGCTGGTGGTCGACGCGCGCGGCGAAGTCATCGGCGCGCTCGATCTGACGCTGGGCCGCGGCGGCGCGCGCGCCCTCGACGCCATGGTGCGCGTGCCGATCCTGCCGGAAGTGGCGCCGGCCACGAACGGCATCGGCCTCCTGCGCGACAGCGGCGCGCCCTTCCTGCTGCTGGTGGACGAATACGGCCAGGCCAGCGGCGTGGTGCCGCGCGGCCGCTGGGCCGACACCCTGCTCGACCGCCTGCCGCGGCTCGGCGGCAGCAGCGTGCTGCGCGAAATCAGCCCCGGCCGTTTCCAGGCGGACGCGGCTCTGGCGCTGCACGACTTCGAGGACCGGTTCGGCGCTCCCGGCGAGATCGACGTGCGCATCGAAACGCTCGGCGGCCTGCTCTCCGACCGGCTGGGCCGCGTGGCGCGCGAAGGCGACCACCTGGTGTTCGACGGCTCCGGCTTCCGCGGCGAGATCTGGGTGACGCGCGCCGACGAGACCGGCCCCGAGCTGCTCGAGATCCGCGTGGCCCCCGATCCGGGCGCGGCGGGGGGGGGAACGTGAGCCTCGCGCTCGCCGTGTTTCTCATGGCCCTCGCGCTGTCGGCATTCTGCTCCGGCGCCGAGACCGGCTTCTACGCGCTCAATCCGCTGAAGCTGCGCCACGCCGCCCGCGCCTCCGCGACGGCCGCGCTGCTGCTGCGCGTGATCCGCTCGCCGGCCGGCCTGCTGGCCACGCTGCTGGTGGCCAACAACCTCGCCAACGACCTGCTGGTGCAGGCGGCCATCGTTCTGGCCGAGCGCCTCGGCGTGCCGGACGCGGCCTTCTGGAGCGCGCTGGCCCTCATGCCGCTGGCCTTCGTCTTCTGCGACATGCTGCCGAAGCAGTGGATGGCGGTGCACGCCGAGACGGCGATGCCGGCGCTGGCCTGGCCGCTCGCCGCCTTGCGCGTGCTGTTGTGGCCGGTCGCCATCCCGCTGATGCTCCTGGCCCGCGCGCTCGCCGGCGGCCCGGCGCGCGCGGCCCTGCTCGGGCGCATGCACTGGGCCGAACTCCTGCGCGAAGGCGAGCGCTCGCATCCCGGCGAAGCGCGCGCGATGCGCGCCGCGCTCCGCGCGCTCGAATCGCGCGGATCCGGTTTGACGAAATTCCTGCGCCCGCCGCTGCCGCTGCTGCCGCCGGGCGTCGGCCGCGACGAGGCGCTGCGCGCGCTCGCCGCCTCCGGCCTCGGATTCCTGCTGCTGCGCCGCGAGGGCGAAGCGCCGGCGCTGCTCACCGGCGCGCGCCTGCTGCAGGCGGATCCTGCGGTGCCGCCGGCGCACTTGGCGCGCCCGCTGCTGACGCTCGACGCGCGCACCGACCTGGCCGGCGCGTTCCGCAGCCTGCGCGAAGCCGGAGCCGGCCTGGCATGGGTCGGCGGAACTTCCGGCGGCCTGCTCGATCTCGAATATGCTCTGTCCCTGCTGGCCGCTCCGCCCACCCCTTCCGTACCGCATCCCAGCCGCCCATGAAGCCGAGCCTCCAACCCAGCCTGTTGATCGGCCTTGCCCTGGCCGGTCTTCTCGGCGGCCTCGCCGGCCGCTTCTTCTCGCCGCCCCCGGTGGCCGCCGCCCCGCAGTCCGCGGACAGCGGCGGGCGCTACGTGGCCGTGGCCTCCGAGTACATGGCGGGGGTGTCCCTGCTCTACGTCCTCGACCAGGTGAACCAGCGCCTGACCGTCTACGAGGCCCGGGGCGGGGCCAAAAACGGCCAGAAGCTGGAATTCATCGGCGCCCGCAACATCTCCCTGGACTCCCTGCTGGACGGCTTCAACGACGAGTCCGAATACCCCTTCGAGGCCCTCCGCAAGGAGTTCGAGCAGAAGGGGCACGAAGTCCCTCCGGCCACCGACCACTAGGCGGCGCGCCGGTATCCTGCCCGGCTCGCGCTCCTACACTGGGGCCAACCCTGACCGAAAGCACCGCTTACCACCGTGGCGAACCCGTACTCATCCTTTGAAGACGCCCTCCGCAAGCTCGAGCTGGAGGAGGACGACCTTAAGCGCCTGATCTCCGCCGGCGAGATCCGCGCCTTCCGCGAGGGCTCCAAGATGCACCTGCGCGCCGAAGACGTGGACAAGGTCGCGAAGCAGCTCGGCATCGGCAGCAACGTCAGCGAGAAGGACGCCGGGCAGTCCCTGCAGGTCGAGGACCTGTCTCCGGGCGCCTCCGGCGAGGCCGGCATGAGCACCACGCAGCTGTCCGAGGAAGACACGCTGCTCGACGACGTCGAGACCGTGGACGTCGGCCAAGAGGCCGCCCCGGTCGCTCCCGTCGCCTCGGGCCGCCGCGGCAAGTCCGCCGAGCCCGAGACCCAGCGCGAATCCACCGGCATTCTCGCGGCGGCCGTCCTGACCACCTTCCTGCTGGTCTTCTCGATTCCCTTCGCCATCGGCATGGTTTCGGCGCAGACCACCGGAATCACCGCCGGCGTCGTCGGCATCTTCCAGAAGTAGCGGCCGTGTCGCCTTCACGCGGCGCGCGCGCAGGCCTCCTGCTCGCGGCCGCGCCCTGGCTGGCCGGTCTGGCTTCTGTCGCCTGCAGCGGCGGCGAGGCCGACGCGGCGCCGGAGGCGGTGACGCGCCTCGAGCACTGCTTCCTCGCGCGCATGGATCCGCCGCAGTCCGGCTGGATCTTCTGCGACCGCTTCGAGCTGACGCGCGGCGAGTACGCGCCGGAAGGCTCGGCCGCGGACCGCGATCTGCCGGCCACCATGATCTCCCTGCAGGAATTCCTCGCCTGGGCCGGCCCGCGCGGCCTGCGCGCGCCGACCGTCGCCGAGTGGCGGGCGCTGGCCGGCATCCCCGACGCCAATCCCAGCCTGCTGCCCCTGTCCCGCAACACGCTGGAGCTCGGCGCCGGGGCCCTGCTGCCGGTCGGCGTGTTCGAGCGCGGCCGCTCGCCGCTCGGCGGCTACGACTTCTTCGGCAACGTGCGCGAGCTCGCCGGCCCGGTGGAGGGCGGCCGCTACTACGCGCTCGGCGGATCCTTCGCCACGCGCGCCACCGGCGCCGATCCGCGCGATGCGGTGCAGGTCGAGCCGGGCGACCGCGCCGACGATCTGGGCGTGCGCTACGTCGCGGACGCGCTGCCCTATCTGCGCGAGCAGGCGCTGCCGGCGTGGACCGCCGATCCGGAGGCCGCCGGCGCGGCGCTGGCCGCCGCCGCCCGCCGCTGGCGCGCCGACTTCCGCGCCGGACTCGCCGAGCAGATGCGCCGCGAGGACTTTCCTGCCGGTTTCGCCAGCCTCGTGGCTCCCTAGCCCCGGCGCCGCGATGCGGCTGCAAGAACTGAAGGATCTGCTCGCGGCGCACGGCCTCGCGCCGCAGGCCCGCTTCGGCCAGAACTTCCTCACGGACCCGGCGCTGCTCGCGGTGATTCCGCAGGACGCAGGCGTGCAGGCGGGGGAGCGCGTGATCGAGATCGGGCCGGGCGCGGGGGCGCTGACCGAGCGGCTGCTCGCGGCCGGCGCGCGCGTGAGCGCGGTCGAACTGGATCACGGCCTGACGCGCCTGCTGCGCACGACGTTCGCCGCGGAGCTGGCGGACGGGCGCCTGGAACTGATCGAGGGCGACGCGCTCGGCCCGGGCGAGAGCCTGCATCCGCAACTCGAGGAGCGCTGGGCCGCCACGGCCGCCGCCGGCCCGCCGCCGCGCCTGGTCGCGAACCTGCCCTACTCCATCTCTGGCCCGTTCCTGGCGCGCCTGCCCGCGCGCCCGCTCGCGGGCGCCACGCTGCTCCTGCAGCGCGAAGTGGCCGCCAAGGTCGCGGGCCCGGACGGCGGCGAATGGTCGCCGCTGGCGATCCGCCTGGCCCTGGCCTTCACCGTCGAGCTGGGCCGCCGCGTTCCGCCCGAGGTCTTCTGGCCGCGGCCGCAGGTCGAGTCCGCCTTCCTGCAACTGCGGCCGCGCGCGGATCCGCCGGCGCCGGGGCGCGACGCGGCGCTGGCCGCGGCGCTGCGCCTGGCCTTCGGCCAGCGCCGCAAGAGTCTGCTGCCGCGATTCGACAAGAATCTGCCGGACTGGGCCGCCGCCTTGCGTGCCGCGGGCGTTGCCGAGCGCGCCCGTCCGGGCGAACTCGGCCCGGACGTCTGGAGCGCGGCGCTCTCGCGGCTACAGTAGAAATCCAAGGGACGGGCCATGGACGATCTTCAGGGATTCATCGAGGCGCTCAAGGACCGGTTGCCGATCGAAACGGTGGTCGGCCAGCGGGTGCAGCTGCAGCGGCGCGGCAACCGCTACTGGGGCCTCTGCCCGTTCCACGCCGAGAAGTCGCCGTCCTTCACGCTGCTGCCGAACGGCGGCTACTACAAGTGCTTCGGCTGCGGCAAGGCCGGGGACATTCTGACTTTCGTGCGCGAGACCGAGGGCCTCGACTTCATGGACGCGCTGCGCGTGCTCGCCGACCAGGCCGGCCTGCCGCTGCCCGCGAAAATGTCAGACGGCCGCTCGCCCGAGCGCGCCGATCAGCGCCAGGCCGCGCGCGAGGCGCTGCAGCAGGCGCGGCGCTTCTTCCAGGAGCGCCTCAAGTCGCCCGAGGCGGAGGCCGCGCGCCAGTACCTGCAGGGCCGCGGCATCACGGGCGAGAGCGCGCAACGCTTCGGCCTGGGCTGGGCGCCGCGCGACCGCGGCGCGCTGATCGGTTTCCTGCGCGGCAAGAAGATTCCCGAAGACGCGATGGAGTCGGCCGGCCTGATCTTGCGCGACGAGGAGGGGCGCGGCGCGGCCAAGGACCGCTTCTGGGAGCGCCTGATGTTTCCGGTCAACGACGCCGGCGGCCGCACCGTCGGATTCGGCGGCCGCTACCTGCCGGGATCCTTCGCCGAGGACAAGTCGCTCGGCAAGTACGTGAACTCGCCCGAAGGGCCGCTCTTTCCCAAGCGGCGCCTGCTCTACGGCATGGAGTTCATGGCCGCCGCGCTGCGCGACCAGCCGGAGGATCCGGTGCTCGTGGTGGAGGGTTATTTGGACGTGGTGCTGCTGCACCAGGCGGGGTTCCGCACCGCGGTCGCCGCGCTCGGCACGGCGCTCACCGAAGACCACGCCCGCCGCCTGCTGCGCTGCGAGCGGCCGGTGATCATCCTGCTCGACGGCGACGAGGCCGGGCGCCGGGCGGCGGCCAAGGCGGCGCGCCACCTGATCGCCGAAGGGGCCGACGCGCGGGTCGCCGAACTGCCCGACGGCTGCGATCCGGCGGACGTGGTCAGCGCGGGCCGGCTGGCCGAACTTCGCCAATGCCTCGCGAATTCCAGGGATATACTCCGGTGGCGTCTCGAAACCTGGAAACTCAAAACGGACCTGTCGGTCCCGGCGGTCGTGCATCAGGCGGCCCAGGAGATGGCAGGGTGGATTTCCTCCACCCCCAGCCCTGTGGTCGCCGAGGCGTGGACCCGCTCGGCCGCGGGGGCGCTGGGGATCTCGGAGAGGGCGCTGCGGGACCTCGTCCAGCCCTCCGGCGTGCAGGCGGCACCCGGAGCGGCCGGCGGGGCCGCGCCCCGTCCCACCCCGCGCAGCGCACAGGAGGTGCTCACCGCCAACGAACGCGAAATCGTCCTGGCCGTCCTCAAGGACCCGAGCGTCTACGCCCTCTTCCGGGCCGAGCTGGATGTCCTAGAATTGCAGGATTCCACCGCCCGCAAGCTTCTCTCCTGGTGCCGCGCGCAGCGGGCTCTCGGCGAGGACTTCGGACTGGAGAATGCACTGCCGGCCTTCGCGGCGGACGATCCTTCAGCCTGGCTCGACGGCCTGCGCCACGCGCGCCTGCCCGCCTCGCCGGCCGACCTGCTCCAGCACGCTCTCGAGGCCCTGCCCGGCAATCGCGAGCGCGCCCTGGGCGAGGCGGCGGCCGGGCGTCCTCTCCGCCCCGAGGATCTGAGCCGGTTCCGCCGACCCGTCGCGATTTCGCTCAGCCGCGAGCATCCTGCCTCCACCGCACCCGCCGACTCCGCCGAATCCGCCCGCTCCGCCTCACTCTCTGACTCCGCCTCAGACCCGCCCGCCTCCTCGCCTCGCTCATCATGACTCAAAGCGCCCTGGACAAGAAATCCGAGAAGATCCTCGACACCCTCGTCACGAAGGGCAAGGCCACCGGTTCGCTGCCGTTCGAGGAGCTGCAGAAGGCGCTGCCGCCGGAGAAGCTGCAGGACTTCGAGGTGCTGACCGAGGTCATGGACCGCCTGGAGATGGCGGGCATCCTTCTGGGCGATCCGAAGGAGAACGCGCTCGACGCCGGGCTGGCGGGCGCCGCGGTGCCGGTGTCGGTCAAGCCGCTGTCGGCCGCGCCCGCGCGCGGCGAGCACCGCGCCCACGCGCCGGTGATGGAGAAGATCGACGATCCGGTGCGCATGTACCTGACGCAGATGGGGGAAATCCCGCTGCTCACGCGCGACGAGGAGATCAAGCTCGCGAAGACCACGGAAATCTCGCGCAAGGTGTTCCGCCGCCTGCTGCTGGAAAGCGGCCTGGCTCTGGACATGGTGCTGGAGACCCTCGAACAGGTGAAGAGCGGCGAAGTCGCCTTCGACCGCACGCTGAAGGTCAACCCGTCGGCCCAGGCCAACTCGTCGTTCGCGGTGCTGCACCACAACCGCCGCCTCAAGAAGCAGGCCGCGGAAGAGGGCTCCGAGGACGGATCCTCCAACATCGACGGCGGCGCCGGCTTCGAACTGACCAAGCAGGACCTCGAGCAGCGCCTCGGCGGCCACATCCGCGACCTCGACCTGCTGCGCTCGACCGCGCGCGTCGCCTACGGCGCCTTCCTCGAGGGCCGGCTGGTCGAGCAGGAGCCCGGAATGTTCCGCCGCGCCATGCGCGCGCGCCAGCGCCGCGTCGCGGTGCTGGTGGAGGAGTTGCACTTCCAGGTCAACGTGCTGCAGGACTTCATCAAGGTGCTCGACGCGAAGGGCCGCGCCTGGGAATCGGTGGCGCGCCAAGCCGAGGACTTCGACGGCGCCCGCAAGCGCACCAAGCAGGGCAAGCAGGAGTTCGAGGATCTGGCCGCGCAGCTGCGCGACTGGGAAGTGCGCGCGATGGAGCCGCAGAGCGTGTTCCTGCGCCGCCTGCACCATCTGCAGCGCGCGGTGGACGCCTACGAGGAAGCCAAGAAGGCGCTGTCCTCGGGCAACCTGCGCCTGGTGGTCTCCATCGCCAAGAAGTACCGCAACCGCGGCCTGTCCTTCCTCGACCTGATCCAGGAGGGCAACACCGGCCTGATGAAAGCGGTCGAGAAGTACGAGTACCGCCGCGGCTACAAGTTCTCGACCTACGCCACCTGGTGGATCCGCCAGGCCATCACGCGCTCGATCGCCGACCAGGCGCGGACCATCCGCATCCCGGTGCACATGATCGAGACCATGTCGAAGCTGCGCGCGGTGCAGAAGCGCCTGCTGCAGACCATGGGCCGCGAGCCGAGCCTGGAAGAGATGTCCGAGGCCGCCGAGATCACGGTGGACGAGGCCCAGCGGGTCATGAAGATCGCCAAGCACCCGATCAGCCTCGACCGGCCGATCGGCGACAGCGAGGATTCCTACTTCGGCGACTTCATCGAAGACGAGTCCTCCGAGAACCCGGTCGAGCGCGCCGGGCAGGAGATGCTCAAGGAGCGCATCAACGAGGTGCTGGAGTCGCTCACCTTCCGCGAGCGCGAGATCATCAAGCTCCGCTACGGCATCGGCGACGGCTACACCTACACCCTGGAGGAGGTCGGCCGCATCTTCCGCGTCACGCGCGAGCGCGTGCGCCAGATCGAAGCCAAGGCCATCCGGAAGCTGCAGCACCCGATTCGCGCGCGCAAGCTCTCCGGATTCCTGGAAGGCTTGTCCTAAAGGGCACGCACGGTGATGATGGGAGGCGTGGAGCAACAGCTCGCGCGCCTCGTGCAGGCCCAGAAGTTCGAGGAACGCCTCGTCGTGCTCCGGCGCCGGGCCGAGGGCCTGCCGGTGGAGCTCTCCGGGCGCAGCGCCCAGGTCAGCGCGCTGGCGGCCGAGGCCGACCAGGCCGAGGGCGAGCGCAAGATCGCGCTGACGCGCGCGCAGGATTTGGAGAACGACGTGCGCCAGCGCGAGGCGCGCATCGCCAAATTGGAGAAGCAGGCCCTCGAATCGCGCGATCCATCCTCGCTGCGAGTGGCCCAGCACGAGGCCGCCGAGTTGCGGTCTCACAACGCCACGGCCCAGGATCAGGCGCTGACGCTGCTGGACCAGGCCGAGCAGCTGCAGCGCAAGCGCGACGAGATGCGCCAGCGCCTGGCGGCCGCGCGCGAGGACCTGGCGCGCTTCGGCGAGATGGTCGAAGCCGACGCCGCCGGGCTGGCCGCCGAGATCGCGGCCCTCGCCTCCAAGCGCGACGCCGCCCTGGCCGAGGTGGACGCCGGCGTCCGCGACCACTTCCACGCCCTGGCCAAGCGCAATCCCGGCCGCGTGGTGGCGCCGCTCAAGGGCGACTCCTGCGGCGGGTGCGGCACCCGGCTCACGCCGAACGACGCGGTGCGGGTGCGGAGCAAGAGCGCGGCGAGCAGATGCCCGTCCTGCGTCCGGCTGCTGGTGTCGCAGGAGATCTGGGCGGCGGCCGAAGAGACCTCCGCCGGCGCCTAACGGATACTGGCCCCGACGGCTGGAGAAAGAGCGGCCGAAAAAGAGCTCGATCAAACGGCGAAAATCGAAAGCCGCGGCCAGCGCCAGCGCAGCAGATCGGCCAGGCTCAGCTTGCGGTCGATCAGCCGCAGAATCATCCCCGGCGTCTGCCTTCGCCGCTGGTTCGTGACGCCGCGCGCGTAGTTCTTCCACACCGCGAAGATCCACGCGTGATGCAGAAGTTGACAGCGCAATTTGCTCGCGGCCCACGTGCGGCGCACCAGGCGCGAGACGTGATCGCGCAGCGTCGCCAGCGTGTGGTTGATCGGGAAGAGCGGGTTCGAAGTGTTGCGCGCGCTCTTTGACGATTCCGTGGCGTGGTACGCCACGCGGTTGGCGAAGAGCACGCGGACCTCCGATTGATAGGTGCGCTTCTGGTCGGTCACGAGGTGCAGCCGCGCGTTGGGATCGTGCACGTCCTTGAGCGACTCGAGGCAGCGGCGCACCATGATCGTGGACTCGCTCGGGCGCGGTCCCTGCAACTTCTTGCGCTCCAAATCCCGCCCTTGGAGGCCGCCGCGGGCCGGCAATTGGCCCACCTCCAGGTGCACGATGAACCGCGTGTCGCGGTGGATGAGCACCGGCATTGTCACGGGCTTGAGGCGCCGCTCGTGCTCGTAGGTCTCGAGTTCGTCGAGACTGAAGAGGCCGGACAGTCCGCCGCGGCGTCGCCGCTGATCCAGCAGCGCGTCGTGCAGCTCCCGCAGCGCGGGGCCCCAGAGGCGCAGCCGTCGGTGCACGGTTTTGCGGTCGACGTGTAGCATGCGCGCGGTCTGGCGGTGCGTGACCTTCGAGACCATGAGAGTGAGAATGGCTCCGTTGCACAGCGGATTCACCTGGCGATAGTCAAGGCGAAAGCTCTGCGCCGAGAAGCGCCGGCGGCAAAGCAGGCAGCGGAAGCGCTGGACGCGGCGGCCGTCGACGAGGCGGGCGTAGAAGCCGATGCGGTGGCAGCGGAAGCCGGGCCGCGGCTGATGACCGGGACAGCCGGAATGGGGACAGAAGGCGGGCTGGAAGGCGCTCATTTTGGGCGCGGGGCGCGCTCTGCGCCCCGTCGCCCTCTTCCACGCCCGTGGCCGGGCGGGGTTACGCCTTTCCGCAGACCTCGTCTCCCGCCGTCGGGGCCAGCATCCTGCGTACACTGATTGTCGATGCTCCTGCACGCCGCCCTGCTCTTCGCCTCCTGGTCCCAGGATCCGCTTGCCGGCCAGCTGCCCAAGCAGGACCTGGGAGTCGAAGCCTTCCTCGCCGCCCATCCGGACTACGACGGACGCGGCATCCGGGTCGCGGTGCTCGACACCGGCGTGGATCCGGGGCATCCCTTCCTCCAGCAGACGCCCACCGGAAAGCGCAAGATCGTGGAGTGGTTCGACGCCACGACGGATGGCCGCCTCGACACTTCGGTGACTGCGCAGGCCGCAAACGGAAGTTTGGTCGGCCTGACCGGCCGGCGCCTGCGACTCGGCGCGCACGCTGCGCCGAACCGCGAGTTTCATCTCGGACGCATCGGCATCGAATTCCTGCCCGAAGATCTGCAGCACCGTCTGCTCGAGCAGCGCGAGGAGCGCTGGCGCGACGGCAAGCGCGCGTGGAGCGAGGCTGAGGACCGGCGCGCGGCCGGGCGCGTGGTGCCCGTCGGCGACGAGGCGCGCCGCGCCGAGGAAGCTTGGAATTGGGAAGAGTTTCGCGACCGCGGCCCGGCCTGGGATCTGGTGCTGTGGCAGGAGAGCGGCGGCTGGAAGGTGGTCGTGGACCAGGACGAGGACGGCGACCTCGGCGAGGAGCGCGCCCTGCGCCCCTTCCGCGGCAGCGGCGATTGGGCCGTGCTCGGCGACGAAACTCTGTTGAACTACGCGGTGGACGTGGAGGACGAAGGCCGGCGCGCCGTGCTCTTCTTCGACGCCAACGGCCACGGCACGCACGTCGCCGGCATCATCGGCTCGTGGGAGGGGCCCGGCGGGCGCCTGAACGGGCTCGCCCCGGGCGTGGAGATCGTCGCCATCAAGATCGGCGACGGGAAGTACGGCGGCTCGACCAGCGGATTCGCCATCGCCAAGGGGCTGGACTACGCGGTGCAGGCCGGCTGCCAGGTGGCGAACATGTCGTTCGGCGGACCCTCGTTCTTCGCCGACGGCCGCGAGCCGGAGGCGGTGGCGGTGGAGGAGGCGGCGCGGCGCGGGCTCTTCCTCGTGTGCTCGGCGGGCAACGAAGGCCCGGCCCTGAGCACCGTCGGGTCGCCGGCCACGGTGCCGCACGCGCTGGCGGTGGCGGCGGCGGTCTGGCCCGACACCCAGCGCGCCAACTACGCCAGCCTCGATCCGGCGGCCGCGGTGCTCTTTGACTTTTCCTCGCGCGGCCCGCTGCCGACCGGAGCGCTGGGCGTGGACTTCGCCGCGCCGGGCGCGGCGCTGAGCCCGCTGCCCTCGTGGACGCTCAACCTGGGCGAGAACTTCAACGGCACCTCGATGGCTTCGCCGCAGATGGCGGGCTGCGTGGCGCTGCTGCGCTGCGCCGCGCAGGCCGAGGGCCTGCCGCAAGAGTGGGCGCGCCTGTATCGCGCGCTGCGCCTGAGCGCGCGGCCGCTGCCGGGCTTCACCTGGGTGGACGGTGGCCATGGCGCCATCCAGCTGGAGGAGGCGCTGCAGGCGCTGCGCATCCTGGCCGAGGATTCGGGCGCCGCGCGGGAGTACGAGGTCGCGGTGGACAACGAGTTCGGCAGCGGCCCGGGCATCTACGAGCGCCGCGCCCGCGACGGCGGCAGCTTCGACCGCGCGGTGCGCGTCGCGCCGCACTTCGCCGAGGACGCGCCGAACGCCGAGAAAGCGTCCTATCTGCACAGCTTCCGCGTGGTGAGCGAGGCGCCCTGGGTCGAGACGCCGGACGCTCTCTATCTCAACGCCACGGGCAAGTCGTTCACCGTGCGCGTGCGCACCGAGGGCCTCGAGCCCGGACTGCACAGCACGCGCATCCTGCTGCACGACGTGGACGCGCCCGCGAACGTCGGCGCCGATCTCATCGTGCCGGTCACGGTGGTGCTGGCCGAGCAGCCCGACGCGGAGGCGAAGTTCCAGCGCAGCGTGTATCTGGATCCGGGCGGCCTCGAGCGCATCTTCCTCGACGTGCCCTACGGCGCGCGCTCGGCTCACGTCGAGATCCGCCAGAACGGCCCCGGCCGCAACGAGCTGCGCGTCGGCGCCGGCACGGTGAGCGGATTCTTCTACGCCGGCGACCGCCAGGTGCGCGGCCGCCACGTGCTGGAGGACGGCGGCATCGCCGCATTCGACGCGCCGGTGGAGGCCGGCACCGTGTGGGAGCTGGCGATCGCCGGCCGCTGGTCCTCGAACCAGCCGTCGGCGTACGCCGTCACCGTGCGCTTCGACGGACTGGTGCCGCAGCACGAGGTGCTGACCGTGCCCGCCGGCCAGGACACCGCCTATCTGGCCCTGAAGTCGCCGCTGCGCGATCTCTCCTGCGACGTGACGGCCGTGGTGGAAGGCGTGGCGATTCCGATCCTGGCCGCGCCGCAGCTGCGGCCCGATCCGCTGCATCCGGTGGTCTTCGAGGACCTGGGCATGTTCCAGGCCGTCGTGGAGCAGCCGGTCGAAGTGCCGGCCGGCGGCGCCGCCGCTTCGCTCCACCTGCGCCACTCGATCCAGAGCACCGAGATTCGCGAGGACCTGATGGTCGAGCTGCTCGACTCCGAAGGCGCGGTGGTGGCGCGCAAGATCGCCTTCGAGATCGCCACCGACCTCGGCCAGCTCGACGCCGGCTCCTACCTGCTGCGCATCACCTATCCCTCGCTGGGACGCAGCCCGCTCGAGGCGCGCTACGCGGGCGCCGAACTGCGCCTCGCCTCCGGCGGCGGCAAGGTGCGTCTCTTCGGCTCGATCGCCGACGCGTTGCGCGACGAGAACGCGAGCGCCCGTATCAATCTGCTGCAGGGCGGCGCGCGCAGCGTGTTCGGCCGCCTGCCGGCGCTGGCGGAAGTGGACGACGGCCGCAGCTACTTCGGAACGGTCACCGTCAAAGCCGGCGGCGCCACGCAGCTGGCGATTCCGCTGCGCGTCGAGCGTCCGCGCAGCGGCGTCCGCGAAGCCCCGGCCGGCCCCGAGCCGAGCACGCCCGGCGAGGCGGAGAAGAACTATCTGACGCAGCGCGACGATCCGGCGGCCGCGCCGGCCGCGCGCGTGGCCGCGGCGCGCGCCTGGTCGCAGGCCGAGCCGCGCGCCGCGGGCGCCGCGCTCGCCGTGCTCGCGAGCCTGCACGAAGCCGGACTCGACGGCGCCGCCCGCCACGAGGCCCGCGACTTCCTGCGCCGCTTCCCGCGGCGCTCCGGCGAACTGCTGGCCGAGGCCGCGCGCTGGAGCGAATGATTCCGCCGGCGCGCCTGGCGCTGTGCGGCAACGTGTTCCCGGCGGCGAGCGCCGCGGAGGTCCTGGCCGCCGTCCTCGGGCCCGCGCGCGCCTGGGCGCAGGCGGTGCGCGCGCGGCGCGGCCCGGGTCCGCTCGGCTTCGGCGTCTATCTGTCGGCGGCGGGCGCCGCCGAACTGCGCGCCGATCCGCGCCAGCTCGCCGCACTCGCGGCCGCGCTCGCCGCGGCGGAGCTCGAGGTCTGGACCGCCAACGCCTTTCCCTACGGCGGATTTCACGACGCCCACGTCAAGGAGCGCGCGTTCCTGCCCGACTGGAGCAGCGAGGACCGCCTGCGCTACACCGTGGACGCGGCCGAGGTGCTGGCGCTGCTGGCTCCGGCGGGCGCGCCGCTCTCTTTGTCAACTTGCCCGCTCGGCTACGGACCTGCGACGCTGCGCGACGAGTCCGCGCTCCGCAATCTGCTGCGCGCGCGCGACGCGCTCGACGACCTGAGCCGCCGCCGCCGCGCGCCCGTGCGCCTCGCGCTCGAGCCGGAGCCGGACGGCGCGTTCGAGCGCGCCGACGCGCTCTGCCTCTGGCTCGCCGGCCTCGAGTCCGACCGTCCGCCCGCCGACCGCCGGCTCGCTTTGTGCTGGGACCTCTGCCACGCCGCCGTGGTGGGGGAGAGCACCGCTGAAGTGCTCGCCGCCCTCACCGCCAGCGGCACGCCGCTCGGCAAGGTGCAGGTGTCCGCGGCGCTGGCCCTGCCCGGCCGGACGGATTCCTCGGCGCTGCTCCGGCTGCAGGATTTCGCGCAGGATCCCTACCTGCACCAGGTGCGCGCGCGCGGCGCCGCCGGCGGCGACTTGGCCTGGCCCGACCTGCCGCACTTCCTCGCCGACGCCGCGGCGCCGGACGCGCGCGACCTGCGCATCCACTGCCACGTGCCGATCCATCACGCGGACTTCGGCGGCGGCTTCCGCGGCACGCCGTGGCGCGAGGCGGTCCAGGAGCTGGCCCGCCGCGGCGGCGACTTCGAGATCGAGACCTACACCTTGCCGGTCCTGCCGGCTTCGGTGCGCGCGGGCGCCTCGGTGCCCGAACTGCTGGCGCAGGAGTACCTGGCCTGCCGCGCCGCGGGCCTCCTTGACGCTTCCTGACGCTGTTTCTATCCTTTCCGGCCCGATGCCGCGCGTCCGGCATCGACGGCCCCATCGTCTAGAGGCCTAGGACACCAGGTTTTCATCCTGGCAACTGGGGTTCGAATCCCCATGGGGTCACCAAGCAGCGCTCGCCGGACGCACCCGGCGGGCGCCTTTCTTGGTCGCCGCCGGCTCGCCCCCGAGCGGATGCGCCTGCGCGTAAAGCTTGCGCAGGTGCGCGAGCGACACGTGCGTGTAGATCTGGGTCGTGCCCAGGCTGGCGTGGCCGAGCAATTCCTGGACCGTGCGCAGGTCGGCGCCTCGGTGCAGCAGATGCGTGGCGAAGGAATGGCGCAGCGTGTGCGGCGAGCAGGGCCGCGTGATGCCCGCGCGCAGCAGGCAGCGGCGCAGGATGCGGCGCACCGAGCGGTCCGTCAGGCGGCCGCCGGCGGGATTCAGCAACAGAGGCCCGCGGTCCATCCCGCGGTTCGTCTTCGCCGCCAGCCAGCGCTTGAGCGCCTCCTGGGCCGGCTTGCCGACCATGCCCAGGCGCTCCTTGCGGCCCTTGCCGCGCAGGCGCGCCAGCCCGCGCCGCAGGTCCAGGTCGGCTTCGTCCAGCGCGACCAGCTCCGACACGCGGCAGCCGGTGGAATACAGTAGTTCGAGCAGGGCCCGGTCGCGATGCTCCTCGGGGTCGTCGGCCGCGGGCGCCGCCAACAAGCGTTGCACCTCCTCCTCCTCCAGATAGCGCGGCAGCTTGCGGCCGCGGCGCGGCGCGCGCAGCGCGGCGGCGGGATTGCGCTCGATCAGGCCGCGCAGTTCGAGGAATCCGAAGAAGCTGCGCAGGCTCGAGAGGTGGCGCTGCAAGGACGCGGGCGCGAGGCCGGACTCGGCGAGGCCCGCGAGATGCAGGCGCAGGCGCGCCGGCGTGAGATCGGCGGCGCTCGCCGGCGGAGTTTCCGCGAGCGACTGCAGCAGCCGCGTCAGATCCACCTCGTAGGCACGCAGGGTGTGCGCGCTCGCCTGCCGCACTTCGCGCAGATGCCGCAGGAAGTCCTGCACCAGAGCCGGAAGTGAGGCATCCATGCGCGCAGCATCCTACGATTCGAAGGCGCGCGAGTTCCAGGCGCGCGTTCTGAGCGCCGAGCCGCTCGCGCCCGCGCCTGTGGCACTGCTGCGGGCGCTGCCCGCGGGATGCCGCCCGGTGCTGCTGCACGGCGCGGCGGGGGGCGCGAGCCTGCTGGCCTGGAATCCCGACCGCCTGCTCGAAGGGCGGATGAGCCCCGCGCCGGCGGCGGAGCGCGCCGGATCGGCGCGGCCCTGGCCGCTGGCGGCCGAGAATCCGGCGCAGATCCTCGAGGCAGCCTGGCAGAGTGAGAACTGGGATGCGCCGGAGCGGGCCGCGGACCTGGGACCGGCGTGGATCGGCTGGTTCGGCTGGTCCTGCGCGCACGCGGTCGAGCGCTGGCCGTGGCATGCCGGCGGCGCGCACGGCCTGCCGGATTGGAGTTTCGCGCGCTACCTCACCGCGGTGCGCTGCGAGGAGGACGGCACGGCGCTCCTGCTGCACGCCGGCCGGCCGGACGCGGCGCGCGAGGCCGCGCTGCGCGGCGCATTCGCCGCGCTGTGCGCGCGCGCGCGCGCGCTGCCCGCGCCGCAGCCGGAGCCGGCGCCGCAGCTGGCCCCGCGGGACGACGGCCGCGCCTTTCGCGCCGCGGTCGCGCGCCTGCGCGCGGCGATCGGCGCCGGCGAACTCTATCAGGCCAATCTGAGCCACGAGCTGAGCGCGCCCTTCGCCGGCGACGCGCGCGCCCTCTTCGCGCGCATCGGCGCGCGGCAGCCGACGCGCATGAGCGCCTACTGGGAGGACGCCGAGGGCCGCGCCCTGCTGTCCCATTCGCCGGAGCGCTTCCTGCGCGTGGCGGGCAGCCTGCTGGAGACGCAGCCGATCAAGGGCACCAGCGCGCGGCGCGCGGCGCCGTCCGAGGACGCGGCGGCGGCGCGCGCGCTCGCAGCGTCGGCGAAGGAGCGCGCGGAGCTGGCGATGATCGTGGACATGGCGCGCAACGATCTCGGCCGCGTCGCCCGCGCCGGCGGCGTCGAGGTGGCGAGCGCGGGGGAGGTGGAGAGTTTTCCGACCCTGCATCACCGCACGGCCACGGTGCGCGCGCGCTGGGATCCGCAGCAGGGCTTCGCGCGCCTGTGGGGCGCGGTCTTTCCGCCGGCCTCGGTCTCGGGCGCGCCCAAGGTGCGCGCGCTGCAGGCCATCAGCGAGCTCGAGGACGCCGACCGCGGCCCCTACTGCGGGGCGCTCGGCTGGTGGCGGCCGGGCGCGCAGCCGGGCGGCGACTTCTCGGTGCTGATCCGCACCGCCGTGGCGGCGGGCGGCCGCCTCAGCCTGCGCGTCGGCGCCGGCATCGTCTGGGATTCGGAGCCGGAGCGCGAGTGGCAGGAGACGCTGCTGAAGGCGCGCTATCTCGAGGCGGCGCCGCCGCCCGGCGCGCACTAACCTAGTGCCGTGCGACCGCTGCAGGACCCCACCGAAGTCGTGGTGCTGGACGGCGTCCGGCTGCCGAGCGACGGTCCGGCGCTGCCGGCCGGCTGGCCCGGCGTGCTGCGCGGCGAAGGCATTTTCGAAGCATTCCGCGTGGACGGCGGCGAGCCCACGCCGCTGATCGCGCGCCACGCCGCGCGCCTGCAGCACTCCGCGCGTCTTTGTCAATTCGATCTCGGCGCCGCCGGCCTGCTCGAGGCGCTGCCGGAAATCCTTCCTCATCTCGAGCCCGCGGCCGCGTGGCGCCTGCGCTACACCGTGCTGCGCAAGCCCGACTTCAGCCTCGCCCGCCTGTGGACCGCCGGCCGCGCGCCGCCGCAGCCCGCCGCGATGACCCTGGCGCTGGCCGAGACGCGCGTGGATCCGCACTGTCCGATCGCCGGCGCCAAGACCGACTCGCGCATGGCCTACCAGCTGGCGCGGCACCGCGCCCGCGCCGCCGGCGCCGACGAGGCCATTCTGCGCACGATCCACGGGGACTTGGCCGAAGGCACCGCCACCAACCTCCTGCTGGTCCTGGGCGGGGCCGTGCACACTCCCGGCCTGGACCGTGGCATCCTGGCCGGCGTGACGCGCGGGGCCATCCTGGCGGGCTGCCGGGAGATCGGCATCCCGGTGTTCGAGCGCGAGCTGGAGACCGGTGACCTGGCCGCCGCCGACGAGGTTTACGTGACGAGCGCCGTGATTGGGGTGGTTCCAGCGACTAGAATCATGGGGATCCGAGACGACCTGCCGGGCCCGTCCGGGGCGATGCTCACCGAAGTGCGCAGCGCCTACCAGGCCGGGCGTGAACGCAGCGCTCCGTCCCGCAGCTCACGGTCATGAAACAACTCGCGCACGTACTTCTCGGCATCCTGCTGACGGCCGCTGCCGCCGCCCCGGCGGCCTCCGGCCAAGGCGAGGACCTGAAGGAGCAGATGGCCAAGTACGAGGCCATCCTGAAAGGCAAGGGCGGCGAGCCCGAAGCGATCGCGATGATCGACTCCTTCACGCTGCGCTTCAAGTCCAACGCGGCGCGCATCGAGGGCATCAAGGACGACCTCGAGCTGAAGCAGGGGGACCTGAAGAAGCTGGCCGACGACCTGAAGCTCCTCGGCAAGGAGCAGGAAGAGCTGGCCGACGCCGTCTACGAGTGCTTCGTGCACGGCAAGCGCAAGGAGATCAACCAGCCCAATCTCGACATGTGGAAGGCCGGAGCGTTCGCGCTCGGCAGCATGGGCGAGAGCGGCGCCGCGCGCCTGTGGAAGATCTTCGAGGACAAGAAGTTCAAGAAGGAGGTCGACTTCCTCGGCACCGTGCTCGAGCAGATCGGCGCGACGGACCACTGGGCCTCCGCCGAGATGCTCGCCGACCTGCTCGACCACCACGAGTACCACTACATCGCCAAGGCCGCCGACGCGCTGGCGATGTTCAACGACGCGCCGGGCCCCGTGCGCCGCGACGTGGTCGAGAAGATGGTCAAGCTCTACGCCCAGTACAGCGAAGACGCCGAGAGCGACCAGCAGGACCAGGAGAAGCAGGAGAAATTCCGCAAGACCTCCGGCTCGCTGGCCAAGGCGCTCGAGGCGCTCACCGGCACGCAGCAGCGGACGCCGACCGACTGGAACACTTGGTTCAACAATCACAAGACCGACAAAGAAGTCTGGGGCGAATGAGTCGCGCTGGGCGCGGCCTCTGCGCCGCCGGGACGCTGCTCGGGGCGTTGGCCGCCTGCGCGCCGGCGGCTTCGCAGCCGGCGCCGGGCTTGGGTGGCCAGGCGGCGACGAGCCTGGCCTGGGTCGGCGAGGACGCGGCGCGCGGCCTCAAGGTGGTGGTCGAGGCGCTGCCCGACGCCGCCGAGCCGGATGCCGCGGTGCTCTCCACCGAGGCTCCGCTGCTGCGCGCGCTGGAGCTGGGGAATGACGAGGGCATCCTGCTCGTGCACGGCTTCGGCCCGGCCGCCCGCGGCGAGCTGGCCGCGCTGAGCTGGCCCGACGGCTCGCGCATGGCGCCGGCGCGGCCGCGGGAAGTTGCGAGCGCGCGCGAGCGTCTGCTCTACGAGGCTGCGGGCGCGGGTGGCGCTCATGCGCAGCCTGATGCCATGTCCGCCGCGCGCCGCGCTCACTTGGTCGTCGGCCGCGTCAGCGCCGACGCGGATGCGATTCTGACTTGGACCGGCCCGGCCGGCAGCCTGTACCTCGCGCCCCGGCGCTGGACGGCCGCGGAGCGCCTTGCCGTTCTCGGCGCGGCGCCGCCGGCGCCCCTCGATGCCGTTCACTCGGATGCCGGGCATGACTGATCCGTTGCCTTTGCCGCCGCCGGACTCCCTGCCGCAGGCGCTGCCTCAAGACTTGGAGCGCACGGCGTCGCCCGCCGCCGGCTCGATGGTCCGTCTGCGCGACGTGCAGGCGCTCAACCGCTCGTTCCGCCGCCTGGCCGAGGTGCAGGAGGCGCTGCTGCGCCAGATGCAGGAGCTCGAGCAGGAGCGGCGCCGCCAGCGCGCGTGGCTGGCGCCGGCGCTGGTGGCCGGCGGACTCGCCGCGGGACTGGGATTGGCGGCGGTGGCTCTGGTCTGGTGGCAGAGCAGCAGGCCACCGGAGCGCATCGAGGCGCAGGCGCCGCAGCCGCCGCCGGTGATCAACCTCGAGCCGACGCCCGTCACCGTGCAGGTGCCGGAGGATCCGGCGCTGCGCGCGATGGCCGGCGTCATGCAGGAGCACATGGAGAGCCTGCGCGGCGATCAACTCGCCTACCGCGAGCAGCTCGCCGAGCTGACCGGGCGCCTGCTCGATTCCGAGCAGGAGAAAATCGACATCCTGAAGCAGATCGCCGCACAGCCGGCGCCGGCCGCGGCGGCCGCCGAGCCGGCCGCGCCGCCGCCGCAGCTGCAGCTGCCGGGCGCCGACGGCGCGACGGCGGATCCCTGGGTGGGAGTGGTCAACGGCCTGCTGGCGGTGGACGGCCATTCCAACCTGCGCTTCCAGGAGGCGACGCGCGTGCCGGGCGCTGCGCGTCTGGAGGACGTGGTGCTGTTGGAGTGGGGCGCCGACGGCCTGCTGGCCGGCGCCATCCGCGCCGGGCGCGCCGAGTTCGAGCTGCACCGCATGACGGGGAACCTGGTGCTGCGCTTCTTCGACGGATCGCGGGCCGCCGGCGGCGCGCGCGTGGCGCTGCCGTCCGAGGGCCTGCGCATCGACCTGGAGCAGGTGGCCGTGGACGCGTGGCTGGAGCACTTCCCCGAATTGTCAGACGTGAAGGCGGATCCGGAATCGGCGGCGGCCGCGGGGCCGACCGATCTGCGCCAGCCGGCGGTGCCCGGCTCGAGCGTGCGCGCGGTGCGCGACGCGCTCGACGCGCTGATCTCGCGCCGCGGATCCTTTCACTATTACAAGCTGGGCGCCCTCGGCGGCGTGGACGGCACGGTGCTGAAGCTGGTGCAGATCAACTGGCACGACAACGCCGGCCGCCTGGTCAAGACCATCGAGGCCGATACCCTCACGGTGCGGCTGCATCCGAAGGGCAATTCGGTCGAGCTGGAGCTGCGCAACGGCGCCTTCCTGTCCGCGGAGGGCCGCAGCCCGTTCTCCTCGGACCTGTTCCGCCTCTACCTGCCGAAGCAGGATCTGGACGCCTGGCGCGCCAGCGGCGTGCCCTACGTCGAGGCGGCGGGATGAGCGCGGCGGGAGCCGATCGCGAGCATCCGCTGAGCGTTGCCGGCCTGCTGGCCGCGGCCTCTTCCGCGCTCGACGACCAGGTGGGGGACGTGTGGGTGCAGGGCGAGGTGTTCGAGGCCAAGACCGCCGCCTCCGGCCACCGCTACTTCACTCTGGCCGGCGAGGAGGCGAAGCTCGACGCGAAAATCTGGCGCGGCGTGGCGGCGCGCGCGCTGCGCTGCGAGCTGGAGCGCGGCGCGGCCCTGCTGGTGCACGGCCGGCTCGACGTCTACCCGCCGAACGGCCGCATGTCCCTGATCGTGGACTGGGCCGAGGCCGCCGGCGCCGGCGATCTGGCGCAGCGCTTCGAAGCGCTCAAGCGCCGCCTGCTGGCCGAGGGCCTGTTCGCCGCCGCGCGCAAGCGCCCGATTCCGGAGCGGCCGCAGCGCGTCGTGCTCATCACCGGCAAGGGCTCCGCCGCCGAAGCCGACGTGCTGCGCACCTTCCATCTGCACGGCGCGCCCTTCGCGGTGCTGGTGCGGCACGCGCGCGTGCAGGGAGCAGGCGCGGCGGCGGATCTGGCCGCGGCGCTCGCCGAAGCCGCAGCCGCGCGGCCCGACGCCATTCTGCTGGCGCGCGGCGGCGGCTCCCTGGAGGATCTGTGGGCCTTCAACGAGGAGGAGCTGGTGCGCGCGGTCGCCGCCTGCCCCGTGCCGGTGATCTCGGCGGTCGGCCACGAGACCGACACGACTCTGTGCGACCTCGCCGCCGACGAGCGCGCGCTGACGCCGACCGCCGGCGCCGCGCTGCTCTGCGCCGGCTGGCGCCAGGCGCGCGCCGATCTGGCCGGCCTCGGCAGCGCGCTCGCCGCCGCCGCGGCCGCGCACGTCGCGCGCGCGCGCCAGCGCCTCGATCGCGGACTGCGCGACTACCTGCGCCAGGAGCCGCGCCGCCGCCTCGACCGCGCGCGCCACCTGCTCGCCGAGTGCGAGCGCCGCCTGCTCGGCGCCGGCGCCGAGCACGCGCGCAGCCGCCGCGCCGCCGCGCAGCGCGCCGCGCGCCGCCTCTTCGCGGCGCAGCCTGGGCACCGGCTCGCGCTGCTCGGCGCCCGCCTGCGCGCGGCCGGTCCGCGCCTCGCCGCCGCCGATCCGCGCGCCCCGCTCGCGCGCGGCTACGCGCTCGTGCGCCTCGAGGAGCAGGCGGCTTTCCTGCGCCGCGCCGCCGACGCGCGCGCCGGCCAGTTGCTGCGCATCCAGCTCGCCGAAGGGGAACTGCGCGCCCGGGTAGAATGACGGCCCACCGGGCATGGCGAAACCCCAGAAGGCAGAACTCGGCTTCGAGGAGCGGATGGCGCGGCTCGAGGAACTCGTGGCCACGCTCGAAGGCGGCAAACTGAGCCTCGAGGAAGGCGTCGAGCGCTACCGCGAAGGCGTCGAGCTGCTGAAGCATCTCAACGCGGCGCTGGGCGACGCCGAGCACAAGGTCGCGGACCTCACGACTTCCCTGCGGCGCGAGTTGGAAGAGTTGGAGCGCGCGGGGGAGCCGCTTGACGAGCCCGAAGCCTGATTTCAGCCAGTGGCTGGCCGGCGCGCGGCCGGGCATCGAGCAGGCTCTCGCCGACGCGCTCGATCGCAGCAGCCTGAGCGCGGCGCCCGCCATTCTGCAGGAGGCGGTGCGGCGCACCCTGCTGTCGGGCGGCAAGCGCCTGCGCCCGGCGCTCTGCCTGCTGGCCTGCGCCGCCGAAGGCGGAGCGCAGCGGCGCGCGCTGCCGGCCGCCGCGGCGCTCGAGTGCGTGCACGCCTACTCGCTGGTCCACGACGACCTGCCCTGCATGGACGACGACGACTTGCGCCGCGGACAGCCGACCCTGCACGTGGTCTACGGCGAGGCGCTGGCGGTGCTCGCCGGCGACGCGCTGCAGTCCCTCGCCTTCGAGACCCTCGCCGCGCAGGAGGACGCCGCGCTCGCGCGCGATCAGGCGCGCATCCTCGCGGCCGCGAGCGGGCCGCGCGGCATGGTGGGGGGGCAGGTGCTCGACATGCAGGCGCAGGGCCGCGCGGCGGACGCGGCGCAGGTGCAGAGCATCCACGCCGCCAAGACCGGCGCGCTGCTCACGGCCGCGCTGGCCTGCGGCGCGCGCGCGGCCGACGCCGATCCCCAGCCGTGGATGGCGTTCGGCGGCGCGCTCGGCAGCCTGTTTCAGGCGACCGACGACCTGATGGACGCCACCCGCACCTCCGCCGAGCTCGGCAAGACCGCCGGCAAGGATCGCGCCGCCGGCAAGGCCACCTGGGTGGCGGTGCACGGGCTGGAGGGCGCGCGCGCCCTGGCCCGCCGCGAGGCCGAACGCGCCCGCGCCGCGCTCGCGGCCCTGGCGCCGCGCGCCCGCTACGATGAATTGGCCGACCTGCCGCGCTTCCTCGAGGAGCGGGCGCGCTGACATGCCGCACTCCTCCCCGCCGCCCCCCCCGCTGCGCCTCGCTTCGCTGGCTTCGCCGGCCGAGCTGCGCGGGCGCAGCGTTCCGGAGTTGAATTCGCTGTGCGCGGAGATCCGCGCGGCGCTGATCGAGAAGGTGTTCGCCACCGGCGGCCACCTCGGCAGCAACCTGGGCGTGGTGGAGCTGACGGTGGCGCTGCACGCGGCCTTCGACTTCCGCCGCGACCGCCTGGTCTTCGACGTCGGCCACCAGTGCTACCCGCACAAGATGCTGACCGGACGCCTCGCCGGCTTCGGCGGCCTGCGGCAGACCGGCGGCCTCAGCGGATTCTGCAGCCGCGAGGAATCGGAGTACGACCTTCTGACCGCCGGCCACGCCGGCACCGCGATTTCCTACGCGCACGGGCTGGCCGAGGGCCTGCGCGGCAGCGGCGGCGCCGCCGGCGATCCCTGGAGCGTGGCGCTGGTCGGAGACGCGGGCTTCGGCGCCGGGGTGGCCTTCGAAGGCCTCACGCAGGCGGCCGAGCGCAAGGCGCGGCTGATCGTCGTGCTCAACGACAACGAGTGGTCCATCGCGCGCTCGGTCGGCGCGCTGGCGCGCTATCTCTCGCGCATCCGCTCGTCGCGCACCCTGCACAAGGCCTACGAGCGCCTCGGCGAGCTCACGCAGAGCCTGCCGTGGGTCGGAACGCGCCTGCCGGAGATGGGCGAAGTCATCCGCCGCGTGCTGGTGCCGGGCCACGTGTTCGAGGAATTGGGAGTCAATTACATCGGCCCGCTCGACGGGCACGACCTGGCGGCGTGCCAGGACGCGCTCGAGCGCGCGCAGCGCATCGACGCGGTGACCCTGATCCACTTCCTCACCGAGAAGGGCCGCGGCTGGGCGCCGGCTGCCACCGATCCGGAGCGCGCGCACGGCGTCAAGGCGCAGGTCACCGCGCCGGTCAAGGTGCCGAGCCCGGCCGAAGCCGCGGCCAAGGCCAAGGCCAGCCGCAAGGCCTACACCGCGATCTTCGGCGAGGCTCTCACCGCCTGCGCCGCCGCCGATCCGAAGGTGCACGCGATCACCGCCGCGATGCCGAGCGGCACCGGCCTCAGCGGATTCGCCGCGGCGCATCCGGATCGCTTCCACGACACCGGCATCACCGAGCAGCACGCGGTGGCGATGGCGGGCGGCATGGCCGCCGCCGGCGTGAAGCCGGTCGCCGCCATCTACTCCACGTTTCTGCAGCGCGCCTACGACCAGGTGTTCCAGGAAGTGAGCCTGCAGCGCGCGCACGTCGTGCTGTGCCTGGACCGCGCCGGCCTCGTCGGCCAGGACGGGCCGACGCACATGGGCCTCTACGACCTGGCCTATCTGCGCCCGCTGCCCGGCTTCACTCTGGCTTCGCCGCGCGACGAGGCCGACCTGCACCGCATGCTGCACGCGGCGCTCGACGGCAGCGGACCCTGGGCACTGCGCTGGCCGCGCGGCGAGGCGGCCGGGGCCCTGGGCACGCCGGCCGAGGATCGCCCGGCGATGCTCCCGGGAATCGGCGAGCGCCTGCTGCGCGGCACCGACGGCTGCGTGCTGGCGCTCGGCGCGATGGTCGAGCCGGCTCTGGAGGCGGCGAAGATCCTGCGCGAGCAGCACGATCTCTACGTGGAATTGTGGGACGCGCGCTTCTGCAAACCTCTGGACCAGGACATGCTCGAATCCGCGAGCGCGCGCCACGGCTGGCTCGCGACGGTGGAGGAGCACGGACTGGCCGGCGGCTTCGGCTCGGCGGTCGCCGAGTGGCTGGCCGACCGCGGCCGCGCGCCGCGCCTGCGCCGCCACGGCGTGCCCGATCTCTTCGTCGCGCACAGCAGCAGCCGCGAGGAGCAGCTGGCGCAGTTCGGCCTCGATCCCGCCGGGCTGGCGCGCGTCTGGGCCGAGGATCTGTCGCGCGCCGCCGCCGAGCTGCGCGCCGGACGATGACGCGCAACGCGCCCGGCGACGAAGATCGGCTGGTGCTGCCCGCCGGACGCAAGCCGCGCGTGCTCGTGGTGGGCGATCCGCTCAAGCCCGCGGCCAAGGAGCTGGCCGAACGCGTGCGCAAGCATCTCGAAGGCCGCGCCGAACTGCTGGGCGTGATGCTCGAGCGCACCCTGGAGCCGATCCGCCTCGAGCCGGATCTGCTCGTCGTGGTCGGCGGCGACGGCGCGCTGCTGGCGGCGACGCGGCGCCTGGGCGAATGCCCCGCGCCGGTGATGGGCGTCAACGTCGGCACGGTGGGATTCCTGGCCGGCGTGGCGCCGCCGCGCCTGCTCGCGGTGCTGGACTTGGCGCTGGCGGGCCAGGGCGTGGTGGAGGAGCGCGGCATGCTGGCCTACCGAGCGACGCGCGGCGGCGCCGCCGGCGAGGAAGCGCACGTGCTCAACGACGTGGTCGTGGGCCGCGCGCCCGAGCGCGGCATGTGCGAAGTGGGGCTGGTGGACGTGGGCCGCTCGGTCTGCACCTACCGCGGCGACGGAGTGATCGTCAGCACCGCCACCGGCTCGACCGCCTACAACCTCGCGGCCGGCGGACCGGTGCTGTCGCCGCGCCTCGACGCGCTGGTGGTGACGCCGATCGCGCCGCACATGCTCGGCATGCGCCCGCTGGTGCTGCCCGGAGCCCGCGGCATCACGCTGCGCCTCGGCGACGAGGCGGCGCTGAGCGCCGACGGCCGCGCCGAAGGCCTGCTGGCCGCAGGCGACGAGGTCCAGGTGATGCCGTCCGAGCGCAGGCTGCGGCTGATCGTGGATCCGGAGCAGGGGTTCTACGCGCGGCTGAGGTCGAAGCTGCGGTGGGGAGAGGCGCCGGGTCCTGGCTGACCGGATGCTGGCCCCGACGGCTGGATACGACGGAACTGAAGAGCCGGACGCGCCAGGACTTAGGGAAGCCTTCCGTTCCGGCTGAGAGTCGTGGCCGCAAGGCCAATCGCGGCAAGGACTTAGGCCCAGGCGTATCCAGCCGTCGGGGCCAGTATCCTGCCGGGCCTCATGGCCCTCACCCTCGACGCCACCGGCCTCTTCGGCGACGGTTCCGACGGCCGGCTCACGCGGGCGGACTTCGCGGCGGCTCTGCCGCGCGCCGCGGCGGCCCGGGACTTGCACCTCTCGGCGGTGCCGGCTTGGCGCGGGCTGCACGCGCGTCCGGAACTGCTGCAGGCCTGCCGCGAGCGGGCGGCTCGCGTGCTGGCGGAGCAGGCGCCGGAGGTGTTCGTGGTGCTCGGCATCGGCGGCTCGGCTCTGGGCAACCAGGCCATGACGGCGGCTCTGGCTCCCGTGTATCAAGAGTGGCAGGCGGCGCCGGGGCGGCCGCGGCTGTTCGTGCTCGACAACGTCGATCCCGACTGGCTCGGCGACTTCTTTGACAATTTGCCGGCCGGCCGGATGCACGTCAACGTCATCTCCAAGTCGGGCGGCACCATCGAGACCAGCGCGCAATTCCTGCTGGCCTGGGAGCGGATCCGCCGCGCCAGCGCCAGCGACGCGGCGGCGCGCGCGCGCTTCACCCTCACCACGGATCCGGCCGGCGGCCACTTCCGCGCGCTCGCGCAGGAACAGGGATTCGCCATGCTGCCCGTGCCGGCCGGCGTCGGCGGGCGCTTCTCGGTGCTCTCGCCGGTCGGCCTGTTCACCGCCGCCATGGCCGGCTTCGACTGCGACTCGCTGCTCGAGGGCGCGGCCAAGACCGACGCGCGCCTGCGCGCCGCGGCGCCCGAGCAGGATCCGGCGCTGGCCTGGGCCCTCGCGCACGTGCTCTATCTCGAGCGCGGCAAGCCCAACCACGTGCACTTCGTCTACAGCCACAAGGCGCGCCTGCTCGCCGACTGGTGGCAGCAGTTGTGGGCCGAGTCGCTGGGCAAGAGCCGCCGCGTGGACGGCCGGCCGGCGCGCCACGGGCCCACGCCGGTGACGGCCATCGGGCCGACCGACCAGCACAGCCAGATCCAGCTCTACGCCGAGGGCCCGGACGACAAGGTCTACACTTTTCTCAAGCTGGACAAGTTCGGGCGCTCGCTCGAAGTGCCGCCCGCGTTTGCCGACTCGCCGGCCTTCGCGCCGCTGGCCGGCCGCCGCTTCGAGGAGCTGATGCAGGCCGAGCGCGAGGGCACCGAGCTCGCGCTCGAGCAGGCCGGCCGCCCGGTCTGCCGCATCGAGCTGTGCAAACTCGACGCCTTCCACCTCGGCGCCTACTTCCTCTTCTGCGAAGTCGCGACCGCCCTCGCCGGCCATCTCCTGGAAGTGGATCCCTACGACCAGCCCGGCGTCGAGGCCGGCAAGCTCAACGCGCTCGCGCTCATGAACGCGCCGGGCTTCGAGAGCCGCGGCGCGGAACTGCGCGGCGCGCTCGCGCGCCGCGCGAGCCTGCGCCTGACCTGCTGATCCGCGGCTGTCCGGCCGTCAGCGCCCGTACCGTCGATCAGCGCCCGTCCCAGCGCGTCCGCAGGTCGAGCTGCTCGAGAAATTCGGCGCGCGCGTCTTCCTGCTTGGCGCGCCGCACGATCTCGCGAAACTCCGCCTCCGGCGGCCGCGGGCGCTCCTCGTGCACCAGCAGCAGCGCCAGCCCGCCGCTCACGGGCACCGGCTCGCTGATCACGCCGAGCGGCGCGGCGAAGGCGGCGGCGCACAGCAGGGGATCCACGCCCGGCTCGAGCAAGTGCACCACGCCGAAGCGACCGCCGCGCCGCCGCGACTCCTCGTGCTCCGAGTAGCGCTCGGCCAGCTCCGCGAAATCGGCGGGCGACTTCATCTGCTCCTTCCAGGCGCGCAGCTCGGCGGCCGCTTCCTCGAGATTCACGTCGAGCTCGCTCTCCTTCTCGTTCTTGGCGTGCATCAGCAGCCAGGACAGCTCGCGCGCCGGGCCAAACTGGTCCTCCAGTTCGCGGCGCTCGGCGGCGCCGAGCTGCTCGAACCACGCGTCGTTCCAGCGGTCCGCGGCGTAGAGGCGCAGCCACCCGGCCACGCGGATCTCGCCGCTGGCCAGCACGATCTCCACCGACGAGCCGCGCGCCGCCAGCAGGTCCTCGTAGGTCGCGCCCTTGTAGTTGGGGTTCTCCGCCACGCGCCGCCGGCGCCACTCGATCTCGGCCACCAGCACCGCGTCGTCCAGCACGAGGCCGCGGGCCTCGCCCCAGTCCGGCAGGGCGCTCTCCAGCGCGCACTGGCCCGTGAAGTCGCGCAGCTTGGCGGCCGGCAGGGTGCGCAGTAGCGTGCCGCCGACCTCCTGGTGCGCGATGCGGTAGGGGCCCGACGCCAAGGCCAGATCGGGCGCGCGCTCGGCCGCGGCCAGGATCTTGGCGATGCGCTCCTGCGTCCAGGTCTGCAACTGCGCCGGCGTCACCGCCGCGTCCTCGGCCAGCTGCAGATCGGCGCGCGCCAGCCGCTCGTGCAGCAGGGAGTCGGACAGCAGCTTGCGGAACTCGGCCTCGCTGAGGCCGCGCGCCTTCAGTTCGCGCGCCAGCTCCAGGCCGGCGGCCGTGAGTGCGGCGCTCGCCTCCTGGAAGCGCGCTTCGACCTCGGAGGCCGACACGGTGTAGCCGCGCTGCGCGGCCTCGGTCTCGACCAGCCGGATCTGCAGCAGGTGTTCGAGCGCGCTGCGCACCTCGTCGTGCTGCGGCCCGAGTGAGACGGACAGCCAGCGCCCGAAGCCGGCCTCGGTCAGCGTGCCGCCGTTCCACGAAGCCACGACTCCTTCGGGCAGGGATTCCGGCTCCTGGGGCGGCGGCGTGAGAGCAGCCGCGAGGGCGAGCAGAGACGCGAGCATCGCGGAATCTTATCCGCGAGCCGCGCCGCCGCCTCAGGCCGCGCGCGGGTCGAAGTGCACCGCGCCGCCGGTCCAGCGCACCGTCACGCGGCTGCCGCGCGGGATCTCGCCCTCGAGTACGGCGTGCGAGAGCGGCTCCTCGACCATCCGCGCCAGGGCGCGGCGCAGTTCGCGCGCGCCGTATTCCTCGCTGTAGCCGAGCTCGGCCACGGCCGTCGCCAGCTTCGGCGTCCAGCGCAGCGCGATGCCCGCGCGCTCCATGCGCTGAGCCAGCTTGAGCAGCTGGATCTCCGCGATCTGCGTGCAATCCTTGCGCGCGAGCGCGCGGAAGTTCAGCACGCCGTCGAGCCGGTTCAGCATTTCCGGCTTGAACGAGCGCTTCAGCGCCGCGTCCGTCACCGCGTCGAAATCCACCGCGGCCAGCGAGGAGCCGCGGCCGAAGCCGACCCGGTTGGCGGCGTCGGCGTAGTCGGCGGTGCCGACGTTGCTGGTCAGCAGCACCACGGTGTGGCGGAAATCCACGGTGTTGCCCTTGGAATCCGTGAGGCGCCCTTCGTCGAGGATCTGCAGCAGCATGTTGTGCAGCTTCTCGTGGCCTTTCTCGATTTCGTCGAAGAGCACGACCGCGCAGGGATCCTTCATCAGCGCCTCGGTCAGTTGGCCGCCCTCGTTGTGGCCGACGTAGCCCGGGGGCGCGCCGATCAGCTTGGCGGTCTCGTGCGGCAGCGCGAACTCGCTGCAGTCGATGCGCACCAGCGAGCTCTCCGGATAGAGATGGCGCTGCAGCGCCTTCGCCAGCTCGGTCTTGCCGGTGCCGGTGCGGCCGACCAGCAGGAAGGTGCCGATGGGGCGCGACGCGTCGTTCATGCCCGCGGCCGCCTTGCGCACGGTGCGCGCCAGAGCCGCGATCGCCTCGTCCTGCCCGACGATCTCGGCGCGCAGCTTCGACTCGAGCTGGCGCGCGCGCCGGCCGAGCGCCTCCAGCCGCGCCTCGTCGCCGACGGCGCCGGCGGGGTCCGCCGGCAGGGCCACCGAGTGGATCTCGAGCGCGGGGTTGACGTCCACGCAGATCTGATAGAGCAGATCCTCGGCGGCGACGGTGTCTTCCGGATAGATCGCGCGGATCTTCGGCAGCACCTCGTCCTCGATCCCGATGATGCACGTGCGCACCACGATGCGGCGGTACTCGCGCCGGCTCGGCGGCCCGTCGCAGGCCTGGAGCGCCGCCGACGAGTCCTCCGGACTCACGACCCGGACGCGGATGAATCCGTCGATCAGGTCGAAGTACTTGTAGACGATGCCTTTACCGGAGGGCATGGGGATTTCGTGGTGCGAATCGGGTCCCGCATCCATCGGCTCGCCTGCCCGTCCTGCTTGAGCAAGCGGCCGGTTAGGATGCCCCGCATGACGGCCGCGGCGCCGGTTTCGGGCCAAGACCAGGAGTTCCTGGCCCAACTCGTCCACGCCGGCTGGCTGGACCGGGAGATGGCGCGCACCCTGCTGGCGCGCGCCGGCAGCGCCCCCTTCGACTCCCTGGTGGCCGCAGCGGGCGGCTGGGACGAGAAGCAGGTCGCCTGGCTGCGCCGCACGCGCGCCATGAGCGCGCCCGAGATCCCGGGCTACCAGATCGCCGAGCGCCTCGGCACCGGCGGCACGGCCGAAGTCTGGGCCGCCCAGCGCCAGAAAGATTTTGCCCGGGTTGCCCTCAAGATTCAGAAGCCGGCGCTGGCCCGCGACCCGGCGGCCACCCAGCGCTTCCTCGAAGAGGCGCGGGTGCTGCAGAAGATCCAGCATCCCGGCATCGTGCGCGGACTGCGCGCCTTCCGCTTCCTCGGGCTGTGCGTGCTCGAGCTCGAGCGCGTGCCCGGGCGCACTCTCGAGGAGTGGATCGAGGAGGGCCGCGCCTTCTCGGAGGCCGAAGCCCTGCGCATCGTGCTCGAGGTGGCGCGCGCGCTCGAAGGATTGCGCGCTGCGGGACTCGTGCACCGCGATCTCAAGCCCGGCAACATCATGATCGCGCGCGACGGCGCCGTGAAATTGATCGACCTCGGCTTCGCCGGCCGCGGCATGGAGGGCAGCGCGGGCGCGGGCGCGACGCTCGGCACGCCGGCCTACCTGGCGCCCGAGCAGGCGCGCGGCGAGGCCGATCTCGACGGCCGCGCCGACATCTACTCGCTCGGCGCGACCCTCTATCACCTCGTGGTCGGGCGCCTGCCCTTCGCCGCCGCCGACGACCAGGAGATGCTGCGCCAGCAGGTGCTCGCAGGCCTCGACGGTGGCGCGCTCAAGGGAGGCCGCGTGTCGCCGGCGTTGCACTACTTCATCGAGAAGATGATGGCCAAGGATCGCGAGATCCGGTATCCCACTCCTGCCGCGCTCGCCGAGGATCTGGCGGCGCACCTGGCGCGGTGAGCGGCCCCCCGGACTTCGTCTTCAACTGCCACCGCTGCGGCGCCTGCTGCCACGTCGGCCACGGCCGGGTCTGGATCGAGCCGGAGGAGATCGGCGCGCTCGCGGCCGCCTGCGGCAGCGCGCCCGCGGCTTTCGCCGCGCGCCACGTGGTGGCGGCGGAGGGCCGGCTGTCCCTGCGCGAGAAGCCCGACGGCTGCTGCGCGCTGCTGGAGGACGGCAACCGCTGCACCGTGTACGAGGCGCGGCCGGCGCAGTGTCGCAGCTTCCCATTCTGGCCGGACCTCCTCGCCGGCGGGCTGGCGCTCGAGCGCGCCGCCGGCTATTGCCCCGGCATCCAGCGCATCCCGGAGCCGGAACTGGCGGCCGCCGTCCTGCCGCGCGCGCGCGCGATCCTGCGCCGCAGCGCCGCCTCCCTCGCGGCCGGGCCGTCTCCCGTCGCGGCGGGCGGCGAGCGCTGGGGCAGCTCGCTGGAGGCTGATCTGACAATTTCAAGCATTGCCGGATCTGGTTTGACAATTTCCGGTCTGACGCCCGGCCACGACGTCGGCGCGGCCGCCGCCGACGCCGCCCGCCGCGAGTTGGAGGATCTGGCCGCCGCCACCGGCTATCCCTGGTCCGTCGGACCGTGGCAGCGCATGCTCGCCGAGCGCGCGGCGGGCTGGGCGCAACTGCGCGGCGGCCCGCCGCGCCTGGCGGAGGCCGGCTGATGCGCGCGCTGTTCGTGGTCGCCGCGCTCGGCCTGGCGCTGGCCGCCTGGCTGCTGCTGCGCGGCGCGGAGGAACCCGCGGCGCCGCCCGCGGACCCGGGCCTCGAGCGCCGTCCGGCGCGAACGGCGGCGCCGCCGCCCGCGCCCGAGCCCGCGGCCGGCGAGGATCCCGCCGCCGCCGTCCGCCAGGAGTCCATCCGGCTCAACGAGCGCGCGCTGCAGCTCCTCAAGGAAGAGGACGCCGCCGGCGCCGAGGCCCTTCTGGTGCAGGCCTGCGCGCTCGCGCCCGAAGACGCGGTGCTCGCGGCCAATCTCTCGCGCACGCGCGTGCGCCTGGGCCGCACCGCCTCCGACGCCGGCCGCTCCGAGGAGGCGCTGGCCTGGTTTCGCGCTGCCGCCGCCGCCGACGCGGACGAGGGCGCGCCGCGCGAGTGGGAGGCGAGCCTGCAGCTGCGGCGAGGCGAGCGCGCCGAGGCCAAGCGCATCGTGCTCGAGGCGCTGCAGGCCTTTCCGCAGGCGGCCGGATTGCTGCGCCTGCGCGGCGAGATCGCCTTCCTCGAGGGCGAACTGGCGGTCGCTGTGGATTCTTACGCCGCCGCGGCGCGCCTCGACCCTTCCGAGGCCACCAGCGCGCGCCTCGCGCAGCTCGTGGAGGAGCAGCGCGTCTTCTCTCACTATCTGACCGACGCCACCTCGCACTGCGACAGCCGCTACGACCCGGAGGACTCCGCTCTCGTGGCCCGCATGCCGGAGCTGCACGCCGAGCTCGAGCAGGCCTGGCAGGACGTCGTCAACCGCCTCGGCGTGCAGCCGCGCGACCGACTGCTGGTGCTCTGGCTGTCGCCGCTCCGCTATCGCGGCGCCGCGCCTGAATGGTCGAGCGGCCTCTACGACGGGCGCGTGCGCGTGCTGGTGCGCGAGGGGGGGGGCGCCGACCCCGCGCTGCGCGCCACCCTGCGCCACGAGCTCACGCACGCCGTGCTCCACACCTTCGACGGCCGCCTGCCCACGTGGCTGCACGAGGGCCTCGCGCAGCGCAGCGAGGGCCGCGATCCCGAGCGCGCCCGCGCCGCGTTGCGCGGCCGCCCGCTCACCGTGGAAGCAGCCGCGCTCGACGGCGACTGGACCGCGTGGACCGACGGCGAGCGGCTGACGGAGGCCTACGGCATCGCGCTGTCCTTCGTGAGCTGGCTCGAGGAGCGCCACGGCGGCGGAGCGCTGCCCAACCTGCTGGCGGGGCTGCAGCAGGGCGACTTCGCCTCGGCCTGGAGCCGAGTGTTCCCGCGCAGCCTGGCCGAACTCGAGGCCGAGCACCGCGCCTGGCTGTCCGGGCCGCGCTGAGCCGCGAAAGCGGGTAACCCGGCGCCGGCGGGCGCGTGGTTCCCTGCGTGCTGCGATCACCGCCCTCGCGCTGCGACAGCGCCGAACATCCCGCCGGCGCGGCCTCCACCTGGCCCGAGGCTTTCCTGCTCGAGCAGCTGGCTCCGGAAGCCGGCGGGCAGCTGCCGGCCTTGGCGCTGTGGAGCGGCCTCGAGCCCGCCGATCTCGCCTACCGGTACGGACTCAGCCCGGCCGCGGCGCTGCGGCTGGGCGCGGCGGTCGAACTCGGGCGCCGCGCGCTGGCAGCCCGCCCGCCGGCGGCCGAACCCCTGCGCGGCGGGGCCGAAGTGCACGCGCTGCTGCTGCCGCGCCTCGCCGGGCTCAGCTGCGAATCCTTCCACGCGCTCTATCTCGACGCCAAGGGCCGGCTCGCCCACGAGCGCACCGTCTCGGTGGGAACTCTCACCAGTTCTCTGGTGCATCCGCGCGAAGTCTTCGCTCCGGCGGTGGCGCTGCGCGCGGCGGCGGTGATCGTCGCGCACAATCATCCCTCCGGCGATCCGGAGCCTTCGGCCGAAGATCGCGCCACGACGCGGCGCCTGCAGCGCGCGGGCCGCCTGCTCGGCATCGAGCTGCTCGACCACGTGGTGGTCGCGCGCGGCGGCTACGTGTCCTTCCTCGAGCGCGGCTGGCTCGGCTCCTGAGGCGCGCCGCTCAGAACGCGCTGCGCGTCATGAAGTCGTGCTGGCAGATCGCGGCCGCGAGCGGGCCCGCCGCCTCGATGCGCAGGATCGTCGGCAGCAGCCCCGCGGTGCCGACGCCCGCGCCGCGCAGCCACTCCTCCTCCTCCGGACTCAGGCCGCCCTCCGGACCGACGATCAGCATCACCTCGCGCGGCTGCCGCAGATCGAGCTCGTGCTGCAGCGGCCAGCCGCCCGGCATCAGCGCGATCGGGTGCGCGAGCGGCGCCTCCTTCAGCACGTCGCGGAGGGGCACGGGAATCCGCTCCAGCTGGGGCAGCGCCGGCCGCCGGGACTGCTGGCAGGTTTCGCGCAGGATGCGCTCCCAGCGCTCGCAGCGCTGGGGCGAGAAATCTTCGCGCCCGACCACGCTGCGCGCGCACGCCAGCGGCACGATGCGCTCCACGCCGGCCTCGGCGGCGCGCGCCATCAGATCGTCGGCGCGCGTGCCCTTGGGCCAGGCGGTCGCGAGCGTCACGGGCAGCAGCGGCAGGCGCGGCAACTCGGTCAGTCCCTGCAGCAGCAGGCGGCCCGGCCCGGAATAGAGCGCCTTCAGCGCGCCGCCGCGGGGCAGCATCAGCAGCAGGGCCTCGCCGGAGCGGAAGCGCAGCGCGCGCAGGTGCGCGTCCAGCTCCGAGGGCGGCTGCCACTCGCCCTGCAAGGCCGCAGGCTCTTCCCGCAGAAAAAAGAAGCGCATGGCGGCCGGAAGGTTACTCGCGCCCGGCGGCCGGGTATGGGTAGATGGTCAGGACGGTTTGCTGGTCCACTTTGGAGGACCTAGACTGCCGGACCAACCCAGGCTCTCCCTGGGCACGTCCCAAGCGTCGAATGGTTCGCATCGAGATCCTGGCAGGGCCCGAAGCCGGTCGCGTCGTCGAAATGGCGCCGGGAGTCTGGCGTGTCGGCCGCGCGAAGGACAACGACCTGGCGCTGGCCGTGGAGTCGGTTTCCAGCCGCCACCTGCAGCTCGAGGTCGCGGCTGACGGCACGGTCCGGTTCCAGGACCTGGGGTCCACCAACGGCACCTTCTCGGCCGGGGTGCAGGTCAAGGAAGGGGAGTGGTTCGCCGGCAGCGAGCTGCGGCTGGGCGGATGCGCCCTCAAACTGCTGGCCGCCGACGAATCCGGCCTGCTCGCCGAGGCCAAGGCCGACGACGCCAGCGCCCACGCCCGCGCTGCGGCTCTGGCCGGGCCGCGCCGCTCGCCGGCCCGCCTGGCGCTGGTCGGTCTGCTCGTCCTGGGCCTGGCGGGAGCCGGCGTCTGGTGGTTCCTCCTGCGCGACACCCAGGCGGCCGGCGCGCGTCCCGCCGCGGCCGCGGGCGGCCCGTCCGCCGCCGCCCTCGATCCCGGCGACCTGCTCGGCGGCCAGGGCCACTTCGAAGACGCCGAGGCCTGGCAATTGTCAGACGGGCTGGCGCTGAACGGAGGCGAATTGCAGGCCGGCGCTGCGCGCGGCCGCGCGCTGCTCCTGCGCAATTACGAAGTCGAAAGCGGCGGCCTGCGGGTCACCGCCGAGGTGGCGGGCGGCAAGGCGCAGGCGGTGATCACGTTCGGCGCCGATCCCGACGCGGCCCTGCCGTGGGCCGCCTGGACCACCACGGACCTCGGCGGCGGCCCGGCGGAGCTGGCGCTGCCGGAAGGCGCGCGCTGGTTCCAGCTCGCGCTCGCGCTCGAAGCCGGCGCCCGCGTGCGCGGCCTGCGCGCCGAGAGCCTCGAGCGCTCCGTCCCGCCGGTCAGCGTGCCTCCGGGCCGGCTCTACGCCGCCGGCGGCAATCTGCTGCTGATGGCCGACGAGCAGGCGCTGCTCGCCGCGAGCTCCGAGACCGGCGCGTGGAAACCCGAAGGCGCGGGCTACGCCTGGAGCGGCGCGGGCGCGCTGCACTGGATCCTCGGCCCGGGCCTGCTCGCGGCCGGCGGCGGCATGCTCCTCGCCGACGGCGGACCCGTCGGCATCGCGCCCGGCGTGCAGGTGGACGGCAGCCCGGGCCTGCTGCTCGGCTCCGATCCGCGCCGCCTGCTGGTGCAGTGCCAGCCGGCCGCGAGCTTCCTGTGCGGCGAAGCCACTCTGCGCGGCAGCGGCGCGGACACCGTGCTGCTCACCTGGGATCTGGGTCCGGCGCTCACCGAGGCGGCGCGCCTCGCGCGCGAGATCGTGCAGGCCGGCCGCGACGGCGACGATCCTCGCCTGCTCGCCGCCTGCTCGCGGCTGTTGCGCGAGGTGCCTCTCGACGAGGAGAAGAACCAGGCCGCGCTCATCGCGCAGCGCGGCGCGCTCGAGCGCGGCCAGGCCCGGATGCGCGATCTGCAGGCGCGCGTCAGCGCCGCTCTGCTCGTGCGCTCGGCCGACATCATGGAGCGCAACGCGCTGCTGGCCGAGCAGCTTGCCGCGACCTTCGCGGGCTCTCCGCTCGGCGAAGAGGCGCGCGGCCTCGCCGAGGCGCTGCGCGAAGCCGTCGCCGTCGGGCGCCAGGCCGAGCAGGAAGAGCAAGCCGCGTGGCGCGGCCGCCTGCAATCGGCGCTCGCCGCCTCCTACCCGCTGATCGCCCGCTGGGTGGAGACGCAGGACGCCGCCGGCGGGGGAGGCAACTGATGCCGCGCGGCGCCGGCCTCGACCTCGGACACACGGGCGTGCGCTTCGCCGCGGCCGAAGTCGCGCGCGGCAACGCGCGCCTGATCCGCTACGTCTCGGAATCGGTCGAGCCGGGCGAGGCGCCGGCCGAAGCGGCGTCCGCGTCGTTCGCCGCGCTGGCCCGCAAGTTCGGCAAGGTGCGCGTCGGCCTCGGCGGCGCGGATCTGATGTTGCGCTACCTGCCCGTGCCGCAGGTCGAGGACTGGCGCCTGGTGCGGCTCATGGAATTCGAGGCGCGCGAGATCGCGTCGCGCTCGGGCTCCGAGCTGGCCTCCTCCTACAACCTGCTGCCGGTGCCGAAGGAGCTGGACGAGGACGACACCATGCTGCTGGGGCTGGTGCGCGAGGATCTGCTCGAGGCGCAGGCCGCCAAGCTCGAGCCGATCGTCGTCGAGTCCTTCTCGCCCAACGCCATCGCGCTCTACAACGCCTGGCTCACGCTCGGCGATCACGCACCGCGCACCACGCTGCTGGCTCACTTCGGCGCCGGCACCCTGGACCTGGCGCTGGTGCGCGGCCGCGACCTCTACTTCGCGCGCTCGCTGACCACCCCTCTCGAGAAGCGCGACGCCGCGCTGGCCGCCAAGCTCGGCACCGACGTGCCGCGCGCGCGCGCCCTGATCCACAAGCACCTCGACCTGCGCGTGGTGCTCGGCGAGCGCCTCAATCCCGACGCCGAGCGCGTCACGCGCCCGGTGCTCTCCTTCTACGAGGCGCTGCCCACGCTGCTCTCCGGCGCGGTGACCCTGTGCAAGGCGCAGGCCCGCCTGCGCGAGTTGGTGCTCGAGCGCGTGCTGCTCACCGGCGGCGGCTCGCGCGCCAACGGCCTGGCGCAGGTGCTCGGCGAGCGTCTGCGCGTGCCCGTCGAACTCTGGAATCCGGCCGCCGAGCTCGACGCCTCCGATTTGCCGGCCGAGGACGCCGCGCGGCTGCAGGAAGACGGCCCGGCCGCGACCCTGGCGGTCGGACTGGCCCTGTCCGCGGCCAATCCGGAGCTCTACGCGCTCGAGATCCTCACCGCCGGCGCGCGCCGCAAGCGGGACTTCTCGGAGCGCGGCATCTGGAGCGTGCTCGCGGGCGTGGCGGCGGTTCTGTTCCTGGGGCTCGCGTTCTGGCAGCACGGCCGGCTCGCCGACGCCAGCCAGACGGCCTCGAAGCGCGCCTTCGCCCAGGTCAACACGGTCAAGAACGCGAACGCCCGCACCACCGAGCTGCTGGCGCGGATCGCCGCGGAAGAGCAGCTCAGCCGCGAACTCGCCACCCGCGCCGCGCTCGGCGAGAGCGCACGGCGCTTCCTCGACTTCATCGAGGGCGAACTGCCGGAGAAATTGTGGGTCGAGACCTGGTCGCTGCGCCTCGAGAGCGGCAAGGACTGGGGACGCCCGGCGAACGAGGATCTGCCGGTGGTCACGGCCGCCGGGCGATCGGAAGATGAGCCCCGCGTCGCCGGCCTGCAGTTTTCGGAATTCTCCGGCAAACTGCGCGCGCTCGCGCAGGGCGCGGACGTGGTGAAGGAAATGATCACGCCGCAGAGCAAGGAAGTGCAGTGGTCGCTCAAGGCCATGCTGCTGGCGCCGCCGGAAGGCGAAGCCGGCGCCGAGGAGGAGCCGCAGTGAACCTCGACGCCCTCTGGCAGCGCAACCGCAAGTTCATCCTCGGCGTGCTCGGCGCCGTGCTCGGATTCTTCATCCTTCTGTGGCTGCTGACTTCCGGCCCGGTCGGCCGCCAGGACGCCGCCGGCCGATCGCTGGCGAAGGCGATGGGCGATCTGCGCTCGCCGATGTTCGGCGACGCGCAGGAGCGCGAAGCGCAGGCGCGCCTCGAGACGCTGCGCGCGCGCAACGCCGACTTCGCCGCCAAGGCGCTGCCGCCGGTGCGCGCCGAATACCGCCTGCCCGCCGGCAAGGCGCCCGCGCAGTACTACATCGAGCTGACCGGCGGCCTGCGCCAGGACCTCGTGTCCTGGGCGCTGCGCAACAACTGCGAAGTGGACGGCAGCCTCGGGCTGCCGCCGGTCTCGCCGACGCAGGCGCCGCAGGTCGAGCGCGTGCTGCGCGGGCTCGACGTGGTCGAGCGCGTGGTGCGGCTGGCCGTGGCCAGCGGCGCGATCCGCGTGGAGAAGATCGCCATCGCCGAGCGCGGCCGCCGCTCGACCGGCGGACGCCCGGCGCAGTTGGATCTCACGCCGGTGCAGCTCGAGGTCGTCTTCGAGGGCCGCAGCCCGACGCCCTTCCTGCGCGCCATGTTCGCGGAGTCCACCGCGGGCCGGCCTCTGGGCCTGAGCGGCCTCGAGGTCGCCGCGCCGAATCCGCGCAAGCGCGAGCGCCGCCTGCTGCTCGAATTCGCCGTCGGCGTCCTGCCGGCCGCGCCGGCGGAAGGAGCGCAGCCGTGAACCGCGAACGCATCCTCTTCCTCGCCGCGCTGCTGCTGCTCGGCCTGCTCAGCTGGCGCCTGTTCGCCAAAGAGCCTGCGCGCTTCGTCGCGCCCCGCGGCGCCGGCAAGGAACTGCCTGCCACGCAGATTCCGCCCGCGGATCCGGTATTGGCGCTCGGCTCCGCCGGATTGCGCCGCGACGCCTTCGAGAAGCCGTCCGCGGACCAGCCGCTGCCGCCGCTGGCGCTGCCGATGCCGCCGATGGCGGACCTGCCGGCCATGCTGCCGCCGCCCTGGCCCGATCCGGGCCCCACCGCGTGGAGCGACCATCTGTACGCGCGCCCCGCCGCGCTCCTCGGCGAGATCGGCGAGGTGGTGGACACCGGCGCCGCGAGCGACGGCCTCGAGCAGGCCGGGACCGCGAGCGAGGACGCCGCGCAGCAGGATTACGCCGCGACCTACGACTCGCTGCGCCTCGATTCGCTGAGCGTGATCTGGGGCCGCATCCTCAACGAGAACCGCTACGAGCTCGACCAGGACGACGTGATCCGCTTCCAGCAGGTGAATCCGCGCACCGGCAAGGAGGACTTCGCTCCGAAGGATTGGACGCCGGACAAGTACGAGTCCTTCGCGCTCGCCAAGACCGAGCGCAACCGCATCGAAGCCGAAGTGCGCGAATGGCGCAAGCGCATGGGCCCCTCGCGCTCGGTCGAGATGCGCGACTACCTGCGCACCCTGGTGATCGACGGCCTGCGCGAGCCGGCGGCCTTCGGCCACGCCGAGGAGCTGGCGATCGCGCTGGTGATCTCGGCCCCGGACGACGTGCAGAACTGGATGGCCCTGGGCGAGGTGTGGGAGCGGACGTTCGCGCTCGACGCGGCCTTCGCGCTCTACGGCACCCTCTCCGGCGAGCCGATGGAGGGCTCGGTGGCGCCGCTGCCCGCGGGCCTGCCGCAGGCCGCCAATCGCTTCCCGCGCCATCCCGCGCCGCAGGTGCGCATGGCCGCGGTGCTGAAGCTGCTCGGGCGCGACGATCTGGCCGAGCAGCGCCTGCGCGCCGCGCTGGCGCTGGATCCCCGCGACGCCGAGGCCAACATCTGCCTGGGCATCCTGCTGACCGAGCAGGGCGACGCCGCGGCCGCCATCGAGCGCCTGGAGGCGGCGCGCCGCTCGCTCACCGGCGCCGCGCAACTGAAGACTTCGCTGCGCGCCGGTCTCGCGCTCGGCCGCGCGCAACTGGCGACGCGCGCCTTCGCCGACGCGCAGAAGACCTACCGCGACACCGCCGCCGCCGCTCCCGCCGGCGATCCGCTCGGCATCGAAGCGCGCTGCGGCCAGATCTCCGCCGCCTACCTGGCCGGCGACTTCGCCGGCGCCGCTCGCGAGGCGGGGCTGGCCGTCGCCGCCGAGGGCGCGCATCCGCGCCTGCTCTATCTGCGCGGCCTGACCGCGGCCGCCGCCGGCGGCGCCGCCGGCGAAGTGGTGCGCGATCTGCGCGCCGCCGCCGCCGCCTCGCCGCTCGACGCGGCGCCCGCGCTGGCCGCGCTCGCGTTCTGGCTCGAGCGCTCCGGCGCCGCCGCCGAGGCGGGGGACAGCCTGCAGCAGGCGCTGGCCCTCGATCCCTCGTATCCGTACTCGCGCTGGCTGGCCGCCCACTGGGCGCAGCGCGACGGCGATCTCGACAGCGCCGCCGCCGGCCTCGAGTCGCTGGTGCGCGAGAATCCGGAGTGCGCCGCGACCCTCGCCGAGATGGGCTGGCTGCTGTACGGCAGCGGCGCGCACGTCCAGGCGTCCGTGGCCTTCCGCGCCGCCGAGGAGCGGGCGCCGGAGCACGCGCGCACTCCCGGGCCGGAATCCGCGGTCTGGGCCGATCTGGCGCTGCGCCGCGCCTTCAACGAGCTGGCGCTCGGCCTCACGACGGAGGCGCGGGCCTCCTTCGACCGCGCCATCGGCCTGGATCCGGAGCTGCTGGTGGCCCGTAACGGCACCTCCATGGCGCTCTACGCTGAAGGTGACCTCGGCGCCGCCACCGGCGAGTTCGACCTGCTGCAGGCCGCTCTGCGCGAGAGTCCGGAGGATCCGCAGGCGCTCTACGCCAAGCAGTGGCAGACGCGCATCGACGCCCACGACAAACTCCGGCAGTGGATTGACAATTTCGACGGCCGCCGCCTGCGCGCCGGATGGGACACGCAGTCCCAGGCCCGCAACGGCGTCGAGCCCCGCCTCGAGGACGGCATGCTGGCGGTGCGCGGCAGCCACACCGCGAAGGGCGAGACGCGCGCTTATCGCGAGGTGGCGGCGCCCACCTTCCGCAGCGCCGCGCTGGACATCGTGGCCGGCGCCGACCACCGCGGCGACGCGGGCGCCTATCTGGCTCTCCAGAACCGCGGACGCGAGTCCTGGATCTTCAAGGTCCACCGCGACCGCGAAGGCAATCTGCACTGGACCACGGTGGTGGCCGGCAAGCCCGCCATCGGCCAGGTCGGCCGCAAGATTCCCCCCGGGCAGCCCTTCCGCGTCGAGTTCCGCCTCGACCGCGAGCCGGCGCAGCCGGTGCTGCAAGTCTGGGTGGACGGGGCGGTGGTCTTCGCCGAGCCCGTCACGAACTGGCGCAATCCGACCGGCCAGGCGGCCGTCGGCATCCTCGTCGAGACGGCGAACGCGCTGGCCGTGGACGCCGGCATGGACAACTTCGAGATGATCTACGCCCAACAGTGAGCATCCGCCGCGCCCGGAAAGGAACGAAGCGCGAGGGCTTCACGCTGCTCGAGCTGATGATCGTGATGGTCATCATCTCGCTGCTCGGCGCCGCCTTCCTGGTGGTCAGCGGCCGACTCTTCGGCGACGCCAAGGACCGCCAGTGCCGCGCGCGCCTGCAGCAGCTGGCCGTGATGATCGAGGCCTATCGCACTTCGATGGGGGTCTATCCGGACGACCGGCTGCCCGCCGGCGTGACCGCCAACTCGCAGAACGCCGGATCCGAGGCCCTGTACCTGCACTTCTTCGACCCGAAATACCTCGGCGAGCTGCCCAACCAGGACTGGCTGGTCAACACCGACGGCGACCAGGGCACGAAGACGCTGACGCGGCTCGACAGCCGCGAGCTGTGGGAGATCGGCGATCCCTGGATGAATCCGATCGTCTATCTGGAGAGCCTGCACTACCCCGAGTCCCGCGACCTTCCGTACCTGGCCGGCGCCGAGGAGAACATGCCCGAGGAGCAGGTGGTCGAGGCGCGGCGCGACGCGCGCACCGGCGGCTACGAGGAGCCGGGCAAGTTCCAACTCATCTCGGCGGGCGAGGACGGCGTCTTCGGCACCGAGGACGACATCACGCACTACGACGACTGAACCATGCTGCGGCGCGCGTCCCATTCTTCGCGCGAGATCGGCTTCACGCTGATGGAGATGATGGTGGTGATGATCCTGCTCGGGGTCATCGCCGGCCTGGGCTTCGCCGGCTTCGACAGCATGGATCCCGGCCACCGCGGCCTGCAGGTCTCGCTCGAGAATTTTCTCGAAGCCAGCCGCGACCGCGCGCGCGGCAGCGGCCAGGAAGTGCGCGTCGTGGTGGTGCCGCCCGAGGAGGGCCGCGGCGCGGTGCTGCAGCGCGCGGTGTTCCGCAGCATCGCCGAAGCCGGTTTCGAGCCCGCGTTCGCCCACCTCGAGCGCGTGCAGATCGAGGGCGGCGCGCGGCTCGGCGGCCCGGGCCGCTGCGGCGCGGGGCTGGACCTGGCCGACGGCGGAACCGCGCTGCTCGAGGGCCGCGGCGGCCAGATCGACGTCGGCGACGGCTTCGCCGTCGAGTTCGACCTGCTCGATCCGGGCGAGGGAGCCGCGCGCATCGCCGAGTGGGAGGGCCTGCTCGAGGTGGACGCGCGCCGCGGCGCCGGCTGGCTGATCCGCGTGCGCGCCGGCGAAGCCGAGTTCATGAGCTGGATCCAGCTCGACGTGCCGGCGCAGCTGCAGCGCCCGGGCCGCTGGCAGCATCTGCGCGTGGCGGCGGCCGAAGGCCGCGCCCGCGTCTGGCTCGACGGCGAGCTGGCGGTGGAGGAGACGATCGGCCTGCATCTCGGCCAGCCCAGCGGGCATCTGCGCTTCGGATCGGTGGAGACGCCGTTCCGCGGCCGCGTGGACGAAGTGCTGATCTGGGTGCGCGTGCGCGAGGAAGGCCCCGAGCTGCCGGACCTGGTGACGGTGGCGATGGCCGCGCCGGCGCTGCTCTTCGACCGCAACGGTCTGCTCGACCAGGCCGCGCACCCGCAGCCGGTGCGCGTCGGCATTCTCGAGGGCCCGGACGAGATCGGCGCCTTCCAGGTCGGCCGCTTCACGCAGGAGGCGCCGCAGTGAGGCTCGCCCGCTCTCTGACAATTTCCCGGCGCGGCAGCGCGCTGGTCGTCGTGCTGCTGGCGCTCGGCCTGCTGTTCTCGCTGGGCGTGCCCTACCTGATGGCCACGCGGCTGCGCTCGGAGTCGGCGGCCGAGGCGTTCGGGCGCGCGCAGGCCCGCGTCGCCGCGTCCTCCGCCGTGGCGGCGTTCGCCTCGCGCCAGGAGGCGAGCCATCCCGCGACGGACACGACGCCGCTCTACGACGCCGGCTCCGAATGGGACGGATCGGCGTTCGGCGTGCTGCCGCAGACCCTGGGCGGCGACTGGCAGGAGTCCACCGAATCGTGGGGCGCGGAGCTCGCCTCGCTGCAGGCGCTGGTGGCGCTCGGCAGCGCGCCGCCGCTCCTGCTGCAGAATCTGGTCCACCCCTGCTATCTCACGCGCGACATGACCTATCGCGACAGCGAGGTGCTGGTCAACTCGACCGAGGGATTCCCCGAGCAGGGCCTGCTGATGATCGGCGGGCGCTGGATGGAGTACGGCGCCAAGTCGTCCAACCGCTTCACGAGCGTCGTGCCCGACCCCGAGCCGCCCGAGAACCTGGACGAGAAGCGCTTCAGCGTCGGGCGCTTCGTGATGGATCCGCGCGTCTGGGCGCTGGCCCTGGCGCGGCTGCGCAGCGGCGAGCATCGCGCGCCCGATTTCGCCGGCGACGTGCTCGACTTCGGCCTCGGCGGCGATCCGCGCAACCTGTTGCCCGAAGGCGAGCGCCGGCGCCTCGCCGACCGCGCCACCGAGCGCAGCGGCGGCTTCGGCAGCGCGGACTGGATGCCCGGCACCTGGCTGATCGAGCGCATCAATCCGGAGACGCCGGACCAGATGACGGTGGCCGACGCCGACCTCGTCAACGCCGGCACCGTGGTGCGCATCCAGCCCGAGACGGGGCCGTTCATCGACACCGTGGTGCTGGCGGCGCGCGGCCCGCGCCTGCTGCTGGCGCAGCCGCTGCCCACCGATCTGCCGGTCTTCACCACCGTCGTCAAGCCGCTGCGCCGCGAGCCGGTGGACGTCAACGCCTGCGCTCCGGAAGTGCTCGAGGCGCTGGCGCTCGGCGTCGCCTTCGCCGGCGCGCCGCCGATCGCCTCCGACCGCACCGTATCCGGCGACTTCGGCGACGAGTGGGTGAGCCCGGGCGAGGCGCGCGCGTTCGCCGCGCGCGTGATGGCCGCGCGCCCGCTGCAGGGTCCCGACGACCTGTGGACGCGGGTGCTCGCGCCGCTGGCCGAGAGCGGGCCGCTCACCGACCTCGACGCGTGGGCGCTGTGGCTGAATTCGGTGGATCCCTGCAGCGGCTATCTGCGCCAGAGCACCACGTCCTTCGCCTACCGCAGCGGCGACCGCTACTCGGCGCGCGTGCAGGCGGTGATCCGCTCGCGCCTGGGACGCACGCTCGCGCGCCGCGCCGAGCGCGTGCGCCTGGCGGTGGCGCCCGACGGTCCGCTCGGCTCCTTCGTGCTCGAGCAGATGACGCTCGACGACGCCGGCCGCTGGGGCCGCGGCGCGCACCGCGTGACTTCGCTGCCGAATCACCTCGGCCGCAACCGCACCGGCTTCGGCAGCGGCGTCAACGGGCCCGCTCTGCGCATGGGCACGCTGAGCCAGCCCGGGCGCGTGCTGCCCGAGACCGATCCCGACCTCTTCGCGCTGCTGCCCGAGCCGGTGTTCGAGCCCGACAGCTGGGGACCGAACACGCAGGGCCGCATCGAGCACTTCGACTCCGAAACCTCGCCGCTGGGACGGCCCGTGGACGAGCGCGGCCCGCTGGCCGAGAGCGTCGCGCAGTGGGGCCTGCCGCTGCAGAACGGATTCAGCGCCTTCGAGCCGCTGTGCATGGAGGCCTGGTTCGAGGCGCGCGCCGGCCTCGCCGACGCGGTGCTGATGGACCTGGCGGGCGTGGACCTGAACCGCAACCGCCTCTACGCGGCCATCGAGGAGGGCATCCTGGTGCTGCGCGCCTACGACGCGGCCGGCGACGATCCGCTCGATCCGGACGGCCTGTTGCAGGGCTGGACCGTGCGGATGGATCCGGCGGAGTACCCGCTCGTCAACCGGCCCTTCCACGTGAACGCGGTGCTGCGCGGCGTGGGCCCCGGCGGCGTGCAGTTCGCGCTGGACGGCGTGCCGCGCGGCGAAGTGGACGGCCAGGACTGGATCTCCGGCGCGCTGCCCGGCTACTCGCCGGGCGACGTCTTCGACAGCATCTCCGTCGAGAGCACCGAGGGCTTCCCGACGGCGGGGGCGCTGCTGATCGGCAACGAGGTGATCGAGTACTCGTCGAAGACGGACACGAGCTTCGTGCTTGCGCGCACGAGCGGCGCCGGCGCCAACACCTACCTGGGCGGGCGCGCGGCGCGCGAGCAGAGCGACACGCTGGCGCTGGCGCTGGACACCGCCCATCCCGGCGGCTCCGGCGCGCAGATCTACGGCTACAGCGCGGTGCTGGCCGGCGACATTCCTCCCGGGGGGGGGACGCTCTCGGGCAGCTTCGGGCCCTGGTCCATGGCCGTGTCGGTCGAGGGCTTCGAGGACGTCAACATCGAGCTGCCGGACGGCACTCCGTTCAACGCCGGCCGCGGCATCGTGGCCGCCTGGACCGGCGAGGTCGAGCTCTCGGCCTTCGTCGGCGGCGACGAGTACTTCGCCGAAGCCTTCCAGTCCGACGGCGGCTACGCGGTGATCTGGCAGCCCGCGCCGGTCTGGCTCGACGGCACGCCGGTGCGGACGGTGGACGGATCGCGCCTGGGCGGCCTGGAGATCGTGCGCTACTCGCAGCGCAACGACACCTCGATCATCATCGACCAGCGCAACGTCCTGACGCCGCTCTACGCCGACACGCTGGACGACGCGGTCTACGATCCGGCCGGCAACTCCTTCGTCATGGACTGGGCCGACGGCCTCACCACGGCCGACGGCGTGGCGCTCGCGGAGGACCCGCTGTGGCGCGTGCACCTGATGCCGATCTCGGTCAAGGGCAGCAACGTCAGCGACCTGGCCTACGTGCCCGGCACCGCCGAGTACTCGGCGTTCGTGCAGATCAGCACGACCGGCGACTCGTCCATCACCGAGTGGGTGCGCTACGACAGCATTCTCGAGAACTGCTTCCTGCGCGACGAGTGGCAGGCGATCAACGACGCCATCGGCAGCTTCTATTTCCAGAACGGCGAGTTGGATCCGCCGCGGCCGGGAGGGGGGGGAGGCCCGGGCGGCGGCGGCGGCGGCGGCGGCGGCGGACCGGGCACCGGCCCCGTCGGCATGCTGATGGGCCGCAACGGCCGCGGCGCCGGCTGGCTGCTGCAGCCGGGCGCCGGGGGCGGTCTCTCCATCTCCAGTTCCCTGCCGGGCCCGGCTGCCCGCGCGCGGTTGAACGCGCGCCTGCCGCAGGAGCCGGAGAACGAATTCCAGTTCCGTCCCACGATCGGCGAGCCGGTCACCGACCGCGACCAGCAGATCGAGGACGTGTCGCAGCGCCTCGACTTCCGCGGCACGATGAGCACCTACGACCACGAACAGGAGGCCGGCGCGCTCCTGATTCCCGTCACCATGACCAACCGCGGCACCGACGCCGCCACCGGCTTCGTCGGGCGCGCCGACCGCGTCGCCGTGATGCAGCCGCAGTCCGGCGACGCCGCGCCCAACTGGTACACGGTGGAGTGGGGGCAGGCGCCGTATCCGCGCGCCCGCGTGCGCGACGGCGTCACCTACTTCGCCTTCGACGACCACCCCGGCCTGCCCTATCTGGCCACCACCTTCGACGAACTCGACGCCGCCGACGCCGCCGACGACCTGCGCAACTACGCGCGCCTGGTGAAGTTCCCCAGCGGCGAGCGCCCGCTCAACCTGGAGTCCGTCACCTGGGGCGCCGATCTCAGCGGCGGCGCGCGCTTCAACGGCTGGGTGGACGAGGCTTCGCTGCACACGGTGCACGGCAACGGCCAGACCGGCGGCGGCCTCGGCCGCGCCGCGTTCGTGGTGACCGAGGAGATCAGCGAGGGCGAGGAGTCGAGCATCGTCATCAGCCCCTATCACGTGCTGGTGGACGGCTACGCCAGCTACGCTCCGTCGCAGGGCGCTTATCTGACCCAGCTGCCGCCCTACGGACTGCTCGAGATCGACGGCGAGCGCATCGCGTACGTCGAGATCTCCACGCAGGACGGGCGCGTCACGCTGGCGCCCGACGGCCGCGGGCTGCACGGCACGGAACGCCGCGCCCACGCGGTCGGAGCGCGCGCGTGGGCCGCCGACGGGCGCTTCTCCTCCATCCTCCAGGGCGACGTGTCCATGGGCGATCACGTGCTGCAGGTGGACGATCCGGCGCCTTTCGCGCGCGGCGGCATGGTGCTCGTCGGCCGCGAACTGATCCACGCGCCGCTGCGCTCGACGGTCGGCGGCGTTCTGGCCATGCCGCGCCACCGCCCCGAGCCGGGCAGCACCGACCCCGGCATCGGCCTGCTGCGCGGCCGCTTCGGCACGCCGATGGAGGCGCACACCGCCGGCACCCTGGTCTATTCCTTTCCGGCGCGCTGGATGGACGGCTACGAGCCGCGCTGCGACGACCCGTCTCTGACCTGGCTCGAACTGGGATTCGAGGCGCCGGGCGCGCAGTGGCGCGGCATCTCCTTCGACGAGGAGTCGGCCGACGGCACGCAGCAGGTGCGCGTGCTCGCGCGCAGCGGCAACGCGCGCTGGGACGACGATCCGGCGCGCACGCCGGGACTCGTCGCCATTGACCAGGGACAGTCGCAGGACGGCGGCTTCATGCCGCTCGGACTGCGCGACGACCGCCTCGAGCTGCGCTTCTTCTTCGACTGGGAGTCCGGATCCTTCGACTCGCAGACCTTCGCCGCCACCGGCTGGACGCAGGCGCCGCGGGTGCGCCGCATCCTGCTCGACTATCTGGCGCAGACGCGCGTCGAGAAGCTGGAGGAGATCGTCGAATGAAGCGGCGCGCCGGGCGGCGGGGCGAGCGCGGAATGACCCTGGCCGAAGTGCTGGTGGCCATGGTGCTCTTCGGCATCCTCGCGGCCTTCGTGGTCGGCGTCGTCAACTCGGTGCTGAACCTGTGGCAGGCCGGCGAGCGCCGCGGCCGCGGCGACCTGGTCTTCGCCGCCGCGGTCGAGCGCCTGCGCGGCGACGTCGCCGCGCTGCACACCGGCCCGCGCGGCTGGCTGGTTCTGGACGATTGGCAGGCCGCGCCCGAGCACGACGGCCAGCCGGCGTGGCGGCTGCCGCGCCTGCGCTTCCTCGCCGACGGCGCGATCGCGCGCGAGGCCGATCCGACCGGCCGCGGCGCGGTGGAAGTCGCCTGGATCGTGGTGCCCGAGGACGCGGCCAACCATCGGCTCTGCCGCCTGGTGCGGCTGGTGCAGCCGGAAAGCGCGCCGCGTTCCTTCCTCGAGGAAAACTGGATGACGCAGGTCGCGCGCTCCGGCGCGGGCCTGACCGTGATGGACGGCGTCGCGCACGCCGAATTCCGCAGCCGTGAGCCCGGCTCGGCGGATTTCCAGCCCGGATCGCGCGTGGAGAGCTACGCGCTCTACGGCTTCCCCGCGGAGATCGAGGTGCGCCTCGAGCGGGTCGGCGGGGGGGGGAGGCGCAAGCCGCCGCTGCTCGACTCCGATCTGAGCGAGGACGATCCCGGCTTCCTGATCCGCGGCGCCGCGCCGTTCGCCCAGCCCGAATTCATTCTGATTGACAACGAGTGGATGCGCGTGGCCGGAACCTGGCCGCGCCTCAACGCGCCGGAGCGCGGCGCGCGCGGCAGCCTGCCGGCGCCCCACGCGCGCGGCAGCATCCTGTGGGTTCCGGAAGTGGACGAAGCGGTCGCGCCGCTGCCCGCCGCCGGGCGGAGGCTGCCGTGACGCGCCGCGCCGGCCTGACCCTGATCGAAGTCATGATCGCGATGACGATCTTCGTCTTCGGCATCACCGCGGTGCTCGGCCTGTTCCAACTCGGCGGCGGACTCGAAACCCGCGCCCGCGTCGAGGCCGAGGTGGCGCCGGCCCTCGAGCCCCTGATCCAATTCCTGCGCGCCGAGAGCTGGCGCCAGGACGCGCAGGGCGCCTGGCTGCCGCCGCTGCCGCGCGAGGGAGAGCCGGTGCCTGGCGCACCCGATTACCGCTACGACCTGGTCGTGTATCCTGCAGCGGCGGCCGCTCCGGACCTGGTGCGGGCCCAGGTGCGGATCTGGCGCCAGGCGCCGGACCGCGTCCTGGCCCAAGCCTCCTTCCTTCTGCCCCGCCGCATTCCGGTCGAGCGCCGCCTCGCCTCACGCCCATGAAACTCAGCCTGCTCCTGATCGCCCTCTGCGCCGCGCTCGCGCCGCAGATTCCCGCCGCCCAGGCCGGAGCCGACGAACTGGTGCGCCTGCGCGACGGCCGTCTGCTGGTGGGGCAGATCGCCGACCACGATCTCGACGGATTCGAGCTGGAGCTGGCGCGCACCGGCGGCCGGTTCCGCCTCGGCTGGAGCGACCTCTTCCCGGGCGAGGCCGAGCGCATGCGCCAGAACCTGGGCTACGTGGTGCTGGCGGCGGTGCCGACCATCACGGCCGACCGCTTTCTGCTCACGAACGGCCGCGAGATCGTCGGGCGCATCGTCAAGCAGGACGCGCGCGGCTTCGAGGTGCGCACGCTGGAATCCACGATCCTGATTCCGGCCGGCATGATCGCCGCGCCGCCCGAGCAGGTCGTGGTCGAGGCCACGAGCGTGCTCACGCCGGAGCAGTTCTATCAGGAGCGCGCGGCGGGCGTCGCGGCCGGCGACGCGCAGGCGCAATACAACTTCGCGCAGGAGCTCGAGCAGGTCTTCGCGCTCGAGCGCGCGCAGGAGCGCTATCAGGCCGCGGCCGCGCTGGCCTCCGCGGCGCAGGATCAGCCGCTGCTCACGCGCGTGAACGGCGCGCTCGAGCAGCTGGCGAAGACCATCGCCAACCGCGCCGAGGCGCAGGCCCTGGAGGAGATCCGCCGCGCCATGTACCGCGAGCGCTTCGAGGCCGCGGAGAAGATGCTCGCCGACTACGAGACCGCCTTCCCGCAGCCCAAGCTGCGCGGCCAGTTCCTGGACCTCAGGAAGGATTTCGCCGCCGACCGCGACGCCGCCATCACGCGCTATCTGGCGCGCAACTGGTTCGACCGCGTGATCGCCGAAGTCAAGAACCGCGCCCTCGACCGCGAGGTCGCGATGGACGAGCTGCTGTCCTGGGTCGAGACCGATCTGCCGCTGATCATCCGCAAGAAGCTCGTGCTCGAGCTGAAGGAGATGAACGACGAGCTGGACGAGGTCGCGCTCGACGCCCTCTGGGCCAAGCGCGCCGAGCAGGGCGCCGCGCGCCACCGCGCCAGCTTCGGCGAAGGCAGCTGGGTGCTCGGACCGGAGCGGGCTCAGAAGGGCATGGTCGAGGAGAAGGCAGATCCGGCCGCCACCGGCAAGAGCGCAGCGCAGAAGGAGATGGAGGAGCGCGTGCAGCGCTACCTCAAGAACCTCGAAACGCAGAAGCGCGCGGCGTCGGGCGCCGAGAAGACCGGCGAAGCCACCGCCGACGACTGGTGGCGCCAGGCCTCGGTCACCGAGCGCTTCCAATTCCTGCTCGCCTACTACGCCGAGTACGTCGGCGACTACGAGGCCACCAGCTTCGAGTTCACCGCCTGCTCGACCTGCGGCGGCACGGGCGTCATCGAGACGGTCGAGATCAGCGCCAACGGCGCCAACCAGCGCCGCAGCACCTGCACCACTTGCCATGGCGTCGCCGTCCGGCGCGCCCTGAACTTCCGCTAACGCGGCCTTGGGCCGCGCCGCCTTTCTGACTCTGCTCGGCGCGGCGGCCGCCTGCTCCGCGCCCGCCTCCACCGGCGGCGCCGCCTCCCGCCTCACGCTGCCGGAGATCCGGCTGCAGGCCGCGCAGCTCGACCTGCGGGCCTTCGCCGCCGAGGCCGCCTTCCTGTTCCCGGAGGAGACCCGCGAGCTCACGCGCAGCCTGTTGCGCGCCGAATTCGCCGCCCGCGAGGCCGAGCGTCTCGGCCTGGCCCCGGACGCGGCCCGGCTGGAACTGGAAATGGCCGCCTTCGAGGACGGCCTGCGCCAGGAACTCGGCGGCGAAGCGCCCGACTTCGAGGCCTGGGCGCGCCAGCGCTACGGCCGGTCCTGGGCCGAGGTGCGCCGCGTCCTGGGCGAACATCTGGCCCGCAATCAGCTCTACCAGCTCTGCGTCCGCGCCGAAGGCAGCTCGCAGCCGCGCGTGCGCATGTTCTGGCTGGTCAGCGGGGACGAGCAGGAGGCCGAGACCTGGGCCCGGCAGCTGCGCAGCGGCGCCGATCCGCGGACCTTTCTGGCCGGCAGCGTGCTGCGCGGCCGCGAGCCGGACGGCTCCTTCGGGCCGATGCCCGCCCGCCTGCCGCCGCCGCACGAGACGGCGCTGGCCGGCGCCGCGCCCGGCGCCGTGATCGGGCCGCTGCGCTTCGAAGGCGACCGCTCCTACTGGGTCGGCCGCGTGGCCGCGGTCGAAGCCGCCCTGAGCGCGCCGCCGCCGGTTCAGGAATTGCTGGCCGAACTCGACCGGCGCCCCCTCGAGCCGCTCGAGGGCCGGACGTGGTTTGAAGCCATGCTCCGCCGATATACTGCGAACGACGGCGCGATTTCGATTGCCGCGCTTCAGCCCGCCTTCGTCTCGGCCACCTCGCCCCCCGCCCCGCTGCAGTGACTGACAACGGCCTTCCCGCGGAAAAGCTGCGCCTGCTGTTCGCGCTGCTCTTCTCCTCGCCGGAGCCGGTGACCTACGAGCGCATCCGCGAGGTGCTGTATCCGGACGCCGGCGCCGCCGACGCGGACGGCGATGCGGACTCCGCGTCGGCCGAGCGCCTCAGCCCGCGCGAGCACCTCGAGGCCCTGCAGCAGTGGATGGAGGAGCGGCAACTGCCTCTGACCCTGCGCGCGACGGGCAAGTCCTGGCGCATCCTCACCAGCGACGACGTGGCCGAGCCGCTCGAGAGCGTGCGCAAGAAAGCCGAGCAGGACCGCATGGGCCCCGCGGCGCTGGAGGTGCTGGCCCTCGTGGCCTACCGCCAGCCGGTGCTGAAGGCCGACATCGACGCCATCCGCGGCGTCAAATCGGGCCCGCACCTGCGCCACCTGCTGGATCTGCGCCTGGTGCGCATCGTCGGCCGGGCGGCGGTGCCGGGGCGGCCCTTCCTGTACGGAACGACCCGCGAATTCCTCGACCGCTTCGGCCTGGAGAATCTGAGCGATCTGCCCGAAGCCGGCCGCCTCACGGCCCCGGCCGAGCAGGTGGCCGAAGCCCTGGCCGGCCCCGAGGTGCCGGCCGAAGCCGCCGCCGAGCTCGGCGAGGCGGCGCGATAGTCGCCCGCGCGCCGCGCCGTTACACTTTCCGGCTCCCTTTTCGCCCATGAGCAAAGCCTCGAAGCAAAAGGCCGCGGCGGTTCGCACGGCCACCCCGGCCGACGACGCGCCGATCCGGCCCGACAAGATGTCCCGCGGGAAGCGCGTGGCGCTGATCGGCGTGGCCATCTTCTGCCTGCTGATCTTCTCGGTCACCGGGCCGATGGCCGACACGATCATGGGCTGGTTCGGCCCGCGCACGGTGGACGTCTACGCGACGATGGAGCTGCCGAGCGGCCCGGCCGAGATCACGATGGAGGATTACCGCGCGGCGGGCAGCCTGCTGGAGTTCGAGGCCAGCCTGAACGGCATGCGCGCGAATCCGGACCTCGAGGAAGTGCTGGTCTACGCCGCCCTCACGAAGCTGGCCGACCACTTCCAGGTCGTGACCACGAAGGAAGAGCTGGCTTCCATGCTGAGCCAGGCGGTGCGCTCGCGCGCCGAGTACGAGTCGCTCTACCGCAGTTTCGGCTTCACCCGCGCGGTGGACTTCGAGAGCACCCTGGCCCGCGCCCAGCGCGTGCGCAAGATGGAGCAGCTGCTCACGGCCGCCACCGTGGTGTCCGAGGCCGACGTGCTGAAGGCTTGGCACGGGCTCTACGACGAGATGCGCTTCTCCTTCGCCGTGTGGCAGCCCGCCGAGTTCGCCGAGGCCGCCGCCGAGCTGACGCCGACCGACGAGGAGCTGCAGAAGTTCTTCGACGAAGGCCTGACGCCCGCCCAGCGCGCGCTGCTCGAGCGCGAGCAGGCCGCCGCCTTCGACCTGCTGATCGCCGACGAGGCCGCGCTGGCCACGCCCGAGCTGCAGGCCCTGCTCGGCATCGACGCCGAGCCCAGCGAAGCCGCGCTGTCCGGCTTCTACAACCGCTACTCGCTGAGCCTGTACCGCCGTCCGGCCCTGGAGCCGGGACAGACCCGCCCGGAAGGGGAAGGCGAAGTCTTCAGCATCGCGGAACTGGGCCCGCGCCTGCTCCGCGACTACCGCCTCCACGCCGCCCTGGTGCAGGCCGGCCTGTCGCTGCCGGGCGCGCCCGACGCCGCGGCGTTCGCCGCGGCCAACGGCCTGAAGTTCGAGACCTTCGCCGAGCCGGTGAAGCTGTCCGAGCTCGAGAACCTGCCGACCTACGGCTCCTTCCAGCTGCGCAACCTCTTCTCCGGCGAGGCCGGCACCTGGCTGCAGAGCCCGGTGCTGCTGGCCGACGGCCTGGCCTATCTGGCGCGGCCGACGAAGATCCAGGAGCGCGAGATGCCGCCGCTGGCCGAGATCCGCGACGCCGTGATCGGCCACTGGCGCGAGAAGGAGCAGCTGCGCCTCGCCAACGAGGCGGCCAAGGCCTTCGTCGCCGCGCTTCCCAAGCAGGCCGAGTGGGTCGAGGGCGATCCGGTCACGCTGACGCCCGAAGCCTTCGCGCAGGCGCTCGGCGCCGAGCGCCGCGCTCTCTCCGAGATCGACTGGATCGCGCGCACCGTGCGCCCGGCCGCCGATCCGCTGTGGGGCGCCGAGGAAACCGTCAAGCGCCGCGCGCGCTCGATCCTCAGCACCCGTCTCAAGGATCTGCTCGACGGGCAGGTGCTCGGACCCGAGGATTTCGGCACCGACGGCATCGTGGTGCTGCACCTGGCCGGCCGCCGCCCGGCGGACGAGACCAAGATCTGGCCGAACGAGCTGCAGCGCGCGCGCTCCGACGCGCAGCGCCTGGCCGAGACCAATTTCCGCGCCGAGCAGCTCTCGTTCGAAGGCCTGGCCAAGTCCTACGGCCTGACCAAGATCATCGCCGAGAACGACGACGGCCTGTAAGGGCGGCGGCCCGGCGGCCGGTCTATTCCGGCTGCGCCGACTCCAGATCGTCGGGCCATCCGGGGAAGACCCGGAGGCAGAGTTCCTGCAGCAGCGCGTCGTCAAAGTGCTCGCGGCGCGCAGTGCGCTCGATCACGGCGCGGTGGCCGGCGGCGTAGCGGGCGCCGCGGCTGAGCGCGGCGCGCGCGGCTTCCGCGTTGCCGCGCAGGTTCTCCGCGCGCGCGGTCGCCAGCTCCGCCGAGAGCAGCAGCGACCCGGCGCCGATGCCGCCGCTGGCCAGCCGCGCCTGCCCCTCGCTGCGGTGCAGCGCGGCGATCGCCTCGAGCCAGTGGGCGCGGGCCTCGCGCACGAGCGGGTGCTTGCCCGCCAGCTCCTCGGCGCGCGCGAGCAGATCGAGGCCGAGCCGGCGGTTGCCGTCCGGGGCGCTCATCTCCACCTGCACCAGGCCGGTGAGCGCGCCGAGCGAGGTGGGATTGTGAGACAGAGCCTGCTCGAAGCAGCGGCGCGCGTACTCCCACTTCTGCACCGCCAGGTAGCCGAGCCCGCGCAGCTCCCAGCCGCGCGCGTCGAAGGGCCGGGCGTCGGTGGCCGCGCGCAGCGCGTCGGCGGCGTCGGGCCCGTCCGGCGCGAGCGCGGCGGCGATCTGCGTCTCGCCGACGATCTGGCTGCGCGCCGGAATCGCCGCCGCCGCCGCGCCCAGAGCCACGGCGACGGACGCCGCGAACGCGAGGCGCGGCTGCGCGGACTGCAGCAGGTTGGCGCTGGCGCGGCCGGCGGCGCCGCACAGCAGCGCGAAGAAGGCCAGCGCCGGCGGATTGTCCAGGATCGGCGAGCGCACGAGCGCGTGCACCGCGAAGGCCAGCAGCGGCGCCTGGAACCACAGCGGCGCCGGGCGCGCCAGCAGCAGCAGCGCGGCGAGCAGCAGCGCGCCGCCGAGCCATCCGCATTCGAGCAGCAGCTGCAGCGGATCGCTGTGCAGGGTCTTCGGGCTGCGGTAGATGCGCGACTGCCAGTCGTTGGTGGAGAGGCGCGCCTCTTCCTGCGAGCGCCACAGCGGATAATCGGTTTCGAAGCGGCCCAGGCCGATGCCGATCGGGCGGCGCGGAATCTGCTGCGCCGACGCCAGGTACAGCTCCTTGCGGATCTGCAGGCTCGGCGGCATCGCCGCTTCCGGGCTGGGCGGCGCGGCGGCCGGCGCGGCGAGCAGGCTGCGGCAGAGCTCGCCGGCCAGGAACACTCCGGCGACGAGGCCGGCGCCGGCGCGGGCCGGCGGGCTGCGCCAGCCGATCAGCGCCAGCGCCGCCGCCAGCGAGAGGCGCCCGGCGAGCACGCCGAGAGTGCCGGCGTGGAACGCGCAGAGGGCGACGGCGGCCCACGCGCCGGGCCTGCGCCGCGGCGCGGGCAGCAGGATCGCGGCCGCCGCGAGGAGCGGCGTCAGCAGCTCGGCCGCGTGATTGATGCCGGTGTAGGGCGCCACCGGCGGCGCTTCCGGCCAGGGCTTCCAGCCCAGCGGATCCACGCCGGTCCACGTCAGCAGGGCGTACGCGCTGGCGGCGGCGCAGCCGGCGAGGATCCAGCGCACCAGGCGCTCGGTCTCGAACCAGCCCGAGGCCGTGAGCCCGGCCAGCGCCCAGGCCGCGAGCAGCGGCGCGCGGTCGGCGAGTCCGGCCTGCGAGGTGCTCCACGGCACGAACATCAGAGGCAGGAATCCCAGGCCCAGCGCGGCGAAGACCAGGAAGGTGCCGGGCGGCGCCGTCGGCAGGCGGCGCAGGAAGATCAGCGGCACCAGGATCGCGGCGCAGCCCGCGAGCGCGATCACGCCGCCGTCGAGGCGCGCGTCGTCGAAGCCTCCCGGCAGCCACCAGAAGAGCGGCGCCAGCACGCCGGCGGCGGCGATGACGAGGAGGAGAGAGGCGACGCGCGGGGAGGGCGGAGCCGGGGCGCTCATGCCTCGGATCCCTGCCCGGCCGGCTCGAGCAGCGCGTCCACGAAGCGCTGCGGGTCGAAGATCTCGAGGTCATCGAGGCCTTCGCCGACGCCGATGAACAGCACCGGCACGCCGAGCTCGCGCCCGACCGCGAAGGTCGCGCCGCCCTTGGCCGTGCCGTCGAGCTTGGTCAGCACCACACCGGTGACGGGCACCGACTCGCGAAACTTCCGCGCCTGCTGGATGGCGTTCTGGCCGGTCGTGCCGTCGAGGATCAGCACCACGTGGTGCGGCGCGCCCGGCAGCACGCGTCCGAGAACGCGGCTGACCTTCTCCAGCTCGGTCATCAGGTTCTTCTGCGTGTGCAGGCGGCCCGCGGTGTCCACCACGAGGTAGTCGGAGCCGCGCGCCAGCGCCGATTGCGCCGCGTCGTGCGCCACCGCGGCCGGGTCGGCCCCCGGCGCGCCCTGCACCAGCGGCACGCCGGCGCGCTCGCACCAGATGCCGAGCTGCTCGACGGCGGCGGCGCGGAACGTGTCGCAGGCCGCGACCGTGACGCTGCGCTTCTGCCCGCGCAGCCAGTGCACCAGCTTGGCGATCGAGGTGGTCTTGCCGCTGCCGTTGACGCCCACGACCAGCACCACCGTCGGGCCCGACGGCGCCGGCGGCAGCGGATCGGCGCCGGGGCCGCGCACGAGCCCCGCCAGGCGCTCGCGCAGCCAGCCGCCGATCTCGCCCGGGTGCGCGAAGCGCCCGGCCTTGAGGCCGGCGTCCGCCTCGCCTAACAATTCCTCGGCCAGCGGCCCGACGTCGGCGGCGTAGAGCAGCTCCTCGAGCGCCTCGAGGGTCTGCGGCGCGGTGGCGTCGCCGGTGACGCGCCGCCAGGCGTGCGCGATCTTGTTGCGCGTGCGCGCCAGGCCTTCGCGGAGCCGGCCGAAGACCATCTGCGCTCAGGCCTGCGGCTTGGTCGGACGCGGCCGCGGCCGCGGCGTGGGGGCCGCGTCCGGCGGGGGCGCGGCGGCGCCCGGCGCCAGCGCGGAGCCCTCGTCGGCGCCGGGGCGGCGGCGCACCGCGCGCACCTCGGCCTCGACCGGCGGCGGCGGCACCGGCAGCCCGCTCGCGGCGCGGCCGCGCTCGATCAGCACCCAGGTGCGGTCGAGGATGCCGTTGACGAACGCGCCGCTCTGCGCGGTCGAGAAGCGCTTCGCGATCTCGATGGCCTCGTTGATCACCACCTTGTACGGCACGTCGCTCTTGTGCAGCAGCTCGTAGGTGGCGAGGCGCAGCACGTTGCGGTCGATCGCGGCCATGCGCGCGAGGCGCCAGTTCTCGGCGATGGCCTCGATCCAGGCGTCGATGTCGGGCCGGTGCTCGTAGACGCCGTGGCAGATCTCGCGCGCGTAGGCGGCGACCTCCTCGCGGCCCTTCGGATCCGGCCCGCCCTTGGTGTGGTGGTCCACGAAGGCGTCGAGCTCCTCGAGCGCGGAGCTGCCGCGCACCTCCAGCATGTAGAGGAACTGCAGCGAGATTTCGCGCGCGCGCGTGCGGCGCCGGATCGGCTGGGAGGCGGTCACGGGCGGTTCTCCGCGCGCAGACCGCGCAGCAGGGACGCCATCTCGACGGCGGCCTCGGCGGCCTCCCAGCCCTTGTTGGAGGGGGGGGCGACCTTGCCGGCGGCGCCGGCCGCGGCCGCCGGGTCCGGCGCGCTGCCGCGCAGGGCCGCGAGGCTGGCGCGGTGGCGGGCCTGCGCCAGATCGTCGGTCGTGAGCACGCCGAGGATCACCGGCACGCCGGTGGCCAGCCCGGCCTCCATGACGCCGCGGCAGCATTCGCCGGCGACGTGGTCGTAGTGCGAGGTCTCGCCGCGCACGACGCAGCCCAGCGCCACCACGGCGCCGTAGCGGCGGGTGCCGGCCAGAGCCAGGCAGGCGATCGGCAGCTCGAAGGCGCCGGGCACGCGCACCACCGTGACGGCGGAGCGCGGCACTCCGCGGGCCTCGAAGCCGGCGAGGCAGCCTTCCAGCAGCGCGTCGGTGACGTCGGCATGGAAGCGGGCCGCCGCCACGGCATAGCGGGCGGAGCCATTCGACGGGCCGTCGTCAAGGAGCCGGGACATCGCGCCCCGGCATTCTAGCGGCGATCAGCGCGGCGCGGCGCCGGGCGCGGGCCGGCCGAAGAACCAGTGGCCGAACCACTCGCCCAGGCTGCGCAGCAGCGAGTAGAGGAGGGGCACCGCCCAGAGCGTCAGGAAGGTGGAGACGGAGATCCCCGCGCAGACGCCGATCGAGAGACCCTGGAAGGAGATGCCGTCGCCGCTCGGCTCGCTGAGGGCCACCGGCAGCAGCCCGCACACCGTGGTCAGGGCGGTCATCACGACCGGCCGCGTCCGGTCGCGCACGGCGCGCACGATGGACTCGTCGCGCGGGGTGCCGGCGCGCTCGTACTGGAGGATCCGGTCGATCAACACGATGCCGTTGTTGACCACCACGCCCGACAGCACCGCCAGGGCCATGATCTCCAGCACGCCGATCGGCGTGCCGGTCAGCTTGTAGGCCCAGAACGCGCCGACCAGGCCGAAGGGCACGGTCAGGATCGCGCACAGCGGCAGGATCAGCGAATTGAAGAGCACGCCCATCAGCAGGAAGATCAGCGCCAGCGCCAGGTACAGGCCGTTGCGCAGTTCCGCGCTCTGCTGCTGGAATTCCTCCCAGCCGCCGTCCTGGGTCCAGCGATAGCCTTCCGGCAGCTCGACCGTGGTCATCAGCCGCTCGACCTCCTGGTAGTTGCGCCGGATGTCGTCCTCGCCGGTGCGCAGCCCGATGCTGTCGCTGATGCGGCCGTTGCGCCGCACCACGTAGGTGTCGGAGCGGCCGCCGCCGAACGTCGCGAACGTGGAGAGCGGCACGGGTCCGCCCACGGCGCCGATCTCCATGTCGGTCAGAGTCGAGCGGTTGGGATTTTCCGGCTCGTCGTATTCGATGATGATCGGCACGTCCGAGCGGGCGGTCTGGAAGCGCGACACCATGAAGCCGCGCAGATTCCACTCGATGTTGCCGAGCACCTGCGCGGCGTTGACGCCGGCTCGCTGCATGGCATCGCGGTCGAGCCGGACCGTCACCTCGCGGGATTGTTCGTCGCCGTCGCTGACTTCGAGGAACGCCGGGTCGGCCACCGCGGCCGCCCGCACCTGGGTGAGCAGCTCGGAGACGACGCTGCTGTCCGGGCCTTCGATGCGCACCCGCGTCCAGCGGGCGTCCTGGCTGGCGCGGCGGTCGAACTGGCGGCCGAACCGGTACTCGATGGTGGAGCGCTTCGGCAGATGCTGCTCGAGCCATTTCATCATCTCCTCCTGGAGATCCGGATGCATCGGCTGGTCCGGCCAGAACATCATCTCGCCTCCGTCGTCGTCGAAGGCCACGCCGATCGTCAGGTCCGGGTACAGGCCGCGGAATTCGGCGCTGCTCAACACTTCCTCGATGCGCAGCACCTCTTCGAAGGCCAGATCCAGATCCTGGTTGACCTCGAGCTCGAAGTCGGCCTCGATCTGGCCGCCGCCGGGACCGCCGCTCTGCTCGCTGAAGCCGTTGTTGGCGCAAGCCACCGGCAGTGAGGCCAGCACCAGGATCCCGGCGCAGGAGGCCGCGAACCGGTGGCGCAGCGACCAGCCGAGCGACACTTCGAACCAGCGGATCATCCAGCTCTGCTTGCGGCCCGGAACCGCCGCGCTCGGCGTGCGCGCGCCGCGGTGCTGCAGATAGCGCGCCGCCACCGGCACCATGAAGATTGCGATCACGAGCGAGGCGACCAGCGCGACGCACAGCGGGCCGCCGATCGCCAGGCTGAACACGCGCGAGTTGCGGTCCTCGGTCAGGAACATGAAGGGCAGGAACACCGCGATCGTCGTCGCGGTGGAGGTGACGATCGCCAGCATCACGTCCGCCGGCCCTTCCGTCACCGAGCGCAGCGTCTCGTCGCCCTGCTCGCGGCGCTTGAAGATCGCCTCGGCCACCACCACCGCGCAGTCCACCAGCATGCCGATGCTGATCGTGATGCCCATCATGGTCATCAGGTTCAGCGAGCCGCCGCTGAACCACAGCCAGGCCAGCGTCACCAGCACCGCGAAGGGGATGCTGAGGGTGATCAGCAGCGTGTACGAGAGCCGCCGCAGGAACAGCCACAGGATCAGGATGGCGATGCCGCCGCCGAGCAGCGTGTCGTTCACCAGGCCGCCGATCGCGTCGCCGATCATGTCGCCCTGGTTGAAGTAGGTGATGAACGTGATTCCGCCCAGGCGCGGATCCTCCGGCAGCTCCTCTTCGTACAGGCGCTTGAGCTCGGCGCACAGCGCGAAGGTGTTGGCGGAGGTTTCCTTGCGCACCGCCAGCGAGAGCGTGAACGATCCGTCCACGCGGAAGAAGAACTCCGGCGCGCTGCGCACCTGCACGACGCGGCCGACGTCGCGCACGAGCAGGCCGGGCCGGATCGGGAACTCCTCGATCTCCGCCAGCGAGTCGAAGCGCCCGTCCACGCGGATCAGGTAGCGGCCTCCGGATTGCTCGAGATCGCCGGCCGGGCCGGACAGGTTGTCCGCTTGCAGCCGGCGCACCAGGTCCCCGACGTCCACGCGGTTCGCCGAGACGCGCTCCTCGTCCAGCAGGATGCGCACGCTCGGCGGCTCGACGCCCCACGTGTCGGCCTGGGCCACGCCGTCCACCGCCTCGAGCCGCGGCACGATCAGGTCGGTGACGAGATCCTGCGCGACGTCGCGGTCCATGCCCGGAGGAATCACCAGCGCGGTCCACATGACCGGCATCGCGGTCGGATCCCAGCGGAAGGTCTGCAGGCGGTCCACCTCGGGCGGCAGCGACGGCCGCGCGCGCTCGAGGCGGTCGGCGACCTCGGCGTAGGCGAGGTCCATGTCCACCGTGCCGGGGAACTGGATGTTGATCTCGGCCTGCCCGGGCGAGGCGACGGAGAAGATCTCCTCGACGCCTTGCACCGTGCGCAGCTCGCGCTCGATCGGCTTCAGGATGCGCTCCTCGATCTCCGACGGCAGCGCGCCCTCCCACGAGGCCTGCACGCTCACCGAAGTGTCGGACAAGCCCGCGGGCATCATCTCGATCGGGATGCGGCCGGCCGCGATCCACGCCATGCCGGCCAGCGCCAGCGTGCCCATCAGCACCGCCACCGGGCGCGTCACCAGCGCCCGGAAGAAGGCGACGACGCCCGGCGACGGTTTGGGGTCAAGCACCGGCGGACTCCGCGGCGCGAGCGCGCTGCTGATCGAGGCCGGCGAGCGCCAGCAGCCGGTAGCCGACCGGAATCACGAGCAGGGTCAGCAGAGTGGAAGACACGAGGCCCGCGATCACGACCACCGCCATCGGCGCGCGCAGTTCGATGCCCTCCGAGGCGCCGAACCAGCCGGTCATCGGCAGCGTGCCGAGCACCGCGGTGGCGGTGGTCATCAGAATCGGGCGCAGGCGCGTGCGACCGCCCTCGACCAGCGCGGCGTCCAGATCCATGCCGTGGGCGCGGTTGTGGTTGACGCGGTCCACCAGCACGATGGCGTTGTTGACGACGATGCCGGCCAGCACCACCAGGCCGAGCAGCACCACCACCGACACCGGCGTGCCGCCGGCGGCCAGCGCAAAGGCCGCGCCGATGCCGGCCATCGGCACCGTGAACATGATCAGCAGCGGTTGCAGCAGCGACTCGAACTGCGCCGCCATCACCGCGTAGATCAGGCACACCGCGAGGATCAGCGCAAAAGTCAGAGAGCGCAGCGAGGACTCCATCTCGGCGGTCTGTCCCGCCAGCCCCGCGGTGATCCCGGCCGGCAGCGGCGTCACGGCGATGCGCGCCTCCACCTCGTCGGCGGTGGCGCCGAGGTCGAAGCCGGTCAGCGAAGCGCTCAGGGTGGCGGCGCGCCGGCCGCCGACGTGGCGCACGTCGCTCGGTCCGTCGCGGATCTCGAAGGCCGCCACCGCGCCGAGCGGCAGCGGCCGCTCCGCGCCCGGATTCACCGGCAGATCGCGGAGCTGCTCGACCCGCCCCAGCTGCGCGACGTCGGCGCGCACGCGAATGTCCACCCGCTCGTCGCGTCCCGGAAAGGTGGAGGAGACCTCGCCCTCGACCGCCAGCCGCAGCCGGCTCGCGACTTCGGCCACCGTGAGCCCGTGGCGCGCCAGCTGCTCGCGGTCGAGCGTGATGCGCACCTCGGGATTGCCGCGGCGCAGCGACGAGCGCAGGTCCACGATGCCGGGCACGTCGGCGACCGCGTCCTGAACCGCGCGCGCGGCGATCCGGATGTCGTCCAGATTCTCGCCCAGCACTTCGATCTCGAGCGGCGCCTGCACGGCCAGCAGGGTCGGCCGCCGCAGCTGGTAGCGCGCCAGCGCGGCGTCGCGCTCGAGCAGGCCGCGCACCGCGGATTCGACGGCGCGCTCGGCGGCGCGCGGATCCTCGCCGCTGCGCGGCGCGATGCGCAGCAGAATCTGCGCCACGTGGGGTCCGGCCTCCTCGGCGCTGATGGTTTCGCGGTCCGCGCCGGCGGAGACGGCGGTCTCGCCCACGCCCGGCAACTCGCGCAGCGCGTGCTCGAGCCGCGCCGCATTGCGGTCGGTTTCCTCGAGCGGCATGCCCGCCGGGAAGAACAATTCGGCCGTCAGCTCGCCCTGCAACACCTCGGGCAGCAACTCGCGGCCGAGTCCGCGCACCGACATCCAGGCGGCCGCGCTCAGCGCCAGCGCGATCGCGAACACCAGCACCGGAGCGCGCAGCGCGCGCCTCAGCACCGCCGGATAAAGCCGGTCGGTCAGGAGGCGCATCACGCGCTGGAACGACCAGGTCAGGGGCCAGACCAGGATGCGCGCCAGCCAGCCGAGCGCGCCGAGCAGCGCGCCGACCGCGAAGGTCACGAGGCCGAAGAGGTCGCTCAGAATTCGGCCGATCACCACCGCCACCGGCTGCAGCGCGAGCACCACCAGCGGCATCAACAGCGCCAGGCCGATCCAGCTCTCCCAGGCCATGCGCTCGAGGACTCCGGCCGGCACGGGCTCGCGCACCTCGCCGGGGGGGGGCCAAGGCCCGGCGTGTCCCGGCGGCGGCGCCGGATTCCAGCGGTCGTCCAGGCCGGGCGCGTGCACGGAACGCAGCCAGAAGCCGGCCGCCGCCAGCGCCACCGCCGCGATCAGCGCGAGCCACAACGCGCGGCGGCGCAGGCCGTAGCCGGAGCCGCCGAACAGCGGCCGGCGGCGGCGCAGGTGGGGGAGCACCGCGGAGGCGCGCGCGCGCAGGCCGCGCGGCGCCGAAGCGCCGGAGGTGCCGGCGGCCGGGAGGCGCGCCGCGAGGCCCGGCACGAAGAACAGCGCCACCAGGAGCGCGATGGTCTGCGAGGCGACCACGGTCAGGGCCTGGTCGCCGAAGGTCTGGCCGGCGACGCCTTCGACGAACACGATCGGCGCGAACACCGCGACCGAGGAGATGGACGACGCCGCGACCGCGCCGCCGACGTCGCGCACGCCGCGCAGCGCGGCCTTCAGCGGCGGGTCGCCTTCCTCGCGGCACTTCGAGATGTTCTCGAGCACCACGATCGCGTTGTCCAGCAGCATGCCGATGCCGAGCGCGAGGCCGCCGAGCGACATGATGTTCAGCGACACGCCGGCGCTGTACATCGCGCCGAAGGTGGCGACGATGGAAACCGGCACCGCGATGCCGATCACGACCGTCGCTCCGAACGAGGCCAGGAAGAAGAAGCAGGCCGCGATCGCCAGCACGCCGCCGATCAGGGCCGCGCTCTTGACTTCGGCGATCGCGCTCTCGACGAATCCGCTCTGGTCCGAGATCAGCGTCAGCGTCACGTCGCTGGGCAGCCGCGTGGCGATCCAGTCGGGCTTGCGCGGGGGGGGGCCTGGCGGCCCTGCGCCCTGGGCGCCTCCGGCCGGCGCCGTCTTCTGCGCCTGGGCCTGCTCGGCCACCGCCGCGACGGCGCGCGCCGAGGACTCCGGCGTGCCGCCCGGGCCCCACAGCTTGACGCGGACCGCCTCGGCCACCTCGACCAGGTTCGCGCCGGCCTCGCGGTAGATCGCCACCTCCACCGCCTCCTCGCCGCCGACGCGCAGCATCAGGTCGCGGTCGCGGTGCCACCGGCGGACGGTCGCGAGATCCTTCAGCTTGAGCACGCGGTCGCCGCGCGTCGCGATCGGCAGCTCCTCGATGTCCTGCAGCGTGCGGAACTCGTTGAGCGTGCGGACCACGTACTCGAAGGATCCTTCCTCCAGCGTGCCGCCGGGCACGTTCAGATTCTCCTCCTGCAGGCGCTGGCGGATCGACTCCGGCGTCATGTTGAAGGAAGCCAGCCGCTGCGGATCGAGCAGCACCTGCACCTCGTCCACCAGGCCGCCCTTCACGCGCACCGCGGCCACGCCGCCGACGCCTTCGAGCCGCCGCTCGATCTCGTACTCGGCGAGGTCGCGCAGCCGCACGAGGTCGCCGCCGCCGGACACGGCGATGCGCAGTACCGGGTCGAGGTTCGGGTCGTAGCGCAGGATCAGGGGCTTCTCGACGCCCGGAGGCAGGAACACGCGGTCGAGGCGCTCGCGCACGTCCTGCACCAGGAACGGCAGGTTCGATCCCCACTCGAACTCGAGCTGCACTTCGCTGACCTCGGCCCGCGAGGAGGAGCGCATGCGCACCACGCCGCCGATCGTGGACAGCACGTCCTCGAGCCGCTCGGTGACGCGCTCCTCGACGTCCTCCGGCGCGGCGCCCGGATAGGTCGTGCGGACGGTCAGCGAGGGGTATTGCAGCGGCGGCAGCAGGTCCACCTTCAGCTTGCCGAGCGAGACGATGCCGAACACCACCGCGGCCGCGACCACCATTCCCATCGCCACCGGGCGATGCACGCCCAGCGCGTAGAGTCCGCCGCCCTGCTGCGGTTCCTGCGGTTCGCCGGCGCTCATTCGCCGGCGATCTCCACCAGGTCCCCGTCGGCCAGCCGGTCGGCGCCGACGACGACGAGGAGATCGCCTTCGGCGATGCCGCTGCCGGCCAGCGCTTCCAGGTGCTTGGCGTCTTCGAAGCCGCGCTCGATGGCGACCTTGCGCGCGACGCCGTCGCGCGCGATGAACACGGCCATGCCGTCGGCCTCGTAGAGCAGCGCTTCCTTCGGCACGAGCAGCGCGGATTCGCGCCGCTCCAGCACCAGCACCAGGCGCATCAGGATGCCGGACGGAATCACGCGCCCTTCCGGATCGAGCGCCGCGACGATCTTGACCGTGCCCGTCGCCGAATCCACGACCGGCGACACGCGCTCGATCCGGCCGCGGATCGAGGCGCCGGGCAGCGCTTCGCTGGTGGCCGTGAGTTCCTGGCCGTCGTGGATCAGCGAGAGTTCGCGTTGCGGCCGGTAGAACTGGACCTTGGGATGCGAGAGGTCGGTGATCTGGAACGCGCGCATGCCGACCACGGCCATGTCGCCGACCGAGAGATCGCGCGCGGTCACCGTGCCGGCGATCGGCGTGCGCAGCACGCAGCGCGTCTCCTCCCACCGCACGCGGTCGAGCGCCACCTGCGCCGACTCGTGAGCGGTCTTCGCCGCGTCCCACAGCTGGCGGCTGCTCTCGAGCACCTGCTCGGCGATCAGGCGCTGGCCCGAGGCGCCCTCGTCCCAGAGGCGCTGGTTGCGCAGATAGTCGCGCTCGGTCTGCTGCATGCGGCTGGCGCTTTCCTTGACTCGCACCTCGGCCTCCTTCACCGACAGCGCGACCTGATCGGAGCGCAGCCGCGCCAGCTCCTGGCCCGCCGTCACCACCTGACCCTCCTCGACGAACACGGCGAGCACCGGCTCGGCCCGCTCGGAAACCACGTCCACCACGTCCAGCGAAGTGATGTTCGCGGTGGCCTCGAGGCGCAGTTCGATGGGTCCGCGCTCGACCGGGCGCACGCGCACGAGGACCGGATCCTTGGCGGGCCTGGCAGGTTTGGCGGCCGGAGCAGCCTCGCCGGCGGCGCCCGCTTCGCCGGTGGCAGAGGCGTCGCCGGAGGCGGAGACCTTGCCGCCGCCGGCAGCCTCGCTGGAGCCGGCCGGTTCGGCGCCCGCAGCCTTGTCGGCGGAGCAGGCGGAGAGAAAAGGCAGCGTCGCTGCTGCGAGCAGCGCGGCAAGAGCGCGGAAGAGCATGGTGCGGGGGCGAGGAGTCAGGGGGAACCCTCTATTATGACCGGCCTTCGACCTCAACAGTCAGACCATGGTTGCCCACATCTGCGACCGCGAGCACAAGGGCAGGGACCTCCTGGCCTACGCGGAGGCTTGGGGCTTGTTGGCGAGGGATCTGCTCCCGCTCGAGCGGGCGGCGGAAGACCTGCCGCTCGTGCAGGCGGCGGGCCGGGTTCTCGCAGCGTCGGTCGGCCTGGACCGGGACGAGCCGCCGGTAGCCCGCTCGGCGATGGACGGCTACGCGGTGCGCAGCGCCGACGCTCTCGCGCCGCGCAGGGTGGTCGGCAGCGTCTACGCCGGCACTGCCGAACTGCCCGCGATCGGACCGGGCGCGGCGGCCGAGGTCATGACCGGCGGCAGCATCCCGCCCGGCGCCGACGCGGTGGTGCCGGTGGAGTTGGCGCGCCTCGAGGGGGAGCTGCTGCATCTGCAGGAGCCGCCCGCCGCCGGGCAGCATCTGCGCCAGGCCGGCGAGATGGGCCGCCGCGGCCGCGTCGTGCTCGAGGCCGGCCGGCGGCTGCGCGCCGGCGATCTCGGCATCGCCGCCGCGGTCGGCGCCGATCCGTTGCGCGTGCGCGCGCGGCCGCGCGCGACGCTGCTCTCGACCGGCGACGAAGTCGTGCCCTGGAGTTCGGCGCCGGCGCCGCATCAGGTGCGCGACTCGAACCGCCTGAGCGCGCTGCTGCGCCTGCAGGAGTTCGGCGCCGAAATCATTCATCACGGACACCTGCCTGACGATCCGGCGCGGCTCGAGCCGGCCCTGCGCGAGGCGCTCGCCGCATCGGACCTGCTCGTCACCATCGGCGGCGTCTCGATGGGCCGCAAGGATTTCCTGCCCGGGCTGCTCGAGGGATTGGGGGTGCGCGAGATCGTGCACGGCGTCGCCATCCAGCCCGGCAAACCGGTGTGGATCGGCCGCGGCGAGCGCGCCTGGGTGCTGGGCCTGCCGGGCAATCCGGTCTCCAGCTTCGTGATCCTCGAGCTCTTCGGCCGGCGCCTGATCCAGGGACTGCTCGGCGAGGCGGGGGCCGAGGGCGAGCCGGGTCTGCTGCCGGGCATCCTGAGCCGCCCGCTGCAGAGCCGCGCCCGCGCGCTGTGGCTGCCGGCGGCATTGCTGCCCCAGGCCGCGGGAGCGCCGCAGCTCGAGGTGCTGCCGTGGAAGGGATCGGGCGACTGGACCTGCCTCGCGCGCGCGCAAGCCCTCGTGCATCTGCCGCCGGACACCGCGCTGGCGGCGGCGGCGCCGATCCGCTATCTCCCTCTGCACTAGCGCCTTGCGCGCCCTGCTCTGCTCCGTCGCCTCCGCGCTGCTGCGCGGCCTCGCCCAGCCCGGCTGGTTCGGATGGCCGCTGCTGCTGCTCGCGGCGCCGCTGCGCATCCTCGGCTGGAGCCAGCCCGCGCGCCGTCCCTGGCTGCTCGACCTGCTGCACGGCCTGATCTTCTGGATGGTGGCCTTCTCCTTTCTCGGCCACCTGCACTTCATCGCGGTGCTCAGTGCGGCGCTGATGATGAGCCTGATGGGCCCGGTCGAGGGCTGGCTGGCGCGGCGCCTGCGCCGCTGGCTGCCGCCCGCCGCCGCCGGCGCGCTGGCGCTGGCCGCCGCCGGCTGGCTCCAGATGGAGTGGTTCCTGATCGGCGCGGGCGGCGTGCCCTGGGCGTCGTGGGCCTGGCCGCTGGCGAACTCGCCTCTGCTTCCGATGGCCTCCGCGCTCGGCGAATCGGGCCTCATCGCGCTGGTGGCCGCGGCCGGCGGCACGCTGGCGGCGCTGGCGCTGCGGCAGCGGCGCGACCCGAGCTGGATCGCATTGCTGGCGATCGCGGGCGTCGGCGCGCTCGCGATGACTCCGGCGCCGGCGCCGGCCGGCCAACTGCCTTGCCTCGCCGTGCAGGGCTGCATCCGCGTGCAGGACAAGGCGCGCGCGCATCTCGATCCCAAGAGTTTTTTCCTGCGCCAACTGGAAGTGACGCGCTCCGGACTCGAGGGGGGGGGGGAAGGCCGCCTCGTGCTGTGGGCCGAAACCATGTGGCCCTTTCCGGTCGTGGATCCCGCGGCGCCGCCCGGCCTGATGCGCCAGTGGTTTCCGAACTACGGCTTCGAGGAGATGGCAACCGAGCGCGTGGCCCGGAACCAGGAGATGCTGGTCGCCAGCCTGATGATGGAGGCGCCGCCCGGATCCTTCTTCGCCACCGGCGCCCACCTCTATCGCGCGCTGCCGGCGGACGCCGGGCCGGAAGAGCTCGCGCCCCGCTCGTCGGAGACGGTGGTGCATGGCCAGGACGGCAAGATGCTCGCCCACCTGCCCAAGTCGGAGCTCGTGCCCTTCGGCGAGCGCCTGCCGCTCTGGGGCAAGCTGCCCTTCGCCCGCAGCCTGGCCAACGCCATCCAGACCGGATCCGGCCTGCGGCCCGATTTCGTGCGCCCGCCGGGCCGCGGCCCGATCCACGCCCCGGGCCTGCCGGCGCTGGGCTTCGCCACCTGCTGGGAAAACGTTTTCCCGGGCGTGTTTCGCGCGCAGGCGCTGGGGGGGGCGGAGGCCTTCATCGTCCTCTCTAACGAGGACTGGTACGGCGACGGCAGCCGGGAAATGGAGCAGATGCTCGCCGCCACCCGCCTGCGGGCGGTGGAGACCCGCCGCGCCGTTCTGCGCGTCACCAACACCGGCCACACCGGCCTGTTCCACCCCGACGGCCGCTTCGAGCCCGGTCCAGCCATCGGCCAGCCCGAGGCCTGGCGGGTGAGCCTGCCCTTGGTGCCCGCCGACTTCCGCACCGGGTACCTGCGCTTCGGCCACGGGATTCTGCCCCTGCTGGCGGCCCTCGCCGCGGTGCTGGCCCTGGCGCCATCCCGGAAGGCACCCGGCGCCTCCGCCATTGACCGCCCCGGGAGGGCTGGCTAGAGTTTTGCGGTCCTTGGTGAAAACCAAGCAATCCCAGGCGCCTAAACGTCGACCCGCCGTTTCGGCACAGACCCACTTCGACCGTCCCAACTCGACGCGCTCATGAGCACCATCGGTAAGTTCTTCGTTGTTCTCAATCTGGCCCTCGCCGCCCTCTTCGTGGGCGTCTCGGCCTCCCTGCTCGGCTCCGGCGACTCCTGGCGCAAGCAGTACGAGGAGGCGAGCACCGAGCACGCCACCGCGCTTGAAGCCAAGGACAAGGCCCTGAGCGCCTCGGACACCGAGAAGAAGCAGGCCCGCGACGAAGTCTCCCGGCTCCTCGCTGCGAACAGCAGCTTGACGGCCGAGCGCCTCGCGCTGACCGAGAGCCTCGAGACCGAGTCCCAGAACAACGCGCAGCTCACGGAGAAGCTGACGGGCATCGAAGGCAAGCTGGGCGACCTCGAGTCCACGAACCGCGATCAGGCCACGCAGCTGGAAAGCCTGCGCGGCATTTCCAACCAGATGCGCGACGAGCGCGACGCGGCCCTGGCGGCGCGCGACGCGGCCCAGAGCGCCTCCACCCAGGCGCAGGAGCAGGCCAAGCTGGCCGCCGGCAAGGTGCAGGACCTGCAGGTGCAGCTGGCGCAGACCACGAAGCGCGCCGAGAAGGCCGAGACCGAGCGCGACATCGTCGTCCAAGTGTCTGGCGTGGACCCGGCGACGGTGGGCAACCAGCCCGCGATGGAAGGCACCGTGCTGTCGGTGGATTCCGCCGGCGACAACACCTACATCGTGATTGACCTGGGCAAGAAGGACAGCGTGCAGGTCGGCTTCACCTACGACGTCTTCAACGGCTCGACCTACAAAGGCAAGATCCGCGTGGAGACCGTCAACCAGTCCAAGTCCGGCGCCTCCGTGATGCTGGCCGGCTCGGCTCCGATCGCCGCGGGCGACCGCGTGTCGACCCGCCTCTAAAGCCCGGAGCACAGCCCCATGGCCACCCGCCGCACCCCGCCGAAGCCCGCCAAGGGCAAGGCCGCCGCTTCGCCGAAGGACAAGAAGGTCAAGGAGCCGAAGGAGATCAAGCCCGGTCCGCCGGTCGAATCGGTCCTGGCCATCGTCACGGCCCTGATGCTGGTCGTGTCCTTCTTCCTCGTGGATTACGTCAAGGGCCGCGACTACGGCACCGGGATGTTCTTCAAGGGCGAATACGGCTCCGCCGAGTAGCGCCGCGCCGGCGCTCCCAGACGGCCGGTCCCCGCCACCCGGGGGCCGGCCGTTCCGCTTTGATCGGACCGGCACCGTGCCTATACTCCCGCCACTAGGCATGGCCGCGCAGGCGACCCACCGACCCCCGATGGACTGGCTCCTCTCGCGATTCTCCCTTTCCGAGGATCTGGGCATCGACCTGGGCACGGCCAACACGCTGGTGGCCTCGCGCGAGCGCGGCATCCTGCTCAACGAGCCCTCGGTGGTCGCCGTCTACAAGGGCACCAACGAGGTGATCCTCGACGGCATGGGAGTGGGCATCGAGGCCTACCGCATGCTCGGCAAGACGCCGACCAACATCGAGGCGGTGCGCCCGATGAAGGGCGGCGTGATCGCCGACTTCGAGATCACCGAGAAGCTGCTGCGCTACTTCCTGCGCAAAGCGCACGAAGGGCGCTCCTGGGTGCGGCCGCGCGTCGTCGTGGCGGTGCCCACCGGCATCACCACCGTCGAGCGGCGCGCCGTGATCAACAGCGCCGAGCGCGCGGGCGCGCGCAAGGTCTACCTGGTCGAGCAGCCGATGGCCGGCGCGCTCGGCGTGGGCCTGCCGATCACCGAGGCGCAGGGTTCGCTGATCGTGGACATCGGCGGCGGCACCACGCAGGTGGCTGTGCTGGCGCTGGGCGGCGCGGTCGCGACCAAGTCGGTGAAGGTGGCCGGCGACACGCTCGACGACGCGATCGTGGACTACGTGCGCAAGACGCACAATCTGCAGATCGGCCCGCAGACGGCCGAGCATCTGAAGAAGACCATCGGCTCGGCCGCCGTGCTCGCGAACGAGAAGACTCTCGAGATCGCCGGCCGCGACACGCTGAACCTGATGCCGCGCAAGGCGATCATCAGCAGCGCCGACATTCGCGACGCGCTCGACGATCCGCTGCGCGACATCCTGCGCTCGATCCTCGATTGCATCGAGCAGGCGCCGCCGGAAATCGGCAGCGACCTGCTGGAGCAGGGCATCGTGGTGGTGGGCGGCGGCGCGCTGCTGCCCGGCCTCGACGAGTTCATCACGAAGAACACCGGCCTGCCGACGCGCATCGACTCCGACCCGCTCACCGCGGTCGTCCGCGGCACCGCGAAGTTCCTCGAGGACCTGGACCTCTACTCCTCCTTCCTCTCGGAAGGCGAGGATCTGGCGTAGTGCTGCTGCTGCCCGGCGCGGAGCGCGAGCGTCGCGCCCTGCTGCTGGGCGCGGCCTTGGCGGCGGGGCTCGGTCTCTCCTGGTGGCCGCTCGCCGGCCTCGACGCCTGGATCGCGCGCCAGTCCAGCCCGGTTGCCGGCCCCATCGCCGCCGTCGCCGGCTGGCTCTCCGGTCTGATCTTGCCCGCGCCGCCGGCCGCGCCCGCCGCCGCGCCGCCGGTCCGCCTCGCCGATCTGGAGCGCGCCGCCGCGACTCCGCCCGAGGTGCGCGGCCTGGCCTGGCTGGAAGTGCCGGTGCTGCACGCCAAGGCCGACGGCACCGAGCTGCTGCTCGCGGCCGGCAGCCGCCACAGCCTCGCGCCCGGCATGCCGGTGGTGTGGGGCAGTTACTACCTGGGGCGCATCGCGCGCGTCAGCGAGACCGAGGCGCTCGTGCTGCGCCCGGCCGCCGCCGACGAGCGCACGGGCGTCGGCTGGAACAGCGAGGACGGCAGCCCGCTCGAAGCGGTCGCGATCGGCCGCGGCGGCGGGCTCGCGCCCGTGCTGCACTGGCTGGCCGAGGGTCCGGAGCCGGTTCCGGGACTGGCGGTGCGCTTCCGCGGCCGCCGCAACGATCCGCCGGCCCTCGCGGAGGCCGGATTCCTGCTCGGCCATCTCGCGCCGCGCGGCAGCGCCAGCCGCGGCGACGCCGCGTGGGTGATCGAGGAGGCGCGCCCGGAGGCGGCCGAAGGCCGGGTCTTCGTGGCGGCGGGGGCGCTGCCGGCGGACCCGATCCAGATGCCCGCGCTGCTCGGCGCGCCGAGCCGCAGCCGTCTGGGCCAGGACGCGGTGCTGGGACCGCGGCTCAGCGCCTGGGCGGCGCCGGCGCGCTTCGAGCCCAGCGTGCTCGTGCGCGGCGAGCGCGTGCTCGGCCCGGTCGTGGCCCGCCGCGGCGGCCTGGCGTGGGTGCGCGCCGACCGCCCCGAGCACTGGGCCGCGCGCGCCGTCGTCATGCTCGAGTCGCCGCCGCGACTCCTGCTGGCCACGGACCTGCCGCCCGGCGCCCGCGGACTCTGGTTCACGCGCGGCAGCGACGGCGTGCCGCGCGGGCTGTGGCTGGGGCGCTCGGGCGCAGAGCCGCCGCAGAGCGGCGCGGCGATGCTGCTGCGCGCGCCCGGCTGGCGCGGGGACTTCCCGTGATCGGCACGCCGCGCTGGCGCTTCCTGCTGCCGGTCGCGCTTCTCGCCACGCTGGCCGCGCCGGCGCTGCGCGGCCTGCCTGGAGGCCAGTGGCTTCCGGACGTATGGTTGCTGCTGGCGTTCGGCGCGGTTCCGGTGCCGGCGCCCTTCTCGTGGCGGCGCGCGATCCTGTTCGTGCTGCTGCTCGGATTCATGCGCGCTTCGGTCAGCAGTCTCGGGTTCATCGCTTCCGCCGCGGGGCTCGGCGCCGCGCTGCTGCTGCGCGAATTGCTGCACCGCCATTTGTCAAGCCACCGCCCGGCGCTGCGCCTGCTGGTGGGATTCGCCGCCGCCGGCGCGCCGACGCTGCTCGACGCGCGCGGCGCGGCTGCGCTCGGCGCGCCCCTGCCGGCCGAAGTCTGGCTGGCGCGCGCGCTCGGCGTGGCGCTGCTCTGGACGCTGCTGACGGCGCCGGCCAGCCTGCTGGGACGGGAGGAAAAGTGAGATCGCAGCGCAGCGCGCAGGTGATCTCGGTGTTCGCAGGGCTGGTGCTGCTGCTCATGCTGCGCATGGCGCAGCTGCAGTGGCTGCAGCACGAGGAGTGGCAGCTGGCGGCGCTCGAGTCGCGCACCGCCGCCACGGACATCGCCTACCGGCGCGGCCGCCTGCTCGACCGCTCCGGCCTGGTCCTGGCGGAGGATCGGACCGTCTACGACCTGCTGTGGCAGTACCGGGACTTCCGGCGCGAGCATCCCGCGGGCCAGCTGCTGGAGGCGCTGGCGCTGCTCGGCTCCGACGCCGAGAGCCTGCGCGTCTGCTTCGAGCAGGCCGAGCGCCTGGCGCCGATCTGGCAGGCCGCGCGCCCGCGCCACCTCGCGCGCCTCGGGCCGCGCGAGCGCGAAGACCTGTCCTTCTACCTCGAGCGGCTCGGCGGCCTGCGCGGCACGCCGGCGGTCGCCGCGTTCGACGCGTGGGCGCAGAGCGGCGCGGAAACCAGCCTTCTCGAAGCCTTTCCGCAAGTCGCGGAGCAGCACGCGGCGGCGCTGGAGCGCGCGCGCCGCGATTGGCGGCGCCTCGAGGAAGCGCTGGAATTCCCGCCGGGCGGCCTCATGGACCGCCTCGACGAAGAGCGCGCGAACATCGAGCTGGCGGTGCAGCGCCGCGTCTTGCGCCTGGCGGCCGGCCGCGCGCTGCAGCTCGACACCGGCGGCGTGCTGAGCGCGCTCCAAGGCGAGTCGGCCGCGCCGGCGGCGCCGCTGCTGGCCGCGCTCGAGCAGCGCTGGCATCTGCCGGGCCAGGCGCCGCAACTCGCGCGGCTGCTGCTCGAGGGCGAGCCGGTCGCGGCCCTGCTGCCGACGCTGCAGGCCGCCGGCCAGCACGCGCCGGCCGACGTCGAAGGCCTGCGCCGCAGCGAGCGCTTCGACCTGCACCGCAGCCGCCAGCCGGTGCTGCGGCGCGCGCTCGGATTCCCCGCGGTGGACCTGCTGGTGCAGGAGGCGGACGCATTCCCCGGATTCGAGGTGCGGCGCAATCCGCGGCGCGCCTATCCGGCGGGCGTCGCGCCGCACCTGGTCGGCGGCGTCAGCGTGCCGACGGCCGAGCAGATGCGCCTGCAGGCCAAGCGCCAGGAGGAGTTCCGCGACCTGGCGCGCCTCTTCGAGCGCAGCCCCGACCAGGAGCGGCGCTACCGCGCGCTGCGCGCCGCGCTGCCGGAGACCGCGCTGCCCGCCGACGAGCCGCGCGGCGCGTTCGGCGCCGAGGCGGCCTTCGACCGGCCGCTGCGCGGCACCTACGGCCGGCTGCAACTGCTGCAGGCGGTGGACGCGGGCGGGCGCAATCCGCGCGAGCTCGACTTCCTGCCGGCGCGCGACGGCGCCGACGTGCAGCTGGGCCTGGACCTGGGCCTGATGAACGCCGCCGAGGACGCGATCCTCGCGGCATACGCCGAGGTGCGCCACGACGCGGCCGCGGCCTGGCCGCAGGAGGTGGTGGACGCGCTGAGCCGCCCGCGCTGCGGATTCGTCCTGCTCGATCTGCGCGACGGCACCCTGCCGGTGCTCGCCACCTGGCCGACCTTCACCGCCGACCAGTACCGCACCGCCTACACGGAACTGCGCGACGACCCGGGACGCCCGCTGCAGCATCGCGCGCTCGGCGGCAACTACCTGGGCGCGCAGGTGCCTTATCCCGGCTCCACCTTCAAGCCGCTGATCGCGGTGGAGGCGCTGCGCCGCGATGCCGCGGCCTGGCGGCACCGCTACGAGTGCGCCGGCTCCTACCTGCCGCGCGGCGCGCCCTCCGGCGGCCGCCCGCTCGACTGCGACGAGAAGCGCGTGCACGGCAGCGTGGACATGGAGGAGGCGCTCGTGCGCTCCTGCAACGTCTACTTCTACCGCCTCGCCGAGGACATGGGCCTCGAGCCGCTGCTGGAATTGTCAAAGCAGCTGGGATTCGGCGCGCCCACCGGCATCGAGATCGGGCCCGGCGCCACCGGGCTGGTGCCGGGCAACGGCTGGAACCTCGAGTACCGCGCCAATCTGCTGCAAGGCCCCGAGAGCGCGCGCGACCCGTACAGCGTGCTGCGCCTGGGCATCGGGCAGGTCGGCGTCACCGCCAGCCCGCTGCAGATGGCGCGCTTCTACGGCTGGCTGGCGACCGGCGAGCTGCTGGTGCCGCGGCTGGCCCTGGAGGGTCCGCCGCACCGCGCGCCGACTGCGGAATTGCCGGCGCAACTGCGGGCGCTGATCACCGGCGCGCTGCGGCGCGTGGTCGAAGACCCGAGCGGCACCGCGCACGATCCGCGCTGGCCGCTCGAGAGATTCCGAGTCGCGGGCAAGACCGGCACCGCGCAGGTCGGGCAGGGCGCGCCGGTGCACTCGTGGTTCACCGGCTGGTTCCCGCACGATCAGCCGCGCTACGCCTTCGCCGTCTACTGCGAGAACGCCGGCCTGCACGGCGGCGATCTGGCGGCGGTGATCCTTTTCCGTTTCCTCGAGGCGCGCGGGGCCGGCCTGATGCCCTCCGATCCGTGAGCCTCCGCCGCCGCCTCCGCCACGCGAAGTCCGAGCTGCGCCGCTCCTGCTGGCCGGTGCTGCCGATCGTCGCTCTGATCCTCGGCTTCGGCTTCCTGCTGCAGTGGAGCGTGGCCGGCGCCGCCGCGTTCCCGTGGGGCCACGCGCTGCGCGCGGGATCGGCGCTGGCCGCCGCCGCCGGCGCGGTGTGGTGGGGGCTGCGCCGCTGGCAGACGCACGCCGCCATCTTCTACGGACTGTGCCTCGCGCTGCTGCTCTTCGTGCTGCTGTCGGGCCGCGAAGTCAACGCGGCGCGGCGCTGGATCCACCTGCCGGGCGGCTTCACGCTGCAGCCCAGTGAATTCGTCAAAGTGGCGCTGATCGTGCTCCTGGCGGGCTGGTTCGCCGAGCGGCCGCGGCCGCAGCGGATCGCGGATCTGGCGCGGCCCGGGCTGCTGACGCTCGTGCCCTTCGGTCTGATCCTGGCCGGCCCCGATCTCGGCACCGCGCTGTCCACGGTGCCGATCTTCTACGTCCTCGCCTGGCTGTCGGGCACGCCCTGGCGCAGCATGCGCTGGCTGGTGCTGACGCCGCTGCTGCTCGCTCCGGCCGGGTGGTTCCTCATCCAGGACTATCAGCGCGAGCGCGTGCAGACCTGGTGGAACCAGGAGCAGTTGACGGCGCAGCAGAAAGCCGCCGAGGGCTACCACTTGTGGCACTCGAAGATCGCGATCGGCAGCGGCGGGCTGGACGGGCATGGCTGGGGGCGCGGGCCGGAGAACCGCCTCGACCGCCTGCCCGAGCGGCACAACGACTTCGTGTTCCCGGTGCTGGCCGAGGAGGGCGGGCTTGGCGCCAGCCTGCTGTTCCTGGCCGCGTATTCGAGCCTGGGATTCGTGCTGCTCGGCTACGCCGGGCGGCGGCGCGATCTGCACACGCGCCTGCTGCTGGCCGGCGTCGGCACCTATTTCCTCGTGCACCTGATCATCAACGTCGGCGTCACGAGCGGCGTGTGGCCGACGACCGGCCTGCCGATCCCGCTGGTCTCGCACGGCGGCAGCGCCATGCTCGCCTGCGGGCTGGCGCTGGGCATCGCCTGGTCGGCCGCGCGCGCGCGCCCCGCCGAGCTCTCGGACCGCGCCTTCGAAGACGGATAGGGCCGCTAGAATCTCCGCCCATGCGCGCGATCCAAATGCTGCGTCCGGAGGCGGGTGCGGCCGGCCTGGTGGACGGTCTCGCGGTGCCCGAGCCGGGCCCCGGGCAGGTGCGCGTGCGCATCGCCAACGCCGCGATCTGCGGCACCGACCGCCACATCTTCCACTGGGACGCCTCGATCTCGCACATGGTGGCGCCGCCCGTGACGATCGGCCACGAGTTCTGCGGCCACCTCGACGCGCTCGGCAGCGGCGTGGCCGGATGGAAGACGGGCGACTACGTTTCGGCCGAGATGCACATCGTGTGCGGCCAGTGCCGCGCCTGCCGCGCCGGCAATCAGCACGTGTGCGAGCGCACCAAGATCGCGGGCCTGCACCGCGACGGCGCCTTCGCCGAATTCGTGGTGCTGCCGGCCGCGAACCTCGTGCGCCTGGATCCGGGCACGGTGCCGCCCGAGATCGGCGCCTTCCTCGACGCGCTGGGCAACGCCGTGCACACCGTGCAGTCGGCCACGAGCATCGCGGGCCGGCACGTGCTCGTGAGCGGCTACGGCGCCATCGGCGCGATGGCGGCGGCGGTCGTCGAATTCGAGGGCGCGGCCAGTCTCACGATCACCGAGGTGCATCCGAGCCACCTCGAGCGCGCGCGCGCGTGGGCCAAGACCCGCAGCGGGCGCGTGCCGATCCACGTGCGCGATCCGCGCAGCGAGGGTGACGCACTGGCGGGCGCTCTGCGCGCCTCCACCGGCGGCGGCGTGGACGTGGTGCTCGAGATGTCGGGCGCGGCGCCGGCCATCGGCCTGGGCCTGGACCTGCTCTATCCCGGCGGGGAGATGATGATGCTCGGCATTCCCGCCGGGCGCGACCTGCTGCTGGAGAAATTCTCGCAGCGCGTGATCTTCAAGGGCCTGACCCTGCGCGGCGTGGTGGGCCGGCGCATGTTCGGCACCTGGACCGAGATGCTCGGCTTGCTGCAGCGCGGACTCGACGTGCGGCACATCGTCACGCACCGCCTGCCCATGAGCGAGTTCGGCCGAGGCATCGAGCTGCTCGACGCCGGACAGGCGCACAAGGTCGTACTGGATCCGGCGAACTGACCGGAAGCCGCATCCGGCGCCCGGGAATTTTCCTCCCAACGCGGCCGCCGCGTCCTAGGGAATTTCGATCGCCTCATGCGTCCCGCGCAGCGCCTCGTGCCGTGGGCGCCGGCCGCAGGTATCGCGCTGGCCCTCTCGTGCTCCCCCGGCAGTTCGTCCAGCTCCGGCGAGACGGTCGCATTCTGGTCGGACACGTTCGGCAGCCGCGGGCAGCAGGTGCAGGAGGGGGACTACGTGCACGTGCCGGCCGGCCAGCGCATCCTGCTCGACGAGGATCCTCCGACTTTGGGCGGACTCTTCGTGGAGGGCAGCCTGGCCTTTCACGACCGCGCCGACCGCGAGCTGCGCAGCGTCTGGATTCTCGTGACCGGGGCGCTCGAGGCGGGCGGCCGCGACGGCGAGCAGCTGCGGCCGCACGAGCATCGCGCGACGATCACGCTCGCCGCGCCGGACGGCCGGCCGCAGCTCGATCCGGCGCATCACTGGGACGCGACGGCGCATCCGGAGCTCGCGCCCTTCGCGGGGACGATGGCCGAGGAGATGATTCTCGACCGCGGCCTCGTGGTGACGCGGCGCGGACTCCTGCGCCTCGTCGGCGAGCCGCGCGGGCGCTCGTGGGTCAAGCTGGCCGCGACGGCGCCGGCCGGATCCGCCGAGTTGCGCGTGGACACCGATCTGAACGGCGCCTGGCGGCCGGGCGACCGCGTGATCGTCGCCTCGTCGGATTTCGACTCGGGCCAGGCCGAGGAGCGCGCGCTGGCCGAGGTGGACGGCACGCGCCTGGTTCTGGCAGGCCCGCCGCTGGCCGCGGATCACTGGGGCCGCGTGGAGAGCGCTCCGGGCCGCAGCGGCGAGCGCTGGCAGGTGCCGGAGTTCGCCGAGGTGGCGCTGCTCGAGCGCAACGTGGTCGTGCGCGGCGAACTCTGGCCGGACACGCCGCATCATGACAAGTACCGGCCGGGCGAGAGCGCGCTGGATCGCGGACACGTCGCGCTGACCCGCCTCACGGAGGACGACGCGGAGTCGGAGCCCTTCTGCGAGCTGTCCTGGGCCGAATTCTCGGGCCTCGGCATCGAGGGCAAGATGGGGCGCTATCCGCTGCACCTGAACCAGTTGGGCGACGCGCGCGTGGACGGGGAGCGGCCGTTCGCGCGCGACTGCCTGTTCCGCGACGGCGTCCACCGCTTCCTCTCGATTCACGACACGACGAACGTCGAGCTGGCGCGCAACGTCGGCTGCCGCACGCTCGGGCACGGATTCTTCCTCGAAGGCAGCGCCACGCGCGACGTCGCCCTGCGCGACAACCTCGGCCTCGGCGTCGAGGCGCCCGCGCACAACGTGGATCTGGAGGACGAGCCGCCGCTGGACCTGTGGAGCACCGATTCGCTCGAACCCTCGGTGTTCTGGGCGGAGCATCCGGACAACGACGTGATCGGCAATCACGCCGCCGGCGCGCGCGGCCACGGCTTCTACTGGTCCCTGGTGCTCGACGAGGGCGAGGCCTTCACGCACCGCGGCGCCGGCGCGGCGGATCCTTCGGCCTTCCTGCGCAACTCCGCGCACTCCTGCGGCGGATCCGGCTTCTATCAGAACGTGCGGCCCGACTGGGCCTACGACCCGCGCGATCCCGAGCAGCTGCCGACCCTGCTCGACTTCACCGCGTGGAAGTGCCGGCGCTACGGCGTGTGGCTGCGCTCGCACGGCGATGCGGAGGCCGCGCGCCTGCGCCTGGCCGACTGCCTCGGCGGCGTCTATCCGGCCACCGACGGGTTCACCGACGCCGGCGACGATTTCATCGGCCGCATGGTGCTGAAGGACGTGCTCGTGCTCGGCGAAACCGGCAATCGCGGCGTGCCGATCGGCGCGCACGAGCTGCGCGCGGGCCGCAGCCTGCCGCAGGAGCGCACCCACCAGCCGGACCAGCCCGACGGCTCGCCGCACGATCAGCCCTGGGACGTGCTGTGCGGCATCCAGTGCTACGACGGGCTGCTGGAACTGGAGGACGTGCGCTTCGCCTCCTTCGAGGACCGGCTCGATCTGCCCGATCCGGAGCGGCCCTGGGAAACCCACCCGCGCTTCGCCGCCGGCATCACGCAGGTGGGCTACGACTCGCGCTACGGCGCGGATCCGCGCAACCGCACGCGCCGCGTCGAGTGGAGCGATCCGATGGCGCATCCGCTCTACTTCCGCGATCCGGCGGTCGGCGCGAGCATGATCCGCAACACCCTGGTCACCGACGAGGACGGCACGCTGGGCTTCCAGGCGCGGGCTTATCACGCCTACCGCGATCCGGCCATGGTGGCGAACACTCTGCTGGGGGATCTGCCGCCTGCGAATCCTCACAATTTTGTGGTCGTGCCGACCGCGCTGGCCGACTACGCCCAGCTGGCGATCGTCTCCGACCGCGAGGATCCGGACGTGCCGGAGCTGCTGATGCTCGGCGTCAACGACCACCGCGGCCATCCGCAGGTGCAGGCTCTGGGCAGCATCATCGGCGCCGACCGGCGCTGGATCTGCAACGTGGCGCTGGGCATCCGCTTCGACCCGGGGCGTCCGCAGGATCCGCGCCATCACAACGGAATCCATCGCGCGCTCTTTCCGGAGGGTACGCCGGCGCAGGACTGGCCGCGCTCCTGGACGGTGAAGCTGCAGTTCGCCGAGGCGGAGGGGCTGGTCCTGATTCTCGGCCTGCCCCTCGCGAACCGCCCGAGCTTCGTCGGCTTCAACCACGACGGCGACGCGGAGCGCTTCCTGCCCGCGCCCGAGGTGCAGGATCAGGACGGCGATCGCGACCGCGACGAATACGACCTGCTGCAGGCCGGTCCCGGCGCCGCGCAGGCCTGGGCCTGGTCGGGGGACATGATCTTCATCCGGACCACCACGCGCCTGCAGAATCCGCGGCGCCACGACGTGCTGCGCGAGGGCACGCGCAACGTGCTGCGGATCGAGTCGTGAGACGCGGCGGCGCCGCCCGCGCTCAGGCGGCGGCCGCCGGCAGCGGCGTCAGGCCGAAGCGGACGCGCACGATCCAGCGGCCGAGGTAGACCAGCGGCGTCAGAGCCAGCGCCAGGAAAAATTTGAGCAGGTAGCCGGTGGCGCCGACGGCGAGGATCTGCGGCAGCGTCCAGGTCTGACCGTCCTCGGGGCGCACCGTCCCCCAGAAGAGCACCGACGTCACGACGAAGGAATCGAGGGCCTGCGAGACGACGGTGGAGCCGGTGGCGCGCAGCCACACCAGGCGGCCGGCGGTGGCGCGCTTGAGGCGGCCGAAAACCCAGATGTCGCACATCTGGCCGAGCAGGAAGGCGGCGAGGGAGGCCAGCAGCAGGCGGTTCGACTGGCCGAAGACCGCGTCGAAGGCCGGCTGCGAGATCGGCGAATTCGCGTCCACAGGAATGATGCGCGCCAGGTAGACGATGCCGGAGGCGAGGAGGCTCATGCCCGCGGCCAGCCAGGTCATGCGGCGCGTTTCCTTCTCGCCGTAGTATTCGTTCACCAGGTCGGTCAGCAGGAAGACCACCGGGAAGGAAATCATGCCGACCGAGTGATGCACGAACTGGAACCCGTTCGGCAGCGTGAAGAGCGGCAGATAGAAGAACTTCGAGCCCGTGAGATTGGCGATCAGCAGGCAGGTGATGAAGCCGCCCGTCAGCCAGAACAGCAGGCGGCCGCGGACGTCGAGGACGGCGGGCGGGCTGGCGGTCACCGGCCGGATCCTAGCCGGGCGGGGTTAGAATCGCCGCCGATGGAAGCCCGCACCGCGCAGCCCTCGAAGGCCGATTTCCTGACCGGCGTCCGCGCCGAGCTCGACGAGATCCGCGCCGCGGGTCTGTGGAAGGAGGAGCGCGTGATCGAGTCGCCGCAGGAGGCGGTGATCCGCGTCGGCGGCAAGGAGGTGCTGAACTTCTGCGCCAACAACTACCTGGGACTGTCGGACGATCCGGCGGTGGTGGAGGCGGCGCGGAAGGCTCTGGACGCGCGCGGCTTCGGCCTGTCCTCGGTGCGATTCATTTGCGGGACGCAGGACATCCACAAGGAGCTGGAGCGCAAGGTCGCGGCCTTCCTGGGCATGGAGGACGCGATTCTCTACACCTCCTGCTTCGACGCCAACGGCGGCCTGTTCGAGACCCTGCTGGGCGAGCAGGACGCGGTCGTCAGCGACGCGCTGAACCACGCGTCCATCATCGACGGCGTGCGCCTCTGCAAGGCGCAGCGCTTCCGCTACGCCAACGGCGACATGGCGGAGCTGCGCAAGTGCCTCACGGATGCGCGGGGGGGGGGCGGAGGCGGCGCCGGCGCGCGGCGCGTGCTGATCACCACCGACGGCGTCTTCAGCATGGACGGCTACGTCGCCAAGCTGAAGGAAATCTGCGATCTCGCCGACGAGTTCGGCGCGCTGGTGCACGTGGACGACAGCCACGCCACCGGCTTCATGGGCAAGACCGGGCGCGGCACTCCGGAGCACTGCGGCGTGATGGGGCGGGTGGACGTCGTCACCACCACGCTCGGCAAGGCGCTGGGCGGCGCCTGCGGCGGCGCCACCGCGGCCAAGAAGGAGATCGTGGATCTGCTGCGGAACCGCAGCCGGCCCTACCTTTTCTCTAACTCGGTGCCGCCGCCGATCGTGGCCGCCGGCATCGCCGTGTTCGACCGCCTCTCCGGCACCACCGAACTGCGCGACCGCCTCGAGCGCAACACGAAGTGGTTCCGCGAGGCCATGACCAAGTCGGGCTTCGCCATCAAGCCCGGCGTCGCGCCCATCGTGCCGATCATGGTCGGCGAGGCCAAGCTGGCCGTGGACCTCGCGCGCGCGATGCTCGCCGAGGGCATCTACGTGATCGGCTTCTCCTTCCCGGTGGTGCCGAAGGGCCAGGCGCGCATCCGCGTGCAGCTGTCCGCCGCGCACACGCCAGAGATGCTCGAGCGCGCGCACGCCGCCTTCGTCAAGGTCGGCCGCGCCCTGAGCGTGATTCCTGCCTGAAGGACTGGCACCGGCCAGGGAAAGTGCGATCCAGATGCCGGCTCACAGGTACGACACCTTTTGGCCCCGGCTGTTGGCCGGCATCGTGGACGCTCTGATTTTATTGCCGCTCTTTTATCTCGACTCGATGATCTACGAATGGTTTCCGGTTCGAGCGGTGATCGTGCCTTGGTTCGTGTGCACTTCTTTCGCCTACCTGGCCTACAGCATTTATCTGCACGGCCGATATGGCATGACCTTGGGCAAGCGCTTGTTTCGGATCGCGGTGGTGGACCTTTCCGAGCGTCCGTTGTCCATGGGCCAAGCCGTCCGTCGTGACTCCGTGCCACTCGTTCTCACGGCCCTGGGGGTGGTTCTCGAGCTCCCGTATCTGCTGGGATGGTGGAGCGAGGCTCCCGGATTCTTGGAGTATTCCTACTACCTGCTGGAATACGCGGGGTGGTCGTGGTTCGTCGCGGAATTGATCACCATGCTGCTCAACGACAAGCGGCGCGCGCTGCACGACTTCATCGCCCGCTCGGTGGTGGTCCGACCGCGGCAAGGAGTCATTCTCCATTGACCGGATCAATCCCGCCGTCCTGATGAGTGCCTCGTCCGAGGGTAAGAGCACGGGCTTTCACAACGTCTACGACGACGCCGCGCGCGCTGGCGCTTACGCACAACTGGAGTATCCGGGCACGTACTGGCTGGCCTTTCGCGATCTGCCGGGTCTGATCCGCCGGCATGCAAGCGGCCAGCTCGCTCTGGACTTCGGCTGCGGCGCCGGACGATCGACGCGCTTCCTGAAGCAACTGGGATTCGAGACGATCGGGGTGGACGTGTCGGCGCCGATGCTTGAGCAAGCGCGAGTCAGGGACCCGCAAGGGGATTACCGGCTCGTGCCAGACGGCGATCTCTCGAGTCTGTCGCCGGCCTCCTTCGATCTCATCCTGTCCGCATTCACCTTTGACAACGTCCCGACGCTGGAGCACAAGACCATCCTGCTTTCCGCGCTGGCCCGCCTGCTGCGCCCGGACGGCCGGCTTGTCAACCTCGTCTCCGCGCCGGAGATCTACCTCCACGAGTGGGCCTCCTTCTCCACGAAGGATTACCCGGAGAACCGCGCGGCGCGCAGCGGGGACGCGGTGCGGATTGTGATGCTTGACGTCGAGGACCGCCGTCCGGTGGTGGACGAATTGTGCACGCAGGAGGCGTATCAGCAAGCCTACGCGGCGGCGGGGCTGGAGCCCCTCGAGACTCACAGGCCGCTGGGCCGGTCCAGCGAGCCCTTCGCCTGGGTCAGCGAGACGCGCGTCGCACCGTGGGCCATCACAGTCTTGCGCGCGCGCTAGACTCAGAAGGCGATGGATGGACCCTCCGCGACCTCGCGGCGCGCCTTCCTGAAGACCGCGTCGCTCGCCGGACTCGCGCCGCTGCTCGGCGCCTGCGCGGTTGCGCCCCGACCGCGCGCGGATGCGCAGAGTGCCGCGGAGGAGATTGTCAGCCGCGACTATCTACGTCGTGGCCTGCTCTCCATGGCGGTGGTGCCGCCGGAAAGTTCCCTCGACGCTCACGCCGGCGCGGCGGTGATCGCAACCTGGTACTTCTGCCGCGAGAATCCGCTCGACGAGCCGGCCCTGCGCGCGGTGCGCGCGCGGCTTGACGCGTTCACCGCGCTCCAGCCGTCCGTCCTCGCCGCGGACGCGGCCATCACCGGCACCCCGGCCTCGCCGGATCGCATCGCCGAGACCCTCGCAGGCAGCATGCGGACCTGCGCGCGAACGGCCACGATGCCATCTTCGGCGCGATGGCTTTGCAGGCGCTGCGCGACGCGCCGGAGCTGGCGGTCGAGCCGGTGGTGGACGGGATCTGCCGGTTGCTGCGCGGCTTCGCCGCCGGATTCCCGGTGCAGGATCCAGGACCGCTGCGCGATGATCCGCCCGAACCGTACCGCGACGAGCAGGACTTGCTCCTGCGCAGCTTCGCCGCGATGGCGCGCGCGCGCGGCGAGTTCGCGCGCGGCGAGCGGCGCAGCGGCGCGGCGCCGATCCACTGGTACACCCACACTGACGCGGTGCTCACGCTCGCGGAGTGCGACTACGCGGACGTGGCGCGGCTCGGCCACTTCGCGCTGCAGCAGCACGTGCACGGGCTCGCCGCGCCGCCGGCCGTTCCTCCGGAGTCCTCGCCCGCGCCTCCGCCGTGGCTCACGGCCGGCTACTGGGACAGCGCGGAGGCGCGCGAACCGCTTGGCTTCTGGTCGGCGGGGCACGTGTTCAAGTTCCCGTTCAGCCTGTTCCGGCTGACCCGCCGGACACAGGACCCGGAGGTCGCGCGCGCCGCGGTCGCCGACGCCGCGTGGATGCTGCGCGATCCATCCGGATACGCGTCCGCCTGAGCCGCTGAAATCGTGCCGCCTCGGATCCTGGTAGGATTCTGCACCGACACGAATCCCATGGGACACCAAACTCTCACGCCCTACCTCTTCTTCGGCGGCCGCTGCGAGGAAGCCTTCGCCTTTTACGCCACAGCCATCGGCGCCCGCAAGGAATTCCTCATGCGCTACGACGAGAGCCCGGAGCCGATGCCGCCCGGCATGTTGGCGCCGGGATTCGAAAAGAAGGTCATGCACGCGAGCTACCGCGTCGGCGAGCAAGTGCTGATGGCCTCCGACGGCTGCGGCGAGGCCGCGAAGTTCGAGGGCTTTTCGCTGGCGCTGACGCTGCCGACGCCGGCCGCGGTCAAGCGCGCCTTCGACGCGCTGGCCGCCGGCGGCAAAGTCACGATGCCGCTCGAGAAAACGTTCTGGTCGCCCCTGTACGGCATGCTCACCGACCGCTTCGGCGTGAACTGGATGGTGATGGCCGCGATGGAGCCGGTGCCGTCGGCCTGATCACGGGCGTGCCCGCCCTCTGGACTCCGGATCCCGTCCGCGCGCGCGCTTGCGCAATGGCGCGCTTTGCGGACCGCGTGCATCAGCCTCTGCCGCAGGCGGGCGCGGATGGCGAGGCCGCGGCTCTGCAGCACGGCTGGGAGCGCTTGCATCGCTGGTCCGTGGAGCATCGCGCGGAGTTCTGGAGTGAACTCTGGGATTTCCTGGGCATCCGCGGCGAGCGCGGGGCGCGGCCGCTGGTCCACGGCAACGCCATGCCGGGCGCGCAGTGGTTCCCGGACGCGCGGCTGAACTTCGCGGAAAACCTGCTGGCGGGGGCGCCCGCGCCGGACGCGATTGCGCTGATCTTCGTGCGCGAGGACGGCTTGCGCCGGACGATGACGTTCTCCGAGCTGGCGCGCGAGGCGGGCGCGATCCAGGCCGCGCTGAGTGAAGCCGGAGTGAGGGAAGGCGACCGCGTTGCGGCATTCGTTCCCAATTCGCCCGAAGCGGTGGCGGGCATGCTGGCCGCCGCCGGCCTCGGCGCCATCTGGTCCTCCTGTTCGCCGGACTTCGGCGTGGCCGGCGTGCTGGACCGCTTCGGGCAGATCGAGCCGAAAGTTCTGATCGCCTGCGACGGCTACTCGTGGAAGGGCGAGATGTTGGACGTGCGCGAGAAGTTGCGCGGCATTCTCGCGGGCCTGCCGACGGTGCGGACCACCGTCCTGCTGCCCTACGCCGATCCGTCCGCGAGTTATCCCGGCGCCGAACGCTGGCCGGATCTGGTCGCGCGCCACGCCGGCGCGATTCTCGAGACGCAGCCGCTGCCCTTCGCCCATCCGCTCTACGTGATGTACACCTCGGGCACGACCGGCCAGCCGAAGTGCATCGTCCACGGGCACGGCGGCACCCTGCTGCAGCACCGCAAGGAGCACGCGCTGCACCTCGATCTGCAGCCGGGCGAGCGCCTGTCCTACTTCACCACCACCGGCTGGATGATGTGGAACTGGCTGGTCAGCGGCCTCGCGTCGGGCGCGACTTGCGTGCTGCTGGACGGCAATCCTTTCCACCCGGCGCCCGACGCGCTGTGGCAGATCGCGCGGCGTGAGCGCGTCAACCTCTTCGGCGTCAGCGCCAAGTGGGTGGACGCCTGCAAGAAGGCCGGCGCGCTGCCCGGCGAGCAGCCGGCGATGCGCACCCTGATCTCCACCGGCTCGCCGCTCGTGCCCGAATCGTTCGACTGGATCGCGCAACATCTGCCCGGCCGCGCCATCGTCTCGATCAGCGGCGGCACCGATCTCATTTCTTCCTTCGTTCTGGGCAATCCGCTGTTGCCCGTGCATCGCGGCGAGATCCAGGGCCCGGGCCTCGGCCAGAACGTGGAAGTCTGGAACGAGGAAGGAAAACCGGTCATCGGCGAGGCGGGGGAGCAGGTCTGCACCAACCCTTTCCCCTCGATGCCGGTCGGCTTCTGGAACGATCCGGACGGAGCCAAGTACCGCGCCGCCTACTTCGAACACTGGCCCGGCGTCTGGCGCCACGGCGACTGGGCGACGCACACGGAGCACGGCGGCTTCATCGTGCACGGCCGCAGCGACGCGACTCTCAACCCCGGCGGCGTGCGCATCGGCACCGCAGAGATCTATCGCCAGGTCGAGCAGATTCCCGAGGTGGAGGAGTCCCTCGTGATCGGCCAGAAGACCGGCGACGGCGACGAGCGCGTGGTGCTCTTCGTCAAATTGCGCGCCGGCGCCGCGCTCGACGCCGGATTGCAGCAACGCATCCGCGCCCGCCTGCGCGAGTACGCCTCGCCGCGGCACGTGCCGGCGGTGATCGTAGCGGTGACCGACGTCCCGCGCACGCGTTCGGGCAAGATCAGCGAACTGGCGGTGCGGGACGTGGTCCACGGCCGCCAGGTCAAGAATACGGAGGCCCTGGCCAATCCCGAGGCTCTGGCCCAGTATTCCAGGCGGCCGGAATTGAATGCTTGACCTGGGCCCTCTTTCCTGTTCTGCTGGAGGAAAGGAGGAGAAACGCATGACCGCCTTGAGTTCTCTCGTCAACCGCCAGCGCCGCACCGTTTCCATCAGCCCGCAAGCCACGGTGCGCGACGCGGCCAAGGCCATGGCCGAAGCCAACGTCGGATGCGCCGCCATCATGCAGGGCCGCAGGCTGGTCGGCATGTTCACCGAGCGCGACATCCTGAAGCGCGTGCTCCTGCGCAACCTGGACGTGGACGCAGTGGCCGTGCACGACGTGATGACCACCGCGCTGATCTGCGCGCAAGGCGAGCAGTCGGCCCGCGACGCGCGGCTGCTGATGCAGCGCCACCACATCCGCCACCTGCCGGTGCTCGACGCGCAGGGCCTGCTGCTGGGCGTGCTCTCGATCCGCGACCTCATCCAGGACGAGGTGCAGGAAGTGCGCGATTATCTGGCGCTGGCCGAAGGCTGAGGCGCGCGCCGGCGCGCCGGCCGGACCGTGAACAGGAATTCGCGGTTCTCCAGGTGGCCGACGGTGCCGACGCGCTCGCCGCGCGGATTGTGCACGCCGATGCGCGCGCCGACGTAGCGCCGGAACGGAATCGCTTCCACGCGCACTTCGCCGTGGCGCGCCAGCAGGGCCTCGACCGCCTCGCGCGTGATGAAGCCTTCGTCGTTGAAGGAGAGCACGATCGCCACGCCGTCGAGGGCCTCCAGCACCGCGCCCAGCGCGGCGTGCGTGGCGCGCCGGCTGTTGAAGGGGCTGCGGCGGGTGCGCACGTCCACGCGCTTGCAGGCCACGCCGAAGACCTCCGGCTCGTCGCCCAGCGCCAGCGTCTCCCACACGTGGTAATTGCCGAGATAGGAGTGCTGGTTGTAGGGCGGATCCAGGTAGGCCACGTCGCCGGCGAAGAGGCGCGCCGCCTCGAGCGCGTCGAGTCGCCAAGCCTCGGCGCCGCCGCCGCGCGCGCGCGGCAGCAGGTCGGGAGTCTCGAGGCGGAAGTCGCGCTCGCTGCGCGGGGCCCACTCCTTGAGATAGGCCATCTGCACGCCGGTCGTCGAATCCACGCGGTCGGCGGCGGTGAGGAGCGCGGACAGCGCGACGCTGGCCAGCTCCGGATCCAGCGGCAGGGCGGCGAGATGGCGGCGCGCCGCTTCGATGCGCGCGGCGTTGACGGGCTGGAAGTAGCGCGCGCTGCGGCCGTAGGTCTCCGTGAACCAGCCTCCGGCGGGGGAGCCGGCCGCCGCCGCATCGTTCAATTCGGCGATCAGCGCCGCCGCCGGATCCTGCCAGCGCTCGCGGTCGGCGACGACCAGTCCGTGCGCCAGGCGCCAGGCGTACTCGTTGTGATCGTTGGCGATCACCGCGAAGCCGGCCTCCTTGAGCGCGCGGGCCACGCGCGCGGTGCCGCTGAAGAGGTCGAGCACCGGGCCGCGCGGCTCGAGGGCGCTGACGGCCTCGACGATGCGCGGCAGCAGCAGGCGCTTCGATCCGAGGTACTTGATCACGGCTCGTCGTGGCCGGCGGCCGATTGATGCCGCCAGCGCAGTTTGCGCAGCACGTCCGGGTGCAGCAGCACGAGCACCGTCACGAATTCGAGGCGTCCCAGCCACATGCCCAGAGTGCAGGCCAGCGTGCCGGCCTCGTTCAGAAAGGAATAGTTAAGCATCGGCCCGGCGGCGCCGAATCCCGGTCCGGCGTTGTTGATGCAGGACACCGACGCGCTGAAGGCGCTCACCATGTCGGTGCCGAGCACCGTGAGCACCGTGCCCAGCACGAGGTAGCTGAAGCAGAAGACCGCCACGACGGCGACGATCGCGCGCAGCGCCTCCTCCGGCACGGGCCGGCTGCGGTGGCGGATGGGCAGCACGCCGCGCGGGTGCAGCACGCGGATCAGCTCGCGGTGCATGAACTTGAAGGTCAAGATCCAGCGGATCACCTTCGGGCCGCCGCCGGTCGAGCCTGCGCAGGCGCACAGCAGCAGTGCGGCGAGCAGGAAGATGCGCGCGCCGTCGGTCCACGGCGCGACGGCCCAGTCCTGGCTGGCGAAGCCCGCGGAGGACATCAGGGAGGCCACCGAGAAGGCGGTGGTGCGGACGGTGTCCATTCCCGGCAGGCCGTCGGCCAGAATCGCGGCCGCGCCGAGCGAGAGCACCGCGAATCCGGCGAGGTAGAGGCCGAGTTCGCCGTCGCGCAGGAATTCGCGGGGCCGCCGGAAGATGCCGATCCACAGCAGCGGGAAGCTGATGCCCGACACCAGCATGAAGAAGGTGATGATCCACTCCGCGTTCGGGCTCTGGTAGCCGGCGATGGACAGCGGATGCGGCGAGAATCCGCCGGTCGAGATCGTGGCCATCGAGTTGCACACCACGTCGAAGAGCGGCATCGCGGTGAAGCCGACCAGCGCCAGGATCTCGGCCAGCGTCAGCACCAGATACAGCCAGAGGATCCGCCAGGCTGTGCTGCGCAGGCGCGGACTGATGACGTCGGCGGTGGCGGTGGAGGACTCGGCGAAGAAGATCTGCCGCCCGGCGACGCCCATCTGCGGCAGGATCACGATGAACAGCGCGATCACGCCGAATCCGCCGATCCAGTGCAGGAGCGCGCGCCACAGGAAGGCCGACCGGTCCCACGCCGCAAAGTCGGTCAGCACCGAAGCGCCGGTGGTGGTGATGCCGGAAACCGATTCGAAGAGCCCGTCGAAGTAGTCGAGGCCGCCCCACCAGAAGGGAATGGCAGCGAAGTGGCCGACCACGATCCAGGAGCCGGCCACGATCGCCAGCGCTTCGCCGCGCAGCAGGCTGGGCGCTTTGTGAAACCAGCGCGCGGCGAGGAGGCCGAAGCCGAAGGTCAGCGCGCCGCCGGCGGCGTAGGGGAGCAGTGCGGCCCAGGGCGCGCCGTGCCGCGCCGCGTCCCAGGCGGCCAGCGCCAGCGGCGGCGCGAAGGCGAGGGAGAAGACCTGGAGCAGCCGGCCGAGAACCCCCGCGACCAGACTCAGTCGCACGCTAACGCTCCGCCTGCAGCGGCCGGCTGAAGAAGCGGCGCGTCTCGTCCAGGCTGTCGGCGCGGCAGAACACCAGCAGCTGGTCGCCGGGCTGGATCATGTCCGCGCCGTGCGGAATCAGGACGCCCTCGTCGCGCAGCACCGCGCCGACGATGGCGAAGACCGGAGCGCGCAGGCGGGAAAGGGGCGCGGGCGTGAAGTCCTTCGGCACGTCCAGGCGCACCAGGCGGATCTCGCCGTGCTCGAACTCGGCGAGCACGTCGCGGTCAGTGCGGTTGGCGCGGCGCACCACGGTGGACACGGCCGCGCCCAGCGCGCTGCGCACCACGTCCACGCCGACGGCCTCGAAGAGGCGCTCGTTCGCCGGCTTGTCCGCGCGCGTGATGATCCGCGGCACGCCCTGCTGCTTGGCCAGCAGCGAGACGAGCAAATTCTTCTCGTCGTTGCTGGTGACGGCGATCAACACGGCGTCGTCGCCGATGCGCTCCTCGCGCAGGAGCTCGATGTCCGTGCCGTCGCCGTGCAGCACCAGCGACTTCAATTGCGGCGCGATCTCGCCGGCCCGGTCGGCGTCGGACTCGATCACCTTGACGGCCCATCCGGCCTCCTCCAGGCCCTGGGTCACGGCCAGCCCCACCACGCCGCCTCCCACGACGGTCGCGCGCCGCAGGTCGCGGCCGCCGCCGCGCGGCTCGAGATACTTGGTCAGAAGCAGGTTCATGCCCGTGAGATTGCCCATGGCCGTGACCTTGTCCCCGGGCTGGAAGCGCGTCTCGCCGCTCGGGATGAACGTCTCGTGGTCGCGCTGTCCCATCACCAGCACCACGCCCTTCGGCACGCCGACTTCCTTGAGCGTGCCGCTCGCGATGTGCGCGCCCGCCTCGATGCGCTTCTTCACCAGGCGCACGCGCCCGCCCTCGAAAGCCTCGGCGTCCAGCGCACCCGGCACCATCACGATCTTGAGGATTTCCTTGGCCAGGCGCGAAGCCGGCAGGATCACCGAGTCGATGCCCAGCGAGCGCGCCAGCGACACCGCGTCCGACTCGTTCGACTGCGCCGTGTGGCTGCGCAGGAAGCAGGTGACCTGGGCGGTGCCCAGGCGCTTGGCCTCGACGCATGCCACCAGATTGCGCTCGTCCACGGAGGTGCAGGCGACGAAGAGGTCCGCGGTGCCCGCGCCGGCCTCGATCAGCGTCTCGCCGGACGTGGCGGATCCGCGCACGATCTGCACGTCCAGGCGCTCGATGGCCGGGTCGCGCGCCTCGTCCGGCAGCACCAGCACCACCGAATGATCGGCCATCAGGGCTTCCGCCAGGCGGAACGCCACGTGATCCTCACCGCCGATGCAGACCCGCATCAGCCCGGCATGATAGCGGGGGCGGAGCGCCGCTAGCCGTTGCGGCGGTTGCCGGCTTCCAGCTTCTTCAGGTTGTTGGTCGCGTCCCGCAGGGCGATGGAGATGCGATCGCGGTCGTCGCCGGTCAGGCCTCCGCCGTCCAGCATGGCCTGCGCCCGCGCGATCGCCCGGCGGTAGAGATCCAGCGCCAGCTCGTCCTCGTCCTTGAGATAGTAGTGGTGGATCACCGCGTAATCATTCATCACTTGCGGATCGTCCGGCAGCAGCTCGTAGGCCTTGGCGTAGGCCTCGCGCGCCTTCTCGGCGTTGCCGGCGTCGCGGTGGAAGAAGGCGAAGTTCTGCCAGGCGAAGCCGTCTTCGGGAGTCAGCTGCACGACGAACGACATGATCGCGGCGGCCTGCCCGGCCTGGCCGAAACCGTAGGCGCGCCCCGCCAGCCACGTCATACGCTGCGCCATGTCCGCGCCGCCGTCGGCGCCTTGGCGCAGCGAAGTCGCGTAGACCGATCCGCGCGCCTCCAGATAGGCGGCCCAGAAACGCGCCGCCGCGGCGTAGGCGTCGTCGGCGTCCGCGGTCTTCTCCTGCGCCACCAGCTCGGCGCCGCGCTTCATCGCGCCGTCGCCGAGATAGAAATTGGCGTCCACGAAGCCGGGATTCGCCTCCAGCACCTTCATGAGGTCGTCGCGCAGGCCGGGCCAGTCCACCGGCACGCTGGCCCAGGAAGCGAGGCCGCGGAACCACAGCGCGTCGAGATTCTTCGGATCCTTCTCCAGGATCACCGTGAGCGGCGCGCGCGCGTCGCCCTGCAGCCAGGCGTAGGTCAGGCCCAGGTCGAGGCCCGCGGGATCGCGGCGCGCGGCCTCCACGTACAGCCCGACCGCCTCCTGGCGCATCGCCGCGTCCGTGGCGCCGGCCGCGGCCCACACCGTGATCTTCAGTTCGCCCAGGCGCACGCAGGGAGCGGCGTTCTTCGGCGCCTTCTCCATCGCCTGGCGGAAAGCCTTCTCGGCCGCCGCGTAGGCTTTGGCCGCGTCTTCCTCGCCGCCGACTTCGGCGGCCTTGCGGGCCTCCGCCATCAGCACGCGTCCGCGCTGCAGCAGGAGGCGCGCCGAGTCCTTGTGCTGGGCCAGTCCTTCGTCCGCAGCGGCCAGCGACGCGCCCAGATCGTTGGCGTTGAGCAGCGCTTCCGACCAGTGCTCGAAGCTTTCGTCGGTCGCGCCCGGGAGTTTCACGGCGCCGGCGAAGAAGTCGGCGACCTCGAACCACGCGTCCACCGCCGCGAGGCCCGCGACCTCCGGATCGCCGGCCTGGATGCGAGCCTCGGTCCAGCGCATCAGGTACGTGCCGAAGCGCGTGCGCACCGCGCCGTCCTTGTGCGTGTCGGCGCCGGCGCCGCGCAGGCCGGCGACCGCCGCCTCGTGCTTGCCGGCCTTGGCGTAGTTGTCAGCCTGGACGAAGGCCTTGTCGAGGGCGGGATCCTGCGGCGCCAGCAAGGCGCCGAGGCTGAGGAGTGCGGTGGCGAGGTGCGGAATCACGTTCAGGGCTGGCGCTGGGCTTCGGCGAGGCGGGCGCGCAGGAGGGCGACCCCCTGGCGGCGTTCGTGGGGAAAGTGCTTCACGCTTTCGGAGAGGAATTCCTCGACCATCTCGGTCCGGTGGCGCCGCACCAGCTGCAGATAGGCGAGGTTCTCCCAGGCGTCGCCGACGGCTTCGTCCACGTAGCGATGTTCCGCTTCGGGAACATCGGCGGGGAGTTCAGCCAGTTGGCGGGTGCCAATCTGGATGGACCTGTGCAACTCCCGTTCCGCGAGGTCCCAGTGCTCGTCCAGATAGTAGACGGCGATCAGGGCGCGGTCATTGACGATGCGCGCGTCTTCCGGCGCGTGCTCGACGGCGCGGGAATAGGCCCCCCAGGACTCCTCGAAGAGCAGGGCGGCGCCGGCGGCGTCCCCGGCTTCGGCGGCGGCCACGCCCAGGTCGCGGCAGGCCAGGCCCAGATTGTTGAGCCAGTCGGCTTCGGCGCTGGCGGCGCGGCAGATGCCGCCCAGGAACGCGCGCGCTCCGGTCAGGTCGTTGTCGCGGAAGAAATCGGCCGCCACGGCTTCGATGGCCAGGCGCAGGGTGTCGGGCTCGGCGGCCGCCTCGAGGCGCCCCGGAGCCGCCGTCAGGATTTCCACGAGCAGCACGCCGGCTTCCGGGCTCCGGCCTTCGTCGCGCAGCGTCCAGGCCTGCTGCACCCGCAGCAGATGCAGCCAGTCCTGGCACGAGCCGGCGAAGTCGGCGCGCGCGCTCTGCGCCTGCAGGAAGCACTCCTCCGAGCGCTGGTAGGACTCCATCGCCTTCTGCGTGTCGAGCGCCGCGCGCGCTTCGCGGCCCTGGAAGAAGAGCGCCTCGCCCAGATACCACAACAGCAGCGCGTCGTCCGGGCGCTGGCGCCGCGCCTCCTCGAGCGCCGCGACGTGCAGATTACGCTGCGGGCCGCTGAATCCGCGCAGCCGCTCGTAGAGGACTTCGACCGGCGGCGAGGCGAGCAGTCCGAGGCGCGCGGCGGCGGCGGCGGGCTCCCACTGCTGCTGCCACGCGCGCAGATCGAAGAGGGGCAGGCTGGCCGTCTGCGAGCCGCGCGCCAGGCTGGCCTGCAGGGCCTGATCGGCGACGTCGGCCGCCGCGGGCGCGGGCTCGCCGGCCTGCAGCGCCTGCACCGTCTTCTGCAATCCGCAGCGGCCGATCTCTTCCAGTTGATCGGCATCGGCCGCGCGGCGATCCAGCTCGGCCCAGGCCTGCGCCGCGGTGGCCCACGCCGCTTCCGTGTCCCCGCCCAGGCGCTGCGCCTTGGCCAGCAGGATCCGCGCGGAAGCACGGCCGGGCTCGAGGGCCAGGGCCTGCTCGGCGGCGGCCGCGGCGTCGGCCGGCAACTGCGAAATCGAGCGCCCGGCGGCCATCTCGCGCTCGATCAGCAGGATGGTGCTCTCGGCGTAGAGCTCCCAGAAGGCGGCGCTCTGGGCGAGGCGCACCGTGCTCCGGTCCATCTGCACCAGAGCGGCCTCGAGGTCGGCGTCGCGCAGGCGCAGAAGCTCCGTGAAGTCCTCTTCCGGGGCGGCCGGCGCGGCGGCGGGGGGGCCCGGCTGCGGTCCGGCCTGGCCCCCCGGCCCCTGGCAGCCTAGACACAGGAACGCCGCCGCGCCGAGGTAACGCGCGATCTCCGGAAAAACGCAGCGGAAACCGGCCACCATCTTCGTCATTATAGGAGCCAAGGCATGCACCACTCTCGTCCCCGTCCCGCGCGGCGCGCTCCGCGCTCCTGGCGCCGCTGCGCCTGGATCGGCCTGTGCCTGCTTCCGGTGGCCTGCTGGAGCACCGGCAACCCGGGCACGATCTTCGACCCGGCGAACCCCGGCGGCGGCGATCCGGGAGAGGAGCCCACTCCGCCCAAGGAGCCGGGTCCGCGCGTCGCGCCGGTGGACGGCGGCCTGAGCCTGCCGGGGCGCCCCGTGCTGCAGGCCATGGCGCCCGCCTCCGGCACGACCGGCGTGGACATCCAGGCGCCGATCGCCCTGTGGTTCAGCGAGAGCGTGCAATCCGCCACCGCCAGCCTGCAGAACCTGCAGGTCCGGCCGGCGGGATTCAGCAGCGTCGCCGGCGCCCAAGTGCCCGCCACGTTCACCTGGCTGGCGGGGCAGCGCGGTGTGCTCCTGCAGCCCACCGTGCCGCTGACGCCCAACACGCGGTACGAAGTGGCGGCGAACGACGAGATCCTGGACTTGGACGGCAACCGCCTGGTCGTCGCCGCCACCGGCGTGCTCGGCACGTTCCAGACTTCCGCGCAGGCGGCGGGCCTCGCGCCGCGCGTGCTCGGATCGTTCCCGCCGCGCAATTCCGTCAACCAGCCGAGCGACTACCCGGTGCTGCTGGTGTTCAGCAAGCCGATGGACTTCACCGGCCTCTCCAGCGCCGTGGATCTGCGCAATCTGGACACCAGTTCCGACGCCGACTTCGACGTCACCGTGCCGCCCGAGTCGCGCCTCGCCGGCAACCGCGCGTTCCTGTTCCAGCACCTCGACGACGAGTCCGACCTCGACGCGCAGCTGCGCGTGCACGTGGACGTCACGCTGACGGACGCGGACTTCTTCCCGCACCCGCTCGCCGCTCCCTACACCGCGGTGTGGAGCACGCTGCCCTTCTCGCGCCCGGCCGCCGTGGTGCCGGTGGACGAGGATCCGCTGGATCCCTTCCTCACCGCCATCTCCGGCATGAACTTCGAGGACTTCCAGGTGGACGTCTTCATGGGCGTCAGCTCCTTCGCCGGCGATTCCGTGATCCTGATGGCCCACGAAGCCACCGACGAAGTGTTCGTGCAAAACACGCGCCAGGCCGGCTCCGGCAGCCCGCGCTTCCACATGAACCTCGGCAGCGCGTCCAACACCGGGCCGATCTTCGGCTCCAGCTCCGACGTGGTGCTGGCCTCCTTCGTCGTGCGCGGCAGCCTGCGCAGCACCTTCCAGGTCGCGCGCGACGCGGAAGGCGAGCCGGCGCAGGTCGTCGTGGATTCCATCGCGCCCTCGCTGCTGTCCTTCGGCCCGCCGGGCGGCCTCTTCGGCAGCCAGTTCGTGGCCGATGTGCCGGAGCTGCGGCCCTACGGCCGCGCCACCGAGCCCGTGGCCCGCGTGCGCGTGCGCTATCCCGCGCTCGGCCCCGCGCTCGAGCGCGACGCCTTCGCGCCGCCTTCGAACGGCTTCTTCATCGGCCCGGCCTTCGACACCGGCCTGGTCGGCGGCGGGCCCTTCCCGTTCGACGTGCTGCTGACGGACGCCTACGGCAACGTCTCCTCGGTGGCGCTGCCGGCCAGCGCGGCGTTCCGCGGCTTCGTCGGGCCGGTGCCGCTCGGCGGCGGCGACTTCCGCGTGTCCGCGCACGACCAGGCCTCGCTGTTCCCGGTCACGAACGCGCAGGTCTTCGTCGAGAACCTGGGCGGCGGCGCCGAGGATTCCGGCCTCACGGGATCGGACGGCTCGATCACCTTCGGCGGCCGCGCCGGCCCGCAGACCGTCACGATCATCGCCGACGCGCGCCAGTCGGTGACCCTCTTCGGCGTGGCCAGCACCGAGGTCTCGGTGCCGCTGCCGCCGGCCGAGGACACGGTGGCCTCGATCGCGCCCGGCATCAACGGCGCGACCACCGGCGTCACCACCATCTCCGGCAACCTGCTGGCGCAGGAGGACGGCCTCGACGATCCGGACCTGATCCAGACGATGAACCTCGAGGTGCTCTTCGGCGACAGCCCGATGGCGCGGCTGCAGCGCCTCGGCTGGTACGCGGCCTTCCACGAGGTGCAGCCCTATCCGGCATCCGGCACCTATTTCCGCTTCTTCGGCCAGGATCCCGCGATCCTGCTCGAGCCCTCGACCGGCGGCTCGGTGGTCAGCCCGATCGTGACTCTCGTGGAGAGCACCAACGAATTGCTGAGCGCCACGGATTATCAGTATCCGCTCAGCGTCGCCCTGGGATCCGGCTTCGATCTGCCGGTGGACGAGGCCAGCGCGCTGGCCCTCGCGCGCATCCCGGGCATCGACGGCCTGGCGGCGGTGGGCATCGGCGCGGTGGCCGGCGCCAGCGCCGACGCCGAAGTGGAAATCGAACTCCACGGCGCGGCCGTGACCGAAGGCGCCCCGGCGGGGGAGGTGATCCTCCAGGTCGGCGCGTTCGACGACGACGGCGACTTCGCGCTGGCGCGCAGCACCGCGACGCTCATGGCGGCGCCGGGAATCGTCGCGCTGGTCCTGCCCGGCATTCCGGAAGCGACCGCGGCCTGGACCGGCGGCACCTATCCCTTCACGCGCAGCTTCAGCGCCACGCTGACTCCGGGCAACGGCTACTACCGCATGATCGTCCGCGACGACGCGGTGCCGCCGCGCGCGTGGCAGTTCTGGATTCCGGCCTCGGCCGGCGCCGGCGGCTCGATCACGCTGCCGACGCTCAAGGAAAGCCCCTCGGCGGCGATCGGCGATCCGCCGCTGACGACCGCCCCAGGATCGAATTGGCGGGCCTTCTTCGAGGCCTACGACATGGCGCCGGCCTTCACCGAACTGGGCTTCTTCTTCAGCGCCCTGCGCCGCGACTGCGACGGCTTCGCGCGCGCCGCCCTCGGGCCGCCGCTGGCCTTCTAGGCCCGGATCGGCGCAGACCGGCTGCGGGCCCGACCGGCTCCGCCGGTTGGACGGGGGGCGGGCGCTGCGCTATCCTCTCCCGTCCCTTTCCTGGAATCTCCTGTTCTCGGAATCGGGATCAAGGGCTCCCTTCGGAGCCCCACTCGACCCGGCCGGCGGCATCTGCCTCTGGCCATCAGGAAACCCATGCCCGTAAGAATCGAACGCAAAGCGGAAATCATCCGCGACTTCGCCCGCGGGGCGAACGACTCAGGCTCTGCCGAGGTGCAGGTTGCGTTGCTCACCGAAAGCGTGAACAACCTCACCGAGCACCTGGCCCGCCATCCCAAAGACAACACCACCCGCCGGGGCCTGCTCAGCCAGGTCTCGCGCCGCGCTCGCCTGCTCAAGTACCTGAAAAGGACTGACGCGGCGAAATACCACGCGATCGTCGATCGCCTGGGACTGCGTGGCTGATCCGGCGCAACACGGGCACTGCCGCAAGGCGGTGCCCGCAGCGCTTGCAGCGGATTCGGTGAAGGCACGCGCCGCGGACGAAGTCCAGGCGGGCGCGGTCGGTCGGGAGGCGCGGCGCCAACACGGCGGCGGACGTCAGCGGCACAACCACAACTAGCGGAACAGGAAAAGAAATGACCATCTCGAAAAACCCCAACGTGCGCTCCGTCTCCAAGGAGATCGGCGGCCGCACACTCACGATCGAAACCGGATGGATCGCCAAGCAGGCTGCGGCCGCGGTGATCGTCTCCTACGGAGAAACCGTCGTTCTGTCCGCCGTCACCGACGGCGGCCCGAAGACTTTGCCGTTCTTCCCGCTCACGGTCGAATACCGCGAGAAAACCTACGCCGCCGGCAAGATTCCGGGCGGCTTCTTCAAGCGCGAAGGCCGCCTCGACACCAAGGAAGTCCTGGCCTGCCGCCTCACCGACCGCTCGATCCGCCCGATGTTCGCCGAGGGTTTCCGCAACGAAATCCAGGTCAACAACACGGTGATGTCCTACGACCAGGAGAACGAGCCGGAAGTGCTGTCCATGATCGCCTCGATGGCGGCCCTGGCGCTCTCGCCGATTCCCTGCCAGGGCACGATGGCCGCGGTGCGATTGGGCTGGATTGACGGCAACATCATCGTCAACCCGACCTGGTCCATCCTCGAGAACGACGCCAACCGCCTCGACCTGATCATGTCGGCCACCGCCAACGCCATCACCATGGTGGAAGCCGGCGGCCGCGAGCTGCCGGACTCCGAAGTGGTGAAGGTGCTCGCCGCCGGCCACGAGGTCTGCCGCGAGATCGTCGCCATGGTGGACCAGCTGGTGAAGCAGTGCGGCCAGGCCAAGGTCGTGCCGGTGCTCGCCGAGAAGGACGACGCCACTCCCGCCGCCCTGCGCGCCAAGTACGGCGACGCGGGCGTGCGGAAGATCCTGCTGACGCAGGGCAAGCACGAGCGCTACGCCGCCATCGCCGAGTTCACGAAGAAGTGCGTGGCCGAGAACGCGCCCGCCGGAACCGACGAGGCCTCCCTCAAGGAGCAGGCCAAGGTCAAGGCCGGCGCCGAGGCGCTGCTCAACGACGTCGAGCGCATCATGACGCTGGAAGGCCAGCGCGTGGACGGCCGCGACACCAAGACCATCCGTCCGATCACCATCGAGACCGGATTGCTGCCGCGCACCCACGGCTCCACGCTGTTCACGCGCGGCGAGACCCAGGCCATCGTCACGGCCACGCTGGGCTCGGCCGACGACGAGCAGTTCATCGACGGCCTGCGGGCGGAGCGGCGCAAGAACCGCTTCATGCTGCACTACAACTTCCCGCCCTTCAGCACGGGCGAGGCCAAGCCGCTGCGCGGCACCTCGCGCCGCGAGATGGGCCACGGGGCGCTGGCCGAGCGCGCGATTCGCGCCGTCCTGCCCAAGTACGAGGACTTCGCCTACACCATCCGCATCGTCTCCGAGATCATGGAGTCGAACGGATCGTCCTCGATGGCCTCGGTGTGCGGCGGATGCCTCGCGCTGATGGACGCCGGGGTGCCGATCACGGCGCCGGTGGCGGGCATCGCCATGGGCCTGATCGTCGAAGGCGACAAGTGGACCGTGCTCTCCGACATCCTCGGCTCCGAGGACCATCATGGAGACATGGACTTCAAGGTCGCGGGCACCAAGAAGGGCATCACCGCCCTGCAGATGGACATCAAGGTCCAGGGCCTCAAGCCGGAAATCATGACCGCCGCGCTGGAACAGGCGCGCGTCGGCCGCCTGCACATTCTGGACAAGATGAACGAGGCGCTGCCGACGCACCGCGCGCAGCTCTCGGCCTACGCTCCGATCAACAAGTCCATCACGATCCCGCCCGAGAAGATCGGCTTCCTGATCGGACCCAAGGGCGCCAACATCCGCGAGCTGCAGGAGACCTACGGGGTCACCGTCAGCGTCGTGGGGGACGACGGCGTCATCCAGGTGAGCGGCACGCCCTTCGAGAAGGTCGAAGCCTGCATCGAGCGCATCCGCAGCCAGACTCGCGTCATCCAATCGGGCGAAGCGTTCAAGGCCAAGGTGACTTCGATCAAAGATTTCGGCTGCTTCGTGGATCTGGGCGGCGGCCAGGAGGGGATGTGCCACATCTCCGAACTGGATCTGGGCCGCGTCGAATCCGTGGAAGCGGTGTGCCAGATCGGCGACGAGATTGACGTCGTCGTCGTCGAGGTGGACGAGCGCACCGGCAAGATCCGCGTCAGCCGCCGCGTGGCGCTGCTGCCGGAAGAGCAGCGCGCCGAAGCCATCGCCGGAGCCCGCAAGCCGCCGTCGCGCGGCCGCAGCGGGCCGGGCGGAGGCCGCGACCGCGACCGCGGCGACCGCGGAGGACGCGGCGATCGGGGCGGGCGCGACGGCGGCTACGACCGTCCGCGCGGCAACTACGGCGGGGGCGAGGGGTCCGGCGAGCGCCGGCGCCCGGAGCACGTCGAATAGGGCCTGATTCCTCCGGAATCGGGCGCTGCGCCCCGGAAGCCCCTCTAGGGCCTCCGGGGCGCTTCCTTTCCCACCGCTTGGGGCTCAGGTGCGAGGCGGAAATTGCCGAAACGGGAGGGGCCCGAATTGCCTCAAAAATTCGGGCAAACCATGCCTTGTTCGGGCCGTTCAATCAGTAGACTGGATTTTCGAGAACCACCCTCATGAGCCCTCGCACCCTCTCCCACCTCCTGGTCGCAGCCCTCTTCCTGGCCGCGCCCGTGGGCTTGACCGCCCTCACCGAGAGTCCCCTGCTCGTGCAGGACGGGGTGAAGCTGGACACGTCGAAGGTGCGCTACGGGGACCACTCGCAGTTCGATTCCAAGCGCGGCGACAAGGTCGGCACCGTGCGCTCGACCGAGGTCTACGAGGCGATTCCGGCGTATAAAACCATCAAGCGGGAAGGCGTGAGCGAAGGCTCCGCGCGCTGGCAGCAACTGATGCGGGAGGCCACCGAGGCCTACAAGAGCGCCCTGAGCACCGTGGCCCGGAATCAGAGCCTGGTGCTGATCGTCGAGGAAGGCGCCATTTCCGGCTATTCGACCAGCGACGTGACTTCCAGCGTGATCGGCTCCGTCGGCGGCTTGCTATAGTCGCCGCCGCTTGACGGCTTCCGCGCGCAGCGTTTTCCCGGCATTTCTGGTTCTGCTCGGCGGGACCGGCTGCAGCCTTTGGGAGTCGGGCAAGGATCTGGTCTTCGAGGAGCAGCCCGCGGCCGCCGCGGCCACGCCGATGCAAGCCGCCGGTCCGGGCACGATCCAGGAGCGCTTCCCCTTCGTCCGCTTCCTGGCGCACCCGGACCGCACCGTCACCGGAGTGGTCACCGTGCCCGCCGGCTCCGGCGCCAAATTCGTGCCGCGCCTGAAGGAACTGTGCACGATGGACGACGGCGCCGAGCCGCCGCCGGGCCTGCCGGACGCGAACGGCGTGGTCCCGCCGGCCGGGCGCAACCCGAAACTGTATTTCGAGAGCGAGGGCGGCGGCGTCTACACGGCCAACGCCATTCAAAAGCCGTGGGAGGCCACGCAGGCGATCTGGCGCGGCCTGGAAGACCTGATCTTCATCACCGGCACCGAGTCCGAGGTCGAGGAAGTGCTGGAGGCGCTGGACCTCTGGTACAACGCCGCGCCGCAGATCGAGATCCGCGCCTACATCATGGACGTCACGAACAGCGAGCTGTTCGAGCGCGGCATCATCCAGGCCGACGGCCAGCCGATCCTCGAGAACGTGGATTCCAACACGTTCATCCGCGGTCTGGGCGGATCCTTCCCTTCGTCTTCAAACCCGGGCTACGGCGCCGGCAAGGGCCCGGCCGGCCTCGGCGGCGTGTTCCGCGTCGGCTTCATCGACGCCAACTTCCAGCTCGACGCCTATCTGCAATTCCTGAAGCAGGAGGGCGTCGTGGACCTCGTGGCGCAGCCCAGCGTGGTGACGCGCAACGGCGTGCCGGCGGTTCTGACCTCCACGGAAGAGGTGCCGTACCTGAAGCCCGGCGCCTTCGCGCTCGGCGGCGCGCTGACCTACAGCGTCGAGTACCGGCCGATCGGCGTGACGCTGAACGTGATTCCCTTCCTGGTCGGGCACGACACCCTGCACCTCGTGATCAGCGCCGACGCCAGCCGCATCGGCCGGGAATTCATCGTCGGCGTGGACAGCAACAACAACACCATCAGCGTGCCCAGCACGTCCAAGCGCTCGGCCACCACCGAAGTGATGGTGCGCAGCGGGCAGCGGGTGGTGATCGGCGGCCTGCGGCTGCGCGAGGTGCGCGAGCAGGTCTCGAAGATCCCGATCCTCGGCGACATCCCGATCCTGGGCTGGCTCTTCTCCAACGAATACGAGGAGGAGACCATCACCGAGATCTACTTCATGATCGAGCCGAAGGTGAAGCCGGTGCCGACCATCGACAAGATCGGCGACGTGTTCGACCCTTTCACCCAATAGCCCGCTCCGGCCGTTCCGCGCGGGAAGAAGCGCGGGGCCGGCGCCGTCTAGAATCCTGACATGCGCCGCAGCCTGCGCTCCCTGTCTCCGGCCCCCGGGCGGCCGCGCGAGCGGGGGATCGTGCTCCTGCTGACCATGGCGGTGCTGTTCATCGCCATCGCGCTGGTGGCGCAGCTGGCGGTGGGTTCTTCCGTTGCCTATCTGTCCATGCGCAACCGCGCCGACGTGGTGCGCATGGATCTGGCCTGCCGCTCGGCCGCCGAGGAGGCGCTGAATCTGCTGCGCGACGACGTGGCCGGCGCCGAGGGGGCCAGCCCGATGGGCGCGGCGCTGGGCGCGGGCGCGGGCATGCCCGGCGCCGGCGCGGGCGATCCGGCCGCGCCCGGCGGCGACGGCGGCGGCGATCCGGCCGCCGGCGAGGAGGACGACGGATCCAACTCCGACTCCTACGAGGACACCTGGGCCAAGCCCATGCGCATCATGATGGGCGATCTGGAGATCGTCTCCTTCGTGCAGGACGAGAACGCGAAGTACAACCTGCACCTGCTGATGGTCGAGGATCCGGATCGCAAGCAGATGGAGTTCGACCGCGCGGTGCGGATTCTCGACCGGCTGCGCGACGGCATGGACGGGGACCTGGACGAGTTCGAGGCGCGGATGGTGGTGGAGGACATCGTCAAGTGGATGGACCCGTCGCGCCAGTCGGACGATCTGCCGGTGGCGCCGCGCCATTCGCTCGGCGACCGCCAGGAGGCGCCCTACGCGCTGATGAATTCGCTGGAGGAGCTGATGCTGCTCGAGCACGTCGACGAGGGCCTGTTCTACGACGAGGTGCGCGACGACGAGGTCGCGCCGGGCCTCGAGTCCGTGTTCACGATCTGGACTACGATCGACTTCGCCGCGCCGGACACCGGCACGACGGCTGACGCGGCGGCGGCCGAGGGCGCCGGGGCGGCCGGCGGCGCGGGCGCGGCCGGCGGCACGCCGCCCACCCTGCCGGCCGGCGAGGAGGAGGACGAAATCCGCGGCGAGGGCGGCCTGGAGGGCGCGCTCGCCGGCGATCCGCCGATCGGCACCAAGATCAACCTCAACACCGCGCCGCGCGCGGTCATCGAGGGCCTGCTGCCGGAGTTCAAGCTGCCGCGCCGGCAGACCACCGAGCTGCTGCGCTGGCGCAACGAGGTCGACGAGGAGGAAGTGGAGAGCCGCGAGGCGGAGGAGGTGGATCCGGACGAGCAGAATCTGCGTGACGCCCTCTTCGGCGAGGAAGAGGAGGATCCCAAGCAGTACTTCAAGACTCTCGAGGATCTGCGCAAGGTGCCGGGATTCGAGGAAGGAGATCTGCCCGCCGAGGTCGAGGCCGAGCTGATGGACCTGGTGGGCGTCCAATCTGACATTTTCAGCGTCTATCTCTACGCCCGGGTCAAGCAGGACATGGACTGGAAGCCCGAGCGCCGCTACCAGGAAATGCCGGGCACGGTCCTGCGCCTGCGCGCGGTGGTCTGGCGCCGCAACACCCAGGCCGGCCCGGTGCTGCTGTTCCTGCAGCCCTGGCAGCGGGTTCCGACCACCCGGTGGCGCATCCCGGACTTCCAGGACGAGCTGCCGGCCTTCGAGGCCCCGCGCTACGGTTCCTGACCTTTTCTCCTGCTAGGATCGGAGGGCCATGAGAACCTTCACCCTCCTCGCTCTCGGCGCCGCGACCGCCGCCTCCGCGGTGCTCGCCGCCCCCCGGCTGCTGTCCGACTCGGCTCCCGCTCCGGCTCCCCAGCTGGGAGGCGCGATGCCCGAGTTCGACGCCGCCAAGTGGTACAACACCGTTCCTCTGCAGGTTTCGGATCTGCAGCACAAGGCGGTGCTGATCGAAGTCTTCCGCACCTGGTGAGGCCCCTGCAAAGCCCAGGTCCCCGAGCTGAACCGTGAGTTCGCCGAAGGGGAAGAAGAAGGCCTGTTCGTGATCAGCGTGACCGACGAGGAAACCGCTCTGGTGGACGGCTTCGTGAAGGAGTTCGGCGTCACGCACCCCGTCGTCATCCTGCGGAGCGGCGAGCTGGAGAAGCTGATCGGCGTGAACGGCTTTCCGACCAGCGCCGTCTTCAGCGGAGGCGAGCTGAGCTGGACTGGCCACCCCGCCGAATCCGCGAGCGCCGTGAGCAAGGCGTTGAAGGACGCGAAGAAGGGCAGCGTCTATCCGAAGAGCCTGTCCAAGACGCGCCAGCTCATCAAGTCCAACCAGCAGGCCGCCGCCTACGCCGAGTTGAGCAAGGCGCAGGCCAAGCTGACCGGCGACGACGCCGCCTGGGCCGCGCGCGTCAAGACCTGGCTCGAGGGCGAGTCGGCGGCGGCTTTGACGGCCGGCAAGGCCGACGCCGAGAGCGGATTCCTCTACCGCGGCATCGAGCGCGTCAAGGGCTACGGCGGCGCGGATTCAACGCTGCCGAACGCGGAGGAAATCCGCGCGTGGCTGGCGGGCATCGAGTCCGGCACGCCCGAGCTCAAGAAGGAGCTGAGCGGCGGCAAGAGCTACGAGGAGGCGCTCGAGCTGGAGAAGCAGCTGGAATACGTCGAGGCCTTCAAGACCTACAAGACGCTGATGGGCAAGGCCAAGGGCACGAAGATCGCCGCGAACGCCGAGAAGGCCGCGCGCGCGATCCTGGACGGCCGCAAGGCGGGCTTCAATCCGGACTGCGAAACCTGCAACTACAAGGACCACCAGGCCTGCTCGCGGCACCTGGAAGAATTGAAACTCTAGACGGATTCTGGCCCCGACGGCTGCGCCCGGGGCCTGAAAGAAAGGCGTAACCACGCCCGCGGACGGGCGTGGAAGAGGCAGACGGGGCGCGAAGCGCGCCCCGCGCCCAGCATGAGCGCCTACCAGCCCGCCTTCTGTCCGCATCCTTCCTGCCCTCGCCACGCGCCCGCGCCGGACTTCCGCTGCCAGCGCAAGGGCACCTTTCTCCGGCGCGCAGACGGCCGACGCATCCAGCGCTTCCGCTGCCGCGCGTGCGGCCGCGGATTCTCAGCCCAGAGTTTCCGCCTCGACTACCGGCAGCGCAAGCCGCAGATCAACGTCGCGGTGCTGCGCTTTCTCGTCTCGAAGGTCACGCATCGTCAGACGGCACGCATGCTGGAGATCGACCGCAAGACGGTGCATCGCCGGCTCCGGCTCTGGGGCCCCGCCCTGCGCGAGCTGCACGAAGGTTTTCTGGAGCGCGCGGTGCAAAACGGCGGCCTCTTCGGCAGTTTCAGCCTCGACGAGATGGAGACCTACGAGCAAAACCGGCGCCTCAAGCCCCTGACCGTCCCGGTGCTCATCCACCGCGCCACGCGCTTCGTGGTGGATCTGGGTGTGGGCCAATTACCGGCTCGCGGCGGCCTCCAAGGGCGGGATCTGGAGCGCAAGCAGGCGCAGGGTCCTCGCCGCAGCGAGTCCACGCGGGTGGTGCGCGGCTGCTTCGAGACGCTGCGGCGCGTGCACGATCCGTCCGAGTTGCTGCAGATCGTGGTGGACCAGAAGAGCAGCTACAAGCCGGAGATCAAGCGCCTCTTTGGCAACCGCATCGCGGCGCTGGTGACCGAGTCTTCGAAGCGGGCGCGCAACGTCAGCAATCCTCTCTTCCAGATCAATCACACGCTGGCCAGTCTGCGCGACCACGTCTCGCGCCTGGTGCGCCGCACGTGGGCCGCAAGCAAGCGCGGCGGCGAACTCGTTCACCACGCCTGGATTTTCGCGGCCTGGAAGAACTACGCGCGCCCGCTGTCCAACCGCCGCCGCCGCCTGTCGCCGGCGATGGCGCTGGGGCTGCACGACTGCCGCCTGACGCTGGCCGATCTGCTGCGCTGGCGCTGGCCGCGGCGGGTCTTTTCTTCGTCCGGGCCCGGTTTCTCTTCGGTCTCTTCGGGCGCAGCCGTCGGGGCCAGTATCCGCTAGAGGGTCAATTTCCGGTACTTGCCGGCTGTGGACTCCTTGCCCAACCCGGCCGCGGCCCGCTTCTCTTCGCGCCACTCGGCGTAGTCGGTGTAGGTGCCGGTGAAGAACTCGACTTGCCCGTTGCCCTCGAAGGCGAGGATGTGGGTGCAGATGCGGTCAAGGAAGTAGCGGTCGTGGCTGACCACGAACATGCAGCCGGGATAGTGCTCGATCGCCTCCTCCAGCACGCGCGTGGTGGGCAGGTCGAGGTCGTTGGTCGGCTCGTCGAGGATGATCAGGTTGCCGCCGAGGCGCAGCATCTTCGCCAGCTGCACCCGGTTGCGCTGCCCGCCGGAGAGCGTCTCCACCGTCTTCTCCTGCTCGGTGCCCTTGAAGGCGAAGCGGCTGACGTAGGCCCGCGACGGAATCTCGCCCACGCCGAAGGGCAGGAACTCGAGGCCGTCGGTGATCTCCTCGAACACCGTCTTCTTGCCGGACAGCTCCATGCGCCGCTGGTCCACGTAGCAGACCTCGACGGTCGGGCCGCGCTCGATGGTGCCTGAGTCCGGCTGGTCGAGGCCCGCGATCATGCGCATCAGCGAAGTCTTCCCGGCGCCGTTCGGCCCGATCACGCCGACCAGCGCGGCCGGCGGCAGCGTCAGCGACAGCTCGCGGAACAGCACCTGCTCGCCGTAGGCCTTCGAGACCTTTTTCAGCTCCAGCACCTTGTTGCCCAGGCGCGGGCCGGGCGGGATGACCAGATCCACGGTGTCCGGTTTGAGATCCTTCTGCTCGTCCACGAGCTGGTCGTAGCGCGTCAGGCGGGCCTTGTTCTTCTTGCTGCGCGCCTTCGCGTTCTGCCGCACCCACTCGAGCTCGCGATGCAGGCGCTTGAGGCGCTTCTCCTCGTGGCGCTCGAGGGTCGCGACTTCCTTCTCCTTCTGCTCCAGATAGGCGGAATAGTTGCCCTTGTAGGGGCTGCAGATGCCGCGCTCGACCTCCAGCATCCACTCGACCACGTTGTCCAGGAAGTAGCGATCGTGCGTGATGACGATGACCAGCCCCTTGTATTCCATCAGGTGGTGCTCGAGCCACGCCACGGTGCTGGCGTCGAGGTGGTTGGTCGGCTCGTCCAGCAGCAGGATGTCGGGCGCCTCGATCAGCGTGCGGCAGAGCGCCACGCGCCGCGCCTCGCCGCCGGACAGCACGCCGCACTTGCGGTCCCAGGGCGGCAGCTGCAGGGCGTCCGACGCCACCTTCTGGTGCAGATCCACGTTCCACAGGTCGTGCAGGTCGATCTCCGACTGCAGACGGTCGAACTCCTCGGTCATGCGTTCGAGCTCGGCGCCTTCGGCCGTGCCCATCAGTCCGCAGATCTCGTTGTAGCGGTCGGTGATCGCGTGCACGTGCGCCACCGCGCCGTCGAGCACCTGCTTCACCGTCAGATCAGGATCGAGCCGCGGCTCCTGCGAGACGTAGCCCAGCGAGCGCCCGGGCAGCTGGATGCGCGCGCCCTCGAATTCCTTGTCCTCGCCGGCCAGGATGCGCAGCAGCGTGGACTTGCCGGATCCGTTCGCGCCGATGACGCCGATCTTCGCGCCGGCGTAGAAGGACAGAGTCACGTCCTTCAGCGCCTGGGCGCGGTCGTAGAACTTGTTCAGGCGGATGACCTGGAGCGCGAATTCGTTCTGGTTCTCCGTCATGGCAACCCGCCATTTTAGCCTTCGGACTCGGCTGCGGCGAGTTCCCGCAGCTGGCGCTCGATCGCCGCCGCCGGCACGAGGTTGCCGCTCCGGCTGCCCGGGCAGAAGGACTGCACCTCGCGGGCGTAGGCGGCGCGGCTGCGCAGCAGTTCCGGCCAGAAGGGCCAGGTGCGGCACTGGACCGGCTTGGCCTCGTGCACCGAGCAGAGATTGCCCTCCAGGAACACGCAGGCGCCCTGCGCGAAGCGCAGGCCCCGGTAACCGTCTTCGTCCTTCTCGGTAAACCGTTCCTGGAACTCCGCCAGCTCCAGCCCCAGATGGCGCGCCAGATCCTGCTGCTCCCGCTCGTTCACGGCCACGTGGGCGACCTCGCCGGGGCTGCCGGGCTCCCCGCGCGCGTGACAGCACTTGCCGCACTGAGTGCAGCCGAAGGGCAAGCCGTCTTTCCACCACGCCGGCATGTCCATTAGGCTACCCTGATCCCGCGCGCATGTTCGAGCCCCTGGAAATCCGCGTCGAACGCGATGGCACCCAGAGTGTCATCCGCCTGCCCGGCGAGACCGCGCTGGTCGGCCGCGGCTCCGACTGCGACGTCCGCCTGGAAGATCCGCTGGCCTCGCGCAACCACTGCCGCTTCGAGCGCCTGGGCCGCGAGGTGTTCGTGGTGGACCTGGGCTCCGCCAACGGCACCTGGGTGGACGGCGTCAAGGTGGACCGGCGCTCGGTCGGGCCGCACCACGCGGTGCGCATCGGCGGCACGATCCTGCGCCTGGTCGGCAGTTTCGCCGACCGCCTGGCCGCCGCCGAATCCACGCAGACGCAGCAGGTCAGCCGCGAGCGCGAGATGCTCGACATCGTGCTGTCCGTGGCGCGCGCGCTCGAGCAGGAAGAGCGCTCCGAGCGCGTCGCCGCGCTGCTGATCGACGCCGCCGTCTCGCTGACGCGCGCCGAGCGCGGATTCGTGTTCCTGCTCGAGGACGGCCGCACCTCGCTGGCGCTGGGCCGCAACTTCGCCCGCGAGGCGGTGGCCGCGCCCGAAACGAAAATCTCGCGCACGCTGCTGCAGAAGGCGCTGATGGCGCCGCGCCCGACGCTGCTGCAAGACGCCGCCTCCGACGGCGAGTTCGCCGGGGTGGCCAGCATTTCGGACCTCGGACTGCGCTCCCTGCTGGCGGTGCCGCTGCGCGGCGCCGGCCGCGTGCTGGGCCTGCTGCTGGTGGACCACCGCCTGGCCAGCGGCGCCTTCCGCGAGGACGACGTCGCGCTGCTGGCCGGCATCGCGGCCCACGCCGGCGTGCATCTGGCGGCGGCGCAGGACCGCCGCGAGCTCCACGGACTGCGGCGCCGCCTCGGCGCGCTGCAGCGCGAGCTCGGCCGCCGCGTGCAGGAGCACGGCGACGTGCCGGCCGGCGACGCCGCCGCGGCTTCGCGCCTGCGCGGCCTGATCGGCGCCTCGCCGCGCATGCAGAAGCTCGCCGCGGAGATGGAGCGCATCCTGCGCACCGAGGTGCCGGTGCTGATCCACGGCGAGAGCGGCACGGGCAAGGAGCTGGTGGCGCGCGCCCTGCACGAGCACGGGCTGCGCGCCGGCCGCGCCTTCGTCATCGAGAACTGCGGCGCGCTGCCGGACACGCTGCTGGAGTCGGAGCTCTTCGGCCACGTCAAGGGAGCGTTCACCGGCGCCACGCGGGACCGCATCGGCCGCTTCGAGGAGGCCGACGGCGGCACGCTCTTCCTCGACGAGGTCGGCGAAACCTCCGAAGCCATGCAGGCGCGATTGCTGCGGGTTCTGCAGGAGGGCGAGATCCGCCGCGTCGGCAGCAACGAGATCATCAAGGTGGACGTGCGCATCATCGCGGCCACCAACGTGGACCTCATGGAGCGGGTCAAGGCCAACCGCTTCCGCGAGGACCTCTACTACCGGCTCAAGGTCGTCGGCCTGGAGATGCCGCCGCTGCGCGAGCGCGCCGGCGACGTGCCGCTGCTGGCCGAGCACTTCCTCGAGCTGGAGGCCGCCGCCTCCGGACGCCTGCCGCGCGCGCTCACGCCCGAGGCCCTCACGCTGATGGACGCCTATCCCTGGCCCGGCAACGTGCGCGAATTGTTGAACGAGATGCGCCGCCTCAGCCTGATGGGCGAGGGCCCGGTGCGGGTGGACGATCTTTCGGCGGAAGTGCGCGCGGGCGCGAGCGCCGCGGCCGCCGCGCCGGAGTCCGGCCGCGCCTCCAGCCTGCCGGAGAAGCTCGCAGCCATCGAGGTCGCGGCGCTGCGCGAGGCCCTGCTGGCCGAGCCGCGCAGCCGCTCGCGCGCGGCGCAGCGCCTCGGCATCACGCGCTTCGCGCTGCAGCGCAAGCTCGACAAGTACAAGAGCGAGTTCAACCTGGATCTCGGCCCGGCGGCCGCGGAGCCGGGCGATCCCGCCGATCCCGCGGACGGGGACTGAGCTCCGATGCCGGAGCCCGCGCCCCGCCCCGTCCTGCCCGGCCTGCCGGAGGGCCTGCGGGCGGTGCGGCTGCTCGGCGACTCGCCGACCAGCGAGGTCTTCCTGGTCGAGGACGAGGACGGCGGCAGCTTCGCCCTGAAACTCCTGCGCGCCACGGTCGCCCGCGACCCGCGCGTGCGCGAGCGCTGGCAGCGCGAAGCCGCGTTGCTCGGCGAGCTGGACCACCCGAACCTCGTGCACTGCCACGACGCCTTCGAGCTCGAGGGCCGCCCCGCGCTGCTGCTCGAGTACGTCGAAGGCCCGACCCTGCGCGAAGTGCTGCGCGGCGGGCCGCTCGGCTGGGAGCAGGCCACGCGCTACGGCGTGCAGATCGCGCGCGCGCTCGGCAAGCTGCACCGCCACGGCGCGATCCACCGCGACGTCAAGCCGCACAACGTGCTGATCCACCCGCGGCGCGGCGCGGTGCTCGCCGACCTCGGACTGGTGCGGCGCGAGGAAGACCCGACCCTGACGCGCCAGGGCACGGCGCTGGGCTCGCCGGCCTACATGAGCCCCGAGCAGGCCCGCGATCCCTCCGACGTCAACGAGCAGGCCGACGTCTATTCGCTCGGCGCCACGCTGCACCACTGCCTCAGCGGGCGCCCGCCGTTCCTCGGCGCCGGCGTCGGCGAAGTGATTCACCGCGTGATGCACGAGGATCCGGAGCCTCTGCCGGACACCGTGCCCGACGCGCTGCGCCGCGTGCTGGCCGCGGCGCTGGCCAAGGACCGGGACCGCCGCTACGCCCGCGCCGAGGATTTCGGCGCCGATCTCGGCCGCGTGATGCTCGGCTACGCGCCGAGCCTGCGGACCCTGCAGCGCCGGCGCGTGCAGCGGCGCGCGCTGCTCGGCTGCGGCGCGGCGCTGCTGGCGGCGGCGGCGGCCTGGTTCTTCTGGCCGCGCGCGGAAGCGCCGGTGGGCGCGGATCCGCTGGCGCAGGGCGCGCATCCGCCGGCGCCCGAGGCCGGCGCGCAGGGAGCGGACGCCAGCGCTCCGCGCCCGCCGCCCGATCCGGAGACCGATCCAGACGCCGGCGCCCGCGCCTTCGAGGCCTGGAGCCAGCCCTTCACGCTGCGCCTGCTCGCCGCGCAGGACGCCGGCCGCTGGCGCGACGCGGACGCCGAGATCGAGGCCGTGCGCGTCTCGGGCGCGCCTCCTTCGGCGCCGCTCGGCTGGCGCTCGGCGAAGAACGAGTGGGTGCTCGCGGCCAAGGAGAATCTCCACGCCGCGGTCGAGCGGGCCGCGGGCCGCGCGCTCGAAATTCTCGAGCAGGAGATCGTCCTGGCGCGCGCGGCGATCGAGCTCGGCACGTTCGACGAGGCGGAGTGGACGGCGGACGTGCAGGACCATTGGCGCGCCGCCGGCCTGCGCATGGACGATCTGCCGCTCTGGTCCGGAGGCTCGGATCCCGCCGGCCGCCTGAAGCTGGCCGGCCTCACGCTGGGCCGGCAGGGCGAGCAGGAGCGCCTGCGCACCGCGCTGGCCGCGCTGCCGGGCTTGCGCAGCTCGGCCGCGGCGCTGCTGCGCTCCGGCGATTTCCTGGCGGCGCGGCGCCTGTGGGAGGACGCCGAACCGGCGCTCTTCGAGCACGCGCGCGAGGCGCGCTTCGAGCTGGCCCGCACCGACGAGCTGCTGGCTCTGCAGCGCCGCCTCGAGGCGCGGCTGCGCGAGCTGCGCGGCAAGGAAGTCAGCCTCGGGCTGCGCGAGGGCGGCACGCTCGCCGGCGCGGTCGTCGCTGCCGACGGCGAGAGCGGCCACGCGGTGGACTATCACGGCCAGTCGCGCATTCCGGTGGACCTGCTGCTGCTCGACGCCGATTTCGCGCTGTCCTGGCTCGGCGGCCAGGCCAATCCCTGGCTGGCCGCGCACCTGCTGTGGTGCCAGGGCAAAGTGGCGCGCGCCGCCGAGCGCATCGAAACGCTGGACGCCGCCGGCCTGCCGGAAGAATGGGCGCCGGCCTTCTGGGCGGTCGAGTGGCGCACCGAGGCGCTGCAGGGCGGCGGCGGCGAGGAGGTCGGCGCCGAGGGCGAGCCGCTGCCGCCGGAGCCTCCCGCGGGCCGCGAAGGCGTGGGCGCCGAGCAGAACGAACTGCTCGACGACCTGCGCCGCCGGTTCCCGGCCGCCGCTCTGACTCTGCGCGGCGCGGAGGTGGAATTGGCGCTGAGCGACGTGGCCCTGACCGGCGCCTGGAGCCTGGACCTGCGCCAGGAGTTGCGATTCTGGCGCCTCACGCGGTGGGAGATCAGCTGGCGCCTGGGCATCGGCGCCGATCCGCCGCGGCGGCTGCGCTGGCTGGAAGGAGTCGAACTCCTGTCGCCGCCGGGCGCGGTGCCGGAAGTGCTGCTCGACGGGTCGGGGCATCCCGGCTTCGGCATCTTCCCCGGCCAGGGCCTGCAGACCCTGGCCTGGCAGGACGGCCGCGTGCTGCTCGACGGCGTGTTCGTCGGCGATTGTCAGGCGCCGAAGCGCAGCGTGCTGACCGCCTCGAGCGACGCCGACTTCACGCTGGCGGGCGTGCGGCTCCGCTTTCTGCCGCGCTGATTCCGCGCGCCAGCAGCAGCATGCCCAGCGCCATCGCGGCGCCGGTCGCGATCAGCACCTCGCGCGCGTCGAGGCCGAGGGGCCGCAATCCGATGCGCGCCGCGCCGCCCAGCGCCACGCCGAAAAAGTCGAGTGTTTGGCTGGTGCCGAGCACCGAGCCCAGCGCCGCGGGCGGCGCGAGGCGCTGGATCGAAGTGCGCAGCGGAATCACGAAGAAGCCGGAGCCGAAGCAGGCCACCGCGCCGCAGGCGATCACCCAGCGCGGCTGCGCCGGCACCAGTCCGGCGGCGATGAAGCCGCCGGCCAGCAGCGCGCCGCCGAAAAACGTCAGATTCGTGAGCGAGAACGAGCGCGCGCAGCGCCCGCAGGCCGCGGCGCCCAGGCCCATCGCCAGGCCGAGGAAAGCGAGGCCCAGCGACCACGCGCGCGGAGTGGAGTCCACGAGCTTGCGGCCCGAGGGATCCACCGCGATCAACTCGTTCCAGCCGACGTAGGCCAGCGAGCTGATGAACCAGAACAGCGCGTGGCCCAGCAGCGCCGGGCTCAGGCCGCGCACCGCCGCGGCCTCGCGCAGGCCGGCGCGCAGGCGGCGCAGCGGCGAGAAGCGGATCCGCCGCTCCGGCGCGGCCGCGGGCTCGCCGCGCATGCGCGCCGCGAGCAGCGCGCCCGCCAGCGCGATGGCCGCGAGCAGCAGCGGAATCGCCCAGCGGCTGCCGGACCACGCCTCGAACAGCAGGCCGGCGCAGGCCGTGCCGGTGACGATGCCGGCCATCACGAACGCCTGGAACAGGCCGTTCGCGCGCGCCAGCGACGGCGCGCCCGCGTACTCGACCATGGCGCCGTACTTCGCCGGCCCCAGCAGCGCGCTCTGCGCCGCCATCAGGAAGAGCGCGAGCAGTCCGAGCGCGAGATGATCCGTGGCCAGCGCGCCCGCCGCGAGGATCATGACGCCGACCTCGGCCCACTTCGCGAGCACCACGACGTCGCGCTTGGGGCGGCGGTCGGCGTAGTCGCCGGCGGCGGCGGCGAACAGCAGGAACGGCAGCGAGAACAGCAGCTGCGCCAGGGCCTGTCCGTTGCCGGCGCTGCCCTGGCGCTCGAGGGCCAGCAGCACCACCGTCTGCTTGAAGACGTTGTCGTTGAAGACGGTCAGGAACTGCGTCCCGTTCAGCAGGCCGAAGGAGCGCCCGTCGCGCAGTTTCGGCGCGAGCGCGCTCACGGGAGGCTCCGGATGCGCGCGCGCAGGGCTTCGGCCTGCGCGGCGTCGAGCCAGCCGCCGGCGCCGGCGTCGGCGGCGAGCGCGTCCGCGCCGTGGCCCAGGCGCCGGCAGGAGCGCAGATGCGAATCGCACTGCTTCCAACATGCGGTGGCGGCGAGGGCGAGGACCGCAAGGCGCTCGCGCTCGAGCAGCGCCAGCGCGCCGGAATAGCCGCGCGCGTAGGCGTGCTCGATCACCCAGTCGCGCAGCTCCGGATCCAGGAAGGTCATGCGCGCCAGCACCTTGGGCGCGTCGCCCTGGTAGACGCGCGCGAAGGCGGCGCTGCCGGCCGCGGGAAGATCGGACGGAGGCGGCGCCGCGGCGCCGGGGCTCTCGCCCGCGGCCAGCGCGCCGGCGGCCTGATCGAGCGCGCGCAGCGCCGTCGGCAGGCCGTAGAACAGCGAGGCGAAGCGCAGCAGCTCGCGGCCCAGCGCTGCGCCGTGGCGCGCGGCGAAGCGCCCCGCTTGGTCCGGCCACTGCGCGGGATCGTTGCGCACGGCGGCGGCCAGGAAGCGCGCGCAGTCCTCGAAGCGGTCCGGGCTCATGCGGCGGGGGGGGGAGACGGCGCGGGCGCAGGCTCCGCCGGCGGTCCGAGCAGAACCTCGCGCGCCCGGCACGCGCCGCCCGCCGGCAGGAGCAGAGAGTGGGCCGTGTCGGCGAACACGACGACGGTGGAGCCGAGCTCGAAGCGTCCGAGCTCCTCGCCGCGGCCGACGCGGGCCGGCGGATCGTAGCGGCGCGCGCCTGCCACCCACGGCGCGGCGCCGAGCGTGGCGTCGAACACGAAGCGCATGCCGCCGACGTTGAGCGCGCCGACGAAGAGCAGGGAGAACGGCTCGCCTCCCGGGCCCTCGCAGTGCAGCAGCACGCGGCGATTGCGCGCGAGCACGCGCCAGCTGCGATGGACCAGGCCGGGATCCACGGTCTGCAGTCCGCCGGGCACCGTCACGGCTTCGAGCACGCGCAGCGCGCAGGGCGCGTGGAAGCGGTGGTAGTCGCGCGGCGCGAGGTAGATCTGGATCGCCTGCCAGCCGCTCATGCGCGCGAGATCGGCGCCGGGCAGCAACTCGTGCGCGCCGTAAGGCGTGCCCTTGACGACGAAGCTGCCTTCGCCGCCGAGCGGCGCCACCGAGACGATGCGCCCGTCGGCGGGGGACAGCCAGCTGCCGTCGTCGGGCGGCAGCGGGCGGCTGCCGGCCGGCAGCGGCCGCGTGAACACCTCGAGCAGAGTCGCGTAGTCCTGCCACTCGCCGGGCACGCTTTCGCGCTCGATGCCGAGGCGGCGGCACAGGAAGGGCCAGACGCTTGCGCGCAGGCGGCGCGGCACCCGGCGCGTCGCCCAGAAGCCGGTGGCTCGGGACAGGGCCGCGCGCGGGATGCCGGGCCAGGTGAAGGCGGAGCGCAGCGACATGCCGGAGGATCCCGTTCCACGCTCATCCTAGGATGGCGTGGGTGCGGGCGCTGCTCACCGCCTTCGGGCCCTTCCAGGGCCGCGATCAGAACCAGAGCCAGCTGGTGCTGGAGCAGTGCCTGCGGCGGCTGCCCGAGCCGTGGCGGGCACAGTTGCTGCCCGTGCACCTGCCGCTCCTGCGCGCGCAGGTCGCGACCCAGGCGCGCCGCCCCGATCTGCAGATCTGGCTGGCGCTGGGTGAATGCGGGACGGAAGGCCCGCCGCTCCTCGAGACCCGCGCGCGCAACCGCCACGACTTCGGCGCCGACTTGGACAGCGCCGGCGGCGGCGCGCCGCGCGGCGTCCTCGAGGAGGGCGGTCCGGAGGAGGTGGCGTCCGCGGGACCGGCCGCCGAGCTGGCGGCCGCGCTGGGAGCGCGCGGCCACGCGATCGCGCTGTCGCAGGACGCGGGCAGCCACTGCTGCAACGGCCTGCTCTATCTCGCCGCGCGCGCGCTCGGCGCCGGCGCGCCGGAGCGGCCCTGGGTGCTGTTCCTGCATCTGCCGCGGCGCGCCGAGGACCAAGCGGCGCAGGCCCGCCTCGTGCTCGACGGCTTGGACTGGCTGAGCGCGCGCCGTCTCCGCTCCGGCGGCTAGGCGGCTCGACGGCTATACTCCGGCCCGCGCGAGCCATGGCAGGATCGGACCTTCACGTCGTCGTGCTCGCGGGCGGTGATTCCACCCGCATCCGCACCGGCGGCCCGAAGGCGCTGCTGGATCTGTGCGGGCGCCCGCTGCTCGAGCACGTGCTGCGCGCCGTCGCCGGCGCCAGTCCCGCCTCGCCGCTGGCGGAGGCCGCTTCGCGCACCCTGGTGCTCGGCCCGAAGCATCGCGACGCCGTGGCCGGCTGGCTCGAGAAGTCCGAGCACCGCGCCTACCGCGTGGCGCTGCAGGAGCAGGCGCGCGGCACCGGCGACGCGGTGCGCTGCGCGCTCGCCGGTCTGCCGGCCGCGGGCCGCGTGCTGATCCTGATGGGGGACACGCCTCTTCTCGGCTCCGAGGTGCTGGAAGATCTGGCGGCGCAGCGCAACGCGCTGCTGACCGCGATCGTGCCGGACCCGTCCGGCTACGGCCGCATCCTCCGCAACGAGGACGGCGAGATGCTCGGCATCGTCGAGGAGAAGGACGCCGACGAGGAGCAGCGCGCGATCGAGGAGGTGAACGCGGGCGTCTACGTGCTGGAGCTCGCGCCGTTGCGCGCGGCGCTGGCGCGCACCGGCACCGCCAACGCGCAGCGCGAGTTCTACCTCACCGACGCCGCGTGCGCGGTGCTGCAGGAGCGCGAGGGATCCACGGTGTGCCTGGCCGACGATCCTGACCAGATCTTCGGCGTCAACGACCTCTTTGACTTCGCCCGCGCCTGCGCCGCGATGCGCGAGAGCGTGCTCAGCGCGCACATGGCCGCGGGCGTGATCGTCGAGGATCCGTCCACCACGTTCGTCGAGTGCGGCGTCGAAATCGCGCCCGGCGCGCGCCTGCTGCCCTTCACGGTGGTGCGCCACGGAGTGAAGATCGGCGCGCGCTGCGTCGTCGGCCCCTTCAGCCACCTGCGGCCCGGCACGGTGCTGGAGGAGGGCGCCGAGATCGGCAACTTCGTCGAGGCCAAGAACGCGCAGTTCGGTCCGGGGGCCAAGGCCAAGCACCTGAGCTACCTGGGCGACGCCCTGATCGGCGCGCGCGCCAACGTCGGCTGCGGCACCATCACCGCCAACTGGGACGGCAAGCTCAAGCACCGCACCGAGATCGGTGCGCGCGCCTTCATCGGCAGCGGTACGGTTCTCGTCGCGCCGGTGAGGATCGGCGACGGCGCCACCACCGCCGCCGGCTCCGTCGTGCTGCACGGCCGCGACGTGCCCGCCGGCGCCACGGTGGCCGGCGTGCCGGCCCGTCCCTTGACGTCCCGCAAGCCCGCTCCGCCTCCCCAGCAACCCCCGCAGACTTGAGATCCAGCCCCCGCAGCAGCGCCACGAGTTTCAAGGACAGCCGGCTGAAAATCCTGGCCGGATCCGCGCATCCCGCGCTCGCGCACGAGATCGCCTCCTATCTCGACGTCGCCCCGACCTCGGCCTACATCGGCCGCTTCCCCGACGGCGAGATCGACATCAAGCTGCACGAAGACATGCGCGGCTGCGACGTCTTCGTGGTGCAGCCCACCTGCCCGCCGGTCAACGAGAACATCGTCGAGCTGATGCTGATGGTGGACACGCTGCGCCGCGCCAGCGCCGGGCGCATCACCGCGGTGATGCCGTACTTCGGCTACGCCCGCAAGGACCGCAAGGACGAGGGACGCGTGCCCATCTCCGCCAAGGTCATGGCCAACATGCTGGTCGGCGCCGGCGTGGACCGCGTCCTGACCGTGGACCTCCATGCCCAGCAGATCCAGGGATTCTTCGACATCCCGGTGGACCACCTGTGGGCCCGGCCCGTGCTGCAGCAGGAAATCCTCAACTGCGACGTGAAGGACCTGGTGATCTGCTCCCCGGACGTGGGGGGGGTGAAACTGGCCCGCGCCTGGGCCAAGGCCCTGGCCGCCCCCCTGGCCATCGTGGACAAGCGCCGCACCAGCGCCGATTCCGTGGTCATGGAGCACGTGATCGGGGAAGTGGAGGGCCGGAACGTCCTCCTGACCGACGACATGATTTCGACCGCCGGGACCATCACCGAAGCCGCCCGAATCCTGCGGGACCGGGGGGCCCTGCGGGTCTTCATCGCCGCCACCCACGCCGTGTTCTGCGGCCCGGCGGTCGAGAGACTCCGGAATTCCCCTGCCGAAAAGGTGCTGGTTTCGAATACAATCCCCCTTCGCGGCGACCTCCCCGACAACCTGCAAGTGGTGTCGGTGGGTCCGCTTCTGGCCCACGCCGTGAACCGCATCCACCGCGAGGAATCGGTCAGCGCCTTGTTCGAAGAGCAGGGCGTGAGTTGATCCCGCAGCATTTCGGCGCCTTCCAACCCGTTTCCGCTTTCCGTCATGACCACCGCTCGTCTCCAGGCCCTTCCGCGCGCCACCCAAGGCGGCCGCGAAGCTGACAAACTCCGCAAGACCGGCCGCGTGCCCGCCATGCTCTACGGCGCCGGCGAGCCCAATCTGCCGCTGTCGCTGGATCTGCGCGAGTTCCAGCGCTCCCTCAAGGGCACGAGCATCGAGTTCACCCTCGAGATCGGCGGCAAGCCGGTGCAGGCCGCCCTGCGCGATCTGCAGTTCGACCGCCTCGGCGACGTCCTGCAGCACGTGGACTTCCAGCGCGATCCGACCGGCGCGGTCGGCAAGAAGCTGGTCGAGGACGCGCGCGCCGCGGAAACCCTGCGCCGCAAGATGGTGGAGGCCGCGATCGAGCACCAGGCCTTCGAAGAGGCCCGCCGCAAGGCGGCCGAAGCGGCTGCTGCCGCGGCTGCGGCCCTGGCTTCGCCGGGTTCCGCGGGCGGCGCCGCCACTGCGGGCGCGGCCGCTGCTCCGGCCGCCGGCGCTGCGCCGGCCAAAGAGGCCGGAGGCAAGGAAAAGGAAGGCAAGGACAAGAAGTAGGGCCTTCCGCCCGGAGGGGCCGGTTGCGACCGGCCCCGGTTGCCGGTCTCGGCCCGCGGACCTACGATGGTGCCCCTTTCGGACGCGCAGGAGCCCTCGGGCTGGCGCCTGGTCCTGGGCCTGGGAAATCCGGGCGCAGAATACGCCGGGACCCGCCACAACGTGGGATTTGGCGTCCTCGATCTCTTGGCTGCCCGCTTGCGCCTGACCTGGTCTCTCCAGGGACCGGCACTCGAGGCCAGCCTGCCGGAAGCGCGCGTGGTTCTGGTGAAGCCCATCACCTACATGAACCGCAGCGGCGCGGCCCTGCGTCAGCAACTGCTGACGCGCGGCCCGATCCCGCCGGCCTCGATCTTTGTCATCACCGACGACTTCCACCTTCCGCTCGGCAGCCTCCGGCTGCGCGACTCCGGCAGTTCCGGCGGCCACAACGGCCTCGCCTCGCTCGAGGCGGCCCTGGCCAGCCCGGACTACCCGCGCCTGCGCATCGGCATCGGCCAGGCCGGCGCCGGCATCGAACCGGCTCGGCCCGTTGCGCCCGGCAGCGAAACCGTGGATTTCGTGCTCTCCGCCTTCAGCTCCATCGAGCGTCCGGTCATCGAGGAAACCCTCATGACGGCCTCGTGGTGCGTGGAGGACTGGGTCCGCGGCGCTTCTCTCGAGGCGCTGCAGGCCCGTTACAACCGCCGCTCGCCGCAGGCGGGTTCCTGACCGCAACGGCCAGGACCAACCGGTAGGACCGGACCGGCTTCGCATGACCGTCGAAAAACACATCTACCAAGCAATGTTCCTCCTGGACAACCAGGAGGTCCGCCAGAAGGGCTTCAATGCCGTGCGCGACGGGGTCAGGCAGACCCTCGAGAAGCACGGGCTCACGGTCCGCGTGCTGCGCCTCTGGGGCGAGCGCGCGATGGCCTATCCGGTGGGCGGCCGGCGCCGCGCCACCTATCTGCTCGGCTGGCTCGAAGCCACCGGCACCGCGGTCAACGAGGCCAAACGGGACTTCTACCTGATGGGGCCCGTGTTCCGCTGCCTCTTCCTGCGCGAAGAGGCCATTCCGGCCGACGAAGCGGCGCTGGGCATCCAGGCCATCGGCGACAACGAACTGGTGATCCCGGACGACAGCGTCGTGGACGAGAACGCGTTCCAGGAAACCGAAACCGAGGATGACATGGGCGAAATCGCCGGCATCGGCGCCGAGGAGGATCTCCGTGGCTAAGAAAGAACACCGCCGTTTCGACTTCAAGGACGTCGAAGGCCTGCAGGTCTACGCCTCGTCGCAGCACATGATGCTGCCGGCCAAGCGCTCGGGCCTCAGCGCCCGGGAGCAGCGCATGCTCAAGCGCGCGCTCAAGCACGCGCGTTTCCTGGCGCTCCTGCCCTACACCGCCTAACCGGGAGGACCTCCGTGAAGACCCGCCTCATCCTGAACGAAGACATTCCGACCCTCGGCCTGACCGGCGAGGTGATCGAGGTCACTCCGGGCTACGCGCGCAACTACCTGCTGCCGAACGATCTGGCCCTGCCCTACTCCGACGACGCGGTGCGCCGCATCGACAAGCGCCGCAAGGAAGCCGAAGCCAAGCGCGTCGAGATGCGCGCCGACATGCAGGCCCTGGCCGAGCGTCTGGCCGCCCTCTCGATCACCTTCGAGGAGAAGGTCAGCGAGGAAGGCCACCTCTACGGCGCAGTCAACGCCCGGCGCCTCGCCGAGCGCCTCGCCGCGGAAGGCGTGGAGATTCCGGAGAACCACATCCGGCTGGCCGAGCCGATCCGCCAGACCGGCGAGTACAGCGTGCCGATCCACGTCCACGCCGACATCAAGGCGGCGGTCAAGGTGTGGGTCGTGGGCATCACGCAGCCGAGCCCGGCCGCGCCGGCTCCGGCAGCCCCGTCCGAAGCCTGAGCGCAGGCGCGCGGGACGGCCGGGGTGTCTCCCGGCCGTCCCGACCCTACACTTGAGCCCCATGGCGGAGCGCGTACCGATCGAGCGCGTCCCGTACGACCTCGCGGCCGAGATGTGCGTGCTCGGCTCGATTCTGCGGGATCCTCGCTGCCTGCCCGAAGTCGCGGCCCACCTCGGGCCGGACGACTTCTACGGCCCTCGGCACCGGCGCCTCTTCCAGGTGATGGAAGAGATGGAGAAGCGCAGCGCCGGCCACTGCGACGCGGTGTCGGTGGCGCACGAGGAGCTGCGCCTGGAGCTGGCCGACGAGCTCGGCGGCGCCGCCTACCTGCAGGAGCTGATGGCGGCCGTGCCTTCCATCGCGTTCCTCGAGAACCACGTGCGCATCGTGCGCGACCTGGCGATCAAGCGCGCGCTGCTCGACGCCTCGGCGCACGTGCAGCGGCTGGTGTTCTCGACCGAGGAGGACGAGATCGGCATGGTGGTGGAGCAGGCCGAGACGGCGCTCTATCAGGTCGGCGACCGGCTGGTGTCCAAGAACGCCGAATCCATGCGCGAGATCGTGGACCGGCAGCTCGAGGCGCTGCTGGCCGGCAAGCAGCAGGACGGCGGACTGCAGACCGGCTTCCTCGAGCTCGACGACATGCACGGCTTCCGGCCCGGCGACCTCATCGTGCTGGCGGCGCGGCCGGCCATGGGCAAGACCGCGCTGGCGCTGAACCTGCTCGAGCGCGTGGCGCTCAAGGAGAAGCGCGCGGTGCTGATGTTCTCGCTCGAGATGCCCTGCGACCAGCTGGTCATGCGCCTGCTGTCCTCGCACGCGCGCATCGATCACTCGAGCCTGCGCCAGGGCAAACTTTCTCCCGAGTTCCGCCGCCGACTGACGATTTCCGGCAGCGCGCTGCGCGGCGCGCGCGTGCACATCGACGAGAGCTCGCAGCCGACGCTGGCGGAAATCCGCGCCAAGGCGCGGCGCCTCAAGCGCGACGGCCAGCTCGACCTGATCATCGTGGACTACCTGCAGCTGCTGCAGGCCAAGGCCGAAAGCCGCCAGACCGAGATCGCGCTGATCTCGCGCACTCTCAAGTCCATCGCCCGCGACCTCAAGGTGCCGGTGATGGCCCTGGCCCAGCTCAACCGCAAGGCCGAGGAGCGCTCCGACCACCGGCCCATGCTCTCCGACCTGCGCGAGTCCGGCGCCATCGAGCAGGACGCCGACCTGGTGCTGCTGCTGATGCGCGAGGAGGTCTACGGCGAGACCGAGGAGAACCGCGACAAGGCCCAGATCTACGTGGCGAAGAACCGGCACGGACCCACCGGCGACTTCACCATGCGTTTCGACAAGCGCTTCATGCGCTTCGAGAATTTCACGCAGCAAGGGCAGGATCAGCCGGCGCCCGCACCGGCCGCAGCCTTCGAATGATGCGCGCGGCACTGATCGCTCTGGCGGCCTTCGCCGGAGCCGGCCTCGGCCTGCCCGCCGCGGCGCAGGAACCGGCCGATCCGGCGCCGGCGGCGCAGGAGCCCGCAGCGCAGGAACCGGCCGCGCCCCAGCAGCCGTCCGGCGACCGGCCGCTCATCGAGTCGGTCGAGATCGAGGGCGCGCCGGGCCGCGAGGCCGAGATCCGCGCCAGCATGCGCCAGAAGGACGGCATGCTGTTCGACCCGCGCGGGCTGCAGCACGACATCCAGTGGCTGTGGCGCTACCGGCGCGTGCGCGTGGACGACGCCAGCCTGCGACCGGGCTCGGCGCCCGGCCGCGCGGTGCTGGCCCTGAAGGTGCACGCCTTCCGCGCCTACCAGCGCGTGATCTTCGAGGGCAACGACGAGTACGACCGCGCCGACCTCGAACTGCGCGCCGGCCTGTTCGGGCAGGCGCTCGACATCGAGACCATCGGCCAGGTGGTGCGCCGCATCGAGGACTACTACCGCGAGGAAGGCTTCGCCCACGTTCAGGTCGAGTGGGTCGAGAACGAGGCGGCCGGAGAGGTGATGTTCCGCATCACGGAAGGGCCGATCGTGCGCATCGCCGAACTGGAGTTCGAAGGCAACGAGGCGATTCGCGCCGGCGGCCGCTGGTATCCCGGCCTCGACCTCACCAGCACCGTCAAGCACAAGCCCGGCTTCCTCTTCATCAGCGACGGCGTCTATTCCGAGACGCGCGTGCAAGAGGACGTCAACGCGCTCGAGCAGCTCTACACCGACTACGGCTACCGCGACGTCGAGGTGACCACCTCCACCCGCTACCTCGACGAAGAGGAGTCCGACGTCGAGCTGACCTATCACATCGTCGAAGGGCCGCTGTACAGGGTGCGCTCGGTGCGGATCGTGTCCGACAGCGGGCTGCCGCTGAGCATCCAGAACGTCGAGGAGCTGTGGGCCGACCGCCTCGAGCCCGGCGATCCCATCGAACTGGCGCGCATCAACGCCGTGATGGCCGAGATCACGCGCGCCTACGCCGGCATCGGCCACCCCTCGCTGGTGCGGGCCGACGTCGAGAGGTCGCGGGAACCGCAGTTCTTCCAGATCGTCGGCGGCACCGACCCGCGCAAGCCCGGGCCGCGGGCGGTCTTCGACAAGGAGCTCGCGGTCGCGGACCTGGAGTTCATCATTCACGAGGGCCGGCCCAAGCGGGTGCGCGACGTGATCGTGCGCGGCCTGCAGCGCAGCGAAGACCGGGTGGCGCGGCGCGAGATCTCGATCGAGCCCGGCGACCTCGCCAGCGAGGACGAGCTGCAGCGCAGCTCGCGCCGCCTGGTCGGCCAGGGATTCTTCACGGACGAGATGCGCAATCCCTTCGTGATTCCGCGCTGGCGCGACTTCGGCGACGACGAAGCCGTGGACCTGCTGATGGACCTCAAGGACCTGGGTTCGAGCGGCCAGTTCCGCATCGGCGGCGCCTACAACACCGACGCCGGCCCGGCCCTGATCCTGGACCTGGAGAAGCGCAACTTCGACATCACCGACCTGCCCTCCTCGCCGGGCGCGACCGTGTCGGAGATCCTCGACGGCGAAGCCTTCACCGGCGCCGGCCAGACCCTGCGCCTGTCCCTGCATCCGGGCACGGAATTCTCCACCTATTCGCTGTCGTTCATCGAGCCCGACCTGCTGAAGGAGCACATCAACCGGCTGTCCTTCACGGCCACCGGCGCCAAGCGCCTGCGCCTCTACTCGCGCTACGAAGAAGAGCGCGGCTCGCTCGGCTTCTCGCTGGGCCGCCGCTTCGGACGCTTCTTCACCGTCTTCGCCGGCCCCGAGTGGGAGGACGTCGAAGTCAAGGACATCGACCCGGGCGCGCCGCAGGGCCTGACCGACCAGGAAGGCGAGACCGCGCTCAACACGCTGTCCTTCGGATTTCGCTACGACACGGTGGAGGATCCCTTCTCGCCCGTGGACGGCGGCTCGATCGGCATGAGCTTCGGCGACACCGGAACCCTGATGGGCGGCGAGGCCGAGTACTTCACCGCCTCGATGACGGCCGAGAAATTCATCCCGCTGTGGGAGGACCGACTCGCGCGCAACTGGGTGATCGCGCTGCGCGGCCGCCTGCGCCAGGGCTGGGCCGGCGGCGGCGAGGACCACCTGCCCTACACCGAGCAGTATTACCTGGGCGGCCAGTCGAGCGTGCGCGGCTTCGATTACCGCGGCATCGGCGAGGACGCCAACTCCTTCGCCAACGGCGGCGACGCGGCCTGGGACAGCAGCCTCGAGCTGCGCTTCCCGATCCTCTCCACGCGCCAGCGCGGCCTGATCGGCGAATACGAGTGGGTGCGCGGCGCCTTCTTCCTCGACGCCGGCTCCTACGGCGACGACCTCGGCAATCTCACCCCGACCCGCGCGGCCGTGGGCCTCGGCATCCGCATGCGGATGCCGCTGCTGCCGCTGGTTCCTTTCACCCTCGACTTCGGCTGGCCGATCGCCAGCGAGGAGAACGACGACACGCGCGTCGTCTCCTTCACCCTCGGCACCTTCTAAAGCCATGAGAACCCTACCCGTCATCCTTCTGGCAGCCGGACTCGGCGCCGCGGCCCTGGCCGGCGGTCTCTACGCCGGGCGCGCCACGGCCCCGGCCACGGACTCGATCCGCACCGTGGACATCTCGCGCATCCTGCAGGAGTTCGAGCCCATGGCCAAGGACTACGAGACCCTGCGCCTCAAGTACCAGCCGCAGGGCGACCGCCTGCGCAAGCTCTCCGACGACATCAAATCCGAGAAGGGCCAGCTGAGCCAGCTCGACCGCGCCAGCGCCGAGTACGAAGCCCGCAACTTCCAGGTGCAGCTGCGCGAGGAGACGCTCAAGCAGGAGCTCGAGTTCTGGACCACCGCGCAGCGCCGCGAGAGCGAGGTGCTGCTCGACAAGAGCGTGCGGCGCGTCCACGGCGCCTGCGAGATCTACGGCGGCCGCAGCGGCGTGTCCGCGGTGCTGATGCGCCCGGGTCCGCTGCCCGACCCCGCCGATCCCCGCAACTCCCTGCGCGACCTCGAAGGGCGTTGGGTGGTGTGGGCCAATCCCGAGCACGACGTCACCGACGCGGTGCTCGCCATCCTGCGCGCGGAGGGCTGAGGAGGCCCGCATGCCGAACTCCGCCGACGAACCGCGGCGCCCGGCGGCGCGCAACGAGCGCACCATCCGGCGCGCGGTGGACATGACCGGCGTGGCTCTGCACTCCGGCGCCTCGGTGCGCCTGCGCCTGGAGCCGGCGGCGGCCGGCGAAGGCATCGTGTTCCAGCGCACGGACCTCGAGAACTCGCCGGACATCGCGGCGCGGCCGGAGCAATTGTCCACCTCGCAGCGGCGCACGGTGCTGCGCCAGGGCGAGGCCGAGATCGGGATGGTGGAGCACCTGCTGGCGGCTTGCCACGGCCTCAAGGTGGACAATCTGGTCGCGCGCGTGGACGGGCCGGAGATGCCCGGCGCCGACGGATCTTCCGGACCCTACGCCGAGCTGCTGCAGCGCGCCGGCATCGTCGAGCAGAAGCGCCCGCGCAAGATCCTGCTCATCGAGGAGCCGCTGTGCTTCCGCGAAGGCGACACCGAGATCGTGGTGCTGCCGCCGGCGGGCGCCGGCCTGCGCGTGCGCTACCTGCCGGACTACCCGGCGGGCGTGGACGCGACGCCCGTGACCTTCGACCTCGCGGCGGGGGATTTCGCCGCCGAGATCGCGCGCGCGCGCACCTTCGTGGTGGCCGCCGACATCGAGAAGATCCTGGCGGCGGGGCTCGGCAAGGGCGCGACCGCCGAGAACACGGTGGTGCTCGGCGCCGCGGCGGCGCCGGACATGCGGCTGGACCGCGAGCCGACGCGCCACAAGATCCTCGACCTGCTCGGGGACTTCGGCCTGCTCGGCGCCGACCTGCACGCCGACGTGATCGCGACGCGCAGCGGCCACGGCCTCAACCAGACCGCCGTGCGCGCGCTGCGCGAACTGCTGGAGGAGCGCGACATCGCCGCGCCGCAGCTCGACGCGGGCTACGGCATCACCGACGTGATGCGGCTGCTGCCGCACCGCTACCCCTTCCTGCTGGTGGACCGCGTCGTCGAAGTGGAAGGCTGGCGGCGCGCCGTCGGCATCAAGAACGTCACCATCAACGAGCCCTACTTCCAGGGCCACTTCCCCGACCAGCCGCTGATGCCGGGCGTGCTGCAGCTCGAGGCGCTGGCCCAGCTGTCGGGCTTCCTGCTGCAGCGCAAACTCGAGCACGCCGGCAAGATCGTGGTGCTGTCCTCGATCGACAAGGTGCGGTTCCGCGGCGGCGTGCAGCCGGGCGACACGCTGCGCCTGGAAGTCGAAACCCTGCGCCTCTCCGGCAGCCGCGGCCAGATCAAGGCGCAGGCCAAGGTCGGCCGCCGCATCGTCAGCGAGGCCATCCTGTCGTTCGCGATGGTGTCGCAGGCCTGATCATGCCCAACATCCACCCGACCGCGTTCGTCGCGCCCGGCGCCGAGCTGGACGAGGACGTCACCGTCGGCCCGTTCTGCTACCTCGGCCAGCGCGTCCGCGTCGGCAAGGGCACGAAATTCGGGCCGCACGTCGCCGTGCAGAGCCGCACCACGATCGGCGAGAACAACCATTTCGTCGGCCAGAGCGCGATCGGCGGACTGCCGCAGGATCTCAAGTACGCCGGCGAGGAATCGGCCCTCGTGATCGGCAACGGCAACATCGTGCGCGAATTCGTGACCATCAACATCGGCACCGCCAGCGGCGCCTGGGTCACGAGCATCGGCGACCGCAACCTGATCATGGCCTGCGCCCACGTCGCGCACGACTGCGTGCTGGAGGACGAGATCATTCTCGGCAACAACGTCCTGCTGGCCGGCCACGTGCGCATCGAGTCGCAGGCGATCATCGCCGGCGGCACCGCGGTCAACCACTTCGTCACCATCGGCACGCAGGCGATGGTGGGGGGCATGGCGCGGGTCGTGCAGGATCTGCCGCCCTTCATGATCGCCGAAGGCGCGCCGGCGCGCGCGCGCGGCGTCAACGTGATCGGCCTGCGCCGCCGCGGCATCGTGCCGGAGGCGGTGGCGCAGTTGCGCGAGGCTTTCCGCAAGCTCATGGCCGACGAGACGCCGATGACGATCGCCCTCGCCGAGATGGAGGCGCGCACGGACCTCTATCCCGAGACCAAGCGCCTGATCTCGTTCTTGCGCGACATGGAGCGCGGCTTCCAGGGCCGCTACCGCGAATCCCTGCGGCGCTCCGAAGGCGACGTCAGCGCCTGACCCGATGGCGAGCGCGCTGCGGGCCGCGGTCTACGGCGTCGGCCATCTCGGCCGCCATCACGCGCGCATCCTCGCCGGCCTGCCGGGCGCGCGGCTCGTCGCCGTGGTGGATCCCGACGCGGGCCGCGGCCAGGACGCGGCGCGGCGCCACGGCTGCCCCTGGCACCGCGACGGCGCGGCGCTGGACGGCGCCCTCGATCTGGCGGTGGTGGCCGTGCCCACCTCCCTGCACGCGCAGGTCGCCGCGCCGCTGCTGCGCGCCGGCGTTTCCTGCCTGGTCGAGAAACCGCTGGCGCCGACTCCGGAGGAGTGCCGCGCGCTGATCGCCGCGGCCGCCGCCGGCGGCTCGATCCTGGCGGTCGGCCACGTCGAGCGCTTCAACCCGGCGCTGCGGCGCGCGATGGAGCTGGGCATCCGCCCGCGCTTCATCGAGGCGCACCGGATGTCGCCGTACCCCTTTCGCGCGACCGACGTCGGCGTGGTTCTGGACCTCATGATCCACGACCTCGATCTGGCGCTGTCCTGGACCGGCTCCGAGATCGTGTCGGTGGACGCGGTCGGCGGCAGCACGCTGTCCACGACCGAGGACATCGCCTCGGTGCGCCTGCGCTTCGCCGACGGAGCAGCGGCCAATCTCACGGCTTCGCGCCTGTCGCTGAAGCCGCTGCGCCGCTTCCGCGTCTTCGGCCCCGACAGCTACGTGTCCGCCGACAGCCGCAACCGCTACGCGCTGCTCGTGCGCAAGGCGCCGGGCTTCAGCCCCGAGGCGGTGGCCGCCGCCGCCGCCGCGGAAGATCCCGAGGCCGCCTTCCGCGGGCTGCTGCAGATCGAAGAACTGCAGCTCGACGACGACGAGCCGCTGCGCGCGGAGCTCGAAGACTTCGTGGCCGCCGTGCGCGACCGGCGCGCGCCGCGCGTCCCCGGCGCCGACGGCCTCCGGGCGGTCGAAGCGGCGCACCGGGTCCTGCAGGCCCTCGCCCTCGATCCGTCCTGGCGCCAGGCGTGAGCGCCGACCCGGCCGCCCTCGAGCGCCTGCTGCTGCGCCCGCAGGCGGGCGGCGCCTTCCCGCTGGATCTCGCCGCGGTCTACCCGCGGCCGGCCCCGCTGGCCGTGGAAATCGGTTTCGGCGGCGGCGAGGCGCTGGCGTGGTGGGCCGGGTGCCGCAGCGAGTGGAATTTCCTCGGCCTCGAGCGGGCCAAGGAGTCGGTGCAGCGCGCCGCCAGCCTGCTGTGCCGCGCCGGCGTCGGCGAGCGTGTGCGTCTGGTGCAGGGCGACGCGCGCCATCTGCTGCGCGAGCTGCTGCCCGCCGGCTCCGCGCAGCGAATCCTGATGCAGTTCCCGATGCCGTGGCCCAAGGCGCGCCACGCCAAGCACCGTCTGACCGATCCGGAATTCGTCGCCGCCCTGGCCGCCGCGCTCGCGCCGGGCGGACGCTTCGAGCTCGTGACCGATCAGGACTGGTTCGCGCGCGAGGCGGAAGCCGCGTTCGCCGGCCACCCCACGCTGACTTTGTCCGCGACGGAGCAGAATCCCGTCCGGCCCTTCCGCACCCGCTACGAGCGGCGCTGGCTCGCCGCCGGCCGCGGCATCTGGCGCCTCACCGCGGAGCAGCGCGCGCCGCGGCCGCTGGCGCCGCGCTCCGATCCCATCCACATGGAACATCTCGCACTCCGCACTCCGCCCGAGGACGCGCGCGTCCAGGCCCTGGCCGGCCGCCGCTTCTCGGAGGCCGGCGCCGCCGGCGCCGTGCACGAAGTCTTCACCGCGGCCGACGGCTGGCTGCTCCAGGTGCTGGCCGCCGACGGCGGATTCAGCCAGCGCTTCCTGATCCGCATCAAGCGCCGCGATCAGGGACCCGCGCTGCTGGCCGTGGAGGATTGCGGCCGGCCCTATCCGACGCCGGCCGTCGCGGCGTTGCTGCGCGCGCTGCAGCGCGCGCTGGACCTGCCCTAGGGCTTCGCTGAACAAGTCATTCCGCCCCGAACGCGGCCCTCACGCCCGATCTCGGCGTCGCCGGAACCCGCGCCTATTGACCAATAGGCGCAGAACCCGGCTCCTTGATCTCGGACGCGATGACTCGCGCCGGGACGAAAGCACTTGTTCAGCGCAGCCCTAGATCCGGAAGATGCCGAGATAAACCCGGTACAGGTTCGGGTCGTTGAAGTTCGCGCCTTCGTAGGAGATCACGAGAATGCTCAGCGGCGCGCCGGCCGGCGTCTGCGTCTCGAAGACGGAAGCCGCCACGCGCTCGGGATACTTGACCGGCGAGGGCACCTGGAAGGTGGACTGGGATGCGTGCACGGAGCCGAGGATGAGGCGCTGATTGGCCACGTCGCGGGTGGCGAAACAGCGCTGGTGCAGGCTGGTCTGGCTGGGCAGCGGATGGCTCTCGTCGAGGCCCGGATCGTTGGTCCAGAAGCGGTCGCTGCTCGTGGACTGGCCCGCGGTCGTGGCGTACAGGATCTCCTTGAAGCGCACGTCGTCGCTGCCGAAGGGACCGTCGTTGAGCTCGGCCCACGACATCAGAACGACGTTCGAGGAATCGAGGCGCGAGGAAGAGAGGTTCGGCCGGCGCTGTTGCAGGAAGCCGTAGAAGGAGGAGAAGTATTCCTCGTCCATCGGCAGCAGCGGCGTCGAGGCGGCGAAGCCCGCGTAGCGGCAGATGGCCGCCTCGCCGCGGTCGGCGCCGGACCAGCCGGTGCGGCCCTGCAGGCGGTATTGCTCCCAGGCCACCACGAGGTGGTCGGCGTCGTCCGCGGTGACGTCCGGCAGCACCATTCCGCCCGAGAAGTTGGTCCAGAAGTCCGAATCCATCGGAATGTTGCTGGCCAGCGTGAAGGGACCCGTGAGGAAATTCGGATCCGAGGGACCGGCTTCCCAGTCCATGCGCAGCACTCGCAGCGAGTAGTCGCGCCAGATGTCGCCGTTGCCCGCGACCGTGCGCAGATCCTCGGTGGCGTAGACCGCCACCGCGCCGCCGCCGGGCAGGGGCGCCAGATCCGGCATCACGCCGGCGTCGCCGCACACCATCAGCGGATCCACGACGTAGCCCAGGCCGGCGCTGGCCGTCTGGACGTTCGGCAGATTCAACAACTGGCCGCCGTGATTGCGGATCTCCACCCGCGCGACCTCGACCTGCCCGACCTGCTTGTCCTGCAGATCGGTGCGCGGCCAGGCCACCACGAAGCTGCCGTCGTCGAGCGCGATGACGTCCGGCTTGGTGCAGTTGTCGCGCAGCGGCCCGTAGAGGTTGAGCGCCGGATCGCCGAGGATCATGTGATGAGCGCCGTTCGAGCTCCAGGTGCCGAGGCCGAGGTTGCGCAACACGTGGCCTTCGACCAGGCGCTGGCCGGTGGCGAGCCGCGTCTGATAGACCACGCAGATGTCGCCGAAGGAATTGAGGGCGACGGTGGCGTGATCCGCCGGGCCGGAGCCGGACTTGCCCATCATCACCGTCTGTCCCGGGCGGATCTGCTGCGCAGCGGCAGCCGGAGCGAGAATAGTCAGCGAGAGGAGGATGGAAAGCGTCAGGCGCATCGCAAGGAGAGGCTGAGGGTGTCCGTACCTTCCGGGGGGGGGTGATCCGGGGGCGTGGAAGGAGCCTGGGGACCCCCTAGGATACCATTGAAATGGCCGCTTCGAGCAGGAACCGAGGAGGGCGGAAGGCCGCGGAGCACCCGATGACCGGCACGCTCCGGCCTGAGCGCCCCTCTGAGTCGAGCCTGCCGCTCCTGGAGGCCGCCGGCCTGGCCGCGGGGCTGCCGGGAGCCTCGCTGCTGGCCCGCGAGGCGGAGGCGCGCGGATATTTCAAACGCACGTTGGCGCAGCAGTGGCAACTCGTGCAGGAAATCCTGGCCGAGCACCTGCGCGAATCCGGCGCGCCGGAGGAGATCGCGCGCGCCTGGGGCCGCCTGCCGGGCTCGCGCGTGAAGTTCCACCTGCCGGGCGCCTGGACGCGCGTCAGCCTGGACGGCCCGCCCGGGCCGGCGCTGGCGCTGTTGCGCGAGTGGGCCGCCTCCGGCGACCGCCTGCTGGGGGAGTCCCTGCCGGAGACCGGCGTGCGGCCCTGGGCCGAGCGCCTCGGGCCGGACGTGGTCGCCTGGATGCTGCCCTGGGCCGCCGACCCGGAGCCGGAGGTGCGGCGGGCGGCCGTGGTGGCGCTGCGCCCGCGCGGCGTGTGGGTGCCGCATCTCGACTGGGCGGTCGAGGCGCCGGCGCTGCTGCTGCCGCTCTTCGACGCGCTGCGCGAGGAGACCGATCCGCGCGTGGCCGGCGCGCTCGCCAACGCCTGGAACGACGTCGCCCGCGTGCAGCCGCAGCTGGCGCTCGAGCTCGCGCACCGCTGGCGCGCCGCGCCGGCCGCGCCGCTCGCGGACTTCGTGGCCCGCCGCGGGCTGCGCAGCCTGCTCAAGGAGGGCGATCCGCGCGCGCTGCACCTGATGGGCCTGGGCGAGCTGCAGGTGGAGGCTTCCGCCGCGCTGCGCGGCGGCGCCGTGGCGCAGCCGAACTCGAGCCTGATCTTCGACGTCGAGCTGCGCAACCGCGGCGCCGAGGCGTCGGCGCAGCTCGTCTACGAGATCGAACTGCCCGGCCGCGTGGCCGGGCGGCCGCGGCGCCAGCGCGTGCAGGCCGGCACCTATCTGCTGCCCGCGCGCGACCGCGTGCGCCTGATCGTGCGCGAGCGCATCTTCGACCGCCGCGCCGCGCCGATGCTCGACGGCCCGGCCAAGGCCGTCTTCTTTCTCAACGGCCGCCACTGCGCCGAGCTCGAGTTCCGCGTGAGCCGTTCAGGCGACCCAGGGATGGGCGCGGTCGAGGAGGAGATGCAGGGCTGAGACGGCGACGGCCGCGGCCGCCAGCACCAGGCCGGGCAGCGCGCGCCAGGTCTCGCGCAGGTCGGCGAGGCTGATCCAGGCGCAGGCCAGGAAGACCAGCAGGTTGAGCGGCAAGTCGATCCAGGACATCCAGGCGAGCAGCGGCGTCCAGGACAGCAGGGCCACTGCCAGGGCGAATCCGCCGAGCGACCACGCCGCCGCGGCGGGCGGAATGCGGCCCAGATCTTCGCCTTCCGAGTAGTGCAGCCGCTTCTCCGGCGGCAGGCTGGCGGGATCGGGCGCGCGGCGGGCGCTCACGCCTGCAGCGCCGCCAGCGCGCGCCGCAGCCGCGGCATCGCGTCGCGGACGTCCTGCGCGGACACGGCGCCGACGCTGGCGCGGAACCAGCCGTTCTCGTCCGCCGGCGCCACGCCGAACGCGGAGAAGGGCACCACCGCGAAGGCGGCCTCGCGCAGCAGGAACGCGCGGATCGCCTCGTTGTCGGACAGCGTCTTGCCGGCCGCGGTGCGCTTGCCGGCGAGGTCGAAGCGCACGGAGATGTAGATCGCGCCCTGCGGCTCGACGGTGTCCACCGGGAAGCCCTCGGCGCGCAGGGCCTGGATGCCTTCGTGCACCGCGTCGAGGCGCTCGCGCACGCGCGCGATCACGTCCGGGCTCCAGGCGTCCACCGCGGCGGCGTTGCGCAGGAAGCGCGCGGTGGCCAGCTGCACCGGCTTCGGCGCCCAGGCGCCGAGGTGCGTGAGCAGGCCGGTGATCTTCTTGGAGATCGCCGGCGGGCCGAAGATCCAGCCGCAGCGCAGGCCGGTGCCGCAGAAGCCCTTCGAGATGCCGTCCACGTGCACCACCCAGGGCGCGCACTCCGGCACCAATTGCACCGGCGAGAAGTGCTCGTAGCCGGGGAAGATCAGCGCCTGGTAGATCTGGTCGAAGAGCAGGTAGAGCGGCTTCTCGCCGGCGGCCGAGCGGCGCGCGTTTTCCGTGACCAGCAGCCGGCCGAAGGCGGCCACGTCTTCGCGGCGCATCACCCCGCCGCTCGGATTCTGCGGCGTGTTGAGCACGATCATGCGCGCGCCGCGCACGTGCGGCGCGAACATCTCCACGGTCGGCTGGAACGCGTGCTCGGGGTGGGCCAGCACCGCCTGGACGCGCACGCGGCACACGTCGCCGAAGTTGTTGTTGTTCCAGGAGGGCACCGGGAACAGGACCAGTTCGCCCGGATCCACGAGCACGCGGTAGGCTGAGTAAAGGGCCGGCCGGCCGCCGCCGACGATGACGATGCCGTCGAGCGGATAGTCCAGGCCCTGCGTGCGCAGCACGTGCTCGCGCACCGCTTCGCGCAGCGCCTTCTCGCCCGGCGACGCCGGGTAGTTGGTCTGGCCGGCGTCGAGCTCGCGGACGATGGCCTCGCGCAGCTCGGCGGGGATCGGGAACTGGCCGGGGGCGAAGTCGCCGACGGTCATGTCCGCGACCGTCACGCCCTTCTCCTTCAACTCGCGGATCTCGCCCGCGATCGTCAGGATGTTCGAGGGCGTCATGGCGCGCGCCATCGCCGAAAATCCGCGGCGCGCGTCCTCCTCGCCGCAGTTGGCGGCTATGCGCACGACGTCGCCGGTCTGGGTCACGGCCGAATTCTAACGCGTCTCCACGCGCTCCAGGTAGCGCTCGCGCAGCGCCGATTGCTTGGTGGCGAGCTCGGTCTCGCGGCCGCCGATCCACAGGCGCTGGACCACCCCGAAGTCGAGCGGGTCGCCGGCGCAGAGGAAGAACGTGGCCACCTTGCCCGGCTCGATCGAGCCGGCGAAGGCCTCCACGCCGAGCACCTCGGCGGCGCCCAGGGTCAGGACGCGCGCGGCCTCGTCGGCGCCCAGGCCAAAAGCCGCGGCGGTGGCAGCCTGGTAGGGCAGGTTGCGCGTGACCTCCGGGTCCGCGGTGCGCAGGGCCACGCGGCAGCCGGCCTGGCGCAGCACCCAGGCGTTGCGGAAGGGGGCGTCGAAGGGGTCGAGGTCGTCGGAGGGCAGGGCGTGCACCGGACCCGTGATGACGCGCGCGCCGTCCTCGCCGAGGAATCCGGCGACCTTCCAGCCGTCGCGGGTGCCGAGCCAGATCACCGGCAGGTTCCGCTTCCGGGTCCAGGCGCGCGCCGCCATCAGCGTGGCCGCGTCGTCGGCGGCGACGATCAGCGGCTTCTCGCCGCGCGCGTAGGGCAGCAGGGCCTCGAGCAGCAGATCGCGCTCGGCGGCGCTGCGGCCCGCCTCGGCGAGGCGGCCGGCGACTTCGCCGTAGGCCAGCGCCGCGTCGAAGCGCCGGTCGAGCTCGGCCAGCTCCTTGGGATCCTCGGGACCCTTCTTCGGATCCAGGCGCGGCGGGCGCGGGAAGTCGAGCAAGAGGCCGACGCGGCTTTGGACCACCAGATCTTCCGAGGTTGTCCCGGACAGCTGGATCAGCGAAGCCTGGCCGCGCACCGTGCCGCCGTCCGGCGTCACCAGAACGTAGGCCACGCCGTTGGTGCGCGTGACCGGGATGTGCATGGAGTCGGCGTGGACCGCGGCGCCGGCGATCAGGTCGGGCTGGAAGTCGCCGATCTCGGAATCGTCGCGCGCGCTGCGAATGGAGCCGACCTCGAAGAGGCCGGTGACGTCGCCGCAGTTGAGGAAGCCGGGATAGAGGTCCAGGCCGCTGCCGTCCACGATTTCTGCGCCGGGCAGGGCGGGCAGCGGCGTCGTGCCGGGAAGCACGCTGACGATGCGCCCGTCGCGCGCCACCACGCTGCCGAGGAAGGGCGGGTGGATCATGTCGTGGATGCGCGCGCCCTGCACGATCACGGTGCGGCCCTTGCCGGCGCGGATCCAGGGCTCCCAGTCCTCCTCGGAGGGCGCCGCGGCGGGCGCCGCGGGGGGGGGAGGCGCGGCGGCGCCGTCGGCCGGCGGCGCGGCGGCGGCGGCCGCCTGGCCCGCGTGCGCGAACTCGGCGGCGGCGGCGGCGTATTCCTGCCAGCGCGCCTCGTGCGCCGGATTGCGCTCGTAGAGCACGCGGCCGCGCGCGACCGTCAGCTCGCAGCGCGCGTAGCCGGACAGCGGCGGCGCGTCGTAGACGGTGACCGTGCCGTCCATGCCGGGCTGCAGGCTGCCGAGGCGCTCGCCGAGGCGCATCTGGATGGCGCTGTTGCGCGTGCACGTGGCCATCGCCTCCTCGTAGGTCAGCGCGCCGTAGCGCAGGGCCTTGCCGGCCTCGGTGTTGAGGCGCCGGATCATCTCGTCGGAGTCGGAGTTGATCGAGACGATGACGCCGGCCTTGTGCAGGATCTCGACGTTCCAGGGAATCGCGTCGTTGACTTCGTACTTGTAGGCCCACCAGTCGCTGAAGGTCGAGGCCATCGCGCCGAACTCGGCCAGCTCGGGCGCCATCTTGTAGCCCTCGAGCACGTGCTGGAACACCGGCGGCGCGATGCCGAACTCGCGGCAGATGCGCAGGAACATCTGGATCTCGTCGGCGCGGTAGCTGTGGCACTGCACGCGGATTTCGCCGTCCAGGATCGCGGCCAGCACTTCGAGGCGCTCGTCGCGCCGGAATCCGCCGCCGCCGGCGGCGGCGGCCCGCGCGCGGCGCTCGCGGTAGTCCTGCGCGGCGCTGAAGGCGCGCCGGTACGTCGCCTCCACGCCCACGCGCGAGGAGGGGAAGCGGCTGGCCGGGCCGCTGTTGTTCGACTGCTTGACGTTCTCGCCCAGCGCGAACTTGATGTTGCGCGGCCGCGCCGGGTGCAGCAGCTCGGCGATGGTGCCGGCGTAGGAGTCGAGCTCCCAGACCGCGGCCTGGCCGCCGATCGGATTGGCCGAGCCGTGCAGGGCCAGCGCCACCGCCGTGCCGCCGGCGGCGGCGCGCCAGATGCCGACCTCGCGCGGGTGCAGCATGTCTTCCATGCGGCATTCGGCGGTGATCGCCAGCGTGCCTTCGTTGATCGAGTCCAGGGCCAGGTGCGAGTGCGCGTCCAGAACCGCCGGCATCAGGTGCAGGCCGCGCAAGTCCACGACCGGCACGTCCTCCGGCGCGATGAGGGAGCCGCCGACCTCGCGGATTTCCCCGTCCACGATCAGCAGGTCGCCGACGGCCGGCGCGCTGCCGTCCATGCGGTAGAGAGTGGCGTTCTGCAGCAGAACCGAGCGGCCGCGCGCGATGCCCCACGCGGAGACCGGCAGCCGGTCGGCCTCGGTCTGCACCGGCCAGGCCGGATGCCCGGCGCGCGGCTCGCCTTCTTTGACATCCGGCGCGCCCTCCTCCTGGCCCTCGCGGCCGCGCCCGCGGCGCCCGCCGGCGCGCGGCGCGTCCGGCTCGTCCGCGCCGGGGGCGGCGCCGGCCAGCCGCGCGCCGACCGCGTCCACCGGCCCGAAGGGAGTGGTCACGGCGCCCGTCAGCGCGTCGCCGGACAGGCTGAGCTGCACGCTCACGTCCATGTTCATTTCCGGCACCGTGAACTCGAAGTCCACGGTCTCGCCGGCGAACTTCACGGAGCGCGCGGGCTCGCGGTCGGCGGGTTTGGCAGCGTCGAAGACGGCGACCGCGCCGGCCGCCGGGTCGAGCCCGATGCCGAACTTCTGCTCGCCCATCGGCGTCTGCAGGGTGATCTCCCAGTCGCCCGCCAGCGAGCCGCCGGCGTCGGGCTTGGCCTCGTCCGGCTTGTCCTCCTCGCCTTCCTTCTTCTCCTCGTCCTTCTCGTCCTTCTGCTTCGGCGCCTCCAGCGGGAAGCCGCGGCCGTCCGCGAACACCCAGCTCAGCTGCGGCTTGGCGAGATCGAGCGGGCCGCGCGCGACGAACGCGTCGGAGCCGGCCGGAATGCCGAGAATGGCGGCGACGTCGCTCGAGAGCGCGCGCACCAGGTCGTCGGCGGCGGCGCCGGCGTCGAGCAACTGCTTGAGGTCGTCGGCGAACGCCTTCGGCGTGCCTGCGGGCACGAGAGCGCAGCGCACCCCGGCCGCGCGCAGCTTGAGGAAGCCCTGCACCAGCTCCTGATGCTCGCGGCGCTGCTCTTCGCGCAGGGCCTGCGGATCCTGCCACCAGGGGCGCTCGCCTTCCGGCTTCAGCTTCAGGTCCTCGTCGGACTTGGGAGCGTCCTCCAGGTCGAGCACGAAGAGCACCGCGACGTCGGCCGCCTTCAGCCTCTCGGCGTGGCGCCAGGCTTCGCGGCCGCCGAGCAGGATCCAGCCGCCGGGCTGCTCCTGCATGAGGTCGAGCAGGTTCTCGACCTCGCGGGAACTGCGCGCCCGCCACAACGGCTTGTCGCCCAGCTCCAGGTCCGGCGCGGGCCGCGCGCCGCCGTTCGGCGCCGCGCGCAGGGCCGCGTCCGTCAGCAGCTGCCGGTGCACCGCCAGCGCCGCCATCGGCGTGGCCGGATAGCCGGCCTCGCCCCCGCGGCCGCCGCCGCCTCCACCGCCGCCGCCGGCGCGCAGCGAGCGCACTTCGAGGCCTTCGCGCAGCAGCAGCGAGTCGCCGAAGGGCAGCTGGCTCAGCGCCGCGACCGCGCCGCGCCCCTGCAGCAGGCCGCGCGCCGGCAGGATCTGCACGCGGCTGAAGCCGGCTTCGCGCCAGTCCTTGCCTTCGCCATTTTTCCAATCCACGAGATCGGAGGCGCGCAAGTGCGCGGCGAACGCGGTGCGCGCTCCGTATTCCATCTCCGGCAGCGGGCCGGTCGCCGGATCGGTGGCCTCGCTGCGGAAGGAATTCGCCGGCGCCTCGGCCAGCGCCGCGGGATAGTCGGCGTGCACGAAGGCCGGATACAGGATCCAGGACTCTTCCGCGACGACGATCTTGGCCTCCGGCCAGGCGGCGGGATCGATCGCGCCGCGCAGCACCGGCTGGCCGCGCCGGAACAGCAGGTCCTCGCGCCGCGTCGCGGCGGCGGAATCGCCTTCCCAGATCAGCACCTGCTGCAGCAGCACCTGATCGTGCACCGGAGCGAGCGCGTCTGGCGCGGCCGGAGCGGCCGTCGCGCCGCGCCCGAAACCCTGAAGGAGCAGAAGGGCGATCGCGGAGATCATGGGCGCCGATGTTATCCTCCCGCCTCTGAATACCGCCGCCTTCCTCGCCAATCTGGGGCTCACGGTCGTCCTCCTGAGTCTCACGCTCTGGAGCGGGCGCAGCGGCCGCCGACCTTTGCATTACTGCATGGTGGCGGCGACGCTCCTCTCGCTCACGGGAGCCATCGTCCAGGCCGAGATCTACGGCCGCGACTTCCAGTTCGATCCGCTGCGCTTGCGCATCCACCTGGCCTGCGCGTTCAGCTCCCTCGGCCTCGTGCCCTTCGCCGCGGTGACGGGCTGGCGCCTGCGCACGCGGCCCGAAGGCCGCCGCGCGCACCGGCGCGCCGTCGGCGCCTTCGTCGCGGTCACCGGACTGGCCATCGCCACCGCCGGCTGGATGTTCCTGAGCGCGACCAGAGAAAGTTAGTTCGGCAGCTCGGCGCCGAGCGCCTCGCGCAGCAGGCTGACCGGATGCGCGGCGCGCGCGCGGCTGCCGCGGGCGCGCAGCGCGGATTCGATCTGCAGCAGGCAGCCGGGGTTGCCGGTCAGCACCCAGTCGGCGCCGGAGTCCTCGATCGCGGCGGCCTTGCGGCGGCCGAGCTCGCCGGTGAGCTCCGGTTGCGCCGCGAAGGCGCCGCCGCCGGCGCCGCAGCAGAGCTGAGCGTCGGCGAGCGGGCGCAGTTCGAATCCCGGCAATTGCGCGAGCAGGCGCTCGACCGCGCCCGTGCCGCGCAGGGCGTTCTGCAGATGGCAGGGCGGCGCGTGGGCCGCGCTGCGATGCAGGGGCGCGAGCGGCCCGCGCAGGCCCTGCGCCTCCAGGAAGAGCAGCGGATCGGTGGCGCCGCCGCGCGGATCGGCCGCGCGCAGGTGCGCGGCGCAGCCCGCCGAAGGCGTGAGCACCGCGTCGCAGCCGGCCAGCGCCGCGAGCGTGGCGCCCGCGGCCGCGCCGCCGCCGGCCAGGTCGCCGGCGTGCGCCGCGAGCGCGCCGCAGCACGAGGGCTGCGCCGGCACGACCACTTCGAATCCTTCGTGCGCGAGCACCGCGACGGTGTCGCGCAGCACGCCGCCGAAGAATTCCGGATTGACGCAGCCGAGGTGCAGCGCCACGCGGCCGCGCGGCGCGCCGCGCGCGGGGAACCGCGCCCCCGGGGGGGGGCGCCAGGCTTGCGGGCGCGCCGGCACGGCCCGCGCGAGGGCGCGCAGGCGCGCCGGCGCGAAGCGCTCGGCCAGGGCCAGCAATCCGAGGCGCCGCGCCGCGCGCGCCGCCCGTCCGAGCCAGCGCTGGCGCCGCTCCGAGCCCGCGTAGCGCTCGAGGAATCCGGGCGGGCCGCCGGCGCGGGCGCCTGCCCGCTGGCGCTCCGCCAATTCGTGATACTGCACCTGCGAAGGGCAGACCGGCTCGCAGGCGCGGCACATCACGCAGCGGTCCACCCAGTGCGCGACGTCGGCGGGAGCGGCGCGCCCTTCGGCCTGCGCGCGCATCAGCGTGATGCGGCCGCGCGGCGAATCGCTCTCGATGCCGGTGATCTGATAGGTCGGGCAGGCCTGCAGGCACAGGCCGCAGTGCACGCAGTCGAGCAGGCCCGGAAATCCGGCCAGCGGATCGCCGGCCGGCAGATCGGTCGCGCCCTCCGGGCGCAGCGGCGCGCGTTCGCCGCTCATCGCGCGCCTCCGGAACCGAAGTTGAAGGGCGAGGCGCCGGGAGCGCAGGCGGCCGCGAGTTCGGCCAGCCACGGCGAATCGGCGCCGTGCGGCAGGCGCCGCGCGCCGGCCGGAACCGCGGCGCCGGCGCGGGCGCCCTCCTGCAGGGCGTTCCAGTCGCAGGGTCCGAGAGGGCGCGCCGGCGGCAGCCGATGGGCGATGCGCGCGGGGCACGCGGCGAAGGCCTCGAGGCAGCGCGCGCGCGCGGCCTGGAATTCCGCCGCGTCGCAGGAAGTCAGAGTCGCGTGGTCCGGCGCGAAGCCGCTCCACGCGGCCCAGGCGGAATCCGCGTCCGGCTGGAAGAACCAGTCCGGATCCGGCAGGCCGGCGGCGCGCAGCGCGAGGGGGTCGGACACCTGGAAGCAGCGCAGATCCCGCGGCCGCGGCTGCAGGCGCAGCACCAAAGTCAGACAGGCTGCGAGCCGGCCGCGCGAGCCGAGGAAGAGGCGCGTCAGATCGTAGCCGGCGACCGATTTGACGACGCGCGCTCCGGTGCGCACCTCCGCGCCGTCGGCCAGCAGCCAAGTGCCGCCGAGCACCTGGTCGCGCGGCGGGCCGTAGGCGCGGTGCAGCAGGCTCAGGTCGGGCGCGAGGAACAGGCCGCCCAGGCTGCCGGCCTCCGCGCCGGGCGCGTCCGCGGCCAGCATCAGTCCGTGCGGCGCGAGCGCGCGGTCCAATTCGGCGGGGGAGGTGCCGGCGCCGGCTTCGCAGGTCTGGTCGGCGGCGTCGAGCCACACGATGCCTCGCAGCGCGCCCAGTTCCAGCCAGCGGCCGGGCGCCGCCTCCGGCGCGTGGCGCGCGAGGCGCGTGCGGCGGCCGCACGGCAGGATCGGGACGGCATCGGCGCCGGCCGCGCGCACGGATTCGCGCGCGCGAGCAATCTCCGCGGCGAACGCGCTCACGACTCGATGCGCCCGTGGCGGTGGAACGCTTCGGCGCAGCCGCGCCGCATCGGCAGGCCCTTGCCGGGATTGAGCAGGTCGCGCGGATTGAAGACGCGCCGCACCCGCTCCATGAGCTGGATCTCCGCGGCACCGAACTGCTCGGCGAGCAGATGCTGCTTCTCCAGGCCGATGCCGTGCTCGCCGGTGAGCGAGCCGCCGAGATCGAGGCACTTGCGCAGGATGTTCGCGCCCGCGCGCTCGACCGCGGCGACCTGCGCGGGATCGCGCGCGTCGTAGCTGAAGTGCGGATGGATGTTGCCGTCGCCGGCGTGGAAGAGATTGGCGACGGGCAGCCCCGTCCCGGCACCGACCTCCTCGACGTGGCGCATGATTTCGGCGAGGCGCGAGCGCGGCACCACGCCGTCCATCACGTAGGAGTCGGGTCCGAGGCGCCCGAGCGCGCCGCCCGCGCCTTTGCGGCCCTTCCAGATCGCCAGCCGCTGCTCCTTGTTCTCCGCGCGCTCGACGCGCAGCGGTGCGCGCTGCTGCAGCAGGCGCTCCGCGGCGGCGGCTTCCTCCGGCACGCGCGCGGCAGGGCCTTCGAGTTCGACGATCAGCACCGCGCCGGCCTCGAGCGGCAAGCCCGAGCGGTAATTGGAGGACTCGACGGCGTGGATCGCGCGCCGGTCCATCACTTCGAGGGCCACCGGCCGCAGGCCCGCCGCCACGAGGTCGGAGACTGCGGCGCACGCGGTCTGCACCGAGTCGTAGCCGGCGAGCAGCGTGATCACCTTCTCGGGCAGGGGAATCAGCCGCAGCGCCGCCGCCACCACGATCGCGGCCGTGCCTTCGGAGCCGACGCAGAATCCGCGCAGGTCGAGGTCGTCGGCCGCGGCGCAATCCCCCCCCCAGGTCTCCAGGCGCCCGTCGGGCAGCACCACGTCGAGCGCCAGCACGTGCTGTCCGGTGGTGCCGTGCAGGAAGCACATCGGCCCGCCGGCGTTCTCCGCCACGTTGCCGCCGATGGTGCTCACGGTCTGGCTGGCGGGATCGGGCGCGTAGCGCAGCCCGTGCGGCGCGGCCGCGCGCGAGAGGTCGGCGTTGACGAGGCCCGGCTCGACGCGCGCGACGCGCCGCGCCGGATCGAGCTCGAGGATGCGGTTCATGCGCGCCAGCGCGAGAATCACGCCGCCTTCCGGCACCAGGGCACCGCCGGACAGGCCCGTGCCGGCGCCGCGCGCCGCGAACGGCACGCCGGCGGCGCTCAGGATGCGCGCGCACGCCGCCACTTCGTCCGCGCTGGCGGGCAGCGCCACGGCGGCCGGCCGGCAGCGGAACAGCGTGAGCGCGTCGGACTCGTAGGACAGCAGCGCGCCGGGATCGTCCAGCACGTGGCGCGCGCCGATCGCGCCGCGCAGGGCCCCGAGCAGCGCCGCGCGGTTCATCGCGCTTCGCGGCGGCGCAGGCGCGGAAGCCAGCGCGGCGTGCGCTGCTGATAGGACGCGTAGCCGTCGTACTCGATCTCGAGGTCGCGCTCCTCGATCGGCGCGGCGATCAGGATCCAGCCGATGAACACCAGCCCGAGGATCAACTGATCCGGCCGCACCTCGGGCATGCCGGCGATCAGCAGCAGGAAGCCGAGGTTGATCGGCTGGCGCACCACCGAGTAGGGCGGCAGCGCCGTGAACTCGGCCTGAGGCTCGCGCGCGCCGGTCTCGAGCGCCTTGAGGTGCGGCAGGCCGAGCAGCTGCGCCGACCCGACCACGAATCCGCCCCAGGCCACCAGCGTCAGGCCGCCGATCTGCAGGATCCACGAGATCGGGCGGGTCCAGCCGCTCCAGATCCAAAGCTCCGGCCCGGTCGGTTGCCAAGCCAGCACGAGCAGGCTGAGCGAAAGTCCCGTGACGAAGACGTACAGCGGGCGCTCGGCGGCGGGGCCGAAGGGGCGGTTGAGCAGGCGGCGGCCGAAGCCGCGTGCCAGCAAGGAGTGAGACAGCGCGAATTGCAGCGCCAGCAGCAGGTCGATCGCCAGCGCCAGCGGCGCGATCCGGCCGGGCGCCGCGCGGTCGAGGCCGGCGACGATGCGCAGCCAGCCGAGCATGCCGAGCCCGGCGATCACCGGGCCCAGCGCCAGCCACACGGCCAGGCCGCGGCGCGCGGTGGTGCGCGGGTCGAAGACTTCCTGCGCCGCGTCTTCCGCCACCGGCTCGACGCGCCGGCGCCGCCGCGTCTCGGAAGCGCTGCTCTCGCTCATGCGCGCCGCTTAGCGCTTGCGCGAGATCGTCTTCGCTTGCAGGAAGAGCAGCAGGTAGTCGCGCCCGCCCGCCTTCGAGTCCGTGCCCGACAGATTGAAGCCGCCGAAGGGATGCACGCCGACCAGCGCGCCCGTGCACTTGCGGTTCAGGTACAGGTTGCCGCACTGCAGATCGGTGCGGGCCTGCGCGAGGCGCTGCTCGTCGCGGCCGAAGTACGCGCCGGTGAGCCCGTACACCGTGTCGTTGGCGGCGTCCACGCCCTCGGCGAAGCTGCCGACCTTGTGCACTGCGAGGACCGGCGCGAACAGCTCGTTCTTCCACACGTGGTCGCCGCGCTTGACGCCGGTGAACACGGTGGGCTGCAGGAACCAGCCGTCGCCCTCGGCGCGCGCGCCGCCGGCCACCAGCGCGTTGCCGTCGGCCTTGGCCTGGCCGATGGCCTTGAGCGTGTTCTGCAGCGCGCCTTCGTTGATGAGCGGGCCCATCCAGTTCTTGCGCTCGGCCGGATGGCCGACCGAAGTGGCCTCGACCAGCGGCAGGAATTTCTCCAGGAACGCGTCGTGGATGCGCTCGTGCAGGATCAGGCGCGAGCAGGCCGAGCACTTCTGGCCCTGGTAGCCGAAGGCGGCGGCGTGCGCCGCGCGGGCGGCGTCGTCCAGATCCGCGTCCTCGTCCACGAAGATGAAATCCTTGCCGCCCATCTCGGCGACCACGCGCTTGAGCCAGATCTGGCCGGGCTGCACCTTGCCGGCCTTCTCCGAGATGCCGCAGCCGACTTCGGCCGAGCCGGTGAAGGAGATGAAGCGCGTCAGCGGATGCTCGACGATGGTGTTGCCGACGTCGGAGCCGCCGCCGGGCACGAACTGCAGCACGCCGGCCGGCAGTCCCACTTCCTTCATCAGGTCCACGAACATCGATGCGATGCCGGGCGCGTCGCTGGAGGGCTTCAGCACCACGGTGTTGCCCGTGACGAGCGCGGCGGAAGTCATGCCGACCAGGATCGCCAGCGGGAAGTTCCACGGCGGAATCACCGCGCCCACGCCGATCGGCAGGTAGACCAGCTCGTTGTCCTCGCCTTCGATCGGCGTGATGGGCTGGCGGCGCGCGTAGCGCAGGGCTTCGCGTCCGTAGAACTCGAGGAAGTCGATGGCCTCGGCGGTGTCGCCGTCGGCCTCGGCCCAGTTCTTGCCGACCTCGAAGACCATCATGGCCGAGAACTCGTGCTTGCGCAGGCGCATGATGCGCGCGGCGCGGAAGAAGAAGTCGGCGCGCTCGCCGGCGCTGCGCCGCGACCACTCGCCGAAGGCCTTGTGCGCGCCCGCGATCGCGCGCAGCGCGTCGTCGCGCCCGCCCTTCGCGGAGTTGGCCACGGGCCGCCCGGGCTTGCCCGGATCGAGCGACTCGAACGTGCCGGCGGATCCCTCCTGGTCCCGGCCGTCCACCCACAGGCGCACGACCACCGGCAGCGCGGCCTCGATCTTGCGCAGGGCTTCCGCGAAGGCAGCGGCGTTCTCCTCCTTCGAGAAGTCCGTGAGAGGCTCGTTGACGAAGGGGCTGATGTCGGTGAGGGTGCGCATGCGGGGTTCAGAGCGCCGCCGCCGGAAGGGGGAGCGGGCGCGCGGCCTGGAATTCTGCCAGATCCGCGGCGCTCCGTGCGGCGTGGGCGGCGGCGCGGTGGGCGCCGCGCGCCAGGCCCGGCAGCGGCGGCAGGAGTCCGAACTCCGCCTTCATCGGCTGGAAGGAGGCGGAGGGGCTCTCGGCGACGTGGTGGGCCAGCGCTCCGAGCAGGGTGCTGCGCGGCGGGGCGGCCGGCTCTTCGCCGGCGAGGCGGCGCAGCAGGCTGTGCGCCGCCAGCAGGCCGGAGGCCACGTTGCCCAGATACCCCTCCATGCCCGTGATCTGGCCGGCGCAGAAGAGGCCGGGATGCTCGCGGAACTCCAGACCGCTGGTGAGCAGGCGCGGCGAGTTCAGGAAGGTGTTGCGGTGCATGCTGCCGAGGCGCACGAACTCCGCGTTCCGGAGGCCGGGCAGGCTGCGGAACAGCATTTCCTGCTCGCCGTGGCGCACGTTGGTCTGGAAGCCGACGAGGTTCCACAGCTGGCCGGCGCGGTCTTCGCGGCGCAGCTGGATCACCGCCCAGGGACGCTGTCCGGTGCGCGGATCGCGCAGCCCGACCGGGCGCATCGGGCCGAAGCGCAGCGATTCGCGCCCGCGCGCCGCCAGCACCTCGACCGGCAGGCAGCGCTCGAAGAAGCGCGCGGCGCCGGGATCGGCGGCCTCGAAGTCCTTCAGCGGATGCGCGGGCGCCGCCAGGAGCGCGTCCACGAACGCTTCGTACTCCTGCTGGGTCAGCGGCACGTTCAGGTAGTCGTCGCCCTGATCCCAGCGCGCCGCCGCGAAGATCACGCTGCGGTCCAGCGACTCGCCGGTGACCACCGGCGCGATGGCGTCGAAGAAGGCCAGATGCTCGGCGCCGGCGAGGCGCGCGAGGTCCGCCGCGAGCGCCGGGCTCGTCAGCGGCCCCGAGGCGAGGATGCAGGGCCGCTCTGCCGGCACCGCCAGCACTTCCTCGCGGCGGAGCTCGACGCGCGGATGCGCCTCGAGCGCCGCGGTGACCGCCGCGCCGAAGAGTTCGCGATCCACGGCCAGCGCGCCGCCGGCCGGCACCGCGTTCTGCTCGGCCAGATCCAGCAGGCGGCAGCCGAGCGCGCGCAGCTCGGCCTGCAGCACGCCGGCGGCGCGGTCGGGCAGGCGCGAGCCCAGCGAGTTGGAGCACACTAGCTCGGCGCAGTGCGCCGTGCGGTGCGCGGCCGTTCCGCGCACGGGCCGCATTTCGCACAGGCGCACGCGCAGGCCGGCGTCGGCGAGCTGCAAGGCCGCCTCCGAGCCCGCAAGCCCGGCGCCCACCACGGTGACCGTTTCCAGAGATTGCGCCAATTCCGGCTTCTCCGCGGCGTCAGAAGGAAGATTCCCCGGCCTAGGAACCCTAGAATACCGTCATGATCGCTGCATTCCTGGTCGCGGCCCTCCTGAGTCAGGAGCCCGTCCGCAGTGTGCCTTCCGTCCTGGACCGCGTGACCGTGTACGACGGCCAGGCCCTGGTCGAGCGCCTGGTTTCCGCTTCCGCCGAACTGGCGGGCCCCGTCACGGTGGTGGTGGGCCCCTTTCCCGTGCAGGTGAACCCGGCCTCCTTCCAGACCGAGGTGGTGACCGGCGACGTCGTGGTGCTGGGCATCGAGACGCGCACGCGCGCCGGCGAGGCGCTGGCCGAAGGCGAGCGCGAGATGCTGCGCCTGGACCTGGAGGAGCGGCGCATCGCGCTGCGCAGCGTCGGCACGGAGATGGCCGGCCTGCTGGTGGCCAAGGAGGCGCTGCAGGCGTACGTGCAGGGCCTCGCCAACGGCCACGGGTCGCAGGACGGTCTGGGCACGGCCGCGCAGGCCCTCGAGTTCGTGCGCGAGAAGATGCGCCAGCTCGACGGCGAGCAGGCAGTGCTGGAGCGGCAGCAGACTTCGATCCGCGAGGAGATCGCCGATCTCGAGCAGCAGCTCGCGCCCGGCGACCGCCGCGGCCAGCAGCGGTATCTCGAGCTGCGCATGGCGCTGCATTTCCAGAAGCCCGGCGAGGGCGTGGTGCGGATTTCCTATCTGGCGCAGGGCGCGCGCTGGGATCCCACCTACGACGTGCGCGTGGCGCCGGACCTCACGGGCGTGAAGGTCGGGTTCGTGGCGCAGGTCACGCAGTCCACCGGCGAGGACTGGAACGAGGCCGAGATCCGGCTGTCCACCAGCGCTCCGAGCATCGGCCTGGATCCGCCGGATCTGCCGCTGCGCACGGTGCGGCCCTTCCTCGGCAACGAGCGCGGCATGCTGGACAGCCTCGGCTACCAGGCCGACGGCGCCGCCGCGCCCGCCACGGCCGGTTCAGAGAAGGAGTATTTGGCCGCGCCGGAGGTCGAATTCCGCGATTTCGGCCTGTCCGCGCAATTCGTGCTGCCCGGGCGCAAGTCGGTGCCGGCCAACGGCGAAGCGCAGCGCTTCCTGATCCGCGAGGTGCCGCTGGAAGTGCGGCCCGAGCGCTACGTGGTGCCGTCGCTCAGCGACATGGCCTATCTGCGCGCCGAAGTCAAACTGGCCAGCGGCTCGCCGCTCCTGGCCGGCGAGGCGCGGATTTTCCTGGGACCCGACTACCTCGGCCTGGCCAGCTTCCCGCTGCTGCGCGTCGGCGACAGCACCACCCTCAACCTGGGCGTGGACCCGAACCTGAGCGTGGAGTACGAGACCATCGAGGACAGCCGCGACAATCCCGGCAGCTTCTCGCTCTCGTCCACCGCGCGCATCACGCGCGTCTACCGCGCCACGCTGCGCCTGTCGGCCTCGGCGCGGGGCGCAGTGCAGGTGCTGGTCGAGGAGGCGCTGCCGCTCTCGCGCGACAGCCGCGTTCAGGTCAAGGTGGTGCAGATCCAGCCGGCCCTGCTCGACGGCGAGAAGGACCAGGCCGATCGCGACGAGCGCGGCCTGCACCGCTGGCGCCTGACGCTGGCGCCGGGCGCTGCGGAGACGGTGCGTTGGGGCTACGTCCTGGCCTTCGACGAGGACCTCTACCCGGTGCTGGAAGAGAATTGAGCCGGTCCTCGTCTCACAATCCGCCGCGCGTCCGTTTTGCGCCCTCGCCGACCGGGCGATTGCACATCGGTGGCGCGCGCACGGCCCTGTTCAACTGGGCCTACGCGCGGCGTCACGGCGGCCAGTTCCTGCTGCGCATCGAGGACACCGACACGGAGCGCAATTCGGAGGCCTCGCTGGCCTCGATCCTGGCCTCGCTGCGCTGGCTGGGCCTCGATTGGGACGAAGGCCCCGAGAAGGGCGGCGACTGCGGGCCCTACTACCAGTCGCAGCGGCGCGCTTCCTACGACGCCGCGACCGCGCGCGGTCTGGAGGAAGGCTGGCTGTACCGCTGCTTCACTCCTGCGGAGGAGATCGAGAAGCAACGCGAGGCGGCGCGGGCCGCCGAGAAGAACTGGCGCTTCGACGAGCGCTCGCGCGCGCTGACGCCCGCGGAGTCGGCGCGCCGCGCGGCGGCCGGCGAACCCTTCGTCGTGCGCGTGCGCGTGCCCGACGGCCAAAGCGTCCTGATCCACGACCGGGTGCGCGGCGCCGTCGAGTTCGCCTCCGAGCAGGTGGAGGATTGGGTGGCGGTGCGCTCCGGCGGCATGCCGACCTACAACTACTGCTGCGTGCTGGACGACGCTGCCATGCGCATCAGCCACGTGATCCGCGGCGAGGAGCATCTGGCCAACACGCCGAAGCAGGTGCTGCTGTATCGCGCGCTCGGCCTGGAGCTGCCCGAGTTCGCGCACGTGCCGCTGATCCTCGGCCAGGACGGCAAGAAGTTGTCAAAGAGAACCGGCGACACCGCGGTGGAGGACTACCGCGCCAAGGGCTATCCGGGCGAGGCCCTGTTCAACTTCCTGTGCCTGCTCGGCTTCTCGATCGACGACAAGACCACGGTCTTCACGCCGGACGAATTCGTTTCTCACTTCGACCTCGACCGCCTGCAGAAGGCGGGCGCGATCTTCGACGTCGAGAAGCTCCACTGGCTGTGCGGCGAGTACCTGCGCCGCCGCGGCGCCGCCGACCTGGCCGAGCGCGCGCTGCCTTGGATGCAGGAGGCCGGTTTGGTGGCCGCGCAGCCCGACGCCGCCGCGCGCGCGCGCCTCGCCGAGGTGGCGGCGGTGTTCCTGCCGCGCCTGCATCTCTACGGCGACCTGCCGCAGCAGGCGCGCTTCCTCTACGCCGCCGACGTCGAACCGGACGAGGCCGCGCGCCCCGTGCTGGCCGCGCCCGAGACGGCGCCGATCGCCGCGCGCGCCGCCGACGCGCTCGAGCGGGCGCCCTGGCCGCCCGCGGACTTCGCCGCGCTGCTCAAGGAGCTCGCCGCCGCGCAGGGATTGAAATTGGGCGCCGTGATGAAGCCGGTGCGCGCCGCGCTGACGGGCAGCCTCGGCGGCCCGGAGTTGGCCGACGTGCTGCGCCTGCTCGGCCGCGAGCGCGCCATCGCGCGCCTGCGCGCGCCCGCGCCCGCGGCGCGATGAGCGCGCCCGCCGCGCCATGAATCCGCCGGAAAGCGCCTTCCCGGCGCTGGCGGCGCTGCGCTGGAAGAGCACGGCGTGGCCCGGCATCCGCCTCCACTTTCTCGGCGAGGGCGCCGCCGCCAACCGCGCAGTCCTCATCGCCATGGACGCCGGCTGCGCGTACCCGAGCCATCGCCATCTCGGTGACGAAGAAGTCCTCGTCCTCGCCGGCTCCTACCGCGACGCGGCGGGGGAGTACCGCGCGGGCGAGTTCCATCTCAATCCCTCCGGCAGCATTCACGCCGCCATCGCCGGCCCCAGCGGAGCGCTCCTGTTCGCGCGTGTCCCGGAGGGCATCGAGGTGCTCGAGTCTCCTCCCGGACACGTCTAGCCTCGGCAGCCCGGCTTCGCTCCTCTCAAGAATTTCCCCGGTTATTGCCGATGATGAAGCAGAGTGTCCGCGGGCCGGTCCGGCCCGCCTGATGCTCCGCCGTGGCCACGAACATGACCGATCAAGCCGAACTGAGCGGAACGCTCGACAGCGCGAGCGGTGCGGGCATGGCTCCACGGCGCCTTGCGTTCGGCCCTTTCCGACTGCGGCGGCTCGGGCAGCGTTTCCTGGTCCTGCAGACGGAGGCGGGGGCCCACATCGAGCTGGCGCAGGTGGAAGCCCTGCACCGGGCGCTGGCGATGATGGTCCCGGAACAGGGTTTCGTGCTCCTGGTGGACAAGCGCACGCGCTACTCCCTCAGCTTCGAAGCGCAACGCATCCTCTACAAAGTCCCGCGCCTGATGGCGGTCGCCCTCGTGCTGGAATCGGCCGCGCAGTTGCCGGCCGTCCGCTCCACGTTGGTCGTCGGCAAGGAACACGCGCACTGCAAGATCCAGGTCTACTACGCGCTCCAGCCGGCGCTGCGCTGGCTGCGCTCGGTACTCCAGCAGCAGCCGACTTGAACTCGGCCGGCAGGCTGAGAGCCCCTGGAGCAACCGGCCACTCGCGGCTAGAATGTCCCCCCGCGATCGTTGACGGGCCTGAACGGGGGAATAGCTCAGTTGGTAGAGCAGAGGAATCATAATCCTCGTGTCGGGGGTTCAAATCCCTCTTCCCCTACCATCTCTGGTTCGTGTGTCGGGATCGGGGTGCTTGGTTCTGGGGCGCCGGGCCCGGGGCTCGGCCCGCGCCGGCGGCATTCGCGCGCAGCGCAGGCGGCGGCGCAGCCGGAAGGCCGAGAAGAGGCGCGCTCTGCAATGCCGGCTCGGTCCGACCCCGGGCCCGGCGCCGTCATGATCGTGACCTCGACTCCACACGAACCAGCCATGTCTGCCCTCATCGAAACTTTCGCGAATCCGCGGCCCGGCCGGCAGTATTTGATCGAGTCGGTGACCCATGAATTCACGTGCGTTTGTCCGAAGACCGGGCAGCCCGATTTCGGCTCGATCCGCATCCGCTACGTGCCGGACGGGAAGTGCGTCGAACTGAAGTCGCTGAAGTTGTTCCTGTGGGGCTTCCGGCAGGAGGGGCACTTCCACGAGGACGTCACGAACCGGATTCTGGACCGCCTGGTCGAGGCCACGGCGCCGGTCTGGATGGAAGTGCGGGGGGAGTTCAACGTGCGCGGCGGCATCGCCACCACCGTGACGGCCCGCCACGGGCGGCGGCCGGACGGCCTCGAAGACGTCGAGCGGATTTCCGACTAAACCTTATTAAGCCCGCTGGCGCGGGCGGCCGATGGAAATCAGAACCTGATTTCCGCCGGCGTCCGGCCGGGAGCCTTCCGCAAGGAAGTGTGCCGGGCGCCGGTTTTTCTATTTCACGCGATCGAGCAGCGCAGAATGCCCAGGCAGGTGGCGCGCGCTTCCAGTTTGTCTCCCGGCACGATGGGCGCGACCCCGGCAGGAGTTCCGAGGAACAGCAGATCGCCGGCTTCGAGCGGAGTCCAGCGCGCGATTTCCGCCAGCGCCGCGCCGGGGGTGCGCAGCAGTTCGCCGAGCGACCCATTCTGCCGCCGCTCGCCGTTGACGAAGCCTTCCAGTTTCACGTCCGCCAGCGGCGGCAGCGCGTCGGCGGGCACCCAGCCCGGTCCGACCACGCCGAAACCGGGCAGATTCTTGCTGCGCGTCCAGGGCCAGCCTCTCTTCTTGTCCTCGCCCTGCACGCCGCGCGCGGTCAGGTCGAAGCCCAGGCTGTAGCCGGCGATCGAGGCGGCCGCCTCGGCGGGCGACGCGCCGGCCTCGATGCCGCGGCCCACCAGCGCCACCACCTCGGCCTCCGGATCCACGCGCGTGCGCAGCCACGAGGGCAGCTTCACCACCGCGTCCTGGCCGACGAGGATGCTCGGCAGCTTCGCGAACCACAGCAACTCCTCCGGCACCGGATTGCCCAGTTCCGCCGCGTGCTCGGCGAAGTTGCGGCCGACGCACAAGGCCTTCGGCGGCCGGCCCGGCAGCACCACGGGCCACTGCGCGGCGTCGGCGGGGGCGAGCGGCGCCTGCGCCAGCGCAGCTGAGCGCTCGCGGGCCGCCAGCAGCCAGGCCGCGGCCGCGGGCAGATCGTCGGGCAGGCCGCCAGCCGTAAGGTCGCGCAGCGCGCCGCGCGCGTCGCGCATCAGCCAGCGGGCGCGGCAAGCCGGATCGAGCGCGCGATGCAGTCCGTTCATCCGGCGAGAGATTACTCGCGCGCCGCCAGCAAGGCGTTCAGCGCGTACGCAGTGCAGAGCGCCGGATTGCCTTCCCACCAGCGCGGCGCCAGATCGTTGATCCAGCTGCCGTCCTCGCGCTGCGCCTTCTGCAGCGTGACGATCAGCTCGGCGCGCCAGTCGTGGCGCACGCCGCCGGGCGCGACGATCTCGTCCACTCCCAGCGCGGCCAGCGCCTCGGCCAGGGTCTCGTAGTAGTAGTAGAGGCCCTGCATGCCGGCGCGCGGGTCGCGCATCAGGTCGAAGCCGGGGTTGACCTCCAGCGTCCAGTGCGCGGAAATCCAGTTCACCGCCGCGGCCACGCGCGGATCGTTGGCGTCGAGTCCGGCGAAGACGTAGCACTTGAGCAGCGCGTAGGTCATCGAGCCGTAGGAGCGGGCCACGCGCGTGCCGTCGGCCAGCGTTTCGACGCCGGCGACCGAGTTGCCGGGATAGTAGGCGGCGCCGCCGTCATTGCCGGCGCGGATCGGCCGCGGATCGTCGGCGTCCAGGTAGACGTCGGGGTTCGACTCGCTGCGGTTCTGTGAGCGCTGCAGGAAGTGCATGGCGCGCGCGAACGCCGGATCCTCGGCGGCCACGCCGGCCTCGTGCAGGGCCTCGAGGGCGTACTGCAGGTTGGACAGATCGGGCCGCAGGTCGCCGCCGTAGCCGATGCCGCCGTAGAACTTGTCCGACTCGCTGTAGCCCTCGCCTTCGTCGCACTGCGTGGCGACCAGGAATGCCACCGCGCGCTCGACGGCCGGCTTGTCGGCGGCGCGCCCGCCCTTCAGCAGCGCGCCGATCGCCACCGAGGTGGTGTAGACCTGCACGTGCCCGGCGTGGATCGAGCCGTCCGGCTGCTGCAGCGTGAGCAGCCAGTCCATCACCGGCACCGCCGCCGCGCGCGCGTCGGCGCGGCTGCTGCCGAGCAGCGCGCGCGCCGCGATGGCGCTGATGCCCGGCTCCGGCGCGCCGAAGACTTCCCAGAATCCGCTCGCGCCGCGCAGCGCCAGCAGCGCGTCCACGCCGCGCTCGTAGGCGGCGCTCGCGTCCGGCCGCGCCGCCGCGGGCTTGGCCGCGACCGTGCGCAGCAGCGCGGCCTGCGCCGCGGCGCGGATGCGCTGGCTGGCCGAGGCGTCGGGCGGCAGAGCCAGCAGCAGATCCACCGCGGATTTCGCGGTGACGCCATCGAGCAGCCGGCGCGGCAGATCCTGCGCCTGCCATCCGTGGCGCTCGAGGATCGCCTGCACCGTCGGCTGATAGAGGCTGACGTGCGCGCGCTCGAGCGCGAGGGCCAGCTTGGCGGCGGCGACCTCGTCGGCGGCGTCGGCCTGATGGCGCAGCAGCCAGGCGACGGCGTCGCGGAAGAAGGGGCCGTCGTCCACGCGGTAGGCGCGCGGCGACAGGGCGAAGGCCAGCACCGCGTCGGCGGTGTCCTCGAGGCCGGCGCCGTAACTGCCGTCGGCGGCCTGGCCGGCGCGGATCTGCGTCAGGACCTCGTCGAAGAGGTCTTTTTCGCTCGGCGCCTGGGGCGCGAGCAGGGCGAAGGCGAGCAGGAGGCTGGTCATGAGGACGATCCCATCAGGAAGAACGAGCGGAGGCGGCCGCGGTTCGGCGGGAATCGGCCACCGCGCGCTCGACGGCGCGGGCGGCCCGCGCGCCGGCTCCGGCCGGGGCGCAACTGGTGCGGATGCGCCGCAGGGTGGCCCGGAGCTCGGCCTGCTGGCCGGAGTCCAGGAGCCCCAGCATGCGCTCCGCCATCAATTCCGGAGGGCATTCTAACCCGACGATCTCCGGCAGCAGCTCGCGGCCGGCCATCAGGTTGAGGGCGCCGACGTGGGGGATGGTGAGCGCGCGGCGCGCGTACCACGCGCCGAATCGGGAAGTGATGCGGTAAACCACCACCGTCGGCACGCCGCACAAGGCCACTTCCACGCTGGCCGTGCCGCTGACGGCCCAGGCGCCGGCGAGGCGCGGCAGGATGCGGTGGAAGCAGCCGGGCGCGGGCAACACCGGAACGGGCGCGGCCGCGAGGTGCGCGTGCAGCGCGGGCCACAGCTCGGCGCGCAGATGCGGCAGCACGAAGCGGGCCTCCGGCATGCGCGCGCGCACCAGCGCCGCCGCGGCCAGCAGGCCGGGCAGATTCTCGCGCACCTCGCGCTGGCGGCTGCCCGGCAGGATGCCGATCCACGGGCCGCCCGGCGTGTCGAGCTCGGCGGGCGCCGGCGCTTCGTCCGCTCCGGCCTCGGCGAGCGCGTCGCCCAGAGGATGGCCGACGAACTCCGCGGCGGCGCCGTGGCGCCGGTACCAGTCGCGCTCGAAGGGCAGGATGGTGAGCAGCTTCTGCGCGCGGCGGAAATCCTTCACGCGCCACGGCGCCCAGGCCCACAGCTGCGGCGCGACGTAGTCGATCACCGGAATTCCGCGGCGCGCGGCCACGCGCAAGAGCACGCGGTTGAGGCCGGGATAGTCCACCAGCACCACCGCGTCGGGCGGCTTGCGGCGGATCTCTGCGGCGAAGCGGTGCACCGCGCGCAGGAACAGCGGCAGGCGCGCGGCCACGTCCTTGATGCCCATCACGTTGAGATCGGCGAGCGGCTCCCACACTTCCATGCCCTCGGCGGCGAGGCGCGCGCCGCCGAACCCGCGCGCGCGCAGGCGCGGATGGCGCACGCGCAGCTCGCGCAGCAGGCGCACCGCGTGCGTCTCGCCAGACACGTCGCCGCAGCCGATCACCACGTCTTCCAGCGCGCAGGGCGGCGCTTCGGAGCCGTCGAGCGGGCCGTCCGGCACCGTGTCGCGCTCGAGCAGCGCGTACTCGCGCAATCCCGCGTCGCGGCGGCGCAGCGCCAGCGCGTGCCGCGGCAGGGTCAGCAGCAGACTGCCGAGCCCCGCACCCGTCTCCCGCAGGAGGTCCAGCTTCGCTGCTAGCATGGGCGCCATGTCGCAGCCGCGAGAGCCGGGGAACGGCGAAGTCGTCAAGCCGCTCAAGGCCGACCTCTTCGGCCGCGTGCTGCGCGTGGATTCTAGCGACGGGGTGAAGGTGGTTCGCGAGACTTCCTCAGCCCGCTGGTGGGTGCGCTGGCTGGCGCGCCTGCTCGCCCGGCGGGAGGCCCGCGCGCTGCGCGCCGTCGGCGTGGTGGACGGTTTTCCGGCCCTGCTTTATTGGGACGGCAGCCGCCTCGAGCGCAGCTGGATCGAGGGCCGTCCGCTGCAGGACGCGCGCCGCCAGGATCCGGAGTTCTACGCGGCCCTGCGGCGCCATCTGGTGCGCCTGCACCGCCTGGGAGTGACGCACAACGACCTGGCCAAGCAGCCGAACGTGCTCGAGCGGCCCGACGGCCGCCCGGCGCTCGTGGACTTCCAGCTGGCGAAGCACCACCCGCGGCGCGGGCGCTGGTTCCGCCTGTGCGGGCGCGAGGACCTGCGCCACGTGCTCAAGCACAAGCGCCGCTACTGCGCCGATGCGCTGACGCCGCGCGAACTGAAGATGCTGGCTCGGCGCTCGTTGCCGGCGCGCGTCTGGCGCGTCACCGGCAAGCCGCTCTACATGTTCTGGACGCGCAAGATCCTGCGCTGGTCGGACCGCGAGGGCGCGGGCGACCGCGGCGAGGTCACTTGAGAGCGTCGAGGACGTAGGCCTTCCAGCGCTCCTCGAATTCGTACTCGTCGATCTTGCCCCAGGACTCGCCCATGGCGCGGGCCCAGACCTCGTCGCGGGTCTTGTCGTCCTTGAGCACCCACTCGACGATGCGGGCGATGTTCGCCTCCGCCGCCTTCCGGTCCTCCTCGGACATGTGCTCCTTCTCCTTCTCGAAATTCTCCGCGACCTCCTTCAACGCCTTCTCCTTGGCCGCGTCCCAGCCCGCCGCCAGCTCGCGGATGTAATTGGGAAGGATTTCGGCGTACTCCTTCTTCCAGTACTTGCTGCTGACCTTGCCGCGCATGCCCTGGCGCAGGAAGTAGATGATGGACCAGGACTGCGCGTAGCCGGAGACGTTGGATGGTCCCTGGCTCTGCCAGCTGCCGTGGTCGAAGCGAATGTGCACCGAGATCGGCTTGTACGTGCCGTTCGTGAGCATCTCCTTGATCTCGTCGATCCGGCGCAGGCCGCCGGACATGTTGGCGTCGGTCACGAGCTTCCCGCCCTTGAGGTCGAAGCCGCCGTAGTAGTCGCCGGTGCCCTCGTCGAACCAGCGGTGCGCCTCCATCTCGCCGAACAGGAAGTGGCAGTACTGGTGGAAGCCCTCGTGGGTCATCACCTCGAGCACCGCGTCGCCGCCCATGTCGTTGGAGAAAAACAGCACCAGCTCCGTCGAGCGCGGGTTGAACCAGCCCGCGACGCCCGGCGGCGTGTCGCCGTACTGGTGGAACTCCTCCTCGGTGGCGCAGACGCGCACGACCGAGACGTGCTCGATCGGCTGCGCCGGCGGGAAGTCCTCCTCGAAGACCTCGCGCGAAGCCTCGAGGCGCTTGATCACCTCGTTGATCTTCTTGTTGTCCGCCTCGTTGGTCTTGATCAGGTACTGCTTGCGCGGAGTCTCGACCAGGCGCCAGCCCGGGGTCTGCGCCACCTCGGCCTCGTGGAACTGCTTCATCTCCTCGTAGGACGAGCTCTCGGTGAGCGCCGCCACTTCCTCCATCGCCTCGGAGAGGCGGATGGACTTCATGGATTTCTCGACCGCCTTCGACCAGTCCTTGCGCACGCTGGCCGGGTAGTCCCACACGAAGGCGACCTTGAAGCCGGTCATCGGCAGCAGCCAGCAGTCGTAGACGATGTCCATCGCCACGCCGGTGTTGCCGACGATGAAGGTGGTGTAGACCTCGCGCCGCATGATCCAGGACTTGTTGAGCTTGATCTCCTCGACTTCCGGCACGACCTCCTTGAATTCGGCCTCGCGCAGCCCACCGGCGATCGATTGGATGAGTTCGCGCAAGGTCTCCTCCTTGCCCTGCTCGCGCGCGACGCCGCCGCGCAGATCGCCGCCCTCTTTCCCGCCATCGGTGATCGCCACCGGCGGATTGATGCGGAACACGAAGAGCTGCGACCGCCACTGCACGCGATCGCCGTCCTCGGAGGTCTTGACGTACTCGCCGCGCTCGGCCTGCAGCTGGCCGACGATGTTGCGGGCGGCGTCATCCGGGTTGGTGGGGACGTCCAGCCACTCGGCCAGGGGCTTGAACTTGAAGCCCATGGCCGGGAAGTCGCGGAATTTGGTGCCGGGCTTCTGGGCGGCGGCCTCCGGCGCCAGGCCGGCGAGGGCCCAGGCGGCGGCCAGAATCAGGACGGTACGCGGAGTGCGCATGCTTGGTCTGAGAACGATCGGGACCGATTCATACTAGGGAATAATCCCCCTTCCAGCCACTTACACGGCCGGCGCGGCGGCTGGCTGGCGCAGGCGGACCCGCGCCGGGCGCAGGATCCGGCGGCCCATCCGGCAGCCCCGGGCCAGCAATTCCATGCGGGGGGAGGTCAGGGTGGGGTCCGCGAGCACCTCGACCGCCTCGTGCTCGGCGGGGTCGAACGGCGTTTCCGGCCCCGGCTCGACGAATTGGATGCCGTGCGCCACCAGGACCCCGTCCAGGGCCTGGCGGATGGCCAGCACTCCGGCCAGGAAGGCCCGGCTTCCCTCGGCAGCCAGGACCGGGGCGGGGATGGCCGCCAGCGCGGCGGCGAAGTAGTCGTCCACGCGCAGGAGGTCGCCGAGCAGGCCTTCCATGCGCTGCACGACCCGCTCCTCGACGTCCTGATTGCTGCGCCGGCGCTGATTCTGCAGCTCGGCGAGCGCGCGCAGGCACTGGTCCTTCCAGTACTCCGCGGTCTGCTCCGGCGCCGGTGCGGCGCCCGCTTCCGCCGGCTCGGCCTCGGCCAGCCCTTCCTTCACCGGATCTTCCTCGTCCGGATGGCCCTTGCGCTTCTTGGAGCTCATGCCTCCTCCTTGCCGCCGCGCTGCTCTTTGTCAATTTCGAAGAGGCGCTTGACCAGGCTCTTCTGCTCGCGGCTGAGTTTTTCCGGCACGGACACGTAGACGCGCACCAGCAGGTCGCCGCGCGCGCCGCCGTGCAGCGGCGGCAGGCCCTGGCCGCGGATGCGGAAGAGCTTGCCGCTGGGAGTGGCCGCCGGCACGTTCATGCGCGCGTGGCCTTCGAGCGTGGGCACCTGCAGGCGGTCGCCGAGCGTGGCCTGCGGCCAGCTCAGCGGCACCTCGACGTAGAGGTCCTGACCCTGGCGGTGGAAGCCTTCGCGCTCGCGCACCTGCACCTCGACGAAGAGGTCGCCGGCGAGGCCGCCGTTCGGCCCGGCCTCGCCCTCGCCGCTGAGGCGGATCTGCGCGCCGCTCTCGATGCCGGCTGGGATCTTGACGCGCAACTCGCTCTGCTTCGGCACGCGGCCTTCGCCGCCGCAGGTCTTGCAGGGCTTCTCGGCCACGCTGCCCTGGCCGGCGCAGCGCGGGCAGCTCGTGCGCACCGCGAAAAATCCCTGCTGCTGCGCCACGGCGCCGCGTCCGCGGCAGGTGGGACAGGTCTCGCGCTTCGTCCCGGGCGCGGCGCCGCTGCCGTGGCAGGGCTCGCAGGGCTCGGCGCGGCGGATGCTGAGCGTGCGCTCGGCGCCGGACAGCACCTCTTCCAGGCCGATTTCGACGGCCGCGCGCAGCGAGCGGCCGCGGTTGCCGCCGGCGGCCCGGCCCGCGCCGCCGAAGAGCGATTCGAAGATGCCGCCGCCCGCCGCGCTGCCGCCGAAGATGTCGGCGAACTGCTGGAAGATGTCCTCGAAGTCCACGTTGACGCCGCCGCCCTGCGCCGCGCCGCCGGCGACTCCGGCGTGGCCGTGGCGGTCGTAGGCTGCGCGCTTCTGCGGATCGGAGATGACGGCGTAGGCTTCCGTCGCCTCCTTGAACTTCTCCGACGCGCCCGCCTCCTTGTTGCGGTCCGGGTGGTACTTCAGCGCGAGCTTGCGGTAGGCGGACTTGACGTCCGCCTCGCTCGCGTCGCGCGCGACGCCGAGAATTTCGTAGTAGTCGCGCTGGGCCACGCCTGCGGCCGACCGGTTCAGGAGATGGCGCCGGCCACCGCGTCCTTGGAGTCGTCCTTGAGGTCGACGACCAGGGTGTTGGTGGTGAGCAGCAGGCCGGCGATCGAAGCGGCGTTCTGCAGAGCGCAGCGCACCACCTTGGCCGGATCGAGCACGCCCGACTTCGCCATGTCTTCGTACTGGCCGCTCAGCGCGTTGAAGCCGTTCCAGCCCTTGAGGTCCAGAACTTCCTCGACCACGTGGCTGCCGTCCTGGCCGGCGTTCTGCGCGATCAGGCGCGTCGGCGCCTTGAGCGCGCGCAGCACCACGTCCACGCCGAACTTCGCGTCGCCCTTCGCGGCCTTGAGCGCGGCCTCGACGGCCGGAATCGCGCGCAGCAGGGCGGTGCCGCCGCCCGGAACCACGCCTTCCTCGCGCGCGGCGCGCGTGGCGTTGAGAGCGTCGTCCACGCGGTCCTTGCGCTCCTTGAGCTCGGACTCGGTGGCGCCGCCGACCTTGATGACTGCCACGCCGCCGGCCAGCTTGGCCAGGCGCTCCTCCAGTTTCTCGCGGTCGTACTCGCTGGTGGTGCGATCGATCTGCGCCTGGATCTGGCGCACGCGGCTCTGCAGATCGGCCTTCTTGCCGCCGCCGCCGACGAGGACCGTGCGCTCCTTCTCGACGGTCAGCTTGCCGACGCGGCCGCAGTCTTCCAGGGTGCAGTCCTGCAGCTTGCGGCCGGTCTCTTCCAGCACCGGCTTCGCGCCGGTGAGGATGGCGATGTCCTCGAGCATGGCCTTGCGGCGGTCGCCGAAGCCGGGCGCCTTCACCGCGACCACGTTCATCACGCCGCGCAGCTTGTTGACGACCAGACCGGCGAGGGCCTCGGCCTCGACGTCCTCGGCGATGACCAGCAGGGGCTTGCCGGCGCGCGCCACGGACTCGAGCAGCGGCAGGAACTCCATCAGGTCGCTGATCTTCTTCTCGTAGATGAAGACCAGGGCGTCCTCGTAGACCGCGGTCATGCGGGTGAGGTCCGTGACGAAGTAGGGCGAGATGTAGCCCTTGTCGAAGGACATGCCGTCCACGTACTCGAAGGTGGTCTCGACGCCGCTGGCCTCCTCAACCGTGACGACGCCCTTGAGGCCGGTCTTCTCCAGCACGGTGGCGATGGTCTCGCCGATCTTCGCATCGTGGTTGGCGGATATGGTCGCGACCTTCGCCAGGTCTTCGCGGCCCTTCACTTCCTTCTTGAGTTGGCCCAGCGCCTGGACGGCCGCTTCCACGGCCGCGTCCATGCCCTCCTTGAGAGCGACCGGACTCGCGCCCGACGCCATGTAGCGCAGGCCCTGGCGCACCATCTCGGCCGCCAGCACCGTTGCGGTGGTGGTGCCGTCGCCGGCCTCGTCGTTGGTCTTCGAGGCCGCCTCGCGCACCAGCTTGGCGCCGAGGTTCATGAAGGGATCCTCGAACTCGATCTCCTTGGCGACGCTGACGCCGTCCTTGGTCACCGAGGGGGAGCCGAAGGACTTCTCGAGGATCACGTTGCGGCCGGCGGGCCCGAGCGTGATGCCGACGGTCTTCGCCATGGTCTCGATGCCGGCGAAGAGTTTCTCGCGGGCTTTGTCTTCGAAGAGGATCTGCTTGGGCATGGGAGTAGGGGATTTAGCGGTCGAGCTTGGCGAGAATCTCGTCGGCGCGGAGCACCTTGTACTCCTCGCCGTTCATTTCGATGTTGTTGCCGGAGAACTTGCCGTAGATCACGGAGTCGCCCACGGCGACCGGCATCGGCAGGCGCTCTCCCTTCTTGCTGAGGCGGCCGGGTCCGGCGGCCACGACGGAGCCGCGCTGGGGCTTCTCCTGGGCGTTGTCAGGCAGCACGATGCCGCCGGCGGTCACGGTCTCGGAGGCCGCGGGCAGGATCAGCACGCGGTCCTCGAGGGGACGGAAGGAAATCTTGGTCGCAGCGGATTTGGAGGTCTTGGCCATGTTCGTTTAGTAATCCTCGTGATCGTTCTCGTCGCCTTCGCCCGCGTCCTTGGCGTTCTTCTTGGGCGCGTCCACGATCAGGCAGTCGGTGGTCATCAGGATGGCGGCCACGGAGACCGCGTTCTCGAGCGCGATGCGGGAGACCTTCGCCGGGTCCACGATGCCCATCACGTTGAGGTCGCCGTATTCGCCGGTCAGGCCGTTCCATCCGAAGGCGAATTTCTTCTCGCTGAGGATGCGGCGCACGACCTGGGATCCGTCCACGCCGGCGTTCTCGGCGATGGTGCGGGCCGGGGACTCCAGCGCGCGGCACAGGATGTCGAGGCCGGTCTTCTCGTCGCCCTCGAGATTCAGGGCGGAGGGCAGCTCCTGGGCGATGCGCAGCAGCGCCACGCCGCCGCCGGGCAGCAGGCCTTCTTCGCGCGCCGCGGCCACCGCGTGCTTGGCGTCGTCGTAGCGCATCTTGCGCTCCTTGGCCTCGGACTCGGTGGCGGCGCCGACCGAGATCACGGCGATGCCGCCCGACAGCTTGGCGAGGCGCTCCTCCAGCTTCTCCTTGTCGTAGTCGCTGGTGGTGACCTCGATCTCGCGGCGGATCTGCGCCTTGCGCGCCTCGACGTCGGCCTTCTTGCCGGCGCCCTCCACCACGGTGGTGTTGTTGGCGTCGATCAGCACGCGCTTGGCGCTGCCGAGCATCGCCATCTCGACCTTCTCCAGCTCGATGCCGGCGTCCTTCATGACGGCGGTGCCGCCGGTGAGAGTCGCGAGGTCGCGCAGCATCTCCTTGCGGCGGTCCCCGTAGCCCGGGGCCTTGACGGCGACGACGTTGAGGATGCCACGCATCTTGTTGACCACCAGCGTGGCGAGGGCCTCGCCCTCGATGTCCTCGGCGACGATCACCAGCGGGCGGCCGGCTTCCTTGGCCTTCTCGAGGATCGGCAGCAGCTTCTGCACGCTCGTCACCTTGTCCTCGTAGATGAGGAAGAGCGGGCGGTCGTAGTTGCACTCGAGGGTCTCGGCGTCGGTCGCGAAGTTCGGCGACAGGAAGCCGCGGTCGAACTGCATGCCGTTGCGGTGATCCACCTTGGTCTCGAGCTCGCGCCCTTCCTCGATGGTGATCACGCCGTCGGCGCCGACCTTGTCGTAGGCCTCGCGGATGTGCGCGGCGATCTTCTTGTCGTGGTTCGCGGACACGAGCGCGACGGCCTCGATGTCGTCCGCGTTCTTGACCTTCTTGGCGTTGGCCTGCAGGCGCTTGGTCGCCTCTTCGGAGCCGGCTCGCAGCCCGCTGATCAGCGCGGCCGGGCTGGCGCCCACCGCGAGGTGGCGCAGCGACTCCTTGTAGATGCGCCAGGCCAGCAGCGTGGCCGTGGTGGTGCCGTCGCCGGCGCGGTCGTTGGTCTTGATCGCGGCCTGCTTGACCAGTTGCGCACCGAGGTTCTCCTGCTTGTTGCGCAGGTCGATGTCGCGGGCCACCGTGACGCCGTCGCGGGTGACGGTCGGGCCGCCCCAGGACTTCTCGAGCACGGCGTTGCGGCCTTTCGGGCCAAGGGTGGAGACCACCGCGCGGGCGAGTTTCTCGACTCCGCTGAGGATGGCCTCACGGGCTTCAGCATCGAACGTGAGTTGCTTCTGCATGGGGGAAAACTGGGACGGGAAGGGCGGGGAAGGGACGAACCGAGAGGACCGAAAAGGGGTTATCCTTCTCCCAGGGAAACCCGGCGCCTCTCCTAGCAACTGGAGTGCCAAGCTTTCGCGGCCCTCCGGAGGAAGGCTCCCCGGTTTTTCTGCCAGATTGGCATGATCGGACTCCTTCTCGCCGCGCTACCCGCCGCCCCGCCCTGCCAAAGCTGGCGCGCGGAGCAGGCCGCCGTGCCCGAGCGGGCCTTCTGGATCGAAGCCGAGGGCGCCGGCGAGGGTCCCTGGCTGGGATGGGGCCCGGCCGGCCCGCGCCGCGAGGGGGCGCCGACGCGCGGCCCCTGGCTGGCGATCGAGTTCGACGTGCCCGCGATTCCGACTCCGGCCGAAGGCTGGGTGCTGGAGCTGGCCGACGGCTCGGTGCTGCGCGGCGGCCCCGGCCCCGACGTGGCGGACCTCGGCAGCCCGTCGTGGTTCCTCGGCGGCGACGGAGCGCCGGCGCTGCCGATCGATCCGGTCTACTTGGCGCGCCAGGGCCGCGGCCGCCTGCCGGCGCGCGGCGCGGGCGAAGAGGACCGGCTGTGGCTGCGCCGCGCGCGCGGGGTGCTGGATCTGCAGACCGGCTATCTCCTCGACTGGAACGGCAAGGGCCTGAGTTTCCAGACGCTGGCCGGCGAGCGGCAGCATCCGTGGGAGGAGATCGAGGCGTTCTGCTTGCTCGAGGACGCGCCGCACTCGCAGGCCGACGCCGTGTGGCTCACGCTCGCCGACGGCAGCACCCTGAGCGCCCGCATCCTCGAGCAGGATCCGCGCTCCGCCGGCGCGCGCGACTTCCTGCTGGAGCTGCCGTGGGGCGGGCGCGTGCGCATTCCGGCGCGCGGCGTGACGCGCATCCTCCGGCGCTCGGGCGTCGAGGAGTGGGCCGCCGCCGCGTGGCAGGAGCGCGATCCGGCGCCGGAGCGCGTCGTGGACTGGTCGCCGAAGCGCAACCGCGCGGTGGACGGAGGATTCCTGCGGCTGGGAACGCGCAATTACCCGACCGGCATGGGCGCGCGCGCGCCTTCCGAATTCGCGCGCGCCGCGCCCGGCCCGGGCCTGCTCTTCGTGACGGTCGGCGTGGACGCTGCGGTGGCGGATTTCCGCCAGCCGCAGCCGGTGACGTTCCGCGTGCTTCTGGACGAGGAAGAACTTGCTGTGACGCAGCCGCTGGGCCTGCGCGACCGGGCCGTGCCGTTGCTCGTCAAGGTGCCGCGCGCCGGCCTGCTGCGCCTGCGCGCCGAGAGTTCCGGCGCAAGCGCGCCCGGCGCGCACGCGGACTGGTGCGATCTGTTGTGGGTGCCCGGCGAGTGACCGCCGGCGGGATGCGCGGCTAGGGATTCTCGGCCAGCAGGCTGCGCACCGCTTCTTCCATCGCCTTGTCGCGCACGTCGCGGAAGCGGATGCGGCCCTGGCGGTCGAGGACGTAGATCGTGGGCCAGCCTTGGACGTTCCAGCGGGTCGCGATCGGGCCCTGGGTGGTGCCGTCGAGGACGTTGCGCCAGCGAATTCCCTGTTCCTTCAGAATTTTCTGGACGGCTTCACGGCCGCCATCGCTGTTGATCCCGATCAGGGCGAAGGGTTGGTCCTTGAGACGCTCGACCATTTCCTTCTCGTGCGGGATCATCGCGCGGCAAGGTCCTCACCAGAATCCCCAGAAGTCGAGCACCACCACCTTGCCGCGGTAGTCTGACAATTTGAACGCCTGGCCTTCGCTGTCCGCGCCTTCGATCTCCGGCGCGGTCATGCCGATCTGCAGATTGTCAAGCTCGAAGAGGAATCCGGCCGCCTGCGCGGCGTACGCGGTGGCGGCGTAGTCCTTCTGCAGGCGCTCGAACAGTGCGCGCGCCTCCTTCTGCTCCTCCGCCTCGCCGTCCATCAGGTTGCAGGCCAGCGCGAAGGCGGCGCCGGCGCGGGTGCCCGCGCGCTCCGACCGGTCGAGCGCGCGCAGATGGGCGATCGCCTTCTCGCGGCCGATCTGCCAGGAGCCGTAGCGCAGCCACTGCGCCAGGCCCTCGGAGGCGGGCGCGTGCAGGAAATCCTGCGCCACGCGGGCGGCGACGGCGGCGCATTCCTCCTGGTCCGGCGCGAGTCCGAGCAGGAAGACCCAGGCGCTGCCGGCGGCTTCGTGGGAACCCGCGCGCTCGGCGAAGTCGCGGAAGCGGGGAGCGAAGATCCCGTTCGGGCTCTGCGCGGGATCGTTGAGGAGCTCGTTGCGCTCCTCGTCGGTGGTCAGAGTGGAGTACTTGCCGTAGAAGGCCTGCTGGGCCTGCTGGAACTCCTTCTGCAGGGCCGTGAATTCGGCCGCGAAATCGGGCTGGACGGCGGTGGCCGGCGCAGGATCCTGGGCGGCCGCGGGCGCCGCGCAGATCGCCGCCGCCAGCGCCGCCCGGAGAAGCGGGTGCTGGAGAACGCGCATGTCCTCACTCTAACTACTGGAATCGCCCTGCCGGCGGCTCTCCCACACCACGATCTGGTCGCGGCCGCTCTTCTTGGCGGTCTTGAGGGCCTCGTTGGCCTGCAGGAACCACTGGCGGGGGTCGCGCGGCAGGCCGCCTTCGGCCGAGGCCAGGCCCTGCGAGGCCGTCAGCGGCAGGCGCTGCACCTCGACGCCCACCGTGGTCTCGCGCAGGGTGGCGCGCACGCGCTGAGCCACCGCCTGCGCCTCGGCCGGCTTGGTGCTCGGCAGGATGATCGCGAATTCGTCGCCGCCGATGCGCGCCGGAATGTCAATCGAGCGCACGGAATGCCGCAGCGCGTCGGCGACGGCCGCCAGCACGGCGTCGCCGTACTCGTAGGAGTGCGCGTCGTTGATCTGCTTGAAGGAGTCGAGGTCGAGCAGAATCAGGCTGGCCGGCATCTTGTGGCGCTGGCTGCGCTCGAACTCCTCGCGCAGGCGCTCGCGGAAGTGCCGGTCGTTGGCGAGGCCGGTCTTGTGGTCGGTCACGAGCTGGCCTTCCAGCTCCGCGGCGCGCGCCAGCGTGCGCGTCATCAGATCCTGCACCGCGAGCAGGTGGGAGAGACGCGCCTCCAATTCCGGCCAGTCCTCGCCGGAGCGGATGAAGTCGGCCAGGGCGGGGGAGCCGGCCAGGAGCTGCGCCAGCGCGGCCGTCGGCGCGCCCGGCCAGGGCGCCACGATCCAGGGCACCGGCTTGGCCGGACTGAGGGCCGGCGCCAGCATCTGCCACTCGAGCCCCTCGCGCAGCAGGGTCAGCGGATAGGCCAGGACGGCCCGCGGCTGGCCACGCTGCAGCAATTCCAGGCTCTCGGCCAGATGCGTGGTGACGCGCACGTCCCAGCCCCGCTCCTGGAACCACGCGCACGTGGCGCCCAAGCGCTCTCCGCGGTGGTTCAATACCGCGAGCAGGGCCGGCGCCGTTCCGGCGCCGCGGCCGGGGGGCAGGGGCATGCTGTTTCAGTCTATCCCGGCAAGGAAGTTGCTGATGGGGGAACCGTGTCAGACCGGCCCGCCGGCGGCGCCCAGGCGGCAGTTTGACCGTGCGCCCGGCCAGGGCTACCATGTCCGGCCCTTTCCCGGTTCCGGACCTTTCCGGCAGCCGCAGGGCCAAAATCCCACCCGCACGTCCGGCATGTCCGACCTCTCCGTTCAATCGCTCATCGAAGCCGGCGCCCACATCGGCTGCCGGGTGAGCCGCTGGAATCCGAAGATGCAGCCCTACATCTTCGAGGCCCGCAACCGGATCCACGTCATCGATCTCCGGGAGACGGTGCGCGGCATCCTGCGCGCCCGCCACTTCCTGCGCGAAATCGTCGCCTCCGGCTCGGACGTGCTCTTCGTCGGCACCAAGCAGCAGCTCCGCACCGAGCTGGTGCGCGCCAACACGGAGACCGGCATGCCCTACGTGGACGACCGGTGGATCGGCGGCACCCTGACCAACTACGAGGTCATCGGCAGCCGCATCCACTATCTGGACGACATGGACAAGAAGGAGCGCGAGGGCTGGCTCGCCAACCTCACGAAGAAGGAGGCGGCCCGCTTCACGCGCGAGAAGCGCAAGGTCTTCCGCAACCTGCACGGCATCCGCGAGATGTTCCGGCTGCCGGGCGCCATGGTCGTGTTCGATCCGCGCACCGAGCGCAACGCCGTGCTGGAGGCCCGCCGCATGGGCATTCCGGTCGTGGCGGTGATCGACACCGACGGCGACCCGGACCTGTGCGACATCGTGATCCCGGCCAACGACGACGCGATCCGCTCCGTCTCGCTGATCCTGGACCACATGATCGCCGCCGTGAACGAAGGCAAGCTGCTGCGCCAGGAGCGCGGCGTGCCGGCCCCGTCGCGCCCGGCCGACGCCGGATCGCAGAAGCGCGAAGGCGCCCCGGTTCCGCGTCCGCGCAGCAACCGCCGCCCGATTCCGCGCGCCGGCGGCCCGGCCGGCAACCGCCGCGTCGAAGTCCAGGCGATCTCCGAGGAGTCCGCCGCCGGCGAGCCCGGCGCCGCGCCTTCCGGCGAGCCGCAGAACTAGTCCCCGCGCGGCCCGGCCGCGCCCCGTCGAGTTTCTTCGCCGCATGAGTGCCATCACCGCCCAAGCCGTTTCCGCCCTGCGCGCCAAAACCGGCGCCAGCATGATGGAGTGCAAGCACGCCCTGTCGGAGGCGGGAGGCGACGAGCAGAAAGCCGTCGAGCTCCTGCGCCAGCGCGGACTGAAGTCCGCCGACAAGAAGGCCGACCGCGCCACTTCGCAGGGCCGGATCTACTCGTACATCCACCACAACCAGCGCCTCGGCGTGCTGGTGCAGGTCAGCTGCGAGACGGACTTCGTGTCCCGCGGCGAGGACTTCGAGTCCCTGTGCCGCGACCTGTGCATGCACATCGCCGCCGCGTCGCCGACGCCGGTCGCGGTGAACAGCGCCGACATCCCGGCCGAGCTGGTCGCCGAAGAGAAGCGCGTGCTGCTGGGCGGCCAGGACCTGGCCGGCAAGCCCGAAGCGATCCGCGAGAAGATCGTCAGCGGCCGCATCGAGAAGTTCATCCAGGAGCGCGCCCTGCTCGAGCAGGAGTACGTCAAGGATCCGAGCCTGAAGGTCGGCGACCGCGTCAAGGCGGTCATCGCCAAGCTCGGCGAGAACATCAAGGTCGAGCGCTTCGCGCGCTTCGAGCTCGGAGCCTGAGGGCGAGGCGAGGTGGCCGCCGCTCCCTCCGCCTCCGCCTACAAGCGCATCCTGCTGAAGGTCAGCGGCGAGGGTTTCGCCCGCCAGGGCCAGACCGCGCTCGACGTGGACCGCGTCAGCCGCCTGGCCGAGCAGTTGCTGGCCTTGCACCGCGAGGGCGTCCAGGTCGCCTGCGTGATCGGCGGCGGCAACATCCTGCGCGGCGCGCACGCCGAGGGCCTCGGCATCGACCGCGCCACGGGCGACTACATGGGCATGCTGGCCACCGTGATCAACGGCCTGGCCCTGTCCGATTCGCTCGAGCGCTTCGGCGTGCAGACGCGCGTGATGAGCGCGATCGACGTGCACAAGGTGTGCGAGCCCTTCATTCGCCGCCGCGCGCTGCGCCACCTCGAGAAGGGGCGCGTGCTGGTTCTGGTGGGCGGCCTCGGCAGCCCGTACTTCACGACCGACACCGCCGCCGCCCAGCGCGGCGTCGAATTGGACTGCGACGCGATTCTCAAGGCCACGATGGTGGACGGCGTGTACGACAAGGATCCGCGCCAGCACAAGGACGCGGTGCGCATTCCCGAAATCACCTTCCAGGAGGTGCTGGAGCGCCGCCTCAAGGTGATGGACCAGACGGCCTTCGCGCTGTGCCAGGAGCAGAACCTGCCGGTGGTGGTCTTCGACATGGATGCGCCCGCCGGCTTGTTGCGGGCGGCCCGCGGCGAGAAGATCGGCACGATCGTCCGCAACCCCGCTTAAGGAGTCCCATGGCCTCGAGCATTCAGCCCTTCCTCGACGACGCCACCCAGCGCATGGACAAGGCCGTCGAGCACTTCGCCCTCGAAATCCGCGGCATCCGCACGGGGCGCGCCAACCCGGGCCTGATCGAGAACCTGCGCGTGGACTACTACGGCACCAAGACGCCGCTGAACCAGATGGCGGTGATCAACGTGCCGGAGCCGCGGCAGCTCGTGGTGAAGCCCTACGACGTCAGCGCGCTCAAGGACATCGAGCGCGCCGTGCAGATGGCCGACCTGGGCATGAACCCGGTCAGCGACGGCAAGACCCTGCGCATCACGATTCCGCCGCTCAGCGAGGAGCAGCGCAAGAAGCTGGCCGCGCGCGTGCGCACCATGTCCGAGGAAGCCAAGGTGGCGCTGCGCAACGTCCGCCGCGACATGATCAAGCACGTCGAGACCGCGCAGGCCGACAAGAAGCACGTGCCGGTGCTGACCGAGGACGACGCCAAGACCGCCAAGGACAAAGTGCAGGACGTTCTCAAGCTGCACGAGAAGAAGGTCGACGACGCCGTCGCCGCCAAGAGCAAAGAGATCATGGAGGTCTGAGCGGGCGGCGTTATGATTCGCCCCGGTTCATTGCGACCTCCTTGGGGCCATAACTCAGTTGGTAGAGTAGCTGGCTCTTAACCAGTTTGTCGCAGGTTCGATCCCTGCTGGCCTCACCAATCTTCCCAGGACGCAAATCACCATGCCGGCGGAGTTCGGCGCTAGGATACGCCGCCAGAACGGACCGCCCGGGGCCATAACTCAGCTGGTAGAGTAGCTGGCTTTTAACCAGTTAGTCGCAGGTTCAAATCCTGCTGGCCTCACCAAAATTCCGGATCGCGTCGAGAACTTGCTTCTCCGCGATCCGGTTCCACTCCGCGGTCCGGCCGTCGGCGCGATCGGCGGGGCGGGCGTCGGCGGTGAGCCGGTGGACCACCGTGCTCCAGGGCAGCAGCAGCAGCGCCTCGGCCACCATCGCGGCGTAAGCCTCCGGCTCCAGGAGCTCGACCCGGCCTTCGCGCCAGGATTTGGCCAGCTTGGTGCGCTCCAGCACCATCAATTGGTGGCATTTGACGCCTTCGCAGCCGGCGCGCGCGACTTCCTCCGCCTGGCGCCGGTAGCCGCCCGGCTTTTCGCCCGGCAGTCCCGCGAGAGTGTGCGCGACGCGCTTCAGGCCGCGCTCGCCGGCCGTCTGACAAGCGCGATGGAAGTTCTCCAGCGTGTCGTGGCGGCCGATCGAGATCTGCACGGCGTCGTCGGCGGTCTCGAGGCCGAATTCCATCCACGTTTCGAGGAAGCGGGAGCGGTGGCGCGCGATCAGGTCGGCGGCGGCCTCGGAGAAGCAGTCGGGGCGCGTGCCGATCGCCAGGATCGGCGCGACGTCGGCCTTGCTGGCCGCCCACTCGAGAGCCTGGGCCAGCGGCTCGAGATCGGGATAGGTGCTGGAGTAGGACTGGAAATAGAGGATGCCGCAGGGTCCGTCGGGGATGCTGCGCCGCACGCGCCGCAGCTCCGTCTGATATTGCGTCTCCAGATCCATGCCGATCTTCATCGCGCCGGTGCCGCTGCCGGACAGATCGCAGTAGGCGCAGCCGCCGTAGCCCGAGTTGCCGTCGCGGTTCGGGCATGTGGTCCCGAGGTCCAGCATCAGCCGCCGCAGCTTCAGCCCGTGCGTTCGGCGCAGGTAAGCCGAGAGCCGGTGGATCGGCTGCTCGCGCGTCGGGCCGCCCGCTTCCGGCGGGGGCGCCGGATGGCCGGAACGCAATCCCTGGTGGCCGAAGCGCGCGCCGATCGGGCCGCCGGCCGGCGCCGGCGGGCGCGGGGCGCGGCCGGGAATGCCGGGAAGGGAGTGGGGGGACACGCGCGGCTCCGCCTGCATGGTAGGGGGCGGAGCCGAGCCGCCGGGCCGCTCTAGGATCGTGCTATCATGGCTTCAATTCCTTCCTGAGTCGCCGCCGGATTGCGGCCGCGCCTCCTCCTTCAGCGACCCCCCTCAGCGACCCCCCCCGCGTGCTTCCCTGGTTGCCGCTCGCGCTGGCGGCCCTCCAGCAACCTGGAGGGGTGTGGTCCGTCCTTCACGACTGGGAGGCCAACCGCGCCGACGCCGCCCTCGGCGCGACGCTGACCGCGGTCGGCGACGTGGACGGCGACGGTCTCGCCGATTTCGCGGCCGGCGCCCCGGACGGCGTGCTGGCGCTGAACGTCTTCGGCCGCGGCCAGGCCGTGGTGCACTCGAGCCGCACCGGCATGGAGCTGCACTCCTGGTGGGGCCTCGGCAGCACGGACGGCTTCGGCGCCTCGGTGGCCGGCATCGGCGACGCCGACGGCGACGGCATTCCGGACGTGGCCGTGGGCACGCGCGTGTTCACGAACGGCTACGTGCGCATCTATTCCGGCGCCACCGGCGGCCTCCTCCAGCACATCGCGGCGCCCGCGGGCGACGACGGCTTCGGCTGGAGCCTCGCGCCCGGCGGCGATCTCGACGGGGACGGCCACGCCGACTTCGCGGTGGGCGCGCGCGGCGCCGACCCGGCCGGCCGCACCAACGCCGGCCGCGTGCTGGTCTACTCCGGTCTGACTTTCCAGCCGATCCTGAGCCTCGACGGCACGGTCAACAATCTCTTCCTCGGCAAGACGGTAGCCGGCGGGCAGGACGCCGACGGCGACGGCACTCCGGACTTCCTGGCGCACGGCAACGGCGCCGGTCCGGGCAGCGTGCATCTGTTCTCCGGGCGCACGGGCCAGCAGCTTCGCCAGCACGACGGCGTGCCCGGCCAGAACGTCGCGCTCGGCCACGCGCTGGCGTTCCTCGGCGATCTGGACCAGGACGGCGGCAACGACTACATCATCGCCGACCAGTACTTCTCGGCCGGCGGCCTGCTCTCCGGCGCCGTGTCGGTGCATTCGGGAGCGACCGGCGCCGAGCTGTTCCGCGCCCGCGGCGAGAAGCCCGACGCGCGCTTCGGCTCCGCGGTGGCCTGCCTCGGCGACGTCAACGGCGACGGCAGCCCGGACTTCGCAGTCGGCGCCAGCCGCGAGACGCGCCAGTGGTCCACGAATCACACCGGCACCGCGCGCGTCTACTCCGGCGCCGACTTCCTGTGCCTGCAGGTCACGCCCGGCGACCATCCCTTCTATGACAAGGTGTTCGAGTTCGGCGCCGCGCTGGCGGGCATCGGCGACGCCGACGGCGACGGCCGCGGCGATCTGGCCGTCGGCGCCCCCGGCGCCACCTCGCTCGGCCTGCCGGATCACGGACGCGTCTTCGTCTACGGATTCGACTCGCAGATGCGCAGCACGAGCGCCTCGATCTCCACCAGCCTGGGCGGGCACTGGGCCGTGGACGTCGAATTCTCCTCCGCCGAAGCCGGCCGCGACTTCCTGCTGCTGCCCTCGCCGGTGGATCCGGACTCGGCTCTCGACGAAGTCTGGGTGGAATGGCGCGGCGTGAAGCTGCCGATCATCGACTCGACGATGGCGCGCATGATGCGCGCGCAAGTGCCGCCCGGCTGGTACGGCACGCACGGCACGCTCGACGCCGCGGGCCGCGCCACCGCCGGCCTCGTGCTGCCGCCGGGAGGAATGGCGGGCTACGCCGGCAACGTCATTCGATTCGCCGCGGTGCTGGTGCCGACCGCCGCGCTGCCGCCCGTGAGCAGCGGCGCGCTCAGCCTGCGCTTCCTGCCCTGAGGCAGCGCGGCCGCGGCGCGCCGCGGGCTATACTGATTGGCCGCGGATGAGAAGCCGTCTCACTTCGAAGATGCCGGCCCCCGCGCGCGCCCATGGCTGACGCGCGCCCCGTGCCGATCGTGATCGGCACCGCAGGGCACATTGATCACGGCAAGTCCTCGCTGATCTCGGCCCTGACCGGAACCCATCCGGACCGCCTGCCGGAGGAGCAGGCGCGCGGCATCACCCTCGACCTGGGCTACGCCCAGATGGCCTATCCGGACGGCCTCGAGATCGGCTTCGTGGACGTGCCCGGGCACGAGCGCCTGGTGCGCAACATGGTGGCGGGGGCCACCGGCATGGGCGCGGCGATGCTGGTCGTGGCGTGCGACGACGCGGTCATGCTGCAGACGCGCGAGCACTTCGAAGTGCTGCGCCTGCTCGGCGTGGACCAGGGCCTCGTGGTCCTCAGCAAGGCCGACGTCGCCGACGAAGAAATGCGCCAGATCGCGCGCGCCGACGTCGAGGACCTGGTGCGCGGCACGCCTTGGGAGGCGGCGCCGGTGCTTTGCGTCAGCGCGCAGAGCGGCGAGGGCCTGGAGGCGTTGAAAGTCGCGCTGCGCGAGTTGGCTCTGCGCGCGCGCCGCGCGGCGGACGGGCGCCACGCCTTCTTCTTGCCGCTGCAGCGCTCGTTCGCAGTCCCCGGCGCCGGCACCGTCGCCACCGGCGTGACCGCCAGCGGCACCGTGACGGCCGGCGACGAGCTGGAGCTGCTGCCGTCCGGCAAGCGCAGCCGCGTGCGGCGGGTGCAGGTGCACGGCCGCGAGGCGCAGGTGGGCGAGGCCGGGCTGCGCACCGCGCTCAACCTGCCGGACCTGCATCCGGAAGATTGTCAGAGAGGCACCGTGCTGGTCAGCCCGGGCACGGCCGCGAGCGGCACCATCGTGCGCGCAGTCGTGCGCCTGCTGCCGGACGCGCCGGAGATCGAGCACGCGTCGAGCGTGCAGGTGCTGGCGCACACCGCCGCGGTCGAGGGCCGCGTCTTCTTCGCCGCCGCCGAAGACGCGCCGGGATTGGCGCCCGGCGAGCGCTTCGCCGACCTCGAGCTGGCCGAGCCGATGGTACTCGTGCCGGGCATGCGCCTGCTGCTGCGGCGCCCCTCGCCGGCCCGCAACCTGGGCGTGGCGCGCTTTCTGGAATTCGGCCGCCACCGCCTGCGCAAGCGCGACGCCGAGGAGCGCGCGCACTGCCTCGCCATCGCGCGCGCCCTCGATCAGCCGGGCGCGCTCGCGCTCGCCGCGCTCGAGGCGGGGGGGGGAGCGCCCAAGCGGCCGGAGGAGGTCGGGCAGGCGCTGGGCTGGACCGCCGAGGCGGCGCGCGCCGAGCTCGAGCAGCTGGCGGCCGGCGGCAAGGCCCGCGCGGTGTCCAAGGACCTGTTCATCGCCGCCGGCAGCACCGAGGCGATCTTCGCCGAGGCGCGCGGCGTGCTCGAGCACTTCCGCGCGCGCGCGCCGGAGCGCCTCCTGATTCCGATCCAGCGCCTGCGCGACCGACTGGGCAAGGAAGGCTTCGCGGTGCTCGAGAAGATGCCGGACGCGCAGCTCGAGATCCTGGGCCTGAAGCGCAGGCGCGGCCAGGAATGGCTGATGCTCGGCGCTCAGGCGCCGGCCGAAGTCGTGCGCGCGGCCGACCGGCTCTACGCCGTGATCGCGGGGGGGGGGATGGCGCCGGGCGATTGGCCGCAGCTGGTGGCCGCGTCGGGGCTGGCCGAGCCCGAGGCGCTGCGCGCCCGCACTTACCTCGTGGACTCCGGCCGCGTCGTCGCGCCCGGCGAGGACGTCTTCCTCTCGGTGCCGGCGGTCGAGAAATTCCGCGACGACGTGGTGGCGCAGTTGCAGGGCAAGGGCATGGACATTCCGGCCTTGCGCGACAAGTGGAACACCACGCGCAAGTACGTGATGCCGATCCTCGAGCATCTCGACGCCTGCGGAGTCACCGAGCGCCGCGGCCCGAACCGCCTGCTGCGCGATCCGGCGGCGCCGGTCGCCTGATCGTTCGCGCAGCCCTAATTGTCAGCCGCGAGCAGCAACGCCGCGGCCGCCAGCCGCTCCGGCGTGCTGATTTCGCACCAGCGGCCCGGGTGCAGCAGGGCCGGATGCTCGACGCCTTCAGCCAGCGCGGGCAGCAGCCCGTCGCGCAGCAGGCAGGCCGGCTCCTGCGGCCGCGCGGCGCGGGCCGCGGCCAGATGCGGCAGCCAGGCCGGATGCGGCACGCAGATGCCGGTGAAGACCGCCGCCCGCTCCGGGCGCGCGTCACGGCCGGCCAGTCCGCGGATGCAGCCGTCCTCCACGCGCAGGCCGCCGAATTCGGCGAGCGCGGAGGCCGGATGCAGGACGCAGGTGCCGGGCGCCGCGCCAGTGAGCGCGGAGAAGTCGAAGTCGGTGAACATCTTCGCGTTGGCGACGAGGTGCGGCAGCGCGCCCTGCGCCTGCGCCACCGCCAGCAGCGTGCCGCCGGTGCCGAGGAGCTGCGGCTCCTCCAGGAAGCGCAGGTCCGCGGCGCGCGCGAGGCGCAGCGCCTGCATCCGCACCTGCTCGCCGTGGTGGTGGAGGTTGAGCCAGACCGGCGCAAAGCCCGCGGCGAGCAGGCGCGGCAGCAGGAACGCCAGCGGCGTCGTTCCGGCCACCGGAACGCAGGCCTTGGCGTAGTGATCGCGCCAGCCGGCCAGGCGCGTGGCCTTGCCGGCGGCGAGCAGCAGGGCCGGCCCGGCCGCGGCGGAACTCACGCCACCAGTTCCCGCAGTTCCGGGAAGAGGTCCGGGCGCGCGTCGAAGAGCGCGAGCGCGAGCCGGCGCGCGCGCGCTTCGGCCGGCCGGTATTCCTCGCGGCCCTGCGCCAGCAGGTTGCCGAACGTGCCGAGAGCCTTGAGCACGCGCTGCAGCGCGCTCAGGTGGAAGCGCTCCTGCGCCGCGGCCGGCGAGAGACGGTGCGAACTGCCCCAGGCCGGAATGGCCGACTGCAGCAGGCGCCGCACCGCGTCCGGCAGATCCACGTAGGCGTCGGTCCAGAGCGACGCCAGGTCGTAGTAGAGCGGCCCGCGCCTCAGGTCCTGGTGATCCAGCCAGCCGATTTCCTCGGCGCGGGACGCGGGCTGGTGCAGGTGCACGAGATTGCGCGAGTGGAAGTCGCGATGCTGCACGCACTGCGGCCCGGAGGCCGCCTGCTCGGCCAGTTCCGCCAGCCGGCCGCGCAGGAATTCTTCCTGGCCGTCGGCCAGCGCGCGGCGCCGGTGCGCCTGCACGTAGCGCTCGAGAAACATTCCCAATTCGCGCCGGAACAGCGCCGCGTCGAGGGCCACGCCGGCCTGCGGATGCCCGGCCGGCAGCGGCCGGAAGGCGAAGCGCTCCCAGGATTGCAGCAGGGCCGAGTAGGACGCCGCGTCCGGGCAGGTCTGGAAGAGCGAGTCGCCGAGGTCTTCCACGAGGTAGGCCCAGCCTTCGGCCTGCGCGCCCAGGCGCCCCTTGCGCGCGGCGCCGAGCGAAGGGGCGCGCACGCCGCAGCCGCGCAGCCAGAGCGTGGTGGCCTGCGGCGGCGGCTGGTTGGACAGCGCCAGCAGCCAGCCGCATTCGGGGGCCGGGCGGTAGTAGCGGCGCGCGCTGGCCTCGGGCGTGATCGGCCGCAGCTCGGCGCCGGGCGCCGGCAGCAGGGCGTCGGCGGCGGCGCGGAGCTCCGGCGCGGATTGTGAGAGTGAGTTCATCGCAGGCTCGTGGCGGGTTGCTCCCAGAGTGCGCGGAAGCCGCGCGTCTCCGCCGCGGTCGCGCGGCCGAGGGCGGGCGCGGCGGTCTGGCCGCGGGACGCGTCGCGCAATTCCAGCGCGCCGAGTCCTGAGTAGCCCGACTCGCGCAGCAGCGCGATCACGCGCGGCCACGGGATGGTGCCGCGGCCCGGCGCGAGGTGCGCGTCTTCCGTGCCGTCGTTGTCGTGCACGTGGAGATGGGCGAGGCGCGGCAGGGCGGCGCGCAATTCCTCGACCACGTCGCCCTCGACGTGGGCGTGGCCCAGGTCCAGGCAGATGCCGGCCGCGCCCGCCGGATCCACTTCGGCCAGCAGGTCCAGAAGGGCGCGCACGCGCGTGCCGGAGGAGATGATGTTCTCGAGCAGCAGGCGCACGCCGGCCGCCTGCGCCACCGGCAGCAGCTGGCTGACGGCTTCGCGCGCGAACGCGTGCGAGCGCTCGTCCCACGCGTCCTTCTGCCAGCCGAGGTGCAGCACGGCGCTGCCCGCGCCCAGCAGTCCCGCGGCGCGCAGGCCGTCGGCGGCGCCGTCCAGCGCGGCCCGCCGCTCGGACGGGTCGGGGTGCAGCAGCGACCACTTGCGGCCCTGCTCCTTGAGCTCCGGCACGCTCGGGTAGAAGGGCAGATGCACGCTGGCGGCGCGCAGGCCGGCGCCGGCCAGCGCCGCGCCGAAGCGCTCGCAGCGGGCGGGATCGCGCCACGGAACGTGCGGCTCGGCCAGCCAGACCTCCAGAGTGTCGTGCCCGGCCAGGCGCACGGCCTCCAGCGCGGCGCCGTCGAGCTCGCCGTGGACGAAAAGGTGCGTGGAGAGCGTGAGTCGCACCGCCAAGCGCTATCCTAGAGACCCATGCGGGCAGTTGCACTCCTCCTGGCGCTGGCGGCCTCGGCCGCGCCGGCCGCGGCCCAGGAAGACACGGTCAAGGACTTCAAGCGCTTCTTCCGCAAGGAGAAGGATCCGGCCGTCAAGGTCGAACTGATCCTCTCCCTGGCCGGCGTCGAGGATCCCGGGGTGGCCGGGGTGCTGCTGCCCCTCCTGACCGATCCCGATCCGGCGCAGGCGGCGGCCGCTCTGCGCGTCCTGAGCGGGCTCAAGGAGGCGGCCAGCCGCGCGCCGCTCCTGCTGGTGCTGGCCGAGGGCAAGCCGGAGGAGTCGCTGCCCTTCCTCGCGCGCGCGGCGGGGGACGGCCGCTGGCCCGAATTCGCTGCGCCGCTGCTGCCGCTGCTCGCCGCGCCGGACGACGCGCTGCGCCTGTGGACCGTGACGGCGATGGGGCAGCTGCGCCACGCCGACGCGCTCGCGCCCGTCTGTCAGTTGGTGACGGCCGATCCCAACGCGATGGTGCGCGCCTCCGCCGTGGACACCGTCGTCATCCTCGGCAAGGGCCGCGAGGCCGAGGCCGGCCCGGCGCTGGTCGCGGCGCTCCAGGACCCCAGCCTGAGCGTGTCGGTGGCGGCCTGCCGCGGCCTGCGCACGGTGCGCACGGCGGAGGCCATCGGCCCGCTGATCGGAATTCTGGAGCGCGCCGACACCGGCAAGCTGCTGGAGGAGATCTGGCCGACTCTGGTGGCGATCACCGACGAGCCGTTCAGCGGCGACGTGGCCATCTGGCGCGGCTGGTGGGACCGCGTGAACGCCAGCGGCGGCTACAAGATGCTGACCGACGAGGAGGTCGCGAAGCGCAAGGCGGCGCGCCAGCAGGCGAACGCGCAATACACCACGCCCAAGACCGAGACCACCTTCATGGGGGTCGAGACCGCCAGCCGCAACATCGTGTTCGTGATCGACGTGTCGGGCTCGATGGAGGAGCTGGTGGTGAACCGCGACGCCTTCCGCGAGCGCGGCTTCAACGACTTCCAGAAGCTGGCGGTCGTCAAAGAGGAGCTGAAGCGCTCGGTCGAGACGCTCGGCGACAACGTGCGCTTCAACATTCATTCCTTCGCCACGCAGGTGCACCCGTGGAAGGACCGGCTGGTGCCGGCGAACGCCTTGAACAAGAAGTCGGCCATCGCCTGGATCGCCGACCTGAAGCCGATCGGCGGCGAGCAGGCCGCGGCGCGCGCCAGTTCCGGCCTGCGCAATTCCTCGGGCCTCGAGGACGGCCGCACCAACGCATACGCCGGGCTGCTGGCCGGCCTCGGCGTGGACCAGGATCCGAAGAAGCGCGGTCCGATGACCGAGGCGGCGTCGAACGCGATGGAAGGCGAGGGCGACACCATGTTCTTCCTCACCGACGGGCGGCCCACGGTGGGCGAGATCGTGGACACCGAGGACATCCTGGTGCAGGTGCGCGAGTTGAACCGCTTCCGCAAGGTGACCATTCACACCATCGCGATCGGCGACTTCACTTCCAGTTTCCTCAAACAGCTCGCCGAGCAGAACGGCGGGGTGTTCGTGGATCTGGGCAAATGAGCCTGGAACCGCTGCAAAGGCTCCGGGGGGCGGCTATACTTGACCGCCATGGAGGGCGTCCCGACAATGCCCACCTTCCTCGGGGCGTAGCTCAGCCTGGCTAGAGCGCTGCGTTCGGGACGCAGAGGCCGGAGGTTCAAATCCTCTCGCCCCGACCATTCCTCTCGATGACTCAAGGGTCCTTTCAGGACCATCCTTTCCTGTGACCTGCTCGGCTGCGGTGCATCCGCGGCGGCGGGTCAGCGGCCCACGGAGGCTGCGTGAGCGAAGACAACGGCCCGAAACCGGCCGGCGGACGGAAGCCTCGCAGGCGCCGCGCCCCGGCAGCGCAACATTCACCGTCGAACGGCAGCGAAGCCGTCGAAGCGGCTGTGCAAGCCGCCGGCGAGACCCCGTCGGCGCAGTCGCCGGCCGCGGGTCCGGGCATGGACTTCGCCACCTATCCGGCGGCGCCCGCCGCTCCCGCAGCGCCCGAGGCATCCAGCCCGGCGCCGCAGCAGCCGGCTGCGGATCCGGAAGGAGACTTCGACGAGGCTGACGACGGTGCGGAGAGCGCCTCGGGCGAATCGGCCCCGTCCGCTGCGGAATCCGCGGCAGGCGGGCAGCCCGGCGAACCGTACGGCGAAGGCCGCCGCCGCCGCCGGCGCCGCCGCCGCCGCGGCGGAGGCATGGGCGGCCCCGGTCCGGGCTACGCCCCGCAGCCGCCGGCGCCGCACCCCCAGCAGGTGCAGGCGGCGCAACCGGCGCAGCGCCAGCCGCAGGCGGCCGGCACCCAGTTGCAGCCCCGCCACCCGCAGCAGCAGGGCGGGCCGCGGCCGGAGGTCGTGAACTGCGAGGGCGTGCTCGAACTGCGCCAGGACGGCCTGGGCTGCCTGCGCTCGATCAAGCACGACTTCAGCGTGCGCCGCGAGGATCCGCTCGTGCCGCAGCAGCTGACGCACCGCTTCGGCCTGCGCGCCGGTTCGCACGTCGTCGGACGCGGCCTCAAGTATCCGGGCAACCCCGCGCCGAAGCTCGACTTCGTCGAGACCATCGACGGCCAGCCGCCCGGCCCCAAGCAGCAGCGCGCCGGCTTCAAGAAGCTGCTGGTCATCGATCCGGACTTCCACTACGAGCTCGGCACGTTCAAGCAGGAAGGCCAGATCTCGATGCGCGTGGTGGACCTGCTGTGCCCGATCGGGCGCGGCCAGCGCGGCCTGATCGTCGCGCCGCCGCGCACCGGCAAGACCACGCTGCTGATGAACGTGGCCGCGGCGATGGAGAACCTCTATCCCGACGTGCACCTGATCGTGCTGCTAGCCGACGAGCGCCCGGAGGAAGGCACGGCCTGGAAGCGCAGCGTGCACCGCGGCGAGGTCTACGTCAGCACCATGGACGAGGCGCCGGAGCACCACACGCGCCTGGCCGAGATGGTGCAGGCGCGCGCCGAGCGCCTGGTCGAGAATGGCAAGGAAGTGATGATCCTTCTGGACTCGATCACGCGCCTGACGCGGGCCTACAACAACCTGCTGGGCGGCAAGAACGCGCGCACCATGTCCGGCGGCCTCGACGCGCGCGTGTTCCAGCAGCCGAAACACTTTTTCGGGGCTGCGCGCAACACCGAGAACGGCGGCTCTCTGACGATCCTCGCCACGACCCTGATTGACACGGGATCCAAAATGGACCAGGTGATCTTCGAGGAGTTCAAGGGCACCGGCAACATGGAGCTGACCCTCGACCGCCGCCTCGCCGACCGCCGCGTCTTCCCGGCCATCGACATCGAGCGCACCGGCACCCGCAAGGAGGAGCGCCTGCTCGGGCGCGCCACCCTCAAGAAGGTGGACATCCTGCGGCGCGTGCTCTCGCGCCTCAAGCCGCGCGAGGCCATGGAGATGCTGATCGAGCGTCTCGGCCGATATCCGTCGAACCAGGACTTCCTGAACGCGTTCAGCCTGGACGATGTCCAGTAGCGCCGCGGCCGCCCCGCCTCCCGTCGTCCAGGTGCAGGGCCTGGAGAAGTCCTTCGGCCCGACCGCCGCCCTGCGCGGCATCTCGTTCAGCGTCCCGCGCGGCAGCGTGGTCGGATTTCTCGGCCCCAACGGCGCCGGCAAGTCCACCGCGATCCGCATCCTGACCGGCTTTCTCGCCGCGGATGCCGGCACCGCCACGGTCTGCGGCATCGATCCGGCGCTGGATCCGCTGGGCGTGAAGCGCCGCGTCGGCTACCTGCCGGAGAACAATCCGCTGTGGCTGGACATGACGGTGGCCGGGCTGCTGCGCTTCGCCGCGGCGGCGCGCGGACTGCGCGGCCCGGCGGCGCGCGCGGCGATCGAGCGCGCGGTGGAGGAGACTCAGCTGCAGGCGGTGTGGCGCAAGACGCTCGGCGCCTGCTCCAAGGGATTCCGCCAGCGCGCCGGCCTGGCGCAGGCCCTGCTGCACGATCCGGAGCTGCTGGTCCTGGACGAGCCGACCAACGGACTCGATCCGCTGCAGGTGCTGGAGATGCGAGCGCTGATCCGCGAGCTGGGGCGGCGGCAGACCGTGATTCTGACTTCGCACGTGCTGCCGGAGGTCGAGGCGGTGGCGGACCGCGTGATCGTGATCCACCAGGGCCGCATCGTCGCCGACGGCCCGCTGGCCGAGGTCGGGCGGCAGCCGGCGGGCGGCGGCATCCGCCTGCGCGTCGCCGTGCGCGGCACCGAGGCCGATCTGCGCGCGCTGCTGGCGGCGGCCGGGCCGCGCTGGATCGAGCGGGCCGCGCCTGCGCTCGGCGGCGGTGCCGCGGCGGCGGCCTTCGCCGAAGCCGCGGACGAGGAGCAGATCGCGCGCCTGGCCCGCGAGGCCGCCGCGCTGGGCCTGCCGCTGCTGGAATTGGCGCCCGAGGCCGCCTCGCTGGAGGCGCTGTTCCGCCGGCTCCTGCGCCACGAGGGCGCGGCCGCATGAGAAGCCTCGTCATCGCCCGGCGCGAAATCGCCGCCGCCTTCGAGACGCCCGCCGGCTGGGTGGTGCTGGCGCTCTTTCCCGCGGTCAGCGCCGCGTTCTTCTTCGTGCTCGGCCCGTTCTTCGCGATCGGCGAAGCCAGCCTGCGCGGCTTCTTCGGCAACATGCCCTGGCTGCTGGCGATCGTCGCGCCGGCTCTGACGATGCGCTCCTGGGCCGAGGAGCGGCGCGCCGGCACGGACGAGCTGCTGCTCACCTGGCCATTCCGCGTGCGCGAACTGGTGTGGGGCAAATTCCTCGGCGCGTGGGCCGTGCTGGCGCTGGCGCTGGCGGCCACCGCCGGCGTGCCGATCACGGTGGCGCTGCTCGGAGATCTCGACGCTGGCCCGGTGCTCGGCGGCTATCTCGGCACCCTGCTCAGCGGCGGCGCCAGCCTCGCCGTCGGGCTCTTCTTCAGCGCCTGCACGCGCAGCCAGATCGTGGCATGGCTGATTTCGGTCTGCCTGCTGATGCTGCTGAACCTGATCGGCGCAGCCGCCACGGCCGCAGCGGTGCCGCCCGCGCTCGGGCGCCTGCTGCTGGCTCTGGATCTGCAGACGCACTTTCACGCCATCGCGCGCGGCGTGGCCGATCTGCGCAGCATGCTGCACTACGCGGGCGTGGCGCTGATCGCGCTGTGCGCCTGCGGCCTGCTGGTCGAGCGCCGGAGGTTCGCCTGAGCCTGCGCGCGCGCGCCGGCCGCGAGGCCTGGATCACCGGCCTGCTGCTGCTGCTGGCCGTCGCGGGCGCGCTGGCGCTGGCGCGCGGCGCGCGCGCCCGCGTCGATCTGACCGAGGAAGGGCTCTACACGCTCGATCCGGCGACGCGCGGCCTGCTGGCGCGCCTCGAGGACCGCCTGCAGGTGAAGCTCTACTTCAACCGCAACCTCGAGGGCGCCGAATCCCTGCTGCCGCAGCGGCTGCGCATCGAGGATTTCCTGCTGGAAGTGGCGGCGGCCGGCGGCGAGCGCGTGCAGGTCGAGACGGTGGACCCGACCATGGACCTCGTGGCGCAGCGCGACGCCGAGCACGTCGGCATCATGCCGCTGAAGGTCCAGACCGGCGACGTCGGCGAAGCCGGCGTGGTGCTGGCCTACCAGGGCCTGGAGCTGCGGTATCTGGACCGCAGCGAAATCATTCCCTTCACGGTTCCGGCGGAGCTGGAATTCGCCTTCACGTCGCGCCTCTCCTCGCTGCTGCGCCCGCGCCGGCCGGAGATCGCTTTCTTCTCGCGCGAGCCCATGCTGGGCCCGCCGATCCCGGGCATGGCGCGCCCGATCCCCCCCGGGCGCATCTATCACGAATTGCGCGGCAGCTGGACCTCGCGCGCCACCGTGCGGGACGTGGAGCTGGCGGATCCCGACTGGCTCGGCGAGGACACCGCGGCATTGGTGGTCGCGCGTCCGTCGCAGCTGAGCGAGACCGAGGTGCGCGCGCTCGACCGCTTCCTCGCCGAAGGCGGGCGCGTGCTGCTGCTGGCCGACACGGAGAACGTGGACCTGAACGAATTCCAGCCCGAGCCGCTCGTCAGCGGCCTCGATCCCTGGCTGGCCGGGTTCGGCGTGCGCATCGGAGCCGGCCTGGTGTGGGACGAGTCCTGCCTGCCGATCCAGGTCGGCTTCGACGTGGTGGAGACGCAGGCGGGCCGCGAGCAGGTGCCGGTGCAGGCGCCCTACGGCTTCTTTCCGCGCGTCGCCGGCGCAGGCCTCGCGCGCGAGCACGTCGTGACCGCCAGCCTCGGCGAGGTGTACGGCCTGTGGATGCATCCGGTCGAGATCCTGGCGCCGCCGGCCGGCCTGACCGCCGAGCTGTTGCTGCAGTCTTCGGACCTGTCGTGGGTCCTGCCCGCCGACACGCCGATCGTGCGCGACCAGGAGATTCTGAAGCGCGTGGGCCAGTTCGCGCGCAATCTCGGTCCGGGTCGGCCGGCGGCGCTGGCCGTGACGCTGCAGGGCGGGTTTCCGCCGCAGTTCGAGCACGCGGATCTGCAGCCCGCGCCCGGCCTGCTGGTCGTGATCGGCGACTCGGATCTCTTTCACAACGGCGTGCTGAGCGTCGAGCAGCTCGGCGCCGCGAACGCCGCGTTCGCCGCCAACCTCGGCGACTGGCTGACCGGCGACGAGTCGCTGATCGGGCTGCGCACGCGCGGCCGCGCCGACCGGTCGCTGCTGAACTTCCGCGATTCCTACCTCGCGGCGCAGGGCGGCTGGGCGACCACCGACGAGGAGAACCGCGTGCTCGCGCGCGAGGCGCAGTCCCACGCGCGCAGCCGGCAGCGCTGGATCGCCTGGGGCAACGTGCTCGGGCCGGCGCTGCTCGTCAGCATTGCCGCCGCGGCCGCGCGCGGGCGCCGGCGCGCCAGCGCCGCGGCGGCCGGAGGCTCCAATTGAGCCGCCGCAACCAGCTCCTGGCCCTGGCGGCCGCGATTCTGTGGGGAGCGTTCCTCCTGGTCGAGCGGCCCTGGCAGGGCGATGCGCACCAGCGCACCGCCGCCGCAGTGCGCCCGCTGTTTCCGGATTTCGCGCGCCTGCGCGACGGCATCCGGCGCCTGGACATTCGCGGCGAGGGGGGGGGAGTGACCCTGGAGTGGCGCGACGACCGCTGGTGGGTGCGCGAGAAGGAGCATCCGGCCGATCCGCGCCGCCTGCTGCAGCTCCTCGACATGCTGGGAGCGCTCGACACCCGCGATCCCGTCGCCGAGGCGCCCGCCAGCCACGGCACGTACGGCGTCGCCGCGGGCCAGGGCACGCGCCTCACCTTCACCGACGGCGCGGGCGCGGTGGTCGCCGACTGGATCGTCGGCCAGCTGCGCGGCCAGGACGTGACGACCGGAGTGCGGCCGGTGCTCGAGTTCTACATGCGGCGCGCCGACCGCCCCGAGGTCTATCTGTCGGGCGACGCCATCTCGCCGCCCACCGACGCCGCCACCTGGTGCGACACGCGCTTCCTCGCCGAGTCGGAGGAGGCCGACGTCGAGTGGATTCGCCGCGAAGACTTCGAGAGCGGCGAGAGCTGGCGCATCGAGCGCGTGCCCGCGGCCGAGCGCGGCGCCGACGGGCCGGCCTGGCGCATGACCGAGCCGGCGCCGGCGCGCCCGGCCCTCGACTTCGCCGGCGATTCGCTCGTGCACACCCTGCTCGGTCTCAGCGCCGCCGACGTGCTCGGCCGCGCCGATCCGGCAGCCGACGCCGCGCGCTACGGGTTCCCGCTGGACCGCTTCCAGGTCGGCATCAACGGCCAGATCTTCAAGCTGGAGTTGGGGCGCCCGGCCGGCCAGGGCCTGCGCAGCATGCGCGTGGAAGGACTGCCCTACGTCTACGCGCTCGGCGACTTCGAAGTCAGCCAGCTGCGGCAGAGCGCGGCGCAGATGCTGAGCGACGAAGACGAAGACTGAGGATCGATGTTCACGCAGTTCTTCTTCCTCACCGGACTGGCCGCCGTCGCCTTTTTCTTCGCCGGCGTCGTGCTGCTCGGCATGTCGCTGTTCGCGGAGACGGAGCGGGGCCGGCTGGGCCTGACGCGCGCGCAGAGCGCGGCGCTGCTGCTGCTGGTGGCGCTCGCCGCGTGGACGGCGCTGGAGCTGCTCGCGGACCTGGTCTTGCGCTTCGGCTCCGAGCCGGACTCCACGGCCAGCGCGCTGCTCGAGGCCGAGCGGGAGACCATGACGGGCATGTTGCTGGGCCTGTCGCTGGTGGTGAACGCGCTGCTGGCCGCCTTCGCCTGGGTGCGCATCGCGCGGCCGGGCAACGCGCTGCGCGCGCTGGTCTGGGCGTTTCCCGGACTGCAATTGGTGCTCGGCTGCAAGGAGGTGCTGGATGCGCTCCAGACTCCCGGCATGCCCGACATCGTGTCCGCCTTGTCGAGCGCGGTCGGGAGTCTCCAGTTCGCCGCCGGCGCCGCCGCCGGCATCACGCTCCTGTCCTGGCCGGCCGGCTGGCTGATGCGGCGCGCCGCGGCTCCGGCGCGCGCGTCGTGATTCGGACGCGGGCGCGGACGCTCTGAGGCGCCGCCGGCGCCGGATTTGCCCGGAATAGAATGGTGACCTGTGCCGCGCCGCGGCGCTCCTCCCCTCATGATTCCTTCCGCCCTTCGCGCCTTGCGCGCGCCGACCCTCGGCCTGCTCGCCCTCGCCGCTCCGCTCGCCGCCCAGCAGGACAACGGCGCGCATCCGATCCAGTTCGTCAACGTCGCGCCGCAGCTGGGCGCGGACGTGGTCGGCTTCGGGCGCGGCAGCGCGATCGCGGACCTGGATCAGGACGGCCTCATGGACCTGATCGCCACCAGCGCCGGCAACGGCACCTTTTATCTGCGACAGCAGCCGAACGGCGCGTTCGTCGAGATGACGCAGGCCTGGAACGTTCCGCAGGACGCGAAGCAGACCTGGGGCACCGTCGCCGCCGACTTTGACAACGACGGCGACCAGGATCTCTACTTCCCGTGCGGCGGCTTTTACGTGGCCGAGACGAATCGCTTCCTGCGCAACGACCTGTCCACCCTCGGCACGTTCACCCTGCTCGGCGCCGCCGAAGCCGGCGACGCCGTGACCGTCGCCGATCCGAATTTCGGCGCCTGCGCCCTGGACTACGACCGCGACGGGGACCTCGACCTCTTCACCTCGTCCACCGAGATCTTCGGCACCGGCCAGGCCGAGCGCTGCCGGCTCTTCCGCAACGACGGCGGCCTGCGCTTCACCGACGTGAGCATCCCTGCCGGCATCAACCATCCCGGCAACTACAAGCACTGCGGCGCCGGCGACTACGACAACGACGGCTGGCCCGACCTCGGCGTCGGCAGCATGACCGGCGACAATCTGCTCTACCGCAACCGCGGCGACGGCACCTTCGAGGAGCGCGCGCTGGCGGCCGGCGTTTCCAGCCCGCGCAAGAACTTCGGCTTCGTGTTCTCGGACCTGGACAACGACGGCTGGCTGGACGTGGTGCTGCCCAAGTACCTGCACGGCCACGCGGCCCAATTCGACACGACCCACCTGCTGCTCAACAACCGCGACGGCACTTTCCGCGACGTCAGCGCCGGCAGCGGCATCCGCGGCCAGGAGGACATGGGCCACAACGTCGCGGACGTCAACGCCGACGGCTTCCCCGACTACTACGTCGGCGCCGGGCACCCGATGAGCCAGTCCCTCGACGTGCTGTATCTGCTGCGGCCCGATTTCCTCGGCGGCCTGCGCGCGCTCGACGTCTCCGTGTCGAGCGGCATCCGCAGCGCCGGCCCCGGCCGCAACCACGGCACTCCGGTGGGAGACGTGAACCGGGACGGACACGTGGACATCTGGGCGGTGAACGGCGGCCCGGCGAACCAGGCGGGCACGATCCAGGAGGCCTATCTCTGGTACAGCCTCGGCAACGTCAACGTCAACTTCCAGGCCCGGCTGATCGGCCGCTGGTCGAATCGCGACGCGGTCGGCGCGCGCCTGATGGCGCTCACCGCCGACGGTCGCGAAATCCACCGCGCCGTGTCCGCGGGCAAGGGCTTTACCAACACCGACTCGTACACGACGCACTTCGGCCTCGGCGAAACCACGGGAGTGCAGCACCTGCGCATCGACTGGCCGAGCGGCGTGCGGCAATTCCTGCTCGCGCCGCCGCTGGGCTCGATTCTCGAGATCCGCGAAGCGGGACTGCGTGCGGTCGGTGCCGCGCGCATCGGCGCCCCGGCGGTCATCCAATACGCCGGGACGCCCGGCTGGCGCGTGGACGCCTTCTTCGGCGGCGCCCCGGCCGAGACGCTGCGCCCGGACCTGGGCGGCTATCTGCGCATCCGGCCGCCGCTCAAGTTCCTGCCGCCGGAATGGATTCCCGCGCAGGGCGCTGGCGAGGTCGCGATCGACGTGCCCAACGACCCGCAGTTGATCGGGCGCACGCTCTACGTCCAGGCGGGCATGCACGATCCCGCGCAGCCGGCGGCGCGGCGGCTTCTGACCAACCGCCTCGACCTGGTGATTCAGTAGGGGAGCGCCCTACTCGCGGCCGCCGAGCGGCCAGGGCCAGAGCTCGCGCCAGTCGCGGGGGGGGGAGACTCGCTGCCCCGCGGCCAGCGCGGCGGCGGCCGCGCGGCCCAGGCGCACTTCGCGCAGGCTGCTTTCGGCCAGCGCGCGCCCGCAGGCCTGCGCGATCTGCTCCGGACCGAAGCCGTGGTAGGCGTAGACCTCCGCCGGCCGGCCGGACTTGCTGAACTTCGCCACGCCCAGCGTGATCTGCCGCACGCCGAGAATCGAGCCGGCGTTGTCGAGCAGGCCCGGCTCGCCGTCCACCACGGCGACCACCGGCACCTGGCGCGCCGTCAGCAGCACCGCGTCGGCGGCGTCGAGCTCCGGGCCGGCGGTCGCGACCAGATGCACCGCGCCGTCGAGGCCGAGATGCTTGAGGTGCGCGTAGCCGTCGCGCTCGGCGAAGCGCCCGAGCAGCAGATCGGCGCACGTCACGACCAGCAGGTTGGCGCAGACGCCGAGCTCGCGCAGGCGGTCGCAGGCCAGCAGCGCCTCGGCGGTGGGCGCGCCCATGCTCATCAGGCACACCACGTTCTCGCCGGGCTGGTAGTCGGCGGAGCCCTCGTGGTGCACGAGCCAGTAGGCGCCGGCCAGCGCGTCGGCGCGCGTTTGCGCCATCATTTCGACCTCGGATCGGCCGGCAAAACGCGCCTGCGCGGCCAGCCGCGCCGCGAAGTCCTTCTGCCGCACGCCGCGCGTGACTCCGCGCAGGATCACCGCGGTGCGGTCCTCGTTGTCGCCGGCGACCTGGCGCTGCAGCGCGTCGCACAGGATCCACTCGGCCTCGCGCGCGAAGAAGGGCTCCCAGGTGAGCATCGAGGGCATCTGGATGTCCGACTTCCACGAGTGCTGCGCGCCCTCCGGCGAGAGCGTGACGCCCGACGGCGTGCCGACCACGACGAAGCCCGATCGCCAGTAGGCGTTGTAATAGAGCTGGTCGAGCGCGCGCTTGATGAAGAAGTCGTAGACCGTCATCATCGGCATCAGCGGCAGGCCGAAGTACTCGCCGGCCTTGCCGAAACTGCCGGCCGCGCTCATCGCCGCCGCTTCGGCGATCTCGAAGCGCACGTGGCGCGTCCAGGGATCGCTCGTGGAGTAGAGCTGCGGCCGTCCGCGTTCGGCCAGGCCGAAACTCTTCTCCAGGTTCTCCTCGGGCACCGCGCCGTAGATCTTCCCGTCCATGGTCGGGTTGATGTTGGTGCTCGTGCCGACGTCCGGGCTCATGGTCAGGACCATTGCGGCCGGCGCGGCCCACACCGCCTCCTCGGGGCTCAACGCCTTGCCCGGATCCACGCCGCCCTGGCGGTAGTCGTCGTCGGTGGCGATGCGCACCCACTTGCCCGCGATCTGTCCGATCATCCACTGCGTGTGCGCGAGCGGCGTGAAGGCCAGATTGATTCCCAGTTCCGGAGGCAGCGGCAGCGAGGGCGCGACGCGCGCGGCGAAGCGGCTGCGGTTCTCGGCGACGCGCTGCTCCTCGGCCTCGACCCCGGCGCGCCAGGCGCGGCCGCGGGCGGCGAGGAACGCACGCTCGGGCCCGTCCTCGCGCCACGAGCCGGGCGCGTGGCACGGCGACGCGGGCTCCAAGCCCTCGGACTTCATCAGGCTGGCGATCTCCGCCTCTCCCGGCAGAGTCGAGTGGTTGCCCGGCATGGCGTAGCTCTCGAGGCCCCAGCCCTTCACGGTGTGGGCCAGAATCAGCGTCGGCTTGGCCGAGGCGCGCGCCGCGGCGTAGGCCTGGAGGATGGACACCAGGTCGTGGCCGCCGAGATCGCCGAGCGCGGCCAGCAATTCCTCGTCGGTGGCGGCGGCGAACAGCGGTTTGACTTTCCGGTCGCGGGCCAGCAGCCGCTCCTTCAGCAGCGCGGCGTCCTTCTTCCACAGCAGCGCCTGGAACTCGTAATCCGTGAAGCCCTCCTCGAGGATCTGGCGCAGCGCCGGACCGCCCGGCCGCGCGAACAGTTCCTGGCGCAGGCGCCCGTGGCGCAGCTGGATCACTTCCCAGCCGTTGGCGCGCATCGTGCGCTCGACGCGATCGGCGTCGGTGCCGCCGAAGACCTGGTTGTTGGGAATGCGCGTGCCGTCGAGGCTCTGGCGGTTGTAGTCGAGGATCCAGGTGACTTCGCGCAGGCCGCGCTCGGCGAAGTCGGTGATCGCCTCCATCAGCGAGCCCTCGCGGAATTCGCTGTCGCCCAGCAGCGACCAGAAGTGCAGATCGCGCGGCTGCTCGAAGCCGTGGTCGAGCAGGTAGCGCCAGGTCAGCGCCAGGTAGCCGCTGTTGACCGGCGGGATGCCGACCGTGCCGCTCGGCAGGATGCGCCACGCGTCGGGATCGGTGCCGGCGTGATAGGACTGGAACACCGGCTCGCCGGCCTGCGAGAACTTGCGCAGGCGATGCATGACCGGCTCGGCTTCGTCGTCGCTCATCCAGCCGCCGTCCTTCTTGCGGTAGACGCCGGCCAAAAAGTGCAGCGCGTGGTCGAGCGGCGCGAGGTGCGGCTTGGCGCACCAGAAATCCAGCGGCTGGCGCGCCACCAGATGCAGCGCCGTCGCCAGATGCAGGCTGGAAGTGCATGCCGCCGGGTGGCCGCCGACCTTCGGATCGGTGGGCTCGGCTTCCGGCCGCTCGTTGGCCTCCGCGATCATGCGGGCGGTCAGGGCGAGGGCGCGGCGGGCGATCCGATCCAGGACTGCAACCTGCTCGGGGCTCATGCCGTAGGGCAGGCGGGCGGCGGACTGGGTCAGGGTCATCGCGTCAGGACGGACTGCGGCCATGAAGAGGGCTCCATGATACGGAATCGGCCGCGCGGGCCGCGCCGCGGGGGCTGGCGGCGGGGGAGGCCGGAGCGCTAGAATGACTCATGGACCTAAGGCTGGCGCTGACTTTCGACGACGTCCTGCTGGTGCCGCAGGAATCCGACGTCCTGCCCACGGAAGTCACCACGCTGACGCGCTTCTCGCGCAACGTGCGCCTCAACGTTCCCGTGGCCTCGGCGGCCATGGACACCGTGACGGAAAGCCGGCTGGCCATCGCGCTGGCGCAGCAGGGCGGCATCGGCGTGATCCACCGCAACCTCTCCATCGAGGACCAGGTGCGCGAGGTGGACATCGTGAAGCGCAGCGCGCACGGCGTGATCCGCGATCCGCTGACGCTGAAGCCCTCGGACACCATCGGCATGGCGCGCAGCCTCATGGAGGAGCAGCGCATCAGCGGACTGCCGGTCTGCCAGGGCGACATCCTGGTCGGCATTCTCACCCGCCGCGACCTGAAGTTCCGCGGGCGCGACGACCAGAAGGTGTCCGAGGTGATGACGCGCGAGCTGGTGACGGCGGTCGCGGGCACCACCCTCGAGCAGGCCAAGGCGATTCTCTACCAGGCCAAGGTCGAGAAACTGCCGCTGGTGGCCAAGGACGGGCGCCTCGAGGGCCTGATCACCATGCGCGACATCCGCCTGATGGAGGAATTCCCGCGCGCCGCCAAGGACGACGACGGCTGCCTGCTCTGCGGCGCGGCCATCGGCGTGAAGGATTACGAGCGCGCCGAGGCTCTGGTCGAGGCCGGCGTGGACGTGCTGGTCGTGGACACCGCGCACGGCCACAGCCTCAACGTGGTCGAAACGGTGCGCGAGTTGAAGCGCCACGACTGGGTGGACGTGGTGGCGGGCAACATCGCCACCGCCGAAGCCGCCGAGGCCCTGCTCGACGTCGGCGCCGACGGCGTGAAGGTGGGCATCGGGCCGGGCTCGATCTGCACCACGCGCGTGGTCGCGGGCGTGGGCGTGCCGCAGTTCACGGCCGTCTACGACGTTGCGCAGATCTGCGCCGCCGCCGACGTGCCGGTGATTTCCGACGGCGGCATCCGCAACAGCGGCGACGCGGTCAAGGCGCTCGGCGCCGGCGCCGAATGCGTGATGCTCGGTTCGCTGCTGGCGGGCGTGGACGAATCGCCGGGCGAGACTTTCCTGTATCAGGGCCGCAGCTTCAAGGCGGTGCGCGGCATGGGATCGCTGGCCGCGATGGTCGAGGGCAGCAAGGCGCGCTACGGCCAAGCCGGCGTCAGCGACAGCCAGAAGCTGGTGCCCGAAGGCATCGAGGGCATGGTGCCGCACCGCGGCCCGCTCGCCCCGTTCGTCTATCAATTCGTCGGCGGCATCCGCGCCGGCATGGGCTATCTCGGCGCCGACACCCTGGCGATGCTGCGCTCGCGCGCCCGCTTCGTCCGCGTGACGCACGCCGGCGTCCAGGAAAGCCATCCGCACGACGTGCGGGTGACCCGCGAGGCCCCCAACTACTGGCAAGCCGGACAATGAGCGCGGGCCAGGCGTCCACGGAGGTGCAATTGAAAGCCGCTGACCGCGCCGGAGTTCAGCCCGCGCTCGCGCACGAGCGCATTCTCATCGTCGACTTCGGCGGCCAGTACACGCAGCTGATCGCGCGTCGCGTGCGGGAGCATCAGGTGATGTCGGAAGTGGTGCCGCCGGCCAAGGCGCTCGAGGCGGCGCGCGCTCCGGGCCTGAAGGGCATGATCCTGTCCGGCGGTCCGAGCAGCGCCTACGAGCACGGCGCGCCGACGCTGCCCCGCGAGATGCTGGGACTCGGCGTCCCGGTGCTGGGCATCTGCTACGGCATGCAGTGGATGTGCGAGACCCTCGGCGGCAAGGTCGTGCCCGGCGAGACGCGCGAATTCGGCTTCACGCCGGTGACGGTGCAGGAGCAGGACGCGCTGCTGCGCGGCGTCAGCGCGCGCACCGTGGCGTGGATGAGCCACGGCGACCGCGTCGCGGCGCTGCCGCAAGGATTCCGCCGCACGGCGCGCACGGAGGACTGCCCGGAGGCCGCGATCGGCGACGACGCGCGGCGGCTCTACGGGGTGCAGTTCCATCCCGAGGTCGGGCACACGCAGGAAGGCAGCAAGATCCTCGAGAACTTCCTCAAGGACATCTGCGGCTGCCGCGGCGACTGGACGCCCGGCGACCTGTCGGAGGAACTGATCGGCGCGGCGCGCCGGCAGATCGGCGAGGCCGGCGAGGTGGTGCTGGGCCTGTCGGGCGGCGTGGATTCGTCGGTGGTCGGCGCGCTGCTGCAGAAGGCGATCGGCCGCCGCTGCCACGCCATCTTCGTGGACACCGGACTGCTGCGCGCCGGCGAGCGCGATTTGGTGGAAAGCACCTTCCGCGGCCACTTCGACCTCGACCTGACGGTGGTGGACGCCGGCGCGCGCTTCCTGGCGCGGCTGGCCGGCGTGACCGACCCGGAGGAGAAGCGCAAGCGCATCGGCCACGAATTCATCGAAGTGTTCCGCGCCGAGGCCAAGCGTTTTCCCAAGGCCAAATTCCTCGGGCAGGGCACGCTCTATCCCGACGTGATCGAGAGCGTCGCCGCGCACGGCGGACCGACCGCCGTGATCAAGAGCCACCACAACGTCGGCGGCCTGCCCAAGGATCTGGAATTCGCGCTGGTCGAGCCGCTGCGCTTCCTGTTCAAGGACGAGGCGCGCGCGCTGGGCCGCCACCTCGGACTGCCGGAGGCCATGGTGGCGCGGCAGCCGTTCCCGGGCCCGGGCCTGGCGGTGCGCTGCGTCGGCGAATGCACGCCGGCGCGCGTGGAGCGCCTGCGCGAGGCCGACCGCATCGTGCGCGAAGAATTCGAGGCGCGCGGCGAGCACCGGGGCGTGTGGCAGTACTTCGCGGTGCTGACCGGCGCGCGCTCGGTGGGAGTGATGGGCGACGCGCGCACCTACGAGGAAGCCTGCGCGGTGCGCGCCGTCTCGAGCTCCGACGGCATGACCGCCGACTGGGTCTATCCCAGCCGCGAGTGTCTGCAGGCGATCTCGAGCCGCATCATCAACGAAGTGCGCGGCATCAACCGCGTGGTGCTGGACGTGACCAGCAAGCCTCCGGGCACCATCGAGTGGGAGTGAGAGCGTGCTGCTCGCCCTCCTGCAAGCCGGTTGGCTGGTCGTGGCGCCGGCGGAATGGCGGGCGGAGATCGAGCCGCTGATCGCGGCGCGCGCGGCGCAGGGCTGGAACGCGCGCTTCCTCGCGCTCGAAGACGCGGTGGCGGGCGAGGGTCCCGGCGACGCGCCGGAGCGCGTCAAGCGCCGCCTGCACGCCGAGTGGGCAGAGCGCGGCCTCACGCACGCCCTGCTGGTCGGCGACGCCGACGTGTTCCCGGTGCGCTTCATGGTGCTGGACCGCGCCACCGAGCCGGCGTTCCACTACGCCTTCTACGCCTGCGATCTCTACTACTCCGACCTGGCCCGCGCCGACCGCAGCTTCGACGACTGGAATGCGCGCGCCGACGGCTTCCACGGCGCCTACTTCGGCGAGGTGCGCGGCGAGTTCAACAAGGAGGATCCGATCAACTTCGACGGCATCTCCTATCTGCCGGAGATCGCGGTCGGCCGCTGGCCCGTCAGCACGCGCGCCGACCTGCGCGCGGTGGTGGCGAAGACTCTGGCTTGGGAGCAGGCTCCGCCCGCGCGCTCGGCGCTGCTGGCGCACGCCGGCGAGTGGGTGGACGAGCGGCCGCGCCTGGGCGCGCGCGCCGCGGAGCTGGGCGCGGCGGGATGGAAGGTCGAGAAGCAGTTCTTCGGCACGCCCGAGGCGCCGGCGCCCGATCGGCTCATCACGGCGCTGCGCGCGGGCGTCGGCCTGGCGCTGCACGCCGGCCACGGCTTTGCCGAGGGCTGGCATCTGTGCCTCGCGAGCGAGCACGAGGCGCCGCTGGCCGCCGCGCCGCCGGCGATCTACTTCTCGGTCGGCTGCAGCACGGCGAATTTCGTCAACGAGCCGCCGTATCAGTCCTACCTCGACGCCGCCGGACTGCCGCACCGCGGCACCAACGACGGCGAGGTCTTCGCCGCGCCGCCGCCGCCGCCCGCGCCGCTGCAGCCGGTCCGGTTCAACAGCAGCTCCTTCGGCGAACGCCTGCTGCGGATGCCGGCCGGCGGCGCCGCGGCCTACGTCGGCTGCGTGACCGGTTCGCAGCCGGCGGCGCTCTCGCTGATGGATGGGTTTTTGATCGCGGCCGCGGCCGGCAGCGCCACCGTCGGCGACGCTTGGTGCGCGGCGCTGCGCCACTATCACGCCGCCGAGCGGCTGGAAGAATTGAAGCCCAATGCGGATTGGTATCCGCCCTCGATCTACTTCCAGGGCATGAAATTCATTCTCTACGGCGATCCGGCGCTGGCCATGCCGCGCGACGCGGCCGCGCAATGACCGGCCGCGCCGCCGTCGCGGCGGATCGCGCGGCGCTGCGGCGCCTGCTCGTGGACAGCGGGCTGCCCGCGGACGACCTGGACCAGCATCTGCCGGCATTCCGCGTGATCGAGGAGGAGGGCGAGCTGATCGCCTGCGCGGCGCTCGAGCGCCACGGCGCCGACGGCTATCTGCGCTCGGTGGCGGTGGCCGCCGCGCATCGCGGCGCCGGCCTCGGCGCGCAATTGACTTCCGAAATCCTCGAGGCCGCGGCGGGCGGCTCCCTGCGCGCGGTGTGGCTGATGACCCTCACCGCGGACCGTTACTTCGCCCTGCGCGGATTCGTCAAAGCGCCGCGCGAGGAAGCGCCCGCCTGGCTGCGCGCGCATCCGCACTTCCTGACCTACTGTCCGGCCGGCGCCGTCGTGATGCGGCGCAGCATGACGTTAGACTGAGCGCATGAGGCTGTTCTGGATCGGCCTGGGTCTGGGGATCGTCGCCGCGTTCTTCTTCTGGCCGCGCGCGGAAGCCGAAGCGCCGCCGCTCGATCCGCCCGGCGCTGCCGCCGGCTCCGAATCCGGCGGCGCAGCGGCTCCGGAGCCCGATCCCGCGGCGCCGGCCGCCTTCGAACCGCTGCGCCGCGACGCGGCGGGAGTCCTGGAGCCGGCGCCGGTTCCGGAAGCGCAGCCGGCTGCGCCGGATTCCGCCGTGACGCATCAGATCCTGGTGCTCGACCAGGACCGCAAGCCGGTGGCGGGAATTTCCTACGCGCGCACCCACGACCTGGACGAGCGTCATGGACGACTGCGGGAAGTCCAGGTGACCGACGCCGAAGGCAAGGGCCGGCTGGATGAGACGGCGCCAGGCAATCAACGAGGAGGCTTCGTGAAACTCGGATTCCACGGGCCGGAGGGAGTTGGCGCCCCGCTCCCGCCCGCCGCCGATCCTGCAGTTCCGGTGGAAGTGGTTCTGCCGCCCTATGGCGCGATCCGCGTCGAAGTTGCGCCGGAATTGTCGGAGTTCATCGGAGTGGGCCTCGCGCTCGACGTGGATCGGCGTGAGCGCCCTACGCTCAGGTCTGATGTCGTCCAACTCGAGGCGGGATCGGCGCGCATTCCCTTCGTCGGGCTGCATCAATCCTGGATCGTCAGTCTGCGTCCCGCCGTCGGTGGCGGCGCGCTGCAGCGGAAGATTCGCGGTCCGGTAGCCGCCGGCGAGGAAGTCCTGGTTCGCTTCGAGTCCAACTCCGATCCCATTCTGACGGGAATTCTCGCCGACGAGGAGGGGACTCCCATTCGCGATGCGGACCTGCATTACAGGATTCGCGCCGAGCGCCTGAACGCAGGGAGCAATCTTCAGACCGATGAGAACGGCCGATTCGTGGTGCCTCTCAACCAGAACCATCTCGACGCGGAGCCGCGCGAACTCGAATTCCGCAGAATGATGGATCGCGTTGCGGGCGGTTTCAGTTCGAACGACGAGGATCCGGCGAGCGCCGCGCGCGCGGCGCTGCCTCAACCGATGCCCCGCGCCGAAGTGAATCTGGGCACTCTGCGATTCGCGCCCGAACCGGTGCTCGTCAGCGGACGCGTGCGCACGCGCAGCGAAGAGCCGGTCGTCGGCGCGAACCTGATCGTGGACGAACTGATCTACTCCACGCCCCAGGGCGAGGAGCATTGGAACCACGAGAACGAGCTGCTGAGCGCAACGTCCGGGCCGGATGGCAGTTTCACGATCTACGGACCGCTCCCCGAGCGCGCGATGCGACTGCGGGTGACCGCGCGGGAATTCCTGCCCCACCCGCCGCTGCCGCTGCGCTACGGCGAGACCGGACTCGAGATCGTTCTCGAACAGGGCGGAACCCTGGTCGGGATCGTGACCTGGCCGGACGGCGGCGATTTGAGCGAACTGGAGTTCAAACTGGAATCCGCCGCGGGCGAAGTCAGCACGCGCGGGAGCATCGACAAGCAGGTCTACCGGCTGAAGGCGCAAGGATTGGCGCCGGGAGACTATGCGCTCGTCGGACTGATCGAGAGAACCAAGCAGGAGTTCCTGCGCTTGGAGGGATTCACGATCCGCGCGGGCGAGGAATCCACCGATCCGCGACTGCAGCCGCTCGATCTCAGCACCCATCTCAGTGTGGTGGCCATTGCGCCGCGCGCGCCGGACGGCACGGTGCCGGATCGCTGCATGGTGCTGCAGCTGCGGGAGAACGGCGGCGGCGGCCGCAACGTTTCGGAGCCGGACGGCGTGCGGCGGCTTCCGGCGCTCCCCGGCGCCTCCGCCGATTTTCTGGTCGAGTGTCCGGGTTTCCGCAGCATTTACCTGCCCCAAGCAACCGGCACCCTGCATCCGAAGCTGGAGCCGGTCTTCAGCGTGGTGCTCCAGGTCGCCGGCGGCGGAGCGCTGGCGAATGAGCAGGGCGCCTACGTCCTGCGCGCCGAGCTGGCGGCCGACTCGGACTGGCCCAGCTTGCTGCGGCGCCGCGCAATGTCCGAGACGCAACTGCCGGAAGATCGGCGCGTGAGCCTGTCCGCGCTGGTGGTCGGCGCCTGGGACGTGAGCCTGATCGTGCCTCGGCTGAATTCCGGCGGCGACGGCCAGACCGACGTCGTTCCGCTCGGCCGCATCGAGATCGGCGCCGGCGACGCCGGCCGCGTGTTCACGCTCGACCTGCCCGAGACCCTGCGCTGATCAGAACCGGCTCAAATCACGCCCGAACATCCGGTTCTTGGTCCAGTCGAAGAGCACTTTGACCTTGTTCGGGAAGCTGACCAATTTCGTCAGATAGACCGAGCGCCAGAACAGCCAGGCCCAACGGCCGGACCATTGCACCTTGGGCAGATCCGCGATCGCGCGCCCCTGGCCGACGTAGGCCAGCATGCCGACCGAGTTGAACGTGAACGCCTTGGATTCCTTGCCCCGCGCGCGCCGCCGCCACATCTTGGCCAAGTACTTGCCCTGCTTCTGCGCCACCTGCGCGGTGGCCGGCAACGCGGGCTCGCCGCAGGCCGCGCAATCGCCGATCGCGTAGGCGCCTGGGCGTCCGGGAAGGCGCAGGAATTCGTCCACCTTCAGCCGACCGCGCTCCTGCGGCAGTTCCTTCAGCCCCTGCACGAAGCTGGTCGCGCCGTTGCCGGCCGCCCACACCACCATGCCGTAAGGCAGGCGCCCGCCGTCGCGCAGCACGATCTCGCTGGCGCCCACCGCGGCCACCGTGGTGTGCGTGCGCACTTCCACGCCCTCGCGGCGGAAGTGGCGGTCGGCATAGGTGCCGAGCGCGGCGCTGAACTGGCTGAGGATGCGGTCTCCCGCCTCCAGCAGCACGATGCGCGCGCGCGGCGCCAGATCCGGGAAGGCGGCGCGCAGTTCGTCGCGCAGCAGATCGTGGATTTCGGCGGACACTTCGACGCCGGTCGGGCCGCCGCCGCAGACCACGAACGTGAGCAGGCGCTGCACCTCCTCGGCCGAGAGGCCGGGCAGGCTGGCGCGCGCGAACTGCGTGAGAATCGCGCGGCGGATGGCGCGCGCGTCCTCCAGGCTGCTGGCGTGCAGCGCGTACGAGGAGACGCCCGGAATGCCGTAGTCGGAGGGCCGGCAGCCGACCGCGACCACCAGTTCGTCAAAGGGCACCTCGAAGGGCGTGCCGTCCACCGCGCCCTGCGCGCGCACGACCCGCCGCTCCCAGTCCACCGCCAGCGCCGCGCCTTCGAGCACGCGCACGTGACGCAGCCGCCGGCGCACCGGCTCGACGATGCTGCGCAGCTCCACGGTGCCGGTCACCGCGGAGGGGAGCAGCGGCAGGAACAGGAAATAGTTGCGCGGGCTGATCAGCGTGACGTCGAACAGCCCCTTGGGCAGGCGCAGCAGCAGCGAATAGCCGCCGAAGCCGCAGCCGAGCACCACCAGGCGCGGGCGGGTGACGGAAGCCAAGCCGGAACGATACGCCCGGGGAGGGGTCCGGCGCGAGCGGGGAGGGTTAGGCTGGCTCAGATCGCGTAACGCAGGGCGCTGCGCGGCATCTGAAGGGCATGAATGCGCCGACCGCCGGAATCCCGCTCCAAGATCTGCTCGAGAACCTGAACTGGGTGCGCGGAGTGGCGCGCGCCGTGGCGGGGGAGGCCGAGGCCGACGATCTGGCCCAGGACGTCTGGCTGCGTGCGGCGGAGCACCCGCCCGAGCAGGCGGCGTCGGCGCGCGCGTGGCTGAGCCGCGTGCTGCGCAACGCGCATCTGCAGAAGCGCCGCGCCGACGGCCGGCGCCGCGAGCGCGAGGCGGTGATCGGCGCCGGCCCCGCGGCCCGGACGAGTGAGACGCCCGACGAGGTCGTGGCCCGCGCCGAAGCGCAGCGCCGGATGGTGGAAGCCTTGTTTCAATTGGACGAAGCCTCCCGCCAGATCCTGATCCTGCGCTACTTTCAGCAATGGACTCCCGCACAGATCGCGAGCAGCCTTGGACAAACGCCCGGCGCCGTGCGCACGCGACTGTCGCGCGCGCTGGCGCGCCTGCGCCGCAATCTCAGCCAGGAGCACGGCCGCCGCGAAGCGCAACTGCTCGTCGCCGGAGCGGCCGGTCTGGTCAAACCGGCTTCTTCCGCTCTGCCCTGGCTCGCTGCCGCGACCGGCGTCGGGGCCCTCGCCATCGGCTTCGCGATCTGGTCTGGCGGGAGCGAGGCGCCGGAAGCTGCGACGCCCGGCCCGGAGTTGGCTCTGTCCCGTCCCGCAGTGGAGTCGGCGGCCCTTGCCGAATCGGCGCTGGCCGTCGCGCCTCCGGTGCCGGTTTCCGCTCTGAGCCGCGGACTCGCCGCGGCATCCCGCGCCGGATCCTTCACGATCAGCGGCCGCTGCGTGCAGGACGGCAACGGCGCCGGGCTCGCGGGAGTGATTCTCACGGCGCACCCGAACTCCTGCCGCTTCGCGCGCCCCGATTTGTGCACGGATCACGATCGCAGTGAAACCGTCACGGCGGCGGACGGTTCCTTCACGTTCAGCTTCGACCCGCCGGAGGAGAAATTCCGCGTGGAACTGGCGGCGGAAGGATGGCTGCACCGGCACGCTTACTGGAATGCGGCGCTCGCCAACCCCTTCGAGGATTTCGGCGAGATTCGCATTTTTCCGGCCTACGCGGTGAGCGGCCGCGTCGTGAATGAGAGCGGAGAGGCCGTGGAAGGAGTGCGGGTGATCGCGCGGGACATTCCCCTGGGCTTGCGACCGGAGCCTTCGTACGTCAAGCATCTCACCGGGACCGCCGATGCCCGGGGAGAATTCACCTTCGACCTGCCGCTGCCCGCCGGCAGTTGGGCCCTCCGAGTCGAAAGGCAGGGCAGCGTGCTGCTGGATCCGGCCCTTCTGGTGCTTCCAGCCGGCGGCCCGACCGATCCGCTGGTCGTGCGCGTGCGGCAGATGCCCTCCGTGCAAGGCTTGTGCGTCGACGAGCAAGGATCGCCCTTGGCGGGAGTGACCGTGAGCGGCAAACTGCCCTCCGACCGCGTCGCGAGCCTCATGGCGACCTCGGGAACCGACGGCCGATTCGCGCTTTTTGCGCGCCACGAACGCCAGTTGTCCGATCGGTTGACCCTCGAGGCGAAGGCGCGAGGCCGGCTGGATCTGCTGGATCCCGCGGAGCGCGCATGGGGAGATCGGGCCATCACTTTGGTGCTCCGCCGCGCGCCGGAAGTGAGCGTCGAAGTCGTGGAGGCCGCCACCGGCCTGCCCGTGACCGGGTACACCCTGTTCGTCCAGCATCTTCCGGAAGGCGGCCTCCTTTTCAGCCCGGAGAAAGCCACCGGACCGCATGCGGCCGGCCGCGCCGCAGGGGTCCTGCAGATCGGGACTTCGCTGGTGCGCGTGACTCCGGACGCGGAGGAGTGGGCGGTGCCGCCCGCGCAGTTGCTGCAGTCGGACGGACTCGCGCCGCAGAACCTGCGCTTCGAACTCGTGCCGACCGGCCGGATGCGCGTTCAACTGCTCGCGGCCGGCGAGCCGGTGTCCGGAGCGCTCGTCGAGAGTTTCCTGCCCGGATCCAGGCCGCTGGAGCTGACCGAGCATGCGATCCTCCTGCGTTCGGAATACGCGAGCCCGCATCCCGACTTCCCGCTCCGAGCGTCCTTCAAGGAATGCGAAAGGACCACGGACGTCTCCGGACTGGCCGAACTGGCGACGCAGCCGGAGGCGGGTTCGCGCTGGCTGCGCGTCACGGGTCCCTTCGAACACTTCGTCAAGGAAGTCCACTTTGACCCTGCTTCGGCGGATCCCATCCTGCTGGAGCTCCAGGCCGGCTGCCGGTTCCGCGGCAACCTGCGCAGCCGGTGGGTCCAGTGGCCGGACACCGTGCTGATCCTGTGCGCCCAGGGCGCCCGGCCCGGCCACTCGTATGCGGACCGGCCGAGCCACTACTCCACCCTCGAGCTCGGCGAGGACGGCAGCTTCGATCTGGCCGGCATCCGCCCGGGCACCTACGACCTGCTGTTGGACTACGATCCGCGCGCGCCCTTCCCCGGCGAAGGCGGCATGCGCATGAGCCCGAACCCGATCGGAGCGCCTCTTGCATCCTTCACCTTGCAGCCCGGCCTCGATCAGCCCTGGACTCTCGAGTATCCGGATCGCGAGCCGGGAGCCGTCTCCCTGACCGTGACCTTGGATGGCGCGCCGCCGGCCGATTGCGTGCTGGGCTTTTGGCGCCAGGACGAGTGGTCCGGCAGTTTCGTGAACGGTTTGCCGCTGACGGCCGACGGTCGCATGACGACCGACTGGCTCACACCCGGCATGACTCGCGTCCTCTTGCAGCGCATCGAGGCCGGCAGCGGACGCATCCTGCGCACCTGGACCTGCGCCGAAGAGTTGCCGGTGCGATCGGGAGAAACCCTGACGCAGAGCGTGGCCTTCACCGATCGCCGCATTCGGCTGCGGCTGCTCGACCGCGACGGCGTCACGCCCTTGGCCGGCCTCGAAGTCGCCGCCGAAGGACGCATGACGGACTACGGCCTGCGCAGCGACGCCGACGGCTGGTACGAACTCGACTGGGTGCCGCAGTCGCCGGTGCAGGTCGGCATCACTGGCGCGGGATCCGGCGCCTGGACCGCCGAGCTTTCCTGGACGCCGGAAGAACTGGAAGTGACGCGCACCCTGATCCGGCCCTGAGGTCCGGGTAGGATGCCCGCATGCTGATGCAGGACGATCCGCTCATCCAGCAAGCGGACCCGAATTTGGCCGTGCTGGGCTTCCTGGCCCTCCTGCTCGGCGCCGCCTTCTTCCTCTCCTCGGTCGGCCGCGACCGGCCGCGCCAGCGCATCGGCCAGATGCTGGGGACGAAGAGCACCTCGCTGGCGCCGCTGCGCGCGGCTCTGCAATCGAAGGCCCGCTCGCAGGCCGCGGCCGCGTTCTGGATGATCGGCGCCGCCACGCTGATCGCCGCCTTCTTCTTCCAGCTCGAACTCGAGCGCGCCGCCCTCTACTGGGCCGCCGGCGGCATGGTGGCGTTCTCGGTGGCCTTCATCGCCATGCTCGAGGGCTACGTGTCGGGCGCGATGCGCCGCTACGTCGCCGCCCACCTGCGCCAGCACCCCTTCGACTTCGAAGACCACATCGCCCTGACGCGCGAGATCGGCGACCTCTTCAAGGTGCGCACGAATCCCGAGGACACCCTCGAGTCCTACGTCGCGAAGGTGCGCGCCAGCCTCGGCCTGCCGACGCCGGTGCAGCGCACCCAGCACACGCGCAAGCGCCCGCGCGTCCTCGACTGATTCGATGTCACCGGCGGCCGCCGCCGCCGTCCTCCCGCGAGTGGGATTTTCTGCTCGACGCTTTGGCCGAGCCGCTGTGCGCCGCCTGCGAGGCGCCGTTGTCCTGCCGGCATCCCGGAGCGGTCTGCGCGCTTTGTCAAAGTCTGTGGTGGCCGGCGCGACCCGCCGCAACCGTGGCCGGCCTGGAGGCGCTGCGCGCGCTGTGGGACTACTCCGGCACCGCGCGCGGGCTGATCGGCGCCGCCAAGGACGCGCCGGAAGGGGCACAGGCCTGGTCGCTGTGGCAGGCGGCCTGGCCGCTGCTCCGCGGCGAGCGCGAGCGCTTCCAAGGCGCCGTCTTCGTGCCGGCGCCGAGTTCGCGGCGGCGGCCCGGCGGCTCGCTGCCCCTGTTTCTGGGCCGGCAGCTGGCGCAGTCCTGCCACGGGCGGCTGCTGCCGCTCCTGCGCCGCCGCCCGGGCCGTCCGCCGCAGTCCACGCTCAACGGCGCCGAGCGCCGCGCCAATCTGCGCGGCGGCATCGCGCTGCGGCGCGGCATCCCGCCCGCGCCCACGCCGGATTTTCTGCGCGCGCGGGACTTCTGGCTCGTGGACGACGTCGCCACCACCGGCGCCACGCTGGAGGAATGCGCGCGCACCCTGCGCGCGGCGGGGGCGGCGCGCGTCTCCGCCGTCGTGCTTGCGCGCGTGCCCTGAGACGCCGCCGGCGCGCGGCGCGGGACATGACTCGCTCCGCGTCGCCCTAGAATGTGCGGGTGCGGCAGATCCATCTCAATCTTCACGGCGGCGTCGCCGGCGACATGCTCGTCGCCGGGCTGATGGACGCCGGAGCGCCGCGCGACCTGCTGGAGGAGACCCTGGCCGGACTGCCGCTGCCCGCGGGCAGTTTCCGCTGGGAATTGCGCCGCGAAGAGCGCCACCACCTCGCCGGAACGCGCTTCGAGGTGAACTGCGCCGAGGAACACGAGCATCGGCACTGGTCCGAAGTGCGGGACGTCCTCGAGCGCGCGCGCCTGAGCCCGCGCGCCCGCGCCTGGGCGCAGGCGAGCTTCGCGGGCCTGGCCGAGGCCGAAGGCGAGGCCCATGGCTGCGCGCCGGAGGAAGTGCACTTCCACGAAGTGGGGGCCGTAGACGCGATCGTGGACGTCGCCGCAGCCTGCGCGCTGCTCGACTCCTTCGCCGCCGAAGGCACCTGGTCCACGGCGGTCGCGGTCGGCAGCGGCACCGTCCAGGCCGCGCACGGCAGCCTGCCCGTGCCCGCGCCCGGCACGATGCGCTTGCTGCGCGGCATGCCGATCTGCGGCACGCAGCTCCAGGGCGAGCGCGCCACGCCCACCGGCGTGGCCCTGCTGCGCGCGTTCGGCGCGCGCTTCGGCGAGCGGCCCGCCGGCACGGTGCTGGCCGCCGGCCACGGCCTCGGCGCCAAGGACTTCGCCGACCGCGCCAATCTGCTGCGCGTGGAGGTGGAGGAAATTGCGGTCGGCCAGGAGTGGCTGGTGGAACTGCGCATGCTGGTGGACGATCAGACCGGCGAGCAGATCGGCGCCGCGCTCGAAGCGCTGCACGCCGCCGGCGCCGTCGAGGCCTACGCGGTCGCCGCCGTGGCGAAGAAGAACCGCCCTGCCTTCGAGGTCGTGGTTCTGGCGCCGGCCGCCGAGCAGGAGCGCCTGCGCTCGCTGTGCTTCCGCCTGCTCGGCACGCTCGGCCTGCGCCTGGCGCCGATCCGGCGCAGCCGCATTCCGCGCGCCGTCGAGGAGCGCGCCACCGCGCTGGGGGATCTGCCCTTCAAGCTGCGCGCCACCGCCGAAGGCACGCAGGCCAAGCCCGAGTTCGACGCGCTGCGCGCGCGCGCAGCCCAGCTCGGACTCACTCCGCGCGAAGCGGCCGAACGCCTCGCGCCGCCCGCCGGCGAATCGCCGCCGGCATGAGTCCGCCGCCGCGCGGGCGGCTGGCTCCCAGCCCGACGGGCGCGCTGCACCTCGGCAACGCGCGCAGTTTTCTGCTGGCCTGGCTCGACCTGCGCGCGCGCGGCGGCGAGGTGCTGCTGCGCATCGAGGATCTGGACGGGCCGCGCGTCAAAGGCGGCGCCGAGTCCGCCGCCATCGACGACCTGCGCTGGCTCGGCCTCGACTGGGACGGCGATCCCGTGCGGCAGAGCGAGCGCGGCGCGCTCTACGCCGCGGCGCTCGCGCGCCTGGCCGCGCAGGGGCTCGCCTATCCCTGCAGTTGCACGCGGCGCGACGTCGAGCTGGCCGCGAGCGCGCCGAACCTGGGCGACGAGGGCCCGCTCTATCCGGGCACGTGCCGCGGCCGCTGGGCCAGCGCCGCCGCCGCCGAGCAGGCGACCGGGCGGCCGCCCTGCTGGCGCTTGCGCGTGCCGGATCCGGGCGCCGCCGCAGGCGAGATCCGCTTCGACGACCGCGTGCGCGGCGCCGTGCGCGCCGACGCCGGCGCCGATTTCGGCGACTTCGTGATCGGCAAGAGCAGCGGCACCGCCGCCTATCAGTTGGCCGTGGTGGTGGACGACGCGGACCAGGGCGTGACCGAGGTGCTGCGCGGCGACGACCTGCTGCTCAGCGCCGCGCGCCAGCTGCTGCTCTACCGCGCGCTCGGACTGGCGCCGCCGCGCTTCGCCCACGCGCCGCTGATTGTCGGACCCGACGGCCTGCGCCTCGCGAAGCGCCACGGCGACACCAGCCTGCGCCAGTTCCGCGCCGCCGGATTGCGGCCCGGGCAGGTCGTCGGCTGGCTGGCGGGCGTCAGCGGCCTGCGGCCGCCGGGCGCCGACTGCGCGCCGCGGGATCTGCTCGCCGATTTCGACCTTGCGCGGCTACCGCGCTCAGCGGTGGTCTGGCGCGGCAGTCTGAGCCTTTGAATCCGCGCTTTCGAGGCGCAGGGAGCGCCCGAGCGCGGAAACCGCGAAGGCCGTGCCGTAGGGGCGCCCGAAGGAATTCATGAAGTAGTCGATCGAAGATCCGTCGCGCGCCTGCGTCTTGACCACGTGCTGCCACAGCTGCGGCGCCCACTTCGCGCGTTCCGCGGCCGGCAGCTGCTCGATGATCCAGCCGGCGTAGTAGTGGCCGAAGAAGTAGAAGTAGCCGGCGTTGAGGTAGTAGGCCTCGTGCGGGATCGGCCGGCCGCGCGCCGCGTCGAGGAAGCGGTGGTCGCGGAAGAAGTGCTCGAGCCCTTCTGACAATTGCGCGGCCGAGCTGATGACCGTCGGATAGCCGGCTTGCGAGCCGAGGTACAGCGCCAGATTGCAGGACTGGATGCGCGACAGCGAGCCCTTGATCTGGTCGATGTCCTCCAGGCGCGTGGCGGCGGGAATCGCGTCCACGTTGTAGGTGTAGGCTCCGGTCGGGAGGCGGCAGTGCTCGATCACGCGCAGCGCCGCGCCGACGCGCCGCGATTCCACGCGCCAGCCGAGCGCCTCGGCCTGCAGCAGTCCGATGGCCGCGACGGCGGTGGTGAACGAAGTGGCCCACATCGGCGGATTCGTCTTCACCTCCTCGTCGTAGTACGCCCAGCCGCCGCTCGGCGTCTGGTATTCCTCCAGCCGCTGGATCATCCGGATGCCCATCATCTCGACCGCGTGCGCGCGCCGCTTCTGCGCCGGCTCGCGGTAGCGCGGATGCGCGGCCGCCTGGCTCAGGCCCGCCAGCCCGTAGGCGTAGGCCCACACGTTGTCGGTGTCCCAGTCGCTGGGCCGCTTGACGTCCGCGTTCAGCGCCAGGAAGTCCAGCCCCAGATCCACGGCCGCCGCTTCGGCCTCGCCCAGGCCGGCGTCCATCAGCGCCATGCAGCCGAGCGCGGTCGTCGCGACCTGCCACGAGCGGTGCGTCTCCAGGTTGCTCCAGAATCCGTCGTACGGGCCGGGCGCCGACCAGTGGCCCCAGGAGCCGTCCTGATTCTGATTGGCCAGCAGCCAATCCTGGCCGGAGCGCAGCGCGCGCTCAGCCTCGGCCCGGGTGGGCAGCGCGGGTTGCTGCGCCAGCAGGGCTGCGGCCATCAGGCAGAGCGGACTCACCGGGCCGCCGCGGGCGCCGGCGCGGCCGGCTGCAGCTCGGCCTTGAGCGCGGCGATCTCGGCTTCGAGCCCCGCCACCTCGTCGGCGAACTCCAGTTGCGCCACCTCGGCCTGCGCCTCGAGCTGGCGCAGCTTGCGCGCGCCCGAGGCCGCGGCGTGGCGCAGTCCGGCGAGCTCGCGCGGCAGCGTGATGTTGAGGAGCTGGCGATGGTCCGCGTCCATCAGGCGCAGCGACTCCTCCGCGCGCTCGAGTCCGCGCTCGGCGCGCCGGATCACCAGCTCGGCGGTCTTCTCGGCCAGGTCGCCCTCGCCGTAGAGGGCGGCGAGCTGCTCCATCTCGTCGCGGGCGTCCTGCGCGTCGTCGCGCTCGCGCTGCAGGTTCAGATCCGACTCGGCGATGCGCGCCGCCTGCTCGTGCGTCTCGAAGCTGTTGAGGGCGGCCTGCGCCTGCTGCAGTTCCATCTTGGCGTCCTCCATTTCGGCCGCGGCGTCGAGGCCGCCCAGCCGGTTGCGCGCGAAGGCCAGTTGCAGCTTGCGCTCGGCGGCCGCGAGTTCGCTGCGGATCTCCTGCGGATCGCGCGCCTCGTCTTGCTGCGCATCCTCCTCCTGCGGCTCTTCCTGCCGCGCCGTCGCGGCGGGCGGATCCTGGACGGTCAGGACGCGGCTGTCGCGCTCGGCCGAGGCGCGGGCTGTCAGGCCGCCGGCCACGAGCAGGCCGGCCATCAACAAGGCGAAGGTGGGAAGGGCGCGCATGGTGCCCGCCAGCCTAACAAGGGCCCCGAGGCTAATCGTTGTCGAGCAGCCAGTCCCAGAAGCTCTGCATGCCTTGGTCACCGCGATCCTGGCCCTGGCGCGGCACGGTGCTGTGCTCGGGCACGCCGGTGTTCAGCAGCAGGCGCGAAGCCCGCGCCTCGCTGTTGCCGGCCTGCGCAGTCCAGCCGTCGCGGCGGGAGTAGGGATCGGAGTCGTCCTGGTTGAAGAAGTGCTTGCCGAAGACGTCCGTGGTGTCGTCGTAGGAGTCGGCCCAGGCATCGGCGAAACTGCCCTGCTCGGTCGCGCAGGAGGTCATGGCGGGCAGCGTGCAGGCGGCCAGGATCAACGCAAGGGGACGGCTCAGGGACATCGGTTTGCGGGGGACAGCCTAGGCTTCCCGGCGGAGACCGTCAACGCCGCCCGGCGGGGCGGGCGGGCTATCCTGTCAGCCCTTGGGGACCCTCTTCCCGCGCCCGCGCGGCACGCGCGACCTGTTTCCGGAGGACCTGGTCCTGATCCGGCACCTCGAGCGCACCGCGCGCCGGGCGGCCGAGGCCGCCGGCTGCCAGGAGATCCGGCCGCCGTTGTTCGAGGACACGCGGCTCTTCAGCCGCTCGCTCGGCGAGTCCAGCGACGTGGTGGAGAAGGAGATGTTCACGGTGCCGCGCCGCAGCGGGCCCGAGGCCGGCGCCGAGGAGGCGTCCGGATACACCTTCCGCCCCGAGGGCACCGCGGGCGCGGCGCGCGCCTACGTCGAGGGCGGCTTCGCCCAGAGGGATCCGCTGCAGAAGTGGTTCTACGTCGGGCCGATGTTCCGCTACGAGCGCCCGCAGAAGGGCCGCGAGCGGCAGTTCACGCAGTTCGGCGCGGAGATTTTCGGCGCCGCCGGCCCGCTGGCCGACGCCGAGGTGGTCGAGCTGGCGCTGCGCTTCTTCGAACTGCTGGGCTTCGGCGCGGCGCTCGAGGCGCGCGTCAACACGATGGGGGATCCGGCCGACCGCGACCGCTGGCGCGCCGCGCTCAAGGAATTCTTCCTCCCGCGCCTGGCCGAGCGCTGCCCCGACTGCCGCGGCCGCTTCGAGCGCAACGTGTTCCGCCTGCTCGACTGCAAGGTCGAGCGCTGCCGCGAGCTCAACCGGGGCGCGCCGGACTTGTTCGCAGTGATGGGCGCGGAGGCGCGCGCGCACCACGACGGCTTCGTCGCGGCGCTGCGCGCGCTCGGCCGCGCCGTGAAGGAAGACCGCGGCATCGTGCGCGGCCTCGACTACTACACGCGCACGGTCTTCGAGATTCACTATCCGCCGCTGGGCGCGCGCTCGGCCCTCTGCGGGGGGGGGCGCTACGACGGCCTGGTGCAGGAAGTCGGCGGGCCGCCGACGCCCGCGGTCGGATTCGCCGTCGGCTTCACGCCCACGGAGCTGGCCCTCGCCGAGCTCGGCCTGCCGCCCGCCGCCGATCTGCAGGATCTGCGCGCCGCGCTCGCGCCGCAGGTGTGGTGCGTCGCCATCTCCGACGAGGATCGCGCCGCCGTGCTGCAGGTGGCGCAGAGCCTGCGCGCCGCCGGCCTGCGCGCCGCCTGCGATCTGCGCGGCAAATCGGCGAAGGCGCAATTCAAGGAGGCGGGCAAGAGCGGCGCGCGCTTCGCCGTCACGATCGGCGCCGACGAGCGCGCCACCGGCGCCGCGCTGCTCAAGGATTTGTCAGACGGCGCCGAGGAGCGCGTCGCCCAGGCCGGGCTCGCGGCGCGCCTGCGGCCGGCCCTGAACCCGGCCTGATCCGGCGCCATGCGCCTGCTGGCCTTCGGCGGCTCCTTCGACCCCGTCCACCGCGGGCACGAGGCCATGGCCGACGCCGCCTGGCGCGCGGCGCGTCCCGATCGCTTCCTGTGGGTGCCCTCCGGGCACGCTCCGCACAAATCGGATCTGACACCGGCGCCGGGGGCGGCGCGCGCCGCCTTTCTGCGCCTCGTGCTGGCGGGCCGGCCGCGGGAGGAGCTCTGCCTGCTCGAGCTCGACCGGCCGGCGCCTTCCTACACGGTGGACACGTTGCAGATCCTGCAGCAGGAGCATCCCGGCGCCGAGCTGCTCTTCCTGCTCGGCTCCGACTCGCTGGCGCACCTCGCCGGCTGGCGCGATCCCGCGCGGCTCTTCGGCATGGCCGAGTTCCTGTTCGCGCCGCGCCGCGGCTGGCCGGCGCCGGCGCTCGCCGCGTTCCGCGCCGCGCTGCCGGAGCCGCTGCGCGCGCTCTTCCGCGCCCGCTTTCTGGACATGCCGGAGGTGGATCTCAGCTCCACCGCGCTGCGCGCGGCGCTCGCGCGCGGAGAGAGCCCCGCCGGCATCCAGCCGGCGGTGCTGGACGAGATCCGCCGCCGCGGCTGCTACGGGCCGGCGGCCGGCTGATCACCACATCTCGAGCTTGGCCTTGCCGCGCAGCGCGGCGAGCAGGTCTTCGCGCTCCTGCCAGTCGGGCTCGGCCTCCATCACCTCGCGGATCAGCTGCTCGCGCACTGCCGCGAGCTCGGTGCGCGTGCGCGACACCAGCAGCACGACGTGGAACCCGGCGCCGCTCTCGACGACGGGGCTGACGGCGCCCGGCTCCAGCGCCTCGACCGCCGCGGTGAACGCGGGGCCGTAGAGGCCGGGGCGGTAGCTGGCGATCAAGCCGCCCTCCTTCTTCGACACCTGATCGTGCGAAAGCTCGCCGGCCAGCGCGGCGAAATCTTCGCCGGCGGCGGCGCGGGCGCGCGCCTCCTCGGCCAGGGCCGCGGCCTCGGCCTTGAGCGCATCTTGATCGAGGGTCTTGGCGTCGGCGCCGCCGCGAATGCGCTCGGCGCGCAGCACGTGCGGCATGAACAGCATGTGGCGCACCTCGACCTCGAGGCCGCCGGCGCCGTGGCGGGCTTCGAACGCGGCGAGGATGCGGGCGTCCGTGGCCGAGCGCGTGGCGCGCACCAAGCCGTCCAGGCGCTGCAGGCGCAGGGCCTCGGTGCGGAACAGATCGCGCAGCATCGGCAGATCGAAGCCGCGCGCGCGCATCTCGATCTCGAAGTCGGCCAACGGGCGGCCCTGCGCCGCCTGCGCCAGGCGCTCCTCGGCCGCCGCCCCGGCCGCGGCCTCGTCCACCGGGATGCCGAAGCGCGCGCAGGCCTTCTCCAGCAAAAGATCGTCCACCATCTGGTTCAGGGCGCGCTTGCCCGACTGCTTCCACAGGAAGTCCTGGTAGGCGGCCAGGCTGATGTCCGCGCCGTCGAGCCGGGCGACGACGCCGGGGCCCAGCGGCGGCGGATCCTGCGGCTCCTGCTCCGGGGCGCTCAGCGCTCCGGCTGCGGCGGCGAGGAGGACGAGGGCGGCGGCGCCGCCGACGGTGCGAAGGGTGGTCGCGGAGTTCATGAAGGTGGCGGTTGCGGCCTGGGCGCGGCGCTTCGACAATATCCGGCCCCCGGGCGCGGCGAAAGAGCCGCCTCGGGTGCGGCACGGGTCGCGTTGATCGCCTTCATCTCGGACTTGCACTCGAATCACGAGGCGCTCGACGCCGCGTTGAAGGACATCGAAGTCCAGAAGCCCGACGCCATCGTCTGCCTCGGCGACATCGTCGGGTACGGCGCCAGCCCGCGCGAGGTGATCCTGCGCACCAAGGAAGTCTGCCAAGTGGTGCTGCAAGGCAACCACGACGCGGCGCTGCTCGACGACCGCGACGCCGCGGGCTTCAACGAGCGCGCGGTGCGGGCCATCGACTGGACGCGCCAGACCCTCGACGCCGAGCGCGAGGAGAACTGGCCGCTGTGGGACTGGCTCGGCAGCCTCGTGCCCTCGATGGAGATGCGCCTTGGCGGCGGCGAGATGGTGCATCTGGTGCACGCTTCGCCGCGCCAGCCGCTGGCCGAGTACCTGATGCCCAACTTCGGCGCCGAGCACGAGCGCGTCGCCGGCAGCTTCGCGGCCGCGCGCCAGCGCCTGACTTTCTACGGGCACACGCATCACCCGGGCTGGTTCGCCGAGGGCCGCGACTTCCAGCGCGCGGTCGACAACGACTCGGTGCTGAAGATCGAGCCCGGCAGCCGCTACCTGATCAACGTCGGCAGCGTCGGACAGCCGCGCGACGGCGATCCGCGACTCGGCTACGCGCTGTTCGACGGCGAGTCCGTGCGCTGGCGCCGCCTTCCCTACGATCACCTCTCGGCCAGCCGCCGCATTCTCGAGGCCGGCCTTCCGCCCAGCCTGGCCGAGCGGCTGCTGGTCGGCCGTTAAGCAGCAACACGATGAAATCCCGGATTTTCATTCTCGCTCTCTGGGTCCTGGTCGGCATTCTGCTGGTGCGGGCCTGCATTCCCGACAAGTCCACGGCCGACACGGCCGTCGGCGCGGTCAACCTCGAGGATTTCTCGCAGCCGTCGGCGAAGGACTATCCGCTGGTGCTCGAGAACGACCTGATCCGCACCGAGTGGAGCGCGCTCGGCGCGTCCTGCGGCCGCGTGCTGCTCAAGAAGTACACCACCGAGCGGGTCGAGGGCGAAGCCGGCCCGGAGGACTGGCTGGTGCTGCACGATTCGCGGCGCGTGGCGGCGAAGTCGCCGCAGGCCGGCAGCCCGAATGGCGTCACCTACTACCGCAAGCGCGACGCGTTCCGCCTGACCGAAACCTCGGACCTGCTGCTGCCGACCGACCCGGCCACCGGCGTGAAGCCGAACCTTGACGGCGTCGAGTGGACCGTCGAGGCGGACGCCGCCGGCAACGGTCTGACGTTCAGCTGGACCGCGCCGTCTGGCGTCACGCTGCGCAAGTCGGTGCGCCTGGTTCCGGATTCCTATCACCTGGAGTCCTCGGTCACGGTGATCGCGCCAGCCGACGCCGGCCCCAGCCTGATCGGCCAGAACGTCGCGCTGCGCCTCGGCACCGGCGGAGGCATCGAGACCACGCCCGATCCCTACTATCCCAATCCGTGGGTCGCGTGCGGCATGGCCGAGTACGGCCAGCTGGAGGACGTCGAGTTCCTGTTCCCCAAGGGCTCGCTGCCCGGATCGCGCGCGGTCGCCCAGCGCTGGACCGGCGCGATTCCGTTCGTCGCCGAAGGATCGAAATACTTCCTCAGCGGCATCCGCGCGGTCAGCAAGGATTTCTCCGGCGCGGTGGCCGAAGTCTTCTTCGACGACGCGCTCTTTCTCGAGAAGGTCAAGTCGCTGCCGCCGGGCGCCCTCGTCGATCCCAACAGCATGGAGTACTGGAAGCGCGCCTCCGTGGGCGGCACCTTCACCCTGCACCTGGCCGGCGCCAGCGCCTCGGAGCGCCAGGATTTCCTCTGGTACGCCGGCCCCAAGGACGACAAGTTCCTGAGCGAAGCGGTCTTCGGCCCGCTGCACGAGCTGCCCGACGAGGCCGACTTCAAGAGCTCCTGGTTCTACAAGATTTCGCTGACGCACTACGTCGCTCCGGTGATCGTGTGGCTCCTGCGCGGCTTCCACTTCGTGGTCGGCAACTGGGGCGTGGCGATCATCCTGCTGACGATCCTGGTGCGCGCGCTGGTGTTCCCGGTCACGCGCCACAGCCAGGTCAAGATGGGCGAGTACTCGGCCCGCGTGCAGAAGGTCAAGCCGATGCTCGACGCGATCAACCAGAAGCACGCGAACGATCCGAAGAAGAAGCAGGAAGAGACGATGAAGATCTACCAGCAGCACAAGCTGACCCCTCCGGTCGGCGGCTGCCTGCCGATCTTGCTGCAAATGCCGGTCTTCATCGGCCTGTTCGCGGCGCTGCGCAGCTCGATCGACCTGCGCCAGCAGCCCTTCGCGTTCTGGATCGAGGACCTCTCGGTGCCGGACGCGCTGATCTCCTTCGGCGGACCCGTGGCCGGGTTCTGGCCGCTGTCCGGCATCGTCGCCTTCAACCTGCTGCCCCTGGTGATGGTGGTGCTGTGGATCCTGCACCAGCGCTCGATGCCCAAGCCCACCGATCCGCAGCAGCTGCAGATGTACAAGATCATGGCCATCATGCCCGTGATGTTCGGCCTGCTGCTCTACAACTACGCCTCGGGCCTCTCGCTCTACATGATCACTTCCTCGGCCCTCGGCATCCTCGAGCAGAAGGTCATTCGCAAGCGCTGGCCGGTGCCGCCGCCGCAGCCGCCGCCGCTTTCGGGTACCGTGATTCCGCCGGCCGCCGGCAAGAAGCGGTAGCGCCGCCCGGCCCGGCCCGCGCCATGCACGCCGCGCCGAGCCGCCTCGATCCGATCCTCGCCCAGGCCACGCCGCGCGGCCCGGCGGAGCGCGCCATCCTGCGCCTCTCCGGCCCGGGCTTGCTGCAGCGCGCCGGCGCCCTGCTGCCGCCGGGCTGCCCGCGGCCGTCGCAGCCGCCGCGCCGCGAGATCCTGCGCGGCGCGGTCGAGTGGGCGCCGGGCGCGCGCGCGCCCGCGGCGCTGTGGGTGTTCCCCGGCCCGGCGTCCGCCACCGGCGAGGATCTGCTCGAGCTGCACCTGCCCGGCGCGCAGCCGGTGCTCGACCTGCTGCTGAGCGGCATGCTCGCGCGCGGCGCGCGCCTCGCCGAGCCCGGCGAATTCACGCGCCGCGCCTTCCTGCACGGCAGGATCGATCTGCTGCAGGCCGAAGCCGTGCTCGATCTGGTGCAGGCCAGCAGCGCCGCCGCCGCCGCCGCCGCCGCGCGCGTGCTGGCCGGCGCGCTTGGGCGCGAGGCCGCCGCCGCGCGCGCGGCGCTGACGCAGGCGCTCGTCGAGATCGAAGCCGGCCTCGACTTCGAGGAGGGCGATTCCCAGGACCTGGCGCCGGGCGACGCCGGCCGCTTCCTGGAGGAGGCGGCGGCCGCGGTGCAGTCGGGCTGGTCGGGCGAGCGGCAGCGGGCCGCGCGCAGCCGCTCCGAGATCCGCATCCTGCTGCGCGGCGCGCCGAGCGCGGGCAAGAGCTCGCTGTTCCGCCGGCTCACCGGCGCCGACGCGCTCGTCAGCGCCGAAGCCGGCACCACGCGCGACCGACTCGAAGCGGCGTGGCCGGCGGCGCGCGCCGAGCTGCCGTGGATCCTGCTCGACGGCCCGGGCCTCGGTCCGTCCGCGCGCGACGCGCACGACGCGGCGGCGCAGGCGCGCGCGCAGGAAGATCCCGCCGGCGCCGACCTCGCCTGGCTGTGCCTCGACGCCGCCGACGCGCGCGCGCGGCTGCCCGAGCCGCCGCCCGGCCTGCCCTGCCTGCTCGTTCTGACAAAATCGGACCGGCCGCCCGCCGCGGCCGCGCTCGAGGCGGCGCGCCGCAGCGGACTGCCCGCCGTCGCCGTGTCCGCAGCCGCCGGCCTCGGACTCGCCGAGCTCGAGCGGGCCACCGCGGAGCTGTGCGCGCAATCCGGCGCGGCGCAGGCGGCGCGCCTGGCCTCCGCCGAGCGGCACGAGGACGCGCTGCGCTCGGCCGCCGCGGCCCTCGAGCGCGCGCGCGCCCTGCATCAGGCCGGCGGACCGCAGGACCTGGTGGCGGAGGAGGCGCGCGCCGCCCTGCGCGCGCTGGCCGCGCTGGCGGGGGAGCTGACGCCGGAGGATCTGCTCGACCGCCTGTTCGCGCGCTTCTGCGTCGGCAAATGAGCGCGCCTTCCTTCGACCTGGCGGTGATCGGCGGCGGCGTGAACGGTTGCGCGATCGCCCGCGACGCCGCCGGCCGCGGACTGAGCGTGCTCCTGTGCGAGCAGGGCGATCTCGCCGGCGGCACCAGCAGCGCCACCAGCAAGCTCATCCACGGCGGCCTGCGCTATCTCGAGCAGCGCGAGTGGCGCATGGTGCGCGAGGCGCTGCGCGAGCGCGCGCTGCTGCTGCGCAGCCTGCCGCATCTGGTGCGGCCGCTGGAACTGATCCTGCCGCACGATCCGGCGCTGCGTCCGCGCTGGCTCGTGCGCCTGGGCCTGATGCTCTACGACCGCCTGGGCGGCGCGCGCGATCTGCCGGCGGCGCGCGCGCTGCGCCTGGACCAGGACCCCGCGGGCGCGCCGCTCCTCTCCGGCCGCCACGGCTTCGCGTTCCACGACGGCTGGACCGACGACGCGCGCCTGGTGCTGACTCTGGCGCAGGAGGCGGCGGCGCGCGGAGCGCGCGTCGCGCCGCGCACGGCCTTCCTGGGCGCGCGGCCCGGCGCCGGCGGATGGATCCTGGAGACGCAGGCGCGGGACGCGGAGAGCGGCGCGCCGGCCGGCTCGCCGCAGACGCATCGCGCCCGCGTCCTCGTGAACGCCGCCGGACCTTGGGTGGCCGAGGTGGCGGGCCGCATCGCCGCGGAGCCGCCGCCGGCGCGCGTGCGCCTCGTGCAGGGCAGCCACCTGGTGTTCCGGCGCTGGTACGAAGGCGGGCAGGGCTATCTGCTGCAGGCCGCGGACCGGCGCGTCGTCTTCGTGCTGCCGTGGCACGCCGGGCACCTGCTGGTCGGCACCACCGACACGCCGCTGGCGGGTCCGCCGCAATCCGCGCGCGTCGAGCCCGCGGAGATCGAATATCTCTGCCGCACGCTTGCGCGCTGGTTCCGCCACGCGCCGCCGGCGGCCGACGTCGTGGACTCCTTCGTCGGCGTACGGCCGCTGTTCGACGACGGCGCCGAGAATCCCGCGCGCGTCAGCCGCGACCGCCGCCTGATCCGCATGGGCCGCGCGCCGGAGCCGGCGATCCTCCACGTCTTCGGCGGCAAGCTCACCACGCACCGCGCGCTCGCGGCCGAGGCCCTGGATTTGCTGCGCCCGGATCTGCCCGGCTCGGGCCCGGCGTGGACTCACCGCGAGGACGCGCGCGGCGCGCCGGGACGCGGACCGGACGCGGTGGCGCGCCAGCTGCGGTCGCAGATTCCCGATCTGCCGGACGAGGATGCGCGGGCTCTGGCGCAGCGGCACGGCGAGCGGGCGCTCGAGGTGGCGGGGGAGGCGCGCAGCGCCGCGGATCTGGGCGAGGACTTCGGCGCCGGCCTGCGCGAGGCGGAACTGGTGCACTGCGTGCGCCGCGAATGGGTGCGCTGCGCCGACGATCTCCTGCGGCGGCGCACGCGCTGCGGCTTCCTCCTCAGCCCGGCGGCGCGGGAGCGGGTGGCGGCGCGGATCCGGCGGGAATTGTCAGACGCTCCGGCCAGTCGCTGAACACGGAGCGCACGCCGCAGGCCCACAGGCGCCGCGCATCCGCCGGCTCGTTCACGGTGTAGGCGAGGACTTCCAGGCCGCCCGCGCGCGCTTTCGCCACCGCCTCCGGCGCCAGCCGCGCGGCCGCGGCGTGCACGCTGCGGCAGGACAGGGCGAGCGCCCGCGCGATCGCGTCCCCGCTCAGTTCTTCGCACAGCAGGCCGCGCGGCAGCGCCGGCAGCCGGGCGCGGGCGGCCTCGATGGACTCCGGCTCGAAGCTGGAGATCAGCAGCGCGCCGGGGAAGCGCGCCGCATCCAGCGCCGCCGCCACCGCATCCACCAGAGCGGCGGCGCCGCCGTCTTCGCTCTTGAGTTCGAGATTCGCCGCGAGGCCGAGCTCCCGCCAGCAGGCGAGCGCCGCGGCGAGAGTCGGCAGCGGCTCGCCCGCGAACTCCGCGCCGAACCACGAGCCGGCGTCGAGGCCGGCCACCGCGCGCGCGCTCTGCCGCGCCACCGGACCCCTTCCATCGGTGGTGCGCTCCAGGTTCGCGTCGTGCAGCAGCACCGGCACGCCGTCGGCCGTGCAGCGCACGTCGCACTCGATCCACCGCAGCCCGAGCCGGGCCGCCCGGCGGAACCCGGCCAGGGTGTTTTCGGGCGCGCTGCCGGCGGCGCCGCGGTGGCCGATCACCGGCGGCAGATCGGGGAGCATGGAGCCGGGGGGTTGTGGCATCGGGGCGGCCTTATCCTGGAGGAACCCTACCCCTTGTGGTAGAACCCTGGGGCCCCAGCCGGCCTCCAGGCATCCGGCCCTTGCGCTGCCCCTTCTGCAACACCGACAACGACCGGGTCATCGACTCCCGGGCGTCGGCCGACGGACTCTCCATCCGCCGCCGCCGGGAGTGCCTGGAGTGCAACCGCCGCTTCACCACCTACGAGCGCATGGAGGAGACCCCCCTGCGCGTGGTGAAGAAGGACGGCTCGCGCGTCCCCTTCGACCGCGGCCAGATGCTCAAGGGCATGCTCAAGGCCTGCGAGAAGCGGCCAGTGGCGATCGAGGATCTGGAGCGCATCACGTCCGACATCGAACGCCGCCTGACGGAGATGTTCGAGCGCGAAGTCAGCTCCAAGTACATCGGCCAGCTGGTGATGGAGGAGCTCAAGAAGCTCGACCAGGTGGCCTACGTGCGCTTCGCCAGCGTCTACCGCGAATTCAAGGACGTGCAGCAATTCCTGGACGAGCTGAAACCCCTTCTGCAAAAGGGCAATCAAGCCGGATGAGCTTCTCGCGGGTGCGCAAGCGCGACGGTTCCGAGGAGAGTTTCGAGGAGCTGCGCCTGATCGAATCGCTCGAGTCGGCACTCGAGGCCGGGGGCGAGAGCGTGGACTTCGCGCGCCAGTTCTGCGAAACCGTCACGCTGCGCCTCGCGCGCCTCGGCGAAGACCCGGTCGAGACCGAGCGCATCGCCGCCGAGGTCGCGGACGTGCTGCTGCGCTTCGGCTGCTCCGCCTCGGCGCGCGCCTACGAGGAATACCGCTCCGACGAGCAGCTGCTGGTGCAGGATCTGCGCGTCCACGGCCAGGGCGGGCGCGACGAGCGCTCGGCGCCCTGGGATCGCTCGCGGCTGGCGCGCTCGCTGGTGCGCGATCGCTACCTCGAGGGCATCGTGGCGCGCCGCGTCGCGCGCCGCGTCGAGCGCCGCTCGGCCGCCTTGGGCATCCGCCATCTCACGGGCCGCCTGGTCTCGGCGCTGGCCGACAACGAGTGCCGCACCCTCGGCCTCAGCACGACCGCGCCGACGCCCGAGCGCCTCGGCCTGGACCGGCGCCATCTGCGCGCCTGGCTCGGCGGCGCGTGCCTGCCGCTCGGGGTCGGCGGCGCCGCCCTGCCTTCGCTGGGCCCGGACGTGCAGGATCCGCGCCCGGCCCTGGGCGAGGAACTGCTGGCGCGCTTCGCCCTCGAAGAAGTCTTGAGCGAGCCGCAGCGCGAGAGCTGGGAGTCCGGCGCCTTCGAGATCCTGGGCCTCGGCGACTGGCTGCGGCCGCTGTGCCAGCGCCTGCGCCCCGGCGAGGACGAGGATGAGGAAGCCTTCTGGCGCCGCGTCGAGGCGCAGCGCCCGCGCACCCACGAACTGCAGGTCTTCCTGCCCGAGCGCTCCCGACCGGGCGCGCTCGCGCGCAGCGCGCCGACCTGGCTGGCCGGCGGCTCGGCGCGCCTGCGCCTCGCGACTTCCGACCCGCAGCTCGCCCTCGACTGGAGCAGGGCCGGCCTCTGGCACGCCATGCCTGCGGCGGTCTTCCTCGGCCTGCGCGAGGAGGAGCGTCAGGAACTCGCCGCGCGCGGCCAGACCCTGGTGCAGTGGGCGCCGCCGCAGCCGCGCCTGCCGCCCGCGGCCGAAATCCTGTGCAGCACCGTGGACCGCGCCGCCGCGGTCAACCTGGCGTCGCTCGCCCGCGCCGCGGGCGCCTGGGAGGAACTGTCCTTCCAGCAGGCGCTGGCCGACAGCCTGGAGCACGCCTGCCAGGCTCTGGCCGCCCTGGCGACGCGGGCGCAGGCCGACGCCTTCCCGCGCGTGGTCCTGCTGCCCGCCGGCCTCGAGCTGGCCCTCGAAATCCTCTACCCGGATCCGGAACTGCGCCGGGCCCGCCTGCGCCGCACCCTGCTGAGCCTGCGGGACGCGTTCGACCGCGCGCCGCGCCGCGCCGGCCTGCGCAGCGAGCACTTCTCGCCGCCCCTCGCCGAGGCGGCCGGCGCCCGCCTCGCCGACCGCGAAGGCTGCGCCGGCACCGATGCCCTGCGAATCGGCTGGTGCTGGAGCCTCGAATCCGTTGAAATGGTGACCTTGGCGCTCGACACTGCACCTTGGCTCGAACTCCCGTCCGCCTGGCTGCACGCGTCGCCGTGGGCCAACCGGCTGCGGGCCGGCCACACTCCGTCCGCCCGCGAAGCCGTCTAAGCCGCAAGCATGCACCTCAAGCGCATTGAACTGGAAGGATTCAAATCCTTCGCCGACCGCACGGTGATCCCGGTGGAGCGCGGACTCACGGGCATCGTCGGCCCGAACGGGTGCGGCAAGTCGAACGTCGTGGACGCGCTGCTGTGGGTGCTGGGCGAGCGCTCCGCCAAGATCCTGCGCGCCGACGCGATGGAAGACGTGATCTTCAAAGGCAGCGAAGGCCGCGCCGGCGCTCCTTATTCGATGGTCGAGGTGGTGATGGGTGACCCCGAAGGCAAAGTGGTCGAGCCCGGCGGCGAAGTCTCGGTGGCGCGCCGCCTGTTCAGCACCGGCGAGAGCGAATTCCTGCTGCAGGGCCGCAAGGTCCGCCGCAAGGACGTGCGCGATCTGATGATGGACACCGGCCTCGGCGTGCGCGGCTACATGGTGCTGGCGCAAGGCAAGATCGACGCCGTGCTGGCCGCGAACGCCGACGAGCGGCGCGGCGTGTTCGAGGAGGCCGCGGGCATCTCGCGCTACAAGGCGCGCAAGCACGAGGCGCGCCTCAAACTCGAGCGCGTGGCGCAGGATCTGGCGCGCGTGGACGACGTGCTCGCCGAGATCGGCCGCGTCGTGCGCTCGCTGCGCCTGCAAGCCGGCAAGGCCAAGCGCTGGATGGAGATGCGCGACCGCTACCGCGAGCTGCGCGTGCGCATCGCGTGCGCCGACTCGGCAAAGCTGGCCTCCGGCGAGCGCCGCCTGCGCGAAGCCGCCGCCGCTCTGGAGAGCGAGATCGAAACCCTGCGCGGGCAGCGCCGCCAGGCCGAAGAGCGCCTGGGCGCGCTCGAGCGCGAAGACGAAGCGTTGCGCCGCCTGCACGAGGCCACGCGCAGCGAGACCGGAGAAGTCAAAGAGCGCGTCGCGGGCCTGGAAGAGCGCATCAGCGGCCTGGAGACGCGCGCGGCCGAGGGCGAAGGACGCGTGGCGAAGGATCGCGCGCGCCTGGGCGAGATCGAGAGCCGGCAGGCCGCCGACCGCAGCGCCGGCGCCGGACTCGCCGCCGCCACCGAGCAGGCCCTGGCCGCGCTGCAGAGCGCCCAGGCCGAAGTGGCCCGCGCCGAGGCCCTGTTCGCCGCCGCGCGCGACGCGCGCACCGGCCTGCGCGAGCGCCTCGAGCGCCTGCGCCAGGAAATGCTGGAGGCCCTGGACGCGCGCACGCAGCAGAACAATCGCGTTGCGCACGAAGCGAAGCAGCGCGGCGAAGCCGAAGGCCTGCTGCGCGCGCTCGAGCGCCGCCGCGGCGAGCGCGCCGGCGAGGCCAGCGCGGCCGCCGCCGCCGCCGAGCTGCTGGAGCGCGAGACCGAAGCCGCCACGCGCCTCCTCGGCGCGGCCCGCCAGGCGGCGCAGGCCGCCGCCGCGCAGCGCGAGATGCGCCGCGCGGATCACGCCGGCTGCGCCGAAGCGGCGCACGCGGTGCGCCAGAAGGCCGCCGCCGCCCGCGCCCGCTGGGACGCGATGCGCGCGGTGGAGGAAGAGACGGCCGCCGTGCCGCAGCACCTGCAGCAGTTGCGCGAGCGCGCCGGCAGCTCGGCGGAGTGGGCGCTCGAGGGCATTCAGATCGAGGCGCCGTGGGACCGCCTGCTCGAGAACCTGCTGGGCCGGATCCAGCACGCGCTGTGGGTCGAAGACCGCGCGGCCGCGCGCGCCATCGAGCCCGCCGGCGGCGCCGCCGACTTCTTGTTCCCGCGCGCCGACGCGCCCGCCGCGCGCGCCATCGAAGGCGCGATGCCGCTGGCGCAGACGTTCCGCGGCGCGCCCGAGCGCATCGCGGCGCTGTGCCGCCGCCTGGGCCCCGTGTATCTGGTGGCCGCCGGCGCCGACGCGGCGCGCCTGGCCGAAGCGCATCCGGGCACCGTGTTCCTGTCGCAGGACGGCGAGGCGCACGGACCGGGCTGGGTGCGGCGCGGCATCCTGCTCGAAGACGCGGTCGGGCCGCTGGCGCGGCGCAACGAGCGCGACGCGGCGCAGCGCGCGGCCGAGCGCACCGCCGCCGAGCAGGCGCGCACGCTCGAGCTCGAGCAACGCGCCGCCGAGGCGCTGCGCGCGGCCGAAGCCGCTCAGGTGGCGGCCGAGGAGCACCGCCGCAAGGCGCAGGCCGCCGACGACGATCTGGTGGCCCGCCGCGAGAACGCGCGCAAGCGCGCCGAGGCGATGGCGCAGGAAGAGGCCGCCGTGGCCCGCGAGGAGGACGCTCTGCGCGCCGCCGCGGAAGCGGCGCAGGCGCAGGAGTCCGCCGCCGCAGCCGAGCGCGACGCCGCCGAGGCCCGCCGCCTGGCCGCCGAGACGGAGTTGCAGGCGCTGCAAGAGGGCGCCGCCGGCGCCGACGAGGCCTACGACCGCGCGGCCCAGGCGCTGCACGAGGCGCGCGGCGCGCGCGAGCGCGCCGAGCAGGAGCACGCGCACGCCAGCCAGCGCAGCCAGGGCTACGCGCAGGCCGTGTCGCAGCGCGAGCAGGAAGTCGCCGCCGTCGCGCGCGAGGTGCAGGGCCTGCTCGGCGGGCTCGAGGGCCTGCGGGCCGAGGCGCAGTCCGCGCGCGCCGAGCGCGACGGGCTGCTGCGCCGCCGCGCCGAACTGAGCGAGCGCCTCGAGGAAGCGGCCGCGCAGTCGCAGCGCGCCTCGGAGGTGCTGGCGCAAGAGCGCGGCCGCGTGGCCGGCGAGAGCAGCGCTCTCGAAGGCCTCCTGGGCCGCCGCCAGGAGCAGGCGCTCGAGCTGCAGCGCGCCGAGATGAGCCGCGCCGAGCTCGTGCGCTCGGTGATGGAGGAATTCAGCCAGGGCATCGACGATCTGGCCCGTTCGCTGGGAGTGGATCCCGGGAAGCCGCTGCCGGAGGGCGCCGAGGAGGCCGCGCTGCGCGCCGAGCTCGCCGACCTCAAGCACCGCATCGAATCACTGGGCGCGGTGAACCTCGAGGCCGTTCAGGAGCTGGAGGAGCGCGAAGGGCGCCTGCAGTTCCTCGAGCGCGAGCGCGCCGACCTGGCCGCGGCGCAGGCCAACCTCGAGACCACCATCGGCGAGCTGGACAAGGAATGCAGCCAGCGCTTCATGGAGACCTTCACCACGGTGCAAGGTCACTTCGAGCACATCTTCCGGCGCCTGTTCCGCGGCGGCCGCGCCGAGTTGACCCTGGCCGAAGGTCCGGATCCGCTCGAGGCGGGCATCGAGATCAGCGTGCGCCCGCCGGGCAAGGAGCTGCGCTCCATCAACCTGCTGTCGGGCGGCGAGCGCACGCTCACCGCGCTGGCGCTGCTGCTGGCGGTGTTCCAATCGCGGCCCTCGCCGTTCTGCCTGCTCGACGAGGTGGACGCCGCGCTGGACGACGCCAACGTCGAGCGCTTCCTCGACGTGCTGCGCGATTTCACCGCCACCACGCAGTTCCTGGTGGTGACGCACAACCGCATCACCATGTCCCGCTGCGAGCGCCTCTTCGGCGTGACCATGCGCAAGCGCGGCGTGTCCATGGTGGTCAGCGTCGAGCTGGCGGACATTCCCGAGGATCTGTCGCAGCCCATGGACCTGGCGGCGGCGCCGGCCGTGGACGCGGCGCGGCCGCGCCTGGCCAGCCCGCGCGCGCCCGAGCCGGCGGCCGAGCGCGAGCTCGAGTCGGAGAACTAGGGCCCTTCGGCCGCGGAGCCTACTGCCGCGCGGCGGCGTAGGCCTTCTCCATCTCCGGCAGCGCGCTCAGCGTCAGCCGGCCGACGCGGCCCAGGCTGGCGGCGCTGACGTTCTCGAGCTTGTCGTCGAGTTCGTGCCAGTAGGAGTTGTTCGGGCCGAAGTTGAAGTCGATCAAATTCGAGACCGGGATGCCGAGCTTGCGGAAGTGGATGTGGTCGTCCTTGATCTCGCGCGAGCCGACGAACAACTGCTTGTCGCCGAGGGCGAAGGCGGTGCGCTCGAAGATGCCGCGCGCCTTGGAATCGGTGCTCGACTCGAAGAAGAGCCCGAGATCCTTGTCGCCGACCATGTCGAAGAGCAGGAAGGCGCGCACTTCCTTCTCACGCTTCGCGGCCTTCAGGCGCGCGGCCTCGTGGCGGCTGCCGAAGGTGGAGTTGGTGTCGTCGTGCCAGGCGAGGGGGGGGAACTTCTCCTCGCCGTCGAGGAAGGCCAGGACCAGCGTCATGCCGGCGCGCGGGCCTTCGCCGCCGAGCTGGCGGCCGATCTCGATCAGCAGCGCGGTCGAGGAGCCGGCGTCGTTGGCGCCGACGAATCCCGGCTTGTCGTAGGTGTCGTAGTGGCCGGCCAGCCAGATCTCGCCGGGCTGCGTGCCGGCGCGGCGGGCCAGGACGTTGACGCCGGTCAGGGTTCCCTGGCGCTGCGCGCCCTCCGGCGCCGTGACCTCGAACTTGCTCTCCTCGACGGTCCAGCCGTGCGGCTCGAGCTGCGCGCGCAGGTATGCGCGGGTCTTCTCGGCGCCCGGTGTGGCGATGCGGCGCGGCCCGATGGCCTCGCACAGGTGCTTGAGGTCGGCGAAGGCGCGCGCCTCGTCGAAGGCCACCGGGCCGGCGGCAGCGGCGGGGGATTCGGCGCGCGTGCCGTCGCAGGAGCCGAGGATCAGGAGCGCGCTCGCGAGCGCGAGCGCGGAAGCGGGATGAGGAGGCCGGACGCGCATGGTTGCGGACGGCCATCATACGCCGACAGCCGGCCTGCGTCGCCCGCAGGGACGGCCTAGAATCTGCCGGAGCATGCAACCACCGACCGCCGAAGCGCGCCCGGCCCTGCGTCTGACGGTCGTGATCCCCGTCTTCAACGAGAGGGAGACCCTGCGCCTGCTGCTGGCGCGGGTGCGCGCCACGCCCTACTCCAAGGAAATCATTCTCGTGGACGACTGCTCGCGCGACGGCACGCGCGAACTGCTGAAGGAAATGGAGCAGGAGCCCGACCTGCGGATCTTCTATCACTCCGTCAATCAGGGCAAAGGCGCGGCCCTGCGCACCGGCTTCCAGCACGCCACCGGCGACGTGGTGCTGGTGCAGGACGCGGACCTGGAGTACGACCCCGCCGACTATCCGCTGCTGCTCGAGCCGATCGAGAAGGGCCTCGCCGACGTCGTCTACGGCTCGCGTTTCCGCGGCTCGCGCATGGTGCGCGTGCACCTCTACTGGCACCAGCTCGCGAACCACGTCCTGACCTGGGCCTCGAACATGTTCACCAACCTCAACCTCACCGACATGGAGACCTGCTACAAGGTCTTCAAGCGCGAGGTGCTGCAGGGCATGGAGCTGAAGTCGAACCGGTTCGGCTTCGAGCCGGAGATCACGGCCAAGATCGCGCGCAAGCGCCTCAACGGCAAGCGCGTGCGCGTCTACGAAGTGCCGATCAGCTACTACGGCCGGGACTACGCGGAAGGCAAGAAGATCAGCTGGAAGGACGGCGTGGCCGCGCTCTGGCACATTCTGCGCTTCAACGTGTTCGGTTAGCCCGTGCGCACCGGACCGCGCGGGCGCGCGGTCAGGATGCGCACGCCGGCCAGCCCGCGGCGCCGCAGTCCGCGCTCGGCCGCCGCCTGCGCCAGCTCCGGCGTGTTGTTGCGGCTCGAGAGATGGGCCAGCACCAGCGTGCGCAGCGCGCGCGGCGCGAACGCCGCCAGCCATTCCTCCGACTGCTCGTTCGCGAGATGGCCCAGTTCGCCGCCGACGCGCGCTTGCAGAATCGGGGGATAAGGTCCGGCGCGCAGCATGGCGCGGTCATGGTTGAACTCGAGCACCAGCGTCTCGACGCCGTCGAGCAGCGGGCCTTCGAGCGGGCGCAGGTGGCCCAGGTCCGTGAAGAAGCCGGCGCGCGCGCCGCCTGCCTCCTCGAAGACGAATCCGAAGGTCGGCTCGGCGTCGTGGGGCAGGCGCACCGGCAGGCAGTGCAGGGGCCCGAGCGTGAAGCCGACACGGTCGTCCAGCGGAATCACGCGCACTCCGCGGCGCTTGATCTCGCCGGCGGAATTGGCGCGGCTGGCGCCGAGCGCCGCGGGATGCGCGAAGAGCGGCGCCTGCGCGCGCGCCGCCACCGCCACCACGTGCGTGGCGTGGTCGGAGTGGCGGTGGGTGCAGAGCACGCCGGCCACGCTGGTCAGCGGCCGGCCTGACAAGAGGGCCAGTTCGCGCGCCGGCCGCTGCGGGATGCCGCAGTCGAGCGCGACGTGCACCGCGTCGTCGCCGCGGCCCGCTGCGATCAAGGCGCAGTTGCCGTCCGAGCCGCTGGCGAGCACGCTGATTTCCATCTCCGAATCCTAGTCCTGCGACCTATACTGTTCCGCATGAGCGCCGCCGCGCGGATCGGCCTGCTGCTGCTCGGCCTGCTGGCCTTGGCGGGCGCAGTGCACGCTCCGCTGCACGACGACGGCGCCGCCTGCTCGCCGGCCAGCCTGTGCTCGGGCGCCAGTCCGCTGGCCGAATCGGGCGCCGCGGCCTCCTGGGCGCCGTCCGCCGCCGTCTCCGCGGCCGAACCTCCGGCGGCGCTGCTTGCTCCCCGTGATCTGCGTCCGCGGCTGACAGTCCGCGGCCGCGCCCCTCCGCGCGCCTGATCGGAATTCGTGGATTGCTTCCGCCTGCGGCGCCGCGCGTGCCCGGGCGCCCCGTTCCGACTTCCGGGCCGATCCGGCTCGCCGATCCCGCTGTCATGCAATCACTCGCTCTCACTCTGCTTCTCGGCGCCCTGCTGCAAGACCCGGCGCCCGCTCCCGTCAGTCAGTTCCCGGGCTTCATGGGCCCGGGCGGCACCTTCACATCGCGCTTCGACAATTCCTTCAACCCGGCCATGGCGGTGGCCTTCGACCTCGTCGGCACCGCCTCCGAGTCCGACGACGCCGCGCACAACACGATCCGGCTGCGCACGCTGGAAGTGGACCTGGCCAGCCGCATCGACCCGCTCGGCTGGGCTTACGCCGTCATCGCCTTCGAGGACGAGGGCGAAGCCAGCGAAGTCGCGCTGGAGGAGGGCGCCATGTGGTTCGACGATCTCGGCGCCAACTTCAGCCTCCGCGGCGGCAAATTCCTGGCCGACTTCGGCAAGTGGAACACCGTGCACCTGCACGACCGCGCCTACGCCTTCATGCCCGGCCCGGCCGAGGAATTCTTCGGCGGCGAACTGAACGTGTCCGGACTCGAATTGCACCACTGGTTCGGCTGGGGCGACGTGCCGGTGCGCTGGTCGCTCAGCATGGCGCCGGAGTTCGGCGGGCACGCGCACGACGAAGACGCGCCGCCCGAGCCGGGCACCGAGTTCGGCGGCGAGGCGCTCGGACGCAGCACGCCCAGCAGCTACCTCTACACCGGGCGTTTCACCGCGCAGCACGACGTCGGCCTGCACGGTTTCTTCCAGTGGGGCCTGAACCTGCTCCACACTCCTTCGGGCCTGGCGGCGCAGGCCGATCTCGACGGCGACGAGTCGGTGGACGCCGAATATGAAGCCGCGCAGACCACCGTGGGCGTGGATCTGACCCTGCGCCTGCCTGATCCCACCAATCTCACGGCGCACACCGCGGCGCTCGAGCTCTATCTCAATTCGCGCGAAGCCTGGGACACCGCGGCAGCCGCGCTCGCGGACCGCGAGGCCGCCGGCGTCTGGGGTTACTACGAGCGGAATTTCAGTCCCCGCTGGGCCGCCGGCCTCTTCGGCTCGTGGTGGCAGGACGCCGGCACCGAGCGCGGCGTCGAATGGTTCACGGGCGCCGACGCCGCCGCCTCGACCGCCGTCTATCTCACCTGGAATCTCTCGGCGCTGAACCGGCTGCGCCTCCAGGTCGGTCCGGACGCGCTGCCGGACGGAGAAACCGCCTGGACGGCCGCGCTGCAGTGGACCGTCATTCTCGGCAACCACAGCCACCCGCTGGAATGGTAGACATGCTGCACCTCCTGCTCGCCCTCGCCCTGCAGAAGCCCGAGCCGCTCGACGTGGTGGCGACGATCTCGGATCTGGCCGATCTCACGCGCATCATCGGCGGCGACGCCGTGCGCGTGGAGCTCCTGGTGCCCCACGGCGCCGATCCGCACGCGGTCCTGCCGAAGGCTTCGCTGCTGCTCAAGCTGCAGAGGGCCGAGGGCCTGGTCTGCATGGGCCTCGACTACGAGCACGCATTCCTGCCCGCGCTGCTCGAGAAGGTGCGCAATCCTGCCATCCAGCCCGGCGCGGCCGGCTGGTGCTGCGTGGCGGACAAGATCGTCCCGCTCGAGGTGCCCGCCAATCTCGACCGCGGCCAGGGCGCCGACCTGCATCCGCGCGGCAATCCGCACTTCAACCTCGACCCGGAGAACGGCCGGATCATGGCGGTTTCCGTCCGCGACCTGATGCAGCGGATCGATCCCGCGCGAAAGGAGGACTATCAAGCTCGCTGGCAGGCCTGGGACGACGACGCGCAGAAGCGCATCGCCGCCTGGACCTTGCGCATGGCGCCGCTGCGCGGCAAAGCCTTCGCCACCTACCACCGCTCCTGGCCGTACTTCGCGGCGCGCTTCGGCCTCGAGATCGTGGGGCACGTGGAGCCCAAGCCGGGCATTCCGCCCGACGCGGCGCATCTGCTCGCGCTGAAGCGCACGCTCACCGAGAAGCAGGCGCGCGTGCTGCTGATGGAGCCCTGGTACAACGAGCGCCATCTCGGACGGCTGCTCGAAGGCACGGAAGTCAAACTGGTGAAGACGGGCACGACTTGCGGCTGCCTGCGCCCGGAGGAGACCTACCTCGACTTCCTGGGCGCGGTGGTCGAAGAGTTCGCGCGCGCCTACGATCTTCCGCCTCCGGGGCCCACGCAGTGACGGAACCTCTGGCAGCGCTCGATCAGGCCGATCTCGGCTACGGCCCTCAGTCCGTTCTCGCCGGCGTGGACTTCGCGGTCCGCCCCGGCGACTTCATCGCCGTGGTCGGCCCGAACGGCGGCGGCAAGAGCACGCTCCTGCGCTCGCTGCTCGGCTCGCTGCCGCTCCTGCGCGGCGTCCGCCGCGCCGCCGATCCGCTGCGCGTCGGCTTCGTGCCTCAGGAACTGAAGCTGGACCGCGAACTGCCGCTCAGCGCGCTCGATCTGGCGGAAATGGGCGGATGGGGCCGCGCCGGCGCTGCGCTTCCGGCCACGGCGGCGCTCGAGCGGGTCGGCATGGCGGAGCGCGCGCATCAGCGGTTCGCCACGCTGTCCGGCGGCCAGAAGCAGCGCGTGCTCCTGGCCCGCGCGCTGGTCTGCGCGCCGCAGCTGCTGCTCCTCGACGAGCCGGTGTCCGGCGTGGACGCGGCCGCCACCGCGGCCATCTACGAGGTGCTCGCCGGCTGCGCGCGCTCCGGCGGCGCGGTGGTGCTGGTCACGCACCATCCGGAAGCCGTGGCCGGCCGCGTCAGCGCGGTCTACAGGGCCGAAGGCGGCCGCGTCGCGCGCGTTCCGCCGGAGGCGGCCTGAGAATGGACGACGTCGCAGGCTATCTCGAGCTCTTCGGCATCTCGATCGCCGCCTCACTGCTGGTGGCGCCGGTGCTGGCCGGGGTCGGAGCGCTCCTGCAACTGCGCCGCGAAGCGTTTCTCGGCGTGGCGGTGCCGCAGTTCGCCGCCGCCGGCGTCGCCTGCGCGCTGTGGCTGCTGCCGAATTTTCCCGCGCTGCAGCAATCGTTCCTCGAGCACGGCCATCCGCCGATGCTCTATCTCCTGCCTTTCGCCGCCGGCGCCGCATTCCTTGCGCTGATGGCCTACGGCCTGCGCGGCGGCGGCGCGCCTCATCCCGCGCTGCTGGCGGGCGGGTTCGCGTTCGCCGGCGCCCTCAGCCTGATCTTTCTCTCGCGCCAGCCGAGCGGCGCCAACTACGCGGAGACCATGCTGCGCGGCGACGTGCTGTACCTCGACGTCCACGACTTTGGCGCCCTCGCCGCAGTGTGCGCGCTCGGCGCGATCTATCTGGTCCTGGCGCGGCGCACCCTGTTGGTCGGCGCGATCGACGCCGAGCAGGCGGTCGCCCTGCAGCTGCCCTGGCGCTTCGTGCAAGGCCTCCAGCCGCTGGTGCTGGGCTCCGTGATCGGCTGCGGCGTCATGACGTTGGGCCCGGTCCTCGTGTTCGCGCTGCTCTTCCTGCCGCCGCTGGCCGCCTCCGCCGCCGCGCGCAATCTGCGCCAGTTCCTGAGCCTGAGCCTGATCTTCTCCCTGCTGACCGCGGCGCTGGCCTGGGTGCCCGCGCTCCTGGCCGACCTGCCCTACGGGCCCGCCGCCGGGGTGATCGCCGGCCTCCTGTGGCTCGCTTGCCACCTGCTGCGCCGCGGAAGCGCTGGAATCCGCGCCCAAACGGGCCGATGAGAGGGATGTGTTAGCCTTGCCGCACCGCTGGAGCAGCCACCCCGCATGAGCACACTCTGGTTCTATGCCGAGCGCGGCGAGCAGCGCGGCCCCGTCGCCGAGGAAGATCTGCGCCGCCGTTTTCTGCGCAGCGAATTGCCGCGGGAAACCTTGGTCTGGTCCGAGGGCATGGCGGGCTGGGCTCCGGCCGGCCGCGTGAACTCCCTGATGCAGGAGCCGCCGCCGCCGCCGCCCGCGCCGCCGGCGCTCGCCGCGGCGGGCGCGGCCGCCGCCCACGGCGGCGCCGTCGCGGTGCCGCAGCCGGGCTCGCGCATGCGCGCGCTGCCGCGCGAGGAAGCGCGCCAGGCGCTGCTGGTCCACCGCCCGTGGGCGCGCTTCGGCGCGCGCATCGTGGATCTCGTGCTCTTCCAGGTCGCGGTGCTGCTGTTCCTGCCCGCCACGCTGATGCCGGATCCTGACAACTCGATGGCGGTGAACGTCTTCTTCATCGTGTTCTCGATCGGCACGCTGATCGGCTGGACGTTCTTCGAAGCCGCCTTCCTCTCCCTGTCCGGCATGACGCCGGGCAAGTGGATGTACCGGGTGCGCATCATGCATCCCGAAGGACGCTTCCTCCGCTACGGCGAGGCGCTCAAGCGCTCCTTCCAGGTGCTGCTGCAGGGTCTGGCCGCCGGACTGCCCGGCGTGTGGCTGATCACCATGGCCCTGGCCTACAAGGAACTGATGGAGACCGGCACGACTTCGTGGGACCGCCGCGGGCGCTTCAGCGTGCAGCACGCGGTGCCGAAGGGCATACACAACGCCGCCGTGTTCGCGGTGTTCGGCCTGCTGCTCTACGGCGCGATCAAGGCCCTGGGCAACGTCGGCTAGGGCGGGGTTTCCTGGTTCAGCGCGGCCGGCCGCGCGGCCTGCCAGGCCCGCCGCCGGTGGACCTCCGCCGGATCGAGCGTGGATTCATCCGGCGCAGGTCCGGCCAGATCCAGCGACTCGGCCAGCAGAGCCAGGCTGAACCGCGCTTCGGGAGGCAGCTCCGCCGCAATCGCCAGCGCGGCTTCCAGCTGCGGCGCGGCGCTGCGATCGGCGCAGCGCAGCAGCGCGTCCGCGGCGGCGGTGCTTTCCTCGCGCGAGCCGCGCAGCCAGGGCAGCAGAATCGGCGCCGCCTCCGGCAGCGCGCCGGCTCCCAGCGCCTCGAGCGCGCGCGGGCGCAGCGGCGCGTCGCCGAGCAGCGGCGCGAGCGCGGCGATCGCGTCCACGCCGGCTCGCCGCGCCCAGGCGCCGAACGGCGCGCCGATCCAGGAGACGGTCTCGAGCGCGTGATCGCGCGCGTAGAAATCCTGGTCGCGCGCGGCCGCCAGCAGAGCGCCGTAGGCGTCTTCGGCCGGCAGGCGGACGAGGATGAAGCGCGCGTCGTCCACCGGGCGCAGCGGCTGCGAGCGCAGCCAGCCGAGCACGCGCCAGATCTCCGCTTCGCGGCCGGGATCGGCGGCGGCGGGCGGTTCGCGCAGCGGCCGGCGCTCGCGCTGCCACTCGGCCTCGAGATCGAGCAGGCGCTGCCAGTCGGCCGCGAACTGGCCGGGGGTCCAGCCGGGCGCGGGCGGCAATTGGGCGAGCGCGGCCGCGGCGCGCGCGCGCGCCTCCTGGTACATCGGCTCCTGCCGCGTCTCCTCGCGCAGGATCGCGAGCAGCGCCTCGGCGCCGGCGCCGCTGCCGTGGCGCAGCAGCGCCAGGGCCAGGTCCACGTTGGCGACCCAGTCCTTCTCGTACTTGAGGCGCAAAGTCAGACGGGGCAGCGCGGCCGGCACCGAGCGCGCAAGCAGCCAGGCGCAGGCGCCGCGGCGCAGTTCCGCGGCGGTGTCGAGCTTCTCGAGCAGGCCCAGCAGCGCGGCGCTGAGCGCGGCGGGGTCCTGCTCCTCCAGGCTGCGGGCGGCGCGCTCGCCGCCGCGGCCGCCGCTCAGCCACAGGTCCAGCAGATCGGCGGCGGCGAGGATTTCGTCCTCGCCGGCCGCCGGCAGCGCGTCCGCGGCGCTGCGCGCGATCTCCGCGTCGAGCACGGCCTGGTACTGCGGGGGGGGGACGGCCGGCAGGCCGGAATCCGGCGCGGCGCGCGCGCAGCCGGCCAGCAGCAGCCCGATCGCGGCGCTTGTTCTCACGGCTGCAGGCTCACGCGGGCGACTTCCTGCGCCGCCTCGTCCGGCAGATAGGGATTGGTGCGGTACAGCAGGCGCGCTTCGGCGGCGCGCGCGCCGTCCGGCGGCGCGGGCGTGATGCGCCAGGTCTGGCCTGCCGGCAATTGCGTGTTGACCAGGCTGGTCTCGTCGCGGTAGGGATCTCGGAAGCGGTATTGATGCTCCCACGGAGTCCACGAGCCGTCGGCCTGCTGCCAGCGCAGCTGCACGTCGGCGGCGCGCGAGCGCTCGTCGGTCGGGAAATTGTGCCCGGCGCCGGTGTTCTCGAGCTCGACCCAGGGACCGGAGCCGCTCCAGCCGCCGCGCAGCGTGACGGCCGACTGCAGCGCCTTCAGGTCGTGCGAGGCCGGGAAGCCGTGATGGCGCCCGCGGCGGCCTCCGGCGCGGAAGACCTCGGTCATGTGACAAGCCGTGCAGTTCTCGCCGCGCCGCTCCGCGGGCGCCGCGCGCCACTGGTCCACCGTGAGGTGCTGGTTGTGACAGGCGGCGCAGTGATCCACGCTGCTCAGGCGCGCTTCGAAGCGCGGCCGGCACGGCGCGGCGGGATTGGGCCGCGAGTTCGCGGTGGCGACGCCGCCGTCGGCGCCCTGGTGGCAGGACAGGCAGTTCACGCCGGAAGCGCGCTCGCTCTGGCGCGACAGCACGCGCTCGCCGGGAGCGAAGGCCAGCACCGGCCGCGGCGCGTGGCAGGCGATGCACTCCTGATTGGCGAAGTCGTTCGAGAGCTTGCGCACCTCGGGATTGACGAAGGCGAGCGCGTGATGCGAGGCCTGCCACTCGGCCGCGACGTCGGCGTGGCAGCCGAGGCAGGAGTCGTGGTCAAGGCTGGAGAGCGGCTCGGGCGCCGGGGCCGGGCGCAGCAGGAACACCAGCACCGCCAAGCCTCCGGCCGCCAGCAGGATGCCGAAGGCCGCGGCGGCGTCGAGGCGCCCGATCCTCATGGCCCGATTCTGCCGTCGAGCAGGCGCGCGCGCGCGCCGCCCAGGCGCTCCGCCTCCCACGGATCGTGCGTCACCAGCAGGACCGCCGCCCCGGTTTCGCGCAGCAGCTCGTCGAGGAGCGCGAAGCCCTCCTCGCGGGCCGCGGGGTCGAGGCTGGTGAAGGGTTCGTCGAGCAGGAGCGCGCGCGGGCGCGTCACGAGGGCGCGCGCCAGCGCGAGGCGGCGCGCCTCGCCGCCGGAGAGCGAGCCCGGCTTGCGCCCGGCAAAGGAGTCGAGGCGCAGGCGGGCGAGCAGCGCGTCGGCCGCGGTCCCCGGATCGGGCTGGCCGGAGGCGCGCGCGGCGTCGAGCACGTTCTGGCGCACGGTGCGCGCCGGCCACAGGCCCAGATCCTGGAAGACCATCTGCAGCCCGCGCTGCCACGGCGCGAGCAGGAGGCGCGGACCCTCCGTGGCGGCGGCGCCGGCGCAGCGCACCGCGCCTTCCGCGGGTTTCTCGAGGCCCGCGAGCACGCGCAGCAGCGTGGTCTTGCCGCAGCCGCTCGGGCCCGACAGCGCGAGCCGGGCCCCGGCCGCGAGCGCGAAACTGCAACCGTCGAGCACGCGCCGCTCGCCGCGGATCAGCACCAGTCCTTCGGCCTCCAGCGCGGGCGCGGCGGGGGGGGCGTTCGCGCTCATGCCCGCTCCTCGCGGCGCGCGCCGGCCAGCGCGGCGGCGGCGAGCGGCAGCCACAGCAGCAGCGCGAGCACGATGCCGCAGGCGGCGACGAAGTTGTCGCGCGCGAAGTGCAGCGCGTTGTAGTAGCGCACGGCGGCGCTCGCGTTCATCGGGCTGACCAGGATGTTCAGGTCGAGCTCGCGCAGCGAGAACACGAAGACCAGGCCGGCGGCGAGCAGCCAGCCGCCCCGCTGCGGCCCGAGCCGGTAGCGCATCACGCGCGCAGGATAGGAAACGCCGGCCAGCGCCGCCGCCTCTTCCTGGGCCGGGGGCACCGCGCGCATGCGCTCGAGCAGCAGGAAGAGAGCGATCGGACCGTAGCGTCCGGCCAGCAGCAGCGCCGGCAGCCAGGGCGAATCGTAGAACGGGCGCCAGGCCGGCCGGTCGAGCATCAGGATCGCGCCGAATCCGAGCGCGACCGCCGGAACCAGCAGAGGCAGCGCGCAGAGCGCAGCCAGCGCCGCGGATGCGGCGCGCGCGGCGCGTCCGGGCCAGCTCTCGAGGCCCAACAGGAAGTGCGCCCAGAACGGCGCGGCCAAAAAGGTGAGACCTGCGGCCAGCAGCGAGAACAGGAGGGAGTTGCGGAAGTCGCTGCTGGCTCGGCTGAAGACTTCGCGGAAGGCGGCGGAGCTCACTTCGCTCCAGGTGCGCTCGTCGAGAGGCCCGGTGCGGCCGGTTTCCCAGAGGATGCGGCCGAGCGGCAGGAAGACCAGAAGGGCGGCGAGCAACAGCAGCGCCAGCCCGGCGGCCAGGCGCGCTCCGCCGCGCGGCGCGAGGGAGGCCGGCGGCCGGCCGCCGCCGATTTCGGCGGCGCGGCGGCGGCGTTGCAGCGCGAGAGCCGCGAACAGCCCGATCAATCCCAGCAGCACCAGCGGCAGCGCGGCGGCGGCGCCGTCGGCGTAGGAGCCGCTGCGCGAGTGGCCGAAGATCTCCATCGCGTAGACGTGGAACAGCGGCTGCTGCACGGCGAAGTAATCCGGCACCGCGAAGTCCGCCGACGCCACGAAGAAGGCGAGCAGCGCGCCCAGCATGCCGGCCGGCGCGGCGGTGCGCAGCATCTCGCGCAGCGCGCAGCCGGGGCCGAGCAGCAGCGCCGCGTCGTGCGCGCTGGCCTGCTGGCGGCGCAGGCTGTGCGCGACCAGAAGTCCGGGCAGCGGCGCCGTCGCCACGCCCAGCGTGAAGACGGCGGCCCAGGGCCCGCGCATTTCCGCGAGGCCGAACCACGCTTGCGCCAGGATCAGCGGCGGCAGGAACAGCGGCAGCGGCAGCAGGCTGGCGTAGAGGCGCGAGCCCGGCAGGATCATGCGCGTGCACAGCAGGCCATAGCTGCCGCCGAGCAGCAGCGCGAGAGCGGCGGCGGCCGCGGACATCCAGATCGTGCGGCCCAGCAGCACGAGCAGGCGCGGGTCGGCGAAGGCGCTCAGTCCGGAGCCGCCGAACAGCGGCGCGAAGAGCGGCGCGAGCGGCAGCCAGGCGGCGGCCGCGAAGAGCAGCCAGGCCGCGATCAGGAAGGGCGCGGGCCTACTGAACCAGGAGCGCACGGAACTCCTGCTCGCAGGCCTCGAGTCCGGCCGCGACCGCTTCCCAATTCACGGCGAGGACCTCGAAGTCCGCGCCGGGCCGCATCACTCCGGGAGGCGCCGTCACCTGCGGATGCAGCGGAATCTGCCGCGAGGGCGCCGCCGCCAGGATCGCTTCGGTCTCCGGGCGCAAGAGCCACTCCACGAAGCGCTCGGCGGCCGCGCGGTGGGGGGCCTGGGCGAGGATGCAGACCGTGTTGGGGATCAGCAGCGTGCCCTGGCCGGGAGGACCCTGGTCCAGCGGGGCGATGGCCACCGGATATCCGTCCTGGATCGCCTTCGCCGCGTCGTCGGTGTCCGTGAAGCACCAGTCGAAGTCGCCGCGCGTGACGCCGCGCATGACGTCGGCGTTGCCGGAGCCCCAGCGCAGGCCGGAGGCGGAGGCGCGGCGCAGCCAGTCGACCGCGGCGGGGCGGCCGCGCAGGTCGGCCAGGACGGTGAAATTGGTGAGCGTCGTGCCGGTGAGCGGCTTGGCCAGGGCGCCGCCGCGGGCGAAGGCCGGCTCGAGCATCTGGTCGAGGGTGCGCGGCGGCGTCACCGGCTTGTCGGTGCGGTAGAGAATCACGCGCGCGCGCGCGGCGAAGCCGTGCCAGTGGCCCTCCGCATCCTGGAATTGCACCGGCCGCCCGGCCGCCGTCGGCGGGGTGAACGCCGCGGTGAGCCCGAGCTGCTTGAGCCGGATGGTCTGCGCGATCTCGTTGTTCCAGAACACGTCGGCGCGCGGATGCGCGGACTCGGCGCGGATGCGCTGCACCATGCCGACGGTCTTGTTGCGTTCGACGTCGTACTGGGCGTCAACCTTCAGACCCGATGCGCGCTCGAATTCGGCGATCAGCGGCTCGGAGAATTCCTGGTCGAGCGAGCAGTAGACCACCAGGTCCGGGCTCGGGGCGCACGCCGCCGCGAGCAGCAGCGCCGCGCCCGCGGCAAAGGCCCGGTGAAGCGTCCCCATCGCGGCAAGGTAGCAAGGATCGTGCCGAGGATGCAGGCGCGCGGAGGCGGCGGGATGTTCCGGCGCGGGAACGCCCCGTCTACAATGGGCCACCCTGAGCGGCGCCGAGCCGCACCCGATTGCATGACCGCGAATCTGCCCCCCCTCCGCCTCGCCGCCCGCATGTCCCGCCTGGGCACTGAGACGGCATTCGAAGTGCTGGCCCGGGCCAAGGCCCTGGAAGCCCAGGGGAAGAGCATCGTCCACCTCGAGATCGGCGAGCCGGATTTCGACACTCCCAAGAACGTGGTCGAGGCCGGTGTCGAGGCCCTGCGCGGCGGCTGGACCCATTACGGCCCCGCGGCCGGCCAGCCCGAGGCGCGGCAGGTCGTGGCGGACTACGTGGCCCGCACCCGCGGCGTGAAGGTCGGCCCCGACGAGGTCGTGATCGTGCCGGGCGGCAAGCCCATCCTGCTCTACGCGATGACGTCGCTGATCGAGCGCGGCGACGAGGTGCTGTGCCCGAATCCGGCCTACCCGATCTACGAGTCGCTGGTGAATTTCGTCGGCGGCACGCCGGTGGCGGTGCCGATCCGCGAGGAGAACGGCTTCGCCCTCGATCCGCAGGATCTGATCTCCCGCCTCACGCCGCGCACCAAGATGGTGGTGCTCAATTCGCCCGCCAATCCCACCGGCGGCGTGACGCCGCAGGCGGCGCTGCAGGCGGTGCTCGCCGCGCTGGCCAAGAGGCCCGACGTGTGGATTTTGTCCGACGAGATCTACAGCCGCTTGCTCTACGACGGCGCGCAGCACTTCAGCCCGATGCAGGATCCGGCGGTGCGCGACCGCGTCATCATGCTCGACGGCTGGTCCAAGACCTACGCCATGACCGGCTGGCGCATGGGCTACGGCATCATGCGGCCCGACCTGGCCGCCATGTTCGGCAAGCTGATGATCAACTCGAACTCCTGCACCGCCTCCTTCAGCCAGCGCGCCGGCATGGAGGCGCTGCGCGGCGACCAGAGCTCGGTGGACGCGATGCGCGGCGAGTTCGACCGCCGCCGCAAGCGCATGGTGCAGTTGTTGAACGAGATCCCGGGCGTGAAGTGCCACCTGCCGGTCGGCGCCTTCTACGTGTTCCCGAACGTCAAATCCTTCGGCGTCAAGGCGGCGGAGATCCAGGGCCGCCTGCTGCAAGAGGCGGGCGTGGCCTGCCTGGCCGGCACCGCCTTCGGCGCGCACGGCGAGGGCTACCTGCGCTTCTCCTACGCCACCGCGATGGAAACCATCGAGGAAGGCGTGCGCCGCGTGCGCGGCTTGCTCGAGAAGCTGCCGCGCGGCTAAGCCTGCAGCCCCATGGCCCACCGCTTCGCCGACTTCCGCTCCGACACGGTCACCAAGCCGACCGCGCGCATGCTCGACGCCATGGTCAAGGCCGCGGTGGGGGACGACGTGCTCGGCGACGACCCGACGGTGCAGAAGCTCGAGCGCCGATTCGCCGACCTGTTCGGCAAGGAGGCCGGGCTGTTCATGCCGTCGGGCACCATGGCCAACCAGTGCGCGATCGCCGCGCAGATCGTGCCCGGAGAGGAGGTGATCGTCGAGTCGCACGCGCACACCTTCGTCTACGAGGGCGGCGGGCTGGCCCGCATCGCCGGCGCGCACGTGCGCACCCTCGACGGCGAGAACGGGCGATTCCACCTCGGGCAGCTCGTGCACGCCATCCGGCCGGCGTCGGTGCACATGCCGCGCACGGGCCTGATCTGCGTCGAGCAGACCCACCTGTTCAGCGGCGGCGCCATCCTGCCGATGGACTATCTGCGCGAGGTTCACGGCGTCGCCCGCCACCATGGCGTCTCGGTCCACATGGACGGGGCGCGCCTGTTCAACGCGCAGGCCGAAACCGGCGTGGATCCGGCGGAATACGGCGCCACCTGCGATTCCCTGATGGTCAGCCTGTCCAAGGGCCTGTCCTGCCCCGTCGGCTCCGTGCTGATGGGATCGGGCGCCTTCATCGAGCGCGCCAAGCGCGTGCGCAAGTGGATGGGCGGTGCGATGCGCCAGTCCGGATACCTCGCGGCCTGCGGACTCGTGGCGCTGGAGGAAACCCTGCCGCTGCTGTCGCAGGACAACGCGCGCTGCCGGCGCCTCGGCGGCCAGGTCCTGGGCATGGACGGCGTGCGCCTGGCGCAGGACACCATCGACACCAACATCCTGTTCCTCGAGGTCACGCATCCGGACCTCGACGCGCCGATGGTGGAAGCCGCCCTGCGCGACGAGGGCGTGCTGGCCTTGGCGCTGGGCGAGCGCCTGCTGCGCTTCGTGACGCACCGCCACATCGGCGACGCCGAGGTGGAGCTGGCCGCCGGCGCGCTGGCCCGCATCGTCTCCCGCTCCTGAATCATGTCCGTATTCAAGGCTTACGACATCCGGGGCACCTGGCCGGATCAGATCGACGCGCGGCTGATGCGGCGCATCGGCCGCGCCTTCGCCGACTTCATCGGCCGCGGGCCGCTCGTGGTCGGCCGCGACATGCGCACCATGGCGCCGGAGGCGCAGGCGGCGGTGATCGAGGGCATCCGCGACGCGGGCATCGACGTGATCGACGTGGGACTGGCCAGCACGCCGCAGACCTACTTCGCGATCGGCCACCTCAAGGCGGCCGGCGGGCTGTGCGTCACGGCCAGCCACAATCCCAAGCAGTACATCGGCGCCAAGCTGTGCCGCGAGGAGGCCAAGCCGATCAGCGCCGACAACGGCATTCTCGAGATCGAGCGCGCCGCCACCGCCCCGGCGGAGCCGGCGCCGCGTCCGAGCCGCGGGCGGGTGACCCGCGCCGACACGCTGGCCGACTACGCGGCGCACGTGGCGCAGACCGCGGACCTCGCGCGCCCGCTGCGGCTGGCCAGCGACGCCGCCAACGGCATGGCGGCGCACACCTTCCCGGCCGTCCTGCGCCTCCTGCCGCAGATCGAGCATCACGGGCTCTTCTACGAGCTCGACGGCACGTTCCCGAACCACGAGGCCAATCCGCTCAAGGTCTCGACCCTCGCCGACCTGCAGCGCGAGGTGGCGCGCACCGGCGCCGAGGTCGGGGCCGCGTTCGACGGCGACGCCGACCGCTGCTGCTTCGTGGACGAGAAGGGCCGCGCGATCGGCAACGACGTGATCACCGCGCTGGTGGCCCGCGAGGTTCTCAAGCGCGAGCCGGGCGCGGCCATCGTCTACGACCTGCGCTCCTCGTGGGTGCTCGCCGAAACCGTGCTGGCGGCCGGCGGCAAGCCGGTGAAGGAGCGCGTCGGCCACTCCTTTCTCAAGGCGACCATGCGCAAGCACGACGCGCCCTTCGGCGGCGAGCTCTCCGGCCACTATTACTTCCGCCGCAACTGGTACGCCGACAATTCGGAGATCATCCTGCTCTCGGTGCTGAATCTCGTCGCGCGCGCGCAGAAGCCGTTCTCGGCGCTGCTCGACGAACTGATGAAGTATCACTCGACCGGCGAAGTGAACTTCAAGGTCGCCGACAAGGCCGCCGCCATGGACAAGGTGCGCCGGACCTTCTCCGACGCCAGCTCCGTGGACGAGCTCGACGGAGTCACCATCGCTTACGGCGAGGTGCGCCGGCCGGGCTGGTGGTGGGTCAACCTGCGGCCCTCGAACACCGAGCCGCTGCTGCGCATGAACCTCGAATCCGACGACCGCGGGCGCATGGAGGAGATGACGCGCAAGGTCATCGCCGTGCTCGGCGCGGAGCCGGTGGACCACTAGGATGGGCATCGTGCGCCGCCCCGTCCGCATCGTCGGCGTGCCCATGGACCTCGGCGCCAGCCGCCGCGGCACCGACATGGGCCCGAGCGCTCTGCGCATCGCGGGGCTGGCGCCGGCCCTGCGCGAACTCGGCTACGAGGTGGCCCGCGAGGACGACGTGTTCGTGCCGGGCATGGAGACCCGCGAAGGCGAAGGCGGCGATCCGCGGCTGCGCTTCAAGAAGGAAATTCTGCACTGCTGCACCCGCCTCGCCTCGCGCGTCGAGAAGATCCTCGACGAGGGCGGCCTGCCCCTGGTGCTCGGCGGCGACCACTCGATCGCGATGGGCACGGTGACGGGAGTCGCCTCGCACTTCCGCAAGCGCGGGCAGCAGGTCGGGCTGATCTGGTTCGACGCGCACGCCGACATCAACACGCCCTCCAGCTCGCCGACCGGCAACATCCACGGCATGCCGCTGTCGCACCTGATGGGGATGGGGGACCCGGACCTGGCCGGCATCGGCGGATTCCAGCCCAAGGTCACGCCGCAGCTGACGGCGCTGGTCGGGATCCGCGACATCGACGACGGCGAGCGGGCCATCATCCGCGAATGCGGCGTCCACACCTGGACCATGCGCGACCTCGACGAGCGCGGCATGGCGCGCTGCGCCCGCGAGGTCCTGGAGACGGTCAGCCAAGGCACCGCCGGCTTCCACCTGTCCTTCGACGTGGACGGCCTGGATCCGGAAGTGGTGCCCGGGGTCGGGACGCCCGTGCCGGGCGGCGTCGGCTTCCGCGAGGCCCACCTGTTCCTGGAAGTGCTGGCCGACAGCGGCCGCATGACCTCGATGGAGGTGGTGGAGCTGAATCCGCTGCTCGACCAGCGCAATCAGGGCGCCGTGAACATGAAGCACCTGATCTGCAGCGCATTCGGCAAGAGCATCCTCTAGGCCGGACCGCCCGGTCCTGGGGTTCGGGCGCGGCGCAGCCTAGAATCGTGCCATGGACCAGCGCCTGCAGCCGCTGCTTGGCCTGGCTCCGGCCTGGCTCGGCGAGGGCGGCCCCGAATCCGGGGTGGTGGTGGCCAGCCGGGTGCGGCTCGCGCGCAATCTGGCGGACGCGCCCTTTCCCGCGCAGATGCAGCTCGGTCCGGCCAGCGACTTCGTGCGCCGCGCCGCCACGGCCCTCGAGGGCAGCATCAAGGACGGCTGCGGACTGGATCCCGCCTCGCTCGGCGCCGCCGAATGCGAGTTCCTGGTCGAGCGCAGCCTCGCTTCCCGCGACCTGATCCACGCCGGGCGCGCCACCTGGATCTATTTCGATCCGCGCGGCCTCTCGGCGGTGATGGTCAACGAGGAGGACCACTTCCGGCTGCAGGGCTACGCCGCCGGCCTGGACCTCGAGTCGGCGCTGCGCCGCGCCCAGCGCCTCGAGCGCCGCGTGCGCCACCACTTCGAGCTGGCCGCGCATCCGCACTACGGCTATCTGACTTCGTGCCCGACCAACGCCGGCTCCGGCATGCGCGGCAGCCTGCTGCTGCACCTGCCGGCGCTGGCGCGGGCCAAGGCGCCGCTGCAGCGGGCGTTGCAGACCGCGCGCAGCAGTTCGCTGGCGGTGCGCGGCCTGCACGGCGAAGGCAGCCGCGCGCTCGGCCGTCTCTATCAGATCAGCAACCAGAAGACGCTCGGCAAGTCGAGCGCGGCGCAGGCGCAGGAGGTCACCGACTTCGGCCGCGGCGTGGCCGATTTCGAAGTGAAGACGCGCCAGGCGCTGCGCGACGACCCCGTCGCCCGCCAGGATCTGGTGGCGGAAGTGGCGAAGGCGCACGCGCGCCTGCTGGAGGCGCCCTCTCTGACGACGGCCGAGGCGCTCGAGATCCTCAGCACCATTCGGCTGGCGGCGCTGGCCGGCCTCGCGGAGGAAGTCGGCCACGACTACGGCCCGCAGGAGGTCCTGCAGCAGATGTTCCAGATCCAGCCCGGCCACCTGCAGGCGCGGCTCGGCCGCGAAATGGAGCCCGGCGAGCGCGACCGGACGCGCGCCGAGTTGCTGCGCGCCGCGTTGCATCATCCGGCATGAGCCCGCCCGGCTCCGTCCTCGACCGGCGCGGGCGGCCGCTCGGCACGCTGCGCTTGTCGGTGACGGACCGCTGCAATCTGCGCTGCACGTACTGCATGCCCGAGCGCGAGTACGTCTGGCTGCCGCGGGAAGATCTGCTGAATTTCGAGGAGCTGGAGCAGCTGACCGGCCATTTTCTCGCCGCCGGCGCGCGGCGCGTGCGGCTCACCGGCGGCGAGCCGCTGCTGCGGCGCGATCTGCCGGACCTGGTGGCGCGGCTGGCGCGGCTGCCGGGACTCGAGGACCTGGCTCTCACCACCAACGGCGTGCTCTTGGCGCCGCTGGCGGCGGAACTGCGCGCCTCCGGCCTGCGGCGCATCACGGTGAGCCTCGACACGCTGGACCGCGCGAACTTCGAGCGGATGACGCGGCGCGACGAACTGCCGCGCGTGCTCGAGGGCATCGCGGCCGCGCGCGCGGCCGGCCTGCCGCTCAAGCTCGACACGGTGCTGGTGCGCGGCGCGAACGAGGGCGAGATCGCGGGCCTGCTCGACTTCGCGCGCGCCGCCGGCGCCGAACTGCGCTTCATCGAATACATGGACGTGGGGGGGGCCACGCGCTGGGACGCCGGCCAGGTCTTCTCCCGGCGCGAGGTCCTGCAGGCGCTCGCGGAGCTCGACGGCGCCGCGCCGCAGCCCCTCGCGCGCGCCGACGCCACGGCCCCGGCCGAGCGCTTCCGCCGCGCCGGCGGCCAGGAGTTCGGCGTGATCGCCAGCACCACCGAACCCTTCTGCGCCGCCTGCGACCGCAGCCGCGTCACCGCCGACGGCCAGTGGCTGCTCTGCCTCTACGCCGGCGGCGGCACGGATCTGCGGGCGCCGCTGCGCGAAGGCCGCGGGCGCGCGTGGTTCCTGGAGACTCTGGAGCGCGTTTGGAACGCGCGTATGGATCAGGGCGCGGTGGAGCGCCTGCGGCTGCGCGCGGACCGCGGACCCCTCCTGCAGATCGGCGAGCTGATGGCCGAACCGCACCGGGAAATGCACACGCGGGGCGGCTGAGGGCCGGCCGAAATATTTCGGCCATTCACGGCCCTGAACCAGGCATTCAGTTCTAGGATCGGTTCGGGCGGCTCCCGGTCGCCGGCCGCCTGCCTTGACAATCCAATCTGTGCGACTTTCTTCAACTCACCCCCAATCCATGCAACACTTCATCACTACATCGGTGGCAGCCGCGGTGCTCGCCACTTCACTCTCGGCGCAGAACATCGTGCTGCGCGAAGACTTCAACGTCGCGGTGCCTCCGGCCGGATGGTCGCAGGTCAAGCACAACCCCGCCGCCAACGGCTGGATCATGTCTGTGGACGGCCGCGCCTGGCACGAGGACGAGTCTTCGGGCATCGGCGCCTGCGACGACGAGCTGATCACCCCGCTGCTGGACTTCAGCGCCGTTCCGATCTCGTACGCGCACTTCAAGTCCCAGCTCAACTTCGCCACCTATCTGGCCAACCACCCGGGATCGGTGGGCGACGGCGAGACGGATCTGTACGTCCGCATCAACGGCGGCGCCTGGACCGAGGTGTGGACCGACACGCGCCAGTCCAACACCACGAACACGATCAGCGTGGACCTGACGGGGATCGCGTCCGGCCAGTCCAACGTCGAGCTCGCCTTCCGCTACTACGGCACCTTCGCCCACGAGACCTGGATGGACTACATCCAGGTGGACGATTCCTCGACGCCGCCGCTGGATCCGCCCGTGGCGTGGGCCAACGTCGGGCTGCCGTCCAGTTTCGTGAACGTCACCAACCTCCAGGTCTGCGATGACTTCGAGTCCTACGGCGGCGTTCTGCCCTCGCACATGGCCGCAAGCGCGCTGAATTCCGGCACCCTGCTGCCCGATCCCGAAGCCTGGTGCACCATCGCCGGCGGCACCTACGCCTCCGCGAGCGGCGTGCGCAACCTGGAAATGGGAATGATTCCGGGCACCACGAACTACCACAACGTGCGCAACTCGCTGGTGGTCGGCCTGAACGGCGCGGGCCAGGGAGCGATCACGGTGGACTTCAACGGCATTGACCACGGCGAGGAGCTCAACTCCTTCGACGGCGTGTGGATTTCCAGCGACGGCCTGAACTGGTACTTCGTCTACGGCGACTGGGGCCCGCTGCCCACCGCCTGGACCGCCGTCTCGGTGAACCTGGGAGCGTGGACCTCGGTCACCAACGGCAACTTCTATCTCATGTTCGGCCAGGAAGACAACTTCCCGTACGCGAACCTCGACGGCGTCGGCATTGACGATCTGTGCGTCACCGGCTCCGGCCCGACGAACCCCACGCTCACGGTCGTGGGACTCTGCCCCGGTCCGGTCGTCGCCAACGTGACGAACGCGACGCCCGGCGGCCCGGTCGTGTTCCTGTACGGCCCCGCAGGCTCGTTCACGCAGAACAGCCCGAACCGGCCCTGCCAGGGAGTCACGGTGGGCATCAGCAATCCGCAGGTCGGCGCCGTGATCAACGCGGACGGCCTTGGCAGCGTCACCCTCGGCGTCAACGCGCCGCCGGCGGCTTGCGGCAAGACTCTGCAGGTCGTGGACCTGACGTCCTGCCTGACCACGAACACGGTCGTTCTGTAGCGGCCGCCCCTTCCGCGCCCCGGCTGACGGCAGCCGGGGCGCTTCTTCGTGATCGGAGAAATCGGGGGAATTTTTGCAGTGGAATGGCGACTTTGCGAATAAACTGGCCCGGGGCAGCCCTCGGCCGCAGGCTGCCTTCTCGTACCCCTCTGCGGCTCATTCCCCATTCCCGACTCCTTCCCCATGAAACTGATCCTCTCCGCAAGCCTGGCCGGCATGGTCCTCGCCAGCTCCCTCTCGGCGCAGCAGATCCTGCGCGAAGATTTCACCGCTGCCGTGCCCCCGGCTGGCTGGTCCCAGGTCAAGCACAACGGCCTCGCCGCCGGCTGGATCAAGTCCTTTGACAACCAGGCCTGGCACGAGGACGAGTCCTCCAGCATCGGCGCCTGCGACAACGAGCTCATCTCGCCGGTGATCGACTGCAGCGGCTACACCGCGGTGACCGCCACCTTCAAGACCACCCTGAACTGGGCGGACTGGCTGGCCAACCACCCGAACACGCTGGGCGACGGCGAGTCCGACCTGTACGTCCGCGTCAACGGCGGCGCCTGGACCGAAGTCTGGACCGACACCCGCACCCTGAACACGACCGACGTGATCGTCGTGGACATGAGCGCGGCCGCAGCCGGCCAGTCGAACGTCGAGTTCGCCTTCCGCTACTACGGCACCTACGCCCACGAGTCCTGGATCGACTACGTCCAGATCGACGGCGGCGGTTCCCAGGTGCTGACGCTGGCGATGACCGGCGGCTGCCCGGGATCCGTGACCCTCACGGTTTCAAACGCGACCGCCAACGGCGGCATCGCGATGCTCTACGGCGCTGCGGGCAGCTTCACGCAGAACAGCCCGAATCGTCCCTGCCAGGGCCTGACCGTCGCGATCAACGTGCCGACGCTGGGCGGGACGATCACCGCCAACGGCTCCGGCACTGCGAGTCTGAGCTTCAACACGCCCCCGGCTGCCTGCGGGCTCACCGTGCAAGCGGTGGACCTGTCGAGCTGCACGGCGACGAACACGATCACCCTGTAGTTCCGCGACGCGCCAGCGCATGGCGCCGCGCCCCGGCTGAATCCAGCCGGGGCGCTTTCTTTTTGGGCTACAATGCGTGGATCCGGCCCCTCGGATCCTTTCGGTACAACCATGCTCGACGTCCTTGCAGGACTCATGGCGCTGCTGCCCGCAGCGCCCCAGGCGCCCGCCCTGGTGGAAGACTTCAATCAATCGGTGCCGCCCTCCGGCTGGAGCCAGGTCCAGGTCAATCCGCTCGCCGCGGGCTGGATCCAAAGCGCCGACGGGCGCGCGTGGCATCAGGACGAATCTTCGAGCCTCGGCACCTGCGAGGATCTGCTGATCAGCCCGGTGCTCAACCTGTCCGCCTTCGCCTCGGTGTTCGCTCACTTCGAGATCGAGCTGAAGTACCCGGACTATCTCGACAACTTTCCCGGCTCCGCGGGCGACGGCGAGACGGATCTTTACGTCCGACTCAACGGTGGAGCGTGGATCGAAGTCTGGACCGAGACGCGGCAGATCGCCTCCAACGAAATCGTGACCGTGGATCTCAGCAGCTACCTGGCAGGCGCCGGCTCCGTGCAGATCGCGCTGCGCTACTACGGCACCTTCGCCCACGCCACGTGGGTGGATTGGATCCAGGTGGACGCCGACCCGGTCGCGCCGCCGCCGCCGCCGCCGCCGCCGGTGACCTGGAACGTCAGACTGCCTTCCTCGTTCCTGCCGCTGACCCCGGGCAGCACCCTGAACGAGGGCTTCGAGTCCTACGCCGGCAATCTGCCGCCGCACATGGCGGCGACGAAGGTCTTCGCCGACACCGGACTGCCCGATCCCGAGGCCTGGTGTGACATACGCGGCATGAATTCCACGCCCGCCAGCGGACTGCGCTGCCTGGAGACGGGCCTCGTTCCCGGAACCTCCAACTATCACTATGCGCGCGCGGCGCTGGTGGCCGGCTTCGACGGCACCGGCACCGCGGGGCTGTCCGAGCTCGGCTTCAGCACCTACAACCACGGCGAGGAAGTTCAGCCCTTCGACGGCGTGTGGATCTCGAACGCCGGGCAGAGCTGGTATCAGGTCTACGGCCCGTGGACCGGGCTGCCGGCCAGCTGGACGGCGGTCACGGTGGATCTGCGCGCGATGCGGCATCTGACCGACGGCCCGTTCTTCCTGATGTTCGCGCAGGAGGACAACTTTCCCTTCGCCAGCCTCGACGGCCTCGCCGTGGATGACGTGAGTTTGTCCGTCGGGGGCTCCGGCGGCCCGGTGCTGACCCGCTCGGGCTCCTGCCCCGGCACGATGTCCTTCACCGTCAGCAACGCGTCGCCCAACAAGCCGGTGGCCTACTTCTACGGCCGGCCGGGAAGCTTCACGCAGCCCGGACTGCCTTGCCAGGGCCTGACGTTCAAATTGGCGGCACCGGTCTATGCCGGCTACCGCCGGGCCTCGCCGGGCGGCAGCGCCACCCTGACGGTGCCCGTGCCCGGCATCGGCTGCGGATTCGCGGTCCAAGCGGTGGACGTGACGACCTGCCGCGCCACGAACGCCGTCACACTCTGACAATTTCCCGTTCTGATCCCCCCGTTCTCCTCCCTCGAACCAGGCTCCAACCATGAACACCTCCCTCGTCCTCGCCGCCCTGCTCGGCTGCGCCGCCGCCGCGCCGGCCCAGACCGTCGTCCTCCGCGAGGACTTCAACGCCGCCGTTCCGCCCGCCGGCTGGAGCCAGATCCGCCTCAACTCGAGCGCGCAGGGCTGGATCCCGTCCGGGGACGGCCGCGCCTGGCACGAGGACGAGTACGGCATCGGCGACGCCGACGACCTGCTCGTCAGCCCCGTGATGAATCTCAGCGGGCTCGGCGGCGCCTACGCGCACTTCTACACCGAGCTCTACTACGCCGACTACCTGGCCAACCATCCCAACAGCTACGGCAACGGCGAGACGGACATCTGGGTGCGCGTGAACGGCGGCGCCTGGGTCGAGGTCTGGACCGAGACGCGCACCGTCAACGGCACCGACTGGCAGACCGCCGACCTTTCCCCGGTCGCCGGCCAGTCCGCAGTCGAGCTGGCCATCCGCTACTTCGGCGACTTCGCGCACGAGCAGTGGGTGGACGCGATCCAGGTGGACGACGACCCGGCGAACCCGACGGTGCCGCCGCCGGTCCATCACGTCGTGAATCTCCCGTCGCAATTCCGGCAACTGACTCAGCCGAGCGTGACCGAAACCTTCGAGTCCTACGGCGGCATCCTGCCCAGCCACATGGCGGTGACCTCGGTGGACGCCTTCACCGGCCTGCCCGCCCCGGAAGGCTGGTGCACCATCGCCGGCGGCACCGTCGTGTCGTTCAGCGGAGTGCGCAACCTGGAGATGGGCCTCAACCCCAATTCCGCCGGCGGATTCACCGTCAACAACGCGCTGGTGATGGGCCTCGACGCGACCAGCCTGGCCAGCCTGAGCGTCAGCTTCTGGTCGGCGAACCTGCTCGACGAAGCCGACGACTTCGACGGCGTGTGGCTCTCGCAGGACGGCGCCAACTGGCTGCACGTCGTGCCGGCCTACTCGACGGTCTTCTTCTGGGTGAAGACCACCGTGGACCTCAGCGCATTCTCGGCGATCACGCAGGGGCCCTTCTACCTGATGTTTGCGCAGGCCGACGACAGCGCCTACGCGACGACCGACGGCATCGGCATCGACGACGTCAGCTTCATTTCCGGCGGCCCGGCCGGGCCGTCGCTCGGCAAGAGCGGCACCTGCCCCGGCGCGATCAGCCTGAGCCTGGCGAACTGCACCCCGAACGGAGCCGTCGCGATGCTGGCCGGCGCGGCCGGCAATTCCACGCAGTCGAATCCGAACAAGCCCTGCCTGGGCCTGAACCTGAGCCTGCAGCAGCCGGCGCTCATCATCGTGCTGCACGCGAACGCCGCCGGCACCGCGGGCGTGTCGTTCAACGCCTCGCCCGCGCTCTGCGGGCGCAGCATCCAGGGCGTGGACCTCGGCACCTGCGTCGCCACCAATCGGGTGACGCTCTAGCCGGTATCCGGAGGCCCGGAGTCCGCGCGCAATCAGCGCGGCGCTTCGAGCCGCAATTCCATTTCCTCGACCGCGCCCGGCGCCAGCCACAGGCGCCGGCGCTCGCTGGTGCGGCCGAAGATGCCGCCGCCTTCGACGACGCTGACCCACCAGTCTCCGGAGGGCAGCCCGCCGACGCGCGCGCGGCCGTCGGCGTCGAGCATGTGCGAGGTCTGGTTGAGGCCGGCTTCGTCGCGCTGCAGCAGCAGGGTGCCGCCGGCCAGCGGATTGCCGTCCTGATCCAGGCCGCGCACCGCCAGGGCCGAGGCCGCGTGCGCCTGCAGATCGCCCAGATCCTGCCGCGCGCCGGCGGAAGGCTGCAGCGGCACGCTGAGCGTGACGATGCCCGCGTCTTCGAACACGAGCAGGCAGGGCATCAGCGGAACGCCGCCGAGGCTGAAGGTGCCGTCTGCGCCCGTGCGGCCGATGACCGGCGGCACGTCGGTGGCGTCGAGCAGCATCGACGCGAAGGGATTGCCGGCCTGGGAGGGATCCCAGGTGGTGGAACGCAGGCTGATGCGCGCGCCGGCGATCGGCGACTGGTCGTGCGCGGCGACGAGGCGGCCGGCGGCGGATGCCGCGGGGCTCAGGCGCACCTCGCCCAGGTCCTGGCTGTCCGGATGCGCCTGGAAGAGCGCCGTCCACAGCGGGGCCATGCCTTCGGCGCGGACCAGCAGCACGTAGGTGCCCGGCTCTGACAACAGGAATTCGAACTGGCCGGCGGGATCGCTCACGGTCTGGAAGCGGTCGAGCGGCTGGAAAGGCGGGTTGCCGCGCATCGTGGACCAGAGCTGCAGCGTGGCGCCGGGCAGCGGACTGCCTTGCGCGCTGACAACCTTGCCGCGGATGCCGCCGATCGGCGCCAGCTCCAGCAGCAGGTCGGAGCGCGGGGAGCCGTCGAGCTCCTGCGGGCGCGCCGGCAGGTGCCCGGCGCAGGTTGCGTTGAGGATCCAGCCGCCTTCGGGTACACCGATCAGGCTGAACTGGCCTTGCGCGTCGCTCAGCGTCTCGAAGGAAGGCCCGGAGCCGGCCGCGGCCGGCTGCAGGCTGACGGCGGCGCCGTTCACCGGCGCTCCGGCCGGGGTGCGGACGACGCCGCTGAGCGGATATTCGGGGCCGAGCACGACGCGCAGCGGCGGCACCTGCTGGCGCGGCAGCAGCAGGATGGCGTGGATCCAGCCGTCGCCGCGGCCGGCGCTGCGCGCGCGCAGGCTCCAGGCGCCGTCGCCCATGCCGCTGAATTGAAAGCTGCCGTCGGCGGCGCTCTCGCCGCGGAAGAAGCGGCCGAACGGATCGGCGGGCGCGTCGGCGTCCAACGGCTTCCATCCGTCCAGGTAGAGGTCCAAGGTCACGCCGCCGAGCGGGCCGCCTTGCTCGTCCACGGTCACGCCTTCGATCACGTATCCGTCGCCGAGTTGGATCGGCGGCAGCTCCTGAGCGGAACCGGCGAGGCCGGTGATTGCCGGTCCGGCGGTGAAGCAGAAATCCGGGTGCCACGCGCACAGATCCCAGGAGCCGCCCGCGGGCAGATCGCTCACGAAGTAGCGGCCCTGCGCGTCGGTCTGCAGCTGCCGGTCCACCGGCGCGGTGTGATCGAGTCCGAGCAGGAACGCGCCGCCGGCGGAGCGGCGCAGGAAGGCGACGTTCGCGCCCGGCAGGGGATTGCCGCCCGGATCCAGCACCACGCCGCTGACGCGGCCGGCGAGCTCGGCAGGTTCCGGCGAGCCGGCGCCGGCGGAATCCGCAGCGTCCCGGTCGAGGCCGTTGCCGGACGCCGCGGCGCCGGCGCCGGACGGCAGGGGATCGCCAGCCTGCGGACTCTGCGCCGCGGCGCCGGCGGCGCCGCCCGGATCCGCCGGCGCGGGCTTGGTCGGGCTCAGGAAGATCCACGCGGCGGCCGCGAGGATCGCCACGAGAAGGAGCGCGAGGGCGATGCGCATGAGCTCAGATGGCCGCCGGGCTGCCGGTCAGGATGCCCTCGAGGACCGCCTTCTGCGCGGCGGTGGCCTCCGGATCGGGCCAGATGCGCAGGCCGCTGCGGTCGCGCTCCTTGACGGTCCAGGAAATCTTCAGGCGGCCGGCGCCCGGCCGCTCGATCAACAATTCGATCTGTTCGCCGGCCTTGAGCTTGGCCGCGGCCGTCTGCACGTCGGCCTGGTTGCGCACGCCCGCGCCGGCCACGCGCACCAGTTGGTCGCCGGTCTTGAGCCCGGCGACTTCCTCGTCGCGCGTGAGCACCAGCTTCTCGTCGAGCGCGATGCCCAGGTAGGGATCGCCGATGCGCTGCTCGAGGCAGTTGAGCCCGGCGAGGCGCACGACCTCGGCGTAGGGGAAGCGTTGGTTGCCCTCGACGTAGCGGTCGAAGAACTCGCCGCAGTCCCAGCCGCTGATCGCGCGCACGGCGCGTTCGAGGTCGCCGGGCCGCAGGCCGGCGTCGGGATAGTTGACCCAGCGGTGCAGGAATCGCACCACGTCGTCGAGGCTGCGCTGGTTGCCCGTGTGGTGGCGGATCTGCACGTCGAGCAGGAAGCCGAGCGCCTGGCCCTGGTCGTAGTAGGAGATCTGGTTGCCGGTGCCGTCCCACACCGTCCACGAGGCGCGCTCGGGCGAGAGCTTGCCGTAGCCCGTGGATCCCTGCAGCACGCGCCCGACCTGCGCCTGCGCCTCGACGAACCAGTCCGGCTCGGCGCGCAATCCGGCCCGTTGCAGGATCACGTCGTTGTAATACGAGGTGACGCCTTCCATCCACCACAGGTCCTTGCTGCGCGCGTCGGTGGCGTAGTCGAAGGGCCCGAGGATCTCGGGCCGGATGCGCTTGACGTTCCAGAGGTGGAAGAATTCGTGGGCCGTCACGCTCTCGAGCGATTCGAGATTGCCGCCCTTGATGATCCCGTGGTTGAATTCGATGGTGGTGGAGTTGAGGTGCTCCAGCCCGTAGCCGCTGCCGATGTCGGTGAAGCCGAACAGGTAGACGTAGCGCTCGAACGGGAAGTCCCCGACCACCTCGTAGGCGGCGTCGCTGATCTTGCGCACGGTCTCGACCCACGCCGCGCGGTCGAGTTGCGCCGGCGTCGGGCGCTTGCCGTAGAGAATCACCTCGAAGGGCCGCTCGCGCAGCTGGAATTCGAAGCGCTCGAAGTCGCCGAGCACGATCGGGCAGTCCACGAACACGTCGTAGTTCGGCGCGTAGACCTGGCCCTCGCGCAGCGGATGGGCGCGATGTCCGCTGGCGTGGCCCCAGCCTGCGGGCAGATCGAAGCGCAGGCTGTGCGGCAGGTTCAGCGCGTCCTCGACGTAGAGGAAGGTGGCGGGGCCGTGGCGCATGATCGCCGGCTTCGCGCCCTCGTCGGCCACGTTCTCGACCGCCAGCAGATAGGTGACCGTGAGGCGCGTGGCGCCGCGCGCGTCCACCTGCCAACTGCGGTCGTCGCAGGGCAGAAGCGCGCGCTCCTCGCCGTCCTGATCCACCGCGCGCAGCGCGGAGACCTTCTGCTGATACTGGGCGTAGCGGTAGGAGCCGGGGCGCCACAGCGGCATGCGCAGGACCAGGCGATCGCGCCCGTGCAGCGGATTCAGCTGCATCTCCATGCGCAGGGCCGAGCCGTCGGCTTCGGCGCCGATGGTCCAGGCGACCTCGGTGAGGTCGAAGGGCGTCTGGGCGGAAAGCGGCGCGGCCAATACCGCCGCCAGGGCAAGGGTGCGAATGAGGAGTTGCTTCACGGGAGCAGTACGCGGCCTGCGCGGCTACGCTGGAGTGAAAGTCTAGCGATCCGACCCGTGAAGCGCTCCCCGTTCGACGATCCCGCGCCCGAGCGCCTGCTCCGCGGCGCCCGCGTCTTTGACGGCGAACGATGGCGCGACGGCTGGTCGGTGCGCATCGGCGCGGACGGCCGCATCGCCGAGGCCGGGCCCGGACTGGCCGCGCGCTCCGGCGATGCCGCGGAGGATCTGTCCGGGCTCTGGCTGCTGCCTGGGCTGGTGGACTGCCACGTCCACTTCCGCGAGCCGGGCCTGGTGCGCAAGGAAGGCTACGCCACCGGATCGCTCGGCGCCTTGCACGGCGGCGTCACCACGGTGTGCGAGATCCAGAACAATCCGCCGCTGATGAGCAGCGCCGAGCTGCTGCGCGAGAAGCGCGCCGCGCTCACCGGCGTGTCGCGCGTGGATTTCGCTCCCTACGGCTCGCTGGTCGAGGAATCCCTGCCGCATCTCGCCGCGATGCGCGGACTGACGCCGGCCGTGAAGTGCTTTCTCGGCTGCTCCACCGGCGCCGGCGGCGTGGACGACGAAGCCACGCTGCGGCGCTGGTTCGCAGCCGCGGCGCGCGCCGGAATGATGGTGGTGGCGCACTGCGAGGACAACCACGCGATGGACGCGGCGGCGGCGGGGCTGACGCCGGAGAACGCCGCGCGCCACGACCTGAACCGGCCGCCCGAGGCCGAGATCCGCAGCATCCGCGACGCCATTCGCGTGGCGGGCGAAGTCGGCGCGCGGCTGCACGTCTTCCACGTCAGCACCGCCGAGGGCGCGCGCCTGGTGCAGGCCGCCGCCGCGGCGGGGCAGGCCGTGCAGGGCTCGACCGCGCCGCACTACCTGCTGGTCACCGCCGAAGAGGCGTACGCCGCGCGCCAGAACCGCTTCAAGGTCAATCCCAGCATCAAGTACGCCGCGGACCGCGACGGCTTGCAGGCTCTGGTGGCCGCCGACGCGCTGTGCGCGATCGGCACCGATCACGCGCCGCATCCGCTCGACGAGAAGGATCGCCCGTACTCGAAGGCGCCTTCCGGTTTCCCGTCCGTGGACCTGCTGCTGCCGCTGCTGGTGGCGGTGCGCGACCGCCACGGCGTCAAGCTCGACGCGCTGCTGCGCGGCGTGACCAGCGGTCCGGCCCGCGAGTTCGGCCTCGCGCGCAAGGGCCGCATCGCCGCCGGCGCCGACGCCGATCTGGTCATCGCGGATCCCGCCGCCGAGCGCGCGGTGGAGGAAGCCAGCCTGCCCTCCAAGTCGAAGTGGAGCCCGTATCAGGGCTGGCGCCTGCGCGCCTTTCCGCAGCGCGTGTTCCTCCGCGGTCAACTGGCATTCGAGAACGGCGCGGCGGTCGGCCCTCCGCGCGGGCTGCCGCTCGACGCGGAGCCGGGCGGCGCGTGACCGGCGCGGTCTTTCCTCCTGATTTTTTCGCCGCGCTGGCGGCGGTGGCGCGCCGGCGCGCGCGCCAGGCGGGCGGCGCGGCCTCCGCCGCCGCGGCGGGCACCGCCGAGCGCGGACTGGAGCGGCGCCCCTGGCGCGCGGGCGACGACCGCCGCGCCGTGGATTGGCGCGCCAGCGCGCGGCGCAGCCAGGTGCTGGTGCGCGAGCGCCAGCCGCAGCGCGGCGGCAGCCTGCTGATCTGGCTCGACCGCAGCGCCAGCCTCGCGCCCGGCGGTCGCGCGCGGGATCTCGCGCAGCGCCGGCTGGCGCTGGCCGCCGGCTGGCTGGCCCTCGAGCGCGGCGCGCTGGTGCGGGCGCGCGCCGGCGGTGCGCCCGAACTGCTCTTCGCCGGCGGCGCGCGGCGCCACGCGCTGCGCGCCTGGCTCGAGGATCTGCCGGAGCCGCGGGGGGGGGACGTCGCGCCGCGCCTGGGCAGCCGCGATCCGAATTGTGAGATTCTCCTGCTCACCGATCCCTGGTTGCGTTCCGAGCTCCTGGCTTCGGCCGCCCGGCTCCGGCGCTCGGCCGCCGCGGCGCGCGCGCTGATCCTGGTGCTGGAGGAGGAGGACGCGCCGCCGCGCGGCGCTCTGCGCCTGGAGGAGTCCGAGACCGGCGCTGCGTTGCGCGTCGAGCTTCCCGCCGGAGCCTGGACGCCGGCCTGGAGCGCCTGGCTCGAGGGCGCGCGCGCGCGCCTGCGGCGCTGCGGATTCGCGCCGCATCTGCTGCGCTGCGGCGGCGCCGCGGCGCTGGTCCGCGAGGGGGAGCGCTGCGGTGTTCTTTGAGCGTCCGGCCTTCCTCGCGCTGCTGCTGCTCGCGCTGCCGTGGATCCTCTGGCTGCGGCGGCAGGAGGCGCGCGCGCACCCGGTCGGCGGGCTCGAGCCCTTCCGGCCCTTCGCGCGCGAATCCGGCGCGCGCCGCCGCGGCTGGCCCCCGGCGCTGCTGTGCGCGCTGGGCGCGCTGACCTGCGCCGCGCTGGCGCTGGCGCGCCCCGGATTCGGCGGCCGCCCGGAGTATCTGGTGCTCGACCGCAGCCTGTCGGTCCGCGCCTGCGGGCTGGAGGAGCCGGCGGCGCGCGGGCGCATCGTGCTCGCCGCGGAGGACGGACTGCTGGAGCTGCTGGGCTCGCTGCCGGCCGCCGCGCGCGCGGAAATCTGGACCGATCTGCCGGAGCCGGCCGGCCTGCCCGCGCGCTTCCGGTGGAATGATGAAGCATTTCAAGCCTGCGCCGGCCCCAACGCCGCGCTCCTGGCCGCGCGGCCGGCTGCGGAGCGGCGCTGGAGCGCGCACTGGCTGGCCGAGCCCGGGACCGGACCGCTGCAACTGGTCAGCGACGCCGGCGACCGCCTCGCTTTGCCGGACGCCGCCGAAGGACTGAGCGAAATCGAGGTCGGCGCCGGCGCGACGCGGCTGGAGATCCAGCGCGCGGACGGCGCGGCGCCGGATCGGCGGCGCGACCACGACTGGAGCCTCGAGCCCGGCGCCTGGTCCGTGCCTTCCGATTGGGACCCGCGGTGGGAGGCGGCCGCCGCCGCGGCCCGGCCCGGATTCCGCATCGTCCGCGCCGCCGGAGCGCCGCCGGCGCCTTTCGCCGCGGATCCGCTCGCGGAACTCGGCGATCTCGAAGCGGTGGCCTTCCTCGCGGATCGCCTGCGCGCCGCGGCCGACGCCGCGCAGCCGCCGCGCCCCGCCGCCGAGTGCCGCGCCGGTCCGGCGGGGGAGCGCTGGCAGCCCTCGCGCTCCGCGGCCTCGCCCGCGGCCTCGCCGGTCCCTCGCGGACTCGGGTGGCTGGGCGGCGCGTTTTTGGCGCTCAGCTTCTTATTTGGTGTGTTACCTTCGGGATTCAGGCCCGCCTCCCGCGGCGCCTCCCTCTAACCCCACATTCCCGTGCGTCATCTCCTCATCCCCCTTGTGTTCGGCCTCGCTTCTCCCGCGCTGCTCGCGCAGAACGGAACGCTCGATCAATCCAGCCCCTTCGGCAATGCCTGGTTCAACGGCGGCACCAATGCCCTCGTCTGGCAGGCCGAGGTCGCCTGCGGAACGGCCGGCTTGCTCGAAGGCTTCGAGCTGGAAATCCAGGGCAACGCCGGCGCCACGCTGGACGTCGCCATCAAAGTCGGACCGGGCTGGAACCTCAGCGCTCCCGTCTTCAGCGCCACTTTGACTTCCACCGGCACCGGCACCTGGGAGCGCGTGTGGGTGGACACCAGCGCCTCCGCGATCAACCTGAGCACGGGCAGCCTGTTCGTGATCGAGATGGTCGGCAACACCGGCATGGGCATTCGCGGCCAGTACGACGCGCCGCCGGCCTCGCCGCCGTACCCCGAGGAGCTCTACCTCAACGGCCCGGGCTGCTTCGCCGACTGCGGCTGGCGCATCGGCTTCAACACCTGGATGGGCCAGGGCGGACCCACGCTGTCGAAGACCGGGACCTGCCCCGGACCCGTCACTCTGACGGTCGCCGGCGCGACGCCCTCGGGCTCGGTGGCGATGCTCTACGGCAATCCCGGCAGCTTCACTCACAACGGCACGCCCTGCAACGGCCTGACGATCAACGTGGGACAGCCGACTCTGGCCGGCATCATCCAGGCCAACGGCTCCGGGGTCGCCAACGTCAGCTTCAATGCTCCGCCGGGATTGTGCGGCCGCACGATCATCGGCGTGGACATCGGCAGTTGCACGCCCACGAACACGATCACGCTCTAGGGCTGCGCTGAAGCCGGCGTGCCAACGCCGGATGGGCGGGCGCGGATGCTCCGCGCCCGCCTTTTTTCACGCGTTAAAATGCCGGGATGCATCTCCTCAACTTCATCCTCGCCTCGGCCGCGCTGGCGGCGCCGCTCACGGCGCAGAGCGCCTCGCTGGACCAGTCCAGCCCCTACGACAACGCCTCCTACAACGGAGCCCTGCCCGGCTGGGTCTGGGAGCAGCAGGTGCGCGCCGGCGTCACCGGGCAGCTGGCCGGTTTCGAATTGCAGGTGAATTCCTACCTGCCCAACGACGCGATGACGGTGGAGATCGTCGAAGGCGCGCTCGGCGCGGGCGGCGCGGTGCTCTGGCACGGCCAGATCCGCACCACCGCGATCAACGTGTGGCAGGACAACAAGGTCAACGTGCTGCCCGCCAACATCGTGATGCAGGCCAACGACCTGTTCATCCTCCGCATCATCGCCGACAGCAACGGCATGGGATTCAACGGCAACGCCTACTTTCCCAATCCCCCGGGCTATCCGGAGGAGTTCTGGGAGAACGGCGTACCGCTCCCCGGCGGCATGCGCCTGGGCTTCAAGACCTTCGTGTCGGACGGCCCGGTGCTGAGCAAGTCCGGCTCCTGTCCCGGCCAGATCTCGCTCGCCTTCACCGGCGCGACCCCGAGCGCCAGCATCGCGCTGCTGCACGGCGTGGCCGGCACATTCACCAAGCCGGGCGGCCAATGCGCCGGCCTGCGCCTCAACATCGCGCAGCCGAGTTTCGTCGCCTTGCTGAGCGTCAACGCGCTGGGCCAGGCCTCCGTCAGCTTCGCGGCGCCGCCGGGCCTGTGCGGCCGCACCGTGCTCGGCGTGGAGTTCGCGACCTGCCTTGCCAGCAACGGCGTCGTGCTCTAGTCCCTGAAGCGCGCGCGGGGGGGCGCTAATCTGGGAGCGCCTCCCGCGTGGAACTCGCCCTCCTGATCCTGCTCTGCGCGCTCGCCGGCGTCGCCCTGTTCGCGGCCTGGCGGGTGCTGCAGCGGCTGGATGACCTGGAAGAGCGCATGCAAGAAAGCGCGCCGCTGGCCTTCCTGCCCGATCGCGTCCAGGCGCTGGCCCGCAACCTCGAGGCCGCCGAACTGGGCAGCCTGCACGAGCGCATGGAGCGGCTGGCCGAAGGCGTGGCGCGGGTCGAGGACCTGGTGGTGGCCCCCGCGGAGAACGGCCTGGCCGTCAGTTCCCGCGCCCAGCTGGTGCGCGCCCGGGTCATCCGCCACCTCCGCGAGGAGGGCCTGAGTTCGATCCGCGTGCAGTCGGGCGAAGAGGAGCTCGGCCAGGATCCGGCCCTGGTGCAGGTGCGCGCGCTGCGGCGCGGCACGCTGCTGCAGGGATCGGTCACCGTCGCCGGCGACGAAGTCGCGGACGTGCGCCTCGATCCGATCTACACCGCCTTCCCCTGACTTCCCCGATCCCGCATCCATGCATCCCGTTCGCGTCCGCGATCTGACCCGCCACGACGGCCAGACGGTCACCCTCCGCGGCTGGCTCTACAACCAGCGCGGCAAGGGCAAGCTGCTCTTCCTCCTGCTGCGCGACGGCAGCGGCATTTGTCAATGCGTGGTGAGCCTGGGCGAGGTCGGCGAGGCGGCCTTCGCCGCGGCGCAGTCGTTGACGCAGGAGTCCTCCTTCGAGGCCACCGGAATCGTCAAAGTGGACGCGCGCGCGCCGGGCGGCGCGGAGCTGCAGGTCAAGGAGCTGAAAGTCCATCAGGTCGCGGTGGACTACCCGATCACTCCCAAGGAGCACGGGCCGGCCTTCCTGATGGACCACCGCCACCTGTGGCTGCGCAGCAAGCGCCAGGCGGCGATCCTGCGCGTGCGCCACCGCGTGATCATGGCGATCCGCGAGTACCTCGACGGCGAAGGCTTCTACTGCGTGGATTCGCCGATCTTCACGCCCAACGCGTGCGAGGGCACCAGCACCCTGTTCGAGACCGACTACTTCGACACGAAGGCCTATCTGTCGCAGAGCGGCCAGCTCTACGCCGAAGCCGCGGCCATGGCGCTGGGCAAGGTCTACTGCTTCGGCCCGACGTTCCGCGCCGAAAAGTCAAAGACCCGCCGCCACCTCACCGAGTTCTGGATGCTCGAGCCGGAGATGGCCTACGCCGGCCTCGACGAGCTCTGCAGCACCGCCGAGGGCCTGATCCGCCACTGCCTCCGCGAAGTCGTGGCCAAGTGCCCGCTCGACCTCGCCGACCTCGAGCGCGATCCGCAGGTTCTGCGCGACTGGGACCAGCCGTTCCCGCGCCTGCGCTACGACGACGCGGCCGTGCTTCTGATGCAGTGGCAGAAGGAAGGCAAGTACGAATCCCAATTCAAGCCCGGCGACGACCTCGGCGCGCCCGACGAAACCGCGCTGGGTCTGCACTACGGCCGCCCGATCATGGTCACGCACTGGCCTTCGGCCATCAAGGCGTTCTACATGAAGCGCGATCCGCAGCAGCCCGACCGCGTGCTCGGCGTGGACATCGTCGCGCCGGTGGCGGGGGAGATCGTCGGCGGCTCGGTGCGCGAGGACGACCACGACCTGCTGCTGCAGCGCATCCGCCACGAGAATCTGCCGGAGGAATTCTTCCGCTGGTATCTCGACCTGCGCAAGTTCGGCACGGTGCCGCACGGCGGATTCGGCCTGGGCCTCGAGCGCACGGTGGCCTGGATCTGCGGCGTCGAGCACGTGCGCGAGTGCATTCCCTTCCCGCGCACGACCGAGCGCCTGACTCCGTAGCGCCGCCCCGGCCCGGTCAGCGCGGATGCCGCTCGAGCGCGCGCCGCGCCGTCCAGGCCAGGCTCGGATCGCCGGCGCCCAGCGCGGCGCGCAGAAGCGGCAGCGCTTCGCCGGCCAGCAGCGCCAGCACGTCCGCGGCCTGCGGATCGTCCGCGGCTTGGCGCAGCATCGCCTGCCAGGGCGCCAGTTCCTGCACCGCCGGCTGCGCAGCCGCGCGGCGCAGTTCCTGCGCGAGCGGCTCGAGGCGGCGCAGGCACTCTTCCTGATCCTTCCAGGCGGCGTTGGGCTCGAAGCCGCTGGGGGATTGGCCCGCGCGCGCGAAACGCAGGTCCAGAGCAGCCGTCAGGAGGCGCTTGGGCAGCTCGTAGCGGCCGCCGCGCGTCCAGTCGGCCCAGGGCGCGGGCTCGTCGAGGTCGGTGCCGGTGCGCAGGATCGAGCGCGCCAGCGGCCACGCGCCCCAGCAGTCGGCTTCGAGCAGGCGGGCGGCGGCCGCCGCGCGCACCGGCAACGGCGCCGCGCGCGCGAGCGCGCGATGCGCGAGCGCGGGCCACCACTCCGGCGGCGGCGCGGCTGGCGCGAGCAGGCAAGCCACGGCCAGCGCCTCGTCTTCGCTCTGCAGGCCGAGGCGCCACACTTCGTGCGCCAGAGGGCCTGCGCAGCCCGCGGCCAGGAGGGCGGCGAGTTTCTGCGCCGCGCGATCCGCCCGCGGCAGCCAGGAGGCGAGCGCGGCGGCGCGCGCCGGATCGCCCGCGCGCAAAGCCTCGATCCGCTCCCAAGGCCAGTCCGCCTCCCGAGCGAGCGCGGCGACGGCCTCGAGATAGTCCGGCGCGGCGTCCGCGGCGGCGGGCGCAATCGGCCGCTCCGGAATCCAGTCCGCCGGCAGGGCCTGCAGGGCGAGCGCGCAGAGCAGGAAGCTCACGGGCAGCAGGCTAGGCGCTCGCAGATTCGCTGTCACCTCCGCGCGCCCGGCGCGTGGTGTGGGGCATGACCGCACTTCTCGCCCTCCTCCTTCTGCCGGTCCTGCAGACCGGCGCTCCGGCCCCGGCCGTCGTGGCCTTGGCCTCACCCTCCGCCGACACCGTGCTGAGCGCGGATCCCGCGTGCCAGGACCTCGAGCTCATGCGCCTCGCCGCCGGCGATCCTTGGGCCCGCCTGTGGCTGCCCGTGGGCGCCTGGCACGCGCTTCTCGGCGACGCCGACGTCAGCGGCACGCTCGACGCTCCGGCCGGCATCGACGCGCTCGCCTGGGATTCCGCGGATCCCGCGGCTCCCCGCGGCGCGCTGAATCTGTGGTTCTCCAGCGATTCGGATTTCCTCGGCTTCAAGGACGGCGACGTGCTGCGCGTGAACGCGGCCGGCGCCGTGGAAGTCGTCTACGCCGAGGACGCGATCCGCCAGGCTCTGGGCACCAGCGCCGCGTTCGATCTGGACGCGATCGAGCTCGACGTCAACGGTTTCCTGTGGTTCTCGCTGCGCGACGCCGTCTCCGCCAGCGCGCTCGGCGCGCTCGAGGACGGCGACGTGCTCGTCTACGACCCGGCGGCGGGCACCGCCTGGATCCACGCCACGGAGGCGCAGGTGCAGGCCTGGGTGGACGCGGCCATGCCCGGCGCCGGCGCGCTCGGCGATCTCAAGAGCCTCGCGTTCGATCCGCTGAACGGCGCGCTGGTCTTCACCGTGCAGTCGCCGAGCTCCGCGGACGCGTCGGTCTTCAGCGCCGCCAACGGCGGCAGCCTGCTGCCCGACTTCGAGGAGCCGCGCTGGGGATTCCTGCAGAGCGCCGAACTGGACGCGCTCACGCTGTCCATGGAGGCGCCGTCGCAGCCGCCCGTCCTCACCGCCACCGCGGAGATGGTGGCGCCGGCCCAGACCTTCGGCCTGGACATCCGCCACGCCTCGCCGAACGGCTCGCTCTACGGCATGGTCGGCTCGGTGCGCAAGCTGATCTCCACGCGCCGCGGAGGCTTCGGCTACGTCGCCTTCGATCTGAATGGCCCGACGCGCACCTGGCCCTCGCCGCAGTCCGGCGCGATGCATGCCGACGCCTCCGGCACCGTGAACACGACGTTCACCGCGCCCGCGCTGCCGCCGGGCCACGCCATGCTCGACCTGATCTTCCAGGCCTGGGACATCACCGGGGCGCAGTTGTCCACGCCGGTCCTGGTGCGCGTGCTCTGATTCGGGGAAGGCCCGGCCGGTATGCTGGATTCATGGGAATCGCCGGCATGCTGGCCGGGCTGCTTTGGGCGGCGCAGGCCGCGCCGCCCGACTCGCTCCAGCGCGCGCTCACCAACACCGACGCGGGCATCCGGCAGCGCGCGGCCCGCGAACTGGCGCTGGACGGCGCGCGCTGGGAGAAATGGCTGCTCAAGCAATTGGGCAGCGGCTCGCCGGAGGAGGAGCGCGCGCTGCTGCTGGCCTGCGCGCTCTACGGCAGCCCTCCCTGCCGCGCCGCGCTGCTCAAGGCCACCGAGCGCGGACGCAAGCCGGACACGCAGCGCGCCTTCGCGCTGCTGGTCTACGGCGCCCTCCACCCGGACGCCGGCCGCGATCCGAAGGAGGACTGGAAGCGGGGCGTCACTCCCTTCGAGCGCGACTGCCTGCTGGCCGGGCTGCTCGGACAGGCCGGCCGCTTCGAATCGGACGTGTGGTTCACGCTCGTCAGCCGCGAGCCCGATCCGGTCGCCTCCGCCTTCCTCGAGATGGGAGATCTGCTGCTGGGCCGCGCACCGCCGCCGCGGCGCGAGGAGCCGCTGTCCTTCTCCGGCCGCCTCCTGACCAGCCTGCTGCCGCAGCAGGCCGGGCTCGGCGGTCTCGACGAGGAAGGGATCGCCGGGCTGCCGCTCGCCTGGCGCGTGGCCGCGCGCCACCATCCGCCGCGCTCGCTGGCCGCGTTGCGCGCGGTGCCGCTGGCGGACCGCAGCGCCGCCGTCGTGCTGTCCCTGCTCGAGGTGCCGGAAAGTCAGAGAGAGGAATTGTTCACCCACTTCCGCACGCGCGTGCAGGACCCCGCGGTGCGCGCCTGGCTGTGGGGCGTGGCGGGGGACCTGGGCCTGGACCTGGCGCCCACCACCCTCGACGCGCTCGATCCGGCCGAGGTCGTGGGCCTGCTGCACCTGGCCCTGCGCGACCCGACCGCCGCCGAGCGCGCCGCGCTGGCGCGCCTGCCCGCCGCGCGCGCCAGCTTCACCGGCGCGTCCTCCGCCGAGGCGCGCTTTCCGGCTGCGCTGGTGCTGGCGCTCGCCGGAGGCGAGGCCGAGCACGAGCAATTGCGCCAGGCGCTGGAGAAGTCCGAGCCGCGCGAGCGCCTGGACCTGCAGCCGGTGTGGAAGTTCGCGCAGCGCGGATTCGGCGAGCAGGGCCTGCAGCAGGAATGGATCGCGCGCTGGGCGCGCCGCCTGGGCGGCGGCGTGCGGGGTTTCCTCGACCTCGAAGCCCCGCGCTGGACCGCGTATGCCCTGGCCGGATCCACCCGCGCGGCCAGCCAGGATCCGCGCCTGCAGCCGCGCGTGCCGGAACTCGAGCGCATCGCGCACGATCACGCGCTGGACGTCTCGCTGCACGGCGACGTGATCGAATTCCTGCTCGGCGGCGACTATCGCTGGGCGCTGCCTTGACGATTCGTTCGCGCGCTCAGGACGGCAGCAGGGATTCGAGCAGTTGCAACTGCTCGGGCGTGTCCACGTCGAGGAAGGGGCCCGGATCGCCGCGCACGAGCACGTCGAGACGCCGGCTCGGATCGCGGTGCAGCAGCTCGCGCAGCGACTGATCCGGGCCCAGCAGCCGCGCCTCGGCGGCGCGCGCGCGCCCGAGCAGCAGCGGATGGCCGCCGCGCCCGCTCGGCGTCACGGGGCGCGCGGCCAGCTCGTCGCGCTCGGTCGCGCGCAGCCAGGCGGCGACGACGCGCGCGGCGGCGGCCGCGCCGAGCAGCGGCACGTCGCAGGGATGCACCAACACCGCGCAATCCTGCGGCGCTGCGGCGAAGCCGAGGCGCACGGAACTGCCGCGGCCGCGCTCCGGCTCGGGGTTGAGAACGATCCGCGCCGGCTCCGGCAGCCCGCGTGCGCGCACCTCCGCCTCCTCCTGCGGGCGCAGGACGACGTGCACGGTCCGGGAGCCGGCGGCGGACAGCGCGGTCACCAGCGCCGGCAGCATCCAGCGGCCGCGGATTTCCAGGAGCGCCTTGGGCTGGCCCAGCCGGCGGCCGGCGCCCGCGGCCAGCAGGATCGCCTCCAGCGCCGGCGGGGGAGCGCTCATGCCAGGGCGGCGAGCGCCTCCTCCAGAATGCCGCGCACCTGCTCGAACTCGGCGTCGCCGGCTTCCGGCGGCGGGCTGAGGCGCACGACGCCGCCCTGCAGGCCCAGGCCCGGCAGCAGGCGGCTGGTGCACATCGTTCCGGAGCGGACGTCGAGCCCGGCGCCGGCCAGGAACTGCACGAACACTTCCGCCGGAGCCGCGCGCGGCAGCAGCGCGAGAACCGGCAGCCGCTCGCTCCACGGCGGCGGCTCCGGCGGCAGCACGTCGAGGCCGGGCTGCGCGCGGCACCACGATTCCAGCGCGGCCAGTCGCGCGCGCACCGGCTGCAGATCGATCGGGTGCTGCTCGAGCCACGCGAGCGCGGCGCCGAGCCCGAAGATGCCGGGATAGTTGCTGGTGCCCGCTTCGAGCCGCTGCGGCAGCTCGCGCGGCATTTCGAGCAGCGCGCCCTCGGAGCCGGTGCCGCCTTGCGCGAGTGGCTCGGGATTCTCTCCGGGTCCGACGAACAGCAGGCCGGTGCCGCGCGGCCCGTGCAGGCTCTTGTGCCCGGCGACCGCGGCGTAGGCGGCGCCGAGTTCGTCGAGGCGGATGGGCAGCGCGCCGCCGCCCTGCGCCAGATCGAGAATCACTTTGACATCGTGCTGGCGCGCCAGCGCGCACGCTTCGGCGTAAGGCTGCACCGTGCCGAGCAGATTGCTGGCGACGGCGAAGACCAGCCAGTCCACCGGGCCTTGCTGCAGGCGCTGCCGCAGATCCTCGACGCGCCAACGGCCGCTGCGATCCACCGGCAGGACCTCCACCCGCGCGCCGCGCTGGCGCGCGATCTCGAGAGGGCGCGCGACGGAGTTGTGGTCCAGATCGGTGGTGAGCACGGTCTGGCCCGGCCGGATGGCGCCGTGGATGGCGACGTTGAGGCCGTAGGTGCAGCTCGGCACGAAGATCACGCGATTCGGGTGCGCGAAGCCGAAGAGGCGGGCGGCGCAGGCGCGCGTGGCGAAGAGGCGGTCGCCGGTGGCGCGGCCCAGGACGCCGCGGCTCGACGGGGGAGCCAGCAGGCCCTCCTGAAGCGCCTCCGCGACGCCGGGGAAGGGGTCGGCGGAGGTGGCGGCGCGATTCCAGTTGAGCAGGCTTCCCACGCGCCCAGGATAGGCGCGGGAGGGCCGCAGGAGGCGTTTTTGCGATTTCCGCTTGACGCAGGAGCAACTTTCTAGGACCGTGATCGTGAGCCAGACCTACGGCATCTACGTGCAGGTCGTCAACTACGCGACGATCGCGGGCTTCCTGCTGTACACCAACGGCGGCCCGACGACCTACCCCGGAACGCACTGCAGCCTGACGACGCAATACGGCAAGGCCGACGGGCTCACCTCCAGCACCTTCTCCCCGCGCGAGTTCAACGGCACCTTGCACACCGAAGCGAACGGCCCCGGCGGTTCGACGCTCGGCTCGACGGGCACCTGCCCCGGTCCGATGGCCGTGCAAGTTTCCGGCTGCACCCCGGGCGGCGGCGTGGCGATCATCTACGGCCAGGCCGGTTCGCACGTGAAGGGCGGCGCGGTCTGCAACGGCACCGTCGTGCGCATCACGCGCCCGACCCTGTGCGCCGTGCTCACCGCCGACGGCAGCGGCAACGCCAGCAAGTCCTTCAACGCGCCTCCGGGCGCCTGCGGACTCTCGGTGCAGGCGGTGGATGTCAGCACCTGCGCGACCAGCAACGTCGTGGTCCTCTAGGACCCGGCTTGCGGACGCAGCGCCCCGGCCCGCTCGGCCGGGGCGCTTCATTTTCAGGCGCCGAGGGTCTCCGCGAGCAGCGCGCGCGCCGCCGCCGGATCCTCGGTGCCGCGCACCAGGGCGCGGCCGTCGGCGAAGAGGAATACTTCCAACGCGCCGACGCGGTAGCGCAAGTGGCGCGGCTGCAGCCGCAGTTCGGCGACGGTGCCCTGCAGCTTCTGCGCCAGTTGCGCCAGGTCGGGAGCGGCCAGATCGAGCGGCACCTGCACGGCGTTGCCGCCGCAGACCGGCTCGGCGGCGCGCGTGCCGCGCCGACCCTCGAGCCAGGGAAAGTCGCGGCGCGCGCAGGCGGGGCAGTTCGGATCGCGCTCGGCGCGCACGCGCTGGAACTCTTGCTGCCAGACGTCGGCGTGCAGGAAGCCGGGCGGCGCTTCCGCGGCGCGGCCGGCCAGGATCTTGAGCGCCTCGCTCGCGGCGAGACCGGCGATCACGGCCACCGCCGGGCCGAGCACGCCGGCGCTGCGGCAGGTCGGCTCGCCGGCGGCGGCGGGAGGCTCGGGCCAGGTGCAGCGCAGGCACGGTCCGCCCGGAACGATGGCGCCGACCATGCCGTAGGTGGCGACGACGCCGGCGTAGACGTAGGCGCGGCCGCGGAACACCGCCCAATCGTTCAACATCCAGCGCGTCGCGAAATTGTCAGTTCCGTCGAAGACCAGATCGGCGTCGGCCAGCAGCGCCTGGACGTTCTGCGCCGTGAGATCGGCGGCCTCGGCGTCGAGGCGGATTGCGGAATTCACGGCGCGCAGGCGCTCCCGCGCGGCCTCGGCCTTGGGCCGGCCCTCGCGCGCGTCATCCTCCACGTAGAGCGACTGACGCTGCAGATTGCTCCAGTCCACGACGTCGCGGTCGATCAGGATCAGGCGGCCGACGCCCGCGCGCGCCAGCAGATCGGCGCCCGCGCAGCCGAGCGCGCCCAGTCCGACCACCGCCGCGGTCGCCGATTGCAGGCGCCGCTGTCCATCCGCGCCGATCTCCGGCAGGCGGATCTGGCGCTCGTAGCGATGGCTGCGGTCTTCCATGGAGGAGGCGGTGCGGGAGGGGGGACTTGAACCCCCACATCTTGCGATACCAGGACCTAAACCTGGCGCGTCTGCCAATTCCGCCACCCCCGCGACGTCGGGCCGCCACGCAGGGTATGGGGTGAGTGAGGGGATTTGAACCCCCGACCCCCAGAATCACAATCTGGTGCTCTAACCAACTGAGCTACACCCACCAATCTGCGGGCGGAAAGTGTAGCGCCGGGCGGCCGCGCGGGCCAGCCGCCTCACACCAGTTGCTCGTCGTCGCAGCCGCGCACGAAATCCCGGAAGAGGGCCGTCAGGCGGGCGGTCACGGGTCCGGGCGCGCCGCTGCCGATCACGCGTCCGTCCACCGCGGTCACCGGCACCAGCTCGCCCATGGTGCCCGTGCAGAACATCTCGTCGGCGCGGTAGATCTCGGAGAGCGAGAGGTCCGCGATCTCGTGCGGCAGGCTCTGCTCGCGGCAGATGCGCAACACCGTGTCGCGCGTGATGCCTTCGGGGCAGTGGGCGGTGGTGGGCGTGCGGATCATCCCTTTCTCGACCGTGAAGACGTGCGTGGCGTTGGTCTCGGCGACGAAGCCGCGCGGGTCGAGCATCAGCGCGTCGTCGGCGCCGGCGTGGTTGGCCTGGATCTTGGCCAGGATGCTCTGCAGCAGGTTGTTGTGATGGATCTTCGGATCGAGTCCGTCGGGCGCGAAGCGGCGGATCGCGCTCGTGGCGAGCGAGATGCCTCCGGAGCCGTAGACCGGCGCCTTCCACTCGGCCAGCACGATCAGCGTGGGGCCGGCGGTGTTGAGGCGCGGATCCATGCCGCTCGTGAACTTGACGCCGCGCGTGAGAGTCAGGCGCAGGTGCACGCCGTCGGTCATGCCGTTCGCTTGCAGCGTGCGGCGGATTTCGGTCTTGATCGCGTCCGGCGTCGGAATCAGCGCGAACGCCAGTGCCTGCGCCGAATGCCGCAGGCGCTCGAGGTGCGCGTCGAGTCGGAAGATGCGCCCGTGATAGAGGCGCAGGCCCTCCCACACGGCGTCGCCGCCCTGCACCGCGGAGTCGAAGGGAGAAACGCCGGCCTCGTCCCGGTGCTTGAGGACGCCGGCGACGTTGACGATCAGGTTGCGGTTGCGTTCGTCGAATTTCTGCAGCATGAAGGGGTCTCCGCGCGGGGTCCGGCCGGGAGGACTTGAACCTCCAACCATCGGATTAGAAATCCGATGCTCTATCCAGTTGAGCTACGGCCGGGATGGCGCTCGATGCGGGTCATGCTAACCTTCCGCTCCGCCGCGGAGCCAAGGCGCACCGGAGCACCGCATGAACGACCTCAGCCAGCTTCTCGAGAGCAACCGCCGCTGGGCGGAGCGCATCCGCCGCGAGGATCCGGACTTCTTTCCGAAGCTCTCGAAGCAGCAGGCGCCGAAATTCCTGTGGATCGGCTGCTCCGACAGCCGCATGCCGGCCAACCAGATCGCGGACATGCTGCCGGGCCAGATCTTCGTGCACCGCAACGTCGCCAACCTGGTGCTGCAGACCGACCTCAACTGCCTGTCGGTGATGCAATACGCGGTGGACGTTCTCCAGGTCAAGCACGTCATCGTGTGCGGGCACCACGGATGCGGCGGGGTGCAGGCGGCGCTGCAGAATCGGCGACTCGGCCTGATTGACGAATGGCTGAGCAACGTGCAGGACGTCCAGAGCAAGCACGAGCGCCTGGTGGAGTCCGCCGGCGACGAGGACGGCCAATGGGACCGGCTGTGCGAGCTGAACGTGATCGAGCAGGTGCGCCACGTGTGCATGACGACGATCGTGCGCAGCGCCTGGGCGCGCGGCCAGGAGCTGTCCGTGCATGGCCTGGTCTACAGCCTGAAGGACGGCATCCTGCGCGACCTCCAGGTCGAGATCGATCGCGAGGACCGGATCGTCGCGGCCTGCAAGAAGGCGCTGTCAGCCTACGCGCGCTAGCGGGGGCCCCGCCGCGGCGCGCTCGGTGTCCAGCCGCGCGATCGCCACGCCGGTCCGCCAGCCGTTCCAGCCGTGCAGCGGGCCCATCAGGAAGAAGATCAGGCCGCTCCACATCGGCTCGCGAGGCATGAGGGTCGCAAGCAGCAGCGAGACCAGGCCGAGAGCCAGCGTCAATCGCAGGCCGAGCAGCGTGGACCGGGTCAGCAGGCGCTCGGCGGGATCGAGCTGAATGGAGTCGCGCAGGCGCCATGCGCGCCCGTACATCAGGCAGAGCGTGAGGAAGATGCCCGAGAATCCCGCGGCGTAGATCTGCATGACGTGCGCGCTGTGCTCCGACCAGTCCAAGGGGCCTTGCCCCATCAGCGGCGCGGTCACGAGCTCCTGCGCCAGGAATTTCAGCGGGTAGACGTAGAACACCACGCAGAAGAGCAGCAGCCCGTTGAGCGCGACGGTCAGCGCGTCCTCGAATCCGTAGCGCCGGTGGAAGCGGCTGTGCAGATGCCAGACCCACATCAGGAAGGCGAAGCAGAGGGCGAAGGCCGGGAACTGCCAGAAGAGCGTGACGAGATGCTCCGGGGTCGAGGGCACCTGCAGGCTGACCACCAGCAAGGTCAGAGCGATCGCGAAGACCGCGTCCGACAGCCCCTCCAGCCGCGACACGGCGCCGCCGCGCCAGCGGAAGTGCACTTCGCCGCGCAAGCGCAGGGGGAGGAGGCTGGACGGGTTCAAGGGCGGACAAGGTAGCGCGGATGCTGGCCCAGACGGCTGCGGATGCGGCTCTCCGAAAGGACGGAACCGGCCCGCGGATGGGCCGGAAAGCCCCCCGGGCGGCCGCAGGCCGAGGTCCGGAGGCCGGACCCGGCTTCGGCGCTGGTCCGGGCGCTGCTTTGCCGCCTTTCGGCTTGGTCACCTCCAGCCGTCTGGGCCAGCATCCGGGGCGGGGCCAACGCCTCCTCCTCCTCGTCCGTATTCCCTTCTGCCATGCTGCAACGCTTCACCACTCTGATTCCGGTTCTGGCGCTGGCCGCCAGCCCCGCGCTTGCCCAGGGCGGTTTCCTGGGCGTGGGCCTCGAGCCGGCGCCGGAGGGGGCGTCGGGAGCCCGCATCGCGGCCGTCCAGGAACGCTCGGCCGCCTCGATCATGGGCCTGCAGGCCGGCGATCTGGTCACCGCGGTGGACGGCATCGCGGTCGCCGATGCGGATGCGCTGTCGGCTCTGATCCGCGCGCGCCTGCCGGGCGACATCGTCGAGCTGGAGGTCCAGCGCGCGGGCGCGCCGCAGAAAGTGCTCGGCGTTCTGGCCCGCCGGCCGGACGCGCCGGGTTCGCGCCTGCCGCGCGCCGTCCAGCCGGGCCAGCCCGGCCTGCGCTCCGTGCCGGAATTCGTCGTGCCCTCCTTCGAGATTCCCGAGTTCCGGATTCCCGAGTTCCAGATTCCCGAGTTCCAGATTCCCGAAATGCAGTTGCACTTCCCGGAATTCCAGCTGCAACGCGAGCAGATGCTGAAGGACTTCCAGGAGCGCATGCAGCAGTTCGAGATGCGCCGGCTGCCGGGCGGCGAAGGCTTCAGCTTCCGCTTCGACGGCGCGCCGGGCGGCATCTGGCTCGCGCCCGGAACTCCGCTGACGGCGGGGGAAGGCACGCGCATCCAGTTGCGCTATCCCGAGAGCACCAGCCCCGAAGACCGCGAGCGCCTGCGCCGCGAGGCGATCGAGAAGTACGGCGAGCAGGTGGAAGTGGAGTTCGCCGGCACCGGCAGCTCCGTGACCATCCAGCGCCACAGCACGCAGGCCGCCGAGCCGCCCGCGCCGTCCGATCCGGCGCCCGCGCCGGACGGCAACCGGGAGTTTTAAACCGCCTCCTGGCCCGCCTTCGGGGTAGGCTTCGGCGCCGCGGTGGATCGCGCGCGGGAATGGGGCGGACTGCCTGCTACACTGGCATCCGCCCCATTCACCCATTCCCAACACCATCCCCATGTTTCGCGACCGCCTGCCTTTCCTTCTTCCCGCGCTGCTTCTCGGCGGTGTGACGGCCGCCGCCGTCTCCAGCCGCGCCGAGGCCGTGCCCGCGGCGCCGCTGCTGGGCAGCACCCCCGACCTGATCGTCGGCGACATCTTCGACTACGCCAAGTACGGCACTTCCGGCGGCCTCTCGGCCTATGCCTTCGGCACCACTTCCTGCAACATCGGGAACGCCGAGCTCACTTGGAGTGCCAACACCAACAAGCACCCGGTCATCAGCGCCACGGTCTACCGGCTGAAGGACGGCGTGCTCGAGCAACTCGGCATCAACTGGCTGAAGCACGGCTTCTCGACGCTCAACCAGAATCTCTGCGGCACCTGCCAGCCGACCAACGGCACCAAGCTCGGAATCGGCTGCTCCGATCCCTACACCGCCTCCCTCAATGGGATGCAGTCCAGCCTCGGTCCGCGCACCGACGTCAACGCCTACAACGGCTTCTTCCCGTACCCGCCGACCAAGAACTCGGCCGGCGGCGTGCTCGGCGGCCGCACCCAGCTGCCGAACGGCGACATTGATCCGGCCGTCAACGGGGCCGCCCGCTACTTCGTCGAAGCGCACTACATCCACCCGGAAGACAGCGCGCTGCTCGGCAACGGCGACAACAACGTCTCCTACCGCGAGATCGACTTCCTCAACGGCAGCGCGCCCTGGAGCGTCAGCTTCGTCGGCTCGACCGTCCGCATGAGCACCATGGTCGAGGGCTGGAAGGCCATCGATCCGACGGTGAACCTCACCGAATTCAGCTTCGGCAACGACGGCTCGATGTTCCTGGCCTGCAAGGTCACGCAACTCTCGGCCAACGAGTGGAAGTACGTCTACGTTCTCTACAACCGCGACAGCGACCGCGGCGCCCGCGCCCTCGGCATCCCGATGGACGTCAACGCCGTCGTCGCCAACCGCACCTTCCGCGACGTGGCGTATCACAGCGGCGAAACGGTGCTGGGCACCGACTGGACCGCCGTGGACGGCCCGGTGCTGAGCCTGCCGCGCGCGATCGGCTGGGTCACGGGCTCCTTCCAGCAGAACGTCGACAACAACGGCCTGCGGTGGGGCACCGCCTGCACCATGAGTTTCACCACGGATCGTCCGCCGGTGGCGGGCCAGGCCGCGGTGCAAGGCTTCAAGTCCGGCGTGCCGAGCTACAAGCTCGTCGCCACGACCATCCCGCAGTAGAGACAGCCTCCAGCCTGCTCCTCCCCTCATCATGAGCCTTCTGAAAACCGCTCTCCTGCTCGGCTCCGCCGGGGCGTTCAGCGCCCTGGCGGGCGCCGCGCCGCCGTTCAGCTCCGGTCCGCCGACCGGAATGGCCTCGAACCGGCCCTACTACAACAACTGCACCGTCTGCCACAGCAGCACGCTGGTGAACTCCGGCTCGGGCTCGGTGGTGCTGAGCGGCGTGCCGGAGGTCTACGTGCCGGGCGCCACCTACACCATCACCGTGACCGACACGGAACTCACGGCCCGGCGCTGGGGCTTCGAGATGATCGCCCAGCGCGCCAACGGAACGATGGGCGGATCATTCACCATCACCGACGCGGTGAACACGCAGATCCAGAGCTCCGGTGCGCTGGATTACGTGATGCACACGGACGCCGGCAGCCACGCCGGCATGGCCGGACCGACGTCCTGGTCGGTGGACTGGACGGCGCCGCAACTGGCGGACGGCGACATCGCCTTCACCGTGTCCGGGAATTGCGCGAACAACAATTCCTTCACCACCGGCGACAAGATCTACAACAACGCGATCATGGCGGCGGCGCCGGACGGCTCGATCGCGGACGCCTACCTCATCGCGCAGCCGAACCTCACCAACCCGAAGCGCGGCCGCACCTGGACCATCACCGGCCGGGTGCGCAACACTCTCGACGTCCCCGCCAGCTTCGACGTGGTGACGCGCATCCGCATGCCGAACGGCAGTTACTACCCGCCCACGGGCTGGTTCGGCGGACCGACGGCTCTCGCCCTCGCGGCGAACGCCAGCGGCTTCGTGCGCTTCAACCACCCGGTGCCGATGCAGGCGCCGCTGGTGACCGCCACCTACGAGATGTATCTGCGCAATCCCGCGGGCGGCCTGGTCTACCAAGACAGTTTTGCCTTCACGGTCGCCCCTTGACGGCGGACCCGGCGGCGGGGGCGGCGCGCTGCCGCCCTTGCCGCTGCTGAGCGCGGGCGGCGGCCCGCAACCGGCGCGCTCCGCGGAGCGCAGAACGCCGTCCAGCCGGATGGGCCGGCGCCGCGCCCTGGTCCTGATCGGCGTGCACCTGCTGATCGCGGTCCACGTGGCCTGGTGGTGGTTCCGGCGCGAGGCTCTCGGTCCGGTCGAGCCGAGCGAAGCGATGGCTTTCGCGCGCGAGGGAGTCATCAACGCCGGACTGATTTTCTTCGCCGCCGCCGGCCTGCTCACGCTGATCTTCGGCCGCTTCTTCTGCGGCTGGGCCTGCCACCTGGTGGCGCTGCAGGACGGCTGCCGCTGGCTGCTGCTCAAGGTCGGCCTGCGTCCGGCGCCGCTGCGCTCGCGCCTGCTCGGCCTGGTGCCGCTCGGCGCATTCTTCCTGATGTTCCTGCTGCCCTACGCGCAGCGCTGGTGGGCGGGCGAGAGCCACCCCGGAGTGGTGCGCACGGAGTGGATGACGGCGGCCTTCTGGGAAAGTTTTCCCGGCCCCGCCGTCGCCATTCTGACTTTCGCGGTCTGCGGCTTCGCGATGGTCTGGTTCCTCGGCTCGAAGGGATTCTGCACCTACGCCTGCCCCTACGGCGCGCTGTTCGGCGCGGCCGACTCCTTCGCGCCCGGCCGCATCGTCGTCTCCGACGCCTGCGAGGGCTGCGGCCACTGCACCGCCGTCTGCACCAGCAACGTGCGCGTGCACCAGGAAGTCAAAGAGTTCGGCATGGTGGTGGACGCCGGCTGCATGAAGTGCATGGATTGCGTCTCGGCCTGCCCCAACGAGGCGCTGAGCTTCGGCTTCGCGCGGCCCGCCGCGTTCGCGAAGCGGCGCGCGCCGGCGGGTCCGCGCCCGGAGCGGCTGTCCTGGCCGGAAGACCTGATGCTCTTCGCGGTTTTCCTCGGCTCGTATTTCGCGCTGCACGATCTCTACGGCCGCATTCCCATGCTGCTGGCCCTGGCCCTGGCCGGAATCGCCGGATTCGCGGCGTGGAAATCCTGGCGCATCGTGCGCGACGGCCAGGCCCGCTTCTCGCGCTGGAAGCTCAAGGAGCAGGGCCGGGTGCTGCCGGCTGGCCGGGTCTTCCTCACTCTCACGCTGTGCGCGCTGCTCGGCACAGCCCATTCCGGATGGGTGCGCCTGCGCGCCGCCGACCGCAACGCCGCCTTCGAATCCATCCGCCCCTGGATGGAGGCGGTGCTGATCGGCGAGACGCCGCCGGAGGCCGCGCCCGAGCCGTTCCTGAGCCAGGCCGCGGAGCTCGAGGGGGCGGTGGCGCGCGCGGAGAGCCTGGGCCTGATGGCCGACGCGCGCAATCCTTTCGCGCGCTCCTGGGCCAGCCTGGCGCGCGGCGACGCGGACGGGTTCGAGAGCGGCATGGCCGAACTGCTCGAGCTGCGGCCGGGCTTCGGCGAGGCGCTGATGCAGCGCGGACTCGTGCGCCATTGGCGCGGCGACTACGCCGGCGCGCGCGCGGATTTCAACGCGATCTCCTGGCACGACCGGCGCCGCCCCGAGGCGGAGGCGTTCCTGGCCGAGCTGGACCAGATGGGGCTTTGACAGGACGAGAACAACTCGGTCCTCCCCGGACGCGCCTCACTGCTGCTTGAGCCCGTCCACGTAGCCGAGCATTTCCAGCTGCTGCTGCAGGGCGATGTCGGCCTTGCCGCGCTTGCGCACCGTCGGATAGAGATCGCGCTCGAGAAAGGCGCGCAGGGCGTCGAGCAGGGTGGGAGGCGCGCTGCTGCCGGGTTGCTCCCGGCTTTCCGCAGCATCCCCGTTCAGATCGTAGAGCGCGCCGGGCTCGTACCCGCCGGGGCCGCCCCAGTGGGCGTGCAACTTCCATCCGCCCGCGCGCGCCGCCAGCCGGCGGTTGTCGGCGGCGACGTGCGGCGCTTCCAGTCCGGCGGCGCCCTCGCGGTGCAGCACGCGGCCCTTCAGCTCCTTCGGCGGATTCACGCCGGCCAGGGCCAGCAAAGTCGGCGCGACGTCCTCGAGGCGCGGCACGCCCGCGCCCTGCGCGCCCGCCGCCACGCCGGCGCCGGCCATGAGGAAGGGCACGCGCACCAGCTCCTCGTAGAGCGTGGTGCCGTGCAGCACCATGCCGTGCTCGCCGAAGTGCTCGCCATGGTCGGAGGTGACCAGCCAGACGGCGGGCCGGCCGCTGGCCGCGGCGCGCGCATGAACGCGCGCCAGCTGCTCGTCGAGGAACATCAGCTTCTCGAGATAGGTGAGATGGAACCAGCGCATCGCCAGCTCGGCCTCGGCGCGCACGGCGGAATCGTCCGAGCCCAGGTCCCGCGCGGCGCGGTCGATCTCGGCCAGCGCGAACATGCCCTGGCGCGCGGTCGGCCGGTAGCGCTCCGCGTAGGGCGGCAGATCCCGCGTCAGGCGCCCGGCGAAGGGCGGCGGCGCCCCGTAGGGCTGGTGCGGATCCATGTAGTGCAGGAAGCAGAAGAAGGGCCGGTCCTGCGCGTAGAGCTGCTCGAGCGCCGCCAGCGCCTGTTCCGAAGTGACGGCGCCGCGGGACAGCAGGCCTTCGGCGCCGAGATTGCGATGGGCCTTGGTGGCCGAGTGATAGAGGCTCTTCGTCAGGGCCTTGTGGACGATGCGCGGATCGAGCAGCAGGCCCAGCCAGGTGTTGGCCTCGAGATACTCGAGCGGCTGCGAGAGCGCGCTGAGGCTGGCCACCGTCGTGTCGTCGTAGATCTCGAAGCCGCGGGCGAAGCCGCCCGCGCTCGACAGCAGATCGTTGGAGATCACGCCCGCGGTGCGGAATCCGGCGGCGAGGAAGCGCTCGGCCAGCAGCGCGCCGAATTCCGGCCCGGGCAGGCTGTCGTGATTCCAGCGCACGCCGGTGCCCATGGCGTCGCGGCCGAGCAGCATGCCGGCGTGGCCGGGCACCGTCTGGTTGCTGCTTGACAATCCGTACTCCCATCCGGTGCCGCCCGCGCGCAGCGCGTCGAGGAAGGGCAGCGCGAATCCCGCCGGCCGCGGTCCCACGAGCGCGTCGGCGCGCAGGGTGTCGATGGAGATCAGGAACACGTCGGGCGCGCCGGGCGCGGGCGCGGCGTACAGCCCGTCCGCGGCGGGCAGCCGCAGGCTCGATTCGGCGTCGCGCCGCAGCTCGGCGCGCAACGCGCGATCGTGGGCGAAGCCGCTGGCCAGGGTCCAGACCGGCGTCAGCAACACCAGCGCCAGGAACACCGGCCCCGGGACGCGCAGCGGCTTCCACCAGGCCAGCAGCACCAGCGCGGCTGCGATCGCTCCGCCCGCGGCCAGAGCCAGCGGCGGCTCCATGCCGAGCTGCAGCGGCAGCGGGATCAGCGCCGCGCCCAGGCCTGCCGCGAACCACAGCCCGGGGCCGCCCAGATGCGGCGCCAGCCGGGGCGCCGCGCTCAGCAGGGTCAGGAGCAGGCAGAGGCCGGCAGCCAGCAGCCAGTTGCCGAGGGTGAGAGGCAGCAGCAGCGCGTGATAACTCGCGCCCGCGCCTCCGCCTCCGCACGCCGCCGCGAGGAGCGCAGCGGCGCTTGCCCCGGCGAACAGGCCGGCGGCGCGGTACAGCCAGGCGCGCATCATGCTTCGGGGGAAGATGAAAGGATAGAATCGCGGAACATGGCTGCCAAGGCAGGAACGAAGAAATGGCGCAAGGACTACCGCGCTCCCGCCTTCCAGGTCGCGAGCGTCGAGCTGGATTTCGATCTGCGCCCCGACGACACCCGCGTGCGCTCGCGCCTGGACGTGCGGCGCGCGCCCGGCGCGACCGCGCAGGTGCTGAGCCTCGACGGCGAGGAGCTCGAACTGCTCGCGCTCGCGGTGGACGGGCGCGACGTGCCGAAGTCGGCCTGGACGCTGCGCGCCGACGGCGGCCTCGACGTGGCGCTCGGCGGCGCCGAGCGCGCGCAGGTTGCGATCGAGGTGCGCATCCGCCCGCAGGACAACACCGCGCTGTCCGGCCTCTATCTCAGCCGCGGGATGTACTGCACGCAGTGCGAGGCCGAGGGCTTCCGCCGCATCACGTTCTTTCCCGACCGCCCCGACGTGATGACGCGCTTCCGCGTGCGCGTCGAGGCCGACCGCAAGGATTGCCCCGTGCTCCTGTCGAACGGCGACTGCGTCGAGTCCGGCGCGGCGGGGGAGAGCCGGCACTACGCGGTCTTCGTGGATCCCTTCCCGAAGCCCTCCTATCTGTTCGCGCTGGTGGCCGGCAGCCTGCGCGACCGGCACGAGGTCTTCACCACGCGCTCGGGCAAGAAGGTGGACCTGCACCTCTGGAGCGAGGCCGAGAATCTGCCGCGCCTCGCCTGGGCCATGTCCTGCCTGCAGCGCGCGATGCGCTGGGACGAGGAAGTCTTCGGCCTCGAGTACGACCTCTCCGTCTTCCACGTCGTCGCCACCCGCGACTTCAACATGGGCGCGATGGAGAACAAGGGGCTGAACGTCTTCAACGCCTCCTACCTGCTGGCCTCGCCCGCCACCGCCACCGACGAAGATCACGAGACGGTCGAAGGCGTGGTCGCCCACGAGTACTTCCACAATTGGACCGGCAACCGCGTCACCTGCCGCGACTGGTTCCAGCTCACGCTCAAGGAAGGCCTCACCATCTACCGCGATCAGCGCTTCTCCTCCGAAGTGCGTTCGGCCGCGGTGAAGCGCATCGAGGACGTGCGCATGCTGCGCGCCCGCCAGTTCTCGGAGGACGCGGGGCCGCTGGCGCACCCGATCCGCCCCGAGGCCTACGAGGCGATGGACAATTTCTACACCGCCACCGTTTACCTCAAAGGCGGCGAGGTCGTGCGCCTCTACGAAACGCTGCTCGGCAAGCCGGCGTTCCGCAGCGGTATGGATCTGTACTTCCAGCGCCACGACGGCGCCGCCGTGACCTGCGACGACTTCCGCGCCGCGCTCTGCGACGCCGCCGGCCGGGATCTGCCGCATTTCGAGCGCTGGTACTCCCAGGCCGGCACGCCGCTGGTCGAGGCCTCCGGCGCCTACGAAGCCGCCGCGCGGCGCTACCGCCTGCGCCTGCGCCAGAGCACGCCGCCGACTCCGGGCCAGGACCGCAAGCTGCCGCTGCCGATCCCGGTCGCCGCCGGCCTGCTGGCGGCGGATGGCCGCGAGCTCGCCGCCACGCGCGTCCTGCTGCTGCAGGAAGAGGAGCAGGAGTTCACGTTCGAGGACGTGGCCGAGCGGCCGATTCCTTCCCTGTTGCGCAACTTCTCCGCGCCCGTGCGCCTGCAGTTCGAGCAGTCCGATGCCGATCTGGCCGTGCTGCTCGCCCACGACCCGGATTCCTTCAACCGCTGGGACGCCGGCCAGCGCCTCGCCTCCCGCACCCTGCTGGCGCAGGTCGCCGACCTGCAGGCCGGCCGGCCGCCGCGCGAGCCCGCGGCGCTCGCGCAGGCGTGGCGGCGGGTGCTCGAGGACGCGCAGCTCGATCCCTCGCTCGCCGCCTACGCGCTCGCGCTGCCGGACGAGGGCGTGCTCGCCGACGAGATGAGCGCGCCCGATCCGGCCGCGCTGCGCGCCGCGCGCCGCGCCTGCGAGCGCGCGCTGGCCGCCGCGCTGCGCCCGCAATTGGAGGCGCGCCTGGCCGCCTACCGCCGCGACGGCGCCTACGCGCCCGAGCCGGCGCAGATCGGCCCGCGCCGCCTGCGCAACCGCTGCCTCGACCTGCTCGCGGCGCTGGACGAGGCGCCGGTGCGCGCGCGCTGCGCCGAGCAGTGGCGCGCCGCCGACAACCTGAGCGACGCGCGCGCCGCGCTCGCCGCACTCTGCCGCCATCCGGGCCCCGAGCGCGACGCGGCGCTGGCCGCCGCGCGCCGCGCCTGGTCGGCGGATCCGTCCACGCTCGACCAGTGGTTCGCGGTGCAGGCGGCGAGCAGCGCGCCTGACACCCTCGAGCGCGTGCGCGCCCTCTGCGGCGACCCCGACTTCACGCTGCGCAATCCCAACCGCGTGATGGCGCTGCTGCGCGTGTTCATGCGCAACCACGGCAGCTTCCATGCCGCCGACGGCGCCGGCTACCGCCTGCTCGCCGACCGCGTGCTCGAGATCGACCCGCTCAATCCGGGCCTTGCGGCCCGTCTGGTGGCGGCGCTGGCGCCCTGGCGGCGCTACGGCCCGATCCTGGGCGAGGCCATGCGCCGCGAACTGGAGCGCGTGGGCGCCGCGCCCGCCCTGTCGAAGAACACCGGCGAGTTGGTCCGGCTCGCCCTCGCGGATCTACAATCCGTCCCAGCGTGAAGGTGCTCCTCGTCGGCTCGGGCGCGCGCGAACACGCGCTGGCCTGGAAGATCGCCCGCTCGCCGCTGCTGACGCGGCTCTGGATCGCGCCGGGAAACCCGGGCACCGCCGCTCTCGGCGAAAACGCGCCGATCGCGGCCACGGATCTGCCCGCGCTCGTGCGCTTCGCCCGCGAGCAGAGCATCGATCTCTGCGTGGTCGGCCCCGAGGCGCCGCTGGTCGCGGGCCTGGCCGACGCGCTGGCCGAGCACAAGATCGCCTGCTTCGGGCCGCGCGCCAGCGCCGCGGAGCTCGAAGGCAGCAAGGCCTGGAGCAAGGAGGTCATGGTGCGCCACCGCGTGCCGACCGCCTCGCACCGCACCTTCATGCAGCTGGCGCAGGCGCTGTCCTACCTCGACGCAGGCGCGCGCTATCCCTGCGTCGTCAAGGCCAGCGGACTCGCGTCCGGCAAGGGCGTGATGATCTGCCGCAACCGCACGGAGGCGCGCGACGCGGTGCGCGCGATGCTCGAAGGGCGGCGCTTCGGCGAAGCCGGCGCGACCGTGATCATCGAGGAATTCCTCGAGGGCCCCGAGGCTTCGGTCTTCTGCCTGACCGACGGCCGCACCTTCGCGCCTCTCGAGTCCTGCATGGACCACAAGACTTTGCTCGACGGCGGGCTCGGCCCGAACACCGGCGGCATGGGCGCCATCAGCCCGAACCCGGAGATCAGCGACCGCACGCGCGCGCTCATCGAGCGCCTCGTGTTCCTGCCGACCGTGCACGCGATGAACCACGAAGGGCGCCGCTATCAAGGCGTGATCTTCGCCGGACTCAAGCTGACCGCCGGCGGCCCGAAGGTGCTCGAGTACAACGCGCGCTTCGGCGATCCCGAATGCCAGGCGCTGATGATGCGCATCCAGTCCGACCTGCTGCCGCTGCTGCACGCCTGCGCCACCGGCACGCTCGAAAACCTGGAGGCGCCGTCTTGGGATCCGCGCCCCGCCTGCTGCGTGGTGCTGGCCGCCCGCGGCTATCCGGACAATCCGGAGAAGGGCCATCCGATCACCGGCATCGCCGAGGCGGCGGCCGGCGAAGACGTCCAGATCTTCCATGGCGGCACCGTCCTGACCGGCGGCCGACTCACGACCGCCGGAGGCCGCGTGCTGACGGTGTGCGCGCTGGGCGCGGATCTGACGCAGGCGCGCGAGCGCGCCTACGCGGCCTGCGACCTGATCCAGTACGAGGGCAAGACCCTGCGCCGCGACATCGGCCTGTCCTCGCTCCGCCTCGCCGAACAGACCGGTCCGGCCTGACCGGAGCGCCATGAAGCCCGAGCAGGCCCTGCGGCGATTCGAGGCGTTCCTCCGCACCCGCGATCTGCGCATGACCTCGCAGCGCCGCGAGATCCTGCTGCTGGCCTGGGGCACGCACGAGCACTTCACCGCCGAGCAGATGGACGGCTGGGTGCGCGCCCGCGACGCGTCGGTCTCGCGCGCGACCGTCTATCGCACGCTGGCGCTGCTCGTGGAGGGCGGCTTCCTCGCGACGATCGATCGCGGCCACGGCCAGACGCTCTACGAGCACATCCTCGGCCACAGCCACCACGACCACATGCTGTGCCTGTCCTGCGGGCGCATCATCGAATTCCGCTGCGAGGAGATCGAGGAGCTGCAGCGGCGCATGGCCGCGCATCATCACTTCCAGATCCAGCGCCACACGCTGCGCCTGGAAGGTTTGTGCGCGCGCTGTCAGTCGGCCGATTCCGGCGCCGCGGCGGCGGAAATGAAAGCGCCGGCTCCGCTGCCTGAGGCTGCGGAGCCGGCGGAATGACCGCTGCGGCGTTCCGTTAGATCTTCGCGGCGATCTCTTCGACGAGTGCCTGCGCCAGATCGGCGCGGCCTTTCACGCCGTGCAGCGCGGCATAGACCTTGAGCGTCGCGTACTCGTTGCTGCCCGGCACCACGAGCACCACCACCGCGTACTCGATGTTGGTGATCTCCTTCCAAGTGATCTTGTAAGAGCCCGGGAGCACTTCCAGGTTGAGCACGTCGGGCCGCGCTTTGACAACGGCCTCGGCGGCGCGGAAGACGCGGTCGGGGCTGGCGGCGAGCAGGATCTCGCCGGACCCCTTCGAGAAGTCCTCCACGATCCAGACGCCGACCAGGCCGCCCACGGCTCCGATGGCGACGGCGGCGCAGGAGGAAACGAGGGTCGCCAGCAGAAGCGTGGCGGGAACGAGCAGGCGCGGCAGGATCTTCATGGGACGTTCGGACGGTGTTGAGCCGATCCTACCGGGAGGCCCGGGTGATTCTCAAGCGCGAACGCCGGCCGCGTAGGGCGCCAGCAGTCCGCGGAAGAAAGCCGGCACCGCGCGCCCGTCGCCCCAGGCGCCGGCGCCCCGGTCCGGCAGATGCAGGCGCGAGAGGCTGCGCTCCGGATGCGGCATCAGGCCGAGAATGCGTCCGCTGGGCGAAATGAGGCCGGCGATGGCGCCGGCGCTGCCGCTCGGGCAGTGGGGGAAGTCCGGGCGCACCGCGCCGCTCTCGTCGCAGTAGCGCAGGGCCACGACGCCCGCGGCCAGGAGCGCGCGCGCGTCCTCCTCGTCCCGCGGCAGCACGATGCGGCCTTCGGCGTGGGCCGAAACCCCCGGCAGGATGCTGCCCGGAGGCAGGATGCGGCCCAGCGGCTCTTCCACGACCATCCGCGACCAGCGGCATTCGAAGTGGTGACTGCTGTTCCAGGTCAGCGACAGGGGCGGCAGGCCCTCGGCGCCCGGCAACAGGCCGCATTTCAGCAGTGCCTGGAATCCGTTGCAGATGCCGACGATGCCGCCGCCGCGCTCGTGATGCCTGGCCAGGGCCTCGCCCAGATGCTTCGACAGCTCCAGGGCCAGCACCTTGCCGGCGCCGAGGTCGTCGCCGTAGGAGAAGCCGCCCGGAATGGCGAAGAGGTCGCATTCGCGCACCAGGCCCGGCTTCTGGGCCAGTTCGCGCACGTGGATCTCCCGCACCGCGGCGCCGGCCTGTTCGAAGGCCCAGCGCAGCTCGCGGTCGCAGTTGATGCCGGAGGTGAAGAGCTGCAGGACGCGCGCTTTCACGGCTGGGCCTCCGCGCGGCGAGCGGCGCCGTGCCGAGGCACGCCGTTGGCATCGGCCAGGGCCGCGGCGGGCAGGCGCAGGCAGGTCTGGTCGCCGGCGCGCAATTCGAGCTGCGCGTCGGCGGTGACTTCGCCGATCACGGCCCAGGGCAGAGTGCGGAACAGCTGGCCGAAGGCCTCGAGTTGCCCGGCCGGCACCTCGGCGAGGAAGCGCGTCGGGCATTCGCCGAAGAGCAGGGCGCCCAGGCTGGCGCCGCGCTCGGCCGGGGCGCGGGCGGCGTCGGCGCGGGCGCCGAGTCCGCGCGACCCGATCACCATCTCGGCCAGCGCCGCGGCCAGGCCGCCCTCGGAAAGATCGTGGCAGGACTGCACGAGTCCGGCGCCGATCGCCCGGTGCAGCGCGTCGAAGAGGGCGGGCGCCCGCTCCAGGTCCGGCGCGGCCGGAGCGCTGGCGGGCAGGCCCAGCAGATCGGCGGCCACCGAGCCGCCGCCGGCCGACTGCGTGCGGCCGATCTGCACCAGCAGGTTGCCGGCGCGCGTCAGCGGCGTGCCCACGGTGCGCGCGCAGTCGGCGACGTGCGCCAGCGCGGTGATCAGCAGCGTGGGCGGAATGGGCCGCTCGACGCCGCCGGCGCGGTACTCGTTGTTGAGCGAATCCTTGCCGCTGACGAAAGGCGTGCCGTAGGCCAGCGCGCCGTCGTGGCAGGCCTGCGCCGCCTGCACGAGCGTGCCGAAGCGGTCGGGCTTGCGGCAGTCGCCCCAGCAGAAATTGTCCAGCACGACGGTGCGGTGCGGATTGCCGCCGGCGGCCACCACGTTGCGCAGGGCTTCGTCGAGGGCGCAGAGCGCGCCGATCTCGGAGTCCAGCTCGGCGATGCGCGGCTGCAGTCCGACGGCCAGCACGATGCCTTCCGGCCGGTCGAAGAGGGGCTTCATCACCACGCCGTCGCCGGGACCGTGCCCGTCCGCGCCCTGGTAGGGCTTGAGCACGGTGGCGCCCTGCACCTCGTGGTCATAGGTGCGCACGATCGGCTCCTTCGACAGGACCTGGGGGTGCGCCAGCACGCGCGGCAGCAATTCCTGCGGTTGCAGAGCCGCGCCTTCCGGCCAGGACGTCACCGGCAGGCGGCGCCGCACCGCCTCGGCCTGCCGCTCGGGCTGCGGCACTCCGGCGTGCAGGAATTCCAGGTCGAGATCGCCGACGACGGCGCCGTGCCAGCGCAACTGCAGGCGGCCGGTCGCGGTGAAGCGGCCGAGCACCGTCAACTCGACGTCGTGCAGCGCGCACAGGCCGGTCAGTTCCTCGAGCTTCTCGGGCGGCACGGAGGCGACCATGCGCTCCTGCGCCTCGGAGATCCACACCTCCCAGTAGGAGAGGCCGGGATACTTGAGGGGCGCGCGATCCAGATCCACTTCGGCGCCGCAGTCCGCGGCCATCTCGCCGACGGCGCTCGAGAATCCGCCCGCGCCGCAGTCGGTGATGCCGCTGAAGCAGCCGCGGTCGCGGGCGGCCAGCAGCACGTCCAGCGCCTTCTTCTCGGTGATCGGATCGCCGATCTGCACCGCGGCGGCGTCCACCGTCTCCGATTCCTCGTGCAAGGCCTCGGAGGAGAAAGTGGCGCCGTGCATGCCGTCGCGGCCGGTGCGGCCGCCGAACGCCACGATCAGGTCTCCGGGGCGCGCGCCCTTCTCGACGCGGTCGCGGGGAATCTCGCCGACGCAGCCGCAGTAGACCAGCGGATTGGCGACGTAGCCCGGATGGCGGTAGACGGTGCCGGCCACGGTCGGAATGCCCATGCGGTTGCCGTAGTCGCGCACGCCGGCCACCACGCCCTCGAGCACGCGGTCCGGATGCAGGGTGCCGGGCGGCAGATCCTCGGCGCGCGCATCCGCGGGGCCGACGCAGAACACGTCCAGGTTGGCGAACGGCCGCGCGCCCAGGCCGGTCCCCAGCACGTCGCGGATCACCCCGCCGACGCCGGTGCCGGCGCCGCCGTAGGGGTCCAGAGCGCTCGGGTGGTTGTGGGTCTCGACCTTGATGGCCACGCCGACGTCCTCGGTCAGCGCCACCACCCCGGCGTTGTCGCGGAACACGCTCCAGCACCAGGGCTGGTTCAGGCGCACGGTCGCGGCGAACACCGTCTCCTTCAGGAGATTGTCATAGAGCCGCTCGTGCAGCACCTGGCCGGCCTCGTCGCGCAGGCGGAAGCGCACCGGCCCGGTCAGGGTCTTGTGCTTGCAGTGCTCGCTCCAGGTCTGGGCCAGGGTCTCGAGCTCGACGTCGGTCGGATCGCGCTTCTCGCCGCGGAAGTGCTCCTGGATGGCGAGCATTTCGGCCTCGGAGAGCGCCAGGCCCATCTGCGCCGACAGCTCTGACAATTGCCGGCCGCTCCAGTCGCGCAGCGCGATCTCGCGCCGCCCGTCGGGGCGCGCGCTCGGCGCCGGCTGCTCGCGCAGCACCTCGCTGCCGAGCTGCACGCGCTCGACCACCGGGTTGGACAGCGCGCGCGCGCCGGCGGCCAGCAGCTGCGCGCCGTCCACCGGCGCGAGCATGCGGTACGTGCGATAGGACTCGATGCGCGCGCCGTCGGGCAGGCGCACGTCCACGAGCTGCAGCGCGCGCTCGGCCGTGTGCCCTTCCGGATCCGTCACGCCCGGCACGCGACGCACCACGAGGGTGCTGGAGCCGCCGTCCTGCGCCGCGTCCGGCGCCACGATGCGCACCGTCTCGGTGACGGCGTCGGCCAGCAGGCGGCGCGCGATGCGCTCGACCTCGGCGCGCTCGAGTCCGCCCGGCAGCAGATAGCCGCGGCCGCTGCGCACGCCCGCTGCCGCCAGCCCGCGACCGGCCAGGGCGCGGCGCGCCGCGTCGCCCACGGGGTCGGCCCGGCGGGGCTCCAGCTCGAGTTCGACGCGCCAGACGCTTGCGCTCATGCGGGGAGGGGCCGGAGCCGCTCAGGGGACGGAGGGAGACTTTGCACGGCCCGGGCGGGTATCCTAAGGACACGCGCCGGCCGGCTCCAAACAGCCGCGTCCGCTGGGCGCTCCCTCCGCTCCCGACCATGGCCCGCAAGAAGCTCCCGCCGTCCGGACCCGGAACGCTGTCCTTCGAGAAGCCGATCGAGGACGTGCGCATCCGTCTCGCCGAGCTGGAGGAGCTGGCGCAGAAGACCTCGCAGGACCTGACCGAGGAGATCGCCTTCTACCGCGACCGGCTGCGGCGCCTGACCCAGGAGGTCTACTCCGGGCTCACCCCGTGGAACCGTGTGCAGGTGGCGCGGCACCCGAACCGGCCGCTGACCTCGGACTACGTCGCGAAGCTGTTCACGGACTTCGTCGAGCTGGCCGGCGACGGCGTCTACGGCGACGACCGCGCCATCGTCACCGGCTTCGGCACCCTGCACGGCCGCCGCGTGATGGTGGTGGGCCACCGCAAGGGCAAGGACGTCAAGGAGCGCCTGAGCTGCAATTTCGGCTCGGCGCATCCGGAGGGCTACCGCAAGGCCATCCGCAAGATGGAGCTGGCGGCGCGCCTCAACTTGCCGATCGTCTGCTTCATCAACACGCCCGGCGCCTACCCCGGCCTGGGCGCGGAGGAGCGCGGGCAGGCGCGCGCGATCGCCGAGAGCATCCACGAGATGTTCGGCATCCAGGTGCCGATCGTCGTCGTCGTGATCGGCGAGGGCGGCTCCGGCGGCGCGCTCGGCATCGCGGTCGGCGACCGCATCGGCATGCTGGAGAATTCCTGGTACTCGGTGATCTCTCCGGAAGGCTGCGCCTCGATTCTGTGGCGCAGCGCCGAAGGCAAGGAGAAGGCCGCCGAGGCCCTCAAGCTGACGGCGCCCGATCTGTTCCAACTCGGCATCGTGGACCGCGTGATTCCCGAGCCGGTCGGCGGGGCCCACGCCGATCCCGACGAGGCCATCCGCGTGGTCGGCTTCCAGATTAAAAGCTGGCTGGACGAGCTCTGCCGCCTGCCGGTCCGGGACCTGCTCGACCAGCGTTGGCTGAAGTTCCGCCGCATGGCCTCGGCCGAGGATGCCGTCATCCGCAGCGCCCTGGAGGCACCCGCGGCCCTCGAACCGGGCCTGGCGGCCCGCCCTAGCCCGCCCCGGACCCCGCCGCGGCCCCCGCGGGACCCGGCTTGAGCCCCTCATTCGCCCAACGGGACCCCGGCCGGCCCGTAAGGTACCTTTAGACATGGGCGCACCGGTTCTCCGTCTGGTCCCTCCCGAAGCCGCAGCGGCGGTTTCGGCCTGGTCCGGTCTCACCGACGAGGAGCTCTTCCAGCTCACCCGCGAAGGCGAGCGCGACGCGTTCAAGCTCCTGGTCGAGCGCTACGAAGCCCGCGCCGTGCACGTGGCCCGCGGCATCGTCGGCTCCTACGAGACCGCGCGCGAAGTGGCGCAGGACGCCTTCCTCAAGGTCTACGCCGCCCGCGACCGCTTCGATCCGAAGCGCGCCTTCGCCACGTGGTTCTACCGCATCCTGCGCAACCACGCGGTGGACCGCCTGCGCCGCCAGGCGCCCGGCACGCCGGGTGGCTCCGTCGAGCTCGCCCCCGAGTGGGGCGGCGCCGAGGAGACGCCGGACGCGATCGTCAGCACCGACGAGCGGCGCAAGCTCGTGCGCCAGGTGCTGGACTCGCTGCCGCACCAGTTCCGCGAAGTGCTGCTGCTGCGCGAACTCGAAGGCCTGAGCTGCGGCGACATCGGCGACCGCGTGGGCGCGACGCCCGGCACCGTCCGGTGGCGCCTGCACCACGCGCGCAAACTCTTCCGTGACCACTGGGAGCGGACTCTGGGCAAGGAAGAAGGAGGAGAAGCACTGTGATTCGCTGCCAGGAAGCCGCTGAACTGATTCCTCTGCACGTCGGCGACGATCTGCCGGCCGAAGAGGCGCGCCGCGTCGAGGAGCACCTCGACCAGTGCGCCCTGTGCGTCGCCGAGTACGAGTCCTTCGCCGCGGCGCGGGATCTGCTGGTGGACTTGCGCGCCGAAATGCCGGCGCGCGGCAGCCTGTGGGCCGGAGTGGCCAGCGGGCTCGAGTCCGCGGGCCCGGAAAGCGCCGCCGCCGAGCCGCGCGCCGCGTCGAGGGTCTGGACGTGGGTGCGGTGGACCAGCGCCGCCGCCGCCGCCCTGGTGGCGATGGTGGTTCTGCCGCCGCTCTTCAGCACCAGCCCCGCCTCCGGAGAGGCGCCGGCCGGCGAGGGCCCGATGATTCAGGCCACGACGCCGGAGGAACTGCAGGAATTCATCCTGCGCCAAGCCGCCATGCTGAGCCCGGTGACCGATCCGGCCCTCAACCCGGCCGGCAGCGAGACCGTCGAAGGCCCGCCGCAGGATCTGCCGCTGACCACGCCGGCCAGCAACCGCCCGCCGCGGCGTTTTTAGGGCTTCGCCTTCCATGAAGCTCCCGCCCTGGGGCGCGCTGCTCGTCGCCGGGGCGGTTTCCGCTTCCGCCTTCGGCCAGGAGCGCGAAGTCGAAGTCGTCCGTCAGGCGGCGGTGCACGGCGCGGATCCCGTCATCCGCGTGTGGTCGCAGGGCGGCGGACTGAGCGCCCTGCAGGACGAGCTGACGCAGCTCTATCTGCAACTCTCGCCCAGCCTCGTGCAGGTGCGCACCAGTTTCGGCGACGGCGAATCGCGCCGCGAGATCGTCGCCGCGGGAGTGGTGCTGAGCGCCGACGGCTACGTGGTCGCGCCGGTCTTCCAGGCCTCCGAAATCTCGCTCACGGTGCGCCGCGCCGACGGCCAGGTCTTCAGCGGCCAGTTGATCGCGCACAACGCGGCCTACGGCCTCTCGCTGATCCAGGTGGCGGAGCTGCGCGGCATGCAGCCGCGCCTGTTCCCGGGCGAATTCATGATGGAGGGCTCGCCGGTCCTCGCGCTCGGCAACGCCTTCGGACTCGAGGCCAGCATGAGCTTCGGAGTCCTCACGGGCAAAGGGCGCATCGCGGGCGAGGCCCGGCGCCTGTTGCAGGTGACGAACGCGGTGAATCCCGGCGACGGCGGGGGACTGTTGTCCGACGCGCGCGGGCGCGTGATCGGCATCCTGCTCAGTTCGCTGCCGGATCTGGCGCGCGCCGGCGTGGCCATCGGCGTGCAGGAGAGCACGGGCGATCTGCTGACGCCGCTGGATCCGGACCGCGCGGTCCGCGCCACCGGCATCGCGTTCGCCGTGCCGATCGAAGTGGTGCTCAGCCTCTTCCCCGATCAGGTCGGGCACCTGCTGCGGCGCAACCGGCTGCTCGGCGTGGAAGTCGAGCGGCGCCTGCTCGTGATGGACGTGCAAGGCAATCCGAAGCGCTTCTGGACCCTGGAAGTCACGACCGTGGTGCCGGGCAGCGCGGCCGAGGCGGCCGGCATCCGCCCGCTCGACGTGTTCATCGAGGTGGCCGGCAATCCGATCGCCACCCTCGAAGACCTGGGCGGCGCCATCTTCACGGCGCCCGAGCAAAGCAGCGTCACGCTGTTGCGGGACGGGAATCAGGTCCAGCTCAAGGTGGACTTCAGCATCCGTCCTCTGCCGCTCAAGCCGCCGATCTCGCCGGCGGATCCGCCTTCCGACGAGTAGGGCCGGGATCGCCGGAGCTCAGTTCGCGCCGCGCGGCTCGGGCTGCAGGCGCTCGTGCTCGTGCAGGATGTTGACGGCCTCGGCCACCTGCGCCGCGCCCGGATCCAGATCGGTGCGCATCAGGAATTCGCGCATGTCCGCGGCGGCTTCGGGAATGCGGCCCAACTCGTGCCGCACCATGCCGCGCGAGTAGTAGACCGTGGACAGGCGTTCGTCGAGCTGCAGCATCAGCGTGTACTGCTGCTCCTCGTCGGGCAGGCGGCCCTGGCGCTTGTAGAGGCTGGCCATGACTCCGCGCACCGCGATCTCGCGCTGGATGTCGCTGAGCAGGCGGCTGCGCAGCCGCTGCTCTTCGCCGACCGGCAGCTCGGTGCTGAAGCCGAGGGTGCGGTTGAGGAAGGTGCGCGATTCGCCGAGCAGCTCGAGCGCGCGGTTGAGCGCGGCGAAGGCCAGGACGTCGTCGCCGCGCAGCGCGGCGATCTGCCCCTGGATCTCGAGGTGCTGCAGGCTGTCCGGCGCCGCCTCCACCGCCTCGGCGGCGTAGCGCGCGGCCTCGTCGTAGTGCTCGCGGGCGCGGCCTTCGCGCTCGTCGAGCCGGGCGCGCTCTTCCTTGCTGGTCTGCGCGTCCGGATTGGGATTCTGGTCCAGCGCCCGGCGCGCGCGCTGCACGTGCGTCTGCAATTCGCGGCCGTAGATCAGGTGATACTGCGCGAGCGAGAAGGAAGCCTTGTCGCGCTGATCGTCCGGGAGGTCGTCGAGAGCCTGCTCCAGATAGGGGAGCGCGGTGGCCAGGTGCGGCAGCGTGGCCTGCATCAGGATCGCCCGGCCGGCGATCAGGTTCAGCATCGCGTCGTCCTCGTCCACCTTGAGGCCCATGCGCGCCTGCTGCTCGGACTGCGCGTAGCGGCCGACGTCGTAGTACTGCACCGCCCGGCTGTAGAACTCGTCGCGGGCGGCCACCTCCTCTTCCGAGAGCGAAGTGGAGCAGGAGGCGCCGGTCAGGAGCAGCAGGACCGGGAGCCGGAGGGAACGGGGCAGCATCAGCGGCGGGAGCAAGGAATCGGAGAGGCGATTCTACGAAACCCGGGCCGGACGGTCACCGGAAAGTCCGGTCCTAGGCATCCCACAACCAGGCGGCGCCGACCGGCTTCCAGTCCAGGAGGCCCTCCGGGAAGTAGAGGCCGAGCTCGCGCTGGGCGCTCTCGGCGGAATCGGAGCCGTGCACCAGGTTGTAGGACTTGGAGCAGCCGAAATCGCCGCGGATGGTGCCCGGCTCCGCGTCCAGGCCGAAGGTCTTGCCCATCAGTTTGCGGACCACGGACACGGCCTGCGGGCCGCGCAGCGCCAGGGCCACGATGGGCGAGGCGGTCATGAAGCCGACCAGGCCGGCGTAGAAGGGCTTGCCTTGGTGCTCGGCGTAGTGGCGGGCGGCCAGGTCCTGGCTCATCCGCATGAGCTTCAGGCCGACGATCTGGAGGCCTTTCTCCTCGAAGCGGGTGAGAAGGCGCCCGGAGAGCCCGCGATGCAGGGCGTCCGGCTTGAACAAAACCAGGGTCGTTTCCATGTGTCAGTTCGATGGGGGCGAATATTCTAGCCGCTGGGCGCGCGGGAGGGTGAAAAGGCGGCCTTTTCGCCTGGACGGAGGCATGAGGCAACTTTAGAGTATTGCCCTCTTCCGGTGCCCGGCGCACAGAACTTCAGAGTGGAATTGCGAAGAATTCTGCGTGCCGACCGCTCCGTCAGGAGCTCTGCTGCTCTTTCCCGCTTGGGATCCCGTCATGACGAGCCCCGAACCGCAGAAGAACCCGCTCCCTTCCGAACCGCCCGATCCGCCGCCTGGCGGGGGCGAGACGTGGGGGATGTCGGCGCAGGGAATCGAGTTCGCACTCGGCATCCTCGTGCTCGGCGCGCTGGGCTGGTGGGCGGACGGCGCCATCGGCTGGCGCGACACCTTCCCGGTGCTGCTCGTCGCCGGCATCCTCTCCGGCTTCGCCTGGGGCATCTGGCGCCTGAAGCGCAGTCTCGGCGGACGCAAGCCGCCGCAGGGCTGAGCCGATGAGTTCCGCGCTCTGGATCGCGATCGGCGCCGGCTCCGCTTCCGGGCTGCTGCTCGAGGCGCTGACGCTGCGCGCGCGCCTGCGGACTCTGCGCAACCTCCAGCCGGTGCTGCCGCTGATCGTGCGCGGCTTCCTGGCGCGCCTGACCCTGCTCCTCACGGGCACTCTGGCGGGCTCCGCCGGACTCTGGGATCCCCAAGCCTTCCTGCTCAGCGCCCTGACTGCCATCCTCCTCGGCGAAATCTACGCCTTCGCGCGCATCCACCGCCTCGCGAAGGCGCGCTCCTCGAACTCGAGCTCCGCATCCTCCCCGCAATGAACTTCCTCACTCCCGTCTTCCTCCAGGAACACGCCGGCCCTCCCGCCGGCGGCGAGGGCGGGCATGGGGACGGCGACCTGTTCAACAACCTGTTCAGCCACGTGATGCCGCAGGCCACGGGCATGTCGGATCCGATCTTCGGGCTGCCGCTGTTCAACATCCAGATCGTCCAGGTGCTGGCGATCGTGCTGATCTTCGCGATCTTCCTGCGCGTGCCCGCTGCGGTGCGCACGGGCGGCGGCGGGCGCCTGACGCGCACCGCGGCCGGCACCTTCTCCTGGCTCCGCGACACCGTGGTCTATCCGAATCTGGGCGCCGACACGGGGCGCAAGATGCTGCCGTATTTCTGCTCGCTGTTCTTCTTCATCCTGTTCATGAATCTGCTCGGCCTAGTGCCGAAGTCGAACACGCCGACCGCCAGCGTCTGGGTCACGGCCTCGCTCGCCAGTCTCACTCTCATCTTCATGATCGTCGGCGGCATGCTGGCGCAGGGCCCGATCGCGTTCTGGAAGAGCCTCGTGCCGCACGGCGTCCCGGCCTGGCTGGCGCCGATCCTGTTCCTCTTCGAACTCATGGGCCTGGCCATCAAGCCCTTCGCCCTGACCATGCGTCTCATGGGCAACATGCTCGGCGGCCACCTGACGTTGCTGGCCTTCCTGGGACTCCTGCTCTACTTCGGGCAGCAGAGCACCAGCCTCGGCCTCGCGCTGAGCCCGGTCGTCGTCGGGCTCTCGGTCTTCATGATGCTGATCGAGGGCTTCGTGGCCCTCCTGCAAGCCTACGTCTTCACGATCCTGTCCGTGATCTTCGTGGGCATGTGCCTGCACCCGCAACACTAGTCTTACCCACCAACCTGAGCCAAGAATGTTCGAGATTCTCACCGAAACCACCGCCGCCGTCGTCCAGGATGGCGGAGCCTCCCTTGCCAACGCCGCGATCGGCGCCGGTCTCGCCGCTGTCGGCGCCGGCATCGGCATCGGCCTGATCGGCGGAGCCGCCGGCCTGGGCATCGCCCGTCAGCCGGAAGCCGCCAACGACATCAAGGGCAACGCCCTGCTGTTCGCGGTGCTGGTCGAAGGCGCCGCGATCATCGCGATCGTCGTCGCCATCCTGTTCTGGCTCAAGCAGGCCCAGGGTTGATTCCACCGGGTGCGGCACGCCCGGCGCCTCCTTCGCGGGGCGCCGGGCTCCTCGCCCTCTCACCGCCATGACCCACATCTCCCTGCTCCTCTCCTCCGGAGGGAACACCCTCAGCGACCTGTTCAATCCGGCGCTGGCGGCGTCCTACGTCTGGACGCTGCTGATCTTCCTCGCCTCGCTGCCCCTGCTGTGGAAGTTCGTGTTCGGACCGATCACGCGCTCCATGGAGGATCGCGAGACCAAGGTGCGCGGCGCGGCCGCCGCCGCCGAGCAGGCGCGCGCCGAGACCGAGCAGCTGCGCGCCTCGGTGAAGCAGGAGCTCGAGGGCGCCCGGCAGGAGGCCGCGAAGGCGCTGGCCGAGGCCAAGAAGCGCGCCGCCGAGCGCGAGCAGGAGCTGATGGCCGCCGCCAAGGCCGAGTCCGAGAAGGAGCGCCAGCGCGCCCGGGCCGAGATCGACCAGGCGGTGCGCAACGCCCGCGAGATGCTGCGCCGCGAGGCCGTGACCCTCGCCGTGCAGATCGGCGAGCGCGTAATCCAGCGCGAGTTCTCCGCCGCCGACCAGCAGCGCCTGCTGGCCGAGTTCGAGAAATCCGCCGGCAGCAAGAACTGATCCGATGGCCGGCTCCAGCTCCGTTCAGCGCGCCGGGCCCGTCGCCCGCCGGTACGCGCGCGCCCTCTTCGACGCCGCCCTCGAGGCGAACGCCTTGGACGGAGTCCGCAAGGACGTGGAGCTGCTCGAGGCGGTCTTCGCCGATCCGGCGCTGGCCGGCTTGTTGGCCGATCCGCGCCTGGACAACCACGGCAAGGTCGCGCAGCTGGAAAAAGCCTGCGGCGGTCGCCTGCAGCCTGTGACGCGCGCGCTGCTCGGCGTGCTCGAGCGCCGCCGCCGCGTCGCGCTGCTGCTGGAAATTCCCGCCGCCTTCCGCGACTGCGATGACGCCCACGCCGGGCGCGTGCGCGGCGAGATCGAAACCGCGCTGCCGCTGGCCGACGAGGCCCGCCAGCGCATCGAGCGCGTCCTGGCCAAGTCCGCCGGCCGCGAAGTCATCCTGACCGCGCGCACCGAGCCGGCCCTGCTGGGCGGCATGCGCGTCACCTACGGCGGCACGCGGCTCGACGCCAGCGTCAGCGGCCGCCTCGAACTCCTGCGGCTCCGCCTGAACGAAGCCGAACTGCGCTAGAGATCCTTCATCACGAAATCCACATGGAACTGCAAGCATCCGAAGTCGCCTCGGTCCTGAAGAAAGAGATCCAGGGCTTCCAGGCCGGGACCAGCACCGAAAGCATCGGCACCGTGGTGCAGGTCGGCGACGGCGTCGCGCGCATCTACGGCCTCGACCGCTGCATGATGTCGGAGCTCGTCGAGTTCCCCGACGGCGTGATGGGCATGGCCCTGAACCTCGAAGAGGACAACGTCGGCTGCATTCTGCTGGGCGACGTCTCCAAGGTGCGCGAAGGCGACACGGCGAAGAGCACCGGCCGCATCACTTCGGTGCCGACCGGCGACGCGCTGCTGGGCCGCGTGGTCAACGCGCTGGGCAAGCCGGTGGACGGCAAGGGCCCGATCGCGACCACGGCCGCGGATCTGCGGCCGATCGAGCAGGACGCGCCCTCGGTGGTGGAGCGCCGCCCGGTGCACGAACCGATGATGACCGGCATCAAGGCGATCGACGCGATGATCCCGGTGGGCCGCGGCCAGCGCGAGCTGATCATCGGCGACCGCCAGACCGGCAAGACCGCGATCGCGCTCGACGCCATCATCAACCAGAAGAACACCGGCGGCGGCGATCCCAAGAAGGCCGAGCAGGTGCTGTGCGTCTACGTGGCCATCGGCCAGAAGCAGTCCACGGTGGTGGAAGTGGTGCGCAAGCTCGAGGAGCACGGCGCGCTGCCCTACACGATCATCGTCAACGCTTCGGCGTCCGACGAAGCCGCGATGCAGTTCATCGCTCCGTACGCGGGCACGGCGATGGCCGAGCGCTTCCGCGACGCCGGCCGCCACGTGCTGGTCATCTACGACGACCTCACCAAGCAGGCCTACGCCTACCGCCAGGTCGGCCTGCTGCTGCGCCGCCCGCCCGGCCGCGAGGCTTACCCCGGCGACGTCTTCAACTTGCACAGCCGCCTGCTCGAGCGCTCGGCCAAGCTGGCGGAGAACGCGCACGAAATCTCGCCGAAGAAGTACAGCGCCGGCGGCGGCTCGATCACTTCGCTGCCCTTCATCGAGACGCAGGAAGGCGACGTGTCGGCGTACATCCCGACCAACGTGATCTCGATCACGGACGGCCAGATCTTCCTCGAGGCCAACCTGTTCTACGCAGGCGTGCGCCCGGCGGTGAACGTCGGCATCTCGGTGTCGCGCGTCGGCGGATCGGCGCAGACGCCGGCCATGAAGAAGGTGGCGGGCGGCCTGCGCATCAACCTGGCGCAATACCGCGAGCTGGAAGCCTTCGCCCAGTTCGGATCCGATCTGGACAAGTCCACGCAGGACGCGCTCGGCCGCGGCGCGCGCCTGGTCGAGCTGCTGAAGCAGGACCAGTACCGCCCGATGCGCAACGCCGACCAGATCGTGCAGATCTTCGCCGGCACCAGCGGACTGCTCGACGACGTGCACGTCGCCCAGGTGCGCCCGTTCGCCATGGCCTTCGCCGAGTACATGCGCAAGCAGCACGCGCCGATCATGCAGGAGCTCGAAGGCTGGAAGGCCAAGTGGAGCGACGAGTTGGCGGCGCAGGTCAAGTCCGCCTGCGAGACCTTCAAGAAGACCTTCGTCGCCGAAGGAGTGAAGGAGTAGGACGCCGTGGCCAACATCCGCGACCTGCGTCAGCGCATCCGGAGCGTCGGGAACATCCAAAAGATCACCCGCGCCATGGAGATGGTCGCCACGACCAAGCTCCGGCGCTTCCAGGCGCGCGCGGTCGCGGCCAAGCCGTACACCTCCCGTCTGACGGAAGTGGTGCAGTTCCTGGCCTCCGGCTTGAAGGGCGACGCGGACGCTGCCGGCAGCTCCGCGCCCCTGTTCCGCCCGGGCGCCGCCGGCGCGCCGCACGCGATCCTGCTCGTCAGCTCGAATCGCGGCCTGTGCGGCGCCTACAACGCCAACGTGCACCGCCAGCTCGAGGAAGAGCTCGAGCGGGTCGGAGGCAAGGCGGTTCTCTACGTCGTCGGACGCAAGGGCATGGCCTACGCGACGCGCGGCAATCTCACCGTCGCCGCCTACTTCGAGCAGGTGAACGTCGAGCAGATGAGCTTCGGCACCGCCGCCGCCATCACGCGCGTTCTCATTGACGACTTCAGGGCCGGCAAGATCTCCGGCGTCACGCTGCTGGCCACGCGCTTCGAGTCCATGATGCGCTACGTCGCGGAGCCGTCGCAGTTCCTGCCGATTCCGCCGCTGGCGCCGCCGACGGCGCCGGGGGCCCCGTCCATGCGCGCGAACACGCCGCTGCTCGAGCCGTCCGCCACGGACCTCGTCAGCCGCCTCGTTCCGCGCTACCTCGAGACGCGCATCTATCACGCGCTGCTCGAGTCCGTCACTTCCGAGTACGCCAGCCGCCGCTTCGCCATGAAGAACGCGACGACCGCCGCCGGCGACATGAAAAAGGCGCTCACGCGCGCCTACAACCGCGCGCGCCAGGCCCGCATCACCACCGAGATCCTCGAGATCGTCTCCGGCGCGGAAGCGCTTTAATTCGCCGACAGAACGTCAGTCATGAGCAGCACAGGCAACATCAAGCAGATCTTCGGACCCGTCGTGGACGTGGCCTTCGCGGGCAAGCTCCCCGGCATCAACGAGGCCGTCACCGTGGACCGCGAGGGCCAGGGCTCCCTGGTGCTCGAAGTCGCCCAGCACATGGGCGACCAGATGGTGCGCTGCGTGGCCATGTCGTCCACGGACGGCCTGCGCCGCGGCATGCCCGCCACCGCCACCGGCAGCCCGATCACCGTGCCGGTCGGCCCGATCACCACCGGCCGGGTGTTCGACCTGCTGGGCCGCCCGCTGGACGAGAAGATCAAGGGCCCGCTCGGCAAGTCCGAGCGCTGGCCGATCCACCGCCCGGCCCCGCGCTTCGAGGACCAGGGCTCGGTCGCGGAGGTGTTCGAGACCGGCATCAAGGTGGTGGACCTGCTGTGCCCGTTCGCCAAAGGCGGCAAGATCGGCCTGTTCGGCGGCGCCGGAGTGGGCAAGACGGTGCTGATCCAGGAGCTGATCCGGATCACCGCCGTCGAGAAGGGCGGTTTCTCGGTGTTCTGCGGCGTCGGCGAGCGCACGCGCGAAGGCACCGACCTGTGGCTGGAAATGAAGGAGGCCGAGTTCACCAATCCCGACGGCAAGAAGGGCAAGGTGATTGACAACGCGGTGCTCGTGTTCGGACAGATGAACGAACCGCCGGGCGCGCGCCTGCGCGTGGCGCTGTCCGGTCTGACGATGGCCGAGTACTTCCGCGACGAGCAAGGCAAGGACGTGCTGCTCTTCGTGGACAACATCTTCCGCTTCGTGCAGGCCGGCTCCGAAGTGTCCGCGCTGCTCGGACGCATTCCGTCCGCGGTGGGCTATCAGCCCACGCTCGGCTCCGAGATGGGCGCGCTCCAGGAGCGCATCACCTCGACCAAGAAGGGCTCCGTGACTTCGATGCAGGCGGTCTACGTGCCGGCCGACGACTTCACCGACCCGGCGCCGGTCGCGACGTTCGCCCACTTGGACTCCACCCTGCTGCTGGACCGCGCGATCACCGAACTGGGCATCTACCCGGCGGTGCACCCGCTCAAGTCCACCTCGCGCATGCTCGACCCGCTGGTGGTCGGCGCGGAGCACTACAAGGTCGCCACCGAGGTGCAGCGCGTGCTGCAACGCTACGCGGACCTGAAGGACATCATCGCCATCCTGGGCATGGAAGAGCTGTCCGACGAGGACAAGCTGATCGTGCACCGGGCGCGGCGCCTCCAGCGGTTCCTGTCCCAGCCTTTCTTCGTAGCCGAGCAATTCACCGGCGCCCCGGGCCGTTTCGTGCCGCGCGAGGAGACGGTGCGCTCCTTCCAGGAAATCCTGGAGGGCAAGCACGACGCCCTGCCGGAGCAGGCCTTCTACATGGTGGGAGGCATCGACGAGGCCGTCGAGCGCGCCGCGAAGATGGCGGGCGGAGCCGAGAAGAAGTAGAATCCACGGGACGGATGTCCGCGAAGACCCTGAAACTGCACGTCATCGACCCCGACGGAACCGTCGTCGAGACGGAGGTCTCGTCGGTGCGCGTGCCGGGCGAGGGCGGATCCTTCGGCGTGCTGCCGCGCCACGCGCCGCTGGTCGCCCTGACCGGCAGCGGCCTGCTGACGGCGCGCGCCGCCGACGGCGGCACGATCGAGCTGCTGATCCACGAGGGCTTCGCCGAGGTGCGCGACGACGTCGTCACGGTGCTGACGCGCTCCGCCGAGGATCCGGCCAAGATCGACCTCGAGCGCGCGGCCAAGGCCGCCGAGCGGGCGCGCGAGCGCCTGCAGCGGGAAGATCCGGAGCTCGACGAGGAGCGCGCCCACGCGGCCCTCCGCCGCGCTCTCGTGCGCGAGAAGGTGGCTCGCCAGCGCGTATGAAGGGGCAGCTCGCCGCCGCGTGGCGCAGCCACGGGTGCGGTGAGTTGCGCGCTGCGCACGCCGGGCAGCGGGTGACTTTGGCGGGCTGGGTCGCGAACCGCCGCGCCCACGGCGTGGTGTCCTTCGTGGACCTGCGCGACCGCTACGGCATCGTGCAGCTGGTGGCCGACGAAGGCGCCGGCGCGGCGGCGCGCGCCGCCCTCGACGATCTGCATCCGGAGGACGTGATCCAGGCCGTCGGCGCGGTGCGCCTGCGCGGCGAGGGCTTGCGCAACGCGGAACGCGCCACCGGCGACGTCGAGGTGGTGGTCGAGAAGATCACGGTGCTCAACCGCGCCGCGCGCATGCCGTTCCAGCCGGTGGACGACGTGGACGCGCCCGAGGACCTGCGCCTGAAATTCCGTTACCTCGACCTGCGCCGTCCCGTCATGCAGGAGAGGATGCAGCTCCGCACGCGCGCCAATCAGGCGATTCGCAGCGCCCTTGTCGAGCAGGGATTCTGCGAGATCGAGACGCCGCTGCTCACCCGCTCCACCCCGGAGGGCGCGCGGGACTATCTGGTGCCCAGCCGCATCAAGCCCGGCGCCTGGTACGCGCTGCCGCAGTCGCCGCAGATCTTCAAGCAGCTGTGCATGGTCGCGGGCCTGGACAAGTACTTCCAGATTGCGCGCTGCCTGCGCGACGAGGACCTGCGCGCCGACCGCCAGCCGGAATTCACCCAGCTCGATCTCGAGATGTCCTTCGTCGCCGAAGAGGACGTCTATGCGGTGGTCGAGCGCGTCGTGGCGGCCGTTTTCCTCGCGACGCGCGGAACGAAGCTGCAACTGCCGCTCGAGCGCATGTCCTGGAGCGAGTCCATCGCGCGCTTCGCCACCGACAAGCCCGACCTCCGCAATCCGCTGGAGGTGACGGACGTGGCCGCCGCCGCGGGCCGCATCGGCTTCAAGGTCTTCGACGACGCGCTCGCGAAGGGCGGCTGGGTGCGCGGCATCCGCGCGCCGGGCGGAGCCGCTCTGCAGCGCAAGCAACTGGAAGGCCTCGAGCAGGCCGCCAAGGACGCCGGCGCCGGCGGCCTGGCCTGGTGCAAGATCGCGCCCGAGGGCCCGACCGGGCCGCTGTCGCGCTTCCTGGCCGGCGAGCCGGGCGCCGACTTCCTGCGCGCGCTCGGCGCCGCCGCCGGCGACGCGGTGCTGGTGGTGGCCGACGCGCCGTTCAAGGCGCGCACCGCGCTCGACGCCGTCCGGCGCAAGGCCGGCGCGATGCTGAACCTGGTCGGCGGCGAGGACCGCCTGCTGTGGGTCACGGAGTTCCCGTCCTTCGAGCAGACCGACGAAGGCGCCTGGGTGCCCGCGCACCATCCCTTCACCGCGCCGGTGCCCGAAGACGTCGCCAAACTGGAGGCGGGGGAGCACGCCGCGGTGCGCTCGCGCGCCTACGACCTGGTGTGGAACGGCGTCGAGCTCGGCTCGGGCTCGATCCGCATTCACGACCGCGAGCTGCAGGAGACCATGTTCCGCAGCCTCGGCCTGACGCCGGAGGAGGCGCAGCAGAAGTTCGCATTCCTGCTCGACGCCTTCCGCTACGGCGCGCCGCCGCACGGCGGCTTCGCCATCGGCCTCGACCGGCTCTACATGCTGCTCTTCGGCGCCGAGTCGATCCGCGACGTCATCGCCTTCCCGAAGACCGCAACCGCTTCCTGCCTCTTAACCGGCGCGCCCGCACCCGTGGACGCCCGCCAACTCGCCGAACTCGGACTGACCGAACGCAACCCGCGCACCTGAGCGCCACGGAACGAAAGGACTGGATGGACGAACGCCCGCAACCCGCAGCACCGCAACCGAGCCCGAGCCCGAAGACAGGGGAACCGAATTCGCCCCCTCTGAAGCCGGCAGAGCCGGCGGGACCCACGACCGCAGGCGCCTCCGCCCCGACGGCGCCGCAACGCTTCCGGCGCCACGGTCCGCCGGAGAAGGAGAAATACCGCGTCAACCGCAAGATCCGCGCGCGCGAGGTCTTCGTCATCGGCCCGGCCGGCGAGCAGATCGGCGTGCGCTCGGTGCCGGACGCGCTGCAGATGGCCGAGGAGGCCGGGCTCGACCTGGTCGAGGTGGCGCCGAACGTGGATCCGCCGGTGTGCAAGATCCTCGACTACGGCAAGTTCAAATACGAGCAGAAGAAGAAGGCCAAGGGCAAGGCCAAGAACGCCTCCGCGGTGCTCAAGGAGGTGCGCGTGCGCCCGAAGATCGACCAGCACGACGTGGAAATCAAGGTCCGGCACGCCCGCGAGTGGATCGAGGCCGGCAACAAGGTGCAGGTGACCTGCGTCTTCCGCGGCCGGGAGATGGCCTACCAGGATCTGGGGCGCGCCGTCCTCATGCGGGTGGCCCAGATGCTCGAGGACGTGGCCCGGATCGAGCGCTCGCCCATGCTGGAGGGCAAGCGCATGAACCTGATGCTGACCAAGCGGGGCAGTTAGGGGGCGGTTCCAGGCCCCTTGCGCCGCTTGACCGGAGGGGGGCGGACCTCTAGAATGTCCGGCCATTCTTCGAACTTGGATCCCCAAGACACAGGTTTAACCTAGGAGGCCCACTGTGCCCAAGCAGAAGACGAAAAAAGCCGTGGCGAAACGCATGCGGCTGACGAAAAACGGAAAAGTGATCCGCGGCAATCAAATGACGCGGCACCTCAAGGCTGCGCGCTCTTCGAAGCGCCGCCGCGCCCTGCGCCGCAAGTCGGTGGTTGCACCGGGCATCGCCGTGCACATGCGCGCCCTCCTGCTCCCCGGAATTTAAGGAGAGGAAAGCACCATGTCCCGCTCGCCTTCCATCGTCCCCCGGGTGCGCCGCCGCCGCCGCTTGATGAAGCGCGCGGCCGGTTACTGGGGAGCCCGCAGCAAGCTGATCCGCACGGTCAAGGAGACCCTGAACCGCGCCGGGCGCTACGCCTTCCGCGACCGCCGGGTCCGCAAGCGCGAGTTCCGCTCGCTCTGGATCCAGCGCATCAACGCCGCCGCCCGCGCCCTGGGCACCAATTACAGCCAGCTGATGAGCGGGCTGAAGAAGGCCGGCCTGACCTTCGATCGCAAGACCCTCGCCGAACTCGCCTTCAACGACCCCGAGGCGTTCAGCGCCGTGGTCGAGAAGGCCAAGGCCGCGCGGGCCGCCTGATCCGGTTCCGGCCGCCATGCGCGCGCGACTCGAAGAGCTGCGCCGGCTGGGCCACGCAGAATTGACGGCCGCAGCCAGCGCGGCCGAGTTGGACGCGTTCGAGACCGGTTTCCTCGGCCGCGGCGGGGCGCTGACCCTGCTGCTGCGCGAGCTGGGCAGCCTGTCGGCGGAGGAGCGGCCGCTGGTCGGCAAGCTGGCCAACGAAATCAAGACCGCGCTGCTGGCGGCGGCGCAGGAACGGCGCTCCGCCCTCGAAGCGGCGGCGCTGGAGGCCAGCCTGGCCGGCGCGGGCCTCGACTCCACGCTGCCGGGAGCGCCGCCGCCGTGCGGCGCGGCCCATCCGGTGCTGGCCGTCGCGCGCCAGCTCGAGGATCTGTTCAGCTCGATGGGCTTCGTGATCTGGGACGGTCCGGAGGTCGAGACCGAGGAGCACAACTTCGACGCGCTCAACATCCCGGCCGACCACCCGGCGCGCGACACGCAGGACACGATGTGGATGGCCGACGCGCCGGGCCGGCCGCGCCTGTGCCTGCGCACGCACACCTCGCCGGTGCAGATCCGCGCGCTGCGAACGCTCGGCGCGCCGCTGCGGGTGGTGGCGCCGGGCCGCGTCTTCCGCCAGGAAGCGCAGGACGCCACGCACGAGCACACCTTCCATCAGATGGAGGGCCTGGTCGTGGACCGCGGCGTCGGCGTTCCGCACATGCTGCACGCGATGCACAGCCTGATCGAAGGCGTGTTCGGCCGGCCGCTGGAAACGCGCCTGCGCCCCGGATTCTTTCCCTTCGTCGAGCCCGGATTCGAGCTCGACGCGCGCTGCCCGTTCTGCAGCGCCGGATGCCGCGTGTGCAAGCAGAGCCGCTGGATCGAGCTGATGCCGGGCGGGCTCGTGCACCCGAACGTGCTGCGCGCCTGCAACGTGGATCCGGAGGTGTATTCGGGATTCGCCTTCGGCCTCGGCCTCTCGCGCATCGCCATGCTGCGCTGGGGCATCGACGACATCCGCTGGATGATGAGCGGCGACCTCCGTTTCCTCGAGCAATTCCCCGCCTGAGCGCCATGAAAATCTCGCTCGGCTGGATCGGGGAGTACGTGGATCTCGGCGGCGTCAGCGCGGCGCGCGCGGCCGAGCTGCTGGCACTGCACACGGCCGAGGTCGAGGGCGTCGAAGAAATCGGCGCCGGCATCCGCGACGTGGTGGTCGGCGAAGTCGTGGCCTGCGGCCGCCACCCGGACGCCGACAAGTTGTCGGTGACCAAGGTGGACTTCGGCGCCGGCGCTGCCGTGGACGTGGTCTGCGGCGCATCCAACGTCCGCGCCGGGCTCAAAGTGGCCTTCGCGCCGGTGGGGGCCAGCTTGCCGGGCGGGCTGAAGATCAAGCAGGCCAAGCTGCGCGGCGCGCCGTCCGTGGGCATGATCTGCTCCGAGCGCGAGCTGGAGCTCTCCGACGAGCACGCCGGCATCCTGGAGCTGCCGGCCGACGCGCCGCGGGGCGCGCGCCTCGTGGACTACCTGCAGTTGTCAGATTGGGTGCTCGAGCTCGACAACAAGTCGCTCACGCACCGCCCCGACCTCTGGGGCCACTACGGATTCGCCCGCGAGCTGGCGGCGATCCTCGAGCGCCCGCTCAAGCCGCTCGCGCTGTTGGAGTCCTGGCCCGCCGCGCCGTCCGGCTGGAAGATCGAGCTGGCCGACCCCGACTGCCCGCACTACCTCGGCGTCGGCATCGCCGCGCCGGAGGGGCCGCGCCCCAGCCCGCAGTGGCTGCGCGCGCGCCTGCGCGCGGTCGGCGTGCGCCCGCGCAACGACCTCGTGGATCTGACGAATTACGTGCTGCTCGAGACCGGCCAGCCGCTGCACGCCTTCGACTCCGCGCGCCTGCAGGGCCGGACCATCGCGGTGCGCGCGGCGCGGAGCGGCGAGCGCCTGCGCTGCCTCGACGACAGCGAGCGCGAGCTGGCCCCGTCGGATCTCGTGATCGCCGACGCGAAGTCCGCCGTGGCCCTAGCCGGCGTGATCGGCGGCGCCGACAGCGCGGTCGGCGCGGAGACGCGCGAGATCCTGCTCGAGGCCGCCGTCTTTCATCCGGCGCGCATCCGCCGCGCCTCGCAGCGCCTGGCGCTGCGCACGGACGCCAGCAGCCGCTTCGAGAAGTCGCTCGACCCGCTCGGCGCCGAGATCGCCGCCCGGCGCTACGCGCGCCTGTTGCTGGACCTGCGCCCCGACGCCGCGGTGACCGCCGCGCCGGCGCGCGCCGGCTCCGCCGCCAGCCCGCGGCGCACGATCGCCTTCGCGCCGCAGCAGTGCGCGCGCCTGCTCGGCGCCGATCCGGGCCCGGCCGCCGCGCGCGGCATGCTCGAGCGCCTGGGCTTCGGCGTGGACGACGCGCGCGATCCCTGGACCGTCACGGTGCCCTCCTGGCGCGCCACCAAGGACGTGACCATCGCCGCCGACCTGGTCGAAGAAGTCGGCCGCCTGCACGGCTATCACAAAATTCAGCCGGCCGCGTGGCAGGCGCCAGTGGCGCCGCCGCGCCAGCGGCCGGAGCGCCTGCTCGCGCGCGCGCTGGCCGCGCGCCTGCGCGGCGCGCATCAGGCCGCCGAGACGCAGTCCTACTCCTTCATCAGCCGCCGCTGGGCCGAGCTGTTGCGCCTCGACGCGAGCGCCTTCCTGCAGCTCGCCAACCCGATGCAGGCAGGCTCGGACCTGATCCGCCGCGATCCGGTCGCTTCGCTGCTGGAGCAGGCGGCGGGCAACCTGCGCGAGCGCGCGTCCGGCAGATTGTTCGAGATCGCGCGCGGTTACGAGCCGCGCGCCGGCGCCGAGCCTCTCGAGCGCTCGTGGATCGGCGCGGTGGAATGGCGGAGCCCTCCCGGCGCCGAGCAGGGGCCGGACAGCTTGTTCGCGCGCGCGCGCGGACTCGCGGAGGATCTGCTGCGCCAGGCCGGCATCGCTGGCGGCTGGCGCGCGGAGCCGGCCGGCGGAGTCGCGGACGCGCCCTGGCTGCATCCGGCGCACGCGCTGGCCTGGCGCTGCGAGGACCGGCTGCTCGGCTGGAGCGGCCGCATCGATCCGCGCCTGAGCCCGGCGCTCAACGGCGACGCGGCGCCCTTCGCCGTCGTGCTGCTCGACCTGAGCGCGGTGCTTGCGGCGGCCGCTGCGCAGACGGGCGCGCGCTTCCGCAGCCCGCCGCGCCTGCCCGCGGTGAAGGTGGACGTCGCCCTCGCCCTGCCCGCCGAGCGCAGTTACGCCGAGGTCGAGGCCGCCCTGCGGCGCGCCGGCGGCAAGACGCTGGAATCTCTCGAGCTGTTCGACCTCTACACCGGGCCGAACCTGCCGCAGGGCCAGCGCAGCCTGGCCTTCCACGCGGTCCTGCGCGCCGCGGACCGCACGCTCGAGGACAAGGACGAGCAGGGCTTCATCGAGCGCGTCAAACAGGCCGCCGCGGAACTCGGCGGCAGCCTGCGAGCCTGAGGTTTCTGGATCCGGGCCTCAACTCTCGGATAAGGTTTCCCTGCGGATGAACTTCCTGCGCCGGAACTTCGAGAGCGTGTTCCTGGTGGTCCAGGTGTGGGTGGACGGCCTCACGACCCTGCTCGGGTGCCTGGTCGGGCTGTGGCTCTTCCCCTGGATCTTCAACGTGCCGCGCACCGAGCTGGCGATCCACGTCGAGCTCTTCATCCTCATCGTCGGCGTGACCCTCGTGACCTTCTGGTTCATGGGGATGTACCGCAGCCAGAAGTCCATCCTCAACGTCGAGGAATACCGCCAGCTGACGAAGGCGGTCGCCATTTCCTTTCTGACCACGTGCACGCTGGTGTTCATGCTGCGGCAGGAAGGCCCGCTGGTGGACATCGATCACTGGTTCTACCGGCTGATGCGGCCGATCTACGAGATCCTCAAACTGCAGAGCACCGAGGCCTACTCGCGGGTCATGCTGCTGGTGGTCTTCGTCTGCATCATGTTCCTGAACATCGTGCAGCGCGCGGCCATGTTCCGGCTGCTGTCGCGGCTGCACGCGCAGGGCATCGGCAACGTCAACGTCGTGATCTTCGGCACCGGCCCGCTGGCGCGGCGCCTGCAGCAGAAGCTGCGCCTGTTCCCGACTCTGGGCTACAACTTCGTCGGCTACCTCGAGCGCGCGCCGGACCGGCGCGCCGACCAGGTCGGCGGCTGGCAGGTGCTCGGCAGCGAGCAGGACCTCGACCACCTCAAGGACCGGCACCAGATCCGGCAGGTGATCGTCGCCAAGCCGGAGCTCGAGGAGGACGAGCTGATCACGCTGTGCCGCAAGTTCGAGGACTACGGCATTCGCTACCAGGTGGTGCCGCGCCTCTATCACTTCTACAGCCGCCGCTTCTCGGTCGAAACTCTCGACTCGGTGCCGCTGATCACGCCGCAGGCGCTGCCGATGCGCCCGGTCTACAACTTCAGCAAGCGCGCCATGGACGTGGCGGTGGCCGGCGCGGTCCTGCTGCTGGCCGCGCCGCTCATGATCGCGATCGCGGCGATCATCAAGCACGAATCGCCCGGCCCGATCTTCTTCACGCAGTACCGGCGCGGCGCCTACAACCGCTCCTTCCGCATCTTCAAGTTCCGCACCATGTACGACGACATGTGCGGCGACGCCATCACCCCGCAGACCAGCCGCGATCCGCGCATCACGCCGACCGGCCGCTTCCTGCGCAAGACCTCGCTCGACGAACTGCCGCAGTTGTGGAACGTGGTGCGCGGCGACATGTCGCTGGTCGGGCCGCGGCCTGAGATGCCCTTCATCGTCGAGGACTACGACGAGCTGCAGATGATGCGCCTCGACGTCAAGCCGGGCCTCACCGGGTTGTGGCAGGTGTCCGAGGCGCGCAAATCGCCGATCCACGAGAACGTGGACTACGACCTCTACTACATCGAGAACCAGTCCGTGTTCCTCGATCTCACCATCTTCATCATGACGGTCGGCACGGTGATGCGCCTGCGGAGCACCCACTGATGCAGGAAGGCGAAGACCGCGGCTACCAGGGCCCCAACCGGCGCCAGCGGCCGACGCCGATCCTGTCGCGCTGGTCGTTCCTGGGCGGGCGGCGCGGGGCCGGCGGCCGCCGCGACGGCGAGAACGAGCGCGCCTTCGTGGACCTCTATCCGCTGCGCGACTGGGTGATCCTGACCTCCTTCCTGTTCCTGAACCTGCTCGACGCCCACTTCACGCTGATCTACCTGCAGCGCGGCGGCGAGGAGGCCAATCCGGTCGCGGTCGGCATGCTGCACCTGGGAATGGGCTCGTTCATCTTCCTCAAGGGCCTCGGCATCAGCGCCGGCGCGATTTTCTTCTGCCTGCTGCGCAACTGGAAGAACGCGCGCTTCGGCGTGCTGGTGGTGCTGTTCCTCTATCAGGCCTTGCTCGTCTACCACCTGCTGCTGTTCACCAACCGCATCGGCAACGTGGTGTCCTGACGGCGGGCGCCGCAGCGCGCGGCGGATCAGCCGGCCTGCGGAGGCCAGCGCAGGCCCGCGGCCACCGGCACCGCGCCGTGCAGGCGGTCGAGCAGCGGCCGCGCCGGCACGCGCTGGGCCAGGCGCTCGAAGAGTTCGGGCAGGAAGGGCGGCGGCGCCGCGGCCGCGGCCGGTCCGCCCGCCAGCGCGGCCGGCGCAGCGCACTCCCACGACATGCGCACGCCGTCGGCGTCGGCCAGGGCGCGCAGGCGCAGCGCGCCGCCCGGCCCGAAGCGCGTCAGAAGCAGGCGCCCGATGTCGAGGGCGGCCAGGAGGAAGCGCGGATCGGCCGCGACGTTCAGGCTGCCGTTTGACAATTCCGCCTCGGTGCGCGCGTCCTCGCGGCGCGCGGCCGCCAGCGCCTCGGCGGCGACGGCCCGCAGGTCGGTCGGCTCCGGGCGCGGCCGCAGGGGGGCGCTGGCCAGGTACAGGCACTCGATCTGCCGCTCGAGCGAGCGCGCCGCCTCGAGCGCCGGGCGCAGCAGCTCGCCGCCGCCTCCGCCGGGCTGCTGCTCGATCAGCTGCAGATAGCCGCCGAGGCTGGACAGCGGATCGCGCAAGCCCTCGACCAGGCCGGCCAGAAACGCGTCGCTGGCCGCGCCGGCCTTCGGCGCCGGCCGCGCGCGCAGCGAGCGCAGGCAGGCCTCGACGCCGGAAGGCGTCCAGGGCTTGGGCAGGATGGCGCTGCGCGGCGCGCTCAGCAGAGCCTCGCAGCCGACCACGCCGCGGTCGCCGGCCAGCGCCAGCAGCCAGGGCCGCGGCTCGCGCTGGAGGCTGGCGAGAATCAGGCGCAGATCGCCGAGCGCCAGATCCTCGACGTCCAGCACGATGCCCTCGAGCTGCGGATCGAGGTGATTGCGCAGCCACTCCTCGAGCCGGAACGGCATGGACTCGACGCGCGCGTCCGGCGCGCAGGCGCGCAACACCGCCACCAGGCCGGGATCAGCCGGAAACTGGAGATGCCAGAGGAGGGGAGGCGCGGGGGCCGGGAGCTGGCTCACGCGCGGCCACTCTATCCGCCGCTCGTCTGCGAGGCACGCGCGGGGCGCTGCACCGTGTGGCGCAAGATCCAGGGAATGGCTTCGGCCAGGTGCGCGCAATAAAGATCCGGATCCTTGCCGATCTCGGCCAGGCGCTGGCGCGACTCGCGGCCCTTGCCGGTGCCGACCAGCACCGAGGGCAGGCGCTTCGCGGCATAAGCCTGCAGATCGCGCACGTCGTCGCCGACGCCGACGCTGCGCTCCCAGTCCACCTGGAAGTCTTCCGCCGCGCGCTCGAGCAGGCCGCCGAGCGGCTTGCGGCAGCGGCAGCGGCGCCTCTCCGGCGGCACGCCGACTCCGTGGTGGTGCGGGCAGTGGTACCAGCCGTCCACGGCGGCGCCGGTCGGCAGGAGGTCCTGGGAAATCTTCTTCTGGATGCGCAGCAGGTCGCCGGCGTCGAGCAGGCCGCGCGCGATGCCGCTCTGGTTGGAGACCACCAGGATCAGCAGGCCGGCGCGGCGCAGGATGCCCAGGGCCTCGGCCACGCCGGGCAGCAACTGCACCTGCTTGTCGCTGGCGAGGTAGGGCACCTCGCGGATCAGCGTGCCGTCGCGGTCCAGGAAGAGCGCGGGACGCAATTCCACCGCCGGAGTCTAGCAGGACCCCGCGCTTGCGGCCGCCTGGGCAAAGGTCTAGGCTCCGCGATCATGAAATCCGAGCGGAAACGGCGCAGCCTTCTCCTCGACGAGTTGCGGCCGCGGGACAGCGGCGATCCTTGGATGGTTTTCAAGATCATGGGCGAGTTCGTCGAAGGTTTCGACACGATGCGAGACGTCGGCCCGGCGATCTCGATCTTCGGCAGCGCGCGCACCCCGAAGACCGATCCCTGGTACGAGATGGGCGCGAAGGTCGCCGAGCAACTGGCGAAGCGCGGCTACGCGATCATCACGGGCGGCGGGCCCGGCCTCATGGAGGCGGCCAACGAGGGCGCGCAGCGCGCCGGCGGGCTGTCCATCGGACTGAACATCGAGCTGCCGATGGAGCAGGAGCCGAACCCGCACCAGGACATCGAGATGCACTTCCGCTACTTCTTCGCGCGCAAGGTGGTGTTCGCGAAGTACGCGCTCGGCTACGTGGTGCTGCCCGGCGGCTTCGGCACGATGGACGAGTTCTTCGAAGCCTTGACGCTGATCCAGACCAAGAAGATGTCCAACTTCCCGATCGTGCTGATGGGCCGCGAGTACTGGTCCGGACTGCTCGACTGGGTCCGCGGCGCCATGGTGCAGGGCGGCACGATCTCGGCCAGCGACCTCGACCTCTTCTACCTCACGGACGATCCGGTCGAAGCCGCGGTGCTGATCCAGCGGGCGCTCGAGGAAGGCTCGCAGATCCGGCCCGAGTGGCGCGAGGATCTCGAGGCCGCGCGCCGCCGCGCCGCCAAGATCCACGCCCCGCGCCGCATCGCCGCCCGCAAGAAGGGCGAGCGCAAGCCGGGCCCCGGCTAGCCGCGTCCGGCGGAACCAGGAGGCCTAGATCTCGTCCGGCTTGGCGCGGCCGAGAAACTCGTTGGTGTCGGTGCTGATGCGCACGTACTCGCCGACGGCGATGAATTGCGGCACCTTGATCTCGATGCCGGTCTCGACCACGGCCTTCTTCTTGTCGCTGGTCACCGTGTCGCCGCGGGCCGACACCTCGGACTCGGTCACCTTCAGAATCACCGAGGCCGGCAGCTCGATCGAAATCGGCACGCCCTCGTGCAGGGTGATCGTCACCTTCGAGTTGTCGCGCACGTACTTCATGGCCTCGGACACCATGTCCGCGCTGAGGAAGTACTGTTCGAAATTCTCGGCGTCCATGAAGACGTAGCGGTCGCCCTCCATGTACGAGAACGTCGAGGGCCGCTTCTCCAGATAAGCCAGCTCCATGATCTCGTCCGATCCCAGGCGCAGCTGCTTCGTGTTTCCGGTGCCGAGACTCTTGCACCGGATCTGGTTGATCGCGCGCCAGTTCCCGGGCGCGATGTGCTCAAACGCAGTGACGATGAACAGCTCGCCCTCGATGATGAGGACGTTGCCGACTCGGACTTGATTCGCTTTGACGGTGGCCATGGCGCGGACCCTGGAAAGGGCCGACCATTCTACCCGATGCACCACCGATTATCACTCGGTTAGGACCATGGGTCCTCTGCGCCTCCGGGCCGGGCTCCGCGCGCGGCGGGCGGCATTCGCGCGCAGTGCGGGGCGGCCGGTGCGGCGCGACGGGCGCACGTAAGACGGCGCGGCGGCGCGGCGCGACGCGCGGGAAGAGGCGCGCTCTGCAATGCCCGCGCGCGCGGACCCGGCCCGTCGGCGCGGATCGTAACCACAGCCTTCCCTGCGCAGATCCGGGGTCGGGCCGGGGTCGCGTCAGCCCTCTGAGCGTGTCGTGGGATTGTGGTGGGGGCTAAGAGGGCGCGCGCACGCCGACGGCGCGGAAGACACCCGACGGACGAACTCCGGGACTCAGGCGCGCCCTGGAGGATGGGTCGGAGGCTCAGGACCAGCAGGACTCTTTCTCGGCCACCCAAGGGTGAGGAGTCGAGCGGTGGCAGACGGCGACGGGTCCGGGGTCGGCTCGAGCCGGCATTGCAGAGCGCGCCTCTTGCCGCGCGTCGCGTCGCGCCGCCGCGTCGTCTCGCGCGCGCGCATCGCGCCGCACCGGCCGCTCCGCGCTGCGCGCGAATGCCGCCGGCGCGAGCCGAGCCCCGGACCCGGCGCCGCACGACCCCGGATCAATAGGCGCGCCGCAGCGGGCTGGAGGGAATGCCGAGGGCAATCCGATACTTGGTCACGGTGCGCCGGGCCACCCGCGTCCCGTCCCGCTCGCGCAGGATCCGCACGATCTCCTCGTCGGACAACGGGTGCGCCGAATCCTCGGCCGCGACGATCTCGCGCAGGCGCTCCTGGATCGCCACCCGCGACTTGCTGCCGCCGCGGGCCGAGCGCTGCCCGCCGGTGAACAGGGCCTTGAGCGGCAGGATGCCCTGCGGCGTCTGCGCGCTCTTGCCGCGGATGGCCCGCGACACCGTCGAGATGTGCACGCCGACCTCCTCGGCGATCTCTTGCATGCGCAGGGTCCGCAGGCGCTCCGGCCCCCAGCGCAGGAAGTCCTCCTGGCGCGCGACGATGGCGCGCGAGATCTTCATCAGGGTCTCGCGCCGCTGCTGGATCGCGTCGAGAAACCAGCGCGCGCGCTCGATCTTGCGCACCAGGAATTCGTGCAGGCGCGGATCGTCCTTGGCGTGCTCGAGGATCTCGTGCGCCTTGCGCGTCAGCCGCACTTCCGGCAGGCCGTCGCGCACCAGGCGCACTTCGAAGCGGCCGTCGGCGTCTTCCTCGACCACCACGTCCGGATACAGCGCCTGGCTGGCGGCGGGGGCGGCGGCGCGCACCGGCCGCGAGTCGAAGAGCGCCAGCACTTCGATCGCGTGGCGGACGTCGGCCATCGGCACGCTCTCCGCCTTGGCGATCTGCGGCAGGCGGTTGGCCAGCAAGTCGTCGAAGTGCGCTTCCAGGATGCGGCGGGCCAGCGGCTCGGGCTCCGGCAGCTTTTCCCACTGCAGCAGGAAACACTCGCGCAGATTGCGCGCGCCGAGGGCGGGGTGGACCAGCGCGCGCAACTGGCGCAGCGCCTCTTCCAGGGCCGGCAGCGGAGTGCCGCTGATCTCGGCCAGCTCCTCGAGGCCGTCGGGCAGGAATCCGCGCTCGTCGAGGAACGCAAGGATCAGCTCGGCGTTGCGCACGACCTCGGCCGGCGCCTCGCGCACGCGCAGTTCGGCCAGCGCGCCCTCGGCCGACTCCAGCTCCGGCGCCTGCAGCTCCTGCACCGCGTCGTAGCCGCTCTCGTCCGACGCGCCGCGCGCCGCGCCGCGCCAGGGCGCCGCCTCCAGCAGGCCCTCGTAGGACGCGAATTCCTCGGGATCGGCGGCCTCGGTCGCCTCCGGCTCGGCGGTCTCGGTCTTGCGCAGCGCGTCGCCCTCTTCCTCGCCGGCTTCGGCTCCGGCGGCCTCCAGGAAGGGGTTCTCCTCCAACTCGGCCTCGATGCGGTCCAGCAGCTCGGGGGTGGTGAGCTGCAGGATCTGCATGGCCTGGATCATCTGCGGCGATTGCTGCAGACGCTGTTCCAGCTTGAGGTCCTGGGTATATTCCAGGCGCATTGAATCCAGTCTAGCCGCCAGCGGCGGCGCGGTTCCCCGAGAATGACCCCTGAACACGACCCTGGCGCTTTTCTCGGCCTCGAAGGCGAGGCCTGCGGCTCTGCGGCGCTCGGCGCCGTGGTGCCGGTGCCCTACGAGGCCACGACCACCTACATGAAAGGCACGGCCGGCGGGCCGGAAGCCATTCTCACGGCCAGCCGCCAGGTGGAATTCTGGGACGAGTGGATCGAGGACGAGGCGCGCCGCTTCGGCGTGCGCACGCTGCCGGCGGTGGTCTTTCCCGGACCGCCGGAGAAACTCGCCGAGCACCTCGAACCGCTGATCGGCAAGCTGCTCGACGAGGGCCGCTTTCCGCTGGTGCTCGGCGGCGAGCACTCCCTGTCGCTCGGCCCGATCCGCGCCGCCGCGCGCCGCCATCCGAATCTGGTGGTGCTGCATCTCGACGCGCACCCGGATCTGCGCGACCGCTACGAGGGCACGCGCTACGGCCACGGCTGCATCATGCGCCGCGTGGTGGAGGAGGGCGTGCGCATCCACGCGTTCGGCCTGCGCGCCATTTCGCCCGAAGAGCGCGACTTCTACCGCGCCGGCGGCCAGGGCGGACTCGCCACCTGGGTCGGCGCGCGCGAACTGCTGGCTCTCGATCCGCCGGGCCGCGTGCGCCGCATCCTCGACGCGCTGCCGCCCGGTCCGGTCTGGCTGTCGTGGGACATCGACGGCATGGACTCCTCGGTGGTGCCGAGCACCGGCACGCCCGAGCCGGGCGGCGTGGACTGGTTCACCGCTTGCGAGGTGCTGCGCCAGCTGGATCAGGCCGGACGGCGCATCGTCGGCGCCGAACTCCTGGAGTTGATGCCCCGCGAAGGCCATCACGCCAGCGACTTCGCCAGCGCGCGCCTCGCCCACCGCATGCTCGTCACCGGCCTGCGCTCGCTCGAGCGCGCCGCCGCGCGCGCGCCGGCTCCGGCCGTGCCGGCCGCGCGCGCATGACGCAGACGGCGGCGGCCGGGCGCGCCCGCGGCTTGCGCATCCTGCTGGTCGAGGACGAGCGCACGCTGGCGATCCCGCTGGCCGAACTGCTCGAGGGCGCCGGCCACGCGGTGACTCATCTGCCCGACGGCGCGGCCGCGCTGGCCTGGCTGCAGGAGAAGCGCGCCGACCTCGTGATCACCGACGTGCGCCTGCCCGGCGCCGACGGCCTCGCGGTGCTGCGCCGCGCGCGCAGCCAGGATCCGCCGTGCGAGGTGCTGGTGATGACCGGCTTCGCCACCATTGCGCAGGCCGTCGAGGCCATGCGCGGCGGTGCCGCCGGCTACCTGCAGAAGCCCTTTCCGGCCGAGGCCCTGCTGCAGCAGGTGGCGCGCGTCGCCGAGGGCCGCGCCATGCAGGAGGAGTTGCGCCGCCTGCGCGAGGAGGCGCACGAGGACGCGCTGCTCACCGGCTCGAGCACCGCGATCCGCTCCGTCAACGAGCGCCTCATGACCCTGGCGCGCGAATCGGACGCGACCGTTCTGCTGCAGGGCGAGAGCGGCACCGGCAAGGAGCGCGCGGCGCGCGCCTTGCACCGCCTCAGCCCGCGCGCCGCCGAGCCCTTCCTGCCGGTCGCCTGCGGCGCGATTCCGGCCCAGCTGCTCGAGGGCGAACTCTTCGGCTACCGCCGCGGCGCCTTCACCGGCGCCGACCAGGACCGCAGCGGTTTGTGCGCCGAGGCGGGGGGGGGAACCCTCTTCCTCGACGACGTGGACAATCTGCCTCCGGAGGCGCAGGCCAAATTGCTGCGCCTGGTCGAGGAGCGCGCCTTCCGCCCTCTCGGCGCGAGCGCCGAGCAGCCCTTCCGCGCGCGCCTCGTGTCCGCCGCCCGCCTCAAATTGGCCGACGAGGTGGCGGCCGGCCGTTTCCGCGAAGACCTCTTCTACCGCCTGCACGTGGTGGTGGTGGACCTGCCGCCCCTGCGCGAGCGCTCCGAGGACCTGCCCGCCCTGCTGGCCTCCTTCCTGCGCCGCCACGACCCGGAAGGCCGCTTCCGCGTGCCGCCCGACACCCTGCGCCGCCTGGCCCTGCACCACTGGCCCGGCAACGTGCGCGAGTTGGCCAACGCGACGGTGCGCGCGATCGCGCTGGCCGGGCGGGTGCGGGTGCTGCGGCCCGAGCACTTCCTGCCCGGCGCCGGCGAGGGCGGCGAAGCGGCCGCGGCGGACGGCGGCACCCTGCACGAAGCGGTGCGCCGCGCCGAGATCGAGACCATCCGCGCCGCGCTCGCGGCGACCGGCGGCAAGCGCATCGAGGCCGCGCAGCTGCTCGGCGTGTCGCGCAAGATCCTGTGGCAGAAAATTCGCGACCTCGGCCTCGGCGCCGAGGAGGTCGAGCCGTGAGCCCGGCCCGCCTCGCGCCTTACCACGCCGGCGAGGAGCCGCTGACCCTGGATCTCGGACAGGCGCTGATCTTCACCGACCTGCACCTGGCCGCCGAGCGGCCGCACGAGGCCGCGGCCTTCGCGATCCGCCTGCGGGAACTGGCCGCCTCCGCGCCCGCCGGCGCGGGCGGGCCGCGCGCGCTGATCGTGATGGGCGATCTCTTCGACTCCTACAGCGGCCCCGAGGACTGGGATCTTCCGAGCTTCCGCGCGCTGGCCGATGCCTTCCGCGCGCTGCAAGCCGCCGGTTTCCAGATCTATCTGCTGCGCGGCAACCGCGACGTGATGCTCGAGCCCGCGCACGCCGCCGGCCTGGGCGCGGTCGTCACCGACTCGCTGCTGGTGCGCCTGCCGGGCCGGCCCGCCGCGCTGCTGACGCACGGCGACGCGTTCTGCCTCGCCGACCGCCGCTACCAGTTCCTGCGCCGCACCCTGCGCCAGCCCGGCCTGCGGCGCTTCCTGCTGCGGCGCGGCGCCGGCACCCGCCGCTGGGTCGCCCAGCGCCTGCGCGGAGTGAGCCGCGGCGAACTGGCCCGCAAGCCCCTGGCGCACCTGGATCTCACTCCCTCCGCCCTGGCGGGGGAGCTGCGGCGCCGCGGCGCCGCGCTGGCGGTGATCGGCCATCTGCACGAGAACCGCCAGATCGCCCTGGAAGGCGGCCTGCGCGGCCGCGTGCTGCCGGCCTGGGATCCTGAGGCGCCGGCCTGGGATTTGGCGGCTTTGCTTGACGGGCGGCAATGATTCCCTAGAATTCTCCCCTTCATGTCCGGCGACCGTGCCCGGCCGGCCGTTCCGATCCTCACCCTGGACGGATGGAGCGGCTCCGGGAAAAGCACTCTCGCGCGGACTCTGGCCGGCCTGCTGGGCTGGACTTACCTCGACTCGGGCGCCTGGTACCGCGCCCTCGCCTGGGCGGTCCTGCGCGCGGGAGCCCGGCCGGAAGCCGAGGATGAAGTGCTCGGCGCGCTCTTTCGGATCCAATTGTCAAGCCTGCCGGACGGGCGGGTGCTGGTGGACGGCTTCGCGCCGGGCGCCGCGCTCCGCACGCCCGAAATGGACCGCGCGGTTTCGCGGGTCGCCGATCACCTCCGGGTGCGCGCGGCCCTCAACGAACTCATGCGGGCCAGCGCGGCGCAGCCCGGCACCGCCGGCCTGGTCGCCGACGGCCGCGACGCCGGATCCGTCATCTTTCCCGAGGCCCAACTCAAGGTCTTCGTCGAAGCCAGTCTGGACGTGCGCGCGCATCGCCGCGCCGACCAGCGGCCCGGCCAGGACTTCGCCACGGTGCGCGCCCTGATCCAGGAGCGCGACCTGCGCGACGGAGCGCGCGGCGCCTCGGCACCGCACCCCGCAACGGCGGGGCGCGTCTTGCAAAACGATTCCATCACGGTCGAGGAGGCGGTCGGGCGCCTCCTGGCTTGGGCCCGGGAAACCTGGCCGGAACAAGCCGCCCCCTGAGGGCCGGACCTTCCCCCGATTACTCCCAGAGCATTTTTCTCACTGAATCCGCATGGTCTCCAAAGAAGCCCTGCGCCGCTACGAACTCGACGACACCGCACTGGAAGCGGAGCTCTCGAAAGTCCTCGCCGGCAGCCAGCAGTCCGATTTTTCCGCCCTGATCGCCGAACGCACGGGCCTGGTCCCGCGCGACGCGATCGTCCCGGCGACCGTCCTCTCCATTGACCGCGAGCGCAACGTCGTGCTGGTGGACATCGGCGGCAAGGCCGAAGCGCCGATTCCGCTCGCCGAGTTCGAGGACGAGACGCCCGTCGCCGGCCAGAAGATCGAAGTCTTCTACCGCGGCGACGACCGCCTCACGAACGTGCCGGTGGTTTCCAAGCGCGAGGCGGACCGCGAGCGCTCCTGGGCGAAAGTCGTCGGCGTCTACGAAGTCGGCGGCGTGATCGAAGGCGAGATCAAAAAACAAATTAAGGGTGGTCTCTTAGTCGACGTGGACGGCGTGCTGGTGTTCATGCCGGCCAGCCAGATCGACATCCGCCGCGTGGCGCAGCCGACCGAATACCTCGGCCGCACCATCCGCGCCAAGATCGTCAAGATCGACGAGGAGCGCAAGAACATCGTCGTTTCGCGCCGCCAGCTCCTCGAGGAGGAGCGCGCCGAGAAGCGCGAAGTCCTGCTGCGCGACCTGGCCGAGAACCAGGTGCGCAAGGGCGAGGTCAAGAACATCGCCGACTTCGGCGCGTTCGTGGACCTCGGAGGCATCGACGGACTGCTGCACGTCACCGACATGTCCTACGGGCGCATCAAGCACCCGCGCGAGATGCTCAAGATCGGCGACGTCATCGAGGTCATGGTCATCGGCATCGACCGCGAGCGCAACCGCGTGGCGCTGTCGCTCAAGGCCCTGGCCAAGGATCCGTGGGCGGAGATCGCCGCGCGCTTCCCGATCGGCACGGTCCAGAAGGGCCGCATCGCCAACATCGTCAGCTACGGCCTGTTCGTCGAGCTGGAGCCGGGCGTCGAGGGCCTGGTGCACGTCAGCGAGCTGTCGTGGACCCAGAAGAACCCGAGTCCCGAGGGCCAGTTCGAGAAGGGCGACGAGATCGACGTCTTCGTCAAGGCCATCGACCTGGAGAAGAAGGAAATGTCGCTGTCGGTGCGCGAGGTCGAGGGCAATCCCTGGGACCGCATCGCCGATCACTACGCTCCGGGCACCGTCATCGAGGCCACGGTCAAGAACCTGGCTTCCTACGGAGCCTTCGTCGAGATCGAGGAGGGCATCGACGGCCTCCTGCACAACTCCGACTTCCACTGGACCCGCAAGATCCAGCACCCGAGCGAGATCGTCAAGAAGGGCGACCGCATCCAGTGCGTGGTGCTCGCGGTGGACAAGGAGAAGCAGCGCATCTCTCTGGGCATGAAGCAGCTGACCAAGAATCCCTGGGAGGACTACATCCCGGCGCACTACCACGTGGGCGACCTGCTCACGGGCGCGGTCAGCAAGCACATTCCGGCGGGCTGCTTCGTGAAGCTCGAGGAAGACCTCGAAGCCTTCATGCACTACTCGTCGCTGCCGCAGGAGTGGCACGACGCGCCGTCCGAGCACTGCATCCCGGGCCTCAAGATGGAGGTGCGGGTGGTGCGCGTGGACTGCGGCGAGGAGCGCATCGGCCTGAACTTCGTGCACGCCGAGTTCGAGGAGAACGAGGCCGTGAAGAAGGCATGGATCGAGGCGAAGGCCGCGAAGGAGGCCCGCAAGGCCGCTCGCGCCGCCGCCAAGGCCCTGAAGGACGCCGAGAAGGCGGCCGGCGGCGGCGAAGGCGCCGAGGCGCCGGAAGCGGACGAGGCTCCGGCCGAGGGCGCCGCGCCCGCCGAAGCTTCGGAGCGCGCCGAACCGGCGAATTGAGGAAGCGGACGATGGGACGGCGCAGTTCCTGCATCCGTCCCCGTCCGTGGCCGATGGCCGCGGCGGTGCTCTGCATCGCCGCGGCCTGCTCCGCGCCGGCCGCCGATCCGGCGGAGGCGGAGCCGGATCCGGCCGCCGCGCCTGCGGCGGAGTCGCCGCCGGATGCGGGCGCGCCCCAGGAGCCGGGGCCGATCATCTTCGCCGAAGATCCGCTGGCCGGCGCGCCGATGGCGATTCCCGAAGGCGTCGAGTACGGCGCACTGCAGAACGCCGAGATGACCGAGCTGGCGGCGCCGCCGCCCGAGCCGGAGTTCAACGAGGAGCTGATCGACCGCAGCAGCGAACTCGGCCTCCAGGTGCTGCGCGCGCGCTTCGTCGCCGAGCAGCTGGGCGTGGCCTCGCGCGTGATTCTGCCCGAAGGCCCGTTCCGATTCGGCGAGATCGTTCCGGTCCACTTCGAACTGCGCAATCCGCTGGGCGAGCCGATCACCCTGCTGCCGCCCGCCGCCGGCCTGGTGCTGGAGTTGAGCTGGGAAGTCAGCCGCTGGCTGCCGATCGGCGGCCACGACAAGATCGTGCGCCACCGCTGGTACCGCCTGGCCGACCGCGTGATTCTCGAGGCCGACGAAACCTACGCCACGCGCTCGGAGATTCCTCTGGTGATGGACGGCGACGAGGGCGCGCTCTGGCAGGTGAAGGTGGACGCGCGGCTGCGCTGCGCCGGAGTGCTGCTCGGCGATCGCGACCTGCCGGTGCACCGGATCGACTACCGCAGCAACCACCTCTACGCGTTCCCCGAAGGCTGGGAGAGCCTGCGCGACCAGCCGCTGGAGTCGCTGCGCCTGGCGCTGGCCAATCCGCGCCCGCAGGCCGACCGCCACGTGCTGGTGTCCACCGCGCTCTTGTCCGGCGCCCAGCGCTACGAGGGCCTGGAGATGCTGGTCGAGTCCCTGCGCCGGCCGGTTTCGAGCACGCGGGCGCTGACCGCCACCTCCGCCCTGCAGTGGCTGACCCAGCTCCCGCTGGGCTACGCGCCGAAGGACTGGATCCGCTGGCACGACGAGCGGACACTTGCGGGTCCGAGCCCGCAATGAATCTGCTGTCCGAACTCGAGCGCCTGGCATCCGAGATCGTCACGCGCCCGCAGCTGGCGGCGATCGTCGACAAGGCGGGCCGCGAGAAGCGGCGGCTGCGCGTCAAGTTCGGCATCGATCCGACCTTCAAGGACGTGCACCTGGGCCACGCGGTGCCGATCCGCGTGCTGCGCCGCTTCCAGGAGCACGGGCATCTGCCGGTGCTGATCCTCGGCGACGCCACCGCGCGCCTCGGCGACCCGACCGGGCGCAACGACCAGCGGCCGGCGCTGTCGAAGGAGGAGGTCGAGGCCAACGCGGAGACCTACCTGAATCAGATCGGCAAGATCCTCGACCTGGATCCGGCGCGCTGCGAGGTGCGGCGCAACTCCGAGTGGTTCGGCAAGATGGACTTCTTCGACGGCCTCAAATTGGCCGCGCAGGCCACGGTGGCGCGCATGCTCGAGCGCGACGACTTCGCGAAGCGCATGCAGGAGAAGCTGCCGCTGCACCTGCACGAGATGATGTACCCGCTGATGCAGGGCTGGGATTCGGTGATGGTGCAGGCCGACGTCGAGCTGGGCGGCAACGACCAGCTGTTCAACCTGCACATGGGCCGGCAGATGCAGGAGCGCGCGAACCAGACGCCGCAGGTGTGCCTGACGACGCCTCTCTTGCTCGGCACCGACGGCCGCAAGATGTCCAAGACCTACGGCAACCACGTGCCGCTCAGCGCCGGCGCCGACGAAGTGTTCGGCAAGGTGATGAGCCTCACGGACGAGGGCATGGCCGAGTGGTTCCGCCTCGCCACCGATCTGCCGGCCGAAGCGGCCGCCGCGCTGCTGGCCGGGCATCCGCGCGCGGCCAAGGACGGCCTGGCGCGCGCCGTCACCGCGCAATTGCACGGCGCCGCGGCGGCGGAGGCGGCTTCGGCGGAATTCACGCGCCGCTTCCGCGAGGGCGGCCTGCCCGAGGAGATCGCCGACAAGACCCTGCCGGCCGGCGAGCACGGCCTGGCCTGGGTGGTGGCGCAGGCGGTCGGCGGATCCTCGTCCGACGCGCGCCGCATGATCCAGGGCGGCGGAGTCAAGGTGGACGGCGCGGTGGTGGCCGATCCCAACGCGAAAATCGTGCTGCACGCGGGCGCCGCGCCGATCCTGCTGCAGGCCGGCAAGCGCAAGTTCGCGCGCGTGCGGGCGCACTGAGCCGGCGCCTGCCGGCTCGGCGCGAATCAGCGCGGCGGCAGGCAGGGCGCGGGGAAGGGCAGCAGGTCGGGGTGGTCGGGACCGGCTTGGCCCTCGATGACGTAGCCCAGCGCCGCCAGAGCCGCGAGCTCCTCAGCGGTCTTGGCCGCGCTGCGGCGCGCGCTGGCGGGGGACTGCGGCAGCGCCGCGGCCTGCGTCTCACAATCCTTCCAGGCCGCGCAGTAGGCGTCCACCGCCTGGCGCCAGCGCGGATCGGACTCCTTCAGGGGCAGGCCCTCGAGCGGATCGGCCATGCGGTCGAAGACCAGGAATTCGCGGCCGTAGCGGGGATCGGGCCAGGCGGCGAAGGGTAGGCCCGCGGGCGAAGCCTCCCGGTCCAGCGGCTGCAGATGCCGCACCACCGTGAACGCCTCGTTGCGGAAGGCCTCGCGCACGTTGTGGTTGCCGAAGCGGTCGCGGTTGAAGCGCGCGTAGACCCGGTGCAGCACCGTGCGCTCGTCCTTCTGGCCTTCGAGCAGAGGGCGGAGGCTGGCGCCCTGCGCTTCGGCCAGCGGCGGCAGGCCGCACCAGTCGAGCAGCGAAGGCGCGAGGTCGTAGCCGCGCGCCAGTTCGGTGACGCGCTGGCCCTGCTGGCCGGCGCCCGGCACGCGCAGGATCAAGGGCACGCGGCAGAGTTCGGCGTAGAGGCTGGAACGGTGGCCGATGGAGCCGTGGTCGAAGAATTCGTCGCCGTGGTCGGAAGTGACGATCACGATGGTCTCGTCCTCCAGGCCCAGGGCCGCGATCTGGTCCAGCACCTCGCCGACGTGGCGATCCACCCAGTGGATTTCGGCGTCGTAGAGGGCCAGGGCGTGCATCAGATCGCGCTCGCCCATCACGGGATGGCCCACTGGGTCGGCCGCGCTGGGCCAGGTCATGACCCGCTGGGCGGCGTCGAAGAACCAGTCCTCGCCGTGGAAAGTACCGGTGTATCCCGGGTCGAAGCGCACCGCCAGGGTCTTGTCGGCCTGGTCGGGCAGGTAGTCGTAGTGCGCGTCGAAGTAGTGCAGGAAGAGGAAGAAGCGCTCGTCCTGATGCTCGTTCAGAAAGTCGCGCGCGAAGGCGTTGACGCGCGGGCTCGTGACGTCCCAGTGCGAGATCCGGTCGCGCATCTGCTCGATGTCACGCTGGCTGAGCTGCTGGCCCTGGGCGCGGCGCTTGGCCTGTTCGCGCTGGACGAGGGCGGCGAATTCCGCGGGCTTGAGCATGCCTGAGGCGTAGTCCGCGAAGCCGCGGTCGAATCCGTACTTGGGATCGAGGAACGGCCCGGAGTAGCAGCCGCCGGTGGCGTAGCCGTCCGCCTGGAACTGCTCGGCGAGCGTGCTGCGCAGCGGATCGAGCGCGAAGGCGTCGATCTCGACGCCGTGCGCGCGGTCCGTCAGGCCGGTCATCAGCGCCATGTGCGAGGGGAGCGTCCACGAGGAGCTGCTCCACGCGTCCTCGAACACCGCGCCCGTCTGCGCCAGCCGGTCCAGGTTCGGGGTCACGGGAATCTCCGGCGCGAATTCCGGCTGATGCCCGTAGGGCCCGGTGCGGTCCGCCCGCAGCGAGTCGATGCTGATCAGCACGACGTTGTACTTGCCGGTCGGCTCCTTGCCGCAGCCACCGAGAGCCAGCAGTCCGGCCAGGCCGGCCGCTCCGGCCAGGCCGCGAAGTCCCCCCGCGCGCAGCGTCATGCCGGAAGTCTACGGCCCAGCCGGGCGCGCCGGCAGAATTGCGAAGGGCAGTTCGAGCAGCGGGCGCTCGGGATCGCTGGTGCGCAGGAGCAGCACGCCCTTCACGGTTTCGGCCGGAGGCGCTCCGGACCAGCGCAGCGTGAATCCGCGGCGCGCGGCGGGGTCGGCGTCCAGGTCCGCCGCTTCCAGCCCGGCGGGCAGGCCCTCGATCTGGAAGTCGCCCACCAGGCCGCCCACGGCGCGGTGGCGCAACTCGATCCGCGCTTCGCGCCGGCCGTGCTCCGGATCCAGCAGCACGCGCGCCGGCGACACCGTGAGATCGGGTCGCGCCATGCCCTGGACCGTGAATTGCACCGGCGGCGCGCCGGCCAGCGAAGTCAGGAATTGAAACTGCTTCTGGAATCCGCCTTCGGGCAACTCGGCCGGCGCCACCACGCTGATTTCGTAGAGCGCCTTCTCGCCCTCCGGGCTGAGACGGCTGCTCCGCACTTCCCAACCCTCGATCACCACGTCCACGTCGAGCTCGAAATCGGCCTCGTCGTGGGCGCTCACGAGCACGCGTCCGCGCGGCCGCTCGCGCAGCCCGACCTCGCCCAGCGCGATCTCCCACGGGGACACGGCGAAGGGGGTCCAGATGTCGGCCGCCCATTCCAGCATCAGGTAGGGCTGGTCGCGGAACACCACCGGGATGCCGCCGACCTTGCGCGAGATCGGCTCGCGGTAGCGCGCCGTCTCGAGGGTGAGGTGCAGCTCGGCGCGCTCGCCCGGCGCCAAGGTCAGATCCAGCAGCTGCCCGTCCGTCACCGAGCGGCGCTCGCCGCCGCGGTCCGTCAGCACCAGATCCAGGAGCGCGCACTGGCAGCCGCTGGGCCCGATGCGCGACAGCGTCAGGGGCGCGCCGCTGACGTTGCGCAGCCGCCAGACGCCGTTGCCGCGCTCGCCCTTCGTGACCGAGCCGAGGTCGAGCAGAGCCGGCTCGGCCGCCAGCGCCGCCGCGGGCGCGGCCGCTTCGCGCGCGCAGGCCGCCGCCAGCAGGAGCGCGGCGGCCGCGAGCATCCGGGCCGGGCGGAGGCGCTGCATGCGATTCCTTATCCTAATGCCCTGCGCGCGTCACCGTCCGCCCAACTCCGCTTGCCGCAATCCCCGCTCTACCCCGCCGTCCAGGCTGCCGACCCCGAAATCCGCGCCTTGCTCGTCGCCGAATGGCGGCGCCAGGAGGAGGGCATCGAGCTGATCGCCAGCGAGAACCAGGCCAGCGCCGCGGTCATCGAGGCCATGGGCTCGACCCTGACCAACAAGTACGCCGAGGGCTATCCGGGGCGCCGCTACTACGGCGGCTGCGAGCACGTGGACGCGGTGGAGAACCTGGCGCGCGCCCGCCTCAAGCAGCTCTTCGCCGCGCCGGCCGCCAACGTCCAGCCCTCGAGCGGCTCGCAGGCCAACCAGGCGGCGATGATCGCGCTGATTCCGCCCGGCGCGAAAGTGCTGGCCATGGACCTCAACCACGGCGGCCACCTCTCGCACGGCCACCCGAAGAACGCCTCGGGCATCTTCTACCAATTCGTTCACTACGGAGTGGATCCGAAGACCGAGCGCATCGACTACGACGCGCTCGCGGCGCAGGCGCGCTCCGAGCGGCCCGCGTTGCTGCTGGCAGGCGCCAGCGCCTACTCGCGCATCCTCGACTTCGAGCGCCTGAGCGCGATCGCGCGCGACGCGGGCGCCAAGTTCATGGTGGACATGGCGCACATCGCCGGGCTGGTGGCGGCCGGACTGCACCCGTCGCCGGTGCCGCACGCCGACGTCGTCACCATGACCACGCACAAGACGCTGCGCGGGCCGCGCGGCGGCGCCATCGTCAGCGGCGCGGAGACCATGAAGGCGGTCAACTCCGCGGTCTTCCCGGGCGTGCAGGGCGGGCCGCTGATGCACGTGATCGCCGCCAAGGCCATCGCGTTCGCCGAGGCGCTGCGTCCGGAATTCGCCGCGTACCAGAAGCAGGTCCTCGCCAACGCGCGCGCGCTGGCCGCGGGGCTGCAGAAGCGCGGCTACCGGCTGGTTTCCGGCGGCACCGACAACCACCTGATGCTGGTGGATCTGCGCGGCGCCGGCGCCGCCGGTCTCACGGGCGCGGCGGCCGAGGCGGCTCTGGGCCGCGCCGCGATCACGGTGAACAAGAACCTGATTCCCTTCGACCCGCAGCCGCCGATGCAGGCCTCCGGCATCCGCATCGGCACGCCCGCCGTCACCGCGCGCGGTTTCCGCGAGGCGGAGATGGACCGGCTGGCCGGCTGGATCGACCAGGTGCTGCGCGCGCCGGAGGACGGGAAAATCGCGGACGCGGTGCGCCACGAGGTCGAGGCGCTGTGCGCCGCGCGCCCGATCTACCCGGACTACCGCGCCTGAAGCTTGGACTGCAGCGCGGCGTCCTTCTGCAGGACCTTGACGCGCTGATCCTCGCGGAATCCGTCCATGCGCTGCGCCAACGCCGCGTCCTGCAGCGACAGGATGCGCAGCGCGGTCAGCGCCGCGTTCTGCGGGCCGCCGCCGCCGACCGCCACCGCCACCACCGGCACGCCGCCGGGCATCTGCACCGTGGCCAGCAGCGCGTCGAGTCCGCCCAGCGGCGGATTGTCGAGCGGAATGCCGATCACCGGCAGGGTGGTGTGCGCCGCCACGACGCCGGCCAAGTGCGCCGCGCCGCCGGCCGCGCAGATCATCACCTGCAGGCCGCGCGCGCGCGCGCCGGAGGCGAATTCGCAGGCTTCCTGCGGGGTGCGGTGCGCGCTCAGCACGCGCACGATCGGCTCTTCGCCGAAGGCGCGCAGAGTGGCGACCACCGGCTCGAGGCGGGGGAAATCGGAGTCGGAGCCCATCAGGAGGGCGACGCGCGGGGAGCGGGGCGTGTTCATGCGGGGTTGCGCAGTGCGTGGCGCAGCAGGTCTTGGAAGGGGGCTTCGGGGCCGAGGGATTTGCGCGCGGCCTCGGCGGCGCGCTGGGCGGCCGGCGGCGGCGCGCCGAGATCGGTGAGCACGCGCACGAGGTCGTCGGCGGACGGAGCCGCGCCGGCGGCGAACGGGCCGGTCTCGCCGGGCAGGCCGGTGGCCCACTCGCGCAGATGGTCGCGCAGCTCGACGACGAGGCGCTCGGCGGTCTTCTTGCCCACGCCCTTCACCGAACTGAGGCGCGCGACGTCGGATTCGACGATGGCGCGGACCAGTGCCTCGGGCGGCAGCGCGGACATCACTTCCAGGGCGCGCGTCGGGCCGACGCCGGTCACCTGGATCAGGCGGCGGAAGAGGCGGCGCTCCAACTCCGTGCCGAAGCCGTAGAGGGTCAGCGCGGTCTCGCCGACGGCCAGATGCACCAGCAGGGTCGCGTCCTGGCCGGTCTTCAGCCGGGCGCCTGCCGAGTCGGGCACGTGCAGCAGCCAGCCCACGCCCGCCACGTCCAGCACCGCCCGCGAAGGACCGGTGCTGCTGACGCGGCCGCGCAGGAAGTCGTACACGGAAGGGCGGCGGGGGCCCTTAGGCCTCCGTGTCGCCGGCCGCCGTCTCGCCTTCGGGGCGCAGCTCCAGAGTCGCGCCCTCTTCGTCTTCCTCGTCGTCGTCCTCGCCGAATTCCTCGGCCAGGTACTCTTCCTCGAGCTCGTCGCCACGGCCGGAGCGCAGGCGCAGCCCGTACTCCGTCAGCTTCTGCTTGAGCTCGTTGAGCGAGGTGATGCCGAAGTTCGGCATGGAGAGCAGGTCCTCCTCGGTGTAGAGGAGCACGTCGCCGACGCGCTGCAGGTTCAGGCGCTCGACCAGCACGCGATGGCAGCGCACCGACAGGCTCAGGCTGGAGATCTGGAGATCCAGGGCCTCCTTCTGCTCCTCGGTCAGCTCGCCCAGCCAGGCCAGCTCGCTGGCGAGGTCCATGGTGCGGCCGGCGTTGAAGTCCTCCGGGATGACGAAGGATCCGTCGTCGCGGCGCATGCCCAGCTTGAGGCCGCGGTTCGCGAGCAGGCGCTTGATCTCGTTGAGAGAGGTCTCGCCGAAATTCTTGAAGCCCATGAGATCCAGCTCGGTGTGGGAGACCAGGTCCCCCAGAGTGCGGATGTTCATGTTGGCGAGGCAGTTGCGGGCGCGCACCGAGAGCTCGAAGTCGGTGATCGGCGTGCGCAGGACCTTGCGCAGCTGATCTTCCTTGAGCTCCAGGGACTCGTCGTAGTACATGTCCAGCGAGTCGTGCGCGTCGGCGTAGAACAGGCGCGCGAGGCCGTTGGCGGGGTCCCGGCGCAGAACCGCGCCGTAGCAGCCGCAGGCCCGCTCGTACATGTTGCGGTCCTCGTACATCACGCCGAGGTTGATCAGCACCGCGGCGGACACCGGGCGCAGCGCGGCGAGGCGCTCGTACTCGGCGAGGGCGCGCTCGTCGTCGCCCATCAGGTCGGCGCGGTAGGCGATGCGGAAGCGCGCGGCGCGGTGCTCCGGATCGAGCGCGAGCGCGGCCTCGTAGCGCTCGACGGCGCCGGCGTGGTTGGCGCTCGACTCGAGCACGCGGCCCTGGAAGTAGAGGCGGTCAGCCTCTGACAAGGGCGCGTTCGCGAGCGCCTTCTCGAGATCGGCGTAGCGCTGCAGCGCGCACAGCGCGTTCAGCTCGGCCGCGGCCATCGTGGCGTCGCGCCCGGCGGCTGCGCCTTGCAGCTCGGCCAGCGCGCCGGCCGGATCGCCCTTCTCGAGCAGCGCGGTGCCGCGCACGAAGCGCGACAGTTCGTCGCGACCGTTCGCCAGTTCGATCGCGCGGGCGTAGTCGCCGGCAACCCACGAGCCGAGCGCGGCTGCGGGCTTGGCGCCGCTCTCACGAGCTGCGCGCGCCGCGTCCTCGAACTTGGCGGCGACGGCGGAATGCGCGAAGAACTGTGCGCGGGCGGCGACGAGGCCTGCCGGATCGGCGGGCGGCGAAGCGAAGAAGGCGGCGACGTCGACGGCCGGGGCCGCGGGAGCTTCCACTTGGGGCATTTTGGGCGGGCGCGGGGCGAGCCGGAAAAGGGCCGGACATTGTAGGCGTCGGCGGCCTGCAGGGTCAACCGGCGTTCCGGGAGCCAGGGAACATGATTCTACGCGCGCTGGAATCCGCGTCCGGCCCGCGGCAGACTCCCCTCGTGGACTGCTTCCTCGTCGAAGGGGGCCCGGCGCTGCAGGGAACCGTGGCCGCCGCTGGCTCCAAAAACGCCGCCCTGCCGATTCTGGCCGCTTCCCTGCTCTGCGAGGGCGAGAGCCGGATCCTGCGCCTGCCGGCCCTGCAGGACATCGCGACCATGCGCAGCCTGCTGGAGGGCCTGGGCGCCGAAATCGCGGTGGAAGGCGCTTCCGGCGGGGCCGCCGCGGCATCCGCGGAATCCGCCGCCGCGGCCGCAGCGCATTCCGCGCCATCCGGAGGCGGCACCGCCGTGCGCAGCCGCCCGCGCGCCCCCGGCGGCGCCTGGACCCTGCGGTTCGCCGCCGAGGGCCCGACCGAGGCGCCCTACGAGGTGGTGCGGCGCATGCGCGCCTCGATCTGCGTGCTCGGGCCGCTGCTGGCCCGCCGCGGCCGCGCCCGCGTGCCGCTGCCGGGCGGCTGCGTGTTCGGCCCGCGCCCGGTGGACCTGCACGTGCGCGGCATGGAGGCTCTGGGCGCGCGCGTCTCGCTGGACCACGGCGTGCTCGACGCGGAGGCGCCGGCAGGCGGACTGCGCGGCGCGCGCGTGCCGCTGCGCTCGGCCTTCGGATCGACCGTGCTCGGCACCGCCAACGTGATGATGGCCGCAACGCTCGCGCGCGGCGAGACCGTGATCGAGGGCGCGGCGAAGGAGCCGGAAGTGATCGGACTGGCGCGCTGGCTGCGCGCGTGCGGCGCCCGCATCGAAGGCGAGGGCACCGACGAAATCCGCATCGAGGGCGTGCGCAGTCTCACGGCCGTGCCGGCGCAGATTCCGCCCGACCGCATCGAGACCGGCACGCTGCTGCTGGCCGCCGCGATGACGCGCGGCCGCGTGCGCGTAACCGGCGTGCGGTGCGCCGAGCTCGCGCCGCTGGTCGCGGCGCTGCGCGGCAGCGGCGTGCCCGTGCACGAAGGCGAGGACTGGCTGGAGGTGGACGCGCGCGGCGCCGATCCCAAGCCCGCGGAAATCGTCACCGAGCCCTTCCCCGGATTTCCGACCGACCTGCAGGCGCAGTGGACCGCCTACGCCACGACGGTGCGCGGCGCGTCGCGCATCACCGACGCGATTTATCCGGAGCGCTTCATGCACGTGCCTGAGCTGCAGCGCATGGGCGCGCGCATCTCGCGCGCAGGCGGCTCCGCCCTCGTGGACGGCCCGAGCCCGCTGGCCGCCGCGCCGGTGGTCGCCAGCGACCTGCGCGCCTCCGCCGCGCTGGTGATGGCCGGCCTGGTGGCACAAGGCACCACCATCGTGCGCCGCGTCTATCACCTGGACCGCGGCTATGAGGCGCTGGAGAAGAAGTTGAGCACGCTCGGGGCGAGGGTGCGGCGTGCGGCGGACGACCAGAAGCCCTGAGCCCGTAGAATGCCCCGCCCGGACGCGGGCCCAGCATGCTCGAACAGCTTCAGAAGTCCTTGCAGAAGGTGGTGGACCGCTTCCGCGGCGGCCAGCTCACCGAGGCCGACGTGCAGGAGGGGATGCGCGAAGTGCGCCGCGCCCTGCTCGAGGCCGACGTCAACGTCCAGGTCGCCAAGGAATTCACGCAGAAGGTCGGCGAGCGCCTGCTGGCCTCCGACCGCCTGAAGGGCGTCACCGGCGCGCAGCAGGTGATCGGAGCGTTCCACGCCGAGCTCGTCGGGCTGATGAAGTCCGATCAGCCGTCGCTGCCGAAGAATCCGCGCCACCCGATGGTGCTGCTGCTGGCCGGCTTGCAAGGCGCGGGCAAGACCACCACCGCCGCCAAGCTCGGCCTGTGGATGCGCAAGCGCCAGAACCGGCGCGTGCTGCTCGCGGCCTGCGACCTGCAGCGCCCCGGCGCGGTGGACCAGCTGCGCCAGCTCGGCCTCAAGCTGGATCTGCCGGTGCACGCCGAAGATCCGGGCCCGGGCGTGGATCCCGTCGGCGTGGCCAAGCGCGCGCGCGCGCGCGCCGAATCCGAGCGCTTCGACGCTCTCATCATCGACTCGGCCGGCCGCCTGCACGTGGACGCCGGGCTGATGGACGAGATCGCGGCGGTGGCCGCAGTCGCGCGGCCGGACGCCACCTACCTGGTGCTCGACGCCATGACCGGCCAGGACGCGGTCGAATCGGCCCGCGCCTTCAGCGCCCGCCTCGAGTTGCACGGCCTGGTCCTGACCAAGATGGATGGCGATGCCCGCGGCGGCGCGGCCCTCTCGGCCCGCACTGTCACCGGCAAGCCCGTCTCCTTCCTGGGCGTGGGCGAAAAGCCCGACGACCTCGAGGAATTCGACGCCGAGCGCCTGGCCAGCCGCATCCTGGACCTGGGCGACGTCGTGGGGCTGGTGGAGAAGGCCCAGGAGGCCCTCCAGGAAGAGCAGTCGGTCGTCGACTACCAGCGCCTGATGTCCGGCAAACTGACCATGCAGGACCTGCTGGACCAGTTCCGCACCCTCCAGAAGATGGGCTCCTTCCAGAAGGTCCTGGGAATGATGCCCGGAATGGGTAGAATGTCCGGCCTTTTGGGGCAGGTGGACGACAAGCAGTTCCGGCGCATGGAGGCGATCATCCTCTCCATGACCACGGCGGAGCGGCTGCACCCGGAGATTCTCGACGGCGGCCGGCGCAAGCGCATCGCGGGCGGGGCCGGAGTCGAGGTCGCCGACGTCAACCGGCTCTACAAGTCCTTCCAAGAGATGCAGAAGCAGATGAAATCCATGAGCAGTCTTTTTTCGGGCGGACGCTCGAAGAAGCGCCTGCTCAAGGATCTCGAGCAACGCGGCCGTCTGCCCGGCATGCCCGGATTCCCGACCGCCTAGTTTCACCCCGCACCCGCACCGCAGACTTCGCAATCGCCCGCATGGCAGTCGCCCTTCGCCTCAAGCGTCTCGGCCGCAAGAACCGGCCCTTCTTCCGCATTTGCGTCTTCGACGAGCGCACGCGCCGCGACGGCGCCGAGATCGAGCTGCTCGGTCACTACGACCCGCTCGATCCCCAGCCCGGCAAGGCCTTCGTGCTCAACGAAGAGCGCGCCAAGCACTGGCTCTCGGTGGGCGCGCAGCCCTCGGAGACGGTCGCCACGATGCTCAAGGACCGCGGAATCGAGATTCCGTTCCGCAAGGCCAGCCCGTCGCAGAAGCGGCGCACGCGCGCCGCCGCCCGCCTCGCCCGCACGAAGAAAGCCGGCAAGTAGCGGACAGCGGCGATGCCGAAAGCCCGTGCCACCGCGGACGAACTGGCTGAGTTCCTCGCTCGCATCGAGAGCAAGGTCTACCAGATTCCCGCGCGCCTGAAGGAGACCAACGCTCTCGAGCGCCTGATGGCGCTCGTGCTGCAGGGCGAGCACGGCACCTACGCCGTGGGCGAGCGCAGCGTCAAGGCGCTCAAGGAAACGTTCGTGCACTGGAACGAGGTGCGGGTGGCCCGCCACTTCGAAGTGCAGGATTCGCTGACGCAGGCGCGCATCGGCGACGCGCAGATCCGCGCCGTCAGCGCGCAGGAATACCTGCGCCGCGTGTTCGGCCTGCAGAACCACCTGGAGCTGGACTGGCTCTACGACGCCAGCCCCGAGCGCCGCGGCAAGCTGCTCTCCGCGTTGTCGATGGCGCCGCACCATTCCTCGACGGTGCTCGACCTCGACGCGCTCGAAGGCAGCGAGAACTCCGGGCAGGTGCCTCTCACGCCCGCGCTCAAGCGCCTGTTCGCGCGCCTGGGCATGGTCGGCGTGAATCCCAAGGAGGCGGCCGTGCGCGAACTGCTGGATCCGGTGACGGGCGGCAAGCAGCGCTATCCGAACTATCTGGCGCTGTGCGCGCTGGCGCGCCTGATGCCCGTGACCAAGCCGCCGCGCTGCCGCAAGACCGAGGCGCTGCTGGAAGCGTTCAAGGGCCGCAACACGCTGGCTGAGCCGGCGCTGGTCGCGCTGCTCGTCGAAGTGGGCTACGAAGTTCCGCTCGCCAGCAGCGGCAAGCCCGCTGCCGGCAAGACGGCTGCGGCGAAGAAGCCGCCGCGTCCGAAGTCGAAGACTTCGTCCTGAGCTTGGCCGCGGGCGCCCCGCGCCTGGTTCTGGCCAGCGCCTCGCCGCGGCGCCGCGCGTTGCTGACGAGCATGGGATTGGACTTCGAGTGCGTGCCGGCGCCCGACGATGGGCCGTCCGTTTCGGCGGATCCCGCGGCGCGCGTGCTGGGCCATGCGCGGCACAAGGCGGAGGAGGTGCGCCGCGCGCTGCCCGCGCCGGCGTTCGTCCTGGCCGCGGACACCCTGGTGTGGCGCGACGGCGCCTTCCTGGCGAAGCCGGCCGACCGCGCCGAAGCCGAGCTCATGCTGCGCGGATTGAGCGGGCGCGAGCACTCGGTCTGGACCGGCGCCGTGCTGCTGGATCCGGAAGGCCGGCGCCACGAGCGCGCCGACGAGGCCCGGGTGCGCTTCGCGCCGGTTCCCGAGCCGGATCTGCAGGAATACCTCGCCGGCGCGGAGTGGCGCGACAAGGCCGGCGCCTACGGCCTGCAGGGATGGGCCGCGCGCCACGCCAGGCTCACGGCGGGGGAGGCGGGCACCGTCATCGGCCTGGCCGAGAGCGCCGTGGCGGACTTGTTGGCGCGGGCAGGCTTCCGCCGCTAGAATGTCCGGCCCGAATCCGGCCGCCGGCCGGCGCGAATCATGAAGGAAGGCATCCACCCGAACTACGTCGACTGCCACGTCAAGTGCGGCTGCGGCGCCGAGTTCCAGACCCGCGCGACCATCAAGCAGATCCACGTCGAGATCTGCTCGGTGTGTCACCCGTTCTACACCGGCACGCAGAAGCTGCTGGACGCCGCCGGACGCGTCGACCGCTTCCAGAAGCGCTACGCCCGCAAGGCCTAGCCCGCCGCCGCGTCACCGCGCGGCACCGAGATGGATCTGGTCGAGCTGCTGGGCCGGCGCGTGGCGGTGCTGACGGAGCGCAAGAGCGCCCTCGAGGACGAACTCGCCCAGCCCGGCCGCGCCTCCAAGCCCGGCTACGGGATGCTGCTGAAGGAGCTCGGCAGCCTGCAGAAGGTGCTCGGTCCGTGGGCGCGCTGGGGCGAGGTGCGCCGCTCGCTGCAGGAAGCGCGCGAACTGATTGCCGGCGCCGACGCCGAGATGGCGGCGCTGGCCGCCGAAGAAATTCCCGCGCTCGAGCGCGAGGACGCGGCGTTGTCCAAGGAGATGATGGACCGCCTGCTGGAAGACGATCCGGACTCCAACCGTCCCGCCATCGTCGAGATCCGCGCCGGCACCGGCGGCGAGGAAGCGGCCCTCTTCGCGGCCGACCTGCTGCGGCTCTATCAGCGCTTCGCGGCGCTGCGCGGCTGGAAAATGGAAGTGATGGACACGTCCGCATCGGACATGGGCGGGCTGAAGGAAATCGTGTTCAAGCTCTCGGGCGAGGAAGTGTTCCGCAACATGCGCTGGGAGTCGGGCGGCCATCGCGTGCAGCGCGTGCCGGCCACCGAGACGCAGGGGCGCATCCACACTTCCGCCGCCACCGTGGCGGTGATGCCCGAGGCCGAAGAAGTGGACATCGAGCTGCGGCCGGAGGATCTGGAGATCACCGCGATGCGCTCGGGCGGCCCCGGCGGCCAGAGCGTCAACAAGACCGAGTCCGCGGTGCGCGTGGTGCACAAGCCCACCGGCATGATGGTGAAGTGCCAAGAAGACAAGTCGCAGCTGCGCAATCGCGACAAGGCCCTGGCCCTGCTGCGCGCCCGCCTCTACGAGGTGGAGCGCCAGAAGCGCGAGGCGGCGCGCCAGGATCTGCGCCGCACCCAGGTCGGCAGCGGCGACCGCAGCGAGCGGATTCGCACCTACAACTGGCCGCAGAACCGGGTGACGGACCACCGCATCAACGAGAACTACAGCCTGCAGAAAGTCATGGAAGGCCACCTGGAGGAGGTTCTCGAGGCCTTGCTGGCCGCGGACCGGGAGGCCAAACTGGCGGCACTCTGAGCCGGAGGACGGCTCGCGCGTTGGATGACGGGACACACCATGGAAAACAAGGACAAGCAACCCCTCTCGCTGGGCTCCGAATTCGAAGCCCTCGACGCCGCCCCGCCCGCGCCGGCGGCGGCTGCCGCTCCGGCCGCTGCGTCGGCTCCGGGCGGCCCGGCCGCGCCGATGCGCAAGACCACCGTGGCGGGCAGCATGGGCCTGCTGATCGCCCTGGGCGGCCTCTGCGCCGCCTATCCGGCGCGCTTCGCCGTGGTGCAGGTCGGTGTCGCCGCGTTCCTGATCTTCGAGCTGCTGCGCTTCGGCCTGGCGCGCACCGCGCCCACGGGCAAGGCGCTGAGTCCGATCGCCGGCGGCCTGGCGGTCGTGGCCGGCGCGGTCGGCCTGATTCCCGACGGCGGCAGCCAGTTCATCATGGCGCCGATCTTCGCGATTCTCGGCGGCCTGCTGGCTCTCGCCGCGCCGGCCATCAACAAGAAGGCGGATTCCAAACTGCCGCCGCCGGCGCCCGAAGCGGAGCCGGATCCGCAGTTCTCGAAGCTGCTGCTCGGCAACCTCCTGATCCTCGCCGGCGCCTCCGCGCACTGGACGACGGCCGCGCGCGGCACCGACACCATCCTCGGCGCGATTCTCGTGGTCTGCTGCGTGCTGGCCATCTTCGCTTCGTGGGTCGGCATGAACCGCACCTGGGCGATGCCGGCCGTGTCGAGCGGCAGCCTCGGCATGATTCTCATCCTCACGCCATTCGACGGCCTGCTGCTCGGAGTCTTCGGCCTCGTGCGCCACTTCAAAGGCGTGGGCGAGGATGGCATGCTCGAAATGGTGAGCAATGCCTGGCCCGGCGAGACCGACCTCGTGACGCACGCGCTGCCGATGTTCCTCGTCATCGGCGCCAGCGCCTGGAGCCTGAGCACGGTGGTGAAGGGCACGATGCAGGGCGTCGAAGCGCAGAAGAAGCGCAAGGAAGAGGAAATCGCGGCGCGCAAGGCCGCGCGCTCCGGCGGCGCCAGCGAGCAGAAGGCCTGATGCCCGAAGCCGGCGCGCTCCGCCGCGCCGATCTCGTGCGCGAGGCGGCTGCGCGCCTGGCGGAAGCCGGCGTCGAGGAGCCGCGCGAGCGCGCCGAACTGTTGTGGTGCCGCGCCGCGGGCGAGACGCGCGCCGAGATGCTGCTCGGCGCGCAGTCGGCGCCCGCGCCCGAGCTGGCCGCGCGCTTCGCGGAGTGGGTGCGCCGCCACGCGGCCGGCGAGCCCCTGGCCTATCTGGAGGGCAGCTGCGGCTTCTACGGCGCCGAGTTCGCCGTGGACGCGCGCGTGCTGGTGCCGCGCGCCGACAGCGAGGCGGTCGTCGAGTGCGCGCTCGACCTGCTGCCCGAGAGCGCGCGCGGCGTCGCGGCCGATCTGGGCACCGGCTCCGGCTGCCTGCTGCTTTCGATCCTGCGCGCGCGGCCCGGCTGCCGCGGCCTCGGCGTGGATCGCAGCGCCGGCGCGCTGCAGGTGGCGCGCGCCAACGCGCGGAGTCTCGGCTGCGCGGCGCGCGCGTCGTTCGTCCAGTCCGACTGGCTGGAGGCGCTGCGCGGTCCGTTGGCCTTGATCGTGGCCAATCCTCCGTACGTCGAGCCGGGCGAGGAACTCGGTCCCGGCGTGGCCGAGTTCGAGCCGGCCGCCGCGCTCTTCACGCCGCCCGGCGCGCCGCTGCAGGCCTACGAGCGGATCCTGGCGCGGGCGCGCGCGGTGCTCGAGCCGGGCGGCACCCTGGTCTTCGAAGTGGGCTACGGCCGCGCCGATGCCGTGGCCGCGCTGGCGGCGCGCGGCGGGTGGCAGGAAATCGGCCGCCGCAAGGATCTGGGCGGGATCGAGCGCGCGCTGGCGTTCCGCTCGCGATCGGCTTGCTGAGTGCCGCGGCCGGTCAGGCCGCCGGCTGTTGCATCAGGAAGCGTTCGAGGCGCGGCTCGGAGCCGGCGTCGAGCTGCTGGAAGTAGATGGCGATCTCGAAATGCCCCAGCGCCGGCGAGAGGCGCTCGCAGCGCACCACCACGCCTTCGCCGCTGACTTCGCCGGCGGACGCGCCGAGCTCGAAGCGGAAGCGCACGTGGGTCATCATCCGCAGCGGCTCGTCGGCGAAGACGCAGACGCCGGCCCGCGACAGGTCGCGCACGCGCAGGGCCTTGCCGCCTTCCAGCGAGAGCGGCAGATTGGCGACCTGGTGGCGCGGATGACGCCGCCGTTCGCGGCCGGAGTGCGGAGGGGGCGATTCGGGCATGGGGGCAGCCTCGCTCATGCCCTAGAATAGCCAGCGGCTCCTGCCATTTGGTAGGGTTCCGGACCGAACACCATGGCTTCCTACAACCGCGTCATTCTCATGGGCAATCTGGCCCGCGATCCCGAAGTGCGCCAGGCGCAGAACGGCACCTTCGTGGCCAAGTCCGCGCTGGCCGTGAACGAGCGCGTCTCGGACGGGCAGGGCGGATGGAAGGACGAAGCCTCCTTCTTCAACTTCGTGTTCTTCGGCAAGCAGGCCGAGTCCTTCGGCCGCTTGTTCCAGAAGGGCAAAGGCATCCTGATCGAAGGCCGCCTGCGCGAAGACAAGTGGCAGGACAAGGAGACCGGCCAGAACCGCTCGAAGGTCGAGATCGTCGCCGACCGCTGGTACTTCGTCGGCGGCAAGGGCGAGGGCGCGGGGGGGGGCGGTGGATCCGGCGAAGGACGCGGCGCGGCCGCGGGCGCTTCCCGCTCCGGCCAGCAGGCTCCCGACTTTCCCGGCGCTTCGGATTTCGGCGGCGCGACGGCGGCCGACGACGTTCCGTTCTAGGTCGGAGCCGCGGCGGCGATGGCTCCGGTGCGCGTCCTGCTCTTCGCGGGCCTGGCCGAGGCCTGCGGCGCGCGCGCGCTCGAACTCGACCTGGCCCTGCCCGTGAGCGCCGCCGAACTGCGGCGCGCCGCGCAGGCGCGCCATCCCGAGCTGGCGGGCCGCGTGTTCCGCGTCAGCGTGAACGCGCGCTACGCCGCCGACGAAGACGCGGTGCCTCCGGGCGCGGAGCTGGCCTTCCTGCCGCCGGTGTCGGGCGGATGAGCGAGCGCTTCTGGCTGCGGATGACGCCCGGGCCTGTGCACGGCGAGTGGGCGCGCCAGCGCGTCGCGGGCCCGGACGCGGGCTGCACGCTGCTCTTCCTCGGCACGGTCCGCGCGCTGCGCGGCGAGCGGCGCGTGCTGCGACTCGAGTACGAGGCCTACGACGCGATGCTCGAGCCGGAACTGCGGCGCATCGCCGCGGAGGTGCTGGCGGAGCACGACGTGCTGCGCGCGGCGGTCGAGCACAGCCTGGGCGCGGTGCCGGCCGGCGCCGGATCGGTGGCGCTGGCGGTGGCCGCCGCGCACCGCCGCGCGGTCTTCGCGGCGGGGGAGGCACTGATGAACGAATTGAAGGCGCGCGCGCCGCTGTGGAAGCGCGAGATCTACGACGACGGCTCGGCCTGGATCGGGCAGGGATCCTGATGCTGGAAGTCCACGAGGTGGTCGTGACGCCGTTCGAGCAGAACTGCACGATCCTGGCCTGCTCGGAGACCGGCGAGGCGGCGATCTGCGACGGCGGCGAGGCCGCGCCGGTGCTGGCGCGGGTCGCCGAGCTGGGCGTGCGCGTGACGAAGATCCTGGCGACGCACGGGCACCTGGATCACATCGGCGGCACGGCGGAGTTGCAGCAGGCGCTGCGCGTCCCGTTCTACTTCCCCTCGGGCGACGACTTCTGGCGCCTCGCGCTGCCGGAGCAGGCGGCGCGCTTCGGCTTCGGGCAGGTCGAGATTCCGCAGCCCGACCACGACCTGCAGCAGGGCGACGTGATCGAGATCGGCCGCGAGCGCCTCGACGTGCTGCACTGCCCCGGCCACACTCCGGGTCACGTCGTGTTTCATCACGCCGCCGGCTGTCAATTGCTGGCGGGGGACGTGCTGTTCCGCGGCTCGGTGGGGCGCACCGATTTCCCGCGCGGCTCCTTCCGCGATCTGGAGCGCTCGATCCGCAGCCGCCTCTACGTGCTGCCGCCGGAGACCTGCGTGCACTGCGGCCACGGCCCGGCCACCACCATCGGACGCGAGGCGAGCAGCAACCCCTTCGTGCGGCTGTAACCCCGCAGCGCTAATCTGAGGCTTCGATGGAGCGCGAGACCCTCGAAGTGGACGTTCTCGTGGTCGGCGCCGGGCCGGCCGGCCTGGCTTGCGCGCTGGATCTGGCGCGCCGCGCCAAGGCGCGCGGGCAGGAGCTGTCCATCCTGGTGCTCGAGAAGGCCGACGAGATCGGCAAGCACCAGCTGTCGGGAGCGGTGCTGGATCCGCGCGGCATCCTCGAGCTGTTCCCGCAGGCCAAGGCCGAAGGCCTGCCGATCCAGGCCGAAGTCACGCAGGACGCGCTGTACTGGCTGACGCAGAACCGCAGCCGGGCGCTGAAGGGCGTGCTGCTGCCGCCGCCGTTCCGCAATCACGGCAACTGGATCGTTTCCGCCGCCGAGCTCGTGCAGTGGCTGGCGGCGCGCGCCGAGAAGGAGGGCATCGACGTCTATCCGGGCTTCGCGGGCGCGGAGATGGTCTACGACGAACGCGGCGCCGTGACCGGCGTGCGCATCTCGGACCAGGGCCGCGACAAGGCGCGGAAGGAGAAGTCCAACTTCCAGCCGGGCATGGAGATCCGCGCCCGTCTCACGATTCTGGCCGAGGGCACGCGCGGCTCGCTGACCAAGCAGCTGATCGCGCGCAAGAATTTGCAGGAAGGGCGCAACCCGCAGGTGTGGGGCGTCGGCATCAAGGAATTGTGGGAGGTGCGCCGCGGCGATCTGCTCGGCACCGTCTGGCACACGGGCGGCTGGCCGCTGGAATCGCGGGTCTACGGCGGCGGCTGGATCTACGGCCTGCCCGGCAACCGCCTGTCCATCGGCTTCGTCGCCGGCATCGATCACGGCGATCCCAGCTTCGACTATCACGCGCGCATGCAGGAGTGGAAGACGCACCCCTTCCTGCGCGCGCTGCTCGAGGGCGGCAAACTGCTGCGCTACGGCGCCAAGTCGGTGCCCGAGGGCGGCCTGCATTCGATGCCCAAGCTGTGGGGCGACGGATTCCTGATCGTCGGCGACGCCGCCGGATTCATGAACGCCGCGCGGCTCAAGGGCCTGCACCTGGCGATCAAGTCGGGCATGCTGGCGGCCGAAGCCGCGTCCGACGCGCTGGCCGCCGGCGGCTGCAGCACCGAGAAGCTGGCGCGCATCGACGATCTGTTCCGCGCCTCGTGGGCGCACGAGGAACTGCACAAGGTGCGCAACTTCCGCCAGGGCTTCCAGAAAGGCTTCTGGCGCGGCTCGTTGCTGGCCGGTCTCGGCGTGCTGAGCGGCGGGCGCCTGCCCGGCGGGCGCATGAGCCTCGAGGCCGATCACGACCTCTACCGGCAGAACGGCGGCGCCGGCGCGCGGCCGAAGCCCAAGTTTGACAACGTCCTGACGCACGACAAGCTGACCAGCGTCTATCACTCCGGCACCGTGCACGAGGAGGACCAGCCCTGCCATCTGGTCGTGCTCGAGCCCGACATCTGCGCCTCGCGCTGCACGCGCGAGTACGGCAATCCCTGCCAGCACTTCTGCCCCGCCGCCGTCTACGAGTGGGAGCCGGGCACCGCCGCGGGCCCCGGCAGCCTGAAGATCAACGCATCCAACTGCGTGCACTGCAAGACCTGCGACATCGCCGATCCCTACCAGATCATCAACTGGGAGGTCCCCGAGAGCGGCGGGCCGGCGTACGCCGGCATGTGATTCCCCCAAACAACCCTCATGCGCATCCGAGTCCAAGAACGCGCGGCCGCCGGCCGCAACGACCTTCACGCCTTCATCCTGCCGAAGGGCGCCCAGCCCAAGCTGCCCGCCGGCGCTCCGCCGGCAACGCAGTGGAAGGAGGATCTGGCCGAGGACGGCAGCTCGCCGATCCTGTTGCGCGGCGAGGGCGGCCGCCGTTGGCTGCTGCTGCGCGTTCCGGAATCGAAGAAGCTCGGCGCGGAGGACGTGCGCGAAGCTGCCGGAACCGCGCGCAACCTCGCCGAGGCCCTGAAGAAGTCGGGCCTGGTGCTGGACCTGAGCGAGCTGCCGGCCAAGCCGGGCTTCGCGCAGGCCGCCGCGGAGGGCGCCGGCATGGCCGGCTACGACCCGGCCATCATGAAAAAGGGCCGCAAGGAGGCGCGCGTCCGCAGCCTGACCTTGGCCGGAACTTCGGGCTCCGCCGCCGCGGCGGAGGCCTCCGCCGGCGAGATCGCGGCGCGCGCCAACTGGTTCGCGCGCGAGCTGCAGAACCTGCCGCCCAACGTCCTGACTCCGCCTGAGTTCGCCAAGCGGGCGCGCAAGGTCGCGGCCTCCTCGCCGCGCATCTCGATCAAGGTCCACGGCCGCCAGGCGCTCGAGAAGATGGGCGCCGGGTCGCTGCTGGGCGTGGCGCTGGGCAGCCCGCTGGAGCCGCAGCTCGTGCACCTGACCTACCGGCCGCAGGGCCGCAGCAAGGGCCGCATCGCGCTGGTCGGCAAGGGCCTCACCTTCGACTCCGGCGGCATCTCGATCAAGCCCGCCGGCAACATGCAGGACATGAAGTTCGACATGTGCGGCGCGGCCGCGGTGCTGGCCGCCTTCCACGCGCTGGCGCTGGGCGCCGAATGCCATTACGAGGTGCACGGCGTGCTCGGCTGCGTCGAGAACATGCCGGGCGGCAAGGCGCAGCGGCCCGGCGACATCCGCACGGCCATGAACGGCCTGACCATCGAGGTGCACAACACCGACGCCGAGGGCCGGCTGGTGCTGGCGGATTGCCTGACCTACGCCGCGCGCAAGATCAAGCCGGACCGCATCTACGACGTGGCCACTCTCACGGGCGCCGCGACCATCGCGCTTGGCCACCTGCACACCGCGGTGCTCGGCAACGACCAGAAGGCGATCGAGGAAACCATCGCCGCCGGCGGGCGCGCCGGCGAGCCGATGTGGCAATTGCCGATCACCGAGGACTACCGCGATCTCACGCGCGGCACCTACGCCGACCTGCAGAACATCTACGCGCCGAATCAAGGCGCCGGCACCATCGCGGGCGCCTGCTTCCTCAGCTTTTTCGTGGAGGAGATCCCTTGGGTGCACCTGGACATCGCCGCCACGGCCTGGGAGGGCCCGAAGCGCTCGTATCTCACGACTGGCGGGCGCGGCACCATGGTGCTCGCCTTCCTCGAAATCCTGCGCAGCTAGCCGTGCTGACCGCACTCCTGCTGGCCGCCTGCGCCCAGGCTCCGGCCGCGCCGGCCTTGCCGGATCGCGATCTCGACGGCCTGGTCGCGCTCTACCGCGAACTGCACGCCGCGCCCGAACTCTCGTTCCAGGAGGCGAAGAGCGCGGCGCGCATGGCGCAGGTGCTGCGCGCCGCCGGCTTCGAGGTCACCGAGAAGATCGGCGGCCACGGGGTGGCGGGCGTGTTGCAGAACGGCGAGGGTCCGACCGTGCTGATCCGCTGCGACATGGACGCGCTGCCGATCGTCGAGGAGACCGGCCTGGACTTCGCCAGCACGGTGCGCGTGCCGGGCGACGGCGGCGAGGTGGGGGTGATGCACGCCTGCGGGCACGACGTCCACATGACGGTGTGGAGCGGCGTGGCGCAGCGGCTGGCCGCCGAGCGCGGCTCGTGGAGCGGACGCCTGATCCTGGTGGCCCAGCCGGCCGAAGAGCGCGGCGCCGGCGCACGCGCGATGCTCGAGGACGGCCTCTACGCGCGCGTCGGCAAGCCCGACTTCTGCCTGGCCCTGCACGTCAGCGCCGAGCTGCCCGCGGGCGCCGTCGGCTCGCGGCCCGGCTACGCGCTGGCCAACGTGGACTCGGTGGACGTGCTGGTGCGCGGCAAGGGCGGCCACGGCTCGACTCCGGAGGTCACGCACGATCCGGTGGTGCTGGCGGCGCGCATCGTCGTCGGACTGCAAAGCATCGTCAGCCGCGAGATTTCGGCGCTCGAGTCGGCGGTCGTCACGGTCGGATCGATCCACGGCGGCACCAAGCACAACATCATCCCGAACGAAGTCAAACTGCAGCTGACGGTGCGCTCCTACTCGCCGGCGGTGCGCAGCCACCTGCTGGCCGCGATCGAGCGCACCGCCCTCAACGAGGCGCGCGCCGCCGGCTTCCCGGAGGACTTGCTGCCCGCCGTCACGGTGCTGGACGAGAGCATCGGCGCCACGTTCAACGATCCGGATCTGGTCGCGCGCGCCGATGCGGCGATCGCGCGCGCGCTCGGCCCCGGCGCGGTGATGCCCAAGGCGCCGGTGATGGGCGGCGAGGATTTCGGCCTCTTCGGCCCCGCGGCGCAGGCGCCGGCCTACCTGTTCTGGCTGGGCGTCACCGAGCCCGCGCGGTGGAAGGCGGCCCAGGAGGGCGGTCCGGCGGTGCCGTCCGTGCACACCAGCCGCTTCGCGCCGCAGGCCCGCGAGTCCATCCGCACCGGCGTGCTGGCGATGACGGCGGCGGCGCTCGAACTGCTGGGCCCGAAGCGCTGACCGAGGCGAAACTAGCGCCGGTCCGCAGCCAGCACGTAATCGCGCCGCGCGTACCCGACGTAGATCTGCCGCGGCCGCACGATGCGGTTCTTCGGATCGGACAGCATCTCGTCCCAATGGGCGAGCCAGCCGACCATGCGCGCCACGGCGAAGAACACCGTGAAGATGCGCGGCAGGAATCCCATCGCCGAGTAGATCAGGCCCGAGTAGAAGTCCACGTTCGGGTAGAGCTTGCGCTCGACGAAGTAGGGATCGGCCACGGCCGCTGCTTCGAGCGCGCGCGCCACGTCCAGCTTCGGGTTGGCGCCGACCACCTCGAAAACTTTCTCCGCCAGCTCCTTGATGACTTTGGCCCGCGGATCGTAATTCTTGTAGACGCGGTGGCCGAAGCCCATCAGGCGCCGCTCGCCGGTCTTGCACGAGGCCAGGAATCCCGGCACCGCCTCGACCGAGGGAATCTGGTCAAGCATTTCCAGCACCGCCTGGTTGGCCCCGCCGTGCAGGGGACCGTGCAGCGCGGCGCAGGCCGCCGCCACCGAGCTGTACGGATTGACCAGCGACGAACCCACGGCGCGCACCGCGTTGGTGCTGCAATTCAGCTCGTGCTCGGCGTGCAGGACCAGCAGCGCGTCCATCGCGCGGTCGAAGGCGCGGTGCACCTGCGCCTCCCGGCCGCTGTGATCCAGCATCATGTGCAGGAAGTTGGCGGTGTAGGGCAGTTCGTGCCGCGGGCGGATGCCGCCGACGTCGAGGCCGTTGCGGCGCCGGTAGCCGAGCGCCGCGACCACGGGCGTCAGCGCCAGCAGCCGCATGATCTGGCGCCGGCGGTTGGCCGGATCCTGCACCTTGTTGGAATCGGGGAAGTCGCCGCCGAGCGCGGCCAGCGCCGCGGTCAGCATGGACATCGGGTGCACGTCGGGGCTCAGCGCCTCGTGCAGCCGCACCATGCTCTCAGGCACGCGCGTCTCGGCGCGGATCTCGGCCTCGAAGGCCGTCATCTGCGCGGCGTTCGGCAGCTCGCCGTTGAGGATCAGATAGCAGACCTCGGGGAAGTTGCTGTGCTCGGCAAGTTGTGAGATCGGATAGCCGCGGTAGTCGAGGATGCCCTGGTCGCCGTCGATGAAGGAGATCGCCGAGCGCGTGACCACCGTGTTGTCCAGCGCAGGGTCGAAGGACATCAGCCCGAAGTCGCCGTCGTGAGCCTTGATCTGGCGCAGGTCCTTCGCGGCGATCGTGTCGTCCACGATCGGCAGCAGATATTTGCGTCCGGTGCGCTCGTCCACCGCCGCCAGAACCCCCGGCGTCGCAGCGGCGGGGGTTGAAGCGGGCATCGGTGAGGAGGACATGTCGGGATCGCCTCGGCGCGGGAATTCGGCCAGCCATTGTTCCCGATCCCCGCCCCTGGCACAAGGTCCGGCACGAGGTCCGCCTTGAAGCGCGGGCGAGTGGGGGAGACGGGAGTCGAACCCGTACTGGGAGGATTTTAAGTCCCCTGCCTCTGCCATTGGGCTACTCCCCCGCGGAGAGGCGGAGGATAACCTAGGTGGACATGCGAAACGGCCTCAGCGGACGCTGGATCTTCGCTTACGCCGCCCTGATCGCCGCGGCCGACGTCGGCCTGCGCGCCTGGCAGGCGCACGGTCTCGCCGGTCAGCTGGACGCCGACGGACTGCGCCTCTTCGACACCGCGCGCGGGCATCAATTCGGCGTCGCCCTGGGCCTCTTCTTCTGCGCGCTGCGCATCGAGCGCGGCGGCGGCAAGCTGGCGGCCGTCGCGGCCCTGACCTTCGCCGCGGGCGGCCTGATCTTCTGCAGCGACGTTTACCAGGCGGCCTTCGCCGCCGACCACGCCGCGCTCGGCTTCGCGCCCTTCGGCGGCGGTCTCACGATCCTGGCCTGGCTGCTGCTCGCCGGCGACGCCGTGTTCGCGCGGGGACCGGGGGTTGGAGCCGGCACCCAGATTTGAACTGGGGGTGATGGATTTGCAATCCATTGCCTTACCACTTGGCTATGCCGGCCCAGGCCGCGCAGTTTAGGCCGGGGCCGGGAGGCTGTCCAGGATGCACCCGCCGCTCGCCGCGCTGACGTGGCTGATCTTCGCGCCGCCGATCGCGTTGCTCGGCGGACGCGCGGGAATCGCCATCGCGGCGCTGGGCGCGCTCGCGGCGCTTCTCGCCGGCCCGGCGCTCGCCGCGGCGCAGGCGATCCTTCTCGGCGGCGCCGCCGCGCTGGCGCTCGCGTTTCTCACCCGACCCGCGCAGCGCGAGCATCTCGGCGCGCTGCTGTGGGCCGCGCTCGTCACGCTGCCCTGGTGGGCGCCCGCGCATCCGGCGCTGTGGCGCCTGTGGCCCGCCGCCGCCCTGGCCGGCGAGCGCTGGGATCCGGCGCGCGGCGGCCTGCTGTACGAGAAATGGGGATCGGCGATGGCGCTGCCGGTGGTGGATTTCCTGCCGGTCTGGCTGGCCTGGCTGGCGGCGGCGCTGGCCGCACGCGCCCTTGCTGTTAGGATGGCGCAGCGGCACGCCGGGAGCGCGCCAGGATCCCCAGCATGAAAGTCCGCCTGTTCTGCACGATTCCGCAGAAGCTGATCAAGCAGCCGCTCCTCTTCACCCTGGTGAATCAATTCCAGGTCGTGCCGAACATCCGCGGCGCCAGCGTCACCGAATCCATCGCGATCCTCTCGCTCGAGATCGAGGGCGCGGACGACAAGGTGGATCAGGCCGTCCAATTCCTGCGCGGCGAAGGCGTGCAGGTCGAGTTCCTGAAGGACGAAGAGTCGGCGCCGGTCTGAGGTCCTACCGGCCGTCCGGCGGACCCTCGTCGGGCGGCAGGTCCGGCGGCACGTCGCCGACCTCGGCGCCTTCCTCGTCCTTGCGGATGCCGGAAGCGCCGCCTTTCTTGGCGATGATCTCCCACTCGCCGTCGCCCTCGCGCAATTTGTCAACCCAGCGGTTGTAGCGCAGCATCGCGGCCTTCTTCTGCCACAGCACGGCGTCGGTCCACTCGTCGCTGCCGACCGGATAGCGCTCGGCCGAGCGCCAGCCGAAGTTCTCGCCGCCGACGATCTTGCCGATCAGGTCGTTGAGCGAGCCGGCCATCTTCACGCCGTCCACGGTGGTGTAGTCCTGGCGCATCATCGCCATGACCATCGCGGGATAGGCGTCGCGGCCGGCCTTCACCAGCGCGTCGCCGGCGCGGTTCGAGCGGGCGCCGGAATTCTCGAGGTAGAGCGCGAGATCGCCCTCGACCGACTGCCAGGTGGCGTCGCTGGTCTTGCTCCAGCGCTGCAGCGGCGGCGCCTTCTCCAGCGTGAGAACGGCCGGGTCCACCTTGCCGCGCGGCACCACGAGAGGCTTGCCGGGCTCCGGCACGACGAATACGTAGCTGGCGTCGAAGCCGGCGGAGGCCGGTTCGGCGGGCCGGTCGGGTTCCGGAGCCGCGGCCGGGGCCGCTTCCGGCTCGTTCGCCGCGGGCTTGGGCTGGGAGGCGGAAGCCGGAGCGGCCGGTTGCGCCGGACCGGTGGCGCCGGGGTCGGCGGTGGGAATCGGCTGGGCCGCCGGCGGCGTTGCCATCACGACGGGCGCGGCCGGCTCGGGCTTGGGAGCATTCTTGTTCACCGCGTACCACAGGGCGCCGGCGCCGGCGCAGACGACGATCAGCACCACGGACAGGATCAGCGGCGTCTTCGAAGCCGGCTTCTGATAGCCGTGGCGCTCCTCGCGCTCTTCGCGTTCCGCGCGGCCCGGGCGGCGCGCGGCCGAGGCGGCGACGGCGGGACGCGGCGCGGGGGCGGGAGCCGCGTGACGAGCTGCGGCGGGGGCGGCGGCCGGAGCGGCCGCGGCGGCGCGCTTCGCCTTCGCGGCCGCGAGGATCTCGGCGGCGCTGGGCTTGGCCGTGGCAGCGGGAGCCGGCGGCGCTGCTTTGACAACCGGCGCGGGCGGAGCGGCGGGGCGGAGCGGAGCCGGCGCCGGCCTGGCCGCAGGAGCGGCGGGCGGCGGGGGCTTCGGCGCCGGCGTTGCCGGCTTCACCGGAGCGGGCGCCGGCTTCGCGATCGGCGCGACGGGCCGCGCGGCGGCTGCCGGAGCGGCGGGCGCGACCGGAGCGATGGGCTTGGCCGCGGGTTTCGGCGCGAACAGCGGCTTGGTCGGAATGACGGCGGCGGGCTTCGCGGGCGGAATTGCCGGGGAAGCGGGAACCGCGGGCGGCGCCGGACGGGGCGCGATCGGAATCGGCGCGGCCTTGGCTTCGATCACCGGCTTGGCCGGCGCGGCGGCGGCAGGAGCCGGCGGCGGCGCGGGCGGCGCGGCGGGAGCGGACGGCGCGGCGGATGCGCCGGCGGCGAGGGGCGGAATCTCCACGACTCCCGCGCACACCTTGCACTTCACGCGCGTGGCAGTCACGGAGTCGGGGATGTCCCCGTAGCGTTGCCCGCACTGCAGGCAGATTCCGATGCGAGACATGGGTCGGGTCCTCGGGAACGAGTGGGTCGGGCGGCGGCGCCGCGCAGCAACGCATTAGAATAGCGGGCTGCGGCGGCTCCGTGACCTCGTCCTTCCGGCTCGTCAGCGAGTTCCAGCCCCGCGGGCATCAGCCGGGCGCGATCGAAACCCTGGCCCGGGGCTTCGCCGCGACGCCGTCCCGCCAGGTGCTGCTGGGCGTGACCGGCTCCGGCAAGACCTTCACGGTCGCCCACCTGATCCAGCGCCTGCAGGTGCCGACGCTGGTCGTGGCGCCGAACAAGACCCTGGCCACGCAGCTGTTCCAGGAGTTCCGCGAGCTCTTCCCGCACAACGCCGTCGAGTACTTCGTCTCCTTCTACGACTACTACCAGCCGGAAGCCTACGTTCCGAGCACCGACACCTACGTCGAGAAGGACTCGCGCATCAACGAGCAGATCGACCGCATGCGCAACGCCGCCACGGCGGCCGTCGTCAGCCGGCGCGACACCATCGTGGTCGCCAGCGTGTCGTGCATCTACGGCCTGGGCGATCCCGAGAACTACCGCAATCTGGCCCTGCGCATCCAGACCGGATCGCCGGCCAAGCGCGAGGAACTCGTGCGCGGGCTGGTGCGCACGCAGCACGTGCGCGCCGAAATCGACTGGCGCCCCGGCGGCTTCCGCCTGCGCGGCCCGGCGGTGGAGGTGTGGCCGATCTACGAGCAGGACCGCATGCTGCGCATCGAACTGGCCGGCGACCGCGTGGAAGCACTGCTGATGCTCGACCCGCTGACCGGCGAGATCCTGGAGGAGCCGCCGCGCATCACCATCTTCCCGGTCGGCCACTACGTGCAGCCGGAGGAGAAGATGCCGCGCGCCCTCGCCGGCATCCGCGCCGAGCTGGCGCAGCGCCTGCGCGAACTGCAGGCGGCCGGCAAGGGCTTCGAGGCCGAGCGCCTCGAGCGCCGCACACTCGCCGACCTGGAAGATCTCGAGGAATTGGGCTTCTGCTCGGGCATCGAGAACTACTCGCGGCACTTCGAGGGCCGTGCGGCCGGTCAGCCGCCCTTCACGCTGCTGCACTACTTCCCCAAGGACTTCCTCTGCGTGCTCGACGAGAGCCACGTGACCTTGCCGCAGATCTACGGCATGAGCGTCGGCGACCGCGCGCGCAAGCGCAACCTCGTGGACTACGGCTTCCGCCTGCCCTGCGCGGTGGACAACCGGCCGCTCGAGGAGGCCGAATTCGAATCCCTGCTGGGGCGCGTGCTCTATGCCTCCGCGACGCCGGCGGCGCGCGAGCTGAAGCTGGCCGAGGGGCGGATCGCGGAGCAGATCGTGCGCCCGACCGGGCTGCTCGATCCGGTCTGCACGGTGAAGCCGGCGCTGGGCCAGGTGGAGGACGCGCTGGCCGAGTCGCGTGCGGCCGTCGCGGCCGGGCAGCGCGTTCTGATCACGACGCTGACGAAGCGCTCGGCGGAGGATCTGACCGAGTTCTTCCAGGAGCAGGGAGCGCGCGCGCGCTACCTGCACTCGGACATCGACGCGATGGAGCGCTCCGAGCTGCTGCGCGATCTACGCCTCGGCGTCTTCGACGTGCTGGTCGGCATCAACCTGCTGCGCGAGGGCCTCGACCTGCCCGAGGTGGCGCTGGTGCTGGTGCTCGACGCCGACCGCGAAGGCTTCCTGCGCTCCGCGACTTCGCTGATCCAGACCTGCGGCCGCGCCGCCCGCCACGAGCTGGGGCGCGTGATCTTCTACGCCGAGCAGGAGACGCCGGCCCTGCGCCACGCGCTCAGCGAAACCACGCGGCGGCGCGCGATCCAGGAGGAATTCAACCGCGAGCACGGCATCGTCCCGCGCAGCGTGCGCAAGAAGATCACCGATTCGCTGGCGGGAATCCTCGCCGCGTCCGAGGGGGGGGAAGGCGCGGTCCAGGAGGGACCGCCGAGCGCGGCGACCCTGGCCGAGCGCATCGGCGCCGCGCGGCGCACGATGCTCCAGGCGGCCGGCGAGCTGGACTTCGAGCAGGCGATCCGCGCGCGCGACGAGTTGCGGCGCCTGGAGGTGCTACAACTGGAACTGGCGGGATCCTGAGCCGGCGCGACAAAGAAAAAGGCCGCTGGACGAATCCAGCGGCCTCAGTTCGGCAGGCAGATTGACTACCAGCGCTCGCGACGGCCACCGCCGCCGCCGCCGCCACCACCGCCACCGCCGAAGCCGCCACCACCGCCGCCACGGGGACCACCGCCGCCGCCGCCGCCGCCGCCGCCACGGGGGCGGTCTTCGCGGGGCTGGGCCTCGTTGACGCGCAGGGCGCGGGAACCGACCTCACGGCCGTTCAGGGCTTGGATCGCAGCTTGCGCAGCCGCGGTGTCCATCTCGACGAAACCGATGCCGCGGGAGCGGCCGGTGTCGCGATCCATGATGACTTTGGCCGATTGAACGGCGCCGAAGGGCTCGAACAGATTGCGGAGTTCCGCATCGTCGACGGAGTAGGGCAGGTTGCCCACGTAGATGTTCATGTCTCTTCTCTCTTGCTCAAATTCCACCCGAGTCTCGAAGTTCCGATGAAAACCACTCAGGGCGGGATTCCATTCGGGAGCCCAGGGGGCTCGTTGCGAGGCGGCATCATACCCTCGATTCCGGGGAAAGGCGATGATTCCCCCGGCTTTCCGCCGCGCCCGTGAGCCCTCCGCCGCCCGCCTCCTTCGCCGACCAGCTCCGGGCCGCCCCGGACCGGGCGGGGGTCTACCTGTTCCGGGATCCCTCCGGAGGGGTGCTCTACGTCGGCAAGGCCCGCAGCCTGCGGCGCAGGGTCCTGGCCTACCTGCGGGAGGGGGGGGACGGCCGCCTGCGCCTGCGCGAATTGCACGAGCAGGCCGCCACCGCCGAATACCGCGTCACGGACAGCGAGCAGGAGGCGCTGCTGCTCGAGGACCAGCTGGTCAAGCACCATCAGCCGCCGCTCAACGTCCTGCTGAAGGATGACAAATCCTTCCTCCTCGTGCATCTCGACACGACGCATCCGTTCCCGCGCCTGGGATTGGCGCGCCGCCGCGGGCCCGACGGAATGTTCTTCGGCCCGTACGTTTCCGCCGGCGCCGCGCGCCGCAGCAAGCGCCTGCTGATGGCGGGCTTCGGCCTGCGCGACTGCTCCGACTCGACCTTCGCCAACCGCGCGCGACCGTGCCTGAAGTACGACGTGGGTCTGTGCAGCGCGCCGTGCGTCGGCCGCGTCACCGAAGAGGAATACGCCGAGCGCCTGGCGGGCGCGTGCGAGGTGCTGAAGGGCCGCGTCAGCGATCGGCTCGCGGCCGAGCAGGAGCGCATGCGCCAAGCGAGCGCGCGCCAGGATTACGAGAGCGCCCTGCGCGCCCGCGACCGCGTCCGCGCGCTCGAGAGCCTGGCGGCGCCGCAGAAGGTGCAGCTGCAGGCCGATCTGGATTTCGACGTCCTCGGACTCGACGAGCGCGGCCACTTCGCGCTGCTCGAATACCGCGACGGCGCCTGGCTCAACACGCGCCAGGGGCGCGTGCCGCTGTGGGAGGACCAGGCCGCGGCGGTCTCGGAGATCGTGCGGGCGCTCTATCGCGGGGAGGCCGCCGAGCCGCCGCCCGAAATCCTCGTGCCGGCGCTGCCGGAGGACCGCGAGCTGCTGGAGGCCTGGCTGAGCGGGCGCGCCGGGCGCAAGGTCCTGCTCGCGGCGCCCGCGCGCGGCGAGAAGCGCGCGCTCGTGCGCATGGCGGCCTCGAACGCGCGCGCGCAGAGCGGCGAGCGCGCCAGCGCCGCCTGGCCGGTGATCGCCGCGCGCCTGGCGGAGATCGGGCGCTGCCCGCCGCCGCGCGTGGTGGACTGCGTGGACGTCAGCCATCTGCAGGGCCAGGAGCGCGTGGCCAGCAAGGTGCGCTTCACCGAGGGCTTGCCTGCGCGCGCCGAGTACCGCCATTACCTGATCGGCGGCGGGCAGGGCAACGACGACACCGCGGCGATGCGCGAGCTCGTGCTGCGCATCCTGCAGCGCGCTCCGGACGAAGGGCTGCCGGATCTTCTGATCCTCGACGGCGGCAAGCCGCAGCTGGGCGCCGCGCTCGAGATCCTCGCGCCGCGCGGCGTGGATCTGCCGGTGCTGGCCCTGGCCAAGGCCCGCCGCGGCCGCGGGCCGGTGGCCGCCGAGGAGCGCCTGTTCCTGCCCGGCCGCAAGGATCCGGTGCTGCTCGAGCGCGGCACGCCCGAGCGCCTGTTCTGCGAGCGCCTGCGCGACGAGGCGCACCGCTTCGCCATCGGGTTCCACCGCCGCCGCCGCGAGAACCTGCGCCTGATCCTGGAGCGCGTTCCCGGCATCGGCCCGAAGAAGCGCAAGACGCTGCTCGACGCCTGCGCCGGCGATCTCGCCAAGCTGCGCGACGAGGATCCGCGCGCGCTCGCCGAACTGCCGGGAATGAGTTGGGAGCTGGTCGAAATCCTGCAGGAGCACCTGCGCCGCGTGCTGGCCTGATCGGCCGCGCGGATCAGCCGCGCGGATGGTGCAGGCGGTGCAGGGCCTGCAACTCGTCCACCTCGACGTGCGTGTAGCGCTCGGTCGTGCGCAGATCGGCGTGGCCGAGAAATTCCTGCACCGCGCGCAGATCGCCGCCGCCGAGCAGCAGGTGCGTCGCGCAGGAGTGGCGCAGCGTGTGCGGATGCACCTCCTGGCGCAGTCCGGCCGCGCGCGCCGCCGCGCGCACGATGCGGAAGGCGCGATGGCGGTCGAGCGGCTTGCCGCTGCGCGAGAGCAGCACGTGCTCGCTCTGCGCCGCCAGCCGCGGGCGGCCCTCGGCCAGCCACTGCTCCAGGCGCGCGCGGGCGCCGCCGCCGAAGGGCACCAGGCGCTCCTTGGATCCCTTGCCCGTGACGCGCAGCACGCCGGTCTCCGCGTCGGCCGCGTGCGCGCGCAGGCTGAGGTCGCCGCGCCGCAGGCTCACGGCCTCGGAGACGCGCAGGCCGCCGCCGTAGAGCAGGGCCAGGAGCGCGCGGTCGCGCAGGCCCTGCCAGCCCGTGGCCGGCGGCTGATCCAGCAGCGCCAGGGCGTCGGCGGGGGCGAGGACGTCCGGCAGGCGGTCCCAGAGGCGCAGGCGCGCGCCCGTGCGGGTGGGATCGCGCCCGCTGAATTGCCCTTCGCTGCGCATCCAGCGGTAGAGGCCGCGCAAGGTCGAGAGCAGGCGCTGCAAGGAGGTGGGCGCGAGGCCGCCGGCGCGGGCGTCGGCCAGCAGGCGCGCCAGCAGATCGGGCGTCAGGTCCTCCCAGCGGCGCACGCGGCTGCGCACCAGAAAATCCTGAGCCCGCAGCAGATCTCGGCGGTAGGCCGCCAGGGTGTTGGGAGCCAAACCCGCCTCGGCAGCCAGCGCCGCCAGGTACTCCATGCGGCGCGCGGCGAGCTCCGGCGCCGCTTCCGCGGCGGACGGGGAACGCCTTGGCTCCGATCTTGATTGACCTCGGGCTCGTCCAGTCACTAGAATCTCGCCCCCTCTCCGCGAGGACCTGCACCAAGGTAACGCGATGGCCAAGCTCCCGAAAGCCAAGCAACTCAAGTATCGCACCATCCTGCTGGACATCCTGCGCCACCTGGGCGGGAAGGTCGAGCGGATGGAGGAGATGGTTCTCATCTCCGACGACGGCGCCTCGCTCGACGAGTCGGAGGAGTTCAGCTCCGAGGGCTACATGCGGGACTTCCAGCTGGGCTTGATCGAGAACGAGGACGAGATCCTGCAGAGCGTGCAGGAAGCGCTGGAGCGCGTGGAGGCCGGCACCTACGGCACCTGCGACTCCTGCGACGCGCTGATCCCCGAGCGCCGGCTGCAAGTGGTGCCTTACGCGCGGTTTTGCGTGAAGTGCCAAGCCCAGGCGGAGGATGGACAGCTCGAAGAAGAGTGAGCCGGCGGCCGCGGCGGGGATCTACCCGGGCCTGCTCAGGCCCTATTTCTTCCTCTTCGTGGGCGCGCTGCTGGCGGCCGATCTGCTCAGCAAGGCCTGGGCGTTCGGCGCGGTCGAGCCGGGCGAGCAGCGGCCGGTGCTCGGCAGCTGGCTGAGCATCTACTGCCTGACCAATCCCGGCGCGATCTGGGGTCTCGGCCAGAGCATGACCCTGCCGCTGACTCTGGTGCGGCTCCTCGCGGTCGGCGTGCTGCTCTTCTTCGTGCACCGGCAGCCGCAGGCGAACAAACTGGGGCTCTTCGTGCTCGGCCTGCTGCTGGCCGGCGCGCTCGGCAATCTCTACGACAATCTGGCGCCGTGGATGCCCTGGCCGGGCGACGGCCACGTGCGCGACTTCGTGATGGTCTACTTCGCGGAGCCGGGCTGGTGGCCGGATTTCCTGGCCTGGCCCTTCGATCCCTGGCCGATCTTCAATCTCGCCGACGCCTGCATCTTCAGCGGCTTCATCCTGCTGCTCACGGGCGCCGCGCAGCTCGGCCTCAAGCGGCCGCCGGCCGCCGGATAGGATGCCGGACATGCTCGCGGTCCGCGTCGGCAGCCTGGAGCTGCGCTCGCCGCTGCTCACGGCCTCCGGCACCTTCGGCCACGATCCCGCCGCCCTCGCCTTCCTCGATCCGGCCGATCTCGGCGCCCTGGTGCTGAAGACCGTGACTCCGGAGCCGCGGCACGGCAACGCGCCGCCGCGCATGGCGGAATTCACGGGCGGGGTGCTGAACTCGATCGGCCTCGAGAACAAGGGCCTGGCCTACTGGCGCGATCAGGTGGCGCCGCAGCTGGAGCGCGTGCCGGTGCCGGTGGTGGTCAACGCCGGCGGGCACAGCGTCGCCGACTTCGTGAGCATGACGCAGGCCTTCGACGCGATGCGCGGCGCCGCCGCCATCGAGTTGAATCTCTCCTGCCCCAACGTGCAGGGCGGCACACTCTTCTCGACGGACCTGGCCGCCCTCGACGAGGTCGTGCGCGCGTGCCGCGCCGCGACGCGCAAGCCGCTGTGGGTGAAATTGTCGCCCAACGTCACCAAGATCCAGCCGCTGGCCGAGGCGGCCGAACGCGCCGGCGCCGACGCGCTGACCGTTTCGAACACCCTGATCGGAATGCTGGTGGACTGGCGGCGGCGCCGGCCGGTCCTGGGCGGCGGCACCGGCGGCATGTCGGGCCCGGCCATGAAGCCGCTGGCCCTGCGCCTGACCTGGGAGTGCTCCCAGGCGGTGCGCATCCCGGTGGTGGCCTCGGGAGGCGCCGCCAGCGCCGACGACGTGCTCGAGTTCGTCGTGGCCGGGGCCACCGCGGTGCAGATCGGCACCGCGCTGTTCCGGCGGCCGGACCTCGTCAGCGTCCTGGCCGCGGAGCTGCGGAGCCTGCTCGGCCGGGAGGGCGCGAGCCTCGCCGATCTTCGCGGTTCGCTCCGGCGCGGCTCGGCCGTATCCTGTGCGGCCGGAATCGCCCCGGACCCGCGCCCGGCCCCACGCCCGGAACCGCGGTGAGAGGGCGCCAGCCGGATCCAAGCTGCCATGGGTTTTGATGCCATCCAGGATTCCATCCGAGGCCTCGGCGACTCCTTCGGACGTCTCCTGAACCAGGTTTTCGGCTCCCAGAACGAGCGGCGCCTGCGCCGCATGAGCCGCGACGTGGCCGCGATCAACGGCCACGAGGCTTGGGCCCAGGGCCTGACGCACGAGCAGGTGCAGGAGCAGACGCGACTCTGGAAACAGGAGGTCGCCGCCGGCAAGCCGCTCGACGAGCTGCTGCCGCAGGCTTTCGCGCTGACGCGCGAGGCGGCGCGCCGCAGCCTCGGACTGCGCCACTTCGACGTGCAGATGATCGGCGGCATGGTGCTGCACTCCGGCGCCATCGCCGAGATGGCGACCGGCGAAGGCAAGACGCTGGTCGCGACGCTGGCCGCCTATCTCAACGGCCTGCAGGGCAAGGTCTACGTCGTGACCGTGAACGACTACCTGGCGAAGCGCGACGCCGAATGGATGCGGCCCGTCTACGAATACCTGGGCCTGAAGGTCGGCGCGATCCAGTCCTGGATGCCGCCGCAGGAGCGCCATCCGGTCTACGCCTGCGACATCGTCTACGGCACCAACAACGAATTCGGCTTCGACTATCTGCGCGACAACATGAAGTCGCGCACGGAGGATCAGGTTCAGCGCCAGCTCGACTTCGCGATCGTGGACGAAGTGGACTCGATCCTGATCGACGAAGCGCGCACGCCGCTGATCATCAGCGGCCCCGCCACCGGCGACGCCGAGAAATACCGCGTCGGCATGACGGCGGCGCGCAAGCTCGTGCCGGAGAAGCACGTCGAGCTCAAGGAGAAGGAGCGCTCGGCCATCCTGACCGAGGAAGGCATCGTCGAGGCGCAGAAGCTGCTGGGAATGGAGGATTTCTACTCCAGCCCCGAGAACATGGAGTGGCCGCACATCCTCGAGCAGTGCCTGCGCGCGCTCCACCTCTACAAGCTGGACGTCGAGTACGTCGTCAAGGACGGCCAGATCATCATCGTGGACGAATTCACGGGCCGCCTGATGGAGGGCCGGCGCTGGTCGGACGGCCTGCACCAGTCGGTCGAGGCCAAGGAGGGCCTGCGGCCGCGCGCGGAGAACCAGACGCTCGCGACCATCACCTTCCAGAACTACTTCCGCCTGTTCAAGAAGCTGGCCGGCATGACCGGCACGGCCATGACCGAGGCCGGCGAGTTCGCGCGCATCTACGACCTCGACGTCCACGCGATTCCGACCAACAAGCCGATCGCGCGCCGCGACGACAAGGACGTGGTGTTCCTGGAGCCGAAGGACAAGTGGCTGCGCATCGTCGAGGAGATCAACACCGCGCAGACGCGCGGCCAGCCGGTGCTCGTCGGCACCACCAGCATCGAGAATTCCGAGCTGCTGGCGGGCCTGCTGAGCCGGCGCGGCCTCAAGCACGAGGTTCTGAACGCCAAGCACCACGAGCGCGAAGCCGAGATCGTGGCGCAGGCCGGCCGCCTCAAGGCGGTGACGGTGGCCACCAACATGGCGGGCCGCGGCACGGACATCGTGCTGGGCGGCAACCTCAACGGCCTGCTGCGCCAGGAACTGGCCCTGCGCGGGCTGGCCGGCCCGGAGGCCGACGCGGCCGAGGTCGAGAAGCTGCGCGCCGAGCTCGAGTCGCGGCAGAAGGCCGAGCGCGAGGCGGTGGTCGCCGCCGGCGGCCTCTACGTGATCGGCAGCGAGCGCCACGAGGCGCGCCGGATTGACAATCAGCTGCGCGGCCGCTCCGGCCGCCAGGGCGACCCGGGCCTGTCGCGCTTCTTCCTGTCCTTGGACGACCCGCTGATGCGGCGCTTCTACAAGGACTGGGTCAAGAACTTCCTCGCCAAGGCCGGCATGGGCGGCGGCGAGCCGGTCGAGTCGCGCCTGGTCAGCAACGCCATCCGCAAGGCGCAGAAGAAGGTCGAGGACTATCACTTCGAGATCCGCAAGAACCTGCTCGAATACGACGAAGTGATGAACGAGCAGCGCCGCATCATCTACGCGCAGCGCCAGGCCGCGCTCGAGGGCGGCAACCTGCGCGAGCGCGTCACGGCGATGTTCGACGAGGCGTTCACGCTGGCCGACGGCCAGTGGGCGGGGGACGGCCGCGAGGTGGCGCCGGACTTCAAGGCGCTGGCCACGTGGGCGCACCGCAAGTGGGCCAGCCCGGCGACTCCCGAGGAGCTCGAGGCCATGGGCTGGCAGGCCGCGCTCGAGCATCTGCGCGCCGAGATGGAGCGCATCTACGCCGAGAAGACCGCGCGCCTGGGCGAGGAGAAGATGGCCTCCCTCGAGCGCTTCCTGGTCCTCAACTCGATCGACCACAAGTGGAAGGACCACCTCTACGCGATGGACGGCCTGCGCTCGGGCATCGGCCTGCGCGGCTACGCCCAGGTGGATCCGAAGAACGAGTACAAGCGCGAGGGCCTGATCGCCTTCCAGGATCTGCTCACGAGCGTCGCGGAGGACGTGACGAACTACGTGCTGCGCCTGGAGCTGCGCGAAGAGCCGGCGCTCCCGGCCGCCAGCATCTGGCAGGGCGCGCGCGCCTTCCATCCGGACTTCCGCCAGCAGGCCGGAGGCCAGCCGGGCGCCCAGCCCGCCGGCGCAGCGGCGCCCGCCGCGCGCCCGCGGCCGCAGATGGCGGTCGGCTACCAGAAGCAGAACACGGTCAGCCTCGGGCCGGGCGCGCGCCCCGCGGCGCCTGCATCCGCCGCGCCGGGAGCGCAGCCGGCTCCGATCGCCCCGGCGGCGGCCGGCGCCGAGCCCGCCGAGGACAAGGTGCCGCGCAACGCGCCCTGTCCCTGCGGCTCGGGCAAGAAGTACAAGCAGTGCCACGGCAAGTGATCGCGTGGAGCGCGCGCGCCGGGACGTGAAGGAAGGCGGCGGCGGCGCCTTCCTCGTCTACGACACGCTGCTCTACCTGGGCGCCCTGCTGCTGCTGCCCTGGGCCGGCTGGCGCTGCCTGCGCCATCCCGACTTCCGCGAGGTGTTCCCGGGGCGCCTGGGATTCGCGCCCGGCACACCGGCGGGGGATCCTTCGCCTCTGCTCCTGCACGGCGTCTCGGTCGGAGAAGTCAAAGCGCTGCGCCCGCTCGTGCGCCTGCTGCAGGCGCGCCATCCGCAGCTGCCGCTGGCGATCAGCTCCGCGACGCCGGGCGGCCTGGCGATCGCGCGCGCCACCTTCCCCGGCATTCCGGTGCACGTCTATCCGGTGGATCTGCCCGGCGCGACGAAGCGATTCCTCGAGCGCGTGCGGCCGCGCGCGGTGGTGCTGGCCGAACTGGAGATCTGGCCCAACTTCCTGCATGGCTGCCACGCGCGCGGCATCCCGGTGGCGATCGTGAACGGGCGCATCACCGACAACTCGGTGCGCGGCTACCGCCGCGTGCAGCGCTGGCTGCCGCGCTTCGACCGCGTCGCCGTCTACTGCGTGCAGAACGAGCGCTACGCCACGGGCTTCCGCGCGCTCGACGTGCCGCGAGACCGGGTCGTCGTCAGCGGCAACATGAAGTACGACAGCCTGCCGACCGAACTCGAGAACGCGGCCTACCGCGCCTCGCCGTGGCCGGGCTGGCGCGCCGGCAATCCTTGGGTGGTCTGGGCCTCGACGCACGCTCCGGAGGAGGAGGATCTGGCGCGCGCGTGGGCGGCGTCGCCGGAGCGCGCGCGCAGCGTCGTGGCGGTGGTGCCGCGCCATCCCAAGCGCGCCGACGCGATCCAGGCGCAGCTCGAGCGCCTGCATCCGGGCGCGGTGCTGCGGCGCTCGCGGCTCGCTCCGGGCGCGGCGGTGCCGCCGGGATCGCTGCTGCTGGTGGACACTTTCGGCGAGCTGGAGCTGGTGCTGCGCAGCGCGCAGGCCGCCTTCGTCGGCGGCAGCCTGATCGAGCACGGCGGCCAGAACGTGCTGGAGGCGGCGGCGCTGGGTCTGCCGATCGTGGTCGGCCCGCACACGCAGAACTTCGCCGAAGAGTGCCAGCTGCTGGAAGAGGCCGGCGGGCTGCGCCGCGCGGCCAGCGCGCCGGAAGTGGTAGAATGCCTGTCGAACTGGCTGGCGGATCCGGAAGCCGCGCGGGCGGCGGGCGCGGCGGGCGCGGGCGTTCTTGCATCGCGCCGCGGCGCGGCCGAAAGTACGCTGTCGGCGCTCACCGGGGCCGGCTTGCTGCCGCCGCTGCCTCCTCAACCCACCGCGACCGCCGCCGCCCCTTCCTGATGGAACACAAACTGTTCACGTCCGAGTCCGTCTCGCCCGGACACCCCGACAAGGTCTGCGACCAGCTCAGCGACGCGATCCTGGACGCCTGCCTGCGCCAGGATCCGTCCGCGCGGGTGGCCTGCGAGTGCTACGCCACCACCGGCATCGTGATGGTCGGCGGCGAAATCCGCACCAAGACCTACGTGGACGTGCAGAAGGAAGTGCGCGCGGTGCTGCGCGAGATCGGCTACACGCACGCGGGCGTCGGCTTCGACGCCGAATCCTGCGGCATCCTGAATTGCATCCACGAGCAGTCCGGGGACATTGCCGGCGGCGTGGACCAGGCCGCCGACGGCGCCGGCAGCACCGGAGCCGGCGACCAGGGCATGATGTTCGGCTTCGCCTGCCGCGAGACCGAATCCCTGATGCCCGCGCCGATCTGGTGGGCGCACCGTCTGATCGAGAAGCAGACCGAGCTGTGCCGCAGCGGCGCGCTCGGCTGGCTGCGCCCCGACGCCAAGTCGCAGGTGACGTTCCGCTACGAGGGCAACAAGCCGGTCGGCATCGAGGCCGTGGTGCTGTCCACCCAGACTGCCGATGGCGTCGCCATCGAAGAGATCCGCCGCGCCGTGGAGAAGGAAATCATCCGCGCGGTGCTGCCGGCCAAATGGCTCGGCCCGGACACGCGCTTCCACATCAACCCGACCGGGCGCTTCGTGATCGGCGGGCCGCACGGCGACGCCGGACTGACCGGCCGCAAGATCATCGTCGACACCTACGGCGGCTACGCCCGCCACGGCGGCGGCGCCTTCTCCGGCAAGGATCCGACCAAGGTGGACCGCTCCGCCGCCTACGCGGCGCGCTGGATCGCCAAGAACGTGGTGCAGGCCGGATGGGCCGAGCGCTGCGAGGTGCAGCTGGCCTACGCCATCGGCGTCGCGCGCCCCGTGAGCGTGCGCGTGGACACGCACGGCACCGCCGCGAACGGCCTGGACGACGCCGAGATCGAGCGCCTGATCCGCCAGCTGGCGCCGTGGAAGTCCGAGAAGGGGACCCACGAGGCCCTGACGCCGGACTGGATCATCGGCCGCCTCGATCTGCGCCGGCCCTCCGGCTACCCCGGTCCTTCCGGCAAGGCCGACCCCTCCGGCTGGACTTACCGCAAGACCGCCGCCTTCGGCCACTTCGGCCGCGACCTCTTCCCCTGGGAGAAACTCGACCTCGTGCCGGAACTAAAGAAACTGGCGAGCGTCGAGGCGCCCGTGGCCCGCTGATTTTTCGCATGACATCCGCCTCCACCCTGTCCGCCTCCGCGCCGCCCTTCAAGGTTGCCGATCCCAGCCTCGCCGCCGAAGGCCGCCTGCTCATCGAGTGGGCCGAGACCCGCATGCCGGTGCTGATGGCCTTGCGCAAGAAGTTCGAGCGCGAGCAGCCGCTCAAGGGGCACCGCATCGCCGGCTGCCTGCACGTCACCAAGGAGACGGCGGTGCTCATCCGCACGCTGCGCGCGGCCGGCGCCGAAGTGGCCTGGAGCGGATGCAATCCGCTGTCCACCAACGACGCGGTCGCGGCCGCGCTGGCGGCGGACGGCTTCCGCATCTACGCCTGGCACGGCCAGAACACGGAAGAGTTCTACTGGTCCATCGACCGCACGCTGGACTTCAAGCCGACCCTGACGCTCGACGACGGCGCCGACCTGATCTTCCGCGTGCACCACGCGCGCCAGGACCTGATTCCGGGCATCGTCGGCGGCTCCGAAGAGACGACCACCGGCGTGCACCGGCTGCGCGCGATGGCCGCCGACGGCAAGCTGGCCTATCCGGTCGTGGCCGTCAACGACGCCGAGACCAAGTGGGACTTTGACAACGTCTACGGCACGGGCCAGTCGAGCGTGGACGGCATCCTGCGCGCCACCAGCATCCTGCTGGCCGGCAAGAACTTCGTGGTCGCCGGCTACGGCCACTGCGGCAAGGGCTGCGCGCTGCGCGCCAAGGGCATGGGCGCCCGCGTCATCGCCACCGAGATCAAGCCGACGGCCGCGCTCAAGGCGGCGCTCGACGGCTGCGAGATCATGACCATGGACGCGGCCGCGAAGGTGGGGGAAGTGTTCATCACCGCCACCGGCATGAAGGACGTGATCGTCAAGCGCCACTTCCAGTCCATGCGCGACGGCGCGATCGTCTGCAACACCGGCCACTACGACTGCGAGATCAACCTCAAGGACCTGGAGTCGCTGGCCAAGTCGCAGCGCACGGTGCGCGACAACTGCGTCGAGTACCTGCTCCAGGACGGCCGCCGCATCTACGTTCTGGCCCAGGGCCGCCTCGTGAACCTGGCCGCCGCCGAGGGCCACCCGAGCGAGGTCATGGACATGTCCTTCGCCAACCAGTTCCAGGCCATGCTGATGCTGGCGCGCGAGGGCCGCAAGCTCGAGAAGGGCGTGCACGTCCTGCCCGAAGCCCTGGATCAGGAAATCGCCCGCGTCAAGCTCTCGTCCATGGGCCTCGGCCTCGACGCGCTCACGCCGGAGCAGATCGCCTACGCCTCCGACTACTCGCAAGGAACCTGAACTCATGATCATTCGCCCGCTCCGCCGCTCGCTCCGCCACGGCTTCACCCTGCTCGAGATGATGGTGGTGATCGTCATCATCGGCATCCTGTCGACCTATCTGGTGATCAACGTGCCGCAGTTCATCGACAAGGCCAACGCCACGGCCAGCGAGCGCAACATGGTGCGGCTCTACCAGCACCTGCTCGACTACCAGCGGAACAACAACATGAACTGGCCCACGGACAGCGGCCAGCGCTTCTTCATCCGCCCGTGGAAGGACGAGTTGATCGAGCACACCAAGCAGCAGGCCAACGCCTTCTTCAGCCCGGCCTACACCTACGAAGACTGCGCCATCGAGAACGGCGTGGACCCGAAGGCCGTGAGCGTCATCGAGTATCTCGACAATTGGGAGGCCATCGGCCCCGGCTACACCTCCTACGCCGGGTTCAACGGCAACGAGAACAAGGACGCGCGCCTGCAATTGAAGCGTAATCCGGGCAGCGTGACCATCGTGTCCGACGCCTTCATGATCCACCGCTTCGGCATGATCTACATGACCGCCGACAGCGCCACGCACCGGCTGCAGCGCCCCGACATCGAGGCCGCCACCGGCGTGGATCTGAGCGACGAGGCCGTGGTGTTCCGCGCCGGCCCGGGCTGCGGCATCCCGGAACTCGAGACCGTCAGCAACGACTGACGCTGCGGGAGGCGGCGCTCGCCATGGCTCCGGTCGCCGCCGCGCGCAGTTTCCATCTGCGCGTCTACGGTTGTCAGATGAATTTCTACGACGGCGAGCTCATCCGGGCCGCCTTCCTGAGGCGCGGCTGGACCGAGGCGCCGAGCCCGGAGGAGGCGCAGGCCGTCCTCTTCCACACCTGCTCCGTGCGCGAGAACGCCGAAGAGCGCGTGCACGGCCTGCTCGGCGACCTCAAGCGGCGCAAGCGCACGGAGCCGGGCGTGGTGGTGGGGGTAATCGGCTGCATGGCTGACCGCGCCGGCACCGAACTGTTCGAGCGCGAGCCGCACGTGGACATCGTCTGCGGCTCGCGCCACTTCCCGCGCCTGCCGGACTTCGTCGAGCGCGTGCTCGGCGGCGAGGAGCGCGTGCTGGCCCTGGGCGCGGCCGACGACCGCGTGGACGAGGAAGTGCGCGACCTGCGCGGCCGCGAGCAGGGCCACAGCGCCCACGTCGCGGTGATGCGCGGCTGCGACCTCAACTGCACCTATTGCGTGGTCCCGCGCGTGCGCGGCCGCGCCGAATCGCGCCCGCTGGCGCAGATCGTGGACGAAGTGCGGCGCCTCGTCGAGGACGGCGTCACCGAGGTGCAGCTGCTGGGCCAGACCGTGGACGCCTACGGCCGCGACTTGCCGCCCGGCGAGCGCGCCAGCCTCGCGCGCCTGATCGAGGCCGTCACCGACGTGGACGGGCTCGAGCGGATCCGCCTCATCACCCTGCACCCGAGTTACGTCACGCAGGATCTCGCCGCCGCGCTGGCCGCCTCGCCCAAGTTCCTGCGCCTGCTGCCGATTCCGATGCAGTCCGGCAGCGACCGCATCCTGCGCGCGATGAAACGCGGCTACAACGCCGAGATGTACCGCCGGCGCATCGGCATGCTGCGCTGGGAGATGCCCGATCTGGAACTGGTGTCCGACTGGATCGTCGGATTCCCCGGCGAGACCGACGAGGACTTCGCCGCCTCCGAAGCCGGCATGCGCGAGCACGGCTTCCTGCAATCCTTCGTCTTCCAGTACTCGCCGCGCCCCGGCACCGCCGCATTCGGCAGCCTGCCCGACGACGTGCCGCCGGATGTCAAGGCGCGCCGCAACCACCGGCTGCTCGAACTGCAGCGCGAGATCGCGCGCGGCCGCACGCCGCGCCTCGTCGGCGGCCGCACCACGCTGCTGCTCGAGCAATTCTCCGAGCACCATCCGGACCTCTGGTTCGGCCGCACCGCCACGGGCCACGGAGCGCTGCTGCCGCACCGCACGGGCCTCCGCCCCGGACTCCTGCGCACGGTGGACCTGAAGAGCTGGAACGGCCGCGAACTGATGGCCGCCGAAACCGAGCCGGCCGCACCCATCGCCGACCCTCGGCCGAGCCCCGCCGCGGCGGCACGGCCGGCGCCGGCCTTCCCCGCTTTGCCGCTCGCCGCCGCCGCGGCTGCGGCGCCGGCCGCCTTCCCGGTGTGAAGGAGCGCGACCTCCACCTCCTGGCTCGCGCCGCCCGGGAAGCGGCGCGCGCCGAGTGGCTCTTCACCGCGCCCAATCCCCGCGTCGGCGCGCTGGCGCTGAGCGGAGGCCAGGTGGTCGGATACGGCCATCACGCGCGCCTCGGCGAAGCCCACGCCGAGGAAGCCGCTCTGCGCGACGCCGGCGCCTGGGACGAGGAGAAGAGCGCGGCGATCCCCGGCGTGGTGGACGAGATGGTCCTGACGCTGGAGCCCTGCAGCGCGCGCGGGGGGGGGAAAGTCCGGCCCGCCTGCGCCGACCTGCTGCGCGCCGCCGGCATCCGGCGCCTCGTGGTCGGCGCCCGCGATCCCGACCCGCGCCACCAGGGCGCCGCGCTGCGCGCGCTCGCCGAAGCGGGCGTCGAGGTCGTGCTCCTCGAGTTGCCTCAGGAGGATCTGCTCGACGCCTTCCACCGCGGGCTCGCCGCCACGGACCGGCCCTTCGTGCTGCTGAAGTGGGCCGCCAGCCTCGACGGCAAGGTCGCGGCCGCGACCGGAGTCAGCCAGTGGATCAGCGGGCCGTCCGCGCGCGAAGAGGTGCATCAACTCCGCGCCCTGACCGGCGCGATCCTCTGCGGCGCCGGCACTCTGCTCCAGGACGACGCGCAACTGACGGCCCGCCCCGGCGGCGAGGCCGCCGCGCGCCAGCCTCTGCGCGTCCTGCTCGACGCTCCCGCGGACCTGCCGGCGACCGCGCGCGTGCTGACCGGCGCCGGCCCGCGCCTCTGGGTCACGGACGCGAAGGGCGGGGCGCCCGCGGCCGCGCCTCCGGAGGACCAATGCCTGCGCCTGCCGCGCAGCGCCGACGGCCGGCTGCGGCTGGCTCCGCTGCTCGAGGAGCTGCGCCGGCGCGGCGTGCGCCACCTGCTCGTGGAAGGAGGCCCGACCCTGCACGGCTCATTCTTGGACCAGCAACTCGCCGATGCCGTCGTAAGGTACGAGGCGCCGCTGCTGCTCGGCGGTCCGCGCTCCGCCTGCTCCGGCCGCGGCGTCGCCGAACCGGCCCTCGGCCTGCGGCTGCGCCGCGAAGAGCGGCGCGATCTCGGGCCCGATCTCCGCCGCGCCTTCCTGCTGTCGTGAAATCAGCCATCCCGGTCCTGCTGCTGTGCGGCGCCTGCGCCGCGCCGGCCGCGTTGCCGCCCGGCATGCCGGAGCCGGCGCTCGATCTGGGGCCCGCGCGCGAGCTCCTGTGGCAGGGCCGCGACGACGAAGCCCTGGCCTGGCTCGACGACTCCGGCTGGAGCATGCAGGGCAGCGTCGCGGCGGAGCGCCTGCGCCAGGATCTGCTGCTGAGCCGCGGCGAGCGGGCCCTGCTCGCGGCCGAGCTCGCGGACTCCGAGGAGCTCGCCGGCGAGGATCCGGACCTCATCTATCTGCGCGCGCGCCTGATCACCGATCCCGAGCAGCGGCTGGCCGTTCTCGAGCGCGGAGCCGAGCGCGCCCCCGACCATCCCTGGCTGGGCCTGGGCGTGGCGGCCACGCTGCAGGAATTCCGGCGCTGGAGCGAGGCCGCCGAGTGGCTGGACGCCACGCCGGAGCATCCCGCGAGCGCCGCGTTCCGCCGCATCCTCGAAGCGCGCCAGCAGAGCGAGACCGGCCGCCTCTTCAACGCCTGGCGCCTGCTCGAGGACGACGCCTTCATCCACGGCCATCAGGAGGCACTGCTCGAATGCCTGCGCCTCGGCGAGCAGCTCGGCAGCGAACGCCGCGTCGCGCGCGCCGCCGCCGAACTGGCGCTGCGCTCGGCGCCCGCCGCCCGCGATCCCGGCGCCGCGATGGACCGCGTGTTCGAGCGCCTCGTGGCCGAAGAGCCGTGGATGCACGGCGCCAGCCTCGATTTCACGCTGCTGCGCATCGACGCGTGGGCGCAGATCGCCGGCGTGCCCGGCGGCTGGCGCGAGCAGGCGCGCTACGGCGTGGCCGGGCTCGCCCAGCTGGTGCAGCCGGAGTCCTTCCGCGGCGGCGTGGCGGCGGCCTGGATGGAGCACGGGCGCTTCCTGCTGATCGGCCGCGCGCCCGGCCGCGGCGTGGACTGGCTGCTGCTGCAGGACGCGCGGCGCATTCTGCTGCCGCTGCCCGGCGGCCTGCCCGCCGTCGAGATGATCGTGGCGCAGCGCGGCCTCGAGCCGGAGAGCCGCACGATTCCCGGAGGCGCGCCCTTCCACGGCTTCTTCGTGCGCGCCGACCTCGTGCGCGCGGCGGCCGAGGCGCGCGTGCGCGAATTGGAGCGATTCCGGCCCGGCGTGCGCGGCGAGCCGGCGGCGCTGCCCCGCGCGGCGGACGGCCCGCTCGAGCCGTGGGATCTGGCGCAGCGCCTCCGGGCCCGGCGCATGGCGGCCGGCGGCGCCACCGCGCAGGACCTCGAGTTCGTGCAGCTCGTGCTGCACGAGTGCTCGCACCTGCCGGAGACGCTGCCCTGGGCCCGCACCGGAGTGCCGCTGCTGACCATGGCCCCGGCGGTGCTGCGCTCGCTGATGCGCTTCGACGACCCGGTGCTGTTCCTCGAGGAGCGCGCCCAGCTGCGCGCGCTCGCGAGCGGCGTCGAGTGGGAGTGGACCCTGGCGGAAATCCTCGACCGCGCGCACGCGCCCCGCGATCCCTACTACGCGCCTTACCGCTCGCTGCTGCAGGCGCTCGTGGACCGCGCCGCGGCGCAGGGCCTGCCGCCGCTGCACGCCTGGGATCAGCTCGCGCCCGGCGTGGTCGCCGAGCTGGCGCGCGGCTACCTGCAGGCGCGCGGGCTGGCGCCGCTGCCGCGCGAAGTCGCCGCCGCGGCCCTACGCGGGCTCGATGCCTGCCAGACCTTCGAGCAGCTCCCAGCCGAGGATCTGGCCGTTCGCCTGCTGGACGACCGCTAGGTCGAGGCGCAGTCCGGCGGGCGCGGAGCGGTTGCGGCTCAGCCACACGAGCGCGGATTCGAGCCGGCTCCGTTGGCGCGGGCTCAGGTGATCCTCGCCGTCGAGGAAGGACAGCGGATGGCGCGCCTTCACCTCGACCAGCACCAGCACGCCCCGCGGATCGGCGGCGAGCAGATCCACCTCGGCGTACGGCGTGCGCAGATTGCGCGCGAGCAGCACCCAGCCGCGGCGCGCCAGATCGGCGGCGACGCGTTCCTCAGCGGCCAGGCCGATGCTGCGGCGCGACAGGGACCTCCGGGGGCCGCCCCGGAGCCCGCGATCCGCTACTTCGCGGGCGCGGGGGCGGCGGCGCCCGCCGGAGCCGACGCGTAGCGCGCGATCGCGTTACGGTCGAACTTCAGGCGCACGTCGTTGCCGACCTTGAGCGTGATGGACTCGCCGTCGATCGAGGCGATCGTGCCGTGCATGCCGCCGGCGGTCACCACGTCCTCGCCCTTCTGCAGGCCGGCGTGGAAGGACTGCTGGGCCTTGCGGCGCTTGCTCTCCGGGCGGATCACGAAGAACCACATGAAGCCGAACAGCAGCAGCATCATGATCCAGAAGGTCCATGGGCTGCCGCCCGCCGGGGCGGCGCCGGGGCCGCTGGCGGGGGTCTGGCCGTCGGCCGTGGTGCCGGCGCCGGTGGCTCCGGGGGCCGGGGCGAACTGGACGGCGCTGTCGGCCGGTTCCTGCAGGAGGATGAAGGGATTCACTGGGGCTCGCGTGCTGGTTCGATTGCAGGGATAATGCGGCGGGAAGTGTAACGACGCCATGCCCCGCCCGCGCGTGCTCACCGCCCTCTCCGGGGGCGTGGACTCGAGCGTCGCCGCCCTCCTGTTGCAGCAGCAGGGCTACGACGTGGTGGGGGTGTTTCTGCGCAACGGGGTCGAAAAGCCGCCCGCCGCCTGCGACCTCAAGCAGGGCTGCTGCTCCGAGGACGACGCCCTCGACGCGGCCAAGGTGGCGGACCGACTGGGCGTGCCCTTCCACGCGCTCGACATGGCCGAGGAATTCCGCGGCGTGATGAATTATTTCGCCGGCGAGTACGAGCTCGGCCGCACGCCCAATCCCTGCGCCATCTGCAACCGCGACATCAAGTTCGGAGCGCTCGTGCGCTTCGCCGACGCGCTCGGCGCCGAATTCCTGGCCACCGGGCACTACGCGCAGATCCGGCGCGGCCCGGGCGGCGCCGAGTTGTGGCGCGGCGCCGATCCGAAGAAGGACCAGAGCTACGTGCTGTTCCCGATCGGGCCGCGCGTGCTCGAGCGCACGCTGCTGCCGATCGGCGGCATGCACAAATCGGAGACGCGGCGCATCGCCCAGGAGGCGGGACTGCCCGTCTTCGCCAAGCCCGACAGCGTCGAGATCTGCTTCGTGCCGACCGGCGACTACCGCGACATGCTGCGCGCGCGCGGCGGCCTCGGCCGGCCGGGCCGGCTGCTGCACGCGGACGGCCGCGTGCTCGGCGAGCACGACGGCCACATGGGATTCACGCGCGGCCAGCGCCGCGGCCTGGGCGTGGCGTCGGCCAGCCCGCTCTACGTGCTGGACGTGGACGCCGCGACCGGCGACGTGCGCGTCGGCCCGCGCGCCGCCACGTCCTGCGCCGTCGCGGAGATCACGGACTTCCAAACCTTCGCCGAGGACGCGCCGCCGGGCGCCGAATGGACCGGCCTGACCGCGCAGTACCGCTCCAGTCCGGGCGGCGCCGCCGCGGAGGTCAGCATCCGCGCGGGCGGCCGCGCGCAGGTGCGATTCACCGAACCGGCCCCGAGCGTGACTCCCGGACAAGGCCTCGCGCTGTACCGCGGCGACCGCCTGATCGGCGGCGGATGGATCGAAACCGCGGCGCTACTGCAAGCGTTGCCGGTGTGAAGGCGCGCGCTCTGTGCGGCGCCCTGGCGCTCCTGCTGTGGGGCGCGGCCTGGCTGCTGCCGGAGCGCCTGGCGGCCGGCCGCGACTGGTGGCTGCTGGACGCGAGCGCCAGCATGGCCGGAGCGGCGCCGCCGCCCGCGGCCGCCGCCGATCCGGAGCGCACGCGGTGGTTCGCGCGCGGCCTCGCCCGCAGCGCCGCCGCCGAAGAGGGCCGCGAAGAGAGCGCGCTCGGCGCCGCGCTGCTGAGCCTGCGCCCGGAGTTGCGCGCCGGCGACCGTTTGCACGTGTGGACCGACGGCCGCAGCAGCGACGCGCTGCCGCCGCGCGCGCTCTTCTCCGATTGTCAGATCGTCGCGCACGCGCCGCCGCCGGGCCCGCGGCTGACGGAGCTGCGGGCGCCGCCGGCCTGGCCGGCGGACGGCCGGATCGCGCTCGCCGCGCGCGTGCTGGACGCGCAGTTCGCGGCGGCGGAGATCGCGGTCGAATCCGCGCCCGGCGCCGTCGAGCTGCTGCGCGCGGAGCCAGTGGCCGGCGGCTGGGTGCGGCTGGAAATCCGCGCCCTCGATGCGGCGGCGCCGCCGGGCTGGCTGCGCCTGCGCTGGCGCGAAGGCGGGCGCAGCACCGCGCGCGCGGTGGCGATCGCGCCGCCGCCCGCCGCGGCCTGGCCGGTGGCGGATCCTGCGCGCTGGAGCGAGCGGGAATCGCAGCAGGTGCGCGCCGGCGCCACGCTTCTGCTCGCTCACGCCGAGCTCGGCGCCTGGCTCGCGGTGCCGGAAGAATTCCGGCCCTTCGCCGCGGGCGAGTTGGAGTCGCCGGTGCTGATCCTGCTCGACCGTTCCGGCAGCATGGACGCCGGCGCCTGGGACGAGGCGCGCGCTCTGCTCACGGGGTGGGCTCGCGAGTTCGGCGCCGGCGCCGGCCTGCGGGTGCAGACCTTCGCCGAGAACCTGGAGGCGCCCCTCGATCTGCGGAAAGCCGAAGACCGCGCGCGGCTCGCGGCGCTGCTGCCCTTCGGCCGCACGCGGCTGGCTGCGGCGCTCGAGGAAGCCTGCGCCGGGCTGCCGGCGGACGCGACCCTGATCCTGATCAGCGACGGCCGGGCCGATGCGCCCGCGGAGGGATGGGAGGCCTGGAGCCGCCGCGTGATCGGCGCGCGCAGCCTGCTGTGCGTGGCCGTCGGCGCCGATCCCGATCGCGCGACGCTCGCGCACTTGGGCGCGCGCTTCAGCGAGGGAGCGTTCCGCGAGCGCCTGCAGCAAGCCTTCGAGCGCCTGCGCGAGCCGCGCGGCGGTCCGGCGTTCGCGCAACCCGGCGCGAGCCTGCCGCTGCCGGATCGCTGGGACGCGCCCGCGCCGCGGGCCGCGCTCGCCGCGGCTCCGGGAGCGGAGCTGCTGCTGGCCGACGCCGCCGGCGGCGCGGTGCTCTCCCTGCGGCGGGCCGGCGCCGGCGCGGTGCTGGGACTGGCCGCACCCGCGAACGCGGGCTGGCCCGCCGAACTCCGCGCCGCCGCCGCGGCCAGCCGCGTTCCCGCGAGCGGCTGGTTCGACGGCCGCCTCCTCGTCTCGGGCGGCCCGCCGCCGCCGCGCGTCGCGCAAGGGGGGCGGCCCCTCGACCTGCTGCTGCTCGATTCCGGACCGCCGGCCCGCTGGGAGGCCCGGGGCGCCGATCCGCGCCTGCCCGCGCGCGTGGCGGATGCCGCGGCCGCATCGGCCTGGATCCTGCCGCCGTCCGCCGACCTGGAATGGACCGCGGACGACTCTCCGTGGCGGTCTTGGGCGGCCGAGGGCGCCGAATCGCGCAACCGCGGCGGGCCGCGGCCTACACTGCTGGTAGCCGCACTGGTGGCGGCCTCGCTCGCGTTTTTCCTCGCCGACCGCGCCCGTTCATGACCGAAGTCCATTTTTGCAACCTCTGCGACCAATCCGTCCCGCAGGACCACCTCGACGACGGCTCCGCGGTGCGCCACGGCGGGCGCATTCTCTGCGCCACCTGCCGCGACGTGATGCAGCTGGCCGCCACCGGCCAGCGGGCCAAGGGCTCGCGGGCGGGGGTGCTCGCGGCCGTGGTCGTCGGCCTGATCGGCTGGGGCGCCGCGGCCTACGTCTGGCTGGACCTGAAGGACGTGGCCGGCGACGCCAGTCTCACGGCCTCCTCGCAATCGGCCGAGCAGTCGCAGCGCCTGCAGCGCCTGAGCGACCGGCTGGACCGGAGCGTCGAAGCGCTCGACGCCCGCGCCACCGCCCTCGACGCCGATCTGCTGGGCCTGCGCCAGAGCAGCGCGCGCGCCGCCGAGAGCGTGCAGGAGCAGCTGCTGATGCTCGAGAAGACCACCGAGCCGCTGCCCGATCTCGCCGACGCCCAGGCGCGCCAGGATCAGCAGCTGCGCGAGGCGCAGACCGCGCGCACGCTGCTCGAGCAGGACGTGCGCGACCTGCGCGGCGCCGTGGACGCGCTGCGCGCCGCGCTGACGGAGTTGAACGCGGCCCTCGCCGCGGGATCGGGCGCGGACGCTGCGCCCGCCGGATTCCCGGCCGCGACCGAGGAACTGCTGTCGCAGCTGCGCGATCCGGATCCGCTGCGGCGTAGCGTCGCGATCGAGAAGCTCAGCCACGATCCCGATCCGCGCCTCGCGCCCTACGTCGCGCCGCTGCTCAAGGACTCCTACGAGATGAACCGCTACTACGCGGCGACGCATCTCGGCCTGCTGAAGGCCCGCGAGTCGGCCGCGGCTCTGGTCGAGGCGCTGCTCGACGACTACTCGCTGGTGCGCAAGGCCGCCAACGACGCGCTGATCGCCCTCTCCGGCCTGGACCAGAACTTCGATCCCAAGGCCGGCGAAGGGGAGCGGCGCAAAGGCTACGAGCGCTGGAAGCAGTGGCTGGGCGACCATCCGGCGCAGCCGGAATCCGGCAGCGCGCAATAGGCGGCTCTGCGGCGCGGCGGCCGCGCCCGCGGGCCTGCTAGAATCTCCGTCCTTTCGCGGAGAGGCACGCAGACCCAAATGAGCAAAGTCACCGTCGTCGGCGCCGGATTCGTGGGCATGACCTGCGCCCAGCGCCTGGCCGAGCAGGAGCTGGCCCAGGAAATCGTCCTCATCGACGTGCTGGAGGGCCGGCCGCAGGGCATCGCCCTGGACCTGAATCAGGCCGCCGCCGTCGAGGGCTACCAGGCGCGGGTGCGCGGCACCAACGACGGCGCCGACACCGCGGGCTCGGACCTGGTCATCATGACCGCCGGCGTGCCGCGCAAGCCGGGCATGGACCGCTCCGACCTGCTGGAGATCAACGGCAAGATCGTCAACGCCGTGGCGGACTACGTGCGCAAGGGATCGCCCAACGCGAAGGTCATCGTCGTCAGCAACCCGCTCGACACCATGGTCTTCCTGATGGCGGCGCGCCTCGGCTTCCCCAAGCAGCGCGTGGTCGGCATGGCCGGCGTGCTCGACAGCGCGCGCATGGCCTTCTTCATCAGCGAGAAGATGGGCGGCGGCGTCAAGGACGTGCGCTGCATGGTGCTCGGCGGGCACGGCGACTCGATGGTGCCGATGCCGCAGTTCTCCACCGTGGACGGCGTGTCGGTGCCGGCGCTGATGCCGCTCGACGAGATCGACGCCATCAACCACCGCACCAAACACGGCGGCGCCGAAATCGTCAACCTGCTGAAGACGGGCTCCGCGTTCTACGCGCCCTCCGCGGCGGCGGTCGCGATGGCGAAGTCCATCCTGCGCGACGAGCGGCGCCTGCTGCCCTGCGCGGCGCACCTCGACGGCCAGTACGGACTGAAGGACATCTACGTCGGCGTGCCCTGCGTGCTCGGCGCCCAGGGCGTGGAGCGCGTGGTCGAGCTCGAGCTGGACGACGCGGGCCGCAAGAACCTCCAGGCCTCGGCCGCGGCCATCCGCAAGGATCTGGACACGCTGCGCGCCAAGGGCCTGCTCTAGCCGCCGTGCTCGAACGCCGCCGCGACCGCACCAAGATCCTGGCCACGCTGGGACCGGCCACCGGCACGCCGGCGCGCGTCCGCGAGCTGATGCGGGCCGGCGTGGACGCCATTCGCCTCAACATGAGCCACGGCGAGGCTTCCAGCATCAAGCGCTGGGCCGGCATCGTGCGCAAGGTGCGCCGCGAACTGGACCGCCCGGTGTCGCTGCTGGTGGATCTGCGCGGCCCGCGCATCCGCCTCGGCAGCATGAAGGAGCCGCGCCTGCTCAAGCGCGGCGAGATCATCGGCGTGACCGCGCACACCAGCGCCCAGGACGGGGACCTGCCGATCGACTATCTGCGGCTGCTGGGCGACGTCGGCCCCGGCCAGCGCATCCTCGTGCGCGACGGCCGCGTCGAGCTGAAGGTGCTGCGCCGCACCGGCCAGCGCCTGATGTGCAAGGTGCTGCGCGGCGACGTGGTTTCCTCCAATCAGGGCGTGAATCTCCCGGACAGCAAGGTGTCCGAGACGGCGCTGTCCGCCAAGGATCGGGTGGACGTGAAGCTGGCGGTCGAGATGAAGGCCGACTGGATCGCCCTGTCCTTCGTGCGCACCGCCGACGACGTGCGCGCCCTGCGCCGCGAGCTGGCCCGCTACGGCTCGAAGATCCCGATCGTGGCCAAGATCGAGCACCCGATGGCGCTCGAGCATCTGGACGCGATCCTCGAGGAGACCGACGCGGTGATGATCGCGCGCGGCGACCTCGCGGTGGAGGTGGGGCACGCCCTGGTGCCGACCATCCAGAAGCGCATCGTCCGCGCCTGCATCCTGAAGGCCACGCCCGTGATCGTCGCCACGCAGATGCTGGAAAGCATGCTGGAGACCGCCCAGCCGACGCGCGCGGAAGTCTCGGACGTGGCCAACGCGGTGCTCGACGGGGTGGACGCGGTGATGCTCTCCGGCGAGACGGCGGTCGGCAAGTTTCCCATCGAAACCTGCCGCACCATGCGGGAGATCATCCACGAGACCGAAAAAGGCCTCTTCCACGACACCTGGCGCCTGCGCCGCAGCCTCCAGCCCACCGGCAAGAAGCGCCAGGCCCTCGAGGCCGCCACCATGGATTCGGCCGTGACTCTGGCCGAGCGCGCCCAGGCCCGCACTTTGCTCGCCTTTACCGAGTCCGGCCGCAGCGTTAGACTGGTTTCCGCTTTTCGCGCGCGGCTGCCGATCGTCGCGCTGACCTCGCGGGAAGAGACCTTCCAACAGATGGCTCTCTACTGGGGGGTGATGCCCGGACGCCTTCCGCGCGTGAAGCGACTTCGCGAGATGAACCGGGAAGCCCACCGGCTCCTGCGCGAGCACAAGCTGCTCGGCGATCAGGATCTGCTGGTGGTCGTCACGGGAACCTTCGCGGTGTCGGGCGCCACCAACACGGTGCGCCTGATTCGCCTCGCCGACCTGACCTGATCCAGACTGCAGACGACTTACGGACAGCTTTCACACAACGCACCGGCCATGCCCAAGGGACGCAAGAAGAAGATCCGCCACACTACGGTCAAGCACCGCAAGTACGGCTTCCGCTCACGCTCGAAGACCGCGGGCGGGCGCGACGTGATCCGCCGGCGCCGCCGCAAGCGCGGCAAGTTCGCGCGTTAGGACTCCCTTCGCCGGTCCGGCCTAGCCGCGCCGGTGCGCGCGCTCGGCCAGTTGCGCCAGGAACCGGGCCAGTTCGCGCCGGTCCAGATCCGCGATCAGCAGCCGGTTGAGGCGCGGATCGCGCTCGTCCTCGGCGCTCTGCAGCTGATTGCGCAGCCACGCCAGGCGGGCGGGCGTCAGTTCGCCGCGGCCCTCGCGGCTCTCGAGCCAGGAGCGCAGCCCCGCCACCAGTTGTTGTCGGCGCGTGGCCTCCGGATCGTCCTCGGCGCCGGAGCCGGAATCGGCTTCCTGGGCTTGTTCGTCCGACTCTTCGACCGCGTCGCGCGCGATCGTTCGGCCGATCTCCGGCGCCGGCGCCGGCTCTTCGACGACCAGCAGCAGGCGGAAGGTGTCGGGGGCGAGCTGCACGACGAGCGCCTGCGTGACGACCGGCTCGTCCTGCGGGCTCACGGTGTCGTCCGCAGCTTCCGTCCCGTGGAAGGTCGAGCCCGGGTAGGAGACGGTGAACACCGGCGCGCGCGCCAGCGCCTCTTCGGCGCGGCTGCGCACGTCCGCTTCGATGGAGTCCCGGTGCGCGGGACGCGGACGGCTGCCCTGCGCGAGCGGCACCGGTTGCAGGCGCTCGAGCCGGCTCGGCTCCTGGGGCAGGGCAGCTTCCGCGGGCGCATGTTCCGCGGCGGCGGAACCGGCCAGTTGCGCGGCGGGTCCGGAGGCGGCGGCCTCGCCCGGCGCCGGGCGGACGAAATCGGGCAGGGTCGCGTCGCCGTCGACCAGCAGGCTCTGGTCCGTGTGCGGCGCGGCCGCCGGAACTGCCAGCGCGTCGGGATCCACGGGGACCGGCTGCTCCAGGATCACCGGCTGAACGGGCGGCATCGGCGCGGCGCCGCTGGCCTCGCTGCCGTGGCGCGGGGCCGGATCCGGCACGAGGGCGCGCAATCCCGCTCCCATCACGAGGACCAGCACTCCGATCCAGATCAGGAGGAAGTTCGGCCGTTGGGCGGGAGCCGCCATGCTGCTGCTTCTAGGACGGGCGCGGAGGGGATCGGGTTCCGCGGAAGCTCGCCAAGGGGCGGGGGCTAGGCCAGGGGACCCGGAACTTCTAACCTACCATGCTTTTTCCGTTGTGGAGACCCCATGAAAGTCCATGAATTCCAGGCGAAGGAGGTGTTGGAGCGCTACGGCGTCCGCACCCAGCGCGGCATCGTCGCCCAGAGCCCCGCGGAGGCCGCCGCGGCCTTCACGCGGCTCGGCGGGCCGCTGGCGGTGGTCAAGGCCCAGATCCACGCCGGCGGGCGCGGCAAGGGCGGGGGCGTGAAGCTGGTGCGCTCCGCCGCGGAGGCTCAGGAAGTCGCTTCGCGCATGCTGGGCATGATGCTGAAGACGCACCAGACCGGGCCGCTAGGCCAGAAGGTGCGCACCCTGTTCGTCGCCGAGGGCCTGGACCTGGCGCGCGAGATGTACGTGGGCATCGCGCTGGACCGGCAGGCCGGGCGGCCGGTGCTGATGGTCAGCCGCGAGGGCGGCGTCGAGATCGAGACCGTGGCCGCCGAGCGGCCGGCGGCGATCCTCAAGCAGCACCTGCATCCCGAGCGCGGGCTCGAGGCGTTCCAGGCGCGCCGCGCCGCGTATTTCCTCGGCCTCGACGCCGAGTTGAAGAGCGCGGTGCCCTTTCTCACGAGCGTCGCCCGCGCCTACCTCGAGCTCGATTGCGAGATCCTCGAAGTCAATCCGCTGGTCGTGACGCAGCAAGGCGAGCTGGTGGCGCTGGACGCGAAGATCAACTTCGACGGCAACGCGCTCTACCGGCATCCCGAGATCGCGGCCATGCGCGACGAGAACGAGGAGGATCCGAAGGAGGTCGAGGCCTCGCGCTTCGGCCTCAACTACATCGCCCTCGACGGCACCATCGGCTGCATGGTCAACGGCGCGGGCCTGGCCATGGCCACGATGGACACCATCAAGCAGCACGGGCAGTCGCCGGCCAACTTCCTCGACGTCGGCGGCGGCGCCAGCGAGCAGGCCATCACCGAGGCCTTCCGCATCCTGGTGGCCGACCCGAACGTCAAGGGCCTGCTGGTCAACATCTTCGGCGGCATCATGAAGTGCGACGTGATCGCGCGCGGCATCATCGCCGCGGCCAAGACCGTGAGCCTGCGCATTCCGCTGGTGGTCCGCCTCGAAGGCACCAACGTCGAGGAAGGCCGCGCGCTGCTGGCCGGCAGCGGCCTCGACATCACCCCGGCGAAGTCCCTCGACGAGGGCGCGCGCCTGATCTGCCGCGCCGTGGCGCCCCGCTAGGAAATCGGACATGGCCATCTTCATCCAAGAGAACACCAAGGTCCTGATCCAGGGCTTCACCGGCAAGAACGGGACTTTCCACGCCGAGAAGGCGCTGGAGTACGGCACGCGCGTGGTCGGCGGAGTCACGCCCGGCAAGGGCGGGACGAAGCACCTGGGCAAGCCGGTCTTCAACACGATGCACGACGCGGTGGCCAAGACGGGCGCCAAGGCGAGCGTGATCTACGTGCCGGCGCCCTTCGCGGCGGATTCGATCCTCGAGGCCGCCGACGCCGGCGTGAAGCTGGTGGTGTGCATCACCGAGGGCATTCCGGTGCGCGACATGGCGCGCGTGAAGGCGGCGCTGGCCGGGGGCAAGACGCGCCTGATCGGCCCGAACTGCCCCGGAGTCATCACTCCCGGGGAGCAAGGCGGATGCAAGATCGGCATCATGCCGGCGTACATCCACCGTCCGGGCACGGTGGGGATTCTCAGCCGCTCGGGCACGCTGACCTACGAGGCGGTGTGGCAGGTGACGCAGGAGGGGCTCGGCCAGAGCACCTGCGTCGGCATCGGCGGCGATCCGATTCCGGGCACCAGCTTCGTGGACGTGCTGAAGGAGTTCGCGAAGGATCCGCAGACCGATTCGATCATCATGATCGGCGAAATCGGCGGCACGGCGGAGGAAGAGGCCGCGGCGTACATCAAGGATCACGTGACGAAGCCGGTGGTCGGCTTCATCGCAGGACGCACGGCGCCGCCGGGCAAGCGCATGGGCCACGCCGGCGCCATCATCAGCGGCGGCAGCGGCACTGCGGAGTCGAAGATCGCGGCTCTGCAGGCGGCGGGCGTGCGCATCGCGCCGACGCCCTCCGACCTCGGTAGCACCCTCGCCGCCCTCCGCCGCGAGCGCGGCTTGGCCTGAGCCGCCGGGGGGGGATGAAGTGAGGGTGGGAGGATGAATTGAGGGTAGGGGGATGAAGTGAGGGTGGGGGCCGTGCAGGGAGGCCGCCGGTGACCGGGCTCGAGCCCGACGCGGCCGATCCGCGCGCCGCGTACTCCTACCGCCATCCGGCCAGCGGCGAGTGGGCGCATCCGCGCCACTGCGGCCCGCTCGAGGACGCGCACCGCAACTACGCGGATCCGGCGTGGGAGAGCATCGGCCCGCGCGTGCGCGCGCACCCTGCGGGCCCGCCGGGCCTGGGCCGGCCCTGGCAGGGCCTGATCATCGGCTTCGGCCGCGGCTTCGAGGCCGTCGCGCTGCTGCGCCGCCTGGCCGCGGAGGCGCCGCAAGCCCGCCTGCAGCTCACCGGGCTCGAGCCAGGGCCCGAACTGCTGCAGCCCTGGCCGCCGCTCTGGCGCGAACTCGAGGCCGGGGAAGCTCCCTGGTGGGGTCACGCCGCAGGCCAGTGGCACTGCAGCCCGCCCGGCGCCGTCCTTCGCGTCGAGCGCAGCCGCGCCCAGGACTGGCTGCCCCGCCAGCCGGAAGGCAGCCTGGATCTGATCCTGCTGGACCTGTTCTCGCCGGCCCAGGCCGCTGCGGACTGGGAGCCGCCCCTCTACCCGCACCTGCAGCGGGCCGCGGCGCCGGGCGCCGTGCTGAGCACCTACAGCTGCGCGCGGCGGGTGCGAGACGGCCTGTCCAGCGCCGGATGGCAGGTCGAAATCCTCGCCCACGCGGGCTTCCGCGACAGCCTTCGGGCGACCCGGGCTCCCGCCGCGCAGCCGTAGAATGCTGCGCGCACCATGGCCGCCATCCTCAAACCGGTTTTCCTGCTGCTCGCGCTGTCTTTGACGCTCCCGAGCTGCGCGCTGAGCGGTCCCGAGATCGCCATCATCGCTCTGGTGATCCTGCTGATGTTCGGCGGCTCCCGGCTGCCGAAGCTGATGCGCGGGATGGGCGCCGGAGTGAACGAATTCAAGAAGGGCCTCCGGGAAGGCGAGAGCAAGGACAAGGAAGACGGAGAGGACGAGAAGAAAGGCAAGGATTCCCAGGACCGCGACAGCCTGAAGCAATGAACTGCGACGCCGCCGACCTGGGCGCCTCTCCGCGCTGGACCGGCGTTCTCCTCCTGGGCGGGCAGAGCCTGCGCATGGGACAGGACAAATTGCGCATGCGGCTGCCCGACGGCAGCAGCCTGGCCGAGCGCGCGGCGCACGGTCTCGCGGCCCGCTGCGGACGCCTGTGCTCGGTGCGCCGCCGCGGCAGCCCCGCGCTTGCGCTGCCCGGCTACGAGGAGCTCTATGACGCCGAGCCGGGCGGCGGTCCGCTGGCCGGGCTGATGACCGCCCTCGAGCGCCTGCAGACGCCTTGGCTGCTGCTGGCCGGCGGCGACATGCCGGAGTTGAATCCGCAGCTCCTCGACGCCTTCATGATGCTGGCCGAGCGCGATCCGCATCGCGCCCTGCTGCTGGGCCGCGGCCGCCATCTGGAGCCGCTGCCGCTCGCGATTCCGCAGTCGCTGTCGCTGGAAATCCAGCAGCGCTACGCCCGGGGCGAGCGGGCGCTGCGCCGCGCCGTGCCGGCCGCCCGCCTGCGCATCGCCGACGCCGACGATCTCGGCCTCGCGCCCGCCGCGCGGCCCTGGCTGAGCCTGAACACGCCCGGCGAGTGGCAGGCCTACACCGGCGAAGGCTTCGCCCTGTCCGTCTGACATGAGCCCGGCGGGATCTCTGGCGGAAGGCCTTCGGACTTCCGTGCCGATCGAGCAGGATCTGGCGGGGGTCGAGGCCTGGCTGGACGCCGAGCTCGGAGGCGGCCCGGCGCCGCTCGCGCCGCTGCTGGCGCATGCCGCGCGATTCCGCGGCAAGCGCGTGCGCGCGGCCCAGGTGATGCTGATCGCGCGCGCCTGCAACCGCCTGACTCCGGAGCACCGCAGCCTCGCCGGCGTGATCGAACTGATCCACGCGGCCACGCTCGCGCACGACGACGTGCTGGACGAAGCGGGCGCGCGCCGCGGCCTCGACTGCCTGCACGTGCCCTGGGGCGCGCACGCGGCGGTGCTGCTGGGCGACTGGCTCTACGCGCGCGCCTTCACGCACTGCACGCGCCTCGAGGATCAGACCGCCTCACGCGTGCTGGCTCGCGCCACCGCGCGCATCTGCGCCGGCGAGATCCATCAGAATCTCACGCGCCGCGACTTCGCGCTGGCCGAGTCCGATTACCTGGCGCAGGTGGACGGCAAGACCGGCGCCCTCTTCGAGGCCGCGGGCCGCCTGGCCGCGCACTACGCCGGCGCCGCGCCCGCCGTGATCGAGGCCGCCGCGCGCCACGGGCTGCTGGCCGGCCGCGCCTTCCAGATCGCCGACGATCTTCTGGACCTCGAGGGCGACGAGGAGCTGGCAGGCAAATCTCTGGGCACCGACTGGGAGCGCGGCAAGATGACCCTGCCGCTGATCCGCCTGCGCGAATCGCTGGATCCGGCCCGGCGCGCGCGCCTGGCCGAAGCCTTCCTGGGCGGAGCGCCGCGCGGCCTGCTCCGCGAAGCGCCCTTCGCCGCCGCGTACGCGGAGGCCGCCGCGTCCTGCCGCGAGCAGGTGCGGGCCACGCTGGCCGAGGCCTGCGAGGCGGCGTCCGCGCTGCCGGCGGGTTCGGCCACGGAAGCGCTCACGGGTCTCACGCGCTGGCTGGGCGAGCGAAATCGGTGAGCGATCCCGCTGCCGCCCCTGCGCGCGCCGAGACCAAGTGGACCTTCGGCCGCGCGCTGATCGTCCTGCTGGTCCTCGTGCTCTGGGCCGAGGCTTCGATGGCCCTAGTGCGCGCGACGCGCGGCGCCGAGGGCGGCAGCCGCACGCTCTACGCCGCCGGCCTGTTCCTGGCGCTGCTGCCCTTCTTCGGCCTGCTCGTGTACCGCGCGCGCGACGTGTTCGGATTCTTCCGCTCGGTGTCGGTCGGCGTCGTGAATCTGGTGCTGATCGGACTCGGCGCGATCATCGGCGTGCTGTTCCAGCAGGAGGATCCGTTCCAGCCGACGCCGCCCGGCGCGGTCGCGGAGCTGGTCAGCCAGGAAGGCGCAGCGCCCACGCAGCCCTGGACCGGCGCGCAGCGCTTCGCCTATCAGGACTACCAGTCCTTCCGCAACGCGCAGGCTTTCTTCACCTATCACCTGCTCGACAGCATCGGGCTGCGCGGCGCCATGGGCTTCGGCGGGCCGCGCCCGGGCGAGGCGGACTCCGACCGCGCGGCGCTCGCCAATCTGGATCAGAGGCTGCCCGGACTGCAGGACCGCTTCGGCGAGGAGTTCACGATCGCGATCGAGTCGCAGAGCGCGACCGGCCTGCGCACGCGCGCCAAGAACGCCGAGATTCGCGAGATCGAGACGCGGTGGGACGACCTCTGGTGGACGATCTTCGTGTGGGCCGACCGCCTCGACTTCCGTCGCGCCTACCGCTCCGACTGGTACGCGGTGCTGTGGACGGTGCTCTTCTGCGGCGTGCTGTCGAACACCTTCCGCGGCGGAGCGCGGCGGCTGCTGAAGCCGAAAATGTGGGGCTTCGTGCTGACGCACGCCGGGGTGCTGGCGGTGATCGCCGGCGGCTTCCTCGGGCGCCTCACCGAGCGGCGCGGCATCCTCGAGCTCAACGTCGGCGAGCAGAGCGGCAGCTACATGCTCTACGAGGGCAAGCGCGCCGAGCTGCACGATCACCGGCTGTTCGGCGAGGACCAGCCCTTCCAGGTGCGGCTCGACGCGTTCCGCGCCGACCACCACGACGTGCTCGACGTCGTGTTCGCGCAGCGCGCGGCCGACGGCCAGCCGACGTTCGAGTTCGAGCTTGCGCGCCAGCCGAAGCTGCGCGTCTTCGCCGGCAAGACCGCGGCCTACGACTGGACCGGCCCGGAGGGGGAGGCGCGCCTGCGCCTCGAAGTGCTGGAGCACGCCAAGCAGGCGCGCACGCGCTTCGCCCTGCGCGCGGCGGGGGCCGACGAGCCCGGCTTTCCCGTGGCGCGCTTCCGCCTCGAGGACGAGCACGGCCACGCCGAGGAGGAGGCCTTCCTGGTGTCCTCGCCGCTGCCGGGCCAGAATTTCGCGTGGCCGCACGGGCCGAGCGGCACCCGCGTGCGCTTCGAATCCGTGCGCGACGAAAGCGCCGCGCGCGCGCGCTTGTCGGACGAGATCGCGCCCGGCTATGGCGAACTGACGCTCGCTCCGGAGACCGCGGCCGGCACCATCCAGTCGCTCGCCGCCCGCCCCGGCGCCAGCGCGGAATTCCGCGCCCACGGCGCCGTCTACCGAGTCGAATTCCTGGCCGCGACGCCGGACTTCCATCTGCAGGCCGGCGGCGAGGGCGCGCTCGAGGCGGCGCCGCTGGAGCAGGACGAGGAGCTCACGGAGCCGCGCAATCCGGCGGCGCGCGTGCGCATCGTCGCCGCGGACGGCCGCGAGGAGCTGCGCTGGGTGCTGGAGCAGGATTTCCAGCGCGAGGACCTCGTCTTCCCCGACCTGCACCTGCGCTTCCGCTGGGACAGCTGGACCGCGCCGGCGCGCCACCGCGTGATCTTCTGCGCCCTCGACGACGGCCGCGTCCTGTGCGGCGACGTCGGCGCGCCCGAAAGCCTCCGCGCCGTCGGGCCGGGCGAGTTCACGCTGCCGCTGGCCGACGGCTCGCGCATGGTGGTGCTCGAGGCCTACGCGCACGGCACCGGCGAGCCGAGTTTCGAGGAGTTGCGCAACGCCGAGTTCTACGACACCGCGCCGCCGGCGATCCGCCTGCGCGTCACCACGCCCGGCGGCGCGCGCGAACTGGTGATGGACGCCAGCGAGCAGCGGCCGGAGCTGATCGAGTACGAGGGGCCGGACGGCTCGACGCGCCTGGTGGCCCTCAACTTCCGCGAGGATCGCGACGAGGGCGAGCTGCCGATCGAATGGCGCTCCCGCCTGACGATCATGGAGCCCGACGGCGCCGGCGGCTGGCGCGAGGGGCCGCGCGGCGACATCCGCGTCAACGACTACTTCCGCCATGGCGGATTCCGCTTCTTCCAGACCAACCACAATCCGGCCGATCCGACGTACAGCGGCATCGGGGTGGTGTACGACCCGGGCATCGAGCTGGTGCTCTACGGGCTGTACACGGTCATGTTCGGTACCATGGCGGTGTTCCTGGTGAAGCCGCTGTTCACCCGCCGCCACCGGGGATCGGACTGAGCCGCCAACGGACATGGATTTCGCCAGCTACCGCAGTTTCCTGCACCTGGGTCAGGCCCTGGCTCTGGCCGGCGCCGGTTACGGCCTGCTGATCTTCTTCGGCTGGATCCTCGCGCCCTGGCTCGCCGGAGTCGGCGTGAGCGCGGCGGGGGGGGGAATGAGCGCGCCGCGCCGTCCGGCCGTGCTGCGCGCGCTGAGCGCGGGCTCCTGGCTGCTGCTCGTCGCCTGCGCCGCGGGCTTCGCCGTCAGCCTCGGCAGCCTGTTCCTGCGCTACCAGGAAGTGCAGCACTGGCCGGCGCAGACCATGTACGAGGTGATCCCGCTGGGCGTGACCGCGGGCTATCTCTCGACCCTCGCGCTCTACTTCGTGCTCGGCCTGCACCGCCAGCGCGGCCTGGCCCGCGCCTTCGGCGACCTGTTCGTGGCTCTGATCCTGCTGGGCGGCGGGTTCACCCTGCAGTACGTCCTGCAGCTCGACCCCACCGGCAAGCCGCTGCCGCCCGCGCTCCAGTCCTACTGGTTCAGCACGCACATCAGCGCCTACATGGTGGGCTACTTCACGCTGATGATCGCGGCGCTGGGCGCCTGGCTGTTCTTCTGCTTCCGCTTCTGGCGCGGCGTGTTCGACGGCGCCCGCCACCCGCTGACCCGCCTCAGCATCGCGGCCGTGGCGCTCTTCGCCGTCGCGCCGGCGCCATTCGGCCGCCAGGGCCTGATGCTCGGGCCCGGAGTGCTGGCGCTCGCCGGCGCCGTCAGCTGGATCAGCGTGCGCTCGCCGGGACGCATGTCCTGGTTTGACAATTGGGAGCGCGAGGCCGACCGCTTCACCTGGCTGATCTTCGTCGTCGGATTCCCGTTCCTCACGGCCGGCCTGATGCAGGGCGCGCTGTGGGCGCAGGAGGCCTGGGCCATCTACTGGGGCTGGGACTCGAAGGAAGTGAGCGCGCTGATCTCGTGGATCTTCTACGCGGTGTATCTGCACCTGCGGTATCTGGCCGGCTGGCGCGGCGAGAAAGGGATGATGCTGCTCTGCGCGGGCGCGCTGTCGATCTACATCACTTTTCAGTTGTTCGGGTTCCTGCCGGACTCGCAGAAGAGCCTGCACCGGTACACGGACATGGAGTTCGTGCCGGCGGAGGGGATGATGGCGGCGCCTACTCCGGCGGCGGAGTAGGAGAAGGCGAAGAGAAGGCGGAAGGAATTAGGAAAGAGAAGAGTTCACAGCCTTTGAAGCCCGCCAGAGGCGGGCCAGGCAAGGTCCACGGTGTTGCGCAGCAGCATCGCGATCGTCATCGGGCCGACGCCGCCCGGCACCGGCGTGATCCAGGAGGCGCGCTGCGCGGCGGCCGCGAAGTCCACGTCGCCGCACAGGCTGCCGTCCGGCATGCGGTTGATGCCGACGTCCACCACGATCGCGCCGGGGCGGACCCATTCGCCGCGCACCAGTCCGGGCGCGCCGACCGCGGCGACCAGGATCTCGGCGCGGGCCACCTCGGCCGCAAGATCGCGGGTGCGCGAGTGGCAGATGGTCACCGTCGCGTGCTCGCGCAGCAGCAGCAGCGCCACCGGCTTGCCGACGATGTTGGAGCGGCCGACCACCACGGCCTGCTTGCCGGCCAGCGCCGCGCCGGTCAGGCCGAGCAGATGCATCACGCCGCGCGGCGTGCAGGGCACCGGGCCCGCGCGGCCCTGCACCAGCGCGCCCTGGCTTGCCGGATGGAAGCCGTCGGCGTCCTTGCCCGGCGCGATCGCAGCCAGCACCTCGTTCTCGTCGTAGTCGTGGCCGCGCGGCAGGGGCAGCTGCACCAGAATGCCGTGCACCGCCGGATCGGCGTTGAGCTGCGCCAACAGATTCAGCAACTGCCGCTGCCCGGCGCCGGCCGGCAGGGAGTGGTGCACGTTGTGGAGGCCGGCCTGCTCGCAGGCCTTGCGCTTGTTGCGCACGTAGACCTGCGAAGCGGGATCTTCGCCGACCAGCACCGTGGCCAGGCCGGGCCGCGCGCGCCCGTCGCGGAGGCCGGCGGCGACCTCTTCCTGCAGGGATTGCAGCAGGCTGCGCGCGGCGGCGCGGCCGTCCAGCAGGCGGGCGACGGCGCTCGAGGGCAGGGAGGGCGAGGTCACGACGCGTGGGCTCCTAGAATGCGCGCAGTCTAACCCCGTGCAACCGCTGGGACCCGTGACGCGCGCGGTGCTCGCGACCTGGGTCGCGCTGTGGGTGATTGGATTTCTCAGCGCGCTCGCCGGGCCGGGCATCGCCGCCTGGCTGGCGCTGGACTCGGCCGCGATCCTGGACGGCCGGCTCGCGGCACTGCCGACGGTGCTCAGCTACGCGCTCGTGCACGATCCCTACGGCATCCTGCACGTGCTGCTAAACGGGCTGATGTTCTTCTGGTGGGCTCCGGAAGTGGAGATTCTGTGGCGGCGCGGCCGCATGGTGAATTTCCTGCTGATCGCCGCGCTGGCGGGGGCGGGCGCCAATCTGCTGCTCAGCGCGCTTGCGCCCGCGGCCTTCGGCGCGCCCGTGCTGGGCGGCTCCGGCTTGGTGTCCGCCGTGCTCGCCGCGCACGCCGCGGTCTATCCCGGCCGCGTCCTGAACCTGCTGGTGCTGCGCTGCCGGCTCATCACGTTTTTCCTGGTGCTGGTGGCGCTGGATCTGCTGTGGCTGATCGCGGATCTCGCGGGCCGCGCGGACGGCGTGGCGCAGGAAGTGCACCTCGCCGGCGCGCTGACCGGCTGGCTGTGGGCCGGCGGATTCTGGCGCCGCGGCGTGGACCATCGCCTCGGCGGGGGCCTCGCCGCGAAATGGCGCGCCTGGCGGGAGGGCCGCCGGCAGCGCCGCGAAGCGGGCGAGGAGGCCGAGCTGGACCGCATCCTGGCGAAGATCGGCCGCGAGGGGATCGGCGCCCTGACGCCGGCCGAGCGGGCCTTCCTGGACCGGCGGTCGAAGCGGCGCAAGCGTTAGAATCTTCCTTCATGCGCCTTCAAGCAGCCGCGCTGGCTCTCGTCATCGCCCCGCTGGCCTGGACCGCGGATTTCGCGCTCCGCCAGGAACCCAGCCGCACCACCGAGTTCCTCAACGGCTGGAATTCCGCCGAGGAAGTCGGCGACAAGGCCCAGCAGGAGAAGCTGTTGGGCCGGTACAAGCAGGAGGCGCTGATCCTGTTCCTGCAGCGCTCCGAGGCGCGCGCCACGCACCCCGAGGACGAGGCGCTGAACGTCTTCTGCGACCGCTTCATCGAAGTCTGGACCACCGTCTTCAAGAGCGGCTTCGCGCGCAATTTCGACCGCTACCTGCAGCGCCTCGACACCGAGGCGTGGAAGGTCCGCGACCGCTACGTGAACCAGGAGCTGCCGGTGGTGAACCGGATGCACATCCAGGCCCTCAACAAGGAGGAAGTGGACCTGCGCATCCTGCGCGAGCGCTGCGACCTGCTGGTCGGCAACCTCGAGAACATCGGCGATCTCTACTACATCGCCTTCGCGCGCAACGTCCAGGGCAACGTCTGGAATCCGCGCGTGATCGAGGAAGGCGCCGACGGCGCCAAGGCGCTGGCCGCCTACGCGCGGGCGCTGGAGGCGCGCCAGCAGCTCGAGCTGACGAATGACACGGACTACGCCAGCACCGAGCGCATGTGGAAGGAGTTGAAGTTTGCGCTCGGCATCGTCGAGCCGGGCGAGGAGGAGGAGGCCGCGAAGGCCGTCTACAACCCCGAGGAGATGAAGCCGGCCGAGGGCGTGGATTGGACGTCCGCGCCGCTCGTGTTCGGCTCCGAGAAGAAGCCGGGCGCGATCGTGCACTCCAACGACCTCGCCGATGGCCAGTTCCACAGCTGGCTGCGCGCCGGAGTGCCCAAGGTCGGCGAGTCGCGCGAGCTGCCGGGCTTGAACAGTTCCGTGCACATCTTCGTCGAGCACATGGCCACCGACAAAATCCGGCTGTTCGCGGGCGGCGAGCCGGGCAAGGAGATCCGCCTCAGCCCGAAGCCGGTCGAGGCCGAGGTGATGGTGAAGATGGCCGACGGCAATTCCCGGCCCTACCGCCTGCTCATGGCCGGCGGCGGCCAGAGCGACGTGCTGCAGGGCCTGCAGATGAACCTGCAGATGGAGGAAGAAGGCGGCGCCGTCTTCTTCCGCTCGATCAGCGTGCAGACCGCGGAGACGCCCTTCGGCGAGTTCACCGTCTACGACGCCAACGCCGACGGCCTCTACGGATACGCCGAAATGGCCCTGGACTGGACCGACGGCCTGCTGCCGGATTCCTGGTTTTACAGCCCGGACGCCATCACGCTGGCCGGAATGAAGCACAGCCAGCCCTTCTCGCGCTTCATCCGCAGCGACGCCGGCCAGTGGTACGAGGTGCGCCTCGACAGCTACGAGGCGCCGACCAAGGTCGAGCTGCTGCCGGTGCAGGCCAACCTCGGCAAGCTGAGGGTGAATTTCCACGGCCTGAAGAAGCTGCAGCTCGTGAGCCTGCTGCTGAGCAGCGAATCCAGCGCCACCAAGGGACTGGTGGTGGATCTGGCCTGCTGGAAGGGGCCCGAATTCTCATTGCCGCTCGGCCGCTACACCTTCCGCCAGGCGCGCTTCACCGACGGCGAGGACGGCGAGATGCTGGTCCTGCCCAACGCGACGCTGCCGCTGTCGGTGGACGTCGCCGCCGAGGGAGTCGCGCTGCTCGAGCTGGGCGAGCCCTTCAGCCTCGCCACCGTCGCCGCGCTGGACGGCACGGCGCTGACGGTGAGCGGGCGCGCCCTGCACGTGGTCGGCCGGTCCGGCGAGCGCTACATCCGGCACTGGGGCGCGCCGCTCTACGGCATCGAAGTCAGCGTCAAGGGCGCGAAGCCCGCCGAGTTGCGCGCGCCGACGGTGGAGGAGGCCAACGCCGACTGGGAGCGCCTCTACTTCCCGATGGACGCGACGCTCGAAGTGCGCAAGGCGGAGAAGGCGGTGATCGAGCTGACCTTGAAGAAGCACGCCTGGTTCGGCAAACTGTCCGGCCAGGTGACGCTCTGATGCTCGATTCGCGCTGGGTCCGGGAGCACGCGGAGGAGGTGCGCGCGGCCGCGCGCCGGAAGCGGCTCGACGTCGCCGCGGTGGATCTCTTCCTCGAGAAGGACCGCGAGCATCGGGCGCTGGTCACCGAGGCCGAGGGCCTGCGCGCGTCCCTGCGCGAGGCCTCGAAGCGCCTCGGCGCCCTGACCCCGGCCGAGCGCGAAGGCGCGCTGGGCGAGCAGAAGGCGCAGAAGGCGCGGCTCAAGGAGCTCGAGCCGCGCGAGCAGGCGCTGGGCGCCGAGGCGCGCGGGCTGGCGCTGCGCCTGCCGATGCCGCCCGCGCCCGAGGTGCCGGACGGCGCCTCCGACGCCGAGAACGTCGAGCTGCGCCGCAGCGCCGAGCCGACGCGCTTCGACTTCGCGCCGCGCAGCCACGTCGAGATCGGCGAGGCGCTGGGCATCCTGGACATTCCGCGCGGCGTGGCCCTGGCCGGCTCGCGCAACTATCTGCTGCTCGGGCATGGCGCCATGCTCGAGCGCGCGGTGCTCCAGTTCGCGCTCGACCACATGATCGCGCGCGGCTTCACGCAGGTGGCCGTGCCCACGCTGGTCAAGCGCGAGTGCATGGAGGGCACCGGGTACTTCCCGGGCGGCGAGGAGCAGGCCTATCTGGTCGAGCGCGACGGCCTGTCGCTGGTCGGCACTTCGGAAGTGCCGCTGACGGCGATGCACGCCGGCGAGACTCTCGAGGAGAGCGCGCTGCCGCTGCGGCGCGTGGCGATTTCTCCCTGCTACCGGCGCGAGGCCGGCACCTACGGCAAGGACACCAAGGGGCTGTACCGCGTGCACCAGTTCTGGAAGGTCGAGCAGGTGGTGATCGGGCCGGCCGATCCCGAATGGTCGCGCGCCGAGCACCAGCGCATGCTGGGCCACGCATGCGACCTGATGGACGCGCTCCGCTTGCCCTATCGCGTGGTCAACGTGTGCACCGGGGACCTGGGCCAGGGCCAAGTGCAGAAGTTCGACATCGAAACCTGGATGCCGAGCCGCAACGGTTGGGGCGAGACGCACTCGGCCTCGCGCTTCCACGACTTCCAGTCGCGCCGCCTCGAACTGCGCTACCGGCCCGCGGGGGGGGGAAAGCAGGCGTACTGCCACACCCTCAACAACACGGTCGTGGCTTCGCCGCGGGTGCTGATCTGCCTGCTCGAGAACCACCAGCGCGCCGACGGCAGCGTGGACGTGCCGGCGCCGCTGCGGCCCTACCTGGGCGGACTCGCGCGCCTGACGCCCCCGCGCTAGCGGCCGGGCCGGTCTGCGCTCAGCGCGGCGGCTCGGGCAGTTCGCTGCCGGTGCCGGCGGCGCCGGTCGGATCGCCCCCGGCTCCGGAGCCCGCCGTGTTCGAGGTGCTGCCGATCGCCGGCAGCGTCGGATGAAGGCGGTTGCGGAAGATCCAGCGCTGGTGCGAGGAGATCAGGATCAGGTCGTTGAAGTCCAGGCGCGCGCGGTTGGCGCCGATGATGCCCAGGCTCTCCAGAGAGCGCCGCGGCTGCACCTCGATCTCCAGGAACAGCTCCATGCCGAAGGGCAGGGCCTCGCGCTGCTCGGAGTCCCAGTTCTCGTCCCAGGCGAGGTTGTGGTCCGGCTTGGCCGCGTAGCGCAGGTTGAAGGACACCACGCGGTCGTACATCAGCGCGTAGCTGCCGTCGCGCCAGGGCTCCTGGTCCACCAGCGCGTCCTCGCGGCGGTACAGCTCGAGGAAGTCGGGGCGGTCGGGATTGGTGCGCAGGCGGTAGCCGACTTCGGAGAGGGGCGCGTGCAGCCCCTCCCCGACGCCGGGCACGTTCACGCCGAGGCGCGAGCGGCCGCTGACCAGGAGGTCGAGGCGGTCGGCGTCGGCGCCGAGAATGGCGGCGTTCTCGCCCTTGAGGATGCGGTACTCGGAGGCGTCGTAGACCGCGAGGTGCGCGAGGTCGCTGCGGATCTGGTCGAGGATGCGCGGCCCGTTGCTCTCGGTCTCCATCACGTTGTGGATCGCGTCCACCGCGCGGCGCGAGGCGTCGAGGTTGGCCAGCACGGCCACCATCAGGCCGCCGGACATCGCCACGACGATGAGCACCTCGACCAGCGTGAAGCCGCGGCGCATCATTCGATGCCCGAGGGCAGGAGGTCGGGCCACAGCTGCTCGAAGAGCTGGAAGTCCTGCTCGATGGCCCAGGAATCCACCAGAGTCTCGATCTGGAAGCTCTGGCGGCTGTCGTCCAGATAGGACGGGTAGGTGATCGTCAGATAGACGCGCGTCTTCTCGGGCAGCACCTCGTCCTCTTCTTCGTCCTCCGCCTCCTTGCGGAATTGGCGCAGCACGTCCTCCGTCACGTCCACCGGATCGCCGGCGAACTCGCTGCCGTCGCCCAGGCCGATCAGGTAGGTGAAGCTGCCGAACCCGTCTTCCGAAAAGTCGCCCTCGTAGCCGTCCTGCAGGTCCTGCACCATGCCGGCTTCGATCCGGTGGATCATCTGCTCGCCGAGGCGCGCGGCGATGGACTGCGAGCGCGCGTTGGCCGCCTTGGCCACGGAACTGCGCTGCACCTGCGTGAGAATCACGAACACGGTGGCGAGCATCACCAGCGCCACCATGACCTCGAGCAAGGTCATGCCCGCGCGGGGGCGGGGGCGGGGGATGGCACGGGCGCAGGCGCCGCTCAAAAGTCGTTCTCCGTGACCAGCTGAGGCTCGACCTCGCCCTGCATCAGCGTGGCCAGGCCGGTCAGCCCCAGCACGCGCACCGTCACCAGGTGCAATTCGCTGGCCTCGTGGCCGACGTAGGCCCAGAAGTCGGTGCTGTCGCCGGCCGGGTGGAACACCAGGGGCCAAGTGCCGCGCTCGCGGCGCTCGCCGGTGTCGTCGAGCAGCGCCACCAGCACCGCGCCCTCGCGCAGCGCGCGCCAGGGCAGCTGCGTGCGGATGGTGGGATCGGCCGCGGGGTTGCCGTCCTGGTCGAAGGGGGTGCGGATGGCGTAGCGCTGCTCGTCGAGGTCGAAGAGCACCTCGTAGGGATAGCCGCGGGCCACCGCCTGCGTGCGCGCGAAATCCATCGTGCCGAGCATCTCGCGCGCGGCCGCCTCGGTGACGGCCGCCGGCAGCAGGCCCTGCATGTTGCTCGAGGCCGTGCCGATGAGCATGGACAGGATGAGCAGCACCACCGCCACCTCGATCAGGGTGAAACCGGCGGCGCGGCGCATCCTGCCTCCCTACTTCAGATCCTCGGAGGAGATGTCGGCGTCCTTGCCCTCGCCGCCGGGCTCGCCGTCGGCGCCGTAGGAGACGATCAGGGGATCGCCGCCCGGCACGATCTCGTAGTGGTACTCGTGGCTCCACGGATCGAGCGGAATGGTCTTCATGTAGGGCTCGCCGCCGGGCGCGCCCTCGCCCTCGGTCAGGGCCTCGAGCGTGTCCGGGTACTTGTTGTTGTAGAGCCGGTATTGGTCCAGCGAATCCTGGAACAGGCGGATCTGGTTCTTGGCCGTGCCCTCCTGCCCGGAGAAGAGGGCCTGGAAAGCGTTGCGGCCGACCGTGCCCAGAATGAGCCCGATGATCAGCAGCACGACCATGATCTCGAGGATCGTGAAGCCGGATTGCGGCGCGTTGCGGCGAAAGAGGCGCATGGTGATTTCTCCTAGAAGGATTGCGTGAGCTGCAGAACCGGCAGCAGGATGGACAGGATGATGAAGCCGACCATGCCCGCGAGCACGATGATCAGCAGAGGCTCGATCAGCGAGGTGAAGCGCTGGATGGCCAGGTCCACCTCCTCGTCGTAGGTTTCGGCGACCTGCGACATCATGTTATCGAGTTCGCCGGACTGCTCTCCGACGGCGATCATGTAGCCGACCAGGGGCGGAAACACGCCCGAGGCCTTGATCGGCGTGGAGATGTCCTGGCCCTCGATGATGCGCTCGCGCACCTCGGACAGGGTCTTCTCCATCAGTTTGTTGCCGAGCGTGCGCTGGTTGATCTCCAGGCAGTGCACGACGCTGACGCCGGACTTGAGCAGGGTGGAGAAGGTCTGGGCGAAGCGCGAAATGGCCTGCTTGCGCAGCAGCTCGCCGAAGAGAGGCATGCGCAGCAGGCGGCCGTCCACCTTGAGGCGGCCCTTCTCGGTCGAGTAGTAGAGGTTGAACGCGGCGGCGCCGACGATGAACGCCAGCACCGGCATCCACCAGAAGTGGCGGAAGAACTCGGAAATCGCGACCAGGATCTGCGTCGGCAGCGGCAGCGATTGGTTCTGCGCCTCCAGCATCGCCGTGATCTTGGGCACGACGAACGTGATCAGGATGGACACCACCAACACGCCGACGATCAGCATGATCGCCGGATAGGTGAGGGCCGCCACCACTTTGTTGCGCACCTTGGTCTGGCGCTGCATGTAGTTGGCGAGGCGCAGCAACACTTCGTCGAGGTGGCCGGAGGCCTCGCCGGCGCGGATCATGGCCACCGCCAAGTCGTCAAAATAGCCGGGGTGGGCCGCCAGCGCGTCGGCGGTGGGGGCGCCCTGCGCGATGCGCTCGCGGATGTCGCGGTAAAGCACGCCGAGGCGCCGGTTCTCGGTCTGCTCGATGATGGCGCGCAGCGACTCGGTGATCGGAATGCCGGCGCGCGTCAGCGTGGCCAGCTGGCGCACGAAGGTCGAGATTTCCTCGATGCGCTTCTTGGTGCGCACCTGGCCGCGGTCGCGGCCGCGCGCGGCCTCCAGCTTCGAGCGCAGCTGGCCGACCATCGAAGCTTTGGCGGCGGCGGTCTCGGCGGCGTCGGCGCGCTTCTCCTGCTTGGTCTTGCGCGGCTGGTCGTCAGCCGACTTGATCTTCTTGCCGGCGCGCAACTCCACCACGTCGGTGACGAGATTGCCCTGGCGCTTGCACTTGACGCGCGCGTCGCGGGGCGAATCTGCATCCACCACGCCGGACGACTTGCGTCCGCGACCGTCGAATCCTTTCCACTCGTAGATCGGCAATGCCGACCGCCTCCTGTCACACGAGGTCCAGTTGGGTCACGCGCATCACCTCCTCGGGGTTGGTGATGCCTTCGACGACCTTCAACGCGCCGTCTTGGCGCAGGGTGCGCATGCCGCCGGCGACGGCGGCACGCTTGAGCTCGGTGGCCGAGGCGCTCTTCATGACCAGCTCGCGCAGCGTCTCGGTCATCGGCAGCATCTCGTAGATGGCGGTGCGGCCGTGGTAGCCGGAGTGGAAGCACTCCTCGCAGCCGGGGGAAATCGCCATCTTGCCGTCCTTGAGCATGCTCTTCTCGACGCCGACGGCCTTGAGCGCGCCGAGCTGCTCGGTGTCGGGCGTCTTCCACTCGCGGCAGGACAGGCACAGGGTCCGCACCAGGCGCTGCGCGATCACCAGCACCAGCGACGAGGACACCAGGTAGGGCTCGAGGCCCAGGTCGATGAGGCGCGTCACCGTGCTGGGGGCGTCGTTGGTGTGCACCGTGCTGAATACCAAGTGGCCCGTGATGGCGGCGCGGATGGCGATCTCGGACGTCTCGAGGTCGCGGATCTCGCCCACCATCATCACGTCCGGATCCTGGCGCAGGAAGGAGCGCAGCCCGGCCGAGAACGTGAGGCCCTTCTTGACGTTGACCTGCACCTGCGAGATGCCGTCGAGCTGGTATTCGACCGGATCCTCGATGGTGAGGATGTTCTTGTCGCCGGTCGAAATCTTGGTCAGCGAGGCGTACAGCGTGGTGGTCTTGCCGGAGCCGGTCGGGCCCGTGACCAGGATGATGCCGTGCGGGAAGGAAATGTAGTGCTCGATGATCTTCCGGTGCACGTCGTCGAGTCCGATCTGCTTCAGGTCGTAGACGCGCGCCGTCTTGTCCAGCAGACGCAGCACGCAGCGCTCGCCTTCGGTGGTCGGCACCACCGAGATGCGCACGTCCACCTCGCCGTCGCCGATGCGGATGGTGGCGCGGCCGTCCTGCGGCAGCCGCCGCTCGGCGATGTCCATCTTGCCCATGACCTTGATGCGCGAGGTGATGGCGTCCTGCGCGTTCTTCGGGACGTTCTCCATGTCGTAGAGAATCCCGTCGATGCGGAAGCGCACCTGCATCCGGTCCTGGTAGGGCTGGAAGTGCACGTCCGAGGCGCGCAGCTTCAGCGCCTGGAACAGCACCGAGTTCACCAGTTTGATGATCGGCGCCTTGTTGGCGACGTCGAGCAGGTCCTCGCCCTGCTCGATGGAGGCCGCCAAACCGGCGATGTCGGTGCCCTCGAGGTCCTCGATGGCCTCGTCCACGCCGTCGGCGCGGTGGCGGAACGCGCGGTTGACGAGCTCGGTGATCTCGGACCGCGGCGCCAGCGCGAAGCGCACCCGGCAGGGCAGCATGGCCAGCAGGTCGTCCTGCGGGTGCAGGTCCAGCGGGTGCGCGCAAGCCACCACCAGGTCCTCGCCCTCCTTGGAAATCGCCACCATGTCGTGGGCGCGCGCGAAGGCCAGCGGCACGTGATCCACGAACTGCCGCGGCACCACGACGTTCTCGAATCGCTCGTGGAAGGGCAGGTCCAGATCCTGCGCGAACGCGCGCAGCACGGCGTCCTCCTTGAGTCCGCGCCCGATCAGCACCCGGTCGAAGGACTGTCCGGTGGAGGTGGCCTGGTCGCGCAGCTTGCGCAACTCGGGCGCCTCCAGCCCGGTCTCGCGCTGGAGCAGGGAGATCAGGTCGGTGCCGGTGACGACGGTTCCGCGGCTCATCGCTGCTGCTGCGGCGGCGAATCCTTGCCGTCCGCGCCGCCCTCCTTCACCTCGCCGCCGGTGGTCGGATAGGCCGGCGCGGCGAATCCGGAGAGGTTCAGGGCCGCGCTGCCGCCGGCGCTCTCCTCGTCGCCCTCGAGGATCACGTCCACCGGGCTGTCGAGCTGGAAGGTCGGGTCGATCATGCGCACCCGGTCCAGGCCGATCGTGTCGGCCGCCCGCGACTTGCCCTGCTGCGACACGTCGGTCAGCTCGTCGAATTCCTCGATGATGCGCGGCGTGCAGAAGAAGAACAGCGTGGTCTTGATGTTGCGGTCGATGCTGCGGCCGAACAGGAAGCCGATGATCGGGATGTCCGAGAGGTAGGGAATCCCGCTCTCGTTCTCCAGCAGGTCGTCGCGGATGATGCCGCCCAGCCACATCGTGGCGCCGTCCGGCAGGCTCACGTAAGTCTCGATCTTGCGCGTGGTCTTCGGCGGCGGGCCGCCGCTGACGCCGTCTCCGCGGAAGGAGGAGACTTCCAGGCGGATGTGCAGGCGCAGGTACTTCTGCGCCGAGATGCTCGGCGTGATGGCCAGCGTGATGCCGGCGTCGGTGAACTCGAAGTTCGCGGACACCGTGCCCTGCGTGGCGTTCGAGGTCTGGTAGGGGACCTCGTCGTTGCTCGTCACCACGGCGCCCTTGTTGTTGGACACCAGCACCGACGGCACCGACAGGATGTTGGCGTCGTCGCGGGTCTGGGCGGCGTTGATGATGAAGGGGATGCCCAGGTCCTCGCCGTCGAGGATGCCGAAGGTGATGCCGGCGGCGGTCGGGGAGGGCAGGCGCGCGTCGCCGAATTCCTCGGCGGTGGTGATGCCGACGCTGGTGAAGCCGAACCCCTTCTGGGCATCGCCCTCGGGCGTCTCGACGTGCGCGTACTCGAACCCGATGTCCTTCTCGAAGTCGTTCGAGATCTCGATCAGCGCGGTCTCGATCAGCACCTGCGGCTGGCGCTTGTCGAGCCGGTCGAGCAGGGTCTTGATCTCGGCCCACTTGTTGCGCGTCGCCGACACCAGGATGGCGTTGGTCTCCTCGTGGACGTTGACGATGATGCGCTGCTCGCTGAACAGGCCCGAGCGGGCGGCGCCGCCCGAGGCGGCCTCGCGGTTGGCGCGCTCGGCCTCCTGCTCGGATTCCTCCACGAACTCGGTCAAGGCCTCGTCCAGTTCCTGGGCGGACAGGTACTGCAGCACGTAGACGTGGTAGGAGGACTCCGGGTCCTCGACGCGCGTGTCGAGCTGCGCCACGAGATCCATCAGCTTCTCGATGTTCTCTTCGGTGCCGGTCACGATCAGCGAGTTGTCCGGGCGGAACGCGGTGACCACCGTCTCCGGCTCCAGTTCGCCGGGCTGCGTGCCGCGCGTGCGGTTGCCGGCCTGCGCCTGTTCGGACAGATTCTCGACCAGCTCGGTCAGCACCTCGGCCATCTCCTGGGCGTCCTGCTCGCGCAGCGGGATCTTCTTGAACACCACCTGCACGCTGGGCGGCTTCTTGTCCAGCACCTTGATCATGCGCACCGAGGCGGCGACGAAGGGACCGTAGCCTTGCACCAGCAGCGCGCGCTCCTGCGCCAGCGGCATGAAGGCCGAGTTGTCGCCGGCCTGCGAGGCCAGCGCGGTGCGCAGGTTGGTGCCCAGGTCCTGCGCGTCGGCGTATTGCAGCGGCACGACGGTGTAGAGGTAGGTGCCGGGCTTGTCGGCGAAGTTCTCGACCTCTTCATGGTCCACGAACTGCGCGTTGGCCTTGATCAACGCGCTGTTCGAAGCCAGCTGCTCGGTGATCACCACCACCGCCAGATCTCCGGCGCCCTGCTGCACGCAGACGTAGCCGTGGATCTTCATCATGATCTGGAAGAAGGAATAGAAGTCCGACTTGCGGATCCGCTTCGGCCCGTAGAGCAGCAGGCGCTTGCTGTCGAGCTTCTGGCGGATCGAGCCGGCCGTTTCGTCCAGCGTGAAGTTGAGGCCGGTGTTGAGCTGGCAGACCTTGATGAACTGGCGCAGGTTCAGGCCCTGGTCGTCCAATTCGGCCAGGTCCAGCAGAAGGTATTCGCCCTCCTCCTGGAGCACGCCTTCCGGAACGGTCACGTCGTCCAGAGGATCTTCCTGGGCGGCCGCCGAGGCCACCGGGCCCAAGGCAAGCAACAGGACGGCGAAAACGGGGAGGTTACGGTGCATGCGCTCGGTCGGCAGTCTAGTCGCGGGCTGAACCGTCTTAAAGTTGCGACGGCCCGGAGTTTCGACGCCCGGCGGCTGATCCTCCTTCCCTCTTCCGCCCGCCGGGCGGCCCGCGGGGCCCGGATACGATCCCCGGGCACCGCACGCGCCGATGGCCCTCTCCGATTGCCTGCACCCGGCTTCGGTCCTGATCGCCCCCGCGGCGCCGGACAAGTGGGCGCTGATCGAGCGCATGGCCGACGCCCTGGTCGCCTCCGGCAGCCTGCCCGCAGCGCGCCAGGCCGAGGCCGTGCAGGCGCTCTTCGCGCGCGAGAAGTGCGTCAGCACCGGCATGGAGCACGGCATCGCCATCCCGCACGCCGCGCTAGACGGACTGCCCGGCATGATGGTGGCGCTCGCGCTGTTGCCCGACGGCATGGACTTCGACTCGCAGGACGGCAAGCCGGCGCAGATCGTGGTCGCGGTGCTGGTGCCGCGCCAGGAGCGGCTGCTGCATCTGCAAGCGCTGGCCGAGGTGGCCCGCCGGCTGGGCAATCCGTCCTTCAAGGACAAGCTGCTGCTGTGCCGCGACGGCCGCGAAGCCGTGGCGCTGTGGGCGCAGCCGGCCTAGCCGCCGCCCGATTCCCACCGCGACAGCGTTTCGACGCGCTCCTGCGCCGCGCGCTGCAGATGCTCGCGCGCCTTGCGGTAGGCCGCCAGATCGCCGCCGAAGGGATCGGCCACCTCGCCGCCGGCGGGATCGAAGAGCTCGGCGGGCACGCCCAGCGAGGCCAGCGCCGCGAGATGGCTGCGGCCCATGCCCAGCACCAGATCCCAGCTCGCGCCGGCAGTGGCCTGCGCCAGCGTGCGCGCGCGGTGCGTGCGCAGATCCAGCCCGATCTCGCGCGCGGCGGTGATCGAGTGCTCGCTGGCGTCGGCGCCCGCCATCGCGAAGCTGCCCGCCGATTCGACGATCCAGCCGAGGTGGCGCAACTCCGCCTCGCGCACGCCCCACGCCGCGGCCAGTTCCTGGCGCAGGATCGCGGCCGCGAGCGGGGAGCGGCAGATGTTGCCGCTGCACACCACGAGCACGCGCAGTCCGGGGCGCAGCTCAGCCGGAGCGGCGTCGCCGCGCAGCAGGCGCGGCAGCGGCTCGAAACTGACGATGCGCGAAGGCTGGCCGCTGCCGGCGCGCGCCGCGTCGAAGGCCATCGGCACGCCCTGGCGCGCCAGCCACTGCTCGAGCGCCGCGCCCGTCAGCGGCGCCGCGCCGTGCGGATTGATGCTGGTCAGGAGCAGCGGGCCGCCGGCGGCGCGGGCGCAGGCGGCGAATGCCGGCGAGCGCGGAATGCGCACGCCTACCTGCGGCCAGATCCAGCCGAAGGAGGGCGGCAGATGGATCCAGCGCGCAGGCAGCAGCACGGTCCAGGCGCCGGGCAGGCGGCTGGCGATCCAGCGCGGCAGGCCCGGCGGCAGGGAAGGGGTCATCCGGCGCAGGGTCTCGAGATCGGGCAGGTGCAGGGCCGCCGGCTTGTCGAAGGGCGCGCCCTTGACTGCGGCCAGCTGGCGCGCGGCCGCCTCCGCTCCGGCGCCGCGCACCAGCACGGCGAGGCCCGGCACGGTCTCGGTCGGCAAGGCGGCGATGCGCCCCGCCGCCAGCCACTCCGCGAGGCGCTCGAGATCCGCGGCGCGGCCGGGATCCAGACGCGTCAACTCCTGCATGGCGGCACTTTAACGGCGGCAGGGCGGCGGCCGCGTGAGTATCCTGACCGCCCGATTGGCGCGGCGTTCAGCGCCGCATTCGCGATGCCGCAGGCAGACCGACCCTCCGCGCCGGCCCTCGATCCCGAAACCCTCTCCCGGCTCGCGGGCGGGCTCGTGCACGAGTTGAAGAATCCCTTGAGCACGATCGCCCTGCATCTGGCCCTGCTCGAGGAAGAGTGGCGCAAGGAGGAGGCGGCCAAGGCCCGGCGCAGCCTGCAGACGCTCGGGCGGCTGCGGCAGGAGGTCGGGCGGCTGAACGACATCCTCGAAGATTTCCTGCGCTTCGCCCGCACCGACGTCCTCGATCTGGCGCCGACCGACGTCAACGCGCTGGTCGAGCAGGTGGCGCGCTTCGTGCAGCCGGAATTGGAGGCCCAGAAGATCAGCCTGCGCAATTTCGCCGACCTGGATCTGCCGCCCGTCACCGTGGACGGGACGCGCCTGCGCCAGGTCCTGCTGAACCTGATCATCAATGCGCGCCAGGCCATGGAGGGCCGCGGCGGCCACATTTCCCTGATCACGCGCCGCGAGCCCGGCTGGGCGCTGATCGAGGTGCTCGACGACGGCCCGGGCATGAGCGCCGAGGTGCTGGAGCGCTGCTTCGACATCTACTACTCGACCAAGAGCAACGGCTCCGGCCTGGGCCTGCCCACGGCCCGCCGCCTGCTCGAAGCCCACGGCGGTAGCCTGGAACTGGAGAGCGCGCCCGGCCGCGGCACGCGCGCCCGATTGCGGCTGCCGCTGGCGCCGGACCCGGCCCATGCCTGATCCGCGCCTCCTCGTGGTGGAGGACGATCCGGCGCACGCCGAAGCCCTGCAGCTCGCGCTCGAGAACGAGCGCTGCACGGTCGAGGTGGCCACCGGCGTCGGCTCGGCGCTCGACCGCCTGCGCGCGCGCCACTTCGACCTCGTGCTCACCGACCTCAAGCTCGGCGCCGAGAGCGGCATGGACCTGCTGCGCAAGGTGCGCCAGGACCACCCGGCCCTGTCCGTGATCCTCATCACCGGGCACGGCAGCGTCGAGACGGCGGTGGGCGCTATGCGCGAGGGCGCCGCCGATTATCTGACGAAGCCGGTCAACCTCGAGGAGCTGCGCGCGCGCGTCCAGCGCGAGCTCGGCAACCGGCGCCTGGTCGAGGACGTGCGCGAGCTGCGCGCCGCGCTGGACCAGCGGTACGGCATCGAGGGCCTGGTCGGCGGCGCGGCGCCGATGCACCGCGTCTTCGACCTGGTGCGCCAGGCCGGCCGCACCGAGGCCACGGTGCTGATCCTCGGCGAGTCCGGCACGGGCAAGGAGCTGATCGCGCGAGCCCTGCACAATCTCTCCGCCCGCGCGCCGAACCGCTTCGTCGCGATCAACTGCGCCGCGCTCACGGAATCGCTGATCGAGAGCGAGCTCTTCGGCCACGTGCGCGGCGCCTTCACCGGCGCGCACGAGTCCACCGAGGGCAAGTTCGAGTACGCGCACGGCGGCACGCTGTTCCTGGACGAGATCGGCGACATGCCGCCGAGCACGCAGGCCAAACTGCTGCGCGTGCTCGAGAACCGCGAAGTGGTGCCGGTCGGATCCAACAGCGCGCGCCCGGTGGACGTGCGCATCCTGGCCGCCACCAACCGCGACCTGCGCGCGCGCGTGAAGGAAGGCAAGTTCCGCGAGGATCTGTACTGGCGCCTGGCGGTGGTGGTGGTGGAGCTGCCGCCGCTGCGCGAGCGCCTCGAGGATCTGCCCGTGCTGGTCGAGCATTTCCTGCGCCAGTTCCGCGAGCAGCACCAGAAGGAGATCCGCGGCGTGGACGACGCGGTGCTGCGCCGCCTGCAACGCCACGCCTGGCCCGGCAACGTGCGCGAACTGCGCAACGCCGTCGAGACCATGGTGGTACTGGACCGCGACGGGATGCTGGGGGTCGAGGACCTGCCGCCCAGCCTGCGCGAGGAGGATCCGGCCGCCGGGGCCCCCGGCGGGGCCGAGGCTGCCCCGGCGCCGGCCGCGGCTGCCGGAACCCGCCTCTCCTCCGCCGCCGCCCCCGATCCGGGCTACCAGCTCCTGGGCAAGAGCCTGGCCGAGGTGGAGCGGGACCTCATCGAACTGACCCTGAAGTCCCTGGGCGGCAACCGCCAGAAGGCCGCTGAGCGCCTGGGGATGGGAGAGCGCACCCTGTATCGTAAGATCAAGGAACTGGGGCTGGATTGACCTGCCATCCTGGCAGGGTCCCGGCGGCACGGGACTTGCCCAGTTCCGGACATCATGTCCAAGATCGTCGGCATTGACCTCGGCACCACCAACTCCGTCGTCAGCATTCTGGAGGGCGGCGAGGCGAAGGTGATTCCCAACAAAGAGGGCGGGCGCACCACCCCGTCGGTCGTGGCGTTCCTGGACAACGGGCAGCGCCTGGTCGGCGGCCCGGCGCGGCGCCAGGCGGTGACCAACCCGACCCGCACCATCTTCTCGATCAAGCGCTTCATGGGGCGCCGGCACGAGGAAGTGGGCAGCGAGGAGAAGATGGTGCCCTACGAGGTCGTCGGCGGACCGAAGGACCTGGTGAAGGTGAAGATCGGCGACAAGCAGTTTTCGCCGCCGGAGATCAGCGCCCAGGTGCTGGCCTACCTCAAGGAGTGCGCCGAGGATTATCTGGGCGAGAAGGTCACGAAGGCCGTGATCACGGTGCCGGCCTACTTCAACGACAGCCAGCGCCAGGCCACCAAGGACGCGGGGAAGATCGCCGGCCTCGAGGTCGAGCGCATCATCAACGAGCCGACCGCGGCCGCCATCGCCTACGGCATGGACAAGAAGAAGGTCGGCAAGATCGCCGTCTTCGACCTGGGCGGCGGCACGTTTGACATTTCCATCCTCGACATCGGCGACGGCGTGTTCGAGGTGCTGGCCACGAACGGCGACACGCACCTCGGCGGCGACGACTTCGATTCGGCGCTGATCGGCTGGGTGGCGGGGGAGTTCAAGAAGGAGCAGGGCATCGACCTGCGCCAGGACAAGATGGCCCTGCAGCGCCTCAAGGAGGCCTGCGAGAAGGCCAAGTGCGAGCTGTCGAGCGCCCAGGAAACGCAGATCAACCTGCCCTTCATCACCGCCGACGCCAGCGGCCCCAAGCACCTGATGCTGTCGCTGACGCGCGCCAAATTCGAGTCGCTGTGCGCCGATCTCTTCGACCGTTGCAAGCGGCCGTGCGAGCAGGCGCTCAAGGACGCCGGCCTCAAGCCCAGCGAGGTCGCCGAGGTGATCCTGGTCGGCGGATCGATCCGCATCCCGCGGATCCAGGCCTTGGTGAAGGAGATCTTCGGCAAGGAAGGCAACAAGAGCATGAACCCCGACGAGGTGGTGGCGCAGGGCGCCGCCGTCCAGGGCGGCGTGCTCTCCGGCCAGGTCGAGGATCTGGTGCTGCTGGACGTGACTCCGCTGTCGCTGGGCATCGAGACCCTCGGCGGCGTGATGACCGTGCTGATTCCGCGCAACACCACCATCCCGACCACCAAGAAGGAAACGTTCTCGACCGCCTCCGACGGCCAGACCTCGGTGGAGGTGCACGTGCTGCAGGGCGAGCGCACCCTGGCGCGCGACAACCGCCCGCTCGACCGCTTCCACCTCGACGGCATTCCGCCGGCGCCGCGGGGCGTGCCGCAGATCGAGGTCGAATTCGACCTCGACGCCAACGGCATCCTGAACGTGCGCGCGCGCGACCAGGCCACCGGCAAGGAGCACAAGATCCGCATCGAGCAGTCGAGCGGACTGTCGGAGCAGGACATCAAGCGGATGCAGAAGGAGGCCGACGAGTTCAAGGATCAGGACGCGCAGGCGCGCGGCCGCGTCGAGAAGCGCAACGCCGCCGATCAGGCGGTGTGGCAGGCGCAGAAGATGCTGCGCGAGAACGCGGACAAGATCGACGAGGCCGACAAGAAGGCGGTGGAGGAGCGCATCAGCGCGCTCGAGCTCGCCATCAAGGAAGATCGCGCCGACGACTTCGAGCGCCTGAGCATGGAGCTGCAGCAGGCCCTCCATCCGATCGCCGAGAAGATGTACCAGAAGGCCGGGAAGAGCGGCGCCGGCGCGCCGGCGGACGCGGGCGGCGCCCAGGAAGGCGAAGTCGTGGACGCCGACTTCGAAGTCAAGAAGTAAGCGGCTCCGAGGGCGCGGCCGGTATCCTCGGCACGGCACTTGCAGCCCGTCCGCTCACCCAGGCGATGATCCGCGCCGAGAACCTCGTCAAGCGATTCAGCGGCGTCACCGCCCTGGACGGGGTGTCGTTTCACGTCGCGCCCGGCGAGATCCTCGGATTCCTCGGCCCGAACGGCGCCGGCAAGAGCACGGCGCTGCGCCTGCTCTCCGGATGGCTGCCGCCGACCTCGGGCACGGCCCGCGTCAACGGCTTCGACCTGGTGCAGGACGGACTGCGCGCCCGCGCCGCCATCGGCTACCTGCCCGAGAACTTCTCCGCGCCCGTCGAGATGCGCGTCGGCGAATACCTCAGCTATCGCGCCGAACTCAAGGGCCTGCGCCCGGCCGCGGCCCGCGCCCGCGCCCGCCAAGCCGCGAGCGAATTCGCACTCGAGCCGCGCTGGCGCCAGAATTTCGGCACTCTGTCCAAGGGCTTCCGCCAGCGCGTGGGATTGGCCGACGCGCTGCTCGCCGATCCGCCGGCGCTCCTGCTCGACGAGCCCTTCACCGGCCTCGATCCGGTCCAGCGCCAGGAGTTCAAGCAGATCCTCGCGACCCTCGCGCGCCGCGGCAAGGCGATTCTCTTCTCGTCGCACGTGCTGCCCGAGGTCCAGGATCTGGTCTCGCGCGTCCTGATCCTGCACCGCGGGCGCGCCGCGGCCGCCGGCACCCTGACGGAACTGCAGGACCGCCTCCGCTCCGGCTCGCCGCTGCGCGTGCAGGCCGCCGGCGCGGACGCCGCGGCGCGCATCCTGCCGATCGCCGCCGCGCACGGATTCGCGCTCGCCGGCGAGCAGGCCGACGGCGGCCTCCTGCTGCGCGCGCAGGATCCGGCGCAGCGCCCGGCCCTCTTCCGCGCGCTCGCCGCGGCCGGCGTGGACGTCCTCGAATTCCACACCCAGGAGCCGGATCTGGAGCAGCTCTTCCTCCTGCTGGTCCGGGAGCAGCCCGCGTGAGAGCGTTCCTGGCCCAATTCAAGCGCGAATTGTCAGGTCTCCTGCTTTCGCCCTACGTCTTCGTGCTGCTCGGCGCGTGGTACCTGCTCAACGGATTCTTCTTCTCGTATCTGCTGCGCACGCCGGCGATCCAGAACGACCTCACGCTGCTGCCGCCGTATCTGTTCGGCAACGGCCTGCTGGTGTGGCTGCTGCTGCCCGCCTTCCCGCCGCTCCTGGCGCTGCGCCTCCTCGCCGAGGAGCAGCGCGTCGGCACCCTCGAGCCGCTGCTGACCGCGCCGGTCCGCGACGCGGCGGTGGTGCTGGCCAAGTATCTGGCGGCCTGCTGCTTCTTCCTGCTGTTCTGGGGCGGCGTGTTCGCGCTCTTCCTGATCCTCTCGTGGCACGGCGCGGAACTGGACTGGGGCCGCGTCGGCGCCGGCTGCCTCGGCGCCGCGATGGTCAGCTTCCTCTTCCTCGCGACCGGCCTGTGGGCCTCCTCCTGGAGCGGCAACCTGGTGCTGGCGGCGGGGGGGGGAGCGGCGCTCAACTACCTGCTGCTGTTCCTGCCCGCCCTGCTGCTCGACGCGCCCGGCGCAGTAGGCGCGCTGGCCCGCGGCGCGCACCTGCCCGATTTTCTCGACCGCGCCTTCGCCGCCGGACTGCTCGACTCCTACGCCATCGCGTTCCTCGTCGTCCTGTCCGCGCTCTTCCTCTTCCTGACCTGGCTGCGCCTGATCTCGCGGCGCCTCTTCGCGTGAAGCGCCGCCTGCAGCTGCTCGGACTCACGCTCGCCGCCGGCGCCGCCGCCGCAGCCGTCTCGGTGCTGCTGCTGTCCCTGCTGGCGCAGCCGGCCCTGCGCATCCGCCTCGACGTCACGAGCGCGGGCGGCGCCGGCGTCAGCGAGCGCACGGCCGCGGCCCTGCGCGCGCTGCCGCCGGAATCCCATCTCACGGCGTTCCTCTTTCCCGAGAATCCGGCCTGGATGTGGAACGGCTCGCCGGTCTACCCGCGCGCGTTCGACCGCCTGCGCAGCCTGCTCGAGGACGGCCGCCTGCGCGCCGAAGGCCGCCTGAGCGTGCAGGTCCTCGACCCGGCGTCGGCGCTGGTCGAAGTCGAAGAGGCGCAGCGCCGCCTCGAGCGCCAGCCCAGCGACGCCCTGATTCTCGAAGCCGGCGGCCGCGGCGGCCCGCGGCGCGTGCTGAGTTTCGACGAGCTGTTCCAGATCCTCGAGCCGAGCCGCGACGGCACGCCGGCGCGCATCCACGCCGAGCGCGCGGACCACGCGCTCGGCAGCGCCGCGCTGGCGCTCGCGTCCGGCGCCCTGCCGCGCGCCGCGGTGCTGATCGCCGGGCGGCCCGACGCCCTGCGCAATCCCGACGAGTTCGCGCCGCTCGCGCGCCTGCTCGCCAACGAAGGATTCGAGGTGCTGCCGGTGGCCAGCCTGCGCGAGGCCGCGGACTGCGCGCTGCTGATCGTGCCCGGCCAGCCGCAGCCCTTCGCGCCCGCCGACGAAGCCGACGCCGCGGCGTGGCTGGCCGCCGGCAAGCCGCTGCTGCTCGCGCTCGGCAGCTTCGCATCCGACGAGGTGGCCGGGTTCTGGAACCGCCAGCTCGCCGCGCGCGGCGTCGCGTTCGGCCGCGGACTGGTGTGCGAGCCGGTGCGCACCTCGGCCGGCACGATCGAGGGCGATCCGATGTGCGGCAATCTGGAAATTCTCGGCGCCAAGCTCGACGAGCAGCATCCGATCAGCTCGCGCCTGGCGGTGTCCGGCCGCGCCATCCTGCTGGCCGCCGCGCGGCCCGTGGATCTGATCGCCGCCACCGGCAACGACTGGACGCGCACGCGCCTCGCGCGCAGCGACGCGAACGGCTGGCTCGACGATCCCGCCGGCACGCCCTTCACGCAGGATCCGAACGAGCGCCGCGGCATCCAGGGACTGGCCGCCGCCGTCGAGCCGTGGCTCAAAGCCGAGAGCGGCGGCAACGGCCGCCTGCTGGTGCTCGGCAGCGCGGCCAGCCTCGAGGGCGCGCGCCTGCCCTACGCCCAGGACTTCGTCGCCGCCGGACTGCGCTGGCTGGCGGGCCGCGAGATGCGCGACTTCGAGCTCGTCGCCACCCGCGAGCTTCCGTTCCGCCCGTCGCGCGCGGCGCAGACGCGGATTGACAATCTCGCCGTGCTGGCGCTGCCCGGCTTCACCTTCCTGCTCGCCGGCTGGATCGCCTGGCGCCGCCGCCGATGAGAGTTCCCCGTCTGCTGGCCATGGTCCTCGCCCTGGCGGCGCTGGCCGCGCTGCTCTGGTGGCTGCGCGGATTGCTGCAGCCCGCCGCCGCCGGCCCGAGCGCCGTGCCGCCGCCGGAGCGGGCCGCGAACTCCCTGCTGCAGCTCGATCCGGCGCGCCTGGACCGCGTCACCATCCACCATCCGCGCATCAACGAGACCGTGCGCCTGGAGCGCGGCGCGGACGGAGTGTGGCGCCTCACCGAGCCGCTCGCCGACTGGGCCGAGCCGGTCGCGATCCGCACGCTGCTGGAGGCGCTCTACGAGCGCGACTGGAGCCCGGCGCCGGAGGCCTGGGACGCGCAGTCCGACCAGGACCTCGGCCTCGAGCTCGCGGAGCTCGCGATCGAGGCGCGGGCCGGCGAGGGCGCCACGCAATTGCTGCGGATCGGCGCGGCCGAGGTCATGAGCCGCTGGCGCGCGGCCACGCTCGACGGCCGGCGCCTGCGCATCGGAGAAAGCCTGATGAGCCGCCTGGAACGGCCGCCGGAGCTGTGGCGCGACCACCGCATCCTGCCGCTGGCGCCGCCCGCGATCCAGATCCTGCGCTGGCAGCCGGCCTCCGGCCCGGCGTGGGAATTGCGCCGCCAGGGCGGCGCTTGGCGCATGCTGGAGCCCTTCGCCGCGCCGGTGGACGAGGGAGCCGCGCAGTGGATCGAGCGCATGCTCGGCGCGCGCGCGGTGCTGGTCGAACTCAGCCCGCTCAGCGAGCTCCCGCCGCGCGCGCCGGCGCTGGGGACTCTGACGATCCAGGGCGCGCACGACAGCTTCACGCTGGCCCTGCACCCCGACGGGGCCGTGGCCTCGCACCGCGACTACCTGCTGGCCTGGGATCCCGAGGATTTCAGCCTGTTGTTCCGCGAGGCTGAGAGCCTGCGCAGCCGCCGCGTGCTCGACCTGGATCCCGGGACGATCGTCACCATCCGCCTCGAGGTCGGCGCCGAGTCGGCCGAGTTCCGCCGCAGCGAGGGCGGCTGGTCGCGCGACGGCCGCACCGATCTCGGCCCGGAGGAGCGCGGCTTCGTGGACGCGCTGCTGCGGGAAGGCGTGAAGCTGGAATCCGACGCCTGGGAGCCGCGCCCCGCCGGCGCGCCGACCGGCCGCGTGATCTACTCGATCTCGCGCACCCCGCGCCCGCAGCCCGGCCGCGTGCTCTGCTGGTGGACCGACGCCACCGGCCGCGTGCGCGTCGGCGCCGAAGACTCCGACCGCTGCATGCTCAGCGAAGTCAACTTCGACCTGGCGAGCCGCGAATTGCTGCGGCGGCTCGCGCTCATCCCGCCGCAGGATTAGCGGACCAGACGACCCGCCCATCCTGCAGGCGCGCGCGCCCCGCCAGCAGGTGCCCGAGCGCCTCCGGATACGCGGCGCATTCCGCCGCGAACACGCGGTCCGCGATCTGGCCGGCGCCGTCGCCGGGCTGCAATTGCACCGCGGTCTGCAGCAGGATCGGCCCGCGGTCGTAGGCGGCGTCGGCGAAGTGCACCGTGCAGCCGGACCAGCGCGCGCCGGAGGCCGCCACCGCCTCGTGCACGTGATGGCCGTAGCAGCCCTGACCGCCGTGCTCAGGCAGGAGCGCCGGATGCACGTTGAGCACGCGGCCCTCGAGCTCGGGAGGAATCGGGAAGAGCGCCAGCCAGCCGGCCAGCAGCACCCAGTCCGGGCGCGCCTCCAGCACCGCCTGCTGCAGCAATCGCTCGCGCCGCGCCGGATCGGGCTGATTCTGCTTGCCGATCACGAGCGCGGTCAGTCCGAGGCGCGCCGCTCGTTCCGCGGCGCCGATCCCGGCGCGCGACAGCACCACCAGCGCGATCTCGGCGTCGAGCTCGCCGCGGAGAATGCGCTGCTGCAGATTCTCGAGCGTCCGGCCGCCGCCCGAGGCCAGCAGCACCAGGCGCGCGCGGCTCACGGCAGGAACTGCCAGGTCGCGTCGCCGTCGCTGCACCAGGCGGTGAGCAGCGAGAACTCGCGCATCAGCGCGCTCCCGCGCTGCCAGGCCAGGTAGGCGTCGTCCTGTCCGAGCGCGGCCTGCAGCTGCGCCAGCGCGCGCAGCGCCGCGAGATGGCGCGCGAGCCAGGCCGGCGGCGGATCGCCGCGCAGTTCGCGCGGCAGGGGATCGGTCCAGGCGGCGGCGGCGAGCCCGCGCGCCTGCGCCGCGGCGCCGGTCTGCGCGCCGTTGCTGCGGAAGTCCTCGGCCTGGCCGGCGCCGCCGAAGAGCAGGTGCAGCGCGATCACCGATTCGTCCGGCACCTCCGGCGGGATCACCGCGCGGAGCAGTCCGCCGAACGCCGCGGCCTGGCCGAACGCGCTCCAGGGATCCGTGCGCTCGATGCGGTCGCCGCGCACCTGCACCGTCAGGCGCACGCCGGCGTCGCTGGCCTGCAGCGCGAGCGCGCGCTTGCCTTCGATGGGATCGAGGATCGGAATCTCCGCAGAGCCGTCGAGCCGGCGGCGCAGAGCCTGCGCGGCCGGAGCCGCGAGCGCCAGCACTTCGCGCTCGGACTGCAGCGCCGCGCGCAGTTCCGGGTGCGCGCAGGCCGCGATGGCCGCGTCCAGGGCCGGCAGCGCGCGCGCCGGATCGCAGAGGCGCACCGCTGCGAGCACCGGGCCCTGCAGCACCGCGATCGCCTGGCGCCGGTCGGCCTCGAAGGCCGCGGAGCGGGCCTCGTTCTCGGCCTGGGCGGCGCCCGCGGCGAGCGCCTCCAGCCGCGCGCTCCACGGCGCCGGAGGCGGCGCGCCGCCCGCGATGCCGGCGGTGAAATCGGCGCGCGCCTGCGCCGCCGCGGCCCAGTCGCTCTTCGCGATCGCCGCCTGATGGCGCGCCTCCCAGGACTGCATCGCCGCTTCCGCGGCCGCGGCCAGGCGCTGGTCGAGCGGCCCGCTGAGCGCCACGGGCAGTCCGCTGGCGGCGATGCGCGCATGCGCCGCGCCGAAATCGCCCCGCTCCAGCAGCGCGCCGACCTCGGCGTCGAGGCTGGCCAGCTGCGCGCGCATCTGCGCCAGCGGATCGTCGGCGGCCGGGGCCGCCGGGCTGCCGGGGTTCGCGTCGAGGCGGGCAATCTCCTCCTGCGCGCGCGCGGCGAAGGCCGACTCGCCGTGCTGCTGCAGGAATTCCTCCAGCGCCGCGCGCCGCGCCGGGCCCTCCGGCTCCGACATCGCGCGCGTGAAGGCCAGCTCCAGCTCGAGCGCCAGCCGCGCCTCGCGCTGCTCGGGCGTCTCCTGCCGCTCGACGTACTCGACGACGCGCTCCGGATCCGCCGCCTGCGGCTTCGGCCGCGTTCCCAGATAGACGGCGGCGCCCACCGCCACGAGCGCGACGGCCGCGAGCACCACGAAGGGCGCCTTGGAGCGCCGCGGCTGCAGCAGCTCGGCGATCTCGTCGGCCACCGCGCGCGCGTCCGCCGGCCGCTCCTCGGGATCCTTCGCCATCAGCGCGGCGAGCAGAGCGTCCACCTCGGGCGGCGTCTCGGGCGCGTGCTCGCGCGCCGACGGCGCCGGCTGGTCGCGGTGCGCGCGCAGGATCTCTTTGACGTTCTCGCCGTGGTAGGGCGTGTCGCCGGTCAGCAGGCGGTAGAGCGAGCAGCCGAGCGCGTAGAGATCGGTGCGGTGGTCCACTTCGCCGCCCACGCATTCGGGGGCCATGAAGTGCGGGCTGCCGCCCGCGGACTCGGACTCGAGCATGCCGCGCGTCGCCGCCATGCCGAGGTCCGCGAGCTTGGCGCGCCCGTCGCGCGTCAGCATCAGGTTTTCCGGCTTGACGTCGCGGTGGACCAGGTGGTGATCCTGCGCGAAGGCCAGCGCCTCGGCGCAGTCGCGGGCGTAGCCCAGCGCCTCCTGCCACGGCAGCGGCCCGTCCTGGGCCAGCTTCTGCTCGAGCGTGCCGCCCGGCACCAGCTCCATCGCGAAGAACTGCAGGCCCTGGTCGTGGCCGATGTCATAGACCTGCACCAGGTTCGGGTGCGAGAGCCGGCCGGCCGCCACCGCCTCGCGCTTGAAGGAGGCGACCGTCAGCGGCGTGGCCGCCTTCGGGTTCAGGACCTTCAGCGCCACCTCGCGGTCGAGGCCGGACTGGATGGCCTTGTAGACCACGCCGACCGCGCCGCTGCCGAGACGCTCGAGAATCTTGTAGGCGCCGAGGCTGCGGCCGACCAGCGGATCGGCGGGCGCGGCCGCCGCCGGCGCGGTCAGGCCTTCCGCGCGCAGCTCGATCTCGGCGCCGTCGGCGGCGCGGAACGTCAGCGCCTCGGCGCCGAGGTCCGCCCGCGTCTCGACCTGGCCGCCGCGCACGAAGGCGCAGGCGCCGCGCGCCTCGAGGCGCAGGCTGCCGTCGCCCGCCGTGACGCTGAAGCCGGGCCGTCCGGCGCTGTCCTGGGCCAGCCGGTCGAGGCGCCCGCCGGGCAGCGCGAGCAGGTGCAGGGTGCCGCCACGGAGCGTGAACGCGCCCTTCTCGCCGCTGGCGCGCGATTCCCAAAGGAGTCGAAGGTCCACTCGATTCGCTGCGGTGCTGTGGAATTCGGAGGCCGGGTCATGCCCCGGCCCCGGGCGGGAAGAGCAGGCGCCCGATCCGCACCAGAGTAGCTCCTTCCTCCACGGCGATTTCGAAGTCTTCGGTCATCCCCATCGAGAGTTCGGGCGCGGCGGGCAGCAGTCCGGCGGCGCTCAGCTCGGCCGCGGCGGCGCGCAGGCGGGCGAAACCGGCGCGCAGGGCGGCGGGCGGCGCGCCGGCGGCGGCGATGGTCATGAGGCCGCGCGGCTCCAGGCGCGTCAGCGGCGCAAGCGCGCGCGCCAGCGCGGCGAGTTCGGCCAGCGGGCAGCCGTAGCGGCCGTCTTCCGGCTGCAGATTCGCCTGCAGCAACACCGGCAGCCTGCGTCCCGCCAGCTCGGCCGCCCGATCGAGGCGCCCGGCGATCCGGGCGTCGCCCACCGTCTGCACGCAGGCGGCGCGGCGCAGGCAATCGCTCACTTTGTTGCCCTGCACCGGGCCGATCGCGTGCCACTCCGCGTCCGGCAGCAACTCCGCATCCGCCAGCAGCGCCTGCACGCGGTTGTGCGCGAAGAGCCGCTGCCCGGCCGCCCACGCCTCGAGCAAATCCGCCGGCCGCGCCGTCTTGGCGACGGCCAGGATGCGCACGCTCTCCGGATCGCGGCCCGCGCGCGCCGCGGCGGCGCGCACCCGCGCGCGGGCGGACGCGAGGCGCGCGGCGAAGTCGGCGGGAGCGGGCTGCGGCGGCGGGGCGGGCATGGGTCCGGCGGGGGGGCGCCCGTAGAATGCCGCGCCCTTCAGGGGAGGCAACCAACATGATCGTCGGGGTACCGGGTGAGATCAAGAAACTCGAGGCGCGCGTCGCGCTGACGCCCGCGGGCGCGCAGGCTCTCGCCGAAGCCGGCCACGAGGTGCTGGTCGAAGGCGGCGCCGGCCTGCTGAGCGGCTTCGCCGACGCCGAGTACGCCGCCGCGGGCGCGCGCATCGTCGCCGGGCCGGCCGAGGTCTGGAGCCGCGCCGACATGATCATGAAGGTCAAGGAGCCGCAGCCCGCGGAAATCGCGCGCTCGCGCCGCAACCAGATTCTCTTCACGTACTTTCACTTCGCCGCCGACCGCGCCCTGACCGAGGGCATGGTGGCCAGCGGCGCGCACTGCTTCGCTTACGAGACCCTCGAGGTCGGCCGCAATCTGCCACTGCTGACCCCCATGTCCGAGGTGGCGGGCCGCATGTCGGTGCAGGAAGGCGCCAAGTACCTGGAGGCGCCGCAGGGCGGGCGCGGAGTGCTGCTCGGCGGCATTCCCGGCGTCGAGCCGGCGCACGTCATGATCCTCGGCGGCGGCGTCGTCGGCACGCAGGCGGCCTGGGTGGCCGCGGGCATGGGGGCGCGCGTGACGATCCTGGACCTGAGCCTCGACCGCCTGCGCTATCTCGCCGACGTCATGCCGGCGAACGTGCGCACCGTGCACTCGAGCCGCGCCGCGATCCGCGAGCGCCTGCCCCAGACCGACCTGCTCATCGGCGCGGTGCTCGTCGTCGGCGCGCGCGCTCCGAAGCTGGTCTCGCGCGAGGACCTCAAGCTGATGCCGAAGGGCTCGGTGATCGTGGACGTCGCCGTGGACCAGGGCGGCTGCGTCGAGACCTGCAAGCCGACCACGCACGACACCCCGACCTTCGAGGTCGAGGGCGTCGTGCACTACTGCGTCGCCAACATGCCCGGCGCCGTGCCGCGCACCAGCACCTTCGGCCTCACGAACGCCACGCTGCCCTACGCGCTGAAGCTGGCCGCGCTCGGCGCCAAGCGCGCGGTGCTGGAAGACGCCGCGCTGGCCACCGCCGCCAACACGCTGGGAGGCAGCCTCACGCACGACGCCGTCGCCGCCGCGTTCGGCATGAAGTCGGTGGCGGCGCGCGACGCCGCGGCCCGCCTCTAGACCGCCGCGATGGGCGTGATCGGCCTGCTGCTGATCCTGGCGATCCTGCAGGGTCTGACCGAGTTCCTGCCGGTCTCGTCGAGCGGGCACCTCGTGCTCGCGCGCTCCTATCTGCCGGGAGGCCAGCGCCTCGCCAGCGACGCGCGCGTCGAAGTGCTGCTGCACGTCGGCACGCTGCTGGCGGTGCTCTGGTTCTACCGGCGCGAGGTGCTGGCGCTGACGGCGGGCGCGCTCGGCCGCGGCGCAGATCCCGCGACGCAGCGCCGGCTGATCGGCCTGCTGCTGCTCGGCTCGCTGCCGGCCGCCGTGATCGGGCTCGGATTCGAGCATCGGATCGAGGCGATGTTCTCCTTCCCGATCTTCACTTCCTGCATGCTCCTGGTGACCGGAACTTTCCTCTGGCTCAGCCGCCGCTGGCCCGAGGGGCGTCTCGCGCTGCCGGACCTGAACGCGCGCACCGCGCTGCTGATCGGGCTGGCGCAGGCCGTGGCGATCCTGCCCGGCATCTCGCGCAGCGGCTCGACCATCGTCGCGGGCCTGGCTCTGGGTCTCACCAGCCCGGCCGCCGCGACCTTCTCCTTCTTGCTGTCCATTCCCGCGGTGGGCGGCGCGATCCTGCTGAAGAGCGCGGATCTGCTGGACTTCAGCCGCGCCGAACCCGCCGCCGCGGCGGTGGGCGTGGCGGTCAGCGCCGTCGTCGGACTTGCCGCGCTCGGCCTGCTGGTGTGGATCGGCCGCAGCCGCCGGCTGTGGTGGTTCGCGCCCTACTGCTGGCTGCTCGGCGCCCTGGGCCTGGCCTACGCCGCATTCGGCGGCGGCGCGGCCGGTTGAGGCGGCGCGGAACGCGGCCGGCTAGCGCTTCGCGGCGGCGTTGACCGGGGCGGCGGACCCGACGCGCTCGCTGCGCTTGACCGTGACCCAGGAGCGCAGCTTCGGCCCCGGGCACTCGGTCTCGCGGAAGTGATCGTGCGCCCAGATCTCCTTGTTGGAGATCGAGTGCCGCGCCATCAATTCATTCACCAATGCGTCGAGGGCTTCCATCTGCGCGGCGGTCGGCTCCTGGACCTTGGTGTACTCCGGCCCGCGCTCGGGCTGCGATTCGAAATTGCCCAGCAGCGCGATGCCGACGTTGCCGCGGTTGGCGTCGGAGTTGCCGGCGTGCGCGCCCTGCACTTCGATGCTGCGGCCTTCCATCACGCGGCCCGCGCGGTCGATCAGATAGTGATAGCCGAGATCGGCCCAGCCGCGCTGGAAGTGCATGCGCTGGATCTGGCGCAGCTCCGCCGCCGACGCCGGCAGCGACTCGCTGAGCATCGGCTCCGCGGTGTGGTGCACGGTGATGCGATACGGCTTGCCGAGCGGATCGTGATTCGCCAGCATGGGTTGCGCGCCCCATTGCGCGCGCGTGACGTCGATGCCGCCGCGCGCGGGCGCCGCCGCGGGCGGAGGCGGAGGCGCGACCGCCATGAGCCCGGCGCCCGCGACGTAGGGCTTCGTGCGCGCCATCACCGCCTCGTCCGCCGTCGCCGGGCGGCCGCGGCCGGCGGCGATCAGATAAGCGGCTTCCTCGGCCGCGGGCGCTTCCAAGAGCGGACGCGCCGTCTCCAGGTGCGGCAGTCCCAGAGAAGGCGTGCCCTCGAGGTAATAGGAACGGCCGACGCCGTATTCCGCGCGCGCGGCCTCGCGCGCCGAGACCGGGCTGTTCAGCACTTCGAAGAAGGAATAGCGCGCTTCCTGCGGCTCGCCGAGATCGAGCAGCAGTTCGCCCATGCACAGGCGCGCCTCGGTGCGATCCTCTTCGGAGAATTGCGGCAGGCGCTCCTGCCACCACATCAGGCGATCGTGCGCCGACAGTTCGCCCGGCGGCGACTGCACCGGCGGCTCGAGCGCGGGCGCCTCGACGGCGGCGGGCGGGGGAGCGGCGCAGGAGGCGAGTCCTGCGGCGAGCAGCGTCAGGGCCACAAGGCGGCTGCGGTCGATGGGTGCCGAAAGGGGCATGGCGGGCAGGCTACCGCAACAGACGATGCGCTTTCCAGCGCGCCCCCCAGCGCCGGCCGGAAGCCTTATCCTGCAGCCGTGGCGCGGGGCCGATTCTGGGTGATCGAGGGCATGGATGGATCCGGCAAATCCACCCAGGCCGCGCGTCTCACCGCCGGTCAGCGCAAGGCGGGACGGAACATCCTCAGCCTGCGCGAGCCGGGCGCCACGCCTCTGGGCGAGAGCCTGCGCGCACTCCTGCTGCACGCCGAAGGCGCGGCCGCCGCGCGCGAGCCGCGCGCCGAGGCGCTGCTCTTCTTCGCCGCGCGCGTGGAGCTGCTGGCCTGCCGCGTCGGCCCGGCTCTGGCGGCGGGGGAGGACGTGCTCTGCGAGCGCTTCAGCGCCTCGACCCTGGCGTACCAGGGCCAGAGCGAGGCCGACGCCGCCTTCGTGCTCGAGCTCGACCGGCTGTGCGTGCCCCCGCACCTGCAGCCCGACCGGGTCCTGATCCTGGATCTGCCGGCCGCCGAATCCTTCGCGCGCCTGAAGGAAGCCGCCGCGCGCGCGGGTCTGGGGCTGGACGCCATCGAAGCGCGCGGGCTGGCCTTCCAGGAGCGCGTGCGCGCCGGCTACCGGCGCTACGCGGCGGCGCACCCGCAGCGCTGCAGCCTGCTCCCCGTGGCAGGTCTGGACGCCGACGCCGTCGCCGCGCGGATCCGCGCCGCTCTGGGACTGGAGGCGCAAGAGTGAGGACGGGCGCGCAAGCCCTGCCTCCGGCGTTCGCGCGGGCGATCGCCGCCGCCGCGCCGGCCGACGCCTGGATCCTGCTCGCGCCGGGCCGATCGCGCGCGCGCGCCGCGGCGTGGGCCTGCGCGGGCGCGCTGCTGCGGACCAGCCTCGATCCGGCGGCGCATCCCGACTGCGCGGTGTTCGATCCGGTGGAGCTCGGCGTCGACGGCCTGCGCGTCGAGCACGTCGCGCATCGCAAAGAGGACGTGCCAAGTGTCGAGACGGCGCTGCGCTATCTGCCGGTGGCCGGCGCGCACCGCGCCGTGCTGCTGCTGGACGCGGACCGCATGAACGCCGACGCGCAGGGCGCGCTCCTCAAGACCGCGGAGGAGCCGCCGGCCGGCACCGTGCTGCTGCTGAGCGGATGCAACCTCGGCGATTTCCTGCCGGCGCTGCGCTCGCGCTGCCGCGTGATCCGGCTGGGTCAGCCGGCGGAGGAGGAGCTGCTGCGCGCCGCGAGCGTGCTGGGCATCGGCGACGAGGCCTGGAGCTTGCTGCGAGCCGCGATCGGCGGCGAGGCCGTGCTGGAACTGAGTTCCGAGGACCGGGAATTCCTGCTCGAGCGCCTCGAACTGCTGCAGCAGTGGCGCGCCGGCGGCGATCCCGCGGCCGCCTGGCTCGCGGATCCGGCGGACGCCAAGGGCGCCGAACTGCGCGCCCAGCTCGGCCGGCTGCTGCAGGCGGCCCTCGCCTGCCTCCTGCGCGCCGATCCGCCCGACGCCCGGAGCGAATTCTGGGCTGACCGGCTGGACCAGGCCCTCCAGGACCTGGAAGCCAATCTGCCGCCGAATTTGGTGCTTTCCAGCCTCCGGCGCGCGGCCCTTTCCTGAGCGGCGTTTACGGTCCTAACTTCTTGTATCCAAAGTACTTAAGGCCTGCGACATCCTGGGCCACAAGGGGCGATCCAGGAAGGTCCGGGAATCCGGGCAAACCTGGGGCGGCAGGCCCGATAGGCTTTCAGGTAAGGCCCCGACATGGACGACCGCAAGCTCCAGCCTCTGATCCGGGAAATTCGCGCCCTCAACGGGCGCCAATTTGCCGAGGCCGCCTATTTCTTCGTCCTCGAGGCCCTCGATCACACGATCTTCCTCCAGGGCAAGGGCCAGGCGCCGAGCGAGAGCCGGCACATCAGCGGCCGCGACCTGCTGGAGGGCATCCGCCGCTACGCCCGCGAGGAGTTCGGGCCGCTGGCGCCCTTCGCCTTCCGCTCCTGGGGCGTGAAGCGGACCGAGGATTTCGGCAGCATCGTGTTCGAGATGATTGAAGCCGGCCTCCTCAACAAGGACGAGAAGGATCATCCGCGCGACTTCGCGAACGGCTTCGACTTCGAGCAGGCCTTCGCCGAGCCCGAGCCGCTCCGTGAGCGGGCGCGGCGCGGGCCGGTCAAGGAAGGCGCATGAACCGGGTGGCGGTGCTGCGGCTGGCCATCGTCGCCGTCGCAGTCGGGTTGATCTGGATGCTCCGGTCCATCATGGTGCCGCTGTTCGCGGCCTATGCGGTGATGCTGCTCTGGCTGCCCATGCACGGCCGCTTCAGCCGGGTCATCGGACCCATGCCAGCCGCGGTCGTCTGCACGCTGCTCACCGTGCTGCTCCCGTTGGGCCTGATCCTGGCCACGATTCCCGATCTTGGGCACCTGGGCGCCTACATCGCCAACGCCGACCTAGACGCTCTGCGCACCTGGGTGAACGATACGTTGTCCTCCTTGGAAGAGAAGTTGCCTGCCGATTGGATGGAGCGCCTGAAGAGCATGGGCCTCTCGCAGGAGAAGGCCGGCGAGCGGGCGGAAGACGCGGCCAACGTGCTGCTCAGCGTGGGAACGTGGCTGATGGCCTTTTTCGGCGGCATTCTGGGCATCGTTTCCTTCATGGTGCTGCTGCCGATCTTTTTGTTCTATCTGCTGGCCGGCGCCCCTTGGCTGCCGCGCCTGCGCAAGGAAATGCCGGCCCAGTGGCATGAGCGCTTCGATCGTGTGTTGCCTCGCATCGAAGACATCATCCGCTCCTACCTGCGTTCGCGTTTCATCGTCAGCACCGTCAAGGGCATCATCGCGTTCGGCGTGCTCATGGCGCTGGGCTTCCCCGGGGCCTTCACCCTGGCTGTGCTGCTCGGCATGTTCTCGATCCTGCCTGTGATCGGTCCGTTCATCGCCTTCGTTGCGGTCGGACTGGTCGGACTCGTGGACGGCGGCGTCACGGGCGGGGGCATCGCGGGACTCGCGGTCGCGGCAGGCCTCAGCCTCACGCTCGAACTGCTGGAAGGCTACGTGCTGTTGCCGCGCATCGTGGGCCGCGGGCTGGGCCTCTCTGACTTTGCCGTGGTGCTGGCCATGCTCTTTGGCGGGGCGCTGGGCGGAATCCTGGGCGTCCTGCTCGCCGTGCCGGTCGTCGCGATCGGCGGCGTGCTCTACGCCGAGTACCTGCGTCCGGTGATGCGGGACCCGGGCCAGGCGCCCGGCGGATGAGCGCCGAGCCGGTCCGCCACGCCGGCCTGTTCGGCTTCCCGGCTCAGCTCACCGCCCGCGGTGCGCGGCTGATCTTCGCCGCGCGCAATCCGGAAACGGGGGCCGGCAACCTTTCCCTTTCCGGCGAGCGCGACCGCGCAGCGGCGCTGGCGGTGCGAGCCGCGTGGTCCGAGTGGCTGGGCGTGCGCCCCGGCGACTGGGTCTGCGGCAGCCTGGTGCACGGCGCCGCGGTGCGCGTCGTGGGCGAGGCCGAGCGCGGCCGCGGCGCCCTCGATCCGGCGGACGTGCTGCCCGCCTGCGACGGCCTCGTCACCGCCACTCCCGGCCTGCCGCTCTATCTGCCGGTCGCCGACTGCGCCGCGGTGCTCCTGCATCGGGGCGGACGGCGCCCGCGCATCGGCCTCCTCCACGCCGGATGGCGCGGCCTCGCCGCCGGCATCCTGCGCGAGGGCCTGCTGCGCCTCCAGGAAGGCGCGGAGCCCGGCGCGCCCGTGGAGGCCTGGATTTCGCCCTGCGCGCGCGGCGAGCGCTACGAGGTCGGGCCGGAGTTCGCCGCGATCGCGCCGGCCGCGGCGCTGCAGCGGCGCGAGGGCCGGCTGTACGCCGACGTCGGCATCTGGTGCGCCGCGGAACTGAAGGCTGCCGGGCTCGATGCGGCGCAGATCCGCGACTGCGGCGTGGACACCGTGGGCGACGAGCGCTGCTTCAGCCACCGGCGCGAGGGCGCGCGCGGCGGCCGCAACGGACTGGTCGCAGTTCTGACTTCGGCCTAGATTCTCAACGACCGCCGTCGAGCACCGCGCCCTCGGCCGCCTTGTCCTCGGCCGGCGCCAACGCCAGCCCGCGGTACTCCGGGAACTCCGACGCCAGCTTGCCCGCCTTCTCGAGAATCAGGCGGATGCCCTGCTGCAGCTGCGGATCCTCCTGGAAGTCGCCGAAGAATCCGCCGCCCGGGAAGACCTTGCCGCGCGCGTCGCTGACGATTCCGCGCAGCGAGCGGCGCACCCAGCGCCGCACTTCCTGCGGATCCAGCGAGGTGCCGAGTCCGGCGTAGAACTCGCTCCAGCCGGCGTAGGCGTCGGTGCTGCGGTCGTCGAATTCGGCCAGCCGGATCGCGCGCTCGGGGTCGGCGGCGTAGACCTCGCGCGCGTAGTTGCGGAACGCGTCGAGGCCGAGCAGCCGGTCCAGTTCGCGCAGGGTGGCGTAGTCCAGATCCGGGAAGCGCACCACGTGGTCGGGGTTGACGCCGCCGGCCTGCGTGACGCGCCCGTCGTGGTCGCGCAAGGTGTGGATGCTGTTGCCGTCCGGCAGGTAGTAGTAGGCGATCGTCAGCTTCACCAGCGGCGCGTAGTCGAACTTGCCGTTGCCGTTGACGTCGGTGTAGGCCTCCCAGTCGTCGCGCGTGCGGTTGCGGTTCTGATCCTGGAAGGGCTCGTCCTGCGTGCCCGGCACGCGGAACAGCTGCTGCACCGAGCCCTTGCCCACGGTGCGCTCGCCGACCAGCTCGGCGCGGCCGTGCTGCTGCAGCGCGCCGGCGACGATTTCGGAGGCGGAGGCGCTCAGGTCGTTGACCAGCACCACCAGCGGCAGTTCCTCGGGCACCAGGGCCGCGTTCTCGGTGAAGCGGCGCTCCTCCGGCTCGGTGCGCGACCGGGTGGAGACCACCAATTTCTCGCGCGGCAGGAACACGTTGCTGATGTCCACCGCGGACTCCAGATACCCGCCCGGATTGTTGCGCAGGTCGAGCACCACGCCGGCCAGCGGCGCCTCCTTCTGCGCCACGCGGATCGAACGCTCGATCTCGGGCGCGCTGTCGGCGCCGAAACTGATCAGCTCCAGGTAGAGGACGCGGCCCGGCAGCATCTCCTGCTCGAGGATCGGCACTTCGATGCGCTCGCGGTCCACCGTGAACTCGCGCGGCTCGTTCCAGCCGACGCGGAAGAGCTTGAGTTTGACGGTCGTGCCCGGCTTGCCCTTGAGGCGGCGGATGATCTCGTCGTTGGGCTGCTCGGCGGTGGACCAGCCGTCCACCTCCAGCACCTTGTCGTCCGACAGCAGGCCGGCGCGGTAGGCGGGGCCGCTGTAGATCGGCCGCACGATGGTGAACACTCCATTGATCGTGTTGACGTAGGCGCCGATGCCGCCGTACTGCGGATCCATCTCGTACTTGAAGTCGGCGACGTCCTCGGAGCCGAGATAGTCCGAATAAGGATCCATGCGCCCGAACATTCCGTCCGCGGCGGCCTCGATCATCTCCTCGCGCGTGTACTTCTCGCCTTCCATGTGTTGGATCTCGATCATCCGCATCACGTCGGCGAGGCGGCTCAGCGCGGCCACCGCCGGATCGTCGGGAGTCGAGCCGGCCGGCTTCTCTTCCACGAGGCGCAGCAGCGCCGTCTCCTTCTGGCGGTGGCGCTCCTGATCCGACTGGCGGTCCAGCAGCGTCCGGGCCAGCACCGCGTCCGCGTCCAGCCCCTCGGCGATCGCGGCCAGCAGCGCGTTCTCGCGGCTTTCCAGGATCACGCCGGCGCGGCCCAGGGCCAGCACGCCGCGGCGCTGCAGGACTTCGTCCTCGCTGCCGACGAGGCCGCGCAGATTGCGCAGCGCGGCGCTGCGGTAGGTCGAGTCGCCGAAGCGGAAGAGCGCCAGCTGGCCCTCGATCCACAACTGCGGCTCCTGCGCGGCCGGATGGTCGAGCAGCCAGGCGCCGAGCTCCTTCTGCGCCTCCTGCGCGTCCTTGCCGCGCGCGCGGGCGAGGGTGCTCAGCACCGCGAGCGAAAATTCCGGCTGCGCGGGATCGAGCAGGCGCGCGAGCTGCGCCGAACCGGCGCTGTCGGCGTCGTGGCCGAGGAAGCGCACGAGGTAGAGGAGTTGCGCGCCCTGCGCCGTCTTCAGCTCGGCGAGCGCCGCGGGGAAGTCGGCTTCCGCGGCGATGATGCCGTCGGCGTCGGCGCGGGCCAGGATGGCGGCCGGGTCCAGCGCCGGCGCCTGATCGAAGCCGCTGCGCCAGACGTTCGCGGGGTCCTGGCAGGCGGCGGCGGCGGAAGGCGCGAGGGCCAGGATGAGCAGGGCGAGCGCGGGCGATCCCATGTTTCTGTATCTAGGCTATCGGCTTCCGGCCGCAACCGCCTTGCACCTTCCTATCATGGAGTCATGGCGAATGCGGAGCCGGCGGGGCTGAGCCACCTGGGAGCGGGCGGCGAGGCGCGGATGGTGGACGTCGGGGGCAAGGAGGCAGGACGGCGCGAGGCCGAGGCCGAGGCCTGGCTGGTGTTCCCGCCCGCCGCGTTCCAGGCGATCCTGGACGGCCGCCTGCCCAAGGGCGGGCTGATCGAGCCGGCCCGCATCGCCGGCATCCAGGCCGCCAAACGCACCGCCGACCTGATTCCGCTCTGCCACCCCCTGGCCCTGGACGCCATCCAGATCGAGGTGGACGCGCCGCAGCCCGGAGATCCGCGCCTGCGGGTGCTCTGCCGCGCCTCGGTGCACGGCCGGACCGGCGTCGAGATGGAGGCCATGGTGGGGGCCGCCGTGGCGGCGCTGACCCTCTACGACATGACCAAGGCCCTCGATCACGGCATCCGGGTGGAGTCCGTCCGCCTGCTGCGAAAGACGGGCGGAAAATCGGGCCCGTGGGCGGCACAATAGGCGCTTGCCGCGGCGGACACCCCGCCTGCCCGGCAGCCGATCCGCCCTTGGACCTCAAACTCGTCGAGCAACTCCTGGCCCTCATGAAGGAGGGCGGCCTGACGGAACTCCACTTCGCCCAGGGCGACGTGGAGGTCCGCCTGTCCCGTCAGCTCCAGGCCCCGCCGGCCGCCCCCGCTGCCCCGGCGGCGCCGCCCGCGGCCGCGCCCGCCCCGGCGGCGGCACCGGCCGCGCCGGCGCCCGCCGCTCCGGCCGCCCCGGACACCGCGGACTACTTCCGCTCGCCCATGGTCGGCACGTTCTACCGCCGGCCCAATCCGGAGTCCGAGAACTACGTGGACGCCGGCGACGCCGTGCAGGCCGAGTCCGTCATCTGCCTGATCGAGGCCATGAAGGTCTTCAACGAAATCAAGGCCGAGTTCCGCGGCACGATTCTCGAGGTCCTGGTGCAGGACGGCGAGACCGTCGAGTACAACCAGCCGCTGTTCAAGATCCGCAAGTAGGCGATGTTCCGGCGGATCTTGGTCGCGAACCGCGGGGAGATCGCCCTGCGCATCATCCGTGCCGCGCACGAGATGGGGATCGAAGCGGTGGCCGTCTACTCCGAGGCCGACCGCGGCGGCACCTGGCTGGACGCCGCGGACGAGGCGATCTGCATCGGCCCGGCCGCCAGCGCGCAGAGCTATCTGGACGTGTCGCGCATCATTTCCGCGGCCGAAGTGGCGGACGTCGAGGCCATCCACCCGGGCTACGGCTTCCTGGCCGAGAACGCGCGCTTCGCCGAAGTCTGCCGCAGCCACGGCATCGTCTTCATCGGGCCGCCGTCGGACGCGATCGATTCCTGCGGCGACAAGTCGAAGGCGAAGGCCGTGGCGAAGCGCGCCGGCGTGCCGGTCGTGCCCGGCAGCGACGGGCCCGTGGCCGACACCGACGCGGCGGCGGCGATCGCGCGCAAGATCGGCTACCCGGTCATCATCAAGGCGGCGGCCGGCGGCGGCGGGCGCGGGATGCGCGTGGCCAGCAACGAGCCGGCCCTGCGCAACGCGTTCGCGCAGGCGCAGATCGAGGCGCAGGCGGCTTTCAAGGACGCCACCGTCTATCTCGAGAAGTTCGTCGAGAATCCGCGCCACGTCGAGATCCAGGTGCTGGGCGGCGCCGACGGCACGGTGCTGCACCTCGGCGAGCGCGACTGCTCGATCCAGCGCCGCCACCAGAAGCTGATCGAGGAATCGCCGTCGCCGGCGCTGACGCCGCAGAAGCGCGCGCAGATGGGGGAGGCGGCCGTGGCCTTTGCGCGCGCGGCCGGCTACCAGAACGCCGGCACCGTCGAGTTCCTGCTCGACCGCAACGGCAACCACTACTTCATCGAGATGAACGCGCGCATCCAGGTCGAGCACAGCGTCACCGAGATGGTGACCGGCATCGATCTGGTGCAGGCGCAGATCCGCGTCGCCGCCGGCGAAGCGCTCGGCTTCGGCCAGGCCGACGTGCAGCTGCGCGGCCACGCCATCGAGTTCCGCATCAACGCCGAGAATCCGGAGCGCGGCTTCGCGCCGACGCCGGGGCGGGTCGAGCGCGTGGTGTGGCCGGGCGGGCGCGGCGTGCGCATGGACACGCACATCGCCGCCGGCTCGATCATTCCGCAGCACTACGACTCGATGATCGCCAAGCTGATCGTGCACGGCGCCGACCGCGCCGAGGCGATCCGCATCGGCCGCCGCGCGCTGCGCGAGATCCGCGTGGAAGGGCCGGGCATCGCCACCACCGTGCCCCTGCACCTGCGCATCCTCGACCGCGCCGAGTTCGCGACCGGCCAGGTGGACACGGGCTTCCTGGAGCGCTTCCTTGGCTGAGAGCGCACGCCGCCGCTCACTGGTCACCGGCGCGGCCGGTTTCCTCGGTTCGCACCTGTGCGAGCGCCTGCTGGCGCGCGGCGACACCGTCGTCGGAGTTGACAATTTCGTCACCGGCGACCGCCGCAACCTCGCCGGACTGCTGCAGCAGCCGGACTTCCGCTTCCTCGAGCAGGACATCAGCCGCGGGCTGGCCTGGGACGGCCCGCTCGACCGCGTCTACAACTTCGCTTCGCCGGCCTCGCCGATCGACTACGCGCGCCTGCCGATCGAAACCTTGCTGGTCGGCAGCCAGGGCACGCTGCACGCGCTCGAGCTGGCGCGCGCGAAGGGCGCGCGCTTCCTGCAGGCCAGCACCAGCGAGTGCTACGGCGACCCGGAGATCCATCCGCAGGTCGAGAGCTACTGGGGCAACGTCAACCCGGTCGGCCCGCGCTCCTGCTACGACGAGGCCAAGCGCTACGGCGAGGCCCTGGTGATGGCCTTCCACCGCGTGCACGGCCTGCCGACGCGCATCATGCGCATCTTCAACACCTACGGGCCGCGCATGCGCCTGGAGGACGGCCGCGTGGTGCCCGCCATCGTCGCCGCCGCGCTGCGCAACCAGCCGCTGCCGATCTTCGGCGACGGCCAGCAGACGCGCTCCTTCTGCTACGTGGACGACCTGCTCGAGGGCGGGATGCGCCTGATGGAGAGCGAGGAGCCGATGCCGGTGAACGTCGGCAATCCGGTCGAGAACACCATCCTCGAATTCGCCGAGGCGGTGCGCCGCGTGACCGGATGCAGCGCGCCGGTGGAATTCCATCCGCTGCCGCAGGACGATCCGAAGCGCCGCCGGCCCGACATCGGCAAGGCGCGGCGCCTGCTCGGCTGGGAGCCTCGCGTCAGCCTCGACGAAGGCCTGCGCCGCACCCTGCCCTTCTTCCGCGAGCGCCTCGGCGCCGGAGCCTGACGTGTGCGGCATCGTGGCGGCCGTCTCCACGGGCGCGGACGTGCGCGGGGCGGTGCTGGCGGGACTGAAGACTCTCGAGTACCGCGGCTACGACTCGGCGGGCATGGCGGTGCTGCACGGCGGCAAGATCGAGGTGCGGCGCAAGACGGGCAAGATCGCCGAACTGGAGAAGGAGCTCGAGCGCGACGCGCTGCCGGCCTCTTCGGTGGCCGTGGCGCACACGCGCTGGGCCACGCACGGCGTGCCGGCCGACCGCAACGCCCACCCGCACCGCGACGACCGCGGCGAGATCGTGGTGGTGCACAACGGCATCATCGAGAACTTTCTCGAGTTGCGCTCGTGGCTGCAGTCGGAGGGCCACGCGTTCACCACCGAGACCGACACCGAGGTCATCGCAAACCTGGTGGCCTGGCACGCGCGCCGCAAGATGCCGCTGCGCGAGGCCGTCCAAGCCACCCTGCAGCGCATCGAGGGCTCCTACGGACTGGTCGTGCTGTCGGCCGCGGAGCCGCACGCGATCGTGGTGGCGCGCCAGGATTCGCCGCTGGTCCTCGGCATCGGCGCACGCGGCCGCTACGCCGCCAGCGACATGCCGGCGCTGCTGCCCGTGACGCGCGAGTTCGTGGTGCTGGAGAACGGCGAGCACGCGCTGCTGGAGCCGACGCGCCACCGGATCTGGGACCGCGCCGGCCGTCCGGTCGAGCGCGGGAGCACCCACTGTGACTGGACTCCGGAACAGGCCGAAAAGCAGGGCTACCCGCACTTCATGCTCAAGGAGATCCACGAGCAGCCCGACGTGCTGGCGCGCACCGCATTCGACCGCTGCCGTGACGTCGAGGGCGACGTGGAGTTCGAGGAGGGCTTCGGCCTGGGCGACGCCGATCTGCGCAAGATCGGTCGCGTGCGCTTCATGGCGATGGGCACCTCGCTGCACTCGGCGATGATCGGGCAGCAGTTCCTGGGCGCGCTGGCGCGCCTGCCCGGCGAGACCCTCAACGCCAGCGAATTCCTGTTCAGCGCCGAGCTCGAGGAGGGCGACGCGCTGACGGTGGTGGTGTCGCAGAGCGGCGAGACCGCCGACTCCCTGCGCGCGCTGCGCGAAGTCAAACGGCGCGGCGGCCGCGTGCTCGGCATCTGCAACGTCCGCGGCAGCACGCTGGCGCGCGAGGCCGACCACCTGATCCTCACGCACTGCGGCCCGGAGGTCGGCGTGGCCAGCACCAAGGCGTTCATGGGACAGGTGGTGGCGCTGTACCTGCTGGCGATCCGCCTGGGCCGCGCGCGCGGCGTGCTGGACGCGGCCGGCGGGCGCGCGCGCCTCGCCGATCTGCGCAGCCTGCGTCCGCGCATGGACGCGCTCTTCAGCGCCGAGTCGCTGGCCGCCGTGCGCCGCGCCGCGGCGTTCCTGGCGACGGTGCGCTCCTGCCTGTTCCTGGGCCGCGCGCTGCAGCACGCCATCGCGCTGGAAGGCGCGCTGAAGCTCAAGGAGATCAGCTACATCCACGCCGAGGGCTATCCGGCGGGGGAGATGAAGCACGGGCCGATCGCGCTGATCGATCCGGAATTCCCGGTGGTCGCGCTGGCCACGCCCGGCCGCAGCTACGAGAAGATGCTGTCCAACTTGCAGGAAGTGCGCGCGCGCCGCGGTCTCATCGTCGCGGTTGCGGCTGCGGACGACGCCAAGGCGGCTGGGCTCGCCGACTTCCTGTTGCCGGTGCCGGCGGTGCCCGAACTGCTGGCGCCGCTCGTCAACGTGGTGCCGCTGCAACTGCTGGCCTACGAGACGGCGCTGCTGCTCGGCCGCGACATCGACCAGCCGCGCAATCTGGCCAAATCCGTCACGGTAGAGTGAGCCCGCGCATGCCCACTGCATCCGCCCGGCCGCTGCAGCGCGTTCTCGTGACGGGGGCCGCGGGCTTCATCGGATCGCATCTGTGCGAGGCCCTGCTGGCGCGCGGCTGCGAGGTCACCGGATATGACAATTTCGACGACTACTACGCGCCCGCGATCAAGCGCGCGCACCTGCGGGCGGCGCTGGAGCACCCGGGCTTCCGCCTGATCGAGGCCGACCTGCGCGACCGGCCGGCCCTCGACCGGACTCTGGCCGAGCGCGGCCCCTTCGACGCCGCCGCCCACCTGGCGGCCCGCGCCGGCGTCCGGCCCTCGCTGACGCAGTCCGAGCTCTACTTCGACGTCAACGTGCGCGGCACCCAGGTGCTGCTCGACGCGCTGCGCGCCGGCTCGCCGCAGTCCCGCTTCGTGCTGGCCTCCTCCTCGAGCGTCTACGGCGCCGAGCCCGGGCCGTTCCGCGAGGACCAACCGCTTGGCCGGCCGCTCTCGCCCTACGCCGCCTCCAAGCACGCGGCCGAGCTCGTCAGCTACGTCGCGCATCACCTCCACGGCTTTGACGCGGCGGTGCTGCGCTTCTTCACGGCCTACGGTCCGCGCCAGCGCCCCGACATGGCGATCCCGCGCTTCACCGAGCGCATCCTGCGCGGCGAGCCGGTGCAGCTCTTCGGCGGCGGCGGCGACACCTTCCGCGACTACACCTACGTCGGCGACGTGGTGCAGGGCGTGATCCGCGCGCTCGAGCGCGCGCGGGGCTGGCGCGTCTACAACCTCGGCTCCGGCCGCCTCACGCGGCTCGACGCGCTGGTCGCCGAGCTCGGACGCGCGCTCGGGCGCCCGGTGCGCGTCGAGGCCGCGCCGGCGCAGGCGGGCGACGTGCCGCTGACCTGGGCCGACCGCTCGCGCGCGGCCGCCGAGCTCGGCTGGGAGCCGCGCACCGAACTCGCCGAAGGCCTGGCTCTGTACGTCGCCTCCCTGGCTCCCGCGCTCCAGCGCGCGCTCCCGTGAGCGGACTGGATCTGGTGTCCGGGGGCGCGGGCTTCATCGGCTCGCACCTGTGCGAGGCGCTGCTGCGCGCGGGCCGCCGCGTGCGCGTGCTGGACGATTTCTCCAGCGGAAAGCTCGCGAACCTGGCCGCCGGCCAGCACGGCCACCGGCTCGAGATCATGGAGGGCGACGCGGCCGACGCCGCCACCGCCGCATCGGCCTGCGCCGGCGCCGAGCGCATCTTTCACTGCGCGGCCCGCGCCAGCGTGCCCTGGAGCTTCGCGCATCCGCGCGAGGCCCTGCGCGCCAATCACGGCACCACGCTGGCGCTGCTGGACGCCGCCGAGGCCGCGGGAACGCGCGTCTTCGTCTTCTCTTCGAGTTCCGCCATCTACGGCGAGCGTCCGGAACTGCCGAAGCGCGAGGACCAGGCGCCTGATCCGCGGTCGCCGTACGCCGAGCACAAGCTGATGGGCGAGGCGGCGCTCCGCGCAGCCGCTGGCCGCGGCATCGCCGCGGCCAGCCTGCGCTACTTCAACGTGTTCGGCCCGCGCCAGGATCCGTCGTCGCCGTACAGCGGCGTGATCTCGATCTTCGCGCGCCACGCGCTGGCCGGCACCCGCCCCACGCTCTACGGCGACGGCGGCCAGACCCGCGACTTCGTCTACGTCGCCGACGTGGTGCGCGCCAACCTGCTGGCGGCCGAGCGCGCGCCGCTGCCCGGCGGCGATCCGGCGCCGGTGATCAACGTCGGGCGCGGCGCGAGTCTGACGATTCTCGAGCTGTGGCGTCAGGTCTGCGCCGCGGCCGGGCGCAGCCCCGCGCCCGAGCCGGAGTTCGCGCCGGCGCGCCCGGGAGACGTGCGCGATTCGCGCGCCGACTGCGCGCGCGCCGCGGCTCTGCTGGGCTGGAGCGCCGAGGTGCCGCTGGCGGAGGGCCTGCGGGCCACGCTGGCGGATGCTCAGGAAGAGCCGTAGGCCAGCGCGGGGTCGTCGAAAGTCAGTCGGCCCTTGAGCGAGGAGCCGTCGGACTTCACCCACCAGAGGTTCAGGCTGTCGAAATCGAAGTCCGGACCGTGGATGAGGGCCAGCAGCTGCTCCTGCGTCGAGACCGGCACCCAGCCGTCGCCGTTGACGCCGTTGTTCAGGTGCACGGCCACGATGGTGTCGCCGGGCACGATGCCGAGCGCGTCGGCGCCGCTGCCGCCGAAAACCTCGCGTACGCGCAGCAGAAACATCGGCACTGAGTCGCCGGTCACCGAGGGGATCACCAGAGGCTCGCGCTCGGAGTTGAAGCCGAGCACGCCGACGGTGCCGCGCGCCGCGACGTCGGAGAGCACGAAGCGCACGGTGGCGTTCGCGCCGCCGGAGCGGCGGTAGCCGAGCGTGACGGCGTCGCCGGGGCGGCGCAGCACGAGCGCGCGCTGCCAGGCCACCGGATCGGCCAGCGGCGCGCCGTCGAGGCTGGTGATGAGGTCGCCTTCCAGCAACCCGGAGCGCGAGGCCGGCCCGCGCGGGTGCAGATGCTCGATCACCAGCGAGGACGCGCGCAACTGGATGCCGTCCCAGACGCGCGGCTGCAGCAGGCGTTCGACGAGGATCTCGCGCACGCGCGTGCTCGGAATGGCGTAGGCGATGCCCTCGGCGCTGGTCAGCGAAGCGGTGCAGATGCCGATCAGCTGGCCAGATACGTTGAGAAGCGGGCCGCCGGAGTTGCCCGGGTTGATGGCGACGTCGGTCTGGATCAGGCCGGTGAGCGTGTGCACCGAGCGCACGCCCTGCACGCGGATGTTGCGGCCGATGCCCGAGAGCAGGCCGGCGGTGAGAGCGAGCGTGGTGCCGTAGGGCGTGCCCAGCGCCATCACGCGCTCGCCGATCAGGTAGTCGTCGTCACGCGACAGGGGCAGCGCGTGGAAGGGACCCTCGTCGAGGATGCGCAGGAGACCGAGGTCCCATTCGCGGTCGAGACTGAGGATCTCCGCGCGCACCTGGCGGCCGCCGAAATCGTCCGAGAAGCGCAGCCAGCACTCGAAGTCGTCGGCGTCCTGGTTTTCGTCCGGCACCAGGACGTGGGCGTTCGTGACGACGAAACCCTGCGCGTCGATGACCACGCCGGTGCCCTGGCTGACCGGAGTGCCGACCGGCGTGGCGCCGACGCCGGCGTTGCCGAGCCCGCGCCCGCGCTTGCGGAAGGACTGCACCGAGACCACCGCCGGCCCGGCGATGCGGTAAGCGCGCGCCTCCGGCGTCCATCGTTCGCCGTAGCGGCGCGCGAGGCTCTCCAGTTCCGCCGGTGAAACGGCGGACCCTTGCGGGGCGGCTGAAACCGCCTCCTGCGGGATGCCTGGGGATAAGGCCAGGAGCAGTCCCAGAACGGGGGACACGAGGTCCACGACCCTCCCAGGGTATCCGAACCGGGGGGGCGGGCGCCGCCTCATCCAGGCCTCGAGTCACTCCGGCAAGAATCTGCGGGGACTTGGAGCCCGGGTGGCAACATGAAGGTCGTGAACGCTCAGGACCCGGAGGAGCTGCTGGCGCACGTGGCATGGGCGCGGCGGCTGGCGGACAGCCTGGTCCGGGACCCTCACCTCGCGGAGGACTTGGTGCAGGACGCGATGGAATCCGGACTGCGCCGGTCGGGGAGCGTCCGCGCGGGCCTGCAAGCCTGGCTGGCCGGCACGATCCGCAACCTCCGCAAGGAAGCCTTGCGCACCGACGCCCGGCGCCTCAGGCGGGAGCAGGCGTCGGACCGCGCGCCGAGTCCGAGCACGCCCGACGTGTTGCTCGAGAAGATCGAGGCCCAGCGCAGGATCGCGGAAGCCGTCGCGCGGCTGCCGGAGCCGGAGCGATCGGCCTTGGTGCTGCGCTATCACGAGGAGCAGTCGTTCCGCGGAATTGCCGCAGCCCTGGGCATCAGCGAGAAGGCGGCGGAATCGCGCGTGTATCGCGGCCTCCAGCGCCTGCGCGAAGAGTTCCGGACGCGCGAGGGCGCGGACTGGGCCGCTGCATTCCTTCCCCTGCTGCAGCCGGCCGGCGCGGCCGCGGCAGCCGCCTCAGGAGTCCTGATCATGACCGCGAATACGAAATGGTTGCTGGGCGCCGTCGGCGCTCTCGCTCTGCTGGCCTCGGGCCTGCTCTTCTTCGACCATGCGACGGAGCCGGAGTCCGATGCGGCGAACGTCGCTCCTGGGGCGTGGAGTGGCGACGCGGCGCCTCCGGAGGCAGCGGCGGACGCGATCGGCGGCGCGGACACCGCCGCTGAAGCGGCTGCCGGCGCGCTGGTGCGCGAGGACACGAAGACGGGGCTCTGGCTGCGCGTTCTCAGCGCGACGGGAGAGCCGGTCGCGGGCGCCGAGGTGCTCGGCCTCGAGCTGCAGCCGAATTGGCCCATGACGGTGTCTTCCTACAGCACTTCGCCGGAATACCATTTCGGGCATCGCATTCCGCCGATCCGCGGCGTCGCCGGGGCGGACGGGCGCGTGATGCTGCGCCAGGAGACCGGACGATTCCGCGGGATGCTCTACGTGCGCGGCGCCGGCACGCTCCAGCAGGTGTTCGCCGTGGAGGAATCGAATGCCGTGCATCGCGACCTCGGGGATTACCGGCTGGAACGCGGCGGCTTCTTCCAGATCCGCTTCGTGGACGAGGATGGGAATCCGGCTCAAGGCGCGCAGATCTGGTTCAGCAGCAAAATCATGAAGCAGCCGCCGGGCCATGTCGACTCGCAGAAGGTGCGAACCGACGCGAATGGCTTGGCGCGATTCGACAGCGTGCCGCTTGGCAGCGGACGGGTGGTCTGCAGGGGACCCGGCTACCTGCCGTGGCAGATGGATGCGGTCGAGGCCACCACGGAGCCTGCTCCGCCGCAGACGGTCACGCTTTCGCGCGGCGCCTCCGCGGCGATCCTCGTCGTGGATGCGCGCGGGAATCCGGTGGCCGGGGCCGAGATCTACGAAGATTTCATCTACGAGACGACGGCGACCGTGGTGCATCCTGGATGGCCATTCTTCCTCGGCATCACGGCGGCCGACGGCACCTTCCTCGTCCGCGGACTCGGCGACGGTGGCAAGCGCATCGTCGCGAAGTCGGGCGATTCCTGGAGCCAGGCGAGCGTCAGGCCCGGCCCGGAAATCGTGCGCATCGAACTGCGGCCGGTGCACGTCCTGAGCGGCCGCGTGCGCCATTTGGGCGGCCCGATCGAGGAAGGAGGGCAATTGCTGATCGCGGATCCGGTCCGGAGCATGCAGATTCCCTACCTGCGGCTCGACTTGACCGCGGGCGGAGCCTTCACGGTGCCGCTGCCCGCGGGCAGCTACGGCCTGGCGATCCGGCATCCGGAGGGAAGCTGGATGAGGGAGCAGGAGTTCGCTCTCACGGGCGATCTGGACCTCGGGGAAATCGAAGTGCCGGCCGCTCCGGAATTGCGCCTCATCTGCGTGGACGCGGCCGACGGGCGCCCGGTGCCGCAAGGCTTCGCCCAACCGGCTCATCCGACGGCAGCCGAGTGGAGCGGGGATGAGCAGTGGCGCTTCCAGCTCCAGCGCTGGCTGGCGGCAATGCCCCTTTCGCAGAAATCGGGGAACGTGCTGACGCTGCGCCACTTGAGCCGCGGTCCGCACCGCCTGGAGGTGTCCGCGCCGGGCTATCGCAGTCAAAAAATCGAGGTGGAGCTGGGCCGGGAGGGGGCGGAACGGACCGTCGCCCTGGAAGCGGAGACGCGCCTGACTCTCGCGGTGCTGGATGCGGATGGCCTTCCGGCTGCCGGAGAGACCTTCGAGCTCGTTCCGGAAAGCTACGACGAGCACTGGAGGGAGGCCGACGAGCCCGTCGAGCCGCTCGTCCGGCCGGTGCAGGCCTTGACGGACGCGGCCGGGATCGCGGACGTCGGCTTCTTGTTCCCCGGACGATGGCGGGTGAAGTACCTCTGGCGGCCCGACGGACTCGTGCTCGGTGAACTGGAATTGCAGGCCGGGACGAACTCACATTCTCTGAAGTTGCCGCGCAACTCCGCGTTGAGCTTCGCCGTCACGCACCGCGGACTCGGCGTGCCGGACGCGAAGATCGAGATCCGGCGCAAGCGCGAGGGGAAGGGCCCGCAATACTCCGACGGCTACGAGAACGGGGGATTCTCCGTCACGACCGACGAGTCGGGACGGGCCCGGTTCGAGTGCCGGGAACCGGGCGACCATCGCTTTACGGTCGGCGCGCGCGGATTTTTCCCGGTGGTGCTCGACCTGGCCGTGACGGGCTCGGATCTGCAGATTCCGATCGCCTTGGATGGAGCGGTCGTGTCCGGGATCCTGCAGGGCGGCGCTCCGCGCACGGAGGTGGCGATCATTCACTTCCGCTCAGCGGAGGGAACCGAGGAGAGCCGGCTGGACGTCGTGGAGTCGAACGCCCGGCACAGCCTGCTCCACGCCGGCGGAGTGAATCCCTGGTGGAGCATTGCCGTCACGCTCGTGGATCCAGGCCAGGAATTTCAGTTCCGCGGCCTTCCGCCGGGCCGCCACTACCTCGTGGCCCGAGCCGACGGCTGGGCCAGCAGCGCGCCTCAGGTGCTCGAAGTGGGAGAGAAGGACCTGACGGGCCTGAGCCTGAGCCTGACGCGCGCAGCATCCTGCCTGGTGCGCGTGACCGGCGTTCCGGAGTTCCGCGCACGGCATCCCGGCATGGAACTCCGCCTCGAGGTCCATGTCGACGGCCGCACGATCACCGGTCGCCCATTCCGCATGGTCGAAGACGGCGACTGCCGCTTCGAGACGCTCCCGGCCGGGTCCGGCGAGCTGGTCGTCAGCCTCAACCCCTCGGATCACTCGTTCCGCACGGAGCTGCGGCGCATTCCGGTGGCGCTGAGCGCGGGACTGCAGGCCGAATTGGGGTTGGACGCGTCGAGCCTCGCACCGGACAAGTCCGAGTAAGACCCCGGTATTTCCGCAGGATCGGGCTCCGCGCGGCAACATGGGGGAGGCAACCATGACGCCCCTGCCGCACGACGCCGAGGAAATCCTGGCTCAAGCCGCCTGGGCGCGCCGGCTGGCCCGGGTCCTGGTCCGGGACGAGCATCGGGCGGATGATCTCGCCCAGGACGCGCTCGAATCCGGACTCCGGCGCCGCGCGAGTTTGACCGGGAGCGTGAAGTCCTGGCTCGCGGGCACCCTCCGCAACCTCAACAAGGAGGCGATCCGCGGCGATCGGCGCCGCCTGGAGCGCGAAGCGCGGGCAGCCATTTCTGAATCGAGCGATGGCGCCGGCGAGCACGTCGAGAAACTCGAAGCGCAACGGGAGATGGCAGAGGCCGTGCTGCGCCTGCCCGACACGTTCCGCTCGGCGATCTTCCTGCGCTACTACGAGGAGCGCTCGCTGCGGGAGGTTGCGCGGAGTCTGGGCATCGGCGAGAAAGCTGCCGAAGCGCGCATCTACCGCGCTCTGGATCTGCTGCGCGCGGACTTGCGCAAGCGATTCGGAACCAATCTGGCAGCCATTCTGGCGCCACTCGCGACACCCCTGCTCATGACAACCCAATCCAAACTCGCGGCCATTGCAGTTCTGATTCTCGTCGTGTTCGGAGCGATCGCGGGAATCGAGTTCCTGCAAGGCGAAAGCGCTGCGAACGCGACGGCGGCGGGGCCGGCCATGGCCGCGGGATCCGATCCGGCGAGCCGGGCGGAAGGCCGGCCGGCGGAGGCGATGCCGGGCATGGGAGAACGCGAGGGCAGCGGAGTGCAGCGCAGCGAGGTTCGCTCCGGGGTGACGCTCCGCGTGGTGGACGAGGCAGGGGCTCCGATCGCCGGCGCCGACATCTGGTCCTTCGAGCGCCTGGGCAGGACGCCCGTCTCCGCGGCGGCATTCACGGGCCCGGTGGATCGTCAGTTCGGTCATCGGCCTCCGGATGCGCGCGCGCAAACGGACCGCGATGGTCGCGCATGGATCCGCGAGTCCGCCCATGAATATCAGGGAGTCGTCTATGCGAAGGCGGACGGCTTCGCCTGGCGCGCCATGGCCGCGCCCGGCGCAGAGACGGAGATGTTTCGCGATCTGGGAGACCTGGTGCTGGCCCGCGGCGGATTTCTTGCCTTTCGCGTCACGGACATGCAAGGCGCTCCCGTGGCCGGCACGCTCGTCTCGTTTCAGTCCGCCGGACCTCAGGATTCCTCCGGCACGCAGACCAGGCAGAACTTGCGCACGGATGATCACGGCATCGTGCGCTTCAACAGCCTCCCGCTCGGGTTGGGGTCGGTCGGGATCTCGCCGCCGGATTATCTGCCCTGGTTTCAGGAGAAGATCGCCGTCAGCGAAATTCCCGTTCTGCCTCGGGAGATCCAGCTGGATCGAGCCGGCTCGTCGCAGGTGCACGTGCAGGATGCCGACGGCCATCCCGTGCGAGGCGCCGAAATTTACGTGTTCCAGTTCGGGCGGAGCACGCCGCCGGCGAGGTTGAACCGCCACGACGAAGTCTTTCTGGGCGAGACCGACGCGCAAGGGCAGCGCATGATTCACGGTCTCACGGGCGACCGCTCGATGGTGGTCCTGGCGCGATCGGGACCGGTCTGGGAGGAAGTGCGCATGGAGGATCCGGGAACCGCCGCGACGATCCGTCTGCCGCGGGCGCGGACGCTGCAGGCGCGCTTGCGCTGGGCCGATGGCTCGGTAGTGGCCGGCGGCTTGGTGACCATGATCGACACGTCGCGCGAGGCCACGGAGCCGGACATCGTTCAGACTCTCGGCGAGAGCGGAGAATTCTCGATCGTGCTGCCGGAAGGCTTGTATGGGCTGGCCGTGTGGCATGCGGACGGCAGCCTGCTCCTGGACGAGGCCATCCTCCTCAATCTGGACCGGGATCTGGGAACGCTGGAACTGGCGCGCGGACCGGCGCTCACGTTCGTGGTGACCGATGCCCGCACCGGGCTGCCCTTGGATGCACCCGGAGTCGCCGGGGATCCGGGACGCGGCTCGATCCTGACTCCCAAGACGGAGAAGTGGAAGCGGCTTTTGACTGCCGCCGGCGCACGGGTCGGTGGATTCTTTGCGACGGGAAATCGCGTCCTCACGCACCGGCTGACGCCGGGGGAACATCGATTGAAGGTGTACTCCGAGGGATATCTGTCGAAGTCCGTGACGGTGACCGTCGTCGCGGAGCGTGAGCAGGAAGTGAGCGTGGGGTTGATGCCGGAGGCGCGGCTGCAACTCACGGTGCTGGACGCGCGCGGGGATCCAGTAGGGGGGGGCAAGTTCGAGCTCAAGCCGGAAGGCCTACCGGAATTCTGGTGGCACCAGGATCCGCTGCCGGAAATCGGGGCGCAGCCCCGCCAGGGGACCACGAGCGCCGCAGGCGAGACGACTTTCGCGAGCTTGGAGCCGGGTCGATGGCACCTCCACCGGAGCGACGGCGACGGGCTGCCGTCGCAGCCGATCGCCTCCTTCACGCTCGAGGCGGGAGCCAACGTGCAGACCCTGCGACTTCCGGATTCCGTCCGGGTGGAGTTGGAGCTCCTGGTGAACGGGACGCCGCTGGAAGGAGCAAGAATCCAGTTCCGCGAACTGCCCGATTCCCCGGGCCTGCTGGAAAGTTCCGGAGCGACGCTCGAGTCGGATGCGGACGGGAAGGCGGTCTTCGGATGCAACGCTCCGGGCCGATTCCGCCTGCAGATCTCCGCCGCCGCGCTGCTGCCCTGGCAGCAGGAATTGGAGATCGGCGCAGTGGATCAGGTTCTGCGCATCGATTTCGAAGGCGCAGAACTCGCCGGACGGATCCAGGGCGGGTCCGAGGACGCGGAGGTCGTGCTGATCGAATTCCTGAGCGGAGACCGGACGATCGAGGCCGTACGGCGCGACCTCCAAGGGATGTTCGCCGAATTCGACGCCGGTTCCTGGGTAACCGTGAACGAACGGTTGCGCTACGGGTTCCAGCGTGTCGGCGCCGACAGGTCGTTCTCGATGCGGGGCGTGGCGCCGGGTGATTATTGGCTCGTGGCGCGCTCGGCCGGATGGCTGCTCAGCGAGCCCTTGGCCGTCCGCGTGGAACGGGAAGACGTGGGCGGCCTGGTGCTCACGTTGCAACCGGCGGCAGCGGTCATTGTGGAGGTCACCGGGGTTCTCGAATTTCGCACCGCGCACCCTGGAGTCACGCTGCAATTCGAGTACCGGTCGGGTGGCCAGAGCTACCGCACGGAGCCGGCCCTGATCGGCCGGGATGGCCAGTTCGTGATCAGGCAGGCCCCGGCGGCCGCGGGAACGCTGGTGGTCACCGGCTATGACGACCGCGGCGGGCGCAGGAAAGTGTACGCGGAGATCGCGGTCATGCCTCGAGAGGGCAGCGAGACTCAGGTCTCCTGGGACGCCCGGAGTCTGCTGGGCGAGCGCGAGTAGGCGGCCGCAGTTCGCCCGGGTGAGCGGTCCGAACGGCGGGACGAGGAAGCGTCATCATGGAGGCGTGGGAATGGCCTGCCGGACTCTGTTCGCCATCCTCTGCCTGCAAGCGTCCTGCGCGCCGGCCCCGCCGACCGTCGCGGCGCCGGTGATCCGGCCGCAGGCGGAAAGGGACGCGCCACTCCCGGATTCCTGGCGCCTGGGGCCGGAGAATTCCTTCGACTCGCTCGCGTGCCGGATCTACGCGCCGTCGAGAATGCAAATTGAAGCGGACATCGGTCCAATGGCCGCGACTTTCCGGGAACCCTCCCGAGAGAAATGCCGCTGGATCGTCGCGGGTCAGGATCCAGACTGGTTCGCCTTCACCGAGCGTTCCGAGCCGGAGGAGGTCCAACTCCTGATCCGCAATGAGAAACCCGAAGGCGGCGCCTACTCGTTCCGGTTCACCCCCCGGAATGCTGACCAAGTTGCGCCGGTCCTCGAGCAACTGCTCGCCTCCCACGAGTGGATCCGGGCGCGGCTGCTGGAAAGCCCCTGACCGCGGCGAATCGCCGCGAGGGTCCGGATTCCTGAGGTATCTTAGGAAGGGGCATTTTTCCCCTTCGTCCCCTCGCATGAAATCCGCGCACCTCGTTCGCCTGCTTCCGGTCCTGGCCCTGCCGGCGCTGTTCGTCCCGCACGTGACCCAGCTCACGACCCGCGCCAGCCTGGATTCGATGGAGATGGAGGGCAACGCGCCGAGCGCGCACTCGGACATCTCCACTGGCGGACACCGCGTCGCCTACGAAAGCCTGGCGGACAATCTCGTCGCCGGCGACACGAACCAAGCGTCGGACGTCTTCTTTCACGACCGCGAGTCGCACCTGACGGTTCGCGTCAGCGTGGATTCCGCCGGGGTTGAGGGCAACGGCGCCAGTGGCGAGCCCTCGGTCTCCGACGACGCGCGGTTCGTGGCATTCAGCAGCGCCGCCAGCAACCTCGCCGCCGGCGACGTGAACGGCTGCCGCGACGTCTTCGTGCACGATCGTCAAACCGGCGCCACCGTGCTGGCCAGCGTGCCCGCGGCGGGCGGCTTCGGCAACGGCGACAGCTTCAGCCCGTCCCTCTCCGCCGACGGCCGCCACGTCGCCTTCCTCAGCGCCGCGACCAATCTGACTCCCGGCGACGGCAACGGCAAGGTGGACGTCTTCGTCCGCGACCTGCTGAGCGGCCAGACGGCGCGGGTCAGCGTGAGCTCCGCCGGCGCGGAAGGCGACGCCGACTGCGCGTTCGCGCCCGCGATCCGCAACGGCGGCCGCTTCGTCGCGTTCACGAGCTTCGCCACCCAACTCGTGGCGGGCGACACGAACGGCGCCTCAGACGTGTTCGTGCACGACCGCGCCACCGGCCGCACGGTGCGCGCGAGCGTGAACTCCGCCGGAGCGCAGGGCAACGGCCCGAGCGGGCGCCGGCCATCGCTGTCCGATCGCGGGCTCGTGGTCGCGTTCACCAGCAGCGCGACGAATCTCGTTCCGGCCGACGGCAACGGCGTCGAGGACGTCTTCGTGCACGACCTGGAAACCGGCAAGACGGCGCGCGTCAGCCTGGCCGATGGGGGGGGGGAAGGAAACGGGCAGAGCAGCGATCCCTCGCTGTCCGCCGACGGCCGCTCGGTCGCGTTCGCTTCGAGCGCCAGCAACCTGATCCCGAACGACGCCAACGGCCAGCCGGACGTCTTCGCCCACGACCGCCTCACCGGGCAGACCGAGCGCGTGAGCCTGCACTCCAACAACGCGGAGGCCAACGGCGCGAGCGCGCTGCCGTCCATCTCTCCGGACGGCCGCTACGTCTCCTTCGAGAGCGTGGCGGACAACCTGGTCGGCCTCGACTTCAACGGCTGCCAGGACGTCTTCGTGCGCGACCGCGGCGTGGTCAGCCCGGTGCTGACCGTCGCGGGCGGCTGCCCCGGCCCGGTCACTCTCACGATTCGCGGCGCCGGCGCGCACGCGCAGCTTGCGATCCTGCACGGCGCCGCGGGGCACTCGGTGCGCTCCAGTCCGCCTTGCGCGGGTCTCGCGGTGGGCATTGCCCAGCCTTCCTTGGGCGCGATGATTCAGGCGGATGGCGGGGGCACGGCCAGCCTGAATTTCAACGCCCCCTCAGGCGCTTGCGGGCAGAGCGTGCAGGTGGTGGCTCTGGGCTCCTGCGTGGTGTCGAACGTGGTCACGCTCTGAGGCGCCGCGGGAATATCGACTACACTGGGGGAGGTTCCCCGGAATCGATTCATCATGATCTCTCCCTGCCACCGCACTCTGCTGGGCGCAGCAACTGCCGCCCTGCTGGCGAGTCTCGCATCCGCGCAGGTCACCACGCGGGTCAGCGTGGACTCCCAGGGCGTGGAGGGCAATGGCCGCAGCGGACGGACCAATTCTTCCGGCATTTCGGCCGACGGCCGCTTCGTCGCCTTCGAGAGCGAGGCCACCAATTTGGTGCCAGGCGACGTGAATCTCGATTCCGACGTGTTCGTGCACGATCAACTGACGGGCCAGACGACCTGCGTCAGCGTGTCCTCGGCGGGAGTGATGGGGGACGAGGCCAGCTTCGATCCCAGCATTTCCGACGACGGACGTTTCGTCGCTTTCCTGAGCAAGTCAGGCAATCTGGTGCCGGGAGGCGTCCAGCACACGACCTGCGCCTACGTCCACGATCGGTTGACCGGCCAGACCCGGATGGCGAGCCTGACCTCGCAGGGAGGGTACGCAGGTGGATGCACCGAGACGGGTATCTCCGGCGACGGCCGATGGGTCGTCTTCGGTTCATGGGCCCCGGGCGTGGTTCCGGGCGACACAAATGGCGACGATGACGTCTTCGTCCACGACCTGCTCCAGGGCACGACCACACGCGTGAGCGTGGACTCCAGCGGAGCGCAGAGCAACAACAGCAGCTTTTTCCCAACGATCTCCGCCGATGGGCGCTTCGTGTGCTTCTCCAGCGGCGCCACGAATCTGACGCCCAACGATCTGAATGGTTACCACGACGCCTTCGTGCATGATCGGCTGACCGGCGTGACCACGATGGTCAGCGTGGATTCGCAGGGCATGCAAGGCAACTCCTACGTCAATTCGCCCGTCATCTCCGGCAACGGCCGCTTCGTCGCCTTCGTCGGCAACTCCGACAATCTCGTGCCCGGCGACACGAACCGCACCCGGGACGTCTTCGTGCACGACTCCGTGACCGGAGAGACGACGCGCCCCAGTGTGAGTTCGGCTGGCGTAGAAGCCAACAACGATAGTTCCTACCCAAGCCTCTCCGCCGACGGCCGCTTCGTCGCATTTCACAGCGAGGCAACCAACCTCATCGCCAATGACGCCAACAGTTCTCACGACGTCTTCGTGCATGACCGCCTGACCTTTCTGACCACCCGCGCCAGCATCAAGTCGGGCGTCATCGGCGGCTTCGGCGACAGCCTCCACGGAACGCTGTCGGCTACCGGCCGCTACGTGGCTTTCCACAGCTACGCGCCCAATCTCGTGTCCGGCGACACCAACGGCATGCAGGACGTCTTCGTCCGCGACCGCGCGCCGGATCTCACTTTGATCGGCGGCTGCCCCGGCCTGGTCGAGTTCTGGATCTCCGGCGGCACGCCGGACGGCCCGCTGGCGCTGCTTGCCGGCCAGTCAGGAAGCTACGTCAAGCCGAATCAGCCCTGTCAGGGACTCACGGTTGGTCTGAGCGCGCCGATTCTGCTCGGGATTCTGTCGGCTGACGCGGTTGGATCCGCGCAGTTTCCGGCGAATGCCCCGCCCGGCGCCTGCGGCAGATCCGTTCAGGCGGTGGACGTTGCGACCTGTTCGGCGACCAACGTGATCGTCCTGTGACGTGAGGCGGGGAAGCCCGCCAGAACGCGCGCCCGTCCATCCGTTTCCTGCTAGGCTGGACCCATGCACCTCCGCTTCCTGCGCCCATCCACCGTACTCGCCGCTGGCGCCTCCTTCCTGCTTCCGGCCGCCTCCGCGCCGGCTCAGGAGGTCTTCGACGTTCTGCGCGGCGGCATCGCCGGCGGGGGGATGGGCTGGAACGCCTGCGCCTTCGGCGACGTGAACCAGGACGGGATCGGCGACTTCGCCGTCTCCGACAACTTTCGCAGGACGGCCGGACTGCCGATTCTCCGGGTGTACTCCGGCGCCGACCGCTCGGTCATCCGGTCCTACCTGGACGTTGCCGGCCTCACCGAGATCGCCGCATTGAGCCGCGCGGGCGACGTGGACCGCGACGGCGTGGGAGATCTGCTCGTGGGAATGCACGGTGCGGCCGTGGTGTTCTCAGGTGCCACCGGCTCGGTGCTGCACCACTTCGCGGACACCCGGGTCGAATTCGGCTACGCCGTTGCGGACGCCGGCGACGTGAACGCCGACGGCCATGCAGACGTGATCGTCGGCATTGCGACTCAGAACGGCAGCCATGCGGAAGTGTATTCAGGAGCCGACGGCTCGCTGCTCCACCTCTTCTCCGGCGTGCAGGGCGGGTACTCTGACGACTTCGGCGAGTCGGTGGACGGACTGGGCGACGTGGACGGCGACGGCCACTCGGACCTGATCATCGGAGCGAGGCGCTACGACGTTCCGGCCGGCCGATTCGCCGAAGGGAGCGTCTCCGTGTTCTCGGGCCGCGATGGTTCCCGGATTCACTTCCTGGTCGGAGAGGAGAATTCACGGTTTGGAACGGCAGTCTGCGGCACCGGCGACGTGGACGGCGACGGGGTCGGGGATTTCGCGGTGTCGGACCGGCTCGATCAGATCGGCCGTGTGCACGTGTTCTCCGGCGCGAGCGGCGCCTTGCTCGGCGTCATCCCGGGAGGGTACGCGCACACCTCCGAGGCCATGAATGCAGACGGCGACTTTGACGGCGACGGCCGTCTGGATCTCGCCATCAGCTACCGCGATGGCTACTTGAACGGATTCTTTGCCGGCACGCTCACCATCGTCTCGGGACGAGACCTCTCGGTCCTGCTGATCGCGGACGGGGCCGTGCCGGAGTCGCAGTTCGGCAAGGCGGTCGCCTTCATCGGCGATTTGAACGGGGACCTGCGCGACGAGCTGCTGGTGACGGCGCCCTGGGAGCCGACGCTGTCCGGACTGACTCGCGCCGGCGCGGCGTGGCTGATGTCCGGCGCGAAAGGCCACGCGTTGCTGCTGCGCGCGCCGCCCATCGGCTACGCGCGGACTCCCGCGGAGCGCATCGAGGTGACGCAGGCCACTCCCGGCCGCATGGTTTACTTGGCCGCCTCGACGTCCGGCCTGGGCGCCACCGCCGTTCCGCCGCTGCAGGTCACGCTCGCGCTCGAGCGCGCCCAACCGCTGGCCAGCGCCACCGCCGACGCCACAGGAACCGCCACCTTCAGCCTGACGGTTCCGAACCGCCTCCGCGGCCGCACCGTCTGGTTCCAAGCCTGCGAGCACGGCCGCACGTCGAACTGGACCAGCCGGATCCTGTATTGGCAGTGGTATTGGGATTGAGCGGAGCGAAAGGTCCACGGCGCTTGATGGAGTGTAGAGTGGAAGGCAGTTCCGAAGTTCACAACCTCTTTCACCATCCTCAGCTGCGTCCGAGCATTCTTTCCAGCCATGCTTCCTAACATCCAATCCCTCCTCGCATTTCTGGCCTCCGCCGCGCTGTGCGCCGTCCCTGCTGCCGCCCAGAGCACCTCGCGCGTCAGCTTGAATTCCCTCGGTGCTCAGGGCGATCTGGACAGCACCTACAGTTCCTTGTCCGCGGACGGCCGCTACGTGGCTTTCGCCAGTTACGCCACCAATCAGGTGTCGGGCGACACGAACGGCAGGGGAGACATTTTCGTGCGCGACCTGCAGACCGGCCAAACCACCCGCGTCAGCGTGGATTCGGCCGGCGTGCAGGGCAACCTGCACAGCAACTTTCCGCACATCTCCGCCGACGGCCGCTTCGTCGCCTTCGGCTCGGCCGCGTCCAATCTCGTTCCCGGTGACAGCAACGACACCGAAGACGTGTTCGTGCACGACCGTCAGACCGGGCAGACCAGCCGGGTGAGCGTGGATTCATCAGGAGCGCAAGCGAATGGATTCAACATCGAGGCGCATATGTCCTCGGACGGCCGTTTCGTGGCCTTCGCCAGTCTCGCGACCAATCTGGTTCTCAACGACACGAACGGCATCCTGGATGTCTTCGTTCATGATCGACAGACCGGCCAGACGCGTCGGGTCAGCGTGGCTTCGACGGGAACGGAAGCGGATTGGGATTGCAATCTACCTTCAATCTCCGACGACGGCCGCATCGTCGCCTTCTACAGTAGTGCCACGAATTTAACCACCGGCGACGGCAATCTCGCCTTTGACGTCTTTGTGCATGACATTCAGACCGGTCAGACCAGCCGAGTCAGCGTGGATTCGGCAGGAACTGAAGGCGCGGACAACAGCTTCTACCCGGGCATGTCCCCGGACGGCCGTTTCGTCACCTTTTACAGCCACGCCGACAACCTGGTTCCTGGGGACACCAACCTCGTCGCGGACGTGTTCCTGCATGACCGGCTGACGGGCGCGACCGAGCGTGTGAGTTTGGACTCGTCAGGCATTCAAGGCAACGAGACCAGCGAGCTGTCCTCGGTTTCCGCCGACGGGCGCTACGTCGCCTTCGCGAGCTACGCCACCAATCTCGTGGAGGGAGACACGAATGGATGGAAGGACGTCTTCCTGCGCGATCGTCAGACGGGCGAGACCACTCTCCTGAACGTGACGTCGGCTGGGGTGCAGGGACGGCACGGCGGCTTCTCGCCTTCCATCACGCCCGATGGCCGTTGGGTCGTGTATTGGAGTCCTTCGCACAATCTCGTGCCGGGCGACACCAACACCGCCCACGACGTCTTCCTCCGGGATCTCCTGCCGACCAGACCCCTTCTCACGCTGACCGGCGGCTGTCCGGGCACCGTCAGTCTCACGATCAGCCAGGCCACGGCCGGCCAGCCGGTGGCCATCCTGCACGGGACCGAGGGCTACTTCCTGAAGACCCAGCCTCCCTGCCAGGGCCTCCTGCTCGAGGTCACGCCGCCCGCCTTGGCGACGGTGCGGATCGCCGACGCCTCCGGCGCAGTCGTCCTCACGACCAACGCGCCCGTGGCCGCATGCGGCCGGACCATCCAAGCCGTGGACGTCGCGACCTGCACTTCCAGCAACGTCGTCGTCCTTTGATCCAGCGACAACCGAGGAATGGTGGGCGTTACTGGACTCGAACCAGTGACCCTCAGCTTGTCGAGCTGATGCTCTAGCCAACTGAGCTAAACGCCCCTTGACCCGCGCGCGGGCCGGAAAGTCTAGCGCAGCGGCAATCCCTGCGAAAGACCCCACTCGTGCCAGCGGTCATAAGGCTCGAGATCCCTTCCGTCGCCCTCCAACCGGCACCGCAGGCACTCGAGCGCGTCGGCGAAACCTTCCTGGCCGACGATGCGCAGCGGATCGCGGCGCCGCAGCAGGCGCTCGGGCATCCACGCGGGCGGATCCAGCCGCAGCTGCGCCAGCAGCAGGCCGGTGGCACCCTGGATCGCGGCGCGCGGGATGCGCGCCCGCGCCTGGAACTCGCCGAGCAGCCTCAGCGGCACCTGCGACAGCTCCTCGACCGCCAGCGTGCGCGTGGCCGGATCGAATTCCTGCTCGGCGCGCGGGCCGAAGAGCAGCGCGAGCGACAGCGCGTAGTCCGGCACCGCGCCGTCCTGCACCGTCGCGTCGAAGACCGCCAGCCGCCGCTTCAGCGTCTCGTAGCCGGCGGGATTCGCCCGCAGCCAGCCCGCCAGCTCCGGCAGCACCACGTCGAGCACGTCGAGATGCTTGAGGTCGTCCAGCACGCCCTCCATCTGCCCGGTGCGCATCAGCCGGAACAATTCCTCGGCGATGCGCGCGGGGGCGCTCAAGGTCAGATCGCGCGCGAACTTGCGCGCCGCGCGCACTTCGGCCGGCATCGGCTCGAGGCCCAGGCGCCGCGAGAACTTGATCAGGCGCAGAATGCGCACCGGATCCTCGCGGAAGCGGATTTCCGGGTCGCCGATGCTGCGCAACTGCCGCGCCTCGACGTCCTCCAGCCCGCCCACGTAGTCCACGATCTCGCCGGCCACCGGATCCAGGAACAGCGCGTTGACGGTGAAGTCGCGGCGGTGCGCGTCCTGCTGCGCGCTGCCGAAAAGATTGTCGTCGCGGATGACCGCCACGTCTTCGGATTCGGGATCGGACTCCAGGCCCTCGGGCGTGCGCCGGAACGTGGCCACCTCGAAGATGTCGCGCCCGCGGTAGACGTGCACGATCTTGAAGCGCCGCCCGATCACCCGCGCGCGCCGGAACGTGCGCAGCACCTGATTGGGCCGCGCGCTGGTGGCGACGTCGAAATCCTTCGGCTGCTCGCCCAGGAGCAGGTCGCGCACGCAGCCGCCGACCAGATAGGCCTCGAAGCCGGCGCGCTGCAGATCTTCGACGATCCCGATGGCCGAGCGGTCCAGCAGGCGCTTGCTGAATCCCACGGGCGATCGGCGCGGCTGCGTGCTCATGCCGCGCGGTCCGTCCTCTCGAAGCGCACCAGCATCCGCTCGCCGCGCCCCGGCGCCAGCGCGTAGCGCCCGAGCACCTGCGCCGACCACAGCGCCCGCCGCTCCGCGGGCAGAGAGTCGAAATCGGCCTGCCAGCCGGGGCCGGCCATCCACAGCAGCGGCTGGCGGGGGGGGGCGCCGCCCTCGAGGCGTCCGAGCAGCGCCGGCAGGGGCTCCACGGCCCGCGCCACCAGCGTGTCCGGGCGCGGATAGAGGCAGGGCAGCACCTCGCTGAGCTGCAGCGGATGCACCCGCGCGTTGGGCAGGTTGAGGTGGCGGCAGACTTCGCGCAGAAAGCCGGCCTTCTTGACGTTGCGCTCGATCAGAAACACGGTCCAGCGCGGCCGCGCCAGGGCCCACACCAACCCGGGAAATCCGGCGCCCGCTCCCCAGTCGGCCAGCAGGCGCGACGAGTCCGGCACCAGCGCGGCGGCGCGCAGGCAGTCCTCGAAGTGCGCTTCGATCAAATCAGTCCAGTTCTTGGCGCCGGTGAGGCTGGCGACGGTGTTGCCGGCCAGGATCAGGCGGCCGTACTCGAGCAGGGCCGGCAGGGCGGCCAGCTCCGGATCCAGCGGCCGCAGCGCCTCCTCCAGGCGTGTGCGCACCTCGGGGCTCGGCTGATCGAGCGCGGCGAGAGCGGCGGCGGGAATCCCGGGAAAAGACATCGTGAAAAGGGGGATGGCAGGCCAGGTAGGACTTGAACCCACAACATGCTGATTTGGAATCAGCCGCTCTACCATTGGAGCTACTGGCCTTCGGTCTCGCTAAACCCATGCATCTGCTGGCTTTACGGCGAGACGATGAAAGATCCGGATTCCTCGCCTCTCTCAATTTGCCGGGAATTTGACAGCGCCCTGAGCGGCTCGGCAGGATTCCAGGCGTGACATCTTACCGCCGCATTCCGCACCTGTGGAGGAACCCAAACGGCTACCTCTACATCGTCTATTCAGACCGCGGACAGTGGCGCCGGAAAGGCACCAAGACCACCAAGCTCGCCGCCGCCCAGGACCAGCTGCGGCAGTTCATCGAGCAGCATGGCGAGCGCCAGGCCGGCACCGCGCGCAAGACCCTCGGCCAGGCAGCCGCCGACTGGTGCCTCGCCAGAAAGGCGGAGGGCACCACCAGTCCGAAGACCGTGGGCGCCTACGAGCTCACCGCGCGCCGGATCGCCGCTGCGCCCTTGGGGCGCTTCCAGCTCGCCGTGATCGAGCCGACGGACGTGCGGGACTACATCCTGCACCTTCGCTCGAAGCGGCTGCCGGCGGCCGCGCTGGCGCGCGACCTGGTGCACGTCCGGATGCTGTTCCGGTGGCTCCAGCGCCAGCAGTTGGTCAAGGGCAACCCCGCCGAACTGGTGGAGGCCCCGAAGGCGCCGCGCGGCCGCCGGCCGGCCGTGACGCCGGCGCAGTTCGCCGCCCTGCAGGCGGCGGTGCTCGAGGACGTGCTGGCCGCCGTGACCACGGCAGACCGCCGCGAGGCGCAGCTGGTGTCCGACCTCCTCGAGGTCCTCTGGCATTCCGGCCTGCGCTCGATCGAGGCCATGCGCCTGCGGTGGGCCGATGTGGACCTCGAGGGCCGCACCTGGATGATCCGCTCGCCCGTGAACAAGGGCGGCGAGCAGCGCCTGCCGCTGCATCCCGCGCTCGTCCCGATCCTGCGCCGGCGCCAGCTCGAGACCGGCACCGAGGCCGGGCCCTTCGCCAGCCCTTGGCACGTCCAGAACTCCTGGCGGCGGTTCAAGGCGCGGCACCCGGAATGGACCGGCTGGTCACTCCACAGCCTGCGGCACGGCTTCGTCACGCGGATCCGGGCCGCCGCCGGCGACGCCGCGGCCAGCCACCTGGCGCGCCACAAGTCGAAGTCGATGATGGAGCACTACTCCCACTTCGACGAGGAGACGTTCCGGACAGCACTCGACTCTCACGGCTAAAAATCACAGTAACTCGGCAGTTTCGCGGGCCAGGCTACGATGCAGGAGGTGGTCCCCCCAAATGAGCCGCTTCGGTCCTGATCAAGGCATTCAGTTTCACGCAGCAATCTGCCTCTCCGGCCACACGGTAAGTAGGCAAGTTCTTCCTGGGCATGTACTTAGACGTGGACGTTGTCCTAAATGTAGCAAGAAGGTTATTTCGGCCTGCACCAGCCCATCTTGTAAAGAGCCTATCCTTGGCGATTGTGAGGGCTGGTCACTCCCTGGGATAGAGGCCCCGCCGTACTGTGATGCATGCGGACGGCCCTTCCCCTGGACTCGGCAAAGGTTCAAAGCAATCGATGCGCTCCTCGATTTGACTTTAGAGCTTTCGCCAAAGCAACGGCAAACGTTGAAGAAGGCAACACGCGCACTGAGCAATCAGACGCCGGAGGTGGAGCTCGCTGAAGCTCAGTTTGCAACTATTTGGCCCTCCATCAAGGAAATCGGACGAATGACACTGAAGGAAGCCATCAGCGGAGCACTCGCTGGCGCAGCAAAGGCTAAATTCCTAGCGATCATAAACCTTGTCACGCGGTAGCCTCCGATTCACCGCGCAGGAGCGGTGCTGCTCGCCGCAGCCGGCCGCCGCGGGAGCCAACAGCAGGAGGAGCCGGCTCATGCTCCGCGCTGTTGGAGAACGAGGATCCACGCGGCCAAGACCCCCAGCTGCGTGACGAGGTCGAACATTCTGAGATAGTGGTTCCACCAGATCGGCGGATCCGGATCCAGCATGGTCTTTGCGTACAACTTGGTCACGTACTGCTGCAGCACGCAGAGCACGATCACGACGAGGAAGAGCCAGGCAAGCGGAGTGAACAGGCCTGCGAGCGCCGCAGCGAACACCATAAAATCCATGGCGAAAGACGCTGCCGTGAAGAGGCGCAAGCAGGCCTGGTACCACTGGCCGGCAGGATCGAGTCCCTTCGGGTTTTCGGTCACGCCGCCTCCTTCGCCTCCGCCTCGAGCCGCATGCCCTTGAGCATGGCCTTCCGCGGCTGCATCACCGGCGCCTCGAACACCGTGCCCGCCGGCGCCCAGAGCGCATCCTTCAGGCCCCTGCCGGCCTCCGTGAGCGCGCCCGACTCGTCCTGCAGCTCGCGCTGGGTGAAGTAGCAGCCGGCGATCTGGCGCGCCCCCAGCTCGGTGGCGAACGCCGCGTTGAAGGCCCGGGCGCGCCCGTCGTGGACGAAGGTCTTCGAGCCGCGCGGCACGCCGACGCCCTCGAAGCCGATCGCCCACTCCGTCGCGATGATCTGCGGCAGGTAGCTGAGCTTGGCCTTCACCGCGCGCTGCATCGGCTCAAGGTGCTCCGGCTGATCGCCGCCCTCGCCGTAGAGGTGCTCGGCCAGGCCGTGCAGCGGGATGTCCTTCCCGATCTCGAGGCTCCAGGCGCGGACCCGCGCCGGCAGGCTGTCCACCAGGTTCTGGACGGACATGTCCGCGCCTGCGATCCAGAACTTGTGCCGCGATGCCCAGGTGCGGCCCGCGATGGCCTCGGCGCGGAAGTAGGCCTCGTCCTCGCGCGAGGTGCGCACGTCGCCGAGCAGCGCCTCCTGCTCGTTGCCGAAGATGTAGGCGTCCACGCGGTCGCCGAGAGTGCGCTCCAGGCTCTCCGCGGCGTTGGCGATGGCCTTCCCGTCCGCCGGCGTCGCCGGTCCGAACGACTGCGGCTCCCATGCGCCGTGCGGCACCCAGGCCACCACCGTCCGGAACCCCAGCCTCTTGGCATCCTCGAGGAAGACCTTCACCGAAGGCGCGATGTCCGGCGCCTTGCCGCGCCGCCAGCGGCCGCCCTCGTCGCGGATCTTGACGTGCGCGACCGCGCCGCGCGCATCGAGGGGCCGCAGGGGATCCGCTCCGAGCGCGCGGAGGTAGGCGTCGAGCGCGTAGGCGACGTAGGGCCGGACCTCCTTGCCGCCGGCGAGGGCGGTGTCGGGGCCGTGCACGCCGATCATGTACGGCATGCGGGATTGGACGAGGGAAATCGGTGCGATGGCGGTGTTCATGGATTCGGGGTGGGTGGGTGGCGGGGGGATCAGCCGACGAGTTCCTCCGCGGCGTAGAGCACGCCGTTGTCCTCGAAGACCAGGCCATTGCTGCGCAGGCGCGACAGGTAGGTGCTGAAGCTGCCGCCCGTCTGGGCGACCTCGGCGCGCGCCGCCAGCTCGCTGCGCGGCAAGCCGTTCGGCGCGGCGTCGATCAGCAGCTGCAGCATCCGCCGCGCGCCGCCGCTCATCCGAGGCAGCCAGAGATCGCGCACCTGCTCCGGGGTGGGCGCGGGCCGCGCGCCGCCGGCGGCAGCGAGGCCTGCAGCCGTTGCGCGCACCTTGTCGCCGACGTCCTCGATGTGGCCGGCGGCGCGCAGCCGTGAGAGGTAGGTGCTGAAGCTGCCGCCGGTGACCTTCATGCCGGCGAGCGTGGCCAGGCGGATGCGGGTGAGACCCTGCGGCGCGCCGGCGAGCGCGGCGAGCATGCGCGCGTCGCCGGACCGGCCGCCGGCGCTGGGAATATTCCTCGAAGGGGCCGGAGTATGACCAGGAGGCCGCGAAATATGCCTCGGAGGCATCACCGCAGCTGCAGCCGGCGCCGGCGCAACCTTCGCCGCGCGCCGCTCCATGTCCGCGCGCAGCGCCTGGATGGCGGTCTGAAGCGCCTGCAGCGTCTTGTCCGCGGCCGCCTGCATGGCTTCGATCCGCTTCACCAGGGGCTCGGCGACGATCGCCACCTCGACGCGCTTCACCTTGCCCGCCGGCGCCGGCGCGGCGCGCAGCGTGGCCGCCTCCTTCTCGAGCGCGGCGATCCGCCGGCGCAGCGCCTTCGGATCCTCCTCCTCCGCGCGCTTCACGACGTCCTTCATGGCGCCGCGCAGCGCCTCGAGGTCCTTCTCGCCGAGCGGCTTGACCGGCGCCGCCGCGCCGGCGCTTGAAGCGTCCGGCGTCGCGCTGGCGTCGAAGGTCCGCTTCTTCGCGATGTGGACCTTCTTCAGGACCTTGAGGAACTGCGGCGACCAGACCCAGGCCTGGCCGACCTCGAGGCTCGGCAGCTCGCGGATGAAATCCTTGTCCTTCGGCAGCTCGACGCCGTGGTCGTCCACCCAGGCCTTGATCGCAGCGCGCTCCTGCGGGCCGTTGAGCTGCAGGGCGAACAGGATCTCAGTCTGGTTGAGGGCGTCCTTGTTGACGCTCTGCGGCCGCTGGGAGAGCAGGCTGACGCCGATGCCGTAGTTGCGGCCGAGACGCACCAGGTCCTCCATGGCGCCGAGCAGGCGCTCCTGGCCATGCATGGTGCGCTGCGGGATGAAGACGTGCGCCTCCTCAACGATGAGGTGCATGGGCGTGCGCGTGCTCTTCTTCCGGTGGAAGAGCTGCTCGGCGAAGTCAGTCACGAACTGGCTGCGCTGGCCCTTCCGGAACCGCGAGACGTCCACCACGGCCGAGATCCCGCGGTCCACGATCGTGTCGGCCACGAGCGCGCCGCCGGCGGGCTCGAGCGGGATGTCGCCCTGGTCGCCGCCGAGCACCGGGATCTCGATGCCCTTGCCCTTGCCGCCGGCGCCGACGCGCAGGCCGTACCAGTTGCCGACCGGATCCAGCACCACGACCTGGGCGCCGGCGTCGAGCATCTCTTCGGCCAGCTTGCCGGCAGCGTAGGTCTTGCCCGAGCCGCTCCGGCCCATGAAGGCCAGGCGCTGGGTGACCGTGGAGAGCGGGAGCTCGAGGCCCGCGGCGAGGTGGAGGTGGCGTGTCATGCCGCGATTGTCTTCTCTGCAATTTCGCCGGCATTCGCGCGCACCAGGGCGGCCGCCACGTCCGGGCAGACGCTGTTGCCGATGAGGCGCACCTTCGCGGACTTGGTTTTCGCGGCGCTCAGGTCGTAGCCGGCCGCGTGCTCGCCGAACTGGGCGCGCAGGAGCTCGTGCGGCTCCAGCATCCGCATGCCGATGTCCGCGATCTGGAACTCGACGCCCTCCACCAGCACCAGGCCCAGGCGGTGCTTGGACGTCACGGTGCGCATCGGATCGAGCAGCGACTGCCCGGGCGAGCCGCCGCCGTAGTAGGTCGTCAGGAAGGCCCGGACCTCGGCCACGTGGGTGCCGCCGGCGGTGAGCGTCGGCGCCGGCGCGCGCAGGTCCGCGCCGTTGCACTCGCCGCGCAGCTTCACCAGCGTGGCAGCGGCTACCGAGTGGTGGTCCCTGGTGGTGACGGAGCCGGTTGGCTTCGTCAGCTCGTGCCCGACCACGCCGCCGAAGTGCTTCACCAGCCAGGCGGACACCAGGTTGAACCTGTTGTCCTGGGTCGTGATCGTGCCGAGCGGAGCGTCAGGGCGGCGCGGCTGGTTTGAGTGGTTCATCTCTACTAGCGCCGGTATGCAGAGCGCGTGGCCTCGCTGGCTCGCGGTTACCGTCGCGAGCGGATTCACCAACGGCTGACCGCGCCAGGTGTCACGGCCGTGGTTCACCTGCACCAGGAAGGGCTTCGGGTCCTCCAGCACGTAGCGGCGCAGGCCCTCGGCGATCCGGCGCTGCGTCTTCTCAGCGAGCGGCTTCTTCCTGTCGAAGATTGACGGGCAGGGCAGGCTCCAGTCGATGCACTCCGCCGCGGTGCGCCATGGCGCGCGGCCCGGGCCGTGGCTCGGTGTCGGCCAGACGACTGGCTGCCCGTCGCGGCGCGCCACCACGAACAGCCGCCGGCGCCGCGTCGGCGCGCCGTAGTCCGCCGCGTCCAGCACCTTCCACTCCACCACGTAGCCGAGCGCGCGCAGCCGGCTCACCCAGGCCGCGAAGATGGTGCCGGCGCGCAGCTTGCACGGCCGGCCGTCCTCGCCGAGCGGGCCCCAGCCCTGGAACTCGCGCACGTTCTCCAGCAGGATCACCCGCGGGCGCACCGCGGCGGCCCAGTGCACTACCTTCCAGGCCAGCGAGCGGTTCTTCTTCGACCGCGGTACGGCGCCCTTTGCCACCGAGAAGTGCGTGCAGTCCGGCGAGGCCCAGAGCAGCTCGACGGGCTGGCCGCCGGTGGCCTTGCGCGGCTGGACCTCCCAGATGTCGGAGGTCAGGTGCCTAGTGTTCTGGTGGTTGGCCTGGTGCACCGCGAGCGCGGCCGCGTCGTGGTTGATGGCCAGGTCCGGCGAACGGCCGAGGGCCAGCTCGATGCCGAGCGAGGCTCCTCCGCCGCCGGCGAACAGATCCACGACGAGGCCCGCCACAGTTACTTCCTGCGCCGCTTCAGGCCCTGGCGCACCAACGCGCCAGCCGCTGCCTTCTTCAACTGCTTCAGCTGCTTCACGGTGGCCTTGACTGAGTGCCGCTTTCCATCCGGACCTGCGGCGCTCAATTCGACCGTGGTCTCGCCGACACCACCCGGCAACCGCTGCTGCCGCGAATCCTCCTCTTCTCCTTCGAAAGGCAGGTCCGACTGCAGCTTCTCGAGTTCGAGCGTCGCGAGCGTGAGGCTCATCTGCGCGGCCTCCAGGCGCAGGCCGAGAAGGTCCTGGAGTAGCTTCTCCGGGCCGTAGATGACGAGGCGCCCGGTTACCGCCGGCTGCTCGCCGGCTTTCTTCGGCGGCTTCAGAGACACGGTCGCCACGTGCGCGTTGCCCTTCCACTCGCCGGCGCGCCCGGCCGTGAGCTTCATGGCGGCCGTGCCGCCCTGCAGAGGCACGAGAGAGGTGAGAACGATGGCGATGTCCTCGCCGGCGGCGGTCCAGTCGAGCGTGACGTGGCCGTTGTCGTTCTTCTTCACCGGGGAGAATTTGATTCCGCCGAGGTGGATCTGGGTGGTGAGTCGATGCCTGGTGGTTGAGCTTGCCATTTGGTTTGCCGCGGAGTGCCCGCCGCGGCGCCGGGGATCTGGTTATTCAGTTGGGCGCCGGCATGGTCTCTGCCACCGGCGGCAGGTCAGGCGTCGGCTTCGGGCTCACCGCCGGCGCGGCCGGGTGCCCGTGCGCAGTCGCCGCCTGCAGGGAGGGGAATCCCTGCTGGTAGCGCTCGATCGCCGCGTTCGCCCAGAACATGGCCTCCTCGAGCTTGGTCATCGCGAGCGCGCGCTCGCGCGACTCCGGCAACTCGCTGAGGATGCGCGCCATCTGGTGGATGCTGGTCCGCACCAGATCGTGGGACTCTGCCACCGTGACGTTCGATGGGTGGTGGTAGGAGAAGCGGCGTGCGAGGTCGTTCATGTCAGGATGCGGGCTGGTCTGGCGCGGGATCGCCGACGGCGCGGCGGCCGCGGCTGAAGCGCTCAGGCTTGGAGCAGGTGAGAAAATGACTGATGAAGGCCGGCTCCTCGTCCTTCTCGATCTCGACGTGCGAGGCGTGCTTCGTGAGGATCCGGTAGGTGGCCGCGCGGCGCGCGTTGAGCGGAACCTTGGTGCCGTCCGCGGCCTGGCCCCAGACGATCGGGGCGCGGCATTCGCTGCAGGCCGCGAGCGGAAGGAGTTCGCGCGCGACCATCACGCCACCTCCGCCGCCGGCCGCTCGGTCGCCAGGTCGGTGAACTCCTGCGCCGGCATGCGCACGATCAGGCTGCGCCAGATCTGCACGCGCCGGCGGTGGTTCGACGGGAGTTCCGACTCCTGGAACCTTCCCGTCGCCGCCACGATCTTCGCCTTCGCCGCGTTGACCAGTAGCGCGGACCAGGCGTTGGGGTGGCGCGGCTGCTCGTCGAGCGTACAGGTCGCGCGCACGTCGTCGATCGTGAACTGCTGCAGGCGCCGCGCGACGTCGCGGACTCGCGCGAGCATACCGGTCATGGCCTCGAGGTCGTTGCACGTGACGTCGCGGATGCCGCGCTCGCGGGCGCGCCGGCCCGGCCGCGCCTCGTCGAAGGGCAGGAGGGGGGCGTTCATACGGGTTGGTTGGCCGCCTCTCCGTCACCGCCGGCAGCCACCAGGGTGGTCTCCTCGTTCCCAGACGAGTTGGGACTTTCACTCATCACAGATGCCCCGTTCAGCGTGCGCCGGACGATGCCGGCGACGCAGACGGCCGAGTGCTCGACCATGCACTCGGTGGTGGGCCAGATCTGCACTTCGTCGCGGCCGCGCACCAGGACGGCTGCGCAGCGCGGGCGCGGGTCCAGCACCGCCGGCGAGCCGTCCGGCCAGGTCGAGTGGACGACCTGCTCGCCGCAGGCGGCGCAGGTGTGGCGGCGCGCGAGGTCGGCGTTCACCGCCCGCCTCCCGCCGCCGCAGGCACGCGCGGCGCGCAGCAATCCTCATGCAGCACCATGACGTTCTCCGCCGGCACCGCGCGCAGGCCGCCGTCCTCGTGAAGCACGTGCATGACCTTGGCCTTCGGATCGAGCACGACCGGGCGATCGCCCTGGCCGCGCGCGGTCAGGATCTGCCGGCCGCAGGTGACGCACTTCTCGAGGAACCGCGTCACTTCAACTCCTCCGGCTGCAGCTCGCGCAGCCCGGTGACCGGCGCCGGCTCGGTGTCGTGCGGCGCGAGCGGTTCCTCCCGATCATCCTGCACCTCGACCTCGGCCTTGAAGAACCGGTACTGCTTCAGCGACCAGACGTCGAAGGACGGCGGCGTCTCCTGGGCGAGGGTCATGCCGCCCTTGCGCGGCACGATCAGATACACCGGCACCCGGATCTTCACTTCTTCCCCCCGCGCGCCTGGCGCTCGAGGTAGGCCTTGAGGGAGGCCGACGTGACGCGCCGGCCGCGCGCCCCGCGGGTGCCCGGCGCGTTGACCGCGGTCAGCTCGCCGGAGGCCACCGCGCGGCGGATGGTGCCCTTGTGCACCCCGCAGCGCTCCGCCACCTCGGCGAAGGTCAGCAGCTGGTCGGACTGGGCGGCGCGCGGCATCAGTCCTGGCGGTCGCGCGAGCGGAGGATCTGGCCAGCGAGGATCCCGACGATCATGGCCACGATCAGCCAGGCGCTGAGGTAGGCGACGACCTTGGGCACTGCGACGACGGCGAGGGCCAGGAGCGCCGGCACGACGGGCCAGGCAGCCGACCAGGTGGAGGCGGTCTTGGGCATGGTTCAGGCGGCGAGGGCCGTGGGCAGGGCGGCGAGCAGCGCCGCGAGGTCGTGGGAGGGCAGGACGGTCACGGCGGCGCCGGCGGTCTGCAGGAACTCCTGCGCGGCGCGGCGCTCGACGACGAGAGCGAGCGCGGTCTGGTTCGCCTTGCGGACCTCCCAGGGGGCCGACTTGCTGAAGGTCCAGGGCGAGCCGGCGGGGCGCGCGTAGGCGCCGTGGGCGTCGGCCAGCTCGGCGACGGCGCCGCGGAGCATGCGCATCACGCTCGGGTGGCTGAACGTGGCGGCGACGCGCTCGCCCGCTTTCGATGTGACCGAAATTGTCACGTGGCCGCCGCGCTTGGGCGCCATGGCGGAGAGGAGGCGGCGCAGGGCCTGGTGGCGGATGGCCGCGGCAGAGCGGTAGCCGAGAGGGTGGGGGGAAGCCCGGCGGGTGCGCCGCGCGCCGGCGGCGGCGCGCCCAGGCGCACGCACACCGCCGGCGACGGCTCCCGAGCCTGAGAGGGTCTCGGGAAGGCACACGGACGCGCCGACGGAATGGCAGCCAGGCATCCCCCCGGAGACCTGAACTTTCACCGACGACGCGCCCGCGGCCCGGGTCACTGGACTTCCTCCATGAAGTGCTCCATGGGGAGGCCGAGGGTCCGGGCGATAACGAAGAGGGTTTCGACGGAGGGGCCGCCGGCGCCCTTGATCAGCCGGTCGAGCCGGGCACCGAGTCCGGCGCGCACCAGTTCCGCCTGCAGGCCGTTTCGGACGGTCTCCTCGGTGCCGCCACGCTTCTTTGCCTCGGCGCGGATGGCAAGGAGCACGCGGCCGTTGAGGAACCGGATCTGGCCGGAACGGCCTTTCTGCAGCCGCACGCCCCCTCGGGAGGGGGGACGCCCTGCGAAAATCGTCCTCGCTTCTTTGCCCATGCTCGTATCAATACGCATAGTCGGTTTAGAAGTCAACCATGTTTCCCATGATTTGCGGAAAATGTCGCAACTCATGGGCAAGGCAATCCAAGTCCTCATCCCGGGAGCTCGGCCAGGCGCGAAGCCCGTCACGGTCGAGTTCGACACGGTCGAGGGACTGCTCGAGTTCCTCCGCCAGGCCGGCTATCCGCTCCCAGGAGACAAGGCGAGAACCGCGCCACTCGGTAGAGCCGGAGACCCAGGAGAGGCCCTGTACGTGGCCTTAGGCGAGATTCTGAACAAGCCGAAAGGAGTCACTTCGGCACATCTAGCCAACGTCGCTGAGTTGAAGGGCAGCCGAGGCCTGAGCGGAACAGCCAGGATCTGGGCGCAAATCCTTCAGCAACTCGGCTTCGAGATGAGCGACGTTGTGAAGCGGGTCCGGCGTGGGAAGGTCTACTACTGGCTGCCCGGCCCGCGGCTGCAACAGGCGATCAAAGCGATGGAGGAAGCCCGACTGGGCGGGATTCTCTAGTCGCTTTTCTTGACTCCTCTGCGCTTCTCTGCCAGGATCCCGGCGCATGGGATCGACGGAGCCGGAGGCATCACGCGAGCGCAATCGTGGTGATTCTGCAATTAGCCCGCATCGGCTACACCAATCCGGCTATTTGACGCGCGAGGCTGTCCGAATCCTCGAGGTGATTCGCGCGACTTCCGGACACGGCACGCGCTCCGCGGCACGAGCCGCCGGCGTGTCTTACTCGCAGTCATCGCGCGGGATTGCCGTGCTGCGCGCCGCCGGCCTGATCGAAGTTGCAGGACTCGGAGCCCGAGGCTTAGTCGCCTGGAAGCCTGCCATTTTGACCGTTCCGGATTCTGGAACGGTACCGTTCCAGATTCTGGAACGGTCGCGCCCGTCTCCCATCCTTACCTCACTCTCCGAGAGTGAATTTAAGAAAGTGACTCGGCCGCAGGCGGCGGGGAGTGACGGGGGGCAGGCCCCCCTGGAACCCAAAACCCTGTCACCCGCGCCGACCGGCTGCGTCAGCTCCGAGGTGAACCCCGACCTACGAAGCATGCCCGAGGAGCAGGAGATCGCCGTCCGCGCCCTGCTCGCCCTGCCGCGCTGGCTCCAGAGCCGCACGCCGATCGAGCAGATCCGGGAGACCCAGGCGCTGGTGGCCGCCTACTCTCGCACCTACCACCCGCGCGGCGTCTTCATCTGGATCGAGATTGCCCAGCGCGGCAAGGAGCGGAAGATCCAGAACCCGACCGGATGGGTCTACGACCAGCTGCGCGGGTACGGCCTGGAAGGCCGGCAGCCGCGGACCAGGACCGGAAAGCCGTGGAAGTGGGTGGCGGCGGTCCTTGCCGGCGACCGCGACCTGGCGCTGAAGCTGCTCGAGCGCGCGGAGGGCAAGGCGCGCGGCGAGCGCCGGCAGACCGCGCGCTACGACCAGGCGCGCCGGCAGCAGGAGCTCCCGTTGGCCGCCGCTGCAGCGCCGGCGCCGCCGGCGGGCGCGGGCGCGCCGCGCGCGGCTTCGGAGACGCCGGAGCACAGCGCGGCTCCTGAGGCCCCGCAATCGCTCACGGCGGGCAAGGAGCGCGCCGAGCTCGAGGAGTCCCGGGCTTGGCTGGAGGACCTGCTCGGCCGCGCGGCGGACCCGGAATGGCGCAAGGTGCTCGAGCAGCACCTCGGCGAGGTGCGGGCGGCGCTGGCGGGGTGCGAGTCACCGCCGGCGGGCCCGGTGCCGGTCGGCGCCATCGGCGCGGCAGGGGTAGTGGGGGGGGCGGAACCTCCCGCCGCCGGCTGGAATCCGGAAGGAAATCCCTCTTGGAATTGTCAGTCACGAGAGCGCGCAGGCGCGTAGCAAAAACATGAATCCCTCGCTGCAACTTCAACCGGCCCGGGGGCGCAAGGCCAAGCGCGCCCGGAAGAAGGCGAAGCCGGGGAGCGGACGTGGGGGGGTGGTGCGGCTAGTGTTGCAGATCGGGCGCCGGGTGACGGCGCGGGTCCGCCGGCTGTACTGGAAGCTGCTGAGCGCGCTGCGCGCCGTCGAGGCGCGGGTGGTGCGTGGCGCCGCCGGCGTGATCGAGGTGGTGCTGCGCGCGGCGCGGCGCCAGGCGCGCGAGCTGCGCGCTCATTCCGCCGCGCAGTTCAACGGTGCGGCCTTCGTGGCCGCGGGTAGTGTGTAAACATGGAACCGAAAGATCGACTGCAACTCACGATCGCGCGCTACGAGTCGGAACACGCCCGAAAAGAGGGGCTTGATGCCAGTCTCACCGCGCCGTTCGCCGCCTTCTCCGCCCTGTTCGCAGGAAATATCTTTCTCGTCTCGCGCCTGAACGCCGAGTCCAGCCCTTGGACCTGGGGAGTAGCGATCCACTCCCTCGCGGTGATGACGGTGGCCGCGATCTGGTTTCTCCGGTCCTTCTGGCTGAACCAATACCACTACGTGGCGCTTCCCCTGAAGCAGGAGGCTTGGTTGGAAGACTGCGCCGCACGGCTTGCGGCCAGGACGGCCTATCGCGAGAAGTATCCCGATGCTGCCCGGTCCATGCCACCGGATCGGAGTGCTGAGGAGAGTTACACCCTGCACCTGATCCAGCAGTATGGCGAATACGCTGCCATGTGCTTCATTACGAACAACCGAAGGGCGTGGTGCCGCAAGTGGGGAATCGGCTTCGTCGTGCTCGGGTTCTGCATTCTCGCGGTGGCTCTGGTCCTGCAGCGCGTACTGGATTTCCGTGCTAGTGTGTAGGTATGGCCCTGAATTCCCCCGAATCAAGGGACGAGAAGCCGGCGCACTCCCAGGTCGATCCGCCCCAGCCTCCTCCTCCTCCTCCTCCGCCCCCTCCGTTCCCTAAGGGTGACTCCGTAACCGAGCGCCAGGACACGGGAAAAGGCTACATCATCAAGGAAGTCAAAGAGTAGGCCTGGTCCGGTTCCTGCTCATCATCTGCGTCTTGCCAACTCGAGACGCAGCGATGTTAGGTTTGAGCACTCCTTTTCGGACCTGGTTGGAGAATGACCTGGGGCTGTGGGGGGAGAGGGTGGGGGGGAGGGGGCGAGCCCCTCCGGAAGAATGCCCAGGAGGCAATTGGGCTTAGCACCATCCTATATGCCAACTTTCGGAGATACTGCCTAACTCTAGTTTGAATCAGTATTTACGCCAAGGTTGTGCCCACATGAATGAAGAGCTTAGTAGGCGGAATGTTTGGTGTCGCTTGACATCATCTTCTAGTGATCAATAGGCTTGAGCAGGCGGAAACAAGGCAGCTTCCTGCCTCGTACCGTTAACAACATGAAATCACCATACACTAGTCTGCTGGCACTCATTGGGATCCCACTGCTGAGCTTGGGACTCACTCATCGTGAAACACCTGTGGCGTCACCTGTGGCGTCACCTGCGGCTTCTCCGATCATGGCCTGTGGCGATAGCGGTTCTAATGGAACCAACGGCAACAACGGAGCGAGTGCATTCGCTTTCAAGACCGGCTCCGCTAACGGCGTTGCTCAGGGTGGTAATGGCACTGCCGGAGGCCATGCCGGGCATGGCGTGACCGGCTGCAACAGTGATGACTGCTCGGGAGCAAAGGGTGGCGACGGAGGTGCGGGGGGGACCGGTGGCAATGGAGGTCATGCAACAGTTGTTGTCGAGAACGGCCAGGCAACTGCCGTCGGTGGTAATGGAGGTGACGGCGGAAATGGCGGCAACGGAGCTCCTGGAGGTACGTGTGGCGAGAAAGGCGGGAGCTCAGGCGTAGGCGGGAGTGGAGGCAATGGTGGGAATGGAGGTAATGGTGGCAATACCACGATCACCATCACGGGCTCAGGATCGATTCTCCTCGACCAACCCGGCACTGGCGGAACCGGTGGTACTGGTGGTACTGGTAGTGGCGGCAGCCCTGGCGGATCCAATGGCAACAACGGAGCCAATGGCACCTGATGCAGGGCGCCATGTGCACAATTCCGCTCAATCATTTACCTCCGAGTCTTCGGATAAGGAGCACCAAACTGGTCCAAGACAGCAATTGAGAGGATCGTGCGCATTCGACCGCCTCTGGTAGCTTGCAAATGAGGAAAAGAATGATTGGCGGCTTTCTAGTGCTAACCGCACTAGTAGCCGCCATTCTGTTAATTAGGTATTGTGACTTTGCGGAGCGTGAAATCCAGAATCCCGAGGGGGTTCGTACTGACTCAACACCGGAGGTAGTCGAATCAGGAATAATCGAAGGAATCGACCGGCGTCCGGCTTCAAGTGGGAAGGCACGCCTGGTACTCACAGATGCATTGACAGGTGTGAGCATCATTCCTCCTGAGACATGGCTGATTGTCGATGATGAAAGACTCCGCATCAACCGCTCTTACGAGGATGTGGAAGTTGGCTCATTGGTGAGCCGAGACAATGTTCGTTGGTTGGAGTATTTAGCGTCAAGCCTGCCGTCCGCTGACTCACTCCGATATCGGTTGGAGTTTGCTCTGCCCGAGGAAGGTTCAACTGTGCCACTCGTGATTCCATATCAATCTAGGTTGGAAGTATTTGTCCAGTCTGCAACAACTGGTTTGCCGGCTCCTGCCACTGTGAAAGCAGCTCTCGTGGACCCTCAGACTTGGGAGAGAGCATTGGATCTAGAGGAGACACCGATTTCAAAGATCTATCCTCGCAACTCCATTCAGTTTCGGATGGCCCTATACGAGTCAATGTTCGGAGCTATTGAGTGGCTTCCGTGTGAACGAGCGCCAGACCAGTCATACAGAGTCACACTACCGGGTTCTGGATTGGCCCTGATGCGGATTACTAGTCCTCTCACACATCCCAAGATCGTCGAGGCGCGAACTATGGCTGGTGCCGCTTACCAAGAGCGTGTGTCGGTGATTCAGCGCCCTGTCATCAGGGGCTCCATACTTCGGGCGGATGGCTCGCCTGCGAAAGGCGCTCAGGTGATTATCCGTGTCCTCATGCTCAATGACGCTTTTGATTTTTATGACTCCGATCGAGACCTTGGCATTGCCTCTCTCTCGAATGGAGATGACAACGAGATGTACACTGTAGTTGCTGTTCCGACCCTCACGGATGCTGAGGGGCGATTTCAGGTGGCAACACCTGCCGGTGGGGAACTCTCAATTACTGCATGGCAGCAGGCTGAGTACTGCTTTGTCGCCACTCACGCTCACGCCAATAGTCAGGCTGAAGAAATTCCTCCCATCAAAATGATGCGGGCGCCCGCCGCAGATGACCCCGATGTCATCTTGATCAAACTGGTGGACGCTTCCTCGAATCCTTTACGAGATATGTCCGTCGACTATGCGATCGTGGATGATGACCCCTGGTACAGGTCCTTTCCCACACTTGTCACGGATGAGAACGGAATCTGCATGCCTAGTGGTGTTGTTCCTGGTGGGCGGCTGGGTTTCATCATCTGGAAGCCGTCGCTTCCTCCAATGACCTGTACACTGACGGTTTCCGCTGGGGTCAATACGATCATGGTTGAATAGACCAGGTGGTGGCGGACTTCAGGATGTGGAGAGAGGTGGACCTGGCCGCGGCGCGCGGCGCGGGGTGCACATCCTCGTGAGGCAGAAGCCGAAGCCTCGCGGCTCCGATTGAGGTAGCATGCTTGGCTTGCAGTGGACCCATCTAGGAGGCATTCCTGCCCAAAAATTCTCCTGCGCCTGGTGCGGGCGCGATGTGGCTGGTGGCGTTGGCGCAGGCTGCTCAGACCAGAATGGCAACCTCCATCACTGGATCGTGCTGTGTCCTTACTGCAGTTACCCAACTTTCGTGGGGGCCGATAAGACACAATTTCCCTCGAAGCCTGCAGGTGAGTCAGTCAACAATATTCCGACGGAAGGTGTTGAACGAATTTACAAAGAGGCTCGCGGCTGCGTTGGCAGTGGGCACTACACGGCTGGGGTCATGTGTTGTCGGGTGCTCCTGATGCACATTGCAGTTTCAAAGAAGGCGGAATCAGGCAAAGCATTCGCCTTCTACATAGATTTCCTTGACGAAAAAAACTTTATCCCGCAAGAGAGTAAAGATTGGGTCAAGCAGATCAAGGACATTGGCAACAAGGCCAATCATGAACTGGCCCCAATTTCGAAGGCTGAGGCCGAGGAGGTTCTCGAATTCACAGGAATGCTTCTGAAACTGGTTTACGAGTATCCCGCCCGACTGCGACGTCACCAGAGCAAGGAGAAATAACTGCTGCCGGATCGCGGAATAGAATGTCCGGTCTCTTCCAATTAGAGATTCTCGTACATCACGGCTCCGGCCATTTGCTTGATGGTACTCACGAGCACACTGCGGTGGCATTGCTCAGAGTCCGCCTCATAGCAGAAAAATGCAACCCGATTATCGAGGAGCAGGTGATAGAGGGCTACTACAAGTTCGGGCTTTGATGCAATGTAATTCTGGTATTTGGCGGCGCAGGCGTTGAAGTCGGGCGGTTCTCCGTTCTGTGGCCTGTATGGATTGCCGGCAAGTGGAAAGTGCTCGTATCGGATGCCGACCTGTCGCAAGCCATCCTCGAGCTTTCCTTTACGGAAGTCGGGCCTCTGACTCCAAGCTCGCTCTCGGACGTCGATGACGAGGTCTACCTTCGCCTTTTTGAGCCTGGAACAGAGTTCCTCCAGTGACTGGCCCTGGTAGCCAATTCCATGACAGGCGGGCGCCTGGTTCTTCGTTCGGATGTTCGCTCTTTTCACTTATCGAATAGCGTAGGAGATTTGATCTCAGGTTTCACGATGCTGATCGCCGACATCAAACCGAAATTGACCTGCACCGTCCTGAAGTTTCCCAGGAAGAGAAAGAGATCGTACTTCTCCAAGTTCAACATCTTCCGCATGGCTTCCTCCACCTTCTCGATTCGTTGGGGATCCCTGATGTATTTGCGCGCCAGTTCGTGAATGTCCCACGAGTGCAAATTCATGGTGTGGTTTTTGCATTCCTTGTCGTCGCAGCGCCACGTGACCTTGAAGGCAAGATACGGAAAATCAATTGGCTTCGGGTGTGGGCCAAAGAGGACAGGCTGGGACATGACAGTCCGTTCCCGCTCAAGCCATTCTTCGCGTTCTGCCTCCGTCTTCAACACGGCTCTCACACCGATGATCTCAGCCGGCTGAACGATTCCGATTGAAGTCTGGTGCTTCTTGTTGGCGCGGAGAAGCTCCTCGACGGAAGAGAAGTGATCCTTGCACTCGGTGATGATCTGCCTCCTTTCTTCACTTTGCTCCGACGGGATGGCAGTTCCCACTCTTATGGTGTCAGCGGATACACGAAGTGTGCTTGGGCGTGGGTCCGCCGGATCCGGCCTGACCTCGCAGTCGATCCATTGGAATTTCCTGAACCTCTGCTCGACCTCGAGTAGCCGGAAGGGGATAGGAAAGAGCCGGACAAGCCGATGATCGTCCGCCTGAATCCCTCCGGTGCAGGCGACCTCTAAATACTGCTTCGAGTACGCGGGATAGACCTTGTCGACAATCAAAATTCGCCGCAGCTGGGGGGGATCAGGTGCCACGCGAACAGCATGCGGCCAGGATTCCATCGTTGCAATTCGGGCGCAGGAGGATTGGGGTTGATTCCAGGCCGGCAGTCTTGAACCGTTGAGGGCATGGTCAACCCCAGCCCTTCCAACTTCGCCCTCTCCTCCAAACGCTGGCGCGCCGGCCTCGGCGGCATGCTGATGATGGTCGCGGTATCGATGCCGATCTTCGGCATCCCGCCGGACGTGGCCGAGCAGCTTCGCGAGTTCTTCGCCGCGATCGTGATCTCGTTCATCGCCGGCCAGACCGTGACCGACGTCGTGACGAAGGGCAAGTCGAGCGGCTCCATTCCGGACGACCCGCCGGCGGCCGCGGCTCCGAAGCCGCCGCCCACCGCCGGCCGCGCGCTGCTCCTGGTCCCGCTGATCCTAGCCGCCGGCGTGACGGTGGCGAGCTTCTCCTGCTCGCACGTGCCCTTCTTCGGCAACGTCGCCGCCGCCGAGGAGAAGGCCGCCGCCGCGCAGCTCGAGCTGGACCAGGCCCGCGCGGAGAAGGCGCTGCTCGAGGTCCAGCTGACGGCCGCCGCCGCGGAGCGGGCCGCGGCGCTCGAGGACCTGGCGCGCCGCGCGGCCGAGGCCGAGGCGCGCGTCGCCGCCGCCGAGGCCACCGCCGGCGAGAGTGTGGAGAAGGCGGCCGAGGTGGCGGCCGCGCTCGCCGCGGCGGAGGCCACGCGCGCCGAGCTGGCCAAGCTGCTCGCCGCCGCGCCGGCGCCGCCGGCCCTGACGGCCATCGAGGAGCGCCTGGCCGTTGCTGAGCGCGCTGCGGCGGAGACGCGCGCTGCCGCCGATGCGGCGCGGGAGGCCGCGGCCGCGGCCAGCGGCACCACCGCCGGCCTGCTGGGAGGCACCGGGCTGGGTCAGATCCTGGGGCCGCTGGGGCTGCTCGCGGCCGCCGGCGCGGCCGAGTGGGGGCGAGCGCGCGCCCTGCGCGCCGCCGCCGGCAGGGTGACCTAGGCGGGCGCGGGAAGCTCCAGGAGGCCCAACGGGCTGCCCGACCGGCAGCCCGTTCCTATTTCGGGCCCTCGGATGAGGCGGGGAAACCGGACACCCTCCCCCCGGATTTCCTGGATTTCCCTTGTAACCGGCCGCCGCATACTTAGTATATATACTATGGAAAGAAACGAGAACGACGTAGTGGCGCCCGGCGCGAAGTTCGCGGTGCGCTTCGCCGCCGACGCGGCGGGAATCCAACACGCGCGGGTCTACCTGGATCAGGTCGCCGCGCTCGACGAGCGGATCCAAGTGCTGCGCCGCTGCGAGCGCCTCGCGGCGACCGGCGCGATCCCGAACCGCGAGCACTTCCGCATGGTGGTCGCCCCGATCTTCGAGATCAAAGCGCACCAGGCGCGGATCTCCTGCTACCGCCGCGGCCAGGTGTGGTTCCTGCTGCACGGCTTCACGAAGAAAAAGGACGTGTGGCCCCCGCAGGAACTGGAGCGCGCACAGCGCATCCTGACCGAACACCTCGCGCGCCCCGGGTAACCGGATCGCGCACTCTTACACTTCCAGCCCAACACCAAAATGAAAACGAAATCCTACGCGGAGAAAGTCCGCGCCGCGGATCCCCGCCAGTGGGAGGCCGTCGGCGCGAGGATCGAGGCGGCCGACCTGATCTCGAACCTCATGGCCAAGAAGAAGCTGACGAAGACCGCGCTGGCGAAGCTGCTCGGCGTGTCGCAGCCGACCGTGACCGTCTACCTCTCCGGCGCGCAGAACCTCACCGTGACGAAGCTCGCGGAGATCCTGCACGCCCTCGGCCACCGCCTGGTGCTCAAGGCCGCGCCGCTGAAGAAAACCTGATCAGCGCGGCCGCCGAGCCTCGTCTCCAATGTCGCGGATAGTCTGCTGGCGCTCCAGCGGATCCGTAAGCGGGCAGATCCCGGTGGCCTGGTACTGCGTGGTGATCGCCAGGATTTGCGCCTGGCTCTCCTCCATGCGCGCGAGGATCTGGGTCTGCTGCTGGAGGACGTCGTGGATGTTCTTCTGCACCTGCAGGCGCTCCGTGCTGTCGTCGTGCTGCACGTTGCGGCCGTAGCGCTCGCGCAAGAAGGCAAACACCTCGCGCAGAATCAGAAAAGCCACGACGCCTCCGGTGACCTGCTCCATGCCGAGCGGGATCCCCAGCTCGTCCGCACCCAGCACGCCGGCGGCCGCCAGCGCGGCGGCGCCGGCATCGCTGACCAGGCCGACGATCGAACCGGGCACGGCTACGCCGGCCACGCGATCGCGGCCATCAGGGCATTCACGGCGGCGACGTCGGCGGCCGCGTCGATGGCCTCGCGGGTGTTCAGGCGCACCACCTCGATGTTGTCGAGCAGGCCGGTCAGCGTGCCGTGCGCCGTGCCGAAGGCCGTGATGGCGTCGGCCAGGCTGACGCCGTCCGCGTCGGCCTGCGCCTTGAGCATCGGGTACTCGCCGGCGGTGGGCGTGCCGTCGTCCTTCGCGAACATGTACTCCGTCAGCTTGAGCTGGTAGGCGATGAAGCCGGCGTTGTCGAAGTCGTGGTGGCGGTTGAACTCCCGCCGGGCCTGCGCGTCCACCACCCGCTTCTTCTGGGCCTTGTAGTCGGCGAGCACGATCGCCGGGTCGGAGTAGTCCATCGCGCTGGCAATGACCTTCAGCACCTTGCCGGCGGCCTGCTGCGCGAGCGCGTTCGAGTACTCCTCGTCCGAGAGCGCGAGGCTGGGCGAGGGAATCGAGGTGTGGATGGAGTCGTCGTAGAAGCCTTCGACGAGCGTGGATCCGGCGTTGTAGGCAGCCTTCTTGGCCATGGGATTACTCTCCGAGGGCCATCCAGTAGAGGCCCTCCATGTTGTTAGCGCCGGCGCCGCTGTACTGCGCGTACAGGGTCAGCTGGGTTTGGGTGAAGGTGCGGACCTCGGCCCAGCAACCCTGGGAGGCGTCCGGCGTGCTGTTTCGCGGGCAGGCCATCGCGAAGTAGCAGGCGGTCGGGAAGGCGAAGGGCAGCGTGACCACGACGGAGGCGTCGCCCGGGTTGATCGTGGTGGTGATACGGCCCCACTGCAGGATCATTCCGTTCTGCATCCGGACCCAGCCGGTGGTGGACTTGGACGAGCCGCCGATCGAGTTCAGAAACCCGTTCTTGTCCATCGTCATCTTCGCGTCGAACGCGCCGGCGGCGAGCGCTCGGAAGCCGAACTGCAGCACCTCGGAGGCAGCGCCGGCGGCGGCGTTCCAGCCGCGGCCGACGCCCGGCTCGACCAACTCGAGCGCGGCCAGCGCGTTCGCGACGCCCGACTCGACGCGGAGCTTCGCTCCGTCCGTCAGGTGCTTCAGCAGCGCATGGCCACCGGCGGAAGGCAGGCTGAAGACGGTGTCGCCGTTCTTCATCGACCGCACGAGGCCGAGCGTCTGCAGCGCCTCGAGCAGCTGCCCGTCGTCGTCTTCATCCAGCTCCAGACCCGCGGCTTCCACGCAAGCCACGAGCTCGCGCTGCACGCTGTTCATCCAGGCCGCGCCGACGACCGTCGCCGGCACTCCGCTTCCAGGGTTGCCCTCGGTGAACTCGTTCTCGGCAGTGGCGCCGGCGGTGTTGATTTTATGCATGACTAGGCGTAGGCAAAGATGACGACGGTGTGGGCGGGCTTCGCGCGCTCGAAGGCGCACTCGAGCAGCTCGTTGCCCCAGCTCGCGAGCGGATCGCCGGCGGCGTTCGCGCCCACCGTGAAGGGCGTGACCGTGACCTCCGGCGCGTTGACCTGCCAGGCGAACTCCCAGTCCTCGCCGTTCAGGGGCTGGCCGACCGGGAGGCCGACCTGGAAGGCGTCGAACTCCTCGATCGTGATCTCGATGCCCAGCCGCGCGGCCAGGCCGACGTAGAAGTTGATCGACTGGCCGCCGAGCTCGCCGAGGCGCAGGAGGATCGCGTTGCGGCGCAGCGTCAGCGAATCAAGCGGGCCGGTGCACGGGTCCGGCAGGCCGAGCACGCGCTCCCAGTCGGTGAGCAGCTCGGCGGTGGTCCGCGGATCGCACTCCGCGATCAGCTCGTTGCCGCGCTCCTCGACCTGCGCGAGCTCGACGCCGAAGGCTTCGAACAGGCGCGCGAGCACCGAGCCCGGCTGGCGATTCCAGACGCGGCCAGGCGGCAGCAGCGCGAGCAGCATCTCGCGGTAGCCCTGGATAGTGCTGCCCGCGATCACGACCAGGTGATGTCGCCGAGCACGACGAGCTCGCCGGCGCCGGCGACGACGTCGGCGGCCGGCAGGGTGAGGGTGTGGTGCGACTCGCCGGCGGCGACGCTGATGGCCTCGCTGATCCGGCTGCGGCGCAGCGTGCCGCCCGGCTCCGCCTCGCGCTTGATGAAGGCCCGGAGCGAGGCCTCGACCGCGGCGCGCACGACCGCGCTGTCCGGGCTCAGGTCGATCGTCAGGTCCAGTTCGAGCGCCGCCGGCGCGAGCACCACGACGTCGGCGGTCACCGGGCGCAGCTCCTCGATGGCCTCCTCGACCTCGGTGACGTGGTCCTCGGTCGGAATGATGTCCTCGTCGTCGTCGCGCACGAAGAGCACGCCAACGCTGCCGACGCCGGTCCAGCCGGGCCGCACCCAAACGCGCGTCACGCCCGGCACGGACAGCGCCCAGGCCTCGTAGTCGTGCACCGCGCCGCCGGCGGGAGCGGCGCGCATCCGCGCGAGCACGCGGCCGCGCAGCGCCTCGTCCTCCTCCGGGTCCTCGCCGCCCACGATGCCGTCGGCGCCCACCTCGGCGACCGAGGCGACGCCTGAGATGGGGGAGACCAGCGAGACCGCGACGGCCGCGGCCTCGTTGCCGGCGGTGCCGGAGAGCTCGGCCGCGACGTCCACCTCAGCCTCGCCGCCGGCGATGAGCACGGTGGCCTGGGTCAGGTAGCGGGTGCCGTCCACCCGCTGGATCGCGGTGCCGGACGGGATCTCGGCGCCGTCGTTGCCGGTGAGCAGCACGGTGCCGGTGGCGAAGGTGGCGGCCTTGCGCGAGATGCCCCAGATGCTCGCCCAGCGCTCGAGGTGCTCCTTCTCCGCCGTGTCGACCATCACCTGGCGCGCCGTCCAGTCGAGGTGGCCGTGGAGCAGGTGCGAGGCGCCGGCGAACACGCGGGCCAGCACCTTGAGCACCGAGCGCTTGAGCAGCGGCCCGACTCCCAGCCGGCTCGAGAGTTCCCCCTCGACCCGCGGGATCAGGTCCGCCAGCCCCGGACGCGCAAAAGGCATGGCCTCACCCTAGAAGGTCAAGATCTGCACTCGCAACCCCGAAATGACGCGCGGATCCGCGTCCGTTCCGGCCCAAACGCGCTCCCACCGGCGGGCCTCCCCGCGCCGCAGCTGGACCAGCAGATTCACCTGGTGGGTGTTGCCGCGCTCGGCCACGACGTCCACCTGATCGGCGATGCCCTCGTCCACCAGCCACTGCAGCGAGTCCGCCGCGTAGGCACGCATGCGCTCGATCGTCGTCGGCGTCACCTTCTCACGATCGAGCAGCCAGAGCAGGCTGCCGAATCCCTCCTCGGCGCTCTCGCCCCAGAAGCCGCGCCGCGAGCCGCCTTCCGGCAGCGTCACCGACGCCGGCGCGCGGGCGTCGCTGAAGAGGCTCACGAGCGCCGAGCTGGCCAGACCTTGCTCGAGCGCGAGATCGCCGTTCTCGAGAGCCAGGTCGGCGCCGTCTTCGGAGATCTCCAGGCGCACGTCAGCGAGCTCACGAAGGCTGGCCGTGGACGCGGCGGCGGGCTCGTCCACGATGGTGAAAAGGTAGCCCGCCTTGACGCGCTCGGCCGCGGCGGTGGCCTGCTCCACCGTGCCGCCATTCGAGAGGCGGAGCGAATAGGCGCGCTGCGCGGCGCTCGTGCGCTTGAACCAGAGCGTGCCGACCGGCGGCGCCACGAAGGCCGGCTGCAGGTTCTGAAACTCGGTGTAGATCTCGCCCCAGCTCGTCCACTCGCCGGCCTTCTGGTAGCGCGTCTGGTCGAAGATGAGGGCGTGAATGCCGTTGGCGTGGCACCACTCCATCATCAGGCGCGTCCAGGTCAGCGAATGCGCGGGGTAGCCCGGCGGATTCCCCGGCTGGAACTCGGTGAGGAGCCAGGGCTTGTCCTCGTCCGTGAAGCCGACGCCGAGGAAGCCGAAGGCGAGCTCGGTCATCCGGATTGGCGTGGTCACCTGGGCTCGCCGCAGAGACTCCTGCGCCAGCAGATAGTGCGCCGGCACCCAGCCGGCATCCACATAGCAGTGCGCGCAGAGGTACTCGCAATCGTCCGGGTCGAGGCCCTCGAGCGCCCAGGCGGCGCGGCGCTTGGTGATGTTGCGGACCAGCTCGTTGAGGCCGAGGTCGTCGGTGGCGCACCAGCGGAAGCCGAGGTCGGAGATGATCTTGAAGGCGCGCGCCTCGAGCGCGAACCACGCAGCGGCCCGATCCTTGGGCAGCGCCCCCGGCATGAAGTTCTCGGCGGTCAGGTTGCCGAAACCAAAGATCGGATTTTCCGCGGCGTAGAGCGCCACCGTCTCGGCGAGGAAATCCAGCGCGTCGAGGTTCTCCGCCTCGTCGTTCGTGCCAGGCTCCCCGTTCGTGAACGGCACGACGATGATGGTGGGCGACGCGTAGCCCAGTGCCGCCGCGGCCGCGCGCTGCGGCTGGAGGTCGGTGTAGTTCGAGTGATCGAGGTGGCGCCAGAGGGCCATGGCGCCGTTCGCGCTCGCCGGCGTCACGCGGCAGGCGTCGAAGATGACCGTGACGAGCGCCGGATCGTCGTTGCCGTTGTCCTCGTCCGCGTGAAAGCCCAGATAGGGGCTGAACGGCAGCAGCGCCGGCGCGATCTCGCTGGTCGAGAGCACGCGCGCTGCGCCCGAGCTGGTGACCCGGCGCGCGCCTGAAGTGGTGACGCGGTAGGTCACCATGGCTAGAGCACGGCCATCATCTTGCCGCCCGAGTCCAGCGGCTTCAGCGCGAACAGCACGGTCGCGCAGGCCGCGTCGGTCATGGCCCAGGTGACGGCGCCGGTGGCGCCCGGCGACTCCATCGGGTTGAAGAGGATTCCGACGGCAGTGTCGTTGCCGGCGCTCGAGGCGTGGCTGCCGCCCACCGTCAGAGTTCCGGGCGGCGTATTCGCCGCGGCAACGGCCGTGACGGCGTTGTTGTCCGACTCGCCCAGGCAGAAGACCACCATGGCGCCGGCGGAGAGCGTGGTGATGCTGGCGTGCGTCTCGTTGCCGGCGGCGTTGCCTTCGACGGAGACCGCCTCGTAGGGCACGGCCACGGTCGAGACCCCGCGGAAAACGGTCAGCGCCGCACTCATGCTGTCCGCCGTCTCGCCGACGCCGTCGGTGATGGTCACGACCTTCGCGCTGCTCGCGCTGGTCATGCGCTTCCACCAGACGGTCACGTTGTCGCCGGCGGCGCCGAGGCCGTCGATCTTGGCCCAGGCGTTGCCGCCCGAGTCGTTGTCCGTGACGACCGGGTCCACCGCCGTGGCGCTCATCGAGACGACCAGGATGGCCACGTCGTCCACGGCCACGGTCGGGATCGTGATGGTGGTCGAGATCGACGGGTTGGTGCCGCCGGCCGCGTCGGCAACCCAGGTGATCGGCATTAGGCCTGCTCCGTCTTCGCCACGAGATCCCACTTCGTGTCGGCCGAGTTCCAGATCAGCGTGAGGTAGAGGATCTTTCCGAGCGTCGTCGGCGTCGGCAGCGTGTTGCCGAGAGCCCGGTACTGGCTGCCGTAACTGATGGCCCGGGCCGTGAGGTTGTCCTTGATCCGGATCAGGAGTTTTTGGCCTTCGGTCGGCGTGCCGGAGGGGTTCGCGAGGGTGAGCGCCTCGGCCTGCGCTGTGATGATCACAGCGTCGTCGGCGTCCGCGTTCGGCGTCACCGTGGCGGCGCTGGCAACCGTCTGCACGCGCGACGTGATGCGCTTGTTGGTCAGCGTCTGCGTGTCGGTGGTGCCGACCGGCGTGCCGCTGGGCGCGGCCAGCAGGGCCATGGTGCCGAGGCTCAGCAGGGTGCGGATCCCGGCGTAGTCCGCCGCAGCGAGAAGGGTGGCGACGTCCGCGGCGATGACCTGAACCTCCGGCGCGCCGGTGCCGGCGGTGGTGCGCAGGAACAACCCGCGCTCGGCCACGTTGGCCATCTTCGCAAGGCTCACCGCGCCGGCGTCCAGATTGGCGGTCGCGACACTGGCAAGCAACGCCAGCGCGCCGAGACCCAGGTTGCTGCGCGCAGTGGCGACGTTGGCCAGGTCGGACAGGTTGTTCGTCGCCAGCAGCGCGCCGGCGACCGAGGCGTTGAAGTTCACGAACACGATGGCGGTCACGCCGAGGGTGATCGCGTTGTTCGTGCAAAGGAACCCGAGATCGGCATTGACCGTGCCCTGCTCGACGAACACCGTCGCGCTGACGAGTTCGGACCCCGCGTCCGCATCGGCCGCGCGGGTGGGCGCGCCGGACGCCGCCACGACGTAGATGCCGTTTTCCGCGCCGGCCGCCTGATTCTTGATCAGGATGCGATCACCGGTCGCCAGAACGACGCCGTCGATCGTGTCGCCGTTCTCGAAGTCGGTCGCGAGCGTGCCGGCCGCGGTGGTGGCGGCGATGACGGTCTGCTTCCACTTGAGGCCGGTGACGAGGTTGTCGACGTACTGCTTGATGTTGACGCCGTCGATCGTCGTGTTGGTGATCGCGCCGCCGGTGATGGCGACAGCGCCGGCGGCCTGCAGAGCCATCGAGAGCAGGCCCAGCCCGTCCCGAATCTCCGCGACGGACGCCGCGGCCAGAATGGCCCGGCCGGGCGCGCGGCAGGTCACCTCCTGGCCGGCGCCGGCGCCGGCGCTGAAACGGCCGAACAGGATGTCCGTCTGGCTCGCCTGCAGGCGCGCCGCCGGCAGGCTGTTACCACTCCGCCCAGGAAGCCACCGGGCCTCCATCTTCTTCGACGTGCCGCGCACGCCGTCGGTGACGTCGGACTTGTCCTGGATCTCGAGCCAATCGTCGAGGGCTGGCTCTTCGGAAAGAGTTCCTGGGACCTGTGCGATTTCCTGATCAACCATGCCGAGTTCACCCTAGAAGGTGGCCGCGGCTCCATTCAAGGTGCATTTCGAGGCTGAGAACTGCCAGGAATCTGCCCTTTCGAAGGCACCTAGGAAGCGAGCAGCAAGTGCATCCCCGGCCAGTCCTCGAGTTGAATGTATTCGTGGAAGGTGCAGCCGGCATGCGGGCAGACGGCGGAAGGCTCGACGTCGCCGTTGGTGCGCACCTCGTGCTCCAGGGTGCTTTCCACCTTGCAGGTGGGGCAGACCACGATCACGCGCACCCGACTGCCCAGGGCCCAGAGGCGCCACGTGCCGGGCTCCCTGCCGGCGCTCTGTTGAAAGATGCGGCGCGCGCTCACGTCGGGAACTGCGGGTTCGCCGGCCCGACGTTGCCGCCCTCGGGGTTCTCGTGCACGTGCGCGTTGAAGCGGCTCCGGATGAACCGCATGGTCGTCGAGTCCGACTGGCCGTCGCGATCGGTCACGTCTCCGGTCACGACCAGGTTGCCCTCGATGCGCACCATCGGCGCCTGCATGCGCACCAGGCCGCCGGCAAGGACCAGGATCTCCCGGCCGCGCTTGAAGTGGATGACGTCGCCCTCGTCGGTGTAGATGGCCACCTCGCCGGCGGTCAGGCCCTTGACCCGGTAGCGGCGGTCGGCCGCGGCGAGGATCACGCCGTGGTCTCGGCTGCCGCCGAGGAAGCCAGCGAGGACCTCGGCGCCCGCGTGCGGCACGGAGGTGAAGCCGTAGTCCTGGAAGCGCTCGAGCTCGTCGCGCACCTCGCCCTTCAGCAGGTCCACCTGAATGGCCTGGAGCCCGGGCCCGTCGTCCACCAGGCGCACGACGCCGCGCGAGAGCAGCAGGAGAATGCGGCGCCAGATCGGGCGCGTGAAGGCGCGCAGGGCCTGGATCACTCGTCCGCCTCCACGAGTTCGCGGAAGGGATCCTGCTCCTCCTCCACGATCGGCTGCGGAGTGAAGGCGTCCGGGCGCATCAGTTCGAGCCGCGTCGTGCTGCCCTCGACATCCGAGAGGCCGAAGGTCACCGAGGAGACCAGCAGGTCGCCGGCGAGCTCGAGCGAGGGCACGTCCACCGGCACGAGCTGGTTCGGCGCCCAGAGCTTCCCGGAGCGCTGGCTCCAGCCCTGCAGTTCGATCGTGACCTTGGTGGAGCGCGCCGCGCGCGTCGTCGCCTCCCACTGGGCGCGCAACTGCGCGCTGCCGTCCGAGACCCCGCCCTCGGCGAGAATCACGAGCCGGCGCTGGAGGCGGATGGCCGGGTCGAAGGCCTTGCCCTCGAGCTGCGCGGCCTGCTCGCCGTAGGCCTCGTCCGTCCCGAACTGCTGACCGCGGACGATGATCTCGTTGAAGCGCTCCGAGTAGTCGAGGGACGCGCTGGCGGCCTTGATGTTGAAGCCCTCGCGGAGGAGTTCGTCCTCACGGGTGCGCGTTGGCCGGGTGAGCACCAGGTTGCCTGCACCATTCGCAAAGGCCAGGATCCCGCGCAGCCGGCAGGCGCGCTCGATCGCCTCCCAGGCCGTCTCGCCAGGCTGCAGCGAGAACAGGGGGAAGGGCTCGATCGCCGGCAGCTCGTTGACCACCTGGATTCCAAACGGCCCGCACAGGTCGCCCACGATCTGCTCGAGCGGCGAGCGGTCCCACTCGGAACCCAGCTCGAGGTCCGCCGAGCAGTCGACCAGTTCGGCAGTGCGGTCGCGGCCCTCGACCTGGATGCGGCGGCCGCTCTCCGCCAGCTCGGGCGCCACCTTGTCCACGAAGCCGCGCGCGACCTGCTGGGTGCCCAGGAAGAGCGTCAGCTCGTCGCCCGGCAGGATCGGCCAAGGCTTCTTCGTGTTGACGGTGGTGGAGAAGGAGCCCGCGGCCGCTTCGAGCGTGCGGGTGACGGAGATCGACTCGAAGCCCCGGTAGACCTGGCCGCGGATCACGAGCTTCAGCTCGTCACGCATCGACCAGGACCTCCAGCGGAGTACTCGCCGGCACGAAGCCCGGGTGGCGCACCTTGTTCCGGCGCAGGATCTCGACGTCGCGCGCCGGGTCGCCGTAGAGCTCGTAGGCCAGCACCAGTGCAGGAGTGGCGGTCGCCAGCGTCACGCTGCCCAGGTCCGGAAGCTCCTGGTCTGGCGGCGGCACGGCGCTGCAGACGGCCGTGCGCAGGTCCATCAGGGCCTGGAAGGCGGCGTCGGAGCCCGTCTCGGCCTCAGAGTCGATCGCGTCGGTCAGGGCGTCGCGCATGGCCAGCGCGTCCTTGCGCGTCTCGTAGGCGGCTCCAGAGGCCGTGCGGCCGGCCGCGAGGATGGCAGAGCGGCGCACCAGGCTGCCGACCGTGCGGGCGTTGTGGGCCGCGTCGGCGTCGTCGTGGAGGAACGGCCGCCAATCCATCAGGCGGCGGAGGGAGAGGAGCGCGATCGTGTCGCTGCCCGAGGCGCTGACGATGCCCTGGACGGTCTGGTCCACCTCGCGCGCCAGGTCGCCCGGCTTCGTGACCAGTTCGACGGCATCCCGGAACAGCGCGCTGATCCGCCGGCGCAGGTCGGCCACCTTGTCCACGGCGCCGCCGAAGGCGTCGAGCTGCTCCACGGCCTTCGCGAAGACCTGGGTCTCGTTCGAGGCGGCCGCGCGCACGTACTCGGGCTTGCCGGTCACGCGCAGGTCCTGCTCGAACTCCAGCTGCGCGAGCTGCTGCAGCGCGGAGGCGGCGACGGTAACGGAGGTGCCCGGGTCGCGCTCCACGGTCGGGTAGCGCAGTGCGCCGGCCTCGCCGAAGGTCAGGCTCAGGCGGGCCATGCGCCCGTCGGCGGTGGATTCGCTGAGCGAGACGCCCAGGCACTGCACCCGCACCGTGCCCCGGTAGGGGTGGATCAGCTCTCCCGGGCCTTCGGCCTCGCAGGCTCGCAGCAGGGCGTCGAGCTGGACCTTGTAGAACTCGCCGACCACGAAGGCCGTCAGCGTGAAGGCGCGGGCCTTGCGGCCCATGTCCTCGTAGTAGGGGAGATCCTGCTGCGGGAAGTCGTGGCGCACCGCGCGCCGGCCGAACTCGCTCTCGGCGGCCTCCACCTTGAAGTGGGCGCCGCGGAAGGTGGCGGGAAGCAGGCTGTCGCGCCAGGCCATGGGTGGATCAGCCCGGGGTGGTGTTCGAGTAGCCGAGGGTCATGTCGAGCGGCACGCCAGAGTTGCTCTCGTTGCGCACGCGCGAGCCCTTCGGCAGGCCGGCGATGTCGAGGCGCACGTGCGCTTCCTGCCGCACGACGCCGCCGCCGGCGGCCACGACCGGCGAGATCTCCTGATCGCCGATCTGCACCTGCACGTCGCCGCCGAAGCCCAGTTTCTTCTCGACCCAGTCCGGCAGGAAGGAGGCGAGCCACTGGAATTTGTTCGCCACCCAGTCCAGCGCGCCGCCGACCGCGTTCGGGATCCAGCGGACGAACCCGGTCAGGAAATCCCAGGCGCCTTGGAAGGGCGCGATCAGCCAGCCGCCGATCGCCTTCATGGCGCCCCAGATCGCGCCGCCGACCACCTTCAGGAAGTCCCAGATCTTCTTGCGGAAGATCACGATCGCGGCAATCGCCGCGGTGATGCCGAGGATCAGCCAGGTGAAGGGATTCGAGAGCAGCGCGATGGTCAGCGCCCAGGCCGCCTTCACGGCACCCCAGCAGCCGATCGCCATCAGCTTGAGGAACCCGATGAAACTCGTGCCGCCGATCTGCGTCGTGGCCATGGTGATGGCCACCTTGCCGATGCTCCAGACGAGGCCGGCCATCGCCTTCGTCAGGGCAAGAGCGGACACCAGGGCCGGCCCGAACAGCACCAGGCCCAGTGCCACCGCGGCGACGTTCGCGCCACCGAACCGGTCAGCCAGACTCTGCAGCGCGTTGCGGAGCGGCTCCGTCGCCTTCCAGACCGCCGTCAGGCCTTCGCCGGTGCGGCGCAGCGCGGCAGGGATCTTCTCCGCCAGGAGCTGGCCCCACTCCGCGATCTTGCCGCGGTTGGCCACGATCCAGGCCGTGAACTTCTGCAGCTGCTGCGTGATGACCGGGAGCGCCGCGCCGAGGAAGGCGTTGCGCGCGCCCGCGCCCGCGCTCTTCAGCTCGTCGAGCGTGTCCATGTAGTCATCGCCGGCCTTGGCGACGTCATCGCTCAGGACGATGCCGAGCTCGCGCGCCCTGGCGCGCAGGCGCTCGGTCTCCGCGGCGCCCTGCTCGAGCAGCGGCACCATCTCGATGCCGGCGCTGCGGCCGAAGATCCGGGCGGCAAGGGCGTTGCGGAGGTTCGCATCCTCGAGCGCGCCGAGCTTCTTGATGGTCTCGTCGAGCACGTCGGGCAGCGCGCGGGTGTTGCCCTCCGCGGTCTTCACGGCGATCCCGAGCGCGTTGAAGGCGGCCTCCGCTGAGCCTTGGCCAGCGGCCGCCTCGCCGATCTGCTTCGACAGGTAGCGCATCCCGTTCGAGAAGGTCTCGCCCTCGAGGCCGGCCTGGCGCGCGGCGTACTGCCACTCCTGCAGCCACTCCACGCCGACGCCGAGCTTCTTGGCCGTCATCAACGCGGACTCGCCGGCGCGGGCGAAGCTGTTGAGGAGCGAGCCACCCAATGCCACGGCCGCGCCACCCAACAGCGTCAGCTTGGTCAGGGCTCCGCCGAGCGCGCTGCCGAAGGCGCGCGCCTGGACGGCCGAGTTCTTCAGGCTCAGGCCCACCTTGTCGAGCCCGGAGGCCCGTGCAAGGTTTCCCATCGAGCGCTGCAGCTTCAGGACCGGCAGCGACAGCCGCATCAGCGACCGGTCGATCTTGTTCGTGGCCCGCGCCACCGGCCCGCTCGCGCGGTCCACGGCGCCGATCACGATCGAGAGCGGGAACTTCTTGGCCATCAGCGTGCGTTCAGGTCCTGGGCCACGCCGGCCCAGAACACGATGTCGTCGGCATCGAGCTCATCGAGCGCCGCCGGCGGCCAGTGCCACCGGTCAGCGAACTGGCCGAGGATCAGCCGCCAGTTGCGGGGGAATCGGGAAAAAAACCCCCGACCACCCCGATGACTTCCATCGCGTCCTCGACTTCCAGCTTGTCGATGACGCTGGCCGGCTGGCCGCTGAGCACCGCGGCGAGGTTCAGGAGGTCGCCGTAGTTCGGCTGCAACGGAATCGGCCGCAGCTCCTTCGCCTTCGGCTTGCGGATGGTCAGAACCTCGATGGAGCTGGTTCCGTGCTGGATGGGCACCTTCAGCTTGATGTCGCGATTTCCGGACATGGATCAGGCCTCCTCGCCGGTGGCGGCCTCGAAGCGAACCTCGATCTCGCCTTCCTCGGTGGTGACCGTGCCATCCCCGGCGTACCACGCGCCTTCCAGGATGATCACCTTGCCGTTGGCCAGCTCGAGGGTGACCGTGGCGTTCGTCGCGCTGACGAGCGCGCGCAGGTCCAGATCCGATGAGTCCGTGATGGCACCCTCCACGAAGGCGGCCTGCGGCGTCTCCTTGAAGCCGTGGACGGCGTCGGAGCCCACCACAGCCTCGCGCTTGGGCAGGCCGAGGTTGTAGGACCAGCTGCCCTTCGCGCGGTGCAGGACACCGCTGATCTTGACGTTGATGATTCCGCCGATGCGAGTCTGAGCCATGGGTGGTTCCTCTTACACGCGGAAGCCGATCTGGACGGCCGCCACGCGCAGCTGGTTGATGAGATCCGGCGGGAGCATGAAGTCGAGCCGGTTCGGGTCCGAGATGTTGCGCTCGACGACCAGGTTCTTCTTGAAGGCGTCGAAGTCCTCGACCAGGCCGAGCTGCTCCCACTGCCGGAACTTCGTCAGGCACCAGGCCTTCGCGGTGTTCGGCGTGACGATGGCCTGGCCGGGCCCGACGCGCACGCCGTCGTTCGCGAGCTTGTGCCGCGGGTAGGCGTTCGTGAAGGAGGCGCGGAAGTCGTAGCGCAGGTAGCCGAGGGTGAGGACCGTGTTGACGTCCAGCAGCGCGGTGTCGGCAGCGCCGTAGGCGTTCTCCTGGTAGTTCGTCACCAGGCGCTCGATGCGCTCCACGCCGGCGGCATCCACGAAGGTCGTGGCGATGCCGTCCCAGAGCAGCAGGTTGCGCTCCGCGCGGGTGAAGCGGTCGGTCACCTTCGGCGCGATCACGCCCCGCACCTCGAGGGTCTGGAACGGGCGCGCCGGGTCGATGTTGCCGTGGAGGGCGATGATGCCCGCGACGGCCGCGGCGCGCTCGTACTGCGGAGTCGGGCTGCCCTTGATGCCCACGGTGGTGACGTAGCCGGAGTTGCGGCCGTCGCCGAAGGTGATCAGGTTCGCGTGCGTGTCGTTCTTCGCGGTGACCGCGATCGCCTCGATCATGCGCAGCGGGCCCGCGCGGTCCTCGAGCTCGGTGTCGAGGGCAGAGAGGTTCGTGGAGTCCAGCCAGGGGAAGGCGATGACGTTGTAGTGCTCGTCGCCCAGGATCGGCCAGAACTCGGTGACCGCCGGATCGCCGGTGCCTCCGGTGAGCGCCACCACGGTCAGGCCCACTCCGGCCGGCAGGTTCTCGCCGGCGTTGTGGTTGACGCGCATGTCGAGCGAGTTGCCGAGCGTGCCGGCATTGCGCGCGGTCACGGTGACCACGCCCAAGTTCGAGGTGCACGTCACCGGCAGGTAGGTGGCGGCGTTGATGGCGGCCGCGACGGCGGTGGCGATGGTGGTCGCGGAAGCGCCGCTCGCGACGGCCACGAGCAGGCGGTAGCCGGCGATGTGCAGGTAGAGCGTGCCCGCGGCCGTGGACGGGCCGGTGAACGTCAGGGTGCCCGAGGCCTTCACGCCGCCGCCGGCGTCGTTGATCGCGCAGAAGATGGCCTTCGTGACCTGGTTGTTCTCGAACAGCGCCCGGGCCATCCCGTGCAGCATCGAGCCGGCGCCGAAGTAGAGCGCGGCCTGGTCGGCGTTGGTGACCAGGGTCGGCACCTTCTCCGCGACGGTGCCCGCCGTGAGGCGCTGGCCGAGCACCAGCGCGGTGTAGGGCTGGATCGTCGGACCCTGCTGGGCCTTGGTCTTGTCGAACTCGATGAAGACCAGCGGGGTGCGCAGCGTGCTCGGGATGCCGTTGAAAGAAACCATGGCTTACTCCTTCGGGGCGCGGGCGCCCTTCGGCGCGGCGGGTGCGGTGGACTTGGTCACGAGGACGAGGTCGCCGTCGAGAAGACGGCGCTGCCAGTACGAGGTCTCCGGGACCTCCGCGCCCTCGGTGGGCAGCGGGGTGTAGGTGGCCGGATCCAGAACGATCAGGCCTTCGCGGGCGGGCTTGACGTGCATCACGGCTGCGGCAGCTCCATGAGGTCTTCGGCATCCACCGAGGGCGGAGTGCTCGGCGGGATGTCCCACTTGGTGCCGGCCTCCTCGAGCGGCTCCAAGGTTCCGGACTGGTCGACCGGCGCGTCGGTGAAGTACTCCATCTCGAAGGTCATGCGAGCGCAGCCGATCGCCTTCTCGCCTTCGCCGGAGAAATCGAACTCGATGCCGGTCAGCATCGAGTCGGCGGCCTTCCCGCCGATCAGCTCATCGAGGAAGATCTTGGTCTCAATCTGCGCGCAGATGTCGTCGAGCACGTCGTCGAGCGCGGCCGCGCCGGGCGCGGTGCCTTGCTCGGCAGCCACCGCGATCACCATCTGCACCTTGCGCCGGTAGCGGCGCGGCGCGTCGAACTCCTCGGCCGCCTCGCTCTTCGGGTAGACGAGGATGCAGGGCAGATCCTGCTGCGCGAGCGGGACGGCGGAGTTCGCGAAGACGCGGTTGCCGGCGGCCGTCGCCGGACTCGCTTTCAGGAGCGCCACGATCGCGGCGCGCAGCTGCTTGCGTTCGGCGCTCACTGGGGCTTCTTCTGCAGAAGGAGGACCGCGAAGCCTTCGGAGTCCTGCTGCACGTCGGTGCAGAGGTAGTTCGTTCCGCCGATGGTCCAGGTGTCACCCTTCACGGGTGCCACCGGCAGGTCGGCGAGATTCACGCCGATGGCCGGTCCCAGGCTCGAGACCGGCACGCCGGCGTCCACGTCCACCGCGACGTGGTTCTCGTCGAAGATCCCCGTGATGGTGTGCGGGCCGCCGCCCGCCTTCGGTGAGAGCTGGACGCTCCCTCCGAAGACGGTGCTGCACGCGCTTCCGAGCGCAGCGGCGGCGGCCGGCCAGGTCATCGGTCAGGGCTTAGGCGCCTTCGGCCGAGCCGTTGAGGCGGATGACGCAGGTGGTCACGCCGTTGCCGGCGGCCGTGATCGCGATGCCCGCGAGGGTGTTGGCCGTCGCGGTCTTCGTGAACTCGGTGGCCGACAGGTCCCAGTACAGCGGGTCGCCCACCGCCACCACGTCCGTGGTCTTCTTGGTCACCTCGAAGCAGCCCTCGACCTGGACCTCGAGGTCCTCGTTGACCAGGGCGTTGTGGCAAGCGATGCCGACGAGGCCGCCTGGATCGGGGCCGATGAGCTGGACGGCACCGCTCAGAACGGTGCCGGCGGCGACGATCTTGACCGTCTTGCCGGGTTGGATGTAGTTCTTCATGCAGGTGTGGTTGGCTGGAGTGTGCGGGCCGGGAGGGCTTGCGCCCTCCCCAGTCCGCAGGTGGGATCACGCGCCGGCGCTCTTGTTGAGCCCGCGGTGCTCGACCGCGGCGGCGCCGAAGTCCATCGCGATCTTGATCTCGAGGCCGTCGACCTCGAAGCCGAGGCGCTGCTCCACGCGCGGGCCCGCCTCGCCGTCGAGGTAGGCGTACTCGATGGTGTCGACCTGGCCCGGATCGGCGGCCAGGTACCAGACGATCGCGGAGGCGGCGTCCAGACGCGGCTCGCCGATCGGCATCAGCTTGCCCTGGAAGGGGTTGACGTCGCCGCTGGCGGCCGCGGTGATCTGGGTCGTCAGCTGCTCGGCGGTGGTCAGCAGGGCCGCCGGCACCAGGAGGTACTTCGGCGTGACCATGATGAACTTCTTGCCGTCGAGCGCCTTCTGCTTCATCATCGCGGCGCGCGCCGCGGACAGGCCGGCCAAGGCCAGCGCCGAGCCGGCGCCGGTCTGCAGGTTGCCGTGGTTGGCGTGGAAGAGCGCCACGGCGTCGCTCATCGCGGCGTTGGCCGTGATGATGCCCCAGACGGTGTCGCTCTCGAGGTCGGCCGCAGCCCAGCCGTAGGTCTGCGGGATGCGGGTCAGCGCGGCCAGGTCGTCGTTGATGATCACCTGGCGGTTGATCGAGACGATCTTGCCGTAGGTGGCCAGGCGGTACTTCTCCTCCTTCTCGCTGATCGTGCCGGACTTGAACTCACCGGACTGGCCGACCTTCTCCAGCTTCGGGAATTCGCCGAGCTGGATGCGGTGCACGTCCTTGAAGTCCGGCGCGTTCGCCTGGCGGCAGAACGGCAGGAAGGTCCGCGGGGCCGCGGCGTAGCCCTGCAGCATGGACTTGTTGGCCACGTCGGCCAGGATCAGCGGGAAGTCCGACGTGGAATGGAAGCCGCGGGTGGTGAGCTCGTTCAGGCTCATGCCGCGGGTGCGGACGCCTTCGCGCTCGAGCACGTCGCGCATCAGCTCGCGCAGGGACAGGCCGCGGAAGTCGCCGGCGCCCTCCATCAGCTTGTGCTGCGCCGGGAAGGCCCGGTGGAGGATCGAGTTGGAGACGACGGCGCGCACCTTCTCGCGCTCGTCCACGGTCACGCGGAGTTGGCCGGCGATCGGCGTGGCGGCGCTGCGCTCGGCGAGCTTCTCGAGCACGCTGGTTCGGATCGCGTCCTCGCCCAGGTTGCTCTTGAGCAGCTCGTCTTCGACGCCGCGCTCGAGTCCGTGCTTGGCGCACAGGCTGCGCACCAGCTCGGTGCGCTGGCGCTCGGCCGCGCGGGCCTGGTCGGCGATGGCGTCCGTCGAGACCGCCGGCGCCGGCGCGGGTTCCGCGGCGCGCTGCGCGCCGTCGGGAATGGCCGGTTGCGCGGGCACAGCCGGGGTGGGAGTGGCCGGCTGAGCGCCGGGAGTGGCAGTGCGAGTCATGGTTTGTTCCCCAGACGGGGCGGGCTGCGCCGGTGCGGCGCAACGAACGAGACAGGAATGGGTTTCCGGCGCTTGTGCGCCGCGGACTTGAGCCGCGTCATCGGCGGGCACGGTGACGAAGGAGATCTCGAAGGGCTCCCAGTCCACCGCGCGGTACGTGCGGCGGCCGTTGCGCTCCTTGACCTTTTCCTCTTCGATCTCGTCGTACTCCATCACGCGGTAGCCGACCGAGATCTTGCGGACGATGCCCTCGGCCACGTCGCGGCGGAAGCCGGCGAGTTCGTCGCGGCCGGAGAGGCGGAGCACGGCGCGGCCCTCGCCTTTGGCGAGCCAGGCCCGTTCCACCACGCCCAGGACGGAGCCGACCCCGCCCCATTGGCGGTGGTTGTCCAGCACGGCGGCGCCGTTTTCGAGGCGGCCCATCCGCACGTGCTGGGGATCCAGGGAGAGTTCCTCGTCCCAGTACTCGACCGAGTCCCAGCCCCAGGTCGCGCGCAGCACGCGGGCGCCCGTGGACCAGATGACCTCCACCGTGCGCTGCTGGTCGTTCCAGCTGCTGGGCACGAGCTCCATCTCGCGGTGGAACGTGGGCATCTGCACCGTCGCCGTTCCGGCGGCAGGCATCCGCACGCGCGCTTCTGCGGTTCCCGTCATCGCCCTCGACTGTTCAACACGGCCACCAAGCAAGTCAAGGGCGATCGTGAAAGGAAATCTCAGCGCGCCATCGCGCTCCATCGCGCTCCATGGCGCTCCATGGCGAACATTTCGCCGGTGCGCTACTCCTTCGCTTCGACCGTGACGGACGGCTGCTCGCCGCCGGCGAGCGCGATCTTGCGCGGATCCGTGTCGAGGATGATCTTCAGCGCGTCGAGCTGGGAGTTGAAGTCGGCGATCTCCAGCAGCTGCTCCTCCGGATCCTCGCCACTCACCTCGAGGATGGCCTGGGGCAGGGTCATCAGGCCGCTGCGCACCGCGTTCTTGATGGCCGGGATGTCCTCCTTCGGCGAGACGAGCGCGCGCCGCGGAGGGCGCCAGGCCACGGACGGCCGATCGCGCAGCACGCCGGCGGTCTCAGCGAGGTTGATAAAGTCCTGCATCACCGCGTGGCAGAACTGCGGAATGAAGGTGATCCAGGTCAGGACGTCGATGTGGCGGCCAAAGCGCAGCATCGACATGCGCGCGCTCGAGTAATTCACGCGCGAGAAGTCGCCGGTCAGCATCTCGTAGGGCACGCCGTAGCCGGCCGCGACCGCGTGCAAGACCTGCGAGGCGTAGTCGCCGTAGCCCTCGACGGTGGGCGGCTCGCTGAACCGGATGTCCTTGCCAGGCGGGAGGGTCTCAATCGTGCCGCTCTCGATCGAGTCAATGGCCGTGCCGCTCGAGGAGCTGCTCGGCGAAGGATCGCCGTTCGTGCCGGTGGCATCCACGACGAAGGCGGCGAAGCAGGCGGCGATGATCTGTTTCTGCAGCTGCGCGTCCTCGTACTCGTCGAAGTTCCGCAAGCGCATGATCACCGAGGAAGCACGCGGCACGCCGCGCGCCTGGCCAGGCCGGTCCTGCTCGAACAGGTGGTAGATCTCGCCCGCCGGCACCCGCACGCTGTCGCCGCGGCGCCAGGCGGCGCGGTCGCCAGGGTGGGTGCGGTGCAGCCAGTAGGCCACCCGCCGGCCGAGCTGGTCGAACTCAATGCCCTGGATCAGGGTGGTGCCGTTCTTCTCGTAGCCGTCCTTCGAGGAGTCGATGAAGTCAGGCTCAAGGACCTGCAGCTGCATCGGAACGATCAGACCGTCGCCCGGCCGCCGCGCCCGGCGCCGGATGACGCACTCGCCCGACTCGAAAAGACTGCGCGCCGCGAGACGCTGTAGGCCGTTGAAGTCGTGGCGGCCATCCGCGTCGCATTCGCTCGTCTCAGCCCAGCGCTTCCAGATGGCCTTGGCCGCCAGCTTGGCATCCGGATCTTGGTGGCCGAACTGCGGAAGGATCCCGGTGCCGACCAGGTTGTTCGTCAGCACGCGCACGGCCTCGGCCGCGTAGGAGTTGTTCCGCACCAGGTCGCGCGAGCGGGCGCGCAGGCGCGCGATCGCGGTCATCAACTCAGCGTTGGCACTCGTGTCGGTTGCCAGCCAGCCGCCGGCGCGCCGGCCGGCGGTCGCACCCTCGTAGCCGCGCGTCAGCACCTCGTAGCGGAACCGCGCCATCGTGCGCCGCGCGGCGCGCTCCGGGCTGATCACGGACAGCGCGCGCTCGAACGGCGTCGGCTTGACCACGATCTGCCGGCTGGCCGGCGGTCGCATGATGCGGGGCCGCTCGCTCACGGCCTACATGCCCTTCGAGATCTGGGCAACGCGGCGCGTCACCGGCGCAATCAGGCCGAGCTCCTTCTTCGCCTGGTTGAGGAGCTGGTTCATTTCGTCGAGGCTCCGGTAGGTCATCTCCCGGTCGCGGTACTTCACCCGCAGCGCGCCTAGTTTCAGCGCGGCCTCGAGCTTGCTCAGGTCTTCTTGCGTCCACGCCATTCTCGGAACCTCCCCTGGTACTCTCCGCGCCGGCGCGACGGTTTGCCAGAGGCATCTTTTTCGCCATCCGGCGGGGTTTCTGAGAACAATTGTTTCTCGATCGCCGCCCAATCCTCCTCCGTCCACCGGTCCAGGCCCACCACGTACGCCGCCGCCCGGGCGTAAATGCGCGCGTCGAGTACTTCGTTGCGGTCCCGGATCTTCTCCCAGAGGAAGCGCACGTAGCCGCGGATGGTCTTCGGCCGCAGCTCCTCGGCACAGAGCTGCTGGAAGTACTCCTGGTCGCACTCGAGCGGGAAGTGGCAGTAGCCGCGCGGGAACGGATCGGCCTTCTCGAGCGGCGGTGGCTGGCGGAGCCAGCCGTAGAGCTCCTCCTTCAGGCGGCCGACGCCGACTGGCATGAAGCGCGCGCCGTTCGGGATGGTGCGCCCGCGCAGCGTGACGTCCACGATCTTCACGTGGCCAACCGGCGCCGGCAGATCGTCACCTTTGACGGCCATCACTTGGTTGAAGGACTTGCCGCGGGTCCAGTCCAGGGTTTCGTTCTGGTTGTAGCCGGCGTCCACGGCGAGCAGCCGGATGGGCAGGCGCACGCCCCGCGCGTGCTCGTAAGTCTCCTGACGGAACTCCTCGAGCGCTGCCCAGGGACCCTTGGGGCCCTTGTCGCTGGTGTCGCCCATGAAAATGCGGTAGTCGATGTGCCAGTTTTCCAGGCCGCGGCCCCAGGCGTCGACTTCCACCTCGATCCGGTCGCGCTGCACGTCAGCGCCGGCGGTGAGAATGAGCGCGCGCTCTGGCACGAGGCGGCGCTTGTAGTCCTCGCGCCGGCGGTAAAGGTTCTCCCACTCGGGGACCTCGCCCTTTTCCTTCCACGTCTCGGCCCACACGGTGTTCGCGAACTGCCGCCACCGCGGATAGTCGACCTGGGCTCCGTGAATTTCCTCCCACTCGCGCGCACCTTGGGTCCACGAGTACCAGCCGATCGGCGAGTAGAGCGCCGACAGATGGAAGCCGCGCACGGTCTCGGACTTCTCCGGGAACTGCGCGATCCACTTGCCGCTCGCGAGCATCCACGTCTTCTTGTGCTCGGGGATCATCACCGCGCAATTGATGCAGGCGAGGGCCACGGACTCCGGCTTACCCTTGTCCCACTTCAGGTTGCTCCACCGGATCACCTGGAAGTGGCCGCACTCCGGGCAGGGCACGTGGAACTGCGACTGGTCGGAGAGCTGGTACTCGCGCTCGATGCGCGAGCGGCCGGCGATGGTCGGGCTGCTGACGAGGAGGGCCTTGCGCCGCAGACCGAAGTTGCGCGAGCGCGTCAGAGCCAGGTGCACCGGGTCGCCTTCACCGTCCACGTCGCCCGGGAAGGCGTCCACCTCGTCGAGGAACACCCGCCCGGCCGGCATGTCGCGCAGGCTGGTGGCGGAATTCGCGCCGGCGAGCACCAGGATGCCTCCCTCGAACTCCTTCACGAGCAGGGTGTTCTTCGAGTCCCGCTCACGGCGCTCGCGCACCTTGCCCTGCAGCGCTGGAGTGTCCTCGAAGAGCGAGTCGAGGCGCTGCTTGGAGAAGCGCTTGGCCATGTCCACCGTCGGCCGCACCAGGAACATCGGCCCGGGCGAGAGGTCAACGGTGTGCCCGATCCAGTTCAGGCCGGCCTCGGTCTTCCCGACCTGGCTGCCCGCCATGAGCACCACGCGCTCGCAGGGATCGGTGGGTGCCAGCGCATCCATCACCGCCCGGAGGTAGGGCACGCGGTCGGTGCGCCACTGGCCGGGCTCCGGGGAGGTTTTGGAGGTCAGCATCCGGCGCTCGTCCGCCCACTCGCTCACGGTCAGCTGCGGGTCTGGGCGCAGCGCCTGGGCGATCGTGGACCGCACGAGCTGCACGGCGTCGCCCAGGCCCTCGATCGGCTCCTCGCCGGCGAACTCGAGGAAGCCCTGGCCGGGCGGTTCCGGGGCGCGCCTGGCCATTAGCGGCGCTTCTCCGCCTCCGCGGCGGCGCTCTCGAGGGCGGCGATCATGGCCGCGCGGTGTAGGGCGCGGACCTTGCGCGGATCAGTCTCGGCCGCGAGGTCGGCGTTGATCCGATCCACGGTCTGCATCACGCGGTCGCGAAGCGTGCGGAAGCTGAGGAAGACCTCGGCGCGCACGACGTCGGCGCGGACCAGTTTCTTGGCGGACTCCTCGTAGTCGAGCTTCGCCTGGCGCGCCTGGTACTTCTCGCGCTCGGTGCGGTAGGCGTTGAGGGAGAGGTCGTCGTCTGCCTGCGGGTCACCTTTCCGGTCCTGCAGGGCGGCGGCGACGGCGGCGCCGACGACGGCGGGATCGCGCTGCTTCGCCGCGTTGGTGTTCGCCTGGTACTCGGCGATGGCCTCCGCCGGCAGCATGCGCGGGCGGCCGCGCGCGTCGCGCTTCACCGAGTTCCGGATCCGACCCTCGACGATGGCCTTCGAAACCGCGGTCGGAGAGACCTTCAGGAGGATCGCCAGGGCGCGCACTCCGACCCTGCCCTCTTGGTCGGGCTTTGCCTTGCCCCGGCCTCTGCGGCGGGGAGGTTCGGTCGTGGGGGGTGCGGCCGGCGGGCCAGTGGGATCAGGATACAAGCCCTGGCATTTGTAAACCCGTTTGCGGCCCTGGCACTAGACGTTTTGAGCGCTGCGCGTCACCCGCTGCGCCAGGTCGACGGAAGGACCCAATGGGGTGGGGGTGTAGGGGAGATGGCATGCGGTTAATTGTGAGATGGGAGGCCTTTCTCATCGACTTGATCATCTCGCGCATGCTCGTTGCGGTGACGCGCTTGCGCGTTGTGATAGTGCCATGAAACGGATCTGACAATCAATCATTCACTACTTCCAGGGCGTGCCCAACTTTGAGCGCTCGCGCAGGTAGCGCATGCGCCCGAGCTCGCTGCTGTACTTCTTCTTGCCACTGCGCCTGCTTGCGAGAGCAGCGCTGAGCTCCTGGCTGAAGACGCGATCGTAGGTCTGCTCGACCGTTTCCTCGACGTCGTCGCGCAGGTGCAGCCGCGGCTCGATCTTGGCCTCAGGCCGCAGCAGGTAGAACATCGTCAGGCCACGCGGAAGGCGCTTGGTATTGGCGCGCAGCACCTGGCCGACCTCGTACTTGTCGGGCAATTGGCTGGGGCGCACCAGCTTCTTCAGCTTGCCCGTTCCGGTGCGCTGGCCCTTGTGCACCACCAGCGTCGGGATCGCCACGCGGCCCCCGTCGCGGCCCTTCTTCCGGCCGCCGATCTCCTGCTGGACGAGAAAGGAGAAGCGCTCGTCGATCCCGACGAACATCTTCAAGTTCGGCCAGTCCCGCTTGTTGGGCCCGCGGCGCGGCTCGTAGGTGATGCCGCGCGGGACGTTCTTGTTGCGCAGGGTGAAGCGCTCGCTCATCTTCCCTCGAGCGCGCTGGACCGACATGTCCGCCATGCGCTTGAGGCTGACCGCTGAGGCGAAGGGAATCTGCTCCTTGGCCAGGGCGTTGAGGCTACTCAGCAGCGCCGGCCCGTTCGGGACGGTCACTGACACCTCGGGCACCAGGCGAAAGTCCACCTTGAATCCTTTGTTGCCGGATCATAGCGTGCGAACATGGTGCAAAGGTTCGTTCTGGCGGATTGTCCGCGCTGCCAGTCCGCGATCCCGCCGAAGCCGCGGAAGTGCTTTCACTGCATCGGAGAGCGGCACCGTGCTGCACGCGATGCTCGTCGTGAAGGTCGAGCAAAGCCGCGCGCCGTTTGGTGCGACTGGTGCGGAGGCTGCGGCCAGCTGCAGGGGGTGCAGGCCTGTCCGGTCTGCAAGGGCGCCTGCCGGATCGTGGTGGACGGGCCCTCGCGCCAGGCGATCCTTCAGCAGCAGCGCGCGATCGCCACGCCGGTGATGGTGCGCGAACGCCAGTGGCAGGACATGGAGGAGGTCTACCGCCCGGGCGCGAAGCAGCGCGCGCCGCGGCCTCAGGTTCCAGGCGCTGAGCCTGGAGCCTGAGACTGACCCTCGGGTTCACTTCGGCTCAGCCTTGACAGGTGCCGGCGCAGCCGGCGGCTCCACAGTCGCGGCCTGAGCCGAGCCGGCCCTCTGAGCGACGAGTTGCCACCAGGCGGGTACCGCCATCACGGCGGTGATGAATGCCAGGATGATCGTGGCCCAGGCAAGCCTGCGCGTGCTCTTGGCGACATCTTCCTGCGCCGCAGTGGCGTCCCTCATTTCCTGAACGGCCGCCCGCTGCTCCTCGATCAGCTTCTCGCTGGCCATCGCGTGACGAAGCTGAATCACAGGCTCCGCGTACTTCAGGTAGAACTCCTGGTGGCCAGGTTGGTCCTGCCTGCAGCACTCCTCGATGATTTCCTGCAGGGGCGCGTCCTTCCACCGCTTCATCACGCCATCCATGTTCACCATGAGGGGGGCTCCATTTGCCGGGTATTTGCCAATCTAGCGTGCTCACCAGGGCGCGCGATGGAGCGCGATGGCGCGCCACGGCGCGGCGGAAAAAGGCACCGCAATTACCTCCGGTCCTAACTCCGGCTGGATCAAGGTCTTGCGACCCGATAGCGCCTGAGAAGCAGTCAGCACGGGAGCGCAGAGCTGGCGCCGGCGCGGCGCGCAGCGGCGGTGCAGCGCCGGCGATCATCCGAGGAGTCGCGAGCAGCGTCGGGACAGCGCCGGCGGCGAGCTGTCCGCGCGGCGCGCGTTGCCGGGAATTTGCCAATCCACCGAGCAACTTCTGGCGCGCGATGGAGCGCGATGGCGCACCATGGCGCGCATAACCTTCGACACCTCAATTACTTACGCGCGTAAGCCCTTATCTCACAAGGCCTTGCAATTGCACTGCCCCCGTTTTGGAATCAGCCGCTCTACCATTGGAGCTACTGGCCTTCATTCCGCGAATGCACGAAACCGTGGTGCCGAGGGGGGGACTCGAACCCCCACGACCTTAACGGCCACTGGCACCTGAAGCCAGCGCGTCTGCCAATTCCGCCACCCCGGCCGGGTCCGCGATTCGCGGCGACTATGATGCCGTCGCCGCGCGCGTCCGGCAAGATCCCATGGCCGAGAAATCACCGTCCGCCAGCCGCGATCTCGCCGTCAACCGCCGCGCGCGCTTCGAGTACGAGATCACCGAAACCCTGCTGACCGGCATCCAGCTCACCGGTCCGGAGGTGAAAAGCGTCCGCGCGGGCCAAATCAGCCTGGACGAGGCCTGGGTGCGGGCCCGGCCCGACGGTTTGTGGCTGGAGAAGGCGCGGGTGGCCGAGTATCTGCAGGCCGGCCGCGACAATCAGGACCCGGTGCGGCCGCGGCGCCTCCTGGCGCACAAGCGCGAAGTCACGCGCCTGCTGGCGGCGGCGAAGGTGGAGGGCCTGCAGATCGTGCCGCTGAAGGTGAAGACGGTGGGGCGGTGGATCAAGCTGGAGATCGGCCTCGGGCGCAGCAAGAAGGCGCACGACAAGCGCGAGGGCATCAAGTCCCGCGAAGTCGAGCGCGATTTGCGGCGCGCGGTGCGGAAGCGGGCTTAGAGGACGATCACGTTCGTTGGCGCGCAGGTCGTGAGATCCACGGCCTGGACGCTGAGGCCGCAGAGGCCGGGTCCGGCCTGGAGGTTGGCCTCGGCGCTGCCGCCCGCCAAGGCGCGCGCGATGCGCACATGAGCCGGAGCCGTCACGCTGAGTTGCAGGCCGGCGCAAGGCGGCGTCGTGCGGACGAACGCGCCGGCCGGACCGCAAGCGATCACGATCCTGCCGTGCGGGGTGGCGTTGCGCACCGTCACGCGGAGCGCTCCCGGGCAGGATCCGAGCACCGTGAGTGTGAGCGTGGATCCGAGACGATCGTGGACGAAGACGTCGGCCACGCCGTTGGTGTCTCCGGGGACGAGATTGTCGGCCTGGCTGGCGAAGGCCACCACCTGACCGTCGGCGGAGATGGCAGGCAATGCGAGACTGACGCCGTTGCCCTGGACGTCGGCGTCGTCCTTGCTCACGCGCCGCGTCTGGCCCGTGCCGCGATCGTGCACGAAGACGTCATCCACTCCGTTGGATTCCTGAGAGACCAGATCGTCGGACACGCTGGTGAAGGCAACGAGCATGCCGTCATCCGAAAGGTCCGGCCAGCGGCTGGCGTCGTTGCCTTCCGCGCCCGTGGAGGAGACGCTGATCCGGCTGATGCCGCCCGTCTGGCGATCGTGCAGGAACACGTCGTCGTGCTGATTGGTGTCGTTCGCCACGAAATTGGTGGCGCTGCTGACGAAGGCCACGTAGCGTCCGTCCGCGGAGAGAGACTGACCCCAGCTGCCGCTCGGGAAGTTGCCCTCCGCGCCGGACGCAGTCACGCTGACGCGTGTGGTCGTGCCGGTCTGACGATCGTGGGCGAAGACGTCTTGCCCGCGATTGTTGTCGTTGGGAACGAGGTTGTGCGCGAGACTTGCGAACACGAGGACGCGGCCATCGCCGGAGATCGACGGAGGAGTCGAGAATTCCGTTCCTTGGCTCCCGGCTGAGCTGACGCTGTGCCGTTTCGTGATTCCGCTGGAGCGGTCGTGGGCGAACACGTCGGCGCAGCTGTTCGTGTCTCCCGGAACGAGATTGTCCGCCAAGCTGAGGAATCCCACGATCAAACCGTCGGCGGAGATGCAGGCCCGCGTGCTGGCTTCGTTGCCTTCGATGCCGTTGGAATTCAAACTCACCCGCGTGGTCTGCGCCGTGCTCAGATCGTGCACGAACACGTCCGCGCGGCCGTTCCCGTCGCCCGGCACGAGGTTGGCGGCCAGGCTGTGAAAGGCGACGCAACTGCCGTCGGCGGCGATGGCTGGGTTGAAGCTGTCGCCGTTGCCCTGTCCGCCCAAGGAATTCACGCTGACGCGCGAGGTGATGCCGGTGAGGCGATCATGCACGAAGACGTCCAGGCATCCGTTCGTGTCCCCCGGCGCGAGATTGGAGGCGTAGCTCTGAAAGGCGACGTAGCGGCCGTCGCGGGAAATCGAGGGCACGCTGCTGCCGGCGCCGCCTTGCGCGCCGGCACTGTTCAAGCTGACGCGCTCCGTGCTCTGGGCCGCGGCGGAATCCGCGGTCAGGCAGGCGGCGAGAAGGCCGAAGGCGATCATCGGGATCGGACTGGGAAGAATCTGCGCCATGGAGCCAAGATAGCCCGGACAGGGTCCTTCATGGGGTCAATCCCCGCCGGGCCGCAGACGATTACGACCGGATCGTTTGCGGTGGCTCCGAGGATGGTCAACGAGACGGGTCCGGGACAGGAGCCGCTCAACTCCCAGCGGGGTCCGACGATGCGGTCGTCGTGCACGAACACGTCCACCAGCCCGTTGGTGTCGAACGGCACGAGGTAGCGGGAATCACTCGCGAAGCCGACTACCTGGCCATCCGCCGAGATCGACGGGAAGTCGGTGTAGCTGCCGCCCTGCACACCGGACGAATCAACGCTGACGCGCCTGGTGCTCTGGGCGGCGGCGGGGGAGGCGAGAAGGAGTGCGGCCAGGCTCGGCTCCGTTACGGCAAATCCCATGCCGCGCCGACGGGACGCAATGAGTCCATCTCAGACCCCATTCCGAGCGTTAGAGCACGATCACGTTCGTCGCCGTGCAGGTCACGACGTCCACTGCCTGGACGCTGAGGCCGCACACGCCGGCAGGAGCCTGGATGTTGAGTTGAACAGTTCCGCCAGCGTCGGCGCGCAGGATGCGGGTCTCCGCGGGTGGCATCACTCCAAGGAGAAGTCCGGCGCACGGCGGCGTGAGCCGCACGAAGGGCCCGGCCACGCCGCAGGCGATCGCGGTCGGACCGCCGGCCGAGGCATGGCTGATGGTCAGGCGTATCGGCCCAGGACATCCGCCGGCCAGTTCCAGAGTCAACTCGTCGCCGAGCGGGTCGTGCACGAAGACGTCCTGCTTGTCGTTCGTGTCCCCCGGCACGAGGTCGCGGGCGAAGCTCTCGAAGGCGATGACGCGGGCGTCGCCGGAAAGCGAGGCATCCGCGCTCATGCCGCTGCCTTGGGATCCTGCCGTGGAAACGCTGATTCGGGAAGTCCGGCCCGTGCTCCGATCATGGAGAAAGACGTCCTGCACGCCGTTCGTATCCTGGGCGACCAGGTTGTCCGCGACACTGTGAAATGCAACTTGCGCGCCATCCGCGCTCAGTGCGGGCCACGTGCTGGACCCGTTCCCCTCGAGCCCGGCCGAATCCACGCTGACACGGGTGGTCAGTCCCAGCAGCCGGTCGCGCACGAACACGTCTGTGCGGCCGTTCCTGTCTCCCGGAACCAGGTTTCCTGCGCTGCTGCCGAAGGCGACGAAGCGTCCGTCGGCGGAGATGGATTCCGAGCCGGTTCCGCCGCTGGAAGAGTTCCCTTGGAAGCCCGCGGAGTTCAGGCTGACGAGAGTGGTCGCGCCGGTGTTGAGGTCGTGATGAAACACGTCCAACTTGTTGTTATTGTCAAAGGCAACGAGGTCGTCCTCGGGATAGGCGAAGACGACGGAAATCCCGTCCTGGGAGATGGTGGGAGGCTCGCTGCGGGCCCGGCCCTGGCCTCCGGAGGAGCTCACGTTGACGCGGCGGGTCAATCCTGTGCTGAGATTGTGCACGAACGAGTCCGCACTCCCATTCGTGTCATTCGGCACCAAGTTGGTCCCGGCTCCCAGGAAAGCGACCAATCGGCCGTCTCCGGAGATCGACGCGCTTCGGCTCAAGCCGTTCGAAGGCTGGCCACCGTGACCCCGGCTCACCAGGCTGGTCTGGCTCGAGGCCACCTCGTGAACGAACACGTCAGCAAGGCCGTTGAGGTCGCCGGCGACAAGGTTGTCGGCGTGGCTCTGGAAGGCGATGCAGCGGCCATCTGCGCTGATCGCGGGTTCGAAGCTGTCGCCGTTGCCTTCAACTCCGCTGGAGCTCACGCTCACGCGCGTGGTCATGCCGGTCTGCAGATCGCGCACGAAGACGTCCGCGCATCCATTCGTGTCGCCAGCCACCAGATCGTCCGCGTAACTGTGAAAGGCGACGAATTTGCCGTCGGCAGAGACGACAGCGGCGGAACTGCCGCCGTTGCCTTCCCCTCCGGCAGGATCCAGGCTGACGCGGATGGTGGTCTGAGCAGCCGCAGTGGAAGCGAACAACGCGCCGGCGAGAACTGCGCCGGCCATGCCGGTCCAGAAGGGATGTTGAGGGTTCAATGGACTGCTGCCGTGAAGGCCGAAGCAGGAGATTTGGCGCCGAACCTACTGTAGCAGGCAGAATCCTTTCTAAAGCACGATCACGTTGGTCGCCGTGCAGCTCTCGACATCCACTGCCTGCACGCTCAGACCGCAGGCACCCGCCGCTGGACTGATGTTGAGAACCGCCGTTCCAGCGGCATCGGCGGTGAGGATCCGAACGAGCGCAGGCGGTGCGACTCCCAGGGCCAAACCGGCGCAGGGTGGGGTGGTACGCGCGAAGCTTCCCGCCGGCCCGCAGGCGATGGCCACCTTGCCGCGCGGAGTGGCGTTGCTGATGCTCAGGGTGATCGATCCGGGGCAAGCACCGGTCTGAACCAGGCGGAGTCCCGCTCCGAACCGATCGTGCACGAACACGTCCTTCTTGCCGTTCGTGTCGCCCGGCACGAGTTCGCGGGCAAGGCTTTCGAAGACGATGATCCTGCCATCGGCCGAAAGGGAGGGAGCGGTGCTCGAGCCGCTCCCTTGCATGCCGGCGGTGCTCACGCTGACCCGCGTCGTGAGTCCGCTCTGAAGGTCGTGGACGAAGACGTCCCGTTCTCCATTCGTATCACTGGGATCAAGGTTGTCGGCCGAACTCGGGAAGGCGACAAGGAGCCCGTCCGCGGAGATGGCTGGACTCTGGGACTTGCCGTTTCCTTCCACACCGGTCGAATCGACGCTAACGCGGATGGTGGTGCCCGTCAGGCGGTCATGCAAGAAGCAGTCCGTCACGGCATTCAAGTCACCCGCAACGAGGTTCTGCGCTTCGCTCTCGAAGGCAATGTGGCGGCCGTCTGGAGTGATGACAGGGCCATTGCTCCAACTTTGTGCCTCGGTTCCCGTTGAACTGACGCTGACCCGGGAGGTCTGGCCCGTATGCAAGTCATGCACGAATACGTCCGTGGTATTGTTGCCGTCGTTGGAGACGAGGTTCGTGGCATAACTACCAAAGGCCACGAATCCGCCGTCCCGGGCAATGACGGGGCGATGACTTTCGAAATTACCCTGAATGCCGGACGAACTCACGCTTGCCCGGATCGTGACGCCTGTCAACAGGTCTCGTACAAAGACGTCCATGAATGAATTCGTGTCGTTGGCCACCAAATTGTCAGCCATGCTCGCGAACACCAGAAGACTTCCATCAGAGGAGAGAGTCGGATGCCCGCTTAATGCGTTGCCCTCGGCTCCCGAAGTACTCAGACTGGCGCGTTGGGTCAGACCGGACTGCCGGTCATGAACGAAGACGTCCTGGACTCCGTTCGTGTCGCCGGGAACCAGGTTCGAAGCCAGACTCTCGAAGGCGACGAACCGACCGTCAGGAGTGATGAACGGATTCAGGCAATCGTCAGTCGCCTGCGCGCCCCAGGAGTCGAGACTGACCCGAGTGGTCAGGCCCGTCACGCGGTCGCGAACGAAGATGTCGGCCACGGAGTTCGTGTCGCCGACCACGAGATCGTCCGCATAGCTCTGGAAAGCCACGAAACGGCCGTCGGCGGAGATGGAGGGAGCGCCGCTGCCGGCGTTGGCTTGCAAACCTGCGGAATCCACGCTCACGCGCTCGGTGCTCTCTGCCGCAGCGGCAGCGGTTGCCAGGCTGCCTGCAAGCAGGCCGCAGCTCAGCACCAGGATTCGCGGAGCGAGAATCTGCGCCATGGAGCCAAGATAACGCGAATTCCGCCCGCCATGTGCTAGAATACTCTTCGGAAGCTCAGTGGGGGCGACCGGTTTTGACTGATGGTTTCTTGTTCCTTCGTGGCGCGCCGAGGTTGAAGAGATGGCCTCGTAAATCCCTCTTCAAGGCATACAAGCCAAAAACGATTACGCTTTAGCTGCCTAGTGCAGCACGTTCCAGAGGACCTCGCCTGCCGGTCTTCTGGGACGCACGACGGCGGGCTAGCTTGGCGTTCCTGGCCCGGGGACGTCCGGCGAAAACAACGGGCTGGTTGCGACTGGGACCTGTCCACCGGTGACGGACGCGACGAGACCTGACGATGGACTACGCGCGTAGAGGCGAGGAGCAAAGCCTTTCAGGACGCGGGTTCGATTCCCGCCGCCTCCACCACTCCTCACTTGCGCGCGCGCCGGCGCCGGTGGATTCCGCGCGCGGATCCGCCTAGGCTGTGCTCGTGTCGCCCCGTCCGCGCCTGCGCCGGCTGGCCCTGCTGGCCGCGCCGCTCTGCGCCCTCGGCGCCTGCTCCATTCCTCCCATGGACGCGGTGCGCGACCTGGCCGCGATCCACACCGGCACCGACTGGCAGCCGCGCAGCCCCGCCGAGCTCAGCGTGCCGCCCGACTACTACCTGGAAGGCCCGGTGTCCGGCGAGGCGCCCGTGGCCGGCCTCTACGTGGTGCTCGATCACCGCGCCCTCGAACTGGCCATTCTTGACCACATCGGACCGATCGATCCGCGCAATCCGCCGCTGGCATTCGAATCCGCGGCCTGGCTGCTGCTGGAACTTCTGCACGACAACCACCGCGAAGCCCGGCAGCGCGCCGCCGTGCATCTCTCCACGCTCGCCGGCGCCTGGATCGAGCAGCAGGGCGCGCGCCTGCCGGCGGAGGAACCCGCCGGCGATCTCGCCGCCGCCCTCCAGGAAGTGGAGGCCGCGGAGGACGCCGTGCAATTCCTCGCCGCGCTCAAGAGCGTGCAGAACGCGCAATTCGCCGACGGCACCAGCACCATCCGCCTGGTCGCGGGCCTCGGCCGCCGCGCCAGCCTGCACCACGTCGGCCCCGATCACGCCAGCGCCGATCTCCTGGCCGCGATCGGCACGCGCGCCGTCCTGCACGCCTTCAGCCTGGCCGCGCAGGATCCGGATCCGGAGGTGGCGCGCGCCTGCCGCGAGCGCCACGACCTTCTCGCCCGCTACGCGGCGCCGCGGTAGCGCACGCACTTGAAGTCCTGGATCTGGGGCGCCGTCAAGATCGCGATCGCCGCGGTCCTCGTGTGGTACGTGGTCGGGCAGATCGAGACCGACGACCGCCTGCGCATCCTCAGCGCCGATCCCCAGGCGCCGCCCGAAGTGCTCACCGGAACCCTGAGCGGCGAGTGGCGCTTGGATTCCTGGGAATTCCAGCCCGCCGACGGCAGCCCGCGCATTTCCGGCGGCAACCCGCGCCACCGCCCGGAGCCGGGCTTCTTCACCGCACTGCGCGGCCTGAATTTCGCGCTGCTGGGCCTCGGCATCGCCCTGTGGGGCCTGCTGCTGGTGCTCTCGGGCTGGCGCTGGCACCGCCTGCTCGGCGCCGCCGGCGTGCCGGGAAGCCTGGGCCGCGCGCTGCGCCTGACGTTCATCGGCAACTTCTTCAACAACGTGATGTTCGGCGCCACCGGCGGCGACATCGTGCGCGCCGTCCTGGTGACGCGCGGCCTGCAGGAAAACCGCTGGCGCGCGGCGCTCTCGGTGCTGGTGGACCGCGTGGTCGGACTCTTCGTGCTGCTGGTGATCGCCGGACTCGTGCTGACCGGCGCCGGCAATCAGGGCGACTTTGACAAAATTCCGGCCCTGCACAAGATCTGGCTGGTGGTGCTGGCGCTGGTCGGCGGCACCGCGGTCGGCGTCGGCATCTTCCTCTCGGCGCGCGCGCGCCGGCTGCTGCGCATCGACGCTCTGCTGGCGCGCCTGCCCGGACAGCAGCTCATCGCCAAGGTGGACGGGGCTCTGACCGTCTACCGCAGCCATCCGCGCGCCCTGCTCGAGGCGCTGCTGGTCTCCTTCCCGATCCAGGCCTGCGGCATCCTGTCCTTCTGGTGCTTCGCGCGCGCGCTCGGCGCCGAACTCGCCTTCGACGACGCCGCCGTCGTCTTCCCCGTGGTGCAGACCGTCACCGCCCTGCCGCTGGCGCCCGCCGGCTGGGGCCTGGGCGAAACGCTCTACGGATTCTTCTTCGCCCGCTACGGCGCCGGCTTCACGCTCGGCGTCGCCTCGTCCGTGCTGTTCCGCCTCGCCACGCAAGTGGGCTGGGGCCTGGTCGGCGGCGGACTGTGGGCCTTCGGGCGCGAGCGTCAGAACAAGGAGTTGTCATGAGCCTGGTCGTCTTCGGATCCGTCGGCCTCGACGACGTCGAAACCCCGTCCGGCCGCGTCACGGGCGCGGTCGGCGGCTCGGCCGTCTACTTCGCGCTGGCCGCCTCGCACTTCACGAAGGTGCAGGTCGCGGCCAACGTCGGCCACGACTTTCCCGACGCCGCCTGGGAGCCGCTGCGCCGGCGCGGCGCCGACCTCACGGGCCTGCGCCTCTTCCGCGACCAGCCCAACTTCCGCTGGCGCGGCCGCTACGAGGGGGAGATGAACGAGGCCATCACCCTGGAAACGCAGCTCAACGTGCTGGCCGTGCCGCCGGAAGTGCCGGCCTCTTATCTGGGGGCGAAGACCGTCTTCCTCGCCAACATGGGCCCGGACGTGCAGTTGCAGCTGCGCGAGCGCTTCCCGCAGGCGCAGGTCTGGGCCGACACCATGAACCTGTGGATCCGCACCCAGCGCCCGGCCCTCGAGGCCCTGCTGCCGCGGCTCGACGGCATCGTCCTGAACGACGCCGAGGCGCGCATGCTGACCGGCGAGCGCAATCTGGTCGCGGCCGGCGCGCGCCTGCAGAAGATGGGTCCGCCGATCGTGGTGCTCAAGAAGGGGGAGCACGGGGCCTTCCTCTTCGCCCCCGGCGGCCGCTTCAGCCTGCCGGCCTACCCGACCACCCGGGTCGTGGACCCGACCGGGGCGGGGGACTCCTTCGCCGGGGGCCTGCTGGGCTCCCTGACCGCCCAGGGCCGGTCCGATCTGCCGGCCCTGCGCCGGGCCATGGTGGACGGGACGGTCTGCGCCTCGGTGACGGTGGAGCAGTTCTCGACCCGGGGCCTGGAAGCCGCCGACCGGGCCGAACTGGACCGCCGCGCCGCCGAACTCCGCAGCTTCGTGACGGTCGCCTAGGGACCCGCCGGATTCGGCGTAACCCGGCCCGGCCGGGCGCGTGGTTCCTGGAGCGGCTGCCCTGGCCGCGGAGGTCCGCCTCCTCCTACACTGCCCATCCAAAGAGGACATCCCCGTGGCACAAAAAAAGACATCCGACACTCCGGCTGCGACCGCTGGCGAGCGCAGCAAAGCCATTCAGACGGCCCTGGCCCAAGTCCACAAGGACTACGGCGCCGAGGCTCTCATCAATCTCAGCGAAGGCATGCGCGCGCCCATCCAGGGCCTGAGCACCGGCACGCTGTCGCTGGACGAAGCCCTCGGCGGCAAAGGCCTGCCGCGCGGCCGCATCGTCGAGCTCTACGGACCTGAATCCAGCGGCAAGTCCACGCTGGCCATGTGCGTGATCGCGCAGGCGCAGAAGGAAGGCGGATTCGCGCTCTACATCGACGCCGAGCACGCCTTCGATCCCGAGTACGCGAAGAAACTGGGCGTGAAGATCAACGGCGAGCAATTCCTGCTCGCGCAGCCCAGCACCGGCGAGGAAGGCCTGGACATCGCCGAGCAATTCATCAAGTCCGGCGCGGTGGACGTGGTGGTGGTGGACTCGGTGGCGGCCCTGGTGCCGAAGGCCGAGATGGAGGGGGACATCGGCGACTCCTTCGTCGGCGTGCAGGCGCGCATGATGTCGCAGGCGCTGCGCCGTCTCACTTCGGTCATCGGCCGCACCGACGCGGTGGTGATCTTCATCAACCAGCTGCGCGAGAAGATCGGCGTGATGTTCGGCAACCCGGAAACCACGCCCGGCGGCCGCGCGCTGAAGTTCTATTCTTCGGTGCGCATGGACGTGCGCCGCATCGGCGCCATCAAGGACGGCGAGGAATTCATCGGCAACCGCACCAAGGTGACGGTGGTGAAGAACAAGGTCGCGCCGCCCTTCCGCCGCGCCGAGTTCGACATCCTCTACGGCTCCGGCATCAGTTCCGAAGGCGACGTGCTGGATCTGGGCATGACCCAGGAGATCATCAAGAAGTCCGGCGCCTGGCTGTCCTACTGCCCGCCGGGACGCGAGGAAATTCGCCTCGGCAACGGCCGCGAGGCGGCCCGCAAGCTGATGGTTGAAAACCCGGAGCTGATGGCCGAAATCACCGCCACCGTGCGCGCCAAACTGCACAGCGCAGCGGCCGTCACGCCGGCGAAGGCCGCCCCGTCCGCCGATTCCCTGGTCGCCGAAGCCGGCGCGGGGGAAGAGCGCAAAGGCTCCAAGGGCGCCAAGGCGCCGATGAAGGGCCGCCGCTAGGCCGGCGGAGCATTTCCCTTCCCGCCGCACCTCATGGGCCAGCCGCGCAGCGTCGCCGAAATCCGCGAAGCGTTCCTGGGCTTCTTCGAAGCCCGGGGACACGCGCGCATGGCCTCCGACGGCCTGGTTCCGCGCAACGATCCGACCCTGCTCTTCACCGGGGCGGGCATGAACCAGTTCAAGGACGAGTTCCTGGGGCGGGGCCGCCCGCTCACGCGCGTCACGACCTCGCAGAAGTGCCTGCGCGTGCCGGACCTGGAGAACGTGGGGGCGACGCCGCGCCACCACACCTTCTTCGAGATGCTCGGCAACTTCTCGTTCGGGGATTACTTCAAGAAGGAGGCGATTCCCTGGGAGTGGGAATTTTTCACTTCGGTCCTCGGCTGGGACCGCGAGCGCTTCGTCGTCACCGTGTTCCGCGACGACGAGGAAGCCTTCAAGATTTGGCGCGAGATCGTCGGCCTGCCGGCCGAGCGCATCTACCGCTTCGGCGAGGACGAAAACTTCTGGCCGGCTTCGGCGCCCTCCTCGGGCCCGAACGGGCCCTGCGGCCCCTGCTCGGAGATCTACTGGGACCAGGCGCCGGGCCAGCCGCTGCCGCCGTCCGCGGGGCTGAATTCCCTGCCCGGCCGCTTCCTCGAGGTCGGCAACTGCGTGTTCACCCAGTACGACCGGCGCGACGGCGGCGAACTGAAACCGCTGCCGCGCAAGAACATCGACGTCGGCCTGGGCCTCGAGCGCATCGCCACCGTGGCGCAGGGCGTGCCGAACAATTTCGGCACCGACGTGTTCGCGCCGCTGCTGGAGGCCATCCAGCAGATCTGCGGCCGCCGCTACGGGGCCGAGCCCGGCGACGCCGCCGGCGCCGCCGCCGACGTGCGCATGCGCCGCATCGCCGACCACGCCCGCGCCGTCTTCTTCTGCATCGCCGACGGCGCCGCGCCCGGGCGCGAAGGCCGCGGTTACGTGGTGCGCAAGATCCTGCGCCGCGCGGTGCGCGACGGGCTCGAGCTCGGCATCCAGCGGCCCTTCCTGGCCGAGCTGCTGCCGGCGCTGCAAAGCACGATGGCGGCGGCCTATCCGGAGCTGCGCGAGCAGGCCTCCACCATCCAGGCTCTCGCCGCCGCCGAGGAAGAGCGCTTCCGCGAGGTCTTCCACCGCGGCATCGCGCGCCTCGAGACCGCGCTCGACGAACTCAAGCGCCAGCGCGGCTCCTCGGTGTTCCCGGGCCGCGTCGCCTTCGAGCTCCACGACACCTTCGGATTCCCCGCCGACATCACCGAGGTGGTGGTGCGCGAGCACGGCTTCACCTACGACGAAGGCGGCTTCCAGGCGGCCATGGAGGAGCAGCGCGTGCGCGCCCGCGCCGGCAGCGACATGAGCGGCGAGGTCTTCGCCGAGTCGCTGGCGGTGAAGCTGCGCAACGCCGCAATCCCGCCGACCGATTTCGCCGGCTACGACCAGGATCAATCTCCGGCCCGCATTCTGGCCTGCGTGCTGGGCGACTACCTGGTGGAGAGCGCCGGCGCCGGCGCCGAGGCGGCGGTGGTCCTCGACCGCAGCCCTTTCTACGCCGAGGGCGGCGGCCAGGTCGGCGACGCCGGCGTTCTCGAGGCGGGCGGCGCGCCGGTCTTCGAAGTGCGCGACACGCGCCAGGAAGAAGGCTACTGGCTGCACCTGGGCCGCGCCCTGGCGCCGATCCGCGCCGGACAGGAAGTGCGCGCCGCCGTGGACGCGCCGCGCCGCCGCGCCACCGAAGCGCACCACACCGCCACGCACCTGCTGCACGCCGCGCTCAAGGACGTGCTCGGCGCGCACGTCAACCAGGCCGGCTCGAAGGTCGCCGCCGACGTGCTGCGCTTCGACTACACGCAGCCGGCCGCGCCGAGCCGCGAGCAGCTGCGCCAAATCGAAGACCGCGTCAACGCGCAGGTGCTGCGCTCGCAGGAAGTCGGCAAGCGGCTGTGCAGCCTCGAGGCGGCCAAGAAGGAGGGTGTCACCGCGCTCTTCGGCGAGAAGTACGGCGCCGAGGTGCGCGTCGTCGAGGTGCCGGGCTTCAGCAAGGAATTGTGCGGCGGCACGCACGTGCGCAACACCGGCGCGATCGGGCCGTTCCGCATTTTGTCAGACCGCGCGCTCGCCGCCGGCGTGCGCCGCATCGAGGCCGTGGCCGGCAGCGTGGCTCTCGCCAGCTTCCGCGCCGATCAGGAGCGCCTCGGCGCTCTCGAGGCCGAGCTCAAGGCGCCGGCGGACAAGCTTCTCGAGCGCGTCCAGGCCCTCAAGCTGCAGATCAAGGAAGCGCGCGCCAAGGCGGCCGCGGCCGCTCCCGACGCGTCGGGCCTGCTCGCCGAGCTGCCGGCGGCCGGATCCTTCGTCTGGAAGCATCTGGCGAATCTGGACGCGGAGGCCCTGCACCTGCTGGCCGACGGCCTGCGCGGCAAGACGCTGAACGAGGTGGTGCTGCTCACCGGAGGCGGGGCCGATTCCGTGCCCTTCATGCTGCTCTGCCGCCCGGGCAGTCCGCGCAAGGCCGGCGACCTGGCCAAGGTCTTCGGCCGCCTGGTCGGCGGCGGGGGCGGAGGCCGCCCGGACTACGCCCAGGGCCAGGGCACCCGCGGCGGGCAGCTGGGGGAGGCCGTGGCGGCCTTCCAGAAGGAGTTGGGGCTGGCCGCGGGCGCTCCTTGACCGGGAGGCCCGATTTTCGGAGAATGTCCGGCTCCATTCAGGATCCCGCCTCTTCCGGACCGGGATTGAAGGAGTTCCCATGGCCAATCCGAAGCGTCGACACTCGCACTCCCGCACCGGCAAACGGTCGGCGGCCAAGCGCCCCATCGCGATGCAGCTGCGCCCCTGCGCGCGCTGCAGCGCGCAAGGCCGTTCTCACACGGTCTGCGGCAACTGCGGCCATTACGCCGGCCGCGAGGTCGTCGTCAAGGACGAGTTCTAAGCCAGGGATCCGGCGATGAAAATCGCGGTCGACGTCCTGGGCGGCGACTACGCCCCGCAGGAAATTCTGCTCGGACTGGCCGGCGCCCTGAAGAGCGGCGAATTCGGCGCCGACGAGCTGCTGCTGGTCGGTCCCGAGGACCTGATCCGGCGCGAGCTGAAGGCGCAGGGCCTCGCCGCCGCGCCGCAGATCCTGCACACCGACCAGGTCATCGAGGGCCACGAGCGGCCGGTCGAGGGCCTGCGCGCCAAGCCGCGCGCCACGGTGGCCCTGTGCGTCGAATCGGTGCGCAGCGGCGCGGCCGGCGGCTTCGTCGCCTTCGGCAACACCGGCGCCACGGTCGCGGCCGCCACCATGGGCCTGGGCCTGCTGCCCGGCCTCAAGCGCCCCGGCATCGCGGTGACCATGATGGGCGAGGGCGGGCGCTTCGTGCTGGTGGACGTCGGCGCCAATCCGGCGCCCAAGCCGCTGCACCTCTTCCAGTACGCGCTGATGGGCGCGGCCTACGCGCGCGACATCTTCCAGAAGCCGCGCCCGCGCGTCGGACTGCTGAACATCGGCGGCGAGGCCACGAAGGGCAATCCGCTGCTGAAGGAAACCTACCAGGCGCTGGCCGCCGCGCAGGAAGAGAAGTTCGAGTTCGTCGGCAACGTCGAGGGCAACGAGATCTTCGTCGGCAAGGCGGACGTGTTCGTCGCCGACGGCTTCGTCGGCAACATGGTGCTGAAGGTCGTCGAAGGATTCGCCGAATACATGGTGCACACGGCCTCGAAGGCCGGCGCCGGCGAGGGACTGAAGTCCACGCTGCGCCAGATGATGGGCGCCGCGGACTTCAGCGAGATCGGCGCCGCCACCTTGCTCGGCGTCAACGGCGTGGTCCTGATCGGCCACGGCCGCTCCAAGGCGAACGCGGTGGCTCCGGCCCTGCGCATCGCCCGCGAAGAGCTCAAATCGGGCGTCAACAAGCACATCATCGAGCTGGTCGCCGCGCACGGCGCCCAGGCGCCCGTCCAGGAAGCCTGATGCTGCCGGGCCGGCCGGTCGGGATCGCGGGCCTGGGCTTCGAGGTGCCGGCCCGGCGCGTGCAGAACGCCTGGTTCACGCGCTACATCGAGACCAGCGACGAGTGGATCGTGCAGCGCACCGGCATCCGCGAGCGGCGCTGGCTGGACGAGGGGCAGAACCCGAGCGACTTGTTCATCGGCGCCGGCCGCAAGGCTCTCGAGGAGGCGAAGATCGCGCCCGAGGACGTGGATCTGATCATCGTCGCGACGGTGTCCGGGGACTTCCAGGGCATCCCGGCGGTGGCCAGCATCGTGCAGGACAAGCTCGGCTGCACCCGCGCCTCCGCCTTCGATCTCGCGGCCGGATGCGCCGGCTTCCTCTACGGGCTCGGCACCGGCGCGCAGTTCGTCGCCAGCGGGATCTACAAGAACGTCCTGGTCATCGGCGGCGAGGGCCTGTCGCGCATCTGCGACATCTACGACCGCAACTCGGTGATCCTCTTCGGCGACGGCGCCGGCGCGGCGCTGTTGCGCCCGCACGCCGACTGCGGGCAGGGTCTGATCGAGGCGCTGACGCTCGGCTCCGACGGCACCGGCGCGGATTTCATCATCCGGCCGCGCGGCGGCACCGCCGAGCCGATGACGCCGGAAATCCTCTCCGAAGGCACGCACATGGTGCGCCTCAAGGGCCGCGAGGTCTACCGGTTCGCCGTGGACCGCATGACCACTCTCATCGCCTGGGCGATGGAAGGGCAGGATCCCGAGCAGCTCGGCGTGGTCGTGCCGCACCAGGTCAACGCCCGCATCCTCGAGACCGCGACGCAGAAGCTGGGCATTCCGCCGGAGAAGGTGATCATCAACATCGACCGCTACGGCAACACGTCCTCGGCCTCGGTGCCGATCGCCCTGTGCGAGGCCCGCGACCGCGGCCTGCTCGAGCCGGGGCGATTCGTCGTCCTGGCGGCCTTCGGCGCCGGTCTCGCCTGGGGCGCGGCCCGCATACGCTGGTAGGGGAGGAAAGCATGCGCTACGGACTGTTGATGCCCGGGCAGGGCGCCCAGGAAGTCGGAATGGGGAAGGATTTCGCCGCCGCCAGCGCGGCCGCGCGGCGCCTCTACGCGCGCGCCGACGAGGTGCTCGGCCTGCCGCTCGCGCAGCTCTGCTTCGAAGGCCCGCCGGATGCCCTGACCGCCACCGACGTCGCCCAGCCGGCGATCTACGTCACTTCGCTCGCCGCGCTCGCGGCGCTCGAGGAGGCGGCGGGCGCGCGACTGCAGCCGGCGCTGGCCGCCGGCCTTTCGCTCGGCGAGTACACCGCGCTGGCCGCCGCCGGCGCGCTGTCCTTCGAGGACGGCCTGCGCCTCGTGCGCCAGCGCGGGCAGGCGATGCAGGCGGCCAGCGCGGCCCTGCCCAGCGGCATGAGCTCGGTGCTCGGCCTCGCGGAAGATGCCTGCGCCGCGGCCTGCGCGCAGGCGGCGGCCGCCACCGGCAAGATTTGTCAAGTGGCGAACCTGAACGCGCCGGGACAGATCGTCGTCAGCGGCGAGAACGCGGCCCTCGACGCCTTCGAGCCGCTGGCCAAGGCCGCCGGCGCGCGCCGCGTGATCCGTCTGAACGTGGCCGGCGCCTTCCACTCCGAAGTGATGCGCCCGGCCGCCCGCGAGCTCGACGCCGCGCTGCGGGCCGTCGAGTTCCGCCGCGCCGCCTGCCCGGTGTGGCAGAACGCCACCGCGCGCCCGGCCCAGGAGCCGGACGAGCTGCGCGCCAACCTCGCGGCGCAGCTGTGCGCGCCGGTGCGCTGGGAGGAATCCTTCCGCTCCATGGCCGCCGCCGCGCCGGCCGCCGGATTCCTCGAACCCGCGCCCGGCCGCGTGCTCGCCGGACTGGCGCGCAAGATCGAGCCCGCGGCGCCGGTGCTCAACCTCCACGAAGCGGCCGCGCTGCCCGCGCTCCTGCAGCGCACGCCATGAAGGAACTCCAGAATCTGCGCGTCCTCGTCACCGGCGCCTCGCGCGGCATCGGCGCCGGCATCGCGCGCGAACTCGCGGCCCAGGGCGCGAAGGTCGCGGGCCTCGCCACCTCCGCCGCCAACCTGGAAACCACGCGCGGGCAGGTCGAAGCCGCCGGCGGCGAGTTCCTGGCGCTGGCGGGCGACATCGCCGATCCGGCCACCGCCGAAGCCGCCGTCGCCGCGGTGACGAAGCAGTGGGGGGGGATCGACGCGCTGGTGGCGAACGCCGGCATCACCCGCGACAACCTCATCATCCGCATGAGCCCGGAAGAGTGGGACGGCGTCGTGCGCACCAACCTCGGCGGCGCCTTCTGGTTCCTCAAGGCGGCGACTCGCCCGATGATGAAGCAGCGCGCCGGCCGCATCGTGCTGATCGGCTCCGTGGTGGCCGTCACCGGCAACGCCGGACAGGCCAATTACTGCGCCGCCAAGGCCGGGCTGGCCGGGCTGGCGCGCTCGGCCGCCCTGGAGCTGGGCAGCCGCAACATCACGGTCAACGTCGTCGCTCCCGGCTTCATCCGGACCGACATGACCGACGCCGTCCCCGAGGCCATGCGGGCGGCGATGATCGAGAAAATTGCCCTGGCGCGCGAAGGCCGCCCGGAGGACGTGGCGGGCGCCGTGCGCTTCCTGGTGGGCCCGGCGGGGGCCTACGTGACCGGCCAGGTGCTCCTGGTGGACGGCGGCCTTTCCCTGGGCTAGCAGCACGATTACAATTCCACACCCCGGCCGCAATCAGGCCGACCTACCCCGAGCCTGCCACCGCAGACCAGTCCGATGCCGATGAACGAAACGGAAATCACCGAAAAGGTGTACGAAATCGTGTGCGAGCACATGGGTGCCTCCCGCGACAAGATCGCGAAGGAAACTTCCTTCATCAACGACCTTGGCGCCGACAGCCTGGACACCGTCGAGCTCGTCATGGAGTTCGAGAGCGCCTTCGACATCACGATTCCCGACGAAGACGCGGAGAAGATCCAGACCGTCGGCAACGCGATTTCTTACATTCAGCAGAAGCTGACCGCCTGATCTCCAGCCGGGCGGTTCTCAGCTCGGCTCAGATCCATGGCTAACGAAGGCCGCAAGGTGGTGATCACGGGCGTCGGCGCCGTGACTCCTCTGGGCATCGGCGCGGCCACCCTGTTCGACGGCCTGCTGGCCGGCCGCTCCGGGGTCCGCCTGATCACCCGCTTCGACACCACCAACCACGCCACGCACTTCGCCGCCGAGGTGCGGGGCGGCGTGTACGAGCCGGAGGCGCACTTCCCGAAGCAGGAGTTGCGCCGGATGGACCCCTTCACCCAGATCGGGGTGGTGGCGGCGCGCGAGGCCTGGAAGGACGCGGGCTTCGAGGGCAACTACGCCCAGCCCGAGCGCGGCGGCTCGATCATGGGCACCGGCATCGGCGGCATCACCAGCATCCTGGACCAGAACGAGGTGCTGCGCGCCTCCGGACCGCGCCGGATCACGCCCTTCTTCATCCCGAACGTGATGGCGAACGCGCTGGCGGCCAACGTCGCGATCGAGTTCGGCCTGCAAGGCGCCTGCTACCTCACGGCGTCGGCCTGCGCCTCCAGCGGCCACGCCATCGGCATGGCGATGCGCGAAATCCGCTCCGGCCGCGCCGACCTGATGGTCACCGGCGGCTCCGAGACCACCACCAACGCGCTGTGCCTGGCGGGATTCAACTCGCTCAAGGCGCTCTCCACCCGCAACGACGATCCGGAAGCCGCGTCGCGCCCCTTCGACCGCGACCGCGACGGATTCGTGATGGGCGAAGGCTCGGCGGTGTTGGTGCTGGAGTCCGAAGAGCACGCCCGCGCCCGCGGCGCCCGCATCTACTGCGAGATGGCCGGATTCGGCCAGAGCGACGACGCGGGCCACATCACCGCGCCCGACGCCACCGGCCAGCGCCCCGCGACGGCCATCCGCCTGGCCCTCGAGGACGCCGGCCTCACGCCCGCCGACGTGGACTACGTGAACGCGCACGGCACCTCGACCCTGCTCAACGACATGGTCGAGACGGTGGCCATCAAGATCGCGCTCGGCGAGGAGCACGCGCGCCGCGCCTGGATCTCCTCCTCCAAGTCCATGATCGGGCACCTGGTCGGCGCCGCCGCCGCGGCCGAAGCGGTGATCTGCGCCCTGACCCTGCACCGCGGCGTCGCGCACGCCACCAAGAACTACGCCACTCCGGACCTCGAGAACGGCTGCGATCTCGACTACATGCCGGGCGCTCCGCGCGAGAAGAAGTTCCGCGCGGCCATCTCCAACTCGCTCGGTTTTGGCGGGCACAACGTCTCGCTGTCCTTCCGTCGCCACTCCTAGCCCCTGCAACCACCGTGAAACGCAAATTCGCCGACGCGCTCAAGACTTACAAGAAGGAAGTCTTCAAGATGGATCACGACCCGGAGGAGCTGCGCTCGCTGACCCGCGATGCGCTCAACTTCACCGAGTCGGCCCTCGACAACGCCTATCACTATCACTTCCACAAGCTCCCCGACGCCACCCGCGCCGAGGTCATCAACATGATCAACAACTACACGCTGGAGGCGCTCCTCCCGCCGATCGTGGAGAAGATCTCGAAGCGGCAGCTGGTGCTCGAGCGCAAGATGGAGCTGCTGGTGCAGCTGCTCGAGGAATCCCTCGAGCGCATCGGCGACGGGGACGAGAAGTGAGTTCCCCGGCCGCCGCGGCGGCCGCCCTGCGCGATCGGGGGCTCGAGGGAGTGATGGAGGCGGCTCGGCGCGCCGGCGCCGGCGCCGCCCTGCGCCTGGAGCAGGAAATCGCGGCCCTGGACTGGGCCCAACTGGACCGCCAGCGCGCGGCGCTGCGCGCGGCCGCCGCCCCGGCCGCCGACCTGGCCGCGGGCCTCGAGCCGCCGCCGCTGCTGCCGGCTTCGACCGCGGCCGGCGCACCCGGCCTGGAGGCGGCCGAGCGGCGCGGCTGGGAGGAACTGCGGAGCGGGCGGGTCGCGGTCGTGACGGTGGCCGGCGGCCAGGCTTCGCGCCTGGGATTCGACGGACCCAAGGGCGCCTATCCGCTCGGCCCGGTCAGCGGCGCCAGCCTGTTCCAGATCCTGGCCGGGCAGGTCGAACGCCTGCGCGCCGTGGCGGGCGCGCCGCTGCCCTGGATCCTGATGACCGGCCCGGAGAACCACGCCGCCACGCGGGAATTCTTCGAGCGCCGGAACCACTTCGGGCTCGGCGCGCGCACCGTGCACTTCGCCTGCCAAGGCCTGCTGCCGGCGCTCTCGCCCGAGGGCGAGCTGCTGCTGGCCGCCCCGGACCGGCTGTTCCGCAATCCGGACGGCCACGGCGGGCTTTTCCGCGCGCTGGCGCGCGCCGGCCTGCTCGACCGGCTGCAGGAGGCGGGCGTCAGCACGCTCTTCACGTGCCAGGTTGACAATCCGCTCGTGCGCATGGCCGATCCCGCCTTCCTCGGATTCCATCTCCAGGCCGGAGCGCGCATGTCCTGCAAGGCGGTGATCAAGACCGATCCGGCGGAGAAGGTGGGGGTGCTGGCGCTGCGCCGCGGCCTCATGGAGTGCATCGAGTACTCGGACCTGCCCGCCGCGCTGCAGGCCGAGCGCGCGGCCGACGGCGGCCTGCGCTTCCGCGCCGGCAACGTCGCGATGCACGCGATCGGCCTGCCCTTCGCCCGCGACGTGGCCGCCGCCGAGCTGCCGCTGCATCGCGCGCGCAAGGAAGTGGCCGCTCTGGGGCCCGACGGGCTCCCGGCGAAGCGCCACGCCGTCAAATTCGAGACCTTCATCTTCGACGCTCTGCCGCTGGCGGGCCCCGGCGGGGCCCTGGTGCAGGAGGCGGACCGCGGCGAGGAATTCGCACCGGTGAAAAATCGCGACGGTGACGATTCGGCGGCGAGCGCGCGCGCCGCGCTCGATGCGCGGGCCCGGCGCTGGCTGCACGCCGCGGGCGTCGAGGCGCCTGCGCGCGGCCTGATCGAGCTCGAGCCCGGTCTCGCGCTCAGCGCAGCCGATCTGTGCAGCCGCCGCGGCGAGTGGGAGATGCGCTCCGGCCGCCTCCTGGCGCGGAAGCGTTAGAATTTCGCCCCCACAAACGCCGGAGTGGCGAAATTGGCAGACGCGATAGATTCAAAATCTGTTTTCCGCAAGGAAGTGGGGGTTCGAGTCCCCCCTCCGGCACCGGATCGTTTGACAGACTGGCATTCCCGCGCCTCGGCCCGCTAGAGTCGGCCCCCATTGGAGCAAGCGCCCCCCCTTGATCCGGCATTGGAGCAGCTGCTCCGCGATCTCCTTGCCCGCGCTTTTCGCAGCACTCTTCATCGCTTGCGCGGCTTGCGCGCGCTGCTCGGAGGATGGATCGAACTCGGCGTGCCGCCCGGCTCGGAAGACCGCGTGCGCCTGCGCCTCGAGGAAGACATGCTGCTGCTCGCGCGCCTCGACTGGCTCGGCAGCATGATGCAGCATCCGCAGCCGCTGAAGCGGCTGCAGGCCGGCGAAGCGCCGGTGGCGCTGCTCGCGGCGGCGCTGGGACTGGGAACTCCCGAGGAAGCGCGCACGCGCCTGCCGCAGATCGTGGATCCGGAGTCCGCGATCGGCCTGGCGCTCTGGCTGCAGGCCGTCGCGCCCGACGGGCGGCTCGAGCACGATCTGCAACTGCAGTGGCTGAACCGCTGCCCGGTCCTGACGGCGAAGGAGCCGCGCGAAGCGGACCTGGAACCCTGGCGCGCCGCCTTCGCGCCGCTCGCGCTGGAGTGCGAGCTGGACCGCATCATGCTGCGCCCCGGCGCTCTGAAGGAGAACGACGCCGAGATCAGCGTGGCGCACGCTCAGGCCTGATCCGCGCGGCCGTAGAATGCGCAGTCCCAGGATGCGCGAAACGCTGTGATGGCGAAGGATCTTGCGAGCGACCCGGCAGTGGCGCTCCTGCTCGACCAGATGGAGTCCCGCGTGCTGGACTCCGCCGTGTTGCTGCAGGAATGGCGCGAGGCGCTGGCGCGCTGGCCGGGCGCCCCGGCCGATCCGCGCAGCGCCCTGCGCTTCCGCGAGTGGTTCCTGCTCGAGCGGGTTTCGCCGGCGTTGGGCAGTCCGCCGGCCGCCGTGTGGTCGCCGCCCGAGACCGGCGAGCCGGAGACCGATCCGTGGGCGCGCCTGCTCGGCTCCTTCTTCGGCATCCTCCGCCCGATCGAAGCGGACGGGGAAATCGCCTTCGAGGACCTCTGGTCCGGCCGCGTCGTCCGCCTGACGTCGGAACTCCCGGATCCGGCCCCCGACCTCCTCCTGCACGGCCGCATCGCCCCGGCGGGGGAGGAGCGCGCATCCCTGCTCCCCGGCTGGCGCATCACGCGCGGCCCCGAGCTGGCCGAGGCCATCGCCGCCGATCTGCAGCGGGCGCGCGCCGCGCAGCCGCGCGCGCGTCTCTCACAACTCGAGTGCGAGCGCCTGTGGACGCGCCTCGCCGGGCCGGCGGCCGGCGCGGAGACTGCGCCGCCGAATCCGGAAGCCTTCCTCGCCGAGCTCGAGCGCATCCTGCTCGCCGCCCCGGGCTGGCCGCTCGAGCGCGCGCTCGAAGTGCTCGAGCAGGAGGGCGCCGACGCGCTGCTCGAGCAGCTCGCGTTCGAGACCGATTTGCCGCTCGAGCCGCTGCGCGGCCTCCTGGCCGAGCTGCGTGCCGCCGCTCTGGCGGCCGAGTCGGCGCCGGAACCTTCCGCCGCGTCCACGCAGGCCGAGCTCGATCTCGCCGAGATCCAGCGCGCGCTCGAGCGCTTCGACGCCGAACGCGCCGGCGGCGCCGACGCGCAGGCCGCGTGGAAGCAACTCGAGGAGGCCCTGGAACTCGAAGGCGGGCCGCTCGAGGCCTTGAAGGCGCCCTGGCTCGAGGAAGGCGAGCCGATCGGCCCGACGGCGCTGCCGGGCCTGGCCTTCTGGGTGGACGCCTGGGCCTGGGAGCAGTCGCAGATCGCCGCGCCTCCCGCGGAGGGCGAAGTGGCGGCGGCGCGCGAGTTCGCGGCCTTCGTAGAAGCGCTGAAAGCGGTGCCCGCGGATGCCGCGGAGATCAAGGCCCGGGACCTCTGGGCGTTCCTGAGCTCGTCCGCCGACCCGGACGTGCTCGAGAGCCGCCGCATCCGGCTGGCGTCCTTCCTGCGCTGGCTGCGCGCCGAGCAGGACGCCGACCTGCCGCTCGAGGAACTGGAGGCCGCCTCCGGCCCGAGTTGGACGCGCCTCGCCGCAAGCGTGCGCCTGAACGCGGCGCTGCGCGGTCCGATGGGCCGCGGCACCCAGCCGGTCCGGGTCTGGAAGACCGGCCCGGTGCAGGTGCTGACCGAGAACCAGGACGGCGCGCCGGTCCTCGGATTCCCCGAGCCGGTTGCGGCGCTGGTGCGGCCGGGCGACACCCTGGCCGGACGCTGGGAGGCGGGAAGCTTCCGGCTGTGCGCCTGGTTCCCGAACGTCTAGCAGGCTGAGGGGTCGAATCGACTCGAGATGGGGCCAGATTCCAGCCCTTGCCTCATGTCTGATAATAAATATTATGTTGTCTCAGGGATCCGCCAGGATCCTGGAGACCGCCTTTCGGCCTGCAACCAGACCCTAGTCCGGGGCCTTTGTGGACAGATCTGTGGAGAACTCCGTGGAGAACCTGGGGAGAACCTTCTCCGCCTCCGGTTTCCAGCCCAGGACCTCCACGCGCCAGCCGGAACGGCCCCGCTCCAGCAGCGTGATCGAGCCGGTCGGAATCTTCATCTCCTCCCAGGCCTCCAGGCCCAGGCCGCTGGCCTCGGCCGCCAGCGCCCGGATCGGATACAGGTGCGCCACCACGGCGACGGCCCGGCCCGGCCACCGGGCCTCCAATTCGGAGCGGCCCTGCAGCACTCGCAGGCGCAGGTCTTCGAGGGACTCGCCGGCATGTCCGCGCCAGCCGCGCGGATCCCGGGCATGGGCCTCCAGGTCGCCGGGCCAGCGCTCGCGGATCTCGTCCTTGGTGAGGCCGAGCCAGCGCCCGCGATCGATCTCCCGGAAGGCCTCGGCCAGATCCGGCGCGCCGGCCAGGCCGCGGTTTTCGGCGATGCGCTCGGCGCCGTAGCGCGCCCGGCTCAAGGGACTGCTGACGACCGCGTCGAGCGGCCAGTCCTGCAGCGCCGCCGCCGCAGCAGCAGCCTCGGCGCGGCCGGCCTCGCTCAGCGGAACCTCGGTGCCGCCGTAGAAAACCTGCGGCCGCGGCGGAGCCACGGCGCCGTGGCGGACGAGAATCAGGCGCATCCTTGCGCATTCTATTTCGGCGCCTCCCGTTCCCAGGATGAAACGTTTCGGGCGCCTCCGGGCCGGAAAGTCGCGGCACGGTGCTTGCGTAGAGACGGTGACCCGCAAGAGCCATGCAACGCACTCTCACCCTGACGATTCTCGCCGGCGCGCTGTTCTGCGCCGGAACCGCCGACCTCGCCGCGCACGGCGGCATGTACGTCGGCCCCGGCGACGTCGTGCCGCCGGGCGGCAAGCAGCCGCCGCCGGGAGCCACGCCGCCGCCTCCCGGTCCGCCGACGGGACCGCCGACCGGCCCGTCCGAACCGGCAAAGCCCGGCTCGCCGACCACTCCGAATCCGCCGCCGCCGCCGCAAGGTCCCGGCGGCACGACGGCCACCACGTCGAGCGCCGGCCTGGAAAGGATTGATTACGCCAGCTGGCAGTTCTGGTGGGAGTTCAACAAGCACCGCTTCCTCAACTTGCGCGCCAAAGTGCACAGCGGCGCCGTGTCGCGCGCCAACGACGTCACCATCGGGCTGCGTGGTTTGGACCAGAACCGCGCGCCCGACGAGCGCCAGATCCTGGGACTGCTGCTGCCCGCGCTGCGCGCCGCGGCGCAGGACGAGACCAATCAGGACATTCTCACGGCCGTGATGATCGCCGTGGCCCGCGTCGGCCGCGACGACGGCAGCGCCGCGCGCATGTTCGACGAGCATCTCGACGCGCCTTCGCGCGAAGTCGCCGAAACGGCCGCGCTGGCCTACGGCATCCTGCACGATCCGGCCGCGCTCGATCGCGTGCTCCTGCACTTGCTGGACGACGACGCCGAAGGCCGGCGCCTGGCCGGAGCCAGCGAAGTGCCGATCCGCACGCGCGCCTTCGCCGCCTACGGCATGGCGCTGATCGGCGCCGCCTCCAAGGAAGCCGAAGTGCAGCGTTTCGTGCTGCGCAACCTGTTGCGCACGCTCGAAACCGACAGTTCGGCCGCGCAGGATCTGCGCGTCGCGGCTGCCGTCGGACTCGGGCTGCTGCGCCCCACTCATCCCGAACTGGCGGCCGAAGCCGTGGATCGCCTGATCGCGCTGCTGCAGGCCGGGCGCCAGGACGATCTGGTCCTGGCCCACCTGCCGAACAGCATGGCCAAGCTCCTGCGCGGCTTGCCGGCCGGCGAGCGCATCCTGCGCGACCGCGTGCTCGACGCCACGCTCGGCCTGCTCGAGCGGCGCGCCCAGTCCGGCGCCTACGTGCAGCAGAGCGCCGTCATGACGCTGGGCATGCTGGCCCGGCCGCAGGATCCGCGCAGCGCCGAAATCTTCGCCGCCCTGGCCGGTGCCCGCAAGGATCTCAAGGATCGCCAGGCTCTGAACTTCGTCGCCATCTCGCTGGCCTATCTCGGCGCCGCCGACCCGGCCTTCGACTCCGTGGAGAACCGCCAGCCCGTGACGCGCGCGCTGCTGCAAGGATTGCGCGACAGCAACGGCTCCTACGAAGCCTGGTGCGGCATGGCGCTGGGCGTGCAGTCCTTCATGCTGGCCGAGCAGGGCCTGGCCACGCATCCCGCCGTGAGCGAGGCGCTGCTGGAGAAATTCATGGAAGCCGGCGCGCCCGAGCAATTGTCAGCATTCGTGATCGGCCTGGGCCTGATGCGCCACACGGGCGCCGCCGACCTGATCCGCAAGCGCATGGACACGATCTCCGAGCCGGAGTTCCTCGGCTACGGCGCGCTCGCGCTCGGCCTGCTCGGCGCGAGCCAGCACACGGACAGCCTGCTGAGCCTGATCGAAACCAAGAAGCGCGATCCCGACCTGCTGCGCCAGGCGGCGATCGGCCTGGGCCTGATGCAGAACCAGCAGGCGCTCGGCCGCCTGCTCCAATACCTGTTCCCGCAAGAAGGCCGGCCGACCTTGTCGGTGCTGGCCGCGTCGGCGATCGCCATCGGCTTCATCGGCGAGCGCAGCTCGATCACTCCGCTCGTCGAGTCTCTGCAGAACCGCCGGCTCACCCCGCTGGGCCGGGCCTTCGCCGCCGCGGCGCTGGGCATGGTCGGCGACCCGGCCCTGCTGCCCTGGCACGCCGCCATCGGCGAGGACCTCAACTACCGGGCCTCCGTGCCGACCCTCGTGGACCCCACCCTGTCCACGGGCATCCTGGACCTGCTCTAGGGAGCCGCTCCCGGCATGTTCCCGACCCGCCGGGTGTTCCCATCCCGGAACACCCGGCGCCTCGAAACCGGCGGATATCCGCGGCACAATCTTTGCTAGTCTCAGACGGGACTCCAGGTCCCCAACCACCATGAAACGCCTGACCACCCTCCTCGTGCTCGCGGCCGCCATCGGCCTCGGGTCGGAACTCCAAGCGCACGGCGGCACCTACAAGGGGCCGGGCGACACGGTGCCTCCGGGCGGCGGCGGGGCCTCCACCCCCGCCCCCCCGGCCACGCCGGCCACGCCGAGCACCCCGAGCACGCCCAGCACTCCGGGCACGCCCAGCACGCCCAACACGCCGAACACTCCGGCCACGCCGGCGGCTCCGGGCGGCGCGCAGGCGCCGACCACCGGCGGCCAGGCGGACCAGACCGATCTCTCGACCTGGCAGTTCTGGTGGGAGTTCAACAAGGACCGCTTCCTGAACCTGCGAGCCAAGGTGCACGGCGCGGACAACGCGACGGACACCGGCTCCGTGCTGACGGGCCTCGGCGGCGGCGCGAAGCAGGAGAACACCACTGCGCCGACCGAGCAGCAGATCCTGACCCAGGTCATTCCCGCGCTCTACGCGGCGGTGAACGACGGCAAGGACAAGAACGACCAGGACATTCTCACCGGCGTGATGATCGCGCTGGGCAAGTGCGGCCGCGACGCCAACGGCGAAGCGCGCAAGCTCTTCATGGAGCACCTCGACGCGCCGGTGCAGGCCGTCGGCGAGACCGCCGCGATTTCCTTCGGCATTCTCAAGGACGTCACCGCGATTGACACCGTCCTGATTCCCCTGCTGACCGACGCCCCGGCCGGGCAGAAGATGTGCGGCAAGGGCGAGGTGCCGATTCGCACCCGCACCTTCGCCGCCTACAGCCTGGGCCTGATCGGCTCGCACAGCACCGACGCCGGCGTCAAGCAGCTGGTCGCCAACACGCTGCTCACGGCGCTCTCGACGGACAAGTCCGCCCAGCAGGACCTGCGGGTCGGCTGCCTGATCGGCCTGGGCCTCCTCAAGATCGAGGAGCCGGCCGACCTCAACATGGTGGTCACGCGCCTGTCGGAATACCTGACGGCCGGCACCGACGACGACATCGTGCTGGCGCACGCGCCGACCGCGATGTCCAAGCTGCTGCGCGGCCTCCCGGCCGACGATCTGACTCTGCGCAACCAGGTTCTGGATCAGGTGCTGGAACTGCTCGGCACGCGCTCCAAGGCCGGCAACTACACCAAGATGAGCGCGGTGATCTCGCTGGGCCTGCTGGCCCGCCCGAACGATCCGCGCAGCGCCGACATCTTCGCCGCGCTGACCGAGGCCGCCGAGAAGGCCAAGGATCAGCAGGTCAAGAACTTCTCCGCCATCTCGCTGGCCTACCTGGGCTCGGCGGACCCGGCCTTCGACAGCCCGGAGAACAAGCAGCCGGTCACGAAGTTCCTGGTCGCGCGCCTCAAGAAGAGCAACACCGCCTACGAGATGTGGTCGGGCTTGGCGCTGGGCGTCATGGCCTTCCAGCTCAACGAGAAGCAGCTGGCCATCGCCACGCAGGCGCAGGAAGAAGTGCTCGAGAAGTTCAAGGACTCGAAGAGTTCCGACCAGCAGTCGGTGTTCGCGCTGTCGCTGGGCCTGATGAACTATCAGCCGGCGGTCGCGGAGATCCGCAAGAAGATGGACGAGAACCGCACCGCCGAATTCCTCGGCTACGGATCCATCTCCCTCGGCCTGCTTCAGGCGCGCACCGAGAGCGGCTTCCTGTCGCAGATCATCGACGAGAAGCGCCGCGACGAGGACCTGCTGCGGCAGGCGGCCATCGGCCTGGGCCTGATGCGCGACAAGACCATTCTGTCCAAGCTGATGGAGTTCATGAATCCGAAGGAAGGCCGTCCGACCCTGTCGGTGCTGGCATCGACCGCCACGGCGATCGGCTTCATCGGCGACACCAACTCGGTCACGCCCCTGGTGGACACGCTCAAGAACGAGAGGCTCACGCCGCTCGGCCGCGCCTTCGCGGCGGTGGCGCTGGGCATGGTCGGCGATCCGGAGCTGCTGCCCTGGAACGAGCCGATCGGCGCCGACCTGAACTACCGCGCCTCGGTCTCGACCCTGGTCGAGCGCACCGTGGCGAACGGCATCCTGGACATCCTCTAGGACGGATTCGTTCGACCGGAGGCGGGAGCGCTGCTCCCGCCTCCTTTTTTTTCAGACGGCGGGCGGCTCGTCCGGCGGATCGTCAAACGAGAATTCCGCCGTCAGTTCCGCGTGCGAGATCTGGATCTCGCGCCCGCGCTCGTCGCGCAGCAGCATGATGCCCGGCGCGGCCGCGGGATCGAGGATCGAGCAGCTCCCCCGCCGGGGCGATTGCACGCGGTCGCCGCGATCGAGGCCGGGCAGATCCGCCGGGCGCACCTCGACGCCCGCGTCGAGCAGATCCTCCGCCATGCCGGCGAAGAGTCCCTCCTCAAGCGCTGGCGGCGCGGTTGCACGGCGCAGCACGGGCAAGGTTCCGGCGCTCGACGGCGCCTGCGCCTGAGACTGCGTCTGCGCACGCGGCGCGGGCGCCGGAGCGGCCGCGGGTCCGGCGCGGGGCGCCGCAGGGCGCGCCGGCGCGGGCCGCGCCGCGGGCGCCTCTCCCGCCACCGGCTCGGCCTGGATCCGCGCAAGCGGCTTCTGCTCGAGCAGCGCGCGCTCCAGATCCTCCGCGATCTCCTGCAGCGGCGCGCCCGGCCCGAAGACCGCCTCGAGCCAGGGACCGCGCGCCGCGTCGGCGCCGCCGAGCAGCGCCCGCTCCGGCCGCGGCAGTCCTGCGGGCCACGCGCCGAGCACCGCCGCGGCGCTGAACTGGGCGCTGCGCTCCCAGGACTTCGCCGCAGCGTCGCCGCCTTGCTCCAGGATCCGTCGGATCAGCCACTCGAGCGCGCGCGGCGGCAGTTCGCGCCGCAGTTCGCGCCCGTCGGCGCGCAGCAGGAACAGGCGGCAGGTCGGGGCGGAGCGGCGGAACCAGGCCATGCGTGCGTCCGGATCAGTGTGTCAGGAGCGGCCGCGCACGGCCAGAGCGCCGCCGCCGAGGAAGAGCGCAGCCGCCAGCCAGGGCACCCAGCCGCGCCCTTGCTGGCGCTGCGCCGCCGCGTCGCGGGCCGCGAGGCGCCGCTCCAGCAGCGCGTGCGCGGCGCGCACGGCCTGGACCTCCGGCTCGGGCCGCGCTGCGTTCTGGCGCAGCCAGAGTTCCGCCAACTCGCGGCCCTGCTGCCACAGGCCCGGATCCCAGACGCAGAGCTGGACGCGGTAGCGTCCGCCGTCGGCGTCGTCCGGCGCCAGCGACTCGAGCGCCGCGGCGGCGGACCAGGCCTCGCCTTCGGCGCCCGCGGCCTGATAGGCGTAGAGGCGCTCGCGCAGGGCCTCCGCGCCGGGAGGGCCGGCCGCGTCTTCGGCCGCGCGCGCCTCGTGCCAGCGCAGGAGCTGGCGCGCGTCCTCCGGCCACTGTTGCGCGGCGCAGGCGCAGAGCAGCAGGGCGGCGGCGCTCATTCGCCGCCCGCGCGCCAGGCGCGCGCCTGCAGGAGCGTCAGCTCGTTGCGCTCGTCCGTGAACGGCAGCGCCGCGGGCAGATCGGCGCCCTCCACCGTCTGACCCGGCAGCAGGGCCGCGCCGATCTCGAGCGGCCAGCCGTCCGGCATGCCGGCGGCGAGTTCGGCGCGCGCGGGCAGGGGCTCGTTCTTGCGCGCGAGGAGGATCCAGTTGCGGCTGCGTGGCACGCGGTGCAGGCGCAGCTCGCCGCCGAAGGCGGGACGCGCGCTCGCCGCCAGGCGCGCCAGCAGGCCCGCGGGATCCTGCGGCGCGTCGCGCGTGCCGACGTTCACTGCCAGCACGCCGCCGCTGCGCAGATGCGCGGCGATCTCGCCGAAGAATTCGGCGGTCGCGAGATGCGGCGGGATCTCGAACTGCCGCGCGTAGGCGTCGAGCAGGATGAAGTCGAGATCGGCCGGCGCGGCGCGTAGCAGGCTGCGCGCGTCGGCGCCCGCGATCACCTGCAGGCCGGCGCGCGCGGACTCCGGCACGGGCATCCAGCGCTCGCCCAGGGCCACCACCGCCGGGTCGAGCTCCACCCCCACCGCCTCGATCGGCCGCGCGCCGAGCGCCGCGGAGAGCGGCTGCAGCGCGCTGCCGGCGCCGAAGCCGAGGATCCAGAAGCGGACCGGCCGCGGCGCGCCGGCGGCCGGAGTGCGGATCCCGGCGCAAAGCGGCGCGAGCGCGAAGAGGTCGTAATAGAGCCCGCTCCAGGTCGCGCCGGGCGCCCACCACGACTGGAACGAGTCGAGGCCTTCGTTCATCTGCAGCCAGCGCTCGCCGGTCGCGGGAAACTCGACCACGCGCAGCCGCTGATAGGAAGAGTCGCGGGCTTCCAGCACCACCGCGCCCTCGGGCAGGTTGGCGGCGCGCGCCGGATCGGCGGTGAAGGCGCCGGCGGCGCAGGCCGCGGCCAAGAGTGCGCCGCCGGCGCGGGCGCGGCCCGCGAGCAGAATGGCCGCGGCCGCGAGCAGCGCCCCCGCCGTGAGGAACAGCGTGGCGCGCACGCCGAAGCTCGGCAGCGCGACGAAGGCGCAGCCGAACACGCCGAGCAGCGAGCCGAGCGTGCCGGCCGCGCCGATCTCGCCGGCCGCCTGGCCGGCGTGGCGGTGGCGCGCGCGGGCTTCAACCAGCAGCGGGCTGACCATCGCCAGCAGGAAGACCGGCGGCGCGAAGAACAGCAGCGCCGCGGCCAGCGAGCCCTGCAGGAAGGATGCCGCCGCTTCGTCCAGGCTCAGGCTGGCCGGCAGCATCCAGCGCGCGAAGAGTGGCAGCAGGACGGTGCCGAGCGCGGTGAGCGCGCCGCCCGCGGCCAGCAGCAGCGCCGCGCGGCGCTCCACGCCTTCCGAGCGGCGCGCCGCGCGTCCGCCTGCCCAGCCGCCCAGCGCGATCGCCAGCAGCACGACGCCGATCTGCTGGCTCCACACCAGCGCCGAGGTGCCGAACCAGGGCGCGAGCAGGTGCACGCCCAGGATCTCGACGGTGAGCACCGCGAAACCCGCAAGCGCCGCGGCGATCAGCGCCGGCACGGCTTCAGCGCACCGTCACTTGGGGGCGGCGACGGGGACGTCCACGCGCCGCACCACGGCCGGGAAGAAGAGCCCCGCGTCGAGGGTGCCTTCGAAACTCTCGAGCGCGGTGGCCACGCTGCGCGTGGCCTGGAAGGTGTGCAGCTCGCCGTTGCGCAGGATCTTCACCGGCTGGTCCAGGTCCACGATCGCGTCGTTGAGGTAGATCTGGAATTGATAGACGAACTCGGAGTCGATCGTGATGGTGTTGGTCTCGCGGTTGACCGCCACCTTGAAGCGCGCCACCTTGCCGGCGGGCACCGCGGACGGCGGATCGAAGCGCAGCGCCTGCACCCAGTAGTAGCGGCCCTGCCAGGATTCGGTCAGGGTGACTTCGAAGTCCAGCGGATAAGAGGTGCGCGGCGGCAGCGTCGCGAACCATGCCAGCGCCGCCTGCGTGTCGCCCTTGGTCTCGAAGGGCAGGAGCTTGAGGTTGCCGGCGTTGCCCGTGGCCGCGGACACGCCGCCCACCAGCGCGCAGCCGGCGAAGGCCATGGGGTAGACCGCCGCGAGCCGGCTGGCCGCGCTGGCGCCGAGGTCGCCCTGGCCCAGCAGGAACAGGCGCTGGCGGTCCATGCGGTAGAAGCGCGACGCGGTGCCGATCGGCAGCAGGATGCGCAGGCGCCCGGCATCGCCCAGCACCGATTCCGCGTCCAGGCCGGTGAGGTCCACGCCGAGCAGGACGTAGGCTTCTTTGACTTCTTCCGGCAGCGCTTCGAGCGCCTCCACCGTCTTTCCGGAAGTCAGGATCAGCAGGCCGGGATAGTTCTCCTTCTTCGGGTTGTAAGCCGAGGGCAGGCGGATGCCGCACTTGCCGACGCCGTTGGGCAGGTCCAGCTCGAAGGCCTTGCCCTTCTTGATCTCCGGGCCGCTGGTCGGGAATTCGCGGCCGATGTCGAAGATCGTCTCCCAATCCTTGACCAGCGACAAAACCGAGCGCGTCTTCAACTTCTTGTCGAAGTCGGCGCACTCGGCGATCAGGTCGGCTTTGGCGGACTCGGCCTTGTCGTAGGAGTTGTCAACCTTGCCTTCGAACCACTTGCCGACGTGGCGTCCGATCTTGCGCAGGTCGGCCTCCTTGAGCTCGGTTCCGGCCGGTTCCTGGGACGCCAGCGGCAGGGCGGCGAGAAGGGCGGCGGCGAGCAGGGCAGGCAGGCGGAACATGCGGACTCCAGGTTAAGGCAGCGCATTGCGGGCCGCGAGGACCGCATGGGCGAGGGCGCGGGCGTCGGAGCTCGCGCTCAACGCCTCCGGCGGGCGGCGCTCGAGCCACTGCAGATTGCTGCGGTAGCGATCGTCCGCCGGCCAGCGCTCGAGTCCGGAGCGCAGCAGATCGGCCGCCGCCGCGTCCCGCGCGCCCCAGGCGGCCAGCGCGCGCTCGAGCGTGGCGTCCACGTCTTCTCTTAGGTCCGGCGGCGGCAGGGGTAACCCGTGCCGGCGCGAGTAAAGGATGAGATTGCCGATCGCGGAATCGCCGCCCGCGGCCGCGAGCGCCTGCCAGGCGGGCAGCACGGCCGCCACCGGCGCGTGCTCGAGGCGGGACGCCGATTGGAAGAGCATGCCCTGCCACGCTCCGGATTCGGGCTGCGGCGCGGCCAGCAGCTCGGCGACGCGCTGCAGATGCAGGGCGTCGGGCTGGCCCGGCGCCGTCAGGACGAAGACGAAGTGCGCGAAGCTCAGTCCAGCCACGCGACTTCCTCGACGCCCGCGGCGACTTCGCCCATGCGGAAGCCGGTCTCGCCGCGGCTCGCGAGATCGCGCAGCAGCTCGTCGGCGAAGCCGGCTTCGACCACGAGGATCATGCCGACGCCCATGTTGAAGGCGCGCCAGGCTTCGTCGCGCTCGACGCCGCCGGCGCGCACCAGCTGCTCGAACACGTTCTGCTTCGGCACGGCCTTGCGCGACACGCGCGCGCCCAGCCCGTTGAGCACGCGCGGCAGATTGCCGGGCACGCCGCTGCCGGTGATGTGCGCCATGCCGTGAAGTTCGGGCCGCTTGAGATAGGGCTTCAGCACCGGCAGATAGCAGCGGTGATTCTGCAGCATCACGGCGGCCGCGTCGCGCCCCTGCTCGTCGCCGGGGAACGGATCGGTCCAGGCCAGGCCCATGCGCTCCTCGACGATGCGGCGCGCCAGCGAGTAGCCGTTGGTGTGCAGGCCGGTGCCGCGCAGGCCGATCAGCGCGTCGCCCGGCATGACGCGCTTGCCGTCGAGCACGTGCGCGCGCTCGACCACGCCGACCAGCGAGCCGACCAGGTCGAAGTCGTCGCCGCTGTAGACGCCGGGCATCTCGGCGGTCTCGCCGCCGATCAGCACGCAGCCGTGATCGCGGCAGGCCTCGGCCACGCCGGTGATCATCGCGCCCACGCGCTCGGGGTGCAGCTTGCCGACGCCGACGTAGTCGAGGAAGAACAGCGGCTCGGCGCCCTGCACCAGCGCGTCGTTGATGCAGTGCTGCACCAGGCAGCGGCCCACCGAGTTGAAGCGCTTGGAAGCGGCCGCGACGCGCGTCTTCGTGCCGACGCCGTCGGTGGTCGCGACGAGCACCGGCTCCTTGCCCAGCCCGTCGGCGCGGAACAGCCCGCCGAAGCTGCCGACGTCGGCCAGCACCCGGTCGTTGAAGGTGCTCCGGATCGCGTTCTTGGCGCGCTCGACGGCCTCGTCGGCCGCGTCAATGTCCACGCCCGCGTCGCTGTAGCGCAGGCCCTCGGTCCGGGTCGGGGTGCTCACCTCCGAATTCTAGTCCCCTCCTGCGTATGATTCAGGCGCATGGATGCCCGCCGACGGATGGTGCTCCTCGGCGCGACCGGCACGGTCGGCGTGCAGACCCTGGCCCTGCTGGCCAAAGCCGGCCCGGGCGCCCCGGAGCCGGTCCTGCTCAGCGCGCACCGCTCCGCCGCCGCCCTGGAGGAGCTGGCCCGCCCCCACCCCGGCGCCCGCAGCCTGCTCAGCTCCGACGCGGCCCAGCGCGAGGAAATCCTCGCCTTCCTGCGCGCCGGCGAATACGAGGTCTGCCTCAACGCCGCGGTCGGCGCGGCCGGCCTCCCCTACAGCGAAGCGGTGCTGCAGGCCGGGCGCATCCTGGCGCTGGCCAACAAGGAATCTCTGGTCTGCGCCGGCAGCCATCTCACCGAGCTGGCGCGCGCCCGCGGCGGCAGCATCGTGCCGGTGGATTCGGAGCACGCCGCCCTCCACCAGTGCCTGGAAGGCCGCAACCGCGCCGACGTGCGCCGCGTCTTTCTCACCGCCAGCGGCGGCGCGCTGCGCGACCTGCCGCTCGCCGAGCTCGAACGGGCCACGCCGGAACAGGCGCTGGCGCACCCGAACTGGGACATGGGTCCGCGCATCACGGTGGATTCGGCGACCATGATGAACAAGGCCTTCGAGATCATCGAGGCCGTGCATCTCTTCGGGCTGCGGCCGGAGCAGGTCGAGGTGCTGCTGCACCGCGAGTCGGTGGCCCACGGCATGGTCGAATTCCGCGACGGCAGCCTGCTGGCGCAGCTCGGCCCGCCCGACATGGCGCTGCCGATCCATCGCGCGCTGCACTGGCCGCAATGCGCGCCCGCGCCGCTGCAAGGCTTCCAGCCCGAGCTCTGGCGCGCGCTGCACTTCGCCGAGCCCGAGGCCGAGCGCTGGCCGGCGCTGGCGCTGGGCCACGAGGCCGCGCGGCGCGGCGGCAGCGCGGGCGCGGTCCTGAACGCCGCGGACGAAGTCGCGGTCGAGGCCTTCCTGGCGCGGCGCATCGGCTTCCTGGACGTCGTGCGCCTGTGCGCCGAGGCGCTGGCCGCCGCGCCGCGCGCCGCGGTGCGCAGCCTGGACGATGCGCTGTCCGCCGACTGCTGGGCCCGCGAGTTCGTGAACGCCCGCCTGGCGCCGGCCCCGGGCCTGCGCCGCTAGCCGGACGCATCCACCTCCATGGCACTGATCTTCACCATCCTCGGCATCGGCCTCGTGCTCTTCGTGCACGAGCTCGGCCACTTCCTTGCCGCGCGCGCGGCCGGCATGCGCGTCGAGGTCTTCGCGCTCGGCTTCGGCCCGCGCGTTTGGGGCTTCAAGCGCGGCGACACCGACTATCGCCTCGCGCTGCTGCCGCTCGGCGGCTACGTGCTGGTGGCCGGCGAGAACGGCACCGGAACTCCGCAGCCGGGCGAACTCATGGCCGCATCGCCGGCCTGGCGCCTGCTGTTCTACTCGGGCGGGATCCTGATGAATCTCGCCTTCGCGTTCGTGCTGCTGCCGATCCTGTTCGCCGTCGGCGTGCCCTTCGAGTCGCCGGTGATCGGCAGCGTGCAGGCCGGATCCTCCGGCTGGGAGGCGGGGCTGCGCAGCGGCGACCGCGTGCTGGAAGTGGACGGCCGCGCGGTGCACGGATTCCGCCACGTCTCGACCGCCGTGGCGCTGTCCGCCGCCGGCGAGCCGGTGGCGATGAGCGTCGAGCGCGACGGCGCGCGGCTGGATCTGACGGTGCCCACCGAGTTCGACGCGGCGCTTGGCTTTCCGCGCATCGGCGTCGGGCCGGTCTACGAGCTGGCGGTCGTGCCGGGCGGGCCGGCCGAGCGCGCGGGCCTGCGCTCCACCGACCGGGTTCTCGCCGTGTCCGGCGTGCCGGCCGCGGACACGCAGTCGGCGCAGGCGGCCGTCGAGGCGGCTTCCCTGGCGGCGGGCCCGGTGCTGCTGTTGGTGGAGCGGGATGGCGCCGAACTCGAGCTGTCCCTCGAGCCGGCGGCGCCGCCGGCGCCGCTGCCGGCGCAGTTGGGCATCTCCGAGCAGCAGAACCGCGTGGTGCAGGCGCGCAGCGCGCTCGCGGGCGAGCTGCAGCCCGGCGATCTGGTGATCAGCGCCGGCGGCGCGCCGGTCCAGCGGCCCGCCGACCTCCTGCTCGCGGCGCTGCGCGCCGGCCATCTGCCTGCTTTGACGATCGAGCGCGCCGGCGCGCGGCTGGATCTGCCGGCGCGGCCGGACGTGGCGCCGGCGCGGATCGGCGAGATGCTGCACCTCGGCACCGGACCCGGGCTGCGCCTGGCGGTGCGCGCCGACGGCGCCGCCCACCGCGCGGGCCTGCGCGACGGCGACGCGATCTTGCGCGTCAACGAGCTGGCGGTGCGCGACTTTGCGGCGCTGCGCGCGGCGATCGCGGAGCGCGTGCAGTCCGCGGACCCGGCTTCCCCCCCCCCGCTGCGCCTGATGGTCCTGCGCGCCGGCGCCGCCGAGCCCGAGACGCTGACGGTGCAGCCGGCTCCGCTGCCGGTGCGCGACCTCGGCCTGGGCCTGCGCATCGCCGAGGAGACGGTGCGCAGCATCAACCCCGTCACCGCGCTGCGCATCGGCGTCAACGAGGCCTGGCAGACCGTGCTCGAAGTGATGCTGACCCTCAAGCGCATGATCGTCGGCGACATCTCGGCGACCAATCTCGGCGGCATCATCAGCATCGGGCAGGTCACGCACGGATTCGCCGCGCAGGGCCTGATCCCGCTGCTGCTGTTCCTGTGCATCATCTCGGTGAACCTGGCGGTCCTGAACGTCCTGCCGATCCCGGCGCTCGACGGCGGCCACATCGCGCTGCTCGCCGCGGAAACGGTGCGCGGCAAGCCGGTCGGCGTGCGCGCCCGCAACGCCTTCAACCTGATCGGTTTCGCCATCGTCATCGGCCTGCTGCTGTTCGTGACCACCCTCGACCTGCGCCGCCTGTTCGGCTCCTGATGCTGGCCTGGCTGCGTCTCGCGCGCGCCTCGCTGGCGCCGACCATCGCCTGGGATTGGGCGGCGGGCATCCTGCTCTGCGGCCTCGGATGGAGTCCTGAGCATCTGCCGCTGCTCGCGATCCTGCTCGCCGTCTATCACGGCGGCATGATCGCCAACGATCTCTGCGATCAGCGCCTGGACCGCGCAGCCGGCCGGCAGCGGCCGCTGGTCCAAGGGCAGATTTCGTTCCGCGCCGCCGCGCTGGCTCTGATCCTCCTGTGGGGCGGCGCGCTGGCGCTGGCCGCGGCGGCCGCGCCCGGCGCGCTGCGCCCCACCGGCTTCCTCATCGGCATCGCCGCGATCTACGACTTCGGCGGCCCGCTCGCGCGCGCCGCCTTCGGCCCGGTGCTGCTCGCCGCGGCCCGCGCCGGCAGCCTGTTCTTCGTGCCCATCGCGATGCTCGGCCTGAACGCCAGCCTCGAACCCGCCCGCCTGGCCGCCGCCGCCGCCTACGCGATGTACTTCCTGTTCCTGGCGCGCCTCGCGCGGCGCGAGGAATCCGGAGCGCCGGGCAACTACGCCATCGTGCTGGTGGCGTTCACCGCGCTGGCTCCCGCCGTCGTGGTCTTCCGCCCGCCGATCCCCTGGCTTGCGGCCGGCGCCTGGCTGATCTTCTGCGTTCTCGTCCTGCGCGGCTCGCTGCCCGACGCGCGCCGCCGCTTCTGGCCGCCGGAACTGGTGCGCGCGAACGTGCGCCGCGGCCTCGGCTTCGCGCCGCTCGTGCCGGCGATCGCGGTGCTGGCAGCGCCCGGAGTCGCGCCGGCCTGGGCGTTGGGCGGCGTCGCGGCGATGCTGTCCGTGCGCGCGCTCGCGCGCCGGATCCCGCCGGAGTGAGCGCTCAGAACCAGCTAGCCAGCAGGAAGTCGAGGTACGCCCTGACGTCCGCGCGCTTCGTCGCCGCCCGCAGCTGCTGGTACATCTCGCAAGCCTCGACTCCATAGATCTGCGGCAGGACGTCCAGCACGACTTTGCGCGCCGCGTCCGGCGCCGTCTCGTCGCTGGCCAGGAACAGCAATCCCCCGCGCGCGGCCTCCGACTCGCGGTGGCGGCCCAGTCCGGCGGCCAGATCCGCAGCGCGCGCGGCGCCGGGCTCCTGGTCGTACCATCTCACCAGCGGCGCGACGCAGGAAGGGAAGTTGGCGATCAGCGTCGCGGCCAGGCGGCGCACTTCCGGCTCCTCGCGCGGATCCAGCATCGCGCGCTCGATCAGGGCCGCGCCTTCGGGGCTGCCGGTTTTCGTCAGAGCGCGCATCAGATCCATCCGGTGCTCGCCGGCGGCCTGCGGCCAGCAGCCGATCAGCACGCCGGGCAGGCGCGGATCGAGCAGCGGATCGCGCGTCAGCAGGAGCAGCGCCTCGGTCGAGCCGGAGCGCAGCGGAAATTCGCGCAGCAGCAGCAGCCAGGGATCGAGGCGGTGGCGCTGGCCGTGCGCGACCAGCGACACGAGCGCCGCGCGCTCGAGCTCCGGATCGCCGCTCGTCAGCCAGCCGTCGAGCAGATCCACGCCCGCGCCGGCCGCCACCGCGCCCGGCGTGCCGAGCAGCCGCGCCACCGCCGCCTGCACTCCGGGATCGGGATCCTGCGCCGCGCCGAGCACCGCATCCCAGTCGCCGAGTTCGGACAGCGCGGACAAGGCCAGCTGCCGCGTCTTGACCGAGGGATAGACGGCGGAGTCGAGATAGCCGCGCAGTTCGGGGCCGACCTCGCGGTCCCCCATTTCGAGGCGCGCCGTCAGCGCCTGCACGCGCAGCGGAGGAGGCAGCAGCGGATCGAGGCGCAGCAGGGCCGGCAGCAGCTCCGGCCCGTCCACCAGCATCAGCGCGTTCCAGGAATCGCCGCCGTCGCCGCCGCTGGCTCCGCTGCCGGCGCTGGCGATCCACGCGCGCACGCGCGCCTCCAGATCCAGCACCGCGGCGTCGCCGCCGATGCGCGCGATGGCGGTCAACGCGGCGCGGCGCGGACCGGCTTCGGTCTCGCGCTCGAGGCACTCCTGCAGCGCCGGCAGCAATTCCGGCGCGCGCAACTGCGCCGCAGCCTCGCCGGCGGTGGTGCGCACCACCGGCGTCGGGTGATGGAGCAGCAGATCGGCGACGGCCTCCCACTCCGCCGCGGCGCCGCAGGCGCCGAGCGCCGACACCAGGTTGATGGCCAGGCCGAACCGGTCCGGCTGGCCGCTGATCGCGCGCAGTTCCGCGGCCAGAGCCGGCCCGGCGGCCGGTCCAGCGAGGCGCAGCTCCTGCAGCGCGAAACGCTGGCCTTCGCGGCTGCCGGCCTTGAGGTGCTCGATCCAGCGCGGCACCCAGTCGCCGCCGGCCGGCGGCGTCCAGGCGCGCAGGCGCTGCTGCTCGGCGCTCAGCGTGAAGGCGCCGGTCTCAGCCGGCGCGGCGCCCGCGGAGGATGCCGGCTCGCGCGCGCAGCCCAGCAGCGCGCAGCCCAGCAGCGCGGCGGCCAGCGGCGCGGCCCGGCCTCCGGGGCGGGAGGCGCGGCCGATTCCGTAGAATGAGGAGGTCATGCGAGACGAGGATCCGCCCGTCAAGACGCCGGGCTTCGCGCTGGGTCCTTACCGCTTCCGGCACGGCCTCACGCTGGCTCCGATGGCCGGCAACACCAATCAGGCCTACCGCCGACTGTGCCGCCGTTTCGGCGCGGAACTGACCACCACCGAGATGGTCTCCTCCCGCGCCCTGCACTATAACGACAGCAAGTCGCTCGGTTATCTGGAGCGCGGCGAGGACGAGAAGCCGATCGCAGCCCAGATCTTCGGCTCGGAGCCGGCGGTGCTGGCCGACGCGGCGCGCAAGATCGAGGCGCGCGGCTTCCACGTCGTGGATCTCAACGTCGGCTGCCCGGTGCCGAAGATCACCGGCTGCGGCGGCGGCAGCGCGCTGTTGCGCGAACCGGCGCTGGCCGCCGAGTGCGTGTCCGCCATGGTCGAGGCGGTGGACATTCCGGTGACCGTCAAGATCCGCGCCGGCTGGGACGACGAGAACAAGAACGCGCCGGAGTTCGCCGCCCGCGTGGTGGAAGCCGGCGCGCAGGCCGTCACCGTGCACGGCCGCACCCGCGAGCAGCGCTACACCGGCTGCGCCGACCTCGACCTGATCCAGCGCGTGGCCGCCGCCGTGAGCGTGCCGGTCATCGGCAACGGCGACGTCACGGACGTGGCCAGCGCGCGCCGCATGGCGGCCACCGGCGTGTCCGGCATCGCGATCGGCCGCGGCGCGCTCGGCCGCCCGTGGGTGTTCGCGCAGATCGTCGCCGCGTTCGAGGGGCGCCCGGTGCCGCCCGATCCCGGCCGCGCCGAGCGCGCCGCGCTGCTGCTCGAGCTGGGCGAGGGCATCTGCGCGCTCTTCGGCGAAGCCCGCGGCATGAGCATCATGCGCCGCCTGTCCGCCGACTTCTTTCACGGCCTGAGCGGCGCCGCCGAGTCGCGCGCCGTCTGCAACACCCTCACGACGTTCAGCGATCTGAAGACTCTCGCCGCTCGAATCGCGCCTCGGGAAGGTAGCGATCCAGCTCCGCCAGATCCGGCCGGCTGCCGTCCCAGTTGAGGCCGCGGACGGTGTTGAGGCGGATCAGCGCCTTGCCGTGATCCACGTGCGCCTGGACCTCGTTGGTCTCGGCGACGGCCAGGTCGGTCTGGAACTGCAGCACCTGGAAGTTGGTGCTCGCGCCCTCCTGCAGGCGGCGCTGCTCGGCCTCGAGCTGGCGCGTGGCCACCTCGCGCGCCAGGCGCGTGACGTTCACGCGCTCGGCCTGGAAGGCGAGATTGCGCACCGCCTCGCGCACGTCGGTGGCCACCACGTTCTCGGCGTCGCGCAGAGTGCGCAGCGCCAGCCAGGTGCGCCAGCGCGCCTGGCGCTCGGCGCCCTGCTGCGCGTTGTTGCCGAGCGGCAGCTCGAAGCTCAGGCCGACGGACGCGCCGGGAAAGTTGCGGTCCCAGATGTAGTCGATGGCCGCGCCGACCTGGTCGTCCTGGCCGGTGAGCGATCCGGTGGCCAGGAAGTCGAGGGTGGGCTTGAGGTCGTGCTTCGCCGCGTCCCAGGACAGCTGGGCGGCGTCCACGTCCACGCGCAGCTGCCGCAGGTCGGCGCGATTCTCGCGGGCGATGGCGAACGCCTCCTCCCAGCTCGGCATCGCGGCGCCGGGCATGCCGGGGCGGCTGGTCGGCTCGATGTCCAGCGTCCACTCCTGCGGATTGTCAAACCCGAAGATCAGCAGGCGCAGCGCGTCCTGCGCGACCTGCACGTTGTGGCGCGCGGTGAGCAGGGCGTCGGTGCGGTTGGCGATGTCGGCGTCGGTCTGCACCACCTCGACCTCGGCCACGGCGCCGACGCGGAACTTGGCCTCCGTCACTTCCTTGAGCGACTGCGCCAGCGCCAGCGAGCGCTCTTTGACGATCACGTCGGCCAGCGCGAAGCCGAGGTCCCAGTAGGCGTCCACCACGGCCTGCGTGACGTCGGTCTGCGCCTGCCGCAGCCCGGCTTGCGAGCGGTCGCTCGTGAAGCGCGCCTGCTCCAGAACCTGCGTGGCCGACAGCCGCCAGCCGCCGCGCAGCAAGGGCTGGCGCCACTCGAAATTCAGCGCGACGTTGCTCTGCGGGTCGTCCAGGAACGAGTAGTCGTTGTAGGTCTCCTGCAGCGAGAAACTGAAACTGCCGCCCGTGGTCAGAGCCTGGCGCAATCCCTGCGTGGCGGTGACGGACGTGGTCTCCGTGGTGCCGAACGCGCTGAAGAATCCGCCGGCCGGCGATTCGCGGTAGGCGTAGGTCAGATCGCCGAAGAGCACCGGGTCGTAGGCGCCGTCGGCGGTCTGGATGCCGGCCTCCTGGAGCAGCGCCGCGAGCCGCGCCTGCTGCAGGCTGCTGCCGTGCTCCTGCGCCAGCCGGATGGCGTCCTCCAGACTCAGCGGCAGCGCGTTCGGGCCTGCCAGGTTGGTGAAAGGCCCGGGCTCCTGCGCGGGAGCCGTGGCGGGCGGAGTGGCGGGCGGGGCCGGCTCCTGCTGCGCCGTCCCGGCGCTGAGAAGTAGAAGGACGGGGAGGATGGACATCGGCGCTGCTTACGGACGAAATGCCGGCAGCATGGTGCCATCGCCGCCGGGGCGAGGCTACTCCTCGGCGATCCAGGGCGCGCCGGCCCAGGCCCGGCTGCGATCGGCCTCGGCGGCCGGCACGGACGCGCCGCGCAGCACCCACGTCCACGGCGCCAGCAGGCGGCGCTCCTCGGCGCTGCCGACCAGGCTCAGCACCTCGATCCGGGCCACGAGTCCGGCGGGGAGCGGCTCGGAGCCGCCGCGGGCGCAGCGGCGCAGGAACTCCTGCCACAGATCCTCGGCCGAGGCGCCGTCCCAGGCGGTGGGCTCGATGCTGCTGTCTCGCGCCGGCGCCGCCCCCGCCGTGAACCAGGACGCGGCGGCTCGGGCCATGCGGTTCTGCCGCGTGATGGATTCGACCCAGGCTGCGTCGAGCTGGGACGGATCCTGCGGCGCGGGCACCGGCGGCAGGACTTCCTCCTGGGCCGCGACCGCCGGCGGCAGCAGCAGATGCTCCACCTGGATCACCAGCCGGGTTTCGCGCAGCCAGGGCAGGATCTGCGCCAGAGCCAGAACCGGCGCCACCGAGATGGACACCACCAGCAGGGTGGCGGCGGCGCGCGCCAGCCGCGAGCTGCGCAGCAAGGAGCGCAGGCCGGTGGCTGCGCTCAGGCGGACCTGCACGCGCTCGCCGAAGTCCTCCGCGACCGCCGGCTGCGGATGGGCGCGCCGCAGCTCCTCGGCCAGCGCCAGCAGCGCGGCCGCTTCGGCGGCGTCGGGCAGTCCGGCGCCGGAAGCGTGCGGCAGATCGTCCGGGAAGCGCGGCTTCACGCCTCCTCCCCCAGCGCGGCGAGGCGTTGGCGCAGGCGGCGCAGTGCGTAGAAGACGCGGGACTTCACGGTGCCCACCGGGATCTCGAGAAGCGCGGCCACGTCCTTGTACGGCAGATGCTGCAGCACGGCGAGCTCGAGCAGCTCGCGCTCGGCCGGCTCCAGCGCGGCGAGCGCGGCGCGCACGAGCGCGGCGCGGTCCTGCGCCTGCGACGCGGCGTCCGGGCCGGGGCGCGGATCGGCGGAATCGGATCCGTCCTCGACGCGGCGGAAGCGCGCGCCGCGGCGCTGGTGATCGATCCAGAGATTGCGGGCGATGCGCAGGAAATAGGCGTCCAACTGGCCGCTCGGCTGGTAGCGGTCGAGGCTCTGGAGGATGCGCAGGAAGACATTTTGCGTGAGATCCTCGGCGGTCGCGGCTTCGGCGCCCTGGCGCAGGAAGTAGCCCTTGAGGCGCGGGGCGAGGTCCTGGACCAGCCGATCGAAGGCCGCGGCGTCGCCGGCCCGGTGCCTGGCGAGGTCATCGTCCTGCCCCCGGCCGGGATCCATGGTGGTCAACGCGGCTCCGACGCCTGCGGTTCAGCCGAATCGGGCGAATTCCCGGCCGTCCAGTCCGCGGCCCAGGCCTGCAGCAGGCCGGCCGCGCGCGCGCCCGTGGCCCGGGCTTCCAGCACGCGCTCCTCCGGACCCGGCCCGGGGCTCAGGCTGATTTCGACACGGTCCGCGGGCCAGGACGCGGCGCAGCGGTCGGCCCACTCCACGATCACCACCGCCTCGCGGAAGCGATCCGGCAGGCCCTCGGCCAGCAGCGCGTCCATGCGCGCCTCGAAGTAGGCGTCCAGGTGCAGGACGCGGCGCCGTCCCGCGTGCTCGCAGCAGAGCAGGTACGAGGGCGAGCGCAGCGGCTCGCCCACGCCGAGGCCGAGTCCCAGGCCGCCGGCGAAGGCCGTCTTGCCGGCGCCGAGCTCGCCGATCAGCGCCACGCAGTCGCCGGGCTCCAGCAGCTGGCCGAGCGCGCGGCCCAGGCTGCGCGTCTCGTCCGGCGAGCGGCTGAGCCGCGGCGGCAAGGCGGCTAGGACCATGCGTGCTCGTAGCCGCGCGCGCGGACGCGGGCGGGGCGCCCTGCGCGCAGCCATTGCAGGCGCGGCGGGCGCGTGACTTCGCCGATCGGCGTGATGCCGCAGCGGCGCAGCAGCGGATCGCGCAGCGCACGCGCGGCCTGCGCCGGCGCGAGCGCCGCGAGCAATTCGTAGTCCTCGCCTTCGCCGAGCGCGCGCTCGACCGCGCCGGGAACGCCGCGCAGCTCGCCGGCCAGCGGCAATCGGTCGAGATGCACGCGGGCGCCGGCGCGACTGCGCGCGAGCAGGCGCGGCAGATCCCGCGCCAGGCCGTCGCTCAAGTCCATCATCGCGCTGGCCCGGTAGCGCTCGGCCAGGCGCTCGCCTTCGCGCAGCCGCGGCTGGGGCAGCAGATGGCGTCCGCTGCTGACGGCCCCGCCGAGGCGGCCCGTGACGAGCAGCAGATCGCCGGGCCGGGCGCCGCCGCGGCCGGGCGCGCCGCCGCGCGGCGCGAGTCCCAGGATCGTGCAGGTCAGCACGAGCGCGCGCGCAGTGCTGCAGTCGCCGCCCGCCACCGGCAGGCCGAAGTGCTCGGCTTCGCGCAAGAAGGCGCGCGCGAGACGCTGGAGCCAGGCCGCGGAAGTCGCGCGCGGGGCCGCCAGCGTCCAACTGAGAGCCCAGGGCCGGGCGCCTGCGGCCGCGACGTCGCTCAAGCTGCGGCGCAGCAGCTTGCAGGCCAGGATTTCGGGCGAGACGCCGGCGCGGGCGTGCACTCCGAGCGCGAGCTGGTCGGTCGTCCACACCAGCGTCCGCCCGCGCGGCGGCCGCAGCAGCGCGCAGTCGTCGCCCGGGCCTACAATCCCCCTTCGCGCGCGCCAGGCGGCGCGGAAGATGGCGTGGAGCGCGTCCTCGCCGCCCGCAGGACGGATGAGCACAGGAATGGACGATTCGCGAGACTGGAACCGAGAACGCCGGCGCATGCGCCTGCGCGAGGCCGCGTGGCTGCTCTTCAGCCTGGCGGCGCTGTCCTGGCTGATTGTAGGCACGGTGCGCTCCGAGGTGGAACGGGCGCGGTCGCGCTACGCCGAGGACACTTTGCAGTACCTGGCCGGGCACGTGGCTCTGGCGATGGATCGCGCGGCCGACGCCGGCGCGGACCCGCGCGCCTGGACCTTCCCGCTGATGGGCCCCGGCAACGGCCTGCCGGGAGTCCCCGTCGGCGCCGGCTCGCCCCTCACCCAGGCGCTGCCGCATCTGGCCTGGCTGCCCGCCGATCCGTGGGGCCGCAGTTACGCCGTGGTGCTGGCGGGGCGGGCGGAAGCCCCCTATCCGCTGGTCATCTGCTCCGGCCCGGACGGGCTGGACCTCGAGGAACTGCGCGGCGACCGGCGCTGGAGCGCGCCGGTGCTGTGGCCGGTGCAGTAACGCTGCGCTGAACCCGGGGCTTCAGCTTGGAGAGCAGGCCGCCGCCGCGCGCGTCAGTTCTGACAATTGCGCCGGCGCCGCGGCGGCGCGCAGGACGGCGCAGGCGTGCGCCCCCGCCGCGCAGGCCGCGCGCACCTGCTCCGCGGCCAGGATGCCGCCGATCGCGATCACCGGCAGGCCGAGCGCGGCCGCCGCCGCGAGCCCCGCCGGGCCGCGCGGCTCGAGCCGGCCGCTCTTCTCCGGCGTGTCCCACACGGGCCCGAAGATCAGGAAGTGCGCGCCGGCGTCGCGGGCGAAGCGCGCTTCCTCCATGTCATGCGCGGAGGCGCCGACGCGCAGGCGCGCGTCGAGCCGCAGATAGTCCGCGACGTCGAGGCTGCGCGCGCCGGCGATCACCGCGCGCGCGCCGCTCGCCAGCGCCACGTCCCCCATCCCGTGCGTCGCGCGCCAGGCCGCCTGCAGCTCCGGCGCGGCGAACGCGGCCGCCGCGGCGCCGCTGCCGCAGGCGGGGCGGCGCAGGCTCAGCGCGGAGGCGCCCGCGTCCAGGGCCGCCGCTCCCCGGCTGCGGATCTCCGCGGCCGCGAGGCCGGAGAGCACGCACCAGATCCCGCGGGGCAGGTTCACGCGGCGTCGTGGAAGCGCACGCCGACGCCCAGGTCGAGGGCGATGGCCGCCAGGTCGTCCCGCTCGAGCGGACGGTGCAGGCGCAGCAGGTCCGGCGCCGCGCGGTCGGAGCCGGCGCGCTGCACGTCGGGGTGGGCGGCGAAGCGGTCCAGGATCTCGGACAGCTCGCAGTGCAGGCGGCCGTCGGCGTGGATCGTCACGAGGCCGCTCTTGCGCGCCCAGGACTCCAGCGAATAGGCCACGTTCTGCGGCAGCGGCATGCGGCTGTGGCGGCGCAGCAGCGCCTGGATCTCATCCAGCGTCATGCCCTGGCCCAGCGCGCGGTGCAGCGCGCCCGGCGTGATGCGGTAGCGGTAGAGCGTGTCCTTCTGCTCGCGCTCGCAGAAGCGGTCGAGTTGGTAGATCAGCTCGTGGCTGCGCTCGTCGGGGAAGAGCACCACCTCGAAGTCCGGATTGACGACCAGATGGCCCGCCGCCTCCAGCGAGCGGCCGGGAATCATCTCCAGCAGTTCGGCGCCGAGCGGCGTGAGGCGCAGCGCCGTGGCGCGCCCGCTCGCGTCGTAGCCCATGTCCACGATGCCGAGCAGGTAGAGATACTTGCGGATCCAGAGGAAGAGGTTCCAGCTCAGGCTCTGCAGGTCGGCGGAGGCGCGCACCGGGAAGGAGGCCGATTCGCGGCCGCCCGGGCCCAGATCGGGCAGCGTGGCCAGATAGTGGTTGCGGGCCACGAACGGCAGGAACATGGCGTCGTACCAGAGGCCGGGCTGCAGGCGCTTGAGCCAGCGCAGCACGGTGCGGCGCAGATGCATCTGGTGCGCGAGGTCGCCGGGCAGGCGGCGGTCCTCCATCAGCCAGTCGAGCATGCGGCGCTGCTTCTCGCGCAGCGGCAGGCGCAGGAAATCCTGGCCGCGCGGCGTGAGACGGAAGCTGCGCTCGCCGGTGCGGTCGATCATGCCGCCCTCGAGCGCGAAGCGGTATTCCAGCTCCAGGATTTCCAGGCGCCGGAATTCGCGGCCGGGGTTGGGCAGGAGGCTCTCGGCGATGCGCTTGCCGGTGGTCTTGAAGATCGTGCCGCGCACGGTGAAGCGCACGGTGTCGCCTTCGACGAAGGAGGCGAAGCGCGCGAAGTTCGAGACGAAGTCGGTGCCGATCGAGGCCACGTGCACCGGCTGCGTCGGCGTTTCGGCGCCGACGCGCTGCAGGTGCGCGAGCACGGCCTCGTGGAAGAGCACCACCACTTCGCCGCGCTGGCGCAGGCCGTACGGTTCGAGGTCGAGGTCGCAGAGCGTTCCCAGCGAAGCCGCTTCGAGCGCGCTGCCGAGGCGCTGCGCGTCGAGCCCGGGCGCGATCGTGGCGAGCACTTCCGGCGGCACGATGCCGCCGTGGCGCACCGCGGCCACCCCGAAGAATTCGCGCACGTCGGGCGCCAGCGCGTCCACGCGCGCGCGCAGCGCCGATTCGGCCGCCAGCAGCCGGTACATGCGGCGGGACTGCTCGCCGGCCAGTCCATGCGCGCCGCGCTGGCGCAGGCGGTATTCGAGCCATCCGCTGAGCGTCAGCAGCGCGCCCGGCCCGCCCGGCACCGCGAGGCGCTCGTCGAGTGCCACTGCGATCTCCTCCGGCACGCCCCACGAGGGTCCGCCGGCCTGGGCCGCGGCGCCGGGGCGGCGGGCGGCGGGAATTTCCGCCACGAGGCCGGCCGCCACCAGATCGGCGAGATGGGCGCGCAGGCCGGCGGTGCCGAGTCCCGCGCCTTCGGCCTCGCGGCGCAGGCGCTCGAAGTTCTGCGGCCGGCCGGGATCGGCGGCGAGCACGCGGAACAGCGCCGCGGGCTCGGAAGCCAGCTCGCCGGCGCGCGCCAGCACCGCGCCCACCTCGCGCATGCGGGCGCGCAGCGCCATCAGCAGCTCGGGGCGCCGCATCGGCGGCGTGCCGCCGATCCAGCGGTCGTGCAGGTCCACCAGCTCGCTGTCGGCGCGGGTCGCGAGAGTGCGGGCGAGATTGACTTTTCCCATGGTCAGAGAGGCGCGCGCAGATCTTCACGCAGCAGGGATTCGCCCGGCACGATGGCGTAGCGGTAGCCCTGCTCGGTGAGGAAGCGCTGGCGGTTTTCGGCGTAATCCTGATCCAGCGTGGCCTCGGACACCAGCGAGTAGAAGGAGGCGCCGCGGCCGTCGCGCTTCGGCCGCAGGATCCGGCCCAGGCGCTGCGCCTCTTCCTGCCGCGAGCCGAAAGTGCCGCTCACCTGGATGGCGACGTTGGCGTCGGGCAGGTCGATCGCGAAATTGCCGACCTTGCTGACCAGCAGCACCGGCACGGTGCCTTCGCGGAACGCCTGGTACAGGCGCTCGCGCTCGGCGTTGGGCATGCGGCCGGTGATCAGCGGCACGCCCAGCTCCTGGCGCAGGACTTCCAGCTGGGCCAGATACTGGCCGATGATCAGCACGCGCTCGCCGGCGTGGCGCGCGAGCAGGCAGCGCAGCACCTCGTTCTTGACCGGATTCTCGGCGGCCATGCGCGCCTGCTGGCGGCGCGGCGCGGCCAGATAGCGCATGCGCAATTCCTCGTCGAGGCCGACGCGCACCTCGGTGCACTGCACCGTGGCGATGTAGCCGCGCCGCTCCAGGTCCTTCCACGGCGCGTCGTAGCGCTTGGGCCCGATCAGGCAGAAGACCTCGTCCTCCTTGCCGTCCTCGCGCACCAGCGTGGCCGTCAGGCCGAGGCGGCGGCGCGCCTGGATTTCGGCCGTGGCGCGGAACACAGGCGCGGGCAGCAGGTGAACCTCGTCGTAGATGATCAGTCCCCAGCCGCCGCGCGAGAAGAGGTCGAAGTGGACGAAGCCGCCGTCCTTGCTGCGCCGGTAGGTCAGGATCTGGTAGGTGGTGAGCGTGACGGGACGGATTTCCTTGACGGAGCCCGAGTACTCGCCGATCTGATCGCCGGTCAGCTCGGTCTTGTCGAGCAATTCCTCGCGCCACTGGCGCAAGGCGACCGTGTTCGGCGCCAGGATCAGCGTGTGCGCGCCGACGGCCTCCATCGCGGCCATCCCGACGACGGTCTTGCCGGCGCCGCAGGGCAGCACGATCACGCCGTTGCCGCCCAGCGCCGAGCCGCCGCGGTGGAAGGCGGCGACCGCCTCCAGCTGATACGGCCGCAGCGCGAAGCCCGGCCCGCGGCGCGATTCCGCGCGCACGCGGATCGCGAGCGGCGTGCCGTCCACGTAGCCGGCCTCGTCCTGCACCGGGAAGCCGAGGCGCACCAGGCGGTGCTTGATGGCGCCGCGGCGCGACGGGTCGATCCAGGCGCGCCCCTCCGCCGCGCGCACTTCGTCCACGTGGCCGGCGAGCTCCGGATCGTGCAGCAGTTCGCGCAGCACCGCCGGATCCTGGCTCTCGAGCAGCAGGCGCGCGCCGTCGGCGCGCAGGCGGAACATGCCGCAGCGGCCGAACCACGTGCGCAGCTCGACCTCGAAATTGGGCGGCACCCCGTAGCGCGCGTTTTGCGCCAGGAAACTCAGGACGCGGTCGGCGTTCAGGCCGGTGGACGCCGCGTTCCAGATCGACACCGGCGTGATCCGGTACGTGTGCAGGTACTCCGGCGACTTCACCAGTTCGGCGAAGGGCAGCAGGCCGTCCCGCATCTCCTCGAAGGCCGGATGAGCCGTCTCCAGGACGATCGTGAGATCGCTCTGAAGGATGAGGGGACGGGGTTCGGTCGTCACGGGCCGGACGCGAGTGCGGGGTGCTGATCGCGCCATTCGGGCGCCCCGCCGGAACTGCTGAAACCTTGGATTGTAGACGCCAGATGGCGGGCTTCCAAGCGATTCAGGCCGGCCAGGGCCAGGCCCAGCCTCAGTTCTCCGGGAGGGGCGCCGGGGCCGGCGCTCCAGGCGGCCAGCGGGCCGAGGCTGCGGACCGCCCGCGGCAGGGCGGCCAGCGGGCTGTCCAGGGCCAGCTCCCCCATGCCGAAGCGCTCGGCCTGGGCCAGGACGCGGCCGATGGCCGGGGTCTCCGCGAAATGCCGCGCCAGATCGCGCAGAGTGGCGCGTCCGAGGTCGGTCCAGCGCAGTCCGCGGTCCTCGGCCGCGTGCAGCGCAGGCCCGCAGCCGGAACCGCCGCAGGCGCGGCAGCGCGCGTGCAGGGCCGGATGCCCGCGCTCCGCGCCGCTGCCGCGGCAGGCCTCGCAGCGCCACGGCGAGCGCGCCGGATCCAGATCCGGCGCCGTGAATCCGCGCAGGCGCGCGCCCTCGGTGCGCAGATAGTGATCGCGCAGCGGCGCGCTCAGGCCCAGCGCGGCGCGCAGCGCGTCGGCGGCGCGGGCGCGCGGCGGCGCGCACCATGCGTCGAAGTCGAACTCGAGGCCGAAGGGCTGCGGCCGCAGAGCGGATGCGAACCCGGAGTGCGGCGGCAGCGCGGGCGCGGCGCCCGCGTGCTCTTCGGCGTCCGTGAACCAGAACGCGGCGCCGGCCGCCGGCTTCTGCATCGCCTGCGCGATCCGGCGCGCGAGCGGAGCAGGCAGTCCGGCCAGCGGCTGATCGAAGAGCAGCGTGGCGCCGGCGGGAGCGAACAGGATCCAGCCCGCCGCGCGCGCGAGTTGGCGCTCCAGCTCGGTGAGGCCGCCGGCGGCCGCGCCGAAGCGCCGGCCGAGCAGGGAAGTGCCGCGCAGCAGCGCGGCGGCGCGGGCGCTGGCGGGCAGATCCGGAGCTGCGCTCGTCCAGTGCGCGAGCACTTCGTCGAGCCGCCGCTCCCCCAGCGCTTCCAGATTCCAGCCGCCGAGGTGCGCGGCGGTCCCGGCGTCCACGCGGCCGCAATCGCGGCACGCGCCGGGCTGCCAGGACCAGGCCGGATCTGACAATTGGCCGGGCGCGTGGGCCGCGAGGCGATCCGCCTGCAGCGCGCGCAGATGGTGCTCGAGATCGCGCAGGCGCCCGGGCGCGTCGCCGTCGGCCAGCGGCCGCAGTTCGTCGAGCCACACGGCGTCGCCGGCCCGCAGCGCGAACTCCGGGCCGCCCGCGCGCAGCAGCGCGCCGGCGCGCAGGAAACGCCGGAAGCCGGCGGCCTGCAGCCATTGCGCCAGCTCGGGCCGCGCCAGCAGCGCGGGCGGCAGCGGCGCGCTGAAGACCCACGGATGGTCGCCGCGCGCCCGGCAGGCCTCGGACAGGTCCAGGAACGCTCCGCCTCCGCCGCACGCGGCGCAGCGCGGCGTGGCGCGCCGGCGCAGCTCCGGCAGCAGCGACGCCAGGCCGAGCACCTCTCCCAGTCCGGCCTGCGGATCCGTCTCCACCGGCCACGCCACCGGGATCGAAACCTCCTCGGCGAAGGCGCCGCCTGCGCCGGCGAAGATCTGGTCCTCGAGAAGCGGCGAGCGCAGCGCGAGTTCGCGGCGCAGCGCTTCTTCCAGGATGCGGCGGCCCGCGCCCGCGAAGCCGCCGGGCAGCGCGCGCGACTGCACCGGCGCGGCCTGCGGACGCGGCGGCGCCTGGCCGCCGGAGCCGCGCGCGCGCCACCAGTCCGCGGTCGGCGTGGCGCCCGCGGCGAGCGCGGCCGCAGTGCCGGCGTGGAGCAGGCGCCCGCCTTCATCGCCCGCGCAGGGGCCGAGCTCGATCAGCCAGTCCGCCTGGCGCAGGAAGACTTCGTGATGCTCGGCGACCCAGAAGCTGTGGCCGGCGGCCGCCAGTTCGTGGAAGAGATCCACCACGCGCTGCGCCTCGCCGCGCGGCAGGCCGAGGCAGGGTTCGTCGAGCAGGAAGAGGCGGCCTTCGCCGGGGCGCGCCGAGGCGAGCGCGCGGGCCAGCGCGATGCGGCTGCGCTCGCCCAGCGAGAGGTGGCGGCCGCGCTCGCCGAACGTGCGCGGGCCGAGGCCCAGCGCCACGAGATGGCGCACGAGCGTGGGCAGCCGGCGATCGCTGGGCAGGCGCTTCTGCAGCGCGGAGAGCGGCGTGGTCAGCCATTCGCGCAGCGAGCGGCTGCGCCAGCGCAAGTCGAGCAGATCCTCGCGCAGGCCCAGACCGCCGCAGCCGCCGCAGATCAGGCCTTCGCGGTCGGCGCCGGCGCCGCCGCAGGTGACGCACGCGCCCTGGCCGGGGCGCGCCACGAGATCGGCGGGCTGCAGGCCGCGCATGCGCCCCTCTTCGCTCTCGGCGAAGATCACGCGCACGTCCGACCACGCGCCGGAGAGCGTGGCGAGTGTGGAAACGGGCGCGTGGCGCAGCGCGCGCTCGAGCAGCACGCCGACGCCGCCGGGCGGCAGCGCGCCCTCGAAGCCCTGCTCGCCGCGCAGCCGGGGCACGATCTCGTCCTCCAGCAAGGTGCTCTTGCCCGAGCCGCTCGGGCCGCAGATGGCGACCACGCGCCCGAGCGGCAGGGACAGGTCCGGAATGCGCAGGTGGCGGGCCCGCAGATCGCGGAATCGCAGCGCGGCCGGCGCGGCGCCCTCCGCCGGCGCGCGCAGCGGCGGCAGCGGCTCGGCCGGCAGATCCTCGCGGCTTCCCTGGCCCGTCACCGTGCCGCCTTCCGGCCCCCCCCCCGGACCCAGCGCCACCCAGGCGTGCGCGGCCTCGAGGAATTCGCGCGCCGGATCGGCGGTGAGCACGGTGTTGCCGGCCGCCGCAAGATTCTGCAGCAGCTCGGCGAGCGCGAGGCGCTCGCGGCCGTGCAGTCCCATGCCCGGCTCGTCGAGCACGACGGTCTGGCCGCGGCGCACGAGCGCGAGCCAGGAAACGAGTTCGACGCGCCGCGCTTCGCCCAGCGACAGGCTGCCGAGCGTGCGCCCGGCGGCCAGGTGCCCGACTCCGGTGCGCGCCAGGAGTTCGAGCCTCCGCGCCGCGAGCCCCCCTTCCTCCGCGGCCCACGCGAGCCAGTCGCGCGTCGGAGTCTCCGCCCACTGCCGCCACGAGCGGTCGCGCAGCCAGCGGCGCGGCTGTTCGGCGCCCGGCGGGCCGGGAGGATCCTCCGCGAGCAGTTGCGCGCAGGCGGGGCAGCGGCGGTCGGCCGGCCACTCGCGCAGCTGCGCGCCGGCCTGCAGGCGCACGGCGCCGCCGCGGCGGCGGGCCAGGTCGAGGGCCTCGCGCAGGCGCTCCTCCAGCTCCGGCGACCAGCGCAGGCGGTCGATCAGCAGCCAGGCCGGCTCCGGCAGGACTTCCGGCGCCTCCTCCAGGCGCGCGAGGTCCGCGCCGCCGCCGAGGCGGATGCGCGTCCAGCCGGCGCGCAACAGATCGGCGCTGCGTTCGCCGCCGGCCGGGCTGAAGACCAGCAGGGCTTCGCCTTTCGTCAGACTCTGACAATCGGCGGCGGCGGCGGCCGGGCTCCAGGGCCGCCAGTGGGCGCCGCAGGCCTCGCACAGGTGTTCGCCGCCGCGCTGCCAGGCGCGGTCGAGCAGGCTCCACAATCCCCACGCGCTGCCCAGCGCCACCGCGCGGCGGGAGCGCGGAATCTCGCCCGCGCCGGCGATCACCGGCGTCAGACCGCTGACTTCGTCCGCCACCTGCGCCAGCCAGGATTCGTCGCCGCTCGGCAGCGCGCGCGGATCCTCCAGCACCCGGAAGCGGCGGCGCGCCACCGGCTCGAGCACGCCGAAGAGCAGCGCGCTCTTGCCGGCGCCGCTGGGGCCGTGGATCGCGGTCCAGGCGCCGAGCGGCAGGTCCAGGCCGATCTCGCGCAGGTTGCCGGCGCGCAGTCCGCGCAGCCGCAGGGTTCCGGGCCCGGCTGCGGCGCGGCGGCTCACGGCGCGCGTTCCCCGAGATCGGGATAGTCGGGGCCGCGCCCGGCCAGGAGCAGGCGGCGCAGTTCCTCCACCAGCGGCGCGGGCCCCGCGATGAGATTGCGTCCGTGCAGCCAGTCGCCGCCGGGCCGCAGCGTGTCCACGATGCCGCCGGCCTCCTGCACCAGCAGCCCGCCGGCGGCTGCGTCCCAGGGCGAGAGATGCAGCTCCCAGAAGGCGTCGAGGCGGCCGGCCGCGACGTAGGCGAGATCCACCGCCGCCGCGCCCATGCGGCGGATGCCGCGCTGATGCAGGAACAGGCGGTTGAAATTGTCAAGGTTGTTCTCGCGCAGCACGTGGCGGCGGTAGGGAAATCCCGTGGCCAGGAGCGACTGCAGCGGCTCGCGCGCCTCCGACACGCGCGCGGGCGCGCCGTTCAGCCGGCAGCCGCCGCCGCGGACGGCGACGAAGCACTCGTCCAGGACCGGCACGTGCACCACGGCGACGTCGGGGCGGCCGTCGGTGACGCGCGCCAGGCTCACGGCGAAGATCGGCAGTTGGTGGACGAAGTTGACGGTGCCGTCGAGCGGATCCAGATACCACGTGTGCCCGGAGCCGCCGGCGGCCGCGCCGGACTCCTCCGCCAGGACGGCGTCCCGCGGGAAGGCGGCGCGCAATCCGTCGAGCACGAAGCGCTCGCTGGCCAGATCGGCGGCGGTGACCAGATCGCAATCCGCGCTCTTGCTGCCGACGTCCTGGGCGGTGAGGCGGCGGCGCCAGTCGAGCAGGATGCGGCCGGCGCCGCGCGCCAGCTCCTCCGCCACCGCCGCCGCCGCGCGCAGATCGCTCACGGCGCCGAAGGCCACGCGCGCAAGACCTCCTCGAGCAGGTCTTCCTGGGCCTGGCGGAAGCGCGCGTTGTTCGTGCGCGCCGTGCCGTCGGGCTGGTAATTGACGACGATCGCGAAGCACAGGACCTGGCCGTCGGGCGCGGTCAGATACCCGGCCAGCGAGGAGGCGCCGCGGATCCACCCGGTCTTCGCGCGCACGCGCCCCGGCTGGAACAGGGGTTCCTCGAAGTGGCTGCGCAGCTTGCTCTCGACGCCGCCCACCGGCAGCGATTCGCGGAAGACGGCGCCGATGCCGCCGCGAGCGCCGGCCGGCCCGGCCATCAGCCGCAGCACCGCGCACAGCAGCTCGGGGCTGCTGGTGTTGACGCGCTCGGTCTCGGAACGCGCGAGGCCGCTGCCGTCGGCCTGCTTGAGCGTGCTGAGATCGAGCTTCGCGGCGCCGAGGATCTTGCGCACCGCGGCGACGCCTTCGTCGTTGCCGCCGCCGCCGCCGCGCTCGCGGCCCAGGGTGCGCAGCAGGACTTCGGCCAGGAAATTGTCAGACTCTTTGTTGCAGACCGTGAGCGCCTCGCTCAGCGACCAGGCCGATTTGAGGACGATCAGCGGCTTCTCCGCGGGCGCCTTCTCGCCGGGCGCGGCGTAGCGCACGGCGGCGGCCGGAACGCCGCGGGCACGCAGGCCTTCCTCGATCCAGCCGGCGAACACCGGCGCGGGGTCGGCCACGGCGAGGCGCAGCGGCGCCTTGCCGGCGCCCGAGCCGCGCACCACGATCGCGTCGCGCGCGCCGTTCCAGTTGGCGGTCCAGGACTTGGCGTCGGAGGCGGACTTGCGCTCCCAGCGCCATCCGGCCGCCGGAAAGGCGCGCAGGCTGCCTCCGGACTGGGAAATTTCCAGACAGCCGCCCTCCAGCGCGAGTGCCGCGACCGGCGCGCAGTAGTCCGCCTGCCACTGGTCGGCCGGCCACAGCGGATGGCGGGCCGGGCCGGTGAAGGCGCTCGCGTCCAGCACCACTTCGTCCAGGGCCGTCACGCCGCGGCCGCGCAGAGCCTGGGCCAGCGCGTCGAGGAAGGCCGCGGGCACGTCGCGCTCGCCGATGCGCCGCAGCGAGGGATCGCCGTTGCCGCGCAGCCACAGCCGGCCGCCTTCGAGGATCCCGGTGCTGCTCCAGCGGTAGTCCGGCCCGAGGGCCAGCAGCGCCGCCGCCGTCGTGAACAATTTCATGTTCGAGGCGATGACGAAGGGCTCGCTGCCGCGCCGCTCGTAGAGCAGGGTGCCGTCGAGCAGCTCGATGCGCACGGCCGGCGTCACGTCGGCCTCGGCGACCAGCGGGGCCAGGACGCGGTCGAGCCGCGGCTTGAGATCGGAGGGAACCGCCTGCGCGCAAGCGAAGGCGGCGCAGGCTGCGAGCAGCATCACCGCAGGCGCGCGCCTTCCACGGCGATCGCGTAAGCGCAGGCGGCGAAGACGCGGGCCACGTCGGCCACCTTGCCGAACTCGATGGTGCCGGGCACGTCGCCCGGTCTGTGATAGACGAGATTCTTCTCGATGTTGCCCTCGAAGAAGAACAGGGCAGGCACCCCCTTCAGGAAGAAGCTGTAGTGGTCGCTGCGCATGAACAGGTCGCGGCCGCCCTTGAAGTCGATCTTGATCTTGCTGCGCGAGCGCTTGGCGTGGTCCTGCACGAAATCGGCCCAGTCGTCGCGGTCCCAGGTGCCGCCGACGTTCATCTCCTTGGGATCGGTGCGCGCGATCTGGTCCATGTTCAGCATCGCCACCGTCTTGTCCATCGGGTAGAGCGGGTTCTCGCAGTAGGCGTTGGATCCGAGCAGACCGAGCTCCTCGGCGCTGAACCACAGGAACAGCACGTCGATCTGCGGCGAGGTGCCCGCGAAGCCCTTGGCCACCTCCAGAAGCGCGGTGCTGCCCGAAGCGTTGTCGTCGGCGCCGGGATAGGTCTGCAGGCTGCCCTGCTCGCGGACCGTGCCCCAGCCGACGTGGTCCAGGTGCGCGCCGAGCACGAGCACCTCGCCGTTGCCGCTCGTGCCGCGGATCCGCGCCGCGAGGTTGTAGGTCTCGACCGGCGCCATGTGATGGCGCGCCTCCATCCGGACCTTCATCTCGCCGCTGCTCAGCAGGCTCGACTTCTTCTTCTTCTCGATCTCGGCGTGGTAGGCGCGCACGTCCTTGCCGAAGATCGCGCCGGCCACCGCGCGCGACGCGCTCATCACGGGAATCGCGGGAAATCCCATCTCGGCGACCACCTGCTCCGGAGTCAGCCCGCGGCCGCCGGGAATCAGCTGCGCGCCCAGCAGCGCGCGCGAGTCATCCGGCTCGATCGCGGGATCCGGCACGAACACCATGCCGACCGCGCCGGCCGCGGCGGCGGCGCGCGCCTTCGCCTGCAGGCCGCCGTCCGGCGTGGGCTCGGGTCCGGCGAAGCGCTTCTGCTTGGCCTCGTCGGCCCAGGGCTCGCGGGTGAACGCGAACACGATCTTCCCTTTGACGTCCTTGTCCTTGTAGTCGGACCAGTTCTCGTCCTTCGACTGGATGCCGAAGCCGGCGAACACCGCGGCGGCTTCGGCGGCGCCGCCGGCCGATCCCAGCAGCGGCACGAATCCCGCGCCCAGCTTTGGCGCATCGTCGCCCGCGGGCATTCCTTCCCAGCGCAGGCTCGACTCCGGCGCCGGCGCCACGCAGGGCAGCGAGTAAGGCAGGCGGTAGCTGCCGTCCGGGCCCGCCGGCTCCAGTCCGAGCGCCGTGAGCTGGCCCTCGACGAAAGTCGCGGCGCGGTCGAAGCCCGGCGAGAAACTGCCGCGGCCCTGCATCTCGGGGCCGGCCAGCACCGTGAGCGTGTCGCGCACCGTCTTCTCCTGAATGGCCCCGACGACTTGCTCGAGGGTTTTGTCAGGCGGACCCGGCGCCGGCTCCTGCGGCCAGGCCGCGGCCACCAGCAGGGCGCAGAAAATTCCTCCGCTCAGGAGGCGTAACCGGAGGGATGCTTGCGGAACCACGCCACGGCAGTCTGCACGATTTCATCCAAGTCTTCAAAGCGGGGCCGCCAGCGCAAGTCGCGCGCGGCGCGCGCGGAGTCGGCGACCAGGCTGGCCGGGTCCCCCGCCCGCCGCGGCCCGAACTGGCGCGGCACCGGCGCGCCCGCCGCGCGCTCGACGGCGGCCACGACCTCGAGCACCGAGGCGCCGCGGCCGGTGCCCAGATTCCAGGCGCCGCTGCCGCTGCCGCCGCGCAGGCGCTCCAGGGCCGCCAGGTGGGCCTCCGCCAGGTCCAGGACGTGCACGTAGTCGCGCACGCAGGTGCCGTCGGGCGTCGGCCAATCCCGGCCGTAGATCTGGATCGGCGGGCCGAGCTGCAGCGCGGCCATCACCGCGCGCGGAATCAGGCGCTCTTCGGGCTCGTGGTGCTCGCCGTGGCTGCCGTCCGGCTCGGCGCCGGCGGCGTTGAAGTAGCGCAGAGCGGCGTAGCCGCCCTGGCCGGCGGCGGCGCGGTCGGACAGCAGGCGCTCGGCGGCCAGCTTGGTGGCGCCGTAGGGATTCACCGGCGCCTGGGGCAGATCCTCGTGCAGGCGCCCGGCGTCCGGCTGGCCGTAGACGGCGCAGGTGCTCGAGAAGATGAACGGCACCCCCGGCAAAGCCTCGCACAGGTGCAGCACCGGCGTGAGGTTCTCGCGCCAGTAGCGCAGCGGCTGCGTCACGCTCTCGCCGACGTAGGCGCGCGCCGCGAAGTGGATGACGCCGTCGAGGGCGCCGGCCTGCGCCACCGCCGCGCGCAGCGCCGCCGCGTCGGTGAGGTCCACGCGGACGCAGGGCCCGTCCCAGGCGCCGGCGTGGCCGGTCGAGAAATTGTCAAATACGATCGGATCGTGGCCGCGCGCGCGCAGCATGCGGGCCGTCGCGCTGCCGATGTAGCCGCAGCCGCCGGGAACGAGCACGCGCATGCGGGCGATTATGTCAGTTCCCGCTCTGCGACCGCCACCAGGCCAGCCACGCTTCGCGCAGCCGGCGGCGCCCTTCCAGATCCGGATCCAGGGGCGCGGGCTCGGAGTGCGCGGTCACCGCCTCGAGCGCGCGGCGGGCGGCGCGGAATCCGGCGCGATCCTCGGGCTGCAGCGCCTCCAGCAGCACCGGCACCTGCGCGCGGCCGCCGGCGGCCGCCAGCACGCCGAGCGCCGCCAGCCGCAGATCCAGGTCTGCGTGCGCCGCGAACGGCGCGACTTGCGCGCTGACGAAGGCTTTCTCGCCGGCGGCCGCGCGCTCGCCGAGCTGGCGCAGGCACACCTCCAGCACGCGCGGCTCGGGGTCGGAGAGAGCGCGCGCGAACACCGCCACGTCGTCCTCGAAGACCGCGCCGGCGAGGTAGCGCGCCGCGGCGAGCCGCGCTTCCGGATCGGCGTCGAAGCGCAGCACGGCCTGCGCGTCGGCGACGCTGCTGAGCTGGCCCAGCTCGAAGGCCTGCAGGCGGGCGAGCGCCGCGCGCTCGCGATCGGCCAGCTCGATGCCGGCCAGCGCCCGCTCGATGGCGCGGGTGGCGGCGCCGCGGTCGCCGGCGCGCTCCCACAGCCAGGAGCACTTCTCCCACCAGGCCGCGGCGCGCGCGCCGGCGGCCTCGTGGCGCGCCGCCTGCTCCAGCAGTTCGGCGGCTTCGCGGAACTGGCCGTTCTCTTCGTGCAGCGCCGAAGCGCGGCGCCAGGCGCGCAGCTGCTCCTCCGCGTCCGCGCGCGGCTCCTGCAGGCGCAGCAGCAGTCCGGCGCGCGCGGAGGCCGCGCCGGCGGCGTCTCCGCGGGAGCGCGCGCAGGTCAGGAGCAGCTCCCAGTACTCCTCGCCGAGGTCCGCCGGCGACCGCGCCGCCTCCTGCTGCAGGAACCAGCGCGCGTCCGGCCACGCGCCGGCGGCGGCGGCCCCGCGCGCGAGCTCCAGCCAGTCGCTGCCGGGCGGGAAATCGGCTGCGGTCAGCGTGCTGTCCGCCGCCGGATCCGCGCCCGCGGCGGCGCAGCCGCCCAGCGGCAGCAGCAGCAGAATCCAGGCGCGCTTCATGGCAGCAGCGCCGCCTGCGCCGCCCAGAAACCGGGAAAGGATTTCGCGACGCAGGCGCGGTCGTCCGGCTCGAGTCCGGGATGCAGCAGCGCCGCGATGCCGGCCGCCATCGCGGTGCGGTGATCGCCCTCGGCGGCGACGCGCGCCGCGCGCCGCGGCGCCGGCTGCCCCGGTCGCGGCGATTGCGCGCCGGGCGCGATGCTCATGCCGCCGCCGGCCAGCGCGACGGCGGCGCCGCAGGCTTCGGCCAGGCGGGCCATCGCCAGCACGCGATCCGACTCCTTGATGCGCAGGCGCTCCAATCCGCGGAAGCTGCCGCCGTGCGGCAGGTGCGCCGCCAGCACCGCGAGCGCCGGACCCGCGTCGGGCGCCGCGTCCAGATCCAGCTGCAACGGCCGCGCGAGCGCGCTCGGACCGGGCCGCAGCATCCGGCCGGCGGCGCCGTCCTGCCAGTCCAGCCACTCCTCGGCGCGCAGCCGCTCGAGCAGGTCGGCGTCCGCGTGCCGCGGATTCCAGGCGCGCTCCAGCCGCACCGGCCGCTGCAGGAGCAGCGCGGCCACGGCGAAGAAGATCGCCGCGCTCGGATCGGCGAGCACGCGCAGGCGCGCGTCGCGGCCGAAGCCGGCGCTCTGGTCCCACGAACGGCCGGGCTCGCGCTCGATCAGCGCCGCGGGGCCGCGCGCCGCGCGCAGCATCTCCGCCGTGAGCCCGAGATAGCCCTGCGAGCCCGCCGGCTGCAGCAGGCGCCATTGCATCGGCGCGTCGCCGGCGGCGAGCCACAGCGCCGAAAGAGTCTGGCTGGTCTGGAGCGCGCCGAGTTCGACGCTGCGCGCTCCGAATCCGCCGCGCCCGCGCACTCGCAGGAACGGGCCCGCCGCGTCGAGTCCGGTCTCGATGCCGGCGCCGAAGCCGCTCAGGATCGCCGTCAACTCGCCGTGCGGCCGCGCCGCCAGCGCCGGCGCCGGGCGCAGGGTCAGGACGCCGCGGCCGGCCGCCGCCAGGGCCAGCAGGAAGCGCAGGGTGGACGCTCCTTCGCCGGCCGGAAGATCGGCCGCGGATCCGAGCTCCTGCGGCGGGCGCCCGCGCACGGTCCACGCCCCCGCCGCGCCTGCCGGACGGAATTCCGCGCCCAGGGCCTGCAGCGCCGCCTGCAGATCGGCGGAATCCCGGCAGTCGGAAAGGCCGTCGATCCGGCTCTCGCCGGCGGCCAGCGCCGCGAGCATCAGGGCGCGCTGCGAACTCGACTTGCAGCCCGGCAGGGCGATCGCCGCGGATGCGTCCGGCACTTGCGAATCCTAGCAGGGTGGCCGCTGCAGAAACTGCGGCTGCGCTTCTACAATCGGGCCATGGCTCTACCGGCTTCCGCACATGAACTGGGCACCGGCTACCGCGGCGGGCTCAGCATTCCCGGATGGGAATTGACCTACACCGGCAAGGTGCGCGACGTGTACCGCCATCCCGCGCATCCCGGCATGGCGCTGATGGTCGCGAGCGACCGGTTGAGCGCGTTCGACGTGGTGATGCACGAAGTCGTGCCGGACCGCGGCAAGATCCTCACTCACATCACCGAGCACTGGCTGCGCGAGGTGGAATCCTGGATGCCGGCGGCGCGCGTGACGACGCGGATCGAGGCGGTGCCCGACCTGCCGCTCGCCGTGCACGAGATTCTGCGCGGCCGCAGCACCTGGACGCGCCTGGCCGAGCGCGTCAACGTGGAGGTCGTGCTGCGCGCCTATCTCGCCGGCAGCGGCTGGCGCGAATACGAGAAGACCGGCCGCCTGTGGGAGCACGCGCTGCCCGCCGGCCTGAAGAATTCCTCGCGCCTGCCGGGCGTGCTGCACACCCCGACCACCAAGGCCGACAAGGACGAGCCCGTCACCTGGGCCGAGGCCGCGCGGCTGATCGGCTCCCCCGCCGACGCGCAGCGCATCCACGACCTCGGGCTGCGCATCTTCGACGCCGCGGCGCAGCGCTGCGCCGCGAAAGGCGTGGTCCTCGCCGACACCAAATTCGAATTCGGGCGCCTCGACGGAAAACTGGTGCTGATCGACGAGGTGATGACGCCGGATTCCTCGCGCTACTGGCCCGCGGACGCGATCCGCGCCGGCGAGGAGCCGCCCAGCTACGACAAGGAAATTGTCAGAGTCTACCTGCGCAGCCTGAAGGACTGGAACCGCAAGGCGCCGCCGCCGTCGATTCCGCCGGAGATCATCGCGAAGACGCGGCGGAAGTATCTGGAGATTTGCCGGATCCTCACGGGCTCGCTGCCGGAAGGCGTCTGGGCCTGATCGAAGTCAGTCCGGCACGGTGACCGAGACCTCCGTCTGCTCCGCGCCGATCCGCACCGGCGCGGCCGCGGTGCCCGGCACCGTCACGGTTCCGGGCCGCAGCGGGGCGCCGCTGACCTCGTAGAGCCCCGGGCCGCGCTCCTGGCCGGCGCCCTTCCAGCCGCCGTCCAATTCCAGCAGCGGGCCGAGGCCGGCGGCGCAACGCGCGCCGCGCGCGTCGAGCGCCACGATCCAGACGGTGCGCGCGGGCTCGAGGATCCAGTCGCGGCCCTCCGCGAATTCGGCGGGCTGGGTGGAGCGGCTGACGCGGCCTTCGGACCAGAGCATGAAACTGGGCGATTCGCCGTAGTAGTGCTCGAAGCGGAAGCGTCCGTCGGAGTCGGCCGCCGCCTCCTGGAACATGCCGCCGGGCGAGGCCTTGCCGCCGGCGATCGGCGCGCCCTCCGGCGTGACGAGGCGGCCGGCGATCGTCCGTCCCGCGCGCGGCAGGAGCACGCGCACCAGCCGGCTTTCGGCTGGGCTGAGCTGCAGCGACTCCTCGTGCAGCAGCGTGTCGTAGGCGTCGCGCACCTGCAAGGTCACGGGGGCGTCAGCGGGCAGATCGCTCCATGCGGCGGTCCCGCCCGGCAAGGGATAGTGGTGTTCGCGCCAGCCTTGAGACCAGATGGAGCCCCCGGAGGGCGGGCCGCGCACGACGTCGAAGCCGGGCACGGCTTCCGGAGCGTCCGGGGCCAATCCGTCGCCGTAGGTCAGCACGGCCATCAGACCCTCAGCCGGAGCGCCGTCCGGCTCTCTCACTTCCAGCCGCAGCTGCGACGCGGCGGCGAGGCGGACCGTCAATTCCGCGGGCGCCGGTTCCGCCACCGGCACGCGCTGCAGCCGGAACCCGAACGCGCCGATGGTCAGCGTGCCGGGCGGCGCGCGCAGGCCGAGACGCAGCCGGCCGTCGCCGCCGGTGCGGCCGAGGACCGCGCGATGCGCCACCACCAGCGCGTTCGGCACCGGCTGCCCGGACTCGTCCAGCACCGTCAGGCCGATCTGCATGGCCGCATCGGGCACGATCCAGAGGCCGAGATCGGCGCCGCCGGCGAGCGGGCCGGGCACCTCGCGCCGGCCCAGCAGGCTGCCGTCGGCGTCGCGCACGCGCAGTTCCGCCCGGTCGGGCGCCGCGCCGGTCAGAGGAATGGAGAACGCATTCCCGGAGGAAACCCAGGTGCTTCCTTCCTCGCGCTCGGCGCCGCGCTCGAGCGTCCACTCGAGGTTCATCAGCAGGCTGGGGAATGCCGGAATCAGAACGGCTCCGCTCGCGCTGATTTCGACGCGGGCGTCTTCCACGAAGCGCTGCAGGCTGCCGCGAATCGCGGCCAGTCGGCTCAGCTCCACCACCATATCCCGGTCCGGGGTCGCCGCGCGGATGACTGCGGGATGCCGCAGCGCAGGATCGTCCCGCAGGACGAACCCCGGCGGCAACGTCAGTTCCAGCACTTCGCCCTCCGGCAGGCCGCGCACGGCGAAACTGCCGTCAGGCGCAACCCAGAACGAGGCGGCGCCGCTGCCGAGGCCCCACTGCGCGAGGACGTCGCGCGCCGCGGCGGGCCAGGCCGCCGCGGGATCGCGAAAGCCGCGCAACTCGACGCGCAGGGCTTCGCCGGGCGCCGCTCCGTCCACGCGCACGCGGCCGGCCAGCGCCAGCGCGGCGGAGAATTGCAGCGTCTGCACTCCGGGCTCCGCGGCCGCGGCAACCAGCAGCGGCGCGTGATTGGGATAGGAGGCGACCCACCGCGTGCGCGCGGCGAGCTCCGCGCTCCAGGCGCCGACCTCCGCCTCGCCCTGCTCGTCGGTCTCGTGGACGCCGACGAGCGCCGCCGGCTCGGCGCCGAAATCGAGCTGCGCCACGAGCGCGCGCGGCGCGGGCCGGCCAGCGCCGTCGAGCACGCGCAGGCGCAGGCGCGCCGATTCCGGCGCGTCCGTCCCCGCCGGCAGTTCCGCGGCGGCGCGCTGCAGATCGGCGGAATCGGTCCACGCGCCGGCTGCCGGAGACGCAGCGCGGCTGCCGCGATCCGCGCCTGGATCCTCCGGCGCGCGCGCCGCCTGCGGATCCGGCAGCAGCCAGAGAGCGGCTGCCAGCAACAGGACCAGCGCCAGCACCGCGAGCGGGAGGCGCCGCGTCATGACTGCTCTAGTCCACGACGTCCGCGCCGTTTTCTTGGGCGAAGCGTCCGGCGCGGACCTGGGCGATCTCCAGCAGCGCGACGTCGGCGGGCGTGACGCCGGCCAGGCGCCCGGCCGCGCCCAAAGTCGCCGGACGCGCCTCGGTCAGCGCCTGGCGCGCCTCGGTGCGCAGGCCGCGCAGGCCGCCGTAGTCGAAGCCGTCGGGGATCGGCGCCGACTCGCGCTCGGCGGCGCGTTCGACCCAGGCCGTCTGACGTTTGGCGTAACCCTCGTACTGCAGGTCGCATTCGAGCGTGGCCGCGTCCCAGGGCGTGAGACCGAGCGCCGCGACCGCCGGCGCGGCCGGCAGCAGATCGGCGAGGCGCGCGTCGGGCATGCGCAGCAGGTCGAGCAGGGTGCGGCGGCGGCCGCTCGAGCCGTCGTCGCCGGGCGCGGGCGCCGCCGCCAGCAGCGCGTGCGCGCGCTCCAGGCGCCGGGCGCGCGCGGCGAAGGCGCGGTCGCGGTCGGGGCTGCTGCAGCCGACGGCCTGCGCGCGCGGCGTCAGGCGCCGGTCGGCGTTGTCGTGGCGCAGCAGCAGGCGGTGCTCGGCGCGCGAGGTGAACATGCGGTAGGGCTCGCGCGGATCGCTCGTCACGAGATCGTCCACCATCACGCCGAGGTAGCCCTCGTGGCGGCCGAGCACGAACTCGGCGCCGCCGCCGGCCGCGCGCAGCGCCGCGTTGATGCCGGCCAGGATGCCCTGGCCCGCCGCCTCCTCGTAGCCGCTGGTGCCGCAGATCTGCCCGGCGAGGAAGAGGCCTGGCCAGTCGCGGCACTCCAGGGTGCGGCGCAGCGCGCGCGGCGCCACGTGCGTGTATTCCACCGCGTAGCCGTGCTGCACGATGCGCGCGCGCTCCATGCCGGCGCAGCTCCGCACCAGTTCGTCCTGCACCGCCGCCGGCAGCGAGGTGCTGATGCCGTTGGCGTAGAGAATGGGCGAATCGAAGCCCTCGGGCTCGAGAAAGATCGTGTGCGATTCCTTCTCCGCGAAGCGCACGACCTTGTCCTCCAGCGACGGGCAGTAGCGCGGGCCGACGCCCTGGATGCGCCCGGCGTACATCGGCGCCTCGTGCAGGTGCTCGCGCACGAGAGCGTGGGTGCGCGCGGTGGTGCGCGTCAGCCAGCAGGAGATCTGCGGCCGCTCCACGGAAGGCGTGAGAAACGAGAACGGCTCCGGCAGCTCGTCGCCCGGCTGCTCGCTCATCGCCGCGTAGTCCACGGAATCGGCGGCGACGCGCGGCGGCGTGCCGGTCTTGAGGCGCGCCGTGGGCAGGCCGAGCGCGCGCAACGCCGCGCCGAGCAGGCCCGGACCGCCCTCGCCGATGCGCCCGCCCGGCCGCTGGCTCAGGCCGGTGTGCAGGATTCCCTCGAGGAAGGTGCCGGTTGTCAGAACGACCGCGCGCGCGCGCAGGCGGCGGCCGTCGGCCAGCTCCAGGCCTGCGATGGCGCCGCCGGCCGCCTCGCGCAGGAAGGCCGCGCCCTCGCCCTCGACCACCGTGAGGCCGGGCTGCGCGGCGGCGAATTCCTGCGCCGCGCGCTCGTACTCCGGCCGCGAGCACTGCGCCCGCGGGCTGCGCACCGCGCGGCCCTTGGACGTGTTGAGCATCCGGAACTGGATGCCGGCGCGGTCGGTGATGCGCCCCATCCAGCCGCCGAGCGCGTCCACTTCGCGCGCCAACTGCCCCTTGCCGATGCCGCCGATCGCGGGATTGCAGGACATGCGGCCCAGCGCGTCGGCGCGCAGGCTGACCAGGGCCGTGCGCGCGCCCATGCGAGCGGCGGCGGCGGCGGCTTCCAGGCCTGCGTGCCCGCCCCCCACCACGACCACGTCGAAATCCTGCTCGGCGGCCATTCTGGAACGCTCCGGGAAGAAACCCGGCGCGGCCGATATTCTAGATGCAGCAATGCTCGCGCTGCTCCTCTCGCTCACGGCCGCCGCCGCGCCCCAGGGCGGCCCGTCGCTGGAGGCCCTGCTGCGCGACCTGGAGCAGAAGACGCTGGCCCGGCGCACCACGGCGGCCGCGGTCTGGTCCGAGAACGCGATTCCCTATCTCAGCGGCGACGCCGGCCGCCTGCCGGCCCTGCTGGCGGCGGCGCCGGAGATCCAGGGACCGATCCTGGCCAGCCTGAGGAAGAGCCTCGCGCGCGAGGACATCGCCGCGATCGCGCCGCCGATCGTGGACCTGCTCGGCCGCGTGATGAACGCCGCCGGCGCCGAGGAGCTCTACGGCCTCATTCCGGAATTGCCGCCGAACGCGCAGCCGCTGGCGGTGCGCGCCGCCCTCACGCGCGCGCCCGAGGCGCTTTACCCGCAGGGCCTGGAGTTGACGAAGCAGCCGGCCGGACCGCTGCAGCAGGCGGCGGTGATCAGCCTGCTCCTCTCCGGCCCCGAGTCGGACAGCGCGCGCCTCGGCGGACTGCTGTCCGCCAGCGCCGGCGATCGCGCCGCCCTGACCGAGACCCTGCGCACGCTCGCCTCCCGCAGCCTGCCGGAGGCCTTCCGCCTCCCGGCCGAACTGCTGGAGGTCGCTGACAATTCCTTCCAGCGCGATCTGGCGGTGTTCCTCACCGCGCATCCGCAGGACGACGCCCAGGATCTGCTGATCCGCTGCGCGCTCGATCCCGCGCGGCCGCGGCAGGAGCGCGTGCTCTACCTGGCCGCGTTCGAAGTCGGCTCCAAGCGCTTCCGCTGGAAGGAAGGCGAGAAGTCCTGCGAGGATTACATCAAGGAGGTGCCGCGCACCGAGGCCACGGAGGAGGTGGCCTGGACCCTGTTCCGCCTCGGATCGAAGACCGGCAAGCGCTACCTGCTGCAGGAGCTCGAGCTCGAGGCGCGCGAGAATCCGGATTCCTGGCGCGACCAGCTGGCCCTGGCCCGCCGCCAGGTCGAGGTGGACGAGCACAACGAGGCCTTCAAGGGCTTCAAGGCCGTCTTCGAGACCCTCTCCGGCACCGCCTTCGAGCGCGCCCTGACGGCCAGCGACTTCATCTGGGCGGCGCGGGCGGCCGCCGGATCGCGCCACCAGAAGGAGGCCGGCCAGTGGCTGGAGTCCTCCGGGCTCAACTCCGTCGAACTGGGCGAGTACAAGGCCCTGCCGGAGTTCGCCCCCTACCTGGACAAGCAGCCCTTCAAGCGCCTGTTCGGGCTGTTGGACTGAACTTCGGGCGGGCTTTACGCCGAAAGCCGGGAAGGCGACAATCTCCCGCCCGTTTCCGGCACACCCAGAAATCTCGTGCACAAGGCCGCCCCGATCCAGGCTGAGAAGACTCTTCTCGGCGCCTGCCATTGGCAGATCCAAGTCAAGGTTCCGCAAGCCCGGATCGCGGAGGAATTCGACCACGCCTTCGTCAGCGCGGCTGCGCACCTCAAGCTGCCGGGTTTCCGGCCGGGCAAGATCCCGGCGCAGGTCGCGCGCCAGCTGCTGGGCGACAGCGCCGTCGAGCACGCGCGCGAGCATCTCTTCGAGCACGTGGTCTCCGACTCGCTGCGCTCGGTCGGCCTGCACAATGAAGTGCTGCGCCTGATCGACTTCGACGCCAGCAAGATCGAGGTCTCCGAGCTGCGCGATCTGGAGCTGACCTTCCAGGTGCAGACCATGCCGGAGGTGTCGCTGCCGCCGTGGACCGACATTCAGGTCGAGCGCCAGGACACGCGCGCCGCGCCCGAGCAGATCGAGCAGGGCGTGCAGACGCTGGCCGCCAATCACCAGCGCTTCGATCCGGCCGAAGGCGCGATCGTGGACGAGCAGCATCTCGCCGAAGCCGATCTGGTCTACGCGCTCGACGGCGCCGACGGCCCCGCGGCCACGGGCCTGAAGATCGGGCTCGGCTCGCCCCTCTACGGCGCCGACGCCCAGGCCTGGGACGCCGCGCTGCGCGGCCGCAAGGCCGGCGAGAACTTCAGCGTGGACGTGGAGTTCCACCCCGGCTTCTCCGAAGAGAGCTGGGTCGGCAGGAGCGGCAGCGCGCGCGTCAGCGTGCTGGCCGTTGTGAAGCCGCGCCCCGCCACCCTCGAGGAATTGGTGGCGGATCTCGGCGTCAAGGACGAATCGGACCTGCGCGAGAAGCTGGGCGTGCAGATCGGCCGCGAGAACGCGCGCCGCGAGCGCGAGCGCATGGCGCACGCCATCCTCGAGAAGATCGTCGAGCTGCGACCGGTGGAATTGTCCGAGCGCATGATCGACGAGGAAACCGAAGCCACCATCCAGCGCCGCACCGAGCAGATGAAGCAGGCCGGCGCCACCGAGGAGCAGGCCAAGGAGGCTGCCGACCAGCACCGCGCCGAGGTCCGCGCCGGCTCCGAGCGCCGCCTCAAGCATTGGTTCGTGGTGCGCAAGGTCGCGCAGCAGGAGAAGGTGCGCGTCAGCGACACCGAACTGGACGCCGCCCTCCGCGCCCTGGCCGCGCGCCAGAACGCCGACCTCGGCCAGCTGCGCCAGTGGTTCAAGGAAGAGGGCCGGATCGACCAGCTGCGCGCCGACATCCTGGAGGAGAAGGTGCGCAACCATCTCGTGCAGATGGTCGAGAAGCGTCCGGAACCGGCGCCGCTGCGCTGAACGGACCGTGCCTCACCCCGACTTGAGACCGCCCCCGCGCGGGGCTAGAAAGACTGCCGCCATGACCGAAATCGTCACGCCCGCCCAAGGTTTCTCCATTCCTTACGTCATCGAGAAGACGGGGCGCGGCGAGCGTGTCTACGACCTCTACAGCCGCCTGCTCGAGGACCGGATCGTCTTCCTCGGCACCGGCATCGACGACATGGTCGCCAACGTGGTGGTGGCGCAGCTCCTGTTCCTGGCCAAGCAGAACAAGACGCAGGACATCCAGATGTACCTGAACTCGCCGGGCGGCTCGGTCACCGCCGGCCTCGCCATCTACGACACGATGCAGTACATCGACTGCGACGTGGCCACCTACTGCATCGGCCAGTGCGCCTCGATGGGCGCGGTGCTGCTCGCGGGCGGCAAGAAGGGCAAGCGCTACATCCTGCCGAACTCGCGCGTGATGATTCACCAGCCCTGGGGCGGCACGCAGGGCACCGCCTCCGACATGGAGATCCAGGTCAAGGAGATCCTGGTGCTGCGCGAGCGCCTGAACGACATCCTGGCCCGCCACAGCGGCCAGTCCATCAAGGCCATCGAAAAGGCCACCGACCGCGACAATTTCATGAGCGCGAAGGAGTCGGTGGATTTCGGCCTGGTGGATCAGATCATCGGCCAAACGAAGGCCTAACGGCTCGTCAGGGCGTGCCAGGGCGGCCGCGCCCGGTGAAATGCGCCGTCGGATACACTAGAAGGGATCATGGCGCGCGGCCAGGACCGGGGTGAGATCGAGCGCTGCACCTTCTGCGAGAAGGTGCGGGGTCAGGTGGAATCGCTGATCGCCGGGCCGCCCGGGATCTACATCTGCAACGAGTGCATCGAGATCTGCAATTCGATCCTCCACGAGGAGGATCGCCGCCTCAAGCAGACCAAGCCGCGCAGCGCCACCCCGGCCGCCGCCGAGGCCGCGCCCTCCGTCCCGACCCCGCGCGAGATCGTCGGCTTCCTGAACCAGTACGTCTACGGCCAGGATCTGGCCAAGCGCACCATGGCCCTGGCGGTGCACCAGCACTACAAGCGGCTGGACGCGCCGCGCCGCGCCGCGGCCCTGAAGGACGGAGCGCCGTGGGCGCAGGTGGAGCTCGAGAAGTCGAACGTGCTGCTGGTCGGCCCGACCGGCTCCGGCAAGACCCTGTTGGCGCGCACGCTGGCGCGCATGCTCGACGTGCCGTTCGCGATGGCCGACGCCACCACCCTGACCGAGGCCGGCTACGTCGGCGAGGACGTCGAGAACATCCTGCTGAAGCTGCTGCAGACCTGCGATTTCGACGTGGCGAAGGCCCAGCGCGGCATCGTCTACATCGACGAGATTGACAAAATCGCGCGCACAACGCAGAACGTCAGCATCACGCGCGACGTCAGCGGCGAGGGCGTGCAGCAGGCGCTGCTCAAGATCCTCGAGGGCACCGTCGCCAACGTGCCGCCGCAGGGCGGGCGCAAGCATCCGGAGCAGTCCTGCATCCAGGTGGACACCTCGGGCATTCTCTTCATCTGCGGCGGCACGTTCACCGGCATCGAGGACGTGATCGGCCGGCGCATCGGGCGCTCGCGCATCGGCTTCCAGGCCGGCGGCGACATGAAGGAAGCCGAGCGCGACATCGACGAGCGCGACCGCCTGCTCGCCGAGCTCGACACCAAGGATCTGATCGAGTTCGGACTCATCCCCGAGTTCGTCGGCCGCCTGCCGATCCAGGTCCACCTGCGCGGCCTCGGCCCGGAGGACCTCGCGCACATCCTGGTCGAGCCGAAGAACGCCCTGGTGAAGCAATTCCAGGCCTTCTTCGCGATGGAGGGCCACGAGTTGAACTTCACCGACGAGGCGCTGCGCGAGATCGCCGAAAAGGCGTTCTCCTGCGGCACCGGCGTGCGCGCCCTGCGCTCGATTCTCGAGGAAGTCCTGCAGGACCTCATGTTCTCGCTGCCCGAGTACGGCGCGGCGCAGCGCCGCTTCGTGATCACCGGCGAGATGGTGAAGCACGGCAACGCGCGCGTGCTGCTCGAAGGCGGGGAAGAGAAGCGCCGGGAGCGGGCCTAGGCCGCGCCCGGGTGCCATGGCCTGCGCGGCCGGTCTGATTCTCGCCCTCGCCTCCGCCCTGATTCAGGATCCCGCGGGCGCGGCGGACTTCCAGTGCGTCCTGCCGGAGGGCTACGCCGCGTTCCAGCGCGTGCCCGGCGCCGGCGCCACGTGGGACGCCGCCGCCCGCGACGCCAAGTCCCGCTTCCAGGTCCAATACTTCGAGCTCGAAGTGCCGGGCGCCCGGGCCGAGCTCGTGGCCCGCGACCTGCGTCAGCGCGTCTGGGACGCCAGTTTCGGCCGTCAGACCGGCTACGGCGCCTTCGCGTGGCAGGGCGTCTGGGGCGGATTGCCGGACTCCGCCGGCCACACGGTGCGCTACACGCGCGACGCCGTGAAGATGGCCGCGCTCGAGCGCATCGGCATCGTGCACGACCGCCTGGTGCACTTCAGCTGGGAAGGCCCCGAGGGCGGCTTGCAAGCCGCGCTGACCTGCGCCGAGAGCTTCCGCGTGCCCGACGCCTGGATTCCGGCTCCCCCCCCCGCCGTGGATCTGCACCGCGGACTCGCGCCCGGCAGCGAGGCGCGACCGTTCCCTTGGAGCCTGGCGGTGAAGGTGGATCTGGCCGCGTGGCAAGAGCGCGGAGTGATCGAAGTCTCGGTGCGCGCCGCATCGGTGGAGCCCGGCGGCGCGCTTCCGGCCGCCGGCGCGTGGCGCCTGCCCGATGCGGCGTCCGCGCTGCCCGGCGCCGAGGGCGAAGCGCGCTATCGCCTCGATCCGCAGGGCGGCGAGGCGGGACTCGCGCGTTGGGGCATCGCGCGCTCGCCGCAGGATGACCTCGCCGCCTGCGACGCCGCCTGGGTCGCCGCGCCGGATCCGGGCCCCGGCCGCTTCCTGCCGCCGGCGTGGACGCTGGAAGTGGAGCACGCCGGACACGTGTTCGTGGCCGGTCCGGATCCGGCGCGGCCGGTCTTCGACGAAGCCGCGCAGCGCGCGCGCACGCGCTTCGCCGCCGTGCCCGCGGGCCGCTCCTGGCCGTTCTTCCTGGCCGGCCGCTTCGACGAGCGCCTGCACGCCGGCACCGTCTGGAAATTGCGCAAGGACGCGAAGGCCCTGACTCCCGACCTGCCGGTCGCGGCGCTGGCGCGCCTGCAGGGCCAGCTCAGCACCTGGATGCCCGGATTCCAGCGGCGCGCCAGCCTCGTCTCCTTTCCCGGCATCGGCGACCGCGTGCTGCCGGGCCTGATCGTGCTCGACGAGAGCCGCGAATGGTTCGCGCAGCCGATGGACTCGCCGCTCGGCGGGCTCACGCGCCGCATCTGGCTGGCGCGCATGGTGGCGGCTTCCTGCTTCGGCGTGGAGCTGCGCGGCTCCGGCAACGGCGCGCCCGTGCTCGAAAACGCGCTCGCCGAGTACGCGGCCGCGCGCCTGCTCGAAGGCGCCGGATGGAAGCAGGACGCGGAGTCCTTGCGCGCCTGGTGGAGCCAGGCCGAGGCCCAGGCCGGCCCGCTGCCGCTGCCGCTGTCGCTGCTGCCGCCGGAGGACGTGCTCGGCTCGCAGCGCATCCTCACCGCCGGCGCGCGCTTCTGGATGCAGCTCGAGACCGCGTGGGCCACGCGGGCGAAGCTCGACGCGGTGCTGCAGCAGGCGGTGCGCTCCGGCCGGCCGTGGAGCACGCAGGATCTGGTCGCGAGCCTCGCGGCCTCCGGCGGCGACGCGGCGGACATTGCGCGCATCCAGGCCGGCATCGAAGGAATTCTCTACGCCATCCCCCAACCGTGATCATCTACTACCACCGCGACTTCGACGGCATCGCCTCCGCCGCCATCCTGGCCGAGGCCCTCGAAGCCACCGGGCGCGAGAAGGGCGTCCGCTGGGCGGGCGTCAACTTCGACCGCACCCTGGAATGGGAGAGCTTCGGCGCCGGACAGCGCTTCGCCCTGGTGGACTTCCACTTCCACCCGCGCGCCAGCTACTGGTTCGACCACCACCCGACCACGTTCCTGGAGGACAAGTACCAGCAGGCCTACCGCGAGAGCGACACCCACAAGTTCGATCCCGCCGCGCCGAGCTGCCCGCCGATCATCCTCGAGCACGCGCGCGCGCGCTGGGGCTTCGCCCCCCCCGCGCACTTCGAGGAGCTGGTGCACTGGTCCAACGTCGTGGACGCGGCGCGCTTCGCCAGCGCCGAGCAATCCATGTTCGGCAACGAGCCGGCCATCCGCATCATGCGCGCGCTGACCTGCGCGCCGGATTACGCCTGGCACGACCGCATCGTCCACCTGATGCGCCTGCGGCCGCTGGCGCAGGTCGGCAGCGACTCGGACGTCGAGCGCTGCTGGGAGCGCTCGTGCCGCAACCGCGACCACGCGCTCGAGGCCTTTCCCGATCACGTCCTCGACCGCAGCGCGCGCTCGCTCTTCGCGGATCTGCGCTCCAAGAAGATCCGCCGCGAGCGCTTCGCCCCGTTCTACCTCCACCCCGAACTGCACTACGCGGTCACCCTGCTGCCGACGCGCGCCGGCGTGCACATCACCGCGGCCAGCAACCCGTGGAACCGCCCGCCCGAGGACGGGCTGCACCTCGGCGAAATGATGAAGGAATTCGGCGGCGGCGGGCACCAGGGCGTCGGCGGCTGCAATCCGCCCGACGACGCCACCGCCCTGCTGTGGGGCCGCCAGATCTACCAGCGCATCCGCGCCGTCGAGACGGCCGCGGCGCGCGACTGAGAATCCGCATGGACGCGCCCCCGCATTTCCTCGACCGGCATCCGCGCGACTGGCCGCGGCTCTTCGAGGAGCTCGGCGGGCGCGGATTCCAGGGCAAGAGCGCCGCGCAGTGGATCTTCCGCCGCGGCGCGGGCTCGTGGGACGCGATGACCGACCTGCCCGCCGGCCTGCGCGAGCGCCTCAAGGCCGAGCAGCCCTTTCCGCGCGCCCGCCTGGCCGCGCGCAGCGAGGCCGGCGACGGCGCCGTCAAGGTGCTGCTGGCCCTGCACGACGGCGCCGCGGTCGAAGCCGTGTCCATGCCGGGCACGCGCGGCCTCACGGTCTGCGTCAGCACGCAGGTCGGCTGCCCGGTGCGCTGCGCCTTCTGCGCCAGCGGGATGGAAGGACTGGCGCGCAACCTCAGCAGCGGCGAGATCCTCGAGCAGGCGCTGTGGCTGCGGCGCGAGGCCGGCCCCTTCGGCCGCGTGGTCGTGATGGGCATGGGCGACGCGGGGCACAATCTCGACGCGACGCTGGCGGCGCTGGACGCGCTGATCGACGAGGAAGGTCTGGGCCTCGGCGCGCGCCGCGTGACGCTGAGCACCGTCGGCCCCAAGGGCGCGCTGGAGAAGATCGCCGCGTGGGGCAAGCAAGTGACGCTGGCGCTGTCGGTGCACGCGCCCGACGACGCGCTGCGCCACGAGCTGGTGCCCGGCGTGCGCAAGCGCTCGCTGGAAGAGACGTTGGCCGAGGCCGACGCCCTCTTCAGCGCCACCGGCCGCGAATACACCGTGGAATACGTGCTGCTGGACCAGGTCAACGACCGGCCCGACCAGGCGCGGGCGCTCGGCGCCCTGCTGCGCGGCCGGCGCTGCCACGTGAACCTGATTCCGTGGAATCCTGTGGCCGGCATGCCCTTCGCCCGGCCCGCGCAAGAGCGGCAGGAAGCCTTCGCCGCGGCCCTGCAGGCGGCCGGCCCTTCGGTTACCCTGAGGCGGAGCCTCGGTAGGGAGAACGACGCCGCCTGCGGCCAGCTGCGCCGCCGGACCGCGACGCTGACCCCGCTGACGCCCCCGCCGCAAGCCGTCTGATGCTGCGTATCTTCCTCGGCCTGATCCTCGCGCTCTGCGCGCTGCCCCGCGCGGGCGGGGACAATCCGTTCCTCGACAAGCATCTGACCGGCGCGCGGCGCGCCCTCGAGGAAGGGAAGATGGCCGACGCGCGGGCGCACGTCGAGCGCGCGCTCGAGCGCGACGACCGCCACCTCGGCGCCCTGCGGCTGTGGGCCGACGTCTGCGAGCTGTCCGGCGATCCGGACACCGCCGCCTACGCCCTGCACCAGTGGCTGGGCGTGGCGCTGGCCGGCAAGAAGCCCTCGGCGCCGCGCGCCGACGTCAAGGCGGTCGAGGAGCGGCTGGCCGCGCTCGACGCCACGGCCACGGAGTTCCGGCGTCTCACGGCCGAGTACGTCAAGGAGCTGCACAAGCTCGAGAAGGACCACAGCGCGCGCGGGCGCTTCCACTCGGCCATCGCGCTGCTCGAGGAGATCCTGCACGTCGATCCGGACAATCCGGAGGCGCTGGCGCGGATGGAGGAAATCAGCCGCACCGGCGGCGCCGACGTCGCCAAGGAAGACCTCTTCGCCGGCAGCGATCCGCTGGCCGGCGCCGATCCCGAGTGGATCGCCGCCGAGAACGCCAAGCACCTCGAATGGAAGGAGGCGTGGGTCGAGGAGACGCCCAACTACCGCATCCGCACCAACGCCGGCTATCTGGTGCTGAAGACCTCGGGCATCGCGATGGAGCAGATGAACGTCGCCTACCGGCGCTTCTTCCGCTACAAGCTCGACGGCGATCCGACGCCGCGCATCAACGTCCACATCTTCAAGACCCGCGACGAATATCTCACCCTGGGCCAGGGCCCGCCGATCGAATGGTCCGGCGGCCACTTCACGGGCGACGCGGTCGAGACCTACGTCGCGGGCAACGGCCGCGACCCCGTGCGCGGCGAGGATTCGATCCGCGGCATGTACGACGTGCTCTTCCACGAGGCCGCGCACCAGTTCGTGTCGCTCACCGGCGACGGCGTGCCGGGCTGGCTCAACGAGGCCTACGCCTCGTTCTTCGAAGGCACGGTGATCCTCTCCAACGGCACGGTGCGCTGGAACCAGATCAACCCCGGCCGCCTCTTTGACATCGGGCCGCGCATGGACCGCGGCTGGATGACCGGGCCGGACGACGGCGTCAAGGACGCGCAGGGCGAGTGGGCCTCGCCCGAGCGGGCGCCCACGCTGCGCATCCTGGTCGAAGGCCAGTACGAGTGGGGCCCGCCCTGGTACGGGCCGACCTGGGCCGTCGTCTACTTCCTGTACAACTGGCGCGATCCCGCGACCGGCCGCGCCGTCCTGCGCGATCCGCTGCACGCCTACTACCAGTCGCGCGCCGGCAGCGTGCCGGTGAACAAGAGCGTCGAGCACTTCGAGGAGATCGTGCTGGCCGGGAAGGATGCTCCGGCGCAGACCATCGACGAGCTGAACGAGATCTGGAAGAACTGGATCCTGGCGATGCGCGACGCGCAGCTCGGCAAGGGCGAGGGCGTGATGGGCCCGATGGCCTACGGCGACGCCGCGTGGAAGCGCGGCGACAAGCAGCTGGCCACCGAGCTCTACGAAGAGGCCTGGTTCACGACGCCCGACGATCCGGAAATCCTGTGGCGCCTGGCCGAGGGCCTGCACGCCCTGGATCAGAACGACCGCGCCGCCGCGCTCTACCGCAGCTTCGCCCAGGAAATGAGCCTGCGCGGCCTGGTGGACGATCCGCGCTTCGCCACCGCCGTCGAGCTGATGGAGAAACTCGATCCGCTGCACCAGAAGCACGAGAAGCTGAAGGCGCGGCTGGGCGTGGAAGGCCTGGCGCTGGCCAAGTCCTACCGCGACCGCGGCATGCCGATGATGGCGATGGAGATCGCGCGCCGGATGAGCGCGTCGTGGTCCATGCCGGAGGCGATGGAGCTCTACGCCGAGGTCGCGACCGCCACCGGCAAGAGCCTGGCGCGCTGGAAGATCGCCTACAACGAGTACGACCTCGAGGGCTGGTCCACCAACCCGGCCTACCGCGCGTACGGCAAGATGATCGAGGCCGACGTGACGTTCGACGAGACCATCAGCAAGGACCGCACCGCGCTGCAGACCCAGGAGCTGACTTACGACACCGCGGTCGAGGGCGACTTCTCGCTGGAGGCGCAGATGCGCTGGGGCAAGGAGGGCACGCTGATGGGCCTCTGCTTCGGCCGCAAGGACAGCGACAACACCCACGCGGTCGTGCTGCACCGCAAGGGTTTCATCGACGTCAGCACCAAGTCGGGCGCGAACTGGACGATCCGCGACCACCTGCAGATGCCGCTGGGCGAGGACTGGATCAAGCTGCGCATCGACGTCGTCACCACCGGCGACGGGCAGGCGGAGGTGGACACCTACCTCGACGGCCGCTGGCTGCGCACCACGCGCATGCCGCGCGACAGCGTGCGCGGCAGTTTCGGACTGATCACCGCCACCGGCCGCGCCGATTACCAGGAACTGCGCCTGCTGGCGCGCGATCCGCACGATCCGGCCGCGCGCATCGAGCGCGAACTGGCGCTCCAGCGCCGCAACGAGGACGCCAGCCTGCGCGTGCCGGGAGTGTTCCTCGGCTTCGAGCCGCCCGAGCTCACCGGCTGCGAGACCCTGCAGGGCGCGCCCGTGCTCTTGCGCGAAAGCCTCGGCGCGCCGGTGCTGCTCTGCTTCTGGACCACCTACCAGGACGAGGTGATTCCGACTTCGGCGTACTACGCGACTCTGGCGGAGGAATTCGCCGAGCTCGGGCTGAAGGTCGTGGCGGTGCACAGCAACGACAAGCGCCGCGACGAGATCGCCGCCTGGCTGGCCGAGCATCCGATGCCGGGCGTGACCCTGCTGCGCGACGTGGATCACAAGGTCTTCCCGGCCTACAACATGGTCGCCGGCGGCTGGGGCATGCCGCGCCTGCTGCTGATCGACGTCAACGGCAAGGTGGCCTGGGAGGGCGATCCGAACCTGTCCAAGGGCGCCGGCTGGGATCCCGAGGATCCGACCACCACGCCGGTGGACGTCGCGATCGACGAGCTGTGCGCGCGCCGCAAGCTCTTCGAAATCGCCGACATGGCCGGCAAGTTGGACGAAGCCGAAAGCCTGCTGGCGCAGCGGCAGTACCGCGAAGCGCTGCTGCGCGCGCGCCCGCTGGCCAATCTGGGTCCGGAGACCGACTTCTCCCCCGCCGTCAAGCGCGCGCGGGACCTGGTGGACCGCATCGAGGCCGCCGGCACCGAGCTCGTGAAGCAGTCGGAGGCCGCCGAGCTGGACGGGCGGCCGCTGCGCGCGCGCGCCGGCTATCTGACACTCGCGGCCGAGTTCGCCGGCGGCACGATGGCCGACCTCGCCACGGCGCAGGCCGCCCGCCTCGAGCGCGACGCCGTCTACCGCGCCGCCGCCAAGGCCTGGAAGGTGCTCGAGAAGGCCGCCGGCGACGCCGGCAAGGGCAAGCCCGCCGCCGACGTGCTGGCCCGCCTCGACGAGGCCGCCGGGCTCTCGGACTGCGTCGAGATCCGCGAGGCCGTGGCCGCGCTCAAGGACGCGCTGTTCGCGCCGGACGCGGCCGCCGCCGTGCCCGCCGCGTGGAAGGACCTCAGCGGCTTCGGCGCCGCCGCTACAGCCGCTTCAGGGCCTTCTCGCTGATCTCGAGCGCCTGCGCGCATTCCTCGCGCGTCACCGCCAGATGCGGGCGGAAGCGCACCGTGCGCTCGCCGCAGACCAGGCCCAGCATGCCTTCCTCGCGCAGCAGCTTGAGATAGCGGTCGCGGGTGGCGCCGTCGGGCAGGTCGAAGGCCATGATGAGGCCCAGGCCGCGCGCGTTCTGCACGCGGTCGTGGCGCGCCTGGATCGCGCGCATGCCCTCGAGCCAGAACTTGCCGCAGTCGGCGGCGTTGGCGGTGAGATTCTCGTCGCGCACCACCTCGAGGATGCGCGTCGCGCGCACCATGTCCACGAGGTTGCCGCCCCAGGTCGAGTTGATGCGGCTCGGCGTCTCGAACACGTTGCCCGGCACCTCCAGCAGCTTCGGCCCGGCCATGATGCCGCACTGCTGCGCCTTCTTGCCGAAGGCGAAGAGATCCGGCTGCACGCCGTAGTGCTCGAAGCCCCAGCGCTTGCCGCTGGTGAAGAAGCCGGTCTGCACCTCGTCGAGGATGAACAGGCAGTCGTGCTTCTCGGCGCGCGCCTGCAAGCCCTGCAGGAACTCGGCGCGGAAGTGGCGGTCCCCCCCCTCGCACTGGATGGTCTCGATCAGGATCGCGGCGATGTCGTCGCCCTGGCGCGCGAAGGCCGCGTCCACCTGTTCGAAGGCGGCGCGCTCGGCCTGGGCGTGGGCCAGCAGCTCGGCGCCGGACAGCGGGAATCGCACTTCCGGCGCGTCGCAGCGCGGCCAGCGCTCGAACTTCGGGAAGTGGAGCACCTTGTCCGGCCGCGTGTTGGTCAGCGACATCGTGTAGCCCGACCGGCCGTGGAAGGCCTTCTTGAAGTGCAGGACGCTCTGCCCGACGTCGGCGTCCACGCCCTTGGCGCGGTTGCGGCGCACCTTCCAGTCGAAGGCCGCCTTGAGCGCGTTCTCGACCGCCAGCGCCCCGCCGTCCACGAAGAACATGTGCTGGTAGCCCTCCGGGCGCGCCACTTCGGCCATGCGCTCGACGTACTGCGCCAGCTCGACGCAATAGAGGTCGGAGTTGGACGGGCGGTTGGCCACCGCGTGCGCGATGCTGCGCAGCCACGCGGCGTCGGTCAGCGCCGGATGATTCCAGCCGATCGGCGTCGAGCCGAAACAGCCGAAGAAGTCCAGGTACTTGCGGCCTTCGCGGCCGTCGTGCAGCCAGGTGCCGCGCGACTTCTCCAGATCCAGAACGATCGGCATGCCGTCGGCGAGCATCCACCGGCCGAGGGCGGTGTGAACGTCCTGGGGGCGGAGCTGCGAGTGCGGAGCGGCGGTGGTCGTCATGGCGTCAGGATGCGGAACAGGGGCTGAAGCGGAATCAGGTCGGAGGCGTGCGGCTCCCGGGCCGCGAGCCCGAGCACCGGGGCGGGTTCGGCCCAGGCGCGCAGGAGCGCCCGGCTCGGCGGCAGATTCACGAAGAGCGCGGGGCGCAGAAGCCCGGTGCTCTCATCGGCTGGCAGGCCTCCGCAGATCAAGGCGCCGCCCAGGTCGGCCGCGGCGCGCACCGCGGCCCTCAGCCCGGCGGCCGGAAAGGCCACCGGCGCCTCCGCCGCGAGGCCCGCGCGCAGGGCTTCGGTCCAGGCGGACAGGCGCGATTCGGGCGCCAGCAGCAGCCAGGGCGCGTCGGCGCGCCAAGCCGCGCGCCACTGCGTCAGCAGAAGCGCGGCTCCCTCCGCCGGAGGCAGCGTCTCCGGCAGCAGCCACAGCGGACGCGGCGCGCCGGGGCGGGCTCCCGCCGGGCTCGCCTCGGGCGTATCGTGGAGGGTTGGCATGCTGCATGAAGCGTCGGGAGAAGGCGGGGCCGGAGCGCCCCTCGGGCGAACCGCCGCGCAGCCGCGCGCGCTGCGCCTGCCGGTCGCGTGCCGCATGCGGAGCAAGCGCGAATTCGACCGGGCCTATCAGGAAGGCGTCCGCTCGCGCGGAACCTCCATTCTAGTCGTGGCGGCTCCGAGTTTGAACCCCGTCGGCGCCCGCTACGGGCTCTCGGTGAGCCGCAAATTCTCGAAATCGGCGGTGGTGCGCAACCGGGTGCGGCGCGTGCTGCGCGAGGCGTTCCGGCTGCGGCGCGCCGAACTGCCGGCCCTGGACCTGGTGCTGGTGCCGCAGGACAACCGCAGGCGCTGGAGCACGCCCGAAGCCGCCGCGGAGCTCGTGGAACTGGCCCGCAAGGCCGCGGCCAAGCTGGCGCAGAAAGCGCCGCCGGCATGAAGCGCCTGCTCCTGGCCCTGCTCGGCGCCTACTCGCGCTTCTTCAGCCCCTTGCTGGGGCCGGACAAGTGCCGCTTCCATCCGCACTGCTCGGCCTACGCCCGCGAGGCGATCGAGACGCACGGGGCGCTGCGCGGCGCCGGCCTGGCCGTCTGGCGCCTGCTGCGGTGCCAGCCCTTCTGCCGGGGCGGATACGATCCCGTCCCCATCCGATGAGCCTCGCCCTCTGCCTGATTGCATGCCTCCAGGAGCCGGCCGCCCAAGAGAGCGGCCTGCCCCCCGTCGAGAGCCTCCGCTACGCCGGCGAGCGCTACTTCGGCGCCATTCGCCGCCTCACCACCGACGGCGAAAACGCCGAGGGCTACTTCTCGCCGGACGGCACGCGCATCACCTATCAGGCGCGCGTCGGCGACATGGAGTGCGACCAGATCTTCGACCTCGATCTGCTGACGGGCGGCCGCCGGCTGATCAGCACCGGCAAGGGCCGCACCACCTGCTCTTATTTCCTGGGCGGCGGCGAGGCCGTGCTCTTCGCCAGCACCCACGGCGCCGCCGACGGCTGCCTGGAGCCGGCCGACTTCTCGCAGGGCTACGTGTGGAAGGTGTACTCCCAGTTCGACCTGTGGGTGCGCGATCTGCGCACCTGGGAGCTGAAGCCGCTGGCGCACGCGCCGGGCTACGACGCCGAGGCGGTGGTCTCGCCGGACGGCAAGAAGATCGCGTTCACCAGCATGCGGGGCGGCGACCTGGACGTCTGGATCATGAACGCCGACGGCTCGGACCTGAAGCAGCTCACCCGCGACGTGGGATACGACGGCGGCGCCTTCTTCTCGCCCGACAGCAAGCGCCTGGTGTTCCGCGCGCATCATCCGAACACCGACGAGACCGTCGCCGACTACAAGCGCCTGCTCGCGCAGGATCTGATCCGGCCCACCACCCTGGAAATCTGGGTCATGGACGCCGACGGCGGCAACAAGCGGCAGGTCACCGACAATGGCGCCGCCAACTTCGCTCCGTTCTTCCATCCGGACGGGCGCCGCCTGCTCTATTCGTCGAATCAGGACGGCGGCGGCCGCAATTTCGACCTGTGGATCATCCGCGACGACGGCACCGGCAACGAGCGCGTCACGCATTGCCCGCTCTTCGACGGATTCCCGATGTTCAGCCCGGACGGCAAGCGCCTGATCTTCGCCAGCAACCGCGCCGCCGCGGATCCGCGCAGCACCAATCTGTTCATCGCGGAGTGGGTGGAGCCGGCGCTGGCGGAGTGAGGCTGCCGGCGGGAGGAATTTCGCCGCCCGCGCGCGCAATGGCGCCCGCCGTGCCTCCGCGCAGGCGATCCGCCGCCCGGGCCAGCGAGGCCAGCGCGTCCACCGCCCGCATGCCCGCGTCGCGCCGCCCGGCCCATAGTTTGAGGACGTAATTCCAGCCCAGGCCGTAGCCGCGCCGGGCGCGGGCGGCGCCCGGACCCCAGTTCTCCCAGCCGGACGCAGTCAAACAGAGGCGCGTGCCGCCGGCGACGGATTCGAAGCGCAGCTCGACGATCTGCGCGGTCGCGGGCTCGCGCGACGGATGGAAGCTGAACTTCAGCCGGCGTGGCTCCTCGATCTCGAGAACCTGCCCCCACTGGAAGCGCCGGCCGTCGCAATGCTCCTCGAAGATCCTGCCGCCAGGAACGGGCTCGAAGACGATGCGCGTCACGCGCTCGGCGCCGATCGAATGCGTGCGGCGCGGCCACCAACCGGCGAAATCGTGGACGAAGCGGCGAAACGCCTCGGCCTGCGGCCAGGAGACGGTGACGGAGCGTTCGATCGGAGGAAGCGGCGGGCGGCTCATGCGACGGGCGGTTGCGGGGAGCGGGACGGTGCCGCCGGCGCGCCGGCGGCGTAGGCGCCGAGCACCTCGCCCCAAAAGGACTCGAGGTAGCGGCGCAACTCAGCGAGGCCCGAGATCCGCGCGCGGTAGAAGCGCGCGGTGCCGACCTTGCGCTGAGTGACGAGCCGCGCCTCGCGCAGCACGCGCAGGTGCTGCGAAGCGGCCGGCTGGCTGACGCGCGCCAGGCGCGCCAACTCGCCGACGGTGTGCGGCCGCCGCCCGAGGCGCTCGAACATCCGGCGGCGGGTCGGATCCGCCAGCGCGGCCAGGACTCTTTGCTTAGCCATGACTTATATAATTACATGCTAATGATTCCACCGTCAAGGTCCCCCCTCCTGCCAGCCGGCACCGAAAGGTTGGCCGCTAACGCAGGCCGCAGGCCCGGTAGCAGCGGTCGCGCACGATCCGCGCCTGCGCGCGCGCCTTCTCGGCGCCGCCGTCCAGGATCGCGGCCACCTGCCCGGGATGCGCCAGCAGCTCCTCGCGCCGCGCGCGGGCCGCGGCGAAACGGGATTCGATGGCCTCGCACAGGCGCCCCTTCAAATGGCCGTAGCCGGGCGCGCCCGGGCCGCCGCGCCGCACCTTCTCCTGCCAGTCGGCCAGCTCGGCCGGCTCCAGGAACAGAGCCAGCAGGTCGAACACGAACAGCCCGGCCGGATCTTTCGGTTCTTCCGGCGGCCGCGAGTCGGTGACGATCTGGTTGACGCGCTTCTTCAGCGCCTTGCCGGTTTCGAAGATCCAGAGGTCGTTGCCGTAGGACTTGGACATTTTCTGGCCGTCGATGCCCGGCACCTTCTTCGCGGCGCCGGCCTCCGCCAGCAGGCACTCGGGCCGCTTCAAGACGCCGGCGCCGTAGACCGAGTTGAAGGAGCCCGCCATGTCCTGCGTCATCTCGACGTGCTGCACCTGGTCCTGCCCCACCGGCACGCAGTCGGCGTCGTAGGCGAGAATGTCCGCCGCCATCAGCATCGGGTAGGTGAACAGCCCGACGCTGGCCGGAATGCCGCGCGCCGTCTTGTCCTTGTAGGAATGCGCGCGCTCGAGCAGCCCCATTCCGGTCACGGTGCTGAGCAGCCACGCGATCTCCGTGACTTCCGGCACGTCGCTCTGGCGCCACAGCACGGCGCGCTCCGGATCGAGGCCCAGCGCCAGATAGGTAACCGCCGTCTCGAAGACGTTGCGGCGCAGCGCCTCCGGATCCTTGACGGTCGTGAGAGCGTGGAAGTCGGCGATGAAGTAGTAATGCCGGCCCGGCCGCTCCAGCAGCGCGACGTGCTGGCGGATCGCGCCGAAATAGTTGCCCAGATGCAGCAGCCCGCTGGGCTGGATGCCGGAGAGGTAGGTCTTCATGCCCTGATTTCCGGGCGCAGGATACGCTCGCGGCGTCCTGATGCGCCCCCCCGCCGCCGCTCTCGCCGCCGTCGCGCTCACCGCGCTCGCGTCCGGCGCCGCGGCGCAGGAGCCGTCCGGATTCCGCGTCGGCGCGGCGCGCGTGGACGTGACGCCCGCGGAGCCGATCCGCCTCTCCGGCTACGGCGGGCGGCGCGCCGAGACCACGGAAGTGGTGCAGCGCCTCTACGCGCGCGCGCTGGCGGTGGATGACGGCAGCAGCGGCACGGCGGTGCTGCTCGCGGTGGACAACGTCGCGGTTCCGGCCTGGCTGGCCGAAGACGTGGCGGCGCGGCTCGCGCGCGCGATCGGCATGCCGCGCGCGCGGCTGGTGATCGCCTCGACGCACACGCACACCGGGCCGATGCTGCGCGACGCCATCCCGAACATGTTCGGCGAGCCGGTGCCGCCGGAGCATCAGGAGCGCATCGACCGCTACACGCGGCTGCTCGGAGATCGCATGGAGGAGGCGGCGCGCGCTGCGGTCGCCGCGCTGCAGCCGGGCAGCCTGGCCTTCGGCCGCGGCAGCGTGGGCTTCGCGGCGAATCGCCGCACCGCGGGCGGCCCGGCCGATCACGATCTGCCCTTCCTGGCCGCGCGCGCCGCCGACGGCCGGCTGCTCGCGCTGACGGCCAACTACGCCTGCCACTGCACCGCGCTCGGCGGCCATGACAATTTCCTGTGCGGCGACTGGGCCGGCTACGCGGCCGAGGCGCTGGAGCGGGATCAGGACGGCGCCGTGGCGCTGATCACCATCGGCTGCGGCGCCGACGCGAATCCCGCGGGCTACGGGCTGGAGCAGGCGCAGGCGCAGGGGCGCGCGCTGGCCGCCGAAGTCGGCCGGATGCTGACCACGGCGCAGCCCTTGTCCGGCCCGCTCACCGTGCGGTTCGAACTCCATCGCCTGCCCTTCGACCGCCCGCCCTCGCGCGAGGAATGGCAGGCGCGGCTGGCGCAGGGCGGCGCCGTCGCCTACCACGCGCAGCTGAACCTCGACCGCCTCGGTCGCGGCGAGACGCTGCCATCCGAATTGGAGTACCCGATCGCCAGTTGGACCTTCGGCGAGGACCTGGCGATGGTCTTCCTCGGCGGCGAAGTGGTCGTGGACTACGCGCTGCGCTTCAAGCGCGAGTTCGACGCGTCGCGCACGTGGATCACGGCCTACGCCAACGACGTGCCCTGCTACGTCCCGTCGGAGCGCATCCTGCGCGAGGGCGGATACGAGGCCGAGGGCGCGATGGTCTATTACGACCGGCCGGCGCGCCTGCGCGCGGGCGTCGAGCAGCAGATCGTGGACGCAGTGCGCGGGCAGGTGCCCGCCGCCTTCCGCGTGGTGCTCGGCGTGGACGTGGGCCGCACCGAGGGCGTGGCGCCGAAGACGCCGGAGCAGGCGCTCGCCGCGCTGCGCGCTCCGGGCGGCCTGCGCGTCGAACTCTTCGCCGCCGAGCCCCTGGTCGAAAGCCCCGTGGCCATCGACTTCGGAGCGGACGGCAGCCTCTGGGTCTGCGAGATGCGCGACTACCCGTCCGGCCTCGACGGCGCGGGCGCGCCCGGCGGCCGCGTCAGCCGGCTGCGCGACACGGACGGCGACGGCCGTCCGGACCGGCGCACGACGTTCCTCGAGGGCATCCCCTTCCCCACCGGCGTCACGGCGTGGCGCGACGGCGCGCTGATCTGCGCCTCGAACGACGTTCTGTTCGCACGCGACCGCGACGGCGACGGCGCCGCCGACGAAGTGCGCGTCCTCTACAGCGGCTTCCGATCTGACAATTTCCAGGCGCGTGTCAACAGCCTGGAGCTCGGCCTCGACGGCTGGATCTACGGCGCCAGCGGCCTGCCCTGCGGCGTCATCACCAGCTTCTCCGGCGCGAGCGCGGATCTCGGCGGCCGCGACTTCCGGATCCAGCCGGACACCGGCGCGATCGAGGCGGTCGCGGGCCTGACCCAGCAGGGGCGCTGCCGCGACGATTTCGGCGCCGCCTTCGGCTGCGACAACGGCACGATCCTGCGCCACTACCCGCTCGAGGAGCGCTATCTGCGCCGCAATCCGCACCTGGTGCCTCCGCCGGCCTCAGTCCTGGTGCCGCGGGACCCGGACGCCAACCGGCTGTTCCCGCTGAGCCCGATTCTCGCCCGCTTCAACGAACCCGGAGCCGCCGGGCGCGTCACCTCCGGCTGCGGCGCCGGCCTCTACCGCGACGATCTGCTGGGCGCGGCCTACGCAGGCAACTCCTTCACCTGCGAGCCGGTCCACAACCTCGTGACGCGGCTGGTGCTGACCGCGGAGGGCGCGAGCTACTCCGGCGCGCGCGCTCCGGAGGAATCCGATCGCGAGTTCCTCGCCTCCTCCGATCCCTGGTTCCGCCCCGTGCAGGCGCGCACCGGGCCCGACGGCGCGCTGTACGTCGTGGACATGGCGCGCTTCGTGATCGAGCATCCGGACTGGATCCCTGAGGACCGGCTGGCGCAGCTCGACGTGCGCGCGGGAGCGGAATTGGGAAGGATTTGGCGCGTCATTCCGGACGGCCGGCCGCTGCGGACTCCGCCGCCGCTGCACGAACTGACGGGCGCCGCGCTCGCGGCCGCGCTCGACTCGCCCAACGGCGCCGTGCGCGACCTGGCGCAGGCGCGCCTGGCCCAGCAGGGCGCCGCCGCGCCGATCCTCGACCTGCGCGAGCTCGCGCTCCGCGCAACGCATCCGGCCGCCGCCGCGCAGGCCCTGAGCGTGCTGCAGCAGATCGGCGCGCTGCGCGCCGAGGACCTGCTTCCGGCCCTGGCTCACCCGCATCCCGGCGTGCGCCGCAACGCCGTGCGCCTCAGCGAAGCGTTGCTGGATCAGGACGCCGCGCTCTTCGACGCCGTCGCCGCGCTGGCGGACGATCCGGAGGCGCAAGTGCGGCTGCAGGTCGCCTGCTCGCTCGGCGAATCCGCGCGCTTCGAAGCGGGCGCGCGCATCGCCGCGCAGGTGCTGGCGCAGGATCCGGATCCTCATCTGCGGGCGGCGTGGCTGTCATCGGCGCTGCCCCACCTCGGCGCGATCCTGAGCACGATTCTGACGCTCGACGCCTACGGCCCCTCGCCGCCGGGCCTGGTCGAGGAGCTCGTGAGCCTCGCGGTGCAGAGCGGCGACCGCGCCGCGCTGGCGGCGGTGCGCGGCCGCGTGGCCTCCGACCTCGCCGCCGACCGCCGCGGGCCCGCGATCCGGCTCGCCGCCGCCTGGCTCGCCGCCGAGGATCGCAAGGGCACGCGCAGCGCGGACGACGGGTGGTGGCTGCCGCTGCTCCCTCACGCGCGGAATCTCGCCGGCGCGCCGATCAATGACACGGACCTGCGCATCCAGGCGCTGCAGCTGCTCGGCCGCGATCCCGGAGCGCTGCTCGCGGACCTCGATGCACTCGACCGTCTGCTCGGCGGCGCGGCGCCGCTCGCGCTCCAGACCGCCGCGCTCGCGGCCCTCGCGCGCACTCCCCACCCCGACGCCGGCGCCGTGATTCTCCTGGCCTGGGACCGTCTCGGCCCGGCGCTGCGGCCCGCCTGCCTGGACGCGCTGCTGAGCCGCGAGGAATTCCTGAGCGTGCTGCTCCGCACGCTCCCCGACCGGCCCGATCTGGCCGCCGCGCTGGACGCGGCGCGCCGCGCGCAATTGCTGGAGCATCCGGTGCCGGAAATCCGCGAGCGCGCCGCCGCGGCGTTGAACGCGCCGCCCAGCGCCGATCGCGCGCAGGTGCTCGCGCGCTACGCCGGCGTGCCCGGCATGGCCGGCGATCCCGCGCGCGGCGCGGCGAGTTTCGCGCAGAACTGCGCCCTGTGCCACCGGCTCGAGGGTGCCGGCACCGCCATCGGACCGGATCTGGCTGCGCTCAGCGACCGCTCGGCGGAGGCGCTCGTGATCGCCCTGTTCGATCCCAGCCGCGCCATCAATCCCGAGTACGCGCATTATCTCGTGAGCACGCGCGACGGCCGGCATCTCTCGGGGCTGATCCGCGACGAGAGCGCCGGCAGCCTGCGCCTGCTCACGCTGGCCGGCGCCGAGCTCGTGTTGATGCGCTCGAACGTGCTGTCCATCACCGACACGCGCGCGTCTCTGATGCCCTCCGGCCTCGAGCACGTGCTGAGTCCGCAGGACGTCGCCGATCTCGTCGTTTATCTGCAAGCCGTGAGCGGCGCGCCCAAGTCCTTTCCGGGCAACCAGCCGGAGCTCGTCTTGCCGGGCGCGGACGGCAGCCTGCGACTCTCTGCTTCCCAAGCCGCGATTTCCGGAGATTCGCTGGTCTTCGAGGCTCCGTTCCAGAATCTCGGCTACTGGAGCAGCGCGAACGACCGCGCCGCCTGGGACGTGAGCGTGGAGACCGCCGGCGAATGGGAAGTGGTGCTCGACTACGCGTGCGCCGAGGACGCGGCCGGCAACCGGCTGCTGCTGCAGTCGCAGGTCGGCAGCCTGACGCGGCCGATCGCGGGCACCGGCGGCTGGAGCCACTATCGCACGGTCGGCCTGGGGCGGCTGGCCTTGCCCGCCGGACGCAGCCGCATCACCGCGAGCGCCGCCGGGGAGATTCGCGGGGCGCTGCTGGATCTGCGCGCGCTGCGACTGCTGCCGCCCGGCAGCGCGCCGCCGCCGGACGTCCATCCGCTGGGCGCGCTGCTCGACGGGCTGGAGCCCGGCACGCCGCAGGAATACGAGCGCATTCCCGCGATCTGGCAGCTGGCGATCGCCGCGGGCCGCGCCGGCGAGGCCGGCGAGCTGCGCGCTCTGCTGGAGGCCGCGCTGCCGCGTGCCGGCGAGCCGCTGCGGCACTGGCAGGCGGTGGTCGTCGGCGGCGGATTGATCAACGGACTCAGTCAGACGGACGTCGCGCCGCGCGCGCGTCTGCAAGAAGTGATCGGCGGCGACGCGGATCTCGCGGCGCGCCTGGAGCGCGCGATCGGGCTGGCGGCGGCGATGGCGCGCGATCCGGCCGTGCCCTCCGGCACGCGCTACGACGCGCTGCGCCTGCTCGGCATTTCGAGCTGGGAGGCGCACGGCGCGGATCTCGGCGCGCATCTGGCGCCCGGCGCCGATCCGGAGCTGCAGATGGGCGCGGTGTCCGGCCTCGGCGACCTGGCCGATCCGCGCGCGCGGGACGCGCTGCGCGCCGCCTTGGACGGCCTGACTCCGGACAATCGCGCGCTGGCCGAGGCGATTCTCAGGAAGCCCAGTTCCAGGTGATCGGCATCTCGACGCGCTCGCCCAGCGTGCGGTGCACCGGGCAGCCTTCGGCGGCGGCCATCAGCAGCTTGCGCTGCTTTTCGTCCAACCGGCCCGGCACGGTGATGACCACCGGCAGGCGGCCGATGCGGCGCGCCGGATCCGCGACCATGTGCTTCTCCACCTTCACCGTCGCGCCCTGGAGATCGATGCCGTGGCGCTGCGCCACGATCCCCATGATGGTCAGCATGCAGGCGCCGAGCGCGGTGGCGACGAGATCCGTGGGCGAGAAGCTCTCGCCTTTGCCCTGATTGTCCACGGGCGCGTCGGTGGCGAGTCGCGCCTGGCTCGGGCCGTGCCGGGCTTCGCAGCGCAGGCCGCCTTGGTAAGTTACGGTGATTTCGACTGCCATTCCTTTTTCTCGGGCCTATGGTAGCAAAGAGTTTCCCATGATGAATCCGCACAACATTTTGCCGTTGCCCTATGCGCCGGACGCGCTCGAGGGAATTTCCAGCCGCATGATCGCCTCGCACCACGACAACAACTACGCAGCGGCGGTGAAGGGGCTGAACCAGGTGCGCGAGCAGATCGCCGCGCTGCCGCCGGACGCGCCGCCCTTTCTGGTGGCCGGACTGCGCGAGCGTGAGCTGACGTTTCACAATTCCGCGTTCCTGCACGAGCACTACTTTGACAATCTGGGCGGCAACGGACGCCGCGGCGCGGACGTCGAGAAGGCGCTGGCCGGGGCCTGGGGCGGCGCGGCAGCCTGGGAGGCGGAATTCCGCGCCCTCGCCGCCAGCCTGGCCGGCGGCAGCGGCTGGGTCGTGCTGGGCTTCGACCTGCGCTCCCGCGCGCTGCGCCACTACGGGTCGGGGCATCACACGCAGACGCCGGCGGGCGCCGCGCCGCTCCTGGTGCTGGACATGTACGAGCACGCCTACCAGATGGATTACGGCGCCGCCGCCGCGCAGTACGTGGACGCGTTCTTCCGCAACGTGACCTGGGAGCGGGTGGAGCAGCGGCTGCAGCGCGCGCGCGAAGCGGCCGCGGCGCTCGGCACCTAACATCCGGGGATGCTGCCCGCCGCCGCCCTCCTCCTGCTCCTCCTCCAGTCGCCTGCGCCGGCCGCCGCCGCGGCGCCGGGGCGCCTGATCGTGCTGAACAAGGCCGAGGCCAGCGCCTCGCTGCTGGATCTGGGCACGGGCGCCGAGCGGGCGCGCCTGCCCGTGGGCGTCGGGCCGCACGAAGTGGCGGTGGCGCCGGACGGCAAGACCGCGGTGGTCGCCAACTACGGCGGCGCGGTGCCGGGATCCTCGCTCACCGTGATCGACCTCGCCGCCGAGAAGCCGACGCGGACTCTGGATCTCGGCCAGGCGGCGCGGCCGCACGGCATCGTGTACGACCCCGACGGCGCGCACGTGTGGGTGACGGCCGAGCAGCGCAAGTCCCTGCTGCGCGTGCGCGTGGCGAACGGCGCGCTGGTGCAGGAGATTCCCACGCCGCAGCCGGTCGGCCACATGGTGGTGCTGGACCGGAACGGCTGGCTGCACGTCAGTCACATCGGCGGCGGCGGCGTGACGCCGGTCGGGCCGCTGACGGACGGATCCGCGCCGCAGGCGCCGTCGCAGCAGTGGTCCGCCGCGGAATTCGTTCCCACCGGCAAGGGCGCGGAGGGCATCGCCGTCAGCGCCGACGGCGCGCGGCTGTGGGTCGGCCATCGTGAGGATCACAACGTGGTGGTGCTGGACGTCGCCACGAAGAAGCCGCTGGCCACGATCCCCGCGGCCGGCTTCCCGATCCGGGTGCAGCTCACGCCGGACGGCCGCACCGCGCTGGTCTCCTGCGCCGAGGCCGGCGTGCTGCGCTTCTACGACGCGGAGAAGTTCGCCGAGACCGGCGCCCTCGATTTTTCGGCCCAGGTGCAGGCCGACCTCAGCGGCGGCCGCCTGCTCGCGGACTTCGGCGCCAGCCCCGTGCCCGTCGGCATCGTCATCGCCCCCGACGGCGCCCGCGCCTACGTGGCGCTGACCAACGCCGACCGCATCGCCGAGGTGGATCTGAAGACCCGCAAGGTCGCGCGCTGGCTGACGGCCGGACGCGAGCCGGACGGGATGGCGTGGTACCCCCACTAGCGGATCCTGGCCCAGACGGCTGGAGGTAGATGGACCCAAGTCCAAGAAAAACAAGGACTTAGGACCACAGGGCTCAGCCTGAATCCAGCCTCGGTCCTAAGTTCTGCTCCCGCCGGCTCTTCGGTCCCGGGCACCACCAGCCAACTGGGCCAGTATCCGATCAGGGGGCCTTGCCCTTCTCCGCCTCGCGCGCCTTGCGCGCTTTCTCGCCGCGCTCGCCCGCTTCGTGCAGCGCGTCGGCGATCTGGCCCACCTCCGCTTCGGTGAGCCGCTGCTTGGCTTTCAGCAGCAGGCCGCGGAAGGTCTCCACCTCGTCCTCGCGGTACGGGCAGCCGATGTTGGAGCCGCCGTCGTCGCTGTCGGCCAGCGCCTTGCCTTCCGGATCGAGGAAGACGAACCAGGGCAGCCCCTGCTTGCCGCCGTTCGCCTTCAGTTCAACTTCCTTGCCGCCCTTCATGCGGTCCACGTCGATCCAGCAGATCACGAAATCCTTCGCCATCAGGCTCTTCACTGCGGGGAGTTCCAGACCGGACTCCATCTTGTGGCACCAGCCTCACCAGGGCGCTTCGAACGACAGGAGCACCCGCTTCTCGGCCTCCTTCGCGCGCGCCAGCGCGTCGGCCAGCACGGCGTGCGCGTCCTGCGGCGGCGCCTGATGCTTCTCGAGGAAGGCCAGCACCTTCGCGGGATCGTGCTGGTCCCCGATCTCGAGCGAGCCGGTCTCCTGATTCGCGAGCACCTTGCCGCCGCCGTCGAGCACGGTCAGGTAGGGCACGCCCTTGGTCAAATCGGCGCCGAAGCGCTTCACCAGCTCCTGGTTCTTGTCCATGTGCCCGACGTCCACGTGGAGGACGCGGTACTCGTACAGCAGCTTGCGGGCGATCTGCGGATCCGTCTTGAACACGTGCGCCAGCTTGATGCACCAGCCGCACCAGTTGCCGCCCCACTGGATCAGAACCCGCTGATTCTTCGCCCGGGCGGCGATCAGCGCGGCCTCGATCTGCGCGCCCGCGTCGGCCTTCTCGTCGTAGACCGGCGGCGGAGTCTTCGCGGCCGGCTCCTGCGCGGGAGCGGCCAGGATCAGGGCAAGGGCGAGAGCGAGCATGAAGTCAGGGTATCCGCTCGCGCGCCTCGCCATCGCGGCCGCCCGCGTCCGGATCCTCTCAGGGAGCCACTCCGCGCAGCGCGTTGGTCGCCGCCGCACCCTGAGGACCGGTGGGATCCAAAAGCCAGGCCTGCAGGTAGATCGTGGTTCCCGGCGGCAGCGCGGCGGCCAGCGGCACCTGCAGGAAGGCTCGTCCCTCGGCGTCGGTCGCGTAGGGGAAATTGCGGTCGCGGCGCGGCACCATCGTGCCGCCGCGGAAGGGCTGATCCGCGCGCGCGCGGCCGCCGAAGAGCATGCCGCTCGCGAGCGGGCGCCCGCCGCTGACCGCGAACTCGAGCGTGCTGCCCGCCGTGAGCGCGCCCGCCGCGTCCAGCACCGGCGCTCCGCCGGCGCCCGCCAGAGCCGACCCCAGATCGCCCCAAGGTCCGGCGACGCGCGCCGCCACGCGCCAGGTGGCGAAGGGGCTCTCACGCCGCATCCAGGAGTACGCTGCGACCGCCACGCCCTGCGATCCCGCGAGCGCGGGTTGTGAAGCGAGGCCCGGCTGCGGCGCAAGCGCGAACCCGCCCGGATCCAGCACGGCGCCCGCCGCGCTGACGCGCGCGGCGTAGACCTCGGTGGCGCCGTCGTCGATGCCCGCGGCGTGCCGCGCATCCTCCCAGGCGACCATCCATTCCGCGCCGGTCCAGCAGGCCGCCGGCTCGAACTCCTTCCATCCGCCGCCGCTGATCGTGAACGGTCCGCCCAGCAGCGCGCCGTCGGCGCGGATGCGCTGGCCTTTGACGTCCGCCACCGGCGTGGCGATGGAGCCCGAGCGCCACGTGACCAGCGCCGTGTCGTGGGAGCAGGCGACGTCCGGCGCGTAGCCTTGATTCTCGATGCCGAAGCCGCCAGCCGCCACGCCGGAGGCGCTGACGAACTGCACCGCCAGATCCGCGATCGTCGAACCGGAGGACCAGTGGTTCTGCCAGGCCACGATCCAGCGGCTGCCCAGCGCGTCCACCGACGGCGAGGTGGCGAAGGGCCCGCCGACGAAGATTCCCGCCGGATCCAGCACGGCGCCGCTCGCGCCGTCCACGCGCGCGCCGAAGATCGAGCGGTTCGAATATTGCAGTCCGGCGTAAGCTCCGACCACCAGGAACTGGCTGCCGAGCGCGGCCACGTCGGCTTCTTCGCCCGCCAGGATCGCGAACGGCGCGGCATCCACGAAGTTGCCGGCGGCGTCCATGCGGCGGCCGGCGATTCCGGTGTAGCGGTCGCTCCACACGATCAGGAACAGGGAACCATTCCAGGCGATCGCCGGCGCCGACACGTTGCCGGAAGGCCCTGCGAGCGCCTCCACCGGCTCGGCCGCGGGCGCGTTGCCGAAGCGGTCGAGCAGCGCCACCTTGAGATGCGCCGTGGCGCCCTCCAGGCTCCAGTAGGCCATCGCGATGCCGTCGGCGTGCTCGGCGAAGTCGGGCCGCACCTGCGCCGGAGCGCTCGCGGAGATCGCCGACTTGGCTCCGAAACTGCCCGGCCCCGCCACGACTTGTCCGTAGCTCTGCAGGCCGCCGACGCTCGCCGCCTGGTCTTCCAGCCACGCGGCGTGCACGCCGCCGGGAACTCCGGTCAGGGCCGTTTGATCCGGCTTCAGCGCAGCCGCGACGAGCGGGAATCCGCCCGGATCCAGCACCGTTCCGCCCGCCGTCACGCGCGCCATCGAGGCGCCCGTGGTGACGTCGGGAAAGGCGATCCACCATTGCCCGTTCCCCCACGCCACCGCGGTGGCGCCGTGGTTCCACCACCACGAGTTGCTCACCACGATGCCTTGCGGATCGAGCAGGATCCCGTCCGACTGCATGCGGCTGACGAGCAGGCGCTGCGCGAAATCCTGCCAGGCGAACAAGTAATGCGTGCCGCTGCTGGCGAGAGAGCGGCTGGGCGCGGCGAACGCGCCGCCGATCGGCGCCAGGGCGGCGTCGAGCCGCTGCGCCACCGGGCCGTTGAGATCGGTCGTGACCATCAGCCACTCGCCGCTCGCCGCAGCCAGGCGCGCGCCGAAGTGGAGATAGAAGGTTTCCGGCCGCAGCACCACGCCGCCGCCGTCGAGCAGCGCGCCGTTCGCGGCCACGCGAAAGCCGATCAGTCCGCCGGAACCGGCCGCGTAGGACTCGGTCACGATCAGCCAGGTGGCGCCGTTGGCGGCGAGGCTGAACGTGTCGGCGGCCGCATCCACTCCGAGCGGCGCGGCGTCCAGCAGCGCGCCGGCCGGACTCACGCGCAGAGCGCGCACCGCGCCGCCGTCGCGCCAGGCCACGAGGAAGTTCTGGCCGTTGAAGGCCACGAGCGGCTCGATCTGCCGGCCAGGCGCGGCGCTGATCACGAAGGGCAGAGCGTCGATGGGCGCGCCCTGCGCGTCGAAGCGCTGCGCCAGGACGTCATCCTCGGACTGGCCGGTCGAGCTGCCGAACACCGGGCCTCCCGCGAAACCGCCCAGCACGGAGCGCCGGTCGGACCAGACGGCCAGCGTCACGCCGGCCCCGTGGGCCAGCGCCGGAGCCGCCTCCTGGCCCGCGGATGCCTGCACGGCGCCGTCACCCTGCAGGAATTTCGGCGCCGACAAGGAGGGCGCCTGAGCGGGCGCGAGGAGCAAGAGGCTGAGGAGCGGGAGCATGGGCTTCACTCCAAAAAGCGCGGCCGCGGCGCGCTCCCCCTCGCATTTCAGAGAAAAAAGTCCTGATTTCGGACGGCGCGGGTTTTTCTCATCCGCCGCCCTGCCGTTCGCTTACTTCGCCGCCGGTTTCTTCTCGACGGCGGTGCCCGCGGCCTTGCGGAAGGCCGTGACGACCTGCGCGATCTCTTCCTCGGTGAGGTTTTGCCGCGCCCGCTTCAGGAACAGGGCCCAGAGCTCGAGCTCCTCCTCCGTTTTCGGGCAGCCCAGATGCTTGCCGCTCAGGTCGTCGCAGTCCACGACCGTGCTGCCGTCGGGATGAATCACGGCGTACCACGGCGTGGCTTCCTCCGTGCCGCCGCTCTGCTTCGCCAGGAGCTCCTTGGCGCCGATGCTGCGCTCGAGGTCCACCGAGCAGAAGACGAATTCCTTCTCCAGCAAAGGATGGACCTCGGTCGAGATCAGGCGACTCTCGAGCTGTTTGCAAACCTCGCAGGACGGCGTCTCGAACGTCAGGAACACGCGCTTGTTCTGAGCTTCGGCCTTGGTCAGCGCGGCCTGCAGCTGCGCCTTCGCGTCCTTGGCCGGCGCCTGATTCTTCTCGAGGAAGGCGTGCACGCGCTTCGGATCGATCTGATCCTTGTCGGCCATCGTCGAGGCCGGCACGTTGGCCACGACCATGCCGTCGGCAGCGAGCACCGTCAGATGCGGCACTCCCGCCTCGGGGGCGACGGAGTACTTCTTGGCCAAAACGGTGTAGGAGTCGGTGGTTTCCGGCTTCAGGCGCACGACGCGATATTCGTAGAGCACCTTGCGCGCCAGATCCTTGTCTTCGGCGAGCAGCGCGTCGAGCTGCTGGGACTTCGGGCTCTCGGCCTCGCCCCAGACCAGCAGGACGCGCTGGTTTTTCCGGGTGGCGGCCTCGAGCGCGGCCGTGATCTCGGCTCCGGCGGGCTGAGCCGTGACGGATTCGGGCTCTTGGGCGACCGCAGCCGGCGCGAGAGCCAGGATGATGAGCGTGGAGATCATGTGGGTTCCTCCCTGCGGGAGTGATAGCCACCCTTAAGGGATTCAAACCGCCGCTCAAGCCGATTTGTATTTCCGATGCTTCACATCCGGCGCCGGGATTTCGCCGATGTCAGAAGCGCAACCGCGGCCGCGCGTCCCTCACGGCGCGATTCCGCCTCGGCTCAGACGCTCTCGCGGGCGCGGTACACCTGGCCGCCCCCCGCCACGAATTCGGCGGACTTCTCGGCCATGCCCGCCTCAGCCATCTTGCGTACGTCCGCGGTCAGGCGCATCGAACAGAACTTCGGACCGCACATCGAGCAGAAGTGCGCCACCTTGGCCGATTCCGCGGGCAGCGTGGCGTCGTGGTAGGCGCGCGCCGTCACCGGATCGAGAGCCAGCGCGAACTGATCCTCCCAGCGGAATTCGAAGCGCGCCTGCGACAGCGCGTCGTCCCAGTCGCGCGCGCCGCGCAGCCCCTTGGCCACGTCGGCGGCGTGGGCGGCGATGCGGTAGGCGATCACGCCGGCCTTGACGTCGTCGCGGTTGGGCAGGCCGAGGTGCTCCTTCGGCGTGACGTAGCAGAGCATCGCCGTGCCGTGCCAGCCGATGTTGGCCGCGCCGATCGCGCTGGTGATGTGGTCGTAGCCCGGCGCGACGTCCGTCACGAGCGGCCCCAGCGTGTAGAACGGCGCCTCGAAGCAGTCGCGCATCTCGAGATCCACGTTCTCCTTGACCAGGTTCAGCGGCACGTGGCCGGGACCCTCGATCATGACTTGCACGCCCTCGGCCCAGGCGGTCTTCGTCAGTTCGCCGAGAGTCTTCAGCTCGCCCAGTTGCGCTTCGTCGTTGGCGTCGGCCAGCGAGCCCGGGCGCAGCCCGTCGCCGAGGCTGAAGGTGACGTCGTACTCGCGCAGCAGCTTGCAGATGCGCGGGAATTCGGTGTAGAGGAAGTTCTCCTTGTGATGCGCCAGGCACCACGCGGCCATGATGGCCCCGCCGCGGCTGACGATGCCGGTCACCCGCCCCGCCGTCAGCGGCACGTAGCGCAGCAGCACCCCGGCGTGCACCGTGAAGTAATCCACGCCCTGCTCGGCCTGCTCGCGCAGCGTCTCCAGATAAACGTCGATGTTCAGCTGCGACGGGTCCCCGCCGACCTTCTCGAGGGCCTGGTAGATCGGCACGGTGCCGATCGGCACGGGCGCGTTGCGCATGATCCAGCCGCGCGTCTCGTGGATGTTCGCGCCGGTGGACAGGTCCATCACGGCGTCGGCGCCCCACATCGTGGCCCACTGCAGCTTCTCGACCTCCTCGGCGATCGAGGAGTGCGTGGCCGAGTTGCCGATGTTGGCGTTGATCTTGGTGCGGAACTTGCGCCCGATGATCATCGGCTCGAGCTCCGGGTGCAGTCGGTTGGCCGGGATCACGGCGCGGCCGGCGGCGATCTCGTCGCGCACGAATTCCGGCGCCATGCCCTCGCGCGCGGCCACGTAGGCCATCTCGGCGGTGATCAGGCCCGCGCGCGCGGCCGTGAGCTGCGTCTGGCCCGGCGGCAGCCCGCCCCAGTCGCGCACGGCGGGCAGTCCCTGGCGCGGATCCACGCCCTGCGGCCCGCTGACGTCGTCCAGGTCGAAGTGCGCGCCGTTCGTGAGCGCGACGCGCCGGAAGGGCACGCGCAGCCGCGCGCCGCCGTGGCGGACTTCGCGCGATTCCTTGGTCGAGCGCGGGTAGCACTCCTCGAAGGTCGGGATGCCGCGCGGCTGCAGCGCTCCGGACTCGACGCGGTTGCGGGATTGGGCGAGCGCGGGGCTCGGATGGGTTTCGGGCGCGTTCATTTGGCTCTTTCCTCCGCCGGCATGATCCGGATCAGGTACCGGGGTTTGATCTCAGGCCGCTCGCGGTGCGCGGGCGGCCACCCCCAGGCCAGAGCCCTACTATACGCGGGAGCGAAATCGATGCGAAATCGGCGACGGGCAGGCTCCTCGCGCCGGTCCGGATCTCCGATTTCGCCCACGCCGTCGTGCGCCTACGATGAACCCATGGATCGCTCCTCGAAGATCGCGCTCGGCTGCGGCGGATTCGTCATTGTGGCCGGCATGGCCGGCGCGCTGGGCTACTGGTCCATGGTCGCGGGGATGAACATGACCAGCGATCCGGAGGAGGTGCGCGCGCGGACGGCGGCGATCCTGGTTGATTTCACCCCGCCGGACCCGCTGGCGCCTTTCTTCGCGCGGCGCATGGAGCGGCAGGAAGGCAGCGACGAGGCGGTGGTCTGGGCGGTGGACAGCCGTTATCAGAATCTGCTGCTCGTGATGCGGCAGTCCGCCGTCGAGCCTGCCTCCGCCGCGCAGCTCGCCGAGTGGCTCACCGACGTGCACCCGAGCCTCAAGGGATTCCAGGCCGAGGAGGGCGAAAAGAGCGCGATGGTGAGGATCGCCGGCGCGGAGCGCACCGCCTTGATCCAGACCGCGCGCACCGTGGACGAAGGCAAGCAGAGCCGCAGTTCCGTCGCTTTTCCCTACGCCGGACGCTGGATTCTGCTGATGGTGCAGGGCGACGGGCCCGACGCCGGGCCGGAAGCTCTGCAGCGTCTGCTCGACCGACTCCCGCCGCCGCCGGCGGCTTCCTGAGCGCCCGCGGCGCGCCGATTCAGTCCGCGCCCAGAAGCTGGCGCAGCTCGAGCGGCGTCAGGTCCAGAGCCGCCGGCAGGCCGCGCGGATCGGTCTCGATCGGCCGCAGCGGACGCCGCTCCGCGCCCGTCAGCTCAGCGATGAAGTCGTCGTGGCGCTCGAGGACCTGCGCCCGCGCGTAATCCCGCACGCTCTCGTTCATGCGGTCGGCGAAGCGCTGGCGCTCAGGACGCCCGGCGATCCGGTAGTTCGCCTCGTCGGTGATGAAGCGCGGGGTGCGCGAGCCGGCGCCGAGATGGAAGACCACGTTGTCATAGACCGCGGCGATCACCGGATGCAGATTCCAGACGTTCGAGCGCTCGAGGCGCAGGAAGCGCTGCCCGTCGTCGAGCAGCTGCGCCAGGATGCCCGAGCCGGTCTCGCCGCGGCGGCTGGACAGAGCCGCGCCCTCGTCGCTGCTCATCAGGCCCTGGCGCGCGCTGAAGGAGCTCAGGGCCGGCCGCCAGAAATCGTTGCGCAGGAGCAGGTAGGCCGCGAAGGGGAAATTGTCGCGCAGCTCGGTGCGCACGATGGCCGCCAGCGGCCGCTCCGCGCTCAGAAGCGGCGGATGGAGCGCGTCCCAGCCGTCCAGGACCGGCCAGGAATCCATGTCGAAGGTGGCGACGTGATCGCAGCCGTCCTCCACCGCGCGGTCCACCAGCAGATCGAGCAGCATCGAGTGCTCCTGGCTGACGTCGGGATTGCGCTCCTGCACCGGCAGCACCACGACGCCCTGCTCCTCCAGGCGCCGGCAGGTGGCGGCGTCGTTGTCCGGGCAGCAGCCGTAGATGCGATGCGGTCCGCGCGTGTGGCGCCGGATCTGCGTCAGCGAGAGGTCCAGCAGCGCGCTGCCCTCCGGCCCCTGCACGAGGTAGACGACGCAGATGCCCAGCACGGCTACTCCAGGCCGAGCAGATGCGACACGATGCCGCGCAGTTGGATGGTGCAGACGTTCGAGCTGCGCAGCATCACCTTGAGTTCGGACAGGCGCAGCCAGGCGCCGTCCGCCGGCTCCGGCTCCGCGGCGTCGTCGGTGCGCACGATCTGGTAGGCGCTGGCATCGCGGTAGAAGCGGCCGCCTTCGTCGCTCTCGATGGTGTGCGACCAGATGCGGGCCGCCGGCGCGCGCAGCCACGCCGGCGCCTGGCCCGCGCTGCCGGGATAGCGCAGATAGGACGGAGCCAGCGCCGCCGCCGTGGCGAGGCCGCGCTCGGCCACCGGGCGCACGCAGAATTCCAGCAGGCCTCCGCGCTCGCGGCAGGCGAGGATCACCTGGCCCTCCGTGGCGCTGTTGACGAGCGGCTGCACCCAGCTGCCGACCTCGCGGAAGGCGGCCTTCACCTGGAAGAAGTCCACGCTGAAGCCCTGCCGCGGCACGCGCTCCGACCAGCCCATCGCGGTGGCGCGCCAGTTCTCCAGTTCGGCGAGCGGAACGAAGCGCATGGGCTGCGGAGCGGCGCGGTGCAGCTGCGCCATCAGCGCGCCGAGCGCGTCCGCGCGCGGCGGCGCGGCCAGGCTGTGCCGCACCGCGGCGGACCGCGGCGCCAACTCGCCTGCGCCCGGTTCGGCCGACCAGCGCGTCACGGAGAGGACGGAGCGCAAATCGATGTTCAGGAAGGCGCTGCGCAACACGGCCTCGGCCAACGCTTCGGGCGCGGCCCAGACGAAACTGGGCAGCGGTGCCGCGAGATCCTGCGTCTCGAGCAGGATGGAGCGCTTGCACTTCGCGAGATAGCGCTCGCCGAGGTCCAGCTGCGTGGTGTCGTCCAGCACCGCGACGCGCGGGTCGGAGGCGATGAAGGAATCGACGTAGGGCGTGGACGCGCCGCCGTGCAGCCGCAGGTAGTTCGCCGGCGTGGACTGCACGGTGGGCCCGAACTGCGCCTCGCCCAGGCAGCCCGGCTCGGCGCGCGCCTGCAGGAGGAAAGCGCGGCCGCCCGCGACGCGCGCGGAGAGGACGCCGGTGACGGCGGCCTGCGGCTGATAGAGCATCAGCGCGCTCGTGGCGCCGTCCGTCACACCCTGAGCGCTGAAGAAGCCGCGCGATCGGTGCTGCAGCGCACCGTCGATCACCGACCAGTGCTCGGCGGCGGCGGCGGGCACCTGCCGCAATTCGAAGCCGCGGCGGCACTCGTCCAGAGTCCGCTGCAGAGCGTCCGCCGAATGGGCGAACCAGGCTGGCGCGCTGGCGGCGGCTGCCGGGGAGACGCTTTCCGGCAGTCCGGTCGACACCCGGCTCATGATAGGAGGTCTCAACAAGGATTGCAGGCGGCCGCGCCGGCGGACTACGGCTTTCGGCTCGGCGTGATCGGCGCCGGCAGCGGCTCTCCCGCCGGCACGAAGCGCAGGGACACCGAGTTCACGCAGTGGCGCACGTTCTTGGCCGTGAAGCGCTCGCCGAGGAACACGTGGCCGAGGTGGCCTTGGCAGTGGGAGCACGTGATTTCGACGCGCCGGCCGTCGGCGTCGGGCACGCGCGTGACGGCGCCCGCGAGTTCGTCGTCGAAACTCGGCCAGCCGCAGTCGCTCGCGAATTTGTCCTGCGAGCGGTAGAGCGGCGCGTTGCACTGCCGGCAGAGGTAGGTGCCGGCCGCCTTGTGGTCCACGTACTCGCCGGTGAAGGCGCGCTCGGTGCCCTTGCGCAGAATCACGCGCGCCTCTTCGGGCGTCAACGGGTTGTAGGCGACGGGCGGACGGGGATCTTGCGGTGCGTTCACTTCAAACTCCGGGCTGGAAACCGAGACCGGAGCTTCCGGCGCCTCGCTCGACTTCGCGGAAGAATTCCCCTGGCAGGCAGGCAAGGCGAGGCTCGCGAACGCGGCGGCGATCACGAGAATCCTGTGCGGTGGGCGGAGGTTCATGGCCGGTCACTGCTCGCCGGGGGAGCCAAGGTTGAGGCCGGCAACGGAACCAGGATTAGATTCCTTCTCTCGAGGTCGAGGATGAGTGCCGGACCCGCATCCGTCACGCAGCCGCAGAATCCGGACCACGATCCGCTCAGGCCCAGGTCCTTCAACTCCATGATGAGGTCAGGCTCATCCGCCTCGCCTTCGGAAAAGGAACGCCACCGCGGCATCACGACTGCGATTGGTTCCGGCTGCGCCACAGCGGGCTCGATGGCAGGCGCCTGACAGGCCGGCATCGTCATGGAGGACAGCGCGGCAGCGGCAGCAAACAGCAGGAAGGGACGCGGCATCGGGAATCAGAATTCGCTCGTTGGCCGCGGGATGAAGGTGAGCGGCACGGTCAGCGACTGGCCCGCGCGCAGGAAGGTGACGGAGATCGTGTCGCCTTCCTTGAAGCCGGCCAGCGCGTCCATGTAGTCGTAGATGTCGCCGATGACGATCCCGTCCAGCTTGCGGATGACGTCCCCCGCCTGCAGGCCGGCCTTCTCGGCCGGGCTGCCCGGGCTGGTGCCGGCGATCTGCAGGCCGCCGCCTTCGGGCGCAGCCGCGTAGTCCGGAATCGATCCGAACCACAGTCCGGGCCGCCGTCCTTCGCGGGCACCGCCGGCCGGCGCCGTCGGCGCGACGTAGGCCAGCGATCCGGCGTCGGCCAGCTGCAGCTGCGCGATCAGGTCCGAGACCGCGAAGGCCACCTCGGCCATGCGCGCGTAATCCAGCTTCTCGGCGTCGTCGCCGGGTTTGTGATAGTCGGCGTGCAGGCCGCTGAAAAAGAACAGCGCCGGAATGCCGGCCTGATGGAAGGACATGTGGTCCGAGCCGCCGCCGCCGGGCAGCGGCCCCTCGACCACCGCCAGCTGCAGGCTCAGGCCGGCGCCCAGCAGATTGCGCTGCGTGCCCTCGAGCGCCGGGCGGAAGCCGGCCGCGGTCTCGGCCGCGCCCACGGTCACGGCCCCGTTGGCGACGCGCCCGACCATGTCCAGGTTCACGTTGGCGCGCACGCGCCCGATTTCCACGGTGGGATTCTTCACCCAGTGCGCGGAGCCGAGCAGGCCCATTTCCTCCGCGCTCCACGCGGCGAAGAGCACGCTGCGCTCGCCGGCGCCCGCCAGCGGTGCGCCGCTGGCCCACAGTTCCGCCAGCTCCATCAGCACCGCGGTGCCGGAGGCGTTGTCGTCGGCGCCGTTGTGAATCGCGCGCTCGCCGGGCGCCAGCGAATCCGCGCCGCCCCAGCCCAGGTGGTCGAAGTGGGCGCCGACCACGAGCACGTCGCCGCCGGCCGAGGTCCCGGGCGCCAGGCCGAGCACGTTGCGCGCCACCGCGGTCGGGCGCAGCACTTCCGCCACCACCGCAGCCTGCACCGTCTTGCCCGCGGCGCAGGACTCCTGCAGCAGCGCGAAATCCTGCGGCGCCAGCGTCAGCACCGGAATCTCCACCGAGCCCGGGGCGGAGGCGAAAGGGATCTGCCAGCCGGCGCCCTGCGCCAGCTCGCGCGGATGGCGGCCGACCAGCGCCGCCACCGCGCCGGCTTCCGCGGCGGCGCGCAGGGAATTGCGCAGTGCGGTGCCGTCGCTCCCGGAGTGCAGCACCAGCGCCACCTGGCCGCGAGCCGGCTGCTCCGAGAGCGGCGCGCTGGCGCGCCCGGTGGCCGAGCAGGCCAGCGTGCCAATGCCGGCGACCGGCCGCCCGTCCACGGTGAGACTGCACTTGCCCGGCTGCGGCTCCAGCGCCACTTCGAACTCCTGGAACCAGCCGCCCGCGTCGCCTGCGGGCTGCAGGCCCGCGCGCGCGAATTCGCGCGCGACGTACTCGGCCGCGGCCTGCTCGCCCGCGCTGCCGGCGCGTCGGCCCTCGCGGGCGTCGTCGGCCAGCCAGGCCACGTGGGCCTGCAATTCCTCCACGGTGACCTGCGGATTGACGCCGGTGCGCGGAGCCGCGCAGGCGGGCGCCCAGGCGGCGAGCAAGAGGAGCAGGCAGCGTCGCATCGGATCCGGATTCTAGCCTTCAGTCCGGCGCCGGCGCCGGCTCAGAAGCCCGAAATCTCGCGGTCCCCGGCGCGCAGCAGGCGCAGGTAGTTGACCAGTTCGAGCTCGGCGCAGACCTGGCCGTGCGGGTCGCGCGCCTCGACGCGATGCGCGCGCACCGACTTGCCGCGCCGCTGCAGTTCTTCCTGGGCCGCGTCCAGATCCGCCTCGCTCAATTCGAAGTCGAAGGTCAGCGCGGCGGCGGCCGGCTTGCGGTATTGCACGCGCGAGGCCATCAGCCAGGTCTGCAGGGCCATCCCCCGCCGCGCCAGCGCCTGCCAGTACATGAGCGCGTAGATCGGATCGGCGGCGGCGTAGATCGAGCCGCCGAATGCCGTGCCGTTCAGATTGCGCGTCAGCAGCGAGCGCTTCAGGCGCACGCGCACGCGGCGGAAGTCCTCGGCCACGTCCACCACCACGATGCGCTGCAGCAGGTAGGGCGGATAGAGATTCAGCAGCCGGCGCATGCGCTGCGCCGACCACAGGGCCGGGCCGCGCGCGCTCACCTCAGGATCCCAGCCCCAGTTCGCGCCAGCGCGCCGCGACGCGAGCCTTCGTGGCGTCGTCCATCACGATCTGGTCCGGCCAATCGCGCGTGAAGCCTTCTTCCTTCCACTTGCGCGTGGCGTCCACGCCGACCTTGCTGCCGAAGCACGCGGCGCGGCTGGCGTGGTCGAGGGTTTCGACCGGCCCCATCGTGAACTGCAAGTCGCGCTGCGGATCGACGTGGTTGAGCACCTTCCAGACCAGTTCGGCGTCGTCGTGGATGTTCACGTCCTCGTCCACCACCACGATCACCTTGGTGAACATGGCCTGCCCCAGCCCCCACAGGCCGTTCATCACCTTCTGCGCCTGCCCGGGATACTGCTTGCGGATCTTCACCAGCATCAGATTGTGCGCCACGCCCTCGAAGGGCATGCGGTAATCTACGATCTCCGGCAGCGCCTTCTGCAGCACCGGCAGCAGCAGGCGCTCGATGGCCTCGGTCATCCAGCAGTCCTCCTGCGGCGGGCGGCCGACCAGGGTCGTGTGGTAGACCGGATCCTTGCGCATCGTGATGCAATCGACGCGGAACACCGGATAGTCGTCGGCCAGCGAGTAGAAGCCGGTGTGATCGCCGAAGGGGCCCTCGCGCCGCAGCTCGCGCGGATCCACCCAGCCCTCGAGCACGATCTCGGCGGTGGCCGGCACTTCCAGCGGCACGGTGCGGCACTTCACGAGCGGCACCGGCCGGCGGCGCAGGAAGCCGGCGATGATCAATTCGTCCACGTCGGGCGGCGCCGGCACCACGCTGGCGAAGCAGGTCGCCGGATCGGCGCCGATCACCACCGCGACCGGCACCTTCTCGCCGCGCGCCGCGGCCTTGCCCAGATGGCGCCGCGCGTCCTTGTGCAGGTGCGTGTGGAAGCCGGTCTCGTTGCGCGAGAAGACCTGCAGCCGGTAGGTGCCGACGTTGCGCCGTCCGGTCTCGGGATCCTGCGTGATGCACAACGGGAACGTCACGAAGGGCCCCGCGTCCTGCGGCCAGGTCGTGAGAACCGGCAGGCGCCCCAGGTCCACGTCCGCGCCCTCCCAGACCACGTCCTGGCACGGCGCCGATGAGACGCGCTTCGGAAACCAGGCGCCGACCTCGGCCAGGCGCGGAATCATGCGGATCTTGTCCAGCAATCCCTCCGGCGGCGACTGCTCCAGCAGCCCGCGCAGGCGGTCGGCGTGCTCCTCGATGCGCCCGGCGCCCAGCGCCAGCGCGCAGCGCCGCCGCGAGCCGAAGGCGTTGATCAGCACCGGCATCGCGGAGCCCTTCACCTTCTCGAACAGCAACGCGCGGTTGGCGGAGCCCTGCTCCTTGCTGACCCGGTCGGTGATCTCCGCGATCTCCAGCCGCGGATCCACTTCGGCGCGCACGCGGATCAGCTCCCCCGCCTCGTCGAGCACGCGGATCCAGTCGCGCACCGAATCCGGGCTCATGCCGGGCCGCCGAGCACGAAGTTGACCAGGCGGCCGGGAATCACCACCACCTTGCGCACTTCCTGGCCGGCCAGCTGCGCCGCGGCCGCCGCGCGGCCGGCCGACTCCAGCGCCGCGGCGTCGGCGGCCTTCGCGACCGTCACGCGCGCACGCACCTTGCCGTTGACCTGCACCGGAATCTCGACTTCGTCCGCCACCGCCAGCGCCGGATCCCAGGCGGGCCACGGCGCGTGGGCGCAGGAATCGCGGTGTCCGAGCTCCTCCCACAATTCCTCGGCCAGGTGCGGCGCGAAGGGCTCGAGCAGGCGCGCGAAGGCCTCGGACTGCGCGCGCGTCAGCGCCGCCTCCTTCTTGGTGGCGACGTTGACGAATTCCATCATCGCGGCGATCGCCGTGTTGAAGGACAGCGCCTCCAGATCGTCGCCGACTTTGCGGATGGCGGCGTGGAGCGCCCGCTCGACTTCCACGTCGGCGGTCTCGCCCAGGCCGCGCGCGTACATCCGCACGACGCGCTGCAGGAAGCGGTGCACCCCCGGAAGGTCGCGGGGATTCCAGGGCGCGCTGAAGGTGAGCGGCCCCATGAAGCACTCGTAGAGCCGCATCGTGTCGGCGCCGTACTCGCGGATCACCTCTTCCGGCGTGACCACGTTCTTCAGCGACTTCGACATTTTCGCGACGATGCGCTCGAGGACCTCTCCGCTGCCGCGCCGCGCGAAGGCGCCGCCTTCGCCCTCCTCGACCTCGTCGGCAGGCACCAGAGCGCCGCGCGCGTCCTTGAAGGCGAAGGACTGCACCATGCCCTGGTTCACCAGCTTGCGGAAGGGCTCGGGCGTGCTGACCAGTCCGGCGTCGAAGAGCACCTTGTGCCAGAAGCGCGCGTAGAGCAGGTGCAGCACCGCGTGCTCGGCGCCGCCGACGTAGAGGTCCACCGGCATCCAGTACCGCTCGGCCGCCTCGCCCCAGGCGCGCTCGGCATTGTGAGGATCGAGGAAGCGCAGGTAGTACCAGCAGGAGCCCGCCCACTGGGGCATGGAGTTGGTTTCGCGCCGCCACGCGCGGCCGTCGGGCCCGGGCGCCTGCACCCACGCCGTGGCGCGCGCCAGCGGCGGATCGCCGCCCGGGCTGGGGCGGAAATCGGCCAGCTCCGGCAGCGTCACCGGCAGATCGGAGTCCGGCACGAGCGCCACCTGGCCTTCCGGCCCGAGCAAAATCGGGAACGGCTCGCCCCAGTAGCGTTGGCGCGAGAACAGCCAGTCGCGCAGGCGGTAGGTGACCTTGGCGCGGCCGCGGCCGCGCTCTTCCAGCCAGGCCGTCATGCGGCGCTTCGCCTCGGCGGTGGGCAGGCCGTCGAGAAATCCGGAGTTGACGGCGACGCCTTCGCCGGGGAAGCAGTCGCGGGCCACCAGCGCGGCGGCGACGACCGGATCGGCGGGCGCGCAGACGCGCGGAATCGGCAGGTCGTACTTCAGGGCGAAGGCGTGGTCGCGCTCGTCGCCGCCGGGCACGCACATGATCGCGCCGGTGCCGTAGCTCATCAGCACGTAGTCGGCGATCCACACCGGCACGCGGCCCTGCGGATCCAGGTCGCCGAACGCCGGATTGCGCGCGAAGGCGCCGGTGAAGACGCCGGTCTTCTCCTTCTGCAGCTCGGCGCGGTCGAGTTCGGACTTGCGCGCCGCGCTCTCGCGGTAGGCGGCGACCGCCGCGCGCTGCTCCGGCGTGACGATCGCGTCCACCAGCGGATGCTCGGGCGCGAGGACGCAGAAGCTGGCGCCGAACAGCGTGTCCGGCCTTGTCGTGAACACGGTGAAGGATTTCCCTCCCACCAGCTCGAACTCGATCTCCGCCCCCTCCGAGCGCCCGATCCACTCGCGCTGCATCGCCTTGACGCTGTCCGGCCAATCCAGCGGCTCGAGATCGGCGAGCAGGCGCTCGGCGTACTCGGTGATCTTCAGCATCCACTGCCGCAGCGGCCTGCGCACGCAGGGATGCCCGCCGCGCTCCGACTTGCCGTCGATCACTTCCTCGTTGGCCAGCACGGTGCCCAAGGCCTCGCACCACCACACCGCCACCTCGGCCTGATAGGCCAGCCCGCGCTCGTGCAGGCGCGCGAAGATCCACTGCGTCCAGCGGTAATAGGCCGGATCGGTGGTGTTGACTTCGCGCTCCCAGTCGTAGGAGAAGCCGAGCGCGCGCAGCTGCTCCTTGAAGCGCTCGACGTTGATCGCGGTGGTGACGGCCGGATGCGTTCCGGTCTGGATCGCGTACTGCTCGGCCGGCAGCCCGAAGGCGTCCCAGCCCATCGGATGCAGCACGTTGTGGCCGCGATGGCGCTTGTAGCGCGCGACGACGTCGGTCGCGGTGTAACCCTTCGGATGCCCGACGTGCAGCCCCGCCCCGCTCGGGTAGGGAAACATGTCCAGCACGTAGTACTTGGGCCGCGCCGGATCGAAGCTTGCGTCCCCGGGGCCGGGCGTGCGGAAAGTCCCCCGCTGCAGCCAGCGGTCCTGCCATTTCCGTTCGATGGCCGCGAAGTCGTAGCGTTCCATGCGCGCCGGGATGCCGTCGGAGGCCTCCGGGAAGCCCAAATCCTAGCCGTGCCCGGACTTGGACGATCCGGCGGAGGCCGCTACACTCTCACGCCCCGGTCGCGCGGCTCGCCCGCGCTCGGGAAAAATTGGCAACGACCGTGATCGCCAGGACAAGGCCGGGACGAAGGATAGGGGCCATAGCTCAGTTGGTAGAGCGCTACAATGGCATTGTAGAGGTCAGGGGTTCGACTCCCCTTGGCTCCACCACCTTTCCCGGCGCGCGCTGACGGTTCGTCAGGCCGCCATGGACCTCTTCCAGCCGGACCGCCTCCAGCATCTGGAGTCCCTGCGCGCCGCCGGGGTGAACCCCTTTCCGGCGCGGAGTCCGCAGGGCCGCGTTCTCGCGGCCGCGCTGCTCGCCGAAGTGGACGCGCGCCTGGGCCAAACCGTCACCGTGCTGGGACGGATTCTGGGCCGCCGCGGCTACGGAAAACTCGCTTTCCTGGACCTCCACGACCCTTCGGGGCGCATTCAGGTCTGCCTGCAGAAGGACAACTTGTCCGACGCCGATTTCGGCCTGCTCAAGCACCTGAATCGCGGCGACCTGATCGGCGTCACCGGCGAATTCCGCCGCACCAACGTCGGCGAGCCGACGGTCTTCGGCACGAGCTGCCAGCTGCTGACCAAGGCCCTGGTGGATCCGCCCGAGAAGTGGCACGGCCTGGTGGACGACGAGCTGCGCGCGCGGCTGCGCTACGTGGACCTGTTCACGCATCCGGAAGGCCGCGACCTGTTCCTGAAGCGCATCGCCATGATCCAGGCCATGCGCGAAGTCTTCCACAAGCATTGCTACGTGGAGGTCGAGACGCCGGTCCTGCATCCGATCTACGGCGGCGCCAACGCCAAGCCCTTCGTCACGCGCCACAACGCGCTCGACATGGACCTGTTCCTGCGCATCGCGCCGGAGCTCTATCTCAAGCGCCTGCTGGTCGGCGGCATCGAGCGCGTGTTCGAGTTCGCGCGCGTCTTCCGCAACGAGGGCCTGTCCCCGCGCCACAATCCCGAGTTCACGATGGTCGAGTTCTACGAGGCCTGGACCGACGTGAACGGCATGATGGAGCGGGTCGAGGAGCTGGTGCTCGCCGCCGCCGTCGCCACCGGCGTGCCGGAAGTGGACGGCCGCCGCGTCGCCGGGTTCCGCGGCCGCGACTATCCGCTGACTCCGCCGTTCCCGCGCGTGCGCTGGGCGGACGCATTCCGCAAGGCGGTGGGCCTCGACCCGCTCGACCGCGAAGTGATCGAGGCGCGGCTGCGGCGCGAGGGCATCGCAGTCGAAGGCACGACCGACTACGCCTGGTGGGCCGCGGTCAACGCTCTGTTCGAGCGCTTCGTCGAGCCGGATCTGCACGGTCCGATCTTCGTCACCGACTTCCCCGCCGCCATCTGCCCGCTGGCCAAGCCCAATCCGGACGACCCGGTGTGGGCCGAGCGTTTCGAGTTCTTCCTCGGCGGCATGGAGCTGGCCAACGCCTTCAGCGAGCTGAACGATCCGCAGCTGCAGCTCGCCAACTTCCAGGCGCAGGTCGCCAGCAAGGATCCGGAGACGCCGAACCAGGTGGACGAGGACTACGTGCGCGCCCTGACCTACGGCCTGCCGCCGGCCGGCGGCTGCGGCATCGGCGTGGACCGGCTGGCGATGGTGCTGCTCGGCCGCGACACCATCCGCGAGGTGCTGCTGTTTCCGCACCTGCGCCCGGAGGCGTAGAGTCCGCGCGTGGCGCGGCTCGCCCTCTCCTGGCTGTTCCGCCGGCCGGTGCAATTGCTGGCGGTGCTCGGCGTGGCCATCGGCCTGCTGGCGCTGCTGGTCGTGCTGGCGGTGATGAACGGCCTGATCGAGATGAACCGCGACGGCGTGCGCGCCCTCTCGGCCGATCTGCACCTGATTCCGGCCGCCACCGAGGCGCCGGCGCGCTACGAGCCCTACGGCGCGGCGCTGGCCACCGTGGCGGAAGTCGCCGCCGCCTCGCCGCACCTCGTCGCGTACGCGCTGCTGTCGGTGCCGGGCGCGAGCGCCAACCTCTCGCGCACCCAGAACTCCGACTTCGCGCAGCTGCAGGTGGTGGGCATCGATCCTGAGGCCGAGCGCCTCGTGACCGGATTCGGCGCCGCGCTGGAGAAGGCCGCCGCCTCTCCGGTGCCGGATCCCGCGCAGCCCTTCGCTCTGCCGGAGGAGACTTTTGCGCGCCCCGGGGTGCTGATCAGCGACGCGCTGGCATCCGGCATTCCGCGCCGCCGCGGCGATCCGCTGCGCGGTGTGCGCATCGAGCTCGGCGCGCTGCCCTGGCGCCTGCCGCCGGCCGGAACCGAGCTGCGGCCGGTCAACGGCAAGTTCACGATCGCAGGCAGCTACCAGGCTTCCGACTACCGCGTCGCCCTCGACCGCGTCTACATGCAGCGCACCGGCGAGAACGGGCTGCGCACCAACCTGCTCGGCAGCAAGGCGCCCGATTTCACCGAGGTTCTGATCCGGCTGCAGCCGGGAGTCGATCCGGAGGCCGCGAAGGCGCCGATCCTCGCCGCGCTGGAGCGCGCCGGCCTCCCCCCCCCCGGCGGCGCGCAAGGCGGCGAGCTCGTGACCTGGCAGGAGCGCAACCTCAGCTTCCTCTCCGCGATCGAGAACGAGCGCAAGATGATCAAGCTGGTGCTCTTCTTCATCGTGATCGTCGCCTCGTTCGGCCTGTTCGCGGTGCTCTCGGCGCTGGTGCGCGAGAAGGTGCGCGACCTCGGCGTGCTGGCGGCGCTGGGCTGCACGCCGTTGCAGCGCGGCAGCCTGGTGCTGGGCATCGGCACCGTGGCGGCGGCGACCGGCACCGGCCTGGGCCTGGGCGGCGCGTGGCTGCTCGTGCGCCACAAGGACGCGGTGAACGATTTCCTGCGCGAGCGCATGGGCATCGAGATCTTCGCGCCGGATCTCTACGTGGTGGACGGACTGCCGGCCGTGTGGGACGCGTCCGCGGCCGGCGCGCTCGCGCTCGGCGCGTTCGCCGTGGGAATGCTGTTCGCGGCCGGGCCGACGCTGCGCGCCGCGCTGCTCGATCCGGTGGAGGCCCTGCGCTATGAGTGAAGCCCGCAGCGCGGCGCCGGTGATCGCGGCGCAGGGGCTCGACAAGTCCTACCGCGTCGGCGCCAGCACCCTGCAGGTGCTGAAGGGCGCCGCGCTGTCCCTCGACGCCGGCGAAACCTGCGCGCTGATGGGATCGAGCGGCAGCGGCAAGAGCACGCTGCTGCACTTGCTCGGCCTGATGGACCGGCCCGACGCGGGCGAGATCCTGCTGTCCGGCGAAGCGGTGCAGAACCTGGGCGCGCGCCGCGCCGCCAAGATCCGCGCCGCGCGCCTGGGCTTCGTGTTCCAGCAGTTCCAATTGCTGCACGAGATCAGCGCGTTCGAGAACGTGCTGCTGCCGCGGCGCATCGCCACGGGAGCTTCGTGGTGGTCGAGGCGCGGCCAGGAGCGCGAAGCGGCGCGCGCCGCGCTGGAGGCCGTCGGCCTGACCGAGCGCGCGCGCCACCGGCCCACGCAATTGTCAGGCGGCGAGCAGCAGCGTGTGGCCATCGCCCGCGCGCTGGTGGGACAGCCGCAGCTGCTGCTGGCCGATGAACCCACCGGCAACCTCGACCGCCGCACCGGCCAGGAAGTGCTGGAGCTGCTGCTGCGCCTGGCCCGCGAGCGCGGCGCCGCCGTGCTGCTGGCCACGCACGATCCGGAAGTCGCGGCGGCCTGCCAGCGCACCGTGCGCCTGCGCGAGGGCCGGGTGGTGACTTCGTGAGCCTGCTGCGGCTCGGCTGGGAATGGCTGCGCCGGCGCCTCATTCTCTGGTGCGCGGCGGGCGGTATCGCGCTGGGCATCGCGGTGCTCTTCACGGTGCTGGCGGTCTTCCAGGGATTCGTGGCCAAGCTCGAGTCCAGCATCAAGGAGGCCTCGGGCGACGTCACCTGTGACGTCTTGCGTCACACCACCACGCCGCAGGAGCAATTCACGCGCGCGCTGGAGAGCGTGCCCGGCGTGGACTCGATCGCCGTGCGCCTCAACTGGTTCGGCCTGGTCGGCCGGCGCGGATCCCGCGCGGTGGACGATCCCCGCGCCGCCGATCAGAGCGGCCTGCTGCTCGTCGGCGTCGAGGGCGAGGAGGCGCGCGATCTGCCCGCGCGCGATCCTGCGGCCGCTCCGGACTCGCCCGCTCCCCTCCTCATGAGCGAGGTGCTGGCCGAACGCTTCGGCCTGAAGATCGGCGACTCGCTGGAGGTCACCACCTTCCGCTTCGGCGCCGAAGCCGCGCAGCTCGGGCGGCGCACCTTCGTGCTGGTGAAACACTTCGAGACCGAGCGCTTCGACCTGGACCTCGAGCGCGCCGTCGTGCACCGCGCCGACGTGGCGGCCCTGGCCGGCACCGCGCCCGATTTCAGCGAGATCGCGGTGCACGCGCGGCCCGGCGTGGACGCGGACGAGCTGGCCGCCGCCGTCGAGGCCGCTTTCCTTGCCGCCGGCATTCCCGAGGCCGAACTGCCGAACGTCAAGACCTGGCGCGACCAGGGCGGCCAGCTGCTGCGCGCCGCCGAGGATCAGAAAGGGATGCTCGGCACGGTGTTCTTCATGATCGTGCTGGTCGCCGCCTATCAACTGGTGGCGACCTTGTTCCTGACGGTGGCGGAGAAGCGGCGCGAAATCGGCATTCTGGGCGCGCTCGGCGCCGGCCCGGGCCGCATCGTCGGTTTCTTCACCGGGCTGGCGCTGCTGATCACGCTCTGCGGCTGCGCGGCGGGACTGGCGCTGGGCGTGCTTCTCGTCGAGAATCTGGGAGTGGTGGAACTCTTCCTCGGCGGCGGCGACCGGATCTTCCTGCCCGAGATCTACAAACTGAAGGAAATTCCCGCGCAGGTGCAGTTCGGCTCCACGCTGCTGCTGGTCGGCGCCACGCTGATCGCCGCGCTGCTCTTCTCGCTCCTGCCCGCCTGGCGCGCGGCGCGCCTGCCGATCCTGCGCGCGCTCCAGCGGCGCTGATGCGCCTGGCCGGGCAGCTCACTTCGCTCGCGCTGCTCGCGAGCGCGACCTTCTCGTGCTCCACGGTGTGGCCGGCCGCGCGCGCCGCCGCCGTGGATCCGTTCACCTGGGCGCCCCTCGTCGGCGCCGGCATCTTCTCGATCGGCGACCTCGACGAAGACGTGTCCGACTGGGCGCGCGAAGAAACGCCGATCTTCGGCTCGAGCACCGGCGCGGTCGACGGCTCGGAGTGGATCCGCAACATCCTGCGCAGCGAGGCGTTCCTGCTCGAGGCCACGCACCTCGTGGTCGCGCGCGACCGGAGCCGGGCCGAGTGGCTGGGTCCGCCGCTGGCCGCCCTGGGAGCCGGGATCGCGGGCAACGCGGCGGTCCACGCCATGAAGCGCGCCACCGACCGCGAACTGCCGAGCGGCGAGAACGAGCTGGCATTCCCTTCCGGACACGCGACCTACATGGCCATCAGCGCCGACGCCGCGGGCGAAGTGCTGCGCTGCGATTTCTCGGAGGCACCCTTCGCGCCCGCCGTGCGCCCGCTGCGCCTCGCGAACGGCGCGCTCGTCGCGCTCGGCAGCTGGGCCCGCGTCGAAGCCGGGGCCCACTATCCCTCGGACGTGTTCGTGGGCGCCTCCTTCGGCCACTTCATCAGCCGATTCGCGCACGATCTGATCCCGACGGGCGCGCAACTCGAGATCACCTCAAATTCGCTGGCCCTGGTCCTGCCTTTCGGCGGCGCGCGCTAGATTGAAGCGCGTGCTGACGGGAGCCCGCCGCGGAGCGGACGCGCAGCGGCGCGGGATGGCGCTCGCACTGCTGGCGGCGGGCGCCTGCGGCGCATCCTGTTCCTCCGTCGGACCCGCCGCGCGTGCCGCCGCCGCCGATCCCGCCACCTGGGCGCCGCTGGCCGGGGCCGCGCTCTTCGCGCTCGGCGACCTGGACGAGGAGGTGTCCGACTGGGCGCGCGAGGAGACGCCCCTCTTCGGTTCGGAGGAGGGCGCCGGCGACGCATCCGACGCGATCCGCGATTTCGTGCGGGCCGAGGCGATCCTGCTCGAAGGAGTCCACCTGATCGTGGCGCACGATCAAAGCACCGCCGCCTGGCTCGGACCGCCGGCTGCGGCGCTGGGCTCCGCGGTGGCCGAGGAATTCCTGGTGGAGGGACTGAAGGATTGGACCGACCGCGAGCGGCCGAGCGGCGCCGACGACCGATCTTTTCCCTCCAGCCACGCCGCCGGCACCGCCAACGGCGCCTTCGCAGCGAACGAAATCTGGCGCCGCGATTTCGGCGAGGCGTCTGTGACGCCGGCCGCGGTCTTCGCCAACGGCGCGCTGGTTGGACTGGGCGCCTGGTCGCGCGTGGAGGCCGGCGCGCACTATCCCTCCGACGTCCTCGCCGGCGCCGCGCTCGGCCACTTTCTCGGCCGCTTCGCGCACGAGTTGATTCCGAACGGCGCGCGCCTCGAAGTCACGCCCGTCTCGATCGCGCTGGTCCTGCCCTTCGGCGGCGGCGGTTAGATTGGGAGGATGCTGCGCGCCGCGGCCGGACTGCTGCTGGGCATCTTCGCCGCCGGCTGCGCCGCGCCCGCTGCGCCTGCTCCGCCCGATCCGCCCGCGACATCCGTCCCGACCCCTTCGCCCGTGGAACCGGACATCTCCCGCCCGCGCCTGAACCTGCCCTTCCCCACCGCGGGTGGCGCGCAGATCTGGGCCGACGCGCGCTGGCGCGCCGGCTGGCGCATCCAGGAGCACGTCGGCACCGGGCATTGCCGCCTGCTCGATCCGAAAAACGTGCGCCGCGCGTGGGGCAGCTACGAAGCCTGCCTCGGCGAATTGAACGCGCTGGTGCCTTGTGACAACTTCGCCGCCGCGCCGGACGCGCGCCCGCTGGTGGTGCTGCTGCACGGCATGGGGCGCACCCGCGTCTCCTTCGGCCGCATGAAGCAGGATCTGGAAGCCGCCGGCTGGCGCACCGCGCGCCTCTCGTACCCGAGCACGCGCCGCTCGATCGAGGAGCACGCGCAATGGCTGGAGCGCGTCGTGCAGCGCCTCGCGGAGGACCGGCAGGCGACCGAAGTCTTCTTCGTCACGCACAGCCTCGGCGGCATCGTCGTGCGCGCGGCGCTCGCGCGGCAGGGCGCGTGGCGCCAAAGCGTGGCGGTGCGCGGCATGGTGATGCTGGGACCGCCCAATCAGGGCAGCTCCTTCGCCAACCGCTTGTCAGGCTTGAAGATCTTCCGCTGGCTCTATGGCGACACCGGCGTCGGCCTCGTGCCGGAGGAAGTGCGCCTGATTCCCCCGCCGGACTGCCCCTTCCTGATCGTCGCCGGCGCGCGCGGCGACGGGCGCGGCTGGAATCCCTGGCTCATCGGCGAAGACGACGGCGTCGTCACGGTGGCGGAAACGCATCTCGACGGCGCCGCCGGCCACCACGTCGTGCGCAGCCTGCACGCATTCCTGCCGTCGCACCGCGACGCCATCGCAGTGACCATGGAATTCCTGACGCTTCAGTCGGCGGGCGGCGCCTCGACGAAGTCATAGACCAGGAAGCGGGCCGCCAGCGGCGCCAGCACTTCGGTGACGGCTTGCACGTGGCGCGGATCGGTCTGGTAGGCCTCCAACGCGGCGGCGTCGCGGAAGACGAAGACGAGCGCAACGTCGAAGGAATCGTCCACCTCCGGGCGCAGGCTCTGCAGCGCGGCGCCCGCGTAAGCGTGCACGATGCCGGGAATCTCCTGCAGGCCGTAAGCCGCCTCGATCAACTTTTCCCGCTGCGCCGCGTTGCCCGGATCCTTCATCCACACCAGCACGACGTGCTCGACGCGCCCGGCCTGCTGCGCCGGCGGCAGGTGCGAGCAGGAGAAGGCCAGCAGGGCGAGCAGCGCGGGGGCGAACCTCATGGCGCCGAGTCTACGCGCCGCCCGCGCGCGCCGGTTTCCCGCCGGTATGGCACGTCGCGCAGGAGTTGCAGGTCCTTGACGTCCACCGTCAGCGCGCCGTTCTCGTCCTTGGGCACGCCCTCGATCAGATACGGGCCCTGCGTCAGCGTCCACGGCGCCAGCCGCCGGTAGGCCTGCGGAAACATCACGGTTTCGTAGATCGCCGTGGTGTCCTCGAAGGAGAGGAACATCATCGGCTCGCCGCCGGCGGTGCGCAGCGGCTTCTGCGTGACCTGCCAGCCGACCAGGCGCACGCGCCGGCCGAGGTGCTGCGGCAGGTCGCGCGCGGGTACCACGCCCGCGGCGCGGATGCGGTCCTGCCACAGCGCCAGCGGGTGCGCGCTGACGAGGTAGCCGAGCGCCTCCTCTTCCAATTCCAGTTGCCGCAGCGGCGGAAACTCGGGCGCGGACGGCGGGCGGCGCAGCGGCGTCTCGCCGAACAGCAGCGCCCCGCCGCTCTCCTCGGCGCCGGCGGCGGCGCGGCGGCGCAGATCGGGCGCGGCCAGCGCGGCCCAACGCAAGCGCTCGGGGCGCGTGAGGCCGTCGGGCAGGGCGTCGAGCGCGCCGGCGCGCGCGAGGGAGTCGAGCTCCTGCGGCTGCGGGCGGACGCGGGCGACGAAATCCTCCATGGAGGTGAAGAGGCCGCCGGCGGCGCGCGCGGCCAGCAGGCGGGCGCGCGTGGCCGGCGACAGGCCGCGGATTTCTGACAAACCCACGCGCACCCTCCGTCCGCCGCCGCCGAAGGAAGAGCCGCCCGCGTTGACGCAGGGCAGCAGCAGGCGCAATCCCATGCGCCGCGCCTCCGCCAGATAGGCGAACGTCGAGTAATAGCCGCCGTGATTGCCGAGCACCGCGGCCATGAACTCGGCCGGAAAATGCGCGCGCAGCCAGGCCGAGCGGTAGGAAATCTGCGCGTAGCTGGCGGAGTGCGCCTTGCAGAAGGAGTAGCCCGAGAAGGATTCGATCTGCCGCCACAATTCCTCCGCAGCCGCGGGCGCGGCGCCGCGCGCGACCGCGCCGGCGGTGAAGCGCGCGCCGAAGGCGCCGATCGCCTCCTGCGAGCGCTTGTGCGTCATGGCCTTGCGCAGCGCGTCGGCTTCGGCGGCGCTCATGCCGGCCAGATCCTGCGCCACGCGCAAGACGTCTTCCTGATAGGCCATCACGCCGTAGGTCTCGCCGAGCAGGTGGCGCAGGCGCGGATCCAGATACCAGGATTCGTCGTGGCGGCCGCGGGCGCCCATGACGGCCAGGTGGCGCTGCACGTAGGCCTGCATCATGCCCGAGGAGGAAATGCCGGGGCGGATGATGGACGAAGCCGCGACCAGCGTGGCGAAATCGCGGCACTTCAGCTGCGTGAGCAGGCCGCGCATGCTGGGCGACTCCACGTAGAAGCAGCCCATGGTGTCCCCGCGTGCGAGCAGATCGCGGGTGCGCAGATCCTGCTCGGCGTCCACGCGCGCAAAATCAACGGCCAGGCCGTGGTGCTGCGCGACCGCGGCGGTGGCGTCCCGGATCACGGCCAGCCCGCGGTTGCCGAGCAGGTCCATCTTCAACAATCCGGCGTCCTCCACCGGATACATGTCCCACTGCGTGATGACGACGCGCCCGTCTTCCGTCTCCTTGCGCGCGAGCTGCAGCGGCAGATGATCCGTCAGCGGCCCCGGCGCGATCACCATGCCGCCGGCGTGCACGCCGAGGTGGCGCGGAAAATCGCGCAGCGCGAAAGCCTCTTGCAGGATGGTGCTCCAAGGCTCGGCGTCCAGCGGCAGACGCGCGGTGCGCGGATGCTCGCGGATGCGCTCCAGATCCAGGCTGCCGTCGTAGGCCCAGGGCAGCGCGCGCGTGATCGGCCCGATCTCCGCCGCCGGCACGCCCATCGCCTTGGCAATTTCGCGCACCGCACCGCGCACGCCGAAGGTCACGTGCGTGCCGAGCATGGCGGCGCGTTCGCGGCCGTGGCGGCGGTAGACGAAATCCAGCACGCGGTCGCGCTCGTCCCAGGCGAAGTCGAGGTCCACGTCGGGGAAATCGGCGCGGCCGGCGTTGAGGAAGCGGTCGAACCACAGGCCGTGGCGCAGCGGATCCACGTGCGTGAAGCCGAGCAGATAGGACACGAGGCTGTTGGCGGCCGAGCCGCGCCCGCAGTTCTGGATCCCCTGCGCCTGCGCCCAGGCGGCGATCTCCTCGACGATCAGAAAGTAGTCGGCGAGGTCCTGCTCGCGGATCAGCTTCAACTCGCGCGCCAGTTGCGCCGCGTACCCGCGCTCTTCCCATTCGGGGCCCGTGAGGAAGCGCCGCTCACGCGCGTACATGCACCGGCGCTTCAGTTCGGCAATGGCGCCCGCGCCCAGTCCCGTGCGCGGCATGCGCTTCTGCCCGAGAGGAATCGTGAAATCACAGGAAGCCGCCAGCTCCGCCGCCACCTGCAGAGCCCGCGGCGCCCCGCGGTAGGCCGCCGCCAGCGACCCCTCGTCGCGCAGCCAGGCATCCTTCGGCACCAGGCCGAATTCCGCCGCCGGATCGCGCGCCTCGTCCAGGCGCGAGACGTTCTCGTTGGCGCCGATCGCGGCCAGCAGGCGGTGGCGGAGGTACTGCGCGCGTTCGGCGAAGGCGACGGGCGGCGCGGCGGCGGCCTCGAGGCCCAGGTCGGCGGCGAGGGCGGCATCCTCCACGGCGCATGCGCCGGGCCGGGCCGCGACGAAGAGATCGGCGGCGCCGCCGGCATCGTGCAGCGCGCGCAGCAGCTCCGCGTCGCGGGCCAGGACCGCGAAACTACCCGGCGCGCGCGCGCGTTCCTCGCTCAGCCACGAGACCAGCCGGACCGAGCGCCCGATTCCCGGCGCCAGGCGCTCCACTTCCTCCAGATGGAAGCGCGTCGTCAGCCGGCACAGCGCCGCCCAGCCGGCCGCGTCGCGCGCCAGCACCTGCGCCGCCACGCCCTCGACCTCCAGCCGCATCCCGAAGATCGGCCGCACGCCCGCCGCCTGGCAGGCCTTCTGGAAGTAGACCGCCCCCCACAGGCCGTTGCGGTCCGCCAGCCCCAGCGCCCCGATCCCGCGCGCCGCCGCCGCCCGCGCCAGATCCTCCACGGCCGCGGCGCCGTGGTGGAAGGACCAGGGGGTGGCGACGCCGAGCTGGACGGCCGGGGGCGCGGGCATGAACTATGATGGGCATCATATCATCGCCCGCTGGGGCGGCGCGCAGGGGGGGGCGTCGGATTATTGCCGGGATCAGAATGTCTGATACGAACCCTGAGGGGATCAGAATAAACTCTGACGCGTCCGGAGAAGGTTCGCAGCCGCTCCGCCTCACCCACCAGACTCCCTCGAATGAGCTTTCCGATGATCCGCAAAATCTCCCTGATCACGGCCCTCGTGGCCGCTGCTCTGTCCGCCACGGCTGGTGAAGCCGCGGCCCAGGGCTGCATCAACTCGCGCTCCCACGTGCCCCTGATCGACGCGGACGGCCCCTACATGAAGAAAGGGGACTTCACGTTCTCCCAGAACTTCCGCTACCTGAAGGCCGACAAGCACTTCGTCGGCACGACGGAGCTGACCGGCCTGAATGCCACCGGGAGCAACGCCATCAACGAGCAGCGGAACATGGACCTCGGCCTGGCCTACGGCCTGACCGACCGGGTGTCGCTGGCCCTCGTGATCCCCTACCTGATGAGCGGCGACTGGTCGCTGCCCCTGCCGATGGGCCCGCCGATGATGCCCTCCGGCACCAAGGGTCCGCGCTACCACCAGAACTCCGAAGGTCTCGGCGACATGCAGTTCCTGGCGCGCACCTGGCTGCTGGATCCGGTCAAGCACGAGAACACCAACGTGCTGTTCGGCCTCGGCGTGAAGGCGCCGACCGGCGACCACAACGTCACGGACTACTTCGGCCGCATGGACGGCACCCACTTCCGCCAGTACTCGGTGGACTCCTCGATCCAGCCCGGCGACGGCGGCTGGGGCGCGATCGTGGACGGCGGCTGGTTCCGCAACACGAGCTGGGCCACCCTGTTCGCGGCCGGCTCCTACACCATCAACCCGGAAGAGAGCAACGACGCCAGCTCCACGCCCGCCAACCTGATGGGCGCGGCCAACGTGCCGGCGGACATCCGCTTCAACTCGATCCCGGACCGCTACCTCGTCCGCGCCGGACTGGCGCGCGAGATCGCGGCCGTGCCGGGCCTCGTGCCGCAGCTCTCCTGGCGCGTCGAAGGCACCATGGAGCGTGACCTCTTCGGCGGCAACGACGGCTACCGCCAGTCGGGCTACACCACCTCGATCGAGCCGGGCCTGACCTACAGCTTCGGCATCTCGACCTTCTCGGTGAGCGTGCCGATCGCGCTCGTGCGCAATCGCCAGGACGGCCCGCAGAACATCGCCGGTGACGCGACCTTCGCGGACTGGATGCTGCTCTTCGGCTGGACCTTCCAGCTCTAATCACTGCGAGACTTCATTCCGTTTGGGTGCCCGGGGATTCGAACCCCCCGGGCTTTTTTCTTTTCCGGGCGATCGGGAGCGGGCGGCGCCCCGGCCGACAGCCGCTCCCCCGCGCGCAGGGTCTTCTCCCCGTAGCGCGCGCGCAGGCGGTCCAGGACGTCCAGGCGCTGGCGCTGCGCGGCGCGCTCCTGCGCGAACAGGCTGGCCTGCCAGAAGCCGCGCGTCAGGCCGCCGAGGCGCACACCCACCAGGCGCACCAGCGTGCGGCGCGTGACCATCTTCGCGAGCAGATCCTGCGCGAGCGGCGTCCACTCCTGGTCGTGGTCGCTGGGCTGCGGCAGCGTGGCGTCGCGCGAGACGGTGACGAAGTCCGCGTAGCGCACGCGCACGCTGATCGTGCGCGCCAGCAGGCCGTCGGCGCGCAGTTCGGCGGTGGCTTCCTCCAGCAATTCCTGCAGGCGGCCGCGCAGGACTTTCAGATCGTCGGTGTCCTGCGCGAAGGTGCGCTCGTGGCCGACGGACTTGGCCTGCGGCCGCTCCCAGTCGGGGCAGACCGGCGTGTCGTCCTCGCCGCGCGCGCGCGTCTGCATGGACGGGCCGTAGGCGCCGAAGACGCGCTCGAGGAACCAGCTTTCGGTGCCCGCCAGCGTGCCCAGATGGTCGATGTGAAAGTCGCGCAGGCGCGCCGTCGTCACCGGGCCGACGCCGGGCAGCGCCTGCACCGGCAGCGGCGCGAAGAAGCGCGGCGCCTGCCCGCGCTGCACGTCGAAGAGGCCGCGCGGCTTGGCGAAGGTGGAGGCGACTTTGCTGACCAGGCGGTTGTGGGCGACGCCGACCGTCACGTCCAGGCGCAAGCGCGCGCGGATCTCGCGGCGCATGCGCTCGGCGGCGTCCACCGCGCGGCCGTGGATGAGATTCGTGCCGGTGAGATCCAGATAGGCCTCGTCCACCGAGACTTTTTCGACCACCGGCGCGTAGCCCGCGATCAGATCGAACACCGCGCGCGAGGCGCGGGAGTACATGTCGTGGCTGCCGCTGACGCGGATCAGTCCGGGGCAGAGGCGCAGCGCCTGCGCCATCGGCATGGCCGAGTGCACGCCGAAGGCGCGCGCCTCGTAGGAGGCGGCCGCGACCACGCCGCGCGTCTCCGGCGGCCCGCCGACCACGACCGGGCGGCCGTTCAGCCGCGGATCCAGCACGCGCTCGACCGCGACGAAGAAGGCGTCGAGGTCGACGTGCAGGATGGAGCGCGGCGGGTCCGGGGGGTGGGCGGACACCCGCCCATCATATGATGGGCGTCATATCCAGCAAGCGCCGGACGCAGCGAGGAAGGCGCGCACCCCTTCCAGGCCGAGCAGCGGCGACTCGTAGCGACCGCGCGCGTGAAGGCAGTGAGTCTGGGTCAGGCGCGGCGTGGCTCCGCGGCCACGAGAGCCATCTCCCGACCAATGACGAAGCCGTCGAAGCCGATGGAGGAATGGATGCGCCAGACCTTGGCACTCTGCGCGGCGACGAAGCTCACGACCGCCTCCTGCGAGGTGTTCCAGACGCCAGGCCAGGCTCGGCGCACGCCCCAGGCGAGGAAGGATCCGTATTCGCGCAATGCTTGCTCGATCTCGACTTCGTCCACGTCGAACAGGATTCCACCGAGGGAATCCAGCAGAAGATAGCCGAAGACTCCGCGGAAGCAGATGTCCGTGCGCTCGAACGGAGGTCCGCGCTCGGGAACCTCCGTGTGCACAAGAATCTCGCGGCGCTCGACGTCCACGGAGTAGCCGAGGATGTGATGGTCGTGGATGGAGAGCATCACCAGATCCGGTAGCCCGACTCGCGCCAGAGCGTGAGGTCGAAATCAGAAAACTGGCCCAGGGTTCGCTGCGCAAGGCGAACGGTCTGGTGCCAGACTTCAGGCGGCGCTGAGCGCAGGTCATACAGCCACGACCAGGCATCCGTCTCCGCGAACCCGGTTTGGCTCCAGTAGTGAACATCCAGATAATCGTTGAACTCGATCAGCCACTGCAACTCTTCCGGGCCGAGGGTCCCATCCTGAAAGGCGAGTTCTCTCGGATCGTCGTCCCAGCAGTCGATCAGATCCGCGAGGTCCGTGTGCCCGTGCACATGCTCGCCGGCGCGGAGCCGCCGATGGAGATCCTCGTCCGCGAAGCAGGCCAGGCGAGTCAGGAGGCGCTTGCGCGCAGTATTCGACGGGTCGCAGAGGTCGAGCAGCCGGGACACGTCCGACATCCTAGGCCAGGCCCCGGCGTTGAGGCGCTATCCTGCGCCGCACCCCCCATGACAATTCCGACCGCTCGCGCCCTCCTCCCCCTGGCCGCCGCGGCCGCGCTGGCCGCCTGTTCCTCCCCGGCCGCGGACGACTCCGCCCGCGCCGTCCTGACGCGCCCCGCGACCGGTTTCATCCCCGTCGAGGGCGGACGCGTCTGGTACGAGGTGCACGGGAGCGGCGCGCGCACGCCGCTGCTCGTGCTGCACGGCGGGCCCGGCATCCCGCACGACTATCTCGCCAACCTCGCCGAACTCGGCGACGAGCGGCCGGTGATCTTCTACGACCAGCTCGGCTGCGGCCGCTCCGACCGCCCCGAGGACGCCTCGCTCTGGACGCGCGAGCGCTTCGTGCGCGAGCTCGCCGCGGTGCGCGCGGCGCTGGGTCTGGACGAGGTGGTGCTCTATGGGCATTCCTGGGGCAGCATCCTGGCGGTGGACGCGCTCGCCGGCCGCGGCGCGCCGCCGGCGGAAGGCGTGCGCGGCGTGATCCTCGCCGGCCCGGCCCTGAGCATTCCGCGCTGGTCCGAGGACGCGCAGCGCCTCATCGCCAGCCTGCCGCCGCAGCACATCGAGGCGATCCGCGAGGGCGAGAGCAGCGGCCGCGTTGACACGGAGGCCTATCACGCCGCGACGGAGGCCTACTACAGGCTGTACGTCTGCCGCGCCGAACCCTGGCCCGCCGAACTCGAGGCCGCCTTCGCCGGAATGGGCGCCTCGGTTTACGTCACGATGAACGGCCCGACCGAATTCACAATCACCGGCTTGCTGAAGGATCTGGACGTGACGCCGCAACTGCCGGGCCTGCGTCTCCCAGCCCTGCTGATCTGCGGCGAATTCGACGGTGCGACGCCCGAGACGACGCGCGCCTACGCCGCGCAACTGCCCGGTTCGGACGTGATCGTCGTCCCGGGCGCCTCGCACGTCGCGAACTACGAGCGTCCGGTGGAGTACTTCCGCGCGCTGCGGCGCTGGCTGGACGCGAAGAAACTCTAGGGTCCGTCAGGGAACGCGCTGATATCCCACCAGAAAGACCTGCGTCCCTGCGGGCGACTCGAATGCGGTCGGCCGCGCGCCCTCGCCGAGCTGGTAGCAGACCTTGAGTTGGTCGCCCGTCAGTTGGTAGATCGCCTGGATGGTGCGGCCGGCGTTCGGGCCGCTCTGGCCGAGGATGTCCATCTGTGCGGGCTTGCCGCTGCCGACCCGCGTGTAGGTGCCCTGGTCCCCCGCGAACTCGTAAGTGTCCTCGGTCAGGATGAGATTCGAGCCCTGGAAGGCAGCAATGGGCAGATCCGCGCCGCCGAGTTTTGCGACCTGCGGCGCCCACGTGCCGGCCAGCGAGGCTGCCGCGGATTCATCGGCGGAGCAGGCGAAAAGTGAGAGTGCGATCGGGAGTGCGAGCAGACTGAGACGCATCAGAATTCCTCCGAGGTGCGGAACATCCTAGCGCCGCGCCGGATTGTGACCGATTCGTTACAGGCCGCCTGCAGCAACCGCGGTAAGGTGCGCCTTCCGCCTGCGCCACCGCATGAAACTCCATCACTCACTGCTACCGCTGTTCCTCGCTGCCCAACTGCCGGCCTGCGCGCCCGCGCCGTCGCGCGCCGCCGCCGAGACCGCTCCGATCGCCCAGGGTGAAACCGTGGCCGAGATCAGCAAGAGCTGCTGGATCGTGTTCCAGGACCAGGCGGGCAATCATTGGTTCGGCAGCGACGGGCAGGGCGTGTGCCGCTACGACGGGCGGACGATCACCCGCTTCACGACGCGGGACGGCCTGAGCAACGACCACGTCCGCGGCATCCAGCAGCACGCGTCGGGCGACCTCCTGATCACCACCAACGGCGGCGTCAGCAAGTTCGACGGCCGGCAATTCGTCACGCTGCCCGTCCACGAAGTCGAGAATTCCGATGCAGGATGGAGACTGGATCCGGATGACGTGTGGCTGCCCCTGCAAGGGGGACAACGGGGGCCGTACCGTTACGACGGCAAGACTCTCCATCACCTGAGGTTCCCGAAGAGCCCTCTCGAGGACGAGTATTTCAAGGAGTATCCCAACCTGCCGTGGAGCCCCTACGAAATCTACTGCGTCTATCGGGACAGCCGGGGCCACATGTGGTTCGGCACGTCCAATTTCGGCATCTGCCGATACGACGGGGAAACGCGGGAATGGATGTACGAGAAACATCTCACCGAGATCGGAGGCGGCCGCATGTTCGGCATTCGCTCGATCATCGAGGACCGGAGCGGGGCGTTCTGGTTCTGCAACACCCAGTTCCGCTTCCGCATCGCCCCGAGCACCGCCGCCGTTCCGGGCAACGGCCAGATCATCTACGAGCGGGAGCCGGGAATCGACCTGTCAGACAGCGCAGCGGGCGAGGACTCCTTCTACTTCCAGTCCGTCACGAAGGACGAAGACGGGGACCTGTGGATGGCGACCTATGGCGGAGGCGTGTGGCGCTACGACGGGAAGACTGCGACTCACTTTCCCGTCCGGGCAGGCGCCGAGGACGTCACGGTCAATTCAATCTACACAGACCGCCGCGGCGACCTCTGGCTGGGCACCCACGAGGCGGGACCGTTTCGGTTCAACGGGAACGCCTTCGAGCAGTTCAAGCCCTGACGCGGTTCAATTGTTAAGTCTCACCGCTTAGGACGCCCCCAACTGCCGCAACCGCCCCACCACCACCCCCCGCACCGCCGGCGTCGGGTGCGCCGTCGGCGCCGGGAAGCCCGCCACCGGCTTGAGGGTCAGATCATCCTGCACCCGCGCCAGGGCCTGAGTCCTCTCCGCGCCGGTCCACCACACCACGAGGTCGCCCGGCTCCGCATCCACCCCCACCGCGACCGCAAACACGTCGCCGTCGCTGAAGTGCTCCGGATCCGGGGCGGCCGCGCCGCGCAGGACCAGGAAAAAGGTCTCGCGGCCGCGCGCGAATTGCGCGGCTTTGCCGTCCATCTCGATTTTTTCCAGGCTGACGAGAGTCATAGAAGGTTCTCCAATCTCACTTCCACCACCGCAACACTCCAACCACGCGACCGGCCAGCGCGAACTCTTCCCCCGGCTCCACCGTGCGCGGGCGCAGCCGCCGGTTGGCCGGCTCGAGGATGACGCGCCCGCCGCGCGCGCGGAAGCGCTTGACCGTGGCCTCCGTGGTCTCGCCGCTGCCGAGCAGCGCCACCACGATCTCCCCGGTGCGCGCGGCGCGCGCCTGCTGCACCAGCACCAGATCGCCGGGCAGGATGCCGGCCTCGATCATCGAATCCCCCACCACCCGCAGGGCGAAGTCCGCGCGGCAGCCGGGCGGCAGCGGCACGGCGCCCTCCGCGTCTTCCAGCGCCGGCTGGGGTCCGCCCGCGGCGACGCGGCCGAGCAGCGGCACCATGCGCGCCGCCGGACCCAGCGCGGGCTCGCGCATCGCGCGCGCGGCCATCGGCCGCAGCTCCAGCGCCCCCTTCCGCGCCAGCGCGCGCAAGTGGAAATCCGCGGTCTGCGGGCTCACGCCCAACTCCCGGCCCAGCTCCGCGCGCGTCGGCGGCACTCCGTGGCGCGCCAAAAAAGCGCGTAACGCGGCCAGCGCGGCGCGTTGACGGTCGGAGAGGCCGGAGGTTACGGACGTTCGGGCCACGGGCGCACTATACGACGGATATCAGCCATGGCAACCCTATGATGCCCGGATGCCCGTCTCCGCTGGCGTGCGGCCGCGCCCCCTCCTCCTGGCCCTCGCCGGCCTCCTCCTCGCCGCCGCTCCGGCCCGGGCCCAGGATCCGGCCGCCGAGGAGGCCGCCTGGAGCGCCCAATACCGCCAGCTGGACGCCGTCACGGCCATCCGCGCCTACGGCGCCCTGATCCAGGATCTGGCGCGCGCCCTGGCCGCGGAACGGGATCCGGCGCGGGCGCAGGCCCTGGCCGACCGCATCGAACTGGCCGCGCTCCAGCTCCACGACTCGGCGGAAGCGATCGGCAACGTCGCGCTCGCGCGCGAGGCCCTGGCCGGCGCCGCCGTCCCGGAACGCTTCGGCATGGCGTGGGCGCTGGTGCACCAGCTCGACGCGGATCGCGCGGCCCAGCTCGGCCTGCTGACGCACTGGCAATTCCTCGGCCCGTTTGACAACGAGCGCGGCGCCGCCATGCAGTCCGCGCTGCCGGCCGAGGCCGAGCCCGGCGCCGACCTGCGCTGGCCCGGCAAAGTGCGCGAAGTCGGCTGGCGCGAGACGCCGCCCGCCGCGCCGCCGGACGGCGTCCTGCGCTTCGGCCAGCTGCTGCGGCCGTGGGAGCAGAGCGCGCTGCTGGCCCGCACCTGGCTGCGCGCCGACGCGGAAGTCGAAGCGCTGCTTCTGCTCGGCGCGGGCGAAGAGGCGCGCGCGTGGCTCAACGGCGCGCCGATCCTCGACGCGTTCGAGGCGCACGAGTTCGGGCCCGACGCGCTCGCAGCGCCCTGCCGCCTGCGCGCCGGATGGAACGAGCTCACGATCAAGCTCGGCGCGCGCGACGAGGACCTGTCGCTCCGCGCGCGCCTCGTGCGCGCCGCGGACGGCTCGCCGCTGCGCCTCGAGCACGGCGTTCCGGCGGACGCGCCCGCCCCGTGCGTGCTCGGCGCGCAGGCCGCGCCCCCGGCGGATCCGCGCGCGCGCCCGGGCGCCTTGGCGCGCCTGATCGCGGACTCCTCCCCGCGCGGCCGGATGGAGCTGGGCGAGTGGATGCGCGTGCGCCGGTGCGGTCCGCGCCACGCGTACCCCGGCCGCGCCGAGCTCGACGCCGCCGCCGCCGCCGCTCCGGACGATCTGCGCATCGCCCTCGTGCGCCTCGATCACTACCTGCCGCGCAGCTTCGAGCTCGAGGAGGAGCTGGACGTCAATCCGTGGCTGCAGGCCATCCGCGCGGTGCAGCGCATCGCGCCCGGCGAACCCATGGCCACCTGGTGCGAAGGCAGTCTGGGCCTGGACTACCAGGGCAACAGTTCCCGCGCTCTCGAGGCCGCGGCGCGGCTCCTCGAAGCGATGCCGGACTCCTTCGAGGCCCGCCGGCTCCAGTTCGAAGCCGCGGACCAGGACGATCTTTCCGCGCTCGCCGTGTTCCACGCGCGCCAGCTCCTGGCCCACCGGAACGCTTCCGAGGTGCCGCGCACGCTGGTCTGGCTCTCCGAGCACGTCCATCGCAGCGACTCGCCCGAGCACCGGGCCCACCTCCAGCGCGCCAGCGAGCGCAGCGGCGAACTCTGGATTCTCGACGACCTGCTCGCCGCCGAAGCCGCGGCGCGCCCCGCCTTCGATCCCGCCGCCGAGCGCGCTGCGCTCGCCCGCCGGCTGGCGCTCGATCCTTGGAATCCCGATCCGCGGCTCCAGTGCGCGCGGCGCTTCCTCGCCGCCAACCTGCCCGCCGAGGCCGAAGCCCTGGCGCGCGAGGCGCTCGATCTCTGCCCCGAGCACGCCCCCGCGCACTCGCTGCTGGCGCGCGCGCGGCTGGCGCAGGACGATCTGCCGGGCGCCGTCGCCGCGCTCGAGAGCGCGCAGGAGTTCGACTTCAGCGACGAGGACGAGCGCCGCCTGCTCGAGCACCTGCTCGCAGCCGCGCGCGGCGCCTCCTTCGAGGCCGACTACGCCGAACCCCTCGCCGCGATCATCGCCCGCTCGGCGGGGGCGCCGGCGGCCGCCGCCGGCACCGGCAGCGAGATCCTGCTCTGGCGCACCGTCGTGCGCGTCCACCCCGACGGCACTTCGCAGCAGTACTCGCGCAAGGTCGTGCGCATCCTCGACGAGAAGGGCGCCCGCAGCTACGACCGCGTGGGATTCGGCCACGCCTACGGCGAGCAGGATCTGCTGGTCCTCGCCGCCGACGTGTTGAAGTCCGGCGGCGCGCTCGAGCACGCGCGCACCGGCCGCGGCGGCCGCGCCGGCACCGTGGATCTGCCGCCGCTCGCCGCCGGCGACGTCGTGGATCTCGAATGGCGCGTGGACGATCTGCGCCCGAGCTACTTCGGCCGCTACTTCGGCTTCGACCACCCGCTCACGCCGGATCCGTCCGTGCCCGTCGCCGAGAGCGAGGTGGTGCTGCTGGTGCCGCCGGAGCTGCCTCTCCAATTGCACGTGCGCAACCTGCCGGCGGTGTCCGCCGCCCCCGCCGAAACCGCGCGCGCCGACGGCCTGCGCGAACTCCGCTGGCGCCTCGCGGACGTGCGCCCGGCGCGCGTCGAGCACCTCATGTCGCAGCCGGAGGAATTCGTGCCGGCGGTGCAGGCCTCCAGCTACGCCAGCTGGGAGGATCTCGGCGCCTGGTGGTGGAATCTGATCGCGCCCGGCATCGTGTCCTCGCCGGAAATGCGCGCGAAGGTCGCGGAACTCACGGCCGGGCGCGACGAGCCCCTCGAGAAGGTGCGCGCGCTCTACGAATTCGTGGCCAACGACGTGCGCTACAACGCCTGGGAGTTCGGCGTGCACGGCTACCAGCCCTACAGCGCGCCGGTGATCTTCAGCCGCAAGTTCGGCGACTGCAAGGACAAGGCGATCCTGCTGCGCGCGATGCTCGCCGAGGTCGGCGTCGAGGCTTATCCCGTGCTGGTCAACCGCGCCGCCACCGCCGAATGGCAGGGCCGGCGCCCGCAGGAAGACCTCAGCCTGGCGCTCGTCGGCCACTTCAACCACTGCATCGCCTATCTGCCGGAGCAGCCCGGCATTCCGGAACTGTGGCTCGACGGCACCGCGCGCCTGCATCCGCTGCAGGTCCTGCCCTACGACGACCGCGGCGCCGAAGTGCTGATCGTGCGGCCCGACGGCGTCGAGCGCGCGCGCATTCCCGCGGCCGTCGCCTCCGAGCATCGCGAGTCGCAGCGCTACGAGGTGGAGCTGCGCGCCGACGGCAGCGCCAAGATCCGCCTCGAACTCGCCCCGACCGGGCGCTACGACGCGCAGTACCGCGCGCTCTTCGCGGTCGGCGACGCCGAGGCGCGCGAACGCGCCGAGAACACGCTGACCGGCCTGCTCGGTCCCTTCCAGGGCGAGCTCGAGCTGACGCTGCCCGACGTCGAGGATCTGTCCGCGCCGCGCGTCTACGGCCTGGGCGCGGAGTTCGGCTCCTTCGCGCGGCCGGCGGAATCCGGCCTCGAGCTGCCCGCGAGCCTGCGGCCGCTGCAACTCCTGAGCGGCTCGGGCCTGGAGGCGCAGCGCGGCACCGACCTGGTACTCGACGGCGCGATGACGCGCGACTTCGAGATGCGGATCCGCCTGCCGGAAGGCTGGAAGCTCGCCGCGCTGCCCGATCCGGTGGCGGTCGCCGGCGAGGACGCGACCTACTCCTGGAGCGTCGAAAGCGCCGGCGCCGAGCTGCTGGTGCGCGAGCGCTTCGAGCTGCTGAACGCGCGCGTGCCCGCGGAGCGCTACGGCGCCTACCGCGAACTCTGCCGCATCGTGGATCAAACCCAGAAACAGGAACTGCGGCTGGAGCCCGCCCGCCCGTGATGCTCGCCGCCGCCGCCCTCCTACTTGCTGGCGCGCTCGCACAAACGCCGGCCGCGCCGGCCCTCGACGCCCGGCTCCTCGTCGGCCATCCCGGCCTCCACGGCCGCGATCCGGACCGCCTGCGCGACGATTGGATGCGCGCGCTGGCCGCCGCTCCGCGCTCGCCGCACGCCGGCATCGCCGCGCGCCTGCTCTACGAATTGTGCGCGCAGGAAAGTTGCACGAGCGCGCTCGATCCGCGGAGCACCGAGGCGCTGCTCGCCGCCAGCACGGACGCCGAGGCACTCCACTGGCTGCGGCAATTGCACGAGGAGGCTCTGGATCAGACGCGCTTCGGCGCCGGGCGCGCCGCCGATCCGCGCGATCCCTTCGCGGCCTACTTGTCTCACTTCCGCCTCCTCGGCCCCTGCGCCGACGCGGCCGAGCCCGATCCGCTGCGGCGCGTCGAGCCGTGGATGCCGCCGCTCCAGTTCGGGCCGGAGCTGCGCGACGAGGCGCGCGGCCGCACGTGGATCTGGCAGACGCTGCGCCGGCGGCACGGCCGCGCCGAGATTCTTCCGGCCGAGCGCATTCCGGACTCAGGCACCGGCTTCCTGGCGTGCTTCCTGCAGGCCGCCGAAGGGCCGGCCCGGCTCGAGATCCGCACCGAAGAGGAGTTCCAGGCCTGGTGGAACGGCGCGCCGGTGCTCGAGGAATTGCGCGAGGGCCTGGCCGACCGCGCCACCGCGTTCCGCGCGCCGATCCGCGTCGGGCGCGGATGGAACGCGCTGCTCGTGCGCTGCGACCTCGGCGCCGATCCGCGCCTGGCGCTGCGCCTGCTCGACGCGCAGGGCGGCGAACTCGCCGTCCGCGAGTGGCAGGAGCGGGGCTGGCCGCAGGATCTGGCTCCGGCCGCGCCTGCGCCCGCCGTGCCGCCGGCCGCGCCCGCCGCACCGCAGTCGGGAGCAGGCTGGGACCGCGTGCTGGCCGCCGTCGAAGCGCGTCTCGCCGGGCGTCCGGACGCGGCGCTGGCTCTCGCGCCGCCCACCGATGCGGACCCTGAACTGCAGACGGCCTGGCTGATCGCGCGCTGGCAGGCGCTGCGCGCGAACTCTCACTATCCGTCGGACGTCACGCGCGCGCGCCTGATCGAGATCGAGATGCAGCTCGCCTCGGACGGCCTGCCGCCCGAGATCGCGCTGGAATCCGCTCGGCGCGCGCTGCGCGAGGACCGCCCGACCGAGGCGCTGAACGCCGTCGAGACGGCGCTCGACCGCTGGCCCGCGTCGGCGCCGCTGCTGCGCCAGCGCGTCGAGGTGCTGCTCGAGCTCGACGGCCAGGGAGTGCTCGCGCGCCGCGCGCTCGCGGACGCGCGCGAACTCCTGCCGCGGCATGCCGGCCTGGCCGTGCGGCAGGCCGAACTGCTCGAGCGCGCCGGCCTCCAGGCGGATGCGCGCGCCGCCTACGCCGAGGCGCTGCGCCGGGGCGCCGGCAGCGGCGCCGCCACGTCCGCGCTCGGCGCGCTGCGGCGCGGCTCGGCCGAAGAGCGCGAACTCGCGCGCGCGTGGCTCGACTTCGCGCGCAGCGAGCGGCCCGAGGACGTCTGGATCCGCGAGCAGACGATCTGGGACTTGCAGGCGCGCGGCGAAGTCACGTGGCGGATCGCCCTGCTGACGGAACTCGTGCAGGACGCGCCGCTGCATCCGCAGCGCCATCGCCGGCTCGGCCTGGCGCTGCTGGAGCTGGGCCGCGTGGACGAAGCCGCGGAGTGCTTCGCGGCCAGCCTGCGCCTGCGCCCCTCGGATCACGAGCTGCGCGACATCCTGCAGCGGCTTGGCCGGCCGGCCGACGGCGCCGAGGAATTCTTCGCCGCCTTCCAGCCCGACGTCGAAGCCGCGCTGCGGCAGCCGGCGGGCGCGGACGAGGACGGCGCCTCCACCGCCCTGCTGCTCGACCACGGCATGGTCTACGTGCTGCCGGACGGCGGCTATCACTACCGCACCAACACCGTGCAGCGCGCGGTGGACCGCACCGGCACCGAGACGATGCACGAGCAGGACGCCGGCGGCCGGCCGCGCCGCGCGCGGGTGCTGCAGCCCGACGGAGCGGTCTTCGAGCCGCATCTCGTCGAGGATTCCTGGGTGTTCCCGGAGCTGGATCCGGGCGACGTGCTGGACCTCGAGTCCGACCGGACCAACTCCGGCACGCGCGGCGAGCCGGCCACGTTCGGCTCCTGGCGCTTCGCCTCCTTCGCGGAGCCCTTCGCGCTCTCGCGCTGGGTGGTCTACCTGCCGCCGGGCGCGGTGGGCGAATTCCGCAGCTTCCAGTTCGACGGCAGCCACGAGCAGATCCCGTGGCAGGGCGGCACCGTGCACGTCTTCGAGCGGCGCGACAGCGCGCGCCTCAAGCCGGAAATGATGCAGCCTTCGGAGGACGAAATCCTGCCGTGGGCGGTCTTCGGCGCCGACGCCGGCCTCGAGCGCAGCGCGCGGTACCTGCGCGAGGAATTGCTGTGGCGCCTGAAGCCGCCCGCCGACCTCGCCCTCGAGCTGGACGCATTCCTGGCCGGGCTCGATCTCCCCGCCGCGCCGCGCGCGCGCGCCGCCGCGCTCTACGCCGCGGTCGGCGAGCACCTGCTCGAGTTCACCGGCTCCGGCGACGTGACCGACGCCTGGACGCTGCGCCGCGGCGACGCGCTGATTCTCCTGTCCGCGCTGCTGCAGCGGGCCGGCGTCGCGCACGAGTGGGCCTACGCCGAGGAGCAGGCGCCGGAGCTGGATCCGGAGCCGCTGCAGCCCTTCGCCGGCGGCGGGAAATTCGCGCTGGCGATGCTGCGCCTGCCGCCGGAAGCGGCGGACGGCGAGCCGCTGTGGGCGTTCGCGCCGGTGCGCGGCATTCCCTTCGGCGCGCTCGCCGGGGCGCAACTGGGCGCGCGCGCGCTCGTGCTGGAGGCCGGCGGCGGCTTCCGCGTCGAGGAACTGCCGCGCGCCGGCCTCGACGAGCTCTGGGATCTGCACCTGGACGTGACCTACCGCATCGGCGAAGCCGAGTCGGCGGAGGCCGCGGGCTCGGCGCGCATCACCGGCGCGCAGGGCGGCGCGCTGCGGCAGATGGTGCTCGACCTCGAGCCCGCCGAGCGCGACGGCGTGGCGCGCCAGGTGCTCGGGCAGTTCGTGCCCGGGCTGAACCTGGCCGCCTTCGAGTTCGTGGGCATCGAGCGGCCCGGCGCGGACTTCGAACTCAGCTTCCAGGGCGCGGTGCCGGATTTCCTGCGCCGCAGCGGCGACGTGCTCGGCGCGCGCCTGCGCCTGCCGGACCTGCAATTGTCAAACGGGTTCGGGCCGGCGGAGCGCAGCCGCAAGCTGGCCATGCGCGCCTCGATGCGGATCCGCACCGCGGTGCGCATCGAGACCGGCCCCGACCGGCGCATCGAGTACGCGCCGCGCTCCCGCACCGAGGAGCGCGACGGCTTCCGCTACCGCTTCGACGTCGCGCTGGAGGAGCGCGCGCTGAGCGTGGACCGCGTGCTGGAGGTCCGCGGCTTCGAGATGGATCCGGCGGACTTTCCCGCGTTCCTCGAGGTGATGCGCGAACTCGAGCAGCAAGAGAAGCGCGCCGCGCGGATCGTGCCGGCCGGCGCCGAAGCGCCGCGCTAGGCCGCGCCCGGGCCGGACGCCGAGTCGGGGGAAGCTTCGCCAGCGCACCTCCAGCCGCGGGGGCCAATCGGCCGATGAGAGCCCGGATTCCGCCTTGTCCTGGCTCCGCCTCCTCCGTGCCACCGCGATCGCCGGGCTTGCCCTGCCCGCGGCTGCCGCCGGCCAGGAGCCGGAAGCCTGGGAAGAACCCGCCAGCCCGCTGTGGTGCGTGGAAATCCACGCGCCGGTGCTGTCGCAGTACGTCTTCCGGGGCGTGGTGCTGAACGACGAGGCGGTTTTTCAGCCGGATGCCTTCCTCTATCGCACGTGGGGCGACGGCAGCTGGCTGGGCGCCGGCGCCTGCCTGAGCCAGGAACTCACGAATTACTCCGGAAGCGCCGGCGAGATCACGGAGGTGGACTGGTTCGCGGAAGGCGCGATCCCCGCAGCAGGCGGCACCGCGACTCTGGGCGTCTCGGTCTACACCGCGCCGGATGGCGATTTCGATTCCACGTCCGAGGCCTACCTGGCATGGGAGCGGGAAGCCGCGTCGTTCACCGGCCGCGCGGAGATCACCTACGACTTCATGGAGGGCGACGGCTTCTACGGGCGCCTCAGCGGCTGGCGGCTTTTCGAGCTCCGCGAGTCCCTGGCGATCCTGTTCGAATGCGGGCTCGGCGCGATGGACAAGGACTACGCGGCGCTCAACGTCGGCGTCGCTGCCGCCGGGCTGGCCGATCTCGGCGCGCGCGGCACCCTGGCGTGGCTCTGCACCGAGAACTCGGAAATCGCGCTTTCGCTCTTCAGCTCCTTCTTGCTCGACGGCGCCTACCGCGACGCGGTGGAGGATCCGGATCCGGTCTGGTTCGCCCTGGCGTGGACCGTTGCCCTCTGACCCCATGAACCGCAATCACCTGTTCCTGGCCGCGATCCTGCTGCCTCTCCTGATTCTCGGGGGCATGATGGCGGGCGCGCGCCTCTGGCTGCTGCCCCAGCTCGACCAGGTGGCGGATCAGGCGCGCCTCGAGCGCTCGTCCAATGCGCGCGAGCGCCTGCAGAACGCTCTGGCCGCGCGCCTCGACGACCTCGACGTTCTCAGCGAGGACTGGGCGTCCTGGGACTTGATGTACGACTTCGCGCTGGCGCCCGACGCCTCCTTCATCGAGGAGAACTTCCAGCCGGAATCCGTCGGCGGCCTCCGGCTGAGCCGGATGGCGGTGCTCGACCGGTCCGGCGCCGTGGTCGTGCGCCAGGATTACGACGTGGCCGCCGGCGCGGAGGCCGACTACGGCGCGGACGACGCGTCCTGGCTGCAGATCGCCGAGCTGGATCCGGCAGGCTTCCACTCCGGCCTGTTGCGCGGCCCGGACGGCAATCCTTCCTTCTTCCATTTCAAGCCGATTCGCCGCACCGAGTCCGACGGCGATCCCGCCGGCCAGATCCTCTTCATCCGGCCCATGATCGGCGAGGAACTGCTGAGCCTCGGCACGCTGGTGGGCGAATCGGAGCTCCGGCTCGCAGGCGCGGCCGCCCCGCCCGAAGAGCGGACGCTGGCCATCGCCACGATCAGCCTGCCCCTCGCCGCCGTCAACGGCGCCAGCCTCGGCGCACTGCAGCTCGACGTGGATCTGAGCAGCATCACCAGCCGCCAGGCCGCGAGCCTGCGCCTGCTGCAGCAAGGCGGCCTTGGAATTCTCATCGGCTTCCTGATCCTGGCGGTGTTCGCGCTCGGCAGCGTGTGGCTGCGCAGCGACGCCGGCAGCGCGGCGGCGGCGCCGCTGCCGCGACGGCAGGTCCTGCCCGTCGCGCTGGTGCTCGGCACGGGCTGCCTGGGATCGCTGCTCGCCTTCCGGCTCACCAGTTCCCTGACGCGCGACGAGGCCGAGGCCCGCTTCGCCGCGAATGCGCAGCAGGTGGTGGACGCGCTCGAGCGCGACCTCGCCGAACTGACGCAGGTGGCCGACACGCTCGGCGGCTTCTACGCCGGCGCGGAGAGCGGCCAGCTCGAGGGCTTCGAGCGCCTCAGCGGATCGCTGCTGGCGGCGCACCCGCAGACGGAGGCGGTCGCCTGGGCGCGCCGCGCCGAAGACCGCGGTCCGCTGGTGGAACTCAGCGTGCCTGCCGGCAGCGACTTCGTCGCGGGCACCCCGCCGTTCGCGGCCGACGCCGACGCCGCGCTGGAGGCCGCATGCGATCAGGGCGCCGTCACGGCATTTCTCACTTTCGCCGGCGAGGATGAGAAGCGCAAAGCGATCCTCGGCGTGGCGATGCCGCTCTACCGCGGCAGCGAGCGCTTCGGCATCGCGGAATTGCGCCGGCGCAATCTGGACGGCTTCGTGGTGGCGCGCGCGCGGCTCGACCGCCTGGCGGCCGCCGCGCTGGCGCAGGCTTCGAGTCACGGCATGAGCCTGCAATTGCGCGCCGCCCGGGACGAGTCGGGCGCGCCGCTCCTCAGCACCGGGGAGCTGCAGCCGGATCTGATCCACTCCTACGCCGTGGCGCCCGACCTGACCGGCCTGAACCTGCAGTTGCAGCTGGCGCCCGTCGCCGCGGCCGGCTTCGGCAGCGTCGGCTGGCTGCCCTACACGACGCTGTCCGGCGGCCTGCTGCTGACCGTGGCGCTGACCTTCTATCTGATCAGCACCCTGAGGCGCACCGCCGTGGTGGCGTCGCTGGTCCAGCAGCGCACGCGCGAGCTCGCGGCGGCCAAGAGCGAGGCGGAAGACGCCAACCGCAGCAAGAGCGAATTTCTGGCGAACATGAGCCACGAGATCCGCACGCCCATGACGGCGATCCTCGGCTATTCCGAGCAGCTGCTCGATCCCGATCTGGGCCGCTCCGACTTCGACCAGGCGGTGGGCATCATCCGCCGCAACGGCGACCACCTGCTGCAGGTGATCAACGACATTCTCGACCTGTCCAAGATCGAGGCCGGCAAACTGGAGGTCGAGCGCGTCGCCTGCTCCCCGCTGCAGATCGTGGCGGACGTCCTCGACCTGCTGCGCAACCGCGCGTCGGCCAAGGGCCTGCTGCTGCAGGCCGAGTGCGACGGTCCTCTGCCCGAAGCCATCCACTCCGACCCCACCCGCCTGCGCCAGATTCTCTTCAACCTGGTCGGCAATTCGATCAAGTTCACCGAGCGCGGATCCATCACGCTGCGCATCTCGCTGCAGCGCGGCGGCTCCGACTCCTTCCTGCGTTGCGACGTGACGGACACCGGCATCGGCATGGACGCCGAGCAGGTCTCGCGCCTGTTCCACGCATTCAGCCAGGCTGACGCCTCGACCACGCGCCGCTTCGGAGGCACCGGCCTGGGCCTCGCCATCAGCCGCCATCTGGCGCAATTGCTCGGCGGCGACGTCACGGTGGTCAGCCAGCCCGGCGTCGGCAGCACTTTCCGCCTCACCGTGGCCACCGGATCGCTGCAGGACGTGGGCATGCTGGCCGATCCGGTCGTCGGCAAGCATCCGGCGCAAACCGGCGCCAGCCTGCCGCTGCCGCCGTCGCGCCTGCTGCCGGTGCGGGTGCTGCTGGCCGAGGACGGCCGCGACAATCAGATGCTGGTCAAGGCCATCCTGAGCAAGGCCGGCGCCACTTGCGACGTCGCGGCCGACGGCCGCGCGGCCGTGGATCGCGCGCTGGCCGCGGAGCGGGATGGCGCGCCCTACGACGCGATCCTGATGGACATGCAGATGCCGGTGCTCGACGGCGTCGCCGCCACCGCCGAACTGCGCGCCTCAGGCTACCGCCGGCCGATCATCGCGCTGACGGCGAACGCGATGGAGTCGGATCGCAACCGCTGCCTGGCCGCAGGCTGCAACGACTTCGCATCGAAGCCGATCGACCGCGCCAAGCTTCTCGCCACGCTGGAGCGCTGGACTCGGCCGGACGCCGCGCTCAGCGATCAGCAGCTGTCCGCGCTCCGCTCCGCGGTCCGCGCCGAGGACTGGGACGCGCTCGCGGCCGCATGCGCCGATCTTGGCCGGAGCCTGGAGCCGGTCCCATTGCTGCGCGATGCCGTCGCCAACCTGGCGGGCTGCCGCAGCCAGGTCGCGGCGAACCGGCTGCTCGAATCGCTGCGGCCCGGCGCGAAATAGTCAGACGGCGGCGCGCGCCCTGCCGCGCTCCGCCAGAGAGCGTCCGTCGGCCAGAAGCTCGCGGATCGGCTCCAGGAAGGGCTGCTCCTCCGGCAAGGGCAGGGCGAGAGCCAGCAGTTCCCGCGCCCGATCCAGCAGGCTGCCTCCGGCGGGATCGCGGCCGGCCAGCGCGTCGCGGTGGGCCGCGTCCCAGGCCTCCAGGCGTTGCGCGTGGCTCCAGCGCGCGCCCAGGCGCTCGGCGGCGGCCAACGCGGCCGGCCGGTCGAAGACCGCGCGCGCCAGGGCGGCGTAGCCGAGGCCCAGTTCCGGCGGCACGGCGTCGGCGTGGCGCAGCTCCAGCTGCGGGCGGAAGCGCGCCTCGGGGAACAGGGTGGACAGATGCAGATCCCAGTCGCCGGGGCAGAGCTCGCAGGAGCAGTCCCAGTCCGCCCACATCGTGCCGTGCACGTCGTGCAGGCCGTCGGGCCGTTGCACGAAGAGCATCGGCGCCGCGGCCGCCCAGGCCACGTAGTCGCGGAAGGTCGAGCCGTCCGCGGCCAGAGTTTCCGGAATGCCGCAGCGCTGCGGATCCACGCTGGTCCACACCTGGCCGCGCCACGAGGCGAAGCCGGTCTGCTGGCCGGCGGCCTCCGGCGAGTTGGCGAAGATCGCGTTGAAGACCGGCGCCAGGCGCAACGCCACGCGGAGCTTGCGCATCGCGTCTTCCTCGTCGGCGTGGTCGAGGTTGACCTGCACGCCGCAGGTGCCCTTCATCATCCACGAGCCGTAGCGGCCGCGCGCGCGCAGCCAGGGCTCCATCACCGCGTAGCGCGCCTTCGGCAGACGCGCGATCTGCTCCGGCGCCGCCGACGGATGCGCCCCCACGGCCGCGAACCGCACGCCGAACTCCGCCGCCAGCGCGTCCTGCTCGGCGCGCCACAGCGCGTACTTCTGCGCGAGATCCGGCAACCCGAGGCAGAGCGGCGAAGACCATTCCATCTGCGCGCCCGGCTCCAGCGTGATGGTGCCGCCGCCCGGCAGGCGCAGGCCGAGCAGGTGCTCGCCTTCGCGGATCGCCTCGGCGCGGAGGCGCTGCCCGCTGCGCGCCAGCATCTCGCCGACGCCGCCCGCGCCGGAGTACGGCACCGGAGCGCCGTCGGACGCGCGCAGCACGAAATTCTCGACCTCCAGGCCGAGGCGCGCGTCGGCGGGTTGACGATGGCCGCGCCGCAGCGCTTGCGTGAGACGGTCGAGATCGGAGGTGTTCATGCGCGGAGCCGGGCGCCTCCCGGAAATCGGGAGTGGCGGGAGCGCGTAGGAATCGAACCTACCGGGTCTCGCCGTGCGAAACCCCAACGGCTTTGAAGGCCGAACGTGACACCAGCCCCGATGCGCTCCCTCAGTTCGAAAGACAGACTCCGCCGTGACGCGATTTCCTTTAGGTTAGAACAACCCCCGCCGGGCCGCCAAGGATTTCGCCGACTTCCACGATCTCGGCCGCGTGTCCGCCGGCCGCTTCGTAGGCCTGGCGGAAGGCCGCCACCGCCCCCCCCGGCACGCAGGCCAGGATGCCGCCGCTGGTCTCGGCGTCGAAGGCCAGGCTGGCCAGCCACTCCGGAACCTGCGCGCCGACCTCGACCTTGCCGGCCAGATTGGCGCGGCCGCGCGCGGAGCCGCCGGAGAAGATGCCGCGCTGCGCCAGCTCGGCGGCGCCGGCGTAGATCGGCAGGCGGTCGGCGCGGAACTGCAGGCGCGCGCCCGAGGCCTGCGCCAGGTTGGACGCGTGGCCGAGCAGGCCGAAGCCGGTCACGTCGGTGGCGGCGCGCGCGCCGCTCGCGCGCAGCGCGGCCGCGGCCGGCCGGTTCAGGCGCGCCATCACCGCGATGGCGGCGGCCGCGTCCTCCGGCTTGGTCTTCCCTTTCTTGACTCCGGTGGTGATCGATCCCGCGCCCAGCGGCTTGGTGAGCAGCAGCCGGTCGCCGGCGCGCGCGCCTTCGTGGCCGACGCGCTCCTTCTCGGACACTTCGCCGAACACCGCGAAGCCGAACAGCGGCTCCTGCGAGCGCACCGAGTGCCCGCCCACCCACAGCGCCCCCGCCTCCAGGACTTTCTCCACCGCGCCCTCGAAGAGCGGGCCGAGAATTTCGTCGCCCCATTCCTCGGGAAATCCGGCCAGGTTCAGCACCACCTTGGCCTCGCCGCCGCAGGCGTAAATGTCAGACAAGGAATTGGCCGCGGCGATCGCGCCGTACGCGCGCGGATCGTCCACGACCGGCGGGAAGAAGTCCACCGTGTAGAGGCCGGCGCGCCCGGGCGCCAGGCGCACGGCGCCGGCGTCGTCGTAGTGCTGGAATCCCGCCAGGAGATCCGGCGAGACGGCCGCGGGGGCCACCCGGCGCAGAACCTGCCCGAGCAGCCCCGGAGGGAGCTTAGCCGCTCACCCGGCGCAGGCTGCGTAGTCGGTCAGGCGTTTCTTGGCCATGGGCCAAGACCCTAAGCCCTCGCCGCCGCCGGCTCAAGGGCCGCCGCCGTTCCGGCCGATGAAAGACCTGGAGATCTCCGCACCCGGCATGCTGACCCAGTTCCTGCAGAGGCTGCGCGAGCGGATGGATTCCGCCCTCGCGATCGCCGACTACGACCCCGAGACGCGGCGCCGCATGGCAACCTCGCTGGGTTTGCGCCTGCTGGCCATCGGCCCGCCCTTCATCGCTCTGTTCTTCTGGTTCGAATTGCACCTGGCCGCGTGGGTGGTGACGCTCGCCGAATCGATGAACGTCGTGGCGCTGATCGCCCTGCGGCGGCGCAAGGATCCGGTGCGCGCCGGCTGGGCCATCGTGCTGGGCCTGATGTTCGCGGTGTTCGGCACGCTCTACACCAGCGGCGGACTGCGCAGTCCGGGCAGCTCCTGGCTGCTGCTGGGACCGCTGATCGGCTGCTATCTGTTCGGCTTCCGCGGCGCCGCCGTGACGGTCACGCTGACGCTGAGCTGCATCGGCATGTACGCGATGTGGGAGCAGTCGCACGGCATCGTGCCGCACATGATTCCGGCGGAGTACCAGAACGCCTGGAACTTCCTGATCGTCTCGACCTCCATCCTGGCGACGCTGTCCATCACCAATTCGTGGATCAGCATGCTCTACGCGGCGCGCCAGCGCCAGGTGGCGACCGAGAGCGCCTTCGGCATGGCGATCGAGACCGTGGCCGAAGCCATGTTCATTTTCGAGCAGGACGGGCGCGGCCGGAAGATGGTGGCGCGGCTCGAGAACGCCGCCGCCGCCCGGGTTCGCGCCACGCTCGAGGAGCGCGGCTCCTCGCTCGCCGGCCTCCTGTCGGTCGAGCAGCTCGACGCCACCACCCTGGTGGATCTCGAGCGGCGCTCGGCCGCGCAGCCGGTGCAGGTCTCGCATCCGGGCAGCGGCGCCTGGTTCGACGTGCGGGTCAAGTCCTTCCGCGGCGGCTTCGCCGTGTGCCTGCAGGACGTCAGCACCCACGTGCAGCTCGAGCAGCAGCTGCGCAAGGCCTCGCACGAGGCTCTGGAGGCGAACCGGCTGAAGAGCGAGTTCCTCGCCACGATGAGCCACGAGATCCGGACGCCGATGAACGGCATCCTCGGGATGACGGAACTGGCGCTGCAGACGCGGCTCGACGCCGAGCAGCGGGACTGCATCAAGACCATCCACGAGTGCGCGGACAATCTGCTGCACCTCGTGAACGACATTCTCGACCTGTCGAAGATCGAGGCGGGCAAGATCGAGCTGGAGTCGGTGCCCTTCGACCTGCTGCTGGTGCTGGAAGGGGTGCAGGACGGCCTCTCGCCCAAGGCGGCGGCGAAGAAGCTCGACTGGAACGCCTTCGCCCGCGCCGAGGTGCCGACGCAGCTGGTCGGAGATCCGCTGCGCCTGCGGCAGATCCTGCTCAACCTCGCCAACAACGCGATCAAGTTCACCGAGCAGGGCGAGGTCATGCTCGAGGTGCTGCTGGTCAAGCGCCAGGGCGAGCAGGCGCGCCTGCGCTTCAGCGTGCGCGACACTGGCATCGGCATCAGCCCCGAGGCGCGCTCGCGGCTGTTCCAGAAGTTCTCGCAGGCCGACTCCTCCACCACCCGCAAGTACGGCGGCACCGGCCTGGGCCTGACGATCTCGCGCCAGCTGGCGCAGCTGATGGGCGGCGACATCGAGGTGCAGAGCGAGCTCGGCAAGGGCTCCACCTTCTCCTTCGAAATCGCGCTGCCGGTTCAGGAAACGGCCGCGGCGCAGGCCAACGTGTCCGACCTGCTGGTCGGGCGCCGGATCCTGGTGCTGGACGATCTGGAAACGAACCGTCGCGTTCTGTCCGGGCAGGCCCGCCGTCTCGGCTGCCGCTACGAACTCGCCAGCAGCGCCGACGAGGCCGAGCGCCTGCTGCTGCAGGCCCTCGAGCAGGGCGATCCCTACTTCTGCCTGTGGAGCGACTATTGCATGCCCGGCCGCGACGGCCTCGAGTTGGCGCGCGCGCTGCGGCAGAATCCGCGGCTGCAGGGCCTGCGCATGCTGCTGATCTCCTCCTTCATGCAGAACTCGGAGGACGGCCAGCGGGCGCGCGACGCGGGCTTCGACGGCTGGCTCGCCAAGCCGGTCAAGCTGGCGCAACTGCGCGAAGAGATGACCAAGCTGGTGCTGGCGCCTGTGCGCGCCGGCGCGGTCACCCCCGCGGCCCCGCCGCAGTCCCCCGCCTTCGCGCAGCCCGGCGTGCCGGCGGCCGCCGCGGCGCCCGCCGCGCCGATCGCGCCCGGCGCCAAGGTGCTGCTGGCCGAGGACAACCCGGTCAACCGCAAGCTGGCGATCCGCCTGCTCGAACTCTCCGGCTACCAGCCGGACGTGGCCGAGAACGGCCGCATCGCGGTGGAGAAAGTGTCGCAGGGATCCTACGACCTGGTGCTGATGGATTGTCAGATGCCGGAAATGGACGGCTACGAGGCCACGCGCACGATCCGCGCGCTGGGCGGCAAGTTCGCCGGGCTGCCGATCGTGGCGCTCACCGCCAACGCCATGGTCGGCGACCGCGAGCGCTGCCTGGCTTCCGGAATGAACGATTATCTGACGAAGCCGCTGCGCAAGGACGAATTCGCGCGGCTGCTCGAGCGGTGGCTGGGCCGCGCGGCCGCGGTTCCGCGCACCTGAGCCGGGCCGCCGCCGACTGCTAGGATTCGGGGGTGAACCTGCTCCTGGTTCTGTCCCTGACCGCCGCCGCCGCGCCGGAGCAGGCGCCGGCCGACGCGCGCTCGCGCAAGGCCCTGGTCGCCGAGTTCTTCGCGCTCGACGCCCGCGACGAGGCCGGGCACGCCCGGCGCACGGCGATCGTCGGCCTGCTGGACGGCCTGCCGCTGGAGCGCCCGTCGGACCGCAAGAAGGCGGTGAAGGAATTGCTGGCGGCCGCCGACGCGCGGCGCGAAATGGGGAAGGAAAAGGGCCAGTACTTCTGGTGGGAAGAGGAGAAGCGCGGCCTCTACATCCTGGGCGGCGAGACGCGCAAGCCCGCCGGCTTGCTGATCGGCTTCCACGGCGGCGGGGTCGGATCGGGCGACGCGGCCAGCGCCGCCGCGGGGCTGGACCAGGCCGCGCTCGACCTCGGCTGGCTGGCGATCTTCCCCGAGGTGCTGGAGAAGACCGAGCTCGGCTGGACCGATTCCGGCACCGAGGAGTGGGTCATGGATCTGGTCGAGTGCGCGCTGCGCACCTGGGATCTGGATCCGGACCGCGTCTACTTCAGCGGCCACTCGATGGGCGGCTACGGCACCTGGACGCTCGGCGCGCACCACGCCGACCGCGTCGCCGGGCTGGCCGCGTCGGCCGGCGCCCCCTCCCCGACCTTCGGACCCGACGGCCAGGTCGTCGAACTGACGAAGGGAATCATTCCCAATTTGCGCAACGTCCCGCTGGTCGTCTATCAAAGCATCGACGATCCGAACGTGCCGCCCGACGCCAACCAGGCCGCCGTCAAGGCCGTGGCCGCGGCGCGCGCGACTTATGGCGGCTATGACCGCTTCGAGTACTGGGAAGTCAACGGCCGCGGGCACGACTATCCGCCCGGCGGCATGGCCGCGCTGCTGGCGAAGATCGCCGCCGGCAAGCGCGAAGCCGTCCCGGCCAAACTGGTGTGGCAGCCCAACCTGCCGTGGAAGCGCCGCTTCCACTGGCTGCACTGGCCCGCGCCGAAGAAGAACGCCATCCTCGTCGCCGAGTTCGACCGCGCCGCCAACCGCATCCGCCTGCAGAGCCGCGCCGATCTCGAGGGCCTCGAAATCCTGCTCGACGAGCGCCTGGCGGACCTGGCGCGCGAAGTGGTGATCGAAGTCAACGGCGCCGAGCGCTGGCGCGGCATGCCGCAAGCCACCTGGGGCAGCCTGCTGCTCACCGCCGCCGAAGGCGACGCGCAGCTGATGTTCCCGGCGCGGGTGAGAGTGCCCGGCCGCTAGGCGACGTCGCGCCCGTCGCCGCGGGCCAGCAGGCGGCGCAGGTCGGCTTCGTCCTCGGCGCCCAGGGTGCGCACGTCGAGCAGAAGCCCGTCGTCCTGCACGCGCGCGAAGACCGGCGGCTCCAGCGCGCGCAGCTGCGCCGCCATGCTCTCGGCATCGCCGCCGCTCAGCCGCACGCCCCACGACGGGATGCCCGCCACCGGCGAAGCGCCGCTGCCGACGCGGCTCTCGCACGCGGCCGCGGCCGCCTTCCAGCCCCAGCGATTGTCAGAGAGGTCCCGCGCCAGGGCCTCGGCGCGCGGGCGCAGTTCCGCGGCGGTCGCGGCCAGGCGGGCGAGCGCCGGCAGGCGCGACAGCGCCGCCTCGGGTCCGAGCGCGTGGATGCGCAGCACCGCCTCGAGGGCCGCGAGAATGCTCTTGTCCAGCCGCAGGCAGCGAGTCAGCATGTCGCGGTGCAGGCGCTCGACCAGAGCCTTGCGGCCGACCACCAGCCCGGCCTGCGGCCCGCCGAGCAGTTTGTCGCCGGAGAACGTGACCAGATCGCAGCCCTGGCGCAGGGACTCGGTGACCGTCGGCTCCCCCGCCAGCGCCGGCCAGTCGGCGCCGGCCAGCACCCCGGAGCCGAGGTCGTAGACCAGAGGCAGGCCGCGCGCGCGGCAGACTTCGGCCACCTCGGACACCGCCGGCTCGCCGACGAAGCCCTCGATGCTGAAGTTGCTGGGATGCACCTTGAGCACGCAGGCCACTTCCGGATCGGCGGTGGCAGTCTCGTAGTCCGAGAGGTGCACGCGGTTGGTCGTGCCGATCGCCACCATCTGCGCTCCCGCCGCCGCGACCACTTCCGGCATGCGGTACGAGCCGCCGATCTCGACCAGCTCGCGGCGCGCCACCACCACCTTGCGTCCGCGCCCGAGGGCGGCCGTCGCCAGCAGGAGCGCGGCCGCGTTGTTGTTGACCGCCAATCCGGCCTCGGCGCCGGTGAGCTCGCACAGCAGCTCCGCCACCGCGCCTTCGCGGCGGCCGCGGCGCCCGCTCGCGCGGTCCACCTCGACCATCGCCACGCCGGCCGCGGCCTGCACGGCCTGCGCGGCTTCCAGCGGCCAGGGCGCCCGGCCCAGGTTGGTGTGCAGGACCACGCCGGTGGCGTTGATGGCGCGCCGGGTGCGGACCACCGGCGCCACTTCGAGCAGCGCGCGCGCGCGCGCCCAGAAGCCGGACTCCAGTCCGCCGAAACTGCCGCCGCTCTTCAACTTCGCCCGCTCCTCGTCCAGCAGCTGCGTGCAGGCGCGGCGCAGCGACTCGCGGCCGAAGCGGCCTGCCAGCGCCGCGGCTTCCACGGATTCCAGCACGGCGTTCATCGCCGGCAGGCGAGGCGGATTCCGGGGCTCGGCCACCCTAGAATCTTACGCGTGCAGCAGGCCGCCGTCGCTCCGCAGTACCAGTGGAAATTGCGCGGCGAATCCAGCGCGGGCCTGCGCCGCCGGATCGAGCTCGAGAACGGCCTCCACCCGCTCGCGGCGCTGGTCCTCGCGCAGCGGGGCGTGCAGCCGGAAGAGGCCGCCGCCTTCCTCCAGCCCTCGCTGCGCGCGCTGCCCGAGCCGGAGCTGCTGCCGGGATTCGCAGCAGCCGCCGCCGCCTTCGATGGCGCCCTGGCGCGCCAGGAATCGGTGCTGCTGCACGGCGACTACGACGCCGACGGGCTGTGCGGCGCGGTGCTGATGAAGAGGCTGGCCGAGCACCTCGGCCTGCAGACCCACAGTTTCGTGCCCGACCGCGTCGCCGACGGCTACAGCTTCGGCGCGCGCTCGCTGGCGGCCATCGAGGCCTGCGGCGCAAAGTTGGTGATCGCGGTGGACAACGGCACCACCGCCTTCGCGCCGCTGGCCGCGCTGGCCGAGCGCGGCGTGTCGGTGCTCGTCGTGGATCACCACCCGCCGGCGGCGACGCTGCCGGCCTGCACGGCGCTCGTGAATCCATGGCTCGCGCCCCGCGACGGGCCCGGCGCGCTCTTCCCGCACTTCTGCGGCACCGCCACCGCGTGGCTGCTGGCGTGGGGCATCCTGCGCCGCCGCCACGGCACGGGCCAGCAGCCGCCGGCCGCGCGCAAATTCCTGAACGACACGCTCGGGCTGGTGGCTCTGGCCACCGTCGCTGACGTCATGCCGCTGACCGGGCCGAACCGCGCGCTGGTGGCGGCGGGTCTGCGGGTGCTGGCCGATTCCGGCCTGCCGGGCCTGCGCGCGCTGGTGGCGTCCAGCGGCGTGCGCGGCGCGCCGACGGCGCAGGATCTGGCGTTCAAGGTTGCGCCGCGCCTGAACGCGGCCGGCCGCCTCGGGCGCGCGGAATTGTCATTCCAGCTGCTGGCGTCGTCCTCGCCGGCCGAGGCGCAGAAGCTGTGCGCCGAACTGGAGGCCATGAATCTGGAGCGCCGCGAGATCCAGGAGCGCGAGCTGCAGCATCTCGCCCCCGACGTGGAGGCGCAGCGGCGCGCCGGGCAGGGCCTGATCTTCGCCGGGCGCAGCGGCGGGCATTTCGGCGTGTTGGGAGTGGTCGCGGGGCAGGTGCAGGAGAACACCGGCCTGCCCACCCTGCTGTGGGCCGAATGCGAGCCCGGACTCGCGCGCGGCAGCGCCCGCGCCCCGGAGGGCGCCGACCTGGTGCGGCTGCTGGCCGGCGCCGCCGAGCATCTGTCCGGCTACGGCGGCCACGCGCGCGCCGCCGGCTTCCACTTCGACCCGGCGCGCGCGGCGGAGATCGGCGCGGCGCTGCGGCGCGCGGCCGCGGCGCTCCCCCCCCCGGGCAAGCCGCAGCTCGAGCTCGACGGCGAGCTCTCGCCCGGCGAGTCCGATCTCGAGGCGGCGCTCGCCCTCGCGCGCCTCGCCCCCTACGGCGAAGCCTTTCCGGAGCCCGTGTTCCTCTGCGCCGGAGCGCGCCTCGGCGCCGATCCGCGGCCGCTCGGCGCCGGCGGCCACGCCGAGCTGCGCCTCGAGCGCGAAGGCGCGAGCATCCGCGTCCTGGCCTGGCGCGGCCTGCAGCGCTGCCGCGAGCTCCGCGCCGGCGACCGCGTGGACGTCGCGGTCAGTCTCGGCGTGAATGAATTCCGCGGCCAGCGCCGCGTGGAATGGACCCTGCGCGACCTCGCGGCCCAGCCGGCATGAAAATCCTGCATCCGCTCACGCGGCCGCTGCGCCGCGCCTACGACTGGATGCTGGCCTTCGCCAACAAGCCGCACGCCGAGAAGGCGCTCTTCGGGCTCTCCTTCATCGAGTCCTCCTTCTTCCCGATCCCGCCGGATCCGCTGCTGCTGGCGATGGGCGCGGGGCGGCCCGACCGCGCGCTGCGCTACGCGCTCGTCACCACCGTGGCCTCGGTGGCGGGCGCGCTGCTCGGCTACGCGATCGGCGCCCTGCTCATGGACACCGTGGGCGAGTGGCTGCTCAATCTCTACGATCCGGATCGCGCGCTGTGGGCGCGGGTCGAGACCTGGTACCTGAAGTACGGCGTGTTCGCGCTGCTGGTCGCGGCCATCACTCCGATTCCCTACAAGGTCTTCACGATCGCCAGCGGGGCGCTGGGCATGGCCATCCTGCCCTTCATGTTCTTCTCGTTCATCGGACGCGGCTTCCGCTTCGGCCTCGAAGGGGTCCTGTTGCGCTTCTACGGCGCGCCGATCGTCGCGTGGATCAACAAGTGGTTCGATCTCGTGGCCGTCGGCTTCACCGTGCTCCTGATCGGCGGCTTCGTGCTGCTGGCTTCTCTGTGATGCGGCGCCTCCTCGCCGTGGACGGGACTGCGCTGGCCTTCCGCGCCTTCTTCGCGATCCGCGGCCTGACCGATCCGCGCGGCCGGCCCAGCGGCGCGCTGCACGGATTCGGCCATTCGCTGCTGCGGGCGCTGCAGGATCATCCGGCGCAAGCCGCGGCGGTGGCCTGGGACACGGCGGAGCCGACGTTCCGCCATCAGCTCTCCGCGGACTACAAGGCCAACCGCGAAGAGCTCGACCAGGACCTGGCGCAGCAGTTCCCGTGGATGCGCGAACTCGTGGAATTGCTCGGCCTGCCCGGCATCTCGCAGCCCGGCTTCGAGGCCGACGACCTGCTGGCCAGCATGGCCGTCTCCGGCGAGCGCGCCGGCTGGGAAGTGCGCATCTTCTCCTCCGACAAGGACATGGCCCAGGTGGTGAGTCCGCGCATCCTGCAGTGCCCGCCGCCGAAGGGCGATCAGCCCGCCGAAGTGTTGGGCCCGGCCGAAATCGAGGCCAAGTTCGGCGTGGCGCCGCGCCTGATGGCCGAATGGCAGGCGATGGTCGGCGACAGCAGCGACAACGTCAAAGGAGTGCCGGGCGTCGGGCCGAAGAAGGCCACCGCGCTCCTGCAGAAGTACGGCAGCCTGGAGGCGGTGCTGACGCGCGGCCCGCTCGAAGAGAAGGGCAAGCTCGCCGAATCGCTCGCCGAGCACGCCGCCACCGCGCGCGCCGCGCTGCCTCTGGTCACGCTGCGCACCGATCTCGCGCTCGGCGCCATCGAGGGCCTCGCCCCGCGCGAACCCGACTGGGCCGGCCTCGAAACCTTCTGCAACGAGCACGGATTGGGCTCGTTGCTGCGCCGCCTCCAGGAATGGCGCGCGCAGCGCGGCGCCGGCGCCGCCACGGCCGATTCCGCGCCGGCCGCAGCCGGCGCTTCCGCGGCCGCGGCCGGAGCCGGCGCCGCCGGCGCGGACGCGTTCCGCCGCCGCGCTCCCCGCCCCGGCTTCCGCCTGATCCGCACCTGGGGCGAGCTCGAAGTGCTGCGCGCTCGCCTCACCGCCAGCGGCGGATTCGCCTTCGACACCGAGACGACCTCGGTGGATCCGCTGCGCGCGCGCCTCGTCGGCATGTCCTTCAGCCATGCCGAAGGAAGCGCCGCCTACGTGGCCATGAATCTCGATCCGCCGCTGCGCGGCCCCGCCGGCGAGGACGCCGTCGCGTTCCTCAAGCCGGTGCTCGAGCAGGCGCGCGTGCCCAAATGGGGCCAGAACGCCAAGTACGACCTGCACGTGATGCGCCGCCACGGCGTGGCGGTGAAAGGCCTGGTCTTCGACACCATGGTGGCGCACTTCCTCGTCGCGCCGGGCGCGGCGCACAATCTCGACGCGCTCTCCCACCGCTATCTCGGCCTCGAGAAGATTCCCACCTCCGAGCTGCTCGGCAGCGGCCGCGACGCCCGCACCATGGATCAGGTGCCCGTCGAGGAGGTTTGCGAATACGCCTGCGAAGACGCCGAGTCGGTCCTGCGCCTGGTGCCGCATCTGCGTGCCGAAATGGAGCAGTGCGGCGCCACGAAGCTCTTCGAGGAGGTCGAGATGCCGCTGGTCGAACTGCTGCGGCGCATGGAGGCCGAAGGCGTGCGCGTGGATCGCGCGCAGCTCGCCGCGCTCAAGGTCCGCTTCCAGCAGCGCGCCGGCGAGCTCGAGGCGCAGGTGCAGGCCCTCGCCGGCGAGCCGTTCAACCTCAATTCGCCCAAGCAGCTGGGCACCGTGCTGTTCGAGAAGCTGAAGCTGCACGAGAAAGCCGGAGTGAAGAAACCGCCGCGCACGACCACCGGATGGCGCACCGACGCCGGGACGCTCGAGTTCTACGAAGGCCAGCCGATCGTGGACAAACTGCTCGAGTACCGCAGCCTGACCAAGCTGATCGGCACCTACGTGGACGCGCTGCAGGAGTGGATCCACCCCGAAACGGGCCGCATCCACACCTCCTACAACCAGGCCGTGGCCGCCACCGGCCGCCTCTCCTCCAGCGACCCGAACCTGCAGAACATTCCGGCGCGCACGCCGGAGGGCCGCGAGATCCGCCGCGCCTTCGTGCCGCGCGAGCCGGGCTGGGTGATGCTGTCCGCCGACTATTCGCAGGTCGAGTTGCGCCTGGTCGCGCACCTGTCCGGCGATCCGGCGCTGGTCGGCGCGTTCCGCGACGGCGCCGACGTGCACGCGCGCACCGCGGCGCTGGTCTTCGGCGTGCCTCCGGAGCAGGTGGACGCGGGCCTGCGCGCGCGCGCCAAGGCCGTCAATTTCGGCATTCTCTACGGCATGGGCGCGGCGCGCTTGGCGCGCGGCACCGGCATCAGCTTCGCCGAGGCCAAGACCTTCATTGACAATTACTTCGCGGCGCTGCCGGGCGTGCGCAAGTGGCTGGACGAGACCCTGGCCGAAGCCCGCCGCACCGGCGAAGTGCGCACCCTGCTCGGGCGACGCCGGCCCATGCCCGAGCTGCTGTCGGCCGACGGCCGCGTGCGCGCGCAGTCCGAGAACGCCGCGGTCAACACCCCGGTGCAGGGCTCGGCCGCGGACCTGATGAAAGTGGCGATGCTGCGAGTGCAGAAGCGCCTCGACGCCTCCGGCCTGCAGGCGCGGATGCTGCTGCAGGTGCACGACGAGTTGGTCTTCGAATGCCCGGCCGCGGAAGTGCCGGCGCTGACCGCGCTCGCGCGCGCCGAGATGGAAGGCGCGATGGAACTTTCCGTCCCGCTCAAGGTGGACGTCGGCTCGGGTCCCGACTGGGAATCGGCGCACTAGGCATGAGCGCGCCCGGCCGCGCGTGGCGCCTCGCGTTCGGCGCGCTGCTGCTCGCGAGCGCCGCGGCGCTGCTCGGCACGCGCTGGACCGCCTGCGACCTCTTCGCGCCGTTTCAGGCGCATCTGGCCCTGGCCTGGGCGGCGGCGCTCCTCGTGTTCGCCGCCGCGCGTCCGGCGCGCGCGGCCTTTCGCCGCCCGCGGCTGGCCGCGGCCGCCGGCGGACTGGCGCTGTTGCTGCACCTGCTGCTGGTGAGCCAACTCTACCGCCCGGCCCATGCCGCCGAACCGTTGCCCGAGGCCGCGCCGCGCATCGAGGTCGTGTGGTTCAACATGGAGCACAACGCCGAGGCGCTGCGCGCGCTGGAGTCGCAGTTGAGCGCCGCCGGCCCCGACGTCCTGGCGCTGGCGGAAACCAACCGCGACACCGCGCCGGATCCGCGCTTCGGCTACCGGCACGTCTTTCACAACGAGCCGCACCGCATCGGCATCTGGTCGCGCTGGCCGCTCGAAAACCAGCGCGCGCACGCCATCGCCGGAGACCGTGACGCGGTGGAGGCCACTCTCGTCGTCGAGGGCTGCCGTCTGCCGCTGGTGGCTCTGCACTGGCGTCTGCCGACGCGCCGCTCGCAGCAGAACGCCGCGAATTTCCTGGCCGGATTCGCGCGCTCGCAGGCGGACCTGCTCGTGCTCGGCGACTTCAACGCCACGCCCTGGTCGGCGTCCATGCGCCTGATCGAGCGCGAGGGCGGCCTCTGGCGCATGCGCCTGCCTCTTGGCCCGCACAACACCTGGGCCGCCGACCCCTGGCACCGGCTCGGTGTGCCGATCGACCACGTCCTGATCAAGGGCGCGGTGCGCGGCGAGGAAATCGCCCTGCTGCCCTGGAACGCGAGCGATCACCGCCCGCTGCGGGCCCGCATCGCCTTCAGTCCGGCGGACTGAGCGCGCGCGCCGCCTGCGCCGCCAGTTCCTCGGCGGTGGCGCCGGCGCCGGCCTCGATCCAGCGGAGATCCGGAAACGAGCGCAGCCAGGTCTCCTGCCGGCGCACCAGCACGCGCGTGTCGCGCTGCGCCTGGCCGACCGCCTGCGCCAGGGGCTGGCCGCGCTCGAGATGCGCGAGCAGATGCCGGTAGCCGATCGCGCGCCGCGCCGTCGGGCCGAAGCCCGGGTTCTCGCGCAGCCGCCGCACTTCCTCGAGGAATCCCTCGCGCATCATGCGCTCGAAGCGCTCGTTGATGCGCGCGTGCAGTCCGGCGCGCGGCCAGGACAGCGCCACCGCCGGCGCTCCCAGCGCCTTGTGCGCGGGCCAGGGCGCCAGCGCGGCGCTCCAAGGCTGGCCGAAGGCGCGCGCGTGGCCGAGCGCGCGCAGAGTGCGCTGCGCGTCGCGCTCGTGGATCTTCGCCGCGGCCGCCGGATCCACGCGCTCGAGTTCCGCGCGCAGGCGCGCCGGCCCTTCCGGCTCCCTCCATTCCTGCTCCAAGGCCTGGCGCACCGCCGCCGGCACTTCCAATCCTTCGGGCAGGCCGTGCAGCAGCGCCTTGAGATAGAGCGCGGTGCCGCCGACGTAGAGCGCGCGCCGTCCGCGCGCCGCCGCCTCCGCCTCGGCGGCGCGCGCGGCTTCCACCCAGCGCGATGCGGAGAAGGACTCGGCCGGCTCGACCAGGTCCAGCAGGAAGTGCGGCACGGCCGCGCGTTGCGCCGGGCTGGGCTTGGCCGTGCCCACGTCCATGCCGCGGTACACCAGCATCGAGTCCAGAGAGAAGACGTCGGCGTCGAGCAGGCCGGCCAGCGCGATCGCGACTTCGGTCTTGCCCGTGGCGGTCGGTCCCAGCAGGAAGAGGCGCTGCGGGCCGCTCATCCCGCTTCCGGCAGCAGCAGCGCCTCGGCGCAGCGCTCCGGACGGAAGAGTTCGCGCGCGCGCGCCTGCACGTCCGCCGCCGTGAGCTGCGCCAGCGCGTCGAGCGCGGCGAAAGGCGGCACCTCGTCGAGCATGTCGTGCAGCAGCTGGCCGGCCAGGGAGTTCGGCGTCTGCGCGCCGCTCACGATGCGGCCCCAGGAGGCGCGGCGCGTGCGCTCGAAGTCCGCGGCCGGCGGCCCGTCGGCGGCGAACCGCTCGACGGACTCGCGCAGCATTCGGAAGAAGCGCTCGGGATCCTCGGTCTCGCCGGCGCAGGAGACGTGGCTCCAGTCGGCGTCGGCGGAGTAGGAGGCGTGGAAGGAATCGTCCACCACGCCCGCCTGGTAGAGGGATTCGTGCACCGGGCTGGCGTGGTCGAAGAGCAGGTCGAGGGCCAGCGCGGTGGCGATGCGGCGGCGCAGCAGAGGCAGGCCCAGGCCCGGGCCCGAAGGGTCGCGCCAGCCGACGTAGGCGTGCGGGCGCGTGATGCGGAAGTTCTCGGTCAGGCGGCGCGCGGCCGGCTCCGCGGGCTCCGCGTGCGCGAACCGCAGTTCGGCCGGCGCCGCCGCGGCGGGCGCGGCGTCGAGCAGGCGATCCACCGCGCCCAGCAGTTCGTCCGGATCGAGATCGCCGGCGATGGCGAGGCGCAGCTGCTCCGGCCGGTAGAAGGCGTCGTAGCAGGCCTGCAGATCTTCGGCGGTCGTGCGGTGCACGTCGGCCACGAAACCGCCGGGCGGGATGCGCACCGGATGCTCGTGATAGAGCGCGCGGTGCAGCAGGAAGATCCCGCGGTAGCCGGGATGGTCCTCGTACATCCGCACCTCCTGCTCGATGATCCCCTTCTCCTTCTCGACCCGCTCCGGCGTGATGCGCGGATGCTGCACGAAGTCGAGCAGCACCTCGAGGGCCTCGGCGAAGCGCCCGGCGCTGGAGAAGTGATAGGTGGTGGTGGCGAAGGAGGTGCCGCCGTTGAAGTCGGCGCCCAGGCGCGAGAAGCGGTCGAAGACCTTCTCGTCACGGCCCTCGAACAGTTTGTGCTCGAGGAAGTGCGCGCTGCCGGTGGGCACGCGCACAGCGCGGCCGCCGGCGCCGCGGAAGCGCAGATCGTTGCTGCCGAAGCGCACGCCGAAGTGCGCGGCGCTGGTGGCGAATCCGGGCTTGCGCGCGAAGGCCACGCGCGTGCCGCCGGCGGCGACGGCGAGCAGCACCCGCTCGTCCATGCGCGGTTCGTGGAGGTCCTGGAGGATCTTCATGCGGAAACGGCAGGCACGGCCGCCGGCGCGGCCAGGACGTAGACGGTGTCGGGCAGCCAGAGGCGGGCCGCCGCGCGCACCTGATCCGCGGTGACCGCGCGCAGGAGCGCCACGCGCTCGGCCGGCGCGCGCGCCAGCCCGAGCGCCCGCTCGCGCGCGCAGTAGGACGCGAGCGAGGCGGGCCGGTCGCCGAGCGCCGCCAGGCGGTCCTCGACGCCGCGCCGGGCCTGCTCCAGTTCCTCCGCGGTCGGCCCGGCGGTCTGGAGGTCGCGGATCTGCGCGTCCACCTCGTCGCGCACCGAATCGGCCTGCGCGCCGTCGAGCCCGGCCTCGACGGTCATCAGGCCCTTGCGCGCGTGCAGGTTGGCGTAGATCGAGTAGGCCTGCGAGCGCTGCTCGCGCACGATGCGGAAGAGGCGGCCGTGCACGCCGCCGCCGAGCACCGAGACCGCCAGCGCCATGGCTTCGCGCCCGGCCAGATCCTGCGGCATCGCGCAGCGAAAGCCGTAGAAGAAGCGCGCCTGATCGCAGGGCAGTTCCTCGCGCAGTTCGCGGCGCGCGCCCGGCCGGCGCGGCGCGGGCTCGGGCTGAGCCGGCGGCTCTTTGCGCGCGCCGAACCAATCGCTCAGAAAACGCGCGATCGGCTCGGGATCCATCGGACCGACGGCGACGGCCGTGAGGCGGGCGCGCGCCAGCAGATCGCGGCGCGCGGATTCCAGGGCCGCGCCGTCGAGCGCCTGCACCTCGGCCTCGGTGCCCCAATACGCCCGCGAGTAGGGCTCGCCCGGGCACATGGTTTCGAGGAAGCGCTGCTCGGCCCAGGCGCCGCGGTCGTCCTGCAGGGCCTGGATGCGGCGCAACAGCTGCGCCCGTTCGCGCGCGAGGACGTCCGGGTCAAAGGGCACACCGGCCGGGCCGCGCAGAGGCTCCTCCAGCACTTCGCGCGCCAGGCCGAGCAGCGGCGGCAGGATGGCGCTGCCCGCAGGCAGGAAGCGCTCGCCGACCCAGGACAGGCGCAGGCAGATCTCGTGGCTCTCGCCGCTGCGCTCGCCGGAGAGGTCGAGTTCGGCGCCGAACGCCTCCTGCAGGGCCTGGGCGATCTGCAACTGGTCCGGATGGCGCGCGGTTCCCTGCTGCAGCACCGAAGTCAGCAGGCTGCGGGCGGCGCAGCCCGCGTCCAGCGGCACTTCGAAATGCAGATTCAGCAGCGCGCGCTTGTACCGCGCGTCCTGGAGCGCGATCAGCTCGGCGCCGGGCGCCACGCGCCGGGGCGCCGGAAAGGTCTGCAAGAGTCCCACGTCCTCCGTATGCTAGACGCACCGCAATCGCGCCGCATGATCGCCCTTCTCCTGCTCGCGACGCTCCAGGATCCGGGCGCGGTGTCCGCCCCGCCTGCGCCGGCCGTTCCTGCCGCGCCGAAGGCTCCGGCAGCTTCGGATCCGGCCGCCGTCGCCCTGCTGGCCCGCCTTGCCTCCGTGCAGCATGCGGACGGCGCCGCCCGCGCCGTGGACGGCTTCGACGTTCAGCTGACCATGCAGGAGAAGGGCGAGCAGCCGCAGGAATTCGACCTCGGCCTCAACTACTCGCGGCGCGCGGGCGAGCGCGTGGTGATGCGCATCCTCGACCGCGGCCGCGGCACCGAGGTGAAAAAGGGCTTCGACGGCTCCCTCTTCTGGCTGGAGGAGGAAAAGGAGCCCGGCAAGGTCGTGCGCCAGGACTTGAGCGGCCACGAGTACGAGCAGGACCGCGCGTCCATCGACGAAGCCATGGCGTTCGGCTCCGACCTGCTCCTGGTCCTGGACTTCCACGCCTTCGCGCGCCAGGCCGAGGGCTTGAAATTGAGCTTGGGACCGGCTCAGGAGCGCGTTCTCAGCGGCCGCGTGCGCCGCGCCGGCGGCCTGTGGGATTTCAGCATCCTGCTGCCGGCGAAGGATCCGCCCGAGGGTCTGCAGCCGCTCGAACTGACGCTGCGCCAGCCGAACGAGGATCCTCTCACCTCCGCCGAGCAGCCTTTCCTCGTGGACCGCCGCTTCCAGCTCAGCGCGTTCAAGCGCTTCCAACAGCGCGCCGTGCCGCAAGTGATCCGGGAGTACGCTGCCGGCGCGGAGGAGCCCGCGCGGATCCTCGAGATCCGCGACCTGCGCTGGGAAGATCTGCCCTACGTGCCGCCGCCGGCGCCGAAGCCCGCGCAACCGAAGTAAGGCTGCGCTGAGCCCGTCCGGATCCCGCTAGCGCCGCTGGAAGGCCTTCTCGAGATCGGCGACGGACAGGAACACGCGCACCGGGCGGCCGTGCGCGCAGGTGCGGTCCTGCGGCAGGCCCGCGCCGCGGCGCAGCAGGCCCTGCAAGGCCTCGGCGTCGAGGCGGTCCCCCGCCATCACCGCGCCGCGGCAGGCCATGCTGAAGAGCAGGCGCTCCTGCAGGCGCTCGGGCGAGGGATCGCGCTCCTCGCGCGCGATCTCGAGCAGATCGTCCACCAGAGATTCCGGGCGCAGCCGCGTGAGCCGCGCCGGCACCGCGCGCACGGCGACGGTGGTCGGGCCGAAGGCGTCGAGCTCGACGCCGATGCGCGCGTAGACCGCGCGCTGCGCCAGGAGCGCGTCCGCCTCTTCGCGCGTCACCTCCACCAGCGCGGGCACGAGCAGCGGCTGCATCACGACCTGCCCGCCGCGCAATTCGCGCCGCAATTCCTCCAGATTGACGCGCTCGTGCAGCGCGTGCTGGTCGAGAATCTCCATCCCACCTTCGACCTCGCGCACCAGGAAGGTCTGCGCCACGCTGAGCACCGGTCCGAAGTCGCGCTCGGCCGGCGGGCGCTCCGCCAGCGGCAGGCCCGGCGCGGAACTTGCAGCCGGATGCCAGTCCGGCGCCGGCGCGCGGCCCGGCGGCGACGCGGCCCAGGGCGCCGGCTCCGCGCGCCAGGCGGCGGGCATCGCCCCCGCCTCGGCGACCTGATCCGTCGCGCCGCCGATCGCGCCCACCGTGCGCGTCGCCCAGGGCGCGCGCGCCAGGCCGCCGCGTAAGGTGGAGATAATGGAGCCCAGCACGATGCGTTCGTCGCGCAGGCGCACCTCGGTCTTCTGCGGATGCACGTTGACGTCCACGCGGTCCGGCGGCAGGCCGAGCATCAGCACCATCGCCGGCCACTGCCCGTGTTCGACGAATTCCTTCACGCCTTCGCGCACGGCGCGCGTCAGGCGCGGGTCCTTGACGTAGCGTCCGTTGAGGAAGACGTGCGTGCGCGCGGAATCGCGGCGCGCGGCCTCCGGCGGGCCGATCCGCGCCTCGATGCGCACCGGGCCGTCCGCGCGCTCGACGGCGATCATGCGCGCCGCCACCGCCGGTCCGAAGATCGCGGAGCAGCGTGCCGCCAGATCCTGCCCCGGCTCGGCATCCACCAGCACGCGATCGCCGTGCTCGAGGCGGAATCCAACCTCCTGATGCGCCAGCGCCAGACGCTCGATCCAGGCTGCGGCGTGCGCGGCCTCGGTGGCCGCCTGCTTCATGAACTTGCGGCGCGCCGGCAGCTCCGCGAACAAGTCCTCCACCACCACGCGCGTGCCGGGCGCAGCCGCCGTCTCTTGCGCCGGCTCGACGCGGCCGAACACCGCGCGGATCCCGGCGCCGGCGGCCGCGCCGCGCGCGCGCGACTCCAGGCTGAACCGGCTGACGGCTGCGATCGAGGCCAGCGCCTCGCCGCGAAAGCCGAGCGTGGCGATGCACTCCAGATCTTCCGGCCGCTCCAGCTTGCTGGTGGCGTGCGAAGCCACCGCCAGCGCCAGATCCTCGGCCGCGATGCCCGAACCGTCGTCGCGCACCTCGATGCGCCGCAGGCCGCCGTCCTCGAGGCGCACCGTGATGCGGCGCGCGCCGGCGTCGAGCGCGTTCTCCACCAACTCCTTCACCACCGAAGCGGGCCGCTCGACCACTTCGCCGGCGGCGATCTGATCCACCACGATCGGATCCAGCGCGCGAATGCGATTCATCGCGCGCTCCCGGCGCCGGCCGGCTTGAACGCGCCGAGGGCCAGCACTTCGAGCGCGTGCAGGGGCTCGCGCCATCCTGCGCGCTTGACGCGCCGCTCGGCCTCGAGCAGGCCTTCCTGCAGCGCTTCCAGGCGCGCGCGATCGCAGCGGCCGATGCGCCGCTCCAGTTTCTTGCGCGCCGGCATGCCGCCGCCGCCTCCGGCAGCAGCGAAGGCCTGCTCCGGCTCGGCGCCGGCGTCGAGCGCCGTGCGCACCGCCAGCGTGCGCGTCAGTTCGCGGCTCAGCGCGGAGGACAGCATGCCGAAGGCGTCGCGCGGCATGAGCCGGCGCCCGTCCCAGGCGCGCAAGCCCGAGCGCTCCATCCGGCGCAGCAGGCGCAGCGCCTCGCCGGCGTCGCCGAAGAGCACCGCGTCGGCGAAGGCGAAGGAACTGCCCTCGGCGCTGTGCGCCACCACCGTCTGCACCGCTTCCTCGTCCACGCGCGTCTGGCCGAGCATCTCGAAGTGGCCCAGGGCCTGGATCAGGTCCGCGGGGCGCGCGCCGGCGACCTGCACCAGCAGGCCGGAAGCGCCGGCGTCGAAACGCAAGCCGCGCGCCGCCGCTTCGGCGCGCACGAATTCCGCGGCCTCGCTGGCGTCGGGATCCGGGCGCCACGGCGGCGGATCGGAGTAGAGCGCGCGGAAGCGCAGGGTCTCGCCGCCGGCTTCCCCGGCGCGCGCCGTCAGCGCCTTCGCCGCGGTGGCGATGCCGGCACCCTCGGCCTGCACCACGATCCACTGCGGACCGCCCTCGGAGCCGGCGGCCTTCGCCAGCGCGTCGGCGAGGCGCGGCCAGCGCTTCAGCGCCTTGCCGGCGCGCGCGAAGATCAGCGCGCGGGCCGGCGCGAACAGCGAGGCCGCGCCCAGGAATTCGTCGAGGCGGCCGGGCGCGAAGTCGGGCGAGCCGCCGTCGAGATCGCCGAGTTCGAGGCCGGCGGCGGCGCGCGCTCCCTGCCGTGCGGCGGAGCAGACGCGCTCGCCGAACCAGGTCTCTTCTTCGCCGGACGCCGGCGGCAGGATCAGCAGCAGCGGCGGCAGTTCGCCGCGCTGCGCGCGCTCGCACCAGGTGCGGCAGAGCGAGCCGGGATCCGGAGCGCGCGGCTTGCGGGTGGCGGCGCTCATGGGGCGTCCCAGGCTAGCGCTTCTGCCCCGGAATCCGGCAGCGCCAGGATCAGGCCGGCGAAGAAGACCGGGCCGACCCAGGCGTTGACGGTGAAGAACGCGGCGGGCACGCCGGCGACGCCGCCGCGCCGAACCAGTTCGAGTTCGGCGGCGAGCAGCGCGCCGATCACGGACAGCGCCGCCCAGAAGGGCCAGCGCAGGCCGATGCGGCCGGCCGTGAGGCCCCAGGCCAGCAGGGCCAGCGCGAAGAGCGCGGCGGCGGCGGCGCGCGCGGCGCGGGCGCCGAAGCGCGCGGGAAAGGAGTGCAGACCGGCGCGGCGGTCGTGAGCCTCGTCCTGCAGCGCGTAGAGCAGATCGAAGCCGGCGACCCAGGCCAGCACGCCGAGACCCAGCGCGAGCGGCAGCGGCCAGCCCGGCGCGAACTCCTTGCTCACCGCCAGCCAGGCGCCGGCCGGCGCGCAGGCCAGCGCCAGGCCCAGGCCCGCGTGGCTGAGCCAGGTCCAGCGCTTGAGGTAGGAATAGCCGGCCAGCAGCGCCAGCACCGGCAGGGACAGCCAGCCGCAGACCGGCGCCAGCAGGAAGGAGGCGGCCACGAAGATCAGCGCGCTCGCCAGCGTGAAGGCGGCGGCATAGCGCGCCGACAGGCGACCGCTCGGCAGTTCGCGCGCGGCGGTGCGCGGATTGGCCGCGTCGAGGCGGCGGTCGGCGAGGCGGTTGAACGCCATCGCCGCCGAGCGCGCCGCCACCGCCGCGACCACCACCAGCGCCAGATCGGCGATCGGCGGCAGGCCGTCCGCGGCGATCCACGCGCCCGACAGCGCGAAGGGCAGCGCGAACACGCTGTGCTCGAAGCGGATCATCCGCAGCGTGGCGGCCAGCGCGCTCATCCGCCGACGCCGCCGTCCCACGGCGGAATTTGCCGCTGCGGCAGACCGAGCACGCCGAGGATCTTCGCGCAGACGTGATCCACCAGGTCGCCGACGCACTGCGGCCGGTGGTAGAAGCCCGGCGAGGCCGGCAGGATCGTGGCGCCGGCCCAGGCCAGGCGCGAGAGCTGGTCGAGGTGCGTGCGCCCGAGCGGCGTCTCGCGCGGCACCACCACCAGCCGGCGGCCTTCCTTGAGCGCCACCTGCGCCGCGCGCTCGATGAGGTTGCCCGCGCTGCCGCCGGCGATGCCGGCGAGAGTCGTCAGAGAGCAGGGCACGATCAGCACGGCCTCGCCGAGCGCGGTGCCGCTGGCCGGCGGCGCGCCGACGTTGGCGTGATCGTGGCAGCGCAGCGCGCGCGCGTCCTGGCCCGGCGCCAGCAGCGGCGCGGGATCGCGGCCGTCGAACGCGATGCCGCACTCTTCCAGCAGGACGCGGCGCGCGGTCGGCGAGTAGACGAGGTCCACCTGCGCGCCGGCGGCAAGCAGCATCTGCAGCGTGCGCAGCGCGTAGGGCGCGCCGCTCGCGCCCGACACGCCGAGGAAGATCCTGCGGGGGGGGGTCATGGGTGCGGGGCCGGGCTCAGCCCATCAGCAGCAGGGCGTCGTAGGCCGAGTGGCCCCAGGCGGCGACCGCGAGGCCGCGCCAAAGGAAGAGGCAGCCGAAGACCAGGCCGGCGAGCGCGCGGAAGGCGAAGATCTGCGGGCTCAGCGCCTGAGGATCGCCGAACACGTGGGCCCAGGCGAAGACCAGCGAAGAGATCGTGAGCGCGAGGGCGCATCCGAGAGGGTGCGCGAGGGAGCGCCATCCCATCAGTCGGATCAGGGCCTCGAGCAGCAGAGCGCCGGCGCCGAGCAGGAGCGCGCGGAAGATCAGTTCCTCGTAGAGCCCGGCGCCGGCGGCCAGCGCCAGGCTCTGATGCGTCGAGCCGAGCTGCAGCGGCGCCGATTCGAGCGGCAGGATGCTCGTGGCGAAGCGCAGCACCGGTCCGAGCGCGATCCCCCACAGGATGCCTTCGATGATCGCCGTCAGGCTGCCGGTGCGCCAGGCCAGATTCTTGGCGCGCACGCGGCCGATGGCCCAGAACAGCGTCAGCAGCAGCGCTGCGCCCAGCGCCGGCGCGGCCCAGGATCCGAAGCGCTCCAGCGCCAGTTCGATCAGCGACCAGGCGCCGCTGTCCTCGGGGCGCGCCGAGCTGAGGTGCAGAACGCCCAGCGGCAGCAGCAGCAAAAAAGTCAGAGCAGGATCCTGGCCGCGCCGCGACAGCAGGGCCGCGCCCGACAACCCGCCGGCGGACGCGCCGCGGGAAGGCTTCTTCGCTCCGGCGGCGGGCGCCGGACTCATGCCGTCCCCGAGGCGGCGGTGCCGGTGAGCAGCAGCGCGACGCCGCCGCTGAAGGAGCGCGTGGCCACGTCCGCGAAGCCGGCCGCGCCCAGCCAGCCGCGGAAGCCCTCCGGCGCGACGAACTCGTCCACGCTCGCGGGCAGGTAGCGGTAAGCCTGCGGCCGCGGCGTGCCGGCGGCGCGCGCCGCCAGCGGCACGATGCCGTGGAAGTACAGCCGGAAGATGCCGCGCCAGGCCGGATTCGGCACCTGGAAGAATTCCAGCACGGCGAGGCGGCCGCCGGGCCGCAGCACGCGCCGGCACTCGCGCAGTGCCTGCTGCGGATCGCGCACGTTGCGCAGGCCGAATGCCACCGTCAGCCCGTCAAAGGACCCGTCTGCGAAAGGCAGCTCCTGCGCATCGGCCTGCACCAGACCCTCCGCCGGCCGCGCCGCCGCGCGCGACTTCCCCGCCGCGACGCGCAGCATCGGCTCGGTGAAGTCCGCGCCCGTCACCCGATACCCCCGCCGCGCCGCCTCCAAAGCCAGATCCCCGGTCCCGCAGCACAAATCCAGCACGGCCGCCCCCTCCCGCAACCCCAACGCCCGCACCGCCTCGCGCCGCCACCGCCGATCCAGGCCCAAGCTCAAAATCGTGTTCAGCCGGTCGTACTTCGGCGCCACCTCTCCAAAGAGAGCCCGGATTTCGGTTCCAGGAGGCGCGGTCATGGGGGGATTCTAGGGGGGTCTTGGTTGCTGGGTCGTGGGGTCATGTGCGGCTCGGGTTCGGCTCCGGCCGCGCGGGCGGCGTTCGCGCGCGGGAAAAGCGCCGGCGCAGCACGGAGGCCGGGCGCGCGCGCTCCGCAATGCCCGCGCGGCTCGGACCGAACCCGCGCCGCGGATCGCACACGCCAGACCTGAAGCCCGTCTCCGCACCAGGAGCGAGCCTGACACGGCAACGGAATCCAAGCACGACCCTGCCAAAGCGCCGCAGTCCGCTCCAGCCTCAGAATGCAGGAAAGACCCATGCACCACCTTCGGCCCCCGCCGCCGGAACGCCGGGCAGCGAGCACGTCGGCTGCCGGGCGGCCACCCCAGTCCTCCTCTTCTCTTGCTGCGGGCGCGCAGTGCGATGCCCGGCGCGGGTCCGGGGTCGGGCGGCGCCGGCATTGCAGAGCGCGCGCGCCCGCACTCTGCGCCGCGCCGGCCCACCGCCGCGCGCGAATGCCGCCGGCGCAGCCCGAGCCCCGGACCCCGCGCCGCACGACGCACAACGCACAACGCACAACCACACCCACCCCCCTCACCCCGAGACGGAACGCCGGGCAGCGAGCACGTCGGCTGCCGGGCGGCCACCCCAGTCCTCCTCTTCTCTTGCTGCGGGCGCGCAGTGCGATGCCCGGCGCGGGGGCCG